>BNJT01001982.1_pt1 | contig 962708 bp, 1076 predicted proteins | sample 8540491 | NCBI WGS metagenome assembly BNJT01 (sample SAMD00202455, study PRJDB9452) | human saliva metagenome | host: Homo sapiens | reverse complement strand
TCTGCCTGACATGGATAGTATAACAAAGAATGATATTTTTTTGTCTAGAAAGAAGTCCATGCCTTTTTCTTCATTTTTATTATGCATAAAAAAAGAGACCCCACAGGGTCCCTTTTTTTAGAATCTATGATTCAATTATGAAGATTAACCTTCGATTGCTGTTACTACGCCAGCGCCTACAGTGTGGCCACCTTCGCGAATCGCGAAACGAAGACCTTCTTCGATAGCGATTGGAGTGATCAATTCGATATCCATTGTTACGTTATCGCCAGGCATACACATTTCTACACCTTCAGGAAGGTTTACAACACCTGTTACGTCTGTTGTACGGAAGTAGAATTGTGGACGGTAGTTGGAGAAGAATGGAGTATGACGGCCACCTTCTTCTTTAGTCAAAACGTATACTTCTGCTTTGAACTTAGTGTGTGGTTTGATGGAACCTGGTTTTAGCCAATACTTGACCACGTTCGATGTCTTTACGGTCAACACCACGAAGCAATGCACCAACGTTGTCACCTGCTACTGCAGAATCCAAAGTTTTACGGAACATTTCAAGACCAGTTACTACGTAGGAGTCAGCTTTTTCTTTCAAGCCTACTACTTCTACAGTGTCACCTACGTTTACTTGACCACGTTCAACACGGCCAGTTGCTACTGTACCACGACCAGTGATTGTGAAAACGTCTTCCACAGGCATCAAGAAAGGTTTGTCAGTATCACGAACTGGTGTTGGGATGTAGGAGTCTACAGCGTCCATCAATTCGTCGATTTTAGCTACATATTGAGCGTCGCCTTCCAAAGCTTTCAACGCAGAACCTACAACGATAGGTACTTCGTCGCCAGGGAATTCGTAGGAAGAAAGAAGTTCACGAACTTCCATTTCTACCAATTCGATTAATTCTTCATCGTCAACCATATCGGCTTTGTTCAAGAATACTACGATTGCAGGAACACCAACTTGGCGAGCCAACAAGATGTGTTCGCGAGTTTGTGGCATAGGGCCGTCAGCTGCGGAACATACCAAGATAGCGCCGTCCATTTGAGCCGCACCAGTGATCATGTTTTTAACATAGTCAGCATGGCCTGGGCAGTCAACGTGTGCATAGTGACGGTTAGCAGTTTCGTACTCAACGTGTGCAGTGTTGATTGTGATACCGCGTTCACGTTCTTCTGGAGCTTTATCGATCATGCTGTAATCTTGGAAGTCAGCTTGGCCTTTTTCAGCCAATACTTTTGTGATTGCAGCAGTCAAAGTAGTTTTACCATGGTCAACGTGACCGATAGTACCAATGTTAACATGCGGTTTCGTACGTTCAAATTTTTCTTTTGCCATTAGGAAATAATCCTCCTTCACAAAAACAAAATACTTTTATAGTAATACTATAATATAATAACCTAATTTAATCAACGGAATATACATTCCTACAGAATATTATATCATAATCTATAAAGATCAATAAACAAAAAATCATATCTAAGTTACAAATGTGTGTAGTTAGATATGATTCATTATTTAAATATAGATATAAAAAAAGCCTCACCAACGTGAGGTTTAATGGTGGCGGCACACGGATTTGAACCGCGGACACACCGGGTATGAACCGATTGCTCTAGCCAACTGAGCTATGCCGCCATGTATGGAGCTAGTGACCGGGATTGAACCGGTGACCTTATCCTTACCAAGGATACGCTCTGCCGACTGAGCTACACCAGCACAATGAACGTTCACTTCACTGCGAATATTTGTGGTTGCGGGGACAGGACTTGAACCTGCGACCTTCGGGTTATGAGCCCGACGAGCTACCAACTGCTCCACCCCGCTATAGATGGTGGAGGGAGAAGGATTCGAACCTTCGAAGTCGAAGACGGCAGATTTACAGTCTGCTCCCTTTGGCCGCTCGGGAATCCCTCCAGAAATAAATGGAGCTGGCGATAGGAATTGAACCCACAACCTGCTGATTACAAGTCAGCTGCTCTACCTATTGAGCTACGCCAGCATCATTACGACAAAATGTATTGTAACATCCGCCTCACTAAGTGTCAAGAACTTTTTAAAAACTTTTTTGAAGTTTTTTCGTTCATTGCGGTGTCCCTTAGTGCTATATCAATATATCATGAAAGTTTTTTCGATGCAAGTATTTTTTTGAATTTTCTTCAATTTCATTTTTTCCTCATAGGAAATCATAAATACAGGTACATAATCGCTAATATAGTCACTATAATTCTATAATATCCAAAAGTAGATAAAGACGAACGGTTAAGGTACCACAGGAATACACTCTGTTATACCTTCTACAACACCTAAAATAAGGGCAATTATATATTAATCCATGATATCCACCCACCTTTTTATATGCGGTCATAACTCATGGCAATATATAATGCCCTCATCAATCAATATAGCTGTAATTAGTCAATAACCATGACACGCTCAGGTTTTGTAATAGTAACCACTGCATGTTTTGAATCATTATTGTGTTCTAAGTACAATTGATCACCTTCAAGATGACCACGCCAACCTACAACAATCGGATATGTTTTACTAATGGTCTTTAATAGTTCAAGAGGATTTAAGTTTAAAATAGGAGCAAATAATACATTAATACCATCTAAAAGAAGTACTTCCGTATCACTACGACTTAATGCACGGCGAATAACATCTTCTGCAAGTTTTGGACGTTCATCACGAGGAACCAACAAAAATTCTTCTTCAATAAGTTGTTTTGCTTCTAAATATTTCCACCCTTTTTGCTCTGATAACTCACGAATTAACAAACTTTTACCAGAACCAGGGCCACCAACGATGAACAATATACGCTCATCACCATTTTGAATTTGTTCCCACCGTTCTTTCACATCTTGTACAGTAACCATATCCTTGCCTCCTCACTTAAGATGACCTACTTAACAGGTCGGTCAGATAACATCACTGATTTGATATATTGATTTTTATCATCTAAGGCGAACTGTAAATAAGAATTACTCGACCTTGGATTTTTATACTCATACACCGTTGCAGTGCCTGTATTTGTTGCAGACTCCACTATACGCGTCGGCATACCATATACGAATAGCAATAGATATTTTGTATCGCCCATGGCAATACCACGACGTGTCGGTGTATAGACGTTTAACAACACACGATTAATAAGCGACTTATCATCTACGCTAACGCCATACTCATTATAGCCAATGAATGTAGCACCAAATAGCATTCCTTGAGTTCTCCACTCTGCATCTGCATCATTCACAAAATGTTGATTCAATCGTAAACCACGCAACACAAAATCATCGTCACTCAATTGCCCAGCATGGAAATGATACATCGGAGCCTTTGGCAATCCGAAACGGGGCCAAACCTGTCCATCCAAAATATCAACAGCCTCTATCACATTATTTTTAACGGTGAAAGCCACATAGGATTTTCCGTTTTGAATAGAATCTGGAGATTGGCTATTATTATTTGTATTCGCTACGAGAGAAGTAAATTCCTTTTTTTCTGTCCATGAATTTTCCGCATGACCTTCATATAAAAAGATATATGATTCATCGGATTGGTTCCGCCACATCGCATTAGGACTACCATAAGAGAAAATCATCTCCATGCGGGAACTACCTACACCAATATCACGAACAGTAACCAAGCCTTTTTCTGTAGTATGTAAATTAGTAATAGTACCTACAGGAAATAAGTACGTAGCACCTTGTCCACGCAACTGATTCCCTTCTAGACGTGATTTATCCGGTCCAGTATACACCGTTATATCCATATCTTTTTCATGATACGTTGTAAATACACCTTTCACGGTCTTTTTAGTAGTAGCACTAGGCTTATATACATCACCAACGCGATATACAGGACCTACACTCGCAGTATCCTCGTCCGATTTCAAAGCTAAACTGTAGTCATCTTCTACACCAAGAGCTGGTAAATTATTAGATGTATACGAATGTCCTATATCAGATAAATTATTTTTTGAATCCTGTGGCATAACACCATCATTTTCGCTAGCAGCCTGCCAATATTGTAAAGAATCACCAAAAGCAGTAACTGCTAATTGTTCAGCTAGCCATCCACTTTTTGAGCGACTATCTGCAGCAGGTTCTTTCACAACAACTATAGTATTCTTGATTTCTGGCACCGTTGTTTCCGCATCAACAGCCCCTACCGATACAGTTCCCATTGCACTTAGCACGGCTATAGTCAATGCTGCATGAGATAAGATTTTTTTCATTATCGACTCTCCATTTGTTTTCTAAGCCATGTTAACCATGGTACCAGACCATCTTTAACGGTACAACTGATTTCAAACACTTGGCCTTGAGGATTTAAATTACGAATATCTTTGATTGCCTTTTCCTTATCGAATGGTACATATGGTAAAAGATCAATCTTATTGAGCAATATAGCCTTTGATTCTTTAAAGATAAGTGGATATTTTAAGGGCTTATCTTCACCTTCTGTAACAGACAACACTGTGACTTTCACAGCCTCACCTATATCGAATTCTGCAGGGCATACTAAATTCCCAACATTTTCTATAATTATCATATCTAATGCATCAAGATCTAAATCAGATATAGCATCTTGAATCATATTAGCATCTAAATGACAGCCACCTACCGTATTGATTTGAATGACAGGTACCCCAAGAGCATGAATGCGCTCAGCATCTTTAGAGGTAAATAAATCGCCTTCAATAACAGCCACATTATAATCTTTTGCTAAATCTTGTAATGTTGCTTCTAATAACGACGTCTTACCCGCACCTGGAGAGCCCATTAAATTAAATACAAAGATATGTTTTTCTTTAAATATTTGTTGCAACGATGATGCAATGGCATCATTTTTTGCCAATACATTTGTTTTTACTTCTACTTGCATATATACCTCAATCTATATCAATAGATGTCACTTGTAGTTCTCGACCACCTATAGTGTTCACAAGACGACTTTCACAATGAGGACAGATAAATTTATAGTCTTGCACATCAAAAAAATAGTATCACAGTCTAAACATTGTCCTGTAATAGGGATGGTGTGAATGTCGATTTTTAGATGTTTCTGCCGGAGTACCTTTTGTTACCGCATCCCAGCAAAAGGACAATGCATCAGGTTCTACGCCACTCATTAAACCTAAATCAAGTTGTACGGAATGAATGATAGATGCATCATTATTTCTCATTGTTTCTAAAGCGATATCTAAAATCCCCTCAGCGATTGACATTTCGTGCATGATACGCCTCATAAACTGCTTCCAACATCATCGTCGTTGTAACGGAACCAACGCCACCAGGAACCGGTGTCATAGCAGATGCAATACTACTCACCGCATCATAATCAACATCGCCTACTGTTTTACCATCTAGCTCATTGATACCTACATCAATAACAACGGCACCAGCCTTTACCATGTCTGCTGTAATCATATGTGCACGGCCAGCTGCAGCGATTACGATGTCCGCCTCTTTAACATGACACGCCAAATCAGTCGTACGCGAATGACAGATGGATACTGTAGCATGACGTTCAAGAGCCATCAACGCTACTGGTTTACCAATAACTTGACTGCGACCCACAACAACTACATGTTTTCCTTCTAAAGAAATCCCATAATGATCTAATATAGCTAAACAAGCCTTAGCTGTACAAGGTGCAAAACCACCTTTACCAGCTGTTACGAGACCAATATTATAGGTTGTAAGACCATCGATATCTTTTTTAGGACTTAAAGCATCAATTAATTGCTCCGTATCGATATCCTTTGGCATCGGCATAAGTGGCAAAATACCATGTACTGCATCATCGTTATTTAATGACATCAATGCTCCATATACCTCTTCGTGACTTGCTGTACTAGGTAGTTGAGTGCGCACAAATCCATAGCCAAAATTCTTGGCTGTTTTTTCCATAAAATCAGCATACATGTTTGCACCATGATCATCACCAACAAGTAATACCGCCATTGTAATAGTACCCGCTTCAAGGTTTGTCATTTTTTCTTGTAAAACAGCTTTATGTGCATCAGCTACAGCTTTACCACGTAATTCAATCATAGTTATCTCCATTCCATTATACGCTATACAGAATTCTTATATAAAAAGGTGCCTATAGAGGCACCTTTAGTAATCTCTTATTCTATTATATAACGCTTTGTCTATAGTTGTAGTTTAAATTCCTATACTATATAAGTCATCAATGACTAAATTGGACGACAATAGCGGTACCGGGAGACACCACTGTTCCTGGTGGTTGCTCTTGTGAAACCGCAGTCCCTGTACCATCAGGTTAAAGTACAAGCCTGCCGTATGCAACCAATCGCGTACCGCCCCAAATGTATATCCTCTAAAGTCTGGCAATACTACATCACCATCACTATTTGGTTTTACTGACGGAAGTTTTGCTACTGGCGAGGCTACAACTGTAGCACCATCTTTAACAGATGGCGACATTTGATAGTATCTAACCAATTGAGACATGATATTTTTAAATACTGGGGCCGCAATTTGACTACCATAGATAGAACCTTTTTGAGGGTCATCAATAGCAACAAGAACTACAAACTTAGGATCTTCTACTGGACCAAATCCAATAAAGGATGCTATATAATGGCCTGCTAAATAGCCGCCTCGTTTAGTATCGAGCTTTTCGGCAGTACCTGTTTTACCTCCAAAGTGATAGCCTTCTACCAAAGCTTTTGAGCCGCCCCCCTCAGACACTTCTTTTTCAAGAATATCCGCAATTATTTTTGCCGTTTCCTCTGGTATCGGTTGCCCCACTACTTCCGGATCAGTAGTACTCGTAATATCTCCCTTAACATTACTATAGGATTTAATAATGTGAGGCCGCATCATCTTACCACCATTAGCTACAGCTCCAAAAGCACGTACCATTTGTAACGGAGTAACCGCAATCCCTTGTCCAATAGACATAGTAGCTACATCAAGCTTACTCATGTCTTCTGGTTCGTATAAGATACCTGCACCCTCACCAGGCAATTCAATACCTGTTGTAGAACCAAATCCATAATCACGAACATATTTAGACAATATATCTGCACCAGTAGTCGTACCGATTTCAGCCATACCGGTATTGATGGAGAACTTCAAAATATCGATCAATTTAACAGGGCCATAGCCTTCACCATTCCAGTTTTGCATCACATGTCCATTGGCTACAAAGGCGCCCTTATCGTTATACACTTGATCTAGTTTCCATTTGCCAGATGCTAATGCGGCAGAGGCAATAAGAGGCTTAAATGTGGAACCTGGTTCATACAAATTAGTTACCGCAATATTCTTAAACGCTTCGTCAGAACTTTGACTATAATGATTAGGGTCATATGTAGGGCGATTGGCCATCGCTAAAATCTCCCCTGACTTAGGGTCCATAACGATAACACTCGCATGTTTAGCCCCCGTATCCTCCATCGCTTTATCCAGAGCTCGCTCTGCAATAAATTGAATACTTGCATCGATAGTTAAGGTCACACTTTTACCTTTATCAGGCAAATATTTGGACAATACGGAGCCAAAAATAGCATTCCCGTTTCTATCGGTCGCAACGAGTTCCTTTTGAATACCGCCCTTTAATTCATCATCAAGTACCATCTCAAGACCATCAAGACCTTTATCATCGGTTCCAACAAAGCCTAATACTTGAGCTGCTAAATTACCATTTGGATAATATCGCTTTGATTCCTCTACGAAATTAAGACCTTTTAGCTTTTTCTCCTTAATCAACTGAGCTATAGCCTTCGATTTTTCTGGTTCCATCATACGGTCAATCCACACAAAGGCTGTATCCTCTTGTAAGGATTTCACAATATCCCCTTTTGCCATCGTTACATAAGGCTCAATAAGATCAGCAATTTCATCGATGGGTCTATCAATCATCTTCGGATCTGCATACAAGGATTTGTAACAACGCTCATCGCTAATGGTCGGCCATTACGGTCATAAATCGTACCGCGAGGAGATTGTAATTTTCTATCCACCTGTACTTGGCTCAAATTCTTAGCCTGCAAATCAGACTTATCTATAATTTGTAAAAAGAATAAGCGCCCTACCAAAACAACGGCAATACATAAGAGTACGCGCACCGTATATTCAATTCGCTTATTATCATTCCCTGAAATATTCATTATGGTCTCCCACTAAAAGTATTAATATGATGTGCGTTGCAACTTATGAATAATTGCATCATACAAATCATCAGGTTCATTTTTAACAACGCCATTTTGTACTTGTTGCATCAAATACTGTAGACATTGCGCTATATTTTCACCACACGCTGCAAGAACGCGCTTATCATATCGTAAATCCTTTGTATGAACAGGCATCTCCAAGCTCAAATCCGCCATACATTCTCCAAAGGCCAAAGTACCATCTGTAACGGAATACGGTTTCCCACAACCGAGAACATCGGCTGCACACACCTTAGCCAACTGTTGCCACGCTTCACGCATGCCTTGACTATCCCTAAACTCACCGCTACGAGCTTCCTTGCGAATCCATTTTTTCTCATCTGCATCTTCATTTTGAACAAAGAAATGAAAACGCATATGATTCTTAACAATCCAAGATACACGACTGGCAAATTTTTTATTATACCCAAGGCGAATCAATATGTCATAAGCCATCTGAGATCCTAGATTATCATGTCCACGGTCCGTATAACGTCCATTAATAACTTGTCTAATACTAGGCATCCCCTTTGCTACATCATGCAACAAAGCACCCCAACGGAGTGTCAAATCAGGTTCTGTTTCAGATACGACTGCTAATGTATGATACCATCCATCAAACTCATGAAATGCCTTTTCTTGTGGCAAACCCACTAGATGATATAACTCAGGTAAAATAGGAATTTCTCTACTTTCCCCATTTTCCACCATGCGACAGGTACATTCAGCCAAACGAGATTGTACGAATACATCTAAGCCCTTTGCCACTGCAGGTTCTAATAATAGACGATCTATTTCACTTCGCACGCGTTCTAGTGAAAGTCCCGATACGCGATGAAATGCTGTTGGCATTGCCTTTAATAATGCTTTATCAGGCATAAAATCTAGTTTTGCGATAAAACGACAAGCTCTAAACAAACGCAACGCATCCTCTTGAAAACGTTCCTCAGGATTACCGATAGTGCGTAGCACCTTATGTTTAATATCATGACGTCCGCCAACAAGGTCTATAATCTCCTTATAGCGATTCATAGCCATACCATTAACAGTGAAATCACGACGCTTCACATCTTCTTCGAGTGTATCTGCATAGACGATCTTCTCTGGACGATGACTATCCACTCCATAACATTCACTACGATACGTAGCAACTTCATAATGTTTAGCCCCCACAGTAGCCACTACTACACCGAAGGTTTTCCCTATAAGCCCCTTTGTCTCAATACCAGCATTAGCTAAAACAGACATAACTTGTTCTGGTCGGGCAGATGTAACGATGTCAAAATCGTGAGGCTCCACATGCATGAGCATATCTCGTACTGCACCGCCGATAATGAAAGCCTCAAAGCCCGCTTCTTCTAAAATTGTCAGCAAACGGATAGCCTGTTCCATACATCCACCCTCCCTTCTATTCATCTTTTTATTGTACTACAAATACGATAACGAAAAAGGTTCACATGGTCTATGTAAGACAGTTTTTATCTTACCCAAACTATGTGAACCTATATATTATATAGTAGTTTATACTAGCTTTTATAAAGAACGCACCTTTTCAGCTATTGCTAAGCCAGTTTCAGTAACGGCCAATCCTCCATCACTAGTTTCACGAAGAGCTGCTGGCATTGCACGCCCAATATTATTCATGGCCTCAATAACTTCATCCGGTGGAATTTGACTTTCAATACCAGCCAATGCAAGCTCAGCCGCTGTAATGGCATGAACAGCATAGACACCATTCCGTTTAACGCAAGGCACCTCGACGAGCCCTGCCACTGGATCACATGCAAGGCCTAATAAATTTTTCATACAAAGTGCAACAGCATGACCAACCTGACGAGCAGTCCCACCCATCATTTCTACTATAGCAGCGGCAGCCATACAAGCTGCAGTACCAATTTCGGCTTGGCAGCCACCGACCGCACCTGCTACACAAGCTCGATTGGACACCACATTACCTACGCCTGCTGCAGCAAGAAAACCTTTCACCAATGTAGGTGTATCTAGTTCATAATGCTCCGCTACAGCCTGAACCGCACCTGGCATGACACCACAAGAACCAGCCGTAGGACAGGCTACGACCTTAAACATCTTCGCATTAGCTTCATTGACTGCAATAGCATACGACATAGCTTTATACGAAATATCACTCATGAATAGTGGTTTTCTTGCAATTAAACGAGCGGCCTCACCACCGGACATATTGGATTGGGTTCGTTTCAAATTACGTAACCCATCCTTGATAGAAGCCTTAAAAATATCTAAGCAATGTTTGATTTCTTTAGTAATCTCCTTTTCATTACGATCATACTGTTCCAATTCAGTGCGCATAACCACATCTCCAAAAGACAGGTTATGCTCTTCGCTAAGTCGGATAATATCAGCTATCGTTTCATAAGCGTAACTCATCATATCCTCCTACAAAGCCTCAAAAGTCATTACATCTTGAATGCCTGGACACTCACGCATAAACTGTACAGTAATAGGGTTAACAACAGAATCGGTGGTAATAACCATAACCGCATCTTTATATTTACCCTTTCTAAAAACACGCATAGACGCAATATTGATGTCAGATTCACTTAAGCCTGACTAATGAGCGAAATGGCACCAGGCTTGTCCTCATGAAATACAACAAGTGTAAATTCATCGCCTGTAATAGACATATCATTGCCGTCTACTTCGGTAATCATAATTTGACCACCACCGATGGAACGTCCTACTACAGACATATGACGCTCTTTTGCACCATACAAATCAAACTTCACTACATTAGGATGACCTATATCGAGTGGTGATTCGATGAAAGTATAATCTAAAACTAGCTTCATCAGCGAGTTCCTTCGCATTGCGGATGCGTTTATCATCCTCTTTAAAGCCTAATAAACCACCTAATAAGGCACGATCTGTACCATGCCCTTTATATGTTTTTGCAAACGACCCATACAAGGTCATTTCAACCTTCTTCGGCGTATTACCAAATATACAACGAGCCATCTTGCCAAGCCGTGCTGCACCAGCGGTGTGCGAGCTAGACGGACCAATCATAACGGGGCCGATAATATCAAAAAAATACTGTTCATATTGAACCTCTATACATACATAAATAAAGAAATAATTCACTTCTTATCTATAGTATAGCAATCAATATTCATAGATGTCTATATACACAATAGAGGTATGTTTGTCCACTGTTGGAAAACATATTTGTTCACCCTCTCCATTAAAACCTTTATATACAATTTAATATGATTAAGACAAAAAAGGCTATACCATCAAAAGATGGCATAGCCTAATTTATATAGCAACAACCCGAATCATATAAGAGAGAGGGGATTAGGGCCGCTGTTATCAAGATTTAATCCGATTAGCCCAAGATAGCTTTCATATCAGCTTCTGGAGTTGTAATTGGATGTAATTGGAATTTTTCTACCAAAATGTTCAATACATTGCTGGAGAAGAATTTAGGCAAGGATGGACCGATGTAGATGTTGCGGATACCCAATGCCAACAATGTTAACAAGATACATACTGCTTTTTGTTCGTACCAGGACAATACCAAGGTTAATGGCAAGTCGTTTACATCACATTCAAATGCACCAGCCAAAGCTACTGCTACTTGAATAGCGGAGTAAGCATCATTACATTGACCCATATCAAGGATACGAGGGATACCACCGATTTCACCGATGTTAAGGTCGTTGAAGCGGAATTTACCGCAAGCCAATGTCAATACTACAGTATCATCTGGAGTTTGTTTTACGAATTCTGTGTAGTAGTTACGGCCTACTTTAGCACCGTCACAACCACCAACTAAGAAGAAGTGTTTGATTGCACCAGCTTTTACAGCGTCGATTACTTTATCAGCAATACCCAATACTGTACCGTGACCGAAACCAGTAGTTACTTCGTGACCACCATTGATGCCAGTGAATTCTTGGGCTTCTTTGTAACCACCCAATTCGATGGCGCGTTCAATAACAGCGGAGAAGTCTTTAGTGCCATCAGCTTTTTCTTCTACATGTGCACAGCCGTCAAAACCTACCATATCTGTAGTGAAGATATTTGCTCTGTAGTTTTCTTTTGGTGGCATAATGCAGTTTGTAGTGAACAAGAATGCGCCAGGAACGTCAACGAATTCTTTTTGTTGATTTTGCCATGCAGTACCGAAGTTACCTTTCAATTGAGGATGTTTTTCAATTCAGGGTAAGCGTGACAAGGTAACATTTCACCATGAGTATAGATGTTTACACCTTTACCATCAGTTTGTTCCAACAATTGATTCAAGTCGTGAAGGTCATGACCAGTTACAACGATGAAAGGACCTGGTTCTACAGTCAAAGGTACTGTAGTTGGTACTGGAGTACCATATGTTTCAGTGTTAGCTTTATCAAGAATAGCCATGCATTTCAAGTTGATTTGACCGAATTCCATCAACAAGTTCAACCATTCTTCAGCACTGTGGTCTTTAGCGAATTCTACCATGCCTTTGATGAACCAAGCGTCAACGTCAGGATCATGGAAACCAAGGCGTGCAGCATGCCATGCGTATGCAGCCATACCACGCATACCTAACAATAATGTGGAACGAAGGGATACGATATCTTCTTCACCTTTCCACAATTGTTCCCAATCGAAGTTTTGAGCTGCGCTATCGATTTTTGCATGATAAGCGTTTACTTCGTCGATGAATTCTTGAACGCGGTCTTCAGAGAAGTTTACGTTTGTTACACACATGAACAAACCGCGCATTAAATAGTCAACGCCTTCTTTAGTTTGGCCTTTTACGTCTAAAGCGCGTGCTAAACCAACTAAAGCAGCAGTTAATTCGTCTTGTAAATTAGCAACTGGTGCAGTTTTACCACATACACCTTGTACAGTACAGCCGCCTGGAGCTGCAGATTGTTCGCATTGATAACAGAACATGCTCATTTAAATCCTCCTTTGCGAGACTTTCTCGCATTCAAGCTAGATAATATAAAACCTATACATTACACTGATGAATTATCAGGTGTCTGATTGATTACATTTGAAAGTATAACGTAAAGGTGATACAATTTCTGTAGCTTGAGCAACAATTAAAAACTTTTTCATTTTTTTTTGCTTTAATCCAACATTTATATTGGATTAAATGCTCATTTAAGCTATATTATTATACAATAATCATTATAATTTACCTATAACAATCATCACAATCCAAGGATGAAATACTATGCTATCTAGGAGGTATATATGATCAAGCAAGTTTTATCAGATGATATCATCAAACAATATCTACCTGTTTTAACAGCATGTCCTCTATTCAATACATTAGGGACTCCGGAATTAACAAGCTACTTACACAATGCAAAGGTCATTATAAATAACTATAAAAAGAATGACTTTATCGCCATATCTGGAGACCCTATGGAAGGCATCGGCATTATATTAGAAGGTAGTGCCATGCTAACTCGTGAAAATGTTCTCGGACAGCGTGTTATTATGGCAAATCTAGAAGCATCGTCCCTCTTTGGGGAAGCGCTTCTATTTAGTAAACGACCTCTCTGGCCTGCTACTATAAAAGCAATGAAGTCTACCAAAATCATGTTCATCCCACTAGAAACATTCATTGAAACATTGCCAGATTGCCACCAATGCCAAACAAAAATCCTTTCAAATTTATTAGAAGATTTATCTGAAAAAGCAATACTCCTCACCAAGAAGGTTCACTATTTAACATTAAAAGGGATGCGAGAAAAGATTTACGCTTACCTTACTGATATTTATACGATGCAACATACGGAAAAACTCCTTCTACCACATAACCGAGAACAAATGGCAGAAGCCCTTAATGTATCTCGTACAGCATTAAGTCGTGAACTTGGCCGACTACGTGACGAAGGTATCATCGAAATAAGCGGACGCCATGTTACATTATTGGATCCACAAGAAATTATAGAATTCGGCTTTAATAATTAAACAATAAGTTTTACATAACACAAACCGTCCAAGGCTTACCTGGGCGGTTTGTTTTATATATAAATGTAATTAGAACCAATGAGATAAATCAAATTCTTCTCCAATGGTAGCTTTCACATGAGCTCGACCTAAATAGAGGCCTAGCAAGGTAAGTGAAATAGAGCACATAGGACTCGCATCATAGACGCTAGCTAAATCAGAAAGAACCGGACTAATATCATCCATGATTTGACGCGCCTCTTCACCTCTAAACGCAGTAGGCTTACTCTTCATCAAAGCTAGGAGATCACGTTGTATCATCGCATCAGATATACGTGCTTCTCTAAAGAAGCGCGGTGCTAATGATTCATCAACGACAGCGAGTTTATACAGATTAGAATTTAAGCTACGTACCACAAATCGTGGATCTACACCGCGACCATCAGTAGCACGGAATAATTCTTCCTTCGTAAAACCACGATAGTTAAATACGAATGGATACGAATTTCCCAACAGTTGCGTCAAGGACACCGGTTCGCGTTCTTGCTGTGTACAACGCAAGTAATCAAGTTGACGATAGAACGATTGATCATAAGGCAAATCAGAAATAAATGGCTCAATATATTTCTCTACATAATGTTGGAAATGAATACGACCATAATTGTTAGAGTTTCTAGAGTACTGCAACAGCAAAGTCAATGCCATGACTTGGAAGTGGCCAAGTGTAAGATGTGGCAAAACACGCAATGCATCAAAGGCCACCAAATACGGCGTGCTAGACTTAGGCGATTGTACTACATCTAAAAAAGCCTCTAGGGCAGCAGTCTTCATCCATGGAGTTGGAGTACCCGCATAGGCTTTTTGCATCGACATTAATGCTTCTTGAATTACAATATTTTGCAATAGTAAATTAACTTCACTGCCTTTAGTGATTCCTAATGCAATTAAAGCATCTCGTGTAATCTCACTAACAACATGCATCGTATCATTTTGAACAACACCAAAGCATGAACAAAAGGCTCGACCGCCATAGCGACACGTTTATCCTCTTGCGCAATTTGAGCCCATGGGCCACTCACCTCTGGCTCTACCTCTTCTTCTATATTACCCAAATGTTCATTGATTTCATCAGCATTAAACATTCTTGTTTCTTCTAAAGCAGATGGACCTTGTGGTTGTGCAACCTCGCTAGACTCATTGCCAAACATTTGCGTTGCATCCGCTTCAAATTGACTGGTAGCAGACATCATATCTGGAGATTCACCTAAGGCAATCGTATCCTCTGTAGAACTATCGACTACAGGAATTTCCAATGTTTGCTCTGTAATAATTTCATCCTCAACAGCATATACGTCAACGTCATCATGGGGTTGTTTTTGCGTTACATGTATTGTTTCTTCTTCATATACATTTTGCTCACGCACATCTTTGTGTGAAACATCTTTTTCTAGATTTGTTTCATTATCACTTTCACTCTTATTAAAAACTGCATAACACACAGCAAAGAAACCGAGTATCACAACAGCTAATACAACATATGGAATAAGCCCAGACATTATCTTCTCCTCTTACAATAACGCGTCATTATAAACGGCGCGACTACCGCCAATACTCTTAGGTCGAACGCGACAAGCTGTCACATGAGCTTCCCCAATTTTCTTAATGTCTAAACGCACAGGAACTGCTACATGTTTCATATGCATACCTATGAAAGTATCCCCAATATCAATACCAGCATCAGCTTGTACAAATTCAACAACAACAGGGTCTTTAAAGCGATTATATGCCGTCATTGCCATAGCACCACCTGCATGAATTTGAGGTACTACATTACATTCTTCTTCCCAAGTTAGCGCGTCTCGTTCCATTACTAGCGCACGATTCAAATGTTCACAACATTGAACAGCTAAGTGTAACCCTTTATCTGTTACAAGCTTGTATATTTCATCAAATAATACAGCAGCTACATCCTCATGTGAATCTGTGCCAATCTTTTTACCACACACTTCACTAGTCGAACAACCAACTACAAATAATTGTCCTTCACGTACCTTTGCTACTGTTAATAGTTCATCTATAGCAGCATGCACCTCTTGTCTAATTGATTCAATAGAATGCATTATATCGCCCCTTTTTTAATATTCAAATATATAAATATATTATCATAAAAAATATGTCTTTTATAGACCAAACTATGTTGTAACTGTGTGAAATTCCTTTAATAAACCTAATATATCCTGTAACTATACGGTTTTATATGAAAACAACAAAAAGAGGCTCGCGAAAGCAAGCCTCTTTTAATCGCTCAATGGCGAATATTAGATTCTTCTGTAAGGTTTTTGACCTTCTTCGTAGAAGTTGTTACCTTCAGTATCACCAACTACGATGCATGGGAAGTCTTCAACTGTCAATTCAGCCAAAGCTTCTGGACCAAGTTCACCATATGCAAGTACTTCGTATTTTTTGATGGATTTTGCAATCAATGCTGCAGCGCCACCAACTGCTGCGAAGTATGTGCAACCATTTTTCTTCATGGATTCAACTACTTCTGGTTTACGGGAACCTTTACCAATCATGCCTTTGATACCTTGGTCAAGCATTGTTGGTGTGTAAGCATCCATACGACCGGAAGTTGTAGGACCAGCGGAACCAATTGGATCACCAGGTTTTGCAGGTGTTGGGCCAAGATAGTAAACGAATTTATTAGTCCAATCGATTGGTAATTTTTCACCACGTGCCAAAGCTTCAGTCATAACTTTATGAGCAGCGTCACGAGCGGAGTAAATTTTGCCAGTGATAAGAACGCTATCACCAACTTTTAATTTACGGGAAAACTCTTCATTATATTCTTCAGTATTAATGCGAATTGTTTCAGACATATTATTTACCTCCTATCGATTAAAGTTCTACGTGAGCATGACGAGCAGCATGACACATAATAGTAACTGCAACAGGAAGACCTGCGATATGAGTTGGGCCCCATTCGATGTTTACACCAAGGCAAGTTGTAGTACCGCCCAATTGTGGTCCGATACCAGTTTTGTTAACCATTTCCAAAATTTCTTCTTCCAATTTTGCATAGTCTGCATCTTTGTGAGGTGTGCTAATGTCGCGAAGCAAAGCTTTTTTGGACAATACAGCAGCTTGGTCCATAGTACCACCGATACCTACGCCAAGTACGATTGGAGGGCATGGGTTAGGGCCAGCTTTTTTAACGATTTCAAGAACCGCATTTAACGCCTGCAACGCCGTCAGCTGGAACAAGCATAGCTACGCCAGATTTGTTTTCGGAACCGAAACCTTTAAGTTCTACTTGGATATCTACTTTATCGCCAGGAACGATGTCTGTGTAGATGATAGCAGGTGTATTGTCTTGTGTGTTTTTACGGTTGAACAATGGTTCACCTACAACGGATTTACGAAGGTAACCTTCGATGTAACCAGCTGCAACACCAGCATTGATAGCTTCAGTAAGATCGCCACCAACGAAATGTACATCTTGACCTACTTTTAGGAATACCATTGTCATACCAGTATCTTGGCAGTATGGACGATCTTCTTTATCAGCAATTTCTGCATTTTCGATAAGTTGATCAAGAACAATACGACCTACTGGAGACTCTTCTGTTTCGCGGCCTTTTTTCAAGCCTTCATAAATGTCTTTTGGCAAGTGGTAAGCTGCATCCATACATAATTGACGGATTGTTTTTGTGATTTCAGATACATTAATCTCGCGCAAGATAATCCCTCCTCAGGAAAATAATTGGATATTAACTCTAATACCATGAGATACATTTTTCTCAAAGCGTTAAGCTAAGATTAACTCTATGCCTCCATACTAGCACACTACTGAAAGGCTTTCAACGCTTTACCTATACACTTTTCACAATGAAATTTATCGATTTGATAATTATTTTCACTGATTAATTATACCAAATTTATGCACTTTAATAACTATCTCGGGACCCTTTAAAAGCCTGTTTAACGCGTTATATCTGTAACTAATATCACATATTATACTTGTATATGATTCGTTAACAATCATTAGATACCTTATCTATGAACTATATTTCATCAATTAATGAGATTAGCTATCAATTTAAAGAGAAAAAGATTTTTGATTATGAGTGCATATAACATCTATGCTCAATACAATTTATTTACTAACTCACCTCTATTCCAACAGTATAAAAAAGCCAGGAACATGCTTAAACACTGAATTTATGGTTACACAATACGTTTATCATATTTTATTGCTAACTCATCAATTTTATTTATCACGTTAAAAACTCATTGTGTTATGTGTTTTAGTTATAGCATATGCTAAAAATTTTTAACTTTTTATATCATTTCCTCTTGCTATTCTTGTAAGGTTCATTTATAATAATCACTATATTATTCCTCGATAGCTCAGTCGGTAGAGCAATCGGCTGTTAACCGATCGGTCGTAGGTTCGAGTCCTACTCGGGGAGCCAATATTGGCCCGTTGGTCAAGCGGTTAAGACACCGCCCTTTCACGGCGGTATCCCGGGTTCGATTCCCGGACGGGTCACCACATGGACGATTAGCTCAGCTGGGAGAGCGCCTGCCTTACAAGCAGGATGTCGGCAGTTCGATCCTGTCATCGTCCACCACATTAAGAAGCAAGCTGAGGCTTGCTTCTTTTTTATTATAACTATGGTATACTGTTACATATAGTTAAAGATTTATTCATCTCAAGGAGAGTTTGACATGAAATTAAGAGAAGTCACAACGCGTGTCGGTCTCTGTCTAGCACTAGCTTTTGTTTCTACTTTTACAATTGCTAACGCTGCACAAAATGACACACAATCTAAAAATACTCGTTCTATTCCTATTGCACCAGTAAAAATTATTCCCGCGCCTAGTACAATTGGTACTTCATCTATTCAAATTACATCTACAACATCTAATACACCTTCAACAATTGGTAAAGCCAATTATGATGGTCATCTAGATAATTTCCATCCCGCAAAGCAACACTTGTAGTACCTACTACACTACGTAATGAAAGCACAGCTGCTTTTGGGAAATATTTATCTGATTCTGTAGCAAGTGTATTACGCTACCCTTATTATGATACGATTGTAGTTAGTACAAACACCCCTCTCAGCCAAATTACAGCTGTTGATTTAGCTGAAATTGCAGCTACGCAACAATCTGAAATCGTAATCATGCCGGTTCCTATGCAAGATATTTATGTTCAATTACCTGTAACATATCTAAGCCAATACCACCGCGATGATAGTGATGATATTCACATCCAAGCAAAAGTAAATGCTATGATTTATTACTACGATACTAACGAGGGTATTGTGCATACCATTCGCAGCGGTTTTAATCAAGTAGATGATTCTCTCACTATGCCTACCCATAAATCTGTATGGAATAAGGTTATCAAGGATCTACTCGATAAACTACCATACAAACGTGTTCCTACAGACCGTGACCGTTATCAATCTCCTGGTATCAACGCAGAAATGCCTGTTGTACCAGACTATGAATTCCAAGTTGAACAACCTAAAAATACCGCTTATTCCTTAAAAGGCGTTAGCGTATTATAATAAAAACGAAAAAGCAGATATAGCATGCCTGTTAGGCATGCTATATCTGCTTTTATTTGTAATTGCATAATTATATGCGTTTTGTTACTTTTAAGCGAAGCAAAGCTCGAGCTAACGCATGTTCAGCACGTTCTACATCAATATCCGGTGTCGGATTCGACAAACGACCTTCTGCACGTTCTTTTGCACGTTCCGCACGATCTATATCGATGGCTTCAGGACTTTCACAATTTGGTGTAATGATACTTACCTTATTGTTTTCAATCTCAACAAATCCACCAAAAAAACAGCGAATGTTTGCTTTTTTTCCCTTCAGGGTCATCAATGCGTAATGGCGCCACATCGAGGGGCGATAATCATAGGTGCATGATTTGGTAAAACACCAAATTCACCATCAATAGCACGTCCCACGAAAAAATTAGCTTTACCATCATATACAACCGCATCAGGTGTAATTATCGTTAGGGTCATAGGTTCCGCCATGGATTATTCCCCCTTCTCTTGCATTTCCTTTGCTTTTGCAACGGCTTCATCAATGGTACCAACCATATAGAATGCGCCTTCTGGTAAATCATCATGTTTACCATCAAGGATTTCTTTAAAGCCACGCAATGTTTCTTGTAACGGTACATACTTACCAGGAGAACCAGTAAATACCTCTGCTACGAAGAATGGTTGACTCAAGAAACGTTGGATTTTACGAGCTCGAGATACAGTCAGTTTATCTTCATCAGATAATTCTTCCATACCAAGGATTGCGATAATATCTTGTAAATCGCGATATTTTTGCAACACTTCTTGAACGCCACGAGCAACATTATAATGTTCTTCCCCTAGTACATGAGGATCCAAAATACGGCTAGTAGAGTCAAGTGGATCCACCGCTGGATAAATACCAAGTTCAGCGATAGAACGAGACAATACAGTTGTCGCATCCAAGTGAGCAAATGTAGCTGCTGGTGCAGGGTCAGTCAAGTCATCGGCAGGTACGTATACAGCTTGTACAGAAGTAATGGAACCTTCTTTTGTAGATGTAATACGTTCTTGTAATGCACCTACGTCATTAGCCAATGTAGGTTGGTAACCTACGGCAGATGGCATACGACCTAAGAGGGCAGATACTTCAGAACCAGCTTGAATGAAACGGAAGATGTTATCGATGAACAAAAGCACGTCTTGTTTTTTTACATCACGGAAATATTCAGCCATTGTAAGGCCAGTCAAACCAACGCGCATACGAGCCCCAGGTGGTTCATTCATTTGACCATATACGAGAGCTGTTTTATTGATAACGCCGGATTCCTTCATTTCGTTCCAAAGGTCATTACCTTCACGTGTACGTTCACCTACACCGGAGAATACGGAATAGCCACCATGTTCTGTGGCAACATTGTGAATCAATTCCATAATCAATACGGTTTTACCTACGCCGGCACCGCCGAACAAACCAATTTTACCACCTTTACATATGGTGCAATCAAGTCTACGACTTTGATACCAGTTTCAAGGATTTGTGTATCTGGTGAAAGATCATCAAATTTAGGTGCTGGACGATGGATAGGCCATTTTTCATCAGCCACAACTGGAGCTGGATCATGGTCAACAGTTTCCCCCAACACATTAAAGATACGACCCAATACACCTTCACCAACTGGAATGGAAATTGCAGCACCCATATCTTCTGCTTCCATACCACGGGTCATACCGTCAGTAGAACTCATGGCAACACAGCGAACCATATCGTCGCCTAAATGTTGCATAACTTCTACTACAATTTTTTGTCTATCGTGAGCTTTATGGTCATGGTAGATGTGGATGGCATTATAGATGGCTGGCAAATGACCAGCTTCAAAACGCACGTCTACAACTGGGCCAATGACCTGCACCACTTTCCCAATATTATTACTCATTAAGAGGTCTCTCCTTATCTATTGCAAGGCATTTGCACCACCAACAATTTCAGAAATTTCATTAGTAATACTGGATTGACGTAACTTGTTGTATTCAAGACCTAAGGAGCTAATAAGTTCCCCAGCGTTATCGGTAGCAGATGTCATAGCTGTCATACGAGCACCTAATTCACTAGCCGCCGCTTGTAATAATCCATTATATAAAGTAATTTCTAAATATTTTGGCAATAGTGCATCCAAAACTGATGCAGGATCTGGCATGAATTCATATTCTTCACCCTTAACCTCATCATCTGGTTGCTCTAACGGTAGAATGCGCTCTGCCTGTGCAATTTGCGTCATAGAATTTACAAAACGCGTATAAATCATGATAACTTCGTCAACTTCATGACTTTCGTACATTGAAAGTGCATGTTCCATGATAGTTCGCGAATGTTCGTAACTCGGTTTATCGGAAAAACCACTGTACGATTTATCAATATGATAGTGACGTGATTTCAAGCTATCCTTTGGTTTTCGTCCAGTTGTAATAATGCAATATTCATCAGGCGTTTTTTGTCCGATTTGTTCTATTGCCATTTTTAACACATTGGACGAGTAAGCCCCGGCCAAACCTTTATCAGCACCGATAACAATATAACAAGTGCGTTTTACAGGTCTAGTTTCAAGGAGAGGACTTACGTAATCTTGTAAATCACTACTGGAGATATGACGCAAGATTTGCCCTATTTTTTCTGCGTACGGCCGCGTTGCATCAGCTTTCGCTTGAGCCCTACGAAGACGAGCAGAAGCTACCATCTTCATCGCTTTGTAATTTGTTGCGTATTGGTAACACTCTTTATGCGCTTTCGCAAATCTTGTGCACTAGCCATACATTACGCCTCCTTACGGGAAACTAATGTATGTGTAGCACCAAAGGCTTCTACACATTCTGGAATAGCTTGTTTCAACAAGTTTTCAGTTGCTTCATCAAGTTTATTTGTAGTTTCAATATTACTGATGATTTCAGGATAATTAGCACGAATAAAGCGTAATAATTCAGATTCAAAAGCTAATACATCAGCAACTTGAATATTGGCTAAGTACCCTTTTGTACCAGCATACAAATTAATAACCATTTCAGCCACACTCATTGGTTCGTATTGACCTTGTTTTAACATTTCAGTCAATCGTTCACCACGGTCTAACTGTGCTTTTGTAGCTGCATCAAGATCGGAGCCGAACTGAGCAAAAGCAGCCAATTCACGATATTGTGCAAGGTCCAAACGCAATTGGCCTGCAACTTGTTTCATCGCTTTAGTTTGCGCACTACCACCTACACGGGATACGGACAAACCAACGTCAACAGCTGGACGAATACCAGAATAGAACATATCTGTGCCCAAGAAAATTTGACCATCAGTGATGGAAATTACGTTTGTTGGAATATACGCAGATACGTCACCCGCTTGTGTTTCAATGATAGGCAACGCCGTAATTGAACCACCACCTAGTTCAGGTGATAACTTAGCAGCACGTTCTAATAGACGGCTGTGTAAGTAGAATACGTCGCCTGGATACGCTTCGCGCCCTGGTGGACGGCGTAATAATAGGGACATAGCGCGGTATGCAGCCGCTTGTTTAGTTAAGTCATCATATACACAAAGTACATGTTTACCTTTGTACATAAAATATTCGCCCATCGCAACACCTGCATACGGAGCGATATATTGTAATGGTGCACCTGTAGAAGCACTAGCAGAAACTACGATTGTATAGTCTAATGCACCAGTTTCTTCTAATTTTTGTACTACACGAGCTACGGTAGATTCTTTTTGACCAATAGCTACATAGATACAAATAACATCTTTACCCTTTTGGTTGATGATTGTATCGAGAGCGATTGCTGTTTTACCTGTGCCACGGTCACCGATGATAAGCTCACGTTGGCCACGGCCAATCGGTACCATGGAGTCAATTGCTTTCAAACCAGTTTGTAATGGTTCATTAACAGATTGACGATCCGCAATACCAGGCGCTGGATGTTCTACAGGACGACGTTCTGTAGCTTGAATAGCACCCTTGCCATCAATAGGTTGACCCAATGGGTTAACAACACGACCAATGAGGGCATCCCCTACTGGTACATCCATAATTTTGCCAGTACGACGTACTTCGTCGCCTTCTTTAATCAAGAAGTCGTCACCAAGTAGTACGGCACCAACATTATCTAATTCCAAGTTCAAAACCAAGCCATATACGCCGTGTGGCAATTCTAATAATTCACCGGCCATGGCTCTTTCAAGACCATAAATATGGGCGATGCCATCCCCCACGTCAAGGACAGTACCCACGTCATCGACATTAAGGTCAACATCATAGTCCTGAATCTGCTGTTTGATTATAGCAGTGATTTCTTCAGGCTTCATTTTCATATATACCCATTCACCCCAATCTAATAGAGTCAGTTCGTACTAACGTTTTTTTCAATTCGTCTAAGCGACGTGCAATCGAGCCATCAATGCGTTTATCACCAATTTGAATGATAATACCACCCATGATTGTAGGATCTTGACGCATCGATATAATGACATCTTTGCCAGTCATCGCTTGTAATTTAGCTTGTACATCATCACGCAATGTATCAGTTAATGGTTCTGCTACAGTAACAATAGCTTCCAAAATGCCACGTGCTTCGCGAGATTTTTTTATGAAAGCTCTAATTGTATCTTGCAAATAACGATATCTGCCACGTTTAACCATGACATACATGAAATGAAGTACTGTCTTTTCTACAGCAGTGCCAAAGACCTTTCCAAGTAGAGAAATCTTTGCATCTGCTTCCACAATAGGATTATTAATAAACCCTACCAATTCTGGTTGTTCATTAAGAACAGAGGCCACATATAAAAGATTTTCTTCTGTAGTTACTAAATTACCTTGTTCTTGAGCTAGCTCTAACATAGCTGAACTGTATTTATCTGCTACAATTTCTGTGCTCATAATATCACAACCCTATCGTTTTACTATCAAGTTTCGCAATAGCGTCTTCAATTAATTTTGTATTAGTTTCGCTGTCCATATCTTTTGCCACAACCTTAGTCGCCATTGCAACAGATAAGGAAATAACTTCGTTACGCAAATTATTCATAGCACGATCACGTTCGTTTACGATATCTTGACGAGCTCGTTCTTTTTCACGTTCAATTTGTTCACGAGCCGCTGCCAATTGTTCACGCGTAGTCGCTTCTGCTTGTTGCACCGCCTTTTCAACGATTTGTTGAGCCTCTTGGCGAGCATTTGCAATTTGCGCAGCATAATCAGCTTTGAATTGTTCCGCTTCAGTTCGAGCAGCTTGAGCATCTGCTAAATCCTTAGCAATGCGTTCTTTGCGCTCTTGCATCATAGAAACCAATGGTTTATATGCAAAGCGTGCTAAAAATCCAAACTAATATAAAAAAGTTTAGCATTTGAGCAAGAATTGTCCCTAGCGTTAAATCTACCAAGGTCGTTCCTCCTCGCTATTATCTGAACAATAAAATGAAAGCAACTACTACGCCGATGATAGGCATAGCTTCGATTAAGCCGATAGCTACGAACATTGTGGACATTAATTGACCGCGCAATTCAGGTTGACGTGTAATACCTTCAATAACTTTACTAGCTACCATGCCGTCACCAATACCTGCCGCGATAGCACCACAACCTACTGCAATTGCCGCAGCTAATGCGAATAAACCTTGAACTTCCATAATAAATCCTCCATTAAAAATTAATGTTCTTCACTTAATGCCATGCCTAAATAGTTGGCTGTTAGAACTGTAAAAATAAAAGCTTGAATAATACCAATAAACAAACTAAAAGCAATCCAAATCCATGGTACCGGTACGAACCAAGGCAAATTATAAAGAATTTCCAATAAAATTTCGCCGGCCACAATATTACCAAATAGACGGAAAGCTAATGTGATAGGTTTTTGCTATTTCTTCAAAAAAATATTTAGAACTAGCATAGCCTTATAAGGCTGTAAAAAATGATTAAAATAAGATAGGCCCTTAATTTTAATTCCCATTCCCCAGACTATAAAGCTACTACACAATGCGAGTGCTGCTGTTGTATTAATATCCGCCGTAGGCGAAGTAACAGCATGTAGCGTTGGCAATAACCCAAGCTCATTACCAACAAAGATAAATAAAAAGAATGTGAATAACAATGAACTCACCATCGGCCAGTGTTTACCAAGCGTTGGCGATAATTGACCTTCTAATGCTTCCAATATAGTCTCCACTACATTTTGAACACCCGAAGGCACTAATACTCGATTTCGCGTAGCAAGCATGGAAATGATGATGACGATCGCCATCGTAATCCATGTGGCAATTAATGTATCGATATTAAACGATAACCCCAACCACTGTACTACTTGATGGTGACCTGCATGCAGTTCCACAGACTCAACCCCTTTCTCACGTAGCAATATAAATTTTATATATATCCCTATAATATATATCTATGTATTATCATACCTCTTTATAGTTATATAATCAACACTTCTAGAGTAAACAATTCATAAATTACATACTAAAAATGCATTTTATGCATTTAAAATTCATAATAGGAATGTAATTAATCCTTATTTCATGCGATTTAGTCCTATCGCCCAATGCAATAAATTTTATTACTTACTTAATCGCCAAAACACGATATACAATACAGGCTGTATAAGTACAACTGAAATCAATAAACTTTCAGCTCGTACACCAGGTATTTGCAATCCTATAACTACGAAGGCGCCAATCAGAGCCAATCGCCACATCATTTGACGTCGTGCTTTAGCTACAGCCTGGTGTGGATTGCCATATGCTAGCCCTTTATTATGTAGACCTAACAGTACTAAATAAACCATCATGGTCAACATGCCCCATAACCAACCGAGCACGTACTGATTCCATCCAACTACATATTGGATAAGTAGGCCTAAAAAGGTAACAAAAAAACAGGCCCATAGTACATGACGTATGAATTTAATGTATTGATTCATAAATACCTCACTATTTAACCTGTTTATATAACATATAAAAACCTGTTACAGCACCGATTAAACCAAAAATAACCATGCATAATGGCATGGTATCCATCCATGTATCCAGTTTATATCCTATCCAGATAAATCCACCGATACAAATAGAAGGGTCAGCCCTGCCGATGTAGCCATCGCCAGAGCTTTCACCATATCCTTGTCCATATTATTTACCAAATCGATCTGGTCGATTAGCATCGCTCAAGAATTCATGACGCAAAGCTTGTAAAATCCGTTCAGATGCCTTGCCATCACCATATGGATTGACGGAATTAGACATCGTTTTATATGCCTCTTCGTCATGTAACAGCTCATATGCAGCCTTATACACGGCATCTTTATTAGTCCCCACAAGACGAACTGTGCCCGCATCAACAGCTTCTGGGCGCTCTGTAGTATCACGCAATACGAGAACTGGTTTGCCAAGAGCAGGCGCTTCCTCTTGAATGCCACCGGAATCAGTTAAAATCAAGTAAGACTTAGCCATTAAATTTGCAAATGGTTCATAGTCTAAAGGATCAATTAATGTTACACGATCAACATCACCTAGCTCCTCTTGTACCACTTGACGTACCTTAGGGTTCTTATGCACAGGAAATACCACTTGAATATCAACAAAATCATTTAGTAAATCGCGAATAGCTTGATATACGTGACGCATAGGTTCCCCAAGGTTTTCACGACGATGTGTGGTAACAAGAACTGTACGCTTATTTGGATCGAGTGCATTAATAGCCGCATCATCAAAGACATAATTATCTTTTACCGTTGTATCTAGTGCATCAATTACAGTATTACCAGTAACATAAAGGTGATCAGTATTAATATTTTCTCGTTTCAAATTCGCTTCAGAACTATCAGTAGGTGCAAAATGATAGGTTGCCAAAGAACCGGTCAACTTGCGGTTCATTTCTTCTGGGAATGGAGAGTAAATATCACCTGTACGAAGACCAGCTTCAACATGACCTACAGGAATCTCTTGATAAAAAGATGCTAATGCACCAGCGAAAGTAGTCGTCGTATCACCATGAACGAGTACTACATCGGGTTTAGCCTCTTCTAAAACAGATTTCAACCCCATCAATGCACGATTGGTTACATCATAAAGAGTTTGACCTTGACTCATGATATTCAAATCATAATCAGGTGTAATATCAAATAAGCGCAACACTTGATCGAGCATATCCCGATGTTGTGCTGTTACAGTTACAATCGGTTCCATATCAGGTGCTGCCTCTAAGGCCTTTACAAGAGGAGCCATTTTGATTGCCTCTGGTCTAGTACCAAAGATTGTCATTACTTTTAACATTTACTCATCCTCCACGGAGTCTAATAAAAAAGGGGCGCTAAGCGCCCCTACAGTGGTTACTCTTTTTTAGAATCATCCTCTGAATGTTCTAATACTTTCGCCAATTCTTCGCGATCAAAGGAAATCGTTTCATCTAAATCGCTACGTTCAATTGTAGGGCGTGGTAAGGGATGTCCCGCCGCATCACTATGTGTAATAACACCCAAGCGACGAGCCACATAGATACTACATAGGAAAATGGCTAAGACTAGTACGCAACCAATCCAAGCATTAACCTCTGCAACGATAACCGAAACACCACCGAAGAGAGCGGTAACGGCATACATCATCAATACTGCTTGTTTTTGAGATAAGCCTTGTGCCAATAAACGATGGTGTACATGACCTTTATCTGGTTTAAAGATAGGTCGTCCACTAATCTTACGACGTACGATAGCAAACAATGTATCTAGTATAGGTAAACCAAGAACAATAGCTGGAACAACTAAAGCAATGGTAGCTGCCGTTTTCACGGCCCCCATAACAGATATGGCTGCTAAGGTATAGCCGAGGAGCATCGAACCGGTATCCCCCATGAATATCTTGGCGGGATTAAAATTGTACCGCAAGAAACCTACCGTAGCACCTGCAAGAGCCAATGCGATACAAGCTAAATCAATTTGACCTAATTGTAATGTCATCGCACATACGGCAATACAAGCGATGAAAGAAATCCCTGCTGCCAAGCCATCAAGCCCATCGATTAGATTGACAATATTGGTAAATCCTACAATCCAGAATATGGTCAATGGAATAGCCCAGTATTTCAAATATACAACGCCACCCCATGGTAAATTGATAAAATCTACGCGAATATCATAGGCCACAAGAATGGCGGCAGCAATAATTTGCCCCATCAATTTCGTCTTCGGCTCGATTTGTCGGATATCATCCCAAATACCAACAAGTACTAGAATAACAGTACCCAATACGAAGCCGAATAATTTATGGTCATGAGGAATACTATTATTAAATAACACAGATCCTATATAACCAAGGAAAATAGCCAATCCACCAAGACGGGGAATAGCACCATGATGCACTTTACGAGCATCAGGTTTATCAATGGCCCCTACGGCAACCGCAAAGCGTTTCACCAAAGGGGTAAGTGCATAAGTTATGACGAGAGCCAACACAAAGGCCCACACATAATCAGGCACATACTCACTCATAAGTACACCTCCAACAACTCGAATTCACTAAATTCGAGGTTTCAACTTAGTTTGTTAAGCTGCGAATAGGTGCTGGGATACGACCACCACGAGCAATAAATTCAGCTGCACTATAAGGGCTTACTTCAATGATTGGCGCATAACCTAAAAGACCGCCAAATTCAACAACTTCGCCCACAGTTTTACCAGGAACTGGAATAACACGTACAGCTGTCGTTTTATTATTAATCATACCAATTGCAGATTCATCAGCGATGATTGCAGAAATTGTATCTGCTGTTGTATCACCAGGAATAGCAATCATATCTAAACCTACAGAACAAACACAAGTCATAGCCTCGAGTTTATCAAGCGATAAACTACCACAAGCTACTGCATCAATCATACCCGCATCTTCAGATACAGGAATGAAAGCACCACTCAAACCACCTACGTGAGAAGACGCCATAAGGCCGCCTTTTTTAACCGCATCATTCAAAAGAGCTAATGCAGCCGTAGTACCATGGCAACCACAAGAGGATAACCCCATTTCTTCAAGTACATGAGCTACGGAGTCACCTACTGCAGGAGTCGGTGCCAAGGACAAGTCGATAATGCCAAATGGTTTACCAAGGCGACGAGAAGCCTCTTGTGCCACCAATTGACCAACACGAGTAATTTTAAAAGCAGTACGTTTAATCGTTTCCGCTACTACATCAAATGGTTCGCCACGAACAGCTTCAAGAGCATGTTTGACTACGCCAGGACCAGATACGCCAACAGAAATAGCACTATCACCTTCTGTTACGCCAAAGAAAGCCCCGGCCATGAACGGATTATCTTCTACTGGATTACAGAAAATAACGAGTTTAGCACAACCTAACGCATCATTATCCTTTGTCAATTCTGCCGTTCTTTTAACAATGATACCCATTTCACGAACCGCATCCATATTGATGCCCGTTTTAGTGGAACCAACACCTACAGAACTACATACGATATCTGTAGTTGCCAATGCTTCTGGAATAGAGTCGATAAGAATGCGATCAGCCTTTGTAGCACCTTTTGTAACGAGAGCAGAAAAACCACCAATAAAGTTAACACCTACGGTTTTAGCCGCACGATCAAGTGCCTCAGCGATTGGCACATAAGATGTCAAATCACTACCACCGGCCACCAAGGAAATTGGTGTAACGGAAATACGTTTATTAATGATAGGTACACCGAACTCACGTTCAATATCTTCACCGGTCCTTACCAAGTGCTCTGCCTCTTTAGTAATGCGATCATAAATACGGTCACATAGTTCTTTGCCAGAGCTAGATGCACATTCTAACAAGCTAATCCCCATTGTAATGGTCCGCACATCAAGCTTGTTGTCGTGAATCATCTGATTCGTTTCAAGAATATTGTCGATAGATAACATGGGCGCCTCCTTATCCTACGCGATGCATGCTAAGGAAGATATCAGCATGTTGTGCACGAATTTCTACGCCTAATGTATTACCTAGTTGAGTTAAAGCATCCTGAATTGATGTTAAGTCCTTCGCTTCTTCTGTTTCAGTCTCACACATCATAATCATATTAAATAAACCGTCTAGAATGGTTTGATTAATAGATAAAATATTAACTTTATGTTCGGCTAATATAGTGCTAACACCTGCGATAATACCTACGCGGTCTACACCAACTACGGTAACTACTAATTTCATAAATCACCTTTTCTGACTCACTACAAGCTATGCAAATGTAAATCCATGCAAACTAAGCACATGGAAATCCATTCATTCTATAAACTATATTAATATATTATATCATATATATCACAATAACAGCGTGAAAAGTTTATGAGAATACTTACTCAGCGTCTATCTTTCCATTCAGGGCTGCATTAACGATTTCTTCTCCAGCTGTTAGCAACGCAACGAGACCTAAATCGCCTTTATAGCTTTCACCATAAATTTTGTATAAATCTTCCGTACCTGAAGGTCTTGCCACAAACCAGCCTTTATCGGTTTCAACCCGGACACCATCAATTGGCATATTATTATACATTGATGTGGTACGAATACCAGTAATAGGGTCTCCATCAACCGATGTGGCAGTAATCAATTCTGCACTCAATTGTTTTAAAATTTGCTTTTGCTCTTTTTTACACGGTGCATCGATACGACCGAAGCGTGGTTCCCCATAGTTCTCAGCAAAATCATCTGCCATTTTCAATGCAGATTTCCCCATAACAGCCATGATTTCCATGCTGAGCAAAGCCATAATGATACCATCCTTATCAGTGGTCCATACAGTTCCATCCTTCTTCAAGAAAGAGGCCCCTGCACTTTCTTCTCCACCAATACCAATGACACCATCAAATAAAAGTTGTGAGAAATATTTAAAGCCTACAGGCACTTCAAAAACCGGAATTTCAACACTTGCAGCCCATTTGTCTATCATCGTAGTACATACAACAGTTTTACCAATACCTTTATTTTTCCATCCCCGCGTCGTAAATAAATAGCGTGCTGCCATTGTGAGAAATGAATTAGCGGAGACTAAACCACTAGATACAACAATGCCATAGCGATCATAGTCCGGATCATTCCCAACGGCTAAATCAAAATCGCCAATTCTATTAATAACCGACTCCATTACATATGGAGAAGAGCAATCCATCCGCACCTTACCATCATGGTCATAGGTCATAAAACTAAAGGTTGGATCATATTCGTCATGAATAATCGTTAAATCAAGACTATATCGTTCCTTAATGGCCTTCCAATACGAAGCCCCACTACCGCCTAATGTATCAACTAAGGTCTTAGGACCAGCCGCTTTAATGGCCTCCATATTAATGACTTCGCTCAATTCCTCTATATAAAGACCTTTATAGTCATACGGAACTTGAGCCGTAGGTTCAATATTATCTACGCTAATGCGCTTGAAATTTTCACTTTCACAATAAGCCGTCAAATACTCATTCGCACGCATTTCAATCCATTTTGTAACCACCGTATCAGCAGGTCCGCCGATAATCGTGTTATATTTGATGCCCCCATTATCAGGAGGATTATGAGATGGTGTAATAATAATGCCATCGGCCTTAACATCATGTTGTATATTATAGCGAATAATAGCGCGCGACACCGATGGTGTAGGTACAAAATCCATGTCACAATCAACCATAGCTGTCACACCATTACCCGCTAACACCTCAAGCACGGTTACAAGCGCGGGTTGCGACAAAGCATGTGTATCTTGTCCTACAAACACAGGCCCCGTAGCACCAAATTGCTTACGGCCATCGCAAATAGCTTGTGTTATAGCCGCCACATGAAGATCTGTAAATGTACCATCCACGGATGTACCACGGTGCCCAGACGTACCAAAGGACACTAACTGTGTGGGATTTGTCATATCTGGAACATTGTCAAAATAGGCATCTACAATCGTTTGAATATCTATAATATCTTGTTCACGAACAGGAGTTCCTGCTAATGCATGAGCCATACTAGCCTCCTTAGATTAATTCTTATCTTTTCCTTCTATATAATTAGCATTCTCTTCACATTCTTTAACAAGATTTCTATAGACGTCGGTACTATCGGTGTAGTAAACCCTTTGCCAATAACCTCTTGCGCATCTGTGATGAGAATGAAAGCCTCATTATCAACCTCTTCGATAGCTTCTTTCAATTTATTAACCTGTAGTAAATTAACAGCTACCATAACGATTTGCTTCGGCGTTCTTGTATACGCACCAATGCCATTAATAATCGTAGCGCCGCGACCCACCTTACTGATAACTGCATTACATACGTCATAAGTTCTGTAAGTAATGATGAAAGCTACCTTTCGTTGATTAAAGCCAATAACGACCTTATTAGTAATAATCGTATACACATAAAGCGATACCAGTGTTACCGCTACAGCTTCAAAACCAACAACCCAAATAGCGGCAGCTAAAATGATACCATTAATAGCACTATTGATAGACCCCATTTGAAGGCCGTAATATTTTCGTACAATAAGGGCTATTGGATCAAGCCCCCCCGTATTACCGCCAACGCGATAAACAATTCCAAGGCCAACCCCAGTAGTAACACCAGCCATCATAGAACTCAGTAAAGGATCAGATATGACCATATTATATTGAAGAAAGTCAAAGGCATCGACCATCCAGGACAACATAACCGTGCCATACAATGTATTGATAATGACCTTCTTACCTAGCCAATGCCAAGCGGCCCAAAAAATCGGTATGTTCAAAACTACGTTCCACGTACCAACGGATAAACCGGTAAGATAATAAAGGATAAGTCCAATCCCACTAATACCAGTACTAACCAATTTATGAGGTAGCACAAAAGCATCAAGACCGGCACCAAAGATAGCACAGCCAACAGCAACCATTACACATTGGTATAGAGTATCTTTATATTTAGACCACATATAGGCCTCCCTAAATTGCTATTTCACTATAAATATTTTATAATTAACTAATTAGATATACAGCAAAAACGCGGTATATTTACATACATATACAATTTCATCATAAACTACTTAATGTATATTTTCAATCACTTTTCATCATATGTACGACCTCTACATAGATTCGTACAATATCATGTAAAACATCGAGGATTTTATGTCAAAAAGTATCGAACAACTGGGTTTTAGCAAATCAATATCGGCCTTGCTATTACAGGCAAACGCGATGATGGCTATCACAATATCGACAGTATTTTCCAGTCCATCCGACTCGCGGATTCCATCTATTTTGCAAAACATCATTCCGTCGTATTCTCCGGTATAGCACCTGAGCTACCACAATACATTCAAGACCTCATTCCCTATGACGAACGCAACTTGGCACTAAAGGCATTGCGTGAGCTTCAAGCCTATACAGGATGTAAGGCTGGTGCCGCCATCCATTTGCTAAAGCGCGTACCTGCCGCAGCAGGTCTTGGCGGTGGCAGTGCCGATGCAGCAGCTATGTTATTAGGGCTCAACAAATTTTGGGATTTACGCCTTACAACAGATGAATTGATGACACTAGGTGCTAAACTAGGTTCAGATGTACCATTTCTATTAAAAAGGTGGTACTGCTCGCGGCACAGGGCGCGGCGAAAAAAACTTATGTATCATTCATCCCCAGAACCTCATTGGTTATTACTTGTTAAGCCAGAAGTATCCGTATCTACCGCGGCCGCCTATGGACATTATAAGGGACAATCAAAAGCATCGTCTGACACAATTACAACTGTATTATCACACTTAAAAAATAATGATTTATATGCTGCTTTTACGAGTAGTGCCAATACCTTCGAAGAGTTGCTATTCCCTGATCACGAAGAACTCATTTCATGTAAAGAATTCTTCACAAGTCGTGGGTATCCTACTATCATGACCGGCAGCGGTCCAACTATGGTCGTTTTATTAGATAAGGCAACTCAAGCATTAGCCTTACAAGAGGAAATTAAAAACGCCGGCCATAATTGGCTTTCACTCATCACCAAAACATGCACACAGGAGGATGTTCAATGACAAAACGATTACAACCTATACGCTTAGATGCATATAAGCCATTGAGCGAAGTGGTAAGCGAAACACTACGCCAAGCCATTCAAGATGGTACCCTCAAACCTGGTGAGCGTTTGATGGAAATCCCCCTTGCCGAAGAACTCGGTGTTAGTCGTACACCGATTCGCGAAGCTATTCGCAAGCTCGAGTTGGAGGGATTTGTCGTTATGGTTCCACGCCGTGGTACCTATGTAGCCAATATTTCATTAAAAGATATTACTCAAGTATTTGAAATTCGTTCAGCCCTTGAAGAATTAGCAGCAGGTCTTGCAGCAGAGCGCATTACGAGCGAAGAAATTGAAACTTTGGAGCGCATGCTTGTAGAAATTGGCGATTACATGGAAAACAAAGATATGGAAAGCGTAGTGGCCGCTGATGTGGCATTCCATGAAGTGCTCTACAAAGCATCCCGTAACGAACGTCTAGCAGATATCGTCCATAATTTACGTGAACAAACCTATCGCTTCCGCAGTTTTTCCATGAATCAACCAGGACGCTTGCGTAAAACTTGGGAGGAACATCGTCAATTAGTAGAAGCGATTGCAGCTCATAATGCAGTGCAAGCCCGTAAGCTCGCACAAATTCATATGGAACATTCCGAGCAAACCCTATTACAAGGTATGGAGAATGCTGAATCCTTCGACACTGATCTATAACCTATTCCAATACATACGAATAGATTAATATATAAACCGCATGCATGGTGCTAATTTTCTACCATATATGCGGTTTTATTATATTCTATAGAACTTTCCCTCATTTTCTGATACAATAGATACACATTTTATGATTTTATTTAGCGAAAGGTGAGTTTTATGGAAACCCTACTTAATAATGCAGTCTCCACAGTCAATACCTATCTGTGGAACTACTTAATCATCTTCATTCTCATCGGTGCAGGTCTATTCTTTACCATGACTACTGGCGCCGTACAAGTCCGTATGTTCAAGGAAATGGTGCGCCTCGTTGCATCGGGTGCAGGTTCAAAAACAGAAAAGAACCACGTTTCTTCCTTCCAAGCATTCTGTGTTAGTACCGCATCCCGCGTAGGTGTAGGTAATATCGCAGGTATCGCTATTGCCGTTGTACTTGGCGGCCCTGGCGCTATCTTTTGGATGTGGGTGATTGCCTTCATCGGTTCCGCTACTGGTTTTATTGAAAGTACACTAGCTCAAATCTACAAGGAACCAGTTGCTAAAGGCGGTTTCTATGGCGGCCCTGCGTACTACATCCGCTACGGTCTTAACAACAAATCGTTAGCTGTTTTATTTGCTATTTTGATTAGTATTACATATGGCTGGATTTACAACTCTGTACAAGCTAATACATTAGCTGCGTCTCTTCAAATCTTTAATTTTGATGTATCCTACACAGGTGCCGTTGTAGCTGCTCTTGTAGGTATTATTATCTTCGGTGGTATCCATCGCGTTGCTAAAGCATCTGAAGTTATCGTTCCAATCATGGCTGTGCTTATATTGCTACCGCATTATTTGTAGTCCTCATGAACATTGAGCACTTCCCACATGTAATCTATACAATCATTACATCTGCCTTTGATCCAACTGCAGCAGGCGGTGGTCTCTTGGGTGCAACCATCATGAACGGTATCAAACGTGGCCTCTTCTCCAACGAAGCCGGTGAAGGTTCTGTACCAAATGCAGCAGCCACAGCAGCTGTTAATCACCCAGTTGAACAAGGACTTGTTCAAGCCTTTGGTGTATTCCTTGATACATTTATCATCTGTACTGCGTCTGCTTTTATCGTTCTCATAGTAGGCGACTATAGCACAACGGGCCTTACAGGTGTAGCCCTTGTACAACATAACCTAGCAGAACAATTAGGCTCTTGGGCGCCTGCAGCAGTAGCTATTTTCATCGTTATGTTCTCCTTTAGTTCCCTTATCGGTAACTATTATTATGGGGAAATCAATATCAGCCACTTAACTGACAAAAAATATTGTCTCCATTTATTCCGTATTGGCGTAATTCTTATGACATTTGTTGGCTCTATCGCATCCCTCGACCTCGTGTGGAACCTAGCCGATTTGTTCATGGCATTCTTAGTGCTCACAAATGTTAGCTCCATCGTACGCATGGGCCGCACAGCAGGTCTTGCACTCGACGATTACATTAAGCAACGTAAAGCTGGTATCGAAACACCAGTGTTCAACCGTTCTGTCCTAAATCATACCTATGGTATTGTATGGTGGGGTGACGGTCAAACTACAGACTCCTCTGTACCGGCTACACCTATAGAAGATACAGTAGAAAAATAAAATTTATTGATTTCATGAGGATGATGAAAACGTTTTTCATCGTCCTCTTTTATTTTGAAACTATTTAACTATAGAATATAGTTCTTATTTCATGTAGGTTATTCGATAGCCAATGTCGAATATAGTAAGTAGCAAGACTTTTAAACCATCAATTCAATTCTGAAATCTCAGGAGGAACTTATATGCAAAATTATAATCCATACGAAAACATGTTAAACACACTTGATGTAGCTGCTGAAAGACTTGGCTACACAAGAAATGATTACGAAGTATTGCGCCATCCAGAGAGGGAACTCAAGGTGGCTGTTCCATTACAATTAGACAATGGCGAAGTTCGCGTATATGAAGGTTATCGTTGCCAGCACTCCACATTGCGTGGTAGTGCGAAAGGCGGTCTTCGTTTCCATCCAGATTCTGATGAAAACGAAGTACGTGCATTAGCTGCTTGGATGACAATCAAAAATGCTATTGCCAATATCCCTTATGGTGGTGGTAAAGGCGGTATCAAGGTTGATCCTAAACATTGAACCCTCGCGAATTAGAACGCTTAACACGTAACTTCGTTCGTCGCATTGCGCCTATCATCGGCGTTAATACAGACGTTCCTGCACCAGATGTAAATACTAATGCACAAATCATGAGCTGGATTGCTGATGAATACAGCACATTAAAAGGTGAATGGAGCCCTGGCATCGTTACAGGTAAACCTATCGAAGTAGGTGGCTCCCTAGGTCGTAACGAAGCAACTGGTCGTGGTTGCCTCATCGCATTGCAATGCTACTTAGCTAAAAAAGGCTTAGATATTAAAAATATGACAGTTGCGGTTCAAGGTTTCGGTAATGTAGGCTCCGTAGGTGCTCGTCTTATCGCAGAAGCAGGTGCTAAGGTTGTCGCAATTGGTGACGTAGCTGTTAACCTTTACAATCCGAATGGTCTTGATGTAGAAAAAGCATATGAATACGCTAACTCTCATGGTCGTTCCTTAGTAGGTTACTCCGAACCAGGAATGACAACTATTTCTGGTCAAGAATTATTGGCACAAGATGTAGATATCCTCTATCTTGCAGCTCTTGAAAACCAACTCAACAAGGACAACATGGAAAATGTACGAGCTAAGATTATCTTAGAAGGTGCTAATGGCCCTACGACAAATGATGCAGACAAATACTTCTTCGAAAAAGGCATCGATATCATTCCTGACGTACTTGCCAATGGTGGTGGTGTAGTTGTATCCTACTATGAATGGGTACAAAACAAGGCAGGATTCTACTGGTCCCTTGAAGAGGTTAATGAACGCCTCACTAAGAATATGCAAAACAGCTTTGAAGCAGTATGGCAAATGCAACAAAAATACAATGTTGCGCCTCGCTTAGCTGCATATATGGTAGCCCTTGAAAGACTTGTCATCGAAACAACACTTCGCGGCTACAATTGCTAAGGTTTTTCTCCAACAATTTCATATAGCAAAAGGACTGGCTTTCCATTGTGAAAGTCAGTCCTTTTCAGTTACATAGTATGTAATTATTTAATAGCGCCCATCAAAGCAACCATTGTGCGACGAGATACGAGAGCTTTCACCAAAGTGGCCCCTACTACGCCAGGAATCGTTTGACCAATCAATAAATTGATTACCAATGCCCAATACGGCACATCAATAAGTGGGCTAAGCCATAATGGTACGCATAGAGCTGGTACCAAGATGATTGGAATCATCGCCCACCATGCGCTAAGTCCAGCGCGACGCATCAATACGATGATTCCCGTCGTCAATATACCGACACCAAAGCCGCCTACCATATCAAAGATGCCAAGTCCGCCGAATAAAAAGTTAGAAATGAGGTTACCTATGCCCATAGGAACGATTAAAAACGGAAAGGCATAAGCAAGTGCATATAAAGATGTGGCTATACGAATTTGGTACGCCCCAAAGGAAATACCTTGAGTAATATAAATAAGAACAATATACAATGCTACTACCATAGCAGAAATCGTTAACTTTCGTGTAGAAATCATGCACTCACCTCCTTTTCAATAAAAAAGAGCATGGCAAAACTACCATGCTCGAATGTGCTTATGTTTTCCGTAGTTTTGTTTAGAGACAGGATGGTTTCAAACTGTCTTATGTAGTTGTTCGCCGTTTGGCGGTATGATTATCATATCATAATTCTTTAATTTCGGCTAGGTACCGTTCTGAGAGCAGAATTGACTACTTCTACAACCGCTCCAGCTAGCTTAACGGTCTTCGGCCGAGGGCCTTGACCTACTAAAGTCGCTCTGTAGAAGTAGTCAATTCTTTAGCATAACGGTATATGCTCAATTGCATTCTTTACGTTATTTTAATATCAGCCTGCCAAACGGCGCTCAACTAATATGACGGGTCTTCTACACCGTTGGCACGGAAGGCTTCTAACCGGTCGATGCAGGTGCCGCAATGACCGCATGGGTGGTCTCCGCCTTCGTAGCAGGACCAGGTGAGTTCGTATGGCACGCCTAGGCGAATGCCTTCACGGACTACGTCGGCTTTATTGCAATTGATGAATGGTGCTTCAAGGGAGCATTCTTTGCCGGAGCCTTCAAAGATGGCATTACCCATAGATGTGTAGAATGTTTCTGTGCAGTCTGGGTATGCATTGCCAGCTGCATCATCGGCATGGGCGCCATAGTAGATATATCCACAATCAAGGGATAAGGCTAAGGATGCTGCTGCAGATAGGAATAGGCCGTTTCTAAATGGTACATAGGTGCTAACAGGCCCTTCGCCGAGTTCGTCTTGTTGTTCCTTGTAGGAACCAGTAGGGACGTCCTCTGTGGACTGCTTCAATAGGGATGAATTACTGAATGCAAACAGTTTTGTTACATCCATTGTTTTACCTTCTATGCCGTAGTATGCTAATACGTTGGCTGCAGCCTCTAATTCCTTGCTATGTTTTTGGCCGTATTGTATGGATAAGGGCACCACATTCTCTTTGCCAAATCGCTCAATGGCGAGCGCCAAACATGTTGTGCTATCTACGCCGCCGCTAAACAATACAACGGCTTTTTGCTTTTGTGCCATCGTTCCTCCTTATGAAAGCCTCATCCGCAGATGAGGCTTTATACGTTAATATCGATATATGAAGCCAAGCTTTCACCATATCACATATTATAATTCGATATCGAGTTCTACTGGACAGTGATCGCTGCCAAATACTTGTTGATGGATTTTAGCCTCTTTAATCTTATCATCTAAGCGTTTAGATGTAATAAAGTAGTCAATTCTCCATCCTACGTTTCTATCGCGGGCTTTTCCCATGTAGGACCACCAGCTATATTCATCAACCGCATCAGGATAGAGATAGCGGAATGTGTCGGTAAAACCAGACTCTAATAATTCTGTCATCTTAGCCCGTTCTTCATCGGAGAAGCCAGCGTTTTTCCGATTTGTTTTAGGGTTCTTCAAGTCGATTTCATTATGTGCTACGTTGAGGTCACCGCAAAGAATAACAGGTTTCTTTTTATCTAATTCTAATAGATATTCGCGGAAAGCATCTTCCCAGGACATACGATACTCAAGACGCGCTAATTCACGTTGGCTATTAGGCGTATAGCAGCAAACGAGATAGAAATTATCGTATTCAGCAGTAATAACGCGGCCCTCTTGATCATGCTCTTCAATGCCAATACCATTCGTTACAGAAATTGGTTTAACACGCGTGAACACAGCCGTTCCACTATAGCCTTTTTTTACGGCACTATTCCAAAATTGTTCATAGCCCGGTAATTCTAATTCGATTTGATGAGGTTGTAATTTAGTTTCTTGCAAGCAGAAAATATCTGCATCTAATTCATTAAAGGAGTCCATAAAGCCTTTTGTTACGGCTGCACGTAATCCATTTACATTCCAAGATATTAATTTCATAAATACTCCTTGTTAGGTATATAAACACTATTATTTTTGTGAAAGTTAGCTTTCACGAGCACGTTTGTGTTTTCGATCATGCTTAGCTTGGGCACGGGCTTGGCGAGCCGCTTCATTGGCTTTCAGCTCATTTTCCTTGCGATATCTAAAATAATTCGCCACAACGGATAGCAGGAAAATAACCATAACGGTTACATTAAACAATCCGGGGCCATAGGTGTACAGATGGTAACATAAATACGCAAAAAGCAATGACAGATAATATATGGTTTAACATTCTCATAGCGTTTCAACCCCCGTTTGAATTGGGAAATCATCGTAGGTTACCCAATCACTGGAACTACCCACATATAAGGCAGACGCAAGACCAACCTCACTCATAACGAGCAAGGTGTTACAAGCGGTAACACCAGAACCACAATAGCTAACTATAGGCTTTTGCTGATGAAGTTCCTTCTCGAACTCAATTTCTAAATCCTTAATAGGTCGTGGTCCTTCAGCGGTATAACCACTTTCATAAAAATGATTAATAGCACCTGGTATATGTCCGGTCATGCCGTCCATTACATCTATTACAGATCCATCATAGCGTTCAGGCGCACGAGCATCGATAATAACATGAGAACCGGATTGGCTCGCCGCCAACACCTCGTCACGACTCATAGTCATATGTGTTTGCAATGTATAGTTGAAAGTTGTCGTTTCCACAGGCAATGGTGTAGGATCCTTAGTAAGCAAATGACCTTCCTTAACCCATCTTTCAATACCACCGGATAAAACTCGTACATCTGTAAGCCCTAGATAACGTAAGGTCCACCAAAGACGGCCAGCCAAGAATAGCCAAGAATCATACACAACAACCTTAGCAGGCTCATTAACGCCAAATGCTTCTAAGGTTCTAGCCAACTGGTCCATATCTGGCAATGGATGGCGACCACCATGCTCACCGATAGGCCCCGTTAAATCCTTAGTTATATCCACGGGGAAAGAACCCGTAATATGCCCTCGTTCATAATCTTGAAAGCCTCTTGCATCGAGGATGATAACCTCATCCATGATAGGTAACAATTCATTAGGAGTGATAAAATTGGACATAAAAACTCCTTTCCAATGATTATATCGAAAAATACAAATCTGTTAATACCATTATATACGAGGGGACGAGTATATACAATTAATCTCAGTTATAAAAGTTTATATAAAGCATCTACAGCATCAATATCAGCTGGCAACCAATCTACAGTGTATAGTTCTGCCTTAGTTAACCATTTAGCAGCTTCATGCTCAACTAAGGTAACATTGGAATCGGCTTTTAATGTACATAAATAGCAATGCATTGTAAGATCAAACTTTTCATAGCCATTATATTGTACTGTAATTAATTTCTTGCCTACATTAATATCAGCCTGTAGTTCCTCTTTTATTTCGCGAATCAAGGCTTCATCATGAGCTTCTCCTAACTCAACCTTTCCACCAGGAAATTCCCAACCATCTTTTAAATCCCCATAGCCTCGTTGGGTTGCCAATATAGCATTTCCTTTTTGAATTATAGCCGCAACAACCTCTATATGTTTTCTATACATTTATATTTCACACCTATCCATTTATTAAATAATCATATATATCATCGCGAACCGGAATATCTAATCGATATTCTAGTTCAACTGCATTTGTACCACTTGCCATCGTAATCGCTTTTGCATATTCTTCCCCGGTTGAATGAATAGGCCCTAAATAATAAAACTCTTTTGACTCATCATCATCTTTATTTTTACGTACAAATAGATGCATCGAAATCCCTAGTTTATCTGCATCAAATGCAGCTACAACATCATCAGATGTTAGAGACCGATTATTTTTAGAGATAGCTTTAATTAAAGTAGGTGTCTCAAATCTATCTTCATACTTAATACTGTCTTGAATTCCTTCATCTTTATGATAATTTATAAACACAGGATAGGTCTTAGTCTCACGATGATATTTATATCCACCTATATTTAACGGAACCTCACTTTGTGGCCACTCTAACAACTGACATACTTGCTCATAGTTATATTTTTCATAGAGGGCAAACGGCGTACTATTCACAAGACTATCTTTATATTTAGTAGTATATAGCTCTAATCCAAAGCCAATTAACTCCTTAATATGACTCCTGAAATCATCACTTTCCAAAGCATTTTTAAAGATATTAGAAATTGAATAGTCACTACTATATATTTCAATAAATACACAGTCTTTAAAAGTCTTTTTGGCAGATGACACAGAGAAATTGTTAGTCAAAGTATTAATTAAGTTAGTTTTCCCTAGATCTGATAATTCAAGACCATACTCATCATGCAATAATTCTGTTACTCGATGAATAATATTGTCTTTCCCATCCAATAAAAGCTGTAACGCCAATAAATCTCTCACACGCATGCCTGTTGCTAACTTTTGAGATATGTAGTGTAACATTTGTTCTTGAATTGGTGTAAGAGATACATTGTAGTCTTTATCCTTTATTTGGGTTAAAAAATGATGGTAAGACTTATATTTATTGAAAATTTTTGTTATATCAATAGAGCCATATTCCTTAAAGTCTTTAATTCTCGGTACATGTCCCAACTTATATTTCAAATCTAGATATGCTTCTTTAATAATTTTAGCACTACTTAAATTAGCTGTATCTATAGCAGCAAAGATGCGTTTTTTAGCAATAGCATCAAAATGAACGGTTGACGTTCCAGGAATAATACGATTCCCTGATTGTACATATTTTCGTAAAGTATCCTTGTTATAACTTCTATCACCAGATAACGCTAATGGTATCATATAGCTATTAGAATAATTACCTATAAAATCTAAGATAACTACAAATTCCTTATCTTCAAACTTCCGTAAACCACGACCTAACTGTTGAATAAATACAATAGGACTTTCTGTTTGCCGCAACATAATAACTTGATTTACTTCTGGAATATCTACGCCTTCATTAAAAATATCTACTGTGAATATATAATCCAATTGCTCATCTACAATACCTTGATAATCACCAGTCCCTGTCAATCGTGCTATTGCATCTTCACGTATTTCTTGTGAATCTTCACCAGTTAAGGAAATAGTCCTAAATCTCCTAAGATTGAATGCATCAGATAACTCTTTTGCTTCTTTTTTATTGCTACAAAATACTAAGCCTTTAACACGACGCCCACTATGACCAAAGTAACGAATTTTTTCAATGATTTTATCGACCCGTTCTCCTTCAGACAAATTGGAAAAACTAATATTATCCTCTTCAATGTTTATTTCCTTTCCATCTATCCAAAGGTCACTTATCCCAAAGTAATGGAATGGACACAATAAATCCTCATCTAGCGCTTGCTCTAATCTAATCTCATAGACAATATTATGATGGAATAAGTTATATAAGTCATATCCATCAGTACGTTCTGGACTAGCTGTCATACCTAATAAGAATTTGGGCTTGAAATAGTCAATAATTCGTTGATAACTCTCTGCGCCTGCCCGATGCACTTCGTCAATAATAATACAATCAAAATCATCTGGATTATATTTTTTTAAAATATCAGAGCGCCCCATCATTTGCATAGTTGAAAATACATAATCTGCATCAAAACGTTTTACAGTTCCTGAAACAATACCATACGAAATCGACTTATCATCAAAAACACGTTGAAAACTTCCCAATGCTTGTTTTGCAATTTGTTCTCGATGCACCAAAAACAGCAATCTTTTGGGTTTCATATCACGCATTGCGAATGCTGCTGCATAAGTTTTACCAGTACCTGTAGCAGAAATTAATAATCCACGAGTTTCATTTCTATATCTTAACTCATTAAAGTTATCTATAAATTGACGCTGCATCAAATTAGGCTCCAATTTTAAGGCGCCTTTTAACTCTACTTGTTCTGCAATACTTTGTAGTGATTGACGATTGGACCGCTCCCATCTAGGCCTATACCATGGCAAGAACTCCGAATATTTCATAGTAAACTCGGAATTCCAATACAATTCAAACTCCTCTAAAACTTCTTTAGTATAAGTATCATCTTTATGAGATTGAGCTCTAGTATTCCATTCTCTATTCTTTTTTAGCGCATTAATAGTTAAGTTCGAACTACCTACTATTATTTGATATGACTGATCTTGTTTAAAAATATATCCCTTTGTATGAAAACCATGTTTACTGCCATTACTAGTGCAATATACACGAAGCTCTATATTATTTAAATGCCCTAAATCATCAAGAACATCTGGATTATTAAACCCTAAATAATCTGTAGTTAAAATACGACCCTTTATGCCTCTATCTTCTAATTCTTTCAAAATAGGTTTCAATACCAATAATCCATCTGCAGTTATAAAGGCTACGCTAATAATAAACTCATCACATGTACGTAAGCCATCCTCAATAGCAGATAAAACATTACGTCCCTCCCCATTTGCAATGAGCTCTGTTGTAGAAAAATTAATCATATTTTTTGAATCAAACATAGTAGACTCCCCTATCTATAATATATATATTATTATAGCAGCCCAAAGCTATTACTCCCAATTTTATTAACAAGAAGAATCCCTATTCAATATTTCATTCCCCCAACATAAACTTTACGCAAAAATATTTATATTTATTTAATAATTTATCATTTATATGTATCTTTTTGCCCCCTGATTCTATGCTATAATAAAGATACTATCGAGTATATAGAATATATAAAAATATAGATATATTTACAAAAAAATACTTACATAAACGGATTTTTACAAGGAGTATAGGCAATTGAAAAAAAGGGTTATATTAAATTAATCTTAGCCATAATTCTAGGGATTGCTGTAATTAGTGGCGGGATTTATTGTGCATATCACTTCCTCTCTAATAAATCAACGACAATATTATATCGTTCTACTATCGAGGATAAATTTAATGCCTTACGACCTTATATTGAGGCAGCCGATACGTTTAATATGAATAGTGTTGCCTATACATATCAATTACAACCAACCCTTGAAGAATTACGTAATCATTCGCACAATACGACTGTAACATTACCTAATTACAAAGAGTTAAAATCTCAACTCGAAGCAGCGAAACAAGAAAGCTCCACGCCTTATGAGGATGTTAATAAAGCGACCGATGAATTGCTTGCTATTTTAACACAATTAATTCCTGTATCCGAGCAAATCCAAAATTACTATACAGACCGTACCTTTGAAAAGGACAATTATGTGGGTAGTGATAATTTAGCAAATCAATATGTTCCACTTGCAGACCAATTCAATGCAGCTTATAACGCCTTTGATTTAACCCTTGAAAATCGTAACAATGAATTGTACTCTGAGCGTATGAAAGAATTTTGCTAAAGAAAAATCGTGTCAATGCAGTTAACTTCATTGAGCTCAATATCCTATTATCTCAAACAGTAGATATCATTGATCCTGATGGTAATACAGATACCCAAAAGGTAGAAACAAATCTACAAGATATTACTAAACGCATAAACGCATTACAACCAGGTACTAAACCTGAAACGCAAGCCGCTGTTAAACTATACCAAGATGCAGTAAAGGAATTTATTGCAGAAGCAAGAAATTACATCATTATTAACTCCTCCTACGGCGAAGCATATACACAATTATATGTAAAAATATAATCGTATGATTAGTCGTGCCAACGAGGTTGATATGAATGATCTTGATGCGGTAGATAGTAAAAAATAATATTTGCACAGCACAAAGGACTAGTCCAAAGACTAGTCCTTTTATTGCATTATAAATAGTAAACCTTATTCTTTTTTCAAGTCTTTTGTAATGATGTAATATTCACTAGGTGAAATCTTAAGCCCTTTTATATAGCTTTTACAAATCATATTAATCTTAGGATAACCTAAGAACAAGGATGCACTATCGTCTAACAAAATCTGTTGTGCCTCAACAATCGCATTATATCGTTGTGTATCATCAACAGTAGTTTCAGCCAAAGCTAGTAATTCATCATATTTAGGATTACTAAAACCAGACACATTGGTCGGATTTGAGCCATCTATGTTGCTCCCCCAATATTGTTTTAAGAACCATACAGGACTACCAGTGCTAGCAGTTGAAACACTGGTTATTGCCAAGTCATAATCACCAGAACGTGTCACCTTATCCACTACACTAGAATCAACAATCTCTACATTAACATCTATACCAATTTTTTTATAATCAACCTGCAATGCTTCTGCATATAAGATAACCTCAGGTCTAGCTGTGTAGGTATAGAAATTAAGGCGTAATTTCTTGCCATCCTTATCTACATAACCATCTCCATCAGTATCTACCCATCCAGACTGTGCCAATAAAGCTTTTGCACGTTCTACATTATACGTTTCAGGAATTTTAATGTCGTTATATCCATAATTTAAACTTGGTGGCAACGGAGTTCTCCCGCTACAAAAAGTATCTTTAAATAGTTTTTTTGCATAATTCTCACGATCTGCTCCTGCCACTAAAGCACGTCTTACATTAATATCGTTCAAATATCCATTATGATTCATTCGAACCATAACAACACGCAATGATGGGGTTTCTTCAATAATATAATCCTTATTATCTTTAAATAATCCATACTCACCAGCGGCGATATTAACAGCCATATCAATATCCCCTGCTTGCAACGCCATAGCACGAGAATTTACATCATTAATAGAATCTACCACTACATGTTTAAATCCCACATCACCATCCCAATAATTTTCGTTCTTATCTAACTCAATGCGTTCTTTAGTAAAAGATATAGGCACATAAGGGCCCGTAGCAATAGGGCCTTCTTTACTAAAATCACGGCCATCTCGTTCTGATTGAACATCTACAATTAAAAATAAAGGATCCCCTAGTAGTCCGGGTAGATTAGGATACACCTTATCGGTGTGAATGGTTAAAGTCTGTCCATTTGCTTCCATGGAGTCATAGGCAAAAAAGGATTTTGCCCGTTTACTTTTTTCAAATGTACGCTCTAAGGATTCCTTAACAGCTTGTGCCGTAACCTTACGACCATTAGAGAAATTTACCTTATCATTGATAGAAAAAGTCCAAGTCTTGTAATCATCTCCGACTGACCACGAAGACGCAATCCATGGTTGTGGTTTCATAGAATCATCAAATTTAACGAGATTCTCTCCAATTCCATAACGAACAATTCCCCAACTAAAGTAATTCTCCGTAGGCTCTAAAGTCTCTGCATAGGACATAGCACCTACTTTTAATGTATCTTTATTCGTATCTTTTCCACATCCTGAAAAGATTAAAGCTCCCACTAATAATATGAAAGCACCAAACAATGAATACTTTTTAAGCCCCATGTTAACCTCCTACTATACATTTAACTTTTTCAATAATTATCGATATAAATAAATTATTATATCAATATAAAACACTATAATCTAAAGTATTTAGTCAAGCAAATGAGAACTATTTATATAATTATAACTGGGATGAATAATTTGTTACGCAAGATACTCATTAATATAAAATAACGCATAACAAAAGGACTATAGAGCCTGAAAAAATAGCAGTTAGCCTCTCAACTAACTGCTATTTTACTTAACCTATACACTTTAATTCATTTTAAAGTGAGGGTTATAGGACAAAAAGTGTGTGTGACTAATCCCAATAAGTTGGAAAATCTGTAGACATATGTAGCTCATTCCAAACAGGAGCATCACCCCATTGAGGGATTGAACGATCTATTTGGCAATAACTAGATAACCGTTTGTAGATAGCAGCAATCGATTCATCTGTAGGCATACAATTTAATATATCTGAAATAGAAAGCGGTCTTGGTGAGTGCATATAGCACCACCAATAGACCGCTTTTAGTCTTCTTTCAAGTGAAAGGCCCCTATGAGCCCGTAACATACTTCTTAGTTGAGCATTTACTCCACCTTCAATACGATTATTTGTTGTAGGTACTTTAATATCAATGCATTCCAAAAATGTAAATAAAGTTTGTTGCCTAATCAGGCGCCATAATGATGATTCAGCTTTAAGCAAACGCTCATGTGTAGAGCGTTTATTTCCGAATTCATCAATCGTCATTTCTCGTAAAAAATCAGAATATGTCATTCGCCACGCTGAAAGCTCATTAATCCATATAAAGGCTTGATCCATTGTTTTCACATTAAATAAAGCTTTGGCAAGACTATAAAGGTCTTTCCCAGCTAACGTTTTAGGTCTACTTGTCGTATATCGTCTAACCTGACAAAAAATGTGAAACAGGCATCTTTGGTGACTGCTATGAGGCCAAACTTTACGTAATGCTTTAGGCAAACCATTAGCACCATCAGACACAACGACTTTAGGTTCGGCAATCCGTTCCATTAAACACTGCCAAGCTCTAGCATGCTCATAACGACAGACATACCATCCTAGAACATGAGTATCATTGCAACAAATCAAAACACATAAATTTCTAGCTAAGTAAATTCCATCAAGATATACCACATCATGTACTTCTTCCACTTTTGGTGGCAATGGCCATATGGACCAAAATTTAGCGGTTTTACGCCTGAATGTACGACCTTTACCAGGCATATCAGCTTGAATATCGGTGCTGAATAACCAATTCAAGAATAGGTTTAACTCTTTACTTAATTTATTAATTTTAACGGTAAATGCCACCTTACAATGTTTGCAAAACCAACGCTGAGAACCAGATTTTAAAACACCATGTTTAATACATGTTTCATTACAATCAGGACATTTTATTTGTCGCATAAACTCTTCCTCCATATTTGTTTATATATAGGAAGATATAACCTCATTTTAGTCAGTAATTACAAGGGTTAATTGATGTTTTTACCCACACTTTTTGTCCACCCTCAAACTTCTTCAGAAAAAGATTAAACCCTTATAACACTAGATATTTACTAGTGTTATAAGGGTTTTCACACACACTTTTGGCTCTCTGTCAAATGTTGGGGTGTTCACCCTACGAGTCTTCTTTGGCACCAATCATATGTATGGTTGGTGCCATTCTTTTTGCTCAAAAGTAGAATACGTACTCTAAATCTACCAAAGTGGCGAAGTCCATAGCTTATTCGTTTTAATACCTTAATCTTGTTGTTAGTTCCTTCTGTGTATCCATTAGAATATGGAAGTAAGAATGCATTAGTTAATTGAGTCATCCATGCAGGAAATGATGTAAAGAAGTTATTAAATTCTTTCAAACCAGATGCTTTCACTAATTCTAACCAATGGGTTAAATGTGCAGCTATTCCTTGTTTACCATAGGTTGAAAAGATTTTTCTAAAAGATAGTTTTAAAGCATATGCTTTCCGTATATCTTCAGAAATTCGAAGTATTTCACAGAGCTTAATGTGTTCAGCTTCCGTTAAATGATCTGGATGTTTCATTAGCACACGTCGATTCTGTTTTAACATACGTGAATATGCAGCCAGTTTATGTTGCTCACGCTTTCTAACTCGCTCTACCGCCCAATCCACAAGTCGACACACATGGTATCTATCACAGATAATGTGTGCATGTGGAAAATAGCGCCTCCATGATGCGTTTAAACTGTATGGACATATCCATTACAATAAACTTAACTTGTACGCGATCTTTATGTTTAAATGATGCAAAATAGCGGATTAATGCTTGCGTATCACGTTTTGGTAAAATGTCTAATATTTCATGTGTATCTGGATTGGTTAAATTGACTTGGTATTGATATCCTTCTGCATTTCCTTTGAATTCATCAATACCAATAACAGTAGGTAATGTTTTAGGCTTAGGTATAGTAATCATAGAGCAATAGCGTAATACTGTAGTAATAGATGTATCACACTCGTTAGCGATAGCAGTATAGGTTACACTTTCAGTAAGTTTATCAAATAACAAATTAATATTGGTTATACTTAGTTGCATATGTTTTCGTACAAACGGATTGTTCTCGGAAAAAGAGTGCTTACAATGAGGGCAAATATATCGACGTTGTCTGTATTTTCCAATTAATGGTCCTCGTTGTACTTTTCCAAATTTTACCGTACGTATGCGGTAATCTTTAATACGCTCTGTCATTTCTCCGCATTTTGGGCAAATATGTGGTGTTACCGGTAATTCTATGTCAAAAATAAATGTTCCGTCCAATTCGTAGCTATTTGTAATATATTCTTGTTTTACATTATGTAAAAATTCAGTATAATCAGTAGTAGGCATATAAGCTCACATCCTTTCTTTAGGACTTTGACACTTTTATTGTAAAGCATGTGAGCCTTATATGCTTATTTTTTGGGGTTATAGGACAAAAAGTGTGTGTGACTAATCCCAATAAGTTGGAAAATCTGTAGACATATGTAGCTCATTCCAAACAGGAGCATCACCCCATTGAGGGATTGAACGATCTATTTGGCAATAACTAGATAACCGTTTGTAGATAGCAGCAATCGATTCATCTGTAGGCATACAATTTAATATATCTGAAATAGAAAGCGGTCTTGGTGAGTGCATATAGCACCACCAATAGACCGCTTTTAGTCTTCTTTCAAGTGAAAGGCCCCTATGAGCCCGTAACATACTTCTTAGTTGAGCATTTACTCCACCTTCAATACGATTATTTGTTGTAGGTACTTTAATATCAATGCATTCCAAAAAAATGTAAATAAAGTTTGTTGCCTAATCAGGCGCCATAATGATGATTCAGCTTTTTAAGCAAACGCTCATGTGTAGAGCGTTTATTTCCGAATTCATCAATCGTCATTTCTCGTAAAAAAATCAGAATATGTCATTCGCCACGCTGAAAGCTCATTAATCCATATAAAAGGCTTGATCCATTGTTTTCACATTAAATAAAGCTTTGGCAAGACTATAAAGGTCTTTCCCAGCTAACGTTTTAGGTCTACTTGTCGTATATCGTCTAACCTGACAAAAAAATGTGAAACAGGCATCTTTGGTGACTGCTATGAGGCCAAACTTTACGTAATGCTTTAGGCAAACCATTAGCACCATCAGACACAACGACTTTAGGTTCGGCAATCCGTTCCATTAAACACTGCCAAGCTCTAGCATGCTCATAACGACAGACATACCATCCTAGAACATGAGTATCATTGCAACAAATCAAAAACACATAAATTTCTAGCTAAGTAAATTCCATCAAGATATACCACATCATGTACTTCTTCCACTTTTTGGTGGCAATGGCCATATGGACCAAAAATTTAGCGGTTTTTACGCCTGAATGTACGACCTTTACCAGGCATATCAGCTTGAATATCGGTGCTGAATAACCAATTCAAGAATAGGTTTAACTCTTTACTTAATTTATTAATTTTAACGGTAAATGCCACCTTACAATGTTTGCAAAACCAACGCTGAGAACCAGATTTTAAAACACCATGTTTAATACATGTTTCATTACAATCAGGACATTTTATTTGTCGCATAAACTCTTCCTCCATATTTGTTTATATATAGGAAGATATAACCTCATTTTAGTCAGTAATTACAAGGGTTAATTGATGTTTTTACCCACACTTTTTGTCCACCCTCAAACTTCTTCAGAAAAAGATTAAACCCTTATAACACTAGATATTTACTAGTGTTATAAGGGTTTTCACACACACTTTTTGTCCTATAAGCCATTTTTTGCAAAAAAATAATGTTGGCAGTGACACCGTAGTGGTGTCACCCCAACATTTATTATAGAGCCACACTTTTTGTCCTATAAGCCTAAAGTGAGCCTCATGCATATACTATTATGCTTCTAATGCAGCTTCTTCTAATGTAAGTGGTTTATGATCTTGACCAATTTCAAAGATAGAACTCAATAGAACCTTTGTATAAGGATGCTTCGCATCAGCTAAATGGAATGCATCTAATTCTTCAACGATAGCACCTTTGTACATAACAACCACTTTGTGGCACATTGTACGAATGAAAGCAATATCATGAGCAATAAATAGGTATGTTAAATTTTTCTTTTTTTGTAAGCGAGCCAATAGGTCCGCTATGGAATCCTGTACGGATACGTCAAGAGCACTTGTTGCTTCATCTAATACTAGGATTTCAGGTTCTAATACGATAGCACGAGCAATGGCTACACGTTGACGTTGACCACCAGACATTTCATGTGGGAATCGATGCATAAACTCACGCGGTAAATCTACCATTTCAAGGTAATCCCCAGCGATTTGTTCTTCTTTTCCCTTTTCAAGAAGCCCAAAATTATATAGTGGTTCAAGAATAATATCCTTAACCTTCATACGCGGATTAAAAGCTGCCGATGGATCTTGGAATACCATTTGAATTTTTTGACGATATTCTCTAGTTTGTTCTGAATTCATGTGTTGAATCTCAACACCATCAACATAGATTTCACCTTCTGTAATAGGTAACATCTTCATAATCATACGAACTAGAGTTGTTTTACCAGAACCGGATTCACCTACAATACCAAGAGACTGCCCTTTTTCAAGGGTAATGTTGATATCTTTACATGCTTCTAGCTCTCCGCCAGTCGGAAGAGGGAATCGTTTGTATACATTTTTAATTTCTACAGCGTATTTAGTCAATGTAACGACCTCCTCCCAATGTCGGCACAGCGTCTTTCAACTGTTTCGTATATTCGTTAGAAGGATTTTCTAAGATATCCTTTGGAGCACCTGCATCAACAACACGGCCCTTTCATAACGATGATGTAATCAGACATATAGGCAGCTACACCAAGATTATGCGTTACCATAACGATAGCTGAGTTATGTTCTCTAGACAATTCTAACATTTGCATAACAACTTGAGATTGAGTCGTTACATCTAGTGCTGATGTTGGTTCATCACCAATGAGCAATGCTGGGTCCAAGGCTAACGCCATGGCAATACCGACACGTTGGCGTTGACCACCAGATAACTCATGGGGGTAACGACAAAGAATATCCGCACCATTAGGAAGGGAAACAGATTCTAATAACTCAATAGCACGACGATCACATTCGTCATTATCGATTTCTATGTGAGACTTATATAATTCTCTGAACTGTTTACCAATGCGTACAATTGGATCTAGTGCACTACCACTATCTTGGAAAATCATGGCCATATCTTTGCCACGAATAGAACGCCATTCATCTTTAGAAAGGTTACGCAAGTCCTGACCATTAAATAATAGTTTTCCTTCTGTCACCTCACCACCGACTGGTAATAACCCCATAAGGGCCCGGATTACAGTGGTTTTACCGGATCCGGATTCCCCTACGATAGTCAATACCTTGCCGCGTTCCAAGGTAAAATTCACATCCATAACAGCAGGCACGCCTTGATACGCGATACTAAGGTTTTCTACTGTGAGTACGTTTTCTGCCATTATAGCTCCTTATTATTTAGAAATTTTGTTTGTAATCCAGTAGTAATCACTTGGGTACATGACTGCACCTTTCAAGTAAGAACCAGTAACGATATTAGTTTTAGGGTAACCTAAGAATAAAGCAGCGCCATCATTCATCAATAATTGTTGAATTTGAATTGCATATTCACGGCGTTTAGCAGGATCGAATTCTGTTTCAGCTGCATCTAACAATTGGTCAACTTGAGGATTAGAGTAACCAGAACCATTTTGTGGGTTGGAACCATCGATATTAGTATGCCAATAGTTAGCCAAGAACCAGATTGGGTCACCTGTATTAGCTGTTACGATATTGGAGATAAGCATATCATAGTCGCCGTCTTGACCCATTTTATCAATCAAGTTATAGTCAACAGTTTTAATTTTCATATCGATACCAACTTTTTTGAGGTCCGCTTGAACAGCTTCTGCATAAAGTGGTAATTCTGCACGAGAGTTATATACTACGAAGTTGAATGTTAATGGTTTACCATCTTTATCAAGGATGCCATCACCATCAGTATCTTTCCAACCATCTTCAGCTAATAATTGTTTAGCACGATCTGGACTATATGCATTAGGATCTTTCAAATCTTTGAAACCATAGTCCATGGATGGTGGAATTGGAGCAGAACCAGGAATGAATGTACCTTTTAACAATACATCTGCATAATTTTTGCGATCTGTAGCAGAAATTACAGCTGCGCGCACTTTGTCGTCACCAAGAACACCATTTTGGTTGATACGAGCTAATACAACACGAAGGGATGCAATTTCATCAACCTTGAACTTGTCGTTCTTTTGGAACAAACCAATTTCGCCAGGCCCGATGTTAACAGCCATATCGATGTCGCCAGATTGTAAGCTCATAGCACGCGTATTAGGATCGTCGATGGAAGGAATTTCTACAGTTTTGAAAGGTACTGTGCCATCCCAGTAGTTTTCGTTGGCTGCCATGTCAGCACGTTCTTTTGTGAAAGATTTAACTACGTATGGGCCTGTACCGATAGGACCTTCTTTAGCAAAGTTACGGCCATCTTTTTCAGCTTGTACATCAACAATTAGGAACAATGGGTCAGCTAAAAGACCAGGCATATTAGGATATTCTTTCGTCGTATGAATTACCAATTGTTGTCCATTTGCTTCGATGGAATCATATTCGAAGAATGTTTTTGCACGATTTGATTTTTCAAAAGCCCGTTCGATAGATGCTTTAACAGCTGCAGCATCTACTTTTTTACCGTTGGAGAATTTTACCTTATCATTGATTGTGAAAGTCCACGTTTTATGGTCTGGGGATACTTCCCATTTAGATGCAATCCATGGTTGAGGTTTCATTTGTTCGTCAAACTTAGCCAATGTTTCACCCACACCATAACGCATAACAACCCATGCAAAGAAGTTTTCTGTAGGTTCTAATGTAGATGCAAAGTTAGTTACACCAACTTTTAAAACGTCCTTATTAGCAGCACCATTATTATTGGAACCACAACCTGCGATGAAGGAACCCATCATCACAACACTAAGACCTGCTAAAAGAGCCTTTTTCCAAGATTTTTTCATTTAAAATCTCCTTGTTAACACAATATACAAAGCTTATATATCATTATTACGCCGCAAAGGCCTAATAAAGATTCCAAAAACTAAGATTAACCTTGATTCTTAGGATCCACTACATCGCGTAAAGAATCAGACCAAAGATTGAAAATAGCTACTACGATTAAAATAGACATACCAGGGAAGGCCATGAGCCAAGGACTTGTTTGCAAGTATTGACGACCTTCATTAAGCATGAGCCCCCATTCCGGTGTAGGTGGCTGTGCACCAAAACCAAGGAAGGAAAGACCTGCTACTTCAATCATAATCGCCCCAATATCGAGGGCCCCTGTTGTAACAACGAGTGGCATAATATTAGGAATAATATGGCGACGTAAAATAGTCGATGTGGATGCGCCCATCATAACAGCTGCTGTTACATATTCTTCACCGCGTACTTTCAATGTCATGGAACGTACGAGACGAGCATATTTCGCCCAACCTACAACAGATAGTGCAAGAATGGTATTCACAATACTACCACCTAAGATACCGGCAATAGCAATGGCGAGCACAACACCTGGGAAGGATAACATAATATCCGCCAAGCGCATAAGAACCATCTCAACCTTACCGCCAAAATAGCCCGCTACGGCACCAATAACAGTACCAATAGACACCATAATCACTACAATGGATACGCCCATAAACAAGGATAATTGAGTGCCATAAATGATACGAGATAATACGTCACGACCCAATTTATCAGTACCAAACCAATGTTGACTACTTGGCGCTTGCAATGCTTGACTCATATTGGAGGTGAACGCATCACCTGGTGCAAGCCATGGTGCAAATATGGCGATGAATACAATAATAAGCATCAGAATTGTATAGAAAGAGAACAATCTATTTTTTTTGAATAAATTTTTTTCATTATGCTCTCTCCCTTTTTTTAATCTAGGGTCTAATAGAACATATGATGCATCAACAAGTGCATTGATACACATGTATGCTAAGGCAACCCATAACACAAACCCTTCGATCAACGGATAGTCACGCATGGTGATGGCATAGATCGCCATGTTTCCTAGACCCGGCCAAGAGAATACCATTTCAACTACCGCTACACCACCCAATAACCAACCAATGAGAACACCTAAGATAGTAATCAATGGCAATACAGCATTAGGTAATATATGACCGAATAAAATCTTCATTTCACTCACGCCACGTGCCCTTGCACCAATAACATAATCCTTTTGCATTTCTTCAAGGATAACGAGGCGAACCTGGCGCATATATTTAGAGCCTACAACAATCGCCAATGTAACGGCTGGCAAAATAACACCTGTCGCTGTTACACGAGATGATGCAATTGGCACCAAACCTAGTTTTAAACCGAAAATGTAGATTAATACGAGTCCTAACCAGAATGTCGGCATAGATACACCTACAAAGGAAAGGCTTCTCAGCACATAATCTATCCATTTATTTCGATTGTACGCGCTCAGTATCCCCGCTGGCAAAGCATAGATAATGGTAAATACCAATGCAGTACCTGCTAACGCAAGTGTGCCAGGTAATGATTCTAGCATACGGTCTACTACAGGTTTTTTAGCAGAATAACTCATCCCTAAATCACCTTGAGCTGCATTGACCACCCAGTTTGCATACTGTACAATAAACGGCTTGTCTAACCCTAATTGAGCACGGGTTTCATCAATCAGTTCTTGAGATACGATTGTATCTGCCGTTTCCAATAGCATGGTAACCGGATCCCCTGGAGCTAAATAGGTGAGACAAAATGTCAAAAATGTGATGCCAAACAGAGTGACAATAAATTGCCCCAATTGCTTGACAAAGCGTTTGCCCATAGGCACCTCCTATACCCTTTTCAAATAAAAACACATAATAGTGAATAAACATAAACACACATAAAAGCCAACAATAACATTATGGTGCCATATAAGAAAATAGCGAAAAAAAGATTAGCCTACCTGACTAACCTAAACAAAAGATAGCACACAAATGTATACTATTCTATTAGATTGAGCAGGCTTTCTGACTATTGATTCATCACAACATCTCTGCCTTCCCAGTTTCCCAGTGACACTAAAATGAAATATTGCTCCTCATTACAGCTACTTTCATAGTATAGGATTTACACCCATTTTCCTCTTTTACGCTCGGTAAAACCGACACTCAGTTTATTCACTTTATTAATTATAAATATACTATATTTATAACTCGCCAACAATACACATACCCCCTATGGTAATAAATAATAAATAGATAATATTCTCATAATTATACGCGCAAAAAATACAAAGTCGCATTTCACATTACAATTCTGTATGAAACATCACTATATATTATATTAAGAATACATATCTTCAAATATATATAAGTATCTATGCATATGCATACCAAACTTATAGAATATATTTTCTTCATAAGTTTTAAGAATTAGCCTATATTTCTAAGTTATTTTAATATATTCATAACTTTAAGTATGTCAAACAGTCATCAAAACAAAAAGAGACTATTACCGAAGTAATAGCCTCTATTAGACGAGAGAAATATTCAATTAATCGATACTTTGTTGTAATCGTTGAGCACGATATGCTAACCAGCCTTTACGCACTACATAGATGCACATACCAATAACTACCGCAACAGTACTACCAACCATCGCTTCAACACCACACGCATATACTGCATAAGCACAGTATACTACGCCGATACCAGCAACGATGTAGAAACGTTCAATGCGGCGCTCTGCAACGCCAGACATTTGCATCATAGTTGGTACTGCAAGAATGCAGAGGATATAAGGTACAACATTAGTTACAACCGCAAGGTTTACCAATGTTTCGAATTGACCGCGTAAGGAGTCATTTGCTGTGAACAATGTAAGAATTGTTTCGATAGCAAGTAAGATGAATACGCCACGAACAGGAGCATCCTTGCTGTTTACACGAGCAAATACTTTAGGGAAGTAGCCTGCTTCTGCAGCATTTTTAAATACGCGAGACAATGTGAATTGCCAACAAAGCAAAGCACCACAGCAAGAAACAATCATAAGCGCCATAATAACATTTGCGATTGTATCATTGAACATATATGCGAATGTTAGACCAAATGGTGCATTAGAATTTAGTAATTCAGCGTTAGGCACAATGCCGGCCATAACGTTTGTGGACAAGATGTAAATCACCGCCACTGCTAATGTACCTGCAAAAGTTGCAATCGGCACATTTTTCTTTGGATTTTCTACAGCATCTGCATTTGCTGCTGCTGATTCAAATCCTAGGAAGCCCCACAATGTTAAAGCAATAGATTGTTTAATTGCTTCAAAGAACGGCAAGTCGTTTGGATTCCATGCCGCCAAGTACGTATCTGGGTTAAACCAGAACCAACCAATTGTACCGATTAGAAGAACCGGCACAACACAACCCCAAATCGTAATATTGCTGAGCTGACCTGTAAAGCGATTTCCTCTAAAATTCAAAATCGCTGCAAACCATAACAAAACGATTGTTACTTGACTTGTTTGCGTTGCATTTAGATCAACACCAAAGAATTCTGAGCCATAGCCAACTGCAGACACTGCAATAGCTATATTAGCAATGATGAGAGATATGCTGTAAGCATAGCTCGCCATAAAATGTCCAGTTTTACCGAAGCGATGTTCTGCATAACCGCCCATGCCGCCCTTAATTTGGGAGAACATACCCGCTTTAGCAAAAATATACGCTAATAAAGCGCACCCACAGCTGTCACGAGCCAAGACAAAACTGAAATAGTACCAACTTGAGCCAAATTAGTTGGTAACATAATGATTCCAGCTCCTAGCATATTGGCTGCTACCATTGTGGTTAGCTGGAATACAGACATTTTTTTAGCGGTGGTTTTCATGTATCAATCCCCTTTCGTAAGGTGAATTTTTTCTCGTCCATAATTCACTTGTAATATATATTAAACCGCTAAGTACATTCAGTTCCTGCTGTAATGGGCGGGAATGTGAAAGCACCGTTTTTATTTTTATTTCGAATTAATAATAACACCATAAGAGTTAAATGAAAAGTACTTTATTGGTGGACAAAGCATATTACACGAATTGAATAAAAATTATAGTAATAACATATTTATTATGGTAAGAAACGGTATGAAAACGATATGGCTATCATTTTATTTCAGTTTAATCGATTAATTATATAGAAAACCCCTATCTATTCAAATTATAGTTTCGTACTACAAGACCATTATCCAGCATCAGTCCACTCAATAAGGACATTTTTTAAATGAGAAACACAAAAAATTTGGCCCCACCAAGTGGTGGAGCCAAATGATATATCGTATATAAGATTAAGTTGATTTTAAATGAAACTGTTACTCCTGTTCAGAGTTCACAATAGCTTTCCAACTATCAATCTGTACTTCTTCATTAGCAATAACTTGCTTGCCATTATTACGTTGTCTTTCAACACATTCTGGAGCTGTGCCGGAGTAATTGTTACGACCTGCTACACAAGCTTCGATAGAAATGGCATCTAGAATATCCGCATCAAAGTGATTAGAGATAGCTTTGAAGTCCTCAACGGATAGATCAAGCAGTACACAACCTTTTTCAATGCAATGATGTACTGCATTACCTACGATTTCATGAGCTTCACGGAATGGAACGCCTTTTTTCGCAAGGTAATCGGCCATATCGGTAGCATTAGAGAAGTCATCATCGAGGACAGCTTTCATATGCGCCCCATTGACCTTCATACCGCGAATCATAGCCGCATTGATGGATAGTGCAAAGTGTACCGTATCGATGGCATCAAAGATGCCCTCTTTATCCTCTTGCATATCTTTGTTGTAAGTAAGTGGCAGGCCTTTTAATGTAGTTAATAAACCTAATAAATGGCCATAGGTACGACCTGTTTTACCACGTACCAGTTCACATACATCAGGATTTTTCTTTTGTGGCATGATGCTAGAACCCGTACAGTGAGCATCATCAAGCTCAATAAAATTAAACTCATTAGAGGACCACAAAATTAACTCTTCACTAAGGCGACTTAAATGCATCATCACTATAGATGCAAAGGATAAGAATTCTACTACATAATCACGATCGGATACAGCATCCATACTATTTTCGTAAATACGAGAGAATCCTAACAATTCTTGTGTATACGTTTGATCGATACCATACGTAGAGCCAGCTAATGCACCTGCCCCAAGTGGCATAATGTCTGCATGCTTAAAAACCATTAGCAAACGATCAAAATCGCGTTCTAACATAGAGAAATAGGCCATCATATGATGACCAAAGAGTACAGGTTGCGCCCGTTGTAAATGAGTATAGCCAGGCATGATAACATCACTGTATTTTTCAGCAGTTTCAATTAAAGCCTTTTGCATATCTACAATAAGCTCACCCATTTCGATAACGGCCTTACGTACATACATATGTAAATCTACCGCACATTGGTCATTACGGCTACGGCCTGTATGTAGACGGCCACCAGCCTCACCGATATCATCGGTTAAATGTTTTTCAATATTCATATGAATATCTTCAAGAGCTACAGAGAATGGGAATTCACCTTTGTCGATTTGCCCCTTAATCTTTGTTAAGCCAGCCACAATAGCATCGCAATCCTCTTGAGAGATAATATTTTGTTTTGCTAACATCTTAGCATGCGCTTTACTGCCCGCAATATCTTCGGCGTACATTCTAGCGTCAAAAGCGATAGAGGATGTAAAATCCTCTACCGCTTTATCTGTGCCTTTTGTGAAACGCCCGCCCCACAATTTAGCCATTATTTACCTGCCTTTTCTTTCATTAATGCATTAATTTTAAGAGGTAAACCAAACAAGTTGATAAAACCAGCCGCATCAGCTTGGTTGTATACATCATCTTCTTCGAATGTTACAAAATCTTCGCTGTACAAGGAGTATGGAGATGTAGCACCAGCAGAGATAATGTTACCTTTGTACAATTTAAGTTTTACATCACCAGTTACAGTTTTTTGAGTTTCATCGACGAATGCTTGCAACGCATACATCAATGGTGCGAACCACATGCCATCGTATACAAGTTCAGCATATTTGTTAGCAATGAGCTCTTTATAGTGGAATGTAGCTCTATCGAGGCAGAGGTATTCAAGTTCTCTGTGAGCATACATGATGATGGATCCACCTGGGTTTTCATACACGCCACGGGATTTCATGCCAACCAATCTATTTTCAACGATATCTACAACGCCTACGCCATAGTGTGCACCGATTTCGTTGAGTTTTTCTAACAATTGTAGAGGAGTACCTTCTTGACCATCAACAGCTACAGGTACGCCGTCTTTGAAAGTTACAGTTACATAACCAGCTTCATCAGGAGCTTGTTCAGGTGTGTGTGTTACCAAATATACATCATCTTTAGGAGCATTTGCTGGATTTTCTAAGTCCCCGCCTTCATGGGATAAATGCCATACGTTTTGGTCCATGGAATATGGATGGGATTTCGTAGCTACAACTGGAATATCATGTTTAGCTGCATATTCCATGCAGTCTGTTCTAGATTTCAAATCCCATTCTCTCCAAGGAGCGATGATTTTCATATTCGGAGCCAATGCTTTGATAGCTAACTCAAAACGAACTTGGTCATTACCTTTACCAGTCGCACCATGAGCGATGGCATCAGCGCCTTCTTTCTCAGCAATATCTACAAGGATTTTTACCAATCAAAGGTCTAGCGAAGGAAGTACCTAATAAATATTTACCTTCATAAATTGCACCTGCTTTTTACTGTAGGCCATACATAATCTTTAACGAATTCCTCTTTAGCATCAACGATGTACGCTTTAGATGCACCAGATTTAATTGCTTTTTTCTCAACTGCATCATAATCTTCTGGTTGACCTAAATCTACGCAAACAGCGATAACTTCAGCGCCATAGTTTTCTTTTAACCAAGGAATGATAACAGATGTATCTAAACCACCAGAATATGCGAGTACAACTTTATTTGCTTTGCCCATGATAACACCTCATAAACTAAATTATACTAGGTATGAATTATACCAATTACTATTATTATACTACGAATTCATTATGAATTCCTCATGTCTTATCGACTACAGGTGTTAGTATATCATTGTATATTTATAAATGCAAGCAGAAATTTTATTCATCTTTATTATATATTTCGGAATCGAAAAGACTTTCCTAGAATCCATATCTAATTGAAATCTAATAAGCACACAGCCATTTCACTTTATAGATTCTTTGAAAGTCCACCGTTTTATATTTAATTGTCTAAACCTAAATCTTGTGTATACGCATAATCAGCCTCAGCTTGTGTAATCATGCCTTGGTCTACCATTTGTTCGAGCACCAGCTTTTGGCGAGCCTTCGCCCCTTTATAGTTTGTATAAGGGTCTAAATAGGATGGTGCATTAGGCAAAGCCGCCAGCATAGCACACTGACCTAATGTCAAACGGCTAGGGCTTGTTCCAAAATATCCTTCCGCTGCTTCTTTAATACCATAGAAATTATGACCATAATAGACAGTATTCAAATACATCGTCAAAATTTCATCCTTACTATAGTAATGTTCCATCTCAATAGCAAGAATCGCTTCCTCTGCTTTACGAGTCATCGTTCGTTTTGAGGATAAGAATAAATTTTTTACCAATTGTTGTGTTATCGTGCTGCCCCCCCTCAACAGTTTCTCCAGCCACTGTGTTTACATAGAGAGCACGGGATACACCGAGTACATCGATAGCACCATGTTTGTAATAGCGTTTGTCCTCTATAGCGATGAGTGCCCGTTTTGCATTATCTGGAATAACATCCGATTTTACCCATGTATCCTTTGAAACTCGTTGATACAGTGCAATTTCAACCTTTTCTTTAAAGGTAAGCATGCGATATATACGTTCCCAACGGCTTAAGGTATCTTCATTTTTTTCAATCGTCTGTTCTACAGTTGTGTGCGCCTTACTGACACGATTTGTACCTTGATAGCTTTGATACGCATCATATGCGTATATAGCACCCAAGATTATACAGATTATAAGAACCAAACGGCGTAACAGTCGAAATATAAACATACATTCACCCATATCTGTGTCATAACAGATTTCTGATTATATATACTTTCACAAATAAAATGTCTATAATACAACTCATTATATATTGATTGTATTGTATCACAAGTCATCTATTTTTATGCATGGTTATATATTGTAATTAATGTATATAATAGCGTATAATGAATAGGATGATAAAAACATGCCCAATTGGAGGAGTATTATGAAACAGTGTATGGATTCAGACAATCTACATCGTCGATTGCGAAAAATTTTAGGTCAAGTGCAAGCTATTGATCGAATGATTGAAGAAGACATTCCTTGTGAAGACGTGCTATCCCAAATCAATGCTGCAAAGTCTGCATTGCATAAGGTTGGCCAAGTGGTTCTAGAAGGACATATCAATCACTGTGTACGTGATGGCATTCAACATGGTGATGTAGATAAAACAATAAATGATTTTACACTCGCCGTGGAGCGTTTCGCTAACATGGGAAAATAAAAAGAGGCAATATCCTAAATTCTGGATATTGCCTCTTTCGTTTGTATTAGTCGTGGTTTGTTGTTAAGAACTCACTAAGTGCTGCCAACGCGTCATCTTCATCTGCGCCATCAGCAGTTAATACTACGGATGTACCTTTTGTAGCGCCCAATGTCAATACAGTCAAAATGGATTTAGCATCTGCAGTTTTGCCATTAGCTGCGATTGTCAATTTGGATGCGAATTTAGCAGCCAATTGTGTGAATGCCGTCGCAGGGCGAGCATGTAAACCAGATTCGTTTGTAATTTCTACTGTTACTTCTTTCATGAGTTACCTCTTTCTACTCAGCGTGCTAGCACGCCTTATACCTTTGCTTATTAATATAGGTATTGTATCAATTTATACATATTAAATTCAAGTTTGTTTTTATGAAAGCTACCGATTATGCTAATCCTTTTTCAGCAAGTACCGATTTTGCATAAGCTGTTATTTCTTCCGCTGTATCCATGGACAATGCTTTTTGAGCGAGTTCTTCACAGTCTGCCTTTGTAACAGAGCGCAAAATACTTTTAATCAACGGAATAGACGAAGCAGTCATTGAGAATTCATCAAGTCCTAAGCCCAATAAAATCATTGTAGCTACTGGATCGCCAGCTAGCTCACCACACATACCGGTAAATTTACCTTGCTCATGGCTCGCATCGATAACATGTTTGATGAGACGCAATACAGCAGGATGCAATGGTTGGTATAAATTACCAATTGCTTCATTCATACGGTCTACGGCCAATGTATATTGACAAAGGTCATTGGTACCAATGCTAAAGAAGTCAACGTATTTAGCCAAGATTGGGGAAATCACCGCCGCTGCAGGAACCTCAATCATGATACCTACTTTAATATCTGTATTGAAAGCTACACCTTCAGCAATCAATTCTTCTTTACATTCGTCAAGCATCTCGTTGGCTGCTTTCACCTCTTCTACAGAGGTAATCATAGGATACATGATGTGAATATCCCCAAAAGCACTAGCGCGAAGAAGTGCACGTAATTGAACCTTGAATATGTCGGGGCGATTTAGGGAAATACGAATCGCACGATAGCCAAGGAATGGATTCATTTCCTCTGGTAAATCAAGACATTTCAATTCCTTATCGCCACCAATATCCATGGTGCGGATGATAACAGGATTGCCATGCATCGCCTCAGCTACTTTTTTATATTCCTCGAATTGCACATCTTCTGTAGGCAATTCATCGTTTTCCATATAGAGGAATTCGGTACGATATAAGCCAATACCTTGAGCCCCCATCGTCAATGCATGGTCTGCATCCTTAGATTTGCCGATATTGCCAAATAAATCAACATGATGGCCGTCTTTTGTAACAGCTTCTAAATTTGCAGAGTCTTTTAGACGTTTCAATTCCTCTTGGAATAACGCTGCTTCTTTTGTATAGCGGTCCCATTCCTCATCAGATGGTTCCGTAATCACTTCACCATCAGTGCCAAGCACAACAGCACGCACATCGTCAGCAAAGCCTTCAATATCACCAACGCCCATAACAGCAGGAATCTCCAAGGTGCGAGCCATGATAGCCGCATGAGATGTAGGCCACCAGCCGCTGTGACAATCCCTTTTACCACGGATTTATCGAGTGATGCTGTATCAGACGGAGCTAAGTCTTGAGCGACAATGATAACCTCGCCAGAGATATGAGATAAACCACGAGGGTTCATACCGAGCATATTTCGCATCAAGCGGTCACCAATATCTTTGATATCTGCACCACGTTCACGCATATATGGATCATCCATACCTATAAAAATAGCCGCAAACGTTTCAATGGTTTGTGCTGTAGCAGCTACAACATTCATCTTTGATGATTCTACTAGGGCTTTAATACCATCTGATAAAGACGGGTCTTGAGCGATTTGCATATGCGCTTCAAAAATAGCGGCCTCATCAGCCCCCATATCAACTAATGCTTTTTGTCGAATGGTATCCAATTGCTTGAGTGTAGCCGCCATAGCAGTGGCAAACTTAGCAATCTCGGCCTCTACTTGGTCTTCTGCTACCTCATAATCAGGTATAACTATTTCTTCTTGTATATATTTGTACACATTGCCAACGGCAACACCTCGAGATCCAGAAATCCCTTGAATTCGCATGTGTGATCCTCTTTCTATACTGATAAACTACATTACATTATATTTTAACATTTTTACATGGAACAATAAAGAGAACTACTATTATATAATATATTCTGTGATATAATGTTATATTATATATTTAACCGTAGACTTTCACGAGCATCATAGTGAAAGTCTACTCTATTCTAAGGAAAATGTCGCTAATTGAAATGCGACTGTGAATAGGAGAATTTATGAAATTAACAAAGATGCATGGTCTCGGAAATGATTTTATTCTCTTTTCTGATCCACAGGGAAAAACTAAGGGTTACACAGACCTCGCCATTCGCCTATGCGACCGCCGCACCGGTATCGGTGCTGATGGTCTTGCTATCTTAGTTCCATCCGACACATGTGATGTGCGTATGCGTATCATTAACTCTGACGGTAGCGAAGCCGAAATGTGCGGTAATGCCATTCGTTGCTTTGCCAAATATGCCTATGAGCACGGTGAAACTACAAAAGAAACTTTCACCATCGAAACCTTAGCAGGTGTCATGAAACCTACACTGACCGTTGATAATGGTGTGGTTACCCAAGTAACTGTAGACATGGGGAACCCATTCTTTAATAGCCACGATATTCCAATTAATGTAGAAATGGACAAAGTAATCGATGTGGACCTCGATGTAAATGGTGAAACAGTTACTGTTAGTTCCGTTCTTCTCGGTGTACCTCATACTGAGGTTTTCATTGACGATATTACTAAAGCACCAGTAACAACACAGGGTCCTATCCTTGAAACACGATGCATTTCCAGCCAATACGAATGTAAACTACATCGAGGTGGTCAACGACCATCACATCAAGGTTCGCACTTGGGAGCGCGGTGCTGGTGCTACACTGGCATGCGGTACTGGTTCTTGTGCATCTGCGGTCATGGCTCACGAAAAAGGTCTTACAGGTCGTGAGGTAGATGTAGAATTATATCTTGGTACATTGCATATCAGTTATTTGGAGGATGGCACGGTTCTTATGACAGGTCCGGCTGAGGAAGTATTCGAAACAGAACTTCCTATCGAATAATATGAAATGGTTACAATTACTATTACAAGGGTACATAAAGTATAAACAGGGACGTGCCCTGATACCTACCAACATAGGATTAGTCATAGCATTATTCGTTTCTATCATCATTATTCTAGCATCTGTCATGTTTAGTGTCCCCATCGGCTATGCATTAGTCCTCGTATGGTTGTGCCTCGCTTACGCTCTATATCGACAAGGATATAATCCAAAAGACTTACTCCGCATGTCCTGGACGAGTGCAAAGTCATCCATTGTAGTGATGCAAATATTTTTGCTCATCGGATGGTTAACTGCCATGTGGCAGGCATCTGGTATTATTCCCATGATTATTGCATCAGGTATAGAATTAATCAACCCAAATCTATTCATCATCTATGCCTTCTTAATTACATCTTGTGTGAGCATGCTACTAGGTACATCCCTTGGTACAGTGGGGACTATAGGGATTGTATTAATTACGATTGCAAAAGCAGGTAATCTACCTATCGATATGGTTGCCGGTGCTATTATAGCAGGCGCCTATGTAGGTGATCGTAACTCACCCTTATCCTCTAGTGCCTCTCTAGTGGCGGCCCTTACTCATACTAAGGTTAACAGCAATATTCCTATCATGTTTAGAGACAGCATACCAGCACTTATCATCAGTTGCATATTATATGTACTCTTATCCTTATGGTTTCCACTAGACTATACCAACAATTATTTACCAGATACAATCCATCTCATCTTCAATATTCATTGGACATTATGGATTCCTGTACTCATTGTAATTGGGCTATTGCCTACAAGACTATCTATACGTTGGCCTATCGGCATTAGTGCTTTGTCTGCAGCTATACTTGCAGTAATACACCAAAATTACACAGTACTAGAAATTCTACAGTTTAGTGTAACAGGTTTTAAGCTTCCTGATTATAATCCACTGGCTAACATCATCCACGGCGGTGGCCTCAAAACTATGTGGGTTCCAACACTCTCTATTTTCATGGCTTGCTCCATTTCTGGCATGCTAGAAGGCGTTGGATTCTGGAATGATATCCGTAATCTATTGCAACGCGTATCTACCCATGCTAAGCTCTTCGCATCTAATGTGCTCATTGCAGTCATTACTGGTGCCCTTGGCTGTAGTCAAGCGATTGCTGTAGTCATGACACATTCAATTATGCGTACCACCTATGCAAAAGAACGCATCCAAGATGAAGATGTCATGCTAGACTTTGAAAACAGCGGCATTCTTATTGCAGCTTTACAGCCATGGAATATTGCGGCCCTTGTACCAGTTATAATGATGGATGTATCTCCTGCAGGATATATACCATTCGCATTTTTCTTATACTTAGCACCCATCATCTATTGGTATCGTTTGCGACGTAGAGAACAACAAATTCAATAATACATTTTGTATTTTATAAGAAACATAGGGGAACACTTATGATTTATACGATTACTTTCAATCCTGCATTGGATTATATCGTCCGCTTAGACCATCTAACACCAGGCACTATCAATCGAACCGAACAAGAATATGTGCTGGGCGGTGGCAAAGGTATTAATGTATCAATCGTACTTAACAATTTAGGTATGAATACAACAGCCCTCGGCTTTATCGCAGGCTTTACGGGGGATGAAATCGTACGTCAACTCAATAATTTTGGTGTACGTGAAAGCTTTATTCGCCTCAAGGAAGGTCTAACACGTATCAATGTTAAAGTAAAAGCATCCGATGAAGAAACGGAAATCAACGGTCGTGGTCCTATCATAGCAGATGATGAACTACAGGCCTTATACGCCCAACTTGATGCATTAACAGAGCAAGATACATTAATCTTAGCTGGTAGTATCCCATCTAGCCTTCCAAGCGATATGTACGAAATCATTATGGAGCGCTTAGCCCATAAACACATTCGTATCGTTGTAGATGCAACTAAGGATTTATTAACTCGTGTTTTGCCATATAAACCATTTAATCAAACCAAATAATCATGAATTAAGCGAAATCTTTGGACGCACCTTATCCACTAAAGAAGACTTGATTACTGCTGCAAAAGAATTACAAACCCAAGGGGCACAACACGTTCTCATCTCTATGGCTGGTGATGGGGCTATTCTCGTAGCAGCAGAGGGTACAGTATATACCAGTTCTGCGCCAAAAGGAACACTCATCAACTCTGTTGGTGCTGGTGATTCCATGGTGGCTGGTTTTATGACAGGTTATATTAACACGCAAGATTTACAGCAAGCTCTTTATTGGGGTATTGCTACAGGATCTGCTTCAGCCTATTCAGAAAATCTAGCGACTAAAAACGAAGTATTAGCTTTGCTCGATACAATCACTAAGTAATATTTATATGTACAGTAAGGAGTACACACATGAAAATCACAGATTTATTAAAACCCCAATCAATCCTGCTAAATGCAGCGCCCACTGACAAAGCAGACGCCATTTACACTCTTGGTGATTTAATGGATAAGAGCGGCAACTTATCGGACAAGGCAGAATACTTAAAAGCAGTCTTTGCTCGTGAGGAAGCTGGTTCCACTGGTCTTGGTGATGGTATTGCCACACCTCATGCTAAATCCAATGGCGTAAAAGAGGCAGGTTTAGCCGCTATGGTAGTACCAAACGGTGTTGATTTCGATGCCCTTGATGGACAACCATCGCGCTTGTTTTTTATGATTGCAGCTCCAGAAGGTGCAGCTGATACCCATGTAGAAGTATTAAGCAAATTAGCAACTATGGTGATTGATCCAGACTTTAAAAACGCCCTCATTCAATCAGCTACGGTTGACAGATTCTTAGAACTTATCACTGCCAAAGAAGAAGGCAACTTTGATCCATCTGTAGAAGGCTATATCAAGACGGAAGATGAAAAAGCACCAAGCATTACCGATGCTATCGAAGCAAAAGCTACAGAGGCTATCGAAAAGGTTGTTCCTAAGGTATCTGTAGATAATCCGCATTTCGATGTATTAGCTGTTACCGGTTGTCCTACAGGTATTGCACACACATATATGGCAGCTGAATCCTTAGAACGTAAAAGCAAAAAGAGATGGGGATTTCTCTAAAGGTTGAAAAATGGTGCCTCTGGCATTAAAGACGCACTTACAGCTGAAGAAATCGATCATGCTAAATGCATCATCGTCGCTTCTGACCGCCAAGTTGAAATGGCTCGTTTTGATGGCAAACCCTATGATTCAAACTAAGGTGGCAAACGGTATTAATAAATCAGAAGAATTATTGCGTGAAGCTATGTCCAACACAGCACCAATATATCATATGTCTCAAGCTGACAAAGATAATGCAGCATCTACTGTGGATGCGTCAGACAGCTTTGGTCGCCAAATCTACAAACATTTGATGAATGGTGTATCCCATATGCTTCCATTCGTTATTGGTGGCGGTATCTTAATCGCTTTAGCCTTCTTATTCGATACATTTAATCCAACGAACCCTTCTGGCTTCGGCTCTGGCACACCATTATCTGCATTCCTAATGAAAATCGGCGGTGCATCCTTTGGCTTTATGTTACCAGTTTTAGCAGGCTACATTGCTATGAGTATTGCCGATCGTCCTGGTCTAGTAGCCGGTTTTGTGGGTGGCTTATTAGCTAACCAAGGAGGCTCTGGTTTCCTAGGTGCTTTAATTGCAGGTTTTGCAGCAGGTTATTTAGTATTACTTGTGAAAAACTCGTTTCTGGCTTACCTCAATCCTTAGAAGGTACTAAACCAGTTCTCTTCTATCCTGTACTTGGTGTATTATTTATCGGTATTGCCATTACATTTATCATTAACCCACCTGTATCTGCCTTGAACGAATGGCTTATGAACTCCTTACAAACAATGGGTACTACTAGCCGTGTATTGTTAGGTCTTATCTTCGGCGCTATGATGTCTGTTGATATGGGTGGCCCTGTAAACAAAGCCGCTTATGTAATCGGTACCGGTGCCTTAGCAACTGGTGAATATGGTATCATGGCAGCAGTTATGGCCGGCGGTATGGTTCCTCCTTTGGCAATCGCTCTTTGTACTACATTCTTCCCTAATCGTTTCACAGAAGCAGAACGTAAATCTGGTATCACTAACTACATTATGGGGCTTTCTTTCATTACAGAAGGCGCTATCCCATTTGCAGCAGCAGATCCTATCCGCGTATTACCATCTTGCATCATCGGTGCTGGTACAGCAGGCGCTTTATCCATGTTCTTTGAATGCACATTACGCGCACCTCACGGTGGCATCTTTGTAGTGCCAACGATTGGCAACCCATTGATGTACCTTGCATCTATTGCAATTGGCTCCATCATAGCTTGCATTATCTTGGCTATTGTAAAAACCAAGATTAAATAAATAATATAGTACTATATAAATTCTTATTTATATAGTGAAAGCCATAAATATAATAAGAAACTTATAGTAAAACTTCTAAGTCCCTATGTCATAAAAGTACATAGGGACTTTTTCATATATCTCACTATAATTATTAATTATATAGTTTTTACTTTAAATTGTTTTATATTTTTTTGTAAGTATCTAGGAATTATTTTTCATCCCCATATTTGCTAGAACTCAATAAGTATACAATTACTTCGATTTATGTTAGACTATATAAAGATAAATAAACTTTAAAATTATAAACTATTTTTTGAAATCTAGTTCGGAGAATTAATTCATGAAATCATCTAGGAAATGTAAAGTTACTGCCGCCTTTTTAGCAGCAGCAGCTTTGGGTGGTGTTGCCTATGCAGCCCCTATCCTCAACATGAATGATTTAGTAGGTTCGAGTACTACCACTGAATCAACGACACAAGCCTCTACAAGTGTAGCGGTACCAGTCGCAAAACCACTGGCTACTCAATCAGCCCTACAAACTACACCATCTGTACCAAAGGTTACGCCACTAATCCCTCGTGTGCGTCCAATTCCAGTACCAGATACAGCAAAAGCTTTATCTGCACAACATATGGCTGTATCACAACCGCAATACGTGGTTAACAAAGAAACAAAAACTGTGATGGAGCCAACTTTGGCAATGCACAGCCTAATCAATGTACAGCGTAAAACTGAACCAGTTGTTGTAGAAAAACAAGTAGATGGTAAACAACAAATACAAACTACACAGGTACAACGCACACCGGTAGTTGTACAAGAACAGTCTACTACGCCATTAGTAGTTGCTAATACAACAACTACTAAATCAGTAGTAGCAAAGCGAAACTTAACAATTCGCGATATTCAACGTGCTGAACGGGAAAGACTAGCACAACTTGCAGCGGAAGAAGCAGCACAAAAAGAAAGTGAAGCAGTTGTAGATCAAGTTGATCATCGCATTGTTGCGGAAAAACAAGCAGAGGCGCAACGCCAAGCGGCTATTCTAGCAGAACAACAACGACAAATGGCAATCCAAGCTGAACAAGCTGAGGCTCAACGCCAAGCGGCTATTAAGGCTGAACAAGAACGTCAGACCGCTATTCGTGCGGAACAAGAGCGTATTGCTGCAGAGCAAGCTGAGGCTCAACGCCAAGCGGCTATTAAGGCTGAACAAGAACGTCAGGCCGCTATTCGTGCGGAGCAAGAGCGCATCGCGGCTGAACAAGCTGAGGCTCAACGCCAAGCGGCTATTAAGGCTGAACAAGAACGTCAGGCCGCTATTCGTGCGGAACAAGAGCGCATCGCCGCTGAACAAGCTGAGGCTCAACGCCAAGCGGCTATTAAGGCTGAACAAGAACGTCAGGCCGCTATTCGTGCAGAGCAAGAACGCATCGCCGCTGAACAAGCTGAGGCTCAACGCCAAGCGGCTATTAAAGCTGAACAAGAACGTCAGGCCGCTATTCGTGCGGAGCAAGAACGCATCGCCGCTGAACAAGCTGAGGCTCAACGCCAAGCGGCTATTAAAGCCGAACAAGAACGTCAGGCCGCTATTCGTGCGGAGCAAGAACGCATCGCGGCTGAACAAGCTGAGGCTCAACGCCAAGCGGCTATTAAAGGCGAACAAGAACGTCAGGCCGCTATTCGTGCGGAACAAGAACGCATCGCGGCTGAACAAGCTGAGGCTCAACGCCAAGCGGCTATTAAAGCAGAACAAGAACGTCAGGCCGCTATTCGTGCGGAACAAGAGCGTATTGCTGCAGAGCAAGCTGAAGCAGATGCAGAAAGAGCTCGCCTAGAAGCTGAAGAAGCTGCTGCGAAAGCTAGATCAGAAGCTGCTGCTAGAGCCAAAGCAGAAGCGGAGGCTAAAGCTAAGGCCGAGGCAGAAGCAGAAGCCGCTGCTAAGGCACAAGCAGAAGCAGAAGCTAAAGCTAAAGCTGAGGCAGAAGCCGCTGCTAAGGCACAAGCTGAAGCGGAGGCTAAAGCTAAGGCCGAGGCAGAAGCCGCTGCTAAGGCACAAGCAGAAGCGGAGGCTAAAGCTAAGGCCGAGGCAGAAGCCGCTGCTCAGGCACAAGCTGAAGCGGAGGCTAAAGCCAAAGCTGAGGCAGAAGCTGCTGCTCAGGCAAAAGAAGCTGCTGAAGCAAAAGCAAAGGCCGAGGATGAAGCTAAGCAAGCACAGGAGCCTAAGTTACCACAATCTTATGTAGATGCTCGTAATCAAGCATCCACGAAAGGATCTAGTGCAATGGATGAAAAAAATATTTTATCTCAACCAATGGAGCCTCCTTTACAAGCAGATACATCTGCAAAGATTAGCCTTGACTTCGACGTAAAAAATTACGAATCCAGGTCTTCTACTATAGATAACAAGGAAATTAAGTATCGTGCTTTTGAATATATCCCTTATGTGGCTAATCCAATCGACATCGATCAACAATACATGAATATTTATGTACCAGAAGAATACTTCAACAACGGTACAGTTAATGGTTACAATACACAAACAGCACCTATCTTCATGCCAAATGCAGTGGGCGGTTATATGCCAAGTCAAGCTATGGCACCAAAAGTAGAAAATGGTAAACCTAATAGTGTTCTTTACGCATTATCTCGAGGTTATGTAGTAGCCTCTCCTGCGACTCGAGGCCGTACAAACAAAGCCTCTGATGGCAACTTTATAGGTAAAGCACCGGCAGTTATCGTTGACTTACAAGCTGCAACAGCATACTTACACGCCAATAATGCGGCTATTCCAGGTAATGCAAATCGTATAATTACAAATGGTACAAGTGCTGGTGGTGCTCTATCCTTATTACAAGGTGCTACTGGTAATAGCTCTGACTTCCAACCATATTTACAAGCATTAGGTGCTGCTACAGCACCAACCAATGTGTATGCAGTTTCTGCATATGCTCCTATCACAAATCTTGATGCCGCAGATATGGCGTACGAATGGAGTTATAGTGGTATTACATCCTTCAATAAAAGTATCTATGGGACAAGGAGAATTGCCACAAGCTAATGTAGGTGGTACCGCTGTTCCACCAAAACGCACAATGCAACGTGTAAACTTGAATGCTGACGATCTTGCTTACTCTAATTTACTTAAGGAACGTTTCCCTGATTATGTAAACAATTTACAATTACATGACTCTATGGGACGTATCTTAAAAACTAGATAAGAATGGTAATGGTACATTTAAGTCCTATGTGAAAAACTTTCATCATCGATGCAGCTAATAAAAGCACAAGCGCAAGGTACTGATTTATCTAGACATACATATTTAGTACGGGATAATAAAAACAGGTGCCATCAAAGATATCAACTGGGATGTATATAATCAATTTGTAAGCCGTTCCAAAGCACCTGGTGCATTCGACTCTCGTACAAACGACTCTGGTGAAAAATAGTCTGTTTGGCACAAGCACGACAGATAATAACCACTTTACAATCACTGCGGCATTACATGATACAACATCAAACCAAGATGTATATGTAGAAAAATGCTAAGGTCGTTACTATGATGAATCCCATGAACTATCTTGGTTCTCCAGCAGCGACAAATGCACAATTCTATCGTATCCGTTACGGTACTGCCGATAGTAATACATCGATTGCAATTCCATTGATTGTAGGCACACGTGCTCAAAAATTTAGGCTATACAGTAGACATGTCTACACCATTTAATGTAGACCATTCTGGTGACTATGATTTAGAAGATCTGTTTAACTGGATGGATACTATCGTTAAATACGGTAGATAATCATAATTGAATACATACCATAACACAAAAAAAGGAGCTGCTGCGGCAGTTCCTTTTTTTACCTCTTGAATAATACAAGAGGCGCCCTCATAGGACGCCTCATATATTCTATACTAGTGTATTTAATTATTCTTCTGGGAATAAAGCAGTGGACAAGTAGCGTTCCCCTGTATCAGGAAGGATAACAACGATGTTCTTACCTTTATTTTCAGGACGTTTCGCCAATTCAGCAGCAGCCCATAAAGCAGCACCAGAGGAAATACCAACAAGAATACCTTGTGTATGACCAAATTCTTGAGATGTTTTAAATGCATCATCATTAGCAACTGAAATGACTTCATCATAAATATTAGTATCCAATGTTTCAGGAATAAAACCTGCACCTAAGCCTTGGATTTTATGAGGACCTGGTTTACCATTGGATAATACAGCAGAATCTTTTGGTTCTACCGCAACAACCTTTACATCTGGATTTTGTTCTTTTAAATAACGACCTGTACCAGTTAATGTACCACCAGTACCAATACCGGCTACAAAGATATCTACTGCACCATCAGTATCACCCCAGATTTCAGGGCCAGTTGTTTTATAGTGAATAGCTGGATTTGCTTGATTTACAAATTGTCCAGCCTCTACCGCACCAGCTGTAGCTGTGACGATTTCTTTTGCTTTCGCAATAGCACCCTTCATGCCGAGAGCGCCATCAGTTAATACGAGTTGAGCACCATAGCCAAGCATCAATTTACGACGTTCAATAGACATTGTTTCCGGCATTACGATGACAACCTTGTAACCAAGTGCAGCGCCTACTGCAGATAAACCAATACCTGTATTACCAGATGTAGCCTCTACAATCGTACCACCAGGTTGCAATTCACCAGAAGCTATAGCAGATTGAATGATTGCAGCTGCAATACGATCTTTTACAGAACCGCCTGGATTAAAATATTCAAGTTTAGTAAGAATATTAGCCTCAGCACCTACACTTTCACCAAAACGAGTAGCTGCTAACAATGGTGTTTTACCAATTAATTCAACGAAAGATTTTGCAATTTTAGACATAATCAACACTCCTTATATGGATATTATGCATAATATGAAATAAATGTAACTAAATTATTTAAATAGAACCATCCCAATTGTCATATTTTGTATCTAGCTTTGCATACGTACCATCAATCACATCTTGCAATGTAACGCCTGCAAGATAATCATGAATATAGTTCTGCAACCCAGCCCAAAAACCAACAGTACGTTCATTGATGACATCATCTGTAGATACACCTTCATCTAATGAAGATATAATCGCCATCGATTCTTCGGTAGCCATCAAAATTTCAATAATTGTATATTCACTAGGTTTCTTAGATAATCTATATCCACCGTACTTACCGCGAATACTATCTACTAATTTAGCTGTACCTAAACGAGCTACAATACCTTCTAAATATTTTTCAGATATGCCTTGTCTCTCTGCTACAGAACGCAATGAAACAGGTTTTTCAAGACCTTGTTCTGCTAAGTCGATGAGAACCATCAATGCATATCTCCCTTTTGTAGAAATTCTCATGTATCTTGCCTTTCTTTGTAAAAGCTAACGTCTCTTGAACGTATTAACAATACATGTCCTATGCTTTTCACATAAAACCTTGTACATTACTAGGAATTAATATTATTATAGAATACAAAATGTAAATGCAAGACCTTATTTCCTACTTAGTTAAAGGGCTTTATGAAATATTATAAGATGTCATATTTACTGTGCACTATTAACGACAAAAAGACCAGCCCAAAGGCTGGTCTTTTTGCGTATAGTTTGTAGTTTGTTATATGAGGTTTACATCGGTGAATTGGAGAGTATTTCACCATGTAATGGGGCTTACCGGTATCGTTGGAGATACGATCCGTGCCCATAGTTTGTCATTTGAGGAGATGTTTAGTAAATCTAAATATTAGATTTTACCTACTAGGTCAAGACCTGGTTTTAATGTATCTTTACCTGGTTTCCAACGTGCAGGGCACACTTGGTCACCATGTTTAGCTACGAATTGAGCAGCTTGTACTTTACGAACAAGTTCTTCAGCGGAACGGCCAATACCCATATCATGGATTTCAGCAGTACGTACGATACCTTCAGGATCTACTACGAATGTACCACGGTAAGCCATAGCAGATTCTTCTTGGAATACATCGAAGAAATCAGCCAATTCATGTTTTTTATCAGCTAACATGTAGTACTCGATTTTGTTAATGCTTGGAGAAGCATCAGACCATGCTTTATGAACAAATTCGGAATCGCAGGATACAGAGTAAACTTCGCAACCCAATTCTTTTAATTCAGCATAGGAGTTTTGTACGTCTTCTAATTCTGTAGGGCAAACAAATGTAAAGTCTGCCGGATAGAATACGAATACAGACCATTTACCCAAAAACGTCTGCAGTGCTTACCTTTACCAATTCAGGTTTTTTGAAAGCATCAAGTGTAAATTCAGGAAGTTTTTTACCAATAATAGACATTGTGTCCTCCTTGTATTTTCTTTATTAACGATTATTATATGCTTTTGATATACTTACATCAAATCTATATCTATCTTTGTCTATATAATAACACTAATCATTTAAAATAGCAAGTGTTATTTTTAAATATATCGATATATTTTTGCAAGTTTTTTTCGATACAGAAAAAGAAGGAAGATACTCATTTCTGAGTATCTTCCTTCTTTTTACGTACCACAACAGACTTACTATTCACAGTAGAATGATCAAACGCGATTAATCCCGCTAAATTAGCGAGCCCACGCCGTGCCATATGGCCAGTTGTAGATTGTTGTTTCCCCGATTTACCATATACGAACTGCTCTAGTTTGAGTACAGCTAATATAAATAAACCTATAATAGATAAAATAGAACCCATTTTTTATCTATTTTTTTAGTTCTAAAATCGCATCTACAAAACCACGGAATAATGGATGTGCATTATTCGGACGAGATTTTAATTCTGGATGCGCTTGTGTACCCACGAAGAATGGATGGTTTTTAACTTCGATACTTTCAACAAGACGACCATCTGGAGATGTACCGGAGATAACAAGTCCTGCATCGCTCAATTGTTGACGATATTCATTGTTAAATTCGTAACGATGACGATGACGTTCGTATACAAGATCTTCACCATATACTTCACGAGCTTTTGTACCAGCTTCTAGTTTACAAGGATAGATGCCAAGGCGCATTGTACCACCTTTTTTATCTATATCAACTTGATCACTCATCAAATCGATTACTTTGTATTTTGCATTTTCGTCAAATTCGCTAGAAGTTGCACCTTCCATACCGCATACGTTGCGAGCAAATTCCATTACTGCAGATTGCATACCAAGGCACAAGCCTAAGAATGGGATATTATTTTCACGAGCATATTGGATAGTACGAATTTTACCTTCTACACCTCGAGAGCCAAAGCCACCAGGAACTACAATCCCATCAATACCTTCGTATACCTCTTTAGGATCTACAGAAAGATCATCAAGTTCTTCAGAGTCAATCCAACGAAGGTTAACTTTAGTATCAGTTTCAATACCAGCATGACTCAATGCTTCTGCTACAGAAAGATACGCATCATGCAATGCTACATATTTACCAACAAGGGCAACTGTAATATCTTTACTAGGATTCAAGATTTTATGAACCATTTCTTTCCATGCAGTCATGTCACAAGGACGTTCTTCAAGACCTAGCTTTTTAATAACGATATCATCAAGACCTTGGTCTTGCATCATCAATGGCACTTCATAAATGGAGCTGCAAGTTTGGTTTTCAATAACTGCTTCTGGTTCTACGTCGCAGAATAAAGCAAGTTTTTCTTTCATTTCGTCAGAAATGTGTTTTTCGCTACGGCATACCAAGATATCTGGTTGAATACCGATGCTGCGCAATTCTTTTACGCTGTGTTGTGTTGGTTTTGTTTTCAATTCGCCTGCTGCATTGATGTATGGCACTAATGTAACGTGAATATAAAGCACGTCATTACGACCTACATCTTTTTTCACTTGGCGGATAGCTTCCATGAATGGCAAGCTTTCAATATCGCCGACAGTACCACCGATTTCAGTGATAACTACATCTGCATTATCTTCTTTACCTACACGGTATACATTTTGTTTAATTTCATTGTAACGTGAGGAATAACTTGCACAGTGCTACCTAAATAGTCACCCTTACGTTCTTTATTGATAACAGACCAATATACCTTACCAGCAGTAATATTAGAACGCTTACTAAGATTAATATCGATAAAGCGTTCATAGTGCCCCAAGTCCAAGTCTGTTTCAGCACCATCATCGGTTACAAATACTTCGCCATGTTGGTAAGGACTCATCGTACCAGGGTCGATATTAATGTATGGGTCAAATTTTTGAATCGTTACATTGAAACCGCGGTTTTTGAGCAAACGCCCCAAGGATGCTGCTGTAATCCCTTTCCCAAGAGAAGAAACAACGCCGCCAGTTACGAAAATATACTTAGTTGCCATGATGCCTCCCACTTATTACATTTTTTCCGGAGCGGAAATACCTAAAATGCCCAAACCTTGACGAAGTACGAGGGCAATCGCTGTGATTAAACCAAGACGAGCTTGTTGCAATGCTGGATCTACGCCAATGATACGACCTTGACGGTAGAAGGAGTGGAACATGCTTGCCAAATCGTATAAGTAACGAGCAATACGATGAGGGGCACGATGTTCGGCAGCATGAACTATCTCTTCTGGATATTCAGCTAATTTCTTAATTAATTCTAATTCCATTTCACTTGTAAGAGTTGTGAAATCAGTTTGACTATAATCACCAAATGCAATGCCTGCTTCACGTACTTGGTTGTAAATACTATGAATACGAGCATAAGCATATTGGATATAATACACTGGGTTATCATTGCTACGAGATTTAGCCAAGTTAATATCGAAATCAAGTTGGCTATCTAGAGAACGCATCAAGAAGAAGTAACGAGATGCATCCACGCCAACTTCTTCAATCAATTCATCTAATGTAACACTATCGCCGCTACGTTTAGACAATTTAACAAGTTCCCCATCGCGGAACAATGCTACCATTTGTAATAATAATACCGTTAATTGGTCTGGGTCATAACCAAAAAGCAGCCATAGCAGCTTTTTACACGACATACATAGCCATGATGGTCAGCGCCCCAAATATCAATCATTTCTTTGAAACCACGGTCATATTTATTGCGGTGATATGCGATATCCGCAGCTAAATAAGTAGGAACCCCATTATCTCGGATAACAACGCGGTCTTTATCATCACCATAGTCAGTAGATTTCAACCACAATGCACCGTCTTTTTTTCATACACTTTACCAAGAGCCTTTAACGCCTCTACGGAGTGATGAATTTCTTCAGTTTCATGAACAGTACGTTCAGAGAACCAATTATCGAAAGTAACACGGAAGTTTCTCAATGTTTCTTCTAGTCGAGCTAGTTTTTCTTTAAGACCTTCCTCTTTGAATAATGCAATACGATCAACTTCGTCCATTGCATTTAATGTATCAAAAGCCTTCGCGTTCTGCAATTGCCTTTGCAGTCTCAATAATATCTGGACCACGATAGCCATTTTCAGGGAATACGAGAGCCCCTTCTGGAATATCGAATTCAGGCATTGAACCGTCTTCGTTGCGTTTAGGTGGGAACACTAATGTAGCACCTTGCAACTCTTGGAATCGGTACTCAATGGAGATAGCCATATTGTCGATTTGGTTCCCCGCATCATTGATGTAATACTCAGATTGTACATTGTAACCCGCTGCCCGCAACAAATTTACAAGAGCACTACCGTAAGCAGCACCACGGCCATGACCTACATGCAACGGACCTGTTGGATTCGCACTTACATATTCAACTTGAATGGTATCGCGTGCGCGCAATGGTTGCACACCATACTCTTCGCCAGCATTCAAAAATGGCTTTCAACGTATCGTATACCATATCAGATTTCAAGAAGAAGTTGATGAAACCAGCACCAGCAACCTCAGCACGTTCGAGCCAATCAAAATTCATATGGCTAATCAAAGCCTCTGCAATAGCACGAGGGTTTTGACGAGCTACACGAGCGGATTGCATAGCGATATTTGTAGAAAAATCACCGAATTCTTTTTGAGGTGGCACTTCGAGAACGATTTCTGGATATTCCCCAGCTGGTAAACCACCGCTGTTAATCGTATCTTGTAATGCCTGTTCAATCCCCGATTTCAGGATTTCCTTCATTTCCATGCTCTGTATCCTCCCGCACGTCTATTTCTAACTGATTATAAAATTGCCATTCACCTTCAATGGAAATATCGTATCCTAAATGGACACGGCCTGTTCCATCGTGAAAATCTACTGTTAATTCATGTGTCTTTACGGCCATGTGAAAATCCCCTAATGGCGTTTCATAGGTTGACTCGCGTTCTTCCCCACGAATATATTGGTGTCTCATATTAACGGCACCAGTACGCAAGAGCACAATAGAATCCTCATAAATCTTGATTGTTGTTTTAACACCTTCAAGACCTGTCACACTAGATTCCTCATAACGAATATATTGAATTCCATTCTTTTCTTGCGAAGTACCGGGAGAAATCAATTCCACCACGGTATCCTGTCCATCTATGTCTCGTTGTACACTTTTTACGGATACTAAAACCCGTTTCATGTCGTTCTCCTCCATGGTCATAACATATCAATATATTATAGCACAAAAGCAGCTTGTTTTGAATGTTTTGTGCACCTATTCTGAGAGATTTATATTCTCCAATGTATCCATAGTAGCAGACGCAATAAGGCGTAATTTCTGAGCCTTATTTAGACGTTTTATAGCATATTCTCTAGATTGTGCTTCTTGTTTTTGGCGAAAGCTTTCATAGTAAACCAAGGTTACAGGCCGACGACCTTTCGTATACTTAGCACCACCAGTAACAAGACCATTATGAGCATCCACTCGCTTTTCAAGATTTGTAGTCCACCCACAATATAAACTTCCATCAGCACATCTCAGGATATACGTAAAATATCGTTCATGATCCATTTTATTTACTTGCATCATCCGTAATTGCTTCTATAGAAATAGAATTAATAACAACCGGTTCGATTGGTTTATCATTTTTTCCAGTCTTTACTTTGCCAATTTTTCAACTACATCCATACCTTGTACTACGGTACCAAATATAGTGTGTTTATTATCAAGCCAAGATGTAGGTCCTAATGTGATAAAGAATTGAGACCCACCTGTATTAGGACCGCGGTTTGCCATGGCAAGAACCCCCATTTTATTAAAATGCAAGTCATTAGCAAACTCATCAGGGATCGTATAACCAGGACCACCAGCACCTGTACCATCTGGATCTCCGCCTTGAATCATAAAGCCTTCAATAACGCGATGGAATGTAACCCCATTATAGAAACCTTTTTTTACAAGGTATTCAAAATTTTTCACAGTAATCGGAGATTTGGACCCCAACAAACGAACCTTGAATTGACCATAATTTGTATTGAATATGGCATATTGATCAGCAATTGGTGAATTTGTAAAGTTAGGCATTGCCACAGTTTCTGCCTTTACCGTATTGCCTTGTGGTTGTTCACCACTTTTTGTTCCACACGCCGTTGTAGCAAGCATAGAAATCCCCAACATTGCACATAGCGCTAAACGTTTCCAGTTCATAATTCCCCCACAGATTTGTACTAAGTAACTGAAATATTAATTGTACTATATTTTTACTAACATATATGAGTCAAACCCCACTAAGTAGGTTTCATAAATTTTACATAGAAAAGCCGCTCAACCCGTGAGCGGCTCTTTTTTAGTATATCATGTTTCAAAGAAATTTTGGTTTAAATAAATATTAAATTTACCATTTTCCTCATAGAATTTAAATAGGATATCATCCTTTAATCAATCCATTTAAAGTGCTTACATGCATTATAAATACCATCTTTATCGCAATCAGTAGTAATATAATCAGCCTCTAATTTCAGTTCATCACGAGCATTCCCCATAGCAATATTTAACCATTCCGGTCTAAACATAGACAAGTCATTATAGCCATCACCAAACACGACAACCTGATTTGAATTCACATCAAAATAACTTATCATATTTAATGCCTAATGCTTTTTCCATAGGCTCATATAATACACAACCATCACCATAACGAATGAGTTTATGCGTCATGTGTTCAATATCTTTTTCCTCTTCTTCACCATCTTTGAAGAATACATAGATTTTATAGAAATCGTCCACACTGTGAAAGTCAAATTCAGGTTCTACTATAGTTTTAAATACATCCCATCCTGGATGCCAGTCCAATATTTCCTTATAAGGAGTAATACGTCCCAATTTGTTACGATCTGTTACGGCCCATGGTATATGCTTAGACTCTAAATATTCAAGGTATTGAATACACATATCACGATTCATACCAATCATGGACACTAGTTTGCCATCAATGGTAATACTATGCCCTCCGTCGGCAACTACATTTCTAATCCCCGCTTGCTCAGCAAAACGCATCGCATCCACTTGAATACGACCTGTTGCAAGGGATACTAAATGGCCTCGACGTTGCAATTCATCTATACAATATTGAGCACTCTCTGGGATTTTTCCTTCTGGCCACACCGCTAATGTGTTATCAATATCGAAAAAGAAAAACTTTCGTTCCACAGGCCCTCCTATCTATCAGCTATAACAGCTTCACATCCAAACTATATTATAAACACTATTCATCTCGTCCAGACATCAATTGAAAGCGTTTTTCTTGTTTCACATCTGGGTATTTCACTTTATCTACGTCACTACAAAACATTTCTAAAGGGCGCACATATAGATCTCGACTATCATATAACTTTTGATAGACCACTAACTTTTCACCGGTTTCAGAATGGGTAGCTACATCTAATACGTAATAATACATTCCTTTAAAATGGCGGTATAAACCACCCTTCACAACTTCACTCATAAACGCCTTTACTCCGTTACTAAAAACATTACTTTTATTATAAAAAGTCCTTCTCATAAAAGCAATTATATTTTATTAGCTTTACCACAATCATATAATAAAATGTTATTATATATACTAAAATAAAACTCATAAAAAACGACTCTTACCTTCACTGCAACTTTGACTAGACTTAATAGTCAGGGAAGCAAGAAAGTAAAAGTCGTTTTCTTTATACTATCCTAAATGGCTTTCACCATTAGTATTATTTAGTTGTATCAGACGCAAGTCCTTTATGGATAAGACCGATGATAAAACCAAGTACCGCAAAGCTTACCCAACCCATACCAATACCTTGGAATGGAATATATTCGCTAAACAACGCTTGTAAAGCATCTGGCGCCCAGCCTGCTGTTTCAAGACCGCTCATCAATGCAGAGATCATAGTTAAAGCCATAGTCCATGCATATACGCAACGGCGACCACCGAAAAGACCATCACCTAAGGCTAAGAATATAATAACGATAGTCAATGGATACAAGAGCATTAATACAGGAATAGCTGCATTGATAATTGTTTTTAAGCCAAATAGACCTAATGCAAATGCAGCTACAGAGAATAAAACAACAAATGCTTTATAACTGATTTTGCTATATAGTTTATGGAAATATGTACTACAAGATGTAATAAGACCAATACTTGTACTCAAGCAAGCTAACAATACAATGACTGCCAAAATAACTTGACCTGTAGCACCAAACAAAAAGTCCGCACTAGCAGTTAACACCGGAGCACCTGTCTCGAACAAACCAAATCGTTCTACGCTTGTAGCACCAATGTTAGCAATGAATACGTACACAATACCGAGCAATGCTACAGCAATAGCACCTACTTCCACAACTGTTTTCGTAATGATATCGCGAGATGTAGCACCTGTAAGACGTACAAAGTCTACCACAAGAATAGCGAATACTACTGACGCCAATGCATCCATCGTATTATAACCATCTAGGAAGCCTTGTAACACAGCTGTACCAGTTGTCGCATAAGCTGCTTGCGGTTCCATGTAAGAACCAAGTGGCGTAATAAAGGATTTAACGATAAGTAACAAAATAACGAGTAATAATGCAGGTGTTAAAATATTACCAATACGATTTACAAGCTTTTGTGGGCTAATAGATAGCCACAAAGAAATACCAAAGAATATAGCCAATGCTAGCGGTTGCATGTCCATAGCCATGCCTTCTGTAAACGGTTTGATTGCAATCTCATAAGCAACAGTACCCGTTCTAGGTATAGCGAACATTGGTCCAATGCTCAAATATAATGCCACAGTATAAATAAGACCATAAACAGGGTGAACACGACCAGCTAATTCTTCTACGTCTTTACAGCCAGAATAGCCCATAGCCATAACACCCAACAATGGTAGCCCCACGCCAGTTAATACAAAACCAGCCAATGCCCATCCTACATTAGAGCCTGCTTGTTGGCCTAATGCGGCCGGAAAAATAAGATTTCCCGCACCAAAGAATAGGGCAAATAACATCATGCCTATCGCTAAATAGGCGCGCAGTGATAGATTTTCTTTTCCATCCATAAGGTTATCTCCCTTCATAATACACTATAGTAATAGATTATATTATATATGATATGGGGCCTTTTCTTCAACAACTAAATAAAATTACACAAACAATGATTAAATTTTACGAATATTCACTTGCACATCATAAAATGTACTTCCCCAGCCCGCATCTGTAGGACGAGATGCAGTAAGGGCATTAATGCCTACCGCATCATCACTAGATTGAGATTGCCACCATACGCCAAGGGTTACCAAAGTACCCCTTTGTACCATAGCATCCAAATATACTTTAATACGTACGGTACCACGAATATTATAGATTTCTACAACATCGCTATCATTGATATTATATAATCTAGCGTCATCTGGATTCATACGCAATTTCATTAACTCAGGATCATCAAATTCCATTTCACAGAAACTTGAATCTAATATGCGAATATCATTGCCTACAATTAACCAAAACGGTTCACCATCGCCATAAGGTTCTCTATAGGTAATCAAGGGAATATTTTCTTGAGGATTTAAAATTTCTATTTTCCCAGACGGAGTTTTAAAATCCAGTTTATAGTTCTCCGGTAGCTCAACCTCCACCAAATCACCTTGTAAAATTCTGTCTTGTTCCTCTTGTGAAAGTTTAGATGAACTGCGAACCATCTGTTCAATCAATTCCAATTCTGTCATCTTAAAAAACGGATCATCCAATCCCATGCGACGAGCCAGTTCAGAAATAACCTGCCAATTAGAACGCGATTCTCCCACTGGAGGTATAGCTTGATAGTTAGCCGCAATGGTATAGTGACCATAAGAATTAAATATATCGTCTGACTCTACTGAGCTAGTAGCAGGCAATATGATATCTGCATAAGCACAGGTGTCTGTAAAAAAGCGTTCATGTACAACGGTGAACAAATCGTCTCTCATGAGCCCCTGCCTAACAAAATTTTGGTTTGGTGCAGTAATAGCTGGATTAGAAGAAAATACATATAAACTATGAACCGGCACGCCTCCGCTAGTATCTTCTAAGCCATGCTCAAGGAGCGCCTTAGGGTTTGTCAACAAGTCTCCCAGTAGAATCATAGGCATCAAACGCTTAGCTGGTGTTACGACTTGTGGTTGTTGCATAAATGATTTATTTAAGTATTGACTACTACTAGCGCTCGACAGCAACCCGCCACCTAAATGTTGCCATGCACCTATAACAGCTGGCAATGCGTTGATACAACGACAACTCATGGAGCCATTACCATAACGGGATACGCCACTACCAAGGCGAATAAATGGGGCTTTCGCCTTTGCATAAGCATGTGCCAACTCTTCTATTACTTCAGCCGGTACACCACAAATAGAAGATACATAGTCTGGTGTAAAGGTAGGTAACACATCTCTTACAAGTTCTTCATAACCTTGTACATAGCGTTGAATAAAATCTATATCTGCAAGATCATCACGATGTATGATATGCATCAACCCAAGAGCTAAGGCCCCATCAGATCCAGGTTTTACATATACATGATGCGTAGCCTGGTCATAGGTATACGTTTTATGTGTATCAATAACCCATACAGTGGCCCCTCTTTGTTTAGCTACATTGACATCGTGTAGAAAATGTAAATCCGTAGCAATTGCATTAATACTCCATAATATAATCAAATCACTATGTTGTGCTTCTTGTGGTTTAATGGCAAGGGTATCGCCATAAACAGACTTAAAAGCAGCTTGCTTAGCAGGAGAGCAAATTCCTCTATCTTGATTAGTTGCACCTATACGGCGAAAAAAATAATCACCTGCCGGACTATTTACAGCCCCCATCGTTCCAGCATAGGAATACCGTAGTATACTTTCACTACCATATGTATCAATAGTATGTTTAAAGTTATTTACAATAGTATATAACGCATCATCCCATGAAATCCGTTCGAACTGATCAATACCAATACCTTTTTTGACCAACACGCCTTAATGGAGTGGTTAACCGTTTAGGAGAATGAATAATTTGCTCATAATGTACCATCTTAGGGCACAAGGTACCTCTTGTAAAAGCATGCTCATTATGTCCTCGAACCTTTATTACTTTATTATTATCTACCGTAACAATAAGACCACACGCATCAGGACAATCGTATGGACATATATTAGTATATTCACGCATATAAGTACCTCACTTATCACTACATTTTCGTCATATGTATATATTATCATCTGTATATTTATAGTATCACAAAAATAGCTCTATATCTGTAACAAAATTAACGACTATCAACATCATATGGAAACTTTTGTACTGCATACATTGTATATCAATGCACTCCCCCAATTAACTCATCAAAATAAATACAATCAGTTATAAATTTTATCAATGTATACCCGATAGATGTACAATAAATATCAATACTTTCTGCTATTTATTTATAGTTTAGCCCCTACAATACAAATAGATAACCCTTATCCAAAACACCTATTTTTTACGTATAGGAATGTATCAATTACTAAAAGTCATAATCAATTATTTCAAGGTATACTCTGTTATTTCAGTATTTTTATACTAAAATCCTGTGATAAATTTCACGAACGCTATGCAAATTATGTAATGTATTTAGTTATGTAAAACTATTCAATATCTGAATATTGTATGCTATACTGACATTGTCATTTGAGAGGATATAGAACTCACCGGACAATCATGTAATGTTCATAATTGTTACAGAGTGGAGTAACTATATCAGGTACATATTTTCTGAAAAGAGGTTTTAACAATGGCAGACGCAAAAAACACTGTTCTTTTCCCTTATGAAACATTGAAAAAATTGAGCATGGATGCTTTCCAAAAATTCGGTTTCTCCGAAAAAGAAGCGGACATCATCCAAGACGTACTTTTGACTTCCGACTTATTCGGTATTCAAAGCCATGGTATGCAACGTATGGTTCGTTACCACAAAGGTATCACTAACGGCTTGATCAAAATCGACGCAAAACCTGAAATCGTAAAAGAAACTCCAATCTCCGCAGTTATCGACGGTCATGACGGCATGGGTCAATTGTTGGGTCACAAAGCTATGGAAATGGCTATCGAAAAAGCTAAAAAATCCGGTGTTGGTATCGTATCTGTACGTAACTCCAACCACTATGGTATCGCTGGTTACTATGCAAAAATGGCATCCGACCAAGGCTTAATTGGTTTCTCCTGTACTAACTCCGAAGCAATCATGGTTCCTACATATGCTCGTCAAGCTATGCTTGGTTCCAACCCTATCGCTTGGACTGTACCAGCTGATCCTGTTGACTTCTTCTTCGATTGCTCCACTACAGTAGTAACTCGTGGTAAACTTGAAATGTACAACAAAATGGGCAAAGCTACTCCAGATGGCTGGGCTGTTAATAAAGACGGCGTTCCTTCCACTGATGCAGCTGAAGTATTGGGCAACATCTCCCGTCATGAAGGCGGCGGTATCCTTCCTTTAGGTGGTGCTACAGAAGTTCTTGGCGGCCACAAAGGTTATGGTAACGGCATGATTGCTGAATTGTTCTCCTCCATCCTTTCCCAAGGTGGTACTTCCAACAAATGTATGGTTGGCGGTAAATCCAATATCTGCCACGGCTTCATGGCTATCAACCCTGAATTCTTCGGCGATCCTGCTGAAATCAAAAAACACTTCTCTCAATTCTTACAAGAATTACGTGAAGCTCCTAAAGCTGCAGGTCAAGAACGTATCTACACTCATGGTGAAAAAGAACACGAATCCGTTGAAAAAGTTAAAGCTGAAGGTATCCCTGTACTTAACGGTACAATGCTTGAAGTTCAAGACCTTTGCAACGAATTAGGCCTTGACTTCAAATCCTACTTCGGCGATTATGTACCAGAAGCACCTGCTACAATGTTCAAAGGTAACTACTAATACCTGAACTTAGTGACGGCCCTAACAAGGACTTGTAGTTAGTATAAAAGGGGACATAAACACTGTTTATGTCCCCTCTCTTATATTTTCAACCTCACCAAAATGAGGTTGAATTTTTTGAGATAAATATCAATTTTTATGATAAGTACATCTTTTATTCTATTGTAACTTATTTTTATTACTGAAATTTTACAACTTAATATAATAGCGATTTACTTATCAATTAAATTGATTAATGCTACATCGTCCTGTTAAGCATATAAATATTTTATTTTTATGAAAGGATGAACTTAGAAATGAGTGCTCTCACCGTTCTATTAGCGCTATCTCCAATCATTTGGTTGATTGTAGCGTTATCCATCTTGAAATTACCAGCATGGCAAGCAACAAGTGTTGCTGCAATTGGTTCTTTCATTATCGCTATTACAGCATTCTCCTCTGACCCATTTATTATGGTCACTGGTGCCCTTGAAGGTGCCGCATTGGCAATTTGGCCAATCCTATTAGTTATTACAGCTGCTATCTTCGTTTATAACTTGGTAGTATATACGAAAGCAATGGAAACTATTAAAACAATGCTTTCTTCTGTAACATCTGATACTCGTGTGCTTGCATTGTTACTTGCATGGGGCTTTGGTGCCTTCATGGAAGGTATGGCTGGTTTCGGTACTGCCGTTGCAATCCCTGCAGCTATGATGGTTGCCGTAGGTTTTGACCCACTTAAATCTATCATTGCATGTCTCGTTGCAAACTCCGTACCAACAACATTTGGCTCCATTGGTATCCCAACTACTACATTGGCATCCTTGACAAGCCTTGATCCAAGCCACTTAGGTACATTTATTTCTGTTCAATTATTCTTACTTAACCTTATCGCTCCATTCTTCGTTGTTATGATTATCGGTGGCGGCGTTAAAGCGTTAAAAGGCGTATTCCTTGTGACATTACTTTCCGGTTTAGCATTGGCTGTTCCTGAAACCGTAATCAATGCTGTAATGGGTCCTGAATTATCCGTAATTTCTGCATCCATTGTAATCATGGCAGTTATCATTATCTGTGCAAAAGTTATGCCTCCTAATGACCCTGAATACGCAGTTAAACAAACTGGCGAAACTCCTAAAGTTTCCGGTGGGGAAGGTCTTGTAGCGGCTATGCCATTTATCTTGATCTTCGTATTGTTGTTATTAACTTCTAAATTATTCCCTGCAATCAATGGTCCTCTAGCGTCCATTAAAACATCTGTACCTATTTACCAAGGTCCTGGTGCAAAACCTTACACATTCGTTTGGATTGCAACTCCTGGTATCATGATTTTCATCGCTGGTATTGTTGGTGGTTTCATTCAAAAAGCAAAAGCTGGCGAAATCTTCGGTACATTGGGTTCTACAGTTAAACTTGAAATTTACATACCTTACAATCATCACAGTTGTTATGACTGCTAAATTGATGACATACTCTGGTATGACTGCAGATATTGCGAAAGCAATGGTTGCTGGTACAGGTTCCTTGTACCCACTATTCGCTCCTATCGTAGGTGCGTTAGGTGCATTCTTAACTGGTTCCGGTACAAACTCCAACGTATTGTTTGGCCCACTTCAAATTGCAGCAGCACAAGGCTTAGATCCTACAAACTGGGAAGACCTTGGCTTCTGGTTAGCAGCTGTTAACTCCGGTGCAGCTGGTATCGGTAAAATGTTGTCTCCACAATCCATCGCGATTTCCATTGGTGCCGTAGGTCCTGCTTTGAAAGCATACCTTGAAAACCACAAAGAAGTCAGCGCTGATGAAGCTCACAAATTAGAGCATGAAATCGAAGCAAGCGTTATCATGAACACTGCATTCAAATACTTCATCGTATTCATCGTAATGCATGGTTGCATTTCCTTCTTCGGTCAACATTTCATCCACCAAATTCACAGTATCTTCTTCTAAGATATTGCAAATAAGGTAAACCAAAAGAACAGCTCAGAAATGAGCTGTTCTTTTTTGTTATATTATACACATATTTGTATGCAAAAATTTATAGAACTTCATCTAAAATCATGTTACAATAGACCTACAAAAAAACACAATTAAATGCAGTCTGCGAAGTGCGATTCGCAGACTTTTATTATTCCCATTTTTAATCAAGGAGATTTTATGGAGTCTACAAAGAAAATTTCTTTATTCATTGTCGTATTTCTTGGGCTTCTAACAGCTATCACACCACTGGGGACTGATTTATATTTACCGGCTTTACCAATTATGCCTCATGAGCTTAATACAAATGCATCCCTCATTCAGATGACAATTGGTATTATGACATTTGGTATCGCTATTGGTCAATTAATTGGCGGTCCACTTAGCGACTCATTCGGACGAAAAAAACCGCTCATCATTGGCAATATCTTATGTGTAATCGCTAGCATTCTCTGTTCTATTGCACCTAATATTGAAGTTTTACTAGTTGCACGTTTTTTGCAAGGTTTAACAGGTTCTATTGGCGTTGTTATTGCTAAGGCGATTTCACGAGACTTTGCATCGGGTAAGGAATTAATGCGTCTTATGTCGCTTCTCATACTCGTCAATGGGTTGGCTCCTGTTATTGCACCACTCATAGGTGGTCAGCTTTTATTATTTTCTACATGGCGATTTATTTTCATCATCCTTGCGGGATTCTCTGCCGTATTGCTTATAGGATCTTTTATCTTTACTGAAAGCCTTCCACCAGAAAAGCGTATTTCTGGTGGCATTTCCATAGCTTTTAAAAACTATGGTACTCTACTTAAGGATAAAAGTTTCTTAGGTCAGTCTCTAGTTCAACTATTTGCTTTTGGAGGTTTCTTTGCCTATATTTCAGGTTCATCCTTTGTATATCAAAATATCTTCAACCTATCTGCACAAGAGTTTAGTTATATGTTTGGTATCAATAGTTGTGGAATTATCCTCGCTAGTGTGCTTAGTGCAAAAGCAAGTAATGTTGTAACAATGAAAACTATCTTAAACACTAGTTTATGGCAGTTAGCTATCGGCTCAACGCTATTCCTTTGTGCGATGTACTTTAATTGGTCCTTTATAGTAACTAGTATTATCCTTTCTTTACGATTTGTACTGTATCTGTATTCGGTTCAGCCGGTTTCTCTATGGCTATGGCTAAATACGGACACCAAGCAGGTAGCGCCTCTGCTATTCTAGGCTTTGCAGGCATGTTTTCAGCGGGTTTTGTATCACCATTAGTAGGTATCGGTGGCAGTCACACCGGTGTTCCTATGGGGATTGTTATGGTTGCCTGTGCTGCATTAGCATTAGTGTGCTTCTATACAATGATTAAAGAAGATTAATATCAACTTCATAGAAAAAAGCGTCCTAGGACGCTTTTTTTCTATATATTAGTAATTATTTAATTAACTATTAAGTTATCATTCAAACATAGTCGCTAACAACAACTTCAATCGGTTTGCTTGGTTTACTGCACTTGAACCAGGATCATAGTCAATAGCTGCAATGCGTACATCAGGATATGCTTCCGATAAAGTTTTTACCATACCTTTACCACTTACATGGTTAGGCAAACAACCAAAGGGTTGTAAACATACAACTTGTTTAGCACCTTTTTCAATGAGATCAATCATATCCCCTGTAAGAAACCAACCTTCACCGCATTGGTTACCAAGATCAATAAAGTGGGCCGCCTCTTTTGCAACCTTTGTCATTCGTTGTAATGGATCAAAGTTCTTTGACGCTGCCACAGCCTTTGCATATGGCAAGCGATATAGTTCTAAGGCCTCTCGAGCCAAGGAGCCGAAGAAACCAGATAACCAGGTACCATCTAAATGTTTTGCACGATACGTACTATCCATTGCACAGTACAAGAAGAAATCTAGTAAGCCAGAGGTTACAACCTCGCCCCCCTCTTTTTCTATGAGTTCATTGATATTGTTATTCGCACTAGGATGGAACTTAACATAAATTTCACCTACTACGCCTACACGAGGTCTTGGTTTTGATTTATCTACAGGCAAATTATCAAAGTCATCAATGATATTCTTAATATATTTGCTATATTGGAAGATATTGGCTTTTGTGATGCGTTCCCGTAATTTTTTTATCCAATAATCACACAATGCATCTGCAGATCCTGGATTAATTTCATATGGACGGGTAGCCAATACACATTGCATCAATGCATCGCCGTAAACTACGGCTTGAATCATCCGATGCAAGAAAGATTTTGTCAATTTAAAGCCCGGTTGACGCTCCATATCACTAGCATTAAGTGACAAAATTGGCACTTGTTCCATTCCCGCATCAATAAGGGCTTTACGCAAATAGCCAATATAGTTCGTTGCTCGACAACCACCACCGGTTTGAGAAATGATTACCGCCGTTTTATCAACATCATACTTACCAGATAACAAGGCACTCATCAATTGACCAACGACGATAATAGCCGGATAACAAGCATCATTGTTGATATATTTTAGACCTATCTCAATATCTTCTCTCGTTGGAGCTGGCAGCATCTCAAAATCGTAGCCTTCAGAATTAAGCACTGGATCCAATAATTGGAAATGAAGTGGTGACATTTGAGGTACTAAGATTTTATAAGTCTTACTCATTTCCTCCGTGAATACAACACGGTCATAATCATAGGTAGGAATATCATCGATAGTTGTTTCTACTGGTGCTTCCGGATTATGATGCTTACGCATACTGCGCTCCATTACAGATTGCAACGAGCGCAAACGAATAGTAACAGCACCCAAGTTTGTACCTTCATCAATTTTTAGTAAGGTGTGAATCTTATGCTTTGCAGACAAGATATCTTTCACTTGGTCCGCAACGATTGAGTCAAGACCACAACCGAAGGAATTCAACTCTACAATTTGGAACCCCTCTGTGCGGCTGACAAATTCAGCGGCACGATACAAACGACTGTGATACGACCATTGATCTACAACGCGCAAATGCTTAATTTCATACCCTAGTGGCGCCACACCATCTTCAGTAAGGACAGCCATACCAAGGGATGTAATGAGTTCAGGAATACCATGATTAATACCTGAATCTAAATGATATGGTCGCCCCGCCAATACGATTGTAGGAACTTGCTCTGCTACAAGACGAGACACCGTTTTCTTTGTCATCTCTCGATAATCAGCTTTACATTTTTCCTGCTCTGCCCACGCAACCTCTACAGCATCAGAAATTTCACCTTTACTGAAAGGCAAGTCTTTTAAGGCTTTCACTAACGCAGGCACTAAAGATTTTTTATCTGCTAATGGCAAGAATGGGGCATAAAATGGTGTTTCCCCCATAACATCCTGCATATTGTTCCGAATTAACTCTGGATAGGAGATAACCATAGGACAATGGTAATTATTATCGCGGCTAAATTCCTTAGGACCATGTTGAATACATGGGTACCAAATCAAATCAACCTGTGCCTCTGCAAGATCACGAATATGACCATGCACAGCCTTAGCAGGATAACAAGCTGTATCAGATGGAATCGTATCAATAGCCTTGTTGTATTGATCCTTCGTCGTATAATTGGACAACACCACTTCACAGCCTAATTGATGGAAGAATGTAAACCAGAACGGAAAATCTTCGTATATATTGAGGACGCGCGGTATACCAATACGTAACTTACCTTCGAACTCTGGAATATTTTTCTTGAGGAAATAATCAAAATAACGGCGTAATTTTGCATCTACCATATTAGGAACGGGCTTATGTTTCTCTTGAATCATATCGCCAGCACCACGATCACAACGATTACCCGTTACATAGGTACGACCATCGGAGAATGCATTGATGGTGAGCATACAATTATTAGAACATAATCCACAGTTGCGCATAGATGTAGAAACTTGTAAGGATTTCAAACCTGCCATATCTAGTAATGTACTGTGTTGATTTTGTAACTCCTCTGCAGCTTCTGATGCGAGTAGAGCCATCCCATAGGCACCCATCAGACCGGATACATCAGGACGAATCACTTCAACGCCCATCAATTTTTCAAAGGCCCGAAGTACCGCTTCATTATAGAATGTACCACCTTGTACAACAATGTGATCACCAAGGTCTTTAGGGTCTTTCACCTTAAGAACCTTATACAATGCATTCTTGATAACAGAATATGCAAGGCCAGCGGCGATATCCGGTACAGTAGCCCCTTCTTTTTGCGCCTGTTTTACCTTGGAATTCATAAATACGGTACAACGAGACCCCAAGTCGATTGGCATAGGTGCCAATAAACCTTCCTTGGCAAATTGCTCAATCGGCAAACGCAAGGATGTAGCAAATGTATCGATAAATGAACCACAACCAGAGGAGCAGGCTTCATTTAAAACTATATCTTCAATATAACCATTACGTACCTTGGTACACTTCATATCCTGACCACCAATATCCAAAATAAAGGATACATCTGGACAGAAGAATTGTGCTGCCCGATAATGAGCAATCGTTTCTACTTCACCAATATCGATACCCAGGGCTCGCTTCAAAAAGGCTTCCCCATAACCAGTGACACCAGAATGCGCAATATAAGCCCCCTTCGGTAGCAAACCATAAATTTGTTCAATCAACTCTTGTGATTTTTCTAATGGTTTACCATGATTGGGACCATAATGTGAGAAGATAATTTCATTGTTAGCATTAATTAAAACAACTTTTAGCGTAGTAGAACCCGCATCAATTCCAAGATAACAAGGACCTACGGCCTCCTTAATGTCTGCTTTCGGAGTCACGGCCTTCGCATGACGATTTCTAAACTCATTTAACTCGTCTTCATTTTTAAATAGTGGATCGACGCGGTCAGTAGCTTCCATCGGAATACCGATGAGCGCACCAATTTCATTTGTTAATTCACCAACCGTAATCTGACGGCATTCATCATTCATTAAAGCTGCGCCCAAGGCGATAAAGAGTTCGCCATTTTCAGGAATGATACGATGCTCCTCATCAAGTGTCAATGTATCACAGAAGCATTGACGCAATTCGGACAAGAATGTCAGAGGACCACCGAGGAATGCTACATTACCTTCAATTTTATGACCGCATGCAAGACCAGCAATCGTTTGATTTACAATAGCTTGAAATACGGATTTAGCAATATTTTCATGAGACGCCCCTTGATTTAACAAGGCTTGTACATCAGTTTTAGCAAATACACCACAACGCGCTGCAATCGGATACATTGTATCCGCATTCATAGCCAATGTATTAAGACCGGACGCATCTGTTTGTAACAAGGTTGCCATTTGGTCTATAAAGGCCCCTGTTCCACCAGCACAAGAACCATTCATACGATGTTCTGCAGTACGCCCCAAATAGGTAACCTTCGCATCTTCCCCACCGAGCTCGATAATAACGTCAGTTTGAGGATATAACGCTTTAATCGCCTTAGTTTCAGCAATTACTTCTTGAACAAAAGGTATACGTACCTTATCGGCCATCGCCATACCGCCAGAGCCTGTAATTGCTACATGTACATTCTCATTTTCATAACCCACTTGAGCTTCTTGTAGCAATGTATAAACAGTATCCAAAATATTAGCGTAATGTCGGATATATTTTTTATACAAATAATTATCTTGTTGGTCCAACAAAACGACCTTGACTGTTGTTGAACCAACATCGATCCCCATACGTAAGGATTTTTGCATATATACCTCTCTTGAAAGTGTGAAGATTTGGTACCCTCGCACCATATACCTTCATAAGTATAAGTTAAATACTAAAACATTTAGCTTTAACTACACATCTAAAATGTAAATATTACATACACATTATACAATAAACATAGATAAAATCTATATTTTAACGTATTCCAATATAGTATATAAAATATGATTATTTATAATCCGGCACGCTACAATTTATTGTGTGCCGTAACTTTTATTATAGCACTTTACGATAAAAATGTTTGTGCGTAATGACATTTTATATACCATAAAAAAATAAAAAGAGACTTTAATGAATATCATTAAAATCTCTTTTTCCCAAGAAAATATTGATATGAATTCTTGATATATTATAGTACGTTCTTATATAAGCCAATAATATCATCATGATTGGCTGGATATGGATTAAATCGATAACACATATCCTCCAACGCTCTATCAGTCATAAGATTTAGTTTTATCTCAGATGTAGCTTTATCCACACCAAAATCAGTAAGTGTCATTGGGCATTTTAAAGTGCGTTGTAACTTAATGATTGCTCTTAAAAGAGACCCTAATTTATCTTCCTCTGAGGCATTATGAGATACAAAACCTAATTTAGCAGCTAAACGAGCATATTTTTTTGCCACATCAGGATTATGAGAACAATTAAAAGCAATCACATATGGTAAGAGCATACTATTAGCTAGACCATGAGGTACATGAAATTGCCCACCCAACTGATGTGCCATGGCATGAACGAGACCCACGCCGGCCTTGTTAAAGGAAAGTCCTGCAAGGCATGATGCTTCGTGCATTGACATGCGATCTTGGTCTGTGGCTGTTGGCTTATAACATTTTGGTAGGTATTCAAAGACAAGCTCAATTGCTTGCTGTGCCAACGCATCAGTAAAATTATTTGCCTCTGTAGCTACATAGGCTTCTAGAGCATGAACAAGCACATCCATACCGCTATAAGCAGTAACATTTGGCGGTGATGTTTTAACAAACAACGGAGTCAATAAAGCTTCATCAGGTAGTACTGCATCATCAAGAAGAGGATATTTAACTTGTGTTTCACTATCCGTAAGAACGGCAAAGGATGTTACCTCTGATCCTGTTCCACTAGTAGTAGGAATAGCAATAAAGGATTTAATATCTATATGCTTTAACTTACGTCCAAAATAGGCAATTCCCTTACTCATATCAATGCAAGAGCCGCCACCAATTGCAATGATGATAGTCGGTTTAATACCTTCCATATACTGGATACCTTTTACTACATGGGTAATCGGAGGCTCTGGAACCACTTCTGTATAAGTACTTACCTTATTTTTACCTTCCATAAGACTTATCACATACGTAAGGTTTGAGGAGTCTTTTAAAAATGGGTCACATATGATAAGGATAGACTCATTATTAAATTCTGTAAGACGATTTAAAGAATCTGGCCCCGCATAGATTTGGGTCGGAAATGTCCATTTATTCATATGCTCACCACCTATCTAATGTTAAAGCCCGTTGTTAAGCAGCATCTACGGCGACGTGCAAAACATCGAGCAGATGTTGTAGATTCCCCAGTTGGAGTGGCAATCGTAAAGGTTGTTGTTCCTTCTCCACTAAAGCCAAGACCTGCATAAGATGGACCATTTTTAACAAATATAGATGTTTTCATCTTGCGAGCCATACAATTGAGGCGTTCCATATTCAAAGAATGCATTGTTGCCGTGTGGTGTAATCCAGCTTCTAGCATCAAGCATACTTCGAGACCTTCGTCAAAGCTATCTACGGTCACAACAGGTAGAATAGGCATTAACATTTCAATAACTGCAAATGGGTGTTCTTTTTGGTGTACGCATGATAATTAAGCGAGGGTCACCATTATACGGAATATGTGCCGCATCAAGAATGACGCTTGCATTTTTACCGACGAACTGTTTATTTGGTGTCCCATTTGGTAAAAACTGTTAAGTCTACCAAGCGTTGAATATCTTGTTGGTTTTCAATAAGGACACAACCAACTTTTACCATTTCTTGAACCAGCTGTGGTTCAATTTGGCGCATAGCTACAACGCTCTTTTTCAGCAATACATAAAATATTATTATCTAGGCTCGCACCGAGAACAATATCTTGAGCGGCCTTTTTTTAATATCTGCCGTTTCATCTACAAAGGCTGGTGGATTACCAGCACCAGCACCGATAACCTTTTTACCACTTTGAAGTGCTTGTTTTACTACACCAGGCCCACCAGTAACAACTAATAAGCTCACATCTGGATGTAGCATCATCTCTTGAGCGGACTCAATAGATGGCTCACGAAGTGTAACGATAAGGTTTTCAATACCAATCGATTTAGCAATAATTTGGTTTAATTCGCTAACAAGTAATCTGCTCAGATGTTTGGCACCAGGATGAACGCTAAAGAATATAGCATTCCCTGCAGCCAACATGCCAATAGAGTTACATATCAATGTCTCTGCTGGATTCGTACTGGGCGTTATGGCACCAATGACACCATACGCAGATAATTCATATAATGTCATACCATTATCGCCAGTTTCACACTCTGTCACAAGATCTTCTACGCCTGGTGTTTTATCAAGTGTAAGATTTAATTTTAGTACTTTATCCGCAATACGGCCCATTCCCGTTTCTTCAACAGTTTTTTGAGCCAACTCTTGTACTCGTGGTCGCATAGCAGCACGGATATCTGCAATTACCTTTTCACGGGTTGCCAAGGTACAATCTTCAAAGCGAGCTTGTGCTGCTTTTGCTGCTCGAATTGCGTCATCAACTGTATCAAATACCCCTGGTTCGACTTGACCCCTAGGTGCTTGTTTAATAGATTCTGATGAGGCATTTTCTTGCTTTTGCCCCTGTAATACATCTATAACCATGGAGCGGATCATTTCTTTCAACTGTGTATTGTTTTCCATCATGAACCTCCATATAGGTTGCATTGCTGATGCAATGACCATATCAACTTACGGTGTACACAATCAAGGTTACATTCATGATGTGACACAATAACTAGGTTTAATTCTGGCACCAGCTAATTCCTATACAATTATTTTTCAAAACTATCAATAATACCCACAATAGCACAATCTACTGCGGTGCCTTTATCATTTTCGAAAATATGCCGTGCCGATGAACCTCGAGTTAGAAGCACATATTCACCTTCACCAGCACATACTATATCGACGGCGATTTCTATGCGCCCCGTCAACTCTTGTTCTCCATCGAGAATATCTACCATCATCAGTTTCATTCCCTTTAGAGATTCATGCTTTTGAGTAGATACGATACTACCCACAACTTTACCGACTTGCATACTTCTCGTTCCCTTCAATTATTGTGATACCTAAGCGCTCGATTTCATCTCGAGCAGCCATGGTGAACCGTTGTCCCCTATATACGACGATAATAGACTGACTTTTACAAGATCTAACAAAAGAGGCCGTTATCCACGCTTGATAACTAGCATATATAGGACGACCAAATTTATCTAGAAATTTGATAGGCCAATCTAGAATGACTGATGGATTCATCAACGAGGTTACAGGAACTGCTAGGCGTATCGTCACCTCACAGTCATAAGCTAATGCACGGTGCAGGCAAGCTACCCAAGGCACCAATGTATGGCTCATCAGCTCTCGTATATGACCATAATCTATACCAGTGAAAGAAATGAGCTGGTTCTGCAATAATATATGTTCATCATAGCTATTGCAATCTGTGACCATAAAAGTTGCAGTGGATGTCATGCGCTTTTCTAGGCGTTCTAGCACCAGTTTAACTAATGCATCCATATTAATGCTCACTTCCTATGGCAATCCCTAAGGGTGTTACAAATTCTGGATATAATGGCTTATGCACAGGCACCCCTATATATTGACTGAAGGTTTTTGTGAATTCTTCAAAATTAGAAGCACCACCTACAACAACAATAGGAGTCCCCTTTTCATAGCCCCCCTCTTGCAACGCACGCTTAGAAATAGCTGCCATCTTTTCAACAACAGGCCGTATCGTTGCATATACATCGCGTTTATTAGCTTCATTGCGCTTATAAGCCTCAGCTTCGGAGATAGAGATGCCATAGGCTCCGCTAATCACGAGGTTCATATGGGTACCTCCTGTAGGCTCATCTACGGTATATACAACTTGGCCATCCTTTAAAATGCTTATGCCCGTAGTGCCACCACCGACGTCGATAACAGCGCCATCAGTGATGCCTAGCACATTAGCAGCAGCGGTAGGTTCGTCTAGAATACAAGTTACTTCAAAACCAGCACTTTCTAGCACATGACCGACTACATCTTTATTCTTTCCTATCGTCCCAGGTGGTACAGCTGCCGCAGCATATACAAGTTCTGTGCCCAAAGCTGCTTCTGCCTTAGCCTTTAAAGCTCGCGTAATTGTAACAGCGCCTACATAGTCTACTACAAGGCCATCACGGATGGACTCGTTGTATTCAAAGGCACCATATATAGGTTTGCCTTTATCATTAACTACGGATAAGACAATAGATGATGTACCAAGGTCAATGCCTACACGCAAATTCTTTTGATTATGAGAGCTCACTTGTTTAGACTCTACAAGATCAGAGAACTCTTGCAAGGTATTATTTGCCTTTTTCAAACCTTTCATCATATCACCTACTTTACTGTACAATTCTCGCCATCACTGTACCTTGTACATTGGCAGCATTTGCCTCATCTGTATCAATATGGAGCTCTAGAACAAAACTAGGTACAGCTCGAACGATGACGTCACTGAATACAGTAGTGCGCTCAGGTGTTTGCAATTCTACGCTCACACTCTCGCCATCGATTACATGAAGCCTTTTTGCATCTTCTGGCGACATATGAATATGGCGCTTTGCAACAATGCAAATAGGTTTAGTGACTTCACCATTTTCGGTGCATAGAGTAATCTCTACGGCCGATTCTAAATGACCAGATAGCACAATTGGAGGCTTAACACCTAATGTACGTGCATCAGTCAATGATACCTCCACTTGTGATTGTTTTCTGAGCGGTCCCAAAACGCGGACATTCTGGATAACTCCCTTGGGTCCCACTAAAGTAACTGTTTGTTCTGAAGCAAACTCTCCAGTTTGTTTTAAGTCACTTTTTTTAGTAATAGCCTGGTTAGGGAATAATATATCCCAGTCCTCCTGACATAGATGGACATGTCTATTGCTCACACCTACGGGAATGGACGATTCGAACATGGCTTCGATCACTTCTCGTACGATAGCACGAATCTGTTCCCGATCCATAAGCTATTATCCTTTCTTAGGTAAGATCAATTCTACATCGCTATGAGGGCGTGGAATTACATGAGTAGATACTACTTCACCTACTTTTTGTGCTGCTGCACAGCCCGCATCAACAGCTGCTTTTACAGCGCCTACATCACCGCGAACCATTACTGTTACAAGACCGGAACCGATTTTTTCAGTACCTTCTAATATAACGTTAGCTGCTTTTACCATTGCGTCTGCCGCTTCAATTGCGCCTACTAAACCTTTTGTTTCTACCATGCCTAATGCGTTATTCATGATAATCTCCTTTATTATTTACTACATTATTTCTTTTTTGAGCTTTTCTTCGGTGCTACTTTCTTTGTACCAGTCGACTTAGAACTTTTTGGTTCTATAATCGTAGATACGATTTCATCTAACACTTCAGCAACCTTTTCATCTAATGAAGATTTCTCTTCTTCAGATGTATTATCTTCTGCTTTTACTGGTTCATTAACTACCGCTTCCTGAGATGCTTTTGTATCATCAGATACCTTAGCTGGCTTATCTGTAAAATCATCATTAAAGGATTCTACTAAGCCTTCTGCAGGTCGAGGAATTACTTTATGAGCCACATAAAGGTTCATACCTTTTGTAAGCGCTACACCAGTTTGGACAGCTGCTTCAACAGCGGCTACATCACCAGCAACCTTTACAGTCATCCAGCCAAGGCCTCTCGCCTTTTCTATGCCGATCAGCCGTACATTTGCAGCTTTAACCATTGCATCTGATGCGGTGATAGCCCCCAGCAAACCAGCTACTTCTAGTAACCCTAGTGAATCTTTCACCATGCCACCTCCCGACGTCTATTTCTTTTGATGATTCGCACGTACGATTCATGCAGTCCTATAACATTAACTGCATTGCATGCCTACTTCATCCATTAGTATGATTCTTTGAAACATCATTCATTAGATAATGTAAGCATTACCTTTATTCTTAGGTTGTTCTCCCATAGTTTCTAGTAAAGCTAGTCCTACATCACGTGCCGTTTTTACAGCTTGTTTAACAGCACCCGAATCACCACAAATTTGTAAAATAACTTCGTTACTTATAGCGGAGCTCGATGGTGAACGATAGCCTACCACATCTACATTAGCTGACTTAACTGCTGTATCTGCCATAACTACACCTATAGCCGCTGGAGCACCAACAATCAAACCAAAAGCTTTACCTTCTGGAGTGCCGAAGGCAGTGACTAAGGCTTCTCCAGCGCGAGCTGTATATTGAACTTCCACATGACCTGCCTCATTCATATATACTTCGCTGAAAGTACGTTCTAATTCACGTAATGCTACTTCCACTGAACGTCTTACATCAGATACATCATCGCCACCAAATATGATAAGGGAACCAGCTCCGGCACCACCTTTCATATCTCTAGCAAATTCAATGCTAACAATCTCTGTATTCGTTGCTTTTACAGCTTCATCAGCAGCCATGATTTGCGGCCCTGCACCTGTACGTGAACCTAAGATACCGATTGATCGATATGACTTAGTGAGCTTCATAGCTTCCAATACTTGACTATCTACATTTGCAATTACGAGACCAATTGTATCGCCTGTTATAGTGCTACCTACGTGTTCAGTAATGATTGATGTTTGTAGTTGACTTATACTAGGCGTAATTACTGCTGACGAGCTACATTCACAAGATGCAGTAGTTGTTACGCCAGTTGTAACATCACCTAAACCAGCGTCATCAATACGCATCAATACGCGTCTTAAAATCTCATCTACCATACCTTTAGTATCGGTCATAATTATTCACCCTTTGTTGGTAAAATACCTTCCACATCTCTATGTGGTCTTGGAATTACATGAGTAGAGATAACAACACCTACGCGTTCCGCAGCGGCTGCACCTGCATCTACGGCAGCTTTTACAGCACCTACATCACCGCGAACCATAACAGTAACGAGACCAGAGCCAATTTTTCATTGCCTACGAGCTCCACATTAGCTGCTTTAAGCATTGCATCTGCTGCTTCGATAGCGCCTACTAGACCCTTAGTTTCCACCATACCTAATGCTTCTTGTGTCATCTGTTTTCTCTTCCTTTTACAAAACATAGTACAAAGATCACAAATTTATTTTTCTAAAAGTTCCACCATAGTGCCTATGTTCATAAAGGCAAAATGTGCGGTTTTAAGAAGTTGTACCATCAGCACAGCTCCTGTACCTTCACCTAATGCCATTTGTCCATGGATTGGAACTTCATCAAGACGAATATTTGCATACGCTAGTGCTGCGGCCATGCCCACTTCACGAGAATAGTGAGATGGAATGCCATACAATGGCGCTTCACCATTCATTTGAGTCGCACAAGCCATCGCCACCGCCGTAATATACCCATCGATAACGAATGGAATATGCAAATCTGTACAGGCTACCATCGCACCTGTAATTGCGGCTATATCAAATCCACCAACGCGACTAATTACATCCTTTGGTGTATTAAGATACCCCTTATGATGGGCTAATGCAGTCCGTACAAACTCACGTTTTTGATTCATATACGCTTCGTCATCGGGACCAGATCCAGGTCCTACGGTTATTCGTGGGTCTAATTTTGTAAGCCCGCTTAACACAGCTGCTGATGTGGTAGTATTACCAACGCCCATTTCACCGAAGGAAAACAGGTTGATTCCCGATTCCGCATAGTATACAACACGGTTATAACCAGCTTGGTATGCTAAATCAAATTCTTCACCGCTCATAGCGGCACCATGTAAAATATTTTTCGTACCCTGACTAACTTTTCTGTCTATCCCTATTCCTTTAGGACACGCAATGCCTACGTCTACCACTTCGTAAGGAATATGGTTAAAGATACAGTAATTAGCAACTGCGCTTTACCATCAATCATATTCTGAGATTGTTTACGAGTAATTTCGTAGTTATAACCGATTAGTCCGTCTACGGAGATTCCGTTATCTGCAGAAAAGATAATATGTTGTACGTGAATCTCAGGCTGAATCTCTTGCCAAGCAAGACACATTTTTTTGAAATATCGCTCCCATAGACCTAAGCTTTTTGGAATAATCGCCTTATTTAAAATAAATTGGTTAAGTTGTTCTTCAAAACCTCTGTCCATGGAAAAACCTTCTTTCAACTAACTATATATGTAGTCACATAAACTGTTCAACGATTCTTGATCGTGAACGGATATTTCAAAAATCTTAGTAGCCCCCGCCAGTTTAAGGTTACGGCGAGGCGCCTCTACATCTTTGCCCGTATCCACCTTTGATACAACACCTATAACCTCGCGATTTAGGGAATTCCCAAAACTTGGCGGGAAAATCGTTGTCGTATCACCTGCAGGAATCATGAAAATCACCAAGTCCGCATCATAGGCATGCAAGATAATGCCTCGATAGTAATTAGGATTTTCCATGTATTCTCCAGGGGTATCAATGAAGTTACCTACGCGCGTTATAGCTTGTGTCTTATGATACGTGGCAGAGCCATGAGTAATCGTATCTGCTAATGTGGTCTTACCACATCCACTGCGTCCAACGAGAAGGATGCGCTTTTGTTTTTGTTCGGTACTCATAATTACCCTTTCATTAGGATCTTGTTAAATCCGTTGGAAAGAATCCTAATATGCGTTGCAATCCTTCGATAACGCTGCGCAATGCTGATTCAACAGCAGATACATCACCAGTTATGAGAAGTGCTCCCGAAAATCTGTCGATGAAACCGATTTCGATATCACCAGACTTGCTTGCAATATCAGCTGCAATAATGGTCCCTTCGCCAGGTGTTATGGTAAGAATCCCAATAGCATTACGCCCCTTTTCTTCAAGCCCCATTTTTCTAAATAAATCAGGCTTAGGATTAGCAATAACATGAGCTATAGTAACCTGTTTTCCGGGTACAAATTCTTGAATGATGCGTTGTTTTGCATCAATTACCTCTTGAAAGGCCATATAATCTCCTCCTAATACAAATTGTGTATTTCATATAGTGGCACAGGACTGTAAATACCAGTCGCTCTGTAAAGATTTTTCTTAAGGCGCTACTAACTTGAAGAATACTACAGCTAAGCCAGCCCCAATCAAAGGCCCAACGAATGGAACCCATGCATACTGCCAATTTGCCGTTCCCTTATTAGGAATTGGCAAAATAGTATAGGCCAAACGCGGACCGAAGTCACGAGCTGGATTTAAAGCATAACCTGTAGTTGCACCAAAGGACATACCAATAGATGCCACAAGAATACCTATAACCATTGGTGCTAAACCATCAGCCATTTTACCTAAACAAAGTATTGCTAACATAAACATAAATGTAGCTATGATTTCAGACATCAAATTGCAAGGTTTATTATCGATTGCTGGACCTGTTGCAAAAATCCCTACACAATTTCCTTCATCAGGGCCTGTTACTTTAAAGTGTGGATAATAGAACAGTGCAGCAATGGCAGCGCCAGTAAAACCACCTGCAATTTGAGCTATGGACATGGGAATTACTTGCTCCCAAGGAAACAAGCCTGCCACAGCAAGGGCAAAAGTAACGGCTGGGTTCAAATGACCAGGCCCACCAAGTGTAAACCCTACATAAACACCAAAGGCTACGGCAAATGCCCATCCAAAGATAATGTGTAACCAGTTAGTACCAAAGATACTAACAATGGTTTTCTTTAACAAAATCGATGCATTTGTACTATTACCAAATGCGATTAAAACTGCAGTACCAACAAACTCACTAATATACATTTGCGTTACGTCCATTGTCTTCACCTCATTGAGTTAACAAAGATTGTAATGCATGAGATGCAATGTCCATATCTTCTGCCACGGTACCACCGCTAATACCAAACCCACCGACAATTTCGCCATCGATGATGATTGGGTAACCTCCACCAAAGGTACAGATCTTACGATTTACCATGGATTCAATGTTGAATAGATCGCCATCAGGCTGTGCACTTTGATGTACTTCATGAGTTGCCGCTTTGAGAGCCACTGCTGTATAGGCCTTTGCCTGTGCGATATCATTGCTGATGAGCAATGCATCTGACATACGATGGAAATACATTAATACCCCCTTTGCATCCACGATGGATACAACGATAGGTACGCCTATGGACTGAGCATAGTCCATAGCTGTTTGTGAAAGTTTCGTCATAATCTGTTCTAGCTTTGTTCTAGTTTCCATATAACTAACTCCATTTTCATTAGTATGCTCCATATGTCGTAAGCTCTGATTCGTTTCCGCCAGTACCTCAGCAGGACTATTCTTAACACGTTCTGCTACGCGCTCTACAATCGTTTCTACAAATTGCACATAGTCTTCCATGCGAGCCATGATATAAAGAGCATCGGATAATCGATTTATAAATTTTCGAACCTCATCGCGAATTGGTTCTACTTCACCTAAACTAATGAGTAGTCGTTCACCGCGACGACATATAGTGCGCGCCACATGAAGCTCTGCAGCAGATAAATAGTTACCGCTTAATATAAAGCTATGTTGCTGTGGTAATCGCTTCGTATAGTCATCAATCATACGTTCCAAATCGCTAATATCTTGTTGTGAAATTAAATTGCTACTTTCACTAAGATATTCCACATGAGGCGTTGCTACCTCCGCACATAAGCGAAAGAGCTGATGTTGTAATGTGTGAAGCACATGTTTATTGTCCGGTGAGACCACTAATTTCTCACAAACACTAACCTGTGCATTTAATTCATCAAAGGTTCCATATGTGTCCACACGAAGTGAATTCTTAGGTACTCTGGTGCCATCAAAGAGGGCCGTAGTACCTGCATCACCAGTTTTCGTATAAATAGCCATATGCACCACCTCTCAAGTTTGTTGTATTTAAAAGGCCACTTCCAATCGCTCATCAAAAACGAAAGGATTGCCTTTACAAGGCGAGCTGCATTTACACCTAAGGTGCGCAAGCTATCTGGATATTGAGCATAGCCTGTTAGTCGATAGATGAACTGATGAGTCGGTATGTTTTTATAGGTCAACACAATCGCTTGTTCATCTACGCCTATTCCTACAGATAAAGCAGAGTTTCGCGATGCTAAAACAGCCAACTCCAGATGAGTCCCACTATGAGTCTCAATCACCACGGGCAAGCCCTCTTCTTCAATACCGTATAAAACAGGTTTTAACACATCCTCACCAATATGCGGTGTAGTATAGAGCAAGATGGTCGGCTTACTGATGATACTTTGATCCATCATAGGCCTCCCTTCTGTGCATAGGAGAGTACAAGTCCTGTTGCAACAGCATTTCGGGCCCCTTCCACGCCTCGAATATTGCCTCGACCTGCTACTAATGCATATTGTGAAAGTGCATCGGTTACAAGTTGAGGAATTTCAAAATCTAGTGCAGATCCACCTACGATAACTACGAATGGTATATCTCGCACATTATGAGTAGGACTTACAGATGCTAACGCTCGCAATGAATTTGTTACAAACACCCGTTTCTTTGCCGTTTGGCGCACACGCTTAATCGTTTCTAGAGGAATATCTCGTTCTATTGGAACAAGTCCATCAGGAGTGACGATAACAACGCGGCCAAACAATGTAGCCGACAGCGGTTCATTAAAGAACTGTACTGTTCCATCTTCATGACGAATGTGATATACGCTAAGTACCTGAGCTAATGGATCTCTCTTAATGGCCTCAGCAATATGCATATCCTCTAAACCAAGTTCGGAGTTGATAAGCATTGTTACCATGTTTCCCGCTCCAGCGAGATGAATGGCCTTAATCTTTCCTTCTTGGTTGATGATAGATGCATCGGTAGAGCCTGCGCCTAGATCGAGTATAGCCATTGGTTTCGCCGTCCCTGGCGTTGTTAATGCGCCTAAGATTGCCGACTCAGCCTCTTCACCACCGATTTCAACAGGTATACCTAACTCTTTTTCTACCTGCTTCGCAATGATTTCCATTTGTAGATGATCTGATTTAACCATGGATGCAATGCCTACGGCTTGTTCCATGGAGAACTCACCTGCAAGTCCGCCCTTTACATTGATAGGAACAGCTACATCTACGGCTAGCAAGTCTTGGATGAATACATCTTGAGGTGATTTATTCGTCAACTGCGCCATTGTAAGGCGAACCTTTTCAAGCATGCCCCCTACATTTGTACCTGCTTCACCACTAATATCCTCTATAGGATGAATCGACTCAAGGGTTTCCATGATTTTTTCGGCCCCTGCCGATACATCGACGGATACAGTTCGATCCTTTCCTATGACGATGATGGAGCCAGCTGGTATAACCCGTTCCTTTACATCCCCTGCCGGTGTTTTAATAACTACAGCAGAGCGGTTCCCGATGAGGGCTCTAGCGATAGGTACAATGTTCTTTGTTTCCTCTGGTGAAAGCTCAAATACAGTGGCAATCCCATAAGGATTAGATAATTGTGACACTACCTGCCCTGGTTCTACGACCTCTACAGCAGAAAGCATACCCATTGGAATTTTATCGATATACGCAACCTCGTCTACGATAGGAATTTTATGATCCAATCGATTATTAACGAGTACCCCATCATCGGCTTGAAGGATAGCAGCCCGAATATCATAGCCTCGCTGACAGTACGCATTGATAAGCTGTGCTATCAATTCAAAGTCAATGATTTTTGGCGCTACCACAATGTATGGTTGGCCTTGGGGCTTATCGATAAGCTGTTCAATAGGAACTGTATATCCTACACCAAGACCTAAACCGCCTGGAGTTTTAGGATTGTGCCCTATCATAGTAGATTCTGTAATGATGGTTTCCGTAATCGTTTCCATGGCCACATCGCCAATAACCGGTGTAGCCTCATTAATACGTACTAAGTCAATATCTCGTAGTGTAAGATTAGCAGACCTAATTAGCGACTTGAGGGCATCCATGAGCCTACGATATTCTCGCGAGTCCCTTTAATGCCTGTCGTACTAGCGATAGCGGAGGATAAGAACTTAACTTCACCATTGCTATGCACCTCGGCCAAGGCCGCTTCTGTTGTCGAGTTTCCAATATCGATGCCAACAATTCGTTTCATAATGACATCTCCTATAGGTTAATTATCACCTTTTAATTTTTTACGACGTTCGTAATTTTCTGCAGCTTCACGTACAAAGTTTGCACAAATTGGAGCCCCTACACCATCAAGTTCGCTAGCAATATCTAACAGTTCTTGTTTCGAAGAACGATATGGACGAAGTGCATTGTACATTTCAAGTAACCGTTTATCGCTAACCTTCGTCATTTCTGCTGCTCTAGAGAAGTTAAGTTCAATTTGATCACGACCGCCGGCCTTAGCGATTTGACCTTGGGCTTTCAAAATGGATGGAGAAATCTTCAAATCATCCATTGTAATATGGCCTGCCATTACGTTATCCATTGTAATGTGACTCAAGTCACGTCCTTGACCAAGATCAATCCATTCAGGATGTTTTTTCGCAATCGGATAATCTTCGATGGTAACCACGCTATCTACAACTGTTGTATTAGGTGTAGATGCTTTATAAGGCGCAGAACACTGTGTTGCATTCCCCTTCGCCCCTTCTAATTCAGATACGATTTGCCGAATTAAGGTTTCTAATTCATTAGCCATAGTAAACCTCCTTATACAGTGACACGAACTTCATCAGCCGGCTTACCTTTTACTACATGCTTAGTTTCTTTAATGTGTAGCAATGCAGATAATGCTTGGTATTTTGGACGAGCCATTTGATCGTTCAAGGTTGGTACTGGTGTTGGGGATTCGCCCTTCGCATATTTAGCAGCATTTTTACCGATAGCGCGGTAGGTTTCAGCTGTTAATAACGGTGCTTGAGGGAATAATTCCAAATTTGAAAGTGGTTGTAAGTCCCGTTGGTGAATCAAGGTTGTACCTTTAGATTGAATACCGATACATACGCCAGATCCAGAAATAGAATCGCCTTCAACAGCTACAGCTGCTACGTCAGAGGAGCGATATACGCGAATCACACGAGCTTTTAACCCTTCTTCTTCGATGCCAGCTACTACTTGGCGAATTACCTCTTGATGCGGTACACCAACGATAGTTTGTCGTTGACTACGGCCAAAGGCAGGGCCAATAGCAATAACCACTTCATCTGCGCTTGTGCCAGGTTGTGCAGGGCCACCAGTTTGGAGCCAGCTATCGTCACCAGTTGGATCTTCATGTCTAGGAGCCGCACTTGGTGTTGTGCTTTTACCAGCACTAGCCTTGAATTGTGGTGCTTCATGAACACCACCCATTTCTTGTAAAACGTCTAGGATAATAGAACGTAATACATCTCTGTTAATTTCAGCCATCATGACACCTCCTTATATATCCCGTGGATCAATGGCGTTTGGAATATTTTTAATGCGCTCCCAATCTTCACCTTCCACACGATACCCTGTGCCAACACCTTGATAGTCATTTCTATTGTTAATAGCGGAGATAACGTTGAAATCACGGTCAAAGATGGCCGATGTTTGTAAGTAATCGCCGGAAATTTTTTGTTTTAATAGGTTCAAGATACTTTGCGCTACATCAGTATGACCTTCTTTAGCTAAGCCTTTTACAAAGTCAACGCCTGTAACACCGCGGTTCAACAAGTCTTGTGCAGCTTTAATATCTGCAACCTTATCGCGAGGAGGCATATCTTTAGAACCGTTCGCATAAGTAGCAGCCTCTACCTCTTGATCTGTAATCGGAGGCAAACCTAATGCTTTGAACAAAGCTTGTAGTGCACGAGCCGCTTTATTACGAACTGCTACTACTTCTTCTTCGCGAGCAGGGATAAGACCGCCATTTACCTTAAGGTCACGTTGGATAACTGTCCAGTCATCATAGTCCTCTGCATCCCAGTTGGAACCAGCAAACATGTTGTCGTAGTTTGGTGTAGAACTATAACCAGAACAGATAAAGTCAGTACCAGGCGCAAATTGCATCAATGTACGAGCTGTTCTGCGCAAGTCGGAGTGACTGAATGTTTGGTCATTACTAGATGCACATTCAAGGTCGAGCATAGCTGCTACAAGGTTTTCTGCTAATACAGCACGGATACCAGAAGGTACGGCTGCTGGAATACCGATACAGCTTACAGAACCATTTTTGGATACCTTGTACGCCAGCGCCTTTTGTGATGTATAGGCAACGGATTTCAAGGTACAACATAGATTTACCTTCTGCTTGGCCCATTTGTACTTCAGAACCTGTACCAGAGGTGAAGCGCATTTTAAGACCACGAGATGCATAAGCAGATGCGAGGAATCCTTTAGACCAAGGGGTATCATCACCATCGGTAAATACGTCTTCTGTACCATATACGGAAATTGTTTCTGCATATGCTGTGAAGCCACGCATACCAAGTTCTAATTCTGTTGCTTCTTCCAAGGAGCATTGAGTCAATACACCTGGTCGACCGCATTGAGAACCTACTAGCAAGCTAATCGCATTAAGTGGTGCATAACGAGCAACAGCTACTGTTGTTTCTTCTTCAGCGAAACCACGAAGTGCACCTTCAGCAGCATCTGCTGCGATTTGTACTGGGTTATCGTTTACGTTCGTTACGTGGGCTTGGTTGGCCATTGTACGACGAGCGCGCATTTTTTGCATACATTGCATCATTTCAACAACGTTCATGCAAGAAACAACTTCTAGCATTTTCGCTGGTGTAATGGATTTACATATTTTAACGATTTCTTCACGAGGTACTGAAGGTGTAAGCATCATATTGGCAATTTCTTTTGAGTCTTTTGCCATAGCTTGTTGAGCACCATCGAGAACAATACCGTAATTAGCAATAAATGTATCGATAAGATCAAAGTCTTCGCGGCGTTTACCATCGAGTTCCACGATGCGACCGCCTTCGATTTTGAGGCTAGGCTTTGGATCTTGAGGAGATTCCATGGCTATAAAACCTTCCTCTACCCATTCCTTTACATAACCATCCTGATTGACAGGACGTTGACTTAATACTTCAAAACGTTTTGATTTCATAGGGCATACCATCCTTTCAGATTAGATATAGGAAGGGGCTCCGTTCACTGGTTCGTCACCCATCGTACCGAGCAATTGTTTACCAACTTCACGAGCAGAGATAACCGCTTGTCGTACAGCCCCAGAATCGCCAGAAATCTGTAAAATAACTTCGTTAGAATTGCTTGTGCCTGCAGAAGGAGATGCATAACCAATTACATCAACGTTTGCAGATTTAACAGCTACATCGGCCATAACTACGCCAATCGCTGCTGGAGCACCTACGATAAGGCCAAAGGCTTTACCTTCAGGAGCGCCAAATGCTGCATTTACTGCATGACTAGCGCGTGCTGTATATTGAAGTTCAATATGACCAGCATCGTTTGCGTATACATCGCCAAAGGTGCGTTCCACTTCAGCTAATGCTACTTCAATAGCGCGTTTTACATCGGATACATCGTCACCACCAAAGATGATAAGAGAACCGTGACCGGCGCCACCTTTAGTATCACGAGGTAATTCAATGCTAACAATTTCAGTATTGGTTGCTTTTACTGCTTCATCAGCAGCCATAATGTGTGGGCCTGCACCAGTACGAGCACCTAAAATACCGATGGAACGATATTTTTTCTTTAGTTTCATCGCATCTAATACTTGTTGATCTACGTTAGCAATTACGAGACCAATAGTATCACCAGTTTTACTAGTCCCTACAAATTCAGTTAATCCACATGTTGTCGCCATAATAACCTCCATACATGTAATGAAAGCATCTTGGTACAGGGATGTTGTATTATTTCTTTATATCGCCATAATTGTTCCATTCACTTTTTATCGCTTCATTTTCTATTCATATATATACAACTATTTTCCTGTACACCATATATTTTTATAGAGCATGCTTTGCTATTCAGTCACTATCCATCGGACTCAATCCTTTCTAAATCATTGTTAAACAAAGGTTTTATCTACTCTTATTATAAAAATTTTGCTATACAACATTTTTATGTATATTTGTAAAATGTGATTTTTCTATTATCAAAATACTACAATCCTGTTATACTTATACATGCACAGCCGAATATGCATCAGTAATAACTCAAAGTTATAAGTATATGAATTTTAGGTGATATATCACTTTTCTCTTTTTCAGGTTTAGAGTCTGCCCACTAAATAGAGAACAAGCTACTCTATTATAGCGGTGAACTTACTAGACCTCTTAACACATTTGTGATTGGAGGTTAGATTATGATTTGCAGTAAAGAAGATACAAAACTTATCAATGAAGTCATGCGTGATTTCACTAATATTACAAAAATCGCAGCAATATTCGTCAATAATCGTGGAAAAGTATTATCTCAAGAATATAACTTTTCCCCCTTCTGTAAGGTTGTGCGTCGTAACCCAATCTATGCGAAGCGATGCAATCAATGTGACTTGTATGGCGGACTAGATGCCACAAAGGAGCTATCCTCTTGTCCTTATCGTTGTCATATGGGGCTTATAGACTTTTCTGTACCAGTAATGAAGGATGGTGGTATTTTAGGATTTATCATGGCCGGTCAAACAAAAACAGAGGATACTACAATTAAACCAATTTTACCTACACAAACAGATTGGCACGAGGATACTAAGCTTCGCGCCTTATACCAGGCATTACCAACTCTTACGGCTGAACAAATTTATAGCGCTACAAAAGTTTTACGAATCTTAGTAGAACATTACTTTCCATTCAATGATTTAGTGGCAGAAGAACTACCATATGAACAGTTACCTGACTTCATTGAGTCTGAACAACCTATTAATCGTCCAGAAATTAGAAAAGCTATATTGTATATAGAAAAAAACTTAAGCAAACGAGTATCGCTCAGAAGAATTGCGGATCATATTCATTTAAGTGAGTCATACTTCTCTAAGATTTTTAAAGATGATACAGGCCTTTCAGTAATGCAATATATTACGTTGCTACGCATGCAAGAGGCTAAAAAATTATTAGTCTACTCCCAATTAACAGTCAACCAGATCAGTAAAACATTGGGGTATAATAGAACTAGCTACTTCTGTAAAATATTTAAAATGGCTACTACAGAAACACCTCATTCGTATAGAAAAAAATATGCTAAACCTATTGATACTTGATTTACTAAAAAAAGGCGTAACACCATTGGTGTTACGCCATTTTCGTATCTATAGAGTTATGTCTTGAAAAGGTATTTTTATCAGATACATAAAAACGGTACTAAGACGATTCTCCGTACTACTAGATAATATACCTAATAGCTAAAATCAAACTTAGTACCGTTATAAATATCGCTCTATATAATAAATAACCTAATCAAAATCAAACGATCAAATTATAAAGTTGCCGTTGTTTGCTCGATAGAAATAGTTACAGGTGCTGATAATTTAGCTTCTAACCAAGCTTTATTCGTTCCAAATCTGCATCAGATATAGTGGATGTAGTATGGATAATCACCATATAGCGACTCGCTTTAGGCTGTTCTAGATTATCTATTAAAGGCATCCCTTCCACTTTGCTTACAAACGGGAATAACGCCTTTGCTTCAGCTTCTGTCGTTTTCATAGTATTTATAGTTTCACTTACTATTTGATAAGTCGGCTGGTACAGATTACTCAAGTTTTTATATGTTTCAAGATTCTCAGAAGATTTATTCAAGTTCGTCTTATCCATAGTAGATTTTTGCTCATCTACGCTATTAACAAATCGTAATGTATAAGGTTGCAAGTACTCATCTTTCTGTAACTTGTCATCCAACTGGGCTTGCTCCTCTGAAGTCACAGGAGATCCTATAACTACTATGTCTACTAGCTTATTCGTTTGATCCAATGAATAATCAATCACTTGTCGACGTCCCTCTTGATTAATATCATTCTTAATAAACTGCTCCATATGATTTGACTCAGAATACTTGATGGTCATATCATAGCCTGCATAAATACTTGGTATAGCCATAATAAGACCAATCACGAGAAATATTAGCTGGTTACGACGATTAACCTCTTCTGCTTGTTTATGGAATGGCAAACTATATACACCCTTTAAAACAATAAAAGATGCAAAGAAGATGAAGAATGCATTTATAAAGAATAGATAACCAGCCCCAAAGAAATAGTTCCAATTTCCATTAGCAAGTCCATATCCTGCCGTACATAGTGGTGGCATAAGTGCAGTCGCAATCGCAACACCTGGTATAACATTATCTAAGGTCTTACGCGTTTGCCCAATAATCCCAGCTAAACCACCAAATATAGCAATGAATACATCAAAAATATTCGGTTCTGTACGCGCTAATAGTTCAGATGTAGCCGCCTGAACGGGAGAAATATAAAAATATAAAGCAGATGCCAAAACAGCAATCGTAATCTGTAAGGACAATCTTAAAATACCACTCTTCACAACTGTAAAATTAAGCGTAGCGAAGCCAAAGCCAGTTGCTAGAATAGGTCCCATCAACGGCGATATAAGCATAGCACCAATAACAACTGCCGTACTATTCATATTCAACCCAATAGAGGCTATAAACATGGAGAGGATTAGGATAACCAAAGCAGGTCCCTTAATCTTAGCCCCACCTATCAACCTTTTAGCGATAGTTGTATCATCAGCTCGCTCAAAATGTATATCAAAGTATTTATTTATTTCCATTCGTCCTCCTTATAATTTCATCAAATCTGCAAAGGTGCCCACATGTACAAACATATACTGTGTAGTTTTGAGCATTTGTACCATCAAGATAGCTCCTGTCCCTTCCCCCATCGACATTTGGGCTTGAATAGGAACCATGTCTTGTGTAATACCTACCTCTACTAAAGCTAGCTCCGTACCTTTTTCTCGAGAGTTATGAGATGGCAATGCATAATCCTTAACACGATTATTCATATGTACCGCACAAGCCGCTGCCACAGATGTAATAAAGCCATCAATAACAAAGGGCTTTTTAAAATCAACACAAGCTAACATAGCTCCAAGAATAGCAGCAATATCAAAGCCCCCTACATGGGCTACAATTTTACGAACTCGGTCAGGCTCACTTTCAGAAACAATATTAGCCTTATGCTTATCTAATACAGCGCACACAAAATCAATTTTTCGTTTCATCAAATCTGGTTTATCAGGCCAAGAACCAGGACCTACCGTTTCAGTCGGATCTGCACCCGTCAATGCAGATAACACACAAGCAGAGGTGGTCGTATTCCCAAGCCCCATTTCACCAAAGGAGAATAGATTTATCCCTTCCTCAACATAATATTGAACTCGTTCATAACCGGCTTGAAAGGCGCTATTAAACTCATCCTCTGTCATGGCAGGATGATTCAGAATATTCTTTGTTCCCTTTGCTACCTTGCGATCCACTCCGATGCCATCATCTGAGGCAATTCCTACATCCACAACTTCATAAGGAATATTGTTAAAGTTACAAAACTGTGTAGCCGACGAACGACCCAAGAGCATATTACGCGACTGCTTTTGCGTTACCTCATAGTTATAACCTACATAGCCTTCCATATTGCACCCATTATCGGCGGAAAATATGATGTGCTGAGGTCGAATTTCACCACTAATCTCGCCCCAAGCAGTACAAACCTTTCGGAAATATATTTCCCACAAGCCTAGGCCACCAGGTATTAGGCACTTAGCTTGGAGGAATTTATTCAATTCTTTATCAAATGAAGTTATTTCGTTATCTTTCATTTTATATAGTATTACCTTGTCGATATAAATCTAAGAAATTTTTGAGGACTCGACCTGTTAATCCCCATATCGTATATGTCTTATAGGGATAAAAATATACGGAATAATTTTGACGAATTTTCCAATCAATCTGATATCCTTCCAGAAGGTCAAATGGAAAATCTCGCAATGGCTTTGTGCCAATATCTAAATGCCCCACGGTAGGTTCCATTTGAGCAAATACGATAATGGTACTGTAAAGATTTCTCCTACCTCAGCATTATTAGGATTAAACTCTGATGTATGTAATCGAACTACTACGGCATGTAGTTTAACACCAATGGCCGACACTAAACAATCTAAAGGACCCAATAACTCAATCTGTTCAATAGCTATACCAAGTTCTTCCGAGCACTCTCTAATAGCCGCATCAGTACCGGTCTTATCGGTACTTTCACAGTGCCCACCGGGAAAACTAATTTCTCCAGGTTGTCTTCGTAGTTGGTGGCTACGCACAGTGAATACAATATGATCTTCACCATTAACTTCTAATAAGGGTACTGCTACAGCAGCAGTTATAACATCAATATCTGTAGTTACTTGTGGTTCACGGTTACTTAAAAATTTCATTAGTTCTCTGTCCATAGCAATCCTCCTTTTCTTAATTATACCAACTATCGTTTTCAATATAATAGTATTAATCACATAAATCTAAAACTTTGCTACATAGGAAAATCAAAAATAGGTTACCTCCGGTTTAGGAGATAACCTATTAAAATATATTATGATATTTCTCGGTACAACTTAAGCACCTTGGAATTGTGGCATATCATCGCCACTAGAATCATCTAATGTACCTTGTAAATCATGGTCAACCATAGCACATACAGATGCATCAGACCATACGTTTTCAGCAGTTTCAATCATGTCGATAATTGTATAGATTGGTAAGATGATACCGAGCAAGCCGATTGGTGCACCGATGGAGCTCATCAAGGACAATGTTAAGAAGTAACAACCCATCGGAACACCAGCATTACCAATAGCAGCAAGAACAGCAATGAATAACCAAGCAATCATTGTGCCCATCGTCAATTCAATACCTGCGTTTTGCATTACGAATAAGGATGTTACAAGGATGAAAGCTGCACAACCATTCATATTAATTGTTGTACAAATTGGCAATACGAAACGCGCTACTGCAGATGAGCTTTCAAATTATCCTCAGCAGACGCCAATGTTACAGGCAATGTAGCAGCAGAAGATTTAGTGAACAACGCAACGGCTACAGCCGGAGACATTTTACGGAATACGTCTACTGGGTTTAAACCACGGAATAACAAGAACAATGGAATTACGATAAAGAATTGAATCAAGTTACCACCAATAACTACAGCCGTGTATTTACCTAAGGCACCAACGATTACGCCTGCTTCGATTTGAGCAGATAATTGACCTGCAAAAGCAAGGATACCAATTGGCAATACATAGAGTAATGCTTTGATCAATGTGAACAGTAATTCTTGTAGTCCGAATAATACCTTCAACACTGCTTCGCGATTCTCTGTACGTGGCATGAAAGCAAAAGCTAAACCAACGGAAGCAGAAATGAACATAACGGACAATACGTTACCTTCTAAATACGGTTTCAAGATATTGTTAGGAATAACGGATAAGAAATGGTCATAATATGTTACGTGACCTAATTTTTCAGGCACTTGCGCTGCACCGGCACCGATTACATCAAGTGGTAAGTTACCTGGCGCAATCCAAAGGAATAAACCAAGACCAACAGCGGCTGCACAAATTGTTGTTAACAATGTATAGGTGACAGCATGACCAAAGATACGGCCTGTATCCTTCTTAGCACCCAACATGGACAATGTGGTAATAACCGCTAGTGATACAGTAGGTATTGCAATGAATTGGAATAAATGCGTAAATACTGCAGCAATGAAATTAAATAAATCATTAAGAACTGGAATATGTTGCCATCCTAAGATAGCGCCGATGATGAGCGCACCCATCCATAATATAAATTGACGTAATTTACCTTGACCACGACTTTTCAAGGTAATCTCTTGCGCTAAGGCATCAACATTTTTGTTATTTTGATCTGCCATAAAAACACCTCTCTACTAACTAAACTACGGAGACTATAAAAAGAAACCCCAGCCCTAAGGGCTGGGATTATAGATACATCCTAGTCTCTTGATAAATCATATTATAAAGATATGTTTTAATGCTGTCAATTCCAATACTTGAATATATTAGAATATATTCAAGTATTGTTCCAAATTTTATATACAAACTCTGCCCAACTCTAATGATACATATCTATATCTACAGTAATCATTCGCGTTCGTTCCGGATTAAACATAAAGTAAATCACTCTTGGCTGGTCATGATCAAAGTTATGGTAAATAACATATACTACATATTTCTCAGCCGATATCCTAGTACTATAATAATAATCTTCATTAGAATCATCACCGACACTCTGCCTGCCATCAATTAACCAGGGAAATAATTTCCAGTTTTGTCGTTGAATAGTGATAATCTCATAATAATTGTTTATGTCACTAACCAATACATTTTTATCTTTTGGATATGTAAACGAATTAAGTGCTTCAACTGTAGTATCCTTGTCCCTGCCATTTATAAACGAATACCAAGCATTAGATTTAACAGTTTCCTCATACCTTGAAATCGTTGCTTTATCACCATCTAATACTAAACAGCTTTGATTCCCACCCAATCCTATTATCTCAGCAGAAGAAACCACTTTCAAACTCTCTGGTAAAGACTTAGGCGCTTGCAATTGAGATGGAATATAACCTGCTTTAGATGATGGCCATGTAGAGTGCCACCGTTGTATATCATAATGGGATAATCCTACAGCAGAAAACACTAAGGTAACAGCTAATGTAGGAAGCATACACAGAAAAAAGATAACATAAAAATATGATAAAAATCTTTTACGTACAGTTTTCTCACTATCAATAACTCTACATTTTTCAAGCAATAATACAATCGTGGCGATTAATAAAATCAGATAGTACACTCCAGAATACGAGATATAATCTGAGAAGAAAAATGTTAATACCCAAAGAATTATAAAAAACCATATACTCTTTCTATAAGGATTAGAAAAAAACAATTTCTTTAAGTAAATTAAACACTGTTGCATTTACGCTCTCCACAACAATACCTACTCAAATTACTTAGATTGATAAAACACAGCCCGTGTCCCATCATTACTAATCAAAAGTTCCACAAAATGAGGTCTTTTAGTATTCCCATCGTCTACAAAGACATATAGTCTATGATTTTTAGTAGAATTATAGGTGTCGTTCACTACTCTTTTCGTTTCTTTTCGAGGTGCAAACCGTACCCACTCTATAAAACTCCGTTTTGGTAAATTTAGAGGTTCCTCCTCAACGCTCTCTATAATGCGATAGCTATCAGGGTGAGATATAAAACGCTTTTTCTCCCTAGTATCTAAATCACGTAATACACCATCCGCATCAATTTGAGCTGTATAGGCAGCATGTTGTTTTGCAATTGCCTCATATTGAGCAATTACTTTAGGGTCTCCCTCTAAAACCACATAACGATAAGGATACGCAGTAGCCCAAGCAACATCGGTTCGTACCATAGATACCTTATCAATACCTTCCGAAAGCTGCTCAGGAGATTTAAGCCCTTCTGGTAATTCGCTATTATTAGGCCATCCCCGTTTCCAATCAGTGGTACTGTACTTAAAATCCTCAAACTGATCAACAGTTGTATTAAGATCATATTGAAACCAATCAGCTACGAGCCAATATATACTAAGGGTTATGATAATAAACAACGCATAAGCCAATCGGCTATGGGTACGTTCAGATATAGATTGTTTCTTAAAGCGCCTATATTGTAAAAATACACTCAACAATATGGCTATACTAAAAACAATATATGTAATAGGCGCTATATTAAATAGCACTACCACAATTGTAAACAACACGCATAGCATAACCGTTAATAGGCCATAAAATCCTTGGAACAAAACTCTCTCCTATTATGACAACACTTAGAACATTTTCTTATACAACACTTCTATATCTTTACGGCTCACTTCAGCCACTGTATTCGCAATATTTCCTGTAGCTACAATGTATACATTATCAACGAGCCAAGGAATGTCTTTTTTCGTAAAGCCCAGTTCTGTAAGGTTTGTGGTAAGGTCTAAGTCATGAACAATTGAACGTAATGCTTCACCTAGTTCAGAACCATCACCGTGGTTGAAGATGCGAGCCAACGCACCGAATTTATCAGGATTAGCACTCCATGTGTATTCCACTACAACGGGTTCGATAACGGCAAGACCTACGCCGTGCGTAATGTCTTTAAGACCACTGGCAGGGTGTTCCATACCATGGGCCAAGGTTACACCTGCCGTATTGATTACCATGCCGCCAATGGTGCTGGCAAGGGTTACAGATTCCCAAGCTTTTGTGAGTTGTTTTTCGTTGAGCACTATAGGTTTGCCGTTCGCAACGGCTTTCACATGTTTATATAAAGGTACAAGGTATTGTGCTAATAATGTTACTGCATAATACGATAGTGCATCAGTAAAAGGTTGTGCCGTTTTAGATGTATAGGCTTCGATATTATGGCATAGTGCATCAAAGCCAACAGACGCCAACACATGAGGCGGCATGGTTCCCATCACAGCAGGATCTACAATAGATACCTTCGGCACGATTGCATTACAACGCAAAGATTTCTTATCCCCCGTTTCAGGATTGGTAAGCACACCAAAGCCATTACCTTCAGAGCCGGTACCACATGTTGTAGGAATTACAATGAGTGGCAATGCGGTATCACTCGTTTTACGATTAAAGATATAATCGTTAATATCACCATCGTTTATGGCCATAAAGGCAATGCCCTTTGCACAGTCCATGATAGAACCACCACCAATAGCGATAACCATATCACAGCTTTCAGATTTAGCTAAAGCAGCGCCCTCTAAAGCAGTCGTTGTTAATGGATTAGCATCAACTTGATCAAACAACACATAGTCAATATGAGCAGTCTCTAATTTTGCTACTACACGGTCATATAAACCAGATTTCTTCGCACTAGTGCGACCTGTTACGATGAGGGCTTTCTTGCCATAAGATGCAACATAATCAGCAACACTATCTACTTTATTCCAACCAAATTGGATGTTTACAGGTAAAAAATAAGAGAATTCCATGTGACAACCTCGTTTCTCTGAAAACTACTTCTTAGTGCTATTGTAATGTATATTTAAGGGCATGTAAAACCTCATAGGACTTTCACCAGAAAACAGGTATACTACTTATAAGAGAGAAACATATACTTATACATATATTTTTAAAGGGAGACAGATTTATGAAATTTGCTATTAAACATGTATGGTCTTCGCTACGGGACCTAGCAACGCAGTCGCCTATATTACTGGCATTAATTGCCATATTTTCATGTACACCGTTGTATATTGAACAAGATTGGTTTGCCGAAATCGATATTAAGCTATACTCACTGTATTTCTTTATCGTTATATTACAAAGCTATATAACAAGAATCCGAAAGTTTTCCATTTTATATACCTTAGTAAGTATCGGAATCAGCGTTGGCCTCTATATGATTCACGAAAGCTACGGCTATGTGCGGGGTATTGAACTGGCTACGGAAATATATCGTACCTATGGCTGTACTCCATGATTGCCTTGTATTTCACATCGCCTGGTGAACACTACATCGGTGAAATCATTAACCGCATCAAACGGATTGGCATCACCCTTGTTACGTCTACTCTATATAACATTGTTATCATCATGAGTTTATGGTTCTTCTTCATCATCGTGGACCAACCATTCAACTTTGAAGAAACCATTTTTAAGGTACTCGCATCCATTAATATATTCATTTGTCTATCTATGGTATGTTCTTACAAAGAAGATACCGCAGGTCCTCCAGCACCAAACTCATTTTTTACTGTTGTATTCGGCATCATCTTGCCAAAGGCGTCCATTGTTACAGGCATTCTAGCTAACATCTATTTAGTCTTGATCCTGTTAGGACTTCGAGAGGATACGCGTTTCTTCTACACCTATTATCCGTATGTAGCTATTTTCTACCTATTCTACTTGGCTAGCTTTAGATCTAGTGAAAGTAGCAGAACTCAGCAAATCCTGTGCTTCTTGTTCATTACGTTAACTACATTGTGCTTAGCCCTTATCGGTAAGCGTGTTATTAATGAACCTATTCTCTGGCTCAATACAATTTACGTGAGTGCATTCAATCTAATCTTCTTAGTACACAATATTTATTCTCTTGTGAAAGGTTTAAAACCTTCTGTACACACAACTGTTATGGCTCTAGCCTTAGGTGCTGTTCTCTTGACACCATTCATAGGCTATACAACGTATCGTGAATTTGTGACCTATACTAAAGTTGATGGAGAATGGCATGCAAGCCTACCAATAGCTGCTACCTTTGATCCCTAACTTCACGGACTATGGCACACCATATGTCCCTGTAGATGATTTAAAACTGCCAGATACAAACCCAATAAACGGCAGACGAGTTGAATATATTAATTTTGATGCTATAACTGCACCAAAGGTTATTTCTATTGCAGGATACGATAAATACATTGAAAACATCGAGTTAATTGTATACGAACAAGATCTTAAAGAATACCAAGTAGAGTCTGCCAACTTCGACTCCATCTCCTTCAAGTTCCTCAACAACGGCCTTGATTTAGAGGTATCTCTACCAAATGGAGTAACGGAGGTTCATCATATTTATGATATATTCCTTACAGTCGATAAAACAGCTGTTGATCCTATCATTATAGAAGGCAATGGATATAAGCTATTGATTACGTCGTACTTCATAAACCAATTCGATACGCGTAAACTTAAATTTAATGTACTTTATAATTAAGCATATAATACAATATAGTAATAATTACAACATCATATATAATATGACAAAAGCAGTACCCCGGAAGGGGTACTGCTTTTATTCATCGATCCAACTTGGCCAGAATATGTTGGGCAAAGTCTTGGGCCGCTTTAAAATCGTCTTCATTTGGGTGTACTGCAGCTTGTTTGTGACGTGCATCGCGATCAGCAGATTGACCGTGGCTATGCCCTTTCGGGAACATCTTGTACATCATTTCGATAACCTTAGGATCTACCTTACCTTGGCAGATGAAGGTTCCTACAGGCTCTACGCCATCGGGTAAACAATTTGCTGCATTAATTAAGCTCTCCTTAGCATGTGCCATTTGCGGTGGAACACCAGCCGTGGCAAACAGAGCAATGTGAGGGTTATGTAATGTGCCTAGTACATCACGGGCCTCTTTATTAGCTGTCCCTTTATCCACCCAAAATCCTGCAAACACCAGATCATAGGATGCCATATCTGAGGGTAGTTCCGACATAGATACACATGGTGTGTCCGCTGGCAATACTCTGGCAATGATCTCTGCCACTTGTTTTGTATTTCCCGTAAGGGACGAATATATAACGATAGATTTCATAGCTAACCTCCTATTGTAAAACTATATTTATTATAAATCATATAGTATCTATCTATAATAAAATTAATCACAAACTACATCGATAAATTTAATCTAACCACATTGATAAATTTAAAAAAGTCAATATTGAATATATAGATTTTTTTCGCTATAATCATAACATAATGTATTTAGCAAACAAGAAAACTACCATATATAGTAGTTTTCTTGTTTTTCTGATTAGATTTAGCTTAAAGAATTTTTATATTCTTCACGCTAATCTTATATATCATTTTCAGATAAATTTATGATGTAAGGGGAACCATAATGGAGATTATGATCAAGAAGCGGGATGGCCATTTCGAGCCGTTGTCTGTTGAAAAAACGAAACGTATGATTGCCTTCGCTTGTTTGGGGTTAGATTCTTGTGATCCACTAGAATTAGAAATGGATGCGAAGTTACAATTCGTTGATGGTATGACAACTAAAGAGATTCAAAAAACTTTAGTACAAACAGCTATCGAAAAGGTTATCTCTAAAAAAGACGATGGCTTCGGCAACCAGGTTAATAAAATGAACCAAGATTGGCAATTCGTAGCAGCTCGTCTATTCTTGTTCGACCTCTATAAAGAAGCAGCTATCACTCGTCGCTATAAAGCGTTCGGCTATGGCAACTTCCCAAATCTTGTACACATGCTTGTAGAAGAGAAAAAATACGCTGACTTCTTCGCTACTGAATATACAGCTGATGAATTGCAAGAGTTAGGCGATTACATTAAACCTAAACGAGACTATCTCTTCAACTACGAAGGTCTTAAATTATTAGCTGACCGTTACTTGGTAAAAGGCTTTAATAAAGAAATCTTTGAATTGCCACAAGAACGCTTTATGGCTATAGCAATGCACTTGGCATTAGTAGAAGGCAAAAACAAAGTAGAATACGCCAAAAAATTCTACGATTTGATGAGCCAGTTAAAAATGACAACAGCTACACCTACATTGGCAAATGCAGGTACACCATTCCATCAGTTGTCCTCTTGCTTTATCTCTGGTGTAGATGATAACTTATGGTCCATTTACGACGTAAACAGCAAGTTCTCCCGCGTATCTAAACACGGTGGTGCTCTTGGTATCTACCTTGGTAAAGTTCGTGCATTGAACTCCGATATCCGCGGTTTCAAAAACTCCTCTGGTGGTGTTATCCCTTGGATTCGCTTGTACAATGATACAGCTGTTGCAGTTGACCAATTAGGCAAACGTAAAGGCGGCGCTACAGTAACACTCGATATTTGGCACAAAGACTTCTACGAATTCGTAGAGCTTCGTACAAACAATGGTGACGACCGTCGTAAAGCACACGATATCTTCCCTGCTATCTCTGTTCCAAACATCTTCATGGAACGCATGATCGGCCGTGAAAACTTCACCCTCTTTGACCCTCATGAAATCTTGGCTGTAAAAGGCTATGCTCTAGAGGACTTCTACGACACAGACGATAACAAAGAGTTCACAAAACGTTACCTTGAATGTGAACAAGATTCGAACTTACACGGCATCGAAGTGCCAGCACTAGACATGATGAAAAAAATCATGCGCTCTGCTGTTGAAACTGGTACACCATTCATCTTCTTCCGCGACACTGTAAACGCTGCCAACCCTAACAAACATGCCGGTATGATTTACGCGTCCAACTTGTGCCACGAAATCGCACAAAACGTTGGCTTCACAAACCTTGCTGAAGAAATCATCAACGAAGACGGCACCATCACTACGAAAACAAATACAGGCGATATGGTTACATGTAACTTGAACTCCATTAGCCTTGGCCGTGTTACTGACGAAGAGTTAGAAGAAAACATTGCCCTTCAAATTCGTATGCTAGACAACGTTATTTCCATCAACCAAGCACCAGTACCAGAATCTCGCATGACTTCTGATAAATACCGTGCTATTGGTCTTGGTACTTCTGGGTACCACCACTACCTTGTAAACCACGATATCCAATGGGAATCTGATGAACATATCGAAGCAGCGGACAAATTGTTCGAAAACATCGCGTACTATGCTATCAAAGCTTCCATGGAATTAGCGAAAGAAAAAGGTGCATACCCTGCATTCAAAGGTTCCGAATGGGAAACTGGTGAATACTTCACACGTCGTGGCTACACATCCGATCGTTGGAAACAATTGGCTGCAGACGTTACTAAATACGGCATCCGCAATGGTTATTTGATGGCCGTAGCTCCTACAGGTTCTACTTCCAACATTGCGAATACAACGGCTGGTATCGACCCTATCTTCAAAAAATTCTTCATCGAAGAGAAGAAAGGTTCTTTCACTCCAAAAACTGCACCAGATTTGAACGATAAAACTTTCTGGCTCTACAAAGAGGCGCATACAATCGACCAACAATGGTCCATCAAAGCTTGTGGCGTACGTCAACGTCATATTGACCAAGCACAATCTTTCAACTTGTATATCACACCTCAAATGAAAGCAAAAGAAATTCTAGACCTTTACGTTGAGGCATACAAACAAGGGATTAAAACAATCTACTACATCCGTAACCAATCCCTTGAAATGGATGAGTGCACTAGCTGCTCTTCATAGAAACAGAGTAATCTTCACAGATAATATAAAGGAGTCCACTATGGATAAAAAACTAATTTTCAACGAACACGGTGAACGTGGCACGCAATCTATGATTGGTGGCAACACCACAAACCTTCGCGAATGGAACCGTATCAAGTACGACTGGGCGAACCAAATGTACCGCACAATGCTCAACAACTTCTGGATTCCTGAAGAGATTTCCTTGAACGAAGACGTTAAGCAATTCCCATACTTAACAGATTACGAACGCCGTGCATTCGACAAAATTATTGCATTCTTGAACTTCCTTGATTCTATTCAATCTGAAAACTTGCCTAACTTGAGCCGTTATATTACAGCATCTGAAGTGGCATCTTTATTGAATATCCAAGCATTCCAAGAAGAAATTCACGCTCAAAGTTATTCCTACATTTTGGACACTGTAACAAATCCTATTACACGTGACAAAATTTATGATGAATGGCGTACAGATAAACATTACTTGAACGTAATCGATTCATCGCCGATGCATACCAACGTTTCAGTGATGATCCTAGCGAAGCAAACCTTATCCACACAATTATTGCCAACTATATCTTAGAAGGTATTTACTTCTACTCTGGTTTTAGCTTCTTCTACACATTGGCACGCCAAGGTAAAATGACAGCTACATCCACTATTTTCAAATACATCAACCGCGACGAAGTAACTCATCTTGTATTGTTCCAAAACATCATCCGCGAGTTACGTCGTGAACGCCCTGACTTGTTCACGCCTGAACTGGAAGCGAAAATCACTGACATGATTCGCCAAGGTGCAGAAACGAAATCGCTTGGGGTCAATACATCACTGATGATAAAATCCTCGGCCTTAACAACGTTCTTATTGAACGCTACATCAAATACCTTGCCAACATCCGCTTAGAAGCAATCGGCTTGCCTCATCTATACCCTGAGATCAAGGACAATCCAATGGAATGGATCGAAAGCTTCTCCAACTTGAATAGCACAAAAACTGACTTCTTCGAAGCAAAAGTTACAAACTATACAAAAGCAGCAGCCTTTGATTTTGATGATTTAGAATAAGAATAATTAGTTTTCTTATAGCAATTTAATAATATAAAAAGGGAGCATTTCACATTCTCTAGTGAAATGCTCCTTTTAATATGCCCCAACGCCACCCTCATCAAAACAGTTGACACATGGTAATACATTATAAAAAGTAACAATACATTTATACGCCATAAGGGCCTACGCAATAAGTTCCTCACTGCCCCATAAATGTAATGTGGAATATTTTCATGCGAATTAAGCAATCGCGGCTTTATGTCCACCCTATCTTGATTACCAACTTACACTTAATACTCTATTAAATCAACGGTCCAATTGGTTGACTGTAGTAAATTATCTAATGTACGAATCTCCTTAGATATTGTATCTGCCGTTTTTTGTAATTCACTAACATTTACAGTTGCTATCATTTTGATTTCCGATCCACGAGCACGATAATTAATCGCACTCGCACTATCTGCTAAGGCACGATATGCAGAAAGTCGCATAATAGCTCCTTCTTTCTCTGCTATAATTTGCGTTAAAGAGCGCCCTTCAACAATAGTTGCACAGTTAGTAAGATTAATATCTTTAATGAGTTGTTGAAGTCTTGCAATTGCCGCTTCTAGTTCTTGCATCAATACGTTAGGGTCTTCATTAGGTATTTCCCCTTCTTGTACTAAACTATTTTGATTTAAACGACCTTGCAAATCACTAATTTTCTTGTTTAGATCAGCTCGTTCTTGTAATGCTTCTGCTAATTTCATAGATGCTCACCTCATAACAAAAAATATGCACATCAAATTATTTAACGCTACTTATCTGCTTATTCTTATTATACAACGGCTTATAAAATCTTCCTCATCAAAATATGTGGACAGCCTTCATCAAGATATACATCTCCTTCCGCTTTATAGCCAAGGGATTCATAGAATGGTTTTGCCTGTACTTGTGCTGATAAGGAACAAGTTTTAAATCCATCACGGCGAATAGCATTCTCTGCAGCCATCATTATTTTTGATCCCAAATGTTGTCCACGATACAGCTTACGTACCGCCATACGGCCAATATGGGCATCGCCAGCTACATCACTGGGAAAATATCGACACGTGCCAGCTGCTTTACCATCTATAGATAAGAGCACAAATTTTGCAGTTTCATCGATTTCATCGAACTCGTCTTCAAAACCTTGTTCCTTCATAAACACATCGATACGAATTTGTTTTATTTCATCAGTTATATGATCTAAGATTTGAATAATCATAGGTAACCCTTTCGCAGAATAAGTATATTTATAAAAATCGATTCCAGCGTATTACGAAACATACTATAAACACTAAACTTCTTATGTTTATTATATCAAAAACACGCTTAATCCCAACATATATCTTAAATTTTATTAATTCCCACAGCCAAAATATTTTAAAACTTCCATGAAATTTATTTTTAGGTATTGCATAATTTTATCATTTGGGTTTATACTATACCCATAATTTTTAGAAAGGAGCAACCAAAGATGACTAACCAAATTAGCTCAGCTACAAAACAATACTTTTATTGGTTCTTTATCCAACGTACGGGTAAGGAACTATTTGTGGTACGCTAATTAAGATTTAGTCATTATTAGTTGCTTAGAATAGTAAAAGGGCTACCCGTATTAGACTACGGGTAGCCCTTTTTTGTTTGCTATCCCGTATGGTGAGCCCTACTATTCACTGTAGTTTACAAGGAGGATTTATCATGATCATTACATTAAAACAAAACGCAGCAGAAGCAGAGGTATCTCGTTTACGCAGTGAATTAGAGGCAAAAGGCATCATCATCCACCCAGTAGAAGGTACTCGCTACAACATTTTAGGTCTTATCGGCGATACTGCATCTCTTGATGCTCGTCAAATCGAATCCCTTGATTTCGTAGATAAAGTAACTCGCATCCAAGAACCATACAAAAAAGCAAACCGTAAATTCCATCCAGATGATTCTGTAATCAACGTAGGTGGTGCATTGATCGGTGGCGGTCACTTCGCAGTAATGGCAGGTCCTTGCTCCGTAGAAACACCTGAACAAGTAATCGAAACAGCTATAGCTTGTAAAGAAGCAGGTGCTACTATCCTTCGTGGCGGTGCTTTCAAACCTCGTACTTCCCCATACTCCTTCCAAGGCATGGGCCCAGAAGGTTTGGAATTATTAGAACTTGCTAAGAAAGAAACAGGTCTTCCTATCGTTTCTGAAGTAATGGATATTTCTCAACTACAATACTTCGATAATGTAGATATGCTTCAAATCGGCGCTCGTAATATGCAAAACTTCACGCTTTTAAAAGAAGTGGGCAAGATGAATAAACCTATATTATTAAAACGTGGTTTGTCTGCCACATACGAAGAATGGTTGATGGCTGCTGAATACATCATGTCCGAAGGCAATGAACAAGTTGTATTATGCGAACGCGGTATCCGCACATTCGAAACTAAAACTCGCAATACCTTAGATGTAACAGCAATCCCTATGATGCACGAATTATCTCACTTGCCAATTATCATGGACCCTAGCCACGCTGCCGGTATGAGCCGCATGGTTCGTCCACTTTCTCTTGCATCTGTAGGCGGTGGTGCAGACGGCCTTATGATCGAAGTTCACAACGATCCATCCAAAGCATTGTGCGACGGCCCTCAAGCATTACGACCAGACCAATTCACTAGCCTTATGAAAGAAGTTCGCGCATTACGCCAAGCATTGGTTGAATGCACTAAATAATCTTAAAAATCACACAAATAAGCTAGTATCCGTTATAATAGATACTAGCTTATTCTTTTAAGAAAGGAATCGTTATGACTCGCATCCACATTAACGCATCCACACCTTACGATGTTGTCATCGAGGCTGGCTCTTTACAACGCATTGCCGATTATATTAAACCACTAAAACCAAATTGTTCTGTTATTATCGTCAGCGATAGCAATGTAGCCCCGCATTATTTAAACTTAGTAAAAACTAATATGATTAATGCAGGCTATAGCGTATGCGACTATGTCTTTACTGCTGGTGAAAGCTCCAAAAGCGCCCACCAACTCATTGATTTAGTGGAATACATGGCAGCTCAATCATTAACTCGTAAAGACCTGCTCATTGCCCTTGGGGGCGGTGTAGTAGGTGATATGGCCGGTTTTGCAGCAGCTACCTACTTACGTGGTATCGACTATGTACAGGTTCCTACATCCCTATTAGCCGCAGTAGACTCCTCTGTAGGCGGTAAAACCGCGGTCAATCTAGAAGCAGGTAAAAACCTGTGGGGTGCTTTCAAACAACCTATCCTTGTCCTCTGTGATCCTACAACACTTAACACCTTGCCAGACATGGAGTGGAAAAATGGATGCGGAGAAATTATTAAATATGGTTTCCTCGATGTACCAGGGTTATTAACCCAACTCGAACATAAGCCATTAATAAAGCATCGTGATAGTGTTAGTGCAGTTATCGCTCGTTGTGTTCAAGCAAAGGCGGATATCGTAGAGCAAGACGAACGTGAATCTGGTGTTCGTGCACTTTTAAACTTAGGTCATACCTTTGGTCATGGCATCGAAAAGGCGAGCCACTTTGAAGTACACCATGGTTATGCCGTAGCGATTGGCATGATCCTCATGGCGCAAGGTGCTGTAAAACATGGTGAATTAGCTGCAGAGGCGTTAGACAAATTAAAGGTCCTCATCGAAGCACACGATTTGCCAACTACAACGACTGTAACAAAGGAAGAAATTTTAGCAGCCGCTAAACACGATAAAAAAAGCGAAGGGGCTACCATTAAAATTGTAGTTCCTACTAGCTATGGCCACAGCGAACTCAAGGTGGTAACACACGAAGAGCTTGCCACCTATTTAGACTAAGACGTAAAAGGAGATTTATATGCATTCCGTAACGAACGCCATCCCTACTGGGACTATCGCGTCCATACCCGCAAAAGCTCACGCACATCGCGCACTGATTTGTGCCGCTCTCGGTAACTCGCCATCTACGATATTGCTGAGCCGCACCTCTAAAGACATCGATGCTACTATGGACTCCTTACGAGGCTTAGGCGCACACGTTGTATATGAAAATAAAGTTGTCACTATTACACCAGGCCCTGCGCCAGCAAAAGGCAAGTAATTCCTCACGAATCAGGCACTACATTACGTCTCTTATTACCGGTAGCTGCATCCATCTGTAACGATGTAGACGTAGATGCTAAAGGTCGTTTACCAGATCGCCCTCTCGAACCTATGCTCAGCGAAATGAAAGCACATGGCGTAACATTCTCCCAAGATAAACCACCCTTTACGATGACGGGCCGTCTCCAAGGCGGAGCGTTCAGCATGGTTGGCGATGTAAGTAGTCAATTCTTCTCTGGACTCTTGCTAGCGGCTCCACAATGTGAAGGTGCTACTATTACGTCTACGACACCACTTCAATCTAGCGACTACGTAACACTGACGACTACGACGATGGCAGACTTTGGTGTAACCGTTGACCATACACCTGCTTCTGATACAGTCCGAGAATCCTTTACGGTAGCGGCTAATGCTACTTTCAAAGGTCAACATCATTACCAAATCGAAGGCGATTGGTCTAATACAGCGATTTGGATGGTCGCTGCTGCTATGACAGGCAAACCAATTACTATTACTGGCATGAACAAGAATTCTGTGCAAGCGGACCGCCGCATCATGCAAGTTATCGAATCTGCAGGATGCACTGTAACATGGAATGGCATGAATATTACCGTGTCTGGTCGCGCTAACACACCAATTCACGCCGACCTTGAGCAAATGCCTGACATGTTGCCGGTTATGGCAGCCCTCGCTTGCTCTATCCAAGGTGAAAGCTCCTTTATTAAGGGGGCTCGCCTACGTTTGAAAGAATCTGATCGTCTCGTAGCCGTTGCCAATCTCGTAAGAGACTTGGGCGGTACGGTGCTCGAAGAAGGCGATGACCTATATATCATCGGTAGTGGTATACTTAAAGGTGGACAAGGTGATTGTGTCAATGACCATCGCCTCGTTATGGCAGGTACATTGATGGCTCTCATCAGTGAAAGTCCTGTAACACTAAAAGATAGCGAAGCTATCACAAAATCCTATCCAGACTTCTTTGAGGACTGGAACTTACTAGGTGGTAATGCACAACCGGTATAGATTTCTAATCTTATCTGGTGTGATTCGATACATAACAATAATAGTCATAAGTACTATATAGTAGGAGTTAATATAATGGCATCTAATTTCGGTAAAACCATACAAGTATCCACCTTTGGCGCCTCTCACGGCTATGCCATTGGCGGTATCGTAGAAGGCCTACCTTGTGGACACACCATCGATATCGATGAACTAAGAGCCTTCTTGAAGCGCCGTGCGCCAGGTCAAAATCAATTACAAACGCAACGTAAGGAAGCCGATGTGCCTGAATTTTTAGCAGGTATGGTGGATGGCATGCTCAGTGGCTCTCCACTAGCGTTTATGATTCGCAATACATCGCAGCACTCTAGCGATTATAATAACTTACGCGATATCCCTCGCCCATCTCATGCGGACTTTACAGCTCGTATGCGCTACGGCGATAAGGTAGATATGCGAGGCGGTGGCCATTTTTCAGCGCGCCTTACAGCTCCGCTTTGCGTAGCTGGTGGCATCGCTCTACAACTATTACGCGAAAAAGGCATTGAAATTCACGGCCATTTGAAACAGGTTGGTACAATCCAAGATGCTCCTATCGATATGGTTCATCCAGATATGAAAGCACTTGGTAACATCGCGACAGAGCCAATTGCTATGCTCGATGCAGATAAACGCAGTGAAGTAGAAAAACTTGTAATGCAACTAAAAAAAGACGGCGACTCCACCGGTGGTATCGTTGAAGTCGTAGCTACAGGTCTACCAATTGGATTAGGCAATCCAAACTTTGATGGCATTGAGAACCGATTAGCGCACGTTATCTTTGGCGTACCAGCCATTAAAGGCATATCCTTTGGCGGTGGTTTCGATATGTGTGCAGAGCTTGGTTCCGAAGTGAATGATGCTTTCACCATGGACGGCGACAAGATTACAACGACAACGAATAATAGCGGTGGTATCCAAGGTGGTATTACCAATGGTTACCACTTGTTATGCAAGTGGGCATCAAGCCAACACCATCCATTTATAAAGAACAACATTCTGTATCACTTTCACAAAAAGAGGACACATTGCTCACTATTCAAGGTCGTCATGACCCATGTGTAGCGCTTCGTGCAGTACCTGTAATCGAAGCTGTTACGGCCCTTGTTATTCTTGATTTCTTAGGAGATATTGACCATGAACTTAGATGAAGTACGCGTTAAAATTAACGATATAAACGACCAAATGCTCGCCCTCTTCAAAGAGCGCATGGAACTCTCCAAGGACGTTGCGGCAGCGAAAAAAGAAATGAACAAGGCTATTTACGATGCCAAACGGGAACGAGATATTCTCGACAAAGTAACTCGAGATGCAGGCCCAGACCTCGACCTATACGCACGCCGTTTCTTCGAAGCATTATTCAGCTTGAGCCGCACCTATCAGTCCGAACAATTATTCCAAGATAATGAGTTCACAATAAAAATGAAAAAAGCCATTGAGCAGTCCCCTACCTTGCCACCGCAACGCGGCAGCGTAGCTTGTGCCGGCGTATTTGGCAGCAATGCTCAAATGGCGTGTGATAAATTATTGCCCCTCAGCCAAATTCACTACGTAACAGGTTTCCGTGCTGTATTTGATGCGGTAGAATCCGGTGAATGTCAATTTGGTGTATTGCCTATCGAAAATAGCTCCAATGGCTCTGTAAAAAGAAGTATACGACCTATTAGAAGAGCGTAAATGCTATATCGTGCGCGGTACGCGCCTTTGGATTTCTCACGACTTACTAGTGAAAAAAGGCACAAAACTAGAAGATATTCATACAATCATCTCCCACCCTCAGGCGTTGGGCCAATGCAGTCACTTCCTAGATACACTAGAAGGCGTAGAATTGCGCTCTTTCGATAACACAGCTCGTGCAGCACAACTCGTTGCAGCTAGTGACGATTCAGGCGTAGCAGCTATTGCAGCACCGCAATGTGCAGACTTGTATAACTTGTCTCCATTGATGCGCAATATCCAAAATAGCGATAACAACTATACGCGCTTTATCTGCATCAGCAAGGACTTCCATGTATACCCAGGGGCTAATAAAATCTCCGTGGTAACTACAGCAAGCCATGCTCCAGGTGGTCTTGGTACATTACTTACCAAGTTTGCAAACATCGGCGTAAATCTTACCAAACTCGAGTCTCGCCCGATTGTAGGCCATAACTTTGAGTTCTTATTCTACCTCGACTTAGAAGCATCCCTAGCAGATCCTAAGGTATTGTCTGTTCTAGCAGAGCTACACACATCACAAGATAAATTCCGCTTACTAGGCAATTATCCTGAAAACTAATATACTTATATGTACTAGTCCCTATAAGAACATATATAGTACAATACATATAGTTATAAAACTTCAATGGCTAATAGGTACCAGCCTATTAGCCATTCTATGTATATTGACCTAGGAGGTCCTATGAAATTTGGTTTACTTGGCCGTACGTTAGGCCATAGCTTCTCCCCTCGCATTCACAGTGCACTAGGGAATACAAATTATGAATTATTCGAACGGGAACCAAGCCAATTACAAGAGTTCTTTGATGATCCTGAACTACAAGGTATCAATATCACTATCCCTTACAAGGTAAATGCCCTTGAAGCTTGTGATGTAGTAGACCCTCGTGCTGAACGCATCGGTTGTGTGAATACGATGGTTCGCAAAGATGGTAAATGGCACGGCTATAATACTGACTACGATGGTTTCGTGTTTACTCTACAACATGCTGGCATTGATGTATCTAGCAAGGAATGTATTATCCTTGGCGATGGTGCTTCCTCCGCTACCGTTCACGTAGCTCTTGAAGACTTAGGAGCTAAGAACATAGTTCACCTCTCTCGTAAGACGGCACCATTCTATGGTGATGCGCCTAATTACTACGAAACAGCACAGATTATTATTAACTGCACACCTATCGGTATGTATCCTCATAATCCAGCTAACCTCATCGATATTACACAATTCTCCAAATTAGAAGGCGTTGTAGACCTCATCTATAATCCACGCCGTACGATTTTGTTGTTACAAGCAGAAATGATGGAAATTCCTTATTGTGATGGCTTGCCATTCCTCGTGGCTCAAGGCGTTGAGGCGGCTAAATATTTCCAATGTGAAAGCTTTGGCACAAAGGAAATTGAGCAAATCTTACGAGATATACGCCGTGAAAAAGAAAACATCATCCTCATCGGCATGCCTGGCGTAGGAAAAACTACAGTCGGTAAAGCGCTCGGTGAAGAAATGGGCCGTACTTGCGTTGATGTTGATCATGAGCTAGAAAAAGAAATTGGAGACATTTCCACATACATTACAGAACAAGGGGAACCAGCATTTCGTGAAAAAGAAGCGGAAATGATTGCAAAATTCGGTACCCAAACAGGTCTTATTATTTCCACTGGCGGCGGCTGTGTAACAGTTCCCAAAAACTTCGCACACCTACGCCAAAACGGTCGTATCTACCAATTAACACAACCAGTAGAAAACCTATCTACCTCTGGTCGTGTTCTCTCTAGTGGTGGCATCGAACGCTTACGCGAACTAGAAGCAACGCGTACACCAATGTATGAAAGCTTTGCTCAATGCATCGTAGAACATAACCGTAATGCACCAGAAACAGTGTCTGCTATCCTAGAGGATTTTGAAGCAAACTTATTGTAAGAAGATTTACATCTGTATTTCTAGATAAAACTAAAACTCATATCTTAACTTCATAGATATAGTACTAAAAGCAGTATTTATCCCTAAGATAAATACTGCTTTTTATATTCTCTATGTTTTATATGTATTTGTAAAAATCCATATTTGCAATTACAATGTAATTACAACTGGAATTAAAGAAACTTAAACACCTTTTTCTATAAGAGCAATAAAATAACCAAAGTATTACAGTCACAACTTAAAGAATCATAGGAGAGATATTATGAAAACCGTAAACCTACAAGTCCGCATCAACGAAGATCTAAAACAAGAGGTATCTAGAATATTGAAAGCCCAAGGCCTATCCTATACCTCCATGCTTGACGCACTATTTCGTCAAATCATCAAAGAACGTCGTATTCCATTTGCTATTGCTTTACCAACGATACCTATAGACGAAACACCAATGCCAAGTACACTCAACAAAAACGGAAGCTATGAACAACAAGATACTACATTAAGAGCCTCAGATGCTATAAATACATACGGAACATCAACCACAAACGAGGTTGAAATATCATTTGATAAGATTGATAAAACAGGTATACTTAATATCCGTATAAACCCTAAAGTTAAGACCCTAACAGCAGCTATCTTGAAAGAGATGGGGTTAACCATATCATTGTTGATTACACTAATCTCCAAACAAATACAGTTCTCAAAAGCAATTCCTAAGTCAGTAAACAAGCCTATCGCTTGTGACTCTATGAATGCAGACTTTCTTACTGACGAAGAAATCGACCAACTACTGGAGTTGTCATATGCAGATATGGAACAAGGTAATGTAACGTCTTTAGAAGATGTTATTTCTGAATTAAAGAAAGAAGGTCTTCTCTTATGATACATAAGATTTTACTGTCTAAAATCGCTAAGAAAGACCTACGAAATATACTATTATCTTTAAAGGAAAAAACAGAAGATTTAAACCTTATTCTTCAACATCAGTCAGAAATCATTGATAATGCATTCTCGCTTGATATTTTTCCTGAAAGGTATCCTTTATATCACGGAAAATACAATAAGCAAAATTTCCGAAAAATGGTCACAAAACATTATATTATCTTATACTCTATAAGAAATAAAACTGTAATAATTAATAAAATATTAGCGCAAGGTATGAATATATAAAAAAGTCGGCCATTGCCGACTTTTTTAATGCACTTTTATCCGTTTATGTTGTTGTTCGTCGAATACGCCATCTACGTCGATGGTATCGAGAATTCGTTTTAATTCATGCACATCAATTTGACCTGGCGCCGATGCTTTGCCAGCGGAGGCAAAGGTCATAGCATTGCCAAATAAAGCTCCTGAAGCACGTGTAATAGCCCCCAATGGCCCCATAGCCATCGTAATGATTGGGTCAGATGGATACAAGGCTTTAACTTCAGCTGTTGCTTCAAGAAGTGTTAATACATCACCTGTTGTATGAGGCATAACGGCTATCTTTGGCACATCCGCTAAAAATTCTTTCATTTGAATGAGTCGATTTACAATAACATCTCGACTTGGTGTGCCATTAAAATCATGATTGCTCATGATGATTGTTACACCATGAACCTTGGCGAATTCTATGGTTTTGACCATTCTATCTTGATCAAAGAATAACTCAATATCAATAGCATCTATCAAGCCCGTGGGGATAAGGCGTTCTAACATTGTAAAGTAATCTTGTGAGGAGATAGATTTCTCGCCCCCCCTCACCCTTCGTGCGCCACGTAAACAGCAGACCACGACCTTTTAATTGAGGTTTCATGAGCATCAATAGTTCAATAATAGCATCAATGGAATGAGCTCGTTCGTAATAGTCAATGCGTAGCTCCACCACATCACAAGGTGTATTGCATGCCACCGCAGTAGCATCTAGAATTTCTTTTTCAGTGATACCTACAATGGGAACACAAATCTTTGTTCCCTGCTCACCAAGTATGATTTGACCAATTCGAACCATAAAGAGCTCCTTTTTATCCCACTAGTTGACACAAGCCCCTTATCGTTACATAACAATAAAGGGCCGTAAAATATATTATATAACTATGATACTATGTATTAATCGTGCTGAACAGATAATCGTCTCGCTTGGAATCCTAGATATAATAGCAACGCCCCTGTAATACTAAATACATAAGATATGCCTATATAAGTAGATACAAGACTAGCAAATACTGGCCCTACCATAGATCCAAATTGCTGGGCCGTCGTCGTCATACCAAACATGCGCCCTCTAAAACCTGGTTCCGTATTTAGTGTTACGGCTGCACTCAAGGATGGATTAATTCCCACAATGCAGGACCCTATCAACACTTGTAATACACCAAACCACCATATACCTACAGGTAGACTTTGAAGTAATAGTACAATACCACTACCAATCATACAGTAGGATATGGTTTGAAATAACCACGTCGTTCTCCAATGCGTACCCATAAATTTGTAGTTAACGCACCTGCAAGACCACCAATACTCAAAATCGATCCAGAAATGATGGCTGCCCCTTCCATAGTGCCTTGCATATCACCTACATAAAGAGCCAAAATAGGTTGTAACATCATTATAGCGCATTGCATAAAGAAGAAAATCCATAAAAGACGCACTAAAACAGGTTTTTCACTAACAGCTTTAAAATCCTCTCTCAATGATGTTTTCTGCTTAGTCGCAGTTGTATCCTCTATTTTTTTGCTTGCTATTCGTGGTTCTTTTACAAAGAATAGCACCGCCAGAGTGGCAATAAATACAGCTATACCAGATACGTAAAAAACGGGGCGCATACCAACGACGCTTTCAATAGCACCACCTAAAAATGGTCCGATGACATTACCCAAAATGAGTCCCATCTGGAATATCCCTAGGGCACGTCCTACCCTTTTTTCATCAACACTAAGAGATACCATGGTCATAGCAGCTGGATAAAATCCATTAGCAAAGCCTACGAATGCCCGTCCTAACAATAATTGATACTGATCTGTTACGAGTCCAATTAAAAAGTAAGATACAGCTATGGCAAAACCGGCTCGAAGAGCCATTCTTTTTTTCCCCTTATTATCTGCAATCTTACCCCAAATAGGGGCCATAATCCCAGCAATAAGAAAGGTTATGCCAAAAACCAAGCCAGACCAAAGCGCCACATCATCTTTAGAAACACCTAATTCCAAAAGATATATCGGTAAAAAGGGAATAATCATTGTATAACATACTGCTAGTATCGTCATACTAATGGTAATAATCCATACATTTCTCATGCCACCACGATGGGCATCATCTACATGATTATTCATAATTTTGATCCATTACATCTTGTAAGGATACACGCTCCATAACATGGCGAAACTCTGCTTGTAAATGTTGCCACAATGGTGCGGTTAAGCAATCATTGAACATAGGACAAGGTTCAAGATGATCCTCCAAGCAAGAAACGAGGGCAATGGAGTCCTCAGCAGCATATAAGATTTCATATACATTATATTCAGACGGATCTTTAACTAAGCGATAACCGCCATATTTGCCACGACCACTCTTAACGAGTCCCGCTGCGGATAAACGAGATACAATGCCTTCTAAATATTTATCTGAAAAGCCTTGGCGTTCTGCAATTTCACGAATCGGCACATTCTTCTCCGTTCCGTGCTCTGCAATATCCGCAAGGATTCGCAAGGCGTAACGACCTTTTGTTGATATTTTCATAAGTTAACCTCTACATCATTAAAATATACTATTAGTATATCATAAATTCATACAAATATTGTTGGGAAATATGGTACACTATACTTATATCCGAATATCTTTATTACGGTATTATTTATAATTTCATATGGGGAGGATTTATCTAATGTTAGATAAACTTTTTAAACTCAACGAACGGGAAACCACAGTTAAAACTGAGATTTTAGCAGGTCTTACTACATTCATCACGATGGCGTACATCCTATTCTTGGCGCCAAATATCTTGAGTCTTGCTGGTATGGACAAGGATGCAGTCCTCATTGCGACAGCCCTCGGTGGCGGTCTCGTAACGATTGCTATGGGCGTATTGGTTAACTATCCAATTGCCTTGGCTCCTGGGGTTGGCCTATTAGCCTTTATTCCTTCACCGTCGTTCTAGGTATGGGGATTCAATGGCAAACAGCACTTGGTGCCGTTTTCATTTCCGGCCTTGTATTCCTTGCATTGACGTTGACCTCGATTCGTCAAATGATTGTGAAAGGTATCCCAGCATCGATGAAGGTAGCCATCACTGTTGGTATTGGCCTCTTCATCGCTATCATTGGTTTGAAACTATCTGGCTTAATGGCTATTTCTATCAGCCTATCTCCTAACTCGTTAGGGCAAGTAGTTCAAACACATGGCAATCTAGTGCCACCACCATCCGAAGCATTGCTCACCATGGGTAATTTACATGATGGCAATACATTATTAGCCTTATTCAGCCTTATCTTTACATCTTTATTGATGGCTCGTAATATCCAAGGCTCCTTACTTATCGGTGTTCTCGTAACTACTGTTATTTCTTATGCTACAGGATTATCTACAATGCCTGAACATTTCCAAGTGTTAGCAATTCCTGATTTTTCCAAAGCAGCATTCTTCCAATTAGACATTCCTGGTGCCATTCATATGGGGTTGATTACCATCATCTTCTCCTTCACCTTTGTGGAATTGTTCGACTCTATGGGCACATTAATCGGTACAGCTACTAAGGCAAAAATTGCAGATCCTAAGACAGGTTCTTTTCCTGGTCTAGGCAAAGCGATGACCGTTGATGCCGTAGGCGTTAGTGCTGGTGCCTTACTAGGTACTTCTACAATTACAGCCTTTGTTGAAAGTGCTTCTGGCGTTGGTGCTGGTGGTCGCACAGGTTTAACAGCGGTTACAACAGGCGTATTATTCTTAATTTGCCTATTTGTTGCGCCTCTTGTATTACTCGTGCCAAACGCAGCTACATCTCCAATCCTTATTCTCGTAGGTGCCTTGATGATTGGCGCCATTCGAGATATCGACTTTGACGATTGGACCGAAGGCTTCCCTGCATTTCTAGTTATTACCTTGATGCCGTTCACATACAGCATTGCTAATGGTATCTCCGCAGGACTTATCGCATACCCAATCTTGAAACTCGTAGCAGGTCGCGCTAAAGAGGTTAACTGGATTATGTATGTATTGGCAGTACTCGTTATCATCCGATACGTATTCTACTAGTTTTGAAAGTATACCTAAATACACATAAAAGAACCTATCTCCTAAGATATTTTGTAGTGAACCCCAAAAGTTAGACTTTTGGGGTTCACTACATTGCTAGATATCTGCGAGATAGGTTCTTTTTGTAGTATGTGCTATTACATTATAGTCATTTACTAATGCCTTATTATATTCTAAGTTATATTACTGTACTGTGTTATCTAATTGTTTTAACTCCAATTAAGTCTGTACGACTTGGATCGATATCTTTTAACGGTACTACATGATTTCTATAAAACTCTGCTTCAGATGCTTTTACAGGCACTTGGAAGAACAAGAAATACGCCATATTATCCTTGTACCACGTAACACTGCGTACTAAGCCCTTATCTACATCCCCTGTATAGTGAACCTCCCCTATTGGAGTAGAGTCGCTCCAATGTACGTCATGATACTCCATTGGGATATATTCTTCAGGCCGTACAGTATCCATAGAGTAGCTCATGCGGAAGACCATCGTATGAGTTACCCAACGGCCACTGCGTTCTTGATACTCTTTACCTTGCTTCCAATATACAGTTTCTAATACATCATTGTCATAAAAATGTGTAGCATAGTATGTATAACCAAGGGGTAAATAACTTGGTACAGATACGTCATAGGACACCTTATGAGATGCATCGATTACACCGCTAGGTAGACCGATGGTTTTGCTGGTAAGTATAGGCCACACAGAATTCGTATGTGTACGCAATGGCAACCCAATCGTTTCATAAGGAGGCCAATCTATTTCAACCTTTTGTTTAACAGGTTCTTCAATATGTTGCTCATCATTGCGGTCACCACGTAGTCGATTATCATCAACGGCTACGTTACTCACAGGACCTACAGAGTCTAAAATTTTGCTTACAAAGTTTTGATTTCTTAAAGAAGCAAAGTAGAGCATATACACTTTATTATCTTTTTCCCAGTAAGCAATTTGAATAGCGTCTTTACTATAACCTAACGTATGTACAGCGATTCCATTAGGGGTAGTAAAGCTAACTGCATCCTTAGCGTTGTAATTTGTCTTTTCTAATATAGGCGTTACCACTGTATCGATAGCCCAACCCATACGATATACAATATCTGTATTAGAGAAGGTTAGCTTCGGACCAAATTCTCCATCACGGCCCGTTTCTGTATAAACGATTTCTAATACGTCATGGTCCTTGGCTTTTACATCACGTACTGCATAATCTTTAGGCATATAAGACGGAACTTGTATAGGATAGCCAAATTCCTGCGCGGTACTCTCAATATTAGTTTTAACTAAATCATAATCATCAACTTGATCATACCAACGATAACGATCAGCGAGTTTTTTATTATCATCGATGAGCTCTTTATTATCTACATCTCGTTCAACAGGAACGGTATTACCATTTTTATCAATTAATGGGTATGTAGCACTAACTGGCTGTACGCCAAAGGTGCTTACTGTAGTAGCCATCGCGGCACATAAAACAGCAGATGTTATTAGTTTCTTCATATTCTCTCCTCTTCGAGCGGTTACACAGGTTTCCGCTTTTCCAATATCGTATATTTATATAGCCGTATAATTTACAGGCTCCACATGCTCCTTATAGAATTCAGCATCAACTGATTTCACAGATTCTAAGAACAATAAGGAATATGCCATACCGTCCTTTGTCCACGTAATGCTACGGATCAGTTGTGCTGCTGGATCCCCGGTGTAAAAGACTTCGCCAGATTCACCTTGTTCAGACCATTCAAAGTCCTTATACTCAGTAGGAACATACGGTATATCTTTTACATCTTCCACTGAATAGCCCATTCTATAAACGAAAATACTACCAGAGTTTCTCTTCCCAACTCGATATGTTTGGGAATTTTTTATAAAATATACAACCTCTAATACATCATTTGTCTTGCCGCACTGTATAGATTTCATAACCATAAGGGATATAACTAGGTGCCTTAACTTCATATGGAAGCTTCTGAACTGCCTCTTTTAGTTGTCCCTTAAAAGTATGAGCCTTTTGTGTATTCTCTATAGGCCAATCATGAAAGTGCCACTGTAGGGTATCCATTCTAGGCTCAACATTTTTAAAGTTATGTCCTAGCTTAAGCGTTTTTGTAGATACAGAATTATCTGTATCAGCAGGAGTATCTATAGTTTCTGCTATTGCCATTCCTACAGATAGTACCCCAACAGCGATAACAGCTAAAATGCTCTTATACATTGTTTTTCTCATATTTTTTCCTCTTTATAAGCGATTACAAATTCTACCGCTATTACACAATATATTGTTCTAGATACAATTTGTATAACATCAGTTTATCTGCTAAGGAATCATTCGCTCTTTATTATATTCATCAATTGTTTTGTTTGAAATCTTCGTAACCGGATAGTTTCCTAATAATTCATAACGTGAGCTATCTATATATTTTACAGATACCACATGTTCCTTATAGAATTCAGCATCAACTGCTTTCACAGGTTCTAAGAAGAATAAGGAGAACGCCATGCCACCTTCCGTCCACGTAATGCTACGGATTAATTGTGCTGCTGGATCACCGGTATAAAAGACTTCGCCAGATTCACCTTGTTCAGACCATTCAAAATCCTTATACTCTACAGGAATATACGCTGTATCTCTTACGGTATCCACGGAATAGCCCATTCGATAGGCCATAACATTAGTAATAAACTTTTTCCCATCCTGATAGATAGGTGCACCTTTTTTGTAATATACAACCTCTAGTACATCATTTCGATCAAGACGTGCTGTATACAGCTGAAATCCATAAGGTATATAACTAGGTGCCTCAGCCTCATACGGCAATTTCTGAATAGCCTCTACTATCCCCTTAAAGTTACGAGCACTGTCTTGAGTCATTAAAGGCCAGCCTACTAATTGCGTTCTTGGTATTTGTATAATTGCAGAAGCATTATTCATGTTTGGCGTAACATTGTTAGACTTAGATGCGGCCTCAGAATTATTAATAGATACAGACTGATCAACAGTATCTGCGGATACATAGCTTATAGATACTAAACCAACAGCTATAGCAGCTAAAATTGATTTACCTATAGTTTTCTTCATATTCTCTCCTATTACAAAAATTTATAATATGCTCCACACATATAATGATATATTTTCTTATTTATATCAAAATCAAGCTACCGTTTCTGTAGCTCTAGCTACTTCATAAACTTTTATCTTTCCTTTTGTGAAAGCATCGTCACAATCAAATAATGTATCTAATGCTTAGGTTCGATATAAAAAAATCCTACTGAACGCTATATCATAATAGAGTTCAATAGGATTGTTGTATTATTATTTAGTTAATGGCGACATAATAGCATCTTGTTCAAGTTGTCTTCGTCTTTTGGCCGTATAGTCAACAATTTTAATTTGAACTACGCCCACAGAGTTTACCATGGCTTCCGTAAAAGTAAATTCACGCCCTGTCTGGTGTTTCATCAATACTTGTAAGCCATGAGACTTTTCATCAATAGCCTCTAAATAGGTAGCCTCTCCACGCCCCATCACACTGGAATAAACAGAACTATATTTACAAGGTATATCTCCACCTGAAACGAGGGCTTCGTCGCTACCATCAATTTCAATAAATACATGTGGATTCGCTTGAATCAAACTAAACTTTTTCCCCTCATAATGGCCATGTACATAGATATAAAGTACCTCATCTATAAATTCATATCCAAAATGTAGGGGTACTACGTAAGGGTAATCACCATCTATCAGACCTAGGTGAATGATACGAGTGCTATTTAAAATGCCCTTAATCTCTTCTATATCTGTAACTCTTCGGTCTTGTCGTCTCATAATGACCTCCACGGTTTCACGTAAAAGATAATCTATGTATCATTATAGCAAACTTTCAATATCATATAACAAAGTATTCTTTTAACAGTATGAATAACTACGCTTTTGTTCATATATCAATAATATTATTTTCATTATTTGTCTACTGTAAAAATACATTTGACATCTTACAATAGATACTGTATTATAAAACAATAGTTTTATTCATTCTATAGAGTATAAAGGCTATGGTTATCCATGGCTTTTTATATTTGTAGATAGTTTGTAGAAAAGAGGTCTTTATCATGTCTGACACGCATCAGTTAGAACGGGGTCTTAAGAATCGGCACGTACAATTGCTCGCTATCGGCGGTGCCATTGGTACAGGTTTATTCTTAGGATCCGGTCGTGCTATTCATTTAGCTGGTCCATCTATTCTCTTTGCTTATCTCATTACTGGTCTTATATGTTTCTTTGTAATGAGGGCATTAGGTGAATTATTATTATCCAATCTGAATCACCATTCCTTTATCGATTTTGTAGAGGACTATTTAGGTGATCGAGCGGCATTTATTACAGGATGGACTTACTGGTTCTGTTGGTTATCACTTGCCATGGCCGATTTAACCGCCGTGGGACTGTATATGCAATACTGGATACCGTGGCTTCCCCAATGGGTTCCAGCCCTAATTGTACTTATAGCACTGTTACTAATGAACTTAACGGCTGTAAGGCACTTTGGGGAAATGGAATTTTGGTTCGCCATGATTAAAGTTATTGCCATCGTCTCTCTTATTATTATCGGTATAATCATGATTTTCTCTGGTTTTAGTACCGATGCAGGTGTAGCTGCCGCCTTTAGCAATTTATGGAATTACGGAGGATGGTTCCCAAATGGAACGATGGGCTTTATCTTATCATTCCAAATGGTAGTATTTGCCTTCACAGGCATTGAACTAGTAGGTTTGACAGCCGGCGAAACAGAGAATCCAGAAAGTAATTCCAATGGCCATCAATAATATTCCTTTACGTATTATCTTGTTCTATATCGGCTCTCTAGCGATCATCATGAGTATTTACCCATGGACAGCTGTTAACCCTGCTACAAGCCCATTTGTGGCTGTATTTACAGCAGTTGGCATTACAGCGGCAGCAGGTATCGTTAACTTTGTGGTTCTCACCTCCGCTGCATCAGCTACAAATTCAGGAATATTCAGTACAGGTCGTATGATCTACGCCCTTGCAAAACGTGGTCACGCACCTAAATCAATGCGCCGCTTAACACACAGCAGCGTACCATATCAAGCGACCATCTTCTCTGCTGCGGTACTACTCACTACTGTTGTGCTTAACTATGTTATGCCAGAAGCAGTATTCGTTATGATTACATCCATTTCTACATTCTGCTTCATCTTCATTTGGGCCATCATGGTTATATGCCACTTGAAATACCGCAAAACAACTCCAGAATTAGCGGCTAAATCTAAATTCAAAATGCCTCTATACCCTGTAATAAATTATGTTATTCTTGCTTTCTTCGCATTCATCCTTCTAATCTTAGCATTGAATGAGGATACAAGGGTTGCACTATTCTTTACACCAGTATGGTTCATTATCCTATGGGCTTTCTACTCCATGCTTAATACAGGCGATGAAGATTCTCTTGAAGAAGAACTTCTCGACCTAGCAGGTGTAAAAAAACAATACAAAAAACAAGATAATGACGGGTCTGATGACTATGTAATTTAAGGGGCTGTGTCTTTTATCAAAATATCATAACACAAAAAGCTATTAGTTGATTGAACCGACCTCCTTAACGTTAAGATTTTGGATCTAACATTAAGGGGTCGGTTCATTATATGCAATCAACTAATAGCTTTTTAAATTTAAAGGGCTATTCTGTTATAACATCTTTTAAATATGAATGGGTTATTTTCTTACAGCCTCTATGTCCATCTTATTTCATATTAGGAAAATTTAATTGTTCATAATAGTATTGATACATCGAAATATCCTTGATATCTTCGTCATAATTCATAATCGTTTTAATTCGACGGCCCTCATAAGTAACGATAATATCTATGGAAGATGGTATTGATTGATTTGTCTCTTGTAAATACCTATACAAGTCTTGTAAGGCCTGTGTTTGACGCACTATGCCTGCACGGTATTTACCACTAGATAAACCTGTATTTAATAGTTTGTCCACTATAGACCTGCCCCATTTTATCTGTATAGTAGAAACGAACCGTTGCTATATTATCAGATGGGATAGCCTTGATATAGATTGTTTTCCACTCTTTCTTAATCATAGCCCTAGTAGATACTGCTAGGTTATCAACTAACTTTTGTGTTCTTTTGTTGATTTCTTTTGTTGTTCCATTACCTATTGAGATTTCATCATTCATAGGTATTTGCATGTTAGCCATTGCACGGTCTGGCTTTACGTTCTTAGCCTCTGATTGTTGTACACCCAAAATACTAATAGCAGTCATAACGGCTAATGTAGATAATGCTAATTTATTCATGTGAGTCTCCAAAACTATATATAAAATACGATATAAATTATATTTTATAAAATCTATTATAGTAATTATAGCTTTAATTATCAAGTATATATCTAAGGCTCTAGTATAAAAAAGGCTGCTACCAGTAACACCTTTGTCATTGGTAACAGCCTTTTGGATTTCCCCAGCTATAAAATTGTCCTACATTATCAAAATCAGGCTATAAAAAATCCTACTTACATTAGTTACTAAAGTCTGTATCTACAATAGCAAATTGTGTATATTCAGGGCAGCGTTTTTGCATTTCTGCTTTAATTTTTTCTAATGTACCATGCGGATCTTCTTCATCAAAGTCAAAGATAATATCGTAGTAGATAACCTTCTTTTCTTCTTGTACGTAGAACGCATGTACTTGTACTACATTTGTATATAAACTTACAACTTGGTCGAGAGCTTGTCTTATTTCAAGTACTTCTACACTTGGTTGGTTTTCAGCATATACGCCAACGGTCATAGCAATACCAAATTTTTTATAGATATGAACGGCGATGCCTTTTGTTAGTGGATGAATATCAGCCATAGTCATCGTATCTGGCACTGTAATATGAACGGAACCAATGGTTTCACCAGGACCGTAGCTATTTAATACTAAATCATATACACCACCCACATTTGGATGTTGAGCGATAGTTTCTTTAATTTCACGAACTAAGTTATCATCTGCACGAACGCCAAGCAAGTGATTATACATTTCTTTTAAAATGTCATAAGCAGCCTTCAAAATTAAAACAGAGATAGCCGCACCTACATAACCTTGAATATCAAAGTCAAAGAAGAATACTAACGCTGCAGATACTAATGTAGCAAAGGTGATCACCGCATCAAAGAGCGCATCGATACCAGATGCTACAAGCGCATCAGATTTGTATTTCTCACCTTGTGCCTTAATATAACGGCCCATCACTACTTTCACAACAATAGCAACGGCGATAATCGCCAAGCTTGGGATATCAAAGGTAGATACCTCTGGATGAATAATTTTTTCTATGGATTCCTTAAGTGATCCAATGCCTGCACCAAGAATGATGAAAGCAATCGCCATAGTGGTCATATACTCTATACGACCGTGACCAAATGGATGCTCCTTATCGGCACCCTTAGCTGCTAATTTTGTACCAACGATGGTCAATACAGAGGACAAAACGTCTGTTAAGTTGTTTACCGCATCAAGGATGATGGCGATAGAGTTAGACGCAAGGCCTACAATCATTTTAAAAATAACGAGAACGACGTTACCTATAATACCTTTTATACTAGCAAGCGTAATCCCCCGATTACGTGCTGCACTATTTTCTTGTAAAATCATACTACACCTCTTACACATTATGTATATTACTAACTACTTGTACATATTTCCTTTTATATGTATTATAGCTTATGGATTATCATTTGTCACTATGTTTTTGATAATAAAAATTAGAAATCCATTGATTTTACTGAACTTATCAGTCATTCTCATTTCTCAATTAGAAGGTATTTTTATATTCTTATTACTTAAAAGAAACAATAAAATATATTTCACAACATCTCTTTGGCTTCAACCGTCACCCGTTTACCAGAACGCATATGTGTAAAAATAACTTTCATAGCCCGTAAGGCAAATGGTTTCCCTGTACGTTTAGCACCATATAAGGTATCTCCCACTAAAGGATGTCCCATATGGCTAAAAGCTACTCGAATTTGATGAGTTTTACCAGTATATAAGCGAACTGCCACCTCTGTACAAGGTCGATTTCCAAGTTATACACAGAATTATCCACAGTTCTAGTCTGTTTATCCACACCTCCCATATTTATATCCACACTTTTTATACTTCTATCCACAGTATCATATGAGTTATGCACAAAGTTATCCACAGCCTCCATTGGATAACGATGCAAAACGGTAAAATCAGTCCGTGTTTCTTTCCCTTGTGGATTTACTTCATAATGAACCCCATCTATACTCTTAGCCATAGGTAAAACTAAAGAGTTCTCATCGGTGTCGATAATCCCTTCAACAACAGCCATATACCATTTTTCAAAGGTATTATCATCCATCTGTTGTTGATACAAGCTTTGAGCCAAGCCGCTTTTAGCAATGACGATACAACCTGTCGTATCTCGATCAAGGCGATTTAAGAAACGAATCTTTCTCTTAATACCATTTTCCTTAAAATAATGAGCAACACCATTAGCCAGAGATACTTGGCCCTTTGAATTTACCGTAAGGCCTGCAGGCTTATCGAGAATTAATAAATCCTCGTCTTCATAGAGAATATGTAAATCCATTGCAATTGGTTCATGATCAATCTTTTCCTTAGCCATAGCAATCCAAATTTCATCACCTACGGTAACCTCTACATGAGGAGTTGCTTTATGGTCATTTACATGGACTAACTTTTCATCAAATAGCTTTACCATAGCTTTTCTAGGATACTTAGTATCTAACAAGGGCCCTAGTGTCACAATATCTTTTGATATACTTTGTTCTGTTTCTATATCACTAGTAGAAATCGTCCAAAGAATATCATCTGGTCTATGCCTTTTTCGTGCCATTACATACTCCTTTCTACAAGTTTTGAATCTCTCGGCATATAATCGAGAAATGCACTTGGCGCTGTCCCCTGCCCTCGTTGTGATTCATTGGTATAGGTAATAACCAATTCCTGTTTTGGACGGGTTATCGCCACGTAGAACAAGCGTTTTTCTTCGTCCTCATTTCCCTCTCGTAGGGACATAAAACTAGGGAAAACACCTTGATTCATACCAGCCAAGAACACATAATCAAATTCACTTCCCTTTGCTTGATGAACTGTAATAATTGGGATTTTAGACTGTTTAGTCATTTGCTGCGGTTCACCAGCCGTCAAGGCAGCTAATTGCAAAATATAATTAAGACGAGCCAAGCCTGTCGTACCCTATATTCTTTATCCAAAGATTCCATAATGCGGTATAGCTCGCGTATGTGCTCAACTTTTGCCATTTCACCATGGCTCTTATAATACGCTAGCACGCCCATTTGGTTCATAATATAGGCCAATAAATCCGTAGGATTATCAGTGTGCATCTTTCTTCGCAATGTGGCCATTTGAGATGCTATCGTTGTAAAAGCAGACTTATATTGATTGATGGCCACCATGCGATTTGTCGTAGTAGGCACTATATTTTCATGGACTGCGTAAATCAGTAACTGACCTGTAGCTATGATGTCATCCATCGCATTATGCGTTGGTGTATGGTTAATCGGAAAATGACTCGATAAAAATCCTAACTTATGATTTTCTAGCGTAGGATAGAATCGTCTAAAAATATCTAACGTATCATATATAGCCTTAAAATGAGGTTCACCCAAGTTATAACGAGCTAATTCATGGCTCAAGATACTAATATCATAGTTTACATTATGACCAACGATAATACGATTCTTAGAGAATTCTTTGAAAGCCTCTAAAACAATTTCAGGGCTTTCGCCATATTCGGCCAAATATTCATCTGTAAAACCATGCACTAATTGAGATGTACCTACTGATTTTCCTGGATTGATAAACCGTTCAAATCGCTCTATTTCTTGCCCATTTTTATCGATGCGCATAGCTGCGATTTGTATAATCCGGTCCTGTGTCGTATCGGTACCCGTACTTTCCACATCGTATACTACAACCTCGCCCGCCTCAAGCCCAGCTACCAATTTAGCATATGGCTCAACTTCAAAGATGGGCATGTCCATGAAATCCGTCAATTTTAGCCCTACACTACGATTTTTGGGACTTTCAATATCGCGAATACGCGCGTCGCCAATGCCCGATACATAGCGTTTAATAATGCGTTTCGCACTAACCGTATCATTAGGATTCATCAAGAGCTTAAAGTACGCCATGATATCCTTAATTTCCTGACGTCGAAAGAACTTATATTCATCAATAATCATAAACGGACGACGTTCAGATTCTGGCTTATCTTGATTATATCGTTCAAACTGTTCACTTAAACGCTGTGCCTTGCGATTATCACGAACCAACACACCTACAGATGCATCCCTTGAAAGGGCACAGATACGGTCATAAATAAATTTTGACTCCGTATATTCATTGCGACAACCTTTTACAAGAATAGGGGCGCCATCACTGGCACTATCAGCCTCGGGCATTTCATCGTATACGTCACCTACGAGTTGAGGAAACATATGTTGCAAAGTTTTGAAAGCCATTGTAAATAAAGTTCTATTAGAGCGATAGTTTTTATAGAATATAATTTTTTTAGAGGATTAAAATCACGGGTAAATGCCTCTAATAAACGGAACGGATCTGAGCCACGCCATTCGTAAATAGTTTGGAAATAGTCCCCACACAAAAGAACGTGATTGTCCTGCCACAGCATTTCCATAACCTTATATTCTAATGAGCCCGTATCTTGCATTTCATCGACAGAAATATATCGATAGCGACTACGCCAGCGCTTTCGAATATCAGGATTTTGGAACAAGCGATGTACACCACAAATTAAATCCGTAAAATCCACGCCGTGAACAGATTGTAAACTTTCATCATAACGGGTAATCCATTCGTGACCACGAGTCCAAAATTCTGACAATTCATCACTAGCAAGCGTATTGTAATTGCAGAATAATTTCTCTATTTGCTTAGACTGCTCACACTGCAACCGCTGAATAGTCTGTTTATAATCCTCTATCATAGAATCAGAATAGAAGCCATATACGGAGCGATATTCTTTCACTACACTAATAAGACTAGCAAAGTTCATATCTCTCATATTTCGTGGTTTAAAGGGCAAGTAAAGCTCTTTGCAATCTTCCTCATCAAATATGGTCACATCTGAATACAGGGATTCATCTCGTTTGCCCTCTTGTTGAAGAACGTAAAAACAAAAGCTGTGGAACGTACTAATCTCCACAGCCTTTGCAGCTTGGCCAACGAGGGTTTCAATGCGCGCCTTCATCTCCTGTGCAGCCTTATTGGTAAAGGTCATGCACAAAATCTGATGCGCTTCACAACGGCCACTTTCAATAATATGGGCCACCCGATAAGCCAAAGTATTCGTTTTTCCCGTCCCAGCGGACGCCAACAAGAGGATATTTCTATCTAGTTCATCGATGACGCGTTGTTGTTCGCTATTGATAACCATGATACCCTCTCCTTATATTATAAGCCGTGATATAGCGCAGCTAATGCCATTGGTATTGGACCAAATAATACGGTCAAAGCCCAAATGCCAATGCCAATATTCATTGGTATATTTAACACATGAATGCAAACCATATATGTCGCAAGGCCTAGTACTACATTTACGATTACCTTCTTTATCGTATAAAAGGCAAGCTTAAATGCAATAACAACAACTAGTATAGCTATAGCTGTCGAAGCAATAGGCGACGCGAGTAATGACGCAAGTGATACTTCCATATTATCCTTTCATTTCTTGGCGGTTTACAACGGCACCACCCAAGGTTAATTCATCAGCATATTCGATGTCACCACCTACAGGAACACCACGAGCAATACGCGTTACCTTAATGCCACTTGGAGCTAGTAGACGAGCTAAGTAGAGAGCTGTTGCTTCCCCTTCTACATCAGGATCTGTTGCAAGGATAACCTCCTGTACAACACCATCGCGCAAGCGTGCGATAAGCTCTTTAACGCGAATGTCTTCGGCGCCAATGCCCTCCAACGGAGATAAAGCGCCTTCTAATACATGGTATAAACCCTTGTAATCACCACTGCGTTCAAGGGCAATGACATCACGGGATGTCTCTACCACCATAATCGTAGTTTGATCGCGATTCGGATTAGAGCAAAACTCACAAGGGTCCTGAGCGGATAAATTAAAACAGATAGAACAATGGCGGGTTGCCCCTTTTGCTTCAACAATGGTATTTACCAAGCTATCCACCTCTTCTTGAGGCATTTCAACGAGATGGTATGCCAAGCGACGGGCTGATTTAGAACCGATACCAGGCAATCTGCGCAACTGTTCTACGAGCCGTTCTAATGCATTTGTCATTTAGAATAAACCTGTTGGCAAGTTAAGACCACCTGTTACTTTGCCCATTTCTTGAGCTAACAAGTCGTCAATTTTTTTACTTGCTTCATTAACAGCAGCAGTTACCAAATCTTCAAGCATTTCTACATCTTCAGGATCAACTGCAGATGGGTTCAATTTTAAAGATTCAATCATTTTTTCGCCATTCATGACTACGGTAACTGCACCGCCACCTACAGACGCCTCTACAGTGCGAGTTTTTAACTCTTCTTGCATTTTTTGCATGTCAGCTTGCATTTTTTGAACCTTTTTCATCATGCCTGCCATATTGCCCATACCTTTACCGAACATTGTATTTCCTCCTTATAGGACTGTAAAAGTCCGTATTAACAATAAAATAATGTATCTATATTCACGATGATGTGAAAATAATCTAATATTACTCTTCAATAACCTCTACATAAATATCATGGTCTTCTGAAAGTTTTTCTAATGTTTTAGCTAACAGTGGGTTTTGTTGTTCCTCAACGCCCATATTAGATGGGTCCCACTGGTATTCACGCTTTGGGACAGCTTCTACCTCCACGGTTGCACCACTATCCATAGGGCGGTTGATCACTTCACCATCTTCAGTCATAACCTGTGTGCCATCAAGACTCATAACAGGGATTCCCCCATCATCATGAGAAGTTGGTTTAGCTATAGATGCATCAGTATCCACCTTGTTACTAGATGGCATAATCCCTTTTGCTGCTAGAGCCGCCAAAGCTGCCTGTTTAGCATCATTTCTTGCTTCAGAGCTCATAGGTTCTTTAGGCTTTATATCACTGGCAGGCGATTCTGTTCTAGTCACACTAGGCTTAGCAGTTTTGCTTGTATCACCTAGTAACTGAGCTTCTACCGGTGCTGGCGTTGACGGTACAACAGTTACAGACTGAGTCCGTTTGGGTGGTACTGCCTTATTGGAGCCAACACCACTCGCCGTCTTATACTCTATAAATACCTCAGTTGCAGAATCAACCACTTCTACAGACACAACATAGCCTAAAGCATATTGGAAGGCCACAGCGATTTCTTTGCGATTAGCCTCATTAGCAGCCAAATTAAGATAAAGCCCTTTTTCAAAAGCTAATACGGCCTTTTCTCTGTCTACATAAATAAGTTGTCCCTGCCCAGCAATATTTGAAGCGAAACCTCTATCGCTGTCCTTTAGATATTTTATCACAGTACCATGAATGGTTCCATATTCTACTGCAGTCACCATTGTTTCTCCAATGACTGCCGTTTGGCTAATACCAGTGCTTTTTCTCTGTTGCATTGGCTTATGCGCCGTCGTTCTGCTTGGCGAGGTCTTTCCTGTCATAGGTGGTGGTGTGTTCCCCACCCCCGCTATAGGTGGCGGCACCATTCCTTTCATAGGTGGCGGTGTCATGCCAGTCATAGAGTTTTTTGCAGCCCCACTAGGCATCGACTCGGCCACACTAGGACTCGGTGTATAATTTGTTGGCACCTCATGAATCGTAACAGATTCATACTCCTCCATAGGTGGTGGAATAAAGTCATCATCTGCCAATGTTGACCGCGAAGCACTAGGCGTTGCAACAAAATTAATCGGTGCTGCTATCGTAGGGCCTTGCTGTTCCAATTTAGCCAGCCGATTCAAACACCTTCACGAGCATCTCGCTCTGAAAGTTCCAATGCAGATAAACGTGTCTCCACATCGTCATGAACCTTAGATATACCAGCACATAGTACCAATAAACCCATTTCAATAACTGTTCGTGGATTATCTACTTGTTTCGCATCATTCATGATGGATTGTAACTGTTTAATATATTGATTAATCGTACCAAACTCAATGATTTGCGCTTGATCTAAAAACTCGTCCCAGAACGAATCATAAACCTTTAGTTCTTCTGCATCTGGTGCTACCTTGACAATTAATAAAGCCCTCAAATGCTGCGTAAGAGCCTCCATGATTTGAGCACTATCACGGCCTTCACTAAGTGCTTCTTGAATATTTTTCAACACAGCTGGACCATCCCCATTGTGTAGTGCTGTTAGGAAACGAATAATCCAATCTTTACTAACAAGACCAATTAATTCCTCTACTACAGCAGGCGTAATCTCACCACTTGCCATGCCCACACATTGGTCTAAAATACTCAACGCATCACGCAAGCCACCATCTGCATGAACTGCGATAAGCCGCGCCGCATTTGCCTCTAACGCAAAGCCTTCTTTTTCTGCTACATATTGTAAACGCTGTGCAATATCATCAGACGTAATACGTCTAAAGGTATAGCGTTGACAGCGAGATACGATTGTTACTGGTAACTTTTCAATCTCTGTAGTAGCAAAGATAAACATCACGTGATCAGGTGGTTCCTCTATGGTTTTCAATAAAGCATTCCAGGCCTCATTGGTAAGCATATGTGCTTCGTCGATGATGAATACCTTTTTACGCCCTTCTACAGGCATAAATTTGACGCTTTCACGAAGAGCGCGAATCTCATCAATACCACGATTTGATGCGGCGTCAATTTCAAGGACGTCCATAGATTGACCACTCAAAATCGATTTGCATACGCTGCATTCATTACAAGGATGATCTGTAGGGCCCTGTTCACAGTTAATGGCACGAGCAAAAATCTTGGCCATACTCGTTTTACCAGTCCCACGAGGACCTGCAAACAAATACGCATGGGCCACCTTATCCTCGCGGATAGCCCGCATCAATGTATCACTAACCTGATGCTGCCCAACTACATCGGTAAACGTCTGCGGACGATACTTGCGATATAACGCCATATATGCCATTGGAACACCCCCTTTTTCCTGTAAATTTTCTGAAAATAATAATACTTTATTATACCATATTCACGGAAATCTGACTCATTTTATAGAGTTCTATCATTAATTTATACGACCCATTTCCCTCTATCAATTAGACATAAAAAAAGCGGCCCCATAGGCCGCCTTGCAATATTCGATCACGACAGCCCCCGGGTTCCCCGTGGCACATGAAGGTTACCGCTTAGTGCTGCTACCTCTCAGTCCTGACACGATTCACAGGCCCCCATTGCACAGGCCCGAGAACTGCCATGATCCAATATTGCAATACAAATATTATACATGAAAATGCCTCTACAGTCAAAGCTATAGAGGCATTTCACATATCTTATCTAAAGAATATTCAGTAAGATTAGAAATTATTTTGCATATTTTTCTTTAAATGCAGCTAATTGTGCTTCTTCCAAGGATAAGCCTTGTTCTTTATAGCGTTCAATAGCAGCATGCATTTCTTCGTATGCTACAGGTACAACTTTTGTAAATCTGTTGACAAAGTTATTCCAGTTTTCCAGTATGTGACGGCCTTTAGCGGAGTTAGTATGCAATACGTGTTGTTCTACTAATTCTTTAATGCGTTTAAGATCATCATTATTAACAGGACGTAATTCTACGAGGCCTGTGTTTACATAACGTTCATCACAATCGAGGATGTACGCATAGCCACCGGACATACCTGCTGCGAAGTTACGACCGATTTACCAAGTACAAGTACTTCGCCACCAGTCATGTATTCACAACCATGGTCGCCTACGCCTTCAACAACAGCAGTGATACCACTGTTACGAACCGCGAAACGTTCACCAGCTACACCATTGATGTAGGATGTACCAGATGTTGCACCATAGAAGGCAACGTTACCGATAAGGATATTTTCGTCCGCTTCGAAGATGGATTTCTTAGGTGGATATACAGTAATTGTACCACCAGATAAACCTTTACCGAGGTAATCGTTCGCATCACCTTCAAGCTCCAATGTCATGCCTTTAGGGATGAAAGCACCGAAGGATTGACCAGCAGAACCTTCAAAGTTCAACTTGATTGTGTTATCTGGTAAGCCACTTTCACCATAACGACGTGTTACCTCAGAACCAACCAAGGTACCTACAACACGGTTAATGTTGTTGATAGCCAATTTAGCGCGAATTGGTTTTTGGTCCTCAATAGCTGGACGGCACATACGCAAGAGCTTGGACATATCCAAGGTGCGTTCCAATTCATGATTTTGGTCTGTCATGTGCATGTGACCTACAGAAGCATCAATGTACGGACGGAACAAGATACGTTTAAGGTCAACACGAGACAATTTGAAGTTATCGTCTTGAGATTTTTGACGAACAAGATCGATACGGCCAACCAACTCAGCTACGGAACGAATGCCTAAGCGAGCCATAATCTCACGCAATTCACGAGCAATGAAGATCATCAAGTTTTCTACATACTCAGGTTTACCTGTGAAGCGAGCACGCAATTTTTCATCTTGTGTAGCTACGCCGTAAGGACATGTGTTGAGATTACATACACGAGCCATTTTACAGCCTACGGCAACGAGTGGCAATGTACCAAAGCCGAATAACTCAGCACCGAGCATAGCCGCTACTGCTACGTCGAAACCTGTCATCAACTTGGAGTCTACCTCTAATTGAACGCGGTCACGCAATCTATTGAGCATCAATGTTTGATGCGTTTCTGACAGCCTAATTCCCAAGGCACACCAGCATGTTTCACAGATGTACGGCCAGCCGCACCTGTACCACCATCGTAACCAGAAATCAAGATATTATCTGCTTTTGCTTTCGCTACACCAGCAGCGATAGTACCAACGCCCGCTTCGGATGTTAATTTAACGGAAATACGCGCATCTTTGTTGACGCATTTCAAGTCGTAAATCAACTCAGCTAAGTCTTCGATGGAGTAAATATCATGATGTGGTGGTGGAGATACGAGCTCTACGCCTGGCGTGGAGTGACGAGCTTTTGCAATTTCAGGGTATACTTTTTTGCCTGGTAATTGACCACCTTCACCCGGTTTTGCACCTTGCGCACATTTAATTTGTAACTCTTTAGCGTGAATGAGGTAGTTCGCAGTTACACCGAAACGACCAGAGGCGATCTGTTTTACTTCGGAGTTTAGGCTGTCGCCGTTTGGCAATGGTTTGAAGCGAGCTACGTCTTCGCCACCTTCACCAGAGTTAGATGTGGAACCAAGACGGTTCATAGCGATAGCAATCGTTTCATGAGCCTCTTTACTGATAGCACCATAACTCATAGCACCCGCTTTAAAGCGTTTTACGATGGATTCTTCAGGTTCAACCTCTTCGATAGGAATACCGCCGCCTACTGGGTAGTTCAATTCCATCAAGGAACGTAATGTAACGTGGTAATCGTTGCGGATTGCCTTAGAATATTCTTTATATTTAGCGTAATCTTTTTTGATGAGAGATTCTTGTAAAAGATCAATCGTTTTAGGATTGAACAAATGCTCTTCCCCATCTTTTACAGGACCGTACCAACCGCCTGGTTCGAGTACAGTTTCGTCGGATTTGAAAGCACGTTCATAACGAGCCAAGGCTTCGTTCGCCACACCGCCAAGGCCTATACCACCGATACGTGTTGGCGTATTCACGAAGAATTTGTTAATGAAGTTAGTATTCAATCCCAAAGCTTCAAAGATTTGAGCGCCATGGTAGGAGCGAACTGTGGAAATACCCATTTTGGACATAACCTTCATGATGCCGCCTACAGCAGCTTTAATATAGTTCTTTTCAGCTTGTTCTGGCGTAATATCGCCAAGGCGTTTACGAGCTTGTAAATCGCGTACAGTTTCAAGAGCCAAGTAAGGGTTGATAGCTGTTACGCCATAACCGATCAATGTACAGAAGTGATGTACTTCACGAGGTTCACCAGATTCAAGGATAAGACCGATTTCTGTACGCAATACTTTTCTGATCAAGTGATTGTGAACAGCTGCTACAGCCAATAATGCTGGAATTGGAGCATGATTTTCATCAACACCACGGTCAGATAAAATCAATACGTTTGATCTGTACGAGCTGCTTCTTCTGCTTTAGCGCATAATTCATCTAATGCATCGCGCAAGCCTTCAGCACCCTTAGTTGGGTCAAAGAGGATTGGTAATGTAACAGATTTCATGCGGCGGCAGTCTAGAGCCTTAATAGAGGCCAATTCTTGGTTTGTAAGGATTGGTGTACGCATGGACAACGCATAGGTACCAGCCTTATTAGGCTCTGTTAAGTTACCAGAGTTACCAAGCATAACCCGTGTAGATGTGACCATTTCCTCACGAATAGAGTCGATTGGAGGATTTGTTACTTGCGCGAACATTTGCTTGAAGTAGCTGTATAACAATTGTGGTTTATCGGATAAGATAGCAAGTGGCGCATCGGCACCCATTGCACCTACAGGGTCTTTACCATCTTTTGCCATAGGCACGATCATACGAACAAGGTCTTCTTGAGTATACCCAAAGGCTTGTTGATTTTTGAACAAGTCTTCAACTTTTGGAATGTCGCTTTCATCAGCTTGTGTAATTTCAGACAAGTGAATAACGTGTTCTTTTACCCATTCATCATATGGTAATTCAGTAGCAACACGATGTTTGATTTCTTCGTCGGAAATGATACGTTGTTCCGCTGTATCGATGAGAAGCATTTTGCCTGGTTCCAAACGACCTTTAGCGCGGATATTTTCAGCATTCTCATTTACTACGCCTACTTCAGAGGCCATGATTACTCGGTCATCTGTTGTTACATAGTAACGAGCAGGACGCAAACCATTACGGTCAAGTACGCCACCGATAACAGTACCATCAGTGAAGCCCATAGCCGCAGGACCATCCCATGGTTCCATCATGAAGCTATTGAACTCGTAGAAGTCATGTTTTTCTTGGCTCATGAGATTGTTGCGTTCCCAAGGCTCAGGAATCATCATCATGATGGCATGAGGTAAGGAACGACCTGTCATGTGCAAGAATTCCAATGTGTTGTCGAACATAGCGGAGTCAGAACCGCTGTCATCTACTACAGGGAATACCTTTTTAATATCTGGGAATAAAGGAGATTCTGCTTTACCTTCACGAGCATTGATCCAGTTTACGTTACCACGGATTGTGTTGATTTCACCATTATGAACTAAGAAACGGTTAGGATGCGCCCGAGCCCAGCTTGGGAATGTATTCGTACTGAAACGAGAGTGAACCATAGCCAACGCAGATGTGAAATCAAGGTCGCTCAAATCGAGATAGAAATCACGCAATTGACCTGGTGTTAACATACCTTTATATACGATTGTTTTTGAGGACAAGGATGCGATATAGAAATCGCTAGATAATTCCTTGCTCAACGGGATAATACGTTTTTCCGCTAATTTACGGATAATGTATAATTTGCGTTCAAACTCTTTATTATTTGTTACATCTGGACCTTTACCGATAAGGATTTGAATCATCCAAGGGCGAATGGCAGCAGCTTCGTGACCAACCTTTGTACCATCAACTGGTACTTCACGCCAACCGAGAACAACTTGACCTTCTTCGCGTACTACCTCTTCAAAAATGCGTTTTTGCTCGTTACGGAGGCTTTCATATTTATGGGCAAAGACCATACCTACGCCGTACTCGCCTGCTACAGGCAAGTTGATACCAAGCACTTCGCATTCGCGTTTAAAGAACTCATGTGGAATTTGTACCAAAATACCGGCACCATCCCCTGTGTCCTTATCGGCACCTGCTCCACCGCGGTGCTCAAGGCGCTCTAAAAATACGCAAGCCATCATCGATGATACTATGGGATTTTTTGCCTTTAATATTTACGACAAAACCCATGCCACACGCATCTTTCTCAAATTGGCTACTATACATGCCATTGGCTTCGAGTCTAGCCTGATCTAGACGTTGCTGCTCTATTGTGCTCTGATTCATATCCATAACGTGCACTCCTTCATATCACTTGATCAATCCAAGCACTGCGGCATCGTTCCGTTCGGTCTTGGTGAAAGTATAAATTACAAACTATCTCTAGAAAATTCTTTCTATAGCTATATTAGACTGCATATATCTTATCTAAAATTTATATTCTATAGAATTTAATGTCTATACACAGTATACCAAAGTCCACTGTAAATTGATAATATAAAAACCGCAACCTAAGTTGCAGTAAAATCATAGCCGTATGCGTATTTTGTATACATAATGCAAAAATGACGACCTATTTAAATATTATAAATAGATCGTCATTTCCTATTAAAAATATGTTAGGGATGCACTAGTTTAATCTATTGAAAGATTTCTTCAAAACGAGCATCATCTATAATCGTCCCTACATAGAAATCGCTAAAGATACCATATCTAGCACTGGCCTCTTCAAAACGCATATCGTAAACGATTTTTTTGAATTGGATGTCATCATCGCTAAGGATTGTAACGCCCCATTCCCAATCATCTAAACCAACGCCACCTGTAGTGAACTCAGATAAGATCTCAAGATATGGTCTACCAGTGATACCATGTTCACGCATCATACGGCCACGTTCTTCTTGAGGCAACATAAACCAGTTATCATTGCCTTCACGTTTTTTCGTCATATTGTAAAGCAAATATATTTATCCTTTGGTACACATGGATATAATTTAGCATCCACTTCTGGTACATCAAGCTTTGCTTTTACATAAGCACTTACCTCTGTTACAGATGTATAAGAATATGTTTGTACAAGTACAGACGCAATAGTAAGTCGACGGAATTTGCGTTCCCATTTAGCTAACTCATCAAGAGATGGTGCCAAGATCCACAACAACAAATCCCCTTTATAACCATTTACATCATAAAAAGCATAACTGCCTTCCTTAGCTTGATGCATGGACTCCAATTCAGCCAAAAAAGCCTTTAACTCAGCACGAGCCTTCTCTTTTTCAGCCGCTTCAAAATAATTCCAGGCACTAAAATCCATAGAAAATACCATATGTTGACTATGCCAACCCTCAACAGTAGGAATTGCCTTACCCATACAATCACTCCTTTTCACACAAAATATATAAAAATAACATTTACAAATCAAAACACTTTAACAAATCAAGGCCCTAGGCCGAAGACCGTTCCCCTCTACACTAGCCTAAAGGAACCTTGTACTACGGTTGTTTAAAGAAATCTACAGTAGGTGAGGTATGGGTGTCAATAGGCGACTTTAGTAGGTCGAGGCCCTAGGCCGAAGACCGTTAAGCTAGCTGGAGCCTATTGGCGCCCATACCGAACCGGCTACGTAGAATTACAACCGCTGCACCAGTTCCTTAGCCTGCTTTACCCCATCCGGTATTCCAATTCCATCAAATGGTGTCCCAATGAGATACAAATTAGGGTAATGCTCTTTTACATGGTCTCTAACAGCTGTGATAGCAGCACGATGCCCTACATTATATTGCGGCATGCAATGAATAAGGCGATTAATCTTAATCCATTCTGGATTAGCCTCGAAATTCATAATACGTTGAATTTCATTGAGAGCCACTTCCGAAAGTTCGTCATCACTATATCGTTCTACTACATCATTACCAGGTTTACCGATAAAAACACGAAGAACAATTTTATCATCTGGTGTTGTTTGTGGCCATTTTTGATTTAGTATAGTGCAAGCTGTTAATGGAGTATCTGTTTTACGAGTAATCAACAAACCAGAACCTTTGAGCTCACCATCAAATGTAGATTTATCAAAGGCCATAATAGCAATGGCGCAACTCGATTGCTCCATGTTCCGAACTCCATCAAAGCCAGCATCATCAGTAAACCACGCTTTATATGTTGCTGGTGGCGTTGATAAAACGAGCATATCCGTTGTTACTTGTTGTCCATTTACATCAAATCGATACACAGAATCTTTATAAGATATATTAGACACGAGGGCCTCTGTTGTTAAAGTAACATTCGACGGCATTTGCTCTACAATAGCATTAATAACACTTTCAAGACCGCCCATCAATTGACGGAACATACCAGACTGTGATGCAGTACCCTTAGCAGCTTTCATGGCCCCGCTAGTCTGTGTAGATATAGACTGAGCAGCTTGCTTATTTGCAAACTGAGCATCTGTCATCGTATCTTTACCAGCACGCGGCACATCACCTACATTGGCAGCCCCTTGTGCTCCTTTAGAAACCCCCGCCTTTTGATGGCTCATCTTTGCATTAATCATGCCTTTAACCATATTCCCATATTTCTGCTCTACTTGAATAAAATGTGGGAATGTCGATAACAGACTAATCTTATAGATATCACCACCATAGATGCCCGCCAATAAAGGTTCAATTAATTTATCCATCATTTCTTGCCCTAAATGATAACGGAAAAAGTGTCCAATAGATACATCCCCATTTTCATCTAAAGAATATGGACTTTTAAAATAATCGAGCCCTGCTCGAAGTTTACCAACCCAGGAGATTAATGTAGCTTTCACAAAGGGCATCATCTCTGTAGGAATCCCCATGATAGAGCCCCCTGGAATAGGATGCATTGAGCCACGATCATATACATAGGCCTGCCCAGTTTCATTAGATACAAGAGTCTCAGCCAAGCCAAGGTCAGTAACAAGATCTGTCATTTCTGTTTTACGACTCAAATAAGAGTCCGGCCCTAACTCTACAACAAATCATCCACCCGTTGCGTTTGAATTTTACCACCAAAGCGCGGAGCCTGTTCATAAAGTTGTATCTGCCAATCTGGCTTAGCATGTCCTAAATAATAGGCGACGGTAAGGCCTGTAAGGCCACCGCCAACAATCGTTACCTTCACTTGTTAATCCTTTCTTTAATAGCCTCGGCCATCCCCGCCATAAATAGAGCATTACCATTTGGCATCGGCACACGTTCATATACTGCACCGGTCGCCTCAACGATTCTACGACATAGGATATCATTATCATATAATATTTCCACATGATCGCTAACAAACCCAAAGGGAACACATATAATCCGTTTTGCTCCCTCTAAAAGAGCCTGTTCAATCACAGTTTCGATGGTAGGTCCTAACCACTCCCCATAAGGAGGAGCACTTTGCCACGCAGTACACCAGTGATTTAAATCTACTCGTTCCGCGATTTTCTCTGCAGCCGATGTAATGTGGAATATATAATCACCAACTGTTGTAACAGGCACACTGTGTGCCGAAAAAATACACATTGTATCAGCCTGCGTTGGATTAAGATTAGCTAATCGAGAAGACCAATATTCTATAAATTGAGATCTATCCCACCAAGACTGAATATTATCCAAAGATATATGGCTGTACTCTTGTAATATGGCTTGTAGTTTACGTTCATAAGCGCCTGTCCCCACCACAGAATAAAAAGGGGATGTAACTACACTCAAAATAGATGTATAACCTGCATCAACTATCGCCTTTATAGCTTGTTCCATGCTATGAGGCTTATGAAGATATGCCAAATATATATCTTCTACCCCCAAGAGAGTTTCAAGGGATTTCTTCTGTTGCTCTCCCATTGTTTGTAAGTTTACATTATCCCATTGTCCAATGGCATCATACCGAGCGGTTAATACCTCTAATTCACCCTCACTCGGAGCTTTCCCATGACGAATACTCGTCATATAAGGTACTAAATCCGATTTCACAGGGAGTTCCAAAGGACAACAGTAATATAGCCTGTTTCATATCAATGGCTTTCACGAGCCCATAATTCACGGCTCTTTTCATGGACATAGTCGGTTAACCAGTGTAATTTTGCAGGATCCGCCTCGGGAAATACGCCATGCCCTAAGTTAAATACATGTTTACCATGACGAACACCATCTAGCAAAATTTCATCTACCGCTTTAGCAATCGTTTTCGTATCAGCATACAAATAGGCTGGGTCAAGATTACCCTGTACAGTTTGTGTGACACCTCTATTATTAGCTTCCCCAATAGAACTGCGCCAGTCTAGAGCGATAATATCAAGGGGTAATTTAGCCCATATAGGCACGAGATGATCTGTGCCTACGCCATTCATGGCGAGTGGCAAATTAGGGAATCGGGTTTTTATTGTCGAAATAATGCGTTTCATGTGAGGGAAAATAGCTTGTTCATATTCAGCGCTATTTACGGCGCCCACCCAGGAATCAAAAATCTGTAATGCATTAGCGCCTGCATTAGCTTGCATCGCCAAATAGTCAATGGACATATCCGCTAATTTTTCCATCAAACCATTCCAAATATCCGGCTCGCTAATTAACATGCCACGTGTCTTGTTATAGCTTTTTGTTGGGCCTCCTTCGATAAGGTAGGATGCAATGGTGAAAGGGGCACCGCAAAACCCTATAAGAGGTACATCAAGGACCTCTTTCGTCAATAGTTCAATGGTTTTTGCAATGTAGTCCACCTTCGTTGGATCAAATTGATGCAACCGTTCGATATCTTCTATGCGACGAATCGGTGTATCAAAAACAGGTCCTACGCCTGGTTTAATATCAACATTTACACCAATAGCTACCATAGGACTCATAATATCCTTATAAAGAATCGCCGCATCAACGCCATATTCTTTTACTGGTAACTCCGTAACTTGTGCACATAGTTCTGGTTGTTTCGTAATTTCGAACAATGTGTACTTTTCTTTAATCTTACGGTAGGCAGCTTGACTGCGCCCAGCTTGGCGCATATACCACACTGGTGTTACACCAGGATTATTTCCCTGAATCATATCTAAATAAGCAGTATTCAAACCTCCACCCCTTTCTATAAAACATGTACATACATCGATTTAAGATATTTCTCTATTAAAGTGTACTCTAAAAGTAATGAATATGCAAAGCCACTTATTATCTATATCTTTCGCAATAGGAATTTATGCACGTTGTAATATATGAGCATCTATACCAGATATAGCTTGTCCCATATAATACACTTGTTGTTGGCAAGTAAATAACCAAATTTGTTGCTGTTGCCCAAGCTCAGCCAATAATTCAAGTGCGCTCTTTTGACGATCTTCATCAAAACGAACAAGAATATCATCCAAAATAATAGGCAATGCATCCACTTGGTAGGAAAACACGTTTGCTAGTGCTAAGCGCAAGGCTAAATACACTTGGTCTGCCAAGCCACTGGACCAGTGGCTAATCGGCAAGCGGTCTCCACGCTCATTCAATAGGGCTAAACCATCTTGTAATCCCCACATATCTAATGTATAAGTGCCGTTTGTTAATCGGTTAATATATTGGGAGGCCAACTCTAACATTTTCGGTTGCGATTCTTCTTCATAGGACTGTTGTGCCCGTTCCATACAGTGTCCAATGACAACTTGTGTGGCCCAATCTTCTAGAGCCGATTCCAATTCAGATTCTAGTTCTTTCCGTTGCTGTATAGCTTCACGCTGTTCTTGATCTGACCCAAGAGCACGCATAGCCTCCACAATTTGGCCTCGTTTCATATAAATTCGCCATTGCATCTTTACGAGCACCTAACTCTTGATCTGCATGTACCAATTCATCATTCCAATTGTCTTTATTACCCTCACGCAAGCGGCGATAGAACAAATCCTTATTTTCTCCTTCCGGAGTTAACAACTCAAGCTGAACTTGGCTTTGTTTGTAAATCGTTGCCCATTGCTTATATTGGTCTTCATCGATGAGTTTCTGGCGATATTCATTAGCACCGGACAAACCACTCTTTTCAAGCAAAGCTTTTTGCTCTAACAAAAGTTCTTTTTCCTTTCGGTGCCAATTATCATACTCCATTCGATAGCTTTTACGCTGTGATTCTTTTTGCTCCCATCGAATCATTTGTTGCTGAAAGTTTTTGTATTGATTGTAAATGCGTTTTAGCTCTGTTGGTGATACAGGTGCTTCAATGCCAAGGTTATACCATAAAGTAACCGCTTGATCTTCAATAACACGTAATGATTCCTTGTGTTCCTCCAATCGCTTTTCGTAACCTTCAATGGTACGTAATTGCTCATAATATTGATCATACTCATGCTTCATGCTAAAGAAATCATCTTCATTAAGACTCTTTGCAGCCCCCTCTGGAATCCAGGCCTGCCACTCTGCTAACGCCTTATCATAGTTGGCCTGTAATTGCTTACCTTCCTCATTATAGCGTTGCTCTATAGCAGCTGTTTCCAAATTTAGCACATTTGATGATTCCTTTGGCAAAGGTATATCTAATTGCGTCTCTAAATAAGCTTTACGTTGTTGCAAACGGTCCAATTCTCGCATCCATCGCGATAAATCTGCATTATCTATATGACGAAGACGCCATCCATACCAGAATAATCCTAGCCCCAGTATTAATAAGACAATACCACCTACACTATATAATGCAGATTCTAACGCGATAAGTCCTGCCAAAGACAACAACACACCCACTACGGCCCCAATGCCACCTATACGCTGTAACCAAACAGGTAAGGCTGCCTTACGTGTAAAGCCTTCCTCCCCGATTTGAGCCTCTAAATCAGCTATATCTGCAATTACCGCTTCTAATTCTTGATGCGCCCAATTATTAACGACTCCTGTTTTGTCACTCTCTACAGAAGAATCCTTAACCACCGCCTCAGACTCACTAGACTTTGCTTCTACTTGTAAAGCTGGATCTTGACCTTGCCAATAGAGTAGTTGGTCTTTTGCGGTACGTAAGCGTTTAGATAAGCGTTCTCCTTCAAACCAATTTACATCTGTCGGAACGGATTCATCCTTGCGCCAAGCTGATTGTAAGCCTCTAGAAAAGTCGAGCTGTTCCTTAACCTTAGCAATATAGGCATCGCCTTCTTCACATTCTCGACGCAATTGTTCCCATTGAGCACCTTGCTGAATCAAGTCCTCTATATCTTGACCATACATAGTAAACGGACTATTGGGATCAAAGTTTTCCGGTTTTAAAGCCTCTTCCTTATCTAGCCACATTTGCATGCTCTGACGAGCTTCCCGAAGACCTTCATCAATACCTAAGAACGCATCTCGATTCAAAGTTTCAGGTGGCGTAAACCTTTGCATATGCTGACGTGCCTCTTCACTACGTCGGTATGTATCCCAAGCACGCAGCACCATTTCAACACCTTCACGATAATCCTGCCATTCCTTAATCTGATTTTGAATCTCTGCCTCCGTATCCTCCGAAGCACGCAATGCTTGTTGAAGCTCTACATATTGTTCTTCATGCACACTAAGAGCAGATAGACGAGCCTTATTCTCTTGTAATTGCTCTATCAATACATTGATACGACGCTTACCTGATGCAGATGCAACAAGTAAATCATTAGCACTCATTTCAATGGTTTTAACAACATTACCTAGTTGCTCACCGCCTTCAGCCCCAAAGAAACGTGCCCGCACATCTACTTCATTGAGTACATCTACACCTTGTAAATCATCTAAGGTTAAACCAAATATGCGATTATATGTTTTTTTATCAAGACCATGCCACCATAGTTGATTAGGCTCGTCCTTTAAGTTCGGCCCACCAGGAGAATAAAAATCTAAATTTTTATTCTGACGACCTAAATGATATGCAATTCCCTCTTTATCTAATTCAAGAGAACCGTTCACATAGCCATACTTCTTATGCTTTCCACCAAATAAAAGGGCTCGCATCCCCTCCAACAATGATGTTTTACCACTTTCATTGGCACCATATACAAGCTGCACCCCATTAGGGCCTGATTGAAACATCCAGTTTTCATACGGTCCAAATGAGTCGAGTCGAATCTGTTTAATGTTCATCATTAGCCCCCATTAATACCGTAACCCCTTCCATTTCACTGCGTTCCATGACGCGCTTCAATACATCGTCAGATAACAAATCTAAATAGCCGCCAAGACGTTTAGATTCTGGACGATTTACTAAAATTTGACGCACTGCATCAACATCCGTCACCGTATCATCATAGGCACGTAGATAATCACCTACCATATCAGATAATAGGCGTCGCTCTGCCAGATTAACAGCAGGGCGAGTCTTATTGGTCATGCGATATGGCATGATAAAGGTAGATTTACTCTTTTCTTCAGCTTGTGTTTCTCGAAGCCATAATTTTCGAACCGCTTCATCTGCACATAAACGATACATTGGTCCCGTACCAATTAGATTCACAGATACGAGAGTATTCTTGTTATGCCGCTTACGTAAGGATTGTTTCTTATTGCTCAATAATTCCAACAACTCAGATTCAGTTCGTATACCAGCAATATCCAGCTTAATTTCTTCAAAACGAATTTCACTAGTTTCAATAAATTCTAATTCACAATGTCCATTATGCGCTACGCGTACCATATAACATCCCTTAGGTCCAGACTCCTTACGATGCAGGCCCTGTGGATTGCCTGCATAGACTACCATAGGATCTTCTGAAAGCACCTGCGCTTTGTGGATATGACCTAATGCCCAATAGTCCATGGCACCTTGCATGATATCCGATAAATTACATGGCCCTGTTATGTTATGGTCTTCACTGCCTAAACTAGCACCAACGGTACCATGCATAACTGCGAGGGAAAACTCATCTCGTTCAAAGGCTTTGTATTGAGATGCAAAATTAGTCTGTTCGTTACCATGACCACAACTAATGCCGTATACGCCCCCCACTTCAATATTGTTAACCATAAGAGGAAAGCGTTGTACTTGAGTGTCTGAGAATACATGAACATTATCAGGCATAGCTAAGCCAGCGCGCCAGCTTTCAGCAGGATCATGATTACCTTGCACCATATATACGGGAATATGGGCCTCCCACAATTGATACATAGCACGTACAAAACGCACCTGCGCCTCTAAATTATGGTCTTCACTATTATATATATCACCACTTATCACAACAGCATTAACCCGTTCTCTAACAGCTAATTCAATGATATTGTTGAAAGCGTCATATGTTGCTTCAGCTACGGCACGGTCCACAGAACGACTCATGCCCCTCGCGTATTGAAAAGGAGCCCCTAAATGAAGGTCCCCACAATGTATAAAACGAAAAGGCTGCATATTGTCTCCTCTCGTAACAGATAAATACTAACATCTAATTATACTATATAATTATAATTCTATATAATATGTATAAGAACAGGATTGTAAACTGAGTTATTTATGTAGTTGACAATATGCGGTGAAGAATAATACAATTACATTGTAAATAAATTTGCGTTTTATAAGTTTACAATACTAAGGAGGCTATAATGGCACTTCCAACAGAGCAACAAACCCATGTGGGTTCCTATCATAAAATCTTATCCATTACCGATCGAATTCTAAATGGTGGAGAAATCACAAAAGAAGAAGCAGTTGAACTGATTCACACACCCGACGAAGACACCATGATTCTCTTGGCAATGGCAGATAAAATAAAACAACATTTTAACGATAATTCCGTCGATATTTGCGCTATTGTAAATGCTCGTTCTGGTAAATGCCCTGAGAACTGTAAGTTCTGTGCTCAATCGGCACATCACAATACAGGTGTTCAAGAATATCCATTCATGGATGATGATTCATTATTAGAAGCGGCCAAAAAGGCAAAAGAGGCGGGCGCTATTCGATTCTCTATCGTTACAAGTGGTCGCAATACATCTAACCCAAATGAGTTTAACCAAATCTTACGCGTATTAAAACAAATTCGCGAAGAAGTAGGCTTAGAAATTTGTTGTTCCTTAGGTTTGTTAACCTATGAACAAGCGCTTCAATTAAAAGAAGTAGGCGTGACAAGGTACCATTCCAATATTGAAACGGCACCAAGTCATTTTCCTGACATCTGCACTACTCACTCCTATGAGGACAAGATGTTTACTATCGACAATGCTAAAAAAGCGGGCATCCGTGTTTGCTCTGGTGGCATTTAGGTCTCAATGAAACATTGGAACAACGCGTAGAAATGGCCTTTGAATTAAAGAGACTCAACATTGATTCCATACCATTAAATATATTAAATCCGATTAAGGGTACTCCATTTGAAGATAACAAGGCCTTAAAACCTATGGAAATCTTACGTACCTTTGCAGTATTCCGCTTTATTTTACCAAAAGCATTGATTCGCACCGCTGGTGGTCGTGAAGTAAATCTTCGTGATTTACAATCCTACGCACTCAAAGGTGGTCTTAATGGTATTATGGTAGGCGGTTACTTAACAACAGGTGGTAGATCCCCTCAAGACGATTTACAAATGATTGATGATTTGGAATTAACTCGTACAGCCGTTCAACTATAAGCCAACGGTTATACAAATACGCAGTGGATTTTCTCCAAATTCCACTACTTACGAAAACTGTAGCACCTCGTGTGTTTACGACATGTTTACACATAAAAAATCCCTAGCTAGTTGCTGTCTAGCTAGGGATTTTTCTTATTCAACATATACCTTTAATTCCATAGCAAGTTATAAATTGCTTGCCCATTTGTATTACCTTCAATTGGTTCAGGATCTTTATCATAATCAACATTATCATATTGTGTACCATTTGGCATATACGCATCAACCTCTAGAATTTCCATGGTCCGATTATATCGACTAATATACACCTTATAACGAAGTTCATCGCCACCTGGTTCATTAACCTTCAACCAAAGAACTGCATCATAATCACTTTTTTGAACACTGTCATTATCTATAAATAACTGATTCCCTTTGTCATCAGGGCTTACATAATACCAATCTGTTGCTTGAGCTGTATGTGAAAACGTCATGAGACAAAAACAGACCATCAACGCTATAAGCAACTTCATAATGGCCCCCTTTCTCTCAACCCATATATTTAAAGTTCTATAATAAACATCGATTTTTTTAAATATTTTTTTAAAAAATAAAGAGAAGATACTTTTTCTCCTCTATTATCATATCAAGAAGTACGCTATTTATCAATATTTAATAAACGAAATTTACAATTCATCTAAATTTCATAAAAATATTTTATAGATATTCATTTTTACTTCATTTTCCATGCTTATAATTACGCTATCAAATGATAACCATAAGTAAATATTCCCTGATTACTTACATGTATTTATCTCCCGACAAGTAATACTAACCCCAAACCTACTACTTGTTTAAATACATAGGTCATTTGATGTTAATACTAACACTCCCCTTACATGAAAAAGGACTCCATTCGGAGTCCTTTTTTCGTTGCAAAATTAAAAGCTGCCCTAATTATATGCCCCTCCTTTACTGGACAACTAGTAAAGGAGGAACATATCATAGGGCAGCTTTTTATGTATGTATTTCTAATCCTAGATCAGATGGAACTGGTGCCACAACTGTAATCGCCTCTGTTTGACCATACGGTACAAAGGTTAAAGAATATGCATGTAGTGCTTGTCTTGTGTAAGGTTTATTTCGTGTACCATACATAGCATCACCGATGATAGGATGATGGATATGAGCCATATGAACCCGAATTTGATGTGTACGACCTGTTAATAATTTAAATTCTAACAAAGACTTTGTATCATCATGCTCAATTACACGATATTCTGTAATTGCTTCTTGGCCAAACTCATCAATACAACGACGATTATCAAATACAGGATCAACACCTATAGGCACATTAACTACACCATCAGAATTAATAGCTCCTTCTACGAGACCACGATAGATTCGATGGATACGCCCTTCTTGCAGCTGATTCGTATAATATTGTTCAGCTTCACGAGTTTTACCAAACATAATCACACCCGTAGTATCACGATCCAAGCGATGAACAGGACGAATTTTATGAACTTCGCCACGTTTTGCGTAATAACCTGCCACAAGATTACTCAATGTATGGTTTCTCGTTTGCCCTGTAGGATGAACGAGCATAAACGGAGGCTTATAGACTACAAGAGTATGGGAATCCTCATAGAGCACATGTAAAGGCCCTTTTTCGACCTCTACACCATAGTCCTTATCTTGTGGCAACTCAATCGTTATAACATCACCTTTTTTCAACATTCGTTTTGAATGAGCAATACGGCTATTTACTTTGACGCGTTTCTTCCGAAATATCATCTGTAAATTACGGGAAGATAAGAAAAACCGCTCTTTTACATAAGCAGATACGGTTGTATCTACATCCTCTTTAACTGTATATGTTTTCCAGCTCATATTACCACCACTCGTTGATATACGTATTTTGTTTAGGATATACTATATCTAAATAATCAATCCAATGAGATTCGCCGTCTAATTTACCCTCAAAAACAAGGTCTTTAGCGGAAACAGCGCCCATTAAAAGAACTGCCAAACCGCCCACATCAATAGTAAGATCGATATCTTCTTTAGCTACATCGGAAACGCGTTTGACCTTAGGCGTAATGCTTTCACCCAAGGTGAGTTCAAATACACCATCATTCCAGGTACAAAGCGAATCTGTAATTTTAATTGTTAAGGTGATTGGCATCATAACCGCTTCTGGATTAACCGGTACAGTAGTCAAAGCGGTTTCTACATCAACGATGCGCGCCATCATATAAGGCATCGTGATATGCCCCGTTTTTCCATCGGGAACGAATCGATAGCCAGTGTCATGCAACCCCTCATTCCAGCGAATGCTTTCACCTTGAGAGCGATGATTGTAAAAATAGTTCAACAATCCACGTTGAGCACGACGCGTTGTATAAACAAATTCAGTTACAGGTATTTCAGGTGAACCTAAACGATATACTGCATAGCCTTCAATCTCGTTAGTATTATTTTTTACAACCGCAATGTTAACACCTTCTGCAAAGAAGCTACCCAAGAGGCGTTTCCATTCCTTTTCGCCGCGTTCAGCATAGCCACACAAATTTTTAGTGTAGGCTTTATAAACAGGATCGAGCAATGTCCATTGTTCAATATCATTTAGCAGACCAAAGGACAATGCCTTATCAGTCAAAGGACGTAGATTCTCAAGAGGCATGGTCTGTACCCATTGATGAGCATACAGATCCCAGCCATATTGCTGATAAAATCCAGCCTTAGAAGGCATTAAAATGGTAATGCCTTGACCACGGCGGCGCAATTCCTCCAAAGAATAGGTTAACAAAGCTCCCCCAATGCCGCCTCGACGTGCAGCCGGATGCGTAGCTACGCCAACCATATAGCTCGTTGGCAATACGGCACCACGCACATTAATATTGTATTGACGCAAATGAACGGTGGACAACAACTGCCCTTCTTGAATACCTACAACTGTATTTTCAGGTTCATAACAATTAGAAAAATAATATTGAAAGAACGGATCTTCTTTTGGTTCAAAGCAATACGCCCATAAAGCCTCAACTTGTGGCGTATCTTGCGCTGTAGCAATTCTAAAATCCATACTACTTCCTTTCTATGATTACAGTAGTAACTGCAACTATTGTATTGAATAACTATATCTATTGCACTGACAAAAAAATATATACTCTCTACCCTTTATTATAACGGAAAAGAGTGGCACCATATAGTACCACTCTCACAATCCGTATTAGATTAAACTAATTATTTACCACCTGTGGCATTATCTGCCTCATTAGCATATACAGCATCATATTTTTCTGCGAAATGATCCGGATTATAGGATTCTTTCGCTTGGCGAAGACCTGGTAAGCCCATATCTTCTTCACGGTTGATGAATTCTACACCACTAAATTCGTGACGGATGAACTCGTTATTAATTGCTTGATATAAACCACGAATATCTGGATTTGCCTTTTCAATATGAATCAAAGCAATTTTATCATTTAGCATTTCACCAATACTAAAAGCTTCTACACGACCGAACAACTTAATAGCTCCACCTTTTAGGCCTAAGGCATCCCAATTATCAAAGAGCAAATTGATGGCTACCAATTCATCCTCGATGCCCTCTTCATGATGAGTTTCAACCCAAGATGCAGCTGTTTCACGGCACAAAGGTATAATATCTTCCGTAATTGGTACATATTCATAGTTAGAATATTGCATACGAAATTGATTCAAATGATTTTTCTTTTGTCGGAACTTCTTACCGGACAAATTAATAAGATCTTCTGATTTATAAATATATTCGTAGTTGTCGCGATCAGGTGTAAACTCATAACGGCCTGGACATAAATCCTCCATACGTTCCTTTACAACCTTACTAACACCTTTAAAGCGGAATGGTAATTTGTTTTCTACAAACCATTCTTTAGCACGCAACAAACCATCGAGGAATTTTGCATCTTTACCTGCAAATGGAGGCAAAAGGAATGGGGCACGCTTGCCACCACCTTGGATGTATAATACGCCATTTTCCTCAGCCCAACGAATACCATACGGTTCTTGCCACATAAATAATGTGGTAAAGCAATTATCCGACGCTTCATAATGATGCTGTTCAAAATATTTATCAATTAAGGGCTTATCTCTTAATTCAAAACGCTTAAATTCTAAAATAATAATCTCCTCCTATCAAATCCTAGGTTGGATATAATGTAACTACACTCAATATATATAGAACTCTATTGAACCTTTACCTTCTCACCTAATTCAAAGGTCCCTTTAGTTGTAATAACTTGTTCACCTTCGTTTAGGCCTGTCATTATAGATACATAACCATCCTGTTCATCGCCCACTTCAACAACACGCACATCCACCGTATTATTAGCAGTCAAGACGTATACATATTTACCATCTTGATTTTCACGTACTGCCGTAGAAGGTACCACGAGCATTTTCGCTTGCGCACTAGATTCTATCGTCAAGCTATAAAATTCACCAGCTTTAATGGTTCCCTTTTCATTATTGAAAGTAGCCTTGACTAGCACACTTGGCACATTCTCGGGTTGATTAGTATCCAGATAGGTTAATTCACCAGGAATATCTGTATCTCCTACATGTAAAAATACATTTATTGTTGATTTCGCCTCTGGTCGAGCTAACTTCATAGCCGCATCACGAGGGATACTCAAAGCAGCTACCATCGGTGTTTCTTGTTGAATCAACATAAACGGACGATCTGCTATCGCCATTTGGCGATCCTCATTATAGATAGCAGTGACCACCCCAGCAATAGGGGCCGTAATATTAGCGGCTGCAATTTGTGCAGATACCTGCGCAATTTGTGCTTCAATGGCCGCTACATTAGCACCACTACCACCACCCGTTGTGGTTGTCACCGTTTGAGGTCGAGATCTTTCAAGAATACGATTGTATTCTTTTTCTGTAATGTTACCAGCTTCGCGCATCTGCCGCGCACTTTCAAGCTGAGCAGTACTGATGGTAGGAGCCGTTATTGCAGTTGTAACAGACGGCGTGTACGCTTGCGCTGTACTAAGTTGACCTTGTAAAGACATCAATTGTTGCTGCAAAGCAGACGTATCAATGGTTGCCACCACTTGACCTTGCGTCACCTTATCGCCTACCTTCACAGTATACGTAGCAGAACCAGAAACGGTCGGCGTTATGGTCGCCTTATTAAGGGCCGTCACATTCGCTTCATTATGAATCTGTAATGGCATATCCTTATAAGCGACATCAGCTACAGATACCGTAGATGTACCGCAACCAGCGAGCACACTCACAACAATTGTCAACATGGCCAAAACAGCACCAAGTCGTAATTTGTTCATACTTTCACCTTATCTCTATTCATTGTATTGATTTATATCAATACCTTAGTATATCACAAAACCGATAAGAATTGTATGAAAGCTAATTCCCTACTTCATCAGATATAATCGTATATCTGTTATAATATTTATAGACAACGGTATATGTCGGCCTAGTATAATAAATATATCATATATTGTGAACCATATGTAAATTCAAAATATTAGATATATCAATATAATAACACACGGAGGGATTTCATGGAAGAACGTATGGATTTTAGAATTTTAAATAATGGTAGTTTTGTGCCATCTATTGGCTTTGGTACATATAAAACGGGAGCTCTCGACGAAACCGAGCAAGCCGTAACAAACGCTTTAAATGCAGGATATCGCCTATTTGATACAGCAGCTTACTACGATAATGAAGAAGCCGTACGGAATGGAATCAAAGCATCTGGCATTAATCGTTCAGATATCATCATTACCACCAAGATCTGGCATACTGATGCCGGTTATGATGCTACGATGCGTGCCGTTGAAAGTTCCCTAAAAAAACTCGATACCAATTATATTGACATCATGTTAATTCACCAACCAATTGGTGATTACTATGGTTCTTGGCGCGCTATGGAGGAATTATATGATCAAAATATACTGCGCGGACTAGGGGTATCAAACTTCTACGAAGATAGATTAATTGATCTTATCTATCATGCCAACGTAAGACCTGTAGTCAACCAAATCGAATGTCACCCATTCAACCAACGTCAATCCCTGTGGGAAATAATGAGAAAATATCAAATCGTTGGCATGGCTTGGTCCCCTTTCACACGTGACCGCCAACCTATATTCGACCACCCAATTATCAAAAGCTTAGCGGAAAAATACGGTAAAACAAAACACCAAATCATCTTGCGCTGGCACATCCAACGCGGCATGATTCCATTACCAAAATCAAATTCTTTGGAGCATATGAAATCCAACTGTGACGTATTCGATTTCAAACTATCTATTACGGATATGGATCTCATGGAGCTATTAGATCAAAGAGCATTTTTGGAAAATCATCATACTGCTGCTGGGCTTGAGCGGATTTTACAACTAAAATAGTTATAGTTTTTGAATCTCCGCATTCTTATCTCTACCAACATACACAAATGGAATATCCCCTCCGTCAAGTCCAGTAATCAGGCTGTTCCTTTTCTCAAAACGCTCTTTGATTTTGGGGATATATTAAATATTTTGTACGATAAGCATATATGTGATGGTCCCTGCTGCAATTGAGATTAGCATCTTTCGCTTCCAAAGATGTAGTAAAGCGGTCACCAAAAAGGCCACTATTTCCGGAATGCCATACGGATAGGAAAGCACCACTGTATCTTTAAATGTATATACCATCAGCATGCCCATAACAGATGCCGGTAAGGCCTTACCAATAAATAGAATAAATGGCGGTGCCTGTTTACCAGGTGGAAATATGAGAAACGAAATAATTCGTGTAAAAATCGTGGTTAAAGCGACTATAGCAACGGTAATTACCATTTGCAACTCAGTCAATTCTCACACCTCCCCACTTATATGCCACGTAACACATAGCCAGCATAGATATCATAGAGATGAGCATAAATGCTTGTTTACCAAACAAGATAAGCATCACTAAAGCAAGAACCATTCCAGAAATACCAAAGATACGTGTTTTCTTATTTTTTGCATTTAATAGCATTTCTATAAAAATAACAATAAACAACCCTGGCAATACAAATCCCACACCACGCAAGTCAAAATTTGATAATAGATTACCAAAAAGACCACCAGCAAAGGTACTAACAGCCCAAAATAGTCCATTGAGCCAGGATATATGAAAGTAAAACCATTTTTCATCAACATTATCTGGCAATTTTGTAGTTGCATTGATAGCAAAACTTTCATCACACATCCAGAACACGGTAGGGAACCATTTCCAACCCATGTTTACATATTTCGTCAACATAGATAAACCGTAAAATATGTGGCGACCATTAACAAATAGAGTGAGCATTAACGCTGTAAGAGGATCAAATCCCCCCATCAGTAAACCAATGGTAACAAATTCCATCGAACCTGCAAATATTACAATACCTAATACAGGTGGTACCCACCAGGGAAAACCTTGGCTCGTGGCATAAAGGCCAAAACCAAGACCGATAAAGAAAAAACTAATCCCCATAGGAATCATAATTGGAAGGGCATAACTAAACGCATGTCGCCCTTTATGTAGTTGTTCCATTAGTACTGCCCTACCTTTCTAAATATCTATGAACTACGAAAATATCTATTGTAAGATGTTATAATATAGTTTAATATCACAAATACAACCCGTAATATTGACAAATACAACCCGTAATATTGACACAAAGAAAAGACACCTACTAGGTGTCTTTTCTAATATACATACTATTATACCGATTATAATGCACGTGTCAAAATTTCCCGAGTCACTTCAAGTGTGATATCGCGTTTTTCTCCTAGTTTTACCATACCGTGATTTTCAAGTTGTTTTACAATTTTATCAATTGCTTCAGTACCTAGACCATAATCTTTCAAGTGAGTAGATACACCCAGGGACTCGAAGAACTCACGAGTTTTAGCAATCGCTTTATCCGCCTTTTCTTCTGGAGTACCTTCTGTAATGTGCCATACGCGCGTAGCATATTGTGCCAATTTTTCAAGCTTGTCTGCTTTTTTCACCTCTAACAATGCAGGCAATACGATAGCTAATGTTATACCATGGTCAAGATGGTATGCAGCTGTCAACTCATGACCGATAAGATGTGTTGCCCAGTCTTGAGGCACGCCTGCACCAATCAAGCCATTTAATGCTAAAGTAGAGGCCCACACGTGGTTAGCACGGATGTCGTAATTTTCTGGATTTTCTACCGTTTCTTTACCGATTTCAATCATAGTTTTCAAAATGCCTTCACTGAAACGATCTTGAATACGTCCTTCTACAGGATATGTTAAATATTGTTCTGTCGTATGTACAAAGGTGTCAATAACACCATTCTTAACTTGTTTCAGGCAATGTGAACGTCAATGTTGGATCTAGCATAGAGAACTTAGGGAACACTAAGCTACTAAACACAGGAAACTTACCATCACCATACGTAATGACAGCACCATTGTTCATTTCAGAACCCGTAGCAGGTAATGTCATAACTGTACCAAACGGCAATGGATTTGGTACCATTTCAACGGGAACCTCTGGCACACCAGCTTTCATAACCTCAATCACAGGACCATCATAGGTAGCACCCATAACGATGAGTTTTGTAGCATCCACTACAGAACCACCACCTACAGCAAGGACAAAATCTACACCATTTTCTTTGATAAAAGCTACAGCTCGTTCACACGTTTCAAGAGATGGATTCGGCTCAATACCGCCAAATTGTTCCACCTTACGGTTACCAAGCGCAGTCTTAACACGGTCGATGAGACCACTTCGAACTGCACTGCCACCGCCATAAGTAATCAAGACCTTAGCTTCTTTTGGTACAAGTGTATCCAATTCTGCTAAACGGTCCTTACCGAATACGATATGAGTAGGGTTATAAAAATCGAAGTTAAACATAAAGCCTCCTCCTTTATAAATTGTACGCAACTTTTCTTTATAGTATACCATATTCCATTGAGCTAAGCATGATATAACTAGTTATAAATACATCGTAGCAAAATGTATAGCTAACTTCATACCATATAACTTCAATCTATGGCAAGCCATGTATTTTTAATTCTATGCATCATCCTAGTCCTGTGATAGGATATAAAACATATTCAATATAATCTATATATTACACCATTATAAAAGCTTGATTCGATACAAACACTTAGATACTAGCTTTCACAATGAACGAAAGGGAGATAATATGAAACTAAAAAGATTAATCGCTCCACTATTAGTGGGCGTTTTAGCATTTGCCATTGCCGGTTGTGGTAACAGTACACAAACTAGCGAGACACCGAAAGAGATTAAAATTGGTGCTACCGCAGGTCCTCATGCACAAGTAGCAGAGGCTGTAGCAAAAGAGGCTCAAAAGCAAGGTATTAACCTTAAAGTTGTAGAATTTCTGACTATGTAACTCCAGATAAGGCGTTAGCAGATGGAGATATCCAATTAAATGCATACCAACACGTACCATTCATGGAAAACTTCAATAAGCAAAACAATTCAAACCTTGTAGCCATCGGCAAAACAATCTTGATGCCTATGGGGTTATATAGCAACTCCATTCACAGTGCGCAAGATGTACCAAATGGTGCCATCGTAGCCGTGCCTAACGACCCAACAAACGGCGGACGAGGCCTTGCATTACTTGCAAAAGCAGGCCTTATTACATTGAAAGATGGTGTAGGCTTTAAAGCAACTGTAGCAGATATTACATCTAACCCTAAAAACCTTCAAATCCAAGAATTAGAAGCCGCTCAATTACCTCGTAGTCTCGACGATGTAGCCGTAGCCGCTATCCCTATGAACTATGTTCAAAGTGCGGGCCTCAATGTAGAGAAACAAGGCTTCTTCTTAGAGCCAAAGGATGAACCTTTAGCTGTTATGATTCTCGCTGTACGCGGTCAAGATAAAGACAACGAAACATACAAAAAAATTGCAGAAATTTATAAATCAGAAGCCATTAAACAATTCATTAAAGATACATTCAAAGGCACTATCACATCTGCCAATTAATATAAAAAATCTCCATTCTTCTTAGGATGGAGATTTTTTGTTATAGGGTAAAATGTAACACAAAAATAACGCCCTACAAAGGTAGAGCGTTATAGTATATTATTCTTCTGTATCAAAGGTAACATCCAATGGTTGTCGTTCCACAATATTGCGATAACGAACCTTTGGATAGCCCATCAAGATGCCACCAGCAATGATTTTATCCTCGGGTACACCTAATAGTTTCAACAATGGTTCATATTCTGCTTCCCCAGCATGTTCAAAGAAGCCTGCCCAGCAGGTACCAAGACCTACTGTTGGCGCATACAACTCTGCATAAGATAGACAGGAATGCCCAGAATCATGCGTGCGATGCACATCTTTTTTAGATCCAATAGCCACTATTAAAGCTGGCGCATCACGTAAAATATATTCTTTGCCCTTATCCACTTCTGCTTGTGCAGCGCGCGCATATAAGCGCATAATAGGCACCGTTTTCGCCGCAAAATGCATCCACTCAAGAACGAGATCAGCAATACGGCGTAACTTTTGTTTATCCCGAATTACGATATATGAAATACCTTGTGTATTAGTTGCTGTTGGAGCCATTCTCGCAACATTTAATACCTTGCGAATAAGCTCAGCAGGAACTGGTTTATTTTGATAGTTACGAATAGAACGACGACTACGTAAAAATAGTTCGGCCTGTTCTGGCGTAATTTTAGTTTCTTTTGTAATATCCACTTGTTCAGCACGCGGTGTAAGGTCGCTATCTAAAGCAAGCGTAGGACATACTGCAACGCAATGACCACAGGATATACACCCTCCCCGACCTGTTACAGGACCATCATCGGTCATAACAAGTAGGCCTGTGGGACAATCGGCTACGCATAGACCACAACGAGTACAGACTTCTGTATTCACGGTAAATAACATAGTAATGAAACCTCCAAACACATACTATGAAGTCTATTATATCATATAAAATCAATTCTTAGGATAGCAAAAAAATATAACACATATGTTTATGAGATAATCTTTACTCATAAACATATGTGTTATGTTGTCATATCTACTGCTTTCACAATCAATATGATGATTTAAATATTATGCCTCATCCTGTGTAGAATTATCATAAGCCTCTTTATCAATAGTGCCCATGATTTTATCTACTACGAGAGCATTTGTTAAGGAACCGGATACGTTCAAGCATGTACGGCCCATGTCTATCAATGGATCGATAGCAAGAATTGGGCTGATGGATGTGAAGTACGCACCAAGGCCTGTACCGCTAAGAGATACGGATGCAGCCATTGTAGCTGTACCAGGAACACCTGCGATACCAACGGAACCGATAGCGATAACGATAACACTCATGATATACATAGTCATGTCGAATGGAATATTCGCTACATTAGAAATATACACTACAACAAGTGCTGGGAATACGCCGGCACAACCTTGCATGCCCGCTGTAGTGCCAAAGGATGCTACTGTATTAGCAGTTGTAGCATTTACGCCAAGACGTTTTGTCAATGTTTCAACAGTCAATGGCAATACGCCCATAGAGGAACGGGATGTGAAAGCTAGCAATAATGGCGCTTTCGCTTTCTTGAAGTATGTAATCGGATTGTAACCAAAGCTAGCAATCAAGATAGCTTGAACAACGAACATAATCAAGATGCCAACGTAAAGCAATACTACGAATAAGCCCATATCAAGGATAGCTTGTAAGCCACGAGTTGCCAATGTAGATGCTAACAAGGCAACTACACCATATGGCATAAGACCGATAATGAAATCTGCTACCCAAGAGATTAATTGGTGAAGCTCATCAAACAATTTAGTGAACATCTCCATGGAGTTTGTGCCAGTTTGTTTTAATAGACGAGCTACGCTACCAAGGATAATCGCAAATACTACGATACCGATAACATTTGTTTCAGCAGCCGCTTGTATTGGGTTACTTGGAATCAAAGCACGGAATGTATCAACCATCGGTTTGATTTCACGAATCTTTTTACCAGATTCGACGATATCAAAGCCTTGCCCTAAACCGAACGCATTCCCCAAGATAAGACCAACTACAGCAGCAACGGCTACCATGCCTAGGTTCGTAGAAACCATGGCTACTACCAATTTCTTAAGATTAGCACCGGCCTCCATGTGCAAGATAACGTGTACAATGGAGATAAAAACGATAGGAATAACAAGCATACGGATTAAGTCGATGAAGCCACCACCTACCAAGGAGAACCACTTTGTACTTTCCTTGATATAAACAACTTTAGTTGGATCATCAGGGAATCCTGCAATAACTTGAACTGCTATACCAAGCACGGCACCAACAATGGTACCAATAATAACGAGATTACCAAAAGATGTACCTCTGCGTTGCAACACATAAATACCGATTAACGCTAGCACAAACACAGCGATAATACTAATACTCAATGAATTGCTTAACATGAGGTAATCTGTAAAGAATGGAATATTCATAATACACCTCTTTTAATTCATATCATAATAATAGGTTATGAACTTAGTATATCATATATTGAAATTTACAAGTGCTATATCGAAATTTCTACAAATAGATATATGCCTATTTTACATTCTATACAAAGGTGCAAAAAGGCGACCTTCCATCGGAAGATCGCCTTATACAGTCTTTAGTTATATTAAGCCTCTAGTATTAGGACTATCTGTTAACTAGGACATATGTTACTTGGATAGGACCATGAGCACCATCTACAGTAACGAGCTCGATATCAGCCGTACGAGACGGACCGGAAATCAAGCAGATATTTGTAGGGAAATTAGCTGGATCATTGTGGTAACGTTCAGCCAAATGTTCCATTGTTTGTGTCATGCGTGGGTTGATTGTATCAGTGTACAATACAGCAATATGAGTTGTAGGCAACAAGCTGATAGCACGACCAGATTCTTCGCCAGATGCTTGTACTACAGTAGCTGTTTCAGCAATACCGCAGTATGGGAATGTAATACCAATATCTGCATTGGCAGTATTAGAAATACATTCTTCACGACCTTTAGATGCATCCCATTGGAAGTATGTACGTGTACCACCATTATTAGCAGCATCTTGTTCGAACAATTCTTTAATTTATATTCATCTACTTCAGGAGTGCTTGGGAATACAACCTTACCATTGCCCCAGTCTTCGATAGCTGCCAAAATTGTTTCACCTAATTTATCAGGTGTAGTTTCAACGAATTTTGTACCAACACGTTGACATTGTTCCTTAAACATTGTCAAAATTTGATCTTTATTCAAATCTTTGAACATAGTTTCTTGAGGACCATGGCTGTAATCAAAACCCTCTACAAATGCAGGGCACATTTCTTGATCACGGCCTAATGCACGAGATAAACGTGCAATAAATTGTTTACGTTTAGCTTCATCCATTATTTTTTCTCCTTCTTCTTGTTCTTTTCATGTTCAGCATATAAGTCACGGAATTTCTTGAACTTCAATGTACCCATTTCTTTAGATTTAGTCCAGCCATTCATAACCGGAATAGCTTGAGTCCATGTAGGCATATTGCCTTCTTTATTACTAATCAAGTTCATACCGATAGCACCAGCTTTTGTACCAAGGTCGAATAATGTGGAGTTACCAAACATCTTAGCCGCTGCAGTGAAGATTGCTTCTTCTGCTTTCGGACGAGTTTTTCGATGTCAGCCATAATATGACGGTGTTCCATCAATAATTCATGCAATGGAATAGCTACTGGACAGTTTTCTGTACATGCACCGCACAATGTGGAAGCATATGGAAGATCGCCTGCTACGTCGTAACCTTTGAACAATGGAGTCAATACAGCACCCATTGGACCTGGATATACGGAGCCATAACCGTGACCAGAGATGTGACGGTATACAGGACAGATGTTCATACATGCACCACAACGGATACAACGTAACATTTCTTGGAATGTACCACCCAAGATACCGGAACGACCGTTATCGATAATGATGATGTGAGTTTCTTCAGGACCGTCAGCTTCGCCAGCGCGAGCAGGACCAGTCATCATGGAGAAGTAGTTGGAAATTTTAGAACCTACTGCAGAGCGGTTCAACATTTCCATCATTACGTCAAGAGCTTTGAAGTCAGGAACGATACGTTCTGTACCTAAGAAGATTACTTGAGTCTTAGGAATGGAACTAGACATACGACCGTTACCTTCGTTGGAAACGATTGTGCAAGTACCAGATGCAGCAACTGCAAAGTTACAACCGTTAACACCTACGTCAGCTTTCAAGAAGCGTTCACGTACATAACCACGTACGAAGTGAGTCATTTCAGTAGGGTTTTCAGTACCTGTATAACCTAATTTTTCAGCGAAGATTTCGCGGATTTTATTACGTTCAAAGTGAAGGCCTGGTACTACGATGTGAGATGGTGGGCTCACTGCAGTTTGCAAAATGAATTCCGCCAAGTCAGTTTCGTTTACTTCAATACCAGCTTCTTCAAGAACTTCGTTCAAACCAATTTCTTCAGTTAAGATAGTTTTGGATTTAACGATCATTTTAGCTTCGCGTTCACGAAGAATATCTAAAGCGATTTGAGTTGCTTCTTTATCGTCGAATGCAAAGTGAACTTTAGAACCAGCTTTCAGCGTTTTCAGCGAATTGGTTTACATAGTAATCCAAATTGTTAAGAACGTGATCACGAAGTTTAGCTGCTTCTGCGCGGAAATCTAACCATTCAGGAACGTCCGCAACTACTGTATTACGTTTATCATAAAACACGTCTTGTGCTTTTTTGATAGCTGCAACTTTGAAATCATCAGCCAAACATTCTTTTATACGTGTTTTATAGGGGCGATTGTCATATATAAGTGCCATGTCGTCTCCTCCTTAACGGCAGTTTAAGATTTCAGCAATATGCATTACTTTGATACGGCGATCGATTTCGCCTTCTTTGTGAAGACGGTCAAGCATACCAGCGATGTTCATCAAGCACGCTTGGTCAGAACCGGAAATAACGTTAGCACCTGTGCTAGCGATTTCCAATGCTTTTTCGCGTGTCATAACTTCACTGATTTCAGGGTTTTTAACGGAGAAAGTACCGCCGAAACCGCAACAACGATCTGCGCGTGGTAATTCAATCAATTGAATGTCTTTTACATTGCTAAGGAGTTTGAAAGGTGGTTCTTTTACTCCCATCAAACGAGTTACGTGGCAAGAAGTATGGTATGTAACAGTGTCGTTAAAGCGTGCGCCAACGTCCTCTACACCCAATACATCAGTAATGAATTCTGTGAATTCGTAAATTTTGCCGCTCAATTTTTCTGCACGTTTGCCATTCAGGTTGACCTTCCAAGAAGTGTTGGTATTCATCGCGAATAGCGAATGCACAGGAGCCAGACATACTAACTACATAGTCAGCATTCTCGAAGCATTCAATTGTGTTCTTAATAGCATCCATTGCAGCTTCGTTATAGCCAGAGTTAGTGAACATTTGTCCACAACATACTTGTTTCTTAGGAACTACGAGTTCGCAGCCTAATCTTTCAAGTACCTCTACACCAGCCATACCTACATGGGGGTAGAACATATCAATCAAACACTGTTGGAAAAGATGAATTTTCATGTTTTTGTCCTCGTCTTTTCTAGTACTTAACTCAAAAAAAAATTTGATATGTATTCGTTTAGGACGACAATATTTTAGCTAATTATCGACCTTAAAATAAATTTGACGATCTTTAAAGGGTTATATTTAAAGAACATTTCTATATAATTATAAATAAGGGTAATACAAATGTCCAAGCAATTGCTATATTCGTATTTAGACTTGTATAAATCATATCGTTATGACTAAAAGTAATAATCAAAATTGAGTTTTATCACACATCGACCAAAATTTATCACTTTTTTCTATAAATCCCTTACTTTCGCTATTTGCGAACGTTTATCAACTTCTTATTTTTCGTACTAAATTTTTCCTCATTCTCAATTGTTATACTAAAAAGTAGCACTTTCATTATTATTCATCTAATTTTTATCCTTATATATTACATTTTCTTATAGTAGTGGTTATTTCATAAAAGTGCTATAATTTATGTATATAAACGTAATTCGAAAGGAGCTTTCACATGAAACTCAATAAATTGTCCCTATCTCTAGCAATTACATTGGCACTAGGATCTACATTTGGCATGGCTCATGCACAAACTACGGCAACAGCTACGAAAGCACCTGTTGCAACAAGCACAAAAGCATCTACACAAGCACCGGCTCAAAAGACTGAAGTCCCTGCAAAAGCAAAAGAGGTTTTACCTGCTGGCGTATATCCAGACACAAAAGACAACTGGGCTCGCGACGCTATTCAAGCAATGACAGAGGCTGGTTACTTATCAGGTTATGCAGATAATACATTTCGTCCTGGTAAAAGCATCACACGCGAACAAGCCGCTACTATTTACAGCAAAGTATTGCAACACAATATGAACGAGCAAGAGCTTGCTGACCTAGTAACAAAAGAAAATGGTATTTCTTATACGGATATCGAAAACGACCGTTGGTCTAATACAGCTATTAAATTAGTAGGCGCAGCTGGTGTTATGGAAGGTACTACAAAAACTACTTTTACCCCATCTAAAGCTATGGACCGCGAAGAATTCGTTGCCTCTGCAGCTAATTTAGTTAAGAAAATCAAACCTGATACACCTGTAAAATTTGAAAAGGTTACATTTAAAGACGGTGCAAGCATTTCTAAAGCTTATGTAGCGGATATTGAATACATGGCACAACGCGGCTATGTAGCATCCGGTGCAACTACAGATTTTAATCCTAGTCAACCTGTCACACGTGCACAAGCAGCTACTATCTTAAATCGTATTTTGAATGGCGAAACTGCTCTAGTTCCTAGCAAGACAACTGCTACAAAGGACGATGTAAAGCAAGATGCTAAAAAAGTGGAAAACAAAGCTAAAGCTGTAGAAAAAGACGTTGAAAAAGACATTAAAGCAGACGCAAAAAAGGCAAAAGCGGATGCAAAAAAAGCAGAAGCAGCTGCAAAAGCAGATGCGAAAAAGTTAGAAAAAGAAGCTAAAGCTAATAAGACTGATAAGATTTCCGAATCTAAAGTTGAACAAACACCTCGCATCGTTCGCCCTGTACGTCGTAGCACATTAAAACCACTCGATCAAAAACAACAAGATGCATTGGAAAACAGTGTTTTCACACAATTAAACAAAACATATAGAACACCAGAAGCATTCCAAGACTATGGTGTTATGTACTGGCGTGATAATCAATTACATGTAGCATTAAAATCCAATGCAGATATGGATACTGTAAAGGCTAATTTAGCAAGCCAAGGTAATTCAACAATTAATAACTACGTTGTTGTAGAGCCATCCCAATACAGCCAAACTGAATACGATGTAATCGAATCTAATTTCCGCAATTATTACAGCAAAAACGAAAAAGGCGGCAATGTGATTGCCATCTTCCCAGATGTGGAAAACAATCAATTATATGCTGTGGTTAGTACTGCAAGCAGAGAAACACAACAAGGTATTTCCAAGGTATTCGGTTCCAAAGTAAAAATGACTGTAAAACGCTAATTACAATTACGCGTAAACCCAACTCATGTATTACCAATAACCCCTAAAAACAGCGTTTTTTAACGCTGTTTTTGGTATATCTACAACTATGATTAGGAAGGATATGTATGCAACAAAGATCTAAATACACATTACGGGCCCTCATCCTGTCCGCTTTAATTACTACATCTGGAATGGCACTTGCCGCAACAACTGAAACAGCGGCGCCTAATACAACGCAACCAACGGTAACGGCTACAGCAGATACATCGGCTGTAGCAATTGGGTCTGCCAATACTACCGTTGTAAATCAACAATTACGTTCTGGCGTTGTTACATCGCAAAAAGATATTCAGGATGTGCGGCCATATATCTTTTCCGATGTACCAAGTGATTTTTGGGCCGCCAAATCAATTAGTGCAGTAGCAAAAGCTAAATTGATGAAAGGCTATTCTGATGGTACATTCCGACCTAATCAACCGATGACTCGTGAAGAAGTAGCCTCTCTATTCAACAATATCACCGATGATGGTGAGGCGGCATTCATTTCTAGTCACTTTAAAGATATTACATCTGACCGTTGGTCTGCTCTGGCTATTGAATCTGTAGCTAGAAAGAATATCATCTCTGGCTATGGCGATGAAACATATAAACCTGAAAAATTCATGTCTCGCCAAGAGTTTGCTGTCGTAGCAGATAATTATCTACACTATTTAGGCTATACTACAGATGATCCTACTGTACTTGATCAGGTGGCTTACGGAGACCAAAAATTCGTGGCTCCTTGGGCTCAAGATGCGGTTCGTGAAATGGCATACTTAGGATTTACTAACTACGCACCTGGAACGATGTTTAACCCTGAAAAATACGTTACTCGCGCAGAGGCCGCTGAAATCTCTTATCGCATGACACAAACACCGCAGGCATTGGCATTCCATAACGCATTATATCGTCAACAAGTAGAAACTAAAACAGCGTCTATCATTAGCCAAGCCCTTCATTATGGACAAGACTTTACACAATTTAGAAATGATGGGGCCCTCTTCTGGAAAGACGGTAAATTGCACACTACCGTAGTAGAGAAAAAACAATTTGATATTGTTAGTACAGCACTAAAAAATGCCCAAGATCCCCAGCTTGATATGGCTCTTATCTTGAGCCAAGGCAAATTGACACAAGCCCAATTAGAGGACTTTCAATCTGATGCATTAGCAATCTACGAAGCAAAAGAGCCTCAAGGCAAAATCATCAGTATTCTACCTAATGATGATGCATCTGTATTGGTCATCACTGCTGATTCTGTACAAGCGGGTACAACAAAAGCATTTAAAAAGAATTTTGGCAAAAATGTAATACTTCAAACGCCACCTACGGAAACTCCGGCTACAACCATTCAATTCCCATTGCCATTAAAACCAACTAAATAATCTATTAGGCAGCCCTTCGGGGCTGTCTTTTTTCAGCAAATTTTCATCGCACAAAAAAATTCCCTCCGCCTCTAGGCGGAGGGAATTTCTCGTAAGTATTAAGTTGTTTGCCACATAAAACAGTCTGTTTACCCTTTTGGTGCCATGCACCTTGCATTGTTTTCAATACAGACACATATAGTTAGTTTTGTTATTTGGTCACATCATTTGACGGTCACGCAAATTGCCAACTGGCACATACACAGTACCAGCACTATGAATTGTATCCACATCTTGTTGAAGAATCATTACTACTGAATAATCTTCTGTTGTGTAGAATTCAGTTGGCATCTTGTCGAATGAAACATCCGCACCAACTGCATCTTTTACTTGTTGATTATTGTTAATAGCATTAACGAGTTCTTTCTTATTCAATCCACCAAGATCATACAAGGATAATTGACGACCTGTTGTAGTATTGAACGTAAAGCCTTTTACATAATTTACACCATTTGCATCACCATCACGCATAGTATAGGTGTGAATTAAAACACTAAAGATACCGTTTTTATCCGTTTTTACATCATAGTACATGATGACATTCGTCTTATTAGCATCTTTTTCGTTTAATTTTTGAGTATCATTTTGAACCTTAGAAACGTATTTCTTAATCGTTGTATTGATGGTCTTTTCAACGACAGGGCTAACAGATTTAACCGTTGGGAATACGAGTTTCAAATGATCTGTAGTCGCATCTATGGGAGATACGCCTACCTCTTTACGATCCATATAGCGATCTGCATTTGGTGCTACTACTTCGATAGTACCACGATCAGTTTTGTTAGCTACGGAACGTAGTTTTTGATTTTGCTCAGGTGTAGCTGTGCTAGAAACACGATATGTTACATCGTAACGATCGTTTTGAGTTTCTATAACTGCACCATTATCCTTTGTTACAGGAATCGCTTCGCTAGCGGCTGCCAAAGATGTGAGTGGCAATGCGGCAGCCATCATGATGAGAACAGTCTGTTTTAATTTCATGGTTAACCTCTTACTTTGCTTGTTCTTGCTCTGCTTTCATGGCAAGAGCTTCTTCTTTATCGAATTTGTGAGTTACAACACGACGAACAAGGTAGAGACCAGCGAAAATGAAAGCAAGTAGACCTAACCAACCAGCTGTGCTTTCAAATTCAGGACCTACTAATTGAAGTGGAGATTCTCCACCACCAGTTGTAACTGACAATACAATAATAACAGCTATGATTACACCAATCAAGCTTTCACCAACAATCAAACCGGACGCAAATAGAACGCCACGACGATTGGATTGTTCCACATCGTATTCAGCCAATTCGCCAGCACGCATTTTAGCGCGAGCAATGAGATAACGGCCTACGAAATAGCTCATGAAAGAACCAACAATTAGAGGTACTTCCAATGTTGGAGGTAAATAGATACCCATACCAACAGCCAATGGAGGTAATGTTAAGGAAGCAGTTGTGCTCTTAAGAATTACGTTAACAATGATAGCTACGATACCAACAACAACACCAATCAAGATGTAATTCCAATCCATGCTAGAGTTGAAGATACCTTGTGCGATTGTAGTCATCAAAGTTGCTTGAGGAGCAGACAATGCAGCATTTGGATCCATTTCAGCACGAGGTAAAGCGCCTGTGAAGCCATATGCTTGGTATAACAAGTTAAGAACTGGAGCAATTGCAACTGCACCGGCTACGGAACCAAGTAACAACGCAATTTGTTGACGCCAAGGTGTAGCACCAACGAGTTGACCAGTTTTCAAGTCTTGCAAGTTATCGTTAGAGATAGATGCAATGGCGATAACTACGGATGTCATGAAGATAGCCATAGCTGTAGCAAATTGAACACCAGCCTCTGTAGCGAACAAGTTATTTTCAGAAGCGATGAAATACACCACTAGAGAAGAAATAATAGTCGCCAAGATACCAATACCAGAGATTGGAGATGCAGATGTACCAATAAGACCTGCCATGTAACCACAAGCTGCTGCTACGAAGAAGCCGATTAATAAAGCTACTACAACGCCTACAACAACAAGAGTCCACATTAAACCTGCACTAATAGGTACAGCGGATACGAAATCCCAGAATGTAATAACTAAGCCTACAAGAATAACAGCAAATGTTAACATTACAGATTTTGTACTCATATCTGTATCCATGCGATGCAATTCACGTTCAGCAGCGCTACCACTCATGGATTGTAAGGAGATTTTCATACCTTCGATGATAGGTTTAATCAAAGTAATCAAAGTCCAAATCGCTGCGATACCGATAGCACCCGCACCGATGAAACGAACTTTTTCTTTCCAAACGCCCATAGCAAATTTAGCAGTTACGCCACCATCTGGAGCAAGTGCATTTGTCAAATAAGGTACAAAGCCAGCCCAAGCGATGAGAACACCAACTAGGATAGCGATACCAGATGCGATACCGATAAGGTAACCAGCACCTAACAATGCGGTGGAGAAGCCCAATGGAATTTGAGTAATACCTTTACCAACAGGGAGCCAGAAGCTCATGCTGTCGCCAAGTACTTTAAAACCATTTGCACAAAGACTGATGATACCAGCTACAGCACCACCAGATACGATGTCTGTCATACCGGAACCAGATTTGCTAGTTTCACCACTGTGAGAGCCTACTTTCAAAATTTCAGCTGCTGCACGGCCTTCTGGATATGGTAGGTCACTGTTCACTACCATAGCACGACGCAATGGAATGGTGAATAATACACCGAGAGAACCACCGCATGCGCAGATCAAGAATGTTTGCCAGAATGGAAAACCTTGCCAATAGCCAAGCATTAATAAACCTGGCAAAATAAAAATAATTGCAGATAAGGTACCAGCTGCAGATGCTTGCGTTTGTACCATGTTATTTTCAAGAACGTTAGAATCCTTGAAAAACGTAAAATTGCCATTGAAATAATGGCTGCCGGGATGGATGACGAGAATGTCAACCCGACCTTCAAACCTAAGTATACGTTAGATGCTGTAAAAATTAGGGTAATCAGTGCCCCTAGTAACATCCCACGAAACGTAAGTTCCGGCAAATGAAGGTCATGGCTCATAAAATCGTGTTTCATAAGTACTTACCTCCTCTAAAAAAACTAACTATAAGCTATCTCCATTTTAACGTGTTAAAGCGATGTTGACAATAAAAATCCCTATATTCTGATTATGTATACACGGTAGAAAATAATATGTACCAAAAAACTCCCACTATATTCTTCCCATCCATCGTCCTGTCATCATAAAATTTTGAGAACCTTTAACCTTTTACCTGTATAAGAATACTATGTATAAAGGTAATTATACCCCCTTAATTATATCTAATTAGTATTTATTATCATTTTCTATTATATTTTTTCTTTTTATAGCATATAATAAAAAAGAACCGACAATATGGTCGGCATGTCTTTTAAGGAGGTTGTAAACATTATGGAAACAAGAATTGAATATGATTCAATGGGACCAGTCGAAGTCGACGCTAGACGAATTTACGGACCTCAAACGCAACGCTCGTTCAATAATTTTAAAATCGGTGATCACCGCATCCCTATTGAGCAAATCAAAGCGCTTGCGCTTGTAAAAAAAGCATGTGCTTTAACTAATGCTAAGTGTGGCGCAGTAACTGAGGAAAAAGCAAAGCTCATCGCTCAAGTAGTAGATGAGATTGTAGACGGCAAATGGGATGATGAGTTCCCATTAACGGTATTCCAAACAGGTTCTGGCACACAGACTAATATGAATGTGAACGAGGTAATCGCCCACCGGGCTAAACAGTTAGATGAAAGCAACCCGCTCCATCCTAACGACGATGTAAACCGCGGCCAAAGTACAAACGATACATTCCCTACAGCAATGCATATCTGCGCGTACTTTGAAATTACAAAACGCGTGATCCCTGCATTAGACGGACTTATCGCATCCTTCGAGAAATTGCAAGAAAAAGGTAAAGGCTTGCAAAAAGTTGGTCGTACACATCTACAAGACGCGACTTTCATCATGGTGGACCAAGAAATCAGCGCCTTTGTGGACAGCTTAAAAACTGCTAAAACTATGCTCGTTCAAAACGCTGACTACCTACTCGACGTAGCCCTTGGCGGCACTGCAGTCGGCACAGGTGTAAACACGCCTAAAGGCTATCTAGACGTTATGGAAACTGTATTGCCAGAGGTAACAGGTGCTCCATTCCGCGTGAAGAACAATAAATTCCAAGGACTCGCTCTTAAAGATGCGTTCATGATGGCTCATGGTGCACTTAACACATTGGCTACAACACTATTCAAATCGCTAATGACGTTCGCTTCTTAGGCTCTGGCCCTCGTTGCGGTTACGGCGAATGGCATCTACCTGAAAACGAACCGGGCTCCTCCATCATGCCAGGCAAGGTAAATCCTACACAATGCGAAGCTTTAACCATGGTATGTGCCCAAGTATTTGGCCATAATACGACTATGACGCTCTGTGCAGGCAGCGGTGCGTTCCAATTGAACGTGTACATGCCTATCATGATCTATGACTTTGTTGAAAGCTGTCGCCTCCTTGCAGATGCGATGAAGTCTTTCACAACACACTGTATCGACGGTGTAGAATTTGTACCTGAAAAACTCAACTTCTTTGTAGAACAATCCCTCATGATTGCTACATCCTTAACACCATACATCGGCTACGATAAGAGTGCTAAGGTCGTAAAAGAAGCATACAAACGCGGTTGCTCTATCAAAGAAATTATCTTGGAAGAAAAACTCATGACCGAAGACGAATTTGCTGAAGCAGTTCGCATGAAATAAACCTCTCACATCTCTTTGACATATCTATAACATCCTCTCATACCTCAAATGAACGGAAAAAAGGACGCCATAGTTCTAAATCATTCAGTATATACTACTGAAAATTAGACTATAGCGTCCTTTTTAGATTTATTGAAGCAATTATATCAAGCTTTTATCATTACCTGTTATACTTCTTAGAACTTGAAGCCATTTTGGTTCTCGATTTACATCAACATAAGTAGGTAATCGTTTATCAACTCTATCAATTAACTTTTGATAGAGTTTTTTCTCTTTATCACTTAACGATTTTCGGCTATTAAGCACTACAACCTGTCGGTTCTTAGCTTTATCTTTATAAAGAGTAATTTCTTTTACAAGTGAGGCTCTATCATCGCTTTCAATAAGATATCGAATACTCCCCTCATTACCATTCACAAAAATACCACCAAAGGACGTTAAGCACGCAATCTCATAGTCATTATAAACTTCAACGGTCAGTATTTCACCTGGAACACGTAAATCATAATCCATATCATCAAGATAACCAGCATCTCTACCGAGAGCAGAATCATAATTAGAAGAAGCTAAAAAAGTTGTTGTAGACGCGGCATAGGTCATTATATATATCACTATTAATGGAATTCCAATGTAACCTATATATCTTAGAAGCCTTTTCATTTAATATATAATACCTTTCAAAAATCAAAACCCATTATATTTGAGCCATATATATAAAACTACACCAATTATAGGGTATATTAACATAAATAGAGCCCCTTTTTTACAATTATGATAATGTGGAGAAAATTTTCTTTGGATAGTAATTAACATAGATAATAGAAATATCAGGACCACACCAAAAATGGTACTGCTCATAATAGTAGTAAAGTCATCTGCACTTATATATATATAAACTAAGCCCCCTATATATAAATACGAGAAAACCATAAGCATTTTAAAAAAACTTTAGGAAAGCGCATGTTCAATGCTACCTCTTTATTAGTTTTGTTATCTGTCCAAGATAAAATATATATCTTTGTATAAATACATAAAGTTATAATAAACCAGCATAAAAAAATAAGCCTTCATGTCCTAAAAAAACTATTCATTTTCTCTCACTAATTCTAGCTTTACTAACAACATTACAATACACAATAATTATAATACTTTTTATATTAAATTCTGCTACGAGATTCTCATAGCAGAATTTTTATTAGTTATAAAGGATAATAAAAGATTGAGTTACTTTCCTGATCATATACTGCCGAAGTTTTATTATATAACAAGTATAGTACGTATATATTAACTAAAGGCACAAACAAACACAAAAGCCAGAAAATACTGCTATTGCTATCTATCAAGCGTCTACATATCATAGTAAATACAGTATATATGAGATAAATGTATAAAGCATATCTTATAATGGATGGCTCAATTGTATAAGTTACAACAAAATTATACATAATAAAAGCTAAGAACACATTAAACATATGCCACTGACGGACAGTACTACGTCCATAAAACCATAAACTATCTATCAAAATACTTTTATAGATATCAACCCAAAACGGATAGTTATCTTGACTACTGTAATGCAGCTTTAAAGTCTTGATTTGCCCATCGGTTAAATCATTTCTATTGCCCCACCATACATCAATAACTTTATTATCAAAAATAATCCCATTAGTTTCAATAACATTATGGTTAGACCATAATTTGTCAATTCCAAATGTAAAAAGTAGAAGAGTCCCGAACAAAAAAGGAAAGAACAATTCAGGTGTATCTACGCTCCATAGTACCTCATTCCCCAATATATAGTCAGTAGTGCTTGCAAACCTAAAATTAGAACTAGAAATAGTAATACTATTCCCCAGTAGCAAAACCACTATTAAAAAAATTATTATAACGATATTAAGCCAATTAAAAGAATCTTTTTCATAATAATTCAATCTCATATAATTTATACTAAATATATAAAGGGTATAAAGAATAGCACCAACATAAGATATCATATTGTAATCATATTGTGTATACGTTATCCCCGGAATAAGAGATAGTATAAATACATTAGTGTCTATCCCCAAAAAAACTAGTAGAGCTATTGAAAGATAAGTTTGTATATTCATCGTAAGTGTTTTAAATTTACTTACATATTGAATTAACTCTACTACTTCAATCTTAAACTTTCTGAATTCATCAACTAAAAACTGTCTCATACTTTTAAATCTTCATCTAAATACCAATGATTTAATAAGTCTACTATTCTATCAAGCCACTGCTTATGGCCTTTATCATAACTTAACGACGAATAAACCTTTGGTGTAATTAATTTGTCTATATAATACTTATCTTTATCCGATAATGTATTAACAGCCTCAATATTACTACCATATAGCGACACTAATTGCGCATTACTTATGTACTGATCAAACAAAGGGGTATCATTATAAATCATGCGCATCTTATTTGATTCTACATCAATAATATAAATGGCTCGTTCACCTAATACATAAAGTGTTTTATCCTCCAATAATTTAGCATAAACCCTCACTTCAAGTGATATATTCTTACTCCTATCCTCTAACTCAACTACTGGATATCGACTAAATTGATAGTTACCAATTGCAACAATTTCCTTACTGGGATTTTGATAAAAATTTAGTGTAGCTCCAGAGAATATATATAAACTAAAACTTAATATGGCTACAATCCCTATCATCACTCTTATATCAAAAATATATTTGAATTTTCTCATCACTTAATTTCCAATTAATAAATCAACCCACTGTTTATCAATGTCACGTAAACGTCCGTAATCAAATATTTGATCACTAGATTTTATAGCTCTTTTTACTTTAGTTTTATCAATCTTTGAAAGTTGAGATAAAATGATAACCGAATCACCAGATGCTTCAACTATTGAATTGATAACTTGCTCATGGACAGCATTCTTCTTATATGGATTTGGATAAAACGAGATTTCTATAAAGGATAATTTATTTTCAAATATATAGACGCCATATTCACCAACAACATAGGTCTTAGTATTTGTGGAGGTAGCACTATAAACAAAAGACTCTATATTCTTTTGTTCATATGCATTATAAAGACCTCCATCTGCTAGTACTACATATTTTCCCAAACCAATAATATGTATAGGATTATTTCTACTTAAATCTGCCCAAAAGACAGCGTTTATCTGAAATGTTAAGCATACTAGGAGGCTAATAAAAACAGTTCTAATAAACATTTTCTTTATAATATATCCCTCCACCAGCTACTTTTGCGTAAATTAAAAACCGATAAAAATACTATATCAAGCAAAAGCACTAAAAATCATCATATTGACTCATAACACAATATACATCAAATTGACGTGGCTGCATCGATCCACTCGTTACTTTTATTACTTCATTCTCCCAATATGGTAATACTTCTTCCCAAAAGACGGACATAGCTAAGGATTGTAATGTTAGATTTCTACAAAATAACTCATCAACATTTTTAAAGATTATCAGAATAGATTTACTTTTATCCCAAAATGCTAAATCTCTCATCCAATCGGAAAAAGCAGCCCAATTATTAACAAATGTAGGAAAGTTAAAATGAGCACCTATATGAAACCAGAATTCCTCTTTTGTTGATATGCTTTTACAATCAAGTTCTAAAACAGAATCATAGTTATTATGTATATTATCCATTTCTATAAATCCGTCATAAGAGACATATGTTAATTTATTTATATTTTTCACTAGCTTGTAACCTCTATTATTAAGAGTTCATTTCTAATATATCACAACTCTTATATAACTTCATATAATAAAACGAGGTATCGTATGCAAAATACAATACCTCGTTTATATTATGAACTTTAATCATCTAAAATGGCTTAAATATTATAGCGATTAATATAGCAAAGCCACTACCTAAGCTACTCCGTCAAAGAACGTAATGACCGTAATTTCTCTCGGACAGTTAATACGAATAGGGAACCAGTGTCCAGATCCATTATTTACATAACATACGCTATTTTTCTCTGTATAGCGTCCTTTTACATATGGTGTACCAATCGGTACCCAAGGCATACCAAAGAGGATGATTTGTCCACCATGAGTATGGCCGGACAAGGTTAATGGCACATTGCGTTCGATGGCTTCATCAAAGAATTCTGGATGGTGAGCCAACAGAATAACAAAGGCATTATTAGGGATTCCAGACAAGGCCTTATCAATCATGGCTTCACGGTTTTCTTTGCGACGTTCATTGTCATAGGATACGCCAGCAATATAGACTGGTTGTTTACCACCCATGATTTGGATATTGTCATTAATCAGTACGTTTAATGGCGTTTTTGTTTTAATATCATCGACGATTTTATTGACATCATGATGGAATTCATGATTGCCAAGGATATAGTCTACGCCATCTGGAATTTGTTTTGCAAATACCTTTAAGCGATCACAGACTTCAGGTAACCATTGTATCTTATCGATAAGGTCACCGGTGATGACAACGCGGTTTGGGTGTTCTAATAGTGTTAATCGCAAGATTTCGTCAAAGTCATCTAGGTCGATACTTGGCCCAATATGGATATCACTGAGTTGTACAATCTTATAGTCTGCAAGCCCTGACGGTAGATTGGTATAACCAAAGCTTTCATGGGTTACAACGATTTCTCGTTGTCCTTCATAGGCAGCATAACCAGCGCCACCCATAGTAGCCAAAGGTACAAGGGTACCTACGGTTCTAAAGAAAGCACGGCGTCCTGTCCGTTCTTCGACGGGAACCTTATGGGAGATGCGGTTTACCAGTGCATAGATCAAGGCCAATACAATAAAAAATGGTATACACAAGAATATGGCGAATACTACGCCATAGCTTTCCGTTCTAAACAAGTTAAGCCATTCATACCAAGGCGTGCCGTATAGATCAACTTGGTATAAGAAATAGTATCGTACCGCGCAGAACCAACCAGCGACTACCAAAATATAGGCCAGCCATGCAGGCCATAGTTTTTTCGGTTTCCATAAATAGAGGTACAATCCCCAAAAACCTAAAAAGGCTATGGCTAGCACCACGAGAAACACAATATTTATAATTAATTGCATATACGCTCCTAACTGTATATCAAGTAATGGCTAATACATTGAGACAGAATCAGTATTCACCTCATAAATTTATTCTACAATAGGACATAATTCTGTCAATTTACCATGAGGTCCCGCCCAAGCATAATCGGCGAATTCCTCCCGTTTGATAAGCATCCAGTCCTTCGGTAATTGCTTTTGTATCGTTTCGATTGATGTATAGTCTCCAGTATACTGCAAATCGCCTCGAAAGGCCTTCATAAACCATTTACGATGAGAAATACATGAGTTAATTCTTTCACAATAACAGGTTGCAAGGATAAACCAAAGCCCAATGCCCCTACGATCTCAGTTAAACCAGATTCTGCCGCATCATAAGAATCCGCATTTTCTACAGATGGAAATTCCCACATGGAGCGCAACAGACCTCGATTAGGGCGTTTATGTAGCAAATAATAGTCGCCATAACTGAGAATGCCTACAAAAACAGGCACATCTACAACCTTTGTTTTCTTGATACGCACAGGCAATTGATCGGTTACATTATGTTGATACGCATAACACGTATTAACAATGGGACACTCACCGCAACGTGGCGTCTTAGGGATACATACGGCTGAACCAAAATCCATCAAAGCTTGGTTAAAATCGCCTGGTCTATCATGAGGCAACGTATCCTCTACAATAGTAGTAATGGCCTTCTTGCCCTTTGTACCCAAATATCATCGAATATGCCATACAAACGAGCATAGATACGCAACACATTGCCATCAACAGCCACCTCTGGCTCGCCATAGGCCATGGATAGCACAGCACCTGCCGTATAGGAGCCTACGCCTTTTAGAGATTCCATTTCCTTCCGATTATGAGGCACTACGCCGCCATAATTATTCACCACATCTTGTACGCCTAGGCGTAGATTCCGAGCACGGCTATAATAGCCCAGGCCTTGCCACGCATGAACTACCTCATCTTCTGTGGCCTTTGCCAAGTCCTCCAGAGTCGGAAATAGACGCATCCAATTATCATAATAAGGCTTCATCGCCTTAATGCGGGTCTGTTGGCTCATCACCTCAGATACCCACACCTTATAAGGGTCACCGCAGTCACGCCACGGCAAATCCCGTTTATTTACATCATACCACGCCAACAACTGTGGCACCCACTTTGGGTTATTCATCTCTTTCATAGTTCCTCAATATAGGTGTATGTGAAAGTACATCCTATACTTTCACTATACTCTATTCATTAATATATACATCGATACGGGCCAACAGTTCACTTTCCATGACCGTGTCGACCTCTGTTAAACGCATGTCCTCTACATGACTGTTATCTGGACCAAAACGAATAGGTCCTTTTAATAATTTCCCCTCTAATAACATCGGAAGCCACGTACGGTCCCCTTCCCACATATGCTCATAAGGAACATCTGCGAATGTAAACCAATGCGGCTCCATCTCGTCTGATTCAATAGTTTTACATCGGTAACACGCACAAAATATACATAGCCCACATGGGTTAAACTTTCATCATAGGGAAACTGAAAGTCAAAAAGGGCGACGCATTCTAGATTAGACGCATCAACGCGTATGCCCGATTCCTCATATAATTCGCGTACTGCACACTGGCGAAAGCTTTCACCAGCATTGATTTTACCGCCAAAGCCATTATATTTATCAGCGCCAAAGCCGCGTTTCTTACGACCCAGCAAAATTCTATGTTGTTCATCTATGGGAAATACCAAGGTTGTCGGTTTCATAAGACCTCCTATAATTTGGTAAGAATTATTATTATATTATACCATTATTTCATGTGTAATAGCGGCATTTATGGTATGATTAAGAGTATGAAATTGAAAGGAGGCGCACCATGAACGAACCACTTATTTTTGATATTGCCTTAGGCCGTACAAAGCCCGTAAATATGCGAGATGCAAGTGTGCGCTGTCCATTCTGCGACCGTTCTAAGCTAACAGATATTTTGGCGCAAGATGGCCACATCATTTGGCTCATGAATAAATACCCAGTTCTCAAGGATACATGGCCTACGGTTATTATCGAAACAGAAGGCGATCAAGGGGAATTATCTACCCTTTCTCTCGACGAAGCAACACGTATTATTCAATTTGGCATGGATAAATGGCATGAAACAATTAGCACCAAAGAATTTGAATCTGTTCTATTCTTTAAAAATCACGGCCCCATGTCTGGCGGTTCCATACGCCACCCACATAGCCAGATTATAGGCCTGCGCACCTATGATTATCACGAGGATATTACCGTTGAAAACATGAACGGCTGGTTGTTACACGAAGATCAAGATATTCGTATTACCTTATCCAAACATCCTATTATAGGGTTCTTTGAATATAATTTACGTTTTAAACCAGATACACCTTCTAAATCTATTACCATGCGTTTACAACAAACTGTGCGCTACGTACTAGATAGCTTAGCAAATATTCCCAGTCTTATAACTATTTCTTCTACCAACTAGAGGACGGTTACGAATATATCAAGGTAATTCCTCGTTATATTACAACGCCGCTCTATGTGGGCTATAAAATTCCACAAACATGCAACGATGAACGAGCTGCTAAGATTTTGCGGAATATTACCCCCTATTTTGAATTAAAATAAGAGTTCTCTACTACGAGTTCCGTACGTGAGAGAACTCTAGTAAGGATATATATGAACATTTACGCCATTGGAGACCTTCATCTATCAGGTAATCCACCTACTAAGCCGATGAACATATTCGGTCCCCACTGGGACAATCATTGGCAACGTATAAAAGAACATTGGCTTACCACCGTCACCGATGAGGACATTATCTTTCTTGTTGGTGATATGAGCTGGGCTTTGCGTCTCAATGACGCGATATACGACCTCAACGAAATCGCTAGCCTTCCGGGTCAAAAATTTATGATTCGCGGTAATCACGATTATTGGTGGTCATCTGCCAACAAAATGAAAAATGCCATAGGCGATGCTATAACCTTTTTACAAGGCCACGGTACGGCCCGCATCATCAATCTCACTACAAATGAGGACTCTAATGATGATGTTGAAAATAGTAAAAATTCTCAAGGTGAAAGTCAGCTTATCTTGGCCTTTGGCGGTACACGAGGATATATTTGCCCTGATGATGCCAGCTTTGAACCAGATGCAGATCAATCTATCTATGCTAGAGAAATCTTGCGTACCGAAGCGGCATTGCAGGAAATGGAACACGCTATCCAAGCGTTGCAAAAGGAACACGGTGAAACAGAGAATACCGAGGAAACACTTCCTGTAACAAGAATCCTCTTGCTACATTATCCACCATTCAACGAAAACAACGCCCCATCAGGCTTTACAGACCTCATGGAGCGCTACCATGTAGATATATGTATATTTGGCCATTTACATGACCAAATTTCATTCAAACGGATTCCTTCAACATTTGGAACCACTAAATTAGAACTTGTCTCTGCAGACTATGCAGAATTTAAGATACCAAAAATACTGTAATTGAATCCCTATGAGCGCATAACTGACATACTATTCAAATGTGCATCATACATTTATAAAGGAGCATTATGAGTCGCATCCATAAAGAGCATTTACAAGCAGGCTATATCTTTGGTGACACCATCAATCAAGAATATATCTACTTGCCATCCGGCGAAGTAGGCACAGACCATCCGTTAGCAGTTCTCGAAACACCTACAAAACGAGAGGACCTTACATTGGACGAAGCTGTTCATATGATTGATACGCTAACATTAAAACGGTGTAGCCATCCTACATTAGGTAAAAAATCATTTTAACCTAAGAACCCTCCATGGCCTAGTGCAATACAGTCTTCTTTGTAATCTCATCATCTGCGATGAGGCGAGGCACGATTTCATCAAAGGCTGTTGGTTTGCTAAACAATACGCCACCTGGAACGCCAAGGATAGGCGTTCCGTCTGCACAGTAAGCAATGCACACCATAGAGCCTGGCAGTACAGGTAATCCGTATGTCACTACGCAATCTGCATAGCGTTTAATGGCGCCCGGTGTTAAATCATCAGGATCTACGCTCATACCGCCTGTACAGAATATGATGTCTGCACCCGCTGCTTTCACCTTATCGATGGCTGCCACAATGTCGTCCGTGTTATCTGTTACGATTTCATGGGCGATTTTTTTCACCCCAAATTCTGCGCAACGCTCCTCGATAATAGGTGTAAACGCATCTTTAATGCGTCCTTCAAATACTTCTGAACCAGTTGTAACAATGCCCATTGTTTTGCGTACAAATGGTTTTATGTTTAAGATAGGTCCACCTATTTTTTGAGCCTCTGTTATTTGTTGTTCTTCTAGCAACAAAGGAATACAACGCATACCGGCGATTTTATCCCCCGCTTTTACAGGCGTATTATTCAATTTTGTAACGATGGTCAATTCGCCGATGCTATTGATAGCATATAGTTTATCTACATCTACCTTGAGTAGGCCATCCACATCGGCAATGGCCTCGATTTTGCCTTGTGCCATGGGACCATCATGCATGTAGTCCCCCTTTGCGATAGCATACAAGGCACGGGCCACGTCTTCTTCGTGTAAGAACCCTTCATCTTCTGGTTCCATTACATAAATATGTTCCTTTCCTAAATCGAGCAGTTTAGGAATGTCCTCTTCTGTAATCACATGGCCGCGGCGGAATGGTGTATCCTTCACCTCGCCGATAACGATGCGTACAATATCGTGTACCAAAGTATGCCCTACAGCATCTTGTACGTTTATTTCTTTCATAGTTTAACCTTTCAACATAGATTCTATTTTATGCATATCAAACGTAATATATGGTAATACATTTACTATATCATATGGATGATAGCGGCTAATATGCATTTACGCACATACGAGTTTAGCAATCCACATACCGATGGCACAGAGTACTAAACCTCCTAAAATTTGTACAGCACCATAGAATAGTACATCCCCAAAGTCACCAGCCGTCAATAATTGCAATAGTTCAAAGGCAAATGTGGAAAACGTCGTAAAAGCCCCAAGTCCACCAACGACCAAGAAAAACCGAACCCATTGAGGCCAATCAGGTCTACACAGATAGGCACCTAAGATGATGCCTATAATCAAGCAGCCGATTAAATTAACAACAATTGTACCAAAGGGATACGGTCCAATACGGGACATCACCCATTCACCTACCATCGACCGAGCCAATGCACCTAAAGCACCACCACAGGCGATAGCTATATATTTTTCCATAATAGTACTCCATCACTTTAACGATTCGTGTAATTATCATATATACATAATAATTATCACATATTACGTATTAGTCAACAATGTATTTGCTAAGTATACTAAAAGCACAAGGTAGGAATCGGAAAGGAGGTCGTATGAAAGATCCTACACTTACAATGCCTGCCTACCGACGAAATCATTATCAGGACCCAAAATTTCAGCAGCAGTATATGTGCTTGGGCCATAAAATATCTACGCTGCGCACGTCGATGGGCATTTCACAACGACAATTGGCCGATGTCGTGGGCATTAGCCGCAGCTATTTGAGCAAGTTAGAATGTGGACACGGTATTTCAGGTGTGTCCATCGAGGTGGTTTTTAAAATCGCCTATTGCCTCAACATTTCTATTAGTCAATTGCTACGTCTTCGTACGCAAGACTACAAATCCTGTAATAGACATCTTTCAAAGCATTATGAAAGAGTCGAATTTTTCCGATTAGCACATCAGCGCTTTTTGGAACTTAAGAAAGAACTCTAGAACGTAGTTAACACATATATACTAGAGATATGATTGAATCATACTTACTTTCAATTTTGATATTTGCATCATAAAAATAACCTCATTTTAAAAAAATCATTAGAAAACAAGATAATTCCTACTAACATGTACTACATATATAAAATATACTAACCCCTTACGTATCTTATATATGACTTTGCAAAATAAAGGACCCTAACTAGGGTCCTTTTTAATATATCTATTTAGTTACTAAACTTCATTTAATTTTTTATCTTGTATTTCCGCATTAGCCCGCTTAAAGATAAACGCATTATTGATGTGTTGACGCATCGCATTTCTGCAGCCACTTCGTCATGGCGTTCAATAGCGTCTACGATATGATCATGTTCGTCATCGCAGTCATGAGTGCGCACTGCATTGAAGGAGCTCAAGTACATATCGCGATTTACACGTTCACGGAAATCTAATAAGTAATCCACAACGCGCTCATTGCCTGAAAATTGCGCAATCATGCTATGGAATCGGCTGTTAACCTCTACCCGTGCAGTTGCATCCTCAATAGCATGCATTTCGCGGCACAATTCCTTAAGTTCTTCTACTTGCTCTGGTGTGGCATGACGGGCACACAAACGAGCCCCCAAACCTTCCATAACCTCGCGACATTGGTATAGCGCCACGATTTCTTCTGGTGTATCCGCTTTAACCGTAACACCCTTCCATGGCACGATAACAACAAGATTATCTTTTGCTAATTTTCTGAAAGCTTCGCGAACTGGTGTTGCACTTACCTTAAGCTGTTCTGCGATTTTAACTTCATTTAGTTTTTCGTGCGGTAATAGCTCCCCTGTTAAAATAGCCTGTTTCAAAGTTACATAAACTTGTTCACTTAACGGCAATCGTTCAATTGAATCTACAGCGGAAAAATGATACATCTCTTTTGGTTCTTTTGTACCTTTCACGTCTTTTGTCATATTTCTAGCCTAGGTCCCCTCTAACGTTTATTTGCTTTCATACTTTCAATGAACGCCTAAAATTAGTATAATAAAATGTAAGCATTTTTATATACAAACACATGCATATATAATAGTTACATACACTCTAATTATAAATCTCGCGCATATGACTGTCAATTTCTAGATGGTCATAGTTTAAGTAAGGAAGTTACCAATATGAGTCGTTGTCTGGTTATCATTAACCCTGTATCTGGTGGCGGTGCAGCACGCCGATATGCCCTTGATTTACAGTGGAAATTGAGTACCCTCTTTGACACAATTGAAATAAAATTCACAACGGGTGCTAATGATGCAACTCGTTTTGCCAAGGCGGCCTGTGATGATGGTTTTGATGCCGTTTTCTGCATGGGCGGTGATGGAACTGTAAATGAAACGGTTAACGGCATCGCACAAGGCGGATTCAAAGCAACCTTTGGCTTTATCCCTGTGGGGACCGTTAACGATATGTCTCGTGCTCTTGGCATTCCACAACGGCCATTAGAGGCAATTCGCCGCCTCGATATCAACCAAGTTCGCTCCATCGATATTGGTCGTTGCAATGATAAATACTTCTGCAATAATATTGCAGCCGGTGTCATTCCAAAGGTTATCGAAGAGGTAACGCCAAAGGAAAAGCGCATCTTAGGTCCTCTGGCTTACTTTTTGCGTGCTGGTCAAGCTCTATTCACCACAAAGGATTATACATACCGTGTCAAAACAGAGACGGATGATTTTATTTGTAAATCACCACTAGTGCTAGCACTACTCACCAATGTGGTATCTAGCTTTGAACGCTTTATGCCGGAGGCCTCTGTCGATGATGGTTATATGCGCCTCGTTATCTTTAAAGAATACTTTATTCTAGATATTTTCAAGGTCTTACCGCTCATTCTAAGTGGAGCCATCTATAATTCAAGTAATACGACTACGCTAACAGTACAAAAAGCTCATATTGAATTATTAAGTAATATAGGTGATTTACCAACCAACATGGATGGTGATGCAGGTCCATCTATGCCAGTAGACCTTGAGGTTTTACCTCAAGTCCTCAAGGTATTTGCACCTACCAAACATCAAAAGAAAAAGTCGCTTATCTAAGCGATTGAACCCCCTTTACTGGTTGTCCAGCAAAGGGGGTTCTTATCATTTTAAATGGCTTTTTTCCTATATGCGTTATAACAAAACGGCTTCGTGTAAACGGAAACTATAAATATAACTTGCTTTAACAGGCATGCCTGTTAAGGTCTCAAGGGCCTCTTTATAGAGGTCCATTTGTATTTTATAGCGATGAACTAGTTCATCCCCACTTTTAACACGATCCGTCTTATAGTCTACGAGAATCCATTGATCATCTTCAACAAAGGCAGTATCGATAATACCTTGTAAAACAATCGTTCCCCCGCTTCTACATCAGGATACACGCGATTTCCATCAAAGAGCATGCTAAACGGCAATTCCCGTTCTACCCGTTTTGATGCAATAAGACGCTTACCAAGATCAGAGTTAAAGAACCCATATAGGCTACGATCACTTAACAGACTACGCTCGTCATTGCTAAACTTACCGTCTGCTTGCAAAGAATCGAGCATATCTGTCATGGATTTTTGCGTATACTTTTTAACAGGTAGCCATTGCATCGCTTCATGCATCAATGTGCCCCATTGCGCACCCGTTACAATTTCCTCAGCGTCAGCAATGGCCATCGGCTTGCGTCCAAATACGGAATCAGCGAGTTCTATTTCACTAATAGCAGGAATACTTGTATCTAATACCGTAGCCGATACTGCCTCCGCATCACGTTCGGCAAATCGTCGTTTCAATTCGCTCACGGAAATCTTAGCTGTTGTCTTAGAGGCTACAAGATTAGGATAGGTAAAAGCAAATCGCTGTACAATTTCCTCTGGCAATTCTACATCATTCACCGTGCCTAATGCGCGAACGGTATTGATAGTTGTTTCATCTACATCAGCCTTATAGTCTAGGTCACCATACAGAGAACCATCATGGATTTCTACCTTCACCTGACATTGACGGTCTAGTAAATCAAAATTAGTAGCTCCTTCTAGTTCAATGCTATTGCGTAGTGGACCACCCCCATCTAAATGACGAGCAAAGGCGATGAGAAGCCAATGCAGATAGGAGTTACCAGCTTTGATGAGATCTGCACCTAATGCTTGGGTCTGGGTCAATGCCGCATGTTTTATATGAGCACCAATGCCCTTTTCCTTTTTAATTTCCTTATTAATATATCCAGTCAAGAACAGCTTATCCCGTGCCCGTGTCAATGCAACGTAAAGGATACGCTGTTCTTCGGCTTTCATAGCATCCGATTTAACAGATTTACAATAGAGCCACGGCATAGATGGATAGGATACACGAATATCTGGGTAATAGCCCTTCAATCCGATACCAGCATTTTTTTATCGACCAACAGTGGGGAGTTAAAGTCCATGGTATTGAATTTCTTTTGTACCCCTGAAAGAAATACAACCGGGAATTCAAGGCCCTTACTCTTATGGATGGTCATGAGACGCACCACATCATCCGCTTCGGTAACCACATTGGCAACGGCCATATCCTGATTGCTATCCCGTAAGCTTTCAACAAAACGAAGGAATCTAAAGAGGCCGCGGAACCCAGACGATTCAAAACCCTTAGCCCTTTCATAGAGGGCCATCACATTGGCGCGGCGCACAAGGCCATTCGGCATGGCCCCCACATAGTTCACGTAGTCCAAGGTTTCGTATATATCCCATAACAAATCAGCTACGCCATGACGGCGTGACAATGTACGCCAATGCTCAATATGCCCGAGGAATTGTACTAACCGTTCATCCTGGGCCTGTTCGGCATAAATAGGCATAAGGGACCATAAAGAGCCTTCCCCAGTAAGTCGCAATGCACCGAGTTCATTGGCATCGAGACCTACCAGCCCAGAATGCAATACGGCAGCCATCGGCAAATCCTGCTCTGGATTATCGATAATCTGTAACAAGGACAAGAGCAATTGAATCTCTTGTGCTTCAAAGTAGCCATCGCGCTCATTAACAACAGCTGGGATACCCGCTTGACGCATGGCAGCTACAGCTCGTGTTCCCCATCCTGCAAGGGACCGACGTAACACGGCAAAGTCGCGCCATTGAATTTGACGGAATGAGCCATCTGGATTTTGCACTTGTTTTTTAGATGCGTGCACTTCCTTGATTTTCTGAATAATAAAATCTAGTTCCCGTTCATTATTCTCTGGCTCATCACCGATAGATTCCGTATCGTTTACATTAGCTCCAATATCGCTTTCATCAGAACTGTTCGTATCACTAGTATCCAAAAGATGCAATTCTACGGCACCGCCCACCCAATTAGCAGGTGCATCCTCGACGATGCGGCCTGGTATGAGCGATTCTTTTTCACCATAATCAAGTTCTGCTGCCTCTTGGGTCATAATTTGGTAAAAAATAAAATTCGTAGTGGTCAATATATTTTCATGGGACCGGAAATTCTTTGCCAAATCGATGCGACGCTCTACAGCGTCATTCTCGAGTCCGTACGTATTGTACTTATGCATAAACAGAGAACTATCCGCCATACGGAAACTATAAATAGCTTGCTTCACATCGCCTACGTAGAATCGGTTATCTATATGAGAAATAAGATTAATAATGGTTTCTTGTACACCATTCGTATCTTGGTATTCGTCCACCATGATTTCTTTGAAAGTATCCTGCAACTCAAGGGCCACTTCGGATGGTTGAGGGTCATCTTCGGTACCAGGTTCCACAAGGAGTGCCAAACAGAGGTGTTCCAAGTCGCTAAAATCCATGATGCCTTGTTCTTTTTTAGCCTCATTATAAGCCCTATGAAAGGCAATGGTTAACTCTACCAGATTATGAATGAGCGGATACTGGTCTACAAATTGCTGTTGCAGCACAGCTTCATCAATATGGAATAGACCGTTTTTCATTCCTTTTAAGCTGTCCTTATTTTGGGAACCAAGTGATTTAAATTCATCTGCTAACGCACCATCTACCTCTCCCTTTTCTAAGGCTTTGCCAAGGCTTGTGAAACTTGCTTTTGTAAAGGTATCTAAGTTACGGCATACGTCGACCATATCGGACCAGGTCTGCGCCCCTTTTAATTGGGCTAATGCGGCTAATTGTTCTTGGTACACCTTGTCCCATTTCTTAGGGCCTACAGGGCTTTCAAGTAAAGGTTGCATCTGTTCGATGCGGTCTGCAATACGATCGATTTCGGCCTGTTGCTCATCCCACATGGCACTGCCCCATAAGGTATCTCGTAAATCTTGATTTTGAGCCTCCTTATAAGGCTCCACGGCGCGACGCATCCACCCATCCGGGTTCGATTGAGACATGGCAAATTCATAGAGGCTTAGTACCTTATCTTGCAAGCCCGCATCAGACTTATCATCGCTAAAGAAGTCAGATAAATCAAAAATACCATACTCATTATGTTCATATGCCTCTTGCAATAGGTTTTCCAACACCTCTTGTTTTAAGAGGGCCATTTCCGCTTCATTACCGATACGAGCCGTAGGTGGAATATCAAGTTTATAGAAATACGAGCGGATTACCCACTGGCAAAGGAATGTAGTGTAGAAATATGTGCCGATGGCAATAGGTTCAATTGCCGCTCTAAGCGCGCTTGTAATACCTTGTCATCGGTTGCTTCCATGGCCTTCGCCAAAGCAACGCCAATACGAGCGCTCATTTCAGCAGCAGCGGCCTTTGTAAAGGTAACGACCATCAATTCTTGTACAGATAAGGGATTATCCATATCTTTCAAGCGTGTTATGATACGTTCTACGAGAACTGCCGTTTTACCAGATCCAGCAGCAGCGGCAACGAGCAATGTTTGGGCCCCTAAATTACTGTCCTTTGGGGACATGATGGCAGACTCCTGCTCTGGTGTCCATTTAACGCCCATTGTCGTCACCTCCTGTCATAGAACTATCCTTATTAACACTTTCACCTAGTAACTTAGCTGCACTCGACACCATATGTTCAGAAGTAACACCGGATGCTACATTTTCAGAGGTGCCATTTAGAGCTTCATGCATTTTCTCTAGGGCATTCGCCTCATTTAGAGACGTTAAATAATTGTACTGATTACGTTCATTATCGAATCGGCACACGGTCTTGTAATCACAATAGGAACAAGGAATAGCCTTATTCAACTGATATGGGGCAATAGGAAATTCACCTTTGCCGATGGCAGAGCCGGTGTCCGCCATAATCAATTCGGTATAACGGCACATGATATCAAAATCACCGGAGGATTTAACGACTTTCATATCTCCTGAATGAATAGTCCCTTTACCAGTAATACGAACAGGTACATAAGGCCCCTTACCCTTATAGGTGAGCAATTTTTCATCCATTTTTTCCAGCATATCGATATCATCTGTAAAATATCCTTTATTGTTAAGGGCCCCATTCGTATCAGCCAAGGCTTTGGCCTCTTCATAGGACACAGGTTCACTAGCTGGAGTTCGTGGATTTTTCACATATGTATATACAACGGCAGCTGGTGTCATCGGTTGATCGTGATGTTTTTCATAAGCCGATTCTAGTGCCAAGAGATAGGTCATCAATTGTAATTTAGACCATAGTATATTTCCTGTGCATTCACCGATGTACTACCCGATTTGTAGTCGATAACCATGCCGTACGTATGACCATCGCGTTTATATTCATCGATACGATCAATTTGACCAACCAGTCGCAAATAACGATCATCACCAAGAGGTACCTTTATAGATTCCCAGCCATTAGGACGTCCAAAGTCTTGTTCTAAATACATCGTATCGAAGGAGGACCGACTAGACCAATCTACAAGGCGTGATACTGTTTTCTGCAATGTTCTAACAACGCGCTCTTCAATAGCCTTATCATAGGCCGTTTTCTCATCCTCATCATAGCGATTCTCTTCTAATATATCCGCTGCTACGCGAGCACATAATTCCTGCTGTGCCGTTTCATCTAAATCACGCCATTGCTTATGCTCAGACAATAGTTGTGTTCCTAACCGTTCTAAATTGGCATGTAAAAAGGTACCAATTTCTGGGGCCCCAAAGGAGCGTACCTTACGGGGTTCCAGTTGTAAGCCATATTGGGCATAGAATTTAAATGGACACTGACGATATTTCAAGGCGCGTTACGGACCCAGACATATAGCCCCGTTTAAGGAATAGGCCATTCACTAATTCTGGTGCAATAATAGGTACATCATTATTGTCGCGAATACCACGGCTCACGTCCTCTAAGCGCGGTCTGTAGGCCGCATCATTGCGAGCCCAATTATAGAGCCCCCACCACAACGGCGACACAGGTACGCCACTAAACAAAGCGCCCCAACGCTCAGATAAGAGGGATAAACTTTGGTATGGACGCCATAAATAATTATCTTCAGTACCATCTTGAATGGTGAAAGGAACCTCTACAGGCGATGTACAGAAACCATGGGATTGTAACCGTTTAATAACGAGAGAACTTTCAAGACCTTCTCCTTCATCATTAGAGCCAGCATAGGATATAGTTAAATGCTGTTCTGCCCGCGTCATGGCTAAATAGAGAAGGAAGTTTTCATTGAACGCCTTCAGTAAAGCACCTTCTGCAAGAACGATGCCCGCTTCAGCAAGGTCCTCCCGCTCTCTATCCTTGATCAAGCCTTCATCCCCCATATTTTGAGGAAATACACCTTGGTTAAGGCCCATCACATAGACCCTTGGCCATGATTGACTATATGCCCGTTCAATAGTTGTAATTGCCACATGATCTAGAGATGGTGGAATCATCGAATAGTGAACATTATCAAGGGCCTCTTCTAAGAGGGCTATCATCTCGTCCAGTGTCAATGTTTCCATATCGGTTAAGACCATCATTTCATCGAGGAATCCGATGACCGCATTATACATTTGCTCATGACTGGCCTTAGATTCTAAATCACTGTCTCGCTCAGCCTCTAACGACCATTCATAGAGACGCTGCGGCACTTGTAATTCTTCGAGAACCGCATAGATGTGCTTACACCACTCGGCCCCCGTATGGGCTTCGCAAGACGTTGCAAAATCAAACCATGGTATCAAGATGTCCATAATGGTCTGTCTCGATGCGTTTACCCGCTCATGTCTTGGTGCGTCTGGTTGTTCCTCTTCTGAAAGTCCCGATACACGACGCATATAGGACCAAGTATCTCGTTCCCACTGTAAATGATTGATGCCAAATTCTAGCACATAGTTTTCCAGTTCATCTACCGCCTCACGAGTTAAAGGCGTTAAATCCGTTTAATAAACGGAACATAATATCACGACTGTAGCTATGCTTAACAATACCGAGCAAATCCGTCATCAATTCCCCTAGGGGGTGATTATTCATAGGCCGTTGACGGTCTCCAAAGTGAGGAATCCCATATCGGGTAAATACCTTCTCTAATGTATCCCCATAGGTCTCCGATTCACGGAGCATGATACACACATCCCGATAGCGTGCAGTAGGACTACTTTCAATATACGCAAGGATATCACGAGCCACCCAATCGGCCTCGCGCTCACGATTATAGGCGCTCACCAGAGGTATATGTTTATCTGTTGTATTGCGTTTACTGTGAAAGAAATTTTCCTCCAAAGCTTGCAATACAGGCGTCCCTCTATGACTATTAAAGGACTGAAAGGATAGTTTTGAGCCATATTCTTTATATAGATTTTCTAAGATTTCAACGGAGCGATTAAAGATGCCATGATGTCCCTTATTGGCTAATATTCGTTTAGGGTCAGCTGGTAAATCGACGGTGATTACCGATTCTACAGCAAGATCAAAGAGCATATATAACAGCTCAAAATGAACCGGTGTAAACCAGTGGAATCCATCGACAAAGACATGGCAGTTTTCCATCAATGGAGACTGTGGCAATGCATGAACAAGGTCCATGATAGGGTCTCCATCAATTTGCCCATGAAGCTGCAATTCCTCTTCGTAGGCCGACATGCATAGTGCCAATTCCCGTAGTTTTTTCTGTAATACACCATTTGATACGCGCTGTGCACCAGATTCTAATTCATCAGGTCCAATGCGAAATGAGCGAAACTCGGAAAATAAACCTTGCAATACTGATGAAAACTCTGGCCGTTTAGCAGCTTGTGATAACAAGCCTAGTTCAGCCCCTTTGCGCTTCATCACAAGGCTTAATAACATGGTTCTACCCAACTGAGATATACTTTGCTGCTGAGCCTTTACATTGCCTATCGATTGATATACCTGATAGGCCAATCGGCCAAGCCAACAACGCGGACCGTCGTAAAGCCGCCTTGAGGCATAAATTCTGCTAATTCCCGCTCCACCCGATATGTTGCTGGCTCTGGAACCAATAATATAATAGGATCACCTGGACACTCGGTTATGACCTGCCGAATACGTTCATATACGGCACGGGTCTTACCAGATCCAGCGCGACCATAATACATGGTAATACTCATACTACCTCCCACTACTAATAATTCATTCCGTCATCCCTAAAAACAGATATCAGTAGTAACTTATATGACATATAAATATATATACTATTGTACACCATTAAATACCTAAATTGATATTTGACAAAATTTGATTTATACATTATTCTGTTTACGAAAATAAAAAAATTAAATTTGTTTATATTTTATTTACATATTTAACACCGTGGTGTATAATGAATGTAAAATGAAATGTTATTTAAGGTTATAATTTTTTGTATTAATAACAATTTAGGAGTTAATCACAATGAATACAAAACGTATTGCTACGGCTTTTGCCGTATTGGCAGCAACAACAATCTCTTTCTCAGCTTTTGCAGCAAATATGGATGCTAATGCACGCGCCTATGAACGTGCTGCAGCAGAACAGTCCCAATACCAATATATGCCAGCAAATACTGTACCAGTAGCTCAAGCAGGTTATGTGGCAACACCTCCACGTCCTAACTACTCTCCATTACCAGTTGTACCTTACACCGCTGGTGATATGAGCCAACAAATGCCTGTATCTAAAGAACTGGGCGATCCAATCTTTGTGGCACCACAAACAACGGCTGTAGGTATGCAAATTATGGATCCAATTCCAAATCCTAATGCACCGTTACAACAACCGGTAGATGCACCAGCAACACTTTCTTTCAGCAGAAGTGGCAATGGTTATATATCCACATATAGAAGCAATCAATTAAATGCTTTTGATGTATTGTTAAACGGTCGTTCTTACACATTTGATTTACCAGCCTATACAAATGGTTACCAAGTAAAAACTGCAAGTTCTTACAACCGCGCTGGTAACGGTATTGCCAACGTATTCACAACAAATGTAATCACGGAAGCAATCGTAAACAACACATCTTTACGCATCACTGTTAACATGACACAACCAACTTCTGTAGCAGCAACTAAATTGCGTTCCATGCAACAAACTGGTCATGTATCCGTAGGTGAAGTGTCCACATTGTTTGCTTATAATGAAAGCTATGATGGTGTGAAACAAGCTGCTAACTATGATGTATATAACAACAATGGTCGTTTCATCGTCGTAAAATCCGGTGCTGTAACAGTACCTAATGGTGCTCAACATCCATATGCAACAGCTATGTTTGCCATTACTGAAGATACAGTAGCAGCAGTTACCGTTTCCGGCAACAGTAGCGAATCTTATGAACTAGTAAAAGGTACAGCGTATTCCATCGCTGCCTCTGCAAAAGCAGCTAACGAAAAAAGTGTAAAACAAGGTAGATAATAGACCTCTAATGTAGAGATACTACCAGCTATCTCTAACAACATCTAAATATAATGAAAAGGGACTGTAAAAAAAGTGCGGTATAACCGACTTCTATTTACAGTCCTTTTTGTCATTATAAATATGCAACATGGATCACTATCAGGCCCATATATGCCTGCTATACTATTTATATTATAAACGGGTAAAAGTTTCTAATGCTTTATAGGCCATTAATCGATAACCACGTTCATTTGGATGTACCTCACCAGCGAATACGATTTGTCCTATTTGATCTGCTTCGTGGAGCACTCTGTAAAAAAATTAATTGCTTTTATATTGTTTTCTGCTGCGTATGAAAGCAGTCGTTTGTTCACATCGACCACCACATGATTAAGCCCATCCATTTCACTATCAATTTGAGGCTCTAGGCCAATGATGACCTGCCCTTTTTGACTAGCTATAGTTATAACTTTAATCAGTTTATTATATACATAATCGCTATCGCGATTTTGTAAAATATCATTAGTTCCACACATAATGCATAGATAACGATTATCTTTATAATCCTTATCTATGCCCCAAGCTTCTATATAGTTTAGTAAGCCTTGCACAGACAAACCATCTATACCATGATTTTCTATATGATATGTAGGTAAGGCGGCACTACATAATTCAACCCAGCCAAGACCTGCTTTCACATCATATCCACGAGTAATACTATCACCAAAACATATTATATTCATCAATTCCTCCACTATACATTCGGTCATCTACATTGTAAAATATATATGTATAAAGTACAATATGTTACTCATTTTCATGAAATCTTAAGTACAGTATGGTACACTTTTTTCGCATGGAGAGGGGGAATAACAATGAAATATCTACTAGCTCTCGTGGGAACCCTATTGTGTACCTCGCAATCAGGATTTGCCATATCTCAGTATGAAATCGAGCAAAAACCAAATCAATACCAACTTGCTTATTCTAGCGATACAGAACGTATGTATATCGATCTCAGCTCTATTCATACTAAGCAGACCGCTGCGAATTATAAGACTGTACAAGCAAGGCTATTAAGTCTATATACAAGAAATAATGTAATCGCAGACTTTGATACAAACTTTACATTTTACAAACAACAACCTAATGCACAAATTACGATGACAGCGTGGAAGGTATCAAAACCGACATACTATGCACAAAATGGTTATCCTATTGATACATTACCACAACAACGCTTGGCCAAGGATTACGGTCAACATGTGGCTGCACCAAATAGTCCATCCCAACGTATTGGAGAATTTGTATACAATACCTCTGTGGAAATGGAAAAATTTCGTATACTTACGACAATCCATATATTCCACCGAGGGTATTCCCTCCGGTGGTGAATCACAGTGTGCATACGCCTCTATTTGGACTTATGCCACCTACAGATTTAGTTATCTCGACTCCGATGGACCGAGTAATACCAGCACCACCAGCACCACCGACGAAGATACAACCAAGTTTGCAACCTGGTCATGTAGGCGGTCCTGGCGTTGGGGGCTTTAATAATCGCGGAGGCTTCTCCCCTAATTTTGCCGCTATGCAACAAGCTAAGCCCCAAAATTTAAATCGTAATATGTCTCGTCCTGAAATGCAAGCCCCTCCTTCACAGAAAGGACCTGCGGATAACAAAGTTCGAGATGGCAAAGCTCGCAACGATACTGGTCGAAACAATACAGGTCGCGATAAGGGATCACCAAATACTGGCGGTCGTAACGGCGGCAATTCTGGAAATGGCAGCCGTGGCGGAGGTCAAGGACCTCATTAATTCAAAATTTCAACATAAACAAACCCTCATCTACAACAATTATGGATGAGGGTTTATTTTATGACTTTCTCAAGCCCAAAATTAAATGTTAGGACAAATTATTTATTAAGGCGCACAAAGAACAATGCAATAGCACCGATGACTGGAGCAATACCTAGGGTCATTAACGCAGATTGATAGCTACCTGTGGCAGTTAACATGCTACCTAAGACCATAGGCGCCAACATAACACCGATTTGATTAAATAGGTTTACGAAACCAGCTGTAGTGCCGCGCAAATGAGGTGCTGCAGATTGTACAACGAGAGCATTTGTTAGCGCACTATGCATAAATGCCCCTACACCGAGGATTGGACCAGTAACAAATAGCATATCCGGATTTGTTGTGCTCGCAAATAGCAATAATGCTGGTGCAAAGAGGAACATAACAAGAGCCGCTAAATGATTTTTCTTAATCGGTAAAATATCGGATAAAATACCAATTGTAGGTTTTGCAATAAGTGCAGCCAAACCGAAGATAGACATAACGTGACCAGCATAGATAGCATTCACGCCCAATTGTTTAACCATATAGAGATTTGACCATTGAGCTACGGCCCAGGTAGCACCGGTCGCAAAGAACCCAGCAAATGCGAGGCAACGAATATTGCGATTTTTCAAAACATGAAGTAAGTTTTCTTTTAAAGAAGTTTCTTCGCCTACATGGGCAGATCCTGCACTCGCCTCCGCTTCACGTTGTGCCAAAATATCAGCACTTGGCTTGCGAACCGTAAAATAGCTGAGTATAAAAACAAGAATTGGCAATACAGCAGTTAAAAGGAAGGCATTTTGCCAACCATAAGTAGTTGCTACATATGGCGCATATAAATTTACAGTAGCCAAACCTAAAGATGTACAGGACATGAAAATACCAACTGCTGCCCCCCGTTGATTAGGACCAAAGTAATCACCAATAGCACTCAAGCAAGATGCTTGTACAGGTCCAGATACTAGGCCTAATAAGAAACGTAATATCCAGCCATAGGTATAATTATCGATAGTGCTCATCAACGCTGTAATTGCCGCCATAGCAAGCAAGCTTACTAATATGGTATGACGATAACCAATTTTATCTGCTAAGATACCGCCTGGTAACACCATAATAGCATAGCCCATATAAAAGGCGGATAAATAAGACGTCCCCATTTGAGGTGTAAAGCTCAATGCTTCATTAACAATAGGCATCAAAGACGCCCAAGATAGACGCATTACAAAGCTAATCAAAAACGTTAGCCATACGCTAACAAGAATTAAAATCTGAGTTCGTGAGAAACCAAATCTACTCATACGAGCTCCTTTCTATAGTAAAATAACACATAAAGCTATCATACTATAAATAGAAAGAGTTTTTCAAACTCTTTCTATTTATCATCACACAACAGAGTAATATATATGATAAAGTATGGAGAATTACCTCTTACTACGCTTCTTGACAAATAAATTTATATCACTTATCTTATGTACATCGTCAAAATTGTACATTCTTATAATAACTTCCGTTTTTACTTCCACTAAGGATATGTTATCGGAAGTAATTATTTTCCTATGACTGAAAAGCATAGACTATCAATGAGAATGAATGAGTATCAAATACTTTACAAAATTAAGTATTCGATGTACCATAATAATTGACTAAGGAAATGAATAACTAACATCGCTTAACGCAAAAGAAAAAAGACGGTACTGCGAATACCGTCTTTTTTATATGTGCTAGTTACTTGCTGAAATATCTATCTAGCCACTTGCAAATGTAGTGACAAATTACACCTGCTATGATAGATACAATTAAAGAAATGAATAACTCTAACACAGCCTAACTCCCTTTCCGTTACCAGTCTAGGGAAGTAACACTCATAGTATAGCACAGAAACAAGACCACCATTCTAAAAAATGGGGGCTTTTTATATATTAGATGCTTTCAATAAAACCCAACATTTCAGATACCCTAAAAACTAATAAACCGAATACCCTAAAATAGAGCTAATGAAAACTAAGGTTTACTATTAATAGAATGTAATAGCGTTACAAACCTGTTACATCAAAACATACCGCATTAAGCTGTTAAGAAAAGTTAAGGTTATCTATTAATAAAGCGTACAAAAAAAGCAGTACTACTAGTCGCCAACTCAGAATGGCAATAGCCAAGCGGTCGGTCAAATGACTAGTAATACTGCTTTTGATACTATAAGTATAAAAGATATGGTAAACATCGTCAATAATAGAACCTATAGCTAATTTTAGACAAAGCTATTAAACAGATATTGACATATGTTAACATACTCTAATATATAATAAGAACCCTCTACCGATTAGATAAAGGGTTCTCTATAGTACTATACAAGGAACGGGCTCCAATTGCCTTACCAAGTATAGTAATATATCAAAAGTAACAAGCAACAGGCAACAAATCGCCCAACTAGGTACTAAAGATTTATAGTATACAAATAGTATAGCACAAGTACGAGATTAAAGCTATATATAAAACCCTCTAGGCGATAACCTAAAGGGCTTTTTAGAGATGATTATATGATTTTGAAAACATTATATTTACTGCTTTCCCCTCTATTCTACCACATAAATTTTAGGGGGCAAAAAAGGGGGCAAATTATACTTAACTTATAGACTACTTATGAATATCTAAGAGTATCAATAAAGCAGTTATTATCTAGTTTTATTTACTCTTTCATATTCTTTGATAGTCATTGAAATTCATAAAATTGAATGGCGGAGAGGGTGGGATTCGAACCCACGGCCCCTTGCGGAGTCACTGGTTTTCAAGACCAGCTCCTTAAACCACTCGGACACCTCTCCATAATGGTATATTATAGCAGATTTTTATGATAATGTGCAACAACTGAATGTAATGAGCTTAGAACATTATACGCTTCTTTCTAGGGAGCAAAAAAGCTGGCCTTGCGCCAGCCTTTTTCATGTATCTTAGCTTTTCATTATATCCTTTAGAAAAGATCTTTTTTCCACATACCGAAGATAGCAATTAAGGAGCAGACTACGGATATTGCTACTACCTTATAAAATCCATTTGGATCCTCTTGAAACGGCAAGTTTACATTGGTACCCCACAAGCTGAATATGATAGTTGGCACCGCCATTGTAATGGTAAGAGTTGCCAACATTTCATAACCATGTTGAGGTTATTAGAAATGATAGATGTGAAGGCGTTCATCATGTTCATCAAGATATTGGAATACATTTCAACCATCTCCATGGCCTGTTTATTCTCGATGATAACGTCCTCTAGTAAATCCTCATCCTCTTCATATATTTTGAGAAGATGTTTGTAGGAACTGTGCCCACGTAAACGCAATAGTCTTTCCATAACGGTACCATTAGTACGCAAAGCGGATGTAAAGTACGTCATGGATTTCTGTAATTCCAACAATTGGAAAAAGTCTTTGTTCTTTGTGGTATGACGCAATTGGATTTCAATATCATCTGTACGGCGATTGATTTGTTGCAAGTAACGCAAGAACATCGTTGCTGTACGATACAAAATTTGAAACAAGAACCGTGTTTTTTTAAATGTATAGAACGTAGAAATCTGATTGGAAATAAATGGATACAATACTTCAGATTCTTCAAGACAGACCGTAATAAAAAAATCCGGAGTCAAGAAGATACCAAGTGGCACCGTATCGTACATATCATTACCGCGAACAACAGGAATGTTGATAACTACAAAAATATAGTTGTCCTCTAACTCCACGTGGGAACGTTCTTCCATATCGAGAGCGGTCTTTAAAACGTCTGTTGGAATTTCTGTCAAAATATTAATAAGGGATAACTCATCGGGGTCTGGGTTCACCAAATTTACCCATGAACCTTTTGTGGCATCTGATACCGTGTAATCGGCTACTAATTCTTCTTCTATGTGCTTGTACACCGTAATCATGTTATCCCTCCTTTCGAGTAGAAAAACTGTACCTTATCTTTAAAATTATATACTATTTGAGGGTACTATTCAATTCTCTTGTGAAAGTTTTACTTTCAAAATCGTCCTACTACTCTCTCAATTTGCCTCTTATTATGTATGATTCCCCCTATGTATTACATAGCTAAATAGTCACTGCAAAGCAAAAAGATTCCCCTATCAGCCAGTAGTAGTCATTTGAGACTATCGGCCAATAGAGGAATCTTTTTAGTGTGTATCTATATGTATAAGTTGTATGAGAGAGTTATATATGTATGTTATATATACGTTATATATGTTTGTGTATGAGTTAGTTCTATGAAAGTGATTTCTTATTATTGACGACGCAAGATACGGATAGAGTTTAAGATACAAAGGATAGATACGCCTGTATCACCGAACACAGCCCACCACATGGATGCATAGCCTAAAAGACCTAATGCCATGATAAGGATTTTTACAGCAATAGCGAATACTACGTTTTGCCATGCTACACGCAATGTCGCTTTGGCCAAGTCAAGAACGTGTGCAATAGCAGTCAAGGATGGACGCATAAACACAACATCTGCTGCCTCGATAGCCGCATCAGCACCACTACCCATCGCGCCACCTACATCAGCACCTGCAAGTACTGGAGCATCGTTGATGCCGTCCCCTACGAACATAGTTGGACCATATTCAGAGCGAATATCTTGTACAACAGACAATTTATCTTGAGGCAACAACTGAGCACGTACAGCACTTACGCCAGTTTCTTTAGCAATGTAATTGGCACTTGCTTCAGCATCACCTGTAAGCATAACAGTTTTAATATCTTGACCATTAAGATTAGCAATCGCTTCAGCAGAGTCTGGGCGAGCTTCATCGGCGATGATGATGCGACCTAAGTATGTATTACCTTCTGCAACAAGAACTTCTGTGCCATATTCAGCAGATTCTGTTGGATAGCCTTGAACATTATAGCGTTCCATAAGACGACGGTTACCAATAAGTACTTGTTGACCATCTGCCATACCTACCATACCTTCACCAGCTAACTCTTGAACGAAATCAGAAGGTTCCACTGTAAGGCCTTGATCTTTTGCTTCAGACACGATGCTTGTTGCGATTGGATGTGTAGAAACGGCTTCGATAGCTACCGCCATGGATAACAATTGACTGGAACTTACATGAGATCCTACAGTTTCTACGCTGTGAACTTTGAACTCACCAGATGTGATAGTACCAGTTTTATCAAGAGCTACGGCTTTCACATTAGCCAATGCCTCGATAACGCGGCCACCTTTTAACAAGATACCATGTTTAGATGCATTGCCGATACCGGAGAAGAATGCGAGTGGCACGCTAAGCACCAATGCACATGGGCAAGAAATAACGAGGAATGTTAAGGCTGTGTAGATCCATTTATGCCATTCACCAGTAATAAGAGATGGGATGATAGCTACAGCCAATGCAAGAGCTACAACGATTGGTGTGTATACGCGAGCAAAACGCGTGATAAAACGGTCGATTTTAGGTTTAGAAGATGCAGCATTTTCAACGGCATCAAGGATTTTAGTAACCATGGATTCTTCAAGAACCTTATCAACACGCATCGTAATGCGACCAGATTCATTGATGCAACCAGACATGAGTTGAGTGCCAGGTACAGCGCGAACCGGTACAGGTTCACCTGTTACAGGAGCTGTATTAACGCGAGTTTCACCTTCAAGCACTGTACCGTCTAAAGGAATTAAATCGCCAGGGCGAACTTCGATAGTACTGCCTACCTCAACCTTTTCAGGAGCCATAACTACGATTTCACCACCGCCGCATGTGTCTACAACGCGCACCTCTTGAGGACGCATATCGACAGCGTTCATGATTTCTGTACGACTGCGATCTGTAGCTTTTTCTTCGAAGAACTCACCGATACGGTAGAACAAGATAACGCCTACGGCTTCAGGCAATGCATCGATAGCAATAGCGCCCAATGTAGCGATAGACATCAAGAAGTTCTCGTCGAACACTTGGCCTTTAAGATATTGCGACCTGCGATACGCAATACTGGGAATGCAAGAAGAATATAGGCAATATAGTAAATTGGAGTTTCGATAGACTCTGGCAAGCCGATGGACGGCACAACTGTAGTCAACCCTTCGTAGGCCATGAATAACAAGCCTGCTACGATAACTGCAATTGTTACTGCATCACTGCCGTGATCGTGATCATGACCGTGGTCATCCATAGCCGCTTTAGATTTACGCTCGTAATCGGCTACTGTTACGCCTTCTTCAATGGCATCACAAATGTCTTGAATGTCACGTTTAAGAGCTTCGCGGTCTTCCCAAGAGCCGGTTAATTTTAATTGATGTGTAGCAATTGTGAAATTTGCAGTCTCTACACCATCCATTTTACGGATACGATCTTCAATTTTTGCTGCGCAGTTCGCACAGTTCAAATCCTTCAACAATAATGTTTCTTCCATGATATCTCCTTTGATAATAGTGAAAGTTTCTATCCTGTATTATAAGTTAATTTATTGTCTATTTCTAATACTTATTAGACATATCTTGTTTCATATTTTGTTATATATGTTCCTAAACATTTTTCATCAGATATTTTATTTATATGAATATCTGTTCATATGTTTATTTTAATCGAATTCATAAGGTCTGTCAAGAAGAATTACCAAGATAAATTATGACAATAAATGATAGAAAAATAGCCTGTACTCATAATACTCGAGAACAGGCTATTTCAACATATTTATCTAGTATTTAATTTTTATACTTCTAGCATCCACTATACTTCAGTCATAGAGATTTATTTCTTTTATATCTTTATACGCAATAGCTACCCCCTCAACAGATAGGCTATGCGCTGGTCGACCTATCGCCTCTATAACACCTAATAACTCTGTATAACAATGACCTGTATAATAGAGTACCCGTACAAAATCCCCCTCCACCAAAGACTGTATCGTGCGATTCAATTCCTCTAGTTGATCCTCAGATAACTCTACGCGCATTTCCTTTGGCCGTGCTACAGCAGCTAGTAGAGTCTCAAAACCCTTCAATGCGGCAAAGGGCATAAATTGTTTCGCCCGTTGTAAGCGGGACATTTTTCCTTTCATAGTAAATAACCCCATTAAACTAAATACTATATAGTTACATTATTCTCCATTATGACCGCCAACCAAGGTATTTCTAAACTGCATGGTTCCTTCCTCTTGCAGACTAGACGCACGCAGTATGGCATTTTTGCCAAATTGCCCTTTAATATTGAGCATTGCTTGCTGTATATGTTCTTCCTTTTCTTCGGTCTCATCTAAAGCATCACTAAATAAATCCATTTCTGTAGGTACTGCTGATTTATTCACGAGCTCTTCAAAGCTAACAGCGATACGCCGAATCAGCTCATGGGGCCTTTTATATTTATCAAATAAGGATAGTACAGCAGGACATAGCTCTTGAAATGAATCCGTATAATGTGCTAAGGTGCGTGAACCGCCAGTCGATTTTAAATCCTCTGCCGCATAACCAATATGGACATGAATACATTTCGTAACAGCCTTAATCTGCAATAGTTCAAGGACTAAGGATTCTACCATCTCTCGCATCGGCAATCGTGCCTCATCCGCTGTATAGTTGCGTAAAAGAATTTGACTTTGTGAAAGTGAATGCTTAGACGGCCTATAGGCATGAATATCTGAAATAGTACAGCTTTCACGGCCCCAGGCATGATCGATTAACAGCTCTGCATTCACACCGAACTCCTTATACAGTTTATATTCTGGCACCTGCGTGATGCCATGCAAATCAAAGGCGCCAAACTTGCGCAATCGATTTGCAATACCGCTGCCAATCTGCCAAATATCTGTAATCGGTTGATGGTGCCAAATATGCTCTTTAAAGAGATTTTCATCAAGGTACCCAATAAAATCAGATGCATGCTTAGCTAATATATCGAGGGCAATTTTAGCAAGAAATAGATTCGTTCCAATCCCAACAGTAGCATAAATATGAGTCGCCTCTAGCACCGCATCAAGCAGCATCTGCGCTAACTGATGAGGCGTTTTCTTGTAAAGCTTGGTGTATGATGTAATATCAATAAAGTATTCATCGATGGAATATACATGGATATCTTCAGGCGATATATACTCTAGTAAAGTCCCATAAATCTGTGCCGACACCTGCATATAACGCTTCATATGTGGTTTAACGGTGATGTACTCGATGTGCGGAGGAATTTGAAATAAGCGCGACCGATTCTTAACCCCCAATTTCTTAAGGGCCGGAGAAATAGCTAGCGTAATCGCACCCTTACCACGAGAGTTATCGGACACCACCAAAGGTGTTGTAAAGGGATCTACACCCAAATCGGCACATTCTACAGATGCATAAAAGCTTTTTAAATCAATGCACATATACATCCGACTCGTATCAGTAGATCCCATATAAACACCTCCTGAAGTCACTAAATAACAGTCCTTCACTAAAATTCTGAAAAGAATAATTTCTATAATTAGTATAACAAAAATACCATATATTTTCAAACATATGTTTGCTTTGTGATTCTATTTTTGAAGGTCACATACAAAAAGCAGCTAACATTAGATATAGTATCTAATATTAGCTGCTTGTATGTTAACTACCTATATATTATTGTTCCGGCCCCATATCTTTTTAACGGTATCGCGGAAACGTGTTAACTCACCCATAAATAGGAGTCGTACTGTACCAACGGCACCATTACGATGCTTACGAATAAGGACTTCCGCCTCATTGCCAGCCTCTGATTCCGGATTATAGTAAATATCACGGTATAAGAACATAACGATATCCGCATCCTGTTCAAGAGAACCAGATTCACGAAGGTCAGATAATACAGGACGCTTATCTGGTCGGCTTTCAACACTACGAGATAACTGAGATAACGCAATAACCGGCACATTAAACTCACGAGCAATGAGCTTTAAATTACGCGAAATTTCAGAAATCTCTTGTTGCCGATTTTCGCTACCTTTACTAGAGCTACGGCCCTGCATGAGCTGAATATAGTCAACAACAACAAGATCCAGGCCATGTTCAACCTTAAGGCGTCGCAATTTAGCACGCATATCTTGTACTGTAAGGGCTGCTGTATCATCAATAAACAGCGGAGCTTTACTCATCGCCTCAGCCGCAGCCAACACTTTTCCCCAATCATTTGTATCCATATCGCCTTTGCGCAATTTATCGGATTCAATGCCGGCTACAGAGGACAAAATACGACCAACCAATTGTTCCTTGGACATTTCCAGAGAGAAAAAGGCTACACTACCATGCACCCCCATCGCTACATTTTGCGCGATATTTAAGGTGAAAGCTGTTTTCCCCATAGCAGGACGAGCCGCTACTAGGATAAGATCTGATTTTTGCAAACCATTTAATGTAAAATCTAAGTCTTTAAAGCCTGTTGGCACACCTGTAAGGGCTCCTTTTTGCTGTTGCAGTTTATTAAGTCTCTCAAGATTTGTAATTACCACGTCACCAATGGGTGAGAAGCTTGATTCAGACTGAGTTTGACCACCTACATCGAGAACGAGTTGTTCTGCCTTATTCATAATAATAGATGGTTCTTCTTCACCCGCATAGGTCATGCCCACAATCTTATTACCCGCATCAATAAGGCGGCGCATTTGCGCCTTTTCTGCGATAATCCGTGCATGTTCTTCGATATTATAGCCCGTTGCTTCATTAGCAAGGGATGTAATATAAGCAATACCACCAACGGTATCTAGCTTTTTACGTCGCTCTAATTCTTCACTCAAGGTGATAAAATCAATGGTCTTATTACTTTTTACGAGGCTTAAAATAGCATCATAAATAATACGATGTGTATCCCGATAAAAATCATCCCGATCTACGATACTTGTTACCATATCCACAGATTCACCTGATGACGAGCCATCCGTCAACAGCGCACCTAATACGGCCTTTCCGCATCTTCATTATGCGGAGGAATGCGTACGTCCATGTTATTCTCCCCTAAACCCATCAAGACTATCCTCCCAAACCAAGGAGTTATATATCACTTATCGCATATAAAAGAATCACCACACTCTGTGAGCATGGTGATTCGAAGATTATTCAGCGACTACGTTGACCTTAATAGTGCTCGTAATTTCTGGATGTACACGAACCACAACATCATGAACACCTAATGTTTTCAACGGTTCTTTAATTTCAATTTTCTTTTTATCGATTTCTACCTTGTATTGAGCTTTAGCCGCATCGGAAATGTCCTTCGCAGTAACAGATCCGAACACACGGCCTTCTTCGCCCATGCGAACCTTTACAGTTACTTCAACCTTTGTAAGTTGTGCCGCCAAGATTTTAGCTTCATCATTCGCTACTACTTTATGATGAGCAATAGACTCTTGTTTTTGTTTCGCATTGTTTACATTTGTTGTTGTACCTTCAAGACCAAGACCTTTTTTAATCAACACATTACGACCATATGCGTCGCTTACTTCAACGATTTCGCCTTTTTTACCAACTTTTTAACATCTTCTAACAATACTACTTTCATGGTTGTTCCTCCTCTTGTTCAGCGGAATGAAGTGCTTCTAGCGCCTTGTCTAAGATAGCGGTCTTCGCTTCCTCTATTGTCATACCTTGTAGTTGAGCACCAGCCACAGTTCTGTGACCACCACCACCCAAGGCTTCCATTACAACTTGTACATTTACCTTGCCCTTAGACCGAGCGCTAACGCCGATACCGCCATCATTAAGTGAGTAAAGTACAAATGCTGCTTCAATATCTTCATTGCTGATGAGCATATCCGCACTTTGTGCGGCCAATGCCATCATATCCTTCATACCTGCTGGTGCCACAGAAATAGCAATACCTTCGGTACGATTGGCTTCAAATACCATTTTAGCACGCAATTGGATAGAATCGAAGGTTTCAATAAATAATTCTTTTACCCGTTCAATATCCGCCCCTGCACGACGTAAGAATGCAGCCGCTTCGAAGGTACGAGCCCCAGTTTGTTGATTAAAGTTTTTCGTATCTAATACGATGCCCGCATAGATACCTGTGGCTTCCGCTTTTGAAAGTTTCACAGGAACTCCTGCATATTGTACAAGTTCTGTTACGAGCTCACTCGTAGATGATGCAGCTGGTTCCAAATACGTAAGCAATGGATTTTCAATAAAATCTGCTGCTCGACGATGATGATCGATGACAATGCGTCGCTCAGATACTTCAAGAGCCTCTGGCGCTGCTACCATCGGTGTTCTATGCGTGTCACAAACGATGACCAATGTATTCGCATCAGCCCACAATTTTGCTTCTGCAGGCGTTATGATATGAGTTTTCCAAAATTCGTCTTCCACAAGAACATGTACCATTTTATCAATGGCATTTGTTTCTTTTGAAAGTACTAATCGCACCTCTTTACCAAGAGTACGTGCAATCGATACGACGCCAATAGCACCGCCTAATGCATCATAGTCCTCACGTTGATGACCCATAACAAGGATTTGTCAGAATCATTCATCAATTCATGAATGGCTTGACTAACCACACGAGCACGAACGCGCGTATTTTTTTCAACACCTGCTGTATTGCCTCCGAAGAAGCGGGTGCTTTCACCATCCATAATGCAAACCTGATCACCACCGCGCCCTAAGGCAATATCAAGGGCTGCACGAGCACGTTCGGACACATCCTTAACAGAGCCTGCATTTTCGCCAATCCCGATACTAATCGTAGCAGGCACTTGACGAGGAGAAGGCAATTTACGGATACGTTCAAGCACACTAAAGCCGTTGTTTTCCATGTCTTGCAAAGCGCCTCGAGAAATGGCAAATGTGTACATATCATCTTGGAAGTTCCGAATGAAACCTTCATGTTTATCGATTTCATCCACCACGATATTATTGATATCAGCCCACAAGTTCGTGTATTCTCTATCACTAAGGCCCTTTGTCAATTCTTCGATATTATCGATCTGAATCATGCCCCATACAGGCTGTTCTTCTTCCGCCTTAATACGTGCTCGTTCAATATCTGTAATATCCTTAAAATACAAGGCCATGACTGCGTGTTCCGTCAATTCATCATTTGAATCCGCATTAGGGCGCGTATCACGAGGATCGATAAATTTGTAAACCACTTGGAAATATTTATCTCCATAGTGTTCTTTTAAAAATCCAGATTTGCCCCAGATTTTATCAATTCTAAAGCCCGGAATCAAGGCAGATACTTTCTGCATTTTATTCCAATCTACTGTAACCCAGTCAGCAAACACGCTATTGTTCCACACTAAGGTGCCTTGTTTATTAACAAGGGCGATTGCAGTAGGGAGGTTTTGCAATGCAAAGTTTGATGCTTGAGTCACATTTTTTGTCATCGCACTAAATTGTTCTCTAGCGAGGCGACGTCTGTTATGAATGGTGTTATAGTTAATCAAATACACTGCGACCACGACAATAGCGGCCAATATTGCCAGCAGCCAATTTAAATAGGCTATGATTAATAATAGTAGCGTAATGACAGCAATGATGGTGATTTCTAAAACTTCCCATCTACGTTGAAAGGATTTCATAATAACCTCCTTTCTATTAATAACCTCGTTGGTTAAAACGAGACCTTAAATCTAAAAACATATCTATAATACCGAGTATAACTAATGCTTGAGAGAATATCAAAGTATAAGCAAAAAGCAATATCCACTTTGCTTTATTACTCACTCGATAGCTAGTCATAATATCTGCTAATGCAGCAAAACCATGAATAGAGCAAATAAAATTACCAAGTAATAGTAAATTTTTACTAATAGCAATAACCAAAGGATTATCTAAATGTACATAGGAGGCTCCATGGAAACTTATAATACCAAGAGCAAAGATACCGGCCCCCCATATAGGCATTCTCCATTGCTCAACTGCTAAAAAGCAGGTATTGAAAGTCTTAATCTATGGCCAAGCCAAAGTGATATTTGGATTGTAACATAAGTATATACGATAGCCGCTATTGCGATAGCCATAAAGAACATATCACCTAAAGTGTCGACATTCTTCTGTACACTTTCAACAAATTCATCAGCTTGTGCTTGTGTAATACTAGGATTTACTTCCATAGCCTCATTTGCAAGCGATTGTGCTTGTTCTACCAACGTAGGTCCTACAGACGATAACTCAACACCTGTCACAGTATAAGATGCCACAATTGTAAAGAATACTGCAAAAAACATCATTATACTTGGCACTAATAAACGTTTAAGCGTATTCCAGGAAAGCCTATGTCCGGCCCCTACGCCAACACCTACCAAGGCAAACAATCCAACCGTAAGCGAATTAAATATTCCAAATAACATTGTAGATAAAAGAAAAATAACAATAGTTCCTACAACGCTATATTTAAAGCCCCATTTTGTACCAATTATGCCAATAGCTGCGGGGGTAACAAAAAAAGATAAAAACCCAAATACAGGTAAATATACACTAACAGCCGTGAGTATGATGCCTATAGCGCTAACAAACGCCGTTTCCACCATAGCTCTTGTATTTGTTTGATTCATAATACTCCATCCAACAATAAAAGGATACCAGTTATCCTTTAATTATAGCAGTTTAAAAGGGTAACTTCAAATACCCTATATAGTAGGGAACGGTAGCAAATACGCTACTTATAGTAAGATGTAACAAATATATCCCTCTCAAGACATTTGTTCCATTTATATCATGGCACCTATGCTTGAGAGGGATATATTATTTAGTGTACGTCTTGAATGATTGGCAAAATCATAGGTCTACGACGTGTTTTATCATAGAAGAATTTGCCCAATGCATCGCGAACATTTTGTTTAATTGTAGTCCAATCTTTAATGCGTTGCGCTTCGCAATCATCTAATACTTGATGAACGCGATGCTCTGCTTCGAGCATAAGCTCTTCTGCATCACGAACGTATACGAAGCCACGAGATACGAGATCAGGACCGGCAATGATAGTGCCAGACGCAGTATCCATTGCCATAACAACGATAACCATACCTTCTTGTGCCAATTGTTGACGGTCGCGGATAACGATATTACCTACGTCACCAACACCGAGGCCATCAACGAAAATAGCGCCGGCTTGTACACGGCCACCTTTACGGCCACCATCTTTATCAAATTCAAAGATTTGACCATTGTCACCGATAAGGATTTTCTTAGGATCTACGCCCATAGCTACCCAAGTTCACCATGACGACGCAACATGCGATACTCACCATGAACTGGGATAAAGTATTCTGGTCGCACAAGGTTAAGCATTGTTTTAAGCTCTTCTTGGCTCGCATGGCCAGATACGTGAATGCCACGATCTTTACCATACACAACGTGACAACCTAAGCGAAGCAAGTTATCGATAGTTTTACCAACAGCACCTTCATTTCCTGGAATTGGTGTAGCAGAGATGATAACAGTATCATTTGGTGCCAATTCTACGGTGCGGTGATTACTTGTAGCCATACGGGACAAGCCTGCCATTGGTTCACCTTGAGAACCAGTTGTTAAGATCATGATTTGATCATCTGTGTAGTTGTGCATTACATCTACATCGATAATCGTATTTGGCGGAATGTCTAAGTAGCCGCGTTCTTGTGCGATTTCTGTAACATTGACCATACTGCGACCCATAACAACAACCTTACGATTATACATAACCGCCGCATCAATTGCTTGTTGGATACGAGATACGTTAGACGCAAATGTTGCTAATACAACGCGACCTTTCGCTTCACCAACAGCTTGTTTAATAGCAGGACCTACGGAGCTTTCAGAACCAGTAGTACCTGGTTTTTCAACATTTGTAGAGTCGGACATCAACGCTAATACGCCTTTGTTACCAAGTTCTGCAAATTTGTGCATATCCATCAAACGGCCATCAACTGGTGTTTGGTCAATTTTAAAGTCCCCTGTATGAAGAATCGTACCAATTGGGGTGTCGAAGTATACGGCACAAGAGTCAGGAATAGAATGGTTTGTTTGAATAAACCAACTGTTACTTGTCCAATTTGAACTTCATCACCAGCAGCAATCATGCGAAGGCATTTAGGAGACACTTTGTGTTCTTTGAATTTACCTTCAATCAAGCCACACACAAGATTTGTAGCGTATACAGGGCAGTCAATCTCTTTCATAAGATATGCCAAAGAACCGATATGGTCCTCGTGACCGTGAGTGATAACAACGGCTTTCACACGGTCCTTATTCTCGATGATATAGCTCATATCCGGAATAACAATATCCACACCTAACATATCTTCGCTAGGGAACGCAAGACCTGAGTCAAGAACGATGATTTCGTCTTCATATTGGAAAATGGTCATGTTCTTACCAATTTCCCCAAGGCCACCTAGAGGGATAATTTGGAATTTCCCTTTATTAGAGCCATCCGGTTGACGACCAATCAAATCCAAATGCGCCTCTTGGTTGCGAGCCATAGGCCGATTATTAGTACGAGTACGACGGTTATTAGCGTTTTCATTACGGTTTCCATCAGTCGTATTACGTGTGCGTGTATTACGTGTATTACTTGCACCACGTGTATTGCTTGTACCACGTGTATTACGTGTATTTTCACTATTTCTATCTGTACGGCGAATTTGTTCACCACTACGAGGTGCGCGAGTTTGACGAATTCTACGTTCCGTACCTTGTTGCTCGCCTTGCTCACCTATAGGTCGTTGACGACGTGTATTCGTTCTAGTATTTGTGGTACGACGTTGACGACCTTCGCCACTTTGATTAGATTCACTCGTATAACGGCGTTCACCGCTACGACGGTCTGTATTACGACTATCGCCAGCTGGTCGACGTGTGTTAGTACGACGGCGCGTTGTTTTTTGCTCACCTCGAGCAGACGGAGCCGTCTCTACTGCAGTCACTTGTGCAGTATGTTGATTATCTGTTGTATTCACAGTTCCTCCTAAAATTTTGTTCATTAATTTGTTTAACATATATTTTCACCTATCATTAAAATTTGATCTTTACAGGGGAACGGACAAACGAAAAAGGCGCTATCCAGCAGCGTCTTTCAAATGGGCGCAAAAATAGCGCAACTCAATTGTTACCGTTCAAGTCCTTTTGTCCATTCGCCTCGTGCAAATGAGTATAGTGTACCATTAAACGCGTCAGCCGCGACGTTACGTTCTCTTCGTTACCGTTTAATGTTCATTATAATCCGATCGTTCTGATGAAAGCCTCGCTTTCATACGTTATTATTATTGTAACATAAAAATAGCGTTAACAAAAGAGGACCCTTACGTTAACGCTATTACACTATTTATCAGAAACTCTACCAAAGACCTATTAGTAATCGCACAGCATCTACAACGAGGCAAAACCACAACTCTCAATCGCATTAGCAAATCCTTGTCTATATAGATTAGCACCACCATTTGCAGGATGGCGCAAACCAATGGCAGACAATCCAAATTTTCCCATTGTATCAGCAGACTTTGTCCTACTGCTAGCATAAGAGACTCTTCTCCTCCCAACTCAAGATGTAGCTCTAATAAGCGTTTTGTATACTCCCAACCGAGTTCTTGCTCAGCCTCCGTAGGCGTACGATTCGTCAGTGGGTTTCCATCCTTATGCGGGTGGAATGGGAATATATTCCATAACAATGTATCATAGGGATCAATACCTTTTTCAACGATAGCACTCCACACCACAGTATCAGTAGGCTCGTTAAAGCCGTCCTTTTGCTGTGTTCCTTTTAACAAAGGGCTAGTAGGAGAACTCGTTCGTTCTAAGCGAATAGGTGTTATATCCTTCGCACGAATAGTTTTGTGCTTATCTAATAGCATTCTTTCACAAGTAATAGCAATGCCACTAAAACGTCCACCTTGATATCCTACTGCCTCAGCCACTACAAATACCTTAGCTCGACCTAAGCGCGGCAATAAATAAGCCACCAAATTATCTCGACGCACTTGAGCCGCATCAAAATCATCTGCGACAATCTCTAAATCAGGATTTACCTCACCCCAAGGATTATGAACAAGACTACCAGAATACTGGGAGAGCCAATCTACAAAACCGCGCACCTTCGCCACACGCTCCGCATCAAAGATTGCTATATATTCATCAAAAGACAAGGTCTTCTCTAAATCAAATAAAGACATACAGCCTCCAATTTAAATTTCATATGTTATTACCGATATATATCTACTATACATCATAATTACACGAATTGCATAAGAAATATATATACATTATTTTAGAATTTTGTCCATTGTAAAACACCCAAGAGTATAAACTTTTGGGTGTTTCTTTTGAGGTGTATATAACTAAATATAGAACTCGATTTTGTCTTCTTTTGCTAGTTGGAATTGTTCGAAGATGTGGTTCCGTATATTAACAAAGGCTGCCGATGTACGGTCTGTTCTGTCGATGATGTTCACAGGGATGATGGTTTGTACACGACCTGGATTTGCAGATAGTACTACAACGCGATCTGCAAGGACTACGGCTTCTTCAATGTCGTGCGTAACGAATACAACTGTTTTACCTTCTTCGCGGCAGATACGAGAGATTTCGTCTTGCAAGTTGATACGTGTCAACGCATCAAGAGCGCCTAGTGGTTCGTCCATAAAGATAATATCTGGATCTACCGCTAGTGCACGGGCAATAGATACACGTTGTTGCATGCCCCCAGATAGTTCTGCAGGATAGCGATTACGAGCATGATCGAGGCCTACCATTTTAACGTATTTATCGATGATAGCAGGACGCTCTTCTTTAGGCACCTTTTTACTTTCAAGGCCTAACTCAATATTGCTTTCCACCGTACGCCACGGCAATAAGCCATAGTTTTGGAATACCGTTACATATCTGAGTTGAGGGGCTTTTACCTCTTCACCATCGATAGTGATGGAACCAGATGTAACGAGCTCAAAGCCCGCCATAGCGTTTAATAGCGTACTTTTACCAGAACCAGAAGGGCCTAAGAGGCAAATAAACTCGCCCTTTTCAATGTCTAAGTTGATATCTTCAAGAATGGTGAGTGGTTCCCCATCTTTCATAAATTCCTTGTGTGCATTGCGCACCGAAATGTAACCCATGAGGCCACCTCCTATTTCTCAATACCCCAACGTTTGTAAATCCATTTTTCGATGAGGGATACGCCCCAATCGAGTAAAAGCCCAACGAAACCGATAGTCAAAATGGCTACCATTAAAAGATCGTTACGCAAGTTATTTCTCATATCGATGATAAGGAAGCCAAGGCCTGTTTGGGAGCCTACCATTTCCCCTGTTACAAGGAAGATCCACGCTGTACCAAGGGCGATGTGAAGACCGGATGCAATACCAGGAAATACAGCGGGCAACACGATTTTAAATAATAGTTCTGGCTGTCTAATACCAAAGTTGCGCGCTACCTTGATGTACACAGGATCAATATTTTGAATAGCAGACACGGTGGATAATAGCACTGGGAAGAACGCTGCGATAAAGATGATAACGATAGCTGGTGCTTGACCGATACCGAAAAAGAGGACGATAAACGGCAACCATGCTACTGGAGAAATCGGTCGAATGACTTGAACGATTGGATTGATGTAGTTCCAAATCCCCTTGTACCAACCCAAGATAAGACCGAAGAATACGCCGGCCACAACGGAAATGATGTAACCAATGAAGAACCGTACTAAACTATCTGCGATATCCTTAAAGAGAACGCCGTCTCCGATGAGTTCCCCAAAGCCGACCAACACCTTATACGGCGTTGGCAATAGCGCTTCATTAAAACCGCCGAGGCGAACGATCAACTCCCAAATTAGCCAAGCTGCGATAAATGAACCCGGCACATATGTATATTTCTTCATGGTCCCCCTCCTATGGTAACAACGATGTATCTACAAACTCTGAATAACTCGGCACATTTTTAATCAAATCAATATGCGTCATATGATGTACGAGCGCATTATAACGGTCCTCTGTAATGGCTAAATCTTTAAACCCAATCACTTTGAGGGAACGTTCAATAACTGAGTCATTAAACTTCATGTACTTTGAGGAAATCTCCTCTTGTGCCTTAGGATGCTCGTCTAAATATGTACCTGCATCGAGATAGGCTTTTGTGAAAGCTTTTGCCAAGTCATGATGTTCATCGACGAATTGACCATTAAACACAAGAGCACAGCAAATATTATCATGCCAGAGATGGTCAGGATCTTCGAAGACCTTCCCAGTTCCCATTTCAATGGCTAAAGAGCCAAATGGTTCGGCTACACTATAGCCTGCAATTTGGCCTACAGCCAGTGCAGATGGCATTTCAGGAGGACTCATTTCTACGATTTGTACATCTTTTTCAGAAAGACCCGCTTGTTCAAGCATGAGGTCTACGAGAATTTTTTGAGTAGATTGTTTATGAGGGATCGCAAAGGATTTACCTTTCAAGTCTTGAACGGAGTTAATATCCTTATTGACGATGATAATATTACCCTCTGTATGACCAAGTGCAGCAGCACGAACATCAATGCCTTGTTCACGAGCCTTTACACCTAGCTCAACGAGTACCGATGCAGCATCTACCTTGCCTGTATTTAATGCATCCATCAACTCTGGCCAAGATCCATACTTAACAAGCTCTACATGAACAGGACCATCTGCCGTTTCCAGCTCTTTGTAGCAAATACTGGTAATGCATGAGTAATTGGTAAATACGCTACCCGTACTGTCTTTAGTTCCTGTGCCGTCTTTGGTTTATGGTGTTCATGATAACCATAGGCTATGCAGCCAATAACCAAGAGAACCCCTCCGATGATTAGATACCAAGTTTTCTTCATAACTTCCCCTCTTTCTATCTCGCAACAAGGGGCGTCACATGCCGTTTTCCGCACTTTTCTAAACCTTAGATGAAATATGGCTTTAGAGCACCTCGTCCTAAAAAATTATATTACCCACTATACCAATATGTTTTTATCCTGTCAATAAAACATATTAATATTATAGGTTTTATTTTTATAGTAAAAACTTGTAAACTTTTAGGATACAAAAAGCACCAACTGCATCTAGCAGTTGGTGCTACTTTCACAAGCAAAGATATTATTTATAACAAATACATTTTACTCTGCAATATAAGATTGTCGCTTATTTAAAATATAAATCTCAGCAGTATCAGTTTCACTATACTCACCCACATATGGTGCAATAGCGGATTGTCTAAAGTGTTTTCTTTCACCTTTTGGAACAACAAGCATGAGTTGCTTGCCCTCCGCTACGCATTTAACGAAGTCTTCTTCAGACACTTGTTCCATAAGATATTTCTTATCCCATTCAGCACTGCGTTGTTTCAATTTATCCTTGTCGTCCCAGCGACTGCTATCACCCTTAATCCGGATAACCTTATGACCGGTATAATACACAACAGAGGTACTATAACCATTATAGTAATACACATTCCCATTATATTTTTCCACAACAGGAAGTATATTAACCGAACTACGTTGTTTTATAAGCGGTACCAGCCCTTCTACAACAACGACAGAAGAAATTAACATAGTACCGATAACAACAACGCTTATAAGGCGATAACGCTGTTTGCTCCACCAGAACCATAACAATCCCAATACAGATACACCGGCAAACACATATAACAAGCCATAGTACCCCCATGGAGCAAAGAAAGATGCAACCACATACGCCACCCACAATAAAAGTGTAGGGCCTATGATGATCCAAGGTACATAGCGTGAACGCCCTGGACGTAACGCTTTCAAAACCCCCAATGTACCGAGTGCACTAAATGGCACAAGACTTATAAATGTATAAAGAGGATATTTTGTGGCCATCAAAGAATAGAACAAAACCGTTCCAATCCCCCAGCACAAGCTATATACATAGCCCTTATGACGCAACTTAAATCCAGCTATAATGCCATAAATAACTGCACCCGTCCATGGTAAGGACGCCCCCAGAAATATAGCGATGTAATACCACCACACATTATCCTCGGGATGCTCAGACTGAGTAGCACGCGTTACATTGTGAAGCCCTAAAAATCCATTTACAAAATCTTGACCATGGGTACTATACATATAGAGGTACCATGGTAATGCAACGATTAAATGCGAGAATACCTTTCCAATCAAAGAGGCGCAGCAACATTTGTTTAGAGCGATACAGCGCTACATAAACGAGAAGAATAAGCCCTGGCAATACAAGTGCCACTGGTCCCTTTGTAAGAACGCCTAACGCAGAGAACACATAGGCTACAATCATAGATTTACTAGAGTTATTATTTAACCCATCATAGGCAAATACCATCACCATCAAGGACGTATACAGCAATACCATGTCGGTAATAACGCCATGTGCAACGGCCCAGAACATAAGTGATGTACCAAGAATTGACGATCCTACTAAACCTACGAGCCAACGGCCACTTAGGGACCGCATAGCTTGGAACATTGTAGCCACTGATAAAGCTCCGAATATGGCACTTGGCAAACGTACAACCCAGTCAGCAAATCCAAACACTTTAAATGCCAAAGCGATAAGCCAATAAATCATAATTGGCTTATCATACCAATAGGTCCCATAAATTTGCGGCGATAACCAATCCCCAGACAACACCATCTCTTTAGCGGTTAATGCATAATTCGATTCTACTGGATCAGTTACAGGTAGCACATTATTAGCGACCATAAAAAACGCCAACCAGAAAACAAACAACACAAATGTTAAGCGAGATATTTTCATTACAATCTCCTTATGATTTACGTCGATTTTTGTAATATTTATAGCCAATTACAGCCGCAATAATTGCAAATACAGCAACCATAATAATTAAGAACTCATGATTATATTCAATAAGATCTTTCCAGTTTTCACCAAGAACTTTACCTAAATACACCAATAAAATCGTCCAAGGAATCGTGCCTAATACAGTCCAAACCACAAAATGTGACATAGGATAACGAGCCATGCCAGCTGGGAAAGAAATAAATGTACGAACCCCCGGCAACAAACGGCCAAAGAACACGGCGGCACCACCGTATTTATTAAACATTTTCTCAGCTAGTTCAAATTTATGCTCATTAAAGAATATATATTTGCCGTATTTCAACAACAAAGGACGTCCGCCATACTCACCCATCCAGTAGGATAAGATAGAGCCTACAATCCCTGCTAAAGTACCTACAACCATTGTCGTATGTAAATCAAATATACCTTGAGCAATCAAATACCCTGCAAATCCAAGCACAATTTCACTAGGAATCGGTATATTCGCATTCTCTAGAACCATCGCAATAAACATGGCTGCATAGCCATAGGTTTCCATAAACGAAATAATATATTCCACTTGTTATACCTCGTCATAACTCCCCTATACCGGATTTATGATTTTTTAATGCTAACTAATGCTGGTAAAAATATCACCATGTATACAATCTATTTTACCATAATAAAATGACCCTCACCATACGGGAGGGCCATTTGCGGCATCCTTAGTATTCTGGTTTTGCAAGAATCAACTAGTCATACACAGTTATTCAGTTTTTAGTCCTTGTATAAAATCAAATGATTTTACAGCTGCTTCTGTGTCTACAAAATGGAACGGTTCCAACAGGCGACAGAATTTAAATAGATAGTCACGCTTGTGTAACACTTCTTTCACATGAAGTACGGTTTCTTGTGCACATCTAGCAGTGCTATAGCCATTCATAGCTGCATAGAGATAGGACTGTGGCAAATCGCCTTCACGAATAAAACTGTGAATAAATCAACAGATCCCATCCTGCAGGCGTAAATTCATACCAACGTCGTGCATTCTCCCAATCTAATAGCATAACGTCATCTGTATCCGGATTATACACGATATCTCTTAGCGCTGGACGGCCATGAGCCATACCATAATCATGGAGCATACCAAGAGCTTTACCAAAGGCGTAAAACACATGGATAGCCAGATCCTCTAGAGAAGAGTCTTCAGGATGCTCCTGTGGCAAATGCGCATAATACGTTAAGTTTTTCCCATAATTAGGCGTAACAAAATAATGCTCTCTAAAGCCTATGATTTCAGGTGCTAAAGGCAATTGAGTACGAACAAAGTTCATCATATAAAATTCGTGATCAAAAGCCGCACGAGGTGATGGCTTTACCCATGATGACCGATAATTACTAATATCACGTTTCACAAAATACTCTTTTCCCTGAAAAGTAATTGGAAATACACGGCCCATATCTTCCTGATTCAACTTATGATCAATATAATCTAATAAGGCTTCTTTCATGAGACCCCCTTATGTCTTCAATATTTATTTATCTATTATATAATAAAGCTGTGAATCATCAAATAAAGACCCCCTAGCCAAGGCCAGGGGGTCTTTACGGTAATTATGATAATAGGTTTGGATTTAGATCTTCATTGAGCCAACTTAGGCTATGTCTAAATCAAACGAATTAACCTACGAATTTTGTCACTGCTGCAGTGTCAGTTAAGTGACGTTTAGGCATGCCCATTTCTTCAGGGGAAATGCCAAGAGCAAGACCCACTAATTGGGACATGTGCAAGATTGGCATATCTTTGCCACCGCCAACAACTTCTTTAGCTTCTTTTTGGAACATATCAAGTTGCATTTGGCAAAGTGGGCAAGGAGTTACTACGCAATCTGCACCTTCTGTAGCTGCATCTTTGTTGATGGAGCCAGTCATTTGCATTACGGAATCATGTGCAGGGTATACAGCATGGAAACCGCAGCAATCTAATTTACGGGAGAAGTCGATTGGTGTAGCACCGATAGCGGAAATCAATTCTGCTAAGGATGTAGGCATTTGATAGTCTTCGAAGCCCATTTCAGTTTGAGGACGAAGAATATGGCAGCCATAGTATTCAGCTACACGTAAACCAGTTAAAGGTTTAACAACTTTAGCTTTCAATTTGTCCAAACCGTAATCGCGAATCAATACCCATAAGAAATGAGTGATATCAGTTGTGCCGCGGTATTGTTTACCGATTTGAGCTAATTTTTTATTAACTTCGTTCTTTTCTTTTTCGTTAGCATCAAGTTCATTTTTTGCTTCACGAAGCATCAAAGTACAAGTGTTACATACAGTTAAAAGGTTCAAACCTTTTTCTTCTGCTAATGCAATGTTACGAGCATTAGTAGCCAATGTAATTTCTGGAGCGATGTCTTGAACGTGGGACGCGCCGCAGCAAGTCCAGCCGTCAAGCTCTTCCAACTCGATGCCTAATTTTTTAGCTACAGCAACTGTTGCTAAGTAGTCTTCTTTGGCAGCGCTTTCAAGAACGCAACCTGGGAAAAATGCGTATTTCATTATTTGCTTACCTCCTCAGCTGCTTTCATAAGTCTGCGAACACCATCAATACCATTTACAGGTTTTTGAGGTACTACAAGTTCGAATGGATTGATTTTGCTGTGTTTCCACAAACGTAAAGCATAGAATGCTTGTTTAGCGGAATCAACAACACCATCAGATTTCAAGCTCATAGAAACTTCTTTCAAGCGACCAGTTTTGTAGAGATCGTCTTTGAAAGCAACTGCATGGCGAACGCCTTTGTTGTTTGTAAGGCCAGCTTTTGTAGCTTCTTTACGCAAGTTGGAAATATCTTGAGCAGGTTTTAAGTGTTTAGGACAACGGGAGATACAGTTCATGCAGTGAACGCATTTCCAAAGACCGTTGTCGAATGCAGGTTGAATGTGAGCCATAGGTGCATCATCACGGCTATCCAATACGAAACGGTTAGCTTTTGTAAATACATATGGTTCTAAGAAGTCATCTTGACGTGCAGTCAATTTGTTACATTCAGATGCGCAGCAACCACAAAGGATACATTCTGTACCAGCAACGAATTTTTTGAAGTCAGCTGGAGTTTGGCGAACGATTTTGTCACCTTCGTTGAATTCTGCTTTAAGGAAAATCCAAGGAGCAACTGTTTTCAAACGATCAACTTTTGCTTCCCAGTCAACAACTAAGTCGCGGATAACGCGGAAGTTGCCGATTGGTGCAATTGTCAATTCATCAGTACCATAACGTTCTGTTAATTCGTCGATTTTAGCTTCGCAACCAAGCATTGCTTCGCCATTTACGCGAATGGAGCAAGCGCCGCAAACTGCGGAACGGCAAGCTGCCAAGAATGTTAAAGTTGGATCTTGAGTATCTTTAATTTTTTGAAGGCCCCAAAGAATTGTACGGTCAGCTTCATAGTCAAATTTGAAAGTCTGTACAAACGCGCGACCTTGTTGGTAACGGTGGATATGGTAGGTGATTTGTCTCATCTTAGTACTTCCTTTCTTGTGGTTCGTATTTAGTGAACACTACGTCGCGTTCAGTCAATTCGTACTCGCCGTTAGCACCCAATTTGATCAAAGAGTGTTTTAAGTATCTTTCATCATTACGTTTTGGATGGTCTTCACGGATATGAGCACCACGAGATTCACGACGGTGTAAAGCGCCCATAGCAATAGCTTTCGCTACTGTTAACATGGAACCGATTTCACAATAGTTAACGAATGCCATGTTGTAAGTACGTTCAGGGTCACCTACATAACAAGTTTTGTAATCTTCGATTAATTGATCGATTTCTTTTAATGCTTCAGTAATACCATCTTCGTTACGGAAGATACCTACTTTATTCCACATTGCATCAGCCAATGCATCGCGGATTTCTACAACTGGGCGACCGCCTTCACGAGATGTTACTTCAGTGAATTTAGCTTCCCAAGCTTTTGCAGCTGCAGCTAATTCTGCATCTACGTTAGGCTGTTCATGTGTTTCAGCATAGTCAGCTGCACCAGCACCAGATACTTTACCGAATACTACGCCGTCTGCCAAGGAGTTACCACCTAAACGGTTAGCACCGTGGATGGAGATACAAGAAGCTTCGCCGGAGGAGAACAAACCAGGCAATTCACATGCACAAGTTTTGTAATCAACTACGTCGATACCGCCCATTGTATAGTGACATGTAGGACGAATAGGTACTGGTTGTACTAATGGATCGCAATGTTCGAAAGTCATAGCCAAGTCACGGATACCATGAAGTTTTTCGATGATAACTTCAGGACCTAAGTGACGAAGGTCAGCTACTACGTATGCATTAAGACCAGAACCGAAACCACGACCTGCAGCGATTTCATCTTCGATTGCTTTCGCTACAACGTCACGGGATGCCAATTCCATTTTGTTAGGCGCATAGTTTTTCATGAAACGTTCGCCTTCAGAGTTAAGAAGGTAACCACCTTCACCACGAACCGCTTCGGACATCAAGATACCAGTACGACCAAGACCAGTTGGATGAAATTGGATCATTTCCATATCTTTCAAGCCGTTACCAGCACGGAAAGCTGCTGCCATGCCATCGCCTGTGGAAAGGAATGGGTTTGTAGTACGAGTCCAGAAAATACGACCTGCACCACCAGTGGACAAGATAATAGCTTTCGCTTTAATTTGTTCTACTTTACCTTCTTTCATGTTCCACACAACTGCGCCACCAACGTGACCGTTTGCGTCTTTAACAAGATCTAAAAGGTACCATTCTTGTAAGAAGTGTACGCCTTCTTTCAAGCATTGTTCGTAAGTAGTGTGCAAAATAACGTGACCAGTTTTATCCGCAGAGTAGCAAGTACGTGGATAGGATTGACCACCGAAGTTACGTTGCGCAATTTTGTTTTGTTCTGTACGGGAGAATGGAGCACCCATGTGGTCCATTTCAAGTACGCCTTCTGGACAACGAGAGCAGAAGAATTCAATTGCATCTTGGTCGCCAAGATAGTCAGAACCTTTTACTGTGTCGAAAGTATGTGTTTTCGATTGTGTCTTCAGCTGCTACGTTATTCAAGCAAGCATTTACACCGCCTTGCGCCATTGCTGTTGCAGAGCGAGTTGGGAAAATTTTAGTAATAAGTGCTACAGTTAAGCCTTTACGACGACCAACTTCAAGAGCCGCGCGTTGACCAGCGCCACCGCTACCTACTACTAGAACATCAAACTGTTCCATAATGACCTCCTCATAACTACCTATAAAAAGAAAATTTCTTAGACTATCTAGATTCAAAAACCTTATAAAAATTTTTGATAACCTAATCATTTTTCCTTAAAGAGAAAACCTCACACATGTGCGATTTCTCTTATAGCTTTACATATAATTATAGAGAGCATTTCACCGTATGTCTAAACCTTATTATGCATAATTAATTTCAATGAATCTAATTGATATTCTATATCAATTCATATTTTTAGTGAAATATTGTGAACAATCTGATTATCTAGGAATGTAATTCTATTTACTTTTATGTATATCATTTATATCAATTCGGTTCCGAATTTTTTCCTATATAAGCACCTCAAATACACCAACTAAACACAATGTTTTGCTACGTGTTTCAATCCAATAAGTCCATTTTATAACATCAAAATTTTTAAATTCCTACTAAAACCACATAGGATTCAAAACGCTTATACATATCAAAACATCTCGATTCTAGTATAGTTTTTTCTTTTGATAATTATTATCATAAGTTTTTATTGTGATTTTCTTTACACCTTTCAAATTTCGTAAAATCTGCCTCAACTATGCACAAACGGCAATCTTCGATATACTTCCCATCGTAGAACACTACGAAAGCTAGATAAAATATGGATAAATTCAGCTCAATACTGAATAAACCTATAAAATACTACTTATTACATTCATTTTTTACTCATTCCACTTGTATAAGGTATGATAATAGATAAAATAGTTATATAATATAACTTATATATGTTAATATTATTTTAATCACTAACGTGTTGTAGCTTTCACATAACGGAAACTGATTAGTGATTAGATAGTATTAAGAGAGAGTTATATAATTTAATCATACATAAGGAGAACAAACATATGAAGATTTTACTTGTAGAAGACGAAGAAATGCTAAATGGTATTACGGCCAAATATTTACGTGCAGAAAATATGACTGTTGATACATGTTTCAACGGTCAACAAGCTATCGATTATGTAAATACATCTAGCTATGACGTAATCGTTATGGATATCATGATGCCTGTATTAGATGGTATCAGTGCACTGGCACAAATTCGTAACGAAGGCAATACAACACCTGTTTTATTGTTAACTGCGAAAGATTCCTTGCAAGATAAGGTGACAGGCCTAAATACTGGTGCTGATGATTATCTAGTAAAACCTTTCGACCTTGAAGAGTTAACAGCTCGTATTTATGCGTTGGCACGTCGTAATGCTCGCCATGCACAAAATGATATTAAGGTTGGTCCTTTAACTATCAATGTGCCTCAACGTACAGTAAAACGCGACGGCGAAGCTATTACATTAACAGCTAAAGAATTTGATTTATTGTATTATTTAGCAAGTAATGAAAACATCGTATTATCCCGTCAACAAATTCTTGATCATGTTTGGGAATACGATTATGAAAGCTACTCTAATCTAATTGATGTATATATTAAGGATCTACGTAAAAAGATTGACACGGATGAAAATGTGAAATTAATTCAAACCGTTCGTGGAGTAGGATATGTCCTCAAAACTGAAAACTAAGGACCAAGGTCACGACCTTAATTCTATGTCAGGTGCTTTTAAGCACCTATGGAATCGTATGCCTTTGACTTTGAAAATTATGCTATGGTATACATTATTATTGAGTATCCTCTTAATTTTCATGTCCATTTTTTACTACAACTATATAGGTACGGCACATAATACGGAAATCCGAGAACGTCTACAACAACAAACACTTATGATGTCAACGGATATCCGCAAGTTCAAGCCCTACGAAGACGGAACATTTTATCTTGTTTACACGCAGGACGGCTTGATTACGAAAGGGTATCTGCCAGATGGATTCCCAAATCAGTCTAATTTATCCCTTGGACAGGTCGGCGAAATTCAAGCCAATGGCATGACCTTCTACTATTACGATGTACCAATTAATGCACCAAATTATCGGGGATTTTTGCGTGCCATTACGAGCCAAAAAATCACCGATCAAAATGGTAGTACGATTTACACTTTATTATTGCTTATTATCGTCGCTTTACTCATATCTTCAATCGGCGGTTATATATTTATCAAAAAAGGCCTCAAACCTTTGCGTAAATTAACACATACGGCAAAGGTTATCGGTAAAAATAACGACCTTAGTCGTCGTATTGAATTACCGGATATCGCAAGAGATGAGGTCTATGAATTAACCACCACATTTAACCGTATGTTATCAGGTCTCGAGGATTCATCCAATCGGGAAAAGCAATTTAGTTCGGACGTATCCCACGAATTACGTACGCCTATTGCAGTCATTCAAGCTGAAAGCGAATATGCCATTAAATACGCGCGAACACCGGAAGAAATGAAGGAAGGTCTTGTTCATATTTTAGAGCAAGCTAAATTCATGTCCTCTCTTGTGTCGCAATTATTAGATGTGGCGCGATTAGAAAATAACTATGAAATGAATGTGGCTCCTGTAGATGTAAGTACTATGTTAAAAAACCTAGTCCACGATTACACCCGTTTATGTGCAGAGAAAAACATTGTCATTAACTCCTCTATCGATAACGATTTAGTTGTTATAGGACACGAAGTATCACTGCGGCGCGCTATAACAAATCTCATCGACAACGCCATTAAATTTACAAAATCCACTATAGATATAACCGCCAAACGCAACGAGTTATACTTGGTCATCGAAGTAACCGACAATGGTATTGGTATCGAAGCAGACAATCTGTCTCAGATATTTAATCGGATGTACCAAACAGAGCAATCACGCAATAAAAAATCTAATCACGGTATTGGCCTCGGCCTTTATTTCGTAGACAAGGTTGTGCATTTGCATCATGGTACAATCACGGCTAAAAGTGAGTTAGGTGTATTTACTACATTTATCATCACACTACCACTATCCGATACAGAAGATATGGAATAATAATTTAATATAACAAAAATATAACACCCTTCTAGATAAGGTTATCCCTCATACGCGAGAGTAACTTGTTATTTAGAAGGGTGTTTTTTACGTAATATGTTATGGGCTTCGAAATACTACGAAATGCTAATGTGTATTAAATGAAAGTCCCTATAAATGGCGTATACACATATTCCAAGAAAATCCAGGTAACAAGACCTGCTACAGCGCCCACGATAGCACCATTAATACGAATCCAACTCAGATCATCCTCCACCTTAGACTCGATAAAGTAAATAAATTTATCTGTGCTAAGGCCACCTAACACTTGGCGTATGATAGTTTCAATGAGGTCATAGCCTTGTTCTAATACGTATCGTGCAATATCGTGTAATGTGACTTCAATACGGTTTCGAAGGTCTTCTGATCGTCCATACACAGCCCAGAGTTCAAGGGCAATATTGACGAGGACTTGAGCTGGCGTTTCACCATTTTCATCCCCTACGAGCAGCAATTCCTCTACATAAGGGCATAAATGGTTTTCAATGATAGATTCCCAATCCTGTTCTCGAATCCATCGTTCCCAAGCCTCATCGAGAGCTCCACAAACTTCATGATTCTCCTCAATATGGCGAATAGGATCGACCCATTGGCGAAGCCACGCAGTCCGTTCCGGACTATTAGGACGCTTCCAATTTTCAAGCATGGCGTAGGACTCTTGAACAATGGCCTCTGCCATTTCATGGTAATTAACAACATCTGTAGCTTCGGACATAGAAATAAGAAAATCCGACCAAAAGCCTTTTCTTTTTTTCTTGTGCGCTTCTTCGGCTACAACAGCAGTCAACCAAGTGACCATAGCAGGATGATTAATCCGTTCTTGAATTACATTCAATACCTGTACAACCATACCTTCGTAGCGATTATGCTCACATAAATCGAGCAATACATGTTTTAACACAGGTACTAGCGAATGTTTTTCAAGTAATGCTCGTATACGTTTCGCTCCCCATTGAGCCCATTCCTCATTACTTTGAGATTTCCACAGCAAATGCAAACCTTGATGAATGACGAGGCGTGCTGCCCGTTGCCCTTCTGGAGATAGTAAAAACTTTTCAAATAAAGGTACAAATTCCACCTTATTCAAAAGCACTTGGCAACGCTCTTTAGTAAGCATCTTCGTTTCTACAAGCTTAATAACACCATTAATAAGGCGGTCTTTATTACGTGGAATCAGCGCCGTATGATAGGGAAATCCTAGAGGCTTACGAAACAGTGCAGTCACGGCGAACCAGTCCGCTACACTGCCGATGAGTGCAGATTGCACCGCCCAATATAACGGTTGGTACCAGCTTTCACTATCAAAGAAAAACTGACCGATAAAGACGAAGCAATAGAGCACCGCCATCAGGCCTAAAATACCATTAGCTCGTTGTTTCAAGGTAAGTGATTTAAAGTAGCGAATCATCCGATCACCCCCTTAACAAGGGTCGTAAGGCCATAGAATAGACCGCCCAAAACGGCCCCTACAAGGGATCCATTAATACGGACCATTTGTAAATCATAATACATTTTTCCACGTACAATTTGGGTAATCTCATCCGGCGAATAACGAGACAATTCTTGTCCCACCACACTGTCGATAAGAGGATTCAATTTTTGTAACCACGGAATGCTGCGCAATAAGAAGAATCGTTCAAATGGCGCCTGCTTATCAGGATTTAGAAGAATTTCATTGCCCAGAACATTAAAACGGTCAATCAAAATATCCATGAGACGTGCCCAATCGAGCGTGTCGCCATCGATGAGCTTTCCTTCCCATTCTTCAAGAACCATTTTAACCCATTGATCCTTATGCTCTTCAATAAAGGCTTGCCATTCCTTGTTTGTTTCCAGATTATTAAAGAATCGAATCGCTTGCCCCCATACGTAGCGACCTAGCGCAGAATCGATGGACTCGTTTTCCTTGAGGAATTGAACGGCTTTTTTCTGTACCGTTTCCACCAATCGTTCTGGTGAAAGCCCATCACCACCAAAGGCAATAGCTAGCTCACGGAAGAAAGAGTCCTTCGTATAGGTTTTCATAATGTCTAGCATAACGCGATACAAGTACGGATATACCTGATTAGATGCAATAACACGCTGACAAGTACGATTAAAATAGAGCCAGAACACACTAGCAGTATGGCGTTCTAACATACAACGACCAAATAAGATAACAAGAGGCGTTGCCTTCCAATTAGATATACCTTTATAAACAGCCTTGTTAATCTCTTTACGCATTGGTTCAATATCCATATGGGATAATACTTGATTACCAACACCATATAAAAGATCTTTAATCTGTTTTTGCCCAATATCACTCATGCCGTATTCAATGATACGGACCATAACGCGCTCTTTTTTGATGGCATAGTACATTTGTGGCACACGAAGTAATTCCTCGCTAAGCATGGTACGTCCCATTTGAATAAGTCGCTCCTTGCTACGTGGCAAGATAGCTGTCTTAAAAGGAATACCTAAAGGCTTAGTAAAGAGTGCCGTTACCGCATACCAGTCTGCAAGACCACCAATCATAGCAGCCCCTGAGATGTGCATCACAAAAGCCCAAAACATATCGTGTCGTTGGGGATATGAAATTAAGAATATAATCGCCATGACAACTAATAATAATGTTGCCATTGGTTTAGTTTTCATCATCACTTGATCCTAACTTGCTAAATTACGTATATAGACTCTCCCCATATAACGTAGTGACCACGTGGGCCACGAACTTTCACATACTACACATTGTGAAAGTATATTTAAAAGGTGCATTCATCCCCTTCTCTTTGAGCTTCCCATACAGGAATATCCCCAAAGAGAGCGTTAAAATACACAGATGGAGTCCATAGTGGACCATTTAGATGCATTGGAATAAATGCTTTCTTCACCTCTACACGGCGTAAAAATTCAATACTGCCCCACTCCATAGCGTCTTCGAGACGATTATCTACAGGGAACATGGCCACATCTACAGACAAGCCCTCTAGTTCCTTAAACTCACGCCAAGCCATTCGCTTTGCGTCTGCATTGTTCTCTGGCGTATCGCCAAGCCAGTGCCACCAGTTGAGATCACCGGCATGGAAGATAGAGTCAGAGTCGATATTTGCTGTATCCGTTTCACATAGAAGGAACCGCCTTCATCGGTGCTGCCATACATATGGATACCTACATCATCTAATGTGGCATCTTGACCAGGACGCATGGTAATACACTTGCGAACCTTACCTTCTAATGGCACATCTTGATGGCAAATATAGCGCGTTTGAGGGCCATCAAATTCTGTAATAGACGGATTAAAATGATCTCCGTGAGTATGACTCACAAAGAACCACAGCTCACGACCACGCTTAGCCAGTTGCCAAACAATATTATTAGGATCTTTATAATAATCAAACACATAGCAACGCTTACCATCATCTACGAGGAAGCCACTGTGTGCAAGAAAAGTTACATCTAACATAATTATCAATACCTCTTGCTTAATGAGAATTTATATCATTCGCATTCTTTATTATACCACATTTTTCTATATACGTGGTTGAGGACAGCGTAAAGATGGTCCTACCAAAGCCGACACGCTACTGCGCTTCGCGGAGCCCGAAGTCGTTTTGGTAGGACCATCTTTACTTCAACTCAGTATATTAGAGACATTTAGGTATAATAAAGAATACGAATTAATTTTTGGGAGAGAAGTCGTTTTTTGAAAACAGGGCCTTCCTACACTTAGTACATTAGAAAATTTAGGTATAATGAAGAATACGAATTGATTTTTGGAACAAGGATAAGAAATACCGCTGACATTTCTTACATGCGGCCAGCGGCTTTCATATAGTCAATATATTGATTACCCCACGTTTCAAGGGATGCAAGAACTGTTTTAAATCCAGCCCCCACTTCGGTAAGGCTATATTCAACCTTTGGTGGAATAGTACCGTATACTTCACGGTGTACGAGGCCATCATCCTCTAATTGGCGCAAGGCTCTTGTTAGTGTTGCTTGTGTAATTGGATGTAAGCGGCGTTCTAATTCACGGAAGCGCACAGGCCCTTCGGCTAATTCATGCATAATCAATAAAGACCACTTGCCAGCTAATAACTTTTGACTCGTTGCAAAAGGACATCGGCCCACTAAATCATGAACATTTACGAGTTGCTCTGCCATTGTAATTCTCCTTCTCTATATAGCTTAAGTAGCTCGTTATAACAAGGCTAAACCTCTACAGCTAAGCTCAACTATGTATAGCTATACTACTATTTCCATTTCAGGATTAGAAATAGTTCTTTCTAATGTAGTTCAAATCATATCACAAATTTATCGTATTGCAAGTATTTTATAGTATCATTTTTTAGGGTACAAAACTTTTTGAAAACTTTCCAATTAGTATTCAACACTGATTCCCCATACACGAAAAGAACCGCTAGTAAAAACTAGTGGTTCTTTTGATATCTTATTTCATATTTACTGTATTAGTTATACAGTCTTTTACACTACATAGTTCCTTAACAAATGCCTCTATGTTAGCGGATGTTATCCCAATAATGTTTTCACATCATAGCCAAATTTAGCGGTTGTTTCAGCAGCTGTTTTCTGCCATTCTGTAGGTGCTGTGCCGCCTTTCTCAAGGAAGAATCCAGAGTCAAGATAGCGGATAATAATATAGTTGGAATCCTTTTGGTCAAAGCCATTACCGCGACTGAAGTCGATGCCATGACCTGTATTGCGCGTTACGATGGCTTCTAATAACGGTAATGTAATGGCATTCAAGGTGATTTTCATATCACATTTGTCGAAAATCTTTTTGAAGAAGGAACTAGGTTTTTCTTCTTTATAGACTAACAATTTACTAATTGTACCATTAGATGCACATATTACGCGGCGAATTTCATTAATAGGGATATCAATCTTACCATTTGAGATAACACCATTTTTAATGGTGATTTCTCGTTTCCCCATGTAGGAGTAATCAAGTGGCAATTGAAGGGTATCTAAATTTGCAGGGAATTCCGCTGTCAATTTATGGCGAGCAAAGGCAGCAATGATCGCTTTAGTTTCACGAATATTATGACCAACATTAGATTCTGTACGGTCCGTATCTAAATCTTGGCCTTTTATATTTTTCCAATTATGGTCTCTAAACATAATCGTATAGTTACTATTTGAATTTAGATATCTTGTAAGATATAGCTCATTTACATCTTCAAAATCAATGTCAGTTATAACCTTTCCATTTGCATCTTTACAGAGCACACCATTGTAACTAATAGTTAATGTACGACCTTTATCTTCAAATGTAACAGGATTTGTGTCGAATACAGAAATCATAGTTCTCTCCTTTTACGCTTTCAAGTACAACATCACTCGCAGATATTGATGCCATGTGTCATAAATAATACATCAAGATTAGTATTATTCTAGATAATTTAATAATACACTATTTGAAGCCATTTGCCTAAACAAAAAGCTGATTCCGAAGAATCAGCTTTTTAATATGTCATTGAAACGTATCAAATGAAGTTGAAATTAGATGCTTTCAACAGCAGCGATAGCCGCAACGTCTACAACGTCTTGAGCGGAGCAGCCACGGGAAAGGTCATGGATAGGTTTAGCCAAACCTTGAATCAATGGACCAATAGCGTCAGCGCCAGCAAAACGTTGAACTAATTTGTAACCAATGTTAGCAGATTGAAGATCAGGGAAGATCAAAATGTTAGCTTTACCAGCCACATGAGAGCCAGGAGCTTTCTTTTCTGCTACGGAAGGAACGATGGAAGCGTCCAATTGTAATTCGCCGTCGAATTTGAAGTCAACATTGCGTTCTTTCAAAATGTTAACAGCTTCTACTACTTTGTCTACTTCTGGAGTGGAAGCGGAACCTTTAGTGGAGAAGGACAACATGGATACACGAGGGTCAGCCATGCCAACAACTTTGCGAGCTTTTTCTACAGTGGATTCTGCGATATCAGCCAATTGTTCGCTAGTTGGGTTAGGCAATACGCCACAGTCGGAGAAGATGAGCATGCCATCATCGCCATATTCTTTTTTGTCTGTGAACATAACCATTGTAGAAGATACTGTTTTAAGGCCTGGTTTAGTACCTACAACTTGTAATGCAGCGCGCAATACGGATGCAGTTGGAGTTGCAGAACCAGCAACCATACCGTCTACTACGCCAAGGCGAACAAGCATAGCACCGAAGAATAAGCAGTCACCTTTCATAGTTGCGTCAGCTTTTTCAGGAGTCATACCTTTTTTAGCACGCAATTCTACGAATGTATCAACCATTTCTTGGTAGCGATCGTAGTTAGCTGGATTGATAATTTCAGCACCTTCAACAGATACGCCAGCAGCTTTAGCAGCTTCAGCGATTTCAGCAGGATTACCTACCAATACAGGTGTGCAGAAACCTTCTTTCAAAATAATTTCAGTTGCTTTCAATACGCGTTCATCTTGGTATTCTGGCAACACGATTTTTTTACCTAATGGTTTTACTTGGTCTTTTAATTTTTGAATTAAATCCACGATTTTTGCCTCCTTAACATTGGCTTTATGCCATATCAATACTATTATTATAGCAAATTCAACCTATTGATAAAAGTAAAATTTATTTGTTAGCCTATCATTCCTAATTCTATTCCTTTTTGTTGAAAGTTGGAATCCATTCCAACTTTTCTAATTTTTAACAATCATTTAGGATTTTAAACAAAGAAACGAGGCCTCTACGCCCCGTTTCTTTGTAGTATATCAATAGTAATGTCTAGTTTAGTCCACCAAGATACGCATCAATGAAATTCCATATGTCTGTGTTCTATGGCGTGAAAATCAATAAACCCCACATTAGGTCCCGCGAAAAAGGTATCAAGTGTCATATTTTCAAAGCCACTGATTACTCTACACAGTGTAGACATACGAGGATCAACATTCCCCTTCTCCAATCCACTGATATAAGACTGCAGTAATCCAGTTCGTCTTGCTAATTCTTGTTGAGTCATCTGAAAATGCCGGCGCCATAATAGAATGAGAACGCCTAAGTGTTGGATAGCCTTTTCTGACTGTGCTTCACTACATACGATGTCAAACGTCATAGAAATCTCACCTTCCACTCACAATGATAGCAAATCTTTGACCTCAACATACGGCAAATTTATAGGGGACCACAATAACTTGATTAGTGATGACATATAAAAATAAATCCCTTGCAATACATTCATATCACAAGGGATTATTATTCATATTATGTTATAGTCGCATAAACATACACTTATACAAGTATATTCTTGTACATTATTTTCTTATTTATTCGCTTCTGCAATGGTCATAGCACGTTTAATTTCCATGTATTTAACCATGCCATCAACAGCTTTTTTAGCTTCGCGCATAGCGAGTACTACAGTGGCTGGTTTATGTACTACGTCACCACCGGCGAATACACCTTCACGGCTTGTCATGCCGTATGGTTCTTCAGATGTAAGAATATAACCTTTTTCATCAACACGGAGGTTATTGCCTTCACCAACGAGGCGTGCATTAGGTTTATGACCAGCAGCGATGATGATTTTATCTACAGGCATAACTTGGTATTTACCTGTACCATGGATACCAGCACCATCTTCATTAAGGGCCATCACTTCGTATTTAAAGCCTTCTACCTTGTCTGTACCTTCTACGCCCACTGGAGATGCGAACCATTGGAATTGAACTCCTTCAGCACGCGCTTCTTCGTATTCGGATAATAATGCAGGCATTTGTTCTTGGCTACGACGGTATGCTACAGTGACAGATTCACAGCCTAAACGTACACATGTACGAGCCGCATCCATCGCTACGTTACCACCGCCGATGATAACAACGCGGTCCCCTTTTTTCACAGGAATCGCTTCTTTTTCAAGTTCGCCATTCTCTACAAGTTGTACATTAGTTAAGAGGTACATCGCTTGGAATACGCCTGTAATTTGATCATTTTCCATGCGTACTTCTTGAGGAATATGCGTACCAGTACCGATGAAGATAGTATCAAATCCTTCGGCGAATAAATCATCTAGGGATTTGTCTTGACCGATAAATGTATTACATACGAATTTAACACCTAAACCCTTAAGGCGAGCAATTTCACGGCGTACAACGGATTTGGACAAACGGAATTCTGGGATACCGAATAATAATACGCCACCTGGTTCGGATTGACCTTCAAATACAGTTACATCATAACCTAGTTTCGCTACATCACCTGCAACGGATAAGCCCGCAGGGCCAGAACCAACAACAGCTACTTTGCCAAGATCTTGTTTAATTTTCTTAGGTTTGCGCAATTCATTGATGCTTTCAAAATCGGCAGCAAAACGTTCCAATTTGCCGATGTTGATAGGCGGTTTCTTAGCCTTATTCATAATACAGTTACCTTCGCATTGATTTTCACGAGGGCACACGCGACCACAGATAGCTGGCAAGTTTGTACGTTCCGCCAAGATATCGTTGGCTAGACCAAAGTTACCGTGCGCGATGGCTTGGATAAAACGAGGAATTTCGTTTTCAATAGGACAGCCCATACGGCACAAAGGTTTGGACAGTTTAGACAGCGTTTCGCCTCAGCGAGCGCCTCCTCCATCGTGTAATCCGCATCAAAGTGAAGGGGTTTCAATTCATTACTCATGGCACATGCCTCCTTAAAAGGATCCAGTACTATACTTATATTAGCCTTTCCATATAGCGGCATAGTTCGATGAAGTAAACTCACATATGAACATCGCCCACTATATACGGCCAAGAATTTATCATTTGTAACCATTCGATATGAGTGTGGTCACTGGTCAGACACACACTATTCTATAGTACATTTTAAATTGTGAAAGCGAACTCCGTCAAGAAGCTGAGCTACAATATGCTTATTTTATATACGTTTATTGCTATAATACATACATACAATACAACAAATGAGGTATTACCATGAACACAACAGACTTTACCAAAACATACTATATAAACCGACGCGGTACGCATTCCCGCAAATGGGACGGTGAGCACTTAAAATTTAGTCGCACCGATTTATTACCACTGTGGGTGGCAGACATGGATTTCATGACGCCACCATGCCTACAAGAGGCGATTGCAAACTATGTGAAAACAACGCCTTTAGGCTATACCATGACAAATCCTAATTACTTAGATGCGGTCATCAATTGGTACAAATGTCGCCATAATTGTAATTTGTCTAAGGACTGGCTCACCAGCGCTCCAAATGTCATTACAGGCATTATGTGGAGTATTGGGGCTTTCACAAAACCAAATGATGCCATTGCCGTTCTAAGTCCTGTATACGGTGCCTTTGATACGAGCACTAGCGATGCACAGCGCCATATTGTTCCAATAGCTATGAGGCGTACCACGGACAATCGATACACGGTTGATTACGACGCATTCGAATCCACCATCATACAACGAGATGTGAAGCTATTTATTCACTGTAATCCGCATAATCCAGTAGGTCACGTATGGACCGAAGCAGAAATGGCCCAATTATTTAGCATCTGTAAACGCCACGATGTACTCATCATCAGCGACGAGATTCATCAAGACCTTATCACAGGCCCTATTCCATTTAGGTCAGCCTTATCCGTATCTAACGGAGCCTATGCGGATAATATGATAACCATGTCCTCTGTATCAAAATCGTTCAATATGGCCAGTCTACACCATGCGGAGGTCATCGTCCCTAATGATGAATTACGGAGCCATTACAATGCATATAAAGCACTTGTATACCATACAGACTCGGACGTTATCGCAGAAACGGCTATCACGGCGGCCTACACCCATCCAGAAGCCGAGACTTGGCTCAACGCTGCACTCACAGTCATTCGTGAAAACTACGAGTATCTATGTCGTGAGCTACTATCTGCCCTACCTAAGCTACGCATTAGCCCTATGAATGGCACCTATTTGGTATGGATAGATTTTGGCGCCTACGTAATGGCTGACGATATGCACGATGTATTTGAAAACCAATGCCGCATTGCCCCTAGCTTTGGCGAATGGTTTGGTGGTGAAAGCTACGCCACCTTTGTGCGTCTAAACTTAGCAACAAGTTTAACCAATATTAAGGTAGCTACACATAGCATCATTGAACATATACAACCTTAGCCCTATGCAATCTATAAAAAATCTGCTCCCCATATAAAAAGCTGCTATAGTATCAGTCCTAGAGCAGCTTTTTTGTATATGGTCAGATTATATAATTTTCTTATTTAGATCTAGCGAAATGATCCTTTGCAAATTGCATGTCTTGTACGAGTTCTAATGTACCAATATAGTTATTATTTTGGTCGCGTACAGCCATGTAGTTTACATAGAATGGACGGCCTTGTTTTTCAAGCCATACGGCCACATTATCACGGTCCCCTTTGCGGAAAGAATCAATGATACCGCGTACAATTGGTTCTACCTTTGGCGGATGACAGGAATACACGTCCCGGCCAATTGCTGTAGTAGGACGTTTGAATACCTTTTCACCATCGTTGAAATAACGGTTAATATCTTCATGGTCAACGAAGGTTACCTCCATTGGCATTGTATTGAGCATAGTATCTAGTTGCTCTAGGGTCATGCTACCACCGATAAGAGCAATGGTGTTATCTGTTGCACTGGCTGGTGCATGACTATCAGCCAAGCAAGTTCTGCCTCTGTCCAAACAACGCGTTCTACGCCAAAGATTTCTTCATACTGTGCGGTATCTTTGTAAATTTGGTACCATTCTTGAGCTGTAAAGTTTTCCGCACAAAGTGGGAATAGGATATTTTGTTCCTTGTAAATCATCTCTTGTGCACGGGTTAGGACCGCATCAAAGGCTTCATACCAAGATTCCGTAAAGGTAGCAGACTTAGCTAGTCGACCAAATGTATCGCGAATATCGCCGTCCACAGTCCACATAACCATGGATGGCCCAGAAATATCATAGGCCACTTTTAAGTGTGGATATAGAAGGTCACCTTTTTTAGCATAGTGAATAGATACTTGGCGTACTGCATTCACATCCTCTAAAGTTATAGACTGATTCGCCACCTTAGTCTTAAGAGACTCAATTAACGTATCGAGAGCTTTGTTTTCTTCTGTCAATCGGTTGAGCGGATGACCTACAGTCTCGACCAAAGCCACAACGCTCTTGCTCTTTTCTTGAGCTTCTAGAACCGCTTCTACCTTAGCATGTTCTGCATCCATTTGTTCATGAATGGTGGAACCATGGAACAACGCAGAGTGAAGGTCACATAATTGTTGTACCTCTTCTAGAGGTGTACCTTCACGCATAAGACCTTGCTCAGCTTTCATGATTTCACTAGCCTCAACATGTTTAAACTGACTCGCAAAATCTTCACGAACAGCACCAAGCTCTTCACCAGTACCTAACCGTTTCAAGAAACCTTTCAATTGTTCTACACGTTCGCTATCTGTAACAGTATTCTCTGCATTAGCTTCTACTTTTTTAGTAGCATTAGCTTCTGCATTGTCATTAGCATTAGATGCCTCTGTGTGAGTAGCAGCTGCCTCTGTAGGAGCATCCTTAACAGATGCCTCATCACCATGTAAATTTGGCATTTCACCTTCCAAGGTAAAACCAGCTTTCATGAAAGCGCCTACGATATCGATCATGGATACGCCTTTCATTTTAGCCCCTTTTGGGATAGTCATGATTTTACCAACAGAGTTCAACATCACCTTATTTGTAATTTCGCTGAACCCTAAACTCTTCATAATATCTATTACTTCAGGATATTCTTTTACCAAATCATATACGGATTTGGACAAATCTAATTTCTTTTCCATTTTAATCCCCTCGTGTCAAAAATATTGTGTATTACTTATGTGAGTAGCCCTCTATACGTACCACTGTGTATACAAGGCAATATATACTGTGAAAGGTTTGTCTAACATAACCTATGACACTATGATAAACGATATCGATTAGAAAATCTGTATCCATGGCTATACTTTTGAAAGTTCTTTCTAAAAATATCAACATTTTTATATATAAATAATGGATAGATGATACATCCCCAGTCAAGTATGGAGGGGAATATATCAACTATCCGTTATCTATTAAAATATATCTAGTTTTGAGAGGATTTAAAGCTATCTTATTGATGATGAGGTTGCAATGCTTTTTCGTAGTTTTCAGATACTTTATCCCAGTTAATAACGCGGAAGAATTCCTTGATATAGTCTGGACGACGGTTTTGGTAATGCAAGTAATATGCATGTTCCCAAACGTCTAAGCAAAGAATAGCAGTTTTACCGTCCAAAAGAGGGTTATCTTGGTTCGCAGTAGATGTTACTTCTAGTTTGCCGTCCTTGTTGACAACAAGCCATGCCCAACCAGAACCAAAACGTGTTGCTGCAGCATTAGAAAAAGCTTTTCAACAAAGGCATCATAGCCACCAAGGTCAGCATCGATAGCCTCTTTCAAAGGGCCTTGCAATTTAGACGTATCTGGTTTTGTCATGATATCCCAGAACATAGTGTGGTTCTTATGACCCCCACCATTATTGATAACCGCTTGGCGGATGTCCTCTGGCACATTAGCGATGTCGCCAAGGATGCAGTCTACACAACCATATGGAAGATCAGGGTATTTCGCGATAGCAGCATTCAAATTATTAACATACGCTTGATGATGCTTGTCATGATGCAATTTCATTGTTTCTGCATCTATAACAGGTTCAAGATAATCGTAAGCATATGGTAATGGTGCGAGTTCGAAAGGTTTCATAATAGTCCTCCTTGTAATTAGGGCACAAACGATGTTAAAACTATATATCGTTTTTGTGAAAGCAATTCGATGCACCTGCATCAGTATTATAGAATCAATTAATTACATCCAAATACATGCTCATCAACAAGCAATATATTCATATTATGGTTTTAATTGATATGAATTATCATTCTTTATATATTGTACTATCTATATAGAGAATCGTCAATATATTCACGCCTATTGAATAAAACCATTTTGCTTTGTACACAAGAAAAAGGGTATCGATAGTATATAATCGACACCCTTTAATGGCAATGGAAAGGAAATTTTTTATTAATCAATAACACACTGACACATTTTCATCGTAGCCAATGCTGCTTCATGAGACTCTGGTGTAACCCCAGCACAGCACTTTGAATCTACATGAATTGGAACCTCTGGCAATCCTGTTTTAAGCAAGATTGCATTCGATACGACGCAAATATCAGTACAAAGACCTACTAAAGTTATGCTTTCAAGAGGTTCAGCGGTATGCATACCTTGTAGTCGCGTTACCAATTCAAAGGAACCAAATTCGGTTTATCTATAATCATATGAGGATAGATGGTATTACGTTCTTCTGCTGCTTCAACTAAACCATCCATAATTTGCCAACCAATCGTATCTTTCACACAATGTGGCACAGGTAAGTGCTGACCTTCTTGGCTTTCAAGATAATTAGTATCGTGAGTATCTCGTGTAAAAATAACAGGTCCATCAAAGGATGCAATTTTTTGACGTACATTATCCACGATGGCCTGAGCCTCTGGAGAACCAAGAGTACCGTCCACAAAATCATGTTGCATATCAATTACGACTAAAACGTTCATGTTCTATCCCTCCACAACGACATGGTGCACCCGATTCGGCGTATTATGGGCAATGCGCCCTGCTGCAGCGGCCGCCACGGCACCAACTAAATCATCAAGAAATGTATTACAATGACCATCAACTTGGCTATCAAGATTTCTAATGATGCCAGGTTTTACCTTATCAATATAACCATAGTTCGTGAAACCAATGGATCCGTAGAGATTAACAACAGATAAGGCGAGGATTTCATCAATGCCAAACAAGGCCTCGTCACGCGTCATAAAGCTTTGCAGTGGCTCAGACAATTTCTTTTGTTCCGCTAATATATCTAATTCTATGCCCGTAATAATTGCATTCTGCGTTTCCCGTTTTTCAAGGACTGCCTGCACGCTTTCTAAACATTCGTCCATCGTCAGATCAGGGATGTAAGGTTGTTGGATACTCATCACAATGTCGGCAATCGCTTGAATCGTAACCCCTCGTTTTTCTAAGAGATCATATGTAAATTTTTTTAATTCCTCTTGAGATATCATAGTTACTCCTCTCAATCATACAACCTACATAACACATTACACTTTAATTATACCACGAAAAAGTCCCTACCAATGCATAATTAGTAGGGATTTTTTCATAGTTATGTTTTCTTAACCATTTCCGATTTCAATGCCATCGCGCCGAAACCATCGATTTTGCAATCGATATCATGGCCATCACTAGCACCAGTAATGAGGCGAATGTTTTTAACACGCGTACCTTGTTTCAAGATGCCCGCACCTTTTACTTTAAGGTCTTTTACAACAACAACTGTATCGCCATCAGCTAGCTCGTTGCCGTTAGCATCGCGAATGATACCTGCTTCAGCTGCAGCTTGCGCGTCAGCCGCTGTCCATTCATTGCCACACATAGGGCAGATAAACATATGACCGTCTTCGTATGTGTATTCATCGCCGCACTTAGGGCAGTTAGGTAAATTTGCCATTTAGACCTCCTTTTTCACTACATAATGAAAGTATTATACCATATTATACCTATGACTATGAAAGCCTTATAGATGGGGCTTCGATGATTCATTTAATTATTCACAACACTATTGTAAACTGAATTCAAAAGATACCAATACAGTTGTCGCTTTCTCGACACCAATATTGCCTACATTCCATACTATATTTTTAGCAACCTGAACTAATTCCAAATAAGCCGTGTCGTCAGATAGGTCCTGATTAGGCGTTAATTCAACAGAAATAACATTTCCTTGAGCATCTGTAGTAATAGTCAATGGAACCCTATACGGTCCACTAACACCCATCTTTTTCATTACCTCAACTGGAATGAATTTCTGTTCTTCTATTTTACTCAAAAAAGAAAAAAGCTCATTGTTATCTGGTTCCATATCATCTGCAAAAACAGGAAAAGGACTTAAAACAACTAACAATAAAAACAAACATATAACTCTAAGCATAAACGTTCACCAATCATAACACACAACACAATAATTTCTATTAAGATATATTCTAGAGACTGTCAATTTACATCTCTAGTTCGAATTGACTATATATGTCAACCCCTTTATAATGTAGTAAAGAGATAGTCGACGAGTGGTTCCGTCAGGCTCATCCCAAAACATTATAAAACATGCAGAAATGGCCTTTCGTTTTCAGCTACCAGTTGGTAACGAAGGGCTATTTGTCGTTATTACGACAAATCAGCACTATCAATGCTCCAAAGGAAATAACTACAGTTAAAATCCCAAGGACAATCATAATGATTTCGTAGGCACTCATAGGCTTCACCCCCTTCAAAGAAAAAGGGCGACCCAACCTCGTCGACCATTTTAATTACATTATATGTCGAACTTATGTTTTATTCAACAAATAATATTAATACAAACTAAGCCAAAAAATAAACCTAACGTTTAAGACTAAGTACTGCAATACTTAGACACGTTAGGTTTATCAAATTCGTAATTCTTTGATGAGCCTAACGCCTAGAACACGTTAACTGGCTCTTTTGTACTTATAGTATAGTCTGAATTCTAGAGACTGTCAATTTACTACCCCAGGCGTTTACGCAAGATAGCATAGAGAATCATGCTAATAATAACGCTCATAACGGCTTGAATGGTGTTGGTCACAATACTAGCAATGGCTACGCCTGGATCGAATACAAAGTATTCGGCAATGAAGTAGCCTACTACGATGATAATGCCACCTACAATGGTTGCCACCAAGGCAGAGGTAGTTGTCTTATTGTTATAGACAGTACCGACAAGATAGCCTTCAATGCCTTTCACCACGAGAGTGATTGGTACAAAGACTACGTAGCCGAGGAATAAATCAGCTAACGCTGGGCCAATAGCACCGATATAGGCGCCATGTTTTCGACCTAATAATAAAGCGGATGTCATGATAACGACATCTCCAACATTGAAATAGCCGCGTATGCCAGGTACTGGAATTTTCGTATACATTGTAAGCAATGTAGCGAGGGCAATCAATACGGCTGTGAGTACTAACCCGGATGTAGTACTGCGGGTTTGAACGTGTTGCATAGCGTCCTCCTTATAAAAAATAGACATGTGACTATATCCATCACATGCCTATACTATAAACCTTTATGGTAACACCTGCAAATAAAAGGAATTAACTATAGAAAATACTATTAACGGTACTCTTCAAAACGTTCCTCTACATTGTAGAGAACCTCGCAATCACAACCGCCACCATTATCTACAATCCACTCGAGAATACTTTCTACTTCTACACCTTTAGACTCTAAAAAAGCTCGTGTAAGAGATAAACTATGGTCACAACCGTCTTGTTCCTCTAGTCGCTCATCTAAATAATCAAAAAGTTCCCAAAACACCTCTTCTTCTAGGGGCAAGCTCTCTTGAAAAGCCCATTTCTGATCGGCTTTATAGTTTTTCAATAATTCTTTTTTACGTGCTTTGTCCATTGTAATTATTGCCTTTTCATAATTTATTACTCATATAATTCTGGTCGTTCTAAAACTGTACCATATTTTAATTTTGGTAGTTTAACGAATTGAGGATACAACTGCTTAACCTCTTTACAAGATTTTAACGTAAGATGTTCTAGATTATTGAGTTCTAAAATGGGAGAGTAATCTTTATCTATCACCTTTGCCGTTAAAAAGCTAAAAAAGCGCAACTGTTTCATATGGCGTAAAAATTTTAAGGATTGAACCTTAAGAATTTTAGGAGCGGCGAAGTCACCTTCTAAGGCAAGACTTTCAAGATGTTTTAGATTAGCTAATGGCGCATAATCATCAATTTGTTGAAAGTTTTCAATCGACAGAGCTACTAAATTTACTAATCTTGAAATAGGCTCTAAGCTCGATACACTTCTACCGGATCCAATGTGTAGATATTCTAGTTCTTGTAAGTTCTCTAATTTTGAAATATCTGGATAGACACCCCATTTTATATGTAATTTTTTGAGTCTCCGTTGGGCACACACCGCATCAAATAAGTCCTGTGGCATTCTTGTACAAAACATGATCTCTGTAAAAGTATCTGGATTATTTACTAGGAAATCACACCACTCCATCCAAATTCGCTTCTTAGATTTAGCAGAATAAGACTCTTCTAACTGTGTGCAGTTAATCATCAGCTTGTCTTCACCATCATATTCAGAGACCTCTACAACAGATTTAGGCCGTGCGTCATCCTTATGATAGTAGTCAAATCCATATTTAATTTGCTTTTCTGTTAACACTGCCATGTTACAATTCCTCTTCTTCGCCAGTCCCATAATTAGTTTGGCTATAACTAGATCCATAGCCAACAAATTTTAACGACCTTAGCAAATCGATACAAGCACATGCCCGTTAGCTTCGAGCACTTGTTTATAGAATCGTTTCATTTGCTCGAAATCATGAAGAAGTTCATCTTTAATTTCTTCCTCTTCCTCTTCATAGTCCCAGATATTTGGATATAATTCTGCTTCTTTGCAGGCTTTCATATCAAAAGATTCGAGTGCACTTTCAATATCAAATTGATCTAGAGCTGCCACGATATTGGCTAAATGATTGTGTTCTGTATATGCTACATAGTCTGATATATCCTCAACAGCCATTACGCCTAGTACCGCTTGGCTAAGAGGATTTTTATCGTCTTTATGATCAGTACTCACACCAGTAAGCACGAAATGAAGGACATCCCACATCTTGTCGATATCAAGCAATAACTCATCGTCGTCATTCCACTCTTCAACACTTTCAAGAATTTCCTCTTCTTCTGAGCCCATAGCTTTAAGCTCTTTTAAATTCGCATCGCTTAAACAGCTATAGTTTGCAATTAGTCCCATAATTAAATCCTTTCATAAACTCTTCTAAACATTAGAAAAATAAATTTTCCGATTCTGTAACGCTTCCATCATCTTCATGAAAATAGCAAGTATATACCGGTACACGATGTGCCGCATCATAGAATTTCTGTAAAATAGGAGTCAATTTTATCTCCATGGACATGTTAAAAGCATTCGCAATGGGTTCCCAAAGTTCCATCGGCGAATAGGACATAATATCTAGCTGCTTATTCTGACCATATTCTTCGAGTGTTGCCGCATTAGAATACTTACTTGAGTCACAGTAATCATGCCAACAAATACTAAATAATCAAATGAAACAAATCATCCATACTTTCAGCCAAACGACCGGCGGCACCCTCGCTACTCCAATAACCAATAGCTCCGTCCTCCAATAGATGATATTCACCGCCAGCACCATCTACAGCAAATGCCATACCCGGCAAAGAGAATGTGCAGCGACCTTCAGCGGTATCACGTTCCTCCAACTCATCTAGCAAACGAAAATCGAATAGCGTATCAAAATCTTCAGCTAACTTAGCATCATTTCGCAATATATCTAAATAGTCCATCTTACACGCTCCTATTAGCAGAAATTAATTCTAGCAATTTAGCCTCTCCTTCATCAGATGTATCTAATAGCGGAATAGCTAACAAAAGTACTTGCAGGGAGTAATAATAAAAACTAAAGAATAAATCATCAGGGAATACGTCATCTTCCTCAAATCTAAGAACGTCTTCGTCTTCATCATATTCTTCCGACCAGAGGTATTCTTCGTTGAGCATATCCTCAAAGTTCGGCAATGGATCTGCATGCTCTAGCATAAGACCATCTCGAATGCACTCAGCAATCACAGTAAACAACTCAACCAATTGTTCTGCTAAATACTGCGCTACCTCATTATGAGCGCTCGCTTCTTGGGCTTTCTTAAAAATACGAAGCAAGAAAATCATGGCGAATGGTGTCGCATGCCACAACGTTGATTGGTGCTCAATATTGAGTTCTAACGTCTCACCAGCCGCATCAACAGCGTCCATGCTTTCCATATTCCACAATACATCAAGCTCAGCAGGAAATCTGTGGCACGCCCGTAGGTTGTGGTTAACCGATGCCACGGTATATCACTAACTTGAACGGTTTCTATATATGTTTGAGTGGCTACATCCATCGCATCTACTCCCTTTGATTGACGCAACAATTATTGGTGAGCAATGTCTTTCACCAGTTCATAAGTATCTATGAGACGCAGTTTTCCTATCCTAGGATTATCTGTAATCTCCCCATAGATATCCTCTAGCGTTCCCGCTGGTGCTAGTTTCCATAGTTTACATGGATACAATTCAACTGCCCCAATAACTTCCAAATTATCTAGCAACAAACCTAAGTCCTTATGATTGAACCAACAGTCTGTATCGATACCGAAATTTGTATTATCTTTCCGGCATGCGATTTTGCTGTTTAGAAACTCTTCCATTGTTGGTTTTTCTTCTTGTAAAAGCCGCGTACAGGCTAAATGATATTCGATTTTCCGCGGTGATTGATCTACTTCAGATACAAAGACGGCGCCATACTCGGTTTCAAACTTAACAACTAATACGTCGCCCACCTTAAAATAAGGTACTCTCTTCGTTTTAGATTTACGAACCTTAATAGGCTTTGGATTTTCACTTTGTAGCTGTACAGCTAACTTATCCAATACCTTTTGACGCTGTTTAGGGGCCTTATCATCGATTTCTAGCCAAAACTCATGAGGGCCCTGAGCGATTATATCTAATGCTTTCTCTTTAACATTATTTGGTAGATGCCCTATCTTCCACAACGAATAGGCTACCGCAGTCCAATAAATTTCTGTGTAAAACTCATCAGTACAAAAGTTTTGTTCCTCACTTAAGATTTCAGAGATAATCGTATCAATACTGACGCCATCCTTATACCGCTCAACAATGGCATTATAAATATCATGGCCATCATCACTATCTATGATTTTCACACCGTCAATAGCCATATGAATCTCCTCTAGAACAACAGCTCTTATTCCATCTCGCCATGGGTTGCTACAAAGTCATCCTTAATCTGTTGTAGTTCTTTTTTAGCAACCATGTACTGTTTCAAGTCAATTTGTCCACTCTCTTTTTGTTCAGTTAAGGCTTTTTCTTTGTTTATGATTTAATCCAATCTAACTGTACACTAAAGTCAGTATTTACACCGTCACTATTTTCTCGTAAGGCCAATAGTGCAAATACTTCGTCCATATCAAGATTGAACATATTACTTTCAAGATCGATAGGCTCAAAATAGTAACGAACCGCATCCACACCAAATTCATCGTTTAATTTTGCCCATTCTGCCCCTGAAAGCACGGTAAACCCAAGCGTATCGTTTCCAAGGCTTTCAGTAAACCAACGCACCTCATAATCAGGTTTAACAAATTCGTTGAAGTATTTGATGGTTACATCCCGATCTTTCTCATCACCGTAAGGAATTTGCAGCTCTTTATCGCCCTTTTTTAGCACAATATCGTCACCATAGGGTTTGCCATTACTAACGGTTTGAATATCGATAGGCTCAGCCATCATATCATTAAAATAGCGCACTACATCTTCATCATACTCGCGCCAGTCAATCCAGATAATAGCTTCGGAATCAAATAAATCATTTAGATCCATATCATTGGCAAAAAAGCTTCTTAATTCTTTATACAGATTTTCCATCGTCTCTCTCCTATGTATCACTTATTTTTAGGTAGTCTACAACACCCGTGTCACCACTTTAATACAACTCTATAAGGTTTCATAAATCACATCTTGTTGAGCCGTAAAGTTTTCATCAAAAGAAACCAAACATATAGATGTCCTGCTGGGGATTCACCTATATCATAACCTAGTGCAAATGCTCCATAGCAGCCGGATGTATCTAACATAATATCTGTTAGTGTTAGCACCACAGGCTCATCTGGAGGCATCTCCTTTTGTATGATTTCCTGTGCTAATTGGTCTAATTTATCTAATTGAACATATAATTGCTCCCACATTGGTAGTGAAAGCACCTCAGCCTCAGTATAATCGGTGCAACTAATATTGAGGTTTTGAAAGGCTTGTCCTACATTCTCTAAACGATTAGTGCCCAATCGTCGAGATACGAAATAAACGCCATGCGGTTCTATAGTCCAGCTTTCAACGTTCCATAATGTCATTAATTTAGATTTTATCATTATGATACCCCACTAGTTCGCCACACTCCACTAGTTCATTATCCTGCAATATCCGCACTAACAGGGTTCCCATCCGCATCAATATTGGCTATGATGCAGTGTCCCCAGAAAATATCATCATCGTCATAATAGACCTCTATGGTGCCATCATTGCGGAACGCCAATTCGCCCATAGTAATACGCTTGGCAAATATTTCTGCCGTAATCGGATCTTGGTCATCATTGTCGAGCCAATCATTAGCGAGTTCTAACAAGGTCTCACTAATATATGCACTAATTCGTTGTTCAAATTCTTTGAAATTCTCGATTGTATTGAAAGCAGCCAATGCTACGGTGCAGCTTTCATCAGAGCCCTCATCCACATCAAGGGTGAATGCATAATCATCAATTCTCGCTGTGTAATATTGATACTCGCGATTTAACAGGAAGTCACCCCTGTCAGTATGAAGGTATTTAGGGGTTTTCAAATAAGCCGACAACGCCTCTAACTCGCTATGTTTGGCATGTTCCTCTAACACCTCAAGCACATAATAGCGATTATTCCAAGCCGGGCGCATATAGCCCAAAACCTCTAAGAATTTTGCTTTCTTAACTAACAATTTATAGACCCCATGGGGCTCAAAAGAATAACCCCATCTATCGTCAAGACCCTCAATAATCCACGTCAAAATACCTTCGCTACGGTCAAGCACACCGGTTCGAGTATCTAAGATAGCATCGGTAGACACCAGCGGTCTATGGTACTTATCTAAATAAGGACTAGCCCCATTCGCATCGCTACGCGGCAATGCATAAATTTCAAATACTTCCGGCTCAAACTCTGCTTCATATTCTGGTAGACGTACAATACTCATATGACTCTCTCCTATTCATCACATTTATACAGTGCAAATTGTTTACAGTTAAGAATTACAACCTTTTTATAGATACGGCCACATTATAATCGTGCCACTACATTATAATTTCGTTACATCACAAACGTTCAGCTACATCGATTCTATGTAATAATTCTTTCGCTAGTTCTTGGGCTCTTTTAAATTCCTCATTTGAAAGTACCATGAGCACCAAACTATCTGTACCGATGTCCATACCTACTAACTTATGGTTTTTCCACGTGGAATTAAAATGTGCGCACCAGTCCCCAATACATTGACTGTCATCAAATGCGGCTGTATCAATAGTTAGATTTTCGCTAGTATCTAAAGACTTGTTACGTATTAACTTCTGCACATGATAAAGAAAATCCTCTAATTCAATTTTTAAAGATATCTCTACAGCGCGACCTTTAGACTGTAGTTTCTCATAGAGGTTCCACCAATCATCTTCTATATCATCCATAGATGTTAGCTTTACCTTGGACATGAAAGATTTAGCTTGTTTCGTATCGCCAAGTAATAACGCTGCTAACTCTGCAAAAGTTGACTTAATTTGTTTAACATCTATTTTTACTGTTTCTACAAACAGGCTACGGTCAGGCAACCGACGTTTCTTCACAAAAGCCCGCATCATCTGTACCGCATCAGGATAACTTACATCTGCCATACGATAGGTTTTATCATTAATATCTAAGAATATATCTACTGCATCCGGTGTTTTTCCTACACGTGCTTTCATCGCAGTGCAGCCATCGATGGCACAAGGTGGGTATAATTCTATATACATAAAAAATCCATCATGCATAGCCTGTAAGGTATTATCTATTCCTACTATGTTAAAACCGTTCCGATTATAATCAGGGCTCTTCAAACGCCACTCTTCGTAATTGTCGAATAATTTTGCTTGAATCCAATTGGAAAAACTCATAATGATGCACCTTTACTTAACAACTGTATACAAATATCCTATTTTATCTTATTATAGCATTATTTATAAATTAAATAGCATGATTTATAAGTATATTAAATAACAACATATAGATACAAAAATAGGGATGTGAATTATCACATCCCTAATAACCAGTCTAATACATTACATTGCTGAATTCCATTATAATTATGAGGTTTATAGAGCTCATCCATAGTGAGTAAAAATTTAGGATACTGATCTTTAACCGCTTCTAATGGTGCTAACTCTCTGTCTCTAGTAGTTGGATCCAATACACTTTCTGATACTTGGTAGTACTCTAATATGCCACCAGGCTTTTGAGCAACGAAATCTATTTCTCCCTTTGTTAATTGTCCAACATATACTGTATATCCTCGACGCCGCAACTCAAGGTATACAACATTTTCTAATACATGACCCCTATCACGGTTAATATCAGGTAGTAATAGTTGCCTAAAAGCCATATCCACTACATAATACTTAGGACGTAATCTTAATAATTCTTTGCCACGCACATCAAATCGTTCTGTATTATATAACAGTAAACTATCTTCTAAGCCCCTAAGATAACGTTCTACAGTTTTGTTATCTACCTTTCGACCTGCACTTGTTAATGAATTCGCAATCTTTGTGGGATTAATCAAGCTACCAATATTGGCGAAAATATATCTCACAATACTTTCAAGCAATTTAATATCTGCAATTTTTAATCGATCAACAATATCTTTTAAAACAACGGTATTAAATAAACCTTGTAAATAATCCTGTCGACCTTGCCAATTTTTCGACATATGTAAAAGCCCTGGGAATGAGCCTTCACTTACATATTTTTCATATAAGACCATCCGTGAAAGCCCACTTTCACTATAGGCATCAACATATTCCTTATAAGACAAGGGAAGCATCTCAATTTGTACATAGCGACCTGTGAGAAGTGTAGCCATATCAGAGGACATAAAATAAGCATTAGAACCTGTAATATATATATCAATATTATCTTGTACAAAGAAGTTATCTACTACACGCTCAAACGATGGTACATGCTGAATTTCATCGAGGAATAGATACATTTTTTTACTTGGAACAATCCGTTCATTAATGTATTCATATAAAGCCCGATAATCTCTTAGTTTATCATACTCCATCAACTCAAATTAATATCAATAATTTGTTCGGCTGTTACATTATCGGCTAATAACTCATCTTGAAACAGCTTAAACAACGTAGATTTACCACAACGCCGTATACCAGAAACAACCTTAATGATAGGTCTATCTTTATGTCTTCGAAGAAAATCTAAATAATACGGTCGCGAAACTAATGACATGCACAAGCCTCCTCTCAAAATGGGTTTTAAAACCTAATTCTATATCTATTATACCACTTTAAGGTTTTTAAACCTAATTTTTATGTTTTTATGTTATAATTTAGGCTTTAAAACCTAAATTCAACCTTAAATTGCAATATGACATTTTCCACTTCCCTTATCTTTAATACCCAGTATACAAACAAATTGCCGTAACTCGTCCTTTGTAGGTATAAACGTCCATTTCTTCCATATCATCCCAAGAGGTACGTGTCGCCTTAACTCTATAACTATAGATTTCATCATACATAAACTTATAAGGTCCAAAACGTGTGCTTTTATCTACTTTCCAGTTTCGTGCAGACCCCATTGGCAACCCATATAGTTCTATCACCTTTGTATACTATCTCCTACTGCTAGCCCAGATGGCGTTGTACCACTTCTATCAAGCAATAGAATCAAGGCCACCCTACGACCATAATTATCAGAACCTACAGATATATCTGCAACTGTAAGGCCAATTCCGTTATAAAATAAGATTTCCTGATTCGTATACTTTACAAATGGCCCTCCTTTTGTATAAGTATAGTCCCCCTTATATCTTTCTGTTGGCTCGCCCAATGATTGTAAAACATTCTCCTCAAATGCTCCTGGTTGAGTACCCCCAATAAAGTACTCACTCGTAGAAATATAACCATCACTCCCCAATACTTGAGTGGGAGCCATAAACAAACTACACACACAAGCCAAAGATATTGCTACCAAAGATTTCTTCAACATTATTTACACTCCTAGATTTAAAACTTTACACATATGTATTTTTTAACTCTACATATATCACATTATGTACCACTCTTTATCTTGTTTTCATACAATTCCATTAGTGCAGCTACACATTCTTCTTCTGTCATTAAAGTATCAAATCCATATGCCTGCATAACAGCTCTATCATTAGCTCTATGAGCTTCTCTTAACTCTTTAGGCATCAAAACAGCATCATAAAGGTCTGCCAAAGAACAATCTGGATATAACTCCCGTGCATTAAGAATTGCTTGTGCAGTTTGTTCTATTTTTTTCTTTTGATTTTCATTTAACGGTGGCCAAGGGAAGTTATTATAAACAATAAAATTGGAATATCTATATCGCATTTCTAAACGACCTGCAACTGCACGCATCCAAGCCATATGAACATTTGAGTTTAATATCCCAAAAATATATAAATCTGCATAAGGTAAAAAATATGCTGCATCACTAATCATAACAGTTGATGGTAGGAAGCCCATCGGGATATATCTACGACGCTCTGATGATACACGAGGAATAAAGATAAAATTATTATAATCTATATCCTTCTGTGTAATATTTAATAATAAAGATGGATAGTTAGCGCCTTGCTTGTACTTACTCTCTTAGAGGATTGTCTAAACTCATAAACTTTAGCAACTCGCTCTTTTATAGATTTAACTTTATTAATCTCTTTAGGAGAAACATTTTGAAGCCAAAGAACATACCTTTGTTTTCTATTAATAAACTCATATGCACCTAAAAAAGGTCGAATCCACTTTTCAGCAATCGGATTCTCACAAATTAACTCATCTTTCTCTTCTTCAGACAATATCAAATTACCATCTTCATATGTCATATTCCCTAAAATCAATGTAGGTATATTCGCCAATGGTTTTGATCTACGTTTTACAAAAACATCTGGTGCCTCAGCTAGATAAGCATTAATATGATTACAAGATTTACAGCTTTGATCACTATATAGTAATTTATTCTTTAATTCTTCATAGCTAAATCCGACAATTACACAATGCACATGTGCTTTTAAATTTGCCTCACTATCCCATATAAAACTCTTATAAGCAAAGTTTATAATTATTCCTTCTTGCATAAGGGGTTCCCAAAGAATCGGGACTTGTTCCCCCTGCGTAATCGAATTTGTTGATACAAATGCAGCATGAATTTTTGTATCTTTCATATATTCAGCAGCTTTTTTATACCATGCAGCAACATAATCCAAAGACTTAGCACTAGAAGTTTTATTAAACAATACTAACATCTCAGACTTCTGTTGCTTATTCATCATCTTTGCACCAACAAATGGAGGGTTACCCATAATATATGATAAAACATTAGAATCAACTATCTCTGCCCAATCCATATTAAGCGAATTACCTTCATGTATATTCGCATTATTATGTAACGGTAAAAAATCCATTTCTTTATGAATAATAGCTTCGGTCTCTTTAAACATTTGAGCTTCAGCTATCCAAATAGCTGTTTTGGCTACAGATACAGCAAAATCATTGATTTCTATACCATAAAACTGTTGAATACTAACCTTAATAGGATCAAATTCCTCTTCATCAAAGCCTAATATTCCTGTACCAGATGAGTCCGTAATAGTCTCTCTTAAAATATCATTCTCTAATCGACGCAATGATAAATATGATTCTGTTAAAAAGTTACCAGAACCCGCAGCAGGATCAAGGAACGTTTTGGATGCCATTTTATCTTGTAAGGCCTTTAGTAGTTGGATTTTCTTTTTCCCATCTTTTCTAGACATAGCTTCTTTAAAATCATTTCTAAACTCATCTAAAAATAATGGATCTATTAGCTTATGAATATTTTCAATGCTGGTATAATGCATACCACCATGACGTCGTGTATCTGGATTTAACGTACTTTCAAAAATAGCCCCAAAGATTGTTGGTGAAATTTCACTCCAATCAAAATTACATGCATCTTGTAATATCAAATTAACTGCATCTTCTGAAAATTGAGGAATTTCAACAGGGTCACTAAAAAGACTTCCGTTCACATAAGGGAATTTTAATAGGGTCTCACTCTCATAGGGATTCCTATTAGATTCTTCTGTATCTAAAATACGGAATAAATCCATCAATGCATTTCTAACTTGATGGGGTTGAAAATCTTGTAAATAATCATGAAACAAGCTCTTTTTACCAAATAGCCCTGAATCCTCTGCATATAAGCAAAATACTAAACGTACACATAACTTATTGATATTATGTAAAATTGCTTCTTCTGTTAATAAAGGATTGACTTTATATTGCTCTAACAATGAATCATATAGTCGAGCCACAAGCTCCCCTGCGCCCTTGGAGATTTCCATCTCACGTTCTATATGACTACTTTTAACATCAACTAAAAAATTAAGTCTATAAAATTCAGTCCCTAATTTGCTCAATTCTATAATTTCCGCAGAATCATTTGGCCGTTCCATATCTAATACATGAAACTCTTTAAAGTTGCAACTTACAATCCATCTTGGGCGTTCACTATATGGTAATGCAGCTGCATAGCGTTTGGCTTGTTCTGCGGGCGTTAAAAGTGTGCCATCAGATTGTCTAATCGGAGCATTAAGATCTTTCCCTAAACTTTTCTGCTCTATCATAGTATGTGTAGCCGGAATCAGAGCATCAATATAACTAGTATGACCTAGCTGAACACGTTGTTCAAAGCCGATAAAATCAGCAGGATTATTTATCCCATATACATTTTGAAGTAAATCCATCCAAAATCGTTGAGTGTCTTGTTTCTCATCTCCAACATTTTCCCATTTTTTGGCAAATTCTTTAGCTGCTTTCTCTTGCTGTTTTAATGTAAGTTGCATTTTATGCCCCCAAGGTCCCCTATACATATTGGCTATTAATATTAGAAAATCTAATTTACATACTTTTATATTATCATAAAAATAGAACGAATCACTATTATTCAATTAGTATTCTATATTAGCAAAGATTTCTTCAAACAAAAAATAGGCATAAGGGAAAAAGCCTTATGCCTGATTCATCTTCTATGGTGCGCCTAGAGGGAATCGAACCCCCAACCTACAGTTTAGGAAACTGGCGCTCTGTCCGGTTGAGCTATAGACGCATATATACTTTATTATATCGTTTTTAAATCTATCTACGCAAGAACTATGCTATAATACAGCTGTTGATAGTATTAAAGAGTTCTTATAAAAAGAGGTATGTGTAATGAAACTATATAAACGATCGATTATTACCAGTTCACTATTAGCAATATTAGCGATATCATCTGCGTATGGGACTTCCCCTGTGCAGCCAAGTGAAAGCACAGAGACTGCTGTGGTTGATATGGATTACGCCAATATTCCAGAATTAAGAAAATCAATTGAAAGCGCAACACCAGCCATAGTACAATCTACGCTTGATGCTTCTGAGGGAAAACCTACTAACGGTAAACCAATTTATTCGACAGTCACTATGTCTGGTAACCGTGTTGTATCCGTAAAAACTTATAAATCTAAAGAAGAACAAGAAAAGGACATGTTAAAAGAGCGTCAACGTTTAGACAAGGTCACTGCAGAACGTCGCGCTAAACGGAAAAACGAAACTCGCGCAGATATGCTAAAAGGGTTAACGCCTATACCGTTCTATCCACCTGTTATTGAAACACGCGAATTACAAAGCGAAATGTTCTCTCGACCAGTTGGTAAGCAACTCGATTTGCGTTTGGTAGAAGCCTATACACAAGATTATGATAATGCCAAACCTGGCGATATTTATGTTTATGCAGATTATGTAGAGTACACCTCTAAACAGCTATTAGGCGAAAAAGATGGTACTACTGCTATCTCAGCTATGATTCTACGTACAATCATGAGAAAAGATGAAAACAAAGCTTTCAGCATCGATGTAAATGCGTACTTCATAAATCCAACAACCCATACAATTTCTATAAGCCGTTCTGACGATGTAAAAGGCATCGATATCAAGAAAAACGAAAGAGCTGAGGCCGTATTTAAACTACCTTCACACCAACTACAAGCCGGTGATCCACAATATGAAATCGCTAAGCTTATGTATCAGGACTTAACAAATAAGAAATTTGATGAGTAATATTTAAATACGCACTCCAACTATAGCCACAATAAGAAAACCCCTTCATAGCACCAACATGGCTACGAAGGGGTTCATTTTAATTACGCTGGGCGGCTCCAGTCGACTTGTACGTCGATGGCAACCCACATGCGTGTAAGAGCTAATTTAAAGTTTTCCAAGGATTCTAAAGGTTTTACTTGTACACGTTCATATGTATCGAGACCTGTTGCATTCTCAATAGTATGTTCTTCATTTAAGTATGCATGAACCTTATCAATCCATTCTTGTTCAGGTAGGTCTATAGTCACAGTTTTTGTATCTGTATCATAAGCTAAAACCCCATTGCTGTTTACGCCATAATGAATGGCCACACGAAATATACTCATATTTATACCTCTCTTGCAGATATTTTTTTGCATATACACATTGCTGTATACGTATATTGTATCACGAATGATTCTATTCATGAAAGATTTTTATTCTTCATTATCTAAATCAATTTCGGCCTTTAATTCCGACCGTTTTCGCCGTTCTCCACCATCTCCATGAGCACGTCGCCAAAGGGCGCCACTCATGATAGCCCCTTCACCGAATTTAGATGCTAATGAATCGAGCACTGTTGAAAGTTTCTCATCTTTTTCATCCGCTTCAATGGAGAATAAATCATCTTGTACAATGCCTTCTGTTGAAAGTCCACTAATGGTAACACCTAAGAGGCGAATTGGTTAACGGGCACTTCAAGAATAGAATTATCAAACTTTGGCCTAGGTGTAGCACCCATCACCTCTTGCTCTTCTTGCTTAGCAGAGAGTGCATCACGCATCAGCTTATTCCATAACAATACCGAAGTGTCATAAATAACACGTTCTTGATCCGTGGACGAATCAAGGCGTTTCTGTCGAGATACAGTTTTAAAATCCTTGTACCGTACCTTTATCGATACGGTATGCCCCATCAAGCCATACTTACGCAATCGTTTCGCTACGCGATTGGCAAAGTAATGAAGTTCTAAGTCGATAGCAGCAGGATCCTCTACATCATATTCATAGGTTTCCTCATTACCTACTGATTGTATTTGCCGATCCGGTTCTACAGGGCGTTCATCGATGCCTCGAGCCAACTCCCACACCCGCCGCGCCTGATTGCCCACATAAGGCACTAAAGCGGTCTCATCAGGTAAAGCCTGAATATCTTTAATGAACGAGAATCCACCATCCTTAAGGCGCCGTTCTGTACTTGGCCCGACGCCCCAAATACGTTTAATAGGCAAATTTGCGAGGCTTTCACATTCCTTACCATAAGGAATGACCACAAGACCGTCAGGCTTATCTAAATCAGAAGCCAATTTAGCAAGAAATTTATTCGGGGCCAGGCCAGCAGAAATGATGAGCCCCGTTTCCTCAAAAACACGGTCCTTAATAGCACGGCCCAAAGCCTTGGGGCCTGTGAATTTATGGGTAATACCCGTAACATCCAAAAAGGCTTCATCTAGCGACAAGGGTTCGATGATGGGCGTAAATTCCTCCATCACCTTGTGAATGATCTGAGAAATCTCCTTGTAGCGAGCCATATTCGGGTACACGTAGATGCCGTGCGGACAAAGCTTCTTCGCCCGCGAAATAGGCATGGCCGAATGGACACCAAATTTTCGGGCCTCATAGGATGCAGTAGCTACAACGCCACGCGAAGAAAGACCACCCACGATAACGGGGTGGCCTTTATATTCAGGATGATCCAGTTGTTCTACGGATGCAAAGAAAGCATCCATATCAACATGCATAATCCAGCGTCTCATTGTTACGCTTCTTTTTCGTGTTCGTCAAGACGGCAGTATTTGATTTGTGCGCAAATGCATTCGTCTTTAGTTTTGTACAATTGTGGAATAATCTCCAAATGTCACCAAATGTATCTTCATTGATGGAATAGCGAGTCCAAAGACCATTACGTTGAGAATTTACAACGCCAGCATCAATTAAGATTTTCATGTGGTAGCTCAATGTGGATTGAGACAAATTAAAACTTGCCAAAATATCTGCTGCACACAACTCATTACAGGACAACATATCTATAATATGTAATCTTGTTTCATCACTGAGCGCTTTAAAAATCGTTGCCAAACGTTCATAAGAAACTTCCACCATAAGAAAAACTCCTCTATATACATCAAAAATTATCAATCTACTTTCATACTATTATATACTATTTTTTTATAACTAAATCTATTTTTTTCTTTTTTTATTCTCATTAAAATATTTTTAATTGACTAATTAAATTTATTTATGAGATAGAAAAATACGCATAAAAGCGGAGATTCTCTAATAAGAATCTCCGCTTATTATTTTTATAATAATTTGCTACAGCAGATTAAAATACGTTAACAAGATCGATTGTTTGGATACGGTTAGGACCAACGGATACGATACCCAAAGGAACACCAGTTACCTCTGCAATACGTTCTACGTATTTACGCGCGTTTTCAGGCAATTCGTCGTAAGAACGTATACCGGAAATATCTGTTTCCCAACCTGGTAATGTTTCGTATACTGCTTCGCATGCTTCAAGATCTTTCAAGTTAGCCGGGAAGCCTTCTACATCTTTACCATTCAATTTGTAACCTACACAGATTTTCAATTCTTTGAACGTATCAAGAATATCTAAACGTGTAATAGCCAAGTAATCAAGGCTGTTAAGGCCTGCAGCGTATTTTACAACCATAAGGTCTAACCAACCACAACGACGAGGACGACCAGTTACAGTACCGAACTCATGACCAAGTTTGCGAAGGTTTTCGCCAGTTTCGTCAAGAAGCTCTGTAGGGAATGGACCTGCACCAACGCGTGTTGCATAAGCTTTCACAACGCCGAAGATATTTTTCAAATAGTTAGGACCTACACCCGCACCTGTGGAAGCACCACCAGCGATTGGATGAGAGGATGTTACGAATGGATATGTACCATGATCAAGGTCGAGCATAGTTGCTTGCGCGCCTTCGAACAATACCTTTTTGTCCTCTTGAATCGCTTTCAATACAGCGATATTTGTATCTGTTACATAAGGTTTCAAAGCCTCTGCATATTTAGTGTAATCCGCGAGGATTTCATCATAATTAACAGGTTCAGCGTCGTATACCTTAGTAAGCATTTTATTTTTAAACTCAACATTGTACGCCAATTTTTGTTTAAACGTTTCCATATCGTACAAATCGCAGATACGAATGCCAATACGGTTGATTTTATCAGCGTAGCAAGGACCGATACCGTTTTTAGTTGTACCGATTTTAGCATCACCTTTGGATGCTTCTTCGGCCATATCAAGAGCAATATGGTAAGGCATGATGACATGAGCACGGTCAGAAATGTGAAGGGATTTTGCAGATTTACCTTGTTTTTCAAGACCTTCGATTTCTTGTAATAACACCTTAGGGTCAATAACAACGCCAGTACCAACGATATTTTGTTTATTATCGTACAAAATACCACTTGGCAATAAACGAAGCGCGAATGCCTTGTCATCTACTACAACAGTGTGACCTGCATTGTTACCGCCTTGGCTACGTACTACAACGTCAGCACGTTCCGCGATCCAGTCAACGATTTTACCTTTACCCTCGTCACCCCATTGGGTGCCGATTACCATACTTGTTGCCATATCGATGTCCTCCAAATGTGAAAGTCAAATTAATCCATAGTTATTATACAACATAATAGCAAAGCACGAAAGACTTAATAAAGATTACACAAATTCTATTTTATTTGGGTTCTTTCAACCAGAAGCTCATTAATAATCCTAACGCACCAACAGGTATCAATGTCATTAATGCTGTTTGTACATCGTAAATATCTGCTAAATGTCCAATGTATGGTGCTGCGAGGCCGCCTAATGTAATGCCGAGGCCCAATGTAATACCTGATGCAAAACCTGCATTTTTAGCAAGGTATTTTTGACCTAGAACGGTAATAGGTCCATATTGTGAGAATACGCCGAAGGCCATCGGTATCATGGCGCCAAAGAATCCCCATACATTCGGTACGAAGATAAACACTAATACGGATGGTAAAAATATAATATTACCTAAACGCACTGTTTTTAGAAAGCCTAGCTTATCTGATAGTGCACCGCCCATATAGGTAAGAATCGCCCCCATCGCAAAGTACATCGTAAGTGCTAAGCTCGACGCACCAGCTTCACCATTAATAACGGTAATATACAAAATTGGAATAAAGATAGACAACACAGAAAACAGTATAGACCTTGAGGCTATAACAAAGAATAACTTCCCGAAGCTCATCCAATCGTTAGTGCCAATAGCAACAGATTTAGAATGGCTTTCACAGTCACTAGCATTAGTCACATCGGCCTTATCCGTGAAAGCATAGATATACATTAATACGCCCAGTAAAGCGATGGCTGTAAATACCCAAAGGAAGTGCGCCCCAAAAACATAAACGCCACCAGCAATAAGTGGACCTAATGCAAAACCAGCGCTGCCGCCCACTGCAAAGCGACCCATAGCATTGCCAATTTCATGAGATTGCGTGCGATTCACCAAAAGAGCCGCCTCAGGATGGAATAATGCTGCCCCTACGCCAGCTAAAAGAGACAAAGCAAGAATCATTTCATAGTTCGTAGCCAGCGCCATAGCACTAATGGACACAAGAGTCACCGTAAAGCCTACCGGAATAAACCAAGGTACGCGCCATCGATCCGCTACATACCCCAAAATAGGCTGCGCAATAGACGCTACCACGGTATTACAGAAAATAATGGAAGCCGATTGATAATAATTAAGGCCAAAGTTCGTAATAAAAAATGGTATAAGCGCAGCCAATGAACCTTGACCGAAGTCGTTAATGCAGTGAAAGATAGGAGGTGCGTATTTTCTTATGGTGTTTTTCATGTATCCTCCAGATTTGGGTGGTGGTACCGGCAAAAACACTCCACCGGCCGGGTCTGCTTCGCCCTTTTGGGCTTCGCAGGGCCAAAGTCATGTTTTTACCGGTACCACCACCTCCCCTATGTACGTTAACAAATAAAAGCGCCATATGAAAATACGGCACTTGCTATAAACAAAAAAAGGACGGGTACCCTTCTCAAAACGACTTTGCCCTGTCTTCTCTATGGCTCGTTTTCGGCATAGAAGGTTTAATGCAAAAAGGATGGTCCGTTCAGAAAACGACTTCGGGCTCCGCGTATCGCAGTAGCGTGTCGGCTTTCTGGACGGACCATCCTACACATTAAGGATTATAGGCCGAAACGAGCCATTATTGTATCTACGTGTTTCAATAGTTTATAAGGATCGAAGCATGCATCGATTTCTTCGTCGGTCATGTATTTTTTGATGTTTTCATCGGATTTTAGACCTGTAGCGAAGTCTTTGCCTTCGAGCCAGCGTTCCATAGCGTATTTTTGTACCCAGCGGTATGCTTCGTCACGAACTGCGCCTTTGTCTACAAGGTGTGTCAAAATGGTTTGACTGAATACAAGGCCACCTGTAAGGTTAAGATTTTTAAGCATTGTTTCAGGGTATACCAACAATTTATCGATAGTACGAATTGTTAGGTGCAACATATAGTTCAATGCGATTGTTGCGTCTGGCAAGATAACGCGTTCTACGGAGCTATGAGAGATATCACGTTCATGCCACAAAGCTTGGTCTTCGAACGCAGATTGAGCATAGCCGCGAAGCAAGCGAGCCATACCGCAAATTCTTTCACACGTAATAGGATTGCGTTTATGAGGCATCGCAGAGGAACCCTTTTGTTTAGGGCTGAAGTATTCTTCCGCTTCGCGCACTTCTGTACGTTGCAAGTGACGGATTTCTTTGCCGATTTTGTCCAATGTGCCGCCTACAACAGCGATGGTGGACAATAATTCAGCGTGACGGTCACGTTGTACGACTTGAGTGGCGATTTTAACAGGTTCAAGACCTAGTTTTTCGCATACGTATTGCTCTACGAATGGATCGATATTGGAGTATGTGCCAACAGCGCCGGATAATTTGCCAACAGCTACACTTTTACGAGCATGTTCCATGCGTTCAATATCGCGTTCTACCTCTGCCATCCAAAGGCAAAGTTTCAAGCCAAATGTAGTAGGTTCACCATGAATACCGTGAGTACGGCCAATCATAGGCGTATGTTTGAATTCAGCGGCACGACGACGCAATACATCACGTAATTGTTTCAAATCTTCGATTAAAATATCGCAAGCTTGTTTCATCATATAGCCAAGGGCAGTGTCCTTAACGTCAGTGGATGTCAAACCAAGGTGAATATATTTAGCCGCTTCAGGGCCAACGTATTCGCCCACAGCAGTTACAAAGGAAATGATGTCATGATTTGTTTCACGTTCAATTTCGTGAATTCTTTCAACATCAAAATTACCTTTTTCCCGAATGATTTTAGCTGCTTCCTTCGGAATAATGCCAAGCTCTGCTTGCGCTTCAGATGCCAATGTTTCAACCAATAACATTGTGTCGAACTCGTTGCGTTCGCTCCAAATATGGCCCATTTCTTCTCGTGTATAACGTGGTATCATGATGTCTCCTTTGCATGATGAAAGCTAGATTTCTTATACGATAATTGTACCATATGTGAAAGCTTGGTTCAATAAATCTTATGTATTTTTCCGAATAATATATATATTAGTTTTTCTTAATGTTCGGTATTTAATTTGCTTATGGATTCATTTGTAATTTATTATTATAATAGTAAGGTATAGATTACATGATATAGCGTGTAAACATTTATAATTTATGTAATATAGAAATATTACAGTAATAATGTGAAAACGTATACAGTAACGAATTAATAGCATATCACTACTGTATGTACACATAGGAGACCCGTATGACAAAGAAACAACACAAGGAACGCACACCAAAACCAAAAGAATCAACGATGCCAGAAACTGTATTTAAAGCATTCTTTCTCATCAGCTTTATTGTCATTGGCCTGTTCGTATTTAATGATGTGCCCGTCAATTGGATTTTAAGCGTATATGCTGTTGATATCATCGTTTCCCTTGCATATGTTGCCATTAATAGAGACCGCATCAGTACATCGCATGTAGTTCATACGAATGTGCGTCGCATCTTATCCTTTTTAATTATGCTCATCACCATGTTCTTTTATGCCTTTGCATTATGGCGTGTGGACCAATACACAACACAAATGCAGGTAACATTATTCATCGGTGGCGTCATCATTTACTACGCAATCTTTAACAGTACAAAAAACTTAATTAAGAAATAACAAAGAGGCATATCTTACATACATTCTTGTATGTGAGGTATGCCTCTTTATTGTCCCAATACGACAGGAATCGCTAATGCCACGACCTGTCCTTTTTTATTAACAATACTGCCGCTCGTCTTGATAATACGCAGCGCTTCGTCCCGTACATCTGGAGGAACACCGGACTCAACAATGCGCGGCGTATTAACGCCTACGATAACATTACCATCTGCGTCAAAGTTAACACGCACAACCGCTTCTCCACGGACGGAGGAAGCTTTTCCTTGTTCTCGCACTTGTCGTAGATATTCGGTAGGATTAATCTCCGGTTGTTCTAACCATGCCCGTTGACCTGGTGTTAACAGCTGGAGTGCATCAGCAAAAAGGATAAATCCTTGTTCGTATCATCAATACCGTTACCCTGTGCGTTGGGGTCCGTAGATGTAGTATTGCCTACCAGTTTTTTTGATGATGATGAATTTTGATGGGCAATGACACCCGTTTCACCACCACTAGCCTCTGATTCAATGGCTTTAGGAACAGCCCACTCACGTTTAGTATTCTTTTCCTTTTGTGGATCATCCGTCTTTTTAGTCGAGTCTAATCCCTCCAATTGAGGCTTAGCTTGAGGTTTTTGTGGTTTTATTACCTCCGTTGCAGCTGTATCTTCAGATGGCTTTGGCACCTGTGGAGGTGTTACCACCGAATGTTCATCCGCATGCTCGCTTTCACCAACATCAGTCAAATCAAAGCTAATTTCCGCTGCCTCTTGGCCTGCACCGGTACCGCCCATGCCTTTTAATGACAGTCCCATCCCCGTTATCATAAGAATACTGATGAATAGGGCCATCAAAAAGGGTCGTAAATAATGCGATTCAAACATAGAATCACTTCCGATCCGTTGCAACACTAATGTACTTAGCGCCGTTTACTTTCAGCATGTCCAACAAGGCGATAACCTCGTTATAATACACGTCCTTCGCAGCACGAATGACAAAAGCCTGACGTGGCGTTGTCTGCACAATGGCTTGCACCTCTTGAGATAGGCGATCTGGAGAGATTTCCCGATTATCAATGTAGAGTTTATGCGATGTTGTAAGAGTAATGGTAATTGGTTCGATCGATTTCGCAGTCGATGTGGATGCGGACGGCAAGTTTAAAGGAATTTGTTGTTCCGTATTCATGTACAAGGTGCCAACCATGAAAAATACCAATAAGAAAAATACGATATCAATCATGGGGATAATCATTATGGTAGGCTCTTTTTTTACCCCTAATGTACGCCGTCTCATAGGTCGTGTTCCTCATTGTACGCATCGAGGATAGTGCCACATTCATGCTCTAATGCCACGATGAAATCGTTCACCTTAGCCGCACAGTAACTGTGAAAGCCAAGAGCAATGATTGCAACAGTAAGGCCCGTCGCCGTTGCCACCAAGGCTTCAGATACACCGCCAGTAATGATGGTGGGCGCCCCAATATCGCCACCTACAACAGCAAAGGCACGAATCATACCTAGAACAGTACCGAGCAAGCCAAGCAAAGGTGCCATGGTAACAATCATACTAAGCCACCCAAGGCCTCGTTTCAATCGTTCATCGGTATAGCCTACCAAGTCCTGCAATCGGTTTTCCAATCCATTGTAGTTTTTAGCGTTGCGCAAAGCACGAGCAAAAAGAACCCCTAATTCCTTTGTATCCCGTTCTAGCACAGTAGGTAACATAATCCAGCCTGGATGATTGCCCAAAACAGCTGTAAATTGGCGCATATCTTTATGAAAGCGACGATATAATAAAAATCGTTCAATACCAATCATCAAAGTAACGATTAAGAACATAACCAGTGGATACATAACAAAACCACCAGCTAGAAATAAATGTGTAATACTACTACTCATACTAACCTCCAAAAAGCCACACCTATACAGGCTCTATCTAATAATTATACCACGTTTCAAGACATCAAAACATATGCGACTCTCCATAGATGGGTAAAAAAATATACTAGACGCTGTATATGAGAACACAAAACAGATCTAGTATGGGTAAAAGGCACAAAAAGGGCTACCTCAAATAATATTGCTATTTAAGGTAGCCCTTGAAGGTACATCCGTTATGTACCTTTGTATGAAATTTTTATATCTACAGTTTAGTACTTCCTATGAGGCATGGACTTTCACAAGTAATGCGCACAATGTTCGTACATAGTTAGATATTATTTATCAAGTTTATTAATATCCAAACGATTCATGCTGCCAATGAAGCTATTGTAGGATTCAATCATATCATTGTAATGATCATTTGTTTGATCACCTATGAATGTACGAATTCTACCAATAGCTGTATTTAATGAATTCTTAGCACTGTTATATTCCGGACTAGTAATACTATTAGATACGTCCATGATGCCTTGTAACTCTTGGTTAACTGCATTTACATCGATTTGCTTGCCTTCTTCAAAGCCATCCAATAAAGCAGTTAAACGTAAATGAACTTCTTGAGCTGCCGCTGCATTTTTCTTACCAGACTCTTTAAGTTCTTTTAAGTGCGCTTGTTGGTTTTCCGTATTATGTTTATGGATTACTGCATCTAATTGGTTATATGCTGCATAGAACTGATCATATAATTGAACGTATTTAGGTCCTAATTGTTGTTCTTTAGCATAATTATCTGCTTTATATGTATTAGTTTGGTAGTAAGTATCTAAGTCACTTGCTACTGGCACAATTTCTTTCAATGCAGCTAATACCTTATCAAGAGGTTCTTTCATATCATCATATGGCACGCCAGCATCTTTAGCGGCTTGTAATTTCTCTTGTAAAGAATCAAAATGTGGCGCCATAAAGCTTGTTAAATGTTGCCCTTCTCTTAGTTTTTGAATATCTGGGCCGATAGCATAGCCAAAGCGTACTGTATGACTGTTAAAATCGCCAACGGCTTTAATGTAGTTGTTAAATACTTTAACGTCTTCTTGTGATCCCTTTTGAACACCTTGTTGTACGCTATTGGCAACCTTAGAGAAGCTGCAGCCAGTCAAAAATAATGGAGATGTGAGTGCGGTCACACACAATACTGCTGTTGTAATTTTCTTTACTACTGGATTCAAAATAAATCTCTCCTTTATTAAACTCCATAAAATACATCTATAATTAAATTATATCCTATGTATAACTTTTACGAAAGTAATACTTATGCATTTGATGAAAAAAATAAAAAAGCATAGTATCTATAATGGTCTATCGATTAAGTGACCGATTTCAAAATAGATGCTATGCCTTTATATAAAGTTATGTATTGGTTTGATTGTTTAATCAAAGAGGTATCGTATTATAATCATTTATTTCAATGATCTATCAAATACGCCTATCAGTTCTTCAACGGCTTGAGATTCACTCATTTCGCCATCTAAAACTGCAGCTTCTACCTCGCCCATACGACCTTGAATGACTACATTGTTAAAGAATAGGTTGTGCAAGTGTTCGTCAATCATATCACGTACCCAACGAAGGGATTGTTCTTGACGACGTTTTAAGAATACCCCATTTTCTTTACCTTGTTCAGCAAATTCTTGGATTACATCCCACAATTCGTCGAGGCCGTCCTTTGTAACGGCTGAACAAGTATAGGCTTGAGTTTTCCATTTTTCCGTAGCTGGACGGATGTAATGTAGCATCCGATCGTAATCGCTACGAGCGATGAGAGCACGCTTGAGGTTGTCCCCATCAGCCTTATTGACCACAATAGCATCAGCAAGTTCCATAACGCCTTTTTTGATGCCTTGCAATTCATCGCCTGCACCAGTTAAGACGATAAGCATAAAGAAGTCTACCATGGAGCGCACAGTAACTTCGCTTTGCCCAACCCCAACGGTTTCGACGAGAATAATATCGTACCCAGCAGCCTCGCAAAGTAGCATGGTCTCTCTACTTTTACGAGCCACACCGCCTAGTGTACCACCAGCTGGCGATGGACGGATATACGCCTCAGGATGTTTCGTCAACGTTTCCATCCGCGTTTTATCGCCCAAAATACTGCCTTTTGTGACTTGGCTTGTAGGGTCTACGGCCAGTACGGCAACCTTGTAACCAGCTTCAATGAGCATGTTACCAAAGGCTTCAATAAATGTACTTTTACCGGCCCCAGGCACACCAGTAATACCGATGCGCAACGCCTTGCCCGTACGAGGCAATACGGCTTGCAATACTTGTTGAGCTAGTTTGAAATGGTCCTTATTATTACTTTCTACTAATGTAATAGCCCGTGAAAGTATAACGCGGTCCCCCTGCTCGATACCGCGTACATAATCAGCGACAGTTAACTTCTTTCGCCGCTGTACGGGACATACCGCTGGAGCCAGATGAGCTGAACTAGATAAGAGGCCGTCGTGCATTTCCTTGACGCCTTTCATCACATGACACGCAAAGGTGTCATCCTTCTTTGCATCTTCTGGCACCCAGTCGGGACGATACGTACTACCCTCAGTGCTTGCGTTTTTTACACCTAATTCAGGGGCCTTACCTTCACCAGTGGTGAAAGTTGCGTCCTGTGTATTGCGCAATTCATCCGGAGTAGGCCGTTTATTATCAGTCATGAGACTCGTCTTGAACGTGACTAGTCAATGTTTCTAGTAATTTTTTCGCCGCTACTGGCAAAACTGTACCAGGGCCAAAGATAGCCACTGCGCCATGTTCGCGTAGGAACTCATAGTCCTGAGCAGGGATTACGCCGCCGATGGCAACCAAAATATCTCCACGACCTCGCTTGTTGAGTTCTTCCACAAGTTGAGGTAACAATGTTTTGTGACCTGCCGCAAGAGAACTAAATCCGACGATATGAACATCATTATCCACCGCATCTTGTGCTGTTTCTTCTGGAGTTTGGAACAAAGGTCCGATATCCACGTCAAAGCCCATATCCGCGAAGGATGTAGCGATAACTTTGGCACCACGGTCATGACCGTCTTGGCCCATCTTAGCAATCATGATACGAGGGCGACGACCTTCGAGTTCTTCGAAATCATCCGCCATTTGACGTACTTCTTTGATAACATCGTCATCTTCATATTCACTGGAGTATACACCGGAAATAGAGCGGATAACCGCTTTATGACGGCCACATACTTTCAACAGCAAAGGAAATTTCACCCAAGGATGCACGAGCACGAGCTGCTTCAAGTGCAAGGGCAAGCAAGTTTCCTTCCCCGGATTCTGTAGCATTGGTAATCGCTTCGAGACAGGATTGAACCTTATCTTCGTCACGGTTAGCACGCAATTGTTCGAGACGACGAATTTGCGCTTCCCGTACAGCCGTATTATCTACGTCGAGGATATCCAATGGATCTTCTTTATCTAGACGGTATTTATTGATACCAACAATGGCTTCACGACCAGAGTCGATACGAGCTTGGCGACGAGCCGCCGCTTCTTCAATACGCATCTTAGGAAGACCTGTGTCAATCGCTTTCGCCATACCGCCAAGGGATTCGATTTCTTGAATATGGCCCCAAGCACGACGAATCAATTCATCAGTCAATGCTTCTACATAGTAGGAGCCGCCCCATGGGTCGATAACCTTACATACCTTAGTTTCGTCTTGGATGTAAAGTTGTGTATTACGCGCAATACGTGCAGAGAAGTCTGTAGGTAACGCGATGGCTTCGTCAAGCGCATTTGTATGTAGGGATTGCGTATGGCCCAAAGCTGCACCCATCGCTTCCATACATGTACGAGCTACGTTGTTGAATGGATCTTGTTCTGTTAAGGACCAACCAGAGGTTTGGCTATGTGTACGAAGTGCCATGGATTTAGGATTTTCAGAGCCGAAGCTATTGATAATCTTAGCCCACAACATACGAGCCGCACGCATTTTTGCCACTTCCATGAAGTAGTTTTTACCGATTGCCCAGAAGAAGGACAAGCGTGGTGCGAATTTATCTACGTGAAGGCCTGCATTTACACCTGTGCGGATGTATTCAAGGCCATCGGCCAATGTGTAACCTAATTCGATGTCCGCAGTAGCACCCGCTTCTTGCATATGGTAGCCAGAAATGGAGATACTGTTGAACTTAGGCATATATTGGGATGTGTACGCAAAGATATCACCGATGATACGCATGGACGTAGCTGGTGGATAAATGTAAGTATTACGTACCATGAATTCTTTCAAGATATCGTTTTGAATTGTACCGGCCATAACCTTTTTATCAACGCCTTGTTCTTCACCTGCTAGGATGTAGAACGCCATTACTGGCAATACAGCGCCGTTCATAGTCATGGATACGGACATTTGGTCAAGAGGGATACCGGAGAATAGAATTTCCATATCGAGGATAGAGTCTACCGCAACGCCCGCTTTACCAACGTCGCCCACTACGCGAGGATGGTCGGAGTCATAACCACGGTGTGTGGCAAGGTCAAAGGCAATAGACAAACCTTTTTGGCCCGCTGCCAAGTTACGACGATAGAACGCATTGGATTCTTCTGCTGTGGAGAAACCAGCGTACTGACGAACTGTCCAAGGACGAGTAACGTACATTGTAGGATAAGGTCCACGCAAGAATGGAGGTACACCAGCCATATAGTCAAGGTGTGTCATTCCTTCATAATCCATCTCTGTATAGAGAGGTTTTAATTGGATTTGCTCCATTGTCGTGTTATATAAGTCTTCAAAGCTTTTTCCTGTTTCTTTTTGAAGTTCAGCAAGCCATGCATCGCGCGATGTGGCAGACTGAGATCCCAAGCCAAGAGAGGAGAAGTCTGGATTTTTAAACATGAGCTCACATCCCTTTCTTATCTTGTAACGTATTTAAAATAGCGTAGCAGTTTGCACGAACAGAGATGAAATCATCTACACCTGCTTCACGATATACAGGCTCTAGGTCCTTAGAAGGTGCCCCTGCCAAAATAACCGTTACATTCGGCATAGTTTCTTTCAATTCTTTCGCAAGTGGTGGAACCAATTCAGGATACGTATCATCTGTAGAACAGATAACTACCACATCGGCGCCACTTTCACGAGCCGCTTTTGCCGCATCAGCCGTTGTTTCATGACCATCATTTAATTACTTCGAATGCCGCTACTTCAAAGAAGCCTGTAGAGAAGTCCGCACGAGGTTTATGTTGAGGAATAGGGCCCATATTAGCCAAGAATACCTTCACATTGTCTTTCGTACGTTGTTTATACGCTTCAGTACGCATACGAAGTGCTTCAAATTGTTCAGTCCAGCGATGTGCAGTAATTGGTTCGATAGTTTCAGAGGAAATATCGCCCGCCTCTAAAGCACTGCGAATTTGGCGAATTGTCATTTTGTGTAATGCACCCAATTCGATAAGGCCAATCAACGCACCTGGTTCTGTTGTGCTTGCTTCTAACGTAGCTTGTGCTTTTACAAGAGCATCTTGATCTGCACCAGCCAAGTATTCTTCAAGATGAGCTACACGTTTTTGACGTAATGTTTCTTGATTTTCAGGTTTTGGATCCAACAATTCTTCCGTCATGTTAGCGTACATGTTGTTACCAACTGCCACATCTTTACGGAACGCAAGATTTTTAAATCGTTCGTTAAGAATCGACTTAACTTGCGCTTGTGGATAGCCTTCTTTCAATGCAGCAATGATGCCACCTTTGGATTCGATAGTTTGGAATTCAGCCCAAATTTTTTCGCATAATTCGGCTGCCAATGTTTCTACGTACCAAGAACCACCTACCGGGTCAACTGGTTGACGCAATTCGAATTCAGTTTGCAACATAACTTGAATGTTACGAGCAATACGACGAGAGAATTCATCGGATTTGCGAATTGGTTGATCAAACGGAGAAACTTCAAGGCTATTAAGACCACCTACAACACCAGAGAATGCTTGTGTTGTGTTACGCAACAAGTTTACATATGGGTCGTATACGGTTTTTGTGAAAGCAGATGTTCTGCCGTGTACATGAACTGCACGATCTTGTTCTTCCGCACCAAATTCTTCCATGATGCGAGCCCAAAGTACGCGCAACGCACGTAATTTAGCGATTTCCATGAAGAAGTTAGCACCCATGGAGAATGTGAACATCATGCTCTTAGCAATGGTTTTCATATCGATGTTGCGTTGTGCCAATTGACGTACATAACAAACGGCTGTTGCCAATGTATAAGCAACCTCTTGTACATCGTTAGCGCCGCCGTTAGCGTACACATCGCCAGATACGAGTACTGTTCTAAGTTCTGGAGCTTGTTCTTTAGCCCACACAACAGTATGCGCCATTTCATCAAACGCTGTGTCCAAAGACATATGCAATGCACCGTCTTTTGCCCACACGCCGATAGGATCTGCACCAACGAGACCTTTCAAATCGGATGTTTGCTTTTTAGAAGCTTTTACAGTTGCTGATAACATACCGAGCAAAATGGCTGCAGATGCACCAGTTTCAATATATAAAGGATTTTCCTTAAAATTGAATCGCTCAATTAATTGACTGCAATCATCCATTGTGGACAAGGAAGTACCGCCCACACCAACGGATGCGCCTACTTGTACGTCTTGGTCATGACGTGTAGCCTCATCAAGACGAATGTTGTGGATGGTGCCACCTTTTACAATTTCGTATAAACTTGCATGGTTAGCATCCTTAGGCAAGGAATCATCAACATATTGGGATACGCCCCAAGATTCTTTGATATAGCCACTGGCTTTTGTGCCACGTAGGAACTGTCCAGCTCCAGGGTAAACACCTTTTGGAATATTCTCCGCATGCAATGCAGGTGTATAAATTGGTTGTAGCGTAATACCTTCATAAGTTGGAGTGAACATCTTCTTATGGAAGTCGCCACCTTTTAACGCCTTTTCAACTTCAGCCTGCCATCGTTCATACGTAGGTTTCTCAAATTCATCAAAGGATACAGGCGCCAGTAAATCGCGTTCAGCGTCCTTTGAAGTCTTTTTGTCAGACATATATGTGCCTCCTTTTCAACTTGAAACCATACAGGGGAACAGCGCACCGTACCAGTGAGTTGCTTCGTATATGAGTTCCATAGGTGCCAAATATATGTCCATCATGATGATGAATCTCCAGTCAAACTATTAAGCCTATGCCATATATGAACGACCCTCTAGCGTGGCAATAAAAAAAACGTGCCACCCGAGAGTGACACGTTAGGTTACATATTGAATGGTACACTAAAACTATTGTAAAAAGCATACCTCAATCCCCTTCCTATCGCTCGTAGGTACATAACGGTGATTATCAAATAGGCAGTTCTCCTGGCTCGGGGTCATCACCTCGCTTTCGCCTTCCCAGATTTCTCCAGTGACATGTATGAAAGCAGGCTCGTCCTTACAGTGGCGGGACCGCATCGGCTTGTACCGATTTCTCTATTAAGTCTTGCGACACCTATTCTCTGTATTCGTTGTTCTAAGTCCAATATAGTGTAAAAATATGCACAAAGTCAATGAATATAACAGTAAATCATATGTACCAAATTTTAAGTTATAACTCAAAGTCATATATAATAACCAAAACGCATGCATCATTAAAAACCAAAAAAGTCAAGTAACTAATAGGAACCTAGGTGAGCAATGGTCACCACTATACAGCTAAAAACGGTGCTAGACTACAGATGAGATAAGTAATACTCCTGTCAATTGTTTTATACGTATATACGTGTTACTATAAAAGGAGAGCCTATGAAGGACAAAGATTTACTGAAATTACTGTTAAAAAATGGTTGGAAGGATGTACGCCAACGAGGAAGTCATCATCGTTTAAAAAAAGATGACCAAGTCGAAGTGATTGCCGTACATGGCAAAGATGTACCTATAGGTTTATTAAATGCCATTTTGAAGAGAACAGGACTAAAATAAGGAGGAACTATGAAATTTATATACCCTGCCATAATCCATGACGACGCTGATGGTTTCTGGACTGAATTTCCAGACTTAGAATATACAAGTAGTACGGGCTCAACACTAACAGAATTAGTAACCAATGCACAAGAAGCGATGGAGCTATATATTTTAGGCGCGCTAGAGGATGGACAAAGCTTACCTACTCCAACCTCTATTCGCGACTTACCATGCACAGATACCACATACCCTACATTAGTTCAAACAGATATAGATTTAGCTAAAAACAGTAAATCCGTAAAGAAAACCTTAACCATTCCTGCATGGCTTAACGATAGAGCACTAGCGAAAGGTATCAATTTCTCGCAAATTCTACAAGAAGCATTAGTAGAGAAAACAATGTAAATTCATATCATTAATTGCTCAGCAAAATTAGGACTACATTTGTTTACTATCCATTATGACAATCCCATTACTATCAATAATCTAGTCTTTTCGAGTTTTATAAGGCTATAATCCAACTAATGTTTTAAATCGCGTATTATTATGAAAGCGCTCGAAATGGTCTTGTTCTGCTGCCACAGCTTTTACAGATGGATCAATTTTAATCGCCTTTCAAGCCAATCAAGGGCCTTAGTATCATCCCCTTGGTCCGCATAAATGGTAGCAATACCATAGACGGACCAAGTATTACTAGGGTCCTTTTCTAATACCTTTTCAAACCACTGTTTAGAATCGTTTAATTGGCCTTGTAGCTTATATACCATAGCCATGTTGTAGTAATTAGCCACATTATTAGGATCTAAATCATAAGCTTTTTTAGTATCTATTAAGCCTTTAGCTGTATCGCCATGTAAAGCCGTTGCGAAACCTCGCACAGAATAAGCTTCGGAACTATTAGGGTTATCTTTAATCGAAGCTGTGGCCTCCTCGATGGTTTTAGTGTAATTCCCAGCAGATAAAGCCTGTTTAGCGGTAACTAAATGATTATCTACATTAGTCACTTTACTACTGTCTTTAGAGGGTGTTCTAGAACTCGTAGTATTACTTTCTATATTACTATTATTTGTATTCTGATTTAATCCACAACCACTAATAAATATAAGTAGTACAAATATAGGTAAAATGCTTCTCATATCATATATTCCATTCTTAAATAATCTCCAAGATGCATAGCATAATAATATAAGAAAAAGGACGAGCTGCCACTCGTCCTTTTTTTTTGTTATATTGTAGGTAATTTCATACACTCTACTACCTACGTATAGTATATCATACTTAATAGAAAAACAAACCCCTAATAGATAATACTAGAATCTTATTCAAGTATTATTTCTTAGCCTTAGAGCAACGGTCCAATAAGAATGCAACGCCTACGAATGGGATGCCACCGCTTTCACCAAGACCAATTTCACATGTGGAACTGGAGCTTACGCCTAGTGTAGCACCGTATTCAGCAATTTCACCAGCAAGGTCTTTTGTAGCAGATTTGTTAAGTTCAGGTGTAAAGAAGCCTTTTTGACCAGCGAAACCATCACATGCGAAGGATTTGATGTTGAATACATGGTCTGTGCATAGACGAGCCAAGTCTTCAATGTATTGAGATTTGTTCAAAGATTTAATCTTACATTGTTTATGTACGATAACGCGTTCATCGCATTTTTCAATGTCGAGATGAGGTACTACATATTTGCACAAGAATTCAGAAATATCGTTGATTTCTAAGTCTGGCATATGTTTGAAAGCATGATTGAAGCATGCGCTATGGTCGATTACGATTGGGTATTTACCATTTTGAGATGCTTTCATCAATGCATCATGCAAGTCTTTGACAGCCCGTTCATGAACGTCGTCATAGTTTTCAAAGCTCAAGCCACAGCAGAGGTTTTCAATATGTTGAGGGTAAATAATATCGATATGAGCCTTGTTGCAGAGACTTTCTACAACTTGTTGCAAGCTACGGTCATCGTCATAACCTTGGTTAGGCTTGAATGCGCGGTTCGCACAAGTACTGAAATATACAACCTTTCAAAGTTAGTAGGTTTGATGCGGTTTCTCAATTTATAACGATTAGCTTTAGGTGTTGTTTTAGGAACATATGGTGTAATACCCGTTACGCCATGCAAGCCTTCTGTAATTTTAGAGATTGCTTTTTGCGTAATGATAGAACCTGCAATGCCTTCGAGGCTCACACCGGCACGACACATTTCAATAGTTGTAGAGAAATTGTTGTAGATTTTTTTAGCCAATTCTGGTGCAGGAGGATCGATGCGACGCATGGACAATGCGATTTGTGCAGTATCAATGCTAAGAGGGCAAAGGCCTTTACACATGGAGCATGCTGCACAAGTTTCAATACCATAGTATTCATAGCCTTTTCTAAGCTCAGCGGCAAGCGCATAATTACCTTCATCTTCAAGGCGTTTTGTTTCGCGTAACAACGCAATGCGTTGACGTGGAGTCAATGTTAAATTACGGCTTGGGCAATGTTTTTCACAGAAACCACATTCCATACAGATTGTGAAAGCATCGTCGATAGCGCATTGTGCTTTAAGATTTTTCTTGTACACATCTGGATCATCAGTGATGATAACATCAGGGTTCAAGATGCGTTCAGGGTCAAAGATAGCTTTGATGCGACGGTTAATTTCATACGCTTTTTTACCCCATTCCATTTCGATGAAAGGTGCTACCATGCGACCTGTACCATGTTCAGCTTTCAAAGAACCGCCGAAACCAGATACACGTTCGGACATTTCTTTTACTAAATCGCCGAAGTTCTTAGTATCTTTAGGGTCGCTGAAATCAGGTGTAATGTTAAAGTGAACGTTACCGGACAAGGCATGACCGAAGATTACGCCACCGTCTACGAAATCGTATTTGTAGAATAATTCAGTAAGCATTTCGATGCCTTTAGTGAAGTCTTCGATTTGGAAGCAAACGTCTTCGGTAATAACAGTAGTACCTTTTCTACGTTGGCCACCAACAATTGGCAAGATACCTTTACGGATTGCCCACCAAGAATCGTATTCTTTAGGGTCTTGAGAATAAAGACTTGGGATAGCTGTTGGAATATCTTTCAATTGTTCTTTAATGAAAGCCAAGTTTCATCTACAGTTTCTTTGGAATAGCTTTCAGTTTGGAACAAGATAGCACTCGTACCTTCAGGCACTTCACGAACAAAGTCAGGTACATTTTCAAGGCGTTGAACAGCGCGCAAGGATTGATAGTCCATCATTTCCGCAGCCACAACCTTTTCACGGCCCATATTAGCCAATGCTACAACCGCAAGAGATGCATCGTTCAATGTGCTGAAGAACATAAGACCACAACCTTTATGAGGTACGTCTTCAACAGTGTTGTACACGATTTCAGATACGAAGCCCAATGTGCCTTCAGAGCCGATGAACAAGTGATTGATGATATCGATAATATCTTCAAAGTCTACAAGGGAGTTTAAACCGTAGCCTGTAGTGTTTTTAATTTTGTATTTGTGATGAATCAAATGAGTCAATTCTTCATCGGCTAAGATTTCTTTGCGCAATTGCAAGATATCTTCTACCATTTGAGGTTTCTCTTTGAGGAATTGGTCGATGCTCTTTTGATCGGATGTATCAAGAATAGAGCCATCTAATAAAACAACGCGAATGGAGCGAATTGTTTTATAAGAGTTTTGCGCCGTACCACAGCACATACCAGAGGAGTTATTATTCAAAATACCGCCCACTAATGCCGTGGCAAGCGTTGCAGGATCTGGACCAATTTTACGATTGTACGGTTTCAATAAATCGTTCGCGTCGGAACCAATAACACCGCACTCACATTTTAAGGCTTTGCCATCGTCGATAACTTCCATTTTCTTGAAGCCATCATTACATACGATGAGCACGTCTTCACTGGAGCACTGACCAGACAAAGAAGAACCAGCCGCACGGAATGTAAATGGTGTGCCGCATTGTTGACATAAACGAATAAGGCGTCTTACCTCTTGTTCATCCTCTGCCTTTACAACCACCTTTGGTAAATAACTATAACAGGATGCATCTACACCATATGCATAACGACGTAAATAATCCGTATACACACGATCTTTGCAAATCATTTTTGCCTCTTTAGCAAAGCGTTCGTAATCTCTAATAAGCGTACTCACTTGAATTTCCTCCAATCCTATCTTAAGGGTAAAATCTTGTACATTTAGTATACGCTCTTCTCAATTCAATCGCTACAATTATGCATAAGTTATATATGAAATATAAATTCTATAGTTCCATCATATAAATCTATATCTAGTTGAAATCCACTTTCAGTTTCTTGGCTCTTCATTTGTACTTTAACTAAAAAGTATCAATAAAAATATATCTATATCATTCTTTTCAGCTACATATACCTCTCTCAAAAATCTAGAGATTCCTAAGAGAATACGCCTATTTTTATAAGATAGTAACAAGGAAGCGTATTTTTATATTTATACATTTTTAAATGGTATTCTGCATAAATTATATTAAAAATTATCAATATAATTTATGTATGCATTTTAGTTATAGCAAAATAGTGCAAGAAAAACAAAATGGATGCCCCCCTGAAAAATACAGGAAAGCATCCATATATTTAGGCTAGTACATACTATGTGCACTGGAAAATAGGTACTTATTATCCGCATCATAGATTAATAGCTTTTTCTTTCATATTAAAATATAAAGCCAGAAACAATAATGAGCCGCACAGCCAAGCCAAAGATACCGATACTCATAAGAGCCAAGATGGCCTTTGCCTTAAGGCGTTTTGAAATTTGAGCGCCTGCTTGAGCGCCAAACACGGCACCAATACTAGCAGGAATGGCGATGCTAAACACAATATGGTTCTCTAAGAGATGGGTAATAACGCCCACTGCGGTGGATACCGCCAAGATGGCATGGCTCGTAGCCGTCGCCAAGTGAGTAGGAAATCCCATGATGTAGATGAGGGCTGGCACATGGATTAAACCACCACCAATACCTAAGATACTGGAAATGAACCCAACGATGATACTAATGCCGATACCTACAGGCTTATTATAGCTTACTTGGTCCATTGAAAGGGATTCTTCCTTACGTTCCCCCTTCTTACCAAAGTTCTTAAAGCCAATCAAGAAGGATGCAAACAACAGGAAACAACCAAAGGCAAATTTGAATCCCGGTCCAGAAAACCCATCGGACATTTGAGCCCCTAAGATAGCCCCCGGAAAGGTTGCCACACTAAAAATGAGAGCCGCACTAATGTATACCTTTTTCTGTCTAAGATAGGCAATCGATCCCGAAATGGCATTACACATAACAGAAAATAGAGAGGTACCTACAATCATAGATGGGCTCCACTCAGGGAACCAGTACATGAATAGTGGCACAAATATAATGCCACCGCCGGCACCAATAATAGTGCCAAGCATAGCAGTAAAAAATCCGACTACGATAAAAAATAGATAGAATAAAACTATATTATCAATCATAAGAATACTCCTACTCAACAATCACTGTAGACCCATTAGGAATGATGGTAATCGATGCATCTTCTCCCATAATACCTCGTGCAATGCCCAATGCTTCCTCTAATTTGGATGCAGGAGTCATATGCATATCGCGGATGACTTGATGGTCACAATCTTCGGTAACAACGATAATCTTAAAATGATTCAAGATACGAGCTAAGATTTGAATTTTCCATTGGTATGGCTTAGTTTCATTACGCGGTACACCGTGGATATCGTTCAAAATTTGTTGAGGGCTTTCCATGTTTTTAATAGCTTCATACAAAGCCTCACCACCATGGCCTTCCTTGCAGGATGCAGCAATAATAATCACACCACCATCTTTACAAGATGCTTCGCCAGCAGTCATACCCTTAACAGATTGATATAGGTTTTGATCCGATGGGTATCCACCATTGCTAGTAATAACGATATCTGCAGGCATAGCTTTCACAGACGACAAAGAGCGAATAAATTCATAGCCCGCCTTATGCGCATCTACACAATCGCCGGCTACAGCCTTGATAATTTCCTTTTTGCTGTCGATGACAACATTCAAATAAATTGTAAATTCGCTGTTCGTGCAGCATACAACATATCCTTATGAATTGGATTTTCGTCGATTTTACCGGTCCGAGAGTGCTCGCTTTCAATAAACTCAGCACAATGATTTGCAAGCACTGTAACCTTGGATGCAACGCCCGGCAACACGGATTTACGACCGCCAGAGAATCCTGCGAAGAAATGAGGGTTAATTAGACCTTCGGAAATGAGTAATTCTGTTTCCACTGCTAAACGATTGATGACGCACTTGCCGCCAGATGGCAATGTACCAATTTCCACCATATTCGCTGCATCTTCAGAATCATGGTTAATGATGTTTTCAGTCTTAACGAGATCTTCGCCAAAACGATTTACCATCTCTTCGTGAGACATCGGTCTGTGAAAGCCTGTGGCAATTAAAATCGTAATATCAATCGTAGGGTTTACTGCACGAATGCGACGAAGCAAAATCGGCAACGTCACCTTACTAGGCATAGGACGCGTATGATCACTCGTAATGATAACCATATTGCGTTTTCCCTTAACCAATTCTTCAAGAGACGGACTGTTAATCGGATGATCAAGAGCCTCCTCTACAAGCTCAGCGGGACTCTTCTCAGCTACATACGCCGCCGCATTAGACACAAGAACCCCCTGCACAAACCGCTCATCAATAGACACATCTACACTTTTATAATCATATGGAAAAGAATACGTCTTCATATCGACACCTCCTGTTGTATATATAGTAAGTATAACAGAAAAACTAAAGAGAGATAAGAGTAAGGGGGGGGGCTAAAATCTCCACCGGCCAGGTCTGACTACGCCCTCCGGGTCCCTTCCTCTACTCCCTGTAATAATGCAGCAAAATCCTATTTCCAATCTATGTTAGATTTAAGACGAAAACGCGAGGTCCCTCTGAAGAAATCGACTTTGGACAATAAAGTGTAAGGGGGTGCTAAAAGCTCCACCGGCCAGGTCTGACTACGCCCTTCGGGCTCCGCAGGGCCAAAGTCACTTTTAGCACCCCCTTACACTTCTCCACAATAAAACAGAGAAAACATATTTCCAATCTATAATTGAAGAAATAAAAAAGGTGAGCTACCTCGAAAAAACGACTTCGGGTCCCGCTTTAGCGCGATAGCGTGTCGGCTTTTTCTAGGTAGCTCACCTTACAAACATAATTTAATTAAGTAGATTGGAAATACGTTTTCGCTGCTTTTAATCTTCCTCGTTCGCACGATACTTGCAGTTCATCTCCCGATTCTAGTTTCACATCGCCAAGAGGCACGATGTATGTACCATTCCGGCGAATGCTAACGATGAGTGTTCCATCAGGCAAATTAAGGTCTTGTAATGGTGTATTAATATAAGAGGCCACCACAGGAACCTTAGTTTGGAAGAAGGTTTGCACATTTTCTAAGTTGCTTTGACCGCTCATAGCTTGTAATAAGGAATCATAAATAGGTGGTTCTTTCAGCATTTCTGCCACCAAGTACGCCACGATAGTAACGATACCAATAGCATAGATATTGGAAAAGCTATCCGTCATTTCAATAACGAGTAAAATCGCCAAAATTGGGGTACGCATAGCGGCCGCTAGCATACCACCCATGGCACAAAGAACAAATTGAGGTACAAAATCTGGAGCTATTAATCCCATGGATGAAAGCAGGCTTTCACAAAAAGCACCGGCTGATGCACCGATAACAAGCATCGGTAGAAAGATGCCGCCCTGTGCGCCGCTGCCATAACAAAAGGTAGTGAGCAAGATTTTACCCAGCACAATACCACCGAGAAGCAATACACCATGAGATTGAAAGGCTAGCTGCCCTACTAGATCATTGCCACCGCCCAATAAAAGCTGGGAATCAAAGCCGATAACGGCCACAGTCACAAAAGTAATCACAAGTTTTAAGAAACGAGAGCATTTCATCCACTCAAAGAAACGCTTAAAGGCAAATATCATGCGACAAAACAATACACCGCAGAGCCCCATTAAAATACCTACACCGAGCAGAACCGGAAAATAATCAAGCGGCATCCCTGAAGTTACGGAAAATCCGAGGGCCGGCGTAAGGCCAAAGATAGTTACCGTAATGTAGTTCGATATGAGCGTAGCCACAAAGGTAGGAATGACGAGGTATGGATAAAAACTCTTATGCACCTCTTCAAAGACGAACATGGCGCCGGATACAGGTGCGCTAAAGGCAGCGGTCAGACCAGCTCCAGCTCCAGCGGAGGTAAGAATCCGCTGTTCACGCAATCCAGAGTTCATCCAATAGGACACGATTTTACCAGCAGAGCCCCCTATTTGTACGGCTGGCCCTTCACGCCCCACAGAAAATCCTGCAAAGCCTGTCAATACGCCACCTATCATCTTGAAATAAGCGTGCGATATGGCTTCATGTCAAATAAACCTAACATTTCCCCTTCAATTTGAGGAATACCTGAACCCCCAGATAATGGTGCCCACGTCAACAATCGATCGATAATGAAAGCAAACACTACCATGGCAATGAGCCAGGCTATGGCCCATTCGATAGAAATATCGCCCATCAAATGCCACCTAACATGCTCGGACTCGAGAATTAAGTACCGATAAGCAGCTCCGAAAAAACCTGCAATAATACCTACTAATGCCCCTTTGACGATGAGTTCAGATAGCAAAATACGATTCATCGACATATCTGCCAAGGTAGAGCTGTGTTTATTTAGTTTCCATAACCTCATAGATTCGCCTCCTTATACACTATGTCGAAAACAGAATAAATATAATCAGTATATTTATAACTAGTATACTTGCGTATCCCTACTTTTTCAAGAATACTCTTGTGGATAATTTCATAAAAACAGCATCTATATCGGCAAAACCGGCCGTATAGATGCTGCTATGTATTGTTATAAGATTATACTAACTTAGAAAATGGATTCGTAAATTCCTATGATTTCTTCTAAACTTGCATCTCGTGGATTACCTGGCGTACATGCGTCGTTGAAAGCAGATTCAGCGAGGAATGGAATGTCTTCCCGTTTCACGCCAGCTTCGCTGAGGGATTTAGGAATACCTACATCGTCGGCTAATTTTTGAATTACATCGATAGCTGCCTGGCGATAGGTTTCTTGATCCATCGCATCCACATCAGCAACGCCCATAACGCGAGCGATTTCACGATATTTTTCGCCTGTTTCAGGCGCATTGAATTTAAGAACTGCAGTGAGGAGCATTGCACAAGCTTTGCCATGAGGGATGTCATATACAGCACTCAATGGATGTGCCATGGAGTGAACAATGCCGAGACCTACGTTAGAGAAGCCCATGCCGGCGATGTATTGGCCAACTGACATGGCTTCACGGCCTGCATAGTCACCTGCTACAGCGCTACGTAAAGAGCGACCGATGATTTCGATAGCTTTCAAATGAAGCATATCAGTGAGTTCCCACGCACCTTTTGTGATATAGCCTTCTACGGCATGCACGAGAGCATCCATACCTGTTGCTGCGCAAAGACCTGTCGGCATAGACGCGGACATATCAGGATCTATGATAGCTACAATTGGAATATCATGAGGATCTACGCAAACGAATTTACGGTTTTTTTCAACGTCTGTAATAACGTAGTTAATAGTAACCTCTGCAGCTGTACCAGACGTAGTTGTTACAGCGATAATTGGCAAGCAAGGGTTCTTAGTAGGCGCTAAACCTTCAAGGCTACGTACATCGGCGAACTCAGGATTCGTAATAATCGTTGCAATCGCTTTACTTGTATCGATAGGGCTACCGCCACCAACAGCAACGATAACATCAGCACCAGCCGCTTTACATGCATCAACGCCAGCCGTTACATTTTCGATGGTAGGATTTGGTTTAATGCCGTCATAAATAGCATATTCAATACCTGCTTCATCGAGTAAGTCCGTAACCTTTGTAGCTACCTTAAACTCAAATAAATCAGGTGTAGATGTAACGAGAGCTTTTTTAAAGTGGCGATTCTTAATTTCGTTCACAATTTCTTGAATCGCACCTTGCCCAAAATAAGACGTACCGTTCAACATAATTCTTCTAACCATATACATCACTCCTAACGCGTACTAACGCAAAAAATATACCGATAGAGAATAACTATACTTATTAATTCTCTATCGGTATCAAAAATCCTGTATGGAGTTGATACTATATTGTTATGAATACACTATATACTATGGTTTACACTAGTATTTATATACCATGACTCAATTTCATAAGCAATATCCGTTTCACCGATGCATCAAGGCGTTCCTTGGAGATGGTTCCGTCTTTGACGGCTTTCATAAGCCCATTATAAGCGGCCTGCATATGTTCATACTCATGGCACACGAGCAGGATATCGCTGCCCGCTTGGATAGATTGCACCGCCATATCACCAAAGGTATAGTGTTTAGCGAGGGCCCCCATATCCATATCGTCGGTAACAACAACGCCCTTATAGCCCATATCCTTACGAAGCCAGTCGGTGATGATTTTCTTAGAGAGACTAGACGGATAATCTGGATCAATTTGCGGATACATCGCATGAGATACCATAATCATATATGTGTTCGGTTTAGATTGCTGAATGAGATCTACGAATACCTTTGTATCCTCAGCGAGCAAGGTATCTTTAGATGCAGGTACAATGCTCGTGTCCGCATGCAAATCCACATCGGTTTTACCAATGCCTGGAAAATGCTTGTACGAATACCATAAACCAGATGCATCGTACGCATTGCCGACAGCATGAGCGAATTGTACAACTCGGTCAGGATCTGTGCTATAGGAGCGACCATAGGTCAATCCCAAGTCCGCATCAGGCGCAAAATTGATGTTAAAACCAAGGTCTTTTAACTCAGTTCCCACTCGATTTGCCAAATTAGCCGCATCACTGGCAGTACCTTGTCCTAACTCTTCTGCTGGCGGCACCTTTATCAACTGATCGTCCATGCGTGCCACAGCACCGCCCTCTTGATCGATACCGATAAATAATGGCGTAAGACCAGCATTTTTACCCACCTTATTAATATCGGTGATGAGCGTTTTCACCTGCTCCTTACTTTCCATATTGCGGTCGAACAAAATAATACCGCCCACCCGATATTCGTTGAGCATAAACTTTGCATCATCATTTAATGTCTTTCCATGAATACCAATCATTAACAATTGGCCTACCTTGTCCGCATCGGACATATTCGCCACTAATGTATCTACCTTTTCTTCTGGTGAAAGCTCGCTCTGTGCCACCGATTCATAGTGACAGCCTCCACCTTGTGAGCAAACGGATTCGGTAAAGCACAGCCTGCCGTCAGCGCTAGTGCACCAACCATAGTCGCTGCTAATATACGTCGTAACATCAGAACCTCCGAAATAACTTAACAAATAAACCTCATATATGCTATACTAAACTATATCGTGAAGTTTCGATGTAATTTAGTGTATAATGACTCACGTGAGTCAAAGAGGAATATATGGAATTTGAAAATAACCAAGTGCCAGAAGCGATTCTGGATAAATTAACAAAGGTGTGTACATGCCGCAGCATTACACGAAAAACGATTAAAGAGGCCATTTTTAATGGTGCTCATACATTTCCTGCTGTAAAAGAAGCCACTAAAGCCGGTACCGGTGCCTGTGGCGGCAAAGGCTGTGGCCCACGCATTGTAAAATTACTAGCAGAACTAAAAGAACAAGGTCGCATTTAGCATATATTTAATTATACCAACGAAAAGGGTCCTTCAGGGCCCTTTTTGCTTAAAACACCAAAAAGCTATTAGTTGATCAAATACAATCAACTAATAGCCTTTTTAGTGTAACGGACTGTTTTGTTATAGCCCTTTAATAAAAGGGGCTATATTTTAATGGGGTTATAGTTTGTTACCGTCCCAGTTACATATAAACGTTTACCAATACTAGAGCACTAAATTAACGATGCTTTCAAAACCCCCTAAAATAGATTTTTGCAATGGCACGAAAATACGAGTTGCAATAGGGGAATTCAAAATAGCGATTAAAATGAGCAAGGAAACGATACTGAATCGAGCTATATGAACTTGCCATTTTAGGGGCAAAAAGTTCATCAAAATATGACTGCCATCAAGCGGTGGGATGGGCATCATATTAAGAATGGCGAAGTTGATGTTATACACAACGATGAGTAACAATACGAGGTACAGAGACTCATTCTCTAATAAACCCACTACATCTAAGCTCCGCATGATAACATACGCAATAAAGGCCATCAAAACATTAGCCATAGGGCCTGCTATGGACACAATCATGTCATCGGTCCGTGGGTCCTTAAAATTAGTAGGATTTACAATAACTGGTTTTGCCCATCCAAAGCCACCGATAATAAGGGCTAAGGAACCAACTAGATCGAGATGTACAAAAGGATTCATCGTAAGGCGTCCCATCATGCGAGGCGTAGGATCACCCAATAAATCTGCTGCCTTTGCATGAGCATATTCATGCCCCGCCGCAGCGATGATTAGCGCCGGAATTGAGGCGATAATCATAATTAAACTTAAACCAGAAAGAATCATAACACTCCTTATAATCTATAATTGCCACTACACATGCAGGATACTCTGCAGTCTAACACTATATAATGGCATATACCATGTGGCAATTTATTGACTAGCCTCCCACTCTGCAAAGCCAGCATTAATACAAGTTAATGCATTCAACACGCGTGGATACCCAATATATGGCACGCACTGAGATGCAATGCTAATCAAATATTGCTTGTCATTTCCGACGTTCAAATTACCAATAACATGAACCTTTAGCTGTGCTTCACAGCCACCTTGGGCCATGAGGAAACAGAAGGTAATCATTTCTCGTTGACGCGTAGTCAAGCCTTTACGCGTATAGTAGTCGCCAAACATATTAGACAGCCACTTGTTGATGTGGCGCGTTTCTTGTGGGCCTGATTGGTAAAAGTCTCGCATGCCTTCGCCCCAGATTTCAACCTGTTTTTCAATGCCCTTCTCAAGGCGTGTCTCACTCGTTACGGTGCTACGATGCGGATTTTGAATATCTTCATCTCGATAGTCAAAAATCTTATTAGTAATCTTAAAGAACGGACGTACGTGACCAATACCAAGATATGGTACCGCTTGGTAGATGAGCTCTACGATTTCATCAGGAATAACCCCAAAGTTCAAGGCAGCGGGCATCATCAACGAGTATTCTTCCGTTGCACCTGCACCGACCAATATAGCTAAAATCGCTAAAAATCGACTATGTGCCGCTACATTACAACCATCTTCGGTAATAACCTCATGAAAGGCAAAGTTTTCAAATAAATCTTCAAATTCAGGATCTATATATCCTGCGGGGGATGCGATTTCAGGAAACATGCGCTCCATATAGGCTTGCGCAAATTCAGATTTGCCATCCTTACCTCCTAACACAATACATATAGCTTTCACAGAACGAAAGCACTATCATACTAATCGCCTCATAAAAACTAATACATGTATATACAATAATGGTGAAAGTCCCCATACGTGAACTTTCACCATTATAAGTATTTAATTATTATGGATGAACATTTACAGTTGCAGGCACTGCATTCATATTAGTGAATTCAAATTCTGTGCCATATACTTCTTTCCAAGCAGCCTTGAACATGTTGAATTCGTTCGTGCCAGGATTGATTTGGTACAATTGACCATCTGGAGCAAAACGATAGACTACATTCAAGCTAGGATGCACGATATATTTGAACAATGTAGCTTCGCCGTATTGGTTGTTGTGCATATTCACCACATTAATACCAAATACATAGTTACGGCTACCATCGATCAATTTAAATTCAGATGCTTTGTCAAAGAAGTACGTTTCTGTACCATTAGCACTGTTTGGTACCTCTGGATAATTATCTAAGCCATTCCAGTTAGCTGCACTAGCTACGGAACCAACTAATAATGTTGCTGCTAGAGCAAATGTTGTAACAAATTTCTTATTCATACTGTTCTCCTTCACCCTAAAGGGTAACACTGGGGCTACTCTCAATGACCCCATAATACAAAAGTTACTTAAATTATACCACATATAAAACATACACAATACTAAACGCAAACATACTAGGTGTTACAATGGCTTTACCTTACTGTGTTATATATTTTTTTATCGTTTAATATCCTCAGGATTAACTACACCATGAGCAGCATCGATAGCATCTAACAATTTGTTAAGTAAAGCTCTCAATTCAGCCGCTTCATGAACAGAAAACACTTCTTTAGATTTAGCGACTAATAACTTAGGTACTTCAATTGCTTCTGCACGAATGTTATGACCTTCTTCTGTAAGAATAACCATCACAACGCGTTCATCATTACGACTACGTTTGCGTTTCAAGAACCCTTTCAGTTCCAATTTTTTAAGCAGTGGTGTTAATGTACCAGAATCTAAACGCAATACTTGCCCCAATTCTTTTACGGATAAGTCACCGTATTGCCACAATGCCATCATGACGATGTATTGAGTATATGTTAAATTTAATGGTTCCAAATATGGACGATATGCATTTACCAATTCCTTTGCTACCACATACAAAGGAAATCCCAATTGATTTTCTAGCAATAAATAATCGTCTTCCGGCACCTCCGAAGCCCGATTATAACCTGCCAATGTACCTATTTTAGCCATTTATTAGCCCTCCATTACACACTATGTATTTCTAAATTAATTGTACACAATTTTCCAGCAAACGGTCAATACATCTCTGTAAATTCTTTAGTATTTTAAAGAATAAAATGGTATATTGCTTAAAATAACATCTATGCCGTGGGTAAACGCTATATCTCTTTATAAATTTATATAAGAAAAAAAGCCGCGATTGCGGCCTTTTGTTACATACAACTAGTTTGAAAATGTAGTTCTATAAGAGGGATTATTTTATTTTTTGACAGCCTTGATGAACTAACATGGTCCATGTCAACGCAGTTTGAGATACACTATGCCATTGTACTGGCATTACTGGCATGCTTAACACAGATATATTATCTAATGTACGGAAGGATTCTTCCACATAACAAGCTTTAGTGCCATCAGAATCATCCACCAAGAATGCATGATCCATTTTATCTATAATTAATGTTAGTGGTTCGGTATGTTCCAGGAACCAGTCTTTTATTGTATTGTGCGTTGCCATATATACCTCCGGCAACAATATATCAATCGTACTATATATTGTTATTCAACTGAATATAACTATTAACATCATTCTGCATATACCCATACTTGTATATGCTTATCTATACTATATACCTATATGGGTATATTGGCAAGCACAATTTTCACTTTTATTTACATACATAAATACTATATAGTCATCAGCAGAGCTCAAAAAAATCCTCAAGGATGATGTATGACCACACAATTAGTGTAGTCATACATCATCCTGAGGACCTTTTACTTTATTCTTCTATTTTATTGTTTAGCGGAATGGATTATTTCTCAATCTATAACTGTTACAGAGCATTTATTAACTTATATATGTTACAGGATTTCCTTTGATGTCCAGTTCTCTACGATTCAATCCATTTGGCAAATCAGGGTGCCCCACAGAAAGGCTAGCATAAACCTTTTCATCGTCACCCATGCCGAGTTCGCGCAAGCGCGCTACGAGGCGTTCATTATCTTGCAAATGACGCAATTGATTAACCCAGCAACAGCCCAAATCGAGTTCATTACATGCAAGCATCATATTTTGCATAGCACACGCCGCATCAGAGAAATTATTGGCTAATACCGGTTTATGAGCTAATACGACAAGCGCCGGCGCATTGTAATGGAACACAAATTTGCCCTCTTTGGACATTTTAATGATGTTCACCATGTATGGCGGCGTTTGTTCCGTTACTTCCGTCTTACCATACTCTTCTTGGACAAGGGTTACTAGTTCTTTCAACACATCCGGATTGGTAATGACCATAAAATGGATGGGCTGCAAATTGCCTCCCGTTGGCGCGCGACGACCCGCATCAATAACAGTATCTAGTAATTCCTTTGCCACTGGTTCCGATTTAAATTTACGCGTACTATGACGAGTTTTAATGCATTCTAAGGTATTCATGACTCCTCCTTGTGAAAGTATATCCTGCCTCTAGAAATACTGTGTTACCTAATCTGTACAGTATATACCTAGTTCATAATCTACATTTATATTATAAGTCTCATGGTGTAGTAAATCCATTATCCTTTACAGGAACGTCTATTGCACCTGTATGGTCGCCCAAATTAGCACATCATAAATGAGTGATACAACGACGGCCATCGCTAGTTGTCCACCGATATAAACAGGTACAAGGTATATTAAAAAAGGCCCATAAAGCGCCAATGATTTTCATCCATACCGTACCAAGTTGTTTTCCTTCAATCCAAGCTACAAACGATCTAAAGGATTAAACATCCTCATAATCCATTTGGGAACTTCCTTGTGGGGATTACATGCTGGTAGGTATAACAATAAAAGTGGTAATACAACAGCATCAATGGCGAGCAATATGGTCAAGGTCAATGAAAACCAATCCACTTCACCTTCCCAAGTTAATGGATGCGAATAAAAATGAAGTCCCCACAAATAGGCTTTGTATACGATATACGGTTCTAATAGCCATAATAGGGGCTTTGTAATATGCATAATAAACACTCTCTCTAAATTATAAATAGTATATTAATTATAGCATATTTTTTACATTTTATGACAAAAAAGGCTGTAACAGAGTGTAGTGCTACCACATGCTGTTACAGCCTTTTATGTTGATGAGAAACGATTATAGATTGAGTGCCTCAATCCATTCTTTTTCTTTAAAACCTACTAGAACTTTGTCCTCTAATACCAAAATTGGACGTTTTACGAGCATACCATTAGATGCCAATAAAGCTAATTTTTCCTCTTCACTGAGCCCTGGTAATTTATCCTTTAATTGTTGTTCACGATAAATCAAGCCAGATGTATTAAAGAAAGCTTTCAAATCCTTACCAGATTGAGGATACCATGCAGCGATTTCCTCAGCTGTAGGATTTTCAGATTTAATATCACGGTCTGTGTACTCAATATGATGATCATCTAAAAACTTCTTTGCTTTTTTGCACGTTGTGCATTTTGGATATTCTACAAATAACATAGGAACTCCTTTATCTACATATAACACTAAGAATCATTATTCATATGTATAGTGTAGCAGATATATTGATTAATTTCAATTTATTGTTTTATATATCGTCCGTAGGAATAGCACCTACTTAATTATCGCTTACGATAATCTTCGTCACCTTGCTACCATTATGTTCAAAGAATATACCGCGAATGTTATCGCTATTATATCTAAGATATCCATAGAACCACCGGTTATTAAAGTCGATAAAATCAGGGCGTCCATAGACATCCATAACCTTTTTCAAGGTGTCGCCAACGGCAATGCCTCGAGCAGTTACAGCATCGCGATTGCTTACGGTTATATACCATACGATAGGTCTGCTATCTTGCATCAAGGAATGTCCGAATTTAATGCCTCCATAGGTAAGCTCATCACGTTTTTCACTAGTCGGCTGACCAAGGCTAGCCTTTACTGCATCAAAAGATGTACCAAGGGACACACCTACAATTTTCATATCTTCAGCAGGCAAATAGGCGCCTATGACCTGACCAGGTCTATAATGACGATATTGCTCTGCCTTTGGCCAACTTGGTGAAAGTTTAGCATTACTTGTTTCTAAACGATCCATGGCTTTACTCAACCAACTGGCATCAGCAACAGAACTCATATTGCCAGCCAGTAATACAGCAATACCCAAACTAAATACTATAAATTTTGTTCTCATCATTCTCTCCTAAACTCTCAAAACTATATAAATGATAAAAGACTTATAAAACTAGAGAAATTCTCAAATTACCCCCATCCTAGTATCCAAGAAAGGAGATTCCTCAGTTGTAATAATAAGGGTGTAAGAATTAGGGCTAATATAACAACTAACAGGGTACTCCACAATATACCATAGGCTTTCAATATTAATTCAATAATAAAGAATAAAGATTTAAAAGCAAAAGAAGCCTCTCTTTTTTCTGCTATCCAAGATTTACATGAATAATATATCTTAGGTTTAGATAAAAATGGATGCAGTTTTTTACACCACAACATCAGCCAGGGTATAATCCATATATTACCAAACGTAAAAATCAGTACTAGAACTTTATCACCTAATGGGTATAGTTCCAACACATAACGATCATAAATTAAGCCACAAAAAACATATATAGAAATACACCAAATTACTAAAAGCAATAGCTTTACAACGAGGCCTAAAACAATTTTTATAATTGATTTACACATATTCACAAATATCTAACTCTCAAAACTATATGATATAACAATATAATAACCCTAACGAAAAAGGCACAACCTTCTTAGTATAAGTATACTATGCTAAGAAGCATTGTGCCTATTGTTTTATGGTTTATTCGTATTTGACGATATATACAATTCTATCTATAATATAAGAAGATAGTCAGACGAGTCGAAACGTCAGGCGCATCTCGAAAATAGTAAAATCTTAGGAAATGGCCTTTCAGTTATCTAGTTACACTAGGCAACGGAGGGCTATTTTGCTATTGCTACCTTAGATTCCCTAAGGTAGCTCTTTTTTATGCTAGCACACATGGTGTTTTTAGTATTTTCTGAATTATATTGTGCCCTGTGACTACGGTCATTACTGTAGGAGGACAATAGGTAAATGTCGGATTTGGAGAAATCGTTTTGATGTAACGATCGTGTGTTTCCATAAAGGATTTGTATGTATAAAGTGAAAATCGACCATAGTTACCACATAGTTCCCATTTGTCTTTAGCGAGAAGGGCCAGAAATTCATCGGCATGCGGGTCATACGCAATATTAGGTAATGAGTCCGTTGTTAGTCCCGTTTTACTATTGGTAAATGGAGAAATATGGTACATATAGCCTCGCGGTGTGACACAAATCATCCAATTTATGTCTCTACACATAAGGGTTCGTTTATAAACGCCAAAGACCTCTTGTAATCTTGCTTTTCGTACGTAAAGAGCATAAAAGGTTTCTTTATATTCCGTCGGATCATCAGGCTCGTATAGATAGGTTTGTTCCACCATATCATAGGGAATATTACATATATTGGCTAGATCTTCGATAGAATGACGTCCGACTTTAGATGCCGAGCAAATGCGACTTTTAGGAAATAGTAAAATATATTCACTACCAATATAGTCAGACAAGGCACCAAAATGAGTGCCCTCTTTCCTGTTAAATTCAGGAAATTGCATGCACCGATAATCACCATCAATGGCCGTGCAAGCGTAGCTTTTACCAAAGACAGCCATCCCATAATCCTCAATGTGACTAGGGTCCCATGGCCCCAGGTCATCGCCATAACGCATTTTGCCATTATCATAACGAAGCATCTTAGTATGCCCCGTAGGCGACACGCAGAGCACACAAGGGTATCCATATTGCTGGGTATACCAGCCACCTACGCTATGCCAATCCACAATCCGATCCTCAGGCCATGCAAATAAGGTCATCTCTACCGGCTGCTGTCCATGTACACCATTCACGGACGCCGTGCCATGAATCATGTGCTTGTACCAATTCCTACCAATCATATAATGCCATGTCAAAGGCGGCGTTGGCCCACTCCGCCCAACCGGATTACTAATCGCGATGAGCAGACCCATCCGCGCTTCGCGATAAGGTCTAACAATATCATTAATTTGGCGCACTAAACCTTGATTCATAGGACATCCCCCTTGTATCTTGCTAATCCTTATGAAAGCTATCTTTATTACACCTTTATTATAGAAAAACGGATGAGGAGAATTTAGTGCATGGCGACATATAAACGTAATACAGATTATAATATGTAAGCGTAATAGGGCTTACAATATAGAAATATATAGACATTCAGTTATATAATTATACTTAATAAAGAAAATCTTTGTATTGCTATAACACCGATACATAAGGAGAGCCTAAAAGGGAGATAAAAAGATGACAAAATTAGTAGTACTAACGGGAGCTTTCATCATAAGCACTATACTGTCACCAGTAGGCGCCATCGATGTCAATATTCCCGGTGCGGATGCGAAAATTCCAAAGGATGCGTATATAAATTATCAAGCCACAAACCAAGCCATTGAAAAGGATGTGTCCAATTATGTAGAAACCTTAAAGAGTACTGATAAAGCCAACGGTATTAGTAGAAACGAACTAGCCTATGCAAAGGAGGCCTCTATATATCGCGGAGAGCATTACCACAATACGGTTATTTCCGTTCACAATCGATACAGCCAGATTCGGCTTTCATTCCCCGTAGCAGGCATAAAGAGCGAATATAATATTGGCCGGTATAAAAATCCAGATCGCACTATTGAGGATTATCGCGTTATAACCGATAATGGCAGCCTTAATCTAGAAATCGACTATGCAGATTACAAAGATCAGGATTGGCGCAACACTAAAATTGCCTATGAAAAACTAACAGATAAGGACGTTCGTAAGTTCTTACAAGATAAAGCAAAGAAGAGTCCAGAAAAGCATATTTCTGATATAAAGGCGACTGTATTTTCATACCCTACTGTTACCTACGGTACCTGGGACAGCATGAAAATGCCTTACCTCAAAAACGGTCAAAAAACGACGATGACCGTCGATACCATCAACTTTAAACATATGATGGGCTTTGCCATACGTTACCCTTTATATCACGCAGGTATCGCCTATTTTGACAATAAACCGGTGTTGAATAAGGTGCCTACTGACAATCTACTCGCCAATTACGTGCTTCCATCCGTGAAAAATCTCAATGAGTTGAATGAATATTCACGCATAGAAAACCTAAACGGCATAAAGTATCGTATACCTAAAGATGCCCTATTCGAAGGTGAAAGTAAAGAAGATTATCAAGATATGAGATATTACCAAAAGGGATCCATAACCTTTTTTGTTTCTACTATCAATCTTACTAATAATCCGTATACTCGTAATAATATCATTGATGGGCATTACAATTTCAGTAGGAATTTACATTCATTCTGGGATATATACCGGTACCACCCAACACCAGAGTATATTAATTACGCTGTTGTATGGAATAATAATATACCTGGCCTATCCATACATAGTTATGAACCCTATAGTGATATTCACATCCTAAACTTTGAATCCTATGATGGTACCTATCATTTTATCTATACCATCTTTTATCCAAATTTTCTAAATGCTGAAGAAGTCCAAAAATTACGGAATATGATAGAATACTTTGACTCAACGAATAATCCTGAGTTTAAATTAAAAGAACATGTAGTGTTTCCAGAGAATCGCTAAGTAAAAAATTTAATATACCCAGTCTACTATCATAAGATACACAAACAAACAGCCAGTACCGCAATCACAGTACTGGCTATTGTTATATGTCGCTACTTCTTTTTAGCTTGTTTTTCATGTTGCTCCATAAGGATAAGGAATTCTTTAAAGTTATTAATTTTAACAGCTTGCCATGTGCCATCATCGAGCTTTTTCATAGCTAGATTGAAAGTCACGTCTTGGTTAAGTTCTTTAGAGTTAAATGTAACAGGCACAACGGCACTATTGCCGTCAACAGTGGCAGAACCAATGCTTTTGAACTCAAGGTCTTTGACACCTGTTTTTTCTTTCATTTCATCAGCTGCTTGTTTTTCTCGAGCATTTTGCTCTGAACTTTCAGGTTGCTTTGCAATAGCATTGTAAATTTCATTGCTCAAAATAGGAACAATCTTAGGTTTCAAACCTTGGAACATCACCTCAGCAAGGTCCTTAAATGGACTATTTTTAATTTCAGGATCTTCCAGTTGCATAGCCACAACATCATCATAACCAGAACCGATAATAGAATCCATATCTACGTGCTTTTTGAAAGCATTTACATCATGCTTTTCTACGGCTTCACGAGCAAGATTCAAGGAATAGACAGGGGTTTTCGTGAAGTATAAGAAATACCAACCCAGTACAATCGCCACAACAGCGACTAATGCAGCAATAAACAGTTTCTTTTTAGACATAAAGGTCTCCTCTCATAAAAATAAGCACAATCTTATTAGCATAAGTATACTATGCATATAGGGCTGTGCCTATAATTAATAATTTTATATTATCCTGTTTAAAAGTAATGAAATATCATACTAATCATTACCAATAGAACTGACCCTAGTATAACACATGCCAGTATTACTATAGTGGCATAGGTTAGCAAACATAATTTTATAAAACAATCTATGCTATTAAATATAAACATACCAAAAAAGGAGTGCTCTTTTAAAGAAATGAACCAATCTTTTACTCTATAATAAATTTTGGGCTTATCAAATGCAGGATATAGCTTCTCATACCACAAGATAAGCCACGGCAAAAACCAAATATTCCCAAAGCAAAGTATTAATACGGGAAGATAATCTCTTAATGGATATGCTTCTAATACATATCGATCGTACAGCAATCTATAAAAGCACCAAAAAGAGAGTCCCCAAATAAGTAAAAGTACAAGCTTATCAGAACCCCCAAAAAAAGTTTAATCATTAATCTGTGACTATTCACTATTCTATCCATTCTAGAGTGCTATCGACAATCTATTACAGCTCATCATCATAGGCTATTCCATAAGCCTTTTGATATACCAAATTAGGCAGCTTGTATTTTTCATTGCCAAATTCGACAGGTAATAGAATAGCATTTATATTAGCCATATGAATCTGTTGCTTATGAGTTTGTCCATCATTATTAAAAGCATTGGCACTTGTAATTGTACCAGTAATTCCCGAATTTGATTGTTTTGCATACCATATGGAAATATATGGGTCATTCCCACCGTTCCGTAAAGATGTATCATGCTTGTCAATCAAATGGTTCAACGATTGATCCATTTGGTAATCATATTGAATCTGAAGTCCATAAATTAGGTCAGCTGCAGGCATCAGCACATAAACAGTGGCTTCGATACGGCGGTGACCATTAGGAGCTTCTACAGATCTAACGGATGTAAGATCAAGATATTTCCCATCGCCCCGACCAGAATCAACAGTAGAATCGATATGTTGGAATCGTGCCGTATCTAATAATTCAGTCTGTGATATGGCTTGACCTTGCAACGGTAATACGAGGCAGACTAATAACCATAGAAAACATAAATATATTCGTTTCATTGTCCACCTCACTGTACCACAATATCATCAAAGTGTTGCTGATACGTAACCATAAACATAGTATCTGCTAAATCATACAGGATTCGATGATTACGATTCACTGGGAACTTACGTGTATCCTCTGAGTACTTTGTCCATTTCACGGTTCCATCTGCTTCATATCTCGCCACATCAATATCAGACATATATAAGCCAGAATTACTTTCACTAGCTTGAATCAATGCAATCATGGACGGACTTGGATTCATCGTGCGAGACGAACGAATCAACGTAGCCAATGAGTAATTCGTATCATACTCTACAGTAAGCTGTTTCTCTTGAATCCCAACCCCATAGGATACAACCGTAGCTATATAATAGATTCCACGCAATGTGTACTGCGGCGGTGCATAGTGCAAAGACTCTACAGAATAAGTATTTAGGTAAACGTAGATGCCCTCTTTTCCAACAGGGTTACTAAACTCATGGTGATGAACCAATTTAAACTGTGGCGATGTCTGTAACTCTTGTAATGTAATTGCCTCTGTAGGCATGGTAAAAACTAGCAACACAAAAGCTAGCATTAAAATACGTCGAATCATAAAAACCTCTCTCAACATAAATAAGCACAACTCTATTAGCATAAGTATACTATGCAAATAAGGCTGTGCCTATAATTTATAAAATATATACTATTTTATTTTTTGCAGTGCCAATTTAATTTCTTGAAATTCAGCACGTAAATCTGCATTGTCAGCTTGTAAGTCCTTAATTTGTTGTGCCATTTCAAAGCGGCTCATTTTTAAGCTAGGGTCTTGGTATCCTAATTTGAAAGATGCACCAAGATTGAAGGTACTTTCACTACCTAAAGCAACGCCAAGATGAACCATCGTATTTTCATTCGGTTGATAAGACGTACCGATAGCACCAGCCGTTGCATTTATAATGGCCTACGCTAGTCGCAAAGGACCATTTATCATTTGGATTGTAGTCCAAGTAATGCAAGCCAGATAAAGCAGCTGACACAGCACCAGCTTTGTTAATTTGGCTGCCTACGTTCCCCATAATATTGCTAACATTAACATTCGCAGTAGCTGCGCGCAATTGACGAACGTTAACAGCATCTGTATCTGCTTGACCATCGTCTACATTTTCAATTTTCATATCCCCTGCATGAATACCCGCTTCCGCATCATACGTAAGATTAATGCCATCTGGTCGACCATCACTAATAGTTATACCCGTCGGTTTAACTTGTGTAGCATGTACTTTCACAGTACTTGGATCCGTCCCTGGCACAATAGAACTAGCGGCCCCCACATCAACAATTTTCAATCCATGTTCATCAAAATCCATACTAGTATCGTGATTCGACATAGATAACGTGCCTGGTTTAATAATGACACGTTCATTACTACCATCTGGAAACTCATCATTAATCCAAAACTGCTTTGAAGAAATCGTGGTACCATCAAAGCGGTTATTTGATGACATACTGCCGATAGTAATCGTATCAGTACCAACAGTCACTGGTGCGCCCATAACATTCACACTCAAAACAGACAACATTCCCGTTAACACTAATAATCTCTTATTCATGATAACTCTCCCTCTAACCTACATGGTCTAACACACACAAATAACCCTTATAGATTCTTATTCATACATACTTATGAATATAGATAAATACTGAAAGAAATCTCATATTCTCCAATATAATTTCATTATAAGCACTACTTATTTTTTTACGTCAACGATGTATTTTCATTCTTTATTCATTTATTTAAAAAGCAAAAAAATTATGCATATATTATAATTAATTAGAGTCTATTTTAAGCAAAAAAAGAGCCGCATTAAAGCAGCTCTTTATTAAAAATATGATTATTATAAAGGATATCAAAAATATGATTATAAATAAAATAGCATATGATACCAATAGTGATATAGCTAATCCTTTTAACAAATCTATATTAAATATTAATTTCATAACACTATACAACAAGCCAAATCCGCTCAATAACATACCAATAATCTCTAACTCTGAAAGAAAAGGCTTAGATATATAGGAATACATAAATCTAGTGAACAAGATTGTAAATACAACTGTATAAACCTTTACTATTTTTCGTTCCCAACTTATATGCTCCATATAAAACTCCTTTAAGTAAGATTATATCGACAAATAGTAATTAAAACACGAAGCAAGTGAGCTAACATATTCACATCAGTTACTATTAACCTACTATACTACTTGTAATTTATCTATGTTTGACGATGAACAAATCCATCGCTATAATATAAGGATATAGTCAGACGAGTAGTGACGTCAGGCTCATCTCACAAACTAATAACATATAGAAATGGCCTTTTCGTTTAATCTAATTTCTGAAGAAACGAAGGGCTATTTTGCTATCTCTAGACAAATAAGCGCTACAAGTGCTCCAAAGGATATCATAACTGATAGAATCCCAAGGATAACCATAATGATTTTATAACCACTCAGGGAGTAAATTATATTTTTTTACATCCATCAACACATTACTATTCCCATGCCGATTACGTTGGTATCGAATCAATACAACCTGATTCGTATATTTATTGAATACAAAGATAAACCTTCGTTGTGATACCCTACGTATTCACCCACATAGTACCCAGTATATTTATTATATCCATGATAGATATCTCCATATGGTTCTGCTGGTCGTCCCCATTCAGTATCCTCAAGAAGCGGCCCATAAAGAGATTCTACTTCGCTTCGCGTCATACCTACCATAGCCCCTTTATTAGTTGCATACCCAGATTTTGTAATATATATCGTACTCGGTTGTGTACGCAAATCCCATAATGAAATAATAACCGATTGGTCAGCAGAGATATACATATCATGATAGGAATAACGATGATCCGCTAGCCATAAGGAATAATGGTAATAGTTTAAATAAGAATATATATCCGAATTAGATTCTAAACCGGCTAAAACGCCCGCATCATCAGTTTTAGCAAACGCAGTTTGCCCCATACAACCAATAATAAAAACAGAACTTAACAAGAGTTTTACAAGCGAGTGTTTCACTAGAATCACCTCTTAAAGTTTGTAACAATAAACACTATATAACAACATATTCATCTTAATTTGACGATATATCATCAAATTGCATACCGTACACACGTTCATACAAGCGGTTAGCCAAAAGATATCCTGCAAAGCCAAAGTCTACAGGGGCCGTTGCCATCCATCTATCTCTCGCTTCGCTTTGTGCATCATACCGGTTTCCATCTACATGGAACACTTTAAAATCAATAATAGTAGATGAAATTCCTGAATTCTTTTGTTTAGACAACCATAGATCTTATACGATGCTAATTGATGGGCATCCAATTTCTTAATTAAATTGGCAAAGGACTGCTTTGTATTAAAGGTATAAAGAACCTGCTTTTCCTGAATCGTATCACCGGCTGGCATGAGCACATACTGCGTAACAGCGATTTGCTTAGTTCCATTTGGTCCATTAGAGGCTTTGATAGAATCCTTATCTATATAGGTGCCATCACCATTGCCACTTTCACCAAAGCCATGAAGCATTTCATAGCGGCTAGTATTTTGTAATTCTTTCATGGACATGCTGTGTACTGGCACGATACAAGACAGCACCAATGCCATTGTTATATATAATACTTTCATCATCTGCCTCATTTCACCACCACATCTTCAAAATGCATCCGATACGCTTCATAGAATAAAGTTTCCGCTATATCATAACGCGTCGTATTCGGAGCCATACGCAAAATAGCACGCGTAGAGGCGTTCACCTGAATCGGCAACGACTGACCATCAAAAGAGAATACGCCTAAGGGTTCCTCAGTTCCCGTCATACCTGCTTTCGTTTGTGCCGCATCAATAACCGTCGTCAACGAAGCACCGGCTTGTTTTGCACGATATACCTGACTCGCCAGCGACAAACGAGTGTCATAGGATACAATCCAGGAATCACTATAAATAACATGTTTCCGCGGTGATTGGTACGCATTGTATACCGTAGCTTTAATTTTATACATAGGTGGTGCATACTCTAATACCTCTATGGAGCTCGTATCTAAATACCACGTAGTATGCTCATCCGCATTAGGACCATCAGGCGTTACCTCATACATCACCTTAAACTGCGGTGACGACTTGAGTTCCTGTATCGATATCGCTTGGCTAGGTATGGTGAAAGCTAACGCTACTGTGAACATTATAAAAATACGTTTTAACATAAGACTCTCCTCTTAGAGATTATAGTTACAAACACTATAACTCACTCATCTTAACTAGACAAATAGGCACGTTCTCTAATTAGTATACTCTACTTGTGAGAACGTGCCTATTTTTATTTATTCAGTTTTAGATTAGTGAATAATCCAAATCGCAATGGTGCTTGTAATGAAAGTAACGATAACAGGTACGCTTGTACGTTTTACAAGGTCAAAGCTGGAGATGTTCGCAATACCAGCTACGGCAATCATAACTGCACTGATTGGACTGAGCAAACGACCTACGCTGGCTGCGTTTTGCATACCAAGTAAGATTGTTGTTGCATTACCGCCAAGATCAGCTGCAAAGCTTGGTACAAGTGGTGCAAAGGCGAACATGGATGCAACGCCAGAGCCCATAACGATGCTCAAGCCAGTAATGATACCAGAAACGATAACACCAACTACATCGGCAGAGATAGCAAGGCCTTGAATACCTGCAACGAATTCTTTCACAATGCCAAGAGAGGTTAAACCAAAGGCAAATGTTTCACCTGCAACGATTAATGTTACAGTGCTCGCAAATTGGTCACCCATGCCTTTGAAGAAGGTTTGGATGCTAGCTGCCATTTTGCGGAAGTCGCGATGACGAATGAGTTCGCATCCCATAGCAATGAACAAGCTGAGGAACATCGCAAGGTTTACGTTCATTTTAACGCCTTTAATACCGTATTCGCTGAAACCAAGGATGAAGATCAATGGCAACAATGGTAAGAAAATGTACGCCAATGGGCCAACCTCTAAATCGTCCTTTTTATGAGCTTCTACATATTCCGCTGGAACGTGACCAGATTTTTTATCCATGTATTTTTGCCAGAAGAAATGCGTAATCGCCGCCATCAAGCCACAGATTACATATACTTTCAACTGATAACCAACAAAATATTCATGAATCGGCATATTAACTGTTTTTGCTACTAGCAAGGATGTCGCAGACGCAGGACCTATATCGAGCAAGTGACCAGTAGCAACAGCTGCCGCCGCACCTACAGGGCTAACACCTAACTTCACGAGGATTGGGAAAATGGTTACCATCATGAGCATCGCAAGGCCGGACGCACTTGGGATAACGAGTGACATGAACATATTAAGGATGAAAGTAAGCGCCATTACGAGGTATGCAGATTTCATCTTGCCTAGTGGTTTGATAGCCGTTACAACGAGGCGTGAACTAGCACCGATGTGGTCCATGTACTTAGCAAAACCAGTACAAGTCATGATCATAAGACCAAGGTTTGCCGCATCTTTGGCAGTAGTAATATTAATAAATTCGAAGGCATCAAAGAAAAGAACCCCTGTGGCCTTCTTCGCATCTACAAAGGATGTGGTGTAGCCCAACAAATACGCTGCGAACATCATGATAAGGCCGCCTAATAATAATACGGTTTGCGCTTTGAATTTCTTAATCACAAGCGTCCCCGTTATGGCGATAACCAATAAACAAACTAACAGATTCATATAGTGTCCCTCCATTTTAAATCACACACAATCTGCAAATAACTAATAGTATTCTTTAATGCTATTTGGAACATTTCGTTACATGGCAATTGTATTTAGAACGTTTTCTTTGCATGGTAATTATATCAAAACGATTCCCTTACATGACAATTGTATTAGAACGTTTCCTTTGCATGGTGAAAGTCCTCTTTGATTTTTTCTAACAAGCCTGGTGTTTCAAGAATTTCTTCAACAGATAAAGCAATGCCCTTCGCACCATACATGATAGCGTCCTCTGCGAGTTGACTTTTTACCATTGTCGAGCCATTCTTGAGAGTGGCTAGTTACGCCCTTACCTACGAATTTCACACGTAAGCACGCGCCCGGCACGCGGAACGTAACGCTAGAGAAGTCCGTAGAGCCCGTCACTTTGCGAGGTTCGGAGATTTCAGGAGCCCCTACCTTTTCTGCATTTTTTTCAACAGAATATCATTCAAGGTTTGTACATTGACCTTGTTGTCGTAGGCCTTAACCTCTTCCCACTCCATCGTTGCACCCACTTGCAAAGCCGCACCTCGTGCTACGTCTTTTACACGAGATACCACCTCATCGAGGCGAATGCGACTAGAGGAACGGATATACCATTGCGTGCACGCATAATCAGGAACGATATTCGCCGCCTTACCGCCATCAGTGATGATACCGTGCATACGAACCTCAGTTGGCACGTGCTCGCGCAAGTACTCCATGCCATTAAAGAAGAGCAATACCGCGTCTAACGCACTAATGCCTTTTTCAGGGGCAATCGCGGCATGAGCAGACTTGCCGTGAAACTTAATATTCACGAGATTAAGCGCCAAGGACTTGCCGTCTACCGTCGTCGTATCACTGCCGTGCATCATGAAAGCAAGGTCTAAATCATCAAACACCCCTTCCCGAGCCATAACAAGCTTACCGCTAGCGGTTTCCTCTGCAGGCGTACCGTACACAACCAATGTACAAGGCGCTTGCAACGTGCGTTTTAACGCAATTGCCGCCGTACAAATAGATGGGCCTTGTAAATTATGACCACACGCATGGCCTAACCCTTCTAATGCATCGTACTCACAAAGTAGGCCAATCTTAGGGCCCCCACCATGTACGTGATACACAGCCCTAAAGGCTGTTTTAAGACCACTTACCTCGCGGTCTACGGTAAAGCCTTCCTCTTCCAATAAGTTCGTCAACAACTCATGGGCTTTGAACTCTTCATTTCCAAGTTCTGGATGATCGAAAATGAAATCATTCAGTTCCTTCATGGGTTTTCTTAATGCTTCGATTTCTTGTAAAAGCTGACTCATTATGTACCTCCCTATAAAAACGAACCATGAAAACAATATATATTCCGAATAAAAACTACATTCATTCTAAATTAGAAAACCATTTTATGTTCTAAATTAGAAAACTATTTTATGCGTAAATTTAAAAGCTATTTTCGTTCCGAATTACGGAACATCATTCCATAATATCCTTAAAAATAAAATTACACAGTAGCACCCATTTGTTTTGAAATGGTTTGCCCTAATGTAAGCAGCACCTCAACGTAAGCTTTCACTCGCTCCTCTGTATAATCCCCGATAGGTCCAGAGATGGTCATAACCGCCTCTAGCTTATTACCAAAGGAAATATAGGAACTGCAATAGACGCCGCATCAGGAACTCGACTGCCGCGAGTAATCACATAGCCAGCTTGGTGAATTTGTAAACTTTCACCAGCACTCATATCATTATCATTACGATCTGATAAATAGGCAGAAAAAATCTTCCCCGCCGCCCCTTTAAAGATGGGATAGACCGTACCAATTTTAATGTCATTACGCAAAGGCTTGTCCGCGGCTACACGCTCGATGCAGATCCGATAGTCACCCTGCGCTAAAAAGAGATTCACCGACTGTTGCAAGTCATCACGAATCGCCACCATATACGGCTGGGCAATAGCACGCACATCCAAAGATGTAAGAAAGGCCTTGGCCATCGGCAGAATACCCCAAGACAACTGATACCGCTTGGCCTCATTGCACTCAACCCAATGATGCGCCTCGAAGGTTTTTAACAACCGATGAACCGTCGTCTTAGGCAGCGCCGTGCCGTTCGCTAACTCCGTCACCCCCAGAGGGCCTGACTCCAATAACTGTAGTATCTCAATACCACGCTCAATTGATTGAACCATATTCACTTATTTCCAATAACAACAAAAATTGTAGGGCCTGTAAGCCCCATAACTTGTAATATACACTACAGTAATAAGTTTTTAATCTATGACATATAGGCATATAATACATCACTAAATAACAATATCATATTTGAAGGGATTTTAAAAATAACTATGATGCATAAGTACTAAAATACAACCCCTCTCAAACAACAATAGGCACGTTTCTCATTGGTATAACCATGCTATATCCACGAGAACGTGCCTATTTGTCACAAATGTTTAATTACTCTAGACGTGCCTATTTATCATTATTGTAATTTTTGTAGTGCTGCTTTAATTTCCTTTATTTCAGACCGTAATTCTTCATTATCTGCTCGTAAGGAAGCATTGTCCGCTTGTAGGTCTTTGATTTGTTGTGCCATTGCAAAGCGACTTATTTTAAGTGATGGGTCTTGATAACCTACTTTCACATTTGCCCCTAAACTTACCATATTACGACTATCCCCAAGAGTCGTCGCAATATTAAACATGGTATGATCATTAGGTTGGTAAAAGGCCCCTAATGCAGTGGCCTTCGCATTTTTATAGTTACCTACACCCACACCAAGCTCCACTTATCATTCGGATTATATTCCAAAGGATGCAATCCCGCCAATGCGGCCGCACCAGCACCTACCTTTGCAACTAGTGCATCGGTATATGAACGCGCTTGATTAATCACATCAGAATTGATATTTGTGATTTTACTTTCAACCTCTTTCAATTGTGCCATATTCACAGCATCCGTATCATCTACGCCCTTAGCCACATTATGAATCTGTTGGTTGCCAGCCATAATGCGATTCGTAGAGAATTCAATGTGTCTACCATCCTGCGTTTGGCTAGAGAAACCGTTCGTGCCAAACTGACTTGTATTGCCATCGATACTATTGTTGAAAGTTAATGCTGTGCTTTGTAAAGAGGCCGTGTTATGCGCAGCATTAACATAGACACCCTGAGCAGTCAACGAGGAATCTAGGTTCTCTCTAATATTATTAAATCGTACTACATTACTATTAATTTCAGACCTATTAGCATCAACTGAAGGTGCAAAATCAGGATCCTCATACTCTATAAACTTTGCAGAGCTTAACCCCTCTAAGTCTTGATTTAACGACACATAATAATCATCTTTTGTCGTATTAAACTGCCTATACTTGTCGACCGTAATATTAGAGCTACTACTATTCACCGTAGGAATTTTAGACGTAACATAGTTATCAGCCATCTTTAATTTATACTTAGTAGATCCATCTGGATTCTTACCTTCTGTGACGATAATATCGTATGTATACGGTTCAGCAGCAACGGTGGAATGTCTCATGGCCTCTTTTGCTACGCTATATAGTTGAGCTCCATTGACAGCATTTGTAGAGGTCTCCGTCATTGCACCTGGAGCAACACCCGTCAACTGCCTGCTACCAAAGGAAACCAAACTAGTTGCACCACGTTTAGCATCACTCTTTAAAAATTTAAATTCATTATTAGGATCTACGGCATCTGGGGTACCAATGGCACGCACATAATTACCAATAGCAATATTGCCACTTGTGGCCATCGAACTAGACCCTATTACGATACCATTACCTTCAGCTGTCGATGAATTACCAATAATAGTATTAGGTTGATGCGGATTTTCTGATGTAGCTGTATTAGCTCGGCCAACAACAATGGATCCATCACCTTCGACATTATTATGAACACCAAAGATAAAATTTCCTGTCCCAATTGCTTGCCTATATCTTGGCGTAGTCGCTGTATTATTGGCACCTACAATCACATGACTATCATTACCTGAATTATCACGGCCAACGATAATGGAATTATTCTTTGCTGTATTATTCGATCCTACTGCTATGCCCCAACTATCCGTAGTATTCATATTACCAATTGCAATATTAGCCGATGTGTTTGCAGCTAGAGTATTATCTGTTCCCAAATTGACATTACCCTGTAAATCGGCCATTCTTGCAGGCATACTTATGACCCCTAATATATTAGCTATCAATAAGACTTTATATAATTTCATGAAATAACCTCTCTCTTACTCCTTAGATACTATACACACTAGATTCTAACAAGTAAATTGAATTTTATCGAACTTATATCATATTCATTATAAATTCATATAGATTCCTCGTCAACAATAAATTCATGTTTTATTCATTTTTATACAAAAAAGGAGCTTTTGAAAGCCCCTTTTTCATGCATATATATTAGTTAACAACTATATGATAGAACATACGAAAAACAACCATATAGTCAAAGCCATCATGATTCATCTATATTTGACGATGAACAAACCATCAGTATAATATAAGAAGATAGTCAGACGAGTGGATACGTCAGGCTCATCTCTGAATTACATATACATGTAGAAATGGCCTTTCAGTTATCGAATTATCAAAGATAACGAAGGGCTATTTGTCTTTTCCTAGACAAATAAGCGCTATTAACGCCCCAAAAGCAATAACCACGGTCATTACCTGTAATAGGAGCATAATGATTTCATAATCACTCATAGACTTACCCCTCCCTTCAATAACGAAGAGAGGCCCAACCTCGTCTAACTATCTTATGCTAATTATATATCAAACAAATATACGATACAATAAGCATCGTATTATAGAGATTTATAGATGAAAGCTCTACCTTAGGAGATCTAGGGTAGAGTTTTTTGTGTTTGTAGTATACCTCATTACAACATATCTCTAAATCAATTATGACTTTTTTATCGTATGTAATAAATAGTACGTAATATGAAAGCTTTTACAAAAATAATTTTCTGAAAAGGTGTTGTATGATACTATATAAAAGATGAAGGTTTTATGAATACGTGTATAAAGGAATGATTACGTTATGTCTACTACAAAATTTACTTACAAAACTTATCAGGCACCTACACTGTTTGACGGCTTACAAAATGCCTCTAAAGAGGAGTTATCCTATTTAATCGCACTGCTTCGCCAGCAAACGATGAAAAATATTTTCTCAGATAAGTTCAATAGCACTGTAACTACGGGAAGAAAAGCAATCAACTCGGTTATGGGTTTCTTTGGAAAATCTAAGAAAACAAATGATGACATAGACCGTGAAAGTAAAGAAAATCATCAAGATATCAACAACAAAATTAAAGAAGAGATTCGCGCATTACAAAGTTATTCTCAAGAGCAACTCTATACATTATTTATTGATGAGGTTCGCGAGGAGTTAGATATACCAGATAGCAGTCTAGCCTTATTATCTAATAAAATTATTGCAAGTGCCGCTAAAACAGATCCTTCCATTAATGAAGAGTTAGATATTGAGCAAAAGGCGGATATTATTTACCAAAAAACACTTCAATCCATCATTTCTAGCCTAGAAAAACAAAGTGCTGAAGAGCGTGATGAAATGATTCGTCAACTCGATATGGAGCTAGATAACTTATCATCTGACCGCAAAGAGTTAATCAAACAATCCTTGCAAACAAATCATCTAAGTGGGGAAGTATTGCGTAACAGCTTTCTAAAATCGGGTGTAGGTATTGGTTCACTTATCACCGTCGGTAGTTCCTTTGGGGCTTACATCGCTATCAATACAATCATCCATGCCATATTTACGAGTTTCCTAGGCATCACCCTTCCCTTTGCCGTCTATACTGGTGTAGCTAAAGGTGTTTCTATCATCGCAGGACCAATTGGTTGGTGCGCATTGGGTGGCTATTCTATTTACTCCTTCATTAAAACCTCTGGAAAATTAACATCTGCCATGATGTCTGTTGTTGTATTCATTGCTATGACGATTTATGGCAAAAGCTTTTCCGTCGACGAAAATGGGGCACCTTTATGGATTACCAGTGATTCTATCGAATATCAAGAGTATCAAAACAACCAATACAGAATTATCCAATTAAATGATAAGGTAAAAATCCTTTCCAAAGATTTAGCACTTTCACAAGAAAAAAAACAAAGACTAGAAGCCTCTAAGCAAAAACTGGAAAAAGCATTAAAAACACAACAATCAGATGTAAATAATATAGACCAAGATGCTATCAACGATTTAAAAGAGCAAATTAAGATAATCTCTCAAGAACTAAGTATTGCACAAGAAGATAGAAAAAATATAGAAAAAAAATATAACTCCCAAATGAAAGAGTCAGAGGTACTTATAGCTCGTAATAAAGAATTAAAAGCACAAAACATAACATTACAAGAAGAATCAAATTATTACCAAGAATGTAGCTATGAATTCGAAGAGAAAAATAAATCTCTACAACACGAAATGACAGAAAAAGAAAATTACTATGCCCAAGAAATTCAAGAACTTAAAGAAGCAATAGTTGAAGATGAACAAGCATATGACAATGATAAAAAACGTCTGGACGAAGGTAAAATTTTACAACGGAAGTTTGAAGATTTTGAGTTAGAGAAACAATTCTTAGCAGATTATACACGCTCTACAAAAACTGTGCGTGATGATATAGACCGGATGCTGATACGACTATATAAAATATCTGATCCAACACAAATTGATGCCACTCATAACAGTAAAATCAATTCATTAGGATTTCCTGTTTATCATATGGAAACAGCTGATGGATATCGCTTATATTATGCGTATTCAAAAACAAGTGCTAAACCAATTCACATTCTTTGTCACTGTATAAAATCAAAAGAAGCCGCCTATTTCAATAAGATGAAAAATTCAGAAACATTAAAGAAAAAATTCAGAAACTAACAGCTTTTGAAATAATATCATTTATTGGGTTCCCCCTAAAATATAATACTATCACCAACTACACCAGAAACATTAAGAACTCCGCCAACACAAAAGCCCCCTCTCATTTACCAGAAAAGTAACCATGGTGAAAATAATAACAACTGGATTATCTAAGACCAAGATGGTCAATTAGCTAATTTCTATTATCAATAAAACAAATGTCAAAAACTCGTATCACAACAAATGATACGAGTTTTTCTATAATCTGTTCTATTATTATCCCTGAAATTATAAGTCTTAAATACTATTACTGCTATAATCTGAAAGCTCCACTATTTCACTAATTTCACTAGCAAACAATTCATAACAATCAACATATATCGATGCTTCATCTGGTTCATTATTTGCACCCGAAACAAATGAGTCTAACTTGCCTATCAATGACTCTCCATCAACAAATCTGACCTCTACATATGTTGATCGTATTTCATAATAACGATTATATAACTCTTCCTCAGTCATACACTCACCTCCAAGAACAAAGTCCTAATATCACCTAAACCACAAACGTATATAGAAAAAGACCCCATCTGTCCCAAAACCGACTTTTGGCCCTGCGGAGGCCGCAGGCCGGGGTCAGACCCCGCCGATGATTCCCATCAAAACAATGCCCTAACATCACCTAAACCACAAACGTATGTAGAGAAAGCCCCCATCTGTTCCAAAACCGACTTTGGCCCTGCGGAGGCCGCAGGCCGGAGTCAGACCCGGCCGGTGGAGGATTTTGGAACAGATGGGGGCGTCTAACTATAACTACCCTTTGTACTTAGGTGATGTAGGGCATGTTTCAGGCACCACATCTTTGCGATCCCCTAGTTGTGCACTACGGTCTGTAAAGTGTGTATGAAGTAGTTCGTGTGCTTTATGTCCTAGAGGTTCGCCCAAGAAGTTTTTGTAAAGGTCTTGGATTTCTGGGTTTTCATAGGATGCCATGTATTTGTAGTCTTCATCAGCTTTATAAAGCCCGCCAATACGAGCTTCTTTTGTTTTTACGGCTTGTGGTAATTTAGTGCGTGGTTGACCACCGCCACCAATGCAGCCGCCTGGGCAAGCCATAACTTCGATAAAATCATAGTGTTTGCCATTTGCTTTCAAAGCGTTGAGGAAATCACGGGTATTTTTACCGCCATGTACAACAGCAACGGATAATGTTAGGTCATCGCCAAGTTGTACAGTCGCTTCTTTTACGCCATCCATGCCGCGAACGTCTTCTAAATGAGTCAATGCATATGGAGGTGGTTCTTTATCTGTAACGAGCTTGTAAGCCGTACGCATAGCCGCTTCCATAACGCCACCAGTGTTACCGAAAATGATGGACGCACCAGTTTCCATACCGATTAAATCATCGAATTGAGAATCTTCGAGGCTTTCAAAATCAACATTTTCATCGTTGAGCCAGTAGATAAATTCGCGCGTTGTAATAGAAATATCTGTGTCGAGGCCTAGGCTTTCATCATTGTGATAACGAGCCGCCGCATTTTGTTCCTCCCGCTTAGTTTCAGCCTTTTTAGCTGTACAAGGGTTCACAGAAACGGACACGATATTGCGAGGGTCAATGCCCTTTTTCTCAGCAAAATACGTCTTAATCATAGCCGCTTCCATGGCGATACAGGAGCGAGTAGAGGAAATATTTGGCAACAATTCAGGGAAATAGATTTCCGCAAAGCGCACCCATGCAGGGCAGCAACTAGTGAATTGAGGAATCGTACCGCCATTTTTAAGGCGTTCCACGAGCTCAGATGCTTCCTCCATAATAGTCAAATCGGCACCAAAGTTCGTATCTACTACGTAGTCCGCACCAAGTTTACGAAGGGCGCTAACCATTTTACCTTCAAGGAATGTGCCTGGCTCATAACCAAAGCCTTCGCCGATAGCTACGCGCACAGCTGGCGCCGTTTGGATAACCACGATTTTGTTTGGATCCGCAACGGCAGCTTTCACCTTATCAAGCTCGGATCTAGCATGCATAGAATCGAATGGACATGCAGCCGCACATTGACCGCAGTGAATACACATTGGCACATCGCCTGTGGATTCGAGGTCATAATAGTCGAGCACGCTCATCACATCAGCGCAGGCACGACGGCACAACGTACAGTTTTTACATTTAGAGATATCATGAGTAATGGCAGGATTGTCGAGTGCAATTGGCACACGTTTATCGATACATTCAAATTGGGACATGAGGACCTCCTCGTTTTGTATAATCATACTTAATGTGAAAGTAAATTTTTCTATACCTTAAGCATAACAAATATGGGGGTAGTTCATCAACGTACCGAGCTGGTAGGAATTGAAAGTATATGAGCGTTCAAATACAACAAATGTTATATTTCATACATCATTGGTAAGTCAATGAGCTCAACCCGTTCATTGTCTTCTATGAATCCAAACCCTCGTTTGCTAAATAACCAGTAATATGGTTCACCATGCAATACTCTAGCCTTGTCCTTGAGGGATACTAATACATCTAAACCGATAGGGTTATTTTTCCATTTGCACTCGCCCACTAACAAGTGGCGCACAGGCCCTGCATTAGGGTCCTTTTGTATATCTGCTAAGGCTACTAAATCGATTTCTACCTGTTGTCGTGTTCTACTGTCAGTTCCCCACCAATGCCCCATTTCTTGTGGTAAAAATGGAACTGTTCCACAGTGAATCCGAGCCTGTACATATTGCTCCGCCATCGTTTCAAATACAGATCCCATGAAATGTGAAAGCATAGGTTTAACGTATTGCGTATATACAAGATTGCCATTAAAGTTTTCAATAGCGCCTTGATTCGGCTCTACAAAGCGATACCAAAAGGTATACATAGAGTCTTTAATCGCATAAATACTTTTATTGGATGTAGATCCAACAGGATGTATTTTTTCAATAATCTGTAAGTCAATAAGGTTTTTTAGGTAATTATTCAAAGCCCCCGTCATCATATCTACCTTGGTGGCAATTTCATTATTACGGCTAGCCCCTTTAGCGATGGCACTAAGTATGGCATTATACTGACGCGGCTCCCGAAGCTCCTGCTTTAATAGACTAGATGGCTCATCCACAAGGCGCCCTGTTGGTGTGAAAAACAAGGAGATAATGCTTTCATCAAGAGAATCACCGTCCCTAAAATATGATAAATATTCAGCCACACCACCGGTAAGGCCAAGGCAATGGCACTATCCTCGTAGGAAAGGTGTGGCACCATTTGACGGGCCTCGATATACGTGAAAGGTTTAATTTTATACTGCGCCGTACGACGACCATAGAGAGGGCTCTTGTGCCCAAGCACCTGATTCTCCATAAAACTCATAGACGAACCGCACAAAATGAGCATTAACTGAGACCGGTCTTTATACGCATCAACCAAAACCTGCAACTCGGATGAAACAGATGGAATAGATTCTGCCAAATACGGATATTCATCGATAATAAATACGACTCGATGATTCAAACTATACTCAAATAAATGGGTTAAAGCTGCAGTAATCGTCGAAAAGGCCGGCAAAGTCGACTGTAATTGCCCTGTTTTAAGCATTCCTGTTGCACGATATACAGCCTGTGAAAGTGCTTCTAAATTGTTGCTAGCACCCGACTCAAGGCCCACCATATAGGCACCCTCATGGGCCGCTAAAAAATGATTGAGCAAATACGTCTTACCCACGCGACGTCGGCCATATACAATGGCGAGCTCAAAACGATTTGAATTATATTGCGCCTCAAGGGATGCTAATTCATTTTTACGCCCTACAAATACCATATTGCACCTCCTTATGTTACTATCAGATAATATCTATCTTTATATGTGTATGTATAGCTGTATGTGTATGTATAGCTGTATGTCTATATGCCTACATATCATTATATTTTTATTATTATATTTAGTATAACACGATATAGTATATTATGATATAGTATATTATGATATACTATATCGTGTTATACTATATTAACTTGGAAGATAAAACCCTTATAACACTAGTGAATATCTAGTGTTATAAGGGTTTTTACACACACGTTGTGTCCTATAAGTCCGCTTTTTATCCTATAAACTCTTATAGCCCTATCTCTCAAATTCACATATACAAAAAAAGCAGCCCTTTGATATAGCCCTCCTTTACTGGTTGTCTAGTAAAGAGGGTACATATCATTTCGGACTGCTTTTATTTATAAGATGAATCTTATTTTTACCTTGTTTTGGCCACAAGTAGTTGAATACTGCTTCGGATGGGGAACCATCTACAACTGGACGATCTTTGCCGTCAACTTTATCTTCACGTTCTGGGTAACCTTGTGGGTTATACAATACAACCTTTTGGTCTTTCACAGTTTTCTTTTTGTGGTTGAATTCTTCAATTGCAACAAAGTGGTAACCTTCAGAATCTTGCGCTTTGATTGCTACAGTTGCAGTTTTGTCGTTCTTTTGAACGCTGTCTTGATCGATGTACCAAGTGATACCAGAGCTATCTTCGCCAAATACTTGCCAGTTAACAGCACTAGCAGAACCTAAACCGCATGCGCAAATCGCAGCAGCTGCTAAACATGATGCAAAAAATTTTTTCATATATTTCACCTCGTTTAAAATCAAATTTAATTTATTATACCATATATTAAATGTATTTTGTATAAAAGTTTATTTTTTGCAATGTTTTTATATAAAATGTACTTCGCCCTGCACCACGACGTTCTATAAATCCTTCCTCAACAAGTTCTTTCAAAGCCTTTTCCACCGTCGAGATCGCTATATCAGGCTGCTTTTCAAGAATCCCTGCTTTTGTAACCTTACCGATGGTAGCACTAATAATGATTTTTATACGTTCCTTTGCACATAACGACGTAGTCAGTAATTCAATACGGCTTTCAAAATCACGATAAGCTGCCAATATAACGCGAAGCATATATTTACAAAAGGAACCATATCCTCCTCGCCCCTATGCCAATTGACACCCGACTCACCTAGCGCCGCATAGTAACTATCCTTGGTACGCTCAATTTTTTGCTCTAAGCTGATGAATTTACCAATCATATACCCATTTTGATACAAAAGCAACGTCATCAGTAACCGACTCATACGACCATTCCCATCATTGAAAGGATGGATACACAGAAAATCGTGTATAAATACAGGAATCACTAGCAATGGATCCACCGATTTATCTTGGAGAACCGCATTAACACCTTGGCAAATCTCATCAATAGCAGTAGGCGTTTCATAAGGTGCCAAAGGTTTAAAACGCTCCATCTCAGAACCATCTGCAAGCCGTTCAATTATCGAATTCTGTACATTTTTATATTGTCCACCTATACTCTTATGTGAATAAGCATACAAATCGCGATGCAACTGCAATACAATATTACTATGTAACGTAATATACTCATGATTCTCATGTATCGTGTTCAACACATCACGATACCCCATAATCTCTTCCTCATCACGATTACGAGGCATCACCTTATCCGCCACCAACGAACGAATCCGAGCCTTCGTCGTCACAATCCCTTCAATCCGATTCGACGACTCTATACTCTGCACCTTCGCAATCTCCACCAACCGCGCCACACTACTAGGCCGCTGCGACACAAACAAATCCTGCCGCCCCTTATACTCATGAATCTGTGAAAGCAACGACACAACCTCACCATCCCACAGACAATCCCCTAACCTATGATAATCAAAACTACGCATACCACACCACCTTTCCCCTATCTACATTATTCTCCCCTAATTTTAACATAATATAGGGGATATATTAAGGAGTCTTTTTTCTCCCCTCTCCAGCCCTTTGAGGAAAATAAATTTTTTGATAAAAAGAACTCAATTCTCTGAATTTGTATAAATGATAGATTATGAAAAGAGATCGATAGGTTCGAAAAAACGACTTTACCTACTCTCTACCCTCGGCCCTTTAGGGAAAATAATACTAATGTAGAATAAAAGAAACCTCGCTCTGAATATGTTGCTAGGGTAGGCTGGGAAATGGATGGTGTCTAAAAACCGACTTTACCCTCACTGTGGATTTCGCTTTGCGAAATCTTACGTTCGGGACTAAGTGATGTGTGGGCCCCATGCGTCGCTATGCTCCTCTGTTGCCTCACACCCTACTTATGGCCCTGCGAAGGCCGTAGGCCGAAGTCAGACCCGGCCGGTGAATCTTTTTTCTCCCCTCTCCGGCCCTTTAAGGAAAATAATTTTTTAGATAAAAAGAACTCAATTCTCTGAATTTGTATAAATGATAGATTATGAAAAGGGATTGATAGGTTCGAAAAAACGACTTTGGCCCTGTCCCGAAGGGACAGACCCGGCCGGTGGAGGCTTTTTCGGACCTATCAATCCTTAAGCATACGTATCACGAATATTATTCAGAGAATTGAGTTCAACCGTATCTATATTAAATTATTTTCCCCAAAGGGCCTGCATTACTTCTTCACCTATGGTTTCTTTTTCAATTTTCATAGGTTTTTGTTTTTCATTATTGGTCAACAAAGCCACTCCAGATTGGCTATACACGGTTGCTTTCACTTCTGTCCATGTTTTTTCGGGACGATTGATTTCAACGGAATAAATATAGGTGTATCCCTCAACGTTGTTTACTTTCACATTAATACGCGCCATACCATCTGTTTTATACACCGTAGAGTTATCGATAAACCATGTAGAATCGTCCGCATCAGCGTCAATATAGTACCAATCAGCTGCATGGGCCACGCCAAAGCTACCTGCCAATATACATCCTGCTGCCATCACAGCAGCTAACCATTTTTTCATTATACTCTCCTATGCAGTCCTGTAAACTGCCCAACACTATATGTTCACATTATTACTGTAATTCATACCTTACCATGTAAACACGAGTGGCGACCACATAGGTGATCGCCATTTGTGCATATCTATGTTAGATACAATATATGTTCTTTACGTTATACGCTCTATTATTCGTCGTCGTCAATTTCAGATGCAGGAATCACAGCAACGCTGGCTACCTTATCACCTTCGTCAAGATTTTGCGTTTTAACGCCAGAAATTGCTTTGCCTTTTTTTACAGCAATATCATTCATGTTAAAACGAATAATTTTGCCTTGTTCGGAAATGAGCATCACTTCGTCATCGTTGCGCACAACCTCAACAGCCACTACGTCGCCTGTTTTGTCGTTGATGCGGAAGTTTTTCGTACCGATACCACCGCGTTTTTGTACATTATATGCAGATGCATCATTACGTTTACCATAACCTTCTTCGGAGATAGTAAACACTTGTACTTCGCTTTCATCAGCCTCAAGAACACCTGCACCAACAACAACGTCGCCAGTTTTCAACTTGATACCACGAACGCCATGAGCCGCACGTTTCATGAGACGAACATCTTGTTCGTTGCAACGAATCGCCATGCCAAGTTTCGTACCAATCAAGATATCTTGCTTGCCAGTCGTTACGGTTACAGAAATCAAGCGGTCCCCTTCGTCGAGGTTAATGGCGTTGAGTCCAGAACGACGGATGTTGCGGTATTCTTCGATAGCTGTACGTTTCACAACGCCGAACTCAGTAACCATGAATAAGTTTACATTTTCATGGATGCGTTCAAGGTCAATCATAGTCGTAACGGATTCGCCTACAGCCAGTGGCAATACGTTAACCATAGCAGTACCGCGAGAATTACGGGAACCTGCTTCTGGCACTTCGTATGCTTTGAGGCGATATGTACGGCCTGTGGACGTGAAGAATAGCAATGTATTATGCGTGCGAACATGCATAATTTGCGTTACATAGTCGTCTTCCTTCGTCTTCATGCCGATAACACCAGCGCCACCTTTATGTTGGTTGCGATATACGTTCGCGTTCATCCGTTTGATATAACCTTGTTTAGTCAAGGTAATAACCATCTCTTCGTCAGCGATGAGGTCCTCTACATCAAGGTCGGACGTGTCGATTGTGATTTCACTGCGACGAGGGTCGCCGTATTTCTTCTTCATATCATCGAGTTCGTCTTTGATGATTTGACGTTGACGCGCTTCGCTAGCCAAGATAGCTTTCAAGTCTTCGATCAATGCCAACAATTCCTTGTATTCGTCTTCGATTTTCTCCCGTTCCAAGCCTGTTAAACGGCGTAAACGCATGTCGAGGATGGCTACTGCTTGTTTTTCTGAAAGCCCGAATTTTTGCATCAATGCATTACGTGCGATTTCGTCAGTTTGAGAACTGCGAATTGTAGCGATAACTTCATCGATGTGGTCGAGGGCGATCAACAAGCCTTCCAAGATGTGAGCACGCGCTTCGGCTTTGTTAAGCTCGAATTGAGTGCGGCGTACGATGACATCGAGGCGATGATCTAAGTAGTAACCCAATACTTCTTTCAAATTCAATACGCGAGGATGACCGTCCACGAGGGCCAGCATAATCACGCCGAAAGATTCTTGAAGTTGAGTGTGTTTATATAATTTGTTAAGAACGATATCTGGTTGCACGTCAGCGCGCAATTCGATAACGATGCGCATACCTTGACGGTCAGATTCGTCGCGAAGTGCTGTGATGCCATCAATAACCTTATCACGGCTCAAGTTCGCAATCGTTTCGATAACGCGAGCCTTGTTAACTTGGTATGGGATCTCAGTCACTACGATTTTATGCTTGCCCTTCGCCATTTCCTCAATGGTTGCACGAGCGCGCATTTTTACGCTGCCACGACCTGTGGAGTATGCTTTTTTAATGCCTTCCCGGCCCAAAATGAGCGCCCCTGTTGGGAAGTCTGGCCCTTTAATTTGTGTCATCAATTCGTCCACAGTTACATCTGGATTATCGATGAGCATTTCAAGGCCATTACATACTTCATTAAGGTTGTGCGGCGGAATATTGGTCGCCATCCCTACGGCGATACCGCTGGAACCATTGATGAGAAGATTTGGAATCTTCGCTGGCAATACGGTAGGTTCTTGCAAGCTTTCATCATAGTTCGGCATGAAATCAACAGTTTCCTTGTCGATATCAGCGAGCATTTCTTGCGTAATTTTTGCCATACGTACTTCGGTATAACGCATCGCAGCAGCACTATCGCCGTCGATAGAACCAAAGTTACCGTGGCCGTCTACCAAGAGGTAGCGCGTATTGAAATCTTGCGCCAAACGAACCGTTGCGTCGTAAACGGAGCTATCACCATGTGGATGATATTTACCGAGTACGTCACCGACGATACGAGCGGATTTCTTGTACGGTTTATTAGGCGTCATGCCTGTTTCGTGCATCGCGTACAAAATACGGCGATGTACTGGTTTCAAGCCATCGCGCACATCTGGAAGAGCACGCATTACGATTACGGACATCGCATAATCGATATAGGCGTTCTTCATTTCTTTATCAATCTGAACGGGATGAATATTCCCGTGGGACCATTGTTGGTCTGCCACAATCTCACCTCATTTTACTAACACTGATTACAATTCATCATATTATTATAGCATTTTTTTAAGGGATAAAGGCTATAAACCCTTTATTATTAACTATGTTCTTTCACAAACTTATCAAAATCAGAAATTACTTTCTGTTGTGTATTAAACGTTTTATATTCACTAACAGCTTTCTTCTGTGCTTGTGTCATAGAAATAAGTCCTTTGTTTGTTAGGATTTGATACTCATTAAAGTCTAAAAAAACTTATCTACACTTTCAATAAACGCTTTCATAGTAAATGTTTCACGTCGTTCAATAATACGTTCTATATAATCAAAAAAATGAGGATACCATTCGCTCAAGTTGTTCAATCTCTTCAACAGATAAATAATTTTTTTGCTACGATTACATCCTTCTTATAAATCCGCCCTTCCGGTCCAGATTCCCACGTAGTCAATCCCATATGATCCTTTTTAGCATCTGCATGACTATGAATGATCTCTGTAGCAGTTTGACCTGTAATAGCATAATGAAACTTATTCTGTATCGTTCCAAAAAACTCTCTAGTAATAGATGATTGTGCATCATAATCGATTGCACACGAAGCAAATATATCTGTTACTTGTTGATATATGCGTCGTTCACTAGCGCGAATTGAGCGGACTCTTCGTAGCAATTCTTTAAAATAATCTTGTCCAAATGAACGTCCATTTTTTAGCATAACATCATCAAGAGCAAAACCTTTGATAATATATTCCCGTAAAACTCCTGTCGCCCAAATTCGAAATTGAGTTGCCTTTTTGCTATTTACTCGATATCCTACCGCAATGATAGCATCAAGATTATAAAAATTAGTTTGATAAATTTTACCATCTTCAGCAGTTGTTTCCATTTTGGAAATAACTGCTAACAGATCTAGTTCTCCACTTTCAAATATATTCTTCAGATGCTTACTAATAGCAGGTATATTAACATCAAATAGTTTTGCCATATCTTTTTGTGTCATCCAAAACGTTTCATCTTTGAATAGTACATTCGTAGAAACGGATTCATTCTCTGCTTGATATACAATAACATTTCCTGTAATCGCATTTTCTAAAGATGTCATATAATCCCCCTCTATATTTATATCTCATTTTGTTTCATACTTATAAGCTATTCCTGCTTCTTATTTAATGAGCTGCATGGTATATCATATGGTCCAAGACCTTTACAAAGTCTCGTTCTACACCTGAAGTATCATTACCAGTACTGCCAATGCCTGTTAGCATAGTTTCTTTCCAGTCATTCCTTGCCATATACCTAAAACCTATCAAATACTGGGCTTTCGTTTTGTCCTCTTCCCATTTGGCAAATAGTAGTTTCTCCTTCTCCACCACCGCTGATTGAAGAACTAGACGAGGATGAACAACGCTGAACTCCTTTTCCACACTAGCCTTAATATCCTCTGGAGTGGCAGGATCACCATTTTCCGTAGTCCACACAAAAGAACAACCGCTCAATAAAAAAATGTACAAATACACACAACAACTAATGATATATACCTAATCAACTACTTCATAGATACACCTCTCCCCGAGCTACTCGCCGCTCACAGCCTGTTGTATTTTCCTATCAATAAGAGCAACTAACTTTCGTTCAATGCGCTCTGCACTTTCATCTGAGTAACCAATGCCACTCATCAAGGTATCACGCCATTCTTCTTTGTCGCCCCCGATTCTAAACTTTTCTATATACAGGGCTTTACGCTTATCCGTTTCACCATTTGGCAAATAGTAAAAACCAATCTTACGACCATGCACACTACTTACGAGTACGCCATCCCCATTAGGTTTATATAGATCATACATCTGACGTAACAGAGCCAGTGCGTTAGCTCCCGTTGATGTTTGATTAAGAAATATCATATCATCCGCCTCAAACAAAGGTACTGTGCTTGTACCCTCTTTTCGCATGATCTGAGATTTAAATAATGCTTCGCTCTCCTCAGGAGTGGCTATGTGAAAGCCATACTTTGCAGCAAGGCCAGCTATGTTTCCGTTCATATGATTTAAATACGCTTCTGCATATCTCATATTAGCTGTTGTAACCCGTTGTCCACCAGGAATAGGCAACTGAGGTACCTCCACAGAAGCACGCGCAGAAAAGACAAAGCCATTATTTTCATCGAAAAAAGTATACTCATTGCGTTTATAAGGCTTTGTCGTAATAACCTTAGAAGACTGCAATACAAGACGAGGATGATACGCCTCGAAGTGTTCTTCTACCATTGATTTTATATCATCTGCCGTATAAGGATCTCCATCAAACAGCGTCAATCGAGAAGAAGTACAACCACCTAGTACAACACTACACACACATACTATAATCAACAACACGGACTTAACAAACAAAGACATACAAAACTCTCCTCTCTCCGTTCATCTCATTTGTAGCAAATAGTCCTATCAACTATACCGATATAAACAACAATCACTCAACCATCACATCTAGTTGATTCATGCGAAAATCTTCTATCACATCCATAAATTTCTTATTATGTATCGGATTTTCCATCATCCCAAACAGATGGCTCGTGCAATAGCAGTCTGAGGAGCCGAATTTGGGCACCTCCCACTCAGCAATAGCGCCCACCGCATCAGCCAGAGCACATTCAACACTCACTTCTATATCCGGATCTGGCATGCTCGGCATGGATGGGTATGGCTCATGAGTAAGGCTCCAGCTTTCAAGGGGCAGCCCACTTGTGCGAATAGGCACGCCGGCAATCATTTCGCAGTGTCCGCGGAAGTAATCAATGTGCCAATGCATTTTCTTGCGTTTCTCTTATGGCGCTCAATGCGTTTCGTTAAATTCGCCTTAGCAGAACCAACGTACATATAATAACCTTTCTTAAAATGCATCATTCCTTTAGAACCAATTTCAAGGTCCAAGTCGTGATCCAGATGCATGACCATGACGTACACGCCACTATCGTGTGCCTCTGTATCGAGGATAGTACTAGGATAGGAACATTCGTGTGTTACGGTAGGCATTGTGAAAGTCTCATCCCACGCGACAGCAACGGCTTTCCAATCTAACGAAGGGGCTACCTCTTTAAATGTGCGGGCAAAGTCTAAGTCCGTATGGTAATCTGGCAAGAACCATTGCGCCTTATCCCATTGTACGAGAAAAAGAACCCCTGTATGATAGCCTTCGTTTTGCAATTCTTTCAAATGTAATAAATGCTTGCGCCCTCGTTCTGTAATAGCATCAGGGAACATGGCACCGGTCTTGGAGAATAGTGTACAAGACTTAACCTCTAACAAGAACTCATCACCTTTATCATTGGTGAGGAGCAAGTCAAAACGTGATGATGTGCCATGTAGTTTGACCGTGTATTCTCGTCGAACTACGCGCCATTCCTCCCATCCTGGAATGAGTTTGTTTTCAATCAAATGCTCTGCGACATCATTACTATAGTTCGTATCGAGCATGATAACAACGCCATCACGTTCAATGCCTACGACGCGGTATTTCGTCTTCGCATCAGGCTTATCATGAGGCACGATATATATCATCCCCCCTGTGAATAGGAGTTCCCACATACGGCCTGGATTTGGTAAATGAGCAAGTACGCTTTCACCATTGAGATCCAAGGTCACCACAAAGCGATTGGGACGACCTGTATAAGTAGCTTTCAAAATTGTATCGTATAGAACCTTCATAGTTCCTCCTGCATTCAGAATATTCTATGTCTATTATACAACAAAACGGGCCACTCCGAAGAGCGGCCCTGCTGGGAGGATCATATAACAGGTTCCGATGCTGTCATATGAACAGGGATAAGATATTCGTCGCATAACTGCGATATGTTGTTTTATTGCAAATCTTTACTTTGCGTAGTGACTTCACTGGCAGATGTAAAGCTAGCCAATGGAGCATCGCCAGAGCCTAAGATTACCTTATTAGCTACTAGCGCATTAGCTGCCGTTTTAGCTTGTTCCAAAGTAAGGCCAGTGCGAGGTCCACTAATTGTGATTGATGCGCTTTTACCATTGACCGTAGCAAATTTAAGATATACCACACGTTTATCAGCCATATTGGGCACTCCTTTCTAATTCATATACATAGGGATGGGAATGAAATCGCGATAGGTTCATAGGGTTTGGATTACTATAAACCCTCACGCAGCCATTACAAACTAAGAATTAACTTAGCAGAGATTAATGACCAAGGGATACTTCGTTGACGCGTACCACGTCAGCAATGGTGTTCTCATAGAGACCAGCCAATGCGGTGCCGACAATTTTTACGGCATCATCAGTAGCTTCTTCAGCTACGCGTGTGAAAGTGACGTCTTTATATTTCGGTTTTTCTTCCGTACCGATATTAAAACGTAACACTAACTTTGTGCGTTTGAGTTCAGCCATCTGATCACCTCCTTTCACCTATATACATTCCAAAAAGAGGCTCGTGACAAGCAAATTCGATGAAAAAAGAGGAAAAATAATTTTACCCATGAAAAAACGGCCCAAAATCAAGATTTTAGGCCGTACTTTTGTAAGTAGTTTCACGTGAAACACCAATACATATAAAGCTTTATTTATATCTAACCACATGAACGGGATCATTATTTCTGTATTTACGTTGAGTGTTACGATATTCTCGCTTCACTAATGATTCCAACTGTTTTAATAATAAACTCCAAAAACACGCTGTATTCTCAGAAGGAATGCCTAATACAATACTTGGTCCTTTAGAGTAAGTAATACATACATTGTTAAGACCATCAATAATGGGTAAATAAACAATAATAATCCCTGAAGCTGCTAACAGGTCCTTAAGAGGTTCTTTAACTTCATCTAAAGAGAATATTATAAGCTCTTTGATTTTAGGAATAAAGGTAATTAACAAGTCTGTATCAAAGCATTAACTTCTACAGATCGTGCAGCCCCTTTAGTAAGTTGAACTAACGTATAAATAGAGGTCTGCTGATTGGTATCTAAATTATCCATATTTTGGCATACTAAAGGCGTAATAGATTCATCTGAAACCATTTTTAAAGAAACTACTTCAAAAAACTTCTGTAAATTATTGACTTGTTCTGATTTTTTCTTAGTTGGTGGCACAATGCCTAACTTAGCAAGCTTAGCATAACCAAAAGGCTTAGCAAAATTTAGCTCTTCATCAATAGAGTTCTCATATTCAACTTTGAGAATTGCCTCTCTATATCCAGCCTCTAATCCATTCCAAAAACTTGCATCTACACCAAATACATGCTCAAGGCGAATCGCTACATCCTGGGTTAGAGGAACCTCTCCATTAATTAATTTACTAATATGTTTTTCACTCATATCCATTCGTGTAGCCAATTCCTTTTGAGTCATATGTCGGTTCTCTAAAACCTCTTTAATAGTCATCCCAGGCGGAATTGCTGTAAAAGTTTTACTCCTATATATTTTCATTTCACGTTTCTCCAACTCAATGATAATCAATAATTTCTTGAATCTCTACAATATCTATAGTATTACCAAATTTAGTAAAAATTAACCTATATGGATGCACTAAATCCATAGCATATTGTCCCAGTCTATCACCATACAATGGATGACATCGTCCCAATTGTAAATAAATTAATACTTCTACGGAATCTGCATATCGAATTTGCTCTAGCCGCTCATGTAATTTATCTGCCATTCTAATGCTATATTTTTTCTTAGCTATACTAGAGTCCGTACACAATTTGCGTAACTTATTATTTTTATATCGTATGTCCAATAACTCACCGACTCTCTCATCTTAGTAGAATGGATACAATATAAATGGCCATTTATAATATAATTTACCTATCAGGTAAATTATATTATACTCTTTTATTTGTAAAAGTAAACAACAATTAACCTAATAGGTAAATTATTCATTATTATCAACATAAAGTTACCATATGCTTAATTGTTTTTAAAATTTGTAGCTTGAGACACATTATTTTATAGAAAAATATATTATACTAGATTCATACGGTAACGATGAGTATAGTTTCATCGTTGGTAGAGACTCAATATAACACAATACATGTTAGTATGAGAGACTTTCACAATTATTTTCACAGTACACATATATGATAGAATATAAGTAGTTCATTACAATTTAGAGGGGATTACAATGGCTCAAATTGCAGGAAATTTACAACGAATTAAAAACGGTCAACGCCGTTATGCTATTACACCGCGCATTCCAGCGGGTTTTATTCAACCAGATCAATTACAAAAATATATTGATGTGGCGAACAAATTTAACGCTGTTCTAAAATTAACAGGCAGCCAACGCATTATGATTACGAATTTGAAAGCTGAGGATGTAGACGCAGCTTGGGAAATGCTTGGCATGGAACCAGCGTACATGGTGTCCAACCGCGTGCGCAGCGTCAAGATTTGCCCTGGCACAACGTTCTGTAAGAGGGCTAAGCAAGACAGCGTTCATCTTGGCATGCAATTGGAACGCAAATATTTGTCCCAAGAGATGCCTAGCAAGATGAAAATTGGCGTGTCTGGCTGTCCTAATTCTTGTACTGAAAGCCGCATGAAGGACGTTGGCGTAATCGGTACGGTTGAAGGCTGGAACGTATACGCTGGCGGTAGCGGCGGTGCTCACCCACGCATTGGCGACCTTATTGCCGAAGTGGCGACTGAAAAGAAGCACTCGCTTTGGTAGACCGCATCATCGAATATTACAAAGCAAACGCTCAAATTGAAAGAATGGGCGAATTCATTGAACGCATCGGTTTAGAGGCTTTCAAAGCAGCTGTATTGGGCGACCTTGAAGGGGCCCCTACAGAACCGAAAGCGGCGGAACCGGTTGTTAATTTACCAGGTCACGGCAATGATCCAGAGGTAGAAGCACCGCGCCTTGAACCAGGTCAACCAATCACACCAGATACAATCATCCGCGATATCGTAGATACATACCCTGTTGTAGTACCAGTACTACAAAGCATCGGCATGGGTTGTCTCGGTTGCCCATCCTCCACGATGGAGCCTTTATGGCAAGCTGCTGAAATTCATGGCGTTAATGTATACGATTTACTAGATAAATTAGAAACTGCCCGCAAAGGCGCATAATTATAACCTATACTTAACTTATATATTCGAGTATATTCGGACCTATGTAGGCACATAGGTCCTTCCCCATTATCATAAAGACGATTTATAAAGGAGCTTACTATGTCCGCATTTTTAGGTCACATTCATTACTGGTTATACCGTAAAATTCAATTGCTCGTTGAGCGTGAAAATTTAATCCTTGAAAAAACAACTAAGGTGGTAGACGATCTTGCTGAAGAATTGCACTCCATCTCCGTAGATACGTATGGGGAACCAATCAACCCAAGCATTCCTTTAGAAATATCATCGACCACAACAATATTCATGGCTGGCTCGCTAACCAAATCAATATAGCATCCGTTCGCGAAGCAGCTTTCATTAAAGATATGCTCGACACAAATGCCGATGACAATGCTATCCACGTTGTGACAGCCATCCTTGATGCCTTTGCAGTACAAGGCCAAGCGTGCGGTGTTGTGGCCCAAGATTCCCTTGAAGAACACACAGCACCTGCTATTTACAGTGCCCTTCAAAACTTCTATGTAAACGGCATGCCTTGCGACGGCGGCGACCAAATCGTTGAGGACAGTGCTGACCGCTTTACTTGGGTTGGCGACCATCGCTTACAAGCTGGCTACTGGCGCACAGCAGGCGTTGACCCTAAATTTATGGCACTAGCATACCAAACATGGTTCGAGGCCTTTGTGAAAGCTATCGATCCTGAATTCGAGCTTATCACCACAGAAGAAAATGGCACACGATTATATACAATCGCTAAAAAATAAATACCATTTCGTTCACTAAAACGGACGAAAAACGAACGAAAATGCGAACGTAAAATTTTACGCTCGCGTTTTTTGTCCGTACCGATAAGTGTATCCTATGAATTACTACAAGCCTATACTAATTTGAAATTTCTTTCAAAACTGTAGCTATAGGCACAGCATTGATAAAAAATATCATTTATAATAAGACCATAAGTTAAATTCTTACTGACAGAAGTATTTTATATAGGAGGTGCAGCATTATGGCAGGCACAGTAAAACAAGAATTAGGTTTATTATTCCAAGGTCCTAACTACGTAATCGTAAAAAAAGGTGGCCAAGCTGGTGAAAAGGTAGAAAACACAATCACCCTGAAGCGAATGTAATCTTTACTGTTGTAAAAGGTAAGGTTCAAGTGTTCCTAAACGAAACAGAAGAACATGTACTCGTACCAGGTGAAGTGCTTGAATTCAATGGCGATAACTACATTCAAGCAACACTCGTTGAAGATAGTGAGTTCATCGTAAATCTCGTTCATAAACCTGAATAAGATTATATGTATTAATTAACCCTCCTCTCAAATACATTTAATACTATATACAATCATTAAAAGAGCACCTATGCTGAATAGTAATCTTACAAACTAAATGTAAGAAAGCTTACAGCTCATAGGTGCTTTTTTTGATAGTATGTATTAATTATAATTGATGACCTTATTGCTATCGCAATACATTCTCACAATATATTTCTATAGAATATTTTGCTAATCCTTGCGGTTACATCTATAAAGAGATATACTAAAACTATTAAGAGAAAGAGGGATTTTATGACACGCGAAGATTTAGAAATGTATATTTATAAGCAATTTGATGACACCACTACCAATACACCATGGACGCAATTTCCACATTACAAGGTATTCCGCCATCAAGATAATCGTAAATGGTTCGCATTAGTCATGAATATTACAACGGATAAATTAGGCTCTACCAAGATCAAACCTATTGATGTACTAAACATCAAATGTGATCCTACCATGATTGGTTCCTTTCGCAAGGAACCAGGCATTTATGCAGCATATCACATGGATAAATCCAATTGGTTAACCATTTCTTTGGACGGCTCTGTTCCTACTGAAAGAATAAAAATGCTCCTGGATATGAGTCATCGGTTAACAAAATAATACTTATTACAACTAAATTATATACAAAAACGAGCGTAAAAATTTACGCTCGTTTTTATGTGCTTTCAGTTAGATTACTATTGGATTTTATAATGAATGAAATAGCTTTCACTTAGGCGCGTAAAGCTATAGCAGTTACTAATAAGATAGCAATATACACTATACCAATAAAAATAATATGGGCCGACGAAGTACCTAGCATTTTACGATATAGACCAAGCGAGCAAAGCATATAATACAAAGCAATGACCAAAAGAGCGATACCAATAAAATTTTCAAGTAAATAAGCCACATATCCAAAGTGCATGAGATTTAAAGCTATAATTAAGAGAGAATTTACTAACCCTAATATGGCCAATGGAAAATCAAAGGCCACTGCATACGAAACAGCTGTAAAAGTTTGTTTAAACGTAAGCTCACGGTTAGAAACATTTTTTACATATAAATATGCTAATACAAGCCAAAAGCCTTTGAAAAACGCCCACATCAGTATATAGCCAAATAATACTCCGATTACATAAGCTAAGGATACCGGTGTTAACAAAAACACGGCTATATTTTCTACAAAGGAAATGCCAAGCATAATACCAAACAAGCTTAACATCAACTTTAAACCTTGATTAAATGTGCCATTCTCAACAACATAGGGAATCCCCTTTGATCTAGGACTCCATATTAAATCCCAACATAACTGCATAAGAGACATCTATAAAACCTCCTCATCCTTTCTCGACAACACCAAAATCATACCATATCACTACAGGCAAAACAAATAAAGAACACCTTTTCCCTGTTCCTTAGTCTAAAGAAATAATATTTTATCTATAGAGATTAATGAAAAAAGGGATACCCCTCTGAAAACGACTTTGGCCCTGTTCCGAAGGAACAGACCCGGCCGGTGGAGGCTTTCAGAGGGGTATCCCTTTTACCACACGTTAAAACGCTAGATAAAATATTATTTTTTTAGACGTTTAATTACTTCATCTGTAATGTTTTCAACGCTGCTATTTGCATCAGCTGCACGAATTGTGTAAGGATCGTCTAATACAACGTCCATTTTCTTTTCAACGCGAACTGCTTCGATAGCGTTATGAATGCTTTGCATCATAGGTTGAGCAATTTTGTTTACTTCATCGTTTTCTTTTTGTAACAATGGAGCTACGGATTTATTGAATTCTGCTTCTGCTTGAGCTTGATCTTTAATTTTATCAATTTCTTGCATTTTCTTTTCGATTTGTGGACGGTACTGTGCATCTACTTGTTGCATTTTCATATCAAGTGCACCGTAACCAGGATAGCTATTTACAACTTGACTCATTTGTACCAAACCAATGTTAGCAGCGCTTGCCACAGCAGTGGTAGCGGAGATAGCACCTACGATAGCTAATGTTGTCAATTTTTTAGTCAATTTCATCTGAGATCCTCCTCAATAGTAAAGTTTCACTACACAAACGTGTAATGCACTGTTTTTACTATATCAAATCTCCCCTGCTTTCACAAGTAAAAAACCTATGAAAATTAGAGATTATTTATAGCATCTAATATTTCAATTGTATACTATTAAATAATAATAAGGGCCCATGAATTCATCATGAACCCTTATCAATATTTTATTATCTATTATTGTTCGTCATTAAGATAGATATATTTATCGGATTTCAATTTAGACACGAGGTCAGGCACCAAGCCGATAAGGCGATCAAAGCTGCTGCTATAAGGATTGCCTTTAATATTGAATAATTCGATGCGGTCGCCTTTGATCACAAGCACAGCGCTTGGTTCCATTTTGGCACCGCCGCCACCGCCGCCACATTCGTGGTTTTTGTTAGCAGTATTATGATTTGTACCAGTACCGAAACCAAATGTTACGTCAACGAATGGAACCAATGTAGTATCGCCGATTTGTACAGCTTCACCAACTACAGTTTCCACTTTAATCATATTTTTGAACTTCTCAAAAAGGACTTCCAAATTTTCTTTTACATTACTGTTCTCCATCGTAGTACCTCCACTGATGACAACTATGCGTTAGCGGCTTGTTCCGCTTTCAATCGTTCTAATTCTTTATTTTCTTTGCGCTTAACCCTAAATACTTTAATGGCTTCTACAATGAGTGCACGCATCGGTTGTGAAAGTACAAACCGCGTTCCATGCCAAGCCAATACACCTAGGATTATACGTCCTTTAATATGGCCGCTGCCTTCTAAATGCCAATTCAAATAATCAATTTCAATATTCTCAGCCTGTTCAGGCCAGATACTGTACAACATCGAAGCAAGCATGCCACCCTTAAATGGATCACCGATGCCGATTCGCCCTTCTACGGCGATATCTCGCGGTTTAGAATGGTCATAACACCGCTTAGAAACAAGTAGTAATTGACGCCACAATTCAGTACTCGTCACATGTTTCATAAACCAAAAGGTTGGAATTTGAGATTTAAAACTAGCCACCGGATCATTTGGATCTGGCTTTTGAAAGCGAGCTTTCACGCTATCTTTTAAACCATCAATCTTCGTAAACACCTTCTCTTTTACAGTGCCATCACTATTGAAAGTGACCTTTTCCACCACTTCATCATCAGGTTTCATCGTCGGATTATCACGAATTGCATCATATTGTGCAGCTCGTGCTTCAGCACCTTTATTTTCATCGGTGGACTCATCCACGCGTTCAATGCGAACCTGCTTCTCTTGTGAAGCCGATGCTTGTCCTGCACTGCGAACAGAATCTAGGCTTTCACCAGAAGTGCCAACGGTTGTAGGCTCAGTCGGTTCCGTACCGCCTTGACCACCACCTTGCATGGCTTTCATCATCGCTTCCGCTTGGGCCGTCATCGGATCTTTGTCAATTTCGTCCATCGCCTTTTGATATTCGTCATCAACCCGTTGTGCGATCCAATCGTCGTATTCTTTCACAGGGCCTATTTTCTGCATGCCTAATACATACAGTTGTTTAAAAAATGGTTTGCCCTGAAAATATGCGAGACGCAGTGACAACACGCGCCACAGCCATTTAACAGACAATTCTGCGCGGTACGGCGTCCTGCCGTTCCATTCGATGCTATATGTGATTGGCGTTAGTAGGATAATCATGATCAGCGCTACGATGAGAAGCACTACGACGAGTGCCACTATAGCGACTATACTCAACCACATCACCTCCTTAGGTTATGGGATTTTGAAAGTATACTCTAATTTTCAATGCCCTTGCGAGCCATTACACCTTGCATGTAGTAATGCTTAACTTCCTTCATTTCCGTTACAAGATCGGCCACATCAAGAAGTTCTTGTGGTGCCCCGCGCCCCGTAAACACCACTTCGGTTTCAGGATTACGAGCCTCTAATAGAGCCTCCGTTTTTTTCCAGTCAATGAGTTCAAAGAACAAAGCCATGTTGTATTCGTCGAGAACCACTAAATCATATTCGCCACTAGATATAGCCTCTAGTGCGCGTTCATAGCCCTTTTCAATGAGAGCCACATAATCCTTAGGTGGATTTCCTGATTCAAATACAACCACTTCATCACCCCATTTGGCGAGCTCATCCTTGCTCTTCATGCCTTCCTTGATGATAAAAAACGGTTTACCTACAGTTTCTAATGTAATGTTTTTGAGGGACGGTAAAATATTATGTTCACTATACACTTTAGACTTCATGAACTGTAAAAATAAAACCTTTTTGCCAGCGCCTATAGCTCGTATAGCGAGACCGATTGCAGCCGTCGTTTTACCCTTGCCTTCGCCGGTATAAACTTGTACATAGGCCTTCATAGATATACCTCCGTTCATATATCATAATTGTACAATATTTATAGACGAAAAGGAATAGATATCACATGAAAGCCAATCCTAATTATGCATAAGATAATAATATCTATTGATCTATTAATTATATTACCTACACATTGGTGCCAAACAAGATGATGATGGGGCCCTAAATCCTCCACCGGCCAGGTCTGACTACGGCCTTCGGCCTTCGCAGGGCCAAAGTCGGATTTAGAACCCCATCATCATCTTACTATCTAGCACTTCAATAACGTATGCTTATAAATAATAGGCACCAATACAATATCCAATAGATATTATTATCAACCAAAAAGGATTATCCCACATGTGATATCTATACTATCAGTATATAAACATGTACCAATTATGGTATATGAATTACTACCAACCCAGCCGTTTGGGAAGAGATGTAATGAATACTTGTTACATAGGTTCCTTATAGTGTGTCCCTAGAATTAGTACACGCCTGTTCGATTTTTTTATAAGAAATATATAAGCCAATCCCATACGCTCCTTTATCCTAAGTTGTACAATGGTATTTTATGCCAATTAGTCAGCTAAATTTAGATAGAAAAAGATAGACCCTTCCTGAAAATGATTTCGGGCTCCGCGTAAGCGCAGTAGCTTCCCCACTCCCGCTAGTTTAGTAATTATTAATACGCTAAAAGAGATACCCCCTGTTCGAAGACGACTTCGGGTTCTCCCTTATGCTAAGTTGTACAATGGTATTTTATGCCAATTAGCTTGCTAAATTTGAATAGAAAAAGATAGACCCTTCCTGAAAATGATTTCGGGCTCCGCGCAAGCGCAGTAGCGTATCATTTTCAGGAAGGGTCTATCGACTTTATGTAGTTTTAATTACTAATTGGCAAATACCATTGGATCAACTGCGGTCCCATTGATTCGCACTTCGTAGTGGACGTGTGCGCCTGTACTTTTACCAGTACTACCCATAAGAGCAATCACTTGACCTTGTTTAACGCTCATACCAGGTGTAACGAGGACGGCACTATTGTGGCCATAACGAGTCACAAATCCATTGCCATGATCGATTTCCACAAGGTTACCATAACCCCCATCGGTGTAGCCTGCAATTGTTACGGTCCCCGCTGCAGTAGCAACGATGGATGTGCCGTAATCATCGGCGATATCGATACCCTCGTGGAATGCACTGCTTGCACCCGTTACAGGATCGATACGGCTACCATAAGGAGATGTAATAACACCCTTACTTGGCCAGATGCTTGGGGTTGTACTATTCGTATAACCACCGGAGCCAACGGTGTAGTTCAATTGTTGCAAAGCTGCAATGTCTTGGGCCCCACCATCACGCAAAATATTGCGCATCGTGTAGAAACTAACCAATAATTTTTGAGCATCCTTATCGAGTTTGGATAGTCTAGCTGAAAGCTGTGCCGCAGTTAGCGTGGGACTAGTCTCATCGCTAGCGGCTACTTGCTTTGGGTCAGAGCCATCGCCACCACCTTGAGATGGTGTGCCAGATTCAGCGCCCTTCAACATTTGCTTATTTTCTTCACTAATTTGATTTAAGTTTTGAATTTTCTTATCCAACACTTCTGTTTTTTGTTGTAACAGTTTTAATTGTTCTGTTTGCAATTGTGTTTGTTGACGCAATTGAACAATTTCTGCTTGTCGCGCAATGCCCCAAATAGTCAAACAAGTGCTGCTACAAATAAGATAGTTCCCACGATTGCGGCTATCTTCGCTTGTTTATGGCTCAATGTAATGGTGGTATTCTCACCATTTTGAGACACTACAGAACTTAAAATACTTGGTACTTTCAAAATGTCTTCCTTACTTTTAATCTTTCCTCAATTCTTCATACATGTGTGTTCAATACGAACACAACAAAGCAATTTGCCTATTGGGAATGGATAACGCTCGCTAACGCTTCCTCATTAGTACGTTCACCTAGCGCTTCATTTAAACTTTCCAGTTCCTCTTGTGAAAGGTTAACAAGACTTTTACCTTTCACAATAGGTTTACTAAAAATACGAGAGTCGTTGCGGCCATAAATACTGGAAATGCAAACACCGTTGTTATTGCCATCAAGCAATGTGAGAGCAAAGGATAAATCGTTGCCGATATTATCGAAGGCATTGTATTTTTTAAAACCGATTTTTTGCAATGTATTCCCTTGAATATTGCGAATTTGCGTTTGTTCTGCAATCATATCTTGCAAACCTTTTGCAGCCTCTCTAATTTCAGTGATTTCTACTGAAAGTTTACGTTCTAGGCTAACCCCATTTTCGCCTTGCATAAAGAAATTGAACTTCTTCGTTAAGCTTCCCAATCGGATGTGCAAAGTGATGCAATATACAAGCAAAATAGCAGATAGTACGCATCCTAATACGCCGATATAGGGTTGTATAGTTTCTAACATTCAAATCCCTTTCTATCTAATTCGTCCAAAAACGGACTAATAGCACGTTCTAGTATACCATGTAATGACGCAATAAGTACACCATAATTCACGATAGGCGTACCTTGTACAACGGCATAATCAATGCGTCGAAGCACTTCGCGCCGCGTCAACATACAAGCCCCACAATGGATAATAAGGTCATAACCACTTACATCCTTAGGGAATGCACCACCACTTGTAAATTCAAGGTGTAAATCCGTATACCCCTTCTTTTTTTCAGCCACATCGGAATCTTAACGGTTCCAATATCATCACACTGACGTCGATGAGTACAACCTTCACTAATGAGCACACGTGCGCCTGGTTTCAGATTATTCAAAGCATTTACACCCATTACCAAATCCTGCAATTTGCCTTTTAAATCGAGCCATCAAAATGGAAAAGGATGTTAACGGAATATCTGCTGGTGTCAATGCGTTAACAGCCTCAAAGGCTTGCGAGTCTGTAATGACAAGTTTTGGTTTTTGTGAAAGCTTACCTAACAGGGTTGGCAGTTCTTCTGTTTGACATACCAAGGCTAGCCCTTTATGATCTAGTATCTCGCGAATCGTTTGTACCTGTGGCAAAATCAAACGCCCTTTAGGTGCAGCAGAATCGATAGGACACACTAAAACAATAGTATCCCCTGGTTCTACTAAACCCTGCAACAGAGTTTGCTCCCCTTCTACATCTAGTGGCGTTAATCCACCCAATAAATCGAGTAACATCAGGCGATCTCGATTAGATGTAAAGTCAGTAGAACCTACTACAGTAGCAATAGATGTCAGTTCAGAATATGTATTAATATAACCTTGATGAGCATTGTTAGCTTTATTTGACGTACTTTCACTTGCATAATTTTGATTGTTACTAGTACTTTCACTAAGAGAAGTATTAATTTCATTGATAAACAGTGCGATGGGCACATTATTTTGCTTTAATTTATTAAGCCACATCATGTCATCAGCCGTAGGCACTTGATCATTACGCAGTACGTAAACAGCCAGATTAATTTTTTTAATAATATCTTCAGATTTTTCAATACGAAGAGCACCTAGCTCCGAAGTATCATCGATACCAGCCGTATCAGTAATAACCACAGGGCCTAGAGGCAATATTTCCATAGATTTACTTACAGGATCAGTCGTTGTCCCTGCCACCTCAGATACGAGGGATACCGGTTGATCCGTAAGCATATTAATCAACGTAGACTTCCCTGCATTACACCGGCCAAAAAAGCCGATGTGCACGCGGTTAGCCTTTGGTGTTTGTTCCATTATACGCGAAACTCCATTGTTTCTTCTTCGCCTATACTCTCTTGAGCGTCCATATAAGCGATGAGACGTTCTAATTCGGATTCAGAGCTAAGGCAATCTCAATTTTACCTTGTACCTTCTTCCCTGCACGGAATTTAATAGATACAGGAGATCCTAAACTCAATTTCAAACGGTCAACTAAAGCACGAACCTCAGCTGTATTATGCGGTTCTTCTGTTTCTTTAGCTTTAGTCTTTTTCGACATCATCGCTTTCACAAGTTGTTCTGCTTGACGAGCGCTAAGTTCACCCTCTTTAATACGTTCTGCCGCTTCAACTTGTTGTGCTGCACTACGCAAAGCCAACAAAGGACGGGCTTGACCAACGGTCAAATCCCCTTCAATTAAATCCTTTTGCACAGATGCAGCCAATTTCAAAAGACGCATCATATTAGCGATATAAGAGCGACTACGGCCAAGACGAGCAGAAATCATCTCTTGTGTTTGCTTATACGTGTTCATCAAGCCTTGGTATGCCAATGCTTCTTCAATTGGATCGAGACCTTCACGTTGCAAATTCTCTACTAATGCAACCTCTGTCATTTCCTCTGTATTGTAATTTTTTACTACTACAGGAACAGTTTCTAGCCCTACCATCAAAGCTGCACGATAGCGACGTTCACCGGCTACGATTTGGTATTTATCCTTTTGTTTACGCACGACGATTGGTTGGAAAATGCCAAGGTTTTTAATGGATTCAGCCAGTGTAGCCAAACTTTGTTCATCAAAATTTTTACGTGGTTGATCTTCATTAGGCATCAATTCCCCTATTGGCAATTCATGGATTTCACGATCAGGCAAGGCCGTCTCAATGGATTCCTCTCCCATCATTGCTATTAATGTTTTTCTTTCCTTTTTCTGTTTCATCGCCATAATAATCCCCAATCTATTACTACTTTCACACACCGTCATATATAAAATGCAGCACAAACTAATATACAGTTTGTGCTTACATTACATCATTATATTTATTATTATCTAAATTACATTTATTTAGTTTTCTTAGAAGCCTTGATGACCTCTTTAGCTAATTTAGTATACACGTCAGCACCTTTTGATTTGGATCATACACAATGATTGGTTCACCATAGCTAGGTGCTTCACTAAGACGTACATTACGAGGAATCACCGTTTTATACACCTTAGTCCCAAAGAAGGCTTTTACTTCATCAGAAACTTGTATAGATAGATTTGTGCGTCCATCAAACATTGTAAGCAATACACCTTCAATTTCAAGATTTTTATTTGATGTTTGCTGTACGATTGTAATCGTTTTAACAAGTTGACTAACGCCTTCTAATGCATAAAATTCGGTTTGAATAGGAATCAATACGCTATCTGCCGCTGTGAAAGCATTCAATGTTAACAATCCAAGAGATGGAGGACAATCTATGATAACAAAATCATAGTCATCACGTACAGAAGCAAGGGCTTTTTTCAAAATTGTTTCACGTGAAACAACCCCTACTAGTTCAACCTCAGCACCGGCTAATTGAATTGTTGCAGGCGCTACAAATAACTTTTTAAGCATTGTAGTTTGAATGACATTAGTGATATCCTCGCCATTTATCAGTACATCGTGAATACATAACTCTAAATCATCTTTTTCAATGCCCAAACCGGAACTAGCATTACCTTGCGGATCTAAATCAATCAACAACACCTTTTTGCCTGCATCAGCTAAACAAGCACTGAGATTAACAGATGTTGTAGTCTTTCCTACACCGCCTTTTTGATTAGTAATCGCTATTACTTTGCCCACAATATTCACCTCGACTTTACGTTCAAAAATATTTCATTTCATTATAACATAGGGTACATAAAAGAAATAGAACTTTATAGACTTTACAAAGTAATTTTTCATGAATCTATGTAAACTTATCTGAAATGTTTCACGTGAAACATTTCAAATTTATATACAACGACAACTCATTAAAAGAAATCTCAAAGCTTAAATTCTATAAAGTTTTTACAAACACAGTATTGCGTGTTCCTTATATAATTACATGTTATATAACTTTTATCTATGGACGCACCTCAATAAATTATATGAAGCTATAACCTTTACAGTACATAAGGATATATTTATACTTATAAAAGATAGTATTTTATCGATTTAACAGCTCTAAAGCTATTTTATATACCATTATAAAGGAGGCGTTTCACATGCCCATATATAACGGAATGCTTCCGGTAATAAACAAGGACGAAGTAAAGCGATATGCTGGGCTTCGACATGCAGAGGGTTTTCCTCAAAAATTTGTTGATGAAGCTTGTAAAGAAATCCAATTACTAGCAACACCAAAAGGTGTGTATCAAGAATATGATTACGACGCTAAGACTAAAACAATTCTTAGCAATCCGCCATTTAAGATTGAAGGTTCTGTAATAGAGAAACATTTAGAAAAATCTACAAAGGTATATGTATTAGGCGTTACCGTAGGTGAAGATGTAGAAGTGCGGAGCGAACAACTGTTTAAAGCAGGTAATTATACAGTAGGATTACTACTTGATGCAGCTGCTACAACAGCTGTCGAGCAAGTGGCAGACCAAGTTAATGAAGTAATTAATACAATAGCAAAAAAACAGGGCTACAAACCTACATGGCGCTTTAGCCCAGGTTATGGAAATTGGCCATTAGAAGTCCAAAAAGATTTAGCTAAAATCATTAAGACCGAACAAATCGGCCTACAAGTTACAGATAATTTCTTATTATTTCCAAGAAAATCTGTAACAGCCATTATCGGCTTAATGCCAGCTAACGAAGACATAAAAACTAAAAGAGGTTGTACATCCTGTTCACAAAAAGACTGTGCATCGAGAAAACTTCCAGAAAAAGCAAGTACACAAAACACAAATGACCAAGTACCTTGCGAAAAAAGCACAGCAGATGCGTCTGGCATCACAATGAAAGGACAACCAACAAACTAAATGTTTCACGTGAAACATTTCCTTGTACCTATGTGCAGGCAAAAATGTTTCACGTGAAACAATTCATTTATAACATTAATAATTATAAATCTAATGTAGGTCACCAAGGTTCTGAGCCCGACTTTGCTAGGTCGAGGCCCTCGGCCGAAGACCGTTAAGGCGGTGGAGGGCGAACGTCCTTGGGGACCGAAGCAGATTGCAATATATAAAGGATGATTCACATGTACATTTTTGACGGCGCTATGGGTACAATGCTCCAAGCCGCAGGCCTTGAAGAAGGTTATTGCCCAGAATTATTTAACGTAGAAAGACCAGAAGTAGTAAAAAATATTCACGCTCAATATTTACAACATGGTAGTGATGTAATTACTACAAATACATTCGGTGCTTGTAGCCTGAAATTAGAAGATTACGATTTACAAGATCGCGTACGAGAGATAAATATTGCTGCTGTAAAGGTAGCCAAAGAAGCTATTGCAGAGGTTAAACCATCTGCCCGCGTAGCCGGTTCTATGGGACCTACAGGACGATTTTTGCAACCTTTAGGCAATATGAGTTTCGATGATATATACGATACATACAAAGAGCAAGCAGATTCTTTAATCGAAGGTGGTGTAGATTTATCATCATTGAAACGATTATCGACGTACAAGAAATGCGTGCCGCTTTATTGGCATCCTTAGATGCACGTAATGAAGCAGAGAAAACCAAAGAAGACGTACAAATTATTTGTCAATTTTCTTTCAGTGAAGATGGACGTACTATTACAGGCACGCCACCTGCAGTAGCAGCTACCATCGTAGAAGCCATCGGTGCAGATATCATCGGTATCAATTGTTCTCTTGGACCTGAGCAAATCACACCGCTTATTGAAGAAATTGCAAGTGTAACGAATTTACCAATCAGCTGCCAACCGAACGCAGGTATGCCACAACTCATCAACAAACAAACTGTATTCCCATTAACGGCTGAAGAGATGGGGCCATTGATGCTTGCTATCGTCGATGCAGGTGCAAGTTATGTAGGTGGTTGCTGTGGTACAACACCAGCTCATATTCAATCTATTTCCAATGCTGTAAAAGCACACGCACCAAAAGAACGTGCTTATATTGAGCCTAAAACAATCATTACAAGCCGTACAAAACTTCTTGAGTTAGGTCATAATGTAAAGCCATTAATTATTGGTGAACGTATCAACCCAACAGGTCGAAAAGTATTAGCTCAAGAGTTACGCGATGGTTCTTTCATCCGTGTAAAACGCGACGCATTAGATCAAGTAGAGGCTGGTGCAGATATTCTCGACGTAAATATGGGCGTTGCTGGCATGGACCAAACACCTTTGATGGAAAAAGCGATTTTTGAGCTATCCATGCTTGTTGAAACGCCTTTATCCATCGACACACTAGACCCCGCAGCTATGGAAGTGGCCCTTAAAAACTATCCAGGCCGCGCCCTTATTAACTCCGTAAACGGGGAAGAGGAGTCCATCACACATGTTATGCCTTTGGCTAAACGCTACGGTGCTGCATTACTTTGTTTGCCACTTTCCAGCGGTGATTTACCAGAAAAAGCAGAGGACCGTGTTGCTTTAGCTGAAAGCATCGTAAATCGCGCTTATAACTATGGTTTACAACCTCATGACCTTTTACTCGATCCATTGGTATTAACACTTGCTAGTGGGGAAGATAGTGCACGACAAACTCTAAAAACATTGCGTTTATATAAAGAAAATTTGGTTTTCCAACCGTTATGGGCCTATCCAATATTTCTTTTGGTATGCCACAACGTCCATACTTAAACGGTCAGTTCTTAACAATGGCACTCGCATCAGGCTTAACTACGCCAATTATGAACCCACTTAACTACGCCGCTAAAAAAGCATTCGTATCAAGCTCCACACTTCTTGGTTGGGATCCAGGTTCTGCTGAGTTCATTAAAGAATACGGCTACGAAGACGAAACAACCGCCCCAGGAAATGCGGCTCCAAAGGGTCCAGATAAAGCATCCTTTGACAGCAATGATCCGTTAGCCAATATTCGTGCTTGCGTAGAGCAAGGTGAAAAGGAAGCCATTGTTGAGCTTGTTAAAAAGGCTTTAGCAGATGGTATGGATCCATTAGACATTACGAAAAAAGGGCTTTCAGAGGCAATGAACGTAGTAGGGGACAAGTTTGGCTCTGGTAAATTATTCTTACCACAAGTTATGCTTGCTGCTGAAACAATGCAAGCTGCTTTCAACACCATCAAAGAAATTATTCCAGCTAGTGAAAGTCTAGACAAAGGAACTGTCATCGTAGCTACAGTTAAGGGCGATATTCACGATTTAGGTAAAAATATCGTAGCTGCATTGCTTGAAAACAATGGTTACAAAATCGTTGACCTTGGCAAGGACGTTGATCCAGAGGTTATCGTACAAGCCATTAAGGACAACAAGGCGGCCCTCGTAGGCATTTGTTCCTTGATGACCACTACAATGCCACAAATCGATAACACCATTGCTGCCATTCGTGCGGCAGGCCTAAAAACTAAGGTCATGGTCGGCGGCGCCGTAGTATCTCAAGACTACGCAGACCAAGCAGGTGCAGATATTTACGCCAAGGATGGCATTGCGGCCGTAAATCATGCAAACGATTTCTTTGAAACTTTGAAATAATCGCCATTCTAGAAATATAATATACATAATAATAATGATGGTGAAAGCCTCATAAAACGCTGATATAGTACATATAGGGCTTTCACCATACAAAGAATACATACGAGGTACATGATGACATTACGAGAGAAACACCAAAACGGTCAATTTACTATCACCGTTGAATTAGATCCACCAAAAAGTAGTTCTGCCCAAAAGGTTTTTGAGCAAGCGGCTCGCTTAAAAGGCAAGGTAGATGCCATTAATATCGCAGACAGCCCAATGTCTAAAATGCGTATGAGCCCAATTTCTTTGTCCTACTTATTACAACACAATAAAGATATCGAAACGATTTTCCACCTCACATGCCGTGATCGCAACATCATAGGCTTACAATCCGAACTGCTCGGTGCTGCAGCACTTGGTGTTAATAACATTTTGACACTAACAGGCGATAAGCCAGACCATGGGGACCACCCATTCGCACAATCCGTATTTGAAGTGGACTGCATGGGCTTACTCAATATTGCGAAAACATTAAATGCCGGTAAAGATTTAGCAGGCAACGATTTAGACGAACCGACAAACTTTTATATCGGTGCTACAGGTAACCCTGGGGCCCCTGATTTAGAAATTGAACGCCAAAAATTAGCTGCTAAGATCAAAAATGGTGCTCATTTCGTACAAACACAACCGATTTACGACTTAGAACAAGCTAAACGCTATATCGATACAATGTCCGAATTCAACGTGCCAATCATGCTCGGTTTGATTCCTCTTAAAAGCTTTAAAATGGCTACATACCTTCACGAGAAAGTACCTGGAATCAGCCTTACTCAAGACATCCTAGATCGCGTAGAAAAAGGCGGTAAAGAAGCAGGTACAGAAATCGCCATCGAAACACTGGAACAAATCAAGAAAATCGCAGCTGGCGTACATATCATGCCGCTCAATGATATAGATACGACTTTGCATATTATTGATCACGTGTAATACTTTTAATACAACAGTAAAAGGAATGTCCTCCCAAAACCTCCACCGGCCGGGTCTGACTACGCCCTTCGGGCTTCGCAGGGCCAAAGTCGGTTTTGGAAGGACATTCCTTTTTTTCGTCTATAAAACATACACGTAATCAATAATATGCAAGTTTAAAAAGAACAGGGAACAAATCAAAATTGATTTGTTCCCTGTTTTGTTTTCGATATAGCCGTTAGTATTAATATGCTACAATCTTTTCCTATTTATTGTTACCTATAATATAAGTTTAATCTAAAAACACCTTTCAAAAAACGACTTTGGCCCTGCGGAGGCCGATAGGCCGAAGTCAGACCCGGCCGGTGGAGGCTTTTTGGAAGGTGTTTTTAGATTGCTGACATTAATGAAAAAGATTGTAGCATATTATAATAACGGTTTATCCTTTATCTCTTTTGGTTTTCTTGGATATTTTCCAGGTGTTTTTCCAGTCTTTTTGATATACACAATGGCTCGTTTATCATCTAAGGTAGGGAGTGTAACGGTTCTTACATCTTCGATGGATGCTTTTAATGTGCTAAGGGCTTTATTAGATTCCCCAATTTCTTCTTCATATATAGCGCCTTTTAGAGCAATTACGTAACCACCTTCTTTTACATAGGGAACAGTCCATTCTAATAGGATTGGTAAACGTGCCACTGCACGACTCGTAGCGATATCAAAGCTTTCACGATAGTCCTGATGACTCAAATCTTCAGCGCGTCCATGTAAGGTCTTGCAGTTCGTCAATTGCAATTCGTCGATAACGGACTCAAGAAAGGTAAGGCGTTTCTTGAGAGAGTCAAACAAGGTCACGTGCAAGGTTCTGTCATAGATGGCCAAGGGAATGCCAGGGAATCCAGCGCCAGTTCCGACATCGATAATGGAGGATCCAGATTTGATAATTTTCGGATCATAACAAGATAGAGAATCAATCATGTGCTTAACCACGACTTCCTTCATATCCGTAATACCCGTCAGATTAAGATATTTATTTGTTTCGATCATGCGTGCATAGTACACGTAGAAATCTTTTGCTTGCTGTAGTGTGCATGGCAATCCAAATGATACCATTTGTGAAAGCATATATTCTACAAACTCAGATTCACTAGCGATAGGCACATCATATTTTTCTTTCATCGGTGCTCCTAACTATATATATGTAATTCAGGCTAAAATTCATTTATTTGCGCTATAAGACCTATTTATGTACTTCTAGGACAAATTATATACAAAGCACTTAAAAAAGAGCATACAAGCGAAATATAAGAGTCATATTTGTATCTATTATACCATATTCTCAATATATTCTCATTTATTATATAGGTAAAAGTGCAAAAAGAGGAGGTACGCATAAAAATCTTATATCAATATGATCCCATTAATGATATTCTCAATTAACTATCAATTATAATTTTTTTCATATTTTTAACACTTACCAAATACTATACTCCAAATTTTATTTCCTATATGAAAATATCTTCATTTTATCTTATAATTTGTCTTTTTCTGTGTGTACATCTTATGTGCGTTTAGAATGTACAAAATTTTACTTTTACATATATTACAGTTATAAATATCCATATATTTATGCAAAGATTTATTTGTTATATTTGTAAAACTAATACTTGTAAAAATATATATCAAGGTATATACTTTTCTTAACAAGGAGGTGATGTGTATGACCACAGCAAAGCTATTTGAAAATGGCCGTAGCCAGGCTGTACGATTACCAAAAGAGTATCGGTTTAATGGTGATGAAGTAATCATCAACAAAGTAGGCAATATAGTCTTACTAATGCCAAAAGATGATGAGTGGGCAGGTTTTGTAGCAGGCTTATCATTATTTACAGATGATTTTATGTATAACGGACGGGAAGAAATCGATCATCAGGAGCGTGAAACTTTATGAAGTATATGTTAGATACAAATATTTGTATTTATGCTATCAAACAAGAGCCAGAAGTTGTACTACAAAAAATTTTAAAACATCATCCATCAGACATATGCATTTCATCAATTACATATGCTGAATTAATGCATGGTGTTGAAAAAAGCCAAGCCAAAGATAAAAATAGGTTAGCACTAACGCTTTTATTATCGCCTATAGAAATTGTTGATTTCGACAGTCATGCTGCTGAGGAATATGGAAAAATAAAAGCTGATTTACAATCACAAGGAAAAATTATTGGTCCTATGGATTTACTCATAGCTAGCCATGCTAAATCGAAAGGTCTAACTATTGTAACTAACAATACAAAAGAATTCAAAAGAGTTAATCATTTAAATGTAGAAGATTGGTCTAAACCATTAAGCTAATACAACATAAACCAATAGAAAAAAGCTAGTTAATCAAACGATTAGCTAGCTTTTTTCTATGTAATCACATATTCTATTTGTTCCTATTATATTGTTCTAGTTGAATCAACAGTACAGACACATCCGCCGGGGATACGCCCGAGATACGGCTTGCTTGGCCGATGGAGTGAGGGCGAATTTTATTGAGCTTTTGTTGTGCTTCAAGGGAGATGCCCTTAATTTGTGTGTAATCCCATTCTTTTGGAAGAATTTTTTCTTCTAATTTACGAACCTTATCGACTTGGTCCATTTGCTTTTTGATGTAACCTTCGTAGGTAATGGCAATATCCATAGCTTCTTCTACGTCAGGTGTAAAGCGTTTCAAACCGAATGCATCAGCTACGGTAGCATAGGAGAGTTCGTTACGTTTAACCAAATCATATGCGTGGATGCCTGTTTTGATAGGGGCTGTGCCCAAGCTTTCAAGCAAGGCTTGCGTTTCCTTGGACGGATTGACAGGTGTGTTGCGCAACAATTCCATGCCTTCTTCGATGTCCGCTTTTTTAGCTGTAAATTTAGCCCAACGATCGTCTTTCACAAGGCCGATTTCACGACCTTTTTCGGTAAGGCGCATGTCCGCATTGTCTTGACGAAGCAATAGACGGTATTCACTACGGCTCGTCATCATGCGGTACGGTTCATTTGTACCTTTGTTACGAGATCATCGATGAGAACACCGATATATGCTTCGGAACGAGCGAGGATGAAAGGTTCTTTGCCTTCAATCCACAATGCTGCGTTAATACCTGCCATGAGGCCTTGTGCAGCTGCTTCTTCATAACCAGATGTACCATTGGCTTGACCGGCAGAATAGAGGCCTTCAATATGTTTCACTTGAAGAGCTGGCGTCAATTGCGTTGGGTTCAAGCAATCGTATTCGATGGCATACGCAGGACGCATGATTTCTACGTTTTCAAGGCCAGGGATGGTGCGAAGGAATGCGTATTGTACGTCCATAGGAAGGGATGTACTCATACCTTGTACGTACATTTCGTTTGTGCCTGTACCTTCTGGTTCCACGAATAGTTGATGACGTTCTTTATCGGCAAAGCGCACCACCTTATCTTCGATGGAAGGGCAGTAGCGCGGGCCAACACCTTCAATTTTACCGCTATACATAGGAGCACGATGAATATTGCTTTTAATAATCTCATGTGTTTCCTTATTCGTATACGTCAACCAGCACACATCTTCGTTGCGGTTGATCCATTCGTCCATAAAGGAAAAGGCATGATGATGTGCATCGCCTTCTTGAACGGCCATATTTGCAATATTAAGCGTCCGTTTATCTACGCGAGCTGGCGTGCCAGTCTTAAAGCGCATCAATTCAACGCCATTATCTAGTAGGGATTGAGAAAATTGTTCCGCTACGCGTTGCCCATTTGGGCCACCTACATAGTCGATATCGCCGATGAGGATTTACCTTTCAAATAGGTACCTGTACAAAGAATAACAGCCTTAGCGCCATAGAATTCGCCAAGCTCTGTAACGATACCCGTTACCTTGCCATCCTCAACCTTGAGATCCGTAACCATGATTTGCTTAACATTGAGATTATCCGTATTTTCCAAGGTATGTTTCATCAAATGTTGATATTTAATTTTATCCGATTGGCAGCGCAAGGAATGCACGGCAGGGCCTTTACCCATGTTAAGCATACGCATTTGAATGGCCGTAGCATCCGCATTGATACCCATTTGACCGCCCAACGCATCGAGCTCATACACAAGATGGCTTTTACCAGGACCGCCAACGGCAGGGTTGCACGGCATAAGTGCAATATTATCCAAACTGATGGTCGCCATCAACGTGCGATGACCCATACGGGCGCAGGCGAGGGCCGCCTCACAACCAGCATGACCGCCACCGATGACGATGACATCATAATTATCTACTGTGTACATATGAATTTCCTTATATTTACTACTTATTATGAAATGTATATGGAATGATAACTTCCAAAAAACTCCACCGGCCGGGTCTGACTTCGGCCTACGGCCTTCGCAGGGCCAAAGTCGTTTTTTGAAAGCCATCATTCCATATCTACATTACTTACCGAGACAAAATCTACTAAATAATTCATCTATCATACTTTCACGAATTGTATCGCCCGTGATGTCGCCCAGTAGTTCCCAGGCGCTGCGCAAATCGGTAGCGACAAAGTCCACTGGCATGCCCATATCGATGGAGGAGAGGGCTTGTTCTACTTGAGCCTTTGCTTGTTCCATGAGGCTGATATGGCGCACGTTACTAATCATGGCACTGTTGTCTTGTTTACGCGACCGCCATAGACGAGTTCTTGCACCCATTTAGAGAGAACTGCAGATCCTTCGCCGTCTTTGGCACTGATGCGTTCGATAGCTGTAAATGTTCCGTGTTCTTTAATATCTTCGTCTGTAACGACTTGTGCCACGTCGGACTTATTGAGGAGTACGATGGTATTCAAACCGCTGACAGAGGTCAAAATTTCGATTTCTTCAGGGGTTAATGGGGTAGACCCGTCGATAACGCAGAGCACGATGTCTGCTTTGTTGATATAATCGCGAGCACGCTCCACACCGAGGGCTTCCACCGTATCTTGTGTATCGCGAATACCTGCTGTATCGATGAGGCGCAGAGAAATGCCTTCTACGGTCATATATTCTTCAATACTGTCCCGTGTCGTACCAGGGATATCCGTTACAATAGCGCGGTTTTCACGCAAAAGAGCGTTCATAAGGCTCGATTTACCTGCATTTGGGCGGCCTACGATAACCGTCGTAATGCCGTCACGAATGAGGCGTCCTGTGTTCGCTGTGGACAAGAGTTCATCCATAGCTTTCAAAATAGGCTCAAGCTGCTCGCGAACCTCTTGGCTCGTTACGTCCTCAATATCTTCCTCAGGATAATCGATGGTTACCTCTAAATGAGCAATCATAGCGATGAGCTGTTCACGCACATCTTTTACAAAGGACGAAACTGTGCCGTCCAGCTGCGATACAGCGAGAGAGAGGGAGTCCTCTGTTTCGCATCAATAATATCGATGATCGCCTCTGCTTGAGTGAGGTCGATACGTCCGTTCATAAAGGCACGCTTCGTAAATTCACCGGCCTCAGCCATGCGCACATCGTGATTTACGAGCAATTTCAAGATTTGTCGAACCGGCACAATACCGCCGTGACACTGAATTTCTACCACGTCTTCTGCCGTGTAAGAATGAGGGCCTTTCATTAATAACACAAGAACCTCGTCGATGGTCTTGTTCGTTGCAGGGTCCACAATGGTTCCGTATTGAATCGTTCTGTTTTGGCGGTCCATCAAAGGAACGGTACCAACGCTCTTGAACAGGCTATTTACAATAGGAAAACTATCCTTGCCGCTAACACGAATAATACCAACCCCGCCGATGCCGGGCGGCGTCGCAATGGCCGCTATTGTATCATCTATATACATAAAAATCTCCGTATTTCGAATATATTTTATATCTTCTTCGCCTGTGAAAGTTAAACTAAACCAATCTACGCACGCGAAGATTACCTTAAGTTAGCTTTCACCATAACTTATCGTATTACATATAAATAAAATGGTGGTGGCGGTGGCATTCTGAAACCGACTTTGGCCCTGCGGAGGCCGCAGGCCGAAGTCAGACCCGGCCGGTGGAGGTTATCAGAATGCTATCGCCACCAAACACTTTTATTTTTTGTAAGAAATCACAATGTGACGGAATGGTTCATCACCAGCAGACTCTGTGACGATATGTTTATCATCATGCAACGCAGTGTGAATGATTTTACGTTCAAATGCATTCATAGGTTCTAAGGAAACCTTTTGACGATTGCGTTTTACCTTAGAAGCAAGGCGTTTTGCAAGATTGATTAACGTTTCTTCGCGACGAGAGCGGTAATTTTCCACATCAACCACGATGTGACAGTGGCCAGACACTTCTTTATGAGCTACCAAATTAGTTAAATATTGGATAGCATCAAGAGTTTGACCATGTTTACCAATCAAGATACCGAGGTCTTCACCATGTACTTGGAACGTGATTTTATCATCAGTAAACATTTTTTCAATCATCACAACAAGGCCCATTTGGCCGAACATATCTTCAAGGAATTTCTTACCTTTTTCAGCGATAAGTTGTTGTGTTTCTTTTGAAAGTTCTTTTTTCGTTTCTTTAGTAGTTTCTGTTTCTTCTTCAACTGCGTCGATTTCAAAATCATCAGCAGAGCTTTCAGAAACAGTAACATTACTTTCAGAAGTAGCCACAGGCTCATTAGATACAGCAACAGAAGTTTCAGCGATTTCTTCTTTTTCTTCTACTGTAGCCGTAGCAGCTACTGTTGTATAAAACAAACGAACAACGGCTGGTTTACGGCCAATGCCTAAAAACCATTAGAAGGTTGTTCAATAACCTTTGTTTCTACCAATTCACGACCATCTATAGAGAGTTCTGCAACCCCTTTAGCGATGGCATCTTCAATTGTTTTAGCAGATACATCGATAAATTCCATAGTGCCTCCTATTTATTAGCTTCTAAGCCTTTGTAAATGAAATGTTGTTGCACAAATTGGAACACATTGGATACGATCCAGTAAATAACAAGACCGGATGGGAAGTTCAAGGAAATGTAACCGATGAACAATGGCATAAAGATTGTCATAATCTTTTGTTGTTGTGCAGCGGCACCAGAAGCGCCCATACCAGTTTGTTTAGACATAACCCATGTGGACAAAGCACTCAATACAGGCAAGATGTAGTATGGATCTGCTTCTCCAAGGCTAGGAAGCCAGAGGAAATGTTCGAATGCAGGATTGTAAGGATAACCTTGCAATGCATAGAAGATAGCAATCAAGAAAGGCATTTGAACCAATAAAGGCAAGCAACCAGCTAGTGGATTTACACCCAATTCTTTGTACATAGCAGCCATTTCAGCTTGCATTCTTGCAGGATCATTTTTGTACTTATCTTGAAGCTCTTTCATGCGAGGTTGCAACTCTTGCATAGCTTTCATAGATTTGATTTGTTTTACTGTCAACGGCGCTAGAATCGCTTTGATAAAAACAGTAAGGATGATGATAGCCATCCCATAGCTTGGGAATCCGACCATTTCAGTCAAGTTGAATGCATATGTCACAAGCGTGCGCATAAATTCAACTAAATAGTTAAAAATTTCCATTGTTTCTCCTTCGAATGTAGGCCTAAACAGGACACCATTGCGCATCCATATATCGTTATGGTATGGTCTAAATTTCATCCATACAGATGCTCAGGTATTTCCAAAACTGTGCTCACTCAAACTAATGTCAATTGTGAAAGTTGTACTAGTCTTATCTTTCACCAATACCAAATTAAGGAACGGGATCATAGCCGCCCTTATGAAATGGATGACAACGCAAAATTCGTTTTAGCCCAAGCCAGCTACCTTTCAAGGGTCCATATTTTTCAATGGCCTGCAGAGTATATGCGGAACAAGTGGGATAATATCGGCAACATCCCGGTTTGAGAGGGGATATGGCAATCTGATAGAAGCGGATAACGAGCCATAAAACAAAGGTTACCCCTCGTTTTATAAGGTTGGATATAGTTATACATGTATCTTTCATAGAATTCACCATTTAGGCTTAAGGTCTAAAATTGCATATACATTTAAACCATAGGCCTCATAATACGCGAATAGAACCAAAGCATAGCGCTGTCCATGCTTGTGGTCCTATATAGGATTATACTAAGAGCTTGCTTTTACGCAATAAGTACAGTATTTCCTTTTCCGCTCGTTCATAGGTTGCGTCCTTCAGAGGGCCACGTCCAACGATAACAATATGATACCCTTCGCGAATTTGATGCTGATTGAGGCGATATACCTCTTTCATAAGGCGACGTGCTCGATTGCGTTCAACCGCACCGCCCACCTTTTTCCCCGTCACAAATCCGATGCGAGTCTTTTGCTTCGCTACAGGCATACGATATAGAACGCATAGGCGTCCTACCTCGTACTTACCATGCTTATACACAAGGCGATATTCATTATTGTTTATAATACGTCTCGTTTTATCTAAGCGGTAATCCATTGTATCGTCCGAGTCCTATAGAATAGAAAAACTTGGCAAGAGCGCCAAGTTTTCTGAAAGCTCTTGCTGAGCCATTATATTATGCAGATAAGCGTTTTCTGCCTTTAGCGCGTCTTCTTTTTAATACGAGACGGCCACCGATAGTTTTCATGCGTTCACGGAAACCATGGGTACGTTTTCTCCAAAGAGTATTTGGTTGATATGTACGTTTCATTAGTAAAACACCTCCTCGTTATATATTTGTTTTACTTATACCATAACAGGGTAATTATAGAGGGAAAACGCAAATCTGTCAATAAAAAACAGGGTTTTCTATATATATTTATATAAAAAGATATGGTGTTTCGATTAAAATCTACAAATGTAATTTGTTTGCCAGTAATATTACTACATTTAAGTAATGATGGCTGCCTAATATTTTTCTCGCTCCACCGGCCGGGTCTGACTCCGGCCTCACGGCCTCCGCAGGGCGGAGACAGACCCGGCCAATGGAGTATCAATAGGGGCAAAATGCATTTTGCCCCGTTTCCCTCATTCCCATATGAAATTTGTTTATTTTGACTATTTTTGATCAAAAGAGGTGAGGTTATCATTTTTTTACGACTTTGGCCCTGCGGAGCCCGTAGGGCGGAGACAGACCCGGCCGGTGGAGTAAAAAAATGATAACCTTACTGACCTACGCAAAAATACGAAAATAAACAAATTCCATAAAAAGTTATCCACAGATTAAATGACAATCCCCCTATTTTTTTGGTACAATTATAATTGAAATTGGTAAAAAAATATATGTTTTTATAAGTATTTTATAGATAGCTTACAAAAGTTATCCACATTTTTTCTCTTTTAACCTATGAATAGTAAAAACCTAGTGTTTATAAGGTTGGAAGGGAATTTTATTTTCTCTTATTCACAGGTTGTGCACATGTTATTCACAGGTATTTTTAATTTTTCCACAGCTTTTGAATAAGTTATGCACATAATTACAAAAGTTATCCACATTTTCAGTAAAATTTATACACAAGAGGCACAAAATGCAAGCAACTGATCTTAATGATATATGGGAACATATATTACAAGTAGCGAAACAAACACTGCCACCTGCGATTTATTCAAGTTTAAGTACATCTCTCATACCGATGAGTATAGATAACAATTCTATTCACATTGTGGTTATGCAGAGTTTTATAAAAAATGTCATTGAATCTCAGCAAACGGTGAGTAAGATGTTAACAGATGCCATCCAGCAAGTGACGGGCAAACAATTAAATATGGTTTTACTTGATTTATTTCCACCCAAAGAGGAAACACCGGTAGAGCCACCGCAAGTAACGGATACTTTCTCAGTAAGTACTGCATTGAGTACGCTGAAAAATAGTACGGAACTTACAAAACCTACGAAACAAGAGGTTCCTTATCAAGAGGAGTTTTACACGCCGGTCTATGATGAACCTGTGTATATTCAACGAAAAGAAACGTATGAGTTAATTCCTGATGAGCCGATGTTCCCTATGGAACAGACAAAAACTGCGCAAACGCTGCAGTCTATGGATATTCCTATCGATTTGTCGTCGTCTCAGCTCAACCGTGGCTATCGATTCGATAATTACATTACAGGCAATTCGAACCGCATTCCCTTTGGAGCCGCTCAAAATGTATCGGAACATCCAGGTGGCGACTATAATCCGCTATTTATCTATGGCCCGTCTGGCCTCGGTAAAACGCATCTTATGCACGCTATTGGCAATGCTATTGTCGAAAGATATCCAAATCTTAAGGTGATGTGTACAACGAGCGAAAAATTCATGAATTTATTCATCGAATCCATTCGCAAGCGACAAGGCGAACTATTCCGTAACACCTTCCGCAATATCGACGTATTGCTCATCGACGATATTCAGTTCTTGGAAAATAAAGAGGGTACGAAAACAGAATTTTTCAATACTTTTAACGAATTATTGGACAATAACAAGCAAATCGTCCTCACCAGCGATACCATGCCAAACGATATGGATCAGTTCGAAGAGCGTTTGCGTTCTAGGTTCCAAGCAGGTTATGTAGCGACCATGGAAAATCCAGATTTGGAAACGCGCATCGCCATTTTGAAAGCTCTCGTTGAAAAGGAAAACAACAAGAATCGGAATCTCGTTATAGACAATGATGCCATTAACTACGTGGCATTGCAATTCGATGAAAACATCCGCGTACTGCAAGGGGCTTTCAACAAGCTTATCGGTACTGCATCCCTTGAACAACGAACTAGCAGTATCGACCTAGAATACACGAAAAAAACATTGTCCGACATCATCACGACGGAACGGGTTACACTGATTGATATCGAGTCCATTCAAGATTTTATCAGTACTTATTTCAATATTAAGAAACAAGATTTGTTAGGCAAGAAACGTAAGGCTCAATTTGCATTCCCACGTCAAATTGCCATGTATTTGTGTCGCGATGTGATTAATGAAAGCTATCCACAAATCGCAGCAGCCTTTTCCAGAGATCATACGACGATTTTGCATGCGTACGATAAGATTAGCAAAGAAATCGACAAGAATCCTGAAACAAAACAGATTATCCTAGACATCAAAGCCAAGCTTTCATCACTCAACTAAAATGGGTGTGGATAACTCTGTGGATAGATTGTGTATAAATCTGTGGATAATGCAGAATATAAGATTTTCTGTGATTATGTGGATAACCTAAAACAATGTATACACACACTTATCCACACCTGTGGAAAGGCACAAAATCTAGAAAACTTTCACATGTACACACATTCACAGCGCCTACTACAAATACTACTAAACTTACAAAACAATCAAAAACATATCAGAAAACCGATCTATCGTTGATTATCTATAGAGGACCAACGTAAATCGCACAATGAATATTACAAACAAGGAGAGTATTTACGATATGAATATCAAATTTCCAAAGGCCAATCTCCAAAAAGCCATTAACGTTTTACAAAAAGTATCTCAAAACAAAACAAGTTCCAATCTACCAGGTTCCATTTATATCACCACAAAAAATAATCAAGTGGAACTGCAAGGTAACGATTTTGAATTGGGCATCAAACTTACCATCGATGCCGAAATCTTAGAACCAGGTACTTTGGTGGTTGCATCTCGTTACTTCCAAGAATTAATCCGCAAATTGCCAGGTGAAACAATTCAATTGAACAAACCAGAAGATGGCAATTCCTTAAAAATCACATCAGGTTCCTCTGAATTTAATCTTGTCACATTGCATCCAGACGATTTCCTTAGTTGAACAAATTCATGACCAAGATCATGTAACTATGGATAGCCAAGCGATGAAAGAACTTATCGACCTTACGAACTATGCAGCAGCCAGCGATGATGATCGCCCTGTATTTGCTGGTGCTTTACTTGAAATTAAAGATGCAAACGACAAAGAAGTAACTATGGTTGCTACAGATACACATCGCATGGCGGTTAAGAAAGTAACTATCGATGAACCAGCAACTAATCCAATGCGCGTTATCATTCCAACAAAGGCTTTAGCAGAAGTATCTCGTTTATTGCCAACAGATAATCCATCTGTTATTAAAATCATTTGGAATCGCACACAAATCGTGTTCATGTTTGAATCCATCTATATTATTTCTCGCTTAATCGAAGGTACATATCCAGAATATGAAAAGGTAATTCCTGCTCAATTCGATTCTAGTGCGATTGTAGACCGCAAAGATTTTGCAGGCGCCGTTGATCGTGTATCCTTATTGGCAAAAGATATGAGTTACAACGTAATTCGCTATGACTGGTCCGAGGTACAAGTGACTTTGTCCAGCCAAAATGCTGAAATCGGTATGGCGAAGGAAGAAATTCCTGTGGAATTTAAGGGCACACCATTCACGATTTCCTTTAATGGTCGCTACATTTCTGATATCTTGCGTCACAGCACAGGCGATAATATCCATATGTATTTAAAACAAAATGGTCCTGTTGTGATTCGCCAAGATAATAATCCGAACTATACGTACGTAGTAACACCTGTTCGTACGAATGCTTAATCGTCACATACAGTAATTTGTCCACCATAGGAGGACGTTATGAAACAACAACATGTACCTATCCATACGGAGTACATTCAAATCGATCAACTACTTAAATTAGAAGGTGTCATCGAAACAGGGGGCAAAGTAAAAAGCCTTATCGATGATCAAGTACTTACATTAAATGGCACTATCGTTACAGAAAAACGCAAAAAATGTCGCGTTGGCGATGTGATAGGTGTAGATGGTCTCGATGTAGAATTCATCGTTACCAAAGAGGAGGCATAATCGGTGAGAATCAACTCACTACAATTGTTCCAGTTTCGCAACTATAAGGAATTGAATATATCCTTACATCCTGAAATCATCGTCTTATACGGCACCAATGGGGCTGGTAAAACCAATATATTGGAATCGATTTACGTTGGTACCATTGGTAAAAGCCATCGTACAAATGATACGTCGGATATGCTTTTATTTAATGCTGATGAAGCAGGTATTGTGGTGAACTTTGAGAAAAAGGATACGCCGCAGAAGGTAAATATTAAGCTATTTCGCCAAGGACCAAAAGATATTCGCTTAAATGATACTAAAATATCTCAGAAGGAATTAATTGGTACCTTAAATACAGTTATATTCTGTCCGGAAGATTTACAGCTCATCAAGGGCAGTCCATCGGGGCGTCGTAGATTTCTTGATATGGAAATATCGCAGACCAGCGCTACTTATTATCATCAATTGTTGCAATATAATCGCTTATTACAACAACGCAATACCTTGTTGAAGGAATATCGTGGTAAGCAGAATATTCCTCTTGCTGAATGGGATATACAGCTAGCGGATATGGCGGCTTTCATCGTAAAAAAACGAATGGAAAGTTTAAAGAAAATCAATTTGCTCATCGATTTGATGAATCGTAAATTGACGGGCGGTCTTGAAAATCTCACCATAGGTTATGAACAACCCTATGGGAAGGACAATCATCTTGTATATACAAAGGAAGCCTTTTACGATTTATTACAAGAGTCGTTGCCGCAGGATCGTCATCGCATGACCACAAGCGTAGGTCCTCATCGTGATGATTTGCGGTTCTTTTCGGATTCTATTGATTTAAAGCGATTTGGATCTCAAGGACAGCAACGGACAGCGGTGCTGTCACTAAAATTGAGCGAATTAGAATTTATCAAATCCGAAGTAGGCGAATATCCTGTATTGCTCTTAGATGATGTATTGAGCGAGCTTGACGAGGCGAGACGGAATAATTTATTGCAGTTCATCCATAAACGCATTCAAACCGTCATAACTACGACGGATATACACGATTTTGAAAACCTACAAGGTGTTCAATTTATTCAATGTCAGGAGGGGCAAGTCCATTATGGAAAGCCTTAATATGTGCTTAGCTGGTGGTCTTGATGAGCTAGGTATACTTGAAAAATTTAAACTGAATACTCTGATTCATCATTGGCGTGATGTGGTAGGTCCAATTTATGCAGGCCATACGCGCATCATCGACATTAAACCTCCTAAAATTGTGCTTAGCGCTGATAATTCGCAGTGGATGCAAGAGGTTAAGATGAACCAAAAACGCATTCTTAAGGCCATTAATGAGTATTATCAAGGTGAGATTATTACCGAAATGGGCCTTATGATGCATCGTCAGAGCTTTGTGAAAGAATCGTCTGGTCCGGAGATATATCATATAGAAATGCCTGATATAGAAGGCTATATAGATATGTCAAAAATCGTCTTATCCGATGATGATATAAATGTTATCGACAATATGGTTAACAAAATCTCTGATGACACATTAAAAGATACTTTCAGAAACGTAATTATTAGCAGTCGCAAAAAAGAAATCTATTTATTAGAACATGGCTATCATCGTTGTGAACGCTGTCGAATTCTGATGAATCGAGCTACTAAACATTGTGTTACCTGTGAATATGAAATTCATCGTGAGCATATCAACAATATTAAACGGCAAATCCGACGGATTCCTTATATAAAATACAAAGAATGTTGTAAATATATAAACTGTACTTTTGATGACTTTGCCATGGCTATGAGAGAACTTATTTATTTTTATTTAGACAAGGTATATCATGGTTCAACTAGCCGTAATCACATGTATATGGCAGCCATGCTCATTACCCATAAAAACACCTGAAGAATTAACAGATCAACATGTGATTAACCTGTGTAATAAACATAGATCAAAAATTCTTGAGTGAAGAAAAACAAAAAAAGAGCTCAATATGCTAAAAAGGAATTTTGGAATAATATTAGGAGAAATATGTATCTTCATATTGGCGATAATTTGAGTATCCCTATGAATTCAATCATTACCATGATTCATGCGGATTCAGGAAAAATCGCATAGGACGGGCATATCGTATTATGATGCTGAGGTTATAAACGTGGTGCCTGAAGACAAGATAAAAAAACATATATCGTAACAGATGATTGTGTGTATGCATCTGGTATATCACTAAAAAAACTTTGAAAAAACGTATTGATGAGTTTTACTCAATTTTGAAGAATAAGTAATTAGCAATATATAGCTTTCAAGTTATTAGCAATATATAGTATAATAATGAGATAAACTATAACCGTAGACGTGTTGTGCATAAGCATATTGCGGTTTATGTCGTTAGGAGGAGTTTGTTTAATGGCTGAAGAAAATTATGGCGCTCAGAATATACAGGTTCTTGAGGGTCTAGACGCGGTGCGTAAACGCCCGGGGATGTACATTGGTAGTACGTCTGTGCGTGGTTTGCATCACCTCGTTTATGAAGTTGTAGACAATTCAGTGGACGAAGCGCTCGCAGGTTATGCGACGCATATCGAAGTGTCCATTAATGAAGATAATAGTATTACCGTTGTAGATGATGGCCGTGGTATTCCAACAGGCATGCATGAATCTGGCATGTCCGCAGTGGAATTGGTATTAACTAAATTGCATGCAGGCGGTAAATTTGGTGGCGGCGGCTATAAGGTGTCCGGTGGCCTTCACGGCGTAGGGATTTCCGTTGTAAATGCATTGAGTGAATGGACTAAGGTTCAAGTTTCTCAAAATGGCATCATTCAAGAAATTTCCTTTGCTCGTGGCCATAAAACATCTGAATTGCATGAAATTGGCAAAGCTGAAGGCACCGGTACAACAGTTATTTTTAAAGCAGATCCAGAAATCTTTGAAACTACAGTGTTCAACTTTGATACATTGAAGTTCCGTTTACAAGAATTGGCGTTCCTTAACAAGGGCCTTCGCATTACATTGAGCGATTTGCGCCAAGAGGAACCTCGCATTGAAAGCTTCCATTACGAAGGTGGTTTAAGTTCTTTCATCACATTCTTGAACGAAAACAAGGAAGTTGTTAACCCAACTGTTATCAACATTGAAAATACAAAGGATGATGTAGTTGTTGACGTTGCATTGCAATATAATGATAGTTACAGCGAAAACTTGTTGTCCTTCGTAAATAACATCAATACCGTTGATGGTGGTACACATTTATCTGGCTTCCGTGCCGCATTGACGCGTACACTCAATGATTATGGCCGTAAATCTGGTCTTATCAAGGAAAATGAAAGCAATCTTTCCGGTGAGGATGTACGTGAAGGTTTGACTGCTGTTATTTCTGTGAAAGTATTAGAACCACAGTTTGAAGGTCAAACTAAAACTAAGCTTGGCAATAGCGAAGTAAAAGGTATTACTGACGTTATCGTGTCCGAAGGTCTTAAAACATTCTTCGAAGAACATCCACAAGATGCAAAGAAGATCATCGAAAAAGCAACGATGGCGAGCCGTGCTCGTGAGGCTGCTCGTAAGGCCCGTGATTTGACACGTCGAAAGAACGCGTTAGAGGTATCTAGCCTTCCTGGTAAATTGGCGGACTGCTCCGAAAAAGATACATCTATGACTGAAATTTATCTAGTCGAAGGTGATTCTGCGGGTGGTTCTGCAAAACAAGGTCGTGACCGTCGTTACCAAGCGATTTTGCCATTGCGTGGTAAAATCCTAAACGTAGAAAAGGCACGCCTTGATAAGATTTTGGCGAATAACGAAATTCGTTCCATGATTACCGCTTTCGGTACTGGCATTGGGGAAGAATTCGATATTACTAAATCCCGTTATAATAAAATTATTATCATGACAGATGCGGACGTTGATGGCGCTCACATCCGTACATTGCTTCTCACATTCTTCTATCGATACATGAAACCTTTGGTAGAGGAAGGACATATTTATATTGCTCAACCGCCTTTATACCAAATTAAAAAAAGGCAAATCCCATTGGTATGTATACTCTGATGCAGAGCTCACAGCAAAAACTTGATGAAGTAGGCCGCGATGGTATTACAATTCAACGATATAAAGGTTTGGGTGAAATGAATCCTGAACAATTGTGGGAGACAACAATGAACCCTGAAAAATCGTACAATTTTACAAGTTAGCTTAGAAGATTCTATCGAAGCTGATAAAAATCTTTACCGTACTTATGGGTGATAAGGTTGAACCTCGTCGTAAATTTATTGAAGATAACGCAAAAATATGTGCGTAATCTAGACTTATAAGAGGTGCACCATGGCTGATAATCAACATAATAACGTAGAGTTTACGTCCAACAAAGATCAACATCTAAAACGTACCCTGAAAGCGCGTCATATGAATATGATTGCTCTAGGTGGTGCTATCGGTACTGGCTTATTTGTAGCTGGTGGTGAAGTAGTAAGTACTGCAGGCCCTGGTGGTGCTCTCGTAGCTTACGGCCTCATTGGCCTCATGGTGTATTTCCTCATGACATCTCTTGGGGAAATGGCTACTTACTTGCCGATTCCTGGTTCCTTCGGGACTTATGCAAAACGCTATGTAGACCCTGCCTTTGGTTTTGCCTTAGGTTGGAACTACTGGTTTAACTGGGCTATTACATTGGCTGCCGAAGTACTGGCAGGGGCGCTGATCATGAAATATTGGTTTCCTGATGTGCCGGCCATCGTCTGGTCCGCTTTATTCTTATTAATTCTATTTGGACTCAACTATTTGTCCACTCGTTCCTTTGGTGAAAGTGAATACGTATTCTCATCCATCAAGGTAATTACAGTTTTTGTATTCCTATTCTGTGGTTCAATGCTTATCCTAGGCATTGGCGGTACATCTCCAGGATTTGTAAACTGGACAACAGGTGATGCTCCATTTGTAGGTGGATGGGAATCCATCCTTGCTATCTTCATGGTAGCTGGTTTCTCCTTCCAAGGTACTGAGCTTATCGGCGTAGCCGCTGGGGAAGCAGAAGACCCTGAAAAGAACGTGCCAAAAGCGATTAACTCCATCTTCTGGCGCATCCTATTGTTCTATATTGGGGCTTTCACAGTAATCGGTTTCCTCATTCCTTACACTGATCCAAATCTATTGAATTCTAGCATTGAAAACGTATCCATTTCTCCATTTACACTCGTATTTGACCGTTTTGGATTCGCTTTTGCCGCTAGCTTTATCAATGCTATTATCTTAACAGCTGTATTGAGTGCTGGTAACTCCGGCTTGTATTCTTCAACTCGTATGCTTTACGCATTGGCTAAAGAAGGTCAAGCGCCACAAATTTTCGCTAAACTTAATAAACGTGGTGTTCCAGTTCCTGCATTGGTAGTAACTACAGCCATCGGTTTATTTGCATTCCTTACAAGCTTCATCGGCGAAGGTACTGCATACACTTGGATTGTTAATATCTCTGGCCTCTGTGGCTTCATCGCATGGGTTGGTATTGCAGTTTCTCACTATCGTTTCCGCCGTGCATTCATTGCACAAGGTAGAGATCTTAGTGAATTGCCTTACAAAGCGTGGTTATTCCCAATTGGCCCAATCTTGGCGTTAATTCTATGTATCTTCATCATTGCTGGTCAAACTACTCCGCTTTCACAGGCGATACAATCGACTGGTACGGCGTATCCGTTGCTTACATCGGATTGCCAATCTTCTTCGCTGTATACTTCGGTTACAAATGGATTAATAAAACTAAATTAGTTCCATTGAAAGAAGTAAACTTAGATCGCGATTTTGATAAATAAAAACGTAATACAATTAGACCTATTCATTATGAAAGTAGTGAATAGGTCTTTTTTTGTACATGCAGTATTAGATAATTGTTTTATATGAAAGCTATCATTATAAGATTGTTTTTCTATAAAAGTCTTGCTATAATGAATCAAAATATATTGTAGTCAATTAGAGAGGATACAATTATGATTATTACTACAACTATGCATGTTGAAAACAAACCTGTACAAGAGTACAAAGGTATCGTATTTGGTGAGGTCGTAGAAGGCCGTAATTTTGTAAAAGATTTCATGTCTGGTATTCGTGACATTGTTGGTGGCCGCAGCGGTAGCTATGAAGATTCACTAATGAATGCACGCCAAGCAGCAATCGATGAAATGGCAAAACGAGCTAGCAAAATCGGCGCTAATGCCGTTATTGGCGTATCATTCCAATACAGCACCGTAGGGGCACAAAATGGCATGCTTATGGTGACATGTAATGGTACGGCCGTTGTAATTTAATAAGAATTCATAGATGGGACCACTTGTTTCATTCCACCGGCCGGGTCTGACTCCGGCCTACGGCCTCCGCAGGGCCAAAGTCATGAAACAAGTGGTCCCATCTATTTTCTATTAAATACAACAGTCTGGATTAGAAAAAGAAAAAGTCGTTCGGAAACACTACTTATTCTATTTTGCTTAAAATTTCCATCGGCCGGGTTTGAGTGAGAAGGGCCATAAGTAGGGTATGAGGTAGCAGATTTTGTGATCTGCTACCTTTTAGTATGTAATAAAGTATCTCTTAAGAAATAGAATAGGCGTGTACTATTTCAAAATAGGTGTATATAAGATTCTATGATTGATTTATAGGTGACTAATAATCACCTATGCTCCTATTAATCACCCTTGACTCTATTAGTAACATCACATAGCTAGATTTTTATATGATAGACTTGCTATAATTAATCAATAGTTTAGTTCGTATCAAAATAATTATGTTAGGAGGTATATTATGGCAACATCAAGTTTTTTTACGCCATTGGTTGTAAAAACCTGAGGACGAAGATGCTATGATTAAAGTTTTTGAATCAAAAGAAAAAGTAAAATGGAAAACCAATAAAAATTATAAATTTTTAAATGATAATGAAGTAAAGTCATTGGTTGAGAAAATGCGGAGGAATAATTAAATGGAACATGATGTTGTACCATTAAATTCTTATTTAACTTATGCTAATGAATCAGAAATTAAACATTTTATGAGTACATTTTCATGTCCTGTAAATAATGATATTGAAATATTTCTTAAAGAGAAATCAATAAAAATTTGAACAAAAAAATTTTTTTCTAGAACATATTTAATTATACATAATACTTATACAGAACAATTACTTTTTAGGATATTTTTACACTAGCTTTGAAAGTACTAAATTTAGATTCTAGTGTATCAAATAAATTAAAAAAATAGTATCTGGATATTCTAATAAAAAAAGAAACTACTGTTTATCTAATTGGGCAAATAGGTAAAAAAACTTTAATATTAATCATAATCAGATTAATGGAGATGATTTAATGTGTTATGCACTAGAGGCCATTATAAATGCTAGTAATATTGTAGGAGGTAGAGCTATTGCCATTGAGTGTAAAGATATAGATTCATTAACTCAATTTTATAAGAAATTTGGTTTTGAATTACTTACAAATACTCAATATAATGAATTACAAACCTATGTATTGAATATAGATAAATTAAATTGATTATATTTTTTTATGTGATATAAAAAAACAGCAGGGCCGCCACCCTGCTGTTTTTTTGTTGCGTGAATACATTGCAACTTACTTATTTCCCTTGTCAAAGATATATTAATACTATCAGAATTAGTAGTCAATCAATTGTTAGGTATAATACATATCTATTATTTATTTTACCTTATACCATGTTGCATACATAACTGGTAGTATAATGAGTGTGAGTACCGTTGCCACGAGTAGGCCGCCACTAAAGGCGATGGCTAGTGGGCTCCAGAATACGGATCCCATGAGGGGTATCATACCAAGGATGGCTGCGATAGCGGTTAGCATAATTGGTCTAAACCGTAATGTAGCCGAGTTGATGATGGCTTCTCGTGGAGATTGGCCTTCAGCACGGTGGATTTCGATTTGGTCCAACAAGATGATGGAGTTACGAATGATCATGCCAGAGAGGGCGATAACACCGAGAATGGCCATAAATCCAAGTGGTGTACGTGTAATGTTTAGGGCTAGTACAACACCGATGAGTCCTAGAGGAGCCGTGAATAAGGCCATGAGCATGAGTGCAATTTTCTTCAATTGGAACATGAGAATGGTCATAATCACAAAGAGCATGATAGGAATTGGGACGAGTAGTTTTTTAACGGCTGTAACGCTCTTTTCAGCAGCACCATCGAGCTCGATAGTATATCCAGTTGGCAAGTTTTGACGATATTCTTCAAGGTTCTTGTAGATTTCTTTCGTCTTAGCATTGCCAAGTACGCCAGGGCCAACATTAGCATGGATGCTGATGGTCGGCATCATGTTGCGGTGCCAGATAATCCCTTCCTCTTGGGTCATAGAAATCGTGGCAATTTGGCTGAGCGGTACATAGGAACCATTGCCTGTTTGGATTGGTAGTGATGAAAGTGCCGCTAGATTGTGGTTTTCATTGCCACCTAATTTGAAAGTAACAGGAATTGTTTGGTTCCCTTCGTAATATTCACCTGCTTTTGTACCCGTTAACAAGCTTTGTAAATGAAGTGATACAGCATAGCTATTGATGCCAAGCATACGAGCCTTATCTGGATCGATATGAACTTGTGCAACAGGCTCTGTATCCGGCCAGTCAAAGGCGATATTTTGTAAGTCCTTATCTTGCTGCATCATGGCTTTCACATCATTAGCAATCGTTTTTACCTCAGATGCATTAGGTCCCGATACACGAAGCATAACAGGATATTTAGACGGAGGTCCAATTTGAACGAATTGCATATTGATGAGGGCAGATGGATATTGATTGTTTAACTGATCTTGTAAATCCTTGAACAATGCATCACGATCCTTTAAGGACTTTGTGACGATGATGGTTTGCATGAAATTAGCACGTGGTAATTCCGGTTCTAAGGTCAATACAAACCGCGGCGATCCTTCACCTACATAGGTTGTGTAATGATCGATATGCTCATTGTCCTTTAACAAAGCATCCAATAATTTAGCTTGGCTTTGTGTATAATCGATGGATGAGCTTTGAGGAAATTGCATAGATACAATGATTTCATTCCGCGTTGATGATGGGAAATTCCTGTTTGATGAGCGGAAATGATAGGAGGGACAATATGAAAGCCCCTAATGTTAGGAGTAATATGGCCTTATGATGACTTAGTGCCCAGTGAAGGAGGCTTTCAAAACGAGCATAAAAAACCGTTTTCAAACGATGCATGATATGATCGCGACGAGTCCACTTGGATTCGGGTTTTTCAGCCTTGTTTTCGATGATTTTATAGCCCAGTACAGGACTGACCAGAACAGATGCAATCCAAGATAGGACGAGGGCCAAGAACACAACGATGGACAAGGATTTAGTAAATTCTGCAACCATGCCCTCTGCCAAGGCGAGAGGCAAGAAACCAGCACAGGTAATGAGCGTGCCGGACAGCATCGGAAAGGCTGTAGATTCATAAGCAAAGGTGGCTGCACGCCAATGGTTAAAGCCTTCTTCAAGCTTAACGCTCATCATTTCTACAACGATGATGGCGTCATCTACGAGGAGGCCCAGTGACAAGATGAGGGCACCAAGGCTAACTTTATGTAGATAAATGCCGTTTTCGTACATCAACACAAAGACAGTGGATACAACGACAGGAATGGTGAGCGCCACCACAACACCGGTACGAATGCCAAGGGACGCAAAGCTTACGAGCAATACGATGGCGATGGCTTCGAATAGAGATTGTGAGAAATCACCGATGGATTCCTTAACGATGTGCGGCTGATTCGATACTTGATCGAGGTTTAAACCAGCGGGAATCGTCGTTTTAAATTCCTTTAGTTTATTATCGATAGCCTCGCCAAATTCGATATTATTTGCACCAGCATCCATGGAAATAGCGATGCCGATAGCAGGCTTGCCTTCGTAGTAAAATTGAGGACTAGATGGGTCCTTATAGGTCATTGTTACATCCGCTACATCGCCAAGTCGTACGATTTGATTGTTGATGCGGGCTGGCATATTTTTGACAGCATCGATGCTATCGAATACACCATTCACACGGATATATACATTGTTCGTATCGGTGTTAACCATACCAGCTGGCACCATGGCGCTTTGCTGTTTGAGCGCGTTTAACACTTGTTGAACCGTTACCTTATAGGAGGCCAATTTATCCTTATTAATAGTTATATCAAGGGACTTTTCTTGCACTCCAATAAGGGTAATCTTTTTTACATTTGGAACGGATAACAATTGTCGTTTTAAATTTTCCGCTTGTTGCCGTTTTTCTTCGTAACTAAATTCGTCACCTGAAAGGGCATAAATCGTGCCGTATACATCGTCGAATCGATCGTTGATAGCTGGACCTTGAACGCCAGATGGTAAGGATTTCCACTCATCATTGATAATGTTACGTGCTTCTTCCCAGGCGGGACGAATTTTACTTGATGGCAAATCTTCTTTTAGATTGATGTATATAACAGATTTACTGCCATCTGTGAAAGACTTAGTATAATCTACACCCGGAAGATCCCGTAGTCGTTCCTCCAGTTTATCCGTTACTGATCAGACATCTCTTGCGGTGATGCGCCTGGCCAAGAAACGCCGACCACCATGGTACGCATCGTAAAGTCTGGATCTTCCATGCGTCCCATATGGGTGAACGAGAATATACCAAAGGTGAGGAGTACGGCGATGAAGTAATAGATAATAGATTTGTGGCGTAACGCCCAATCGGCTAAGTTAAAGTTCTTCATTCATGCACCGCCGTCCCTTCTTGTAATTGTTGGGTGCCTGCGGTGATAACGATATCTCCTTTAGCGAGGCCACTTTTAACGATAACCGAATTATTACCGAAATCGCCCGTTTGAATTGGTACGAGATGTGCTTTTTTATCTCGAATGATATAGACCGCATTATTACCTTGTTTGTCTTTCACCAAAGCTGTCAATGGAATAGAAATATCCGTTGTCTCTACTTGATTGATGACCGCGTTGATGGTCATGCCAAGCTGTACCTCTTTTGGTGGATTTTGTAAGGCAATTTACCGTATAGGTCCGTGCAATTGGATCTGGTACTGGTGAAATTTCTCGGATAATCCCTTGTACTTTCACATCAGGTAAAGCCCAGAAACTGATGGTAGCAGTACTACCTATGCGAATCTTACTCATTTCTTGTTCAGGCAACGAAATAACCGCCTCTGGTTCATGGCCAGCCGCCAAGGTGCCTACTGGTTGACCAGCGGAGACCACTTGACCGACCTCGAGATTAAGCGCCGTTATGAGGCCACTATCTGGAGCAACAAGAGTAGTATAACTATTTTGATTATTGCTCAAATTGAGACCTGCTTGAGCCTGTTGTAACTGAGCCTTGGCAGCATTCAATTGATTTTCTGCTTGATCTAGCTGTAATTTACTAACCGCATTTTGTTCATATAAAGTACGGAATCGTTCCGCATTCGTATTGGCTAGCTCATATGCCGATTGAGCTGCCGTAACGGCTCCTTGTGCATTTTGTACTTGACTAGCCGTGTCGGCCCCATTAATTTGGGCGATAACTTGACCTGCTTGAACAGGGGAACCTACACTGACGAATTTATTAATAATACGGCCACCAACTTGGAATGCTAAATTTGTTTCCGTTTTATTATGGATTGTTCCCGAATACCCAGCACTCGTTGTGCCAGCCTCCTCGCCAATCGTAATCGTCCGTACTTTGAGACTCGTATCATGATCTTCTTGATTCGAACCACAACCGCCGATGACTAGTGCACTCATCAGTAGCGCCGTGGTCAATCCTAATACACTACGATTCATAATTCTCTCCTTCACACACATTATAGAGATTATTGTGAAAGCAATAACTACTATGAAATATATATTTTATACAATTAAATAATACTATATATTAAACAAAAATTCTATATGTATATTAATCGCTGATTGTAAAATCAAGTTGAACAAGTAACACAAAAAGTCCATACGGCTCTCTCCCTTTGGTAGAATGTAAGTGCCTAAACTTCATTCACAAGGAGAAAATCCCTATGGACCACTTACATTATACCGCAAATGAGCACAGAAAAGGACAACATCTTACATTTGAGTGCCGTGTTTTGATTCAGACTCGACTCAAAGATGGATGGAGTCCTAACAGGATTGCCAAGGAAATTGGCTGCGCACCGAATACCGTTCGAAATGAGATCAAGCGCGGAACTGTGTCATTATACAAAGGAAATATCCTCCGTTACAAAGCCACTGCTGGCCAAGATACTTATGAGCGAAATCGCCAGTCATGCTGCCGACACTATGACTTTTTTTCGAGAAATCTAACTTCATCTCTTTTTGTAGAGCAGAAGTTCTTCGAAGAAGGATGGTCACTTGATGCTTGTGTAGGCCGTGCCTTGGAAGATGAATTATTCACCAGAGATCAGATTGTCTGTACAAAAAAACACTTTATGGTTACATTGATCTCGGACTTCTTAGAATCAAGAATATCGATCTTCCGGAAAAAAACTTCGCAGGTCACCTAAAAAAACACAGGTTCATAAAAAAACAAGAGAATTCTCGGTCGGAGCATTGAGGAGCGACCGGCATCTATAAATGACCGTAAGGAGTTTGGACATTGGGAAGCAGATCTTGTTATCGGCTCAAAAAATAATACCGACGATGCCCTACTGACCATGATTGAGAGAAAGACCAGGGAGTACTGGATGATTCGCATCCCCGGTCGTGACCCGAACGGCGTCATGAATGCTCTGTCAATAATTCATTCTCAATTTGAGGAACACTGGGATGATGTCTTTAAGACAATCACCACAGACAATGGTTCCGAGTTTTCGACACTGTCTGATTTAGAGACTCTGAGTAAAACACTGGTCTATTTTGCCCATCCCTACACATCCTGCGAGAAAGGATCTGTGGAGCGCCATAACGGATTAATTCGCAGGTTTATTCCAAAAGGAAAACGAATCGACAGCTATTCCGATGAGCAGATAGCTCAGGTCGAACTCTGGTGTAATGGGTTGCCGCGGAAGCTTCTCGGATACCGAACACCGGATGAACTCTTTGAGGCTGAACTGGACAGGATTTATTCTTGTGCGACATGATGGACTATTTAGCTGGTAATGTTCAACTTGTTATTGCAATTTTGATATGTATATTAATTATATTAGAAAATATATATGTTTTCTAAATTTAGTAACTGCGAGGCACCTTCCTAAAACCTCCAGCTACCTTAACGGTCTGCGCCTGATGGCTTGACCTAGTAAAGTCGGTTTTAGAAAGGTGCCTCTTCGTTAAAAAATATCATAAACCAGAGCCTATACAAACATATATATTTTCTAATAATTGGAGAGAGGGGACCTTCGGGGAGAAATTTAGGTTATAATAGTTTTGATAAAGGTTGGTGGAATTATGAAACAAGAAAAAGACAGAGAAGTATATAATCAAAAAACATTAGAAGCTATGAAAGAAGCAAAGAAAATAGCAAGAGATTTGAAATACCCTAGTTATAAAACGTTAGAAGAACTAAAAAGAGCTTTAGATGATTAAGTTAACCAAGTTGTGCAACAAACGTAGAATAGAAGATGAGAGAACCCCTCTTGAAAACGACTTCGGGCTCCGCGTAGCGCAGTAGCGTGTCGGCTTTCAAGAGGGGTTCTCTCATCCATTTTTATTCTTCTGTTTGTTCCACAACTGGTTCAACATAACTAACCAAAATTTTGTCGATTCTCGTATTATCCATGTCTACGATTTCAAAGGTGTATCCTTCCCAATAGGTTTTGTCTGTTTCTCGTGGGATTCTACCGAATAGTAGGTTCATGAGACCGCCTAATGTTTTGTATAGATCATCTTCTTCGCGAGGAAGTTCTTTGTCGATGTGAAAGAATTCTTTAAATTCGTCTATGTTGAGTAGACCATCTACAAGCCATGTTCCGTCACCGCGTTCGATGATACGGTTTTCTTCTTCTTGGCGTTCATCTTCACCAGATGGCATGAGGCCTACGATTTCTTCCATGATGTCATGTAATGTTACGAGGCCACTAAAGCCACCGTATTCATCGAGGACGATGGTTTCGTGAACGCCTTCATTACGCAATGTATTGAGCAATTTCATAAGAGAAATGCTTTCAGGTACAAGCAATGGTTCTGTCATACAGGAACGGATGACGTGGTGAAGGGGGCTTTCACCCTGCAAACATTCAACCATAACATCTGTTACGTTAATCATACCCTGCAATTCATCGAGGGAATCTTCACCTACAGGAATGCGATAATGGTTTGCCGTTTTAAGAACCTCCATGATTTCATCTTCAGAAGCGTTTAAATCAATCCATTTAAGCTGCGTCCGCGGTGTCATGACGTCAGATGCGTCCATGTCGGCTAGGTGAAAGATATTTTCTACGAGGATAGGTTCTTCTTCTTCGTAAGCACCCATGGCTACGCCTTCGGTGAGCATTTTGTTGATTTCAGACTCTGTTACAGGAGCTTCTTCTTTAATAGTAACGCCTAATAATTTTAATAAAAATTCTGTAGAAACACCGAGGAAGCTAACGATTGGTTTTAATGCTACTGATAGCCAGTAAATTGGTTTTGCCACCACTACTGCGATACTTTCAGGACTATTTAAAGCCAAGCGTTTTGGCACAAGTTCACCAATAACGAGGGATAAATAGGTAATAATCGCAACGATGATAAATGAGCTAAGAGATGTGGCATACGGTTCAATACTTGGAACATGAGCTACTAAAAATTCTTCTAATGGAGCGGAAAAGGTTGCACCAGAATACAAACCTGTTAAAATACCAACGAGGGTAATACCAATTTGAATGGTAGAAAACATATTATTAGGATTTTCTGCTAATTCAAAGGCTTTTTTAGCTCGTTCATTACCTGCTTCACCCATCTCTTCGAGACGGCGTTTTTTAGCATTAACAATGGCTAACTCTGTCATGGAAAATAAGCCATTGGCGATGATTAATACTATAATAATTATAAAATCTAAGGTCAGATCACTGTCCATGTAAGTAAATACTCCTTTTTATGAGATATAATTCTGCACATGAGAAAAATTGAAATATTACTCTTTAGTATACCATATTAGCAGCAATAAATGTTTGTATACAAGAAAAGCACCCTATATATAAGGGTACTTTTGGTATATACTATAGGTGTTACTGCCCTAGACTGGTAACAGAAAGGGGGTGCAACATTTTGACAGACGTTTTAACTTCCTTAATAGTGTCTATCATAGCAGGTGTAACCTGTCACTACATCTGCAAGTGGCTAGATAGATACTTTCGTCAGTAACTAGCACAGAAAAAGCAGGGCGGCAACCCTGCTTTTTCATTTTTGCGTGCAACATATTGAACGCATTAACTTCCTTGTCATATATTATGATACATGATTATCTAACATTTGTAAATGATGTTATCTATGTATACAATGATTGATAAGAACCATAATGTACATGTATATAAGCGATAGGGAGAAGAATACGATGACAAGCGAACAGGAATGGGAACAAGTATTACAAATTAAAACAGCAGGTCGTGATGATAGTCGTTCGGATGCAGAGCATCATCCATATGAGCCAACAGATTATTGCGTTCTTGAGCGCCTTGCAAATAGCGGTTATATTACGAAACAAAATACCCTCATCGATTACGGTAGTGGCAAGGGGCGCGTTAGCATATTTATGGCTAATCAGACTAGGTGCCATTCCATTGGTATCGAATACGATGAACGTTTGTATGAACGGGCCATCGTAAATGGTGAAAGCCCAGCTGCCAAGAACCGCATATCTTTTGTCCTTGGCGATGCTGCTACCTATATATTGCCAGACAATGCAGATCGATGCTTTTTCTTTAATCCCTTTGCACTTCACACCATTAAACGCGTATTAGGTAATATATTTGATTCTTTATATCATCATCCAAGAGAAATTCTACTATTCTTCTACTATGTTAACGAAGAAGTAGAAAACTTCCTAAATAACCACGTACGCCTAGAAGCAGTAGAACCTATACAGTGCGGTGATTTATTTCAAGAACATGATGAAAAAGAACGAATATTGGTATATAGAGTGAATGTGTTTTAGTACTTTCACTAAAACACGCAGAAAATCCGCGTATTTTCTGATATAATAATAGATTAGAGAGTATAAAAATTTATTTTCTATTCACCATGGTATGTATTGATTCGTAATGATTAATCGTAGTGATTAGGGCTGAGTATATACCATAAAGGAGGAACGTATGGAACGCGTGTCAGCAAGTCTTATTGAAGAAATTCGCAGTGCCTTAGTAGAGCGTTATAATCGTGATCAAGAAATTCAGCAAATGATTGAAGAAATCGGTGCTGAAGAAGGTCTTAACGAAAAAGAATTGTCTATTATTCATCAGGCTTATTTAGAGGTTAAGGAACGTATGCAATATACGGCAAATTTGATAGAATTGTGGAATCAAATTGAGGTCGTTCAGGACCGCATGAGCATGCTTAATTCTTATGAAAGCTTGGAACGCGATTTGTTTGGCGATGTTCTTTCCTTTGATAAACTGATGGGTTACGGTGCATTAAATCAAGATAACTTAGATTATACGATGGAGCAAATTAAATTACATGATATAGATCATGACCTCGAAGATATCGACCTTTCTAAGGAATATCCTATAGATAATCAAGATGCTGTTTATTTTAATGAGCATTCAGCCAATAAGAAACAACATCTAGTCGTAATGACGTCAATGATGATGACTTTGATGACGAAGAGGACAATTTTGATGATGAAAGCTTATTAGACAGAGATATACGTACGTCTTTAGATCCTTATGATATGGTAAATTCCTTGTTGTATTCCAAACAATCCATGAGCGATAAGGATAAAACTAAACAACAAAAAGAAATCGACAAGCTTATCAAGAAACAACTGAAACGCGTAGAAGAAGAATGGGCGAAGCTTTCAGGTAAAAAGGATAAAAAAGATAAGAAAAAGAAAGATAAAGATAAAGATAAAAAAAAGGACAAAAAAGACAAGCAGTTCAAGGTAGATTTTGAATTTGTAAAAGAATCTAAGAAGTCCAAGAAGGACAACGAGTCCAAAAAGAGCAAGAAGGATAAGGATTCTAAAAAATCTAAGAAAGACAAGGATGCTAAGAAGGATAAAAAGGCTAAGAATTTAGAAAAAGCCTTGAAGAAGGAGTCCAAAAAGTCCACAAAAAAGGACTAACCGTAGATTTCATAAATAACCACGGCCAGAAAACTACGAATAAGGGCTGTGGAAAATGCAAGCGGTGTAAGGGGCCGAGTTGCAAGAAGTATTCACGTGTATAACTTGATGGCACATATGATACGTGTAAATAGGGGTATACATTTGTATTTTGAATAAATTGTAGGGCTGGTGTATAAATTGGAACATGGTATGTATCGATGGTTGAACTGGATAAAAGGCATTCAACAGGAATTAAAGGCATTTTTGTTCTTTTCTATCTTGTTTACGCTTTTTAGAATCGTATTTTTAATTATATTTCAATCTCAATTAGATACGACTACAATGGACAGTATTTTAATGTCTTTATGGCTTGGTTTTCGGTTGAGTTTGAAGACCGTTGGATCGATTGTCCTTGTAAGTTTGCTATTTGCTACATTGCCATCTATAGTGTGGCCGAAATGGAAGGCTCAAGGTGTGCGCAAGGTTTGGTATGGATTTGTTACCATCTTCTTTACATTGCTCTTTATGGGGCGTATCCCGTTTTATACCATATTTAACTCCTCTTACAATGCGATGCTTATCAATGGCAAACATGACGATATTCATGCCATTATCAATACGGCTATCAATGAATATCATGGTATACCATATTTAATTGGTGGCATTGCGCTTAGTATTGTTTTCAGTTGGCTTTTAGTGAAAGTACTAAATACCAACACATATGAATGGGCACCTAATACTAAGCGTAATAAGTGGATCACTGGTATTCTAAGTTTTGTTGGATTTGGTGTACTATTCGTATTTTTCCGCTTTGGTGGGGCTTTTGGGTACACGAATTCCATTAACTGGGAAAGCGCAGCACGTCTTAATTCTAATCTGTTAAATGAAACGATTTTGGATGATGCACAAGCATTATACCGTGTGAAATCCATTGCGAAACGTACTTCAGAATTAGAGGATATTCATTTAACGCCTGCTGAGTTACATGAAAAAATACAATCCATTGGCGGTAATCCTAATAGTACACGATTTGATGAAGCTTTCACAAACGATAACAACAGAGCGGTTACAACAACAACCGCAATCTATTAATATCATTCTCGGTGAATCCTATGGCTTATGGCCATTCCTTGCTGAATTCAACGAACCTGGTGCGTATCTTGTAGAGCAAGGTCGTAAGTACGCGGCTAGTCCACAGGCGATGGGTACGCAAATGGCCTTGGCTCAAGGAACAGGTACGATGCCTGCCATTATTGGTTTATTAACAGGAATGCCGGATACGGGGATGTATCCAAACTATAGCGTAGGTATGTTACAAGAACCGTATGGCTTCGGTATTGGACCGGTTATGAAAAAACTAGGTTATAAGACCGTATTTTGGTATGGTGGTTTTAGTACTTGGCAAAATGTTAAGAACTTTGCCTTAGAACAAGGTTTTGATGAATTCCACGATGCATCTGAAATGCCGAGCAACGAAACAAATGCTTGGGGCGTAGCCGATGGAGATATGTTCAAGGCTATCAGTACATACATGGACAAACATCGTGGCGAAAAGATCATCAATGTCATCATGACTACGTCGAATCATCCTCCATATAGTGTGAATGTGACGAAGGAAGGCTATGATGCGGATAAGGTTCGTAAGAACTTGCCAGATTCCATTGCCAATACGGATAAACAAATCAATGAAATGGGCCACATATGGTATGCAGACCATGTGATGGGTGAATTTATTAGCAAAGAGGAACAATCTGATCCAACTTCATTATTTGTTATCACCGGTGACCATAGCGAACGCTTTACCTTTGCTCGTGAACAAAGTGCTAATGTGTTCTCTACGATTCCAATTATTTTCTATGGACAAGGCATCAAAAAAGAATGGCTTTCACAAGATGCATTCGGTATGAGTATTCAAATCATTCCGACCTTGGCGGAACTTGTAGGACGTACAGGGCAAACCTATGAGGCTATGGTACCGAGTCTATTTAATCAAGGTCCGTTCGTATTTAATCACCGTTTGTGGATGGATACAAATGGTATTTATTTAGAAAATGAGCAAATGCCGCAAGATTATGCGAATTATATGAAAACCATGCGAGAATTAACGGCTTGGCGGTTAAAACATGGGGATAGTATTAATCAATAGGGGATATTATGAATATAGTTGTTATTTCAGATAAGAATAATGAAGCACGTAGAGAGAATGCTACACAAGAGTTTAAGAAACATAATGTAGAGTTTCGATTCTTTGATGCTGTTATGGCGAATAGAATGTCTAAAGAAGAATTAGATACCAAAGCTATTAAAGATACATTCTTATCGCCTAGTGAAATTGGTTGTGCCTTAAGTCATTGTGGTGTATACGATGAATTCCTTAACTCTGATGAAAAAAGTATCATGATTTGTGAAGATGATATTTATTTTACAGAGGATTTTAATTATGATTCATTGCTACAAATAAAAGAATTTAGAAGAAATAGATGAACCTCGTTTAGTAGTTTTACAAAAGAGTATTTATCATCATAAACATATACGCAGTGTAGGGAATAATGTAAATCTATATTCAACACGAAATGCATTTTGTACGCATGGATATATGATTAATAGAGCTGGAGCCGAAAATATTAAAAACTTACAAACTCCTGTAAAATTTGAAATTGATGCTTTTTAAATTTTATTATTGGTTAAATGCATGTAAATTATATTGTTTAGATAAAGATTTAATATTACAGATAAGTGAAGATATAGTTCCATCTACTGTAGAAAAACTATGGAAAGCAGATCGTAAATCTAAAAAAGATGCGTCATATAAACTGATATATAATCAATTATCTATAAAAGGTAAATTAATAAGTCAGTATAGAAGATTAGATAAAGCTATTCATAAACCATTTGAATCATTAGATTATTAATTATATAAGATAATATATAGCGCTGATTGTAAAATCAAGTTGAACAAGTAACACAAAAAGTCCATACGGCTCTCTCCCTTTGGTAGAATGTAAGTGCCTAAACTTCATTCACAAGGAGAAAATCCCTATGGACCACTTACATTATACCGCAAATGAGCACAGAAAAGGACAACATCTTACATTTGAGTGCCGTGTTTTGATTCAGACTCGACTCAAAGATGGATGGAGTCCTAACAGGATTGCCAAGGAAATTGGCTGCGCACCGAATACCGTTCGAAATGAGATCAAGCGCGGAACTGTGTCATTATACAAAGGAAATATCCTCCGTTACAAAGCCACTGCTGGCCAAGATACTTATGAGCGAAATCGCCAGTCATGCTGCCGACACTATGACTTTTTCGAGAAATCTAACTTCATCTCTTTTGTAGAGCAGAAGTTCTTCGAAGAAGGATGGTCACTTGATGCTTGTGTAGGCCGTGCCTTGGAAGATGAATTATTCACCAGAGATCAGATTGTCTGTACAAAAACACTTTATGGTTACATTGATCTCGGACTTCTTAGAATCAAGAATATCGATCTTCCGGAAAAACTTCGCAGGTCACCTAAAAAAACACAGGTTCATAAAAACAAGAGAATTCTCGGTCGGAGCATTGAGGAGCGACCGGCATCTATAAATGACCGTAAGGAGTTTGGACATTGGGAAGCAGATCTTGTTATCGGCTCAAAAAATAATACCGACGATGCCCTACTGACCATGATTGAGAGAAAGACCAGGGAGTACTGGATGATTCGCATCCCCGGTCGTGACCCGAACGGCGTCATGAATGCTCTGTCAATAATTCATTCTCAATTTGAGGAACACTGGGATGATGTCTTTAAGACAATCACCACAGACAATGGTTCCGAGTTTTCGACACTGTCTGATTTAGAGACTCTGAGTAAAACACTGGTCTATTTTGCCCATCCCTACACATCCTGCGAGAAAGGATCTGTGGAGCGCCATAACGGATTAATTCGCAGGTTTATTCCAAAAGGAAAACGAATCGACAGCTATTCCGATGAGCAGATAGCTCAGGTCGAACTCTGGTGTAATGGGTTGCCGCGGAAGCTTCTCGGATACCGAACACCGGATGAACTCTTTGAGGCTGAACTGGACAGGATTTATTCTTGTGCGACATGATGGACTATTTAGCTGGTAATGTTCAACTTGTTATTGCAATTTTGAAAGATAATATATAGCAGTAACATGCATCTTTTTATTAAAGGGAAATATATGAATAATGTGACAGCGATTATCCTCGCTCGTAATGAAGAACAACATATAGAAGAGTGTATTAAGAGCATTCAATGTGCAAATGAAATACTTGTCATCGATGATGGTAGTACAGATCAAACTGTATCTTTAGCAGAACAATTGAGCGCTAAGGTTATACATCATGCACTGAATGGAGATTGGGCACAACAACGTCGATTTGGTATTAGTCAGTCTTCATGTGAGTGGATTTTATTTATTGATTCTGATGAACGGATATCGTCTGAATTAAATGATGAAATAAGACAAGTTGTACAACGTAGAGAGAAAAAAGCATATTGGTTATCTCGTCATAATATATTTCGTCACAACTCTGCAACTCATGGCTCTATGCGACCAGATAAGGTATTACGTTTGATGCCAAAAGAAGGGGCTACCGTAGAAGGTTTTGTACATGAAACTTTTATTAGCCCATTTCCACAAGAAACTTTAAAAGGAAAACTGTTTCATTATACCTATGATAACTGGACTCAGTATTTCAATAAATTTAACAAATATACATCGGTAGCAGCTGAGAAATACTATGAACAAGGAAAATATTGTTCTTTTTGGAAGGATATTATACTTCGCCCTCAATGGGCATTCTTCAAGATTTATATCTTGCAAAAAGGATTTCTTGATGGAAAGATAGGTTTTATTTTATCGTTGTATCATTATATGTATACTGTTACAAAATATGTAAAATTATATTACTTAAATAAATCAAATGGGAAATTGTAATTTACTTGTAAGTGATATTAAGGAGACATATGAGAATTTATAGTGAGAGAAAGCCATAATATATAATGAGCGAACAATTTTTTCTATCATTACAGCAAAATATAAAATTAATGATTTGGGTGCCTATTTTAAGCATTATATTTCGTTTGATTTATGCGTGTTTATAATCCATATTCTACTTGGACGGGGCGTTGGAAATCTGTACTTGGTGCATTGCGTTATGGATTTTGGTGGGGCATGGATTTTGATGCCTATGTATTTTTAGTCCCTTTAGTATTTGTTACTATTCCTGCACTATGGTTTGATACATATCATCAATATGAAGATATGGTGCGTCTCATTGGATTAACGATTTACTCTTGTGTAGTATATGCTGCCTTTGCAGGGAAGATGATATTTTACAAGCATTTTCACGATACGTATAACTATATGGTCCATTATGGTAAGCATGCAGAGAAACGAAACCTCATCGATGTATTTTTCAACCAAGATAGAGGTGCCCTAGTTTTACTAGGATTTATCCCAGTAGCAATTGTATCTTGGTATATGGGTAAATTGAGCTTATCTCTCCCATCCTTTTCTTATCCAGCAGCTTATTTAACAGATACATGGATGGTGGTAGGTTGGAACTTTTTCTTAGTATCCCTTTCTGTAATCGGTTTCTATTGGTTTCGTTATGGTGGTACTTTATCTCATGACGATAAGCCAGAATGGGATACGATTCCTACAGTTGTAAAAGAAGATATATTTTTTGCTCGTGCGACTGTACCTGATTTATGTGCATTGGAAACGGTTTATAAACATCCTCTACGCTCAGAATATACTACATCTGGGGAAGATATTAATCACGCTGTTAGTCGTGTTGTACCTAGTGAATATAAAGAGAATTGGCATGAGCTAGATAATCCGTTATATGCTTTCAAAAAAATTGCTAAAGGACCGAAGATTACGAAACCTAAGCATATTTTCTTTATTGTTGGTGAAAGTATCCCTCAGTGGTCCTTAGATGAAACACATAAAGCACTTAATATTTGTCCTGGGCTATGGAATTTTAAGAATCATCCACATACGTTGCAGATTCCTAATTTCTTGCCTGCTGGTAATGTGTCGAGACCATCTATTGTGAGTCTTATGAGTGGAATTTATGATGCGGGCTTAGAGGTCAATGAACGAGAAAGTTTGGACTGGATCCTTTCCTACATCTTTTGCACATCAAATGAAACGCTTAGGTTACCAAACCATCTACTGGTATGGCGGTAATGCATCTTATGGTAATTTTAATCACTTTGGTAAGGCCCAAGGCTTTGACCGTGTTGAAAGTGCATCCATATTCTGTGGACCTGATGCGCCGAAAACTTGGGTAGGTGTCTATGACCATGTATTTTTAGAGAACATTGAGCAACAAATCAAAGAAATTGATGAGCCTACATTCCATTTATTTATACAACCTCTAATCATGGACCTTATAAAATGGAGGATTCGTTACTCGACTATGACCCTAAAAAGGTTATGCCTGCTGTGGAGGAAGACTTACGTTCCAATTGGACTCGCAATAAGGAACTCGCTACATATCGTTATAGCGATAAGGCACTTTTTAGATTTGTTGAAGCTATGAAGGAAGCATACCCAGATAGTTTATTTGTCGTTACCGGTGATCATTCTAACCTATTTGGTTCTTTAAATAATACGTCGCTTATTCACCGTGATTATACATTACGTGATACCTTCTGTACGGTGGGATTATTACAACATCCTGAACTAGATAGTACGATGATTGCTACACAAAAAGGTACTCATATGAGCCTTATGCCAACAATTATTGAGGCCATTGCGCCAAAGGGATTTGAGTATTATTCTATTACTCCATCGTTATTTGAGGAGCAGCCTGAAACCTTAGTAACTCCTTATCAATGGATGACTGATACTATGATGGGTGATGTCCGTATGGATTATGGTGAAAGTAATGTGCCTTCAACTGAGCCTGTGGAACAAGTTCGACCTATCGATAATCATTCTGATGAAGCACGTGATTGGACTTTACTAACAACTTGGTTGATCAATCATGAAAAGATACTATTTTCTAAAAAGTAGATGAAAAATAAATACATATATGATTAAATATATATAGTTAATTACAATATATATTTTAAGGAGGGTATCTATGTCGATACTAAATGTAGTAGGCGCCAAAGTATGGGGCGGCGGAGAGCAATATGTATATGATATGTGCGACGAACTACATCGACGGCAGATACCCTCTTTTGTTTTAGTCGATACGTCTAATCAAGAGTTACAACAACGCTTTGCATCGGTGTCACAGGTATTGACCGCTAATCTCTATTTATGTAAAGGTTTTATCTCTTTCATCTATTGTCAAACAGATGAAACAACAGGGCATTACCGTTATTCAGTGCCATTCGGGTAAATATATCCTTTTATGCTTGGCTCTCAAACGTTTAACAGGGGCTAAACTTATCTTTTATAAACATAATGTGGTACACGCAAAAACCGATATGTACCACCGATGGATACAATCACAGGTGGATGCTTTTATTTGCGTATCTAAACAAGTATATGATGCACAGGTTATACCTACAATTTCTCATAAATATCATCTAGTTTATAATGGTATTAATACACATCGCTTTCCCACTATTGAAAGTAAACATAAAGAACCTAAGCAGTTTATTGTAGGATATGCGGGTCGTATTACAGAAAACAAGGGCATATATGAGTTATTAGAGGCTATTAAAATACTACATAGTGATAATAGTGATATTCGATTACGTATATGTGGTGATGGTATTCATGATGATATTCAAGAATTGCATCATTATATTATGCAATATGATATGAAAGAGTATGTAGAATATATTGGTTTTCAGCAAGATATGAATCGTTTTTATCGGTCTATCGATTGTCTAGTGGCTCCATCAAAAGTACGAGAAGCATTTGGCCTTGTATTATGTGAGGCTATGTATTGTAAAGTTCCTATTATAGCAAGTACATCAGGAGCACAGGGAGAAATTATTGAGAATGGCGTATCAGGTATTCTTATTGATGAGGTTAATAGTGAAGTAATTGCTAAGTCTATTCAAACGTTAATGCAGGATGATGTAATTCGCGTATCTATGGTAGATCAGGGTTATAAGCGTGTGGAATCTACTTTTACCATCTCCAAGATGGTAGATTCCATAGTAACGATAGTTCGTAATTTGAGGTGATAAGGTGTTACAGTATATACAAAATCAATGGGCAAAAGGTCGAAAAATATATGGTAAGCGTAGCTGGAGAGAAACTCGCCGCGTTGTATTACATACAGTTCGCTCCATCAGTCGCCGTCAGCAAATGAATCGATTAGAAAACTATTTTGCTAACTTTAAACCAGACCCAGAATTATTACATCGCCAAATTGGTTTATATGAATTAATGACTCGTATTTTCTTCTTTAAAGATTCTACGGCGGATGAGCGATTAGATGCCATCATCAATCATTTTGACTACATACAAAATGTATTCACCGATGAAGCGATTCAGTCTATGTACTCTGTAGATAAAGATAATTTCTTAGATGATGTGAGCCGTATTAAGCGTGGTCTTACAGTATGGCAATCAGAAGATCTTAATATGAAAGCTCAACTATATTACGGCGCAGGGCAACGCAAGGAAGGATTGTTAACATTATTATTAACCTTGGAATCACAAGGTGTATATCATGCTAATTTCCGATTTGGTAAAGGTCTTAGTGGGGAAAAAGCCATGTGGATTGGCACCATTCAGGGATATAAGGACGGTTTAGCCAATGCAAAAACAGCTACTAAAAAGATGTTTGGTTATCGTCCTAAAAACTTTATTATGTATTTGCTTAGATTGATTGCACAGCAATGTGGAGTAGAAACTATCTATGCAGTATCTGATGAAGGGTTTTATGCAAATACACATTTAGTACGCGGGCATCGTGCGAAAGTAGCAGAGCTAGATTCCTTGTGGCAAGAAAGCGGTGGAGAGCTTTCACAAGACCCAAGATTTTATATTGTTCCATTAGAGGAATACCGTAAACCGATTGAAGAAATTAAATCTCAAAAGCGTAGTCAATATAGAAAACGCTATGATTTATTAGATCAATATGCAGAGGAAGTACAAGAGAATTTAAAACTATATTTGAAATAGGGGAAATAGGGGATAGAGGAAAACATGAATAAGGGAGACATAGTAACTCAACGTCAATCTAACATTGAGTTACTACGAGTGATTAGTATGCTTATGGTGTTGTTGGGACACTATTATGTACTAAGTTATTTTGGAGATATTGATACTGTATCGTTTAATTTAGTTGGCATGCAGTTTTTAGGGGCATGGAGTAAGGTAGCCGTTGATATTTTTGTCATCATTACAGGCTATTTTCTCGTGAATCAAACGTTTAGATGGAAAAAGGTATTAAAACTACTATCTTGTACATATTTTTGGGGGATTATCGTATTACTATTGGGCTTTGCATTAGGGCTTTCAATAAAAACAGATTATATATATAAATCCTTATTCCCACTAACACCACTAAACTGGTTTGCTAGATCGTATTTATTACTATATATATCAATACCTTTATTTAATAAAATCATTAATAGTGTTAGTAAAGCTCGATTGGGGCAAATCATAATTGTATTAACCACTATATTCTATACCGTTCCTACACTGATTAGTACATTTATCAGTGGTGGTGGATATCTAACATCCTATTTACATTTGGCATTATGTATATGATTGGTGCTTATATTCGTAAATATGGAGATGCAAAATTAGATAAGATATCTATATATGCTGGTATTATGAGTATTATACTTATATTGGCCTCTATCTTGTGGAATGATATTCATATGTATGAGGGTCTGTATATTATGTATTTAGCCCATAAAGGAAACTCTGTAGTTGGATTATTGGCTGCTATTGGCATATTTACAATATTTAAGAATATAAAAATTTCATATAGTCCATTTATTAATACAGTAGCATCTACTACATTTGCAGTATATTTAATCCATAATAATCCTATTATTAGTGATTGGTTATGGAATACGGTAATTCAAGCAAATAACTATTTTGATTCACCATTTTTTCTTTTACATATGGTTGGTGTATCAATCTTAATATTTGCAGTATGTTCAGTGCTTGAATGGTTGCGATTACAAATTTTTTCTAGATTTAATTAAGACCGCTGATTGTAAAATCAAGTTGAACAAGTAACACAAAAAGTCCATACGGCTCTCTCCCTTTGGTAGAATGTAAGTGCCTAAACTTCATTCACAAGGAGAAAATCCCTATGGACCACTTACATTATACCGCAAATGAGCACAGAAAAGGACAACATCTTACATTTGAGTGCCGTGTTTTGATTCAGACTCGACTCAAAGATGGATGGAGTCCTAACAGGATTGCCAAGGAAATTGGCTGCGCACCGAATACCGTTCGAAATGAGATCAAGCGCGGAACTGTGTCATTATACAAAGGAAATATCCTCCGTTACAAAGCCACTGCTGGCCAAGATACTTATGAGCGAAATCGCCAGTCATGCTGCCGACACTATGACTTTTTCGAGAAATCTAACTTCATCTCTTTTGTAGAGCAGAAGTTCTTCGAAGAAGGATGGTCACTTGATGCTTGTGTAGGCCGTGCCTTGGAAGATGAATTATTCACCAGAGATCAGATTGTCTGTACAAAAACACTTTATGGTTACATTGATCTCGGACTTCTTAGAATCAAGAATATCGATCTTCCGGAAAAACTTCGCAGGTCACCTAAAAAAACACAGGTTCATAAAAACAAGAGAATTCTCGGTCGGAGCATTGAGGAGCGACCGGCATCTATAAATGACCGTAAGGAGTTTGGACATTGGGAAGCAGATCTTGTTATCGGCTCAAAAAATAATACCGACGATGCCCTACTGACCATGATTGAGAGAAAGACCAGGGAGTACTGGATGATTCGCATCCCCGGTCGTGACCCGAACGGCGTCATGAATGCTCTGTCAATAATTCATTCTCAATTTGAGGAACACTGGGATGATGTCTTTAAGACAATCACCACAGACAATGGTTCCGAGTTTTCGACACTGTCTGATTTAGAGACTCTGAGTAAAACACTGGTCTATTTTGCCCATCCCTACACATCCTGCGAGAAAGGATCTGTGGAGCGCCATAACGGATTAATTCGCAGGTTTATTCCAAAAGGAAAACGAATCGACAGCTATTCCGATGAGCAGATAGCTCAGGTCGAACTCTGGTGTAATGGGTTGCCGCGGAAGCTTCTCGGATACCGAACACCGGATGAACTCTTTGAGGCTGAACTGGACAGGATTTATTCTTGTGCGACATGATGGACTATTTAGCTGGTAATGTTCAACTTGTTATTGCAATTTTGAGATTTAATTAAGACTACAAAGCTGGCGAAACTTGTTTTCACCAGCTTTTTTGTATAAAAGTATGAAATATAAATGAATAGTTTGTTTTTTGTTAAGGTTTATTTAATTATCGTTGTTATACTAAAAGTACATTTAATCGATGAATATAATGCATATGGAAACGTGGACACATATGCATCATGTATCGAGGTAACACTATTGTATGTGTGTAGTTAGTATAAGAGGTATTGTATTATGAAAAAACAATTCGCCGCAATCTTTGCAGCAACAGCTGTATTGGGTGTAACTACAGCTTTCGCAGCTAACCCATTCTCCGATGTAACTCCTGATTCTTGGGCATACCAAGCAGTATCCCAATTGGCAGCATCTGGTATCGTTAATGGTTATCCAGATGGCACTTTCAAAGGCCAAAACGATATCACTCGTTACGAAATGGCTCAAATGGTAGCTAAAGCTATGGCTAACCAAGACCGTGCTAACGCTGAACAACAAGCTATGATTAACCGTTTGGCTGACGAATTCTCCAACGAATTGAATAACTTGGGCGTTCGTGTAGCTCGTTTGGAAGATCGCGTTGGTAATGTAAAAGTTACTGGTGATGCTCGTCTTCGTTATCAAAAGTTTACAAATAACCAGGTTAATTTTGATGGTCGTGCACGTTTACAATTCAATGCAAAAGTAAATGATCGCACTGATGCAGTTGTTCGTTTGACTACTGACAATTTTGAATTTGGTAATGCTACTAACGAAAACCAAGTTAAATTCGACCGTGCGTATGTTGATCATAAATTCGGTGAACGTGTATCCGTTAAAGCTGGTCGTTTTGGCCAAATGTTAGGTGCTGGTTTAGCATTTGATGGTACATTTGATGGTATTCAATTCAATGCTGGTAATGAAAAAGTTAAATTCCAAGCAGCTTATGGCTATATGATGTCTGGAGACTTCCAAAATATGGCTACAAATTTAAATCCAGAACTTGTTGTATTAAACTTGAATGGTAAAGTTGGTAAACACCTTGATGTAGGTGGTTTCTATACTCGTGTTAACGGTGAAGATTTACAAGTATATAAAGTTGTAAAAGGATTATATGGTTTTAATGCTAATGTTAACGTTAATAAAGTTTGGATTGGTGGTGAATGGTTGAAAGCTTCTAAAATCACAGAATCTACAGCTTGGACGGCAGGTGTTGGTTACAGCAATTATGACATTACAAAACAAGGTACTTGGGGTGTAAAAGCTCAATACTTTAATATGAAAAATAATGCTCTAATCTTTGATTCTACTTGGGATCAACCTTACGTTGGGACAGGTTTTAAAGGTTGGTTAGCAACAGCTAATTATGCATTACAAAATAATGTTGGCTTAACTGCTTATTATGGCTTTGATTGGAAAAGTCAGGATGGTGCTAAAGAAGACGATTTATACCGCGTAGACCTTAATTACCAATTTTAATCTATAAGATTACATAATTTAATAAAGCAAATAGAGATGGCGAGACATAGGTTTCGCCATCTTTTTATATGAAAATAGTACATATGAATACATGATGAAATATAAATGAAATATTTATGCTCTTATTAAGGATTATTTAATTCTTACTGTTATACTGAAATACATTTTACTAATGCGTGAAATGCATATGAGAATATAGAGATATAAGTAATATGTATTTAGGCACTAGTACAGTTGTGTGTGTTATATAGTAGTAAGAGGTTTAATTATGAAAAGACAATTCTTTGTAATGTTTGCGGTCGCTGCTGTGTTGGGTGTAACGACTGCCTTCGGCGCTAATCCATTTTCAGATGTAACGCCAGATTCTTGGGCCTATCAATCTGTATCTCAATTGGCGAGTGCTGGCATCATCAATGGCTATCCAGATGGGACTTTCAAAGGCCAAAAAGAGATTACTCGTTTTGAAATGGCTCAAATGATTGCCAAAGCGATGGCTAATCAAGACCGTGCTAATGCAGAACAACAAGCGATGATTAATCGTTTAGCAGAGGAATTCTCCGACGAATTGCATAACTTGGGTGTTCGTGTAGGTCGTTTAGAGGAACAGGTGGGCAATGTTAAAATAACTGGCGATATGAGATTCCGCTATATTAAGAGTGTAAACGACATTATACCATCTCCAACTATTGGGCATGGAGGCGTTCAAAGTAGATATAAATTTGATTCTCGTGCCCGCATTCTCTTTAATGGCAAGGTAAATGATCGCACAGATGCGGTTGTTCGTTTAACAACTGGTAATTTCGAGCTAGGTGAAACATATAATTCACATTCAATGTTAGGTTTTGGTGAGGATACTACTACTGTAAAATTTGATCGCGCTTATGTAAATCATAAATTTGGTAAACATGTATCTGTGAAAGCCGGCCGTTTTGGTCAAATGTTGGGTAATGGTTTATCCTTTGATGGCGAATTTGATGGCCTTCAATTCAATGCAAACAATGAAAAAGTTCAACTCCAAGCAGCTTATGGCTATATGGTGTCTGGCGAATTTAGATATATGGCGACAGATATAAATCCAGAACTCGTTGTATTAAACTTGAATGGTAAAGTTGGTAAACACCTTAATCTAGGTGGTTTCTACACTCGTTTTAACGGTGAAGATTTTGAAATCAATGAACCTGTTAAAGGATTATATGGTTTCAATGCTAATGTAAACGTCAATAAAGTGTGGGTTGGCGGTGAATGGTTGAAAGCCTCTAATATTGAAGACTCTACAGCTTGGACGGCAGGTGTTGGTTATGGTAACTACGACATTGCAAAACAAGGTACTTGGGGTGTAAAAGTTCAACATTTTAATATGAAAAATAATGCTTTGATCATTGATACTACATGGAATCAACCGTATGGGGCTGGTTTTAAAGGTTGGATGGCAACAGTTGATTATGCATTGAAAAACAGAGTTGGATTATCCGCTTATTATGGTTTCGATTGGAAATATCAAGATTGTGGTTGTGAGCCTAATTTCTATCGTGTAGATCTTAACTATGAATTCTAATTAAATAGATTAGTACAAATTAATAAAGACCACAAAGGTGGCGAAATATTAGTTTCGTCACCTTTTTTGTATATTTTAGGAAAATATACATGAATCACTGTAAAACATGAAAATAATATGAAAATTTTATGATATTCTTAATGATTATTTATTTCTCATTGTTATACTATGAAAGAATACTGTAGTTGTATACTTTTCATATATGGAAACGAGGATACATATATGATTGATTCAACTATATTTGTGAATATATAGTCTTTTAGAGAGGTATTTTTATGAAATCACAATTTGCTGTTATGTTAGCTTCAACGGCTGTACTAGGTATAACGACTGCCTTCGCAGCAAATCCATTTTCCGACGTAACGCCTGATTCTTGGGCATACCAAGCTGTATCCCAATTGGCAGCGTCTGGTATAGTTAATGGTTATCCAGATGGGACTTTCAAAGGCCAAAAAGAGATTACTCGTTTTGAAATGGCTCAAATGGTTGCAAAGGCGATGGCTAATCAAGATCGTGCTAATGCAGAACAACAAGCGATGATTAATCGTTTGGTAGACGAATTCTCTAATGAATTGAATAATTTGGGCGTTCGCGTAGGTCGTTTAGAGGATCGCGTTGGCAATGTAAAGGTGACTGGTGATGTGCGACTTCGCTATCTTGGCACTAAAGCAATGGGACCAGATTTTATAAGAAGCGACGGGGAATATAGTGAGAAGAGACGTTTTGATGCTCGTGCGCGCATTCAATTTAATGCGAAGGTAAATGACCGCACTGATGCGGTTGTACGTGTTGCATCTGATAATTTTGAATTAGGCGCTGCCTATAATCCGAGTGGAGAGTCTATTGGCCTACTTACTGTTGACCGCGTCTATGTAAATCATAAATTTGGCGAACATGTATCTGTAAAAGCGGGTCGTTTTGATCAAATGATTGGTAATGGTTTAATCCATGATGATAAATTTGATGGGGTTCAACTAAATATTGGCAATGATAAAGTCCAATTTCAAGGCGCACATGGGTATCTACTTACAGGGCTTTATGTAAACGTTCCGGCAGAGTATAATCATACGATTTCTTATGCTAGTGTTAAAGGTCAGTTAAATAAACATATCAATGTAGGCGGTTTCTTTACGCGCTTTAATACACAAAAGGTTTTAGATTATAGCCTAAAAAATGTGTATGGTTTTAGCACAGATATGAAATTTAATAAGCTTTGGATTGGTGCGGAAACTGTGAAAGATACGCATGCAAAACACGCGTATGCTTGGACGGCTGGTATCGGTTATGGCGATTATGACATTGCTAAACAAGGTACTTGGGACGTAAAGGCTCAATACTTTAACTTTGGTTCGCATATGGGGGCTATCTCCTCTAAATGGAATATTGCTTATGATTCAACACAGTCAGATAATACAGGTCATATCGAGTTCCATGGCTATAAAGGTTGGCTCACAACTGTAAATTATGCATTACAAGATAACTTAGGTTTAAGTGCTTATGCGGGCTTTAAAGGTCGTAATAACCCTGAACAATATGCTAGATATCGTAAATTATCTAACTACTATCGCGTTGAGTTAAATTACCAATTCTAATAATTGTGTGTATAGATTATTGTAGTAAGAATTGAGAGGTTTTAGTATGAAACGACAATTTGCTGTTATGTTAGCTTCAACGGCTGTACTAGGTATAACGACTGCCTTCGCAGCAAATCCATTTTCCGACGTAACGCCAGATTCTTGGGCTTATCAATCTGTGTCTCAATTGGCGAGTGCGGGCATTATTAATGGCTATCCAGATGGGACTTTCAAAGGCCAAAAAGAGATTACTCGTTTTGAAATGGCTCAAATGATTGCGAAGGCCATGGCTAATCAAGATCGCGCTAATGCAGAACAACAAGCGATGATTAATCGTTTGGCAGACGAATTCTCTAACGAATTGAATAATTTGGGTGTTCGCGTGGCTCGTTTAGAGGACCGCACGGGTAATGTGAAAGTTTCCGGTGATGTGCAGTTTTTATTGCGTCATTCCTTTACGAAAAATGGCGTATTAGTAGGGCAAGGCGGTCAATATTACAAGCCATCTAAATTTGATGTCCGTGGTCGTGTACAATTTAATGCAAAGGTCAATGACCGCACCGATGTAGTGGCTCGTTTTAGAACGTATCAAATGGAATTTGGCGACGGTGATGAAATCTACTCCGCTCTTACCATCGATCGGGGCTATGTAAATCATCAATTTGGTAACCATACGTCTGTAAAGGTGGGCCGTTTTAATCAAGTCATCGGCAATGGTTTATTGTATGATGATACATTCGATGGTATTCAGTTCAACACGGGTAACGATAAGGTTCAACTTCAATTAGCCCATGGCTATGCGACGGCAGAGCATAATGAAACCCGTTTCTTGCCAGATCGTGATCAATATAATTATGCAGGCCTCAAAGGTACATTGAATAAGCATATCGATGTGGGTGCGTTCTACTCTCGCCATAGAAGAGATAAAACCGGTTATTATAATACATACGGTAATTTGTATGGTTTAAGCACGGATATGAATTTTAATAAACTTTGGGTTGGCGGTGAATGGGTGAAAGCGGTTGGCACCGCACATAGCCATGCTTGGACTGCTGGCATCGGTTATGGTAATTACAACGCTGCGAAAAAAGGTACGTGGGATGTAAAAGCGCAATACTTTAGCTTTGATCAAAACTTAGCGTCCTATGGATCTAAGTGGAATTTCCCATTTGATGCCAATAATTACCATTGGGATTATAATGCAACACCACCATCTGTTACCACTACATACCGTGGCTTTAGAGGCTGGATGGCCACTGTGGACTACGCATTGCAAGACAATGTGAGTCTCAATGCATACTATGGATTCAAGAATAGAACACATCGAATCGATGGTTCGCTTAATGAATACTTACCAAACTACTACCGCGTTGAGTTAAATTACCAATTCTAATCTGACATCGGTATAGTTCATAATTAAAACAATCCCCTTGATGAGTATTTAGGTACTTATTAAGGGGATTGTTAATTAGTAAAGGTTTGTAGAATAGGGAGAGCATGTATGAAGGAAAGTCCTTAATGCTACATTTTATATTCATGAAATTACTATGAAAAAATATTTTTATATGATACACTAACAATGTATAAATATTTTGATAATAATAACTTGTATTTAAAGGTTTATATTAGTTATTAATTGTTAATTTTAACAGTGTATAGTTGGTATGTGGGGTAAGATTATGAAAAAACAATTTACCGCAATGTTAGCAGCAACTGCTGTATTAGGTGTAACAACGGCATTTGCTAACAATCCATTTTCTGATGTGAGTACAGATTCTTGGGCTTATCAAGCCGTATCTCAATTGGCTGCAGCTGGTGTTGTGAATGGTTATCCAGATGGGACATTCAAAGGGCAAAAAGAAATTACTCGTTTTGAAATGGCTCAAATGATTGCTAAAGCAATGGCTAATCAAGACCGCGCTAATGCAGAACAACAAGCTATGATTAATCGCTTGGCTGATGAATTCTCTAATGAATTGAATAACTTAGGTGTTCGTGTTGGACGATTGGAAGACCGCGTAGGTAATGTGAAAGTAACAGGCGATATGCGTCTTCGTTATTTGGGTGCACAAGAAAGAATGGTCACTATGTAACTGATAGAACAAATCTTGATTCTCGTGATTATAGTCAACGTTCTTTATTCGATGCTCGCGCTCGTGTTCAATTTAATGCAAAGGTTAATGATCGTACAGAAGCTGTAGTTCGTTTGACTTCTGGTAACATTGAATTAGGTGATGCTCATAATCCAACTGGTGTAGGAGCTATTGGTGTAAAGCCTGGAACAGTAATGTTTGATCGTGCGTATGTAAATCATAAATTTGGTGAACGGGTATCTGCTAAGATTGGTCGTTTCCAACAAACATTTGGTAATGGTTTAATCTATGATGATACATTTGATGGCGCTCAATTCAATGCGGGCAATGATAAAGTTCAATTCCAAGCAGCTTATGGTTATGCTGTTGAAGGCGGCTATGCAACTGATGAATATGGTGAACGCACAATTACTAGAGATAAAAACTTCACTATTACATATGCAAGTTTAAAAGGTGAATTGAATAAACATGTAAATATTGGTGCATTCTTTGCTCGTCATAATATAGAGAAAGCCTCTAACAATGATATTCGCAACATGTATGGCTTCAGCACAGATATGAACTTTGATAAAGTTTGGCTTGGTGGTGAATGGGTGAAAGCTCCTGGCGTATCTCATGGTTATGGTTGGACGGCTGGCCTTGGGTACGGTGCATATAATCAAGCTAAACGTGGTACATGGGATGTGAAAGCACAATATTTCAATTTTGGTGAAAACATGGCTGCTCAATCTTCTACATGGCAAGTTGGCTATGATGATACTACTCGATACCTTGATAATACAGCTACATTTGTAACTAAATTACGTGGCTTCAAAGGTTGGTTAGCAACTGCAAACTACGCATTACAAGATAATGTAGGCTTAACAGCATATTACGGTTTCAACAACAAAACTAACAAGTCTACTGGTGATAACGATAAACTTTCTAACTACTATCGTTTAGACCTTAACTACCAATTCTAATCTGACATCGGTATAGTTCATAATTAAAACAATCCCCTTGATGAGTATCTAGGTACTTATCAAGGGGATTTTAAATTATTACAGGGTTGTACTAATTTTTAAGTTAGGTATTAAGGGCTTCGTCAATACTACAGGCCTGTACTAATTTTCAGATGAGATATTAATAGATTAAGGCATTACCTCTAGAATTAATATATCTCCTCATGATATATTACAGATAAGTAGTATTCTTACGTTTATATGTATAAGGAGACACTCTATGTTTAGCTTTCAAAGTGAGTTATTATTACGTTTACAGCAACAATTTGTATCTGAACATGAGGCTGAATTCAAATCTATTGAGGCTTTGATAGAAGCATTTATGACTCAATATGATCGTGGTGATTTTGCGGATACATTAGAAATGAAATTATATGATTTATACGAGGCTGCAGAAGAGGCTGATACGGCTAAGAAATCAAAGAAATTGTACAATAAGATTCTTGCGTTATGCCCTGACGAAGTAGATGCTAAACGAGAACTTATAGCCCTTGAGTTACATCCAAGCTTTCAACTTCATCAGCTGCAACAACTAGTAGAATCGTTAGAAAAACCTAAGAGAATAGATTGGAATGTGCTAGAGGCTCGCCCTTATATGCGATGCCTCATCGACATGGGGATGATATATTTAGAATACAATATGTATAATGATGCGATTGCATGCTTTACTCCTGTCTTTCACGGGGACAAGCAAGACCATTCAGGATTCCTTGTGTACATGATGGTTGCTTGTTGTGGCGCTGCCAATTGGGATCGTGGTCGCAAGGTGTATCAGCGCTATCTCGCATGTTGTGATGATATACAAAATGCATTTAATCAGGCTCCAGATATCATGTTACCGATGCATATGCTGTATATTTTATTGGCTTTACAGTGTGGTGAAAGCAAGGTTGCCCATGATGTATTAGCAGATCTTGTTGATGAATATGAAGATATTGAGTGGTTATTACAAGATGCAACACGGTGGAACGATTTTGTAGAAGACCACTTAGAGACCATTATGTATATGGTAGATCAAGTGATTAACATAGATTTTGACCCACGGGAATTGATAAGTTTATATACTGCTATCTCATTTTTACCGACTCAATTGGTGAGTTTTGAAAGTCCATTATGGCAGATTTTATATGATGCGTATGAACGTGTTACCGGTCGAACTGTTGCGAATCGGTACTCTAATGATAGTTATATAGGAAAACGCGAGTCCGCTCATATGAGTCCCGTAGAGGTTGCTAAAGGCGGGGCTGTGCGTAGCAATCCGGTATATGACAATATACGGTTCGGTGCACAGATTACACTTTCACAAGCTGGCCTATACACAGTAGCTGATTTTAAAACAATTACTAAACAAGAAGTATTAATGCTACCGGGAATTGGTAAAAAGACTGTGGAACAACTAGAGCATAATGGTGTTATATTTAAAGCCTAAAATGTGACTTGATTTCAATAGCTATCCTAGGATAACGAAGGGCTATTTGTCTTGGAAAAGACAAATAAGGGCCTTGATGATAAAGCCACATTTGTAACTAAATTATGTGGACTTAAGGATGGGTTAGTGAAAGATACTATTAATACTTTTAATAGCATCACTAAGGATAAATACATAGTAACTGATAAATTAATGTATTCAATTACATACATGTTCGTAAATTTATGATTTTGAATGATGGCATCTGATGGCGTCTTATCTTATCTAATTGATTAATTAATATATAGAAGTGACACTGTTAAATATATGTCATGCTTCGTAAGCGAGGGAGTATAGTTATTAATTAAGATAATAGTGATTCTTATAATTTTTTATAAGAACTAAGATATTGACTTTTCGTGATATAATAAGGATACAGTTAATTAAAATTGTTAGAAGAGGGTAGAATAATGATAGAGTATGGCTATCATGGGACTAGTATGGAGTCTGCTGCATCTATTCTTGAGTCTGGTATAATGAAGCGATCAGAAGGATATGATGAGTGGTTAGGGAAAGGTATATATTTTTTTTATAATCAAAAGGATGCTGAATGGTGGTGCCAACAGAGAGCTTATCCAAGCCCAGCAATACTTTATGCTGATTTTAACTTCATTAACAAGGTTATAAATTTAGTTTATGATTATAACGATCAGGAAAAATTCAAAGAATACTGTAGTGCAGTAAAGGAAAAGTCAGAAAAACTACCTGGTGGTAAAAGGCGACGTAATTATATGCAGTTAGCTATTAATAAATTGTTGTATGATGCTAAGAAAGCAGAAGTTTTTATTGATGCAATTATTGCAGTATTTGATGAGAATCGTAAGTTTTGGCCCAAAACTGGAAATTTTGTGGTTAAATTTCCTATTCTGATAGGGCAGATACAGATATGTATTTTCAATAGTGAGACAATTAACAATTTAAAGATTATCAATGAGGAGGCTTAGTCGTATGAGTGATTTTTGGAATACGATGTTTAAGGCTTTAGAACAAACATCAGCAGAAGAGTGGGAGACCTTTGTAGATAATTTTGATGCATCAAATCAGGCGTTTTATATAGATGATGATAGCTACTATAAATGCATTTAGATGATGATCTATTAGATTTATCTGTGGCTAATGATTTAGCTTTTGCTGCGTGAAGAGTGATATTATGAGTATAAATCTTGAACATAATATAAAAAGTGATTTACAATTACAAACATTATATGTAGACTCTTATAACTTCAATTTTTTAGGTAGTCCTAAAGGTGAAATTGAAGTAAATGTAAAGTTTAATGTAGAGGATACATTTGCTGATGATATTTTAACAATATCTCTTTCTTCATATATTATGGCAAGAGATAGTTTTGATCTTAATGTAACTCTAGTTGGGCAATTTGTTTTGGATGCTGGTATGGTTGATAAATTAAAGGCAAATGCGGTAGCAGTTATGTTCCCCTATTTAAGAAGTCAAGTTACATTGCTTACAACTCAGCCTAATATATCACCTATAGTATTGCCTACAATCAATATTAATAAATTATTACAATATCATAGAAAATAAAGTATATTTAATTAATACTTAAAAGGTCTGTAACAGGTTATGATTTATTACATTCTGTTACAGACCATCTTTTTGCCTTATAACCCAGTATCTTGGTACTGGTCAAGGGGATTGTAAATTATTACAGTCCTGTACTAATTTCTCTTCTCATATTTACAAATGACAAACTATAAATTATAATTTAAGATAATTTATAGTTTGTTTACATTGTGAGAGTGAGAGGACTTTTATGAGACATGTAAGTAAAGCGAAGCTATCGTTAGCTGTGGCACTGGCGATTGCTGGATCTGTAATGCCTAATATGGTGGTAGATGCGGCTTATACCGCTCCGTATACTGATAATACAGATTTTGTAGCTAACAGTGATGATATGATACGTGTATTCCCAGAATACGATAAAAATATATCTTCTATAGTAGCGAATGGTGGTATGGTTATTATTGAAGACGGGTATTCTAATATTGGCTATGGTCATAGTGCATTTGCTACCAGTAAAAATGGTGGAGACATTAAATTGAAAAAAGGTGTATATAATTCTGGTAGAGTGAATACACCTGTTGCCCTTGCTCAAGGGGGCACAATTAATATAGGCGTCCATGATCATCACGGCGAATTTACGGGTGATAAAATATTCGTTGAAGGCGATGTTATAGTTAAACATGATCCAATTCATAGCTCAACCATTAATATCGGTATAGATGGTGAGGAATCCAATTGGTCTGGGCTAGCTTTCAATTTAGCTGATGAAAATGACAGAAAATATAATCATATCAATGTGTTCCTTGGTGAAAGAGGGGCTTGGGAGCTATTATATCAAGGTGGCCTTGATGGTACTAGCTTTGATAGCAGTACTATGCCTAGCCGTGTACATCGACTCGTTGGCTCTATGAATCGTAATTTTCAAAATATGGTAGAGCAAAATGAGCATAATAAACTCTATATTGATAAGCTCGAAGGCCATGTGAATTTTATTTATGATCCTAATGATGAATATGCAGATACCGAAGATCCAGAATATACACCGCCAACCACAACATATAATGGTTTAACGGCCGATTCCTTCTGGGGTGGTGACATTCATATAACAAGTGCAGCCCCTAATGCTGGCGCTCATCTATACACTAGCCGCAAAGGATTAGACTTGTCTACTGAGGATAATGTAAACAAGGTTTTAGATAATCTTGCACATAAGGTGTATTACCATAACTATGTGACTGGTGAAAGAAATCTTGAAGGCACAGTAGCCATTGCTTCTGAAGGTGCTGAATCTGGCCGTTTTAAGGTATTAACATCTGGTTATGCTAAAGAAGGTGCTATTACATGGCAAGCGGATCAAAACGGCCAAGGTAAATACGTGTACGGCAATACAACAGTAACACCTACACCGCAACCGGCGCCTACTCCAACACCGGCACCGCAACCGGCGCCACAACCAGCGCCTACTCCAACACCGCAACCAGCACCACAACCGGCGCCAACACCAACACCACAACCGGCGCCACAACCAACACCGGCACCGCAACCTGCACCACAACCGGTACCAACACCAACACCTTCTCAAACAACGGCATATGATACTCCGCATATGCGTGGTGCTCGTTCTGCGATTATGAGCAACATCAATGGCTGGCACACATTAACAAATACTTACCGTCCTCGTGCATTGCAACAAGGCGCAGTAACAGGTATTTGGGCCCATATCGGTGGCGGTCAATATAGCTATGATGCACAAGGTATTGATACCGACACAACCTATACACGTATTCAAGGTGGTTACGACGCTAAAACTGGTAGCGGTTGGACCGTAGGCGGTCAAGTGTCTTACCTTCGTGGCCATGATGATTATGTGTTCAATGGTTCTGGCAAAGAAAAGGCCTTTGCTGTTGGCGCCTATGGTTTGAAAGACCTCGGCCGAGATCAATACATTCAACTTGAATCCCAAGTTGGTCGTGTAACGAATACTTTCACAGCTCGTAATGAAATTGGTGAAAGCCTATCTGGCGAAACGAAGGCTAATGCATACACTATCGGCCCTCGCTATGGTAAAACTGTGAAATTACAAAATGGTGTATACATCGAACCGCAAGCACAATTGAGCTATACTCACTTTGGTGGAGATAGCTTTAATGCAGGCACTATGCATGTAGACCAAGCTGGTGTAAGCAGTACTGCTGGCGGTCTTGGCCTTGAAATTGGTAAGACCTTTAGCGCAGGCAGTATCTATACTCGTTTAGGTGTTAACCATGCTTTCTCTGGCTCGGTAAAAACTACATACACAAGTGGTTCTACTGTGAAATCCACAGAACAAGACCTTAAAGGCACATGGACTGACCTCGCATTCGGTGGCCGTTATGGTATCAACGCTAACAACAGTATCTACGCTGATATTAGCAAAGGTCTATCTGGCGACTATAAAGCAGGATGGTCTGTGAACGCTGGATTTACGCATAAATTCTAAGATATATTTACCTAAAGCAATCTGAGAATATTAAAATAGCCCCCGAGTACTAATAGCTGTATATATTAGTACTCGGGGGCTTTCATAATTTAATTCGTATATCTGTATTTATAGATGCTTATTGATTAAAACAAAAGCTCTCTTTATAATTGAGCTAAGATAGTCGGCGAGGTTGGGCCTCTCTTCGTTAATGGAGGGAGGGGTGCTCTATGAGTGATTATGAGTTAATCATGATAATTCTAGAGGTAATGACTGTTGTCATTGCCTTTGGTGCACTTGTGGCTCTTATTTGTCTTGGAAAAGACAAATAGCCCTTCGTTATCCTAAGGTAACTAGGTAACTGAAAGGCCATTTCATCACTTTCGTATTTTTTGAGATGAGCCTGACGGAACTACTCGCTTGGCTATCTTCTTTTATTATAAGGAAAATTATATATATCGTCAAATCCAAATGAACTTAATAAATTATATAGTGTCTCCAGTATGGTGTCTCAAAAATTAGAACAGGCGTGTACTAATTCTTGAGACACCATATCAACTTCATCCTAGTAATTACTACAGGTCTCTACTAATTCTTAGAAGAGGTATCAAGGGGCTTGTCCCATAGATAGTCATAAATTAATCATTTTGTTAGTATAACGTATATCGTATAAATAGTAATTTAAATTATTTTGAGAGAGTTTATGAGGTTTGAGAACATGAGAGAGCGACAGAGTAATATAGAACTCCTGCGGATTATTGCCATGATTGGCATCGTGATGCATCATTTTTGTGTGCATGGTAGTTTTACCTTTACCCCTGATATAACCATTAACAAAATATTCCTTCAATTTTTCTCCCTTTTTGGCAAAGCAGGTGTGGCCGCCTTTGTCATCATAACGGGATACTTTATGATTAATGCAAAATTTAAACTGCATAAGTTTGCAAAACTAGTAGGCCAGATTTGGTTTTATAGTTTAGCTATGCTTGGGGTTGCTCTTGTTTTAGGTTTAGATACGGTGACATCAACAAATATCATCAAATCATTATTACCCATTGGTGCTATGAGTTGGTTCGGGCAGAACTTTTTAGTCCTCTATTTGTTAACGCCATTTATCAACCCTATCATACACCGTTTACAGCAGAATTACTTAAGACTGCTTTTATTAATCGGCCTGGTTATTTGGTTCTTAACACCGACCATACTGAATCTATTTCCTCAATTACCACATACGACCTTTGGTTTTAAACATATATTTTCGTTTGTCTATTTTTACACCATCGGTGCTTATATTAAGTTATATGGTGAAAGCATCACCCAAAAGACAGGTGTTTTAGTAACTTCCATTGGTTTGGCAGGCTCCACACTAGGGATTATTCTAGTTGATATATTGGCGATGATAAATCCTATATATGTAACACAAACCCTTTATTTTTCGCTGAAGGACTACGGTGTATTCCTGCTCGCTATAGGATTAGGTGCATTTATTCTTTTCTTGAAATCGAACATAGCTTATCGCCCTTGGATTAACACAGTAGCATCAACGACCTTTGGTATTTACCTAATACATGACAATGGCTTATTTGCTCGTTATATGTGGGACCATATTTTTTATACCTATCAGTATTATGATTCTTTACTATTACCTATATATGCGGTATGTGTAGTAGCAATCGTCTTTGTGGTTGGTATGAGTATAGATTATTTGCGAATTCAATTTCTTGAGAAACCTCTGATGAAACACATTACACCCATACTTGAGCAAGGGCAAGAATGGGTGCAAAGGCATCTAGACTAATCTTGCATTTTTTATACACCATTGATATAATTTTGTAAACTGATGTTCAAAATTCGCTGTTTTTGAACATCAAAATAAGAAAATGTGGTATGAAGTACAAAATTGCATTATTTTGAACATCATAGATTATATAGTATAGAGGCAGATAGGAGGGATAGCATGAAATTTGAACCAATGTATAAGATATATTACAAAAAAGGTGAAGATGAATGGAAACGTATACTGGATAATAGACGTTGTTCTGAGAGTTCTATTGTTTTACCGATAGCTATTCATGAATATAACCGCCGTCATACTTATACAGCTTTTTTCATGTATCATCCTGAATTAGTGAATTTGCTTCTATCTATCGAACAGAAAAAACATGAATTTGTTAATTTGGCACAACGTGTGCCTCTAGTTATGTTATGGCATGTTATGAATGGCTTTTTATCTAGTGAAATTAAGGCGAGTAATGATATCGAAGGTGTACGCAGTAGTCGGCGTGAAATACAAGATGCCATACATAATATAGATAATAAGAAGTTACGTTTTTCTAGTATTATCACAAAATATAAAACCATTTTAGAGCAGCCTAGGCGTTTTATATATACCAGTAGTTCAGATATTAGGCGATTATATGATGATATTATACGTGATGAGATTTCAAAGAAGAATCAACCTGATGGAGCGATTTTTAGAAAAGATTCTGTAGATATCGTAAATCATCAAGATAAGATAATTCATCGTGGTACATTGCCTGAATCTAGTATTATTCAAGAAATAGATCAAGCTTTAATGATTCTTAATAATGATGATATACAATTACCTATACGTGTTGCGATATTTCATTATTACTTTGGCTACATTCATCCATTTTATGATGGTAATGGTCGTACAAATCGATTTATATCTACAGCTTACTTAGCAAAACATTTTCATCCTCTGATTGCATTACGCTTATCTGCTGTTATTAAAAATAATAAAAAACAATATTATGATGCTTTTAAAATGACAACAGCTGAAATTAATGGTGGTGATATCACGAATTTTGTTATGGAGTTTATATCTATTATTGAGAAAACAATTGATGATGCGATTGCTCTATTAGACAAGCGTATAAAACGTTTAGAAGATGAGCGTATAAAACTGAAAGCATTTTTTGAAAGTCATCAGATCACAGATCAAGTATTACAAAATATATACTTTTTATTATTAGAGGCTCGTTTATTTTCCTTAGGGGCGGGTATTAGTAAAGCTGAGATTCTAAAAGCTTGTAATAAGAGTAGAGGCACAATTCATAATAGGTTCAAACAAATTCCGAATAAATACCTCGATACGGTAAAACAAGGACGTACTGAGTCTTATATGCTTAAGACGAGTATATTGGATTAGTTTTTATATATGATAAAGTGATATTTCATTTTGACCTAGTAAAATATGGTATAATAAGTTGTTAAATCGTATACAATCATTTATACATATGAGGAGGCCTCATGTTACAACGTATGTGTGCAGCTATATTGTTTGTAGTAGCGCTGCTTATATCTGTTATACCTAATGCCGATGCACGTCAAGATATATATGCTTTCACCTATAATGGTAATAATTGGTACGTGGATCGTGATTCCATTGACCGCAGTAAACCGGACGGCTTGCTTCATTTTACGGTGTATACCATGATTGGTTTGCGCTATGATGTGGCGAGCGGTAGCGAATATTATAATGCTGATGTATATTACTATGATCAAAAATTATCTACCGAAGGTGGTCAATTACTATATCGTAACCCTGGAATCTTGGCGGCAGCACGGGTGGCACGTCAACAACCGGATGCGCCTAAACAAGCACCAAAGGCAGTAACGCAAATAGCGCAAACAGTGCCTCCAGCTACAGTAGTAAAGGCCTTGTCTACGCCGCAAGAGGTGGCTGTACCAAAAAATGGCCCAGTACAAGTTAATACACAGGTGCCAATTACGTTCCCTGTGAAAAAGGTGGCGGCCAAAACGGTGATGACGAATCATAAAACACCGCATCAAGGACCAACTGATTCCCAAGATACTACAGATACAGAGAATCATCAGTAGGTTAAATAAAATCAACTGCAAGTCAAATAGAATTAATTGTAGGTTAAATAGAATCAACTGCAAGTTAGTTATATGCCAATTGAGAATAGCTTGATTGGATATACAGCTAGCTTGCAGTTTTTTTATAGTTAGAAGGTTGTCGTTCTCAAATTGTATGCATTATTTTTGGCTAGTATACAAAATTTGCAAGTCAGCATTTTAATGAGGCATTAATGAACTATATAGTATATAATAGATTAGAAATATCTGAGTGTTAGGATGGACGATTCTATAACTGGGAGGGGATAGGATCATACTACATCTATATTGAAATTGAGCTTGCAACAGAAAGAGAGAGCGATGAAGCAGTTCGTTAAAAGGTTTATATGTGGTGTATTGCTAGTAATAACGGTATGTGCTGTGGCCGGATGTTACAAAGATGAAGCAAAGACTGTAGCGGAAGAACGTACACCTACAAGTTTTAGGGCTATAGCCGCAACCAATGCATCGGTCGAGGATAAGGCGAATTTAATGGTGAAAAATATGTCTCGCGAGGACAAAATCGGCCAATTGATTCTCATGGGCCTCGACGGTACCACATTAGATGAGCCTCAAAAAGAAATGATGCGCAAATATCGTGTAGGCGGTATTTTATTAGATAATAATAATATGGAATCCAAGGAACAACTACGGGCTTTCACAAAAGGGATTCGAGATAATGCAAATATTGCGAGCCTAGCGCCTCCGTTCATCGCGATTCATCGGGAACGGATGCCTTATCGCCCTAATGTGATGATTCCTTGGGTGGAACCTAACATTATCTCTAAAAAGGGCCTTGATGCGGTGGGTAGCCTCGCGACGCGTACCTCTATCGAGATGCGCGACCTTGGATTTAATCTAAATTTAGGGCCCATGGTAAATACACATTCCTTCTATTCCTATACACAGGATCTCGACCGGGCCGCACAGATTGGCGAATTGATTACGAAGCGATATGCGGCGAACCAAGTGTTCACGGCGTACCAATTTTTCCCAGGTGGGGCCGATTTTACCGTGCCTGGCACGCGAGTCGATGTATCGAAGGACGCACTGATGGACGATGATACGCGCGTTTTTGTGCAGCTTATCCAATCTACGGCACAGGAACGACCTATGATTATGGTGAATTCTGTGAAAGTCACCTCTATGGATGCAAAAAATCCCGTTAGTTTGTCTAGACCGATTATCACCGATTGGCTGCGCGGTGAATTGGGCTTTACCGGCGTGGTTTTATCCGATGATATCGAAGTCGGTGCGGCTATTACCGGCATCGCCGTAGGTGATTATGCGGTACGTACCATCAAGGCTGGTGGCGATATGGTAGCCGTGTGTAAACACTCGAATCATATCAAGGAAATTCATACCGCCTTAACACAAGCCGTAAAAGATGGCACTATTACCGAAGCAGAACTCAATGCTGCGGTGCGGCGTATCATGATTATGAAATTTACCAACAATCATTAAAACTCTTTTCTCTTTTTGATATGTATCCCCTTTACTGCTTGTTCAGTGAAAGGGGGGACATATCATTTGAGGAGAGAGTTTTTTTATGTGCAAATGATGAATTTATTATATATTTGTTAAAATACATAAAATATATTTTATAGATTATTTAGATTATGATATAATAGGTTCCTAAGGACTGAATTTAAGGGAGGTGAGATCTTATATGAAGTGTGTGAACCATGAGGCGATAATTGATTCTATCATGGAACAATACGAGAAGGCCTGTATGGATATGAGTGTTGTATACGGGCCTTATAGCGTAGGAAAAAAACCTATATTGCAAAGGAACTGCAAAACCGATTAACGTCGAATCATGTGGTTTACTTGCTAGGGCGATTAGCGAACGAATCCGTTCATATTCGATCCATTGAGAGAGGATTGGATATGCCATCTGGGTCATTTCGCACCCTAGAGGAGGCTTTGCGTAGAGTATTTCAAATGAGCGTTGATAATCATATGATGTTTATTATTGACGATTACCCGGCTCTAGTAGATACGGCACCACAGGTGCCTATCCTATTACGGGAATTGATGGAAACCTATCGGGACTATGGCAAGATGTTTGTACTCCTCATGGGAACCCATGTGGACGAATTAAAAGGGCGAATCTTGGGCGAATCTAGCTTGATTGCCCCATATATTCATAGTCACTTTAAGGTAGAACCTTTCACCCTTGATGATGTAAGAGCATTAGGGTGGAACTATACCGATGAAGATCTTGCGAAACTATACCATGTAACAGGAGGTATGCCAGGCAATCTAGTGCATATCGACCCTACTGCATCCGTAGATGATAATATTGTGCGTCTATTCTTTAGACCAGAAGGCGCCCTATATATGGAACCGCAACGACTACTCATGCGTTATATTCGTAACGCTGGGGCAGCCAATGCCATTTTATATGCACTAGCACAGCTAGATAAACCATTCTATACAGAGTTGTGCCATGCTAGCGAACTGAAAAGTGGTACCTTTGCGACCCGTATGGCCGACTTGTTAGACATGGCCATTATAGGCCGTCTCCAAGGAGGCAGCCGAGGTCCATTGCGCTATTCGGACTATCACTTTGTGAATACCATGTTCCAATTTTGGTTTGAATACGTATTCCCTTACATGGAGGACATTCATTGTGGGGATGGGCAGCATGTCTACGATACCATGGTGAAACCAGTATTCGCTAAGAATCTATCATTGGTGTACTAACTAAGTCTGGATTTTCCTGTTGAAAGCTGTATATTAGCGCTAACAAAGATCATATAATCTGCGAAACAAGTAAATTCATATAATTGGCGTACTTCATTGAAAATGCGTTGAAATTTTATACAAATACATATTCGAAAACAAAAATTCCGCTGTAAATCTATGCATTTTTAGCGGAATTTCTTATTTGTCTAAATACTCACTTGGGTGTATATTTCAATTGAGCCTAGGCAGAAAGGAACGAATATGAATATGAAACATGTGGTATGTCCCCAAAAGATATTACAAGCGGTGACAGACCTTAGTTTAGTACGCGTCTGCCAAGAACGCCGCGTATCTGTGCTCAGCACAGAACGGGCGGTGTGGCCCATCGAGGAACTGACCATCGATGCAGCACAAGTCGAACTATGCCGTCGCTATCGGCCACTCATCATCAGCTATGCGAATCGATATAGCACCGAAGCACTGACGGACGATGTTGAATCATTTCTGTGGATCATCTTTATTGAAGCCATCTATAGCTTTCATACATCAGGTAAGGTACCCTTTTCAGGGTATGTGAAAGCCGCCATTCGCTACGGTTATCTGAACTTTTACAAGCGGTCCGTTCAGCAATGGAAACGGGAATTGACCTTGCCGCCCTGCACGGGTGACGATGTATCTGAGCTGGCGATGGACCAATTTCCCGATGATGTAGATATCGAGCGAGACATCGTTGGCACCTCCAATGAGGACGAATTGCGCACTCGTCTGTGGACTGCATTTCAAAAACTACCGGTAGAACAACAAGAATTATTGTATGCCTTATATAAGGATGGTAAAAGCTGTGTCTCTATTGGTTGTGAATCGCACCAGACGAGGCAGGCTGTGCAACAACGCCATCAAAAGGCCATCGACCAATTGCGATATTACATGATGGTGGCAGACAACAAAGAATTGGATATCCAAGATATGCAAAATATGCATAGTTATAAGTAGCTTTAAAAAATCTAAAATATTTTTTAATTTATATATTTACAGCTTGTAATTATAGGTATACAATTAACTCATAAGTGCTGCTAAAGCACATTTATATAACACGTGTTATTTATACAATTTTACAAGAGGAATTCCTTAGTTTTATTACTCATTAATCTTAAGAAAGGTTATAATGATGCATAATACAGCGTATCAAACGGTAAGTAATAAAGAATCAATTTCTTGTAATCCAAATGCAATATATGGCGATGTAGCTCACCATATATGTTGCTTAATTCCTGTTTACATAGATGGTGGTGACTGTACCGCATGTTACTATGTAGATGGTCGGCGTGATATCATTCACAAATCCATTAAAACGGTATTGCGAGAGATAGCACGACACGAGGGTGTTCTAGCAAACGGCATTCAATCAACAAGACGGTCAAAGCCCATGTATACGGATCCACGAACGTTAGGTCCTAACATGACATTTGCTTGTCTTAAAGCACGGAAACCAATTGCGCGCGATGTGGTGTATGGTTTATTCAATGTTATCATTCCATTTCAATACCACATTGAGCCAGGACCAGAACCACATACAACGTATATCATCATAGGAGACTTTGATCCTATACTCGTATTTCATTCCCCTGACCACGTGCAACGCAAACTACGGGATGCTTTGTTAGAGCATTTAGATTATACAAAACGGATACTTGCTAAATTGAGTACCTGCGGTAACCCTTATGTGGTGGCTGAAATCTATGGCGCATCGAGAACATTAGCGGGAGTATAGCAACACATTTTGAAAGTGTGGGAGGGACGTAATATGAATTACGCAACAAAATTATGTATTGTTTCAATGGTTAGTGTATTTAGTGTATCTTCTATAGGCCTAGTGCAAGCCGCTGATGCACCTATCGTTTCAACTGGTGGTGCAGCCTATAATATCGGCATACCAGGAGATTCTAACTTTACTAATTCGGACAATGTATCCCTTGGTGGACAAGCGGGGACTACTAATGGCAATCCATATCAAAACCCTAACGATCCTAATGCAAAGGGAAATAATATCGCCATTGGTCGGATAGCATTGAATGGTTCTAGTGGTGGCGCCAATATTGCACTAGGTTCGAAGACCTTTTTAAATGGTAAGGGCGATTATAACTTCCTCGGTAATTTTGCCGCTGGTTTTAATTCGACCATATCCAATACGATTGCTATTGGTCCCTTTGCCGGCTCCGGCGCTACTGGTAATAAAAACGTATGGCTTGGCACAGGCCAAGCTGGTGGCAGTAAGGGTAATAATACGGTGTTGATTGGCTCTAATTCAACAGTGGATGGCAACTTTAACTATGGCATAGGCCATAATGCAGTGTTAAAGGGTGAAAGCAATGCTGTTGTTGGCGCCTATAATCATGTGACGGCTAATAATACCTATGTCTTAGGTGATCACGTAGATACGACTTTGAATAATGCAGTTGTGCTTGGTAGTCATTCCACTGCTGAAAGTAGTGATGTGGTGAGCACCCCAAGCTACACTTATGCAGGTGGCACCGTTAACTTTGCCGGCACTGCACCGGTATCCACCGTATCCGTAGGCGCTACCGATCAAGAACGAACGATTACTCATGTAGCGGCAGGCCGTGTAAGTGCTGATTCTACAGATGCCATCAATGGTTCCCAATTATATGGTGCAAATCAACAAATCGATAATCTATATAACAAAATTAGCAACATTGGAAAGAGGCCAATAAAGGCGATGCTCGTGCTGCGGCACTAGCTGCATTACATCCAATGCAATTTGATCCAGATAATCGAGTACAAGTGATGGGCGGTATTGGCCACTATAAAGATGCTAATGCGCTAGCTCTCGGTGTGGGGTATTATCCAAAGGAAAACTTGCTCCTCACAGCCGGTGCTACCGTTAATAATCACATCATGGCTAACCTTGGTGTATCCTATAAATTTGGTGAAAGCAAAACGTTACAAAACATCTCTCCTGCTTCCTATAATGCTCTCGAACAACGGGTTGATACATTAGAGGCTCAAAATAAGAAATTACAAGAAACAGTAGATATGCTGGTAGAAAAATTAAATAATAGATAATATTGAGATGCTTAAATAGCTATATAGTGTAAACAGATTTTTCATACAAACCTCAATACATAAGCGGATAGTTAATCCTGTGTGATTAGCTACCCGCTTTTTAATTTATAGTAGATTACGAGGTTGAATTAGGCATTACCTCATCGATTATGGGTGAAAGCAATATAACGGATGATACTAGCGATAGAGAAAATCAAATTTGTATTACAAAAGAACGCTTACAATATAAGATTGAAGGTGTAGATACCAATAGAAGGTGTAGATACCAATATTAGAAAAAGTATTTTAATTGATACTGATGTGCCTGCTAAGCAAATCTTTAAACCAAAATCAAAATTAGATCTATTAGTTGGTCGTGATATGGATGATATTACAGATTTAATCGTAAATAAGAAACAAGCGAAAGCGGAATCTCGGTCCTTTATTTTTTCTCCAGAGTTTATGAAACGTTTGTATATTCGCAATAATTTGATGAGTTCCAATAAAAATTTTGAGTTAATGTATTCGATTTTGACGGATTTAGTAAAATATGGTAATCATGATTTATTTGTTGTAACAACAGAACATAGTGGACTAATTAGCCTAGATGCACTACCTTTAGAGATAAATTATAGGGCTGATACGAGACATATTGTAGGTACAATTGGATTATCCCTAAATCAACCTAATGTATTTCCTGTAGCCGTTGTACAAGATATTAGAGATAGTATAGCTATGATGAATCTGGTATTAACTCAAATTGTCCCAGGATTAACTATTGGCGTAGAAACATTGGGTAAAGAGAAACTACAGGATAATCAGGATGGAGAACGATTTGAGTTAGTATCTTATAAATCAAATACATATATTCCTTTAAAATATGAATCTGAAGGAATACGTAAAATTATTTCTGTTTTAGGCTTATTAATTTCTGTATATAATAGAAAATCTATTACTGTTGCCATAGATGAGCTAGACTCTGGTATCTTTGAATATCTACTCGGTGAGATTTTACGCATTATTTCAGAGAAAGGTGAAGGTCAATTAATATTTACATCTCATAATTTAAGACCTTTAGAAACACTAGATAAAGGCTGTATTGCTTTCACCACAACTAATCCTAGCAATCGATATACACGAATGGTTAATGTAAAGACAAGTAATAATCTCCGTGACTTTTATTATAGAGATATCATGCTCGGAGAACAGAACGAAGAATTATATAAATCGACAAATAATGCTGAAATTTCTTATGCTTTTAGGAAAGCTGGTGCATATAAATGGCACGACGAAAAATAGTGCTTGTTATTGTTGAAGGACCCTCTGATGCGGATTCATTAGAACGTAATTCTAATTTAGGATTATGTTTTTAGATAAATAATAAAAAATAGCAGCTACGAACCCCTTTAAGGGCTAGTAGCTGCTATTTTTATATGCAGAATAGGCTAATTATTTTCTAAAAAATCCCAATCCTTCAATATGTAGTAATTTTTGTTCTAAATATTCTTCGCTCGGCACGATGAACTTAGTTCCATCATCAGTAGTGCGTTCTATCTTTAAATTAGAGTCCATAATAGCTATCATTGCTTCTTTAGTAGTTGGTTTTTCAAGCAATCTCATGACGAATAAAAGCCCGTGGTCCACAGTTTGATCGATTTGATTATACATATTGCCTACGGTCATGTATTGTTGGCCACCACCTTCGGTAAGTGTTTCTATGTATTTGATAAATCGTTCTGGAATATATGTCTCATTTTCTATAAATGGCAATTGCTCGTATCTTTCACCAAGAACGTAAACTGTCCCACGATAGCCAATAGGAACAATCGTTTATATATAGCATCCATATCGATATCGATATGAGGATGATGCTCTTTCACATAATTCACTACATCATGTACATTGAATGGTTTTCTAAGGTCCATCAATTCCTTAATAGAAATAAATACGGGATTTGTCCATTCTGGTGGCACTCCATTAAATTCATTGATGGCTGTATAGAAATAGAGTTTGTTTAATGTGTCTATCGTAACGGTTTCGTTGCGAATAATTCTGTCTGCATTCTTTGGCTTAGTGAGTAAAGCCATGCGGAACTGTGTATCGTAGACATAGTCGTAATACTGCTCTTTATCCACATGATTCCCTTGGGATAAAGCGTTGATGTTTTCTACCACCGCATCGTCAAGCCATGTAATAAAGGAACGTTGTAATGATTCGTCACCTACATAGGTACAACCTAAACGTTCGGCCCGTTCCACAAACTGTGATACATACACAGGGTCATTGAAGGTTTCTAGATATTCGTGCCCTACATAATAGTCATTAGACTCGATTACACGGTTGATATTGTTGATTTTGTAATCAGATTGTACACGAGATCGCTCGTCCATCTTCATCGTTTCAGCGATGAGCTTTAACACATTCTTCGTATACACAGTGCGATCCTTTAAGGAATCATTAGGCGCATGTTTTTCCGAATAGAGCATGATGTCGCGCAGCTGTTCCAGACGTTTCCAACCAGGATACGTATTATAGGATATATAGGCGATACCGCGGTCAGATAGATTACGATTACAAATGGTGAGAATCTTATCCTTTACCACATCTGGTACCCAGGACCAAATACCATGCACCAAAATGTAATCAAAGGTACCAAAATCGTCGTCGATATCCATGATGTTCTTTTCTAGCAATGTTACATTCGTAAGACCCATCGATTGAATGAGATCGTTCCCATGCTGTACTTGCACTGGTGAAAGGTCGATGCCTGTGAAAGTCGCTTCTGGATAATACAACGCTTGGGGAATAATATTCCCACCGCAAGATGAACCTAGCTCTAACACGCGAGCCCCTTTAAGAGGTGCTGGGTTAAGCCCATATATTTTGCCCTTCGCTAGAAGTGAGTTAATATTCGTATTTGGGAATGCCTTGGAAACATAGAGAAAATTGTCATAGGAACTTTTTAACTCATCAATCCCCGCTTGCGCCTCGGCTATATCATGAGCTGGTGGTGCAATATGTTGAGCCGTAGTTGGCCCAGTTGTTTGTGTATCTAAGTTGTGTTGTGGTTTCTTTTTTGTCATGTGAAATCCCCTCAAGTTCTACTACTTTTGTTACTACTCAGTATACTACAAAGGCGTTTTTTACGCATATAGTTAAGGAAATTTCGGAAAATATAAAACTTTCATAAAGCCTTCATAAAATTACATCGAATGTATTGAATTTGAGAAATTCTCATGTTATGATTTGGAAATGAATTTATAAATACACCCTGTGGGTATACTTTATAAGATATAACTATATATGAAAGTTTATATATAAGTATATTAATAGATGATTTACTGTATAGGTTTGAGAGCTATAAAAAAGAGGTGAAGAACAATTAATATCGGGATTACTTTCTTTTGGGGAAAGTCATATAACAATATTTGGTCCAACGGAGCAGGACAAAATATGTACTTCCTCAAACAATGCTTAGAACAGATTGACGGTGTCGAATCTGTTTATTTTATTTATTGGAGAAATGATAAATCTGAAATTTCCGATAATTTAAAATTAGACCTTATGGATATAGATATTTATGAATCTGATGAGGTCGTGGATAAAACAGATATCCTTATTGAGGGAACATTAACATTAGAGCCACAAATCGAAGCTGAATACCGTAAACGGGGGGCTAAAATTGTATCCTATCGCATGGGCAATGATTTTGTGTGGGATATGGAAAAAATGGTCCACAACCTACCAGGTGTCAGAGCTTTTAATGGTACTAAATATGATGCGGTGTGGATGATTCCTCAAGTCATGACGACAAATAGATGCTACTTGGAAATCATGACAAAAGCACCTGTTTACGAAGTGCCACATTTATGGGATCCTGTGTTCTTAGATGATATGGCTAAGACCGTTAAGGAACCATTCAAATTTGGTTATAAAAGAGGCCAAATAGAATCAAATGGTGCTCGAGTTTCCGTAATGGAACCAAACATATCGATTTCAAAAAACTGCATGTTACCTATTTTGATTAGTGAAGAAGCGTATCGCCATCACCCAGATTTAGTAAAACATATATACCTGTGTAATACGTATGATAAGAAGGATGATGATGCTATTTTTAATTTTATAGGTTATACATCTGCTGTTAAGGCTGGTGTTATGTCCGTTGAAACACGTCACATTACACCGCTATTTTTGGCAGAGTACACAGACCTATTGCTATCTTTCCAATGGGAATTGCCATTGAACTATATGTATTATGAGGCCTTATATGGAAACTATCCATTAGTGCATAACTCTCCAATGCTGAAAGCACATCGTGTGGGCTATTACTATGATTACTTTGATGCCTACGATGGAGAGCGTCAGTTAATTAGTGCAATTAAGACTTATGATGCAGATTTTGATACACATGTAGAACGCAATAAACAATTAATCGACTATATGTCACCATTTAATAAACGAAATATACGAGAACATCAAATATTAATAGAACAATTAGGAGTGAAGCTGTAAATGAATAAAATTTTTAAGGTTATTTGGAGTAAGTCTAAACAGTGTTATGTAGTTGTATCTGAGTTGGCAAAGAATACAACAGGTAAAAAGAAAATTGTAGTAGCTAGTATTTTGGCGTCTTTGATGATGCAACAAGCGGCTGTGATTCATGCGACAATTCCAGAAGGTACTACCACGCGTTCGCAAAGTGCTATCGCTATCGGTGTTGGATCTACTACAGTTCCTGATGCAGGTAGAACAAGTCAAAATCCTATTGCTATTGGTAAAGTTGCAAATGCAAAGACATCTAAATCAGTGGCTATTGGTTCTGATGCAGTAGCCAATGGTTATATGACTAATAACAATTCTGCTATTGAATCTGCTACGGCAGTAGGTGCACATACAAACGCAGATGGCAAGGGGGCGGCCGCATTTGGTCATGGTGCGAATGCTACAGGTACAAGCACTACGGCGATTGGATCCAAATCTCAAGCTACTGCCGATGGGGCTACAGCCGTAGGCAATTATGCTAAGGCTACAGGTAAAAGTGCTATTGCGATTGGCGGTGATGATACTTATACGGAAGATACAGCAGCAGCTAAAGCAGAAGGGAATCAATCTATTGCTATTGGTTCGAAAGCAAATGCTCAAACGGGTTTTGATATGGCTATTGGTCACGGTGTAACAGCTAAAGGTGGTGCTGCAACAGCCGTTGGTTATCTTAATACTGCAGAAGGCAATCAATCTGTTGCTCTTGGTTCAACCGTAACTACAAGTAGCGCAGCTCAATATGCAACTGGTATTGGTTATCAAGTAGATGTAAGTGGTAAAAATGCGGTAGCTATCGGTTCCAGTGATGATACTAGTACACATACTGCAGCAAGTGGTACAAATGCTATAGCTATAGGTACATCTACAACTGCAGCTGCAAGTGAGGCAACTGCGATTGGTAAAGGTGCTAATGCAGGGGCAGCTGATGCAGTAGCAGTTGGTACAAGTACGGCTGCAAGTGCAGAAAAAGCGCTTGCTGTTGGGTATAAAGCAAATGCTGGAGGTTTGTCTAGTATAGCGCTTGGTGATACTGCCATTGCATCTCAAGCAAGTGCCATTGCTATAGGTGGACAAGCAAAAGGCCAAGGTTCTATGGCTGTTGCGATAGGTAATAGTGCAGCAGCATCAGCAACCCAAGCTGTTTCTATTGGTTATTCTAGTATGGCCGGTGCTGAAATGCTGCTGCATATGGTTATATGGCTAAAGCCACAGCAAAAGATGCAGTTGCGTTAGGTGCAACAGCAACGGCATCTGAAGTTAATAGTGTTGCATTAGGTGCAGGCTCTACAACAGACTCTAAAGTGAATACTGGAAATATGACTATCGCAGGTACAAGCTATAATTTTGCAGGAGGAACTGCGGATAGTACCGTGTCTGTAGGTAATAGTACTACTAAACGTACTATTACTAATGTAGCTGCTGGTCGTGTGTCTGCCACATCTACTGATGCAGTTAACGGATCTCAATTACATGCAGCTGTTCAGGCTATTGAAAGTACAGCAACTGTGGCAACAGCAGCTGCAACTAAGGCTGATGATGCATTAACAAAAGCAACAGCAGCTGTATCTACAGCAAACTCAACAGCGGCGGCTTTCACAGCTGCAAGTAATGCTATCTCTAGTTCTGCAGCAGCAGCAAGTACAGCAGCGGCAGCTGCTGCAAGTAATGCGGCAAAAGCATCAACTAGTGCAACAGCGGCATCTAATTCTGCAAGTGCAGCCAGCACATCTGCTACAACAGCAACTACAGCAGCGACTAACGCATCTAATAGTGCGACAGCAGCGGCGGGATCTGCAACAAGTGCGTCTAATAGTGCGACTGCGGCATCTAATTCCGCAACAGCGGCTGCGGGCTCTGCAACAAGTGCATCTAATAGTGCTACGGCAGCATCCAACTCTGCTACAGCGGCTGCGGGATCTGCAACAAGTGCATCTAATAGTGCAACGGTGGCAAGTACATCTGCTACAACTGCAAGTACGGCTGCAGTAAATGCTAATAGTTCTGCAAATCGTGCAGAAGCTGCAGCAAATAGAGCTGCTACTAGTGAAACAAATGCATCTAATAGCGCTAGTGCGGCATCTAACTCCGCGACAGCAGCGGCGGGATCTGCAACAAGTGCGTCTAATAGTGCGACTGCGGCATCTAATTCTGCAACAGCGGCATCTAATTCTGCAACAGCGGCTGCGGGCTCTGCAACAAGTGCATCTAATAGTGCTACGGCAGCATCCAACAGTGCAACAGCAGCAGCAACATCCGAGACAAATGCGTCTAACTCCGCTACTGCAGCATCTAACTCTGCTACAGCGGCTGCTGGATCTGCAACAGCAGCGTCTAACTCGGCAACAGCTGCAGCAACGTCTGCAACGAATGCATCTAATAGCGCTACTGCTGCATCTAATAGTGCAACAGCAGCGGCAACATCCGAGACAAATGCGTCTAATAGTGCAACTGCAGCATCTAATTCCGCAACAGCCGCTGCGGGCTCTGCAACAAGTGCATCTAATAGTGCAACAGCAGCAGCAACATCCGAGACAAATGCGTCTAACTCCGCTACTGCAGCATCTAACTCTGCAACAGCGGCTGCCGGATCTGCAACAGCAGCATCTAACAGTGCCACAGCAGCGGCAACATCTGCAACGAATGCATCTAATAGCGCTACAGCTGCGGCAACGTCTGAGACAAATGCGTCAAATAGTGCAACAGCAGCGGCTGCATCCGCAACAAGCGCATCTAACTCTGCAACAGCAGCGGCAACGTCTGCAACGAATGCATCTAATAGCGCTACTGCTGCATCTAATAGTGCAACAGCAGCGGCAACATCCGAGACAAATGCGTCTAATAGTGCAACTGCAGCATCTAATTCCGCAACAGCCGCTGCGGGCTCTGCAACAAGTGCATCTAATAGTGCAACAGCAGCAGCAACATCCGAGACAAATGCGTCTAATAGTGCAACTGCAGCATCTAATTCCGCAACAGCCGCTGCGGGCTCTGCAACAAGTGCATCTAATAGTGCAACAGCAGCAGCAACATCCGAGACAAATGCGTCTAACTCCGCTACTGCAGCATCTAACTCTGCAACAGCGGCTGCCGGATCTGCAACAGCAGCATCTAACTCCGCTACTGCAGCGGCAACGTCTGCAACAAATGCATCTAATAGTGCGACAGCGGCATCTAATTCCGCAACAGCGGCTGCGGGCTCTGCAACAAGTGCATCTAATAGTGCAACAGCAGCATCCAACAGTGCAACAGCAGCAGCAACGTCTGCAACAAATGCATCTAACAGTGCAACAGCTGCGGCAACATCCGAGACAAATGCATCTAATTCCGCGACTGCGGCATCTAACAGTGCAACAGCTGCAGCTACATCTGCAACAAATGCATCTAATAGTGCGACTGCGGCTTCTAACAGTGCAACAGCAGCAGCAACATCCGAGACAAATGCGTCTAACTCCGCGACGGCAGCATCCAATTCTGCTACAGCAGCAGCAACATCCGAGACAAATGCGTCTAACTCTGCAACAGCAGCTTCTAACTCTGCTACAGCGGCTGCCGGATCTGCAACAGCAGCATCTAATAGTGCAACAGCTGCTGCCGGATCTGCAGCAGCAGCTTCCAATTCTGCCACAGCAGCAGCAACGTCTGAGACAAATGCGTCTAACTCCGCTACTGCAGCATCTAACTCTGCTACAGTGGCTGCGGGCTCTGCAACAAGTGCATCTAATAGTGCTACGGCAGCAGCAACATCCGAGACAAATGCGTCTAACTCCGCGACGGCAGCATCCAATTCTGCTACAGCGGCTGCCGGATCTGCAACTGCAGCGTCTAATAGTGCAACTGCAGCATCTAATTCTGCTACAGCGGCTGCCGGATCTGCAACTGCAGCGTCTAATAGTGCAACAGCAGCAGCAACATCCGAGACAAATGCATCTAACTCCGCGACGGCAGCATCCAATTCTGCTACAGCTGCGGCAACATCCGAGACAAATGCGTCTAACTCCGCTACTGCAGCATCTAACTCTGCTACAGCTGCTGCCGGATCTGCAACAGCAGCATCCAATTCTGCAACAGCAGCAGCAACATCTGCAACAAATGCATCTAATAGTGCAACTGCAGCATCTAATTCTGCTACAGCGGCTGCCGGATCCGCAACAGCAGCGTCTAATTCTGCAACAGCAGCAGCAACGTCTGCAACAAATGCATCTAATAGTGCGACTGCGGCTTCTAACAGTGCAACAGCAGCAGTAACATCCGAGACAAATGCGTCAAATAGTGCCACAGCAGCGGCTGCATCCGCAACAAGCGCTTCTAACTCTGCAACAGCTGCAGCCACATCTGCAACAAATGCATCTAACAGTGCGACGGCGGCATCCAATTCTGCTACAGCAGCGGCAACGTCTGAGACAAATGCGTCTAATAGTGCAACTGCAGCATCTAATTCTGCTACAGCAGCTGCTGGATCTGCAACTGCAGCGTCTAATAGTGCTACTGCTGCATCTAACAGTGCCACAGCAGCGGCAACATCTGCAACGAATGCATCTAATAGCGCAACTGCAGCATCTAACAGTGCCACAGCAGCAGCAACATCCGCAACAGCAGCGGCAACGTCTGAGATAAATGCATCCAATAGTGCTACTGCGGCATCCAACAGTGCAACAGCAGCGGCAACATCTGCAACGAATGCATCTAATAGCGCAATTGCTGCATCTAATTCTGCTACAGCGGCTGTCGGATCTGCAACTGCAGCGTCTAATAGTGCAACAGCTGCAGCCACATCTGAAACGAATGCATCTAATAGCGCTGCTGCAGCATCCAATAGTGCAACAGCAGCACAAACAGCTGCAACTGCAGCATCTACATCTGCAGCATCTGCATCCACAGCGGCGTCTACAGCAGTAGCAACAGCCTCTGCATTGACTAACTCTGGTATTACTCCAGGTACAACAAATGGTAATGGTGCAATGGCGATTGGTGCAGGATCTGTAGCTAATGGTAACTATGCCAATGCTGTTGGTACAAATGCAAAAGCTCTCGCAGATAATGCAACAGCTCTTGGTGCTAATACACAAGTATTAGCAGGTGCTACTAACTCTGTGGCTCTTGGTCAAGGCTCCATAGCAGATCGTCCGAATACAGTAAGTGTTGGCTCTGCTGGTAATGAACGCGTTATTACAAACGTAGCGCCAGGTGAAATCTCTGCAACTTCTACAGATGCAGTTAATGGTAGCCAAGTATATGATTTAGTTCAAAATCAATCCAATACAGTACTTTCACAAGTTCATCAGACAAATGTACGTATGGATCGTGTAGGTGCAATGAGTGCAGCAATGTCCTCCTTGAAACCGTACTTCGTTGATGGCACTGAAAAAGGTCAAATCATGGCTGGTGTTGGTGCGTACCACGGCGAAAAAGCGTTAGCGCTTGGTTATGGCTATACTCCTAATGATCGTGTGTTCTTGAATGCATCTGTAGGTATCTCTAAATCCGAGCAAATGTACGGTATGGGTGCTACATGGCGTATTGGTGTTGGTGAAAGCTCTTCTAAGCACGGCAACCAAGCAGTAAAACAATTACAAGCTGAAAATGACCAATTACAAGATCGTGTAGAAAAACTTGAACAATTAGTGAACGCATTATTAGCTGAAAAAAGCAAATAAATAATTGAATATGTATAAGGAAATCCTTTATATATCGTAATCGTAGCGATCCTTGATAGTTACAAAACAATAGATAAAAAGCAGATAGCTGGCCTAAGTTAGCTATCTGCTTTTTCTATGTACAAAAATATTCCCTGTATATTTTCTTAAAAATAAACAATTTTATGAAATTTAAAAAAATCGGAATGTAGCGATATAACAAGGAAAAATTGAAAATTTAAAAAAATATAGATAATATATGAATTTTTTTATTATATCGATATTTATGAAAGTCATTAAATCGATAAAAAGAATAATTTATAAGTAAAAACTGATACATCTATCGAAAAAAATCTCGTATTATATAGAAAAAAAGTTGTAAAACTAAATCCAAATAGCCAAAAAAATACTCATAAAAACATATGTTTTTTTATGTAAAAGTATAAAAAAATATAAATGAAATTAAAAATATCGAAAAATAAGTGAGTGAAAAATGAAGAAAAACTATTTACAAAAAGCCTTTTTTCTGCTATCTTATATATGACGCAAGATGAGTAAAAAATGAAACGCTGTAAAATCGATAGTTTCGGACAGCGTTTAATGTATATATACTGACTCATTGAATTGTAAGAGATCATTTTGATTGTAATTGTGTCTAAAGAGAAAGGGGTTCATAGTTTCTATGAATAAGATTTTTAAAGTTGTTTGGAGCAAAACAAAAGAATGCTACGTAGTAGTTTCTGAAGTAGCGAAAAACAATGGTGGAAAGAAAAAAGTTTTGGCTAGCGTATTAGCTGGCTTAGCTATGGCTGGTATTGGTGCATCCAGTACACCAGTTTTGGCTTCTTATGATGATAGCGGTAGTAAAATCAATATCGCTCCAAATGCAAAAACTGGTAACTATGTTGGTACAAACTCTGTAGTAGTTGGTTATGAAAATGCAACTGATGCTGACGCTCGCAACTTAGGTCGAATTATCTATGGTACAGCAAATATAGCGGCAGGTGATTCCACATTAGCTCTTGGTAATAGTAATGAAGCTAGAGGGACGGCAGTAGTAGCTGTTGGTCATGGCTCTGCTGCAAAAGCAAAACAATCTGTAGCGATTGGTAACGTAGCTCGTGCAGAAAAAGATGGTACAGTAGCAATTGGTACATATGTTAATGCGGAAACTGCTAATGTAGGTACTGCGGACAAACCTAAATATAATACTAAAGAGACCGGTGTGTATTCTACAGCTGTAGGTGCGTTCACTTGGTCAAAAGGTGAATATTCTAGTGCGTATGGTTATAAAGCGCAAGCTACCGGTGGTTCATCTGTTGCGATTGGTCGTGAAACAGAAGCAAGCGATACTAACGCAGTAGCCGTGGGTCGTTTGAGTAAGGCTACTGCTGCTTCAGCTGTAGCACTTGGTGTTAATAATAAAGCACAGGCTCAGGATACTACAGCAGTTGGTTCTGGTAATACAATTGATACTATTGCTACTCAAGCAAGTGCATTTGGTCGCGAAAATACTGTAAATCGTGGTGGATCTATCGCAGCAGGTTATAAAAATACTGCAGATGGTGATCGCAATGTTGCTATTGGTAATGAAAATACTACTAAGGGTGAAGAGACTATTGGTATTGGTACTAAAGTAATTGCTGGTACGGGAAGAACAATAGCTATTGGTAGTGTATACAATCCGGGTGGTGGTGTTGAAAAGCAAACTATTGCTCGAGGTGATGATACAATTAACCCAGCTACGGGCCAAGTAAATAATATTTTTGCCCTTGCAATTGGTAATGGTGCTCAAGCAGATGGTAAAGATAATAAAGCATCTGGCATGATTGCAATTGGTCAAGATGTATTGGCTAACAATACAAATGCAATGGCACTAGGTATCCAAGCAAAAGCTACTGGTAGAAGCTCTATGGCGTTTGGACAAGCAGCTAATGCTACTGGCTCTGGGGCATTTGCTCTTGGTCAAGCGACAAATGCAACTTCTCACGGTTCTATTGCGATGGGGAATGGTGCACAATCTACTGGTAGTGGTTCTACAGCGCTTGGTCGTACAGCTAAAGCTACAAATGATGGTGCTGTAGCGTTAGGTTTCAGTGCAGAAGCAACTGGTGATGGTGCAATCGCTATCGGTGGTGATGGTAAAGGTGCTGCATATGATGCTACTAATACAACATTTGCTGGTTTAGGTGAAAAAACAACGGCAACTGCTAAAAATGCTGTTGCTGTAGGTCACCAAGCTACTGCAAATATTGAAGGCGGTGTTGCTCTAGGTTCTGAATCTAAAACAACTATTAATGCAGGTGTACAAGGTTACAATCCAGCATCTGATCGTACAGATAAATATAGCACTCAAGCTGGTGCAGTTGGTACATCCACTTTAGCAGCTGTTTCTATCGGTGATGGCTCTGCTAAAACTCGTCAATTAACAGGTCTTGCAGCAGGTACTGCAGATACTGATGCAGTTAACGTAGCTCAATTGAAAAACGTTAACTTGAAATATGCTGGTGATACTGGTAATAGTGATGTATTATTGAAAGATCATACATTAAACGTAATAGGTAGCGATTTCATCACTACATCTGCTGACACAACTGGTATTAAAATAGAAGCTAAAGTAGGCAAGGATATTACCGCTAATGCTGATGGTAAAGCAGTGGCTCCTACTACAAATGGCATTGCAACTACTGACAACGTAACTCAAGCTATCAATAATTCTGGTTGGAAAGTAACTTCCTCTAATAATGGTGGTACTACAAACGGGTCATCTTCCGAAAAAGTAAGCCCTGGCGACAAAGTAACTTTCAGCGCTGGTAAAAACATTGTATTAGATCAAGCGGGTAAACAATTCACATATTCCTTGGATAAAGACGTTGATTTGACTAAAGATGGTTCTTTAACAATTGGCGATACTAAAATCACTAATGCTGGTATGACTATTACTGGTGGTCCATCCATTACTAAAACTGGTATCGATGCTGGTAGCAAGAAAATCACAAATGTTACAGCTGGTACAGCTGATACTGATGCAGTAAACGTAAAGCAATTAAAAGATACTGAAAAACACATTAAACCTGGCACATATGCAGTAGCAAATGATGGTTCTGTAACATTAAAATATGTTGATGGTAATGGTACTGAACAAACTGAAACAGCTAAAATTACTGGCATTGCTAAGAAGTCAAAAGTTATCAATGGTCAAAACACAACTGTTGAAGAAGGTACAGATACAACTGATAACAGCGTAACTTACAAAGTAAATGTGAAAGGTGATTTAGCTGATATCTCCTCCATCACAAACGGTACTGGCTCTGGTAAAATCTCCTTCGAAGGTGACCAAGTTGTAAAAGTTGGTGGCGATCATCCTATCTCCTTTGATGGTAAAGGTGGCTATGTAACTGGCTTACAAAATAAAGATTGGGATATTACTAATCCAACTATTGTATCTGGTCGTGCAGCAACAGAAGACCAATTGAAAAAAGTAAGCGATGGTTTTAATAACACAGTTAAATTAACTGGTAATTCTGGTGCTACTGGCACACAAAAATTAAACCAAAATGGTGGCTTGAGCTTCGGCGTAGTTGGCGCAGATAATGGTAAATACATTACAACAACTGCCTCCGGTAGCAATGTTGTAGCTGACTTGTCTACTGATGCTAAAGCGAAGTTAAACAGCAAAGTAGTTGTTGCTGGTTCTGGTGCTGCTACAGTAGCTGCACCTACAGTAACTACTAATGCTGATGGTAGCACTGTAACTACTTATACTGTTCATGTTGACCCTGCAACTGCAACTGCAGCTTCTACTGAAAGTGTAGTTAAGAAAGCTGTAACAGGCGATACAAACATTGCTGATGTTTCTGTAGCAGATGGTAAAGCTACTGGTGATGTAGGTGCTAAATATGAGGTATCCGTATCTCGTAATGCCGTTAAAGATGCAGCTCGTGAAGCTGTAACAGTAAATAATGGTGGTACTACAAAAGCTGATGGTTCTTATACAGCTGATTCAGACAATCCTATATCTGTAACTCCAACCAAAGATGATACTAACCACAACACATCTTATGCTGTTACATTCGATGGTAATAAAGCAGCTAAACAAATTCCTTTGACATACAAAGCTAATGGCAATGGTGCTAAAACTGTTACATTAGAAAAAGGTTTAGACTTTACAAATGGTACAAATACAACAGCGGAAATCGGTAATGATGGCGTTGTTAAGTACAATTTGAACAAAGACGTTGATTTGACTAAAGATGGTTCTTTAACAATTGGCGATACTAAAATTACTAACGATGGTGTAACTATTACTGGTGGTCCATCTGTTACTAAAACTGGTATCGATGCTGGTGACAAGAAAATCACTAACGTAGCGCCTGGTACAATTAGCAGTACATCCAAAGATGCTGTAAACGGTAGCCAATTGTACACTGTTGATCAAAAATTCAACAATAAATCAACTTAGGTGCAGACACTAATGAAACAACTAAGTTCCAATTAGATAATGCAGGTGGTATCAAATTCAACATTAAAGGTGATGGTTCTGGTACAGGTGGTGCTAACCAATATATCAGTACAACAGCAAATGGATCTAATGTTAATGTTGATTTAACTGCTGATGCTAAAGCTAAATTGAACAAAACATACACTGTATCTTCTGGTTCCACTAACGTAACAGTGACACCTACAACTACTGGTGATAACACTGATTTCAAAATCACTGTAGCTAGCACAGGTACTACAACATCTTCCTCTTGGAATCTTAACTCTGGTGTAGTGTCAACTACAGAAGGTACTCACGCTGGTGATACTACTCAAAATATTGCTGATACTAAAACAGTAACAATGCAAGCTGGTAAAAACTTAACAGTTAAGCAAACAAATGATGGAACTGGTAATACATCTGTTGCATACTCCTTGGATAAAGATATTTCTGTTGAAACTGTGACTGTAACTGGTCAAAACGGCAAAGATGGCTCAATTGGTATCAATGGTAAAGATGGTGTAACTCGTAATATTACTGTTGAGGTTCCTGGTCAAACAGGTCAACCTGGTACACCTGGTGTAGATGGTACAACAACTACACGTATTGTATTCGATGGTAAAGCACAAGCTAACCTTGATGATGGTTTGAAATTCACTGGTAATAATGAATCCACTGAAAACAAACATAAACTTAATACACTTGTAAAGTTCAAGGTGAAGGTACTAAAGAAGGTACTGATGCAACTGGTGCTAAAGAAATTCAAACTTCTGACGGTACTAAATTCGAATCTGCTAAAGACAACATCGCAGTAGAAGCTAACGGTGCTGATACGTTAACTGTTAAGTTGAACAAAAACCTTAAAGGTTTGGACAGTGTAACAACTAAAGAAATCAAACTTGGTGATGCAAACGATAATATCTCCATCAAGAAAGATGGCGACCGCATTACATACACTACTAATAATGGTGGTACAACTACTATTAATAAAGTAGCTAATCTTGCTGATGAATTACACATTGAAGATAAAACTTATACAATTGGTGATACTTCTAAACGTACTAATGCAGCAAATGACGAAGTAACATTAACGTATAAAGATGGCAATGGTGCTGAAGTAGCTGGTAAATACGCAATCATCAAAGGCGTAGCTAATTCTGATCTATCTAACATCACTGAGACTGGTACGAAAAATATCACTAAACTTGGTTCTATCGTAAAAGCAGGCGATAACGTAACTGTTACATCTACATCTGATACTAAGACTGGTCAAACAACTTACACTGTAAACGCTGTAACTCCAGCGGTTTACACTAAAGCTGATGGTACTAAAGTAGTTAAACGTCCAGATGGTACTTTCACAACTAACGTTGATGGTGCTCCTGGTAACGATGTACCTGCAAGCGATGTAATCGTATCCTTCCAAGATGCAGCTGGTAACAGAACTGGTGGTAACTCCATTGTTAATAACGTTGGCTCTGCAATCGATAAAACTGGTACATCCACTGGTGATACATTCTTAACTAAACTTGATGATGCAGCTACTAATACTCCAAATGCAGCTGTTAACGTAAAAGATCTTAAAAATACATCTGATGCAATCATCGGTAAAGGTTTGAAATTTGACGCTAACGAAGGTGGCGAAAAAACAAACAAACTTGGCTCTAAAGTAACAGTTCAAGGCACTGGTGCTTTATCTACTGGTAAAGCGTATGCTGATGAATACAACACAGCTAATATTAGAACTAATATTGAACAAGGAACTGATGGCAACACAACAATTAATGTTGGTTTGGCTAAAGCATTGAAAGATATTAACTCTATCTCTAATGGCGGTTCTTCTATCACTATTAGTGATGTTCCAGCTGGTGCAACTACTCCTGCTGTAACTATCTCTGGTGGCAACTTGTCCATGGGCGATGGCACAACAAACAATAAGATTGTGAATTTGGCTCCTGGCACAGATGGCACTGACGCAGTTAACTTGAACCAATTGAAAGGTATGCGTACAGTTGTAACATCCACAGATAAATCTGTAACTGTTACATCTAATGAAAATTCTACAACAGGTCAAGTAACATATGACTTGAAAGTATCTACAACTGGTACAGTAGCAAAATCTACTTGGAATCTTAACTCTGGTGTAGTATCTGCTACAGAAGGTACTCATACTGGTGATACTACTCAAAATATTGCTGACACTAAAACAGTAACAATGCAAGCTGGCAAAAACTTGACAGTTACACAAACTAATGATACTGCTGGTAATGCATCTGTTGCATATTCCTTAGATAAAGAAATTTCCGTTGAAACTGTGACTGTAACTGGTCAAAACGGCAAAGATGGCTCAATTGGTATCAATGGTAAAGATGGTGTAACTCGTAATATTACTGTTGAGGTTCCTGGTCAAGCAGGTCAACCTGGTACACCTGGTGTAGATGGTACAACAACTACACGTATTGTATTCGATGGTAAAGCACAAGCTAACCTTGATGATGGTTTGAAATTCACTGGTAATAATGAATCCACTGAAAATAAACATAAACTTAATACACTTGTAAAAGTTCAAGGTGAAGGCACTAAAGAAGGTACTGATGCAACTGGTGCTAAAGAAATTCAAACTTCTGACGGTACTAAATTCGAATCTGCTAAAGACAACATCGCAGTAGAAGCTAACGGTGCTGATACGTTAACTGTTAAGTTGAACAAAAACCTTAAAGGTTTGGACAGTGTAACAACTAAAGAAATCAAACTTGGTGATGCAAACGATAATATCTCCATCAAGAAAGATGGCGACCGCATTACATACACTACTAATAATGGTGGTACAACTACTATTAATAAAGTAGCTAACCTTGCTGATGAATTACACATTGAAGATAAAACTTATACAATTGGTGATACTTCTAAACGTACTAATGCAGCAAATGACGAAGTTACATTAACTTATAAAGATGGCAATGGTGCTGAAGTAGCTGGTAAATACGCAATCATCAAAGGCGTAGCTAATTCTGATCTTTCTAACATCACTGAGACTGGTACGAAAAATATCACTAAACTTGGTTCTATCGTAAAAGCAGGCGATAACGTAACTGTTACATCTACATCTGATACTAAGACTGGTCAAACAACTTACACTGTAAACGCTGTAACTCCAGCGGTTTACACTAAAGCTGATGGTACTAAGTAGTTAAACGTCCAGATGGTACTTTCACAACTAACGTTGATGGTGCTCCTGGTAACGATGTACCTGCAAGCGATGTAATCGTATCCTTCCAAGATGCAGCTGGTAACAGAACTGGTGGTAACTCCATCGTTAATAACGTTGGCTCTGCAATCGATAAACCTGGTACAGCTACTGGTAATACATTCTTAACTAAGCTTGATAATGCAGCTACTGACACTCCATTTGCGGCGGTTAACGTAAGAGATCTTAAGACTACTGCTGATGCGTTGAAAGCAAATGAACTTCACATTGCACCTACATCTGGTGGTACTGATACTGATAAAGGTGGCGTAGTAAAAACTGCTGGCTCCACTGATATGGTATACAAATACGACTCAGCTAGTAAGACTATTACATTGACTTATAACGATGGTAATGGTAAAGCTGTAACTGGCCCTAAAGCAGTTCTTGATTTCACTGACTTGAACATCCCAGCAGGTGGCAATAACTTTGGTTTCAAAGCTAATGCAACTGCTAATGGTGGTACAGTAGCAAATGAAACTACAACTCCTGCAGTAGCAACAGCTGTTGAAAATGGTGGTACTGTTAACTTTGCAGCAGGCAAAAACTTGACTGTAAAACAAGATATCGATGCTACTAACAAAACTCAAACTTATACATTTAGCTTAGACAAAGATCTTACTAACTTAGATAAAGTTGTTGTAAATGGTAAAGATGGTCAAACTGGTAAAGATGGCGTAACTATCGTTGGTCCTCAAGGTGCTACAGGTGCTCCTGGCATTCCTGGTACAATGGTATCGATGGTAAAGTTGGTATCTCTGGTAAAGATGGTAAAGACGCTGTATCCATTTCTGGTAAAGATGGCGTAGGTCATATCGGCTTAACAGGTCCTCAAGGTCCTGCTGGCACAAACGGCAAATCTGTAGATATTTCTACTGAAAATGGTAAACAAACTCTTGTGAAACCAGAAGCAAATAATGGTAATCAATCTCAACGTATTGTTTACGTACCAAAAGATGCTAATGGCAACCCATTGAAAGATGCTGATGGCAACGATATTAAACGTGAAGTAGCAACTATGGATGATGGCTTGCGTTTCACTGGTAACAACACTTCTAAAGAAAATAAACAACCAATGAATTCTCTTGTGAAGGTTCAAGGTGAAGGCGTTACTGAAAATGCAGCTGGTAAATTAGAAGTTAATGGCCAAGAGTTCAAGTCTGCAGCAGGTAATATCGCAGTTGAAGCAGATGGCAACAATACTTTAACAGTTAAGATGAACAAAGATCTTAACCTCACTAAAGATGGCTCTGTAACAATGGGTGATACTGTTGTAAATAACAATGGCATTACTATTAAAGCTCCTACTCCAGCGCCTGGTGCTACTCCTACAACTGATGTTAAGTTGACTAACCAAGGTCTTGATAATGGTGGTAACAAAATTACTAATGTTGCAGCTGGCACAGCTAATACTGATGCAGTAAACGTAAAACAATTGAAAGATAATGTTACAACTGTTACATCTTCTGATAGCTCCATCAAAGTAGTTGATAAAAACGACCCTACATCTGCAACTTATGATGCAACTAAAGGTCACCAATATGACATCACTGTCAACAACCAAGGTGTTGTAAATAATGCACAAACTCCTGTTGTGTATACTAAGGAAGATGGCACTAAAGTTTACAAACAACCAAATGGTACTTTCACAACAAACATTGATGGTACTGGCGCAGTAGTTCCTGCAAACCAAGTGATTGCATCTATGAACAGTGCTGGTAACTCTTCTACAGATCCTACTAAGTTACAAAACGTTGGTTCCTCCATCGCTGATAAAACTGGTACTACATTCTTAGAAAAGATTAATACAGCAGCAGGTGATCCTAATGCTAAGTATGGTGCAGTTAATGTAACTGACCTCAAATCTACATCTGATGCTCTTATCGACAAAGGCCTTGTATTCGATGCAAATAACGGAGATCCTAAGACAAACAAACTTGGTTCTAAAGTAACTATTGCTGGTACAGGCGCTCTCGGCACTACCGAAAACTTTGCAGATAAATACAACACTGATAATATCAGAACTAACATCAAACAAGATGCAGCTGGTAATACAACTGTTGAAATTGGTCTTAACAAAAACCTTAAAGGTTTAGAATCTGTTAGCGTTCCTGGTAAAGATGGCGTTGATGGTCAAGACGGTGTGTCCATCACTGGTAAAGATGGTGCTAATGGTATTGACGGTAAAGTTTCTATCGGTAAAGACGGCAAAGACGCTGTATCTATCTCTGGTAAAGACGGTATCGGTCACATCGGTTTAACTGGCCCTGCTGGTAAAGACGGTAAAAATGCAACTGCTGATATTACTGTTAAAGAAGGCAAACCAGGTGTAAATGGTACTGATGGTATTACTCGTATCGTATACAAAGATAAAGATGGTAACGATCATGAAGTAGCAACTCACGATGATGGCGTAAAATACGCTGGTGATGACGCTCAAGGTACAGATAAAACTAAAGTTATCTCCAAAAAATTGAACCAAACTATCGATATCGTTGGTGGTGCAGATAAAACTAAATTGACTGACAATAACATCGGCGTGAATAACGATGGTGGTAAATTGAAAGTCCAATTAGCTAACGAATTGGCTGGTATCAATAAGATTTCCAATGGTGGTTCTTCCATTACGTTTAACAGCAATCCTGGTGGTGCAACTAATACTCCTGCAGTTCAAATCTCTGGTGGCGACCTTAACATGGGTGGTAACAAAATTACTAATCTTAAGAAAGGTTCAGATGCATCTGATGCTGCAACTGTAGGTCAATTGACTAAGGTTAAATCCTCTAATAACTCTGTAGGTATTACTGAATCTACAGATGCTAATGGTGCAAAAGTTTACGACTTGTCTGTAACTGGTGTTCCTGGTGCAGATCCTCGAGTTGATAAACTTGGTGAAGAAATCGGTCGTGTAGGTGCTCAAGGCGCAGCTCTTGCAGCATTGAAACCTATCCAATACGATCCATTAGAACCAACTCAAATCATGGCTGGTTACGGTAACTACCGTGGTAACTCTGCCGTGGCTGTTGGTGTGGCTCATTACAAAAATGAATCCACATTAATCCATGGTGGCGTATCCTGGGCTGGCGGTTCTAGCCACATGATGGCAAACGCTGGTGTAACTTGGAAAGTTGGCAACCGTGATAGCGAAGCTGCAGTAGCAGATCGTTACCGCAAAGGCCCTATCAGCTCTACATATGCAATGCAACAAGAAATGGCAGCTATGAAAGCTCAAAATGCCGGATTAAGAGGCGAAGTATCTGATTTGAAAGCAGAAAATGAACAAATGAAAGCTCAAATTGCTGCAATGATGGCAAAATTAGGCTTATAATTTGATACTGTAAACTTTCACAGACACTGGGAAGGGGATTCTCGGCAATGAGAATCCTCGCATCCCTTTTGATTCGACATAGAAAAGAGGAATAGATATGAAAAAATCTACAATGCTTGCTTTCACAGCAGCAGTACTAATGAGCGCTGCTTCCCTTACTGGTCACGCAGCTAGTGCACCTACATATGATGACGTATTAATCGTTAAAAACCCTGTTATGACGCCACAACTTGGTTCTGTTGTACTCGTTCCTGTAGCGAGTCCACAAACTGTGGCTGCTGTTCACGATTATGTGAAAGCTTGGCAAAATGCGGAAATGAACATCGCAAAAGCTAAGGCAAAACGCGATAATCATGAACAATTAACTAAAGCGGAAATCAAATGGTTACATTCTTATGACAAACATAACTATGCTGACTATTTCCGTACACATTCTATCGGTCGTGTGCATGGTCAAGAAGTATTCATGAATTGGAACGGTGAAAATCGCAACAAAAATGAATATGAATACTTTGATATGCCAAATATAATGAACAAGATGGTTTTACTAATAGCTACGGTTACAATGTACTTCGTAGCATGGTAGACCAAATTAACGCAGTTATCCAAGAGCAAAAGAAAATCGGTGGTCCTATGACTGACGAAGAATCTCAAGCTTTGGAAGATGCAATTTTGGATATCATGGCTCATGAACAAGAACATGTAAATAACGATGAACTTCGTCATTACATGAACGACACAATCTGGTTTGCTTCAAAACAAACGGTGAAAAACAAAGCGAGTGAAGAACCTACTGTGGGCGATGACCATGAAGTAGATCTTCGTGCAGCGATGGCAAAACCACCTGTTGAACAACCAGAATCACGTAAAGTTAATTTACGTGATGCTATTAGTCGATAAGACTAGTAGAACAATTACAATCGTATATGGCCCTCATAGCAACTCTTACTTTCCCCCTCTTTCTTTATGGGGGCCTATAAAAAGACGCTCACACTACGGTGTGGGCGTTTTTTTGTACATATGATTCTTTCATCTTTTATAGGAAATCGATTGTTTTCTTTATAGTAGAAACATATTTTTAATAGAGATATATTAATTAATATTAAAAATAAGCGGTGTTTTTATTTAATATAAGAAGTCTTAGTAGTGACTTTGAATACCTGTATTTGCTATGTTTTTTTATTTAATTGTAAGTTTATTGAGTTTATAGTTGAAAGAAGCTCGTATGTAGTCACAAAACTGACTATCTTTATATTATTTAACATATTTATAAACTAAAAAGAACCTATGCATATATGAAAAAAATAGATGAAAGAATCAACATAAAAATAAGGCGTAAATATAGCTATAATGCAGTTTTATAGAAATGAGCTAATTTTTTTACTCATATATATAAACTTCAGTTTATTTTCATCTAAAATATAAAAATTTCATTAAATAATTAAGTCTAAAAAGTATTTACAATTAGTTAATAAATTGATATTATTAGGTTATCCTATATGAAGTGTGAGTGAATGAGAGAAATTCCATCCTTCATGAAGTGAACTAAAGTGTAAAAGTTACATTTATTATGTACTTATGAGAAAGGGGTTCAAAGGTTTTATGAATAAGGTCTTTAAAGTCGTTTATAGCAAATCTAAAGGCTGCTACGTTGTAGTACCTGAAACTGCGAAAAATAATAACGGCAAAAAGAAAGTCCTAGCTAGCGTATTGGCTGGTTTAGCTGTAGCTGGCGTTGTTGGCGGTATTGCTCCTCAACAAGCAATGGCTGGAGTAGATACTGGCAATAGCCATGTTAATATCTGGGCAGATACAAGTCCAAAGAGCAATGGTCAAAACTATAATGTTGGTCAAAACTCCATCGTTGTAGGCTATCAAAATACAACTGACAACGTAGCTGGCCATGATGGTAAAGTAGCAATTGGTGCTAAAAATACATCTACAAATAACGCTTCTACAGCTGTAGGTAATGAAAATAAAGCTACAGGTGGTGCGGCAACAGCCGTTGGTGCTGGTAATACTGCTTCTGGTAAAGCTTCTGTTGCTCTTGGTAATGTAAATAATGCCGATGCTAAGGCTGCTATTGCTATTGGTACCTATAATAATGTTAATTACACCAAAGGCTCTTGGCAAACAACACCTAAACATGCAGGTGAATATTCTACTGTAGTAGGTAATTACTCCAGTGCAACTGGTACAAGTGCATCCGCTATGGGTGTGTATACTAATGCTACTGGTGCAGGTTCCTTTGCTGCTGGTTACAACAATAATGCAAATGGTCAAAACTCTGTTGCTATTGGTTCTGAAAATACATCCCATGTAGCAGACACTGTAACTTTGGGTCAATTTAATAATGCAAAAACAATGGGTGGTATCTCCATTGGTAAAAATAACTTGACTGATTCTTCTAATGATGGTCGAAATGCTGCAAATACTAAAGATGAAAACTCTCAAATCGCTATCGGTCGTGACAATGTTGCAACTCATCTAGATACGATTGCTATCGGTCGTGAAACAACTGCATCTGGTTCTGGCTCTACTGTAGTCGGTGCTCGTGCAGAGGCTTCTGGTGACAATTCTATTGCTATCGGTCAAAGTGGTAAAGGTTCTCCTAAAGTAATTGCATCTGGTGTAAACTCCATTGCTATCGGTATGCAATCTCAAGCTACTGGGGAAGCTGCCATCGCTGAAGGTGCTGGCTCTCGTGCAGGTGGTAAATATGGCGTCGCATTAGGTCGTAAAACTAAAGCGAATGCAGAAGCTGCTACTGCATTAGGTAATGCAGCAGAGGCTAACATTGCCAATGGTGTAGCACTAGGCTCTAGCTCTGTTACAACAACAGATAAAGGTGTTAAAGGTTACAATCCTTCAGATGACCATACACGTCATTACACAAACTTAGCTAACAATGTTCGCACAGCTACTACTGCTGCTGTATCCATCGGTAATGGTAGTACATTGACTCGTCAATTGACAGGCCTTGCTGCAGGTACAGCAGATACTGATGCTGTTAACGTAGCTCAATTGAAAAACGTTGGTGTTGCTGTAACTGGTAACACTGGTTCTAGTGATTTCTTGGCTGACGGTGGTAAATTAAACGTTATCGGCGAAGGTCGTGTATCTACTGTAGCGGCTCATGATGGTGCAAAAGATTCCAAAATCACTGTTGGCTTTGATGACAAAGGCATGGTGAAAGCTGGTAAAAACGTTAAGGTTGATGAAGTAACTGTAAACGGTAGAACTACTTACACTATTCATGCTGCTGACGCTGCTGCAAAATATGATTTCTTGACTAACGCTAAAGCTAATGGCGGTAAATTAGATGGCACTGCAACACCTGCTAAGGTTGAAAGTGGCACTACTGTTAGCTATGCAGCTGGTAAAAACTTAACAGTAAAACAAGATATCAACCAATCTGCAGGCGAACAAACATATACATATTCCTTGAACAAGGATTTAAAGAAATTACATCTATCACTAACAATGGTGGTCCGACATTAAACTTTGGTGATAACAATATTAGTGTTACTGGTGGTAATTTAGATCTTGGTGATCAAAATATTACTCACCTTCATTCCGGTGGGGATACAGTTGATAATGCTGCAAATATTGGCGATGTTATCCGTATCTCCAAAGCTAATGATTTACACATTGCACCTACAGCAGGCACTAACAATAATGTGACTGAATATACTGTAGATGCTAACAAAAAGGTTACATTAACTTACCAAGATGGTAATGGCAAAACTGTTAACGGCCCTAAAGCAGTTATCGACTTGAGCGGTTTGAAAACTGGCGAGATGAGCTCTTTCAACGTGAAATCTACTGCTACAGAAGGTAAGGTTGCACAAGGTTCCGCTGGCGTTCAAGAAATTCGTGACGGCAAAACTGTGGAAATGCAAGCCGGCAAAAACATGACCATTAAACAAACTAATAAAAATGGTAATGCCGCTGTTGAATTTGCATTGAACAAAGACATCGATTTGACTCCAGATGGGTCTATCAAATCGGTGATACTAACATCACTGACAATGGTTTGACTATCAACGGTGGTCCTTCCATTACTAAAACTGGTATCAATGCTGGTGATTTGAAGATTACTAATGTGAAAGCTGGCATAAACGATAACGATGCAGTTAATGTTAGCCAATTGAAACAAGTTCGTGCTGACGAACGTCACATCAAACCTGGTGAATACGCAGTTGATAATAACGGCAAAGTAACGATGACATACCTTGACGGTAACAACAAAGATGTTGCTAACGAAACGGCTGTTATCACAGGTATTGCTAAACAAGATCTTTCCAATATCAATAAGGGTGGCGAAACAGTTATCCAAAATCTTGCTAAAAAATCCATCGATATGGAAAACGGTAAGAATACAAAGGTTAGCAACCGTGAAATCAATGGCGTTAAAACTTTCAAAGTAGACGTTGAAGGTGATTTAAACGACATTACATCCATCACAAACAAAGCTGGCGATGGCAAGGTTGTATTCGGTGGTAACCAAACTGTTAACGTAACAGGTGACCACAACATTAACTTGAATGCTAAAGTTGGTGACATCACTGGTTTAACTAATGTAACTTTGGATGCTCCTGACTTCGCTAAAAAAGGTCGCGCCGCTACTGAAGAACAATTGAAGATCGTTAACAACGGTTTCAATAATACAGTTGGTTTAACTGGTAACACAGGTGCTACTGAATTACAAAAATTGAACAAACAAGGCGGCTTGAGCTTTGGTGTAGTTGGTGCTAACAATGGCCAATACATTACAACAACTGCTGCTGGTAGCAATGTAGTAGCAGATTTGTCTGCTGACGCTAAAAACAAATTGAACAGCACTGTTGTAGTAGAAGGTAAAAATGCTGCGAGAGTAACAAGCAATGTAATTCAAAATGCAGATGGCAGCACAAAAACTGTATATACTGTAGATGTTAACAACGTAAAACCTACTGCAGCTTCTACTGAAAAAGTACAAGCTAAAGCAGACGTAGCTGGTTCTAGCGACAAAAATATCGCTAAAGTTGCACCTAAAGCTGGTGAAAACTTCGGTGATGCTGGCGCAACATACGAAGTAAACGTATCCCGTAACGACGTAAAAGACGCAGCTCGTGAAGCAATTACTGTAAATACTAGCAATACAACTAACAACCCTATCACTGTTACACCTGTACAAGATGAAACAAACCATAACACAACTTACACAGTAACATTCGATGGTAACAAAGCAGCTACTCAAATTCCTTTGACATACAAAGCGAATGGCCAAAATGCTCAAACAGTTACATTGGATAAAGGTTTGAACTTCACAAACGGCAGAAACACAACAGCTTCTGTAGATGCTGAAGGCGTTGTTAAATACGATCTTAACAACAACATCGATTTGACACCAAATGGTTCCTTGAAAATTGGTGACACTATCGTTAACAATGGTGGCTTGACTATCTCTGGTGGTCCTTCCATCACTAAGACTGGCATCAACGCTGGTAATTTGAACATTACAAATGTAAAAGCTGGCGTAAACAATACTGATGCGGTTAATGTACAACAATTGAAAGATGCTCGTACAGTAGTAACTTCTAACGATAAATCTGTAACAATCAACAAAACAGAAAACGGCAACCAAGTTACTTATGACTTGCATGTAGCTCCAGGTGCTGCACAATCCGTATGGAATGTGAAGTCCTCTGGTAATACAACTGCTGATTCCGAAGCAACTGCAAAAACTATTACTGATGGTAAAACAGTTGAAATGGTAGCAGGCAAAAACTTAACTGTAAAACAAACTAGTAACAATGACGGTGCTAAAGTTGAATATGCTTTATCTGGTAACTTGACTAACATCAACACGATTAAAAATGAAGGTCCTGCAACTTTCACAATTGGCGGTAACGAATTCAAATTCGAAGGCGGCAATGTGAACATGGGCGACAACAACATCACTAATCTTAAATCTGGTGGCGATGTAATCAACAACGCAGCTAACATTGGTGACGTAAATCGTATTTCCAAAGCTAACGATAAACATATTAAGCCGGGTGAATATGGTGTAGATAACAATGGCAAAGTAACCATGACATATGTTGATGGTAACAATAAAGATATTTCTAACGAAACTGCTGTTATCACAGGCATTGCTAAATCTGATTTGTCGAATATCACCAAGGGTGGCGAAACTGTCATTCAAAATATTGCTAAAAAATCCATTGATATGGAAGACGGCAAGAATACAAAAGCTAGCAACCGTGATGTAAATGGCGTTAAAACTTTCAAAGTAGACGTTGAAGGTGATTTGACAGACGTTACATCCATCACTAACAAAACTGGTGATGGTAAAGTATCCTTTGTTGGTAACCAAACTGTTAACATAGCAGGCGACCACAACATCGCTCTTAATGCTAAAGCTGGCGATATCACTGGTTTGACTAATGTAACATTGAATTCCGCTGATTTCGCTACTAAAGGCCGTGCAGCAACTGAAGAGCAATTGAAGATTGTTAACAACGGCTTCAATAATACAGTTGGCTTGACTGGTAACACAGGCGCTACTGATCTTCAAAAATTAAATCAAGCTGGTGGTTTGAGCTTTGGCGTAATTGGTGCTAACAATGGCCAATACATCAAAACAACGGCAGCAGGTAGCAACGTAGCTGTTGATTTGTCCGATGATGCAAAAGCTAAGTTGAATAACACCGTAGAAGTTCGTGGTAAAAATGCTGCGAAGGTTACTTCTGTAACAGAAAATACAGCTGATGGTGGCAAGAAAACAATCTACACTGTAGATGTTGATAATATAAAACCAACGGCAGCTTCTACTGAAAAAGTTCAAGCAAAAGCAGACGTAGCTGGTTCTAGCGACAAAAATATCGCTAAAGTTACTCCTCAAGCAGGCGACCAATTTGGTGATGCTGGCGCAACTTATGAAGTAAACGTATCTCGTAACGACGTAAAGACGCAGCTCGTGAAGCGGTAACTGTAAATACTACAAATACAACTAACAACCCTATTACTGTGATACCTGTTCAAGATGAAACAAACCACAACACAACTTACCAAGTAACATTCGATGGTAACAAAGCAGCTAAACAAATTCCTTTGACATACAAAGCGAATGGCCAAAATGCTCAAACAGTTACATTGGATAAAGGTTTGAACTTCACAAACGGTTCCAACACAACAGCTTCCGTAGCTGCTGATGGCGTAGTTAAATACGATCTTAACAACAACATCGATTTGACTCCGAATGGTTCCTTGAAAATTGGTGACACTATCGTTAACAATGGTGGCTTGACTATCTCTGGTGGTCCTTCCATCACTAAGACTGGCATCAACGCTGGTAACTTGAACATTACAAATGTGAAAGCTGGCGTAAATAACACTGATGCGGTTAACGTACAACAATTGAAAGATGCTCGTACATTAGTAACTTCTAACGATAATTCTGTAACAATCAACAAAACAGAATCTGGTAACCAAATTACTTATGACTTGCACGTAGCTCCAGGCGCGGCACAATCCGTATGGAATGTGAAATCCTCTGGTAATACAACTGCTGATTCCGAAGCAACTGCAAAAACTATTACTGATGGTAAAACAGTTGAAATGGTAGCAGGCAAAAACTTAACTGTTAAACAAACTAGCAACAATGACGGTGCTAAAGTTGAATACGCTTTATCTGATGACATCAAAGTTGGTAACGACGGTAAAGATAGTAAACCAGGTAAAGATGGTTCTATCGGCGTAAATGGTAAGGATGGTTCTTCCGTTGTCATCAATGGTAAAGACGGCTCCATCGGCTTAAATGGTAAAGACGGTAAAGATGGTCTTACTATGAAAGCTGAAAATGGCCAACCTGGCGTAAACGGTAAAGATGGCATCACTCGTATCGTATACGAAGATAAACAAATACTAAACACGAAGTGGCTACTTTGGATGACGGTTTGAAATTCACTGGCAATAACACTGATACAGTGAACAACCATAAATTGAACAGCCTTGTAAAAGTTCAAGGTGAAGGCGTAGATAAAACAACTTCTGCTACTTTCAAGAGCGCTGCTGGTAACATCAACGTAAAAGCTGATGGTACAGATACTCTCGAAGTTCAATTGAACAAAGATTTGAAAAACATCACTACCATTAAGAATGATGGTCCTGCTACATTGACAATTGGCGGCAATGAATTCAAATTTAGTGGCGGCAATGTGAATATGGGCGACAACAACATTACAAACCTTAAATCTGGTGGCGATGTAATCAACAACGCTGCTAACATTGGCGACGTAAAACGTATCTCCAAAGCTAACGATTTACATATTGCACCTACTACATCTGATCGTGCTGGTGAAACAACTGCAACATATGCATATAACACTGCAGATAAATCCGTTACTTTGAAATACAACGATGGTAACGGCGCTACACAAACTGGTACAATTGCGAAAATCGACTTGTCCGGTTTGGCTGATCAAATTAAAGACGGCTACTCCTTCTCTACAGATGCAAAAGGCAACGTAGTTGGTAACCACGCTGTAACAGCTGTAGGCAACGGCAAAACTGTATCCTACGCAGCAGGCGATAATTTGACAATTGCTCAACATATCGATAATGCAACTGGTGAACAAACTTATACATATGCATTGTCTAATGACATCAAAGTTGGTAACGATGGCAAAGATGGCAAACCAGGCGTTGACGGTAAAATCGGCGTAAATGGTAAAGACGGCTCCTCTGTTGTAATCAACGGTAAAGACGGTTCCATCGGCCTTAATGGTAAAGACGGCAAAGATGGTCTTACTATGAAAGCCAAAGATGGCCAACCAGGTGTAAACGGTAAAGACGGTATCACTCGTATCGTATACGAAGATAACAGCAAGCATACACACGAAGTGGCTACTTTGGATGACGGCATGAAATATGCTGGCGACGATGCACAAGGCGCAGATAAATCCAAAGTTATCGCTAAGAAATTGAACGAAACTATGGACGTTGTTGGTGGTGCAGATAAATCCAAATTGACTGATAACAACATCGGCGTGAATAACGTAGATGGCAAGTTGAAGGTTCAATTGTCCAAAGAAGTGAACTTGACTCCGTCTGGTTCCTTAACAATTGGCGATACTGTAGTTAATAACAATGGCTTGACTATCTCTGGTGGTCCTTCCATTACTAAGACTGGTATCAACGCTGGTAATAAAACAATTGTTAACGTAGATGCTGGTGTGAACGACACTGATGCAGTTAACGTACAACAATTGAAAAAAGCTAAAACAGAAGTTAAAGCTGGTAATAACGTAACTGTAGACACAACTTATGGTAATGACGGTCATACAATTTACACTGTTAATGCGAACGACGTAGCTCTTGGCGATGCAGTATTGAAATACTCCGCTAACGGCACTAATACGCAATCCGTTAAATTGTCTCAAGGCTTGAACTTCGTTGACGGTAACTACACATCTGCTTCTGTTGATGTAAATGGTCAAGTTAAATACGACGTAACAATCGGTAAGGTGAAAGACGGCGTTGACGGTAAACCAGGCGTAGATGGTAAAGATGGTATCGCAACAGTTAAAACTGTAGTTGATACAATCAACAACTCCGGCTGGAAAGGTGATGTTACTGGTAACACAGTGAATAACCACACTGCAACAATCGTTAAACCTGGCACAACTGTAAACTTCGGTGCAGGTAAAAACTTAACTGTAGAACAAATCGTTAATGCTGTAACTGGCGATCATACATACAACTATGCATTGTCCGATGATATTAAAGTTGGTCATGACGGCAAAGATGGTAAACCAGGTGTTGACGGTAAGATCGGCGTAAACGGTAAAGATGGTTCCTCCGTTGTCATCAATGGTAAAGACGGCTCCATCGGCCTCAATGGTAAAGACGGTAAAGATGGTCTTACTATGAAAGCCAAAGATGGCCAACCAGGTGTAAACGGTAAAGATGGTATCACTCGTATCGTATACGAAGATAACAACAAGAATACACACGAAGTGGCTACATTGGACGACGGCATGAAATATGCTGGCGACGATGCTCAAGGCACAGATAAATCCAAGGTTATCGCTAAGAAATTGAACCAAACAATGGATATCGTTGGTGGTGCAAACAGCACTAAATTGACTGACAATAACATCGGCGTGAACAACGTAGATGGTAAATTGAAAGTTCAATTGGCTCAAAACATCGACTTGACTCCAGCAGGTTCCTTAACTATCGGTGGTACTAGCATTACTGATAATGGTTTGGTAATCAACCAAGGTCCATCCATTACTAAAGGCGGTATCAATGCTGGTAATAAAACAATTGTTAACGTAGATGCTGGTGTGAACAACACTGATGCAGTTAATGTTGCTCAATTGAAATCTGCTAAAACAGAGGTTGAAGAAGGGGACAACGTAAAAGTAACATCCCGTACAGGTGCTGATGGCCAAACTATCTACAAAGTAAGTGCAAAAGCAGTTAACCTTGGCGATGCAGAATTGAAATACTCTGCAAACGGTACAAACACTCAATCCGTGAAATTGTCTCAAGGCTTGAACTTCGTTGACGGTAATTACACAACAGCTTCCGTTGATGCAAATGGTCAAGTTAAATACGATGTAACAATCGGTAAAGTGAAAGACGACGTTGATGGCAAACCAGGCGTAGATGGTAAAGATGGTATTGCAACAGTTAAAACTGTAGTAGATACAATCAACAACTCTGGCTGGAAAGCTAATGCTACAGGTAATGTAGTAGGTAACTCCACAGCAACTATCGTAAAACCTGGTAACACAGTAAATTACGGTGCAGGCAAAAACTTGAACGTAAAACAAACTGTGAACGGCGATGAACAAACTTACGAATTCGCATTAGATAAAGATTTGAAAGAGCTTAACAGCGTTCAAACTAAGAATATCTACTTAGGTAGCCCAACATCTCATACAACTATTACATACAACAATGATAATAGCCGTATCGAGTACACAACTAAGGAAGGCGACAAAAAACAAGTTGCTAACTTAGATGATATCTGGACTATCCAAGCAAATGGTACAGACGTTAAACCTGTAGGCGGCAAAGTTAATGTTGTAGGCGGCGATCACATCAAAGTTTCCACAGATGCAGCTGGTAAAATGACTATCAGTGCTGACGGCCTTGGCACTATGAACGGCTTTAACGTGAAATCTACTGGCAATACAACTAGCGATTCCGATAAAACAGCTAAAAACATCACTGATGGTAAAACTGTAGAATTCTCTGGCGGTAAACCTCACTGTTAAACAAACTAACACTGCTGACGGTGCAAAAGTAGAATTCGCGTTGAACAATAACATCGACTTAACTCCAAACGGCTCCGTAACAATTGGTGATACAGTAGTTAACAACGATGGTTTGACTATCACTGGTGGTCCTACTATCACTAAGAACAATGTTGATATGGGTGGCCAACAAATTCACAACGTGAAATCTGGTGGCGATGTAGATTCCAATGGCGCTAACATTGGCGACATCAAACGTATCTCCAAAGCTAACGATACTCGTATCAAAGATGGTAACTACGAAGTTAGCCAAAATGGTACTGTTGAAATGACTTATGTTGATGGTGCTGGTAAACAAGTGGTAGATGCTAACGGTAACCCTGTGAAAGCAACTATCTCTGGTATCGCTCGTCAAGACTTGTCTAACATTACTAACGAAGGCAAAAAAGTTATTACTGGCTTAAGCAGCATCGTTAAAGGTGGTAACAACGTAACTGTTGATACTTCTGTTGACAACACAACTGGTCAAAAAACATACACTGTAAACGCTGATCTATCTGGTGCGAAAGTGAATGCATCCGTTGGTGCTGATGGCTCTGGTGTAGCTAAAGGCCTCAAAAATCCTGTAAAAGTGGAAAAAGGTACTCAATACATCGCTGGCGACAACATGGTTGTTGAACGTAAACCAGTTGAAGGCGACGATAAGATTGATAATTCCATCACTTACAGCTTAGCTCATGACTTGACTGAAATTAGATCCATTAGCAATGGTGGTGCAACACTTAGAATCAACTCTAATCCTGGTAGTGTTCCTGGTGATCGTGCTCCTGTAACCCCTGCATTGAAGTACATGGTGGTAACCTAAGCATGACTGGTAACCGTATTGTAAATCTTGCACCTGGTATTGCTGGTACTGATGGTGTTAACGTTGACCAATTGAAAGGCTCCCGTACTACATTAACTTCCGAAGACCACTCTGTAACATTAAACAGAACAGACAATGGTCAAGGCGGTTACAACTATGACCTTTCCGTTAAAGGTGTTAACGACCCTCGTGTAAATATCTTGAATGAAGAAATTGGTCTTGTAGGTGCACAAGGTGCAGCATTGTCTGCATTGAAACCTATGCAATATGATCCAATGGAACCAACTCAAATCATGGCTGGTTATGGTAACTACCGTGGTAACTCCGCATTGGCATTGGGCGTAGCTCATTACAAAAACGAGTCCACAATGTTCCATGGTGGTATTTCCTGGGCTGGCGGCTCTAGCCATATGATGGCTAACGCTGGTGTAACTTGGAAAATTGGCAACCGTGATAGCGAAGGTGCAGTAGCTGATCGCTACCGCAAAGGACCTATCAGTTCCACATACGCAATGCAAACTGAAGTGGCTTCTATGAAAGCTCAAAATGCCGGATTAAAAGGCGAAGTATCTGATTTGAAAGCTGAAAATGAACAAATTAAAGCTCAAAACGCTGGCTTACAAAACGAAGTAGACCAATTGAAAGCTCAAATGGCTGCTATGATGGCTAGATTAGGTATGTAATAAGATACAAAGGTCGAAGGGTTCCGTAAGGAATCCTTCCGCCATCGCTTATATTCGACAATGAAAAGAGGAATAGATATGAAAAAATCTACAATGCTTGCTTTCACAGCAGCTGCAATTATGAGCGTTGCATCCGTTACTGGTTATGCTGCGGGCGCTCCAACATATGATGATAATTTAATCTTGAAAAACCCTATCATGACTCCGTCTGTAGGTTCTGTAGTTCTTGTACCGGTGGCTAGTCCGCAAACAGTACAAGCATTACATACATATGTGGATGCATGGAGAAATGCAGAAGTTAATTACACACAAGCTAAAGTTAAGCATGATAATCATGAAAAATTGACTAAAGCTGAAACTAAATGGTTACATTCCAAAGATAAACACAACTATGCGGATTACTTCCGTACACATTCTTTGGGTCGTGTCCATGGCTTTGAAGTCGCATTCAATTGGAATGGTGAAAACCGTAACAAAAATGAATACGAATTCTTTGATATGCCAAAATATAATGAAAAAAGTGGTTTCGTAAATAGCTACGGTTTCAACGTATTGCGTGGTATGGTAGACCAAATCAACGCTGTTATTCAAAGACAAAAAGAAATCGGTGGTCCTATGACTGCTGAAGAAGCTAGTGCTTTGGAAGACGCTATTTTGGATATCATGGCGCAAGACCAAGAACATGTAAACAATGAAGACCTTCGTCACATGATGAATGAAACAATTTGGTACGCAGCTAAAGAAACTGTTAAAAACAAAGCAAGTGAAGAACCTACTAAAGAAGAAGAAGCTAAAGTAGATCTTCGCAAAGCGATTAATGAGCCAATGGAACCTTCCGCGCCTCATACTATTGATTTGCGCAAGCAATTCAGCAGTAATATCGCAATCGTATATCTTTATACATATGAAACAATATATGGCCCCTCATATGGTGATATAGGGGCCGTATATCCCCTAGAACCCCTAACTAGGGCATAAATAATCCTTATACAAATAACGCCACCTTCTGGTGGCGTTATTTGTTTTATATAGATTATGTAATAAATATAATTAGTGCGAATCACTGAAATAGCATATATTGTATTTATAGACTATAGAATGAGATTAAGTGATAGCTTATTGTACTACATATAGTAGATTGAAAATAATTAGATACATTATACGGAAAACATGTAAAAAGTTTCAATTATTTTAAAATTAAGGGTTGCACTGATTCTTTGTTTGTACTATAATAACCATACAGTCGTTGAAGCGACTGTTTCTTAATGAGGAAACAGTAGATAACATCTAGGTTTTCCATTAATCGATTTTAGGATTTTTATGTAATCCCCTCAAACGATGGTGATTACAAAATTCTAAAAAAGATTATAAAAAGGTGTTGACATGAAAGTGACAACATGTTATTATAATCTAGTCGCCAGTTGGCGAAACACTTCTTAAGAAAGTGCTTCGAAGCTAGATAATATCTAGTGTGACTGGTACAGATCTTTGAAAACTGAACAATGATAGGTAATCAATCATATGATTGAACATATGCCAGAGTGCGGGTTTTGACATAGTCAAAACCAACCATAATTCAAAGTTACATACATGTAACGACAACACATAATGAGCTATTCAAATAGCTTCAAGATATCTTGGAGAGTTTGATCCTGGCTCAGGACGAACGCTGGCGGCGTGCTTAACACATGCAAGTCGAACGAAGAGACTTGGAAGCTTGCTTCTAAGAATCTTAGTGGCGAACGGGTGAGTAACGCGTAATCAACCTGCCCTTCAGAGGGGGACAACAGTTGGAAACGACTGCTAATACCGCATACGATCCAATCTCGGCATCGAGGATGGATGAAAGGTGGCCTCTATTTATAAGCTATCACTGAAGGAGGGGATTGCGTCTGATTAGCTAGTTGGAGGGGTAACGGCCCACCAAGGCGATGATCAGTAGCCGGTCTGAGAGGATGAACGGCCACATTGGGACTGAGACACGGCCCAGACTCCTACGGGAGGCAGCAGTGGGGAATCTTCCGCAATGGACGAAAGTCTGACGGAGCAACGCCGCGTGAGTGATGACGGCCTTCGGGTTGTAAAGCTCTGTTAATCGGGACGAAAGGTCCTCTTGCGAATAGTTAGAGGAATTGACGGTACCGGAATAGAAAGCCACGGCTAACTACGTGCCAGCAGCCGCGGTAATACGTAGGTGGCAAGCGTTGTCCGGAATTATTGGGCGTAAAGCGCGCGCAGGCGGATCAGTCAGTCTGTCTTAAAAGTTCGGGGCTTAACCCCGTGATGGGATGGAAACTGCTGATCTAGAGTATCGGAGAGGAAAGTGGAATTCCTAGTGTAGCGGTGAAATGCGTAGATATTAGGGAAGAACACCAGTGGCGAAGGCGACTTTCTGGACGAAAACTGACGCTGAGGCGCGAAAGCCAGGGGAGCGAACGGGATTAGATACCCCGGTAGTCCTGGCCGTAAACGATGGGTACTAGGTGTAGGAGGTATCGACCCCTTCTGTGCCGGAGTTAACGCAATAAGTACCCCGCCTGGGGAGTACGACCGCAAGGTTGAAACTCAAAGGAATTGACGGGGGCCCGCACAAGCGGTGGAGTATGTGGTTTAATTCGACGCAACGCGAAGAACCTTACCAGGTCTTGACATTGATGGACAGAACTAGAGATAGTTCCTCTTCTTCGGAAGCCAGAAAACAGGTGGTGCACGGTTGTCGTCAGCTCGTGTCGTGAGATGTTGGGTTAAGTCCCGCAACGAGCGCAACCCCCTATCTTATGTTGCCAGCACTTCGGGTGGGAACTCATGAGAGACTGCCGCAGACAATGCGGAGGAAGGCGGGGATGACGTCAAATCATCATGCCCCTTATGACCTGGGCTACACACGTACTACAATGGGAGTTAATAGACGGAAGCGAGATCGCGAGATGGAGCAAACCCGAGAAACACTCTCTCAGTTCGGATCGTAGGCTGCAACTCGCCTACGTGAAGTCGGAATCGCTAGTAATCGCAGGTCAGCATACTGCGGTGAATACGTTCCCGGGCCTTGTACACACCGCCCGTCACACCACGAAAGTCGGAAGTGCCCAAAGCCGGTGGGGTAACCTTCGGGAGCCAGCCGTCTAAGGTAAAGTCGATGATTGGGGTGAAGTCGTAACAAGGTAGCCGTATCGGAAGGTGCGGCTGGATCACCTCCTTTCTAGGGAGACATACACCAGGCCAAGAGCTTGGATGTCACTTAGGTCGACACTTTGGCCAGTAAGTAGACGTAGCATATGCGCTAGCTGTACTTACAACCTACATTGTTCGGTTTTGAGAGATCTGTAAAGACTCTCTATTTGTTCTTTGAAAACTGCATAGAAGATAATTATATATATTTGTAAGGTCATCTCTTAGAATTTCTAAGTAGGTTGACCCGAGCACATAGGAAATAATTCTCTGACTTAATGGTGACGTACATGAAAATGTACGGCTACAAAATAAACGACAATGTATCTAATGCATGTCTAAAAATCAAATTGATTTTCGTCAGAATTTGATGAATATCGAGGCGTACCAGTGAAGCGAAATCGCCGCGTATTTGTATACGCAAGATGAGCTGAATGCAGTACAACGAAGATAGTCGCAAATTATGGCGTAAAATAAGTAAAGATTTTAAGGGCGTACGGTGGATGCCTTGGCGATATCAGCCGAAGAAGGACGCGGTAAGCTGCGATAAGCTACGGAGAGGTGCAAGCAACCTTTGACCCGTAGATTTCCGAATGGGGGAACCCGGCAGTGGTTATGCACTGTCACCCATACCTTTGAGTATGAGGAGGGCACCTGGGGAACTGAAACATCTAATTACCCAGAGGAAAAGTAATCAAACGAGATTTTCTTAGTAGCGGCGAGCGAACGGGAAAGAGGCCAAACCGGAGCGGGCAACCGCACCGGGGTTGAGGACAGTCATCAAGTGTAAATGAGGTAGAAGAATCATGCTGGAAAGCATAGCCGCAGAAGGTGAAAGCCCTGTAATCGAAACCTTGCATACATGGGACTGTATCCAGAGTACCACGAGACACGTGAAACCTTGTGGGAAGCAGGGGGGGACCACCCTCCAAGCCAAAATACTGATATCGACCGATAGCGCATAGTACCGTGAGGGAAAGGTGAAAAGAACCCCTGGCGGGGAGTGAAAGAGAACCTGAAACCGTATGTCTACAAACAGTCGAAGTCTGTATATATATCAGGACGACGGCGTGCCTATTGAAGAATGAACCGACGAGTTACTGTTGCTAGCGAGGTTAAGTGGAAACATGGAGCCGCAGCGAAAGCGAGTCTGAACAGGGCGTTCAGTTAGTAATAGTAGACCCGAAACCGTAGTGATCTATCCATGGCCAGGTTGAAGCACAGGTAAAATTGTGTGGAGGACCGAACTCGTGAGCGTTGAAAAGCTTTGGGATGAGTTGTGGATAGGGGTGAAATGCCAATCGAACACGGAGATAGCTGGTTCTCCCCGAAATAGCTTTAGGGCTAGCCTCGAGGTTGAGAGTATAGGCGGTAGAGCACTGATCGGGCTAGGGGCCATACCGGTTACCGAACCTAGTCAAACTACGAATGGCTATACTTATACTCGGGAGTCAGACAGTGAATGATAAGGTCCATTGTCAAGAGGGAAACAGCCCAGAACACCGACTAAGGTCCCAAATGTTACACTAAGTGGCGAAGGATGTGGAGTTTCCAAAACAACCAGGATGTTGGCTTAGAAGCAGCCACCATTTAAAGAGTGCGTAATAGCTCACTGGTCGAGAGACTCTGCGCCGAAGATGTCCGGGGCTAAAGTGTAAACCGAAGTCGTGTCATATACAGCAATGTATATGGGTAGGGGAGCGTTCTCATCGGGCTGAAGCAGTACCGTAAGGAGTTGTGGACTGATGAGAAGTGAGAATGTCGGTATGAGTAGCGAAAAGAATGGTGAGAATCCATTCCACCGAAAGCCTAAGGGTTCCTGAGCAACGATCGTCGTCTCAGGGTAAGTCGGGACCTAAGCCGAGGCGGAAAAGCGTAGGCGATGGACAACAGGTTGAAATTCCTGTACCGGTGTGAATCGTTTGATCGAAGGAGTGACACAGTAAGGTAGGTCAGCACGCGATTGGAAGTGCGTGTTTAAGCATGTAGGTTGAGTTATAGGCAAATCCGTAACTCTAAAAGCTGAGATGTGATGACGAGCTGTTTACAGCGAAGTGATTGATCCTACACTGTCGAGAAAAGCTTCTAGGTAGAGACACATCGCCCGTACCAAAACCGACACAGGTAGGCGGGGAGAGAATCCTAAGGTGCGCGGGAAAACCCTCGTTAAGGAACTCGGCAAAATGCCTCCGTAACTTCGGGAAAAGGAGGACTCATGTAGTGTGAAGGGCAGTAACGCGTGGAGCATGAATGAGTGGCACAAGAGAGGCGCAAGCGACTGTTTACCACAAACACAGGTGCCTGCTAAAGCGAAAGCTGATGTATAGGTGCTGACACCTGCCCGGTGCTGGAAGGTTAAGAGGAGGGGTTAGACTTCGGGTCGAAGCTCTGAATTGAAGCCCCAGTAAACGGCGGCCGTAACTATAACGGTCCTAAGGTAGCGAAATTCCTTGTCGGGTAAGTTCCGACCCGCACGAAAAGGTGTAACGACTTGCGCACTGTCTCAACGAGGGACCCGGTGAAATTGAAGTACCTGTGAAGATGCAGGTTACCCGCGACTGGACAGAAAGACCCCATGGAGCTTTACTGCAACCTAAGATTGAACTTAGTTAATGAATGTACAGGATAGGTGGGAGACGTAGAACCTAGGACGCCAGTTTTAGGGGAGTCACTGTTGGGATACCACCCTTTCATTAATTGATTTCTAACGGGCCGAGTAACGACCGGCCGGACAGTCTTAGGCGGGCAGTTTGACTGGGGCGGTCGCCTCCTAAAAGAGTAACGGAGGCGCCCAAAGGTTCCCTCAGAGCGGACGGAAATCGCTCGAAGAGTGTAAAGGCAGAAGGGAGCTTGACTGCGAGACGGACAGGTCGAGCAGGGACGAAAAGTCGGGCTTAGTGATCCGGTGGTGCCGAGTGGAAGGGCCATCGCTCAACGGATAAAAAGCTACCCTGGGGATAACAGGCTAATCTCTCCCAAGAGTCCATATCGACGGGGAGGTTTGGCACCTCGATGTCGGCTCATCACATCCTGGGGCTGAAGTAGGTCCCAAGGGTTCGGCTGTTCGCCGATTAAAGTGGTACGTGAGCTGGGTTCAGAACGTCGTGAGACAGTTCGGTCCCTATCCATCGCGGGCGCAAGAAACTTGAAGGGGGCTGCTCCTAGTACGAGAGGACCGGAGTGGACGAACCGCTGGTGTACCAATTATCCTGCCAAGGGTACAGTTGGGTAGCTACGTTCGGGACGGATAAACGCTGAAAGCATCTAAGCGTGAAACCAGCCTTGAGATGAGGTTTCTCATAGCATAAGCTAGTAAGATCCCATGTAGACGACATGGTTGATAGGCCAGGTGTGGAAGAGCCGTGAGGTTTGGAGCTGACTGGTACTAATAGATCGAGGGCTTTACTTAACTAAAAACATTAAGCAGACATGTGCAACAAATATATATAACTTCTATGTGGTTTTCAGAGTACAAACTCTGACAGATTCAGTGGCGATAGCTATGAGGGTCCACCTGTTCCCATCTCGAACACAGTAGTTAAGCTCATAAACGCCGAAAGTACTTGGCTGGAGACGGCCTGGGAGGATAGGAAGTCGCTGATTAAGCTAAAGGCACACCTAAGGGTGTGTCTTTTTTTTTTTTTTGTATGTGCGACTTCCTATCCCACCCTTGACATATCGAAAAAAATAGATATAATAGTATTAAGATATATGAGCAGCTATTCATATATAATGCAACTATTCATATATAATGCAACTATTCATATATAATGCAACTATTATGAATCCTGTTCGATTAAGAGGTGATAGAATGAATCCTGTAAGAACAATTGAAAGAATTATTAAAGCTCCTGATATTCATTGGGTAGGCACTGGATTTAGAGTACGTCAGTACTTCCCTGATGGCGATGAGTCACCTATGCTTAATCGTATGTCTCCATTTTTGTTACTCGACTATAACGAGCCATATTATTTTGAGGCTAGTCCTTTTGATACAGGTGACACTCCACATCCCCATAAAGGCTATGAAACGGTAACATTTTCTTTTTCCGGCTCCATTGTACATAAAGATGCAGCTGGTAATAGTGGTGTTATTCACTCTGGTGATGTGCAATGGATGACTGCAGCTAGTGGTGTTTTGCACAAAGAATTTCATGAAAAAGAATATGCAAAGCGGGGACGTTTGTTCCATGCTTTACAATTATGGATAAATCTACCTGAACGTCACAAAAACGATACACCTGCATATCAATATATACCTGCTACCACAATGGGGCGGTATCAATCTCTTGATGAAACAATCGATGCCATCGTTTACACAGGTGCTTTCAGACATATAACAGGTCCTGCTAAATCTCATACACCAATGAATATTTACAAATTAAAACTTCAACCTAATTCATGGATCTCTATTTCTGAGAATATGACTTGGAATACAGGCTTTCTTGTTATTAATGGTACAGGTAGTGCCAATGGTGAAAGCATAGAATCTGGCGACTTTGTACTTTCAACAATGATGGAGAGCGCTTTGAGGTAGAGTCTAGTGATGAAGGTCTTGAAATCTTCGTTCTCGCTGGAGAACCACTCAATGAACCAGTGGTAAAACAAGGGCCATATGTTATGACAAATAAAACAGAGCTTCTCCTCGCTTATGGGGAATACATAAACGGTAAATTTGGCCGCGAAGAAGCTATTATGTAATATAACACCCTGATTTATAATGGCATAAATCAGGGTGTTTCTTGTAAGTAATGTATTCTGAGACACATTGTTTTATATTAATTATGGTATAATTATTGCGTACAATGTTTTGACAGGAGGTTTTATGTCTAAAAAAATTGCGGTCCTCGTGAATGAGGATACAATGCAGCGCTGTTCTTGTGGCGGTTGTTTAAAAGCATATATGAATAAAGTTGATTCTTTTGAGCGTTATGCAGATGAGGAAACTGAGCTTATTGGCTTTTCTCACAGTGGTGGAGATCTTACGAAAAAATTAGAATCTTTCAAGAAAAATGGTGTTACCACTATTCATCTATCCACTTGTACGCGTGGTAAGAATGAAAATTATGAAAGCATAGCCCAACAATGTGCAGAAGCTGGCTTTGATGTGGTTGGTTACACGCATGGTTCTGAAGTATCAAAGAAGGTAAAGTTGCAATAGAATTGAATGCTAAAAATTAATTGCTTCTACTTCGATTGAGAGAGAATGAGAGGATACAATATGAATAAGAAATTTAAATCTACTATGTTAGCCGCTGTTATGGGGCTTTCACTAACGACAGCTGCTGTTGTACCTGCAACAGTGGAGGCTGCAGGGGCCGTTGAAACATTGGCAGGTGGCGCTTTAGCCTTTGCGTATGTATCGACTGCGGTTAATAAAATGGATAATTCTGCGGAAGGGCAGGCTGAAAGTTTAGCTCGTGCTAAGTCTCAAACGGGTTATTTAGAGGATAGTGCAGCGCAAGCACGTGTTGAACGTATCATGAAAACCTTGGTGGCAACGCCTAGCGTAAAGCGTTCTTATGTGGTGTATGCAAACCCTAGTGACGAGTTTAATGCTTTTGCTACCATCGGTCGTGTTATGTCTGTCAATCAAGGGGCCTTAGAGCTTTTGGATGACGATGAACTAGCATACGTTATGGCCCATGAAATTGCTCATGGTGAGCACAAGGACATCGTTAATGGCCTTAAGAAACAAGTAGGTCTATCTACGGCTGTAAGCCTTGCTGGTAGTGGTGATGTAGGTATTTTATCTAATATTGCTGGCAATTATATGGCGAACCAAGTATTTACGATGAGCCAAGAGAAAAAAGCGGATGAATTGGGTTTTCAAATTCTCAGTGAATCCCCGTATAACGTAGGCGGTGCGGCTGCTTCTATGGCAGTTCTTCGCAACAAATATGGCGATTTGTATCGTGAAGGTTTGAATCAAGTATTTACCCCTAATAATCATCCTAAGACGAGCAGTCGTGTGAAAGACAATATCGATCGCATGTATACCTATTCCGGTAATCACGTAAACGTCGATAATGGAGCTGTGTTTGTAAATGATGTGAATATCTATAGCCCTGCCAATAGCGGTCGTTATACAGGTGAAGAACGGGCTTATTTCATGGCTGGTAAATTGGCTCGCTTGTATCATAATGGTCAAATTCAGCCGAGCAGTGCTTCTTACACAGGTCCCACTGTAACCGTAGCAGGTCAATCTATCGTGACCACACCGAATGCGGATGTGGCGCTTATGGTGGCGACAAATTTAAATAACTCGTTTGTGAAAGCCGCAGGCCCAGCAAAAGGGAAACAGGCAGCAAAACCAAGTAAGAAAAAATCTAGTAAAAAATAATTCGTATTTTTACTAAAGAATAATTTGTACTTTTACTATGAAAATCGTATAAGTCGTAAGTGATATACGGAGAGAGACTACTTATGTTTAAAAAATGGGTTCTGTTACCTTATGTAGTGCTTGGAATTTGTCTTGCTATCGGCCTACTTATTGGGATGGCCCCAGATTTACTAGGTGATGTCATACCTAGGCATGGCGTGATAGGCCGTATGTTGGTCTCAGCTAATCAGCGGAAATAGAGGATAGCCAACATACTGTGATGGTGGTACCCGATTACGTGCGCCGTGTTGTCACATTGGGGGCAGGGACTGTTGACTTGGTTAGTGTGGCCGGCGAACCTTATGTTGTGGCCACCGATGGATCTCCTTATAGCTCTAGTGCTGTTATAAACGGCCGTGTGCAGCCTACAGTGGAATCTATACAATCTTATGAACCGGATGTGGTAGTGGCACCGGATACAACGCCGCCAGGCTTAGTGGCATCGTTGCGTGCTGCGGGTATTCCCGTGTTTATTTACACCATGAAAGATAGCCTGAAGGATATTAGCCTTAATACGAAGCAAGTGGCTAAGCTATTTAACAGTACAAGTGCAGAATCTTCGATTAATAGTTCTGTTATGAATGTCAAAAAACAGGTGGAGCCTCATAAAAATGATGTGAAACCGGTGATTGTGTTATATAATCCGACGCATGGTTTGTATCGTTCAGGTGTACTTCGGGATATGATTGAAATGATTCATGGCATCGATGGTGCAGGAAACTTGAAAATCATAGAGCGTGGTAAGGATCCTAATGTTCTATCTGATGTTTGGGACTATCGGGCGAGCAGCCCTACTTTCAACATGCAAGAAAACATGGGGACAAAAGCTGATTTACTTCGCATCAACCCAGATATTATTTTTGTACCAACGCGATATATTGATAAATTGCCTGACTATAAAGAAGATCTTAATGCGGTTATTAAGGATCCTGAGTTACAGAATGTGACGGCCATTAAAAAGGGGTATGTATATCCTATTCATGAAATGCATATAATGAGCTATTCGTCATGGATGTACTTTGGGATGCAACAAATGTCGAAATGGCTATATGGCGATTGGTCGTATGATAATTTTGTAAAATACCAAAGCGTGCCGGCGAATTAACGATATAAGTCATATGCCGCTGTTGATAGTTTATAGTGAATACATCATAACGGTGAGTAGATCATTACAAAGAGTACATCATATCATTTTGAAAGCATAGGAGGAGAGCTTGTGCAACTAAGACGTTTAATGATTTTTTTGACCATTTGTATTGTGGGCCTAGTGATAGCAGCACTTGGTATGTACCATTCTTGGCAGGATTTAAGAGTGGTGGTATTTGGGGACTATTGACCTCAAAAGGGCATTACTCCATGGTGGATGGTACGAGTGAGACCGTCATGCTAGACCATAAGGCGGAGCGTATTGTTGCAGTAGGACCTAATGCTGCGGATTTGGTGAGTGAACTAGCCGGTGATTCCGTTGTGGCTAGTACAGAGGCGCCGTACCAAGTTACCAATACTGTTAAGCAACGGGTGGCACCTAATGTAAATGCCATTGCTGCATTAAAACCAGATATTGTTATCATTGAAGATGCGAATGGATCGACAGAACTAGTTCGGCCTTTGCGGGATAAGGGCATCAAGGTAGCCTTGCTTAGAGCGCCTGAGACTGTGAAAGATGTAGAAGATCAAACTCGAAATGTAGGACGATTACTAGGTAGAAAAGATAAGGCTGAAAGCCTAATCGGTACAATGATGAACTACATTCGCGATACAGAATCACTTCGCTTTGCGCGTCGTGATGAACCGAAGAAGACTGTTGCTGTGTATAACCAAAATGGTTTGTATGGGAAATCAAAGACCTTAGTTGCCGATATGCTTACCTATGTAGTGGTAGACAATGCAGCCATTAAATCGGGTGTAAGATTAACTGACTATGGCACAAAGGCGGACCTCATCAAGGCGGATCCTGATGTTATTATCGTGCCGATGGATACACGGGCACCCGACTATAATCGAGATGCGGTTTATGCAAGCTATTATAATGATCCAGCGCTAGTAAATCTTAAGGCCATAATGAATAAAAAGATTGCCATCGTATCTAATGAATCAATGCTAGCTAAGACCTACCATGTAGGTCGAGGCATCTATAGCATGGCTCAAGTGGTGTACGAGCGTTAAATTGGTGCGAACGTTAAATTGATATGAGCGTTAAATTGGTACGCGCGTTACATTATGTAATGAGGACGAGTGATTCATCCTCTGTAAGCCTTGTTATATTTATGGAGGCGAGTATAATTATACTCAGTTTCATAAAGCTATAAAAAATATTCATAACTCAAAACAAACAGAATAAATATGTATTTAGGCGCACTCCATAACAATATATAATAAGCTCTGATAATACTGATAAATACTGGAAAAGCAGTCTATAGGAATAAGTTCCATAGACTGCTTTTTTTATATATTCACAAGGTTAATGAATGTAATTTTTTTTGAGTGTAATTATTGTTTTTTTCTTGAATAGAAATATGTTTATATAGAATGGAAAAAAATAGTTATATATGTTATATATACAATAAAATGTATTGAATATGAATACCCATACAGGGTATAGGTTTATTGTACTAGCTATGGCTTTATGGAATAATAAACTAATTGAAGATTAATCGTAATTTGTCGATTAATGACTAACTGGTTGGTGTGTACACTTGTTAGCGTATAAGTTATTACTGTAAATCTTAAAATGTATGGAGGTTATTATGGAGTATGCAATTCATCTTTTTAATGCGGGTGGTGTAGTCATGTATCCGCTAGTTTTATTTATGTTGGCAGCATGTACGATTTTATTTGAGCGAATTCGTATGTATCGTCGCATTGACAGTGAAATTCAACAATTGTCGTCTAGCATTGAAGCAGGTCGTAATGCGAATGATTGGATTGCATTAGAACAAGCGATTAAGAATAATGATGATGCACTTAGTCAATTTGTAACACCGATTGTAGATTCCGTATATAATTTTGAAGGCTTGGAAAATCGCCTTCACGATGTAGTAGGTTATATGGATGAACGTTTAAAACGCGGTCTTAACTGGCTTAGCATGATGGTTACAATGGCTCCATTACTTGGCCTATTGGGTACAGTAGTGGGTATGATTCGTTCTTTCGCTGCCGTTGGTGGCGATATCGGGGCGCCTACAGTTATTACTGGCGGTGTATCTGAAGCATTGATTGCCACTGCTACAGGGCTTTCAGTAGCCATCGTAGCATTAGCTATCCACAGCTGGTGCACAGATAAGGTCAACTATGATATTGCAAAATTGGAACAACGATTAGGTTCTATCTTGGATTTATATATTAGGAGTCAACGATGAAACGTAGTTCAGTAGGGATACAAAAAGAACCTACCATCATGATTATACCTATGATAGATATCGTTTTTTTCTTGCTCGTATTTTTCATGATGAGTACATTGTATATGAATACTGAGGAACAAATTCCTCTTAACTTACCAAAGGCATCTGCATCGACAGCAAAAACGATTGAGCCTATTACTATTTCTTTAACCGCTACCCATAAGATGTATCTGAATGAACGTGAAATTAAACCTGATGATTTGGGCAATGAAATTCAAGCTATTGTTGCGAAGGAACCACAACAGGCTTTTATCGTCCGTGCATCTGAAGATATTGCGTATAAGGATGTTATTAGCATTTTGGATAATCTAAAGATGAGTGGTGCTCGATTTGTCAGCGTAGCGACAGAACGGAAGTGATCATATGGTGAGTAAACGATATGGCATTCCTTTTATAGCTGCATTGGTGGTCAATTTAGCATACTGGGGTGTTGTAGGCGATTGGTTTGGTCATATAAAACCACCAGAAACGCCAAAGAAAGATTTGGTCATCAATCTTGACATGGTGCAACCGGAACCTCCTGAGCAGGAGAAGAAACAGCAAGAGAAAAATGTCTCTGATGATAAAGAAAATGCTGCGGGCGGTAAGTCGGGTAGTGTATTACCGGATTTATCGGGGAAACCGACACCGGGCTTGCAAAATCTTAACCCTTATCTAGGTGGCAATGAAGCGGCTAGTGTAAATCTACATGGGAATACAGATAATCCAGTGGGTATTCCAGGTGATGGCGATACATCAGGTCCAGGTGGTGGACCCATTGGCAATGGTGGAAAAGCAGATGACGGACCTGGTACACAGAGCGGCAATACTGGGACTAGTGATACGGAAGGTTCGGGATACTTTGATGCTTCTGGGTATATTGCTAGTTTAGATGCTAATAAAGTCATGCCAGCACAAGCTGTACGTAGAGGAATTACAGGGACAGTTACCATTAGGGTTTATTTTGATGGCGAAGGTAATTATGTAAGGGCTGAAATTGAGAGGAGTAGTGGTTCTAGCCTTCTTGATAATGATGCATTGGCACTGGCGGCTAGGTCCGGTGGTGCTACAAATACGACCGGAGAACCTAAATCAGACATTTTTTAATATAAGATACGAACTTGAATAGAGATGTATATTATATATTTAAAATAGTTTTTAGTAGAAAATATAGGATGATGAGCGATATGAATAAATATGTATATGTGACCACGATGATGGCCTTACTTAGCATGAGTATAAATGGTTATGCAGAAGATATAACAACTCATCAAAATCAAGAATTGTCCAATGTGATTAATGTAACCGCTAATCGCACAGCCCTCCTAGATTTGGACACGCCTGTAGCGATGAATGTAATTACACCTGAGGATTTAAAAAATACTGGTGCTACCACTGCTTTTGATGCTGTGGCGACCGTACCAGGGGTAACAATAAATTCTTATGATGCCGGCGGTGCCGATTTTGGGGGCATGGATAGCCGTACGAATATTCGAGGCCTTGACCGTGGTGCCCTTGTTCTTGTAAATGGCGTGCCTATGAACCTCAATGGCAAAGGTGGACTCGGCTCTATTCCTACGAGTGCCATAAAGCGTATCGAAGTAGTGAAAGGAGCTGCTTCTACATTGTATGGTGCAGAGGCATTAGGTGGTGTTATTAACGTTATTACCAAGACTCCATCTACAGAGGGTGGCTCTGCTACAGTTGCTGTAGGTAATCGTGGGTCTAAACGTTTTGATGTATCATACGGTACAGAAAAGTTTATCATTGGTATTGGTAGAAATATTGGGGTACACAGGATCCATCTACACCGATTCGCTACGACTATGCAGGTACTAAACACTACGATTACTATAGTACTCGCAACAAGGGCAATTCGTTGGGGCTCTTTATGAGTGGTAAGCTTTCAGATAAGGTAACATTGAATTTTAATCGTGCTGAAAGTAAATCGTCCTTTGGTCTAATCAGTACGGAAACAAATCCGGTTAATCAAGCAAGACATTCTACGACGTATCATTATAAGGATGATCGCAATAATGCCTCCTTAATTTATAAGGACAAGGGTACTACAGGAACCTTGTTCTATAATGACCGTACGATGCGTGGTACGAGCCGGGCGCACAATACATCCCAAGCTAAGGCGACTGAAACAAGCTATCGCGCACGTCAATATGGATTTGATGTACAGCATGAATGGGATTTTAGAGATGGTAAGGACTATTTAATCGCAGGTGTTACAGGTAAACAAGAAATCTATCATGCAACGGCTGTTCCTGTATACGTTCATCCTAAACGCAATAGTTATGCTGTGTATGGTAGTTATTCTTATGAAATTAACCCTAAATGGACATCTATTGTAGGTTTGCGTTACACCATAATCGATGACCCAATTAGGGATCAACATGTGTTGACGCCACAATTCCAATTGTTGCACTCTATCAATAAACAATCCTCCATGTATGTGAACATAGGGAAAGCTTTTACAATGCCTAGTTTGAGCGATACATTCCGTAGCGTTAGCCGTCGTTATACAGCGGTAAGCAGCAAAAATCTCAAACCAGAAGAGGGTTGGAACTATGAAATTGGGTACAAGCGGATTAACAAAAAGGATGATTGGAAGGTTGATGTGTTCTATATGGATTTCAAAAACTTCTTCCAATGGCAACCGGATGCAAATGGGCGACCTTTGGTGCGAGTAAATGGCGGGAAATTCCGCAACGTGGGCATCGAAGCAGAATATGGTAGACATTTATCCGACCGTCTCAAATTGAACGTGAGCGGATCTTACTCTAATCCAAGACAAAAGGAAATGAATGAAAATTACTGGAAACAAGCAGCGCCTAAATTGCAATTCACTACAGGCATTCGCTATGAAAGCCCAACGTGGGAAGCAGGCACATCCTTTAGCTTTGTTACAAACGGTTGCGCAATCGAGATGGTGGCTTAAACCCTAATATTGCCCTTTGGAACGCTTATGTGGGCTATCATTTCAATAAGGATGCAACACTTCGTCTAGATGCACGTAATTTGTTAGACCGTCACAACGTTATCACCAATGGGGATTATGAATACTGGGGTGACCCATTCACATATGAATTGAGTTATACACAAAAGTTCTAATATTTATTTGTAGAGATTTATATAAAATCCAGTACTGATAGGGGGTATGGGTTTTGTGCGGTTTCTTTAAATGTGTAATAATACAAATATGTACTTTTTATGAATAATTCGTGTGTGTTATGAGGGGTTTGTTATGAATAAACAAATGAAACGACGTAAGTCTCTACTTATCTGTATGGCTTTGATGGGTTTAACTGTGAATGCTTATGCAGCAGATGTAACTGCTACATCATCTGACACAGAAACACATGTTATCAATGTTACTGCAAATCGTATGGCGCTTATGGATTTAGATACGCCAGCAGCGATGGATGTTATCACTGAGCAAGATATCATGAATAGTGGTGCTAAAAATGCTTTTGATGCGGTTAATATGGTGCCAGGTGTTACGTCCTTCTCCTATGGTGCATCGGGGCTCGAATACGGTGCTATGGATAGCCGTGTGAATATCCGTGGCCTCGAACGGGGATCTTTGATTCTCGTAAATGGCGTTCCCATGAACCTTAATGGTAAGGGGGGGGCTTAGCTCTATTCCGACGGACTCTATTGCTCGTATTGAAGTATTGAAGGGGGCTGCATCTGCTCTCTATGGTTCTGATGCAATGAGTGGCGTTGTAAATGTTATCACTAAGACACCTAATAAAGAAGGCGGTTCTGCTACCGTTGCAGTTGGTAATAGAGGCAGTCACTCCTATCGCGTAAATTATGGTACGCCTCGTTTCTTGATTGGTGTAGAACGGGGCTTCTTTGGTGAACAAGATCCTTCCACACCAGTTCGTACAGACTCAGTCGTTCGCCCTCGTGGCTATGAGTATTATACGGCTCGTGAAAAAGGTAATTCCTTAGGCCTATTTATGAGTGGTAAGGTGAGCGACAAGGTGACATTCAACTTTAGCCGCTTTGAAGGTAAATCTGCTTATGCGCAGGTGAGTACTGAAAGTAACGTAACAAACCGCAATCGTCACTCTACTACATATGCCTATGATGATACGAAAAATAATGCATCCTTGATTTTCAAGGATGATAATACAACAGCAACTCTTTTCTACAATGATAGAGATTTGAAGGGTAAAAACCGGAAACATAATCTTTCATCCTACACATCTAATGATAGTAACTATATTGCTCGCCAATATGGTTTTGATGTGCAACACGAATGGGATTTCCCGAGGTGGAAAGGACTATTTAATTGCAGGTGTGCTCGGTAAGAGAGAAACGTACCGCACTACATCAGGTCCCGTCTATGCAAATCCTCATCGTCATAGCCTTGCTCTATACGGTAGCTATTCCTATCAAATCAATCCAAAATGGACTACTGTTCTAGGCTTACGTTATACGGATATCAAGGATCCTGTGAAGAATCAACAAGTGTTGACGCCACAATTTCAGTTAAATCATACAATCAATAAGGAATCATCCCTGTATATGAACGTAGGGAAGGCTTTCACCATGCCTAACCTCAGCGATACATTTAAAACTGTAAATCGACAATATCAATCGGTTAGCGGTCGTAATTTAAAGCCTGAAGAAGGTTGGAATTATGAATTGGGCTATAAGCATATTACAAAGAAGGATAGTTGGAAGGTTGCCGCATTCTATATGGATTTCAAAAATTTCTTCTCTTGGAAACCAGATAGCAATGGTAAAATGACGATTCGCGTTAATGGAGGCCGTTTTAGAAATGTTGGCGTTGAGGCGCAATATGGCCGTAAATTATCAGATCGCTTGAAAGTAACTGTGGGTGCAGCGTATATGAATCCTAAACAACGGGAAATCGATAAGACCTACTGGGAACAAGCAAATCCTAAGTTGCAATTTACAGGGGGCATTCATTACAACAGCTCAACATGGACTGCTGGTTCAAGCCTTAATTTCGTAACGAAACGCTTGAAAAACCGCGATGGCGGCATCAATCCTAACCTCGTAGCTTGGAATGCCTATGTAGGCTATCAATTCAATGAACATTCATCCTTGCGAATCGATGCACGGAACTTGCTCAATCGTCACAATGTTATCTCCAATGGCGATTGGGAATACTGGGATGAGCCATTTAACTACAAGGTTAGCTACACATATAAATTCTAGAGTAATAGATTGGCTTTAAATTAGGATAATTATTTAGACTAATCATTTACAGTCGGTTATAACTATACAAGGAGTATCATCATGAATAAGAACATCAGGTTTCTCATATGTTTGATGGTACTCTTTTGTGTATGTATAACAGGTTGTGGACCACTTGTGTCCTATAATGAAAGTTCCCATACGCCTCATACGCGTTATGTTGACAGTTACGATGGGGTTCGTGTAGCAGTACCTGAAAATCCAAAGCGCATTTTATCATTGTCCTCTGCATTTGATACGATTTTATTAGGTCTTGTAGAACCAGACCGCTTGGTTGGTATCAATAAATTGTCCACCTATGAGGATTACTCTTTAGAAGCGAAACGGGCCAAGCAGGTTAAGCCTGTTATGAGTTCCTATCCTCTAGAGAAGATAATTGCTTTGAAACCAGATCTTGTTATAGCCCCAGATTATACATCTGCTGATATTATTTCTGGCTTGCGCCATATGGGCATTGCAACAGTTGTCGTATCATCGGACTCTACGGTGGAAGGGGTTATTAAATGTAAAGGATGTTGCGTATATCGTAGGAGAAGAGGAAAAGGGGCAGTTTTATGATCAAAAGATACATCGTGAGTTAGATGAAATGAAGCGTCTAGGCGCATCCATACCTCTAGAGCAGCGCAAGACAGTTCTTTTTGTATCCTCTATGGATGGTTACACGGGAACGGGCAGTCTCTTTGATGATATGTGTAAATACATGAGTATTTATAATGCACCTAATAAGATTGGTTTGCCGCCACGGATACCCTTTGGGGAGGAACGTGTGTTAGCTATGAATCCAGATTTTATCTTTATTCCGTCCTATAAGGGGATGGATAAGGGGTTAGTAGATAGATATTTAGCAAATCCAGCCTTTCAAAATCTGCCAGCTATAAAAGAACATCGCGTTAAGCCTTTACCGGCTGCGTACTTATATACTATGAATCAGCATATCGGCGAAGCGATGCTGGCTATTATGCATACTGTGTATCCTCAGTTAGAAAGGAGTTCTCATGAGTAAACAGAAAAAACGAATCATGGCGATAACTCTGATTGGGGTATTACTATGTGTTGTAAGCCTCTTGGCACTACATGTAGGGACTATTATGATTCCTATTGGCGGGGGCATTCAAAGCATTTTAAATGGTATGGGTATACCAGTGAACTTTACAGAGCCTATTACGGCTGAACAAGAGGCGGTACTATGGTTTATCCGTATGCCACGCCTTATCATTGGCCTTTCGTAGGTGGCGCCTTGGCACTCGCTGGTGTGGTTATGCAAGGCGTTTTCTCGAACCCCTTAGCAGATCCTGGTATCATGGGCGTATCTGCAGGGGCATCCCTAGGTGCCGTTATCGCTATTGCACTGGGGGTAACATCTCTTGGCATGTTTTACATGCCCGCCTTTGCCTTTGTTGGCGCCTTTGTATCTGTTGGGATTACTATTCTTTTGACCTTGCGCAATAACAAGTTAGACACGACAACCTTATTGCTAGCAGGTGTAGCCGTTAGTATGCTCCTCGGTGCCTTTACATCGGGTATTTTGACGATGATCAATGAATACCGGTTGCGTGAATTCCTATTCTGGATGGTAGGCGGTCTTGATTTCCGTCGTTGGGATCATGTGGCACTAGCTGTAGGGCCTATCGTGACAGGCAGCGTTATTTTGATGATGCTCGGTCGTCATCTGAACGTACTCGTTCTCGGTGATACCGAGGCTCGTGCCTTAGGTTTGCCTGTTATGGCGTACCGTATGTTATTCCTATTCCTTGCATCCGTTGTTACAGCTACTGCTGTATGTGTTAGCGGTTCCATTGGTTTTGTAGGACTCGTGGTACCTCACATTGTGCGTTTATTAGTAGGGCCGGATCATCGAATTCTACTGCCGATGGCCGGTGTTGGGGGGAGCATTATTCCTCGTATTCTGTGATACCTTAGGTCGCATCATAGCACAACCAGTTGAGATTCGCGTAGGTATCATGACGGCTCTCTTAGGGGCACCATACTTTTTATATTTGCTTCACCGCTTGCGCAGTAAAGGAGGGGCCTAATGAAATTAGATGTTCAATCACTATCCGTTACATTAGGGGAAAACCACATTCTCAAGGATGCGTCCTTCTCTATTGATAGCGGTGAATTTGTCGGCATTATCGGACCTAATGGGTCTGGTAAAACGACGTTGTTAAAAACCTTGCGTGGACTCTATCCTATTTTTGGAGGTCAGGTTTTATGGGATGGTAAAAGCATCGCCTCTTTGAGCGACAAGGAAATTGCTCATCATGTGGCATATATGCAGCAATCTGTAAATGTTTCCTTTGATTATGAAGCCATCGATATCGTGATGACAGCCCGTTATCCGTATCTAAATGGTGGCAACAAGAAGGTCCAGAGGATAAAGCAATCGTAGAAACGGCCATGAAAGAGGTGGGCGTGTACCACCTGCGTAATCGGTCTGTACAATTCCTCAGTGGCGGCGAGCGTCAACGGGTGTTTCTGGCAAAGGCCTTGGCACAACAAACAGAGGTACTCTTACTAGATGAACCGACAGCGGCGCTCGATTTGGTGTACGCTGACGATATCTTCCACGAAGGTCGTAGACTATGCGATGAAGGGAAAACGATTCTAATCGTCGTTCATGATTTAGAATTAGCTGCTAAATATTGTACTAAGCTCGTCTTGGTCAGCGATGGTCATATCGTAGATGTAGGAACGCCTCGAGAGGTGCTGACTGCAGAGAATCTACGAAACGCATTCCATCTATCGGCAGCGGTCTACGATGATCCATACTTTAAACAACAACGCATCTTTGTATTCCCGAAAGGGACTACGGATATCAAAGCGTATAAACAGACTAATGCTAGTACTGACATGTCTATCGATCCAGACCTGCAATAAGTATCTTGGGTTAGATAGTTAGTTATTTTTATATTACTAATTTTATTTTTGGCTACATCCTTGTATTGCGATTCCGAATGAGGTCAGACTTATGTTATATCCATTTACTGCTATTGTTGGTCAAGATGAAATGAAGTTGGCCCTGTTACTCAATGCTATTAATCCATCCATTGGTGGTGTGTTAATTGAAGGTGAAAAGGGCACTGCCAAATCTACGGCTGTCCGCGCTTTGGCGAACCTATTACCCCCTATGGAGACAGGGGCTACGGCCATGACTGTTGTGGAACTTCCTATTAATGCTACAGAGGACCGTGTTGTAGGGTCTATCAATTTAGAAAAAGCACTACAGGACGGTGTGAAAGCTTTTGAGCCAGGCATTTTGCACGCAGCACATCAAAACATTCTCTATGTAGATGAGGTTAATCTATTAGATGACCATATTGTAGATATTTTACTTGACGTAGCAGCTATGGGTGTCAATACGGTAGAGCGTGAAGGGGTGAGCCACTCTCATCCATCTCGCTTTATCCTCGTAGGAACAATGAATCCCGAAGAGGGTGACCTTAGACCTCAGCTGCTAGATCGTTTCGGTTTATCCGTCATGGTCTATGGTGAACATGATCCAGCACAACGGATGGAGGTTATCAAGCGCCGCCTCGCCTTTGGCGACAATCCTGACGGCTTTGTAGCGTCTTATGAGGAATCGGAACAAGCATTACACGAACGCTTATTACAAGCTCGTGAATTATTGCCAAGCATCATTCCCACCGATGAGGTATTGTTGAAAATTGCAAGCATTAGTATTGGTGTTGGCGTTGATGGTCATCGTCCAGATATTACGATGATGCACACCGCTCGTGCACACGCAGCCTTTCATGGTCGCCATCAAATCACAGAGAGCGACCTCAAGATAGCAGCACGATTAGCATTGAAGCACCGTTTACGTCGTTTGCCATTTGAGGAGCAAGGTCATGATGAAGACCGCATTGATACAGTGGTAACGGCTGTGCTTGAGGGCTAGCTATGGAAACATCTGTACAAGAGGCCCTCAAAATAGGCCTTGTAAACAATCAGATTCATACTCTCGTTATTTCTGGTGGTACTGGTGTGGGTAAAAGTTATATCCTTCGCCAGTGCCTCGAGGCATGGCATATTCCTTATCGTTTGATACCCATTTATGTAGAAAATTCACAATTACAAGAGACTATCGATTTTGAAGCGTCCCTAGAGCAGGGCCAGATGATTATGTCCGCAGGTCTTTAGATGACACTAGCACTCGATGCTGGGTTGTCGATGATGGGCACGTTCTGGCGCCTGAGGTTCGTCATGCCTTATTAGTAGAGGCGAAGCGACGTCAAATACTGCTCATCATGACTATCAATCATGAAGATAGAACACTAGATGATGCGGAGTGGGAACTCGTCGATGTGCATGTATCTATGGCTGCACCTACACTAGAATCTCGTATAACTGTGTTGCAACAAAATCGAGAAGAAATTCAATGTGGTGAAGCATCTATAGCAGGGGATAGGCAATCAGACTTGGACGATGCCTTATGTGAGGAGGAAACTAGCTCAATAGATGTTATTTCAGCTGAGGATATGTTATCTCTCATAGCTATTAAACGAGTTCAGAATATTGCTGTTTCGGATGCTATGCTTTCACTAGCCATATCCTATGCACTACAAGCACGCACCGTAGGGCATGGTGCAGAATACGTATTGCTGCAAGTTATGAAATCTCTTGCAGTTCTTGATGGCAGCTCGTACTGCAAGCCCATCCATGCAGACCGAGCCGCTTTATATGTCTTGCCCCATCGTATGAAGCGAGATGAAGCATCAGAATCTCAATCATCACAAGGGGATAATGGAAGTAGTACAAATAACCAAAATCAGTTGCAGAAGAATACTGAAATAGCAGAGGACTCTGATGTAGATAACTCGAGTAATTTGGGTGGAGAAGATTCTAATGGTGATGAATCCAATCCCAATGAATCAGATAATTCCAATAATGATATAAGTAGCACCGAAGATGGAGCGTCTAATCAAGACGTATCCGGCAACGCTAATCAAGAAGAAACTAGCGACACTAATGACGCTAACCCTAAGGAACCTGATAGTTCTGATTCAAGAAGCACTGATGCTGATGTATCTAACGGGCTATCTTCTGTATCCTTGCCGGATACTGTTGCCCGTATAGCTAACCAGATGTTTCATTGGAAATTACAGTCTTATAAGACGGTAGACCGCCAGTATCGCAAGGGTTCTGGTCGTCGCCTCATGACTAAGACAAAGGATACTCGAGGGCGCATGATTCGAGCCTATCAAGATGAACATGCTCTTGAGGACTTGGCCTTAGTCGATACATTACGAGCGGCAGCACCCTACCAACGGTTGCGAGCTGCTGTTAAGGTGGAACAAGAAACACAATCTACGCAGCCCCAGCAATTAGAGCATCAAGGCAGCAAGGGATTATCTATAGTGATAAAGCCTCAAGATTATCGCCGTAAAGCTCGAGAAAAACGTATTGGCGCATACCAGCTCTTTGTGGTGGATGCTAGCGGTTCTATGGCGGCACGGCATCGTATGGAGGCCACGAAATCCGCTATTTTGAGTCTCTTGAGGGATTCCTATATCCATCGTGATTCAGTAGGACTCATTGCCTTTCGCAAGGAATCGGCAGAGGTGTTATTGCCGTTCACCCGTAGCGTAGAGCGCGCAGAGCGACTATTAGCCTCTATGCCTACAGGTGGTAAAACGCCATTAGCTCACGGTTTACGCATGGCCTACACTATGTGCGATAGATTGTTGCGTGCCCATCGGGCAGAACGCATTCAGATTATATGTATCACCGATGGTCGAGCTACGTCGGGGGATTCTGAGGATCCCGTAGCAGAGGCTAAACAATGGGCTCGTATTCTTGGAACCTTGCCTGTAGATTGTATCGTTATCGATACGGAAACGGGCTTTATCAAGCTAGGCCTTGCTAAGGAATTATGTAAATTAATGAATGGCAGTTATTACGCCATGGATACTATTACGGCGGATGATATTTTACGAGTATCGCGGAGGTAGATCATGAGTCGTCTCATGTATATTTCTAATTTAGGAAAACAAATCCAATATATAGAAAAGGCTGTTGCCACCTATCCTGAATTGATACAGGGTGAGGTGGACATCTGTAATATGAAAAAACAGTCCCTTTGGGATGCGGATTTTGAAAGCCGCCTACGCGCTGCAGATGTTGTTCTCGTAACGAATATGGGGGTTGGCTTAGATTCGCCATTTTTAGAACGCCTAGAGCGTTGGCTGTATGCATATCATCCTAAGTATTGGATCGATGTGGTAGAGCCTAAGAAAACAGATATTCTCTATCGCAATATAGACGAAAATCAACGGAGATTTCTTGAAAGCTATCGCCGCACCAGTGGCGTCATGAACTATGTGCGCCTTATTAACGGTGCTTTCAGTACAAAACCGATCTCCGAATGGGAGGAACCTGACCACATTCCGTGGCAAGCCATCATGGGCCGCGATGGAAACATCTACGAAACCTATGATGAGTTCATGGAGGCTGAAGGACATCGGGATTGGCCGTCCATCGCGGTGTATTTCTATCGCGACGAATGGATTATGGGGGATATTGAGTATCAACAGGCCTTATTCGAAGAGATTTATAAACATCAGTACAATCCGATTATCTTTTATGGGCAGTATGGCTCGAATCCTCGTGTAGGCATTCCTAATATGAAGCTGTCCATGAATCATCTCTTTGGTAAGGATGTATTCCCCTTTGATGTGCTCATAAATACTTGTAAATTCTCCTATCAGTCCTTAGGGGCGCAAACTTTGGAGGAATTAAAGTTACAGGATGTGCCTATCATTCAGGGCTATACCATATACATGGATGAGAAAACCTGGGCTGCAGACCCGCAAGGCGTGACGCCTTTGGATGTGAATTTATCTATATCACAACCTGAGCTCGATGGCGTCATTCAGGGTGGCGTCGTGGCGTGTCAAACCTTTGATGAGCGTGGTCACTATGTGTATCTACCTGTAAAAGAACGCATTGCTGCTATTGTAGAGCGGGCCATTAAATGGTCTAAATTACGACATATTCCAGTATCGGAGCGAAAGGTAGCTATTATCTTGCATAACTATCCGCCTAAAAATTCCAATATTGGGTCCGCTGCAGGACTTGATACACCTGAGTCGGTACGACGACTATTACAGGTCATGCAAGACGAGGGCTATACCGTAGATACTGTGCCAGAAACGAGTGCAGAGTTGATGGATATAGTCACATCTCATATGACGAATGACAGGTCTATGCTCACTGATGAGCTCTTAGCTTCTGCAGAAGGGCGTTTGAGTAGTGCTGATTACAAAACGTATTTTGAAACGCTGCCAGCAGATACGCAAAAGTCTATGATCGAGTCTTGGGGCGCGGCGCCTGGAGATGTATTCGTCTACGATGATGAGGTTATTATCCCTGGTTTCTCCAATGGCAATCTATGGATTACGGTGCAGCCACCTCGTGGTTTTGGGGAAAATGTATCTGCTATTTATCACGACCCCTGTTTGCCACCGCCACATCAATATATAGCCTTTTACCATTGGGTACGTCATGTTTTTGAAGCAGATGCGGTCATTCATGTGGGTACCCATGGCTCATTAGAATGGCTGCCTGGTAAAGGCGCTGGCCTCAGTGCTAGTTGTTATCCTGAAATAGGCATTTCTAGTTTGCCTAATATTTACCCTTACTGGACGACTATCATAGGTGAGGGTATTCAGGCAAAACGGCGTAGCTCTGCATGTTTAGTAGGCCACTTATCGCCACCGATGACGACAGCTGGTCTATATGATGAGTTTGAAGAACTAGAAGCCTTGCTCGATGAGCATAGTCATTTTGAACAGGAACATCCTGAGAGTGTATCGGATATAGAGAACGTGATTCGAGAGAAAGCCATGGTATGTCATCTCATCGATGAAGAACAAGGCGCTGCAATGGAGATGGACGATCTTATTACAGTTGTCCATGAAAGTTAAGCGACCTAAAGCATATGCAGATGAGAAATGGCTTGCACATTTTAGGGCAGGGACCTGAAGGTGTAGAGCTAGAGGAATTTATTACCGCTATTGTACGGACGCCACAAGGGGATATTGCATCGGGTCTAGAAATCTTAGCCGAAGAATTAGGTTATGATTGGTCCTATATAGAGCAACATGCAGGGGACGTAAATGACGAGGGGATTCGTTATAGTAACATCATTGATCAAATTTGGAATGAACTACGTGCGTTTGTAAGGTATGTGGTGAATACACCAGATTATACAGTGCCAGAACGGCTAGCGCCTTTGGCCGCAGTCATTGTGCGCGAGTATATACCTAAATTAGGGCAAACAAAGAATGAGATTACATCCATTTCGCAGGGCTTGCAGGGAAAATATGTTGAACCCGGTCCTGGTGGGGCTCCTTCCAGCGGTCAAGTTGATGTATTGCCTACGGGGCGTAACTTCTATGGCCTCGATGAACGGGCACTACCCACAAAGATTGCTTATCAGCTAGGGATAGACTTGGCAGACCAAGTCATTGCTGACTATATCTTAAATGAGCAACGGTACCCTGAAACGGTAGGCATCATTCTCTGGGCTAGTAGCAACTCTAGAAGTCACGGCCAGTGTTTAGGTGAATTTCTCTACATGTTGGGCGTTCGCCCTAAATGGCAGTCCAATGGTCGCATTTCAGGGCTAGAGGTGATTCCTTTAGAAGAATTACAACGGCCTCGTATCGACGTAATGGGCCGCATCAGTGGCCTCATCCGAGATATGATGCCTACTGCCATTAGTTGGCTTGATAAGGCCGTGGAAATGGTGTCAGAACTAGATGAGTCCCCAGATGATAACTATGTAAAAAAACATATTCACGATGATGTGGATTGGCTCGTGGAGCAAGGTGAGGATCCTTTGTTGGCTACTAAAAAGGCGCGACTCCGTATCTTCGGTGACCCGCCACAGGCCTATGGTACAGGTGTGGGTGCCTTGATAGAAGGCAAAAACTGGCAGTCCGTAGAAGATATTGCGCAAGTATATAGTAAGTGGAGTAGCTTTCACATACACAAGGACATTCCTCAGGATATGAGGCTATTCCAACGTCGATTAACGACCATGGATGTGACCATTAAAAATGAAGATAATCGAGAAACTCATATTTTGAGTGCAGACGATTATTATAGTTATCACGGTGGCCTCATTGCAGCAGTGCGGACTGCAAAGGGCAGTGCGCCTCGCGCCTATGTGGGGGATAGCACCGACCGTAGTCGCGTTGTGATGCGGTCCTTGTCGGATGAGCTGCGCCGCGTTGTGCAAGGGGAAACACAAAACCCGAAATTCATTCAAGCTATGATGAATCATGGTTACAAAGGTGCATCGGATATGTCCAATGTGGTATCCCATAGCTTTGGCTGGGATGCGACGAGCGATATAGTGCCCGACTGGGTCTATGAAGGTTATGCTAACAAGTATGCCTTAGATACAACGGTGCAAGACTGGATGCGTGATGTAAATCCGTGGGCCTTGCAGCGCATTGCGGAAATTTTGTTAGAAGCCGCTCAACGTGGCTACTGGGATGCATCTCCAAAGATGTTAGAGGATTTGCAGTCCTTATATATTTCCATAGAAGGTGTTATAGAAGGTCGTTAGTATGAAACAAAGAATATCTATTATATGTGCCATAGTAATGATGGTACTTCTGGTGTTCGGCTGTGGTCTAAACAGCTGGGAACTACGGGTACCACACATCAGGTGACGGATGGTACAGGCACTGTTGTTACGGTACCGACGGAACCTAAGCGCATCGTTCCTATCGCTGCTAGCACAGAGGACATCGTCTTATCTTTAGTTGATCCAAGCCGAGTGGCGGCTGTTGGTTCTTTGCCTAATAATGTGCCTGATGCGTCGAGCAAGGTAGAAAAGCACGTGAAAGCAACTACCGAATCCTTGCTATCGGTACAACCAGATTTAGTATTAATTCCTAATTGGGTGTCTCCCGATGCGATTGGGGAAATGCGGAATATGCAGATTCCTATTTATGTGTATAAGACGCCTACTACAGTAGTAGAGGCAAAATCTGTTATCCATGAAATTTCAGACCTTTTACATGCATCAGATGAAGCTATGATTGCGAGCATGGATGAAGATTTGAAAATTGTAGAAGACTTGACTAGTAAACATAGTGGTACTCGTCCAGTAGTGGCCTTTTACTCGCAATTTGGCCTAACTGGCGGCAAAGGTTCGACCTTTGATGATATGTGTCATTATTTAAAGGTAACCAATGCGGCCGCTCAAATAGGTTTAGGCCCTTTTGATAATGGGACGAGAGAGGATTTAATAAAATCTAACCCTGATATTATTTTTATTCCTTCTGTGGCCTATACATCAGATGGCACTACGCCAGCAACGGCAGAACAGCTTTACTCTGATCCTGCTTTGCAGGGCGTTAAGGCCATCGCCAATCGTCGTGTGTACCTTGTAGATTCCTCGCAGGTCATGAGTTATTCTCAATTTATGACCCGTGCAATGGTATCTATGGCACAATATTTATAGTATGTAATTTATAGTTTGATGTGTGTGGAGGTTTTGATGAAAGTATCAAAGAAACAACGTTTATCTCTATATGTGGGATTAGCTCTTGTATTTGGTAGCACAATTAGTGCACCTAGCGTATTAGCTGCTGATGCACAAGATTCTCATACCATTGTCGTTACTGCAACGCGCAGTGAACAACAACTTTCACAAGTACCAGCTAGTGTATCCGTATTGACTGGTGACGATGTGCGTGAACGTCATGCCACAAACATGAACGAAGCAATGCGTGTCGTTCCTGGTGTTGACGTTAATACTTATGGCGGCGGCGTAGGGTATACGAACTCTAATGCATTCCGCATTAATGGTTCTGAACAGGTATTGTATTTAGTAGACGGCATCAATATGGGCGCAGCTGGCGTGAATCCGCCAATGACGATTTTGAAAGATATGTCTAGCATTGACCGTATCGAAGTACAACGCGGTGCCGGTTCTACATTGTACGGTTCTGGCGCTATCGGTGGTGTTGTGAACGTGATTACTGCAAAACCTGAGGAAGGCGTTCAAACTAAGCTTCGCATGATGGGCGGCAGCAATGATTTAGAACAATACGCTCTCTTGAACGAAGGTAGCATAAAGGATTGGTACTGGCGTGTAGGGTACCAAAAAGATATCATCGGTTCCTATAAAGATGGTCATGGCAAACGCATTCCGCAACATGGCAATAGTCATACTGGTTCCTTCATGGTAGGCAACAAAATCAATGACAAAAATGATGTGAAGGTATTCTATGATACCTATCGCGGTGATGCGATGTATTCTGACCATATGGGGCGCCTAAATCACATTCGTTACGGTACAGAAGCAAGTGATTCCTTCCGTGCTGTTTGGAATAATAACATCAATAAACGTTGGAGCCATCAATTGTACGTATTAGATAATCATTATAAAACTAAATATGATGGTTATTTAACAGATATTAAGACTCGTGCGTTTGGTGACCAAGTGACGTATAAAGCAAAGATCATACCATAGTTGGTGGTATTGATTGGCGTCAAGATAAGGTGCTTAATATGGGTGGTGTAAAACTTACGAACACATCTTACTTTGTACAAGATGAGTGGAAGGTTGCTCCAAAATGGACTGTAATTCCAGGTGTTCGCGTTGACCATCATTCTGCATTTGGTACACATACATCTCCATCTATTAGCGTTGGCTACGATGTGAATGCTAAAACGAATGTATATGCAGCGTATAAAGAATACTTCTTGGCTCCTACACCATATCAACTCTTTGATGGCACAAATGGCAACCGTAATTTGAAACCTGAAACAGGTCATGAATGGAGCGTAGGTATTCATCATAAATTCGGTAAAACTTGGAACAGCAATCTCAGCTTCTTTAGTCGCAGTACAAAAGATAAAATTGGTTGGGTAATGACAAACCCTGCAGCGTTCTCAGGTGAATACCACAATTTTGATACAGAAAAGGCGCATGGTATCAATGCAGATGTACGCAAACAATTAACGAAACATGTATCTGCCCGACTCGGTTATACGTATACTCATATTGATGCTACACCAACTCGCAAAGCAAATCGTGATGGCTATATTCCTAAACATGCGGTTAATGCAGGTCTCGATTACAACGATGCTAAATGGGATGCTCATTTAGATATTCGCGGTGTCATCGACCGTCCAGGTCCTGCGGCTAACATCTTCCCTCGTACAACATATTGGATTACTGATATTAGTGCTAACTATCGCGTGCGTGAAAATGTGACTGTATTTGGTCGCATCAATAACCTATTTGATACATACTATGCAGAACAATCTAGCGTTCGTTGGGGCCACGCTGGTGATTGGTGGCCAGGTCAAGGTCGCAACTTCCGCTTTGGTGTAGAGGTTACAATCTAAGAATTGTATAAAAAACAAGAAAATTGATAAGGCTATTAGTTAACATGATAAAACTATAGATTTTCTATAGTAAAACCTCTATAATAGGATGTATCTATATATATCCATGTATATGTATCATTTTTAGTAAGAGGAGTTGGATTCTGTATGGAACTACCGGTTTTATCCCCGTATATGATGGCTCGCAAGCCGTCCGGGATCCGCATGGGGCAAATTAAATTTTTGGAACGAAAGGACCCACCTATTTTGGTAAATGGTTCAATTGGCAATGTTATGCGTCCTATGCATCCCGCCATGCAGCGCCGACTATTTACATTAGGAAGTACTAATAGTCCTTTCAATACGGGCATCGTACCATATGTGCCTACGACGGGAACCGATGAATGTCGCGAAGCATTTTTGCATATTTTGCGCAGTCAAGGCTTTGATACAACAGGCCTTAATGTACTCGTTACAGATGGTGCGTCCATGGCGATGGAAATCATCATGCTTGGCGTTTGTGGCGGTGCAGGTGAAGAGGAACGTCCTCTATTGATGTTCAATCCGTCCTACACGAACTATGATGCTGTAGGTCAACGTATTGGCCGTAAAACAGTGGCTGTAGAACGTAGCCTCAACGAAAATGGCGAGTTCGAATTGCCATCCATTGAAACCGTGGAAAAACGCATTATGGAAACAAAACCAGGTGCACTCTTGATTATCCCTTATGATAATCCGACGGGTCAGCTATTCAGCAAGGAGACCTTGATTGAATATGCAACATTGTGTGTAAAACACAATTTATGGATTATTTCCGACGAAGCATATCGCGAATTGGCATATCAAAAAGGTAAAGAAACATCTAGTATTTGGACCTTGACCAACAAGGATGTGCCTGGCATCGAAGGTCGTCGTATTAGCCTTGAAACGGCTTCTAAGGTATGGAATGCTTGTGGACTGCGTATTGGTGCTATCATTACGGACAATGCATTGTGCTATGAAAAATCTGTTGCTGAATATACGGCGAATCTCAGTGCTAATACGCTTGGTCAATATATTTTTGGTGCCTTGGCTCATGAAAGCCACGCTGAGCTTCATAACTGGTATGAACAACAACGTGATTACTACCGCCAAATGATTTTTGAACTTTATCAAGGTTTCAAGGATATTGAACCAGAGTTCATCATTTCCAATCCAGAAGCGTCCATTTATTTCGTTATCGATGTACGCAATGTAGCAAAATCTGGATTTGATGGCGTAGAGTTCGCTGCTTGGTGTGCTGAACATGGCCGCGTAACCTTGGACGATGGCAATGATTATACATTGCTCATGGCTCCGTTAAATGGTTTCTATAGTGGCTTAAATGGAGACAATAACCCTGGTAAAACACAACTTCGCGTATCATTCTGCGAAAACCCAGAACTTTTAAAACTAGCGCCTGTATTGCTATCTAAATTATTTAGAGCATACGAAGCGCAACGATAAATAAAATGGATATAGAACTATATGCTGCATTAACAGACTCTATTGAGTATGCATTAGATGAGGCTGATTCTGCGGCAAAGAAAGTAAAGTTAGATTCTCTGGCACCGATGTTTTTCGTCGTGTAAGGGAGAGAATCGATAGAACAGAAAAATAAATGTAAAAGGAGCTATAATGCTGAGAATAACTTTGGCATTATAGCTCCTTTTGGTGTCCTATGAAGTAGTGGTAGGATGTGGTATTTAGGTGTTATCGTTTTCATGGTCGAGTCCCTTAGTTGCGATACCAATAGCCTGTTCTTCTTCAGGCATAGAACTATCCTCTATTGATGGATAGGATGTATCGTCTAAGGTTACTGTTTCCAATAATTTGTCGATATTATCGGCTTGGATGGATACTTCTTTATTGTACCAGTCGCCAAACTCGCGGATAACTTTTTCATTGCGTCTATAGTAGGTGTATTGGTCAATTTTGCGCGATTCCACAAGGTCTGCACGTTCTAGCATAGTCATAAATGTGGATACAGACGATTGCGATACACCACAGCGCTTTTGAATACTTTTAACGCTGACGCTGTTTGAAAAGTCGATAAGAGTATTAGTGTGTACTTGAACACCGAATTCTTGCTCGGGGTGCTTCAACCACAATATAATATCTAACCGATGGGGATTTGATAATGCCTTTAGAATTCTTTGCGGATCCATATGGCCTCCTTTTTTAGGTACATACTAAATATTGAGTGCCTTACTTTGACCGTGGTCTTGCATTATGCGGTCGTATTATACGTGTCTTGCTCCGTATATATATGATTTCTTAATATTATCATACGCCAATTTTTGTGTGAAAGCTAGAAAAATTTATAATTTTTTTGAGGGCGGCTGTAGGGGGATTCCAAAAGTCTCCACCGGCCAGGAATTTATAAATTTTTATGGGGTGGCAATGTGAACTGCCAAAATCTTCCACCGGCCGGGTCTGACTTCGCCCTTCGGGCTACGCAGGGCCAAAGTCAGCTTTTGGCAGTCCCCATTGCCTCTCCATAAACTTTAGGTGTGAGAGGGAAAGGCCTCTTTTTTTATTTTCTTATAAAATTTTCATGTACATGTAGTATGTTAAAAAGGTATTTTCAATCTGTATCGTGAATATATAATATATAGACTTATGTAAGTTAGGCTTTCATAAAAAGGAGCTGAGTATATGGCAATAGATCGAAATGAAACATTTGATGTCATCGTCGTTGGTGCAGGGCCGGCAGGTGCTGCAGCGGCGTTGCGGTTGGCGGAGCAGCGTGTAAAGGTGTTGGTCATCGAGCGCGGGATGGCGCCAGGTGCAAAAAATATGATGGGTGGTCGTATTTATACGCATTCGTTAGAGAAATTGGTGCCGGATTTTAGAGACCGTGCACCTCTTGAAAGAAAGGTGACGAAGGAACGTATTTCCATCGGTGCTGGCAATGAGATGACAACCATTGAATATAGTTGCCAAGATGTGAAAGAAAGTGAAGAATCCTACGTTGTGTTGCGCGCTAAATTTGATAAATGGCTCGCTGAAGAGGCTGAGAAAAAAGGGGCTTTGCTCATTTCCAATGTACAGGTAACGGAGCTTATCACGGAAGGTGAAGGCAAGAATCGCCGCGTTGTCGGTGTTCGTTGTCACGATGATGAGGTGTATGCAAAGCTTGTTATCATCGCAGAAGGTGCTAATACAGTGCTCTTAGAAGAGGCTGGTTTAACTGGTCCGACCGATCCTAAGACGATGGCAGTCGGTGTAAAAGAGGTGTATAAACTTAAAAAAGAGGACCTCGAAAATCGCCTTATGTTATCTGGTGACGAAGGAATGGCTTGGCTCACCTTGGGGGACATGACAGATGGTCTCCTTGGTGGTGGCTTTATTTATACCAATAAAGATAGTCTATCTGTAGGTATGGTTGTAGGTCTTGAAGACATCGGTTCTGCGGGCAAATCCGTAGATGAAATGCTAGAGGCTTTCACCAGTCATCCTAGAATTGCACCGCTTTTGAAAAATGGTCAATTAAAGGAGCACAGTGCGCATCTCGTGCCTGAAGGTGGCTATAAAGCGATGCCAAAATTGGGCGGCAATGGTTACATCATCGTGGGCGATGCGGCGCGTATGTGTATGAATCTCGGTTATACAATTCGTGGCATGGACCTTGCCATTGAGTCCGGTATATGCGCGGCGGATGCAGTTAATGTGGCGTTGCGCGATGAAAATATGGACCGTGTACCAAAATTATATGAAAAACAAATCAAGGCGTCTTGGTTGCGTCATGATTTAAAATTGTATAAACATGTACCGAAATTCTTGGGCACAAATCCTCGTATTTTTAAGGTGTACCCTGCATTTGTAAACAATATTATGCATGACGTATTTACCGTGAATGGCGATGGTGCGGTGCCGTTGATGAAAAAATTGTTGCGCCGCGTGAGCGACGTAGGCCTATTCAAATTGATTCGTGATGCTTGGAAAGGGGTGCGTTCCCTATGAAATTAGAAGAGCGTTTGGGCGCCAATAAATACTATGTAGACGAAACGTGTCCTCACATCATTATTGATGGTGAAAGCGTAAGCCGAGAAGAGGCGATGAAACTCGTTAATGGTTGTCCCGCAGGACTATATACATTACAAGAAGATGGCAAGCTAGCCTTGATTTTGCGGGCTGCCTCGAATGTGGAACGTGTCGCGTATTATGTGGACACAGTGTTGTTAAGACTTGGAAATATCCTCGTAACGCCAAGGGCGTAGAGTTTAGACAGGGGTGAGTGCATGGAATTATTAGTCTGTATAAAACAAGTTCCGGATACATCGGAAATCAAGCTAGATCCGGAAACAAATAATCTCATCCGCACAGGCCTGCCTAGCATTGTAAACCCTGACGATATGCATGCGTTAGAGGCGGCTCTTGCGGTGAAAGACCAATATGAAGGTAGTCGTATAACCGTTCTATCCATGGGCCCTCCACAGGCTGAGGCAGCTCTTCGTGAGTGTTTATCCCTCGGTGCCGATGATGCAGTACTCGTTACAGACCGCGCGTTCGGTGGTGCCGATACATTGGCTACTAGCTATACCATTGCGTCTGCTATCCGTCATATTCAACGGACTATGAACCGTCAATTTCAAATTATCTTCTGCGGTAAGCAAGCTATCGATGGCGATACGGCACAAGTAGGCCCTCAAATTGCAGAGGAACTCGGTATGGCACAAGCTACCTATGCCTGTGAACTATCCGTTGATCAAGCTGCACAAAAAGCAGTTGTGAAACGGCAACATGAAAATGGCTATGAAATCGTAGAGGTTCCGTTGCCATTGCTTGTAACAGCTACAGCTGAACTCAATGAACCTCGTCAACCAGGTCTTTGGAGCTCCATTTACGCAAAACGATATACCATCTCTCATATTACATTGCGTGATATGCCTCATATTGATGAAAGCCGCATTGGCCTTACAGGCTCTCCTACGCGTGTGCGTAAGGTGTACCAACCACCGCTTCGTGGTAAGGTAGAAATGCTTTCATCCATCGATGAAGGCGCAAAAAAGGTGCTTGAATTAGCATACCACATCAAGCCTGAAAAATTCGCCCATCTCTTGGTGCCTAGTGATGTACCTGTTGTAGAGTCTACAGAGGATGAAGGGGTTGATGTAAAAGACCCTGTGCAACGTGCTGCATCTGTTGAAAGCGTAGCGCCTAGCGAAGCAAAGGTAGAAGAGGTAAAACCAAATACATTTGCCGCAGAGGCTGCAAAAAGTGCTGATGTTTCCAAAGGAGGTGACCGATAATGGCCGTTACTAATTTTGATGAATATAGAGATGTCTATGTAGTAGCGGATACCATCGATGACGTTGTGCATCCCGTTACGTACGAATTGATCGGTCAGGCTCGCCGCATCGCTAAGGAACTGGGGCAACTCGTACAAGTTATGCTACTTGGTGAAAATGTTCAAGCTGAGGCAGAGGAACTTGTGGCTCATGGCGCCGATATTGTTCACGTTTTTGAAAGTCCCCTCTTGAAATACTACACTACGGATGGCTATACAAAGGTATTGACGGATTTCTTTGAAGACCATAAACCGAATATCCTTTTAATTGGTGCAACCAACAATGGCCGTGACCTAGCACCGCGCATGTCTGGTCGTATGCAAATGGTGTTGTAGCGGACTGTACAATCTTAACTGTAGACACATCAGAAGGTCTAGTTGAATGGACTCGCCCTGCCTTAGGTGGCAATATCTTAGCGGAAATTATTTCGCCAAACCATCGGCCACAAATGGGCTCTGTTCGTCCTAATGTATTTAAGAAACCTGAGCGCATTGCGGACAGTTGGGGCCGTATCCAACTTGAACAATTTGACCTCAAGCCCGAAGACATTCGCACTAAACGGCTAGATTTTATTCCATTCAGCAAGTCTGGTTATAATATCCAAGAAGCGGATATCATCGTAGCTGGCGGTCGTGGTATGGGTTCAAAGGAAAACTTTGATAAACTCTACGAACTCGCCGATGCTATCGGCGGCGTCGTAGGCGCTACACGTCCACTTGTTGAAAAAGGCTGGATTGATCTTCCATACCAAGTGGGTCAAACTGGTAAAACCGTAAGCCCTAAACTATACTTGGCATTCGGTATCTCTGGTGCTATCCAACACGTAAGCGGTATCTCTGGTGCCGATACAATCGTGGCCATTAACAACGATCCGAAGGCGGAAATATTCCAACACGCGAACTATGGGATTGTTGGGGATTGTATGGAAGTTCTCAACGATATGTTGGCGCATTTAAAATAGAACATTTAGGTGAAAGAACCGATAGGGACCTGAAAGCCTCCACCGGCCGGGTCTGTTCCTGCGGAACAGGGCCAAAGTCGTTTTCAGAACCCTATCGGTTCTTTGCTATCTACATTAATCTATTTTTAGCGCCAGCATATTCGTTGGAATAATACAAGTAGAAATATGGTAAAATGGTGTTATACATATTATAGTTGAATGGACGTAGGGAGGTGATGTTGTGACTGCTGATAGAAATGATTATGTAGGTTTTGATTTGGCATTGTTTATTGCTGAGAAGTTGCGTGCTCAGTTTGTGTTTGATATGGCTCAGATGGAGGGTAACACGGCAACGTATCCGCAGGTTGAGACGATTGTGTGTGGTACTTCTGTGGCGGGGCTCAGTGTGAGTGAAACTCGACAGATAGATAATATTAATCGTGGCTGGCAAGCCTTGATAGAGGATTTGCGGTTAAAACGATTTCAGATTAATAAGTTAGTCGCTATCGAATATAATAAGTTGGTTTCTGAAAGTGAGAACCGCCTAGGATTTGGTGGATTTCGCAATGCACCAGTAGCTATAGGTGGTACAAGTTATACACCACCTACTCCGTTAGATTTAAATTCTTGTTGGGATGATTTAATAACTAGGTGCCAAGCATTAGAGGCGAATCCATTAGAACAATCGCTTCTATTATATGCCGAGATGGCTCGCAACCAGTTCTTTGGAGATGGTAATAAACGAACTGCTCTTCTCATGATGAATGGCAACCTAATTCAGAATGGATTGTGTCCGATTACGATTACAAAATCGCACGAAGTAGAATATCGGACCGCTTTAATTGGATATTATGAAAGCCCTGAGCAACATCGCATTCAATTCTTCGATTTCCTAAAACAAGAACAACAAACCATGCTAAAACGCTGGGGCTATGAAATCCAAGATGTAAGTAAATCCGAACTTGGTAAAACTATAGACACAAATCTTAAAGAAGGATCCACAAAACATAAATTATAATTAAGGTCCTGAATTACTATTTTTTCTTTATTCCTGTAACGAAAATATTTGCGGGAAATAAGGATAACGTATTTAAAACAGGTCCTGATGGGCTTCCAAAACCGACTTTGGCCCTGCGAAGCCCGTAGGGCGTAGTCAGACCTGGCCGGAGGAGGTTTTGGGAGCCCATCAGGACCATCTTTTAAAGGAGGAATACATATGAACCGCAAAATTTTCGTTACAGGTGCTACTTCTGGTATTGGCCTTGAGTGTGCCCGTGCATTCGCCAAAGATGGCGATCATTTATTACTTGCTGGTCGTCGTGCAGATCGCTTGGCGGCGATTAAGGAAGATTTTGAGCAACAATATGGTATTCGTGTGGATACGCTTGTACTTGATGTGAGTAAACGTGAAGATGTAGATGCTAAGGTAAAACCAGCTATCGAAGCTTTTGGTGGTGTCGATGTGCTCGTAAATAATGCTGGTCTTGCACAGGGACTCGATCCATTCCAAGATAGTGCTGTAGAAGATGCAGTCACAATGTTTAATACGAATGTATTAGGACTTCTTTATGTAACAAAAGCAGTGTTGCCTTTCATGATTGATAAAAACGAAGGTCATATAGTAAATATGGGCTCTACAGCTGGGATTTACGCATACCCAGGCGGTGCCGTTTACTGTGCAACAAAGGCGGCTGTTAAGATGCTAGCTGATGGTATTCGTATGGATACCATAGCGACAGATATTAAGGTTACTACCATTCAACCAGGCATTGTAGAAACTCCATTTAGTGAAGTACGATTCCACGGTGATGCAGAACGAGCTAAATCTGTCTACGCTGGCATTGAGGCTGTCCAACCAGAGGATGTAGCAGATGTTGTATTGTATGTAACAAACCAACCTAAACGCATGCAAATTTCAGATGTAACAATTATGGCGAACCAACAAGCAGCAGGCTTTATGGTTCATAAGAAATAATTGTTTGAAATCTTATATCATTTAGGATATAATTGTTCATAATTTTTTTGTACATATCATTTTGCAAAATACATTTTGCGGAGTATATCGTTATGACCTTAATACTAAAGAAATCTTTTTTGATAGTTTTAGCTTGCGTCTGTGTCGGTATGTATGGAGACGTTAAGGCTCAAGGTGCAACGGATGCACAAACTAGAGTTTCTGAACCCATAGAAATGTCTGTTGAGGCATCTGTTCCTGGCGTTATTATGCCCAGCCCTGTACATGTGTTCACCACAGTTAAAGAAGCGGCGGAGTATATGAATATTACACCTCAGATGCCAAAGTTGTTACCTGTAGGCTTTAATATTCAATCTGTTATCACTTTAGAGAAAGATATATTACAAGTTGTGTATGTCTATAAATCTGGTGCGGAACCATGTTATAATCAAGATGGAGGCGCATATATTATATATCGTTCATCTAAGTTAACCCGTGATATTAGTGGTGACCATAAAATTCATAAGGTGATAGAAACTGAACGTGTAGATGGTATGAAGGTTACTTTCAAAGGTGGTAAGAAAATGGTTTATCTTGCATCGTGGATGAAAGATGGACAAAATCACTCTTTAGAATTTCAGCGTCCCGTTACACGAGATGTGGCGAAGGCTATTATCCATAATATTGTTGAGGAAAAATCACATACAAAATAAATGTGTTTTTAATAATTTTTTTATTGACCGAAGGGAGATTATACTCATGGTTAAAAATTTGTATTAATGGCAGTTGCATGTGCTTGTGTAGGTTCTTACACTGTTGCTGGTGCGCAAGGTACTTTTGATGTAAAGCCAGATCCAGCTAAACCTGTAGTTGCAGAACAGGCAGCGCCAATGGTTGGTATGCCAAGCCCAATTCATGAATTCGCTACTATTAATGAAGCTGCTAAATACATGAATATTATGCCTCATCTACCTAAAGTATTACCTGTAGGCTATAATATTGAGTCTGTAAGCACAATCAATAAAGATGTTTTACAAGTTGTGTATGTTTACCAAGCTGGCGAAGATTCTACTCGCAATCAAGCAGCAGGCAAACGTATTGTGTATCGCGTAGGTACTACAAAAGGTGATATCAGTGGTAATCATAAGGATTATCGCGTTACAGCTACAGAAAAAGTAAACGGTACAAAGGTTACTTTCAAAGGTGGCGAAAAAATGGTATACCTCGCTGGTTGGACAAAAGATGGTCAAAACCATGCGATGTACTTTGAACGTCCTGTAAATCGCGACATGGCAAAAGCGATCATTGCTAACACTGTAGCACCTACAGCACATACAGCATATACAAAATAATATAACAGTCCAGCCTAGTGGGATAGGCATGCGAGCTGTGGTGAAGCACTCGCATGGACACTGTAAGGGTTATATAAGAAGCGGCTCCTCTCATGAGGGGCCGTTTTAGTTTTGGTATGCAAAACTTTCATAATGATAACGATTCTAAATACCTGTATGGGTATATCTATCTAAGCATTACATTGATAGAATATAAATATAGCTATTTTGTGATAAAGAAGGCAGGTGATGTATTGTATCGATTAATACTACAGCGTTTGGCGAGTATTGTAGGTATTTTATTGGTGGTTACTATTGGTACATTTGTATTGATAAAATTATCCCCTATTGATCCTGTGTCGATGAAGTTTAATCTTGTAGGGGCTACACCAGATCCAGTTGTAGTTGCACAGATACGAGAGCAGTTAGGGCTCAATGATTCTTGGTGGCAGCAATACTTACGTTGGTTAGGTCAAATTGTACAAGGGGACTTTGGTGAGTCTATACTTTATGCAGTGCCTGTGGCCACGTTGTTGAAAGGGGCGCTACCAAATACATTGGGGCTCGTATCTTTAGCGCTTGTCATGGGGGTTGCAGTAACAATACCCCTTGGTATAGTATCTGCAAAATATCAGGATTCTTGGATCGATCATGGTATACGTCTAGTAACGTTCTTGGCCTTAGCTATTCCTGGGTTCTGGGTCGGTTTATTATTACTGTACTTATTCGGTGTTAAATTACAGCTAGTGTCGGTAACGAATACCAATGGCTTTTCTGCCTATGTATTGCCCGCGGTAACCCTTGCTTTATGGATATGTGGCCTCTATATTCGTCGATTGCGCAATGCTATTTTAGAAGTGTCGCGACAGCCCTTTGTACAGGGGGCGCGAGCATTAGGCTTGCCAGAATGGATGGTCTACACCCGTTACATATTCCCTCATGTGGGACTTATGTTGTTGCCCATGATGGGGGTAACCATGGGCGCTATGTTAGGTGGCTCTGCCGTTATTGAAACGGTATTCTCCATAAAAGGTATTGGTTACATGATGGTACAAGGCATTATGGCTCGCGATTATATATTGATGCAAGGTTATATCATCTGGATTACCTTGGTGTTCATCGTAATTAATATTATCATTGATGTATTGAGTGTTTGGCTGAATCCGAAGCGAAGAGCCGCCATAAAAGGAGGCTCTTATGAATAGACAAAAGCCCTATACTTTATACGTTATGTTGGTATTAGCAGCTCTATGGATCGCATTTTTCTTATGCGCTCCCTATATAGCACCATTTGATCCTGAAACGACGAATATCGCGGATCGCTTACAAGATATTAGTAGTACCCATCTATTAGGTACTGACCAACTCGGTCGTGATGTGTGGTCTCGTATTTTGTACGGTGGTAAAGCCTCTTTAGGGATTGCTTTCACCATCATTGGCATTAGTGGGGCCATCGGTATCGCTATTGGTGGGTTAGCAGGATTCTCTACACCTAGCATTGACCGTTGGTTATCTCGCTTGATTGATTTGGTACTAGGGTTTCCGAACATGGTGATTGCCATTGCTTTCATCGGTATTATGGGACCCTAGCATAACGAATGTCATTATTTCCTTGTGCATTACGAAATGGGCGGAATATGCCCGTATCACGAGAGGCCCTCGTACAGATTGAACGCCATGCGGAGTATATTACCTTTGCTCGTATGTCAGGTGCTTCAAATCTACGAATTCTGTGGCGCTATATTCTGCCGAATGTATTGCCACCGTTGGTGATTGTTATTATTCAACATCTAGGTGATGCCATCATTTTTGGTAGCCAGTTTCTCGCTCATAGGCATCGGTGTGCAACCGCCGGATCCGGAGTGGGGCGCTATCTTGTTGAGTTCCCGAGATTTTTCTACAAACGGCGCCGTGGCTGCTAATTTACCCGGGGCTCGCTATTTTTATTACTGTTGTTTTATTTAACTATATTGGTGATGCGTTGCGCGATGCCCTCGATGTATCTCGCTAACCGCGCTGTGTATAGATGTTTATGTTGAAAGCCTCTTTCACAGAGGCGATGTTCAAAAAGGAGAAGTTATGAAACGTTGGTTATTAGCATGTCTAACTATGCTGTGCATGGTAGCTCTCTTGGTAGGTTGCGGAAGTGATACCGCTAAACAAGGCAAACAAGGGAAGCATATGAATGTTGGTTTGTATTGGTTTGGTGAAACATTAGACCCAACTCACGAGTGGGATGCGTGGACATTGACGCGTATCGGCGCTGGTGAAACATTGGCAACGGTAACACCAGATATGAAATTTGCTCCACAATTAGCAGACTCCTGGGAAAATGTGGACCCTACAACATGGAAATTCCACATCCGTGAAAATGTTAAATTCCACAATGGCACTCCAATGACGCCACAAAAGGTAAAAGAGTCCATCGAGTACACAATGAAACAAAGTGCTCGTTCTGCAAAAGCTGTTAAGATTGAATCTATCGCAGTAGATGGTCAAAACTTGATTATTAAAACAACAGAACCTAACGGCTCCTTATTGTCCAGCTTGACTGAACCAGCTTTCGTTATCATGGACACTGCAGATCTTAAAGATGTAGCATCTAAACCAGTTCTTACCGGTCCTTACAAAATCACTACTTTCAAAAAAGGTGAAACAATTGAACTTGCAGCCTTCGCAGATTACTGGGGCGGCAAACCAGGTCTTGATTCTGTAACTGTAAAAGACATCGAAGACAATAACAAACGCGCTATGGCGTTGCAATCTAAAGACGTAGACGTGATTCAAAAAGTGGACTCTGCTAACCGCAGCTTGTTCAAAGACGGTTTCAATATTCAAGATATCGCAGGCGTTCGTGTATTGATGCTGAAAGCAAACCACACAGAAGCATCTCCATTGCATGATAAAGCTGTACGTTCCGCTATTGCTCATATCATTAACTATGATTCCATGGCTAAAATCATCGGCAATGGCTCTACACCAGGGGCGGCACCATTCCCTCCATCTGCCAACTTAGGTTATGATGCGATTGCTAATAAAGCGATGACAGATGTGGCGAAAGCTGACCAAATCTTGACTCAAGCTGGCTATGCTAAGAATGCAAACGGCATGTACGCAAAGGATGGTAAAGAATTAGCTGTTACTATTGCTATCTGGGGAAAAGATACAAGCTTATACGAAGAAATTCAACAAGAATTGAAAAAAGCAGGTATTGCTGTAACTCTTAAGAAATTACAAAGCCCTGATGAAGTAGATACACTTGGTACAGATGGTTTTGATTTAGTAGAACGCAATGTAGTGACTATGTCTACAAACGATCCTTACTGGTTCCTCAGCTTGTTCTACAAAACTGGTGCGAAAGCAAATGTTGGTGGCTACTCTAACCCTCAAGTAGATGCGTTAATCGACCAATTGTCAGTAACATTTGATCAAAACGAACGCTCTAATATTGCTAAACAAGCACAACAAATCTTAGTTGATGACGTAGCAGATATTTATTTGTTGTATCCAAGTGCAACGCTTGTATCTACTACAAAAAGTTAAAAATGTACCAGTACATCCAATCGACTACTACTTATTAACAAAGGATTCTACTATTGAATAAATCTGATTGTATCGTATTTGATAAGGTTACAATTTCATACGGTGCGGAGCAAGCGGTACGCGACGTATCCTTCTCCGTGCCCAATGGTGAGGTCTTTGCCATCGTTGGTGAAAGCGGCTCTGGTAAATCTACGTTAGTTCGTGCCGCCTTTGGCATGTTGAAACAAGCTAACATTAGCGGCCAAATTTTGCTAAACGGAACCGATATTTCTACATTGAGTGATGGTGATTGGCGACAATTGCGGGGTACAAAGATTTCCATGATCTTTCAAAATCCCAGCGCCTATCTAAACCCAAATCGAACCGTAGAAAATCACTTCAAAGATTTATTTTGTGCCCATGGTGAAAGCTATGATGTAAGCCGCGTTATAGATATGCTTAATCTCGTTCACTTAACCGATGGAGAGCGTATCTTGCAGTCCTATCCGTTTCAGTTGAGCGGTGGTATGCAACAGCGATTGGCAATAGCTTTAAGCCTCATCTTGAAGCCGAGCATCGTGTTTGCTGATGAACCAACTAGTGCTCTGGATATGCTCGTACAAGCCTCTGTGCTAGACCTTTTAAAAGAGGTAACACAAGTCCTTGGTGCAACAGTTATTATCGTAACGCATAACATTAAGGCTGCCGCACGCATTGCTAATAGCATTGGCGTTATGAATAAGGGACAACTCGTTGAAGTAGGCTCTACCGAAGAGGTTATGGCATACCCAAAAGATGAGTATACTCGTATCTTGTTAGATTCCGTAACGAAAGTGGTGTAGTATGATTCAACTCGAGAAAATCTGTAAACAATATACGAACCACCATCATACGGTCCATGCCGTTGATAACGTATCCTTTTCCGTGGCTCCCAATGAACGAGTAGGCATTGCAGGTGGCAGTGGTTCTGGTAAAAGTACTCTCCTTAGACTGATTGCTATGTTAGAAAAACCTACCTCTGGGAGTCTGCGACTCTTTGGTGAAGACGTAACATCCATTCAAAACCATACAGAAATATATCGCTCTATGCAGATGATGTTCCAAAATCCCTTGGCGGTGATTCCTCCAAGGATGAACTTAGAATCATTTCTTTTAGAGCCATATATTAACTCTGGTCTCATGGATATAGCGTCAGCAAAGGACGATATCCGTAAATGGATACAACGGGTAGACTTACCGGAACATACGGTTTATAAATACCCTCACGAAGTCAGTGGTGGTCAACTACAACGTGTTGTATTAGCACGGATCATGCTGATGAATCCAAAACTAGTACTCTTTGATGAACCTACATCAGCCCTTGATGCGGTGAATCAAAAGTTGGTGCTAGACCTCCTACAAAAACTATATACGGAACAACCCTTCGGCTACGTATTCGTCAGTCATGACATCGGACTATTACAAGCCGTAACAGACCGAATCATCGTCATGAAAGACGGACAAATCGTAGAAACCATCGAATCAAAACGACTCAAAGAAGCGGTACATCCATATACACAAGCACTTGTGGAAGCGAGTGAGTAAAAAGAAAGCGCCCCTGTTTGAACAGGGGCCTTTTGCTATATATATTTATTATTTAAGTACGTAAGTGTTGGTAAAGTAATTGCAATAACTTATATAAGAAGTCAAAGTTAATTTGAAACATATAGGTTTTGTAGAAAGCATAATAGATTGACATATCGCGAAATTACGATATAATCATTTTAGAGGTGACTAAAGATGAATCAATTAGAGGTCTTTAAAGCACTTGCTAATGAATCACGTCTGCAGATTTTATTTTGGTTAAAGGATCCTAAAAAGTACTTTACTCATCAAGAACCGGTAGACATGGTGGAAGTCGGCGTCTGTGTAGGTCAAATCCAGTTCAAATTAGGCGTTACCCAATCGACGGCATCTCAATATTTGTCTGTATTGCAAAAGGCAGATTTGGTGATTGCTACACGAATTGGCAAATGGACCTATTACCGTCGCAACGAGGAAACCATTGCAGAGTTAGCAAAGTTGGTAGAAACTAAATTATAAAAGAGCATGAATATATAACACATAAGTATGTGTCACAGAATTACTAGTGAAATGATTGTATTGGTAACATTAGTATATTGATAACACTAGTACATTGATAACACAGTTATTGATAATACGAGTATATTGATACAATGCGTACTATTTCGTGAGTGTGATTATATAGGATTGCTTTTTTATTCGCTTGATATATCGGTAATTCGCAATATGTAAATGTGATATTACTTTTTCAGTCATCAGCTAGATATATATCATATAATATTCCTATAGTCATAGGAGAAAGAGGCTATAATGGCACAACATAACTTAACAGATACAATTACATTCCGTCGTGGATTGACGATTCCTAACCGCATTGCCTTGGCTCCCATGCAAAGTCAATCTGCTTTAGAGGGTGGCTATGCAAGTAATGATACGATCCGTTATTACAATCATCGTTCTAAGGCAGCAGGCCTATTGATTACTGAGTTTCATTATGTTAGTGAAATGGTGGCCCAGCGTACATGCCTGGCTATCCATCCCAAATGGGCATTTACTCTGATGTTCACATAGAAGGGGCTAAGAAAATTGCACAAGCTTTAAAGAAAGACGGCAATAAAGCGGTTATGCAGATTCATCACGGTGGTCGCATGGCGATTGGTCGCTATATTAATCATCAAGATGTAGTAGCCCCTAGCGACTTACACCGCAAGTTCCCTGTTCGTGCTCTTACTGAAAGTGAAATTGAAGAGATCATTGCAGATTTTGGTCGCGCTACAAAACGAGCTATCGAAGCTGGCTTCGATGGCGTAGAGATTCACGGTGCTAACCACTATTTATTGCAACAATTCTTCTCTGTATTAACAAATCACCGTACAGATAAATGGGGCGGCTCTTTAGAAAATCGTATGAGATTCCCACTAGCGGTTGTGCGTGAAGTAAAACGCGTAGTAGAAGAAGCTGGCGCACAAAACTTCATCATTGGCTACCGTTTGAGCCCAGAAGAAATCCACGGTACAGATATTGGTTATACTTATAAAGAATCCCTTCAACTCGTAGAGACTATTGTAAAAGAAGAGTTGGATTACATCCACTTATCCTTATGGGGTGGTTATGATTCTAAACCAGAAGGCGCAGATCAATCCTTTGGCTCTTTATTCAAAGCAGCTCTCGATGATGAAACAAAGCTTATTATTGTAGGCGATGTCTTCAGCGAAGAAGCAGCTCGTGATGCTGTAGAAAACTACACTGACATCATCGCAGTAGGCCGTGGCACTTTGGTGGATCCTGAATTTGGTCATAAAATCATGAACGGTAAAGGCGATACCATCGTTCACGAAGTAACTCCAGAGCATGTTCCAAACATGCACCTAACACCAGGCCTATTTGAAGCCTTCACACGCACTGACTCCTTGGGCTTGCCACCATTACCAGGTGCAGAATCTATCTATGACCAACACAGAGGTACATACGATAACCATCCGTTAGCAATTCCATACGCGGAACAATAAAAAGCAAACATCAACTAAATCAGTAAAAATTTTAGTTAAATAATCGAATCACAATATATAAAACTATACACTCATATACGACTTGTGAAAGCAAGTTTGTAAAATAAGAGGCTGTAGCAGAATGCAATAATAACGTATTCTGCTACAGCCTTTTTGTGGATTATATTTTGTTTATTACTTTTATAAATTAATAATGCTTATATATGCAGGATATTTAGTTAAGGTGTAGAAATATAATAGTATATGGATTAAAAATAGTGAAACTTTTTATAGTTTGCTTATAATTTAATATTAGTAGGGAGGTGTCTATGTGGTTCAAAATATTTTCCTAAAGAAATAGATATAAATGTAAAGAATTACTTAAATTAATATAGAAGGGCTAGATTAGATTGAGAATTAAAAAAATGTTCTAATTAAAAATTTCCGATCTATTAAGAATGGAGAGTTTGCGATTGATAATATAGCAGCTTTAGTAGGAGAAAATAATTCTGGAAAGACAAGTGTCCTTAGAGCTTTAAATGCAGTATTTAATTATTTGGATGAAGAGCCTTACTTTAGAAATGAGAGTCATAAATACTCTTCTAGAGCAAATACACATATTAAGATTACACTTATAGATGAGAATAATTCTTTTTGGTAAAAAAAGTTTTTTTGAAAATGGGGAGATCATAATTGAGTTTCTCTATAAATATAGTACTAGAAAAAGAAGTATAGTAATTAAAAATTCTCAAGGGATTAAGCTTGAAGATACGTCTATTGATTTTATAGATGAAATCAATAAATATATTAATTATGTATATATTTCTACTAATAGAAGTGATAATAATACTATTTGGTCTGAAGAATCGCTATTTAAAAGACTTTTAGTTTCATATATGAATAAGCATACAGAACGTAGAGATCGACTTTCTTCTAGCGTAAAAAAAGCAAGTAATAAAATATATGAAAATGCATTAAAACAGTTAGAGATTCAATTAGATAAGCTTCACTTACAAAATAAACCAATAGAATATAAATTGAATTTTGATGAAAATATAGATTATCTTTCATTGTTAAATAAAGTCAATATTTCTATATCTAATAATGGAGATTGTTTTTTTATTAAGAGATTGGGGAAGTGGAACTAAAAGTTTAGCGATTATAGCAATGCATAGAGCATTGGCTCAAATTAATGGAACTAGTATAATTTTAGGGATAGAAGAGCCTGAAATGAACTTACATCCGCAAGCACAAAAAAGGTTTATTCAATCATTAAAGAATTCAATCGAAGATGGTCATAATGAAGTCCAAATACTTTTTACTACTCATTCAACAGTATTGATTGATGAATTGCATCCTGAGCAAATTTTATTAGTAAAGCGTGTTGTTGACAGTAGTAGAAATTTTCATAGTGAGATTCGATATTTATCAAAGAAGTTTTGGGAAAGAAGTCATGTATCATATAGCGGATATAAAAATTTTTATGATGTCAAAAATAGTGAGTTTTATTTTTCAAAATATGTCATTATATGTGAGAGTTCAACAGATGAAAAAGTTTTAAGATGTTTAGTGGGAGATGCGTTAAGGGCTGAGATGGCAGATATATCTATTATTAACCTAGGAGGGGTTAATAATTTGAATTATGCTATCTATTTACTTAAGGATTTAGATATTCCTTTTATTACTGTTCTTGATAAAGATTTTTTTCTTTGATTATAAAAAAATGATAAGTTAGAAAAAAAGTAGAGACAATAAAGGCTTTCCAAAGTATAAAAAGTACCATGACTACAGTTCCTCAAAAAAAGGAAAGTAATCGATGATTTTTTTAAAAAAATAAAACTATAGAGAATGCAGAGAAAAAAATGTAAATCAATTCAGGTTATTATGGAAAAAAATTTGGCTGATAATAGGTTTCTAATTATGAAATATTCTCTTGAAGTTGATTTAATTTTTGTCCAGTAAAGCACGTAATAAATATAAAGAATTATTGAATAAATCAAATTCTGAGGATATTACAAAAAAACTTTATTATGTGAATGTATGGGGGCAATAAAAAAACGTGAGAATATTTTACAGGTGCTAAATACATTAGAGCCAAGAGAATATCCAGAAAGTTATAAAAAGATAAAGAATTTTATTATTAAGGATGTAAAGAATCATATTAATAATAATTGAGTAGTATTAGTAATATAAAATAATATAGTTTGAAATAAAAAATAACTCCTCATAAAATAAAGGAGTTATTTTTTAGAAATTATTCAATCTCCGCTTTCAAATCGATAACGTGTTTACATGCCACACAGCCAGGGCAGTCGCATAGTTCTGCACCTTCTGCTTTGATGTCTTTAGCGTGTTGTAAAAGATTAGCAGCGCCTTCTTCACCAAGGATTTGTACAGCCAGTTCAGAGCCAGCAAAGCCGATTGTTTCGTCGATAAGAGCGATATTTTGCTCTGCTACAGATACGAGTTGTTTTGTAAGTTCTTCTTGTTTAGGTGTACCTTCTGCGTTGATCCAAGATTGAGCAAATTCCTTTACTGTTTCATTGCTTGTTGAAGCGTCTAATAAAGCTTGTACGAGTTGTGTTAATTGTGTATGTGTCATGATTATTTCCTCCATATAATTACTAACTATAGTTTTGGAATAGTGCATTTAGTATCATATGAGCACCTGTTCCTTTTGTTGAGTTCATTATAACACCTACAATAATTTTGAATAGTAGAATGATTTGCGATAGATACTATCAAATAGGATTGATTTGTGATGATAGTTGTTTCAAATTTTAGTGATATAATTTACTTGATATATATAGTTTGTTTATAGGGGAATATATCATGAAAAAGGTTGTATGTGCGTTAGCTACGCTAGCTTTTATAGGTTCCATCAATGTTGTGTTCGCAGATGATTTGATGCACTTTCGTCTTAATGGTAATTCTATTTATGACCAGCCTTATGGTGATAGGAATGAGTTCCCATGTCCCGATAGACTTGGAAGTTGCACTATGACTGATGAGGATTATAGAAGCACTCGTAAAGGTCAATCGCTAGAGGTGTTTGATACTGTATATGAGGCTAAGCAACATTTGAATTTTAAGCCGCAGTTGCCAAGTGGTTTAGAGGGATTACGTCCTGTACATGTATCCATTATGGATCACGATGTATTACAAGTTGTGTATGCCTATCATGAGCTTTTAAAAGGAAAATACTTTGACCGTGTAGATGATATGCCAAAGTATATTAAGTATCGCGTATCTACAGTATCGGGTAATATCGCAGGTGATTATAAGGATTACTTACCTCAGAAAACCGATGTTATAAATGGGATGATGATAACCTATCGAATGGTGGATGACGCTGTTTACTTAGCATCTTGGGAACATGTGGGGCAGAACCATGTGTTATTATTTAATGATCCAGTTTCTGTTACGTGGGCTAGAGAATTGATTAACAGTGTAGGTACTAATTAAGTTTATTACTATACTATCTTTTTAAGCCTGATTAGCTTATAATATACATATAAAGAGAGCCCATTAACGTGATTAGGGCGTTAGGCTCATCTAAAACTGAACAAAATTATGATGACGCCTAACGTGTTAGAGGACTGCACTCCTCTATACGTTAGGCGTTTATCGTTGTACTACTTAACTAGTGCAATGATAGTGACTACTGATAACAGAACTATGATAATTACATAGGTAACTTCATGATTTGTCATAGTATCACCTCCTCGCGGAGATGAACCTAACTCACGTCAACGGACTCTCTTCGTAATAAGTATAGCAAAATACTCTTTACACAAATAGCGATATATAGTCCTCTTTGTTGTGATTTATATTAAAAATAATGGAGCTTATATGAACGCAGATAATTATAAGATATCAACGTTGCCATATATAGAAAATGCTAGCAATGAGATAATGGAAAAGTACAATATAAAAGCGCAATATGAAACGGAACCGCCGCATGGTGATGCTATATATTCTATTTCTATAAAGGGGAAAGTATTACCGTTTTGGATTTATGGTAGGGATGTTACTTTCATAGGTAGTAGTATGGTTATGGTGGAGTCTGTAAGATGCAAAACTTGGGATCCTATTGAAACCATGATTATTGATTTAGAGAATGAAGTGTATGCTAGTTTAAAGGAATGGTATACAGATATTTCATTTGTTAATCATCGAATAGAGCTTACTAATCAAGTTGTAAAAATGGATAAGCGCATTCTAAACAATTTTGAGGATTTAGAATGGATAAGTTTTTAAGATTGATTACGTAGAAGGCATATTGATTATGCTATAGTGAAGTGTTATTCTATATATGACAAGGGATGTCAATATGTGACATAGTCTCATATGAACGAAAAAAATAGCAGGGCGGCCACCCTGCTATTTTTGTTGTGCTTGTTAGTAAAAAGAATGTATGATGTATCATATTCATCTTATTTTAATTGACATAAGTCTATAGAATACAGTACAATACCCTTATATCTTAAAACAAGCTATGAATGGGTATAAAGGTTTACAAATCCTGCTTTCAGAGAGTTGCCGGTTGGTGTGAGGCAATAGAGGTTGTACGCTGACACTCTCCCGTGAGCTTTGGTGGCGAATGCAGCAGTAGTCATCGACGGTGGTTCCGTTATACCCGCAACGAGTCCCAATTAGGGTGGTACCGTGTTATGAATATAACGCCCCTTTGAGCAACGACAGTTGTTCTGAGGGGCTTTTTTTTATACAAGTTTAGTCAACCATACTACGTGACCGAATTAAAGTGGTGCTCTGACGCTCCAGCTAGCTTAACGGTCTTCGGCCTAGGGCCTCGACCTACTAAAGTCGCTTGCGAGCACGCACTTTAATTCTACGTTTTGTTTGACTAAACTTTCACAATTGATAGATATAACAAAGTGTTATGTTTTATTAGTACAGAAAAGGTGAAGATTATGGATCAAAATCGCGTATATTTCTTCGATACAACCCTTCGTGATGGGGAACAAACACCAGGTGTATCTTTACAAACTCCTGAAAAATTGAAATTGCGAAAGGCCTAGTACGCCTCGGCATCGACGTAATCGAGGCTGGATTCCCAGCGTCATCCCCTGGAGATTTTGAAGCGGTACAAACGATTGCACGCGAAGTCAAAGGTGCAACAATTTGTGCGTTGGCTCGTGCTAATGAAAAGGACGTACAAAAAGCGATTGATGCGTTGAAAGATGCGGAACGTAGCCGTTTGCATGTATTCATTGCTATTTCCGAACTTCATATGGAATATAAATTAAAAATGACTCGCCAAGAGGTATTGGATAAGGTTAAATCCGTATTGGCATATGCAAAAGGTGAGGTTGATGAAATCGAGTTCTCTGGTGAAGATGCGGCACGCTCTGATTTAGATTTCGCATGCCAAGTATTTGGTGTTGCCATTGCTGGTGGTGCAACAATTATTAATGTACCAGACACAGTAGGTTATATGAATCCTAATGAGTTCGGTGATAAAATCCGCTATATTAAAGAACATACACCAGGCATTGAAAATGCCATAATCTCTGTTCACTGTCATGATGACTTAGGTCTTGCTAATGCAAATACGTTAGCTGCTATTAAAGCAGGTGCACGCCAAGTAGAAGGCACAATTAATGGTCTAGGCGAACGGGCTGGTAACGTAGCGATTGAAGAAGTTGTAATGGCTCTTAAAACACGCCATGATTACTTCGACGACCTTCAAGTGAACATTGATACAAAACAATTTACGAAAGTTTCTAAACTTGTGAGTCGTTTGACAGGTGTCGTAGTTCCACCAAACAAACCAATCGTAGGTTCTAACGCCTTTGCTCATGAGTCTGGTATCCATCAACATGGTATGATGAGCAACCCTGAAACCTATGAAATCATGACTCCTGAGTCCGTAGGGGCTGAAAAAACAGATCTCGTATTGGGTAAACACTCCGGTCGTCATGCTTTTGCTGATCATTTGGCAAAACTTGGTTTCCAATCTTTCGCTGAGGAAAAAATCAACGATCTTTTCGCTAAGTTTAAAGAGTTGGCAGACCGCAAAAAACAAGTATACGACGATGATATCGTAGCTCTCGTAGTAGACAATCTTCACCACAAAAAAGCATTCGAGCTTGTGGCTCAATATTACAAATTGGGTGAAAAAGGCTACGCATACGCCGACGTTCGCCTCATGACTCCAGATGGTGAAAGAGCGGATGCTGCCGTAGGTGACGGTCCAGTAGATGCATCTCTCAAAGCGGTTGAACGTGTGGTTGGTTTGCCAATTAGCTTGAAAGACTACCAAATTCGCGCCATTACAGCCGGTAAAGATGCCCTTGGGGAAGCAACTCTTAAGGTAGAATACAACGGTCGCTTGTACCATGGTCGTGGTATTAGCACAGATATCGTTAAATCAAGTGTGAATGCATATATCAATGCGGTGAATTCCGTATTCCTAGCTATGGAGCTAGAACAACAGGAGGAAGAATAAAATGGGTATGACCATTACTGAAAGAATATGGCTCGCCACGCGGGTCTTGATGTTGTAAAACCAGGCCAAATCATCGAATGTCATTTGGATGCTGTTTTGATGAACGACATAACATTCCCACCAGCGCGTAAAGAGTTCTTGAAAATCGGCAAACCTGTATTTGATCGTCATAAAATCTACTTGGTACCTGATCATTTCACACCAAATAAAGATATTCAATCCGCTACACAAGCGAAAGTCATGCGCGACTTCGTACGCGAACATGGCATTACAAACTACTTTGAAGTCGGTAGAATGGGTATTGAGCACGTTATTTTGCCAGAAAAAGGCCTTATCGGTCCTGGGGAAATGATGATTGGTGCGGACTCCCACACTTGTACATATGGTGCGGTAAATGCATTCTCCACAGGCGTAGGCTCTACTGATGCGGGCGTTGCTATGGCAGAAGGTAAACTTGGTTCAAAGTACCTGAAACAATTAAGGTTGAACTTATCGGCAAACCTAACAAATGGGTAACTGGTAAAGACGTAATCCTTGATTTAATCGGTCAAATCGGCGTAGACGGCGCTCGTTACATGGCTCTTGAATTCGCTGGCGACGGCGTACAACACATGACTATGGCTGACCGTCTTACCATCTGTAACATGGCTATCGAAGCTGGTGGTAAATGTGGCGTATTCCCATATGATGAAATTACTGAAGAATACATTAAAGGTCGCGTAAATCGGCCTGTAGAACCTATTAATCCTGACCCTGATGCAGTATATGCTCAAACTGTGACTATCGATTTGTCTAAATTGCAACCAGTGGTAGCATTCCCTCATTTGCCATCTAATACACATTACATCAACGAGATCGACAAAGATATTAAAATCGACCAAGTTATCATCGGTTCCTGTACAAATGGCCGTTACGAAGACTTGGTGGCAGCTGCAGAAATCTTCAAAGGTCGCAAAGTAGCTCCATTCGTTCGTTGTATCGTAATTCCTGGTTCCCAAGATGTATATGATCAAGCCATGAAAGATGGTTTACTAGATATCTTCATTCAAGCTGACTGCGCTGTGTCCACGCCAACATGTGGTCCATGCCTTGGCGGTTACATGGGTATCATGGCTGAAGGGGAACGCACAGTTTCCACAACAAACCGTAACTTCCGTGGTCGTATGGGTCACGTTGATTCTGAAGTATATTTGGCAAGCCCTTACGTGGCGGCAGCGAGTGCTGTATTAGGCCGCATTGCAGGTCCTGAGGAGGTTTAATATGGATTTTGAAAGCAAAAAAATCTGGCGCTACGGCGACGATGTAGATACAGACGTAATCATTCCGGCACGTTACTTGGCGATTGCTGACTGGAACGAATTGGCTGAACATGCGATGGAGGACATTGATACTACATTCACTCCAAATGTGAAAGCTGGCGAAATCATGGTAGCTGGTAAAAACTTTGGTTGTGGTTCCTCCCGTGAACACGCACCAGGCGTTATCAAAGCGAAAGGCGTGCCTGTTATCGTAGCACACTCCTTTGCTCGTATCTTCTTCCGTAATGCTATCAACATCGGTTTACCAGTAGTGGAAATCGGTGAACAAGTAGACCGTATCGATGCTGGTGATGCAATCGGCGTAGACTTGTCTAAAGGTATCGTGTACAACTTGACTAAAAACGAACAATACCAAGGGACTGAGTTGCCACAATTCATTCAAGATATTGCAGCAGCAGGAGGTCTTGTAAACTTTGCGAAACATCGCAAGTAGTACATATCCGGGATGGAATGTTTGTTTTTTCCTCCAGTTGCCTTAGCGGTCTTCGGAGGCGAGCCAAACACCCGTCTCAACCTCCACCGGCCGGGTCTGACTCCGGCCTGCGGCCTCCGCAGGGCCAAAGTCGGTTTCGACGGGCATTCGGCTCTTAGCAATTTGTCGGTGAGGTTTGAGCCAAATTGTAATTTCTGTTCTGATGGTGGGTGTGTTTTTCGGTCTTGCGGAGTTCCGCAATGTATTGATGATGTAGAGGCAAGGTGAAGTCCTCAAGCGACTTTAGTAGGTCGAGCCCCTTGGGCGAAGGCCGTTAAGCTAGCTGGAGCTTTAGGGCTTCACCTTGTCTCGGATGAATGTAGTATATGAGGAAATAACAATGAGCGAAAAAAATATCGTATTGATTCCTGGTGATGGTATTGGTACTGAAATTATTGCGGCAGCGAAGGCTGTGTGTGATGTGGCTTTTGAGAAAGCTAATCTAAAGGTTAATTGGATTGATAAAAAAGCGGGCGGTGCGTCTATCGATGCGTACGGTGTGCCTTTGACTGAGGATACGATTGAGGCTTGTAAAGCTGCTGATGCTGTATTGCTTGGTGCTGTAGGCGGTCCTAAATGGGATAATGTAGATCCTGCTATCCGTCCTGAAAAAGCAATCTTAGGTCTTCGCAAGGAACTTGGTTTGTTCTGTAATTTGCGTCCGGTTAAAATTTATCCATCTTTGCAAGAGTATTCTCCTCTTAAAAAGGAACTCGTACAAGATGTAGATTTCGTTATCGTTCGTGAATTGACTGGCGGTATTTACTTCGGTGAACGCGAAGAGGCACAAGGTGAAGGCGCTAACGAGTTTGCTTGGGATAAAGAAACATACAGCCGTTACGAAGTAGAGCGCATCATGGATATCGCTATGGAAACAGCTCGCAAACGTAATAAAAAGGTTGTATCTGTAGATAAAGCAAATGTATTGGCTTCTTCTCGTTTGTGGCGTAAAATCGCTCAAGAGAAAGCTGCAGCTAATCCAGACATCGCAACAGATTACTTCTACGTAGATAACACAGCAATGCAACTCGTTGTAAATCCTGCACAATTCGACGTTATCGTTACCACAAACTTGTTCGGCGATATCTTGTCTGACGAAGGCGCTGTTATTTCTGGTTCCATTGGGCTTTACCATCTGCATCCATGGGTACAGGCACAGCATTGTACGAACCAATCCACGGTTCTGCACCAGATATTATGGGCCAAAACTTGGCGAACCCATTGGGCACAATCTTATCCGCAGCTATGATGTGCCGTCACTCCCTTGATTTACCTCAAGTGGCTGACGCAATTGAAAAAGCTGTGGAACAAGTGCTTGTTGACGGCTACCGCACAGGCGATATCTACCGTGAAGGGTTAAAACGCGTAGGTACCATAGAAATGGCGCAAGCTGTTATCGAACGTCTATAATCGTAGGGAACAAGGTTTTGAAAGCTCATCAAGTGAGTAAAATCATTTCAAAATCGTATCATATGCTTTATAATATAGAAATATTATATATGCTATTATATAAGAGAGGGCTAGTTCCTCTCTTTTTTTGTAGGAGGAGTTATGTTATCTTATTTTTACTTGCCTTATCTATAGGGCTTGAGCTATTTGCTACGACCATGTTGAAAGCCTCTGATGGCTTTACGCGGCCGTTACAAACCATTGGTTGTGTGCTTGGCTATGTAGGATCATTCTATACAATGACGCATGTATTGAATTATATTCCGCTCAGTATTACCTATGCTACGTGGTCTGGTGTAGGCCTCGTGATGACAGCACTCATTTCGGTCTTTATCTTTAGTGAGGGCTATAATATGTACACTATTTTGGGTATAGGTCTTATTGTAGTTGGTGTTGTTATCCTTAACTTGTGGGGGAATGTAGGTCACTAATCTATAAGACTGTTAACGTAGCCATTAATTAGATTGGTCTTATATCATAATTACCATAATCATCTTGTTAGATGAGAGAAGAGTTAATAAGGAGGCCTTTATGAATTCTTCCATGTATCGAAATTTAACAATTACTGCGTTATTGATGGCATTAGCTATTATGATTCCTATTATGATGCCTCTGAAAGTTATCATTCCACCGGCTTCGTATACACTGGCGAGTCACGTGCCTATATTCCTAGCTATGTTCTTGTCTCGTAAGATGGCGGCTTGTGTTGTAATAGGTTCTACACTAGGTTTCTTTGTGGCAGGGTTCCCTCTTGTTATCGTTATGCGCGCTGCTTCTCATATCATCTTTGCTTTGATGGGGGCATACTACATTAAACACCATCCAACTGTGTTATCGGGGGCTCTATCCTTCGCTGCTTTCAACCTTGTCTGTGCTATCGTTCACGCCATTGGAGAAGTACTAGCATGCCTCTTGTTCTACACTACAACTACGATGCTTAATATCGATCTCATCTACGTTGTATTTGTTCTCGTTGGTGGCGGTACTATATTCCATAGCATTGTTGATGGTTATATTTCTTTATATATCTATAAAGCGATTCCTGGCTTGAAACCGAATACACATGTAGAATGATGCAGAATGTAAGGACGCAATACTTGAATAATACTAAAGTTGCATAATGCTAAATCCGTATCTGCAGATACAGACGGTTTCTTGTGATTTCGATATAATAAAAGTATAGTTAATGACCGATTGGTGTTACCTCATTTGATGTAACATTTGGGCCATAGATTTGGTTGTAATGGTGAAAGTTCCACATATTCCTTAGTTCTAAAACATATTAGGAGTAAGGTAAGTACCTATACTTTCACAGAATTGGAGGTTATTATGAGAAAGCACATTAAGAATAACGTATCTTGGGTTGGTAAATCGACTGGGAATTACAAGAGTTCCACGGTTCTGATTACAGTATTAACAATGGTTCAAGCCAAAATGCGTACTTGATTGAAGAGGAGAAAACCGTCCTCATCGATACCGTATGGAAGCCTCATTCCTCCGAGTTTATCGATAATTTGGAGTCTGAAATTGATTTGAAAAAGATTGATTTCATCGTATGTAACCACGGCGAAGTAGATCACAGCGGTTCCTTGCCGGCGTTAATGGAAAAAATCCCTAATACGCCGATTTACTGTACAGAAAATGCCGTTAAATCCTTGGTTGGTCAGTATCATCATCCAGAATGGAATTTTAAAACTGTGAAGACAGGTGATTCTGTAGATATCGGCAACGGTAAATCTTTGGTATTCGTAGAAATGCGTATGCTGCACTGGCCTGATTCCATGGCAACGTATATGACTGGTGACAATATTTTGTTCTCCAACGACGCCTTTGGTCAACATTTTGCAGTAGAAGAGCTATGGGCAGATAAGGCCGATCAATGCCGTTTATGGGCAGAGGCGATGAAATATTACGCTAATATTTTGAATCCATTCTCTCCATTGGTAAAAGCTAAAATTGAAGAAATTCAAAAGCTCAACTTGCCAATCGATATCATCGCTACTAGCCATGGTGCAATTTGGCGTGAAAATCCATTACAAATCGTAGAGAAATATTATGAGTGGTCTCAAGTATACCAAGAAGACCAAATTACAGTCGTATATGACACTATGTGGGATGGTACAAAGAAATTAGCCCATAAAATTGCTGATGAGATTGCTAAACAATCTCCTGATACACGGGTTAAGATCTTTAACATCAGTAAAACAAATAAAAACGACATCATGACAGAAGTATTCAAATCAAAGCGATTGCTGTTGGTTCTCCGACAGTAGGGAATAGTGTTATCTCTTCTGTAGCTGGTTGGCTCGACTTTTTGCGTGAATTGAAGTTCAAAAATAAAAAGGCTGCCGTATTTGGTACCTACGGTTGGTCTGGTGAATCTACGAAGGTACTTCGTGAAGAATTAACTAAATATGGTTTCTCCGTGGTAGAACCTGAAATTAAATGTAACTGGAATCCAGATGCAGATGATTTTGGTAAAGCAGAAGAACTTGTAAAAGCCTTACTAGCATAATATATTAAGCATATGGTAGGGCATTAAAAAAGGTGTACCAACACAAATCAACGTGTTGGTACACCTTTTTTTATGTAGTAGCTTCTAGTTAGTATATGTATCAAACACAAAGTCTATAATTGTCCGAATGGTTTCATTAGCCCCTATAATCTTGATTTGTTTATACGATTTGAGACCTAGAATTTTAATTGGATCTGCCAATAAAGCGGTTAAGAAGCTGTGTGTAGCTGTTATAGCGTGAGAGAAATCAAGGACTATGGTTTCTCCTTTTTGTATAGCTGGAATGATTTTTCGCTCTCTAAGATTAATGGCCTCTAATTTGACTTCACATCGTTCTCCACAATAGTTGTACATATCAATATACAATTCGGGAGCGCGGACTATATTATTTCGCTTAGCTACAGTTTCGGTAGCGTGTTTTCTAAAATCCTCTAGGTGTTTATGAAGGTCATATGTTTTTAATCTATCAAAACCAATGGTCATGTATATAAATGTGCCGGGCCAAGAGTTGTTTAGCGTTGTGTATGTTACATCTAGTGGAGAAATATGTGCGACACCATCGCCTGATACGATGTACATATCTGCTTCTAATGTTTTGCCAAGATTACTAGATAAGTAAAGACCCATGCCAGCATTGTTTTGCTGTTTATAAGGACCTACGTTGACGCCAAATGTACCAGAGATTTCAGGCTCTAGTGCCATAGCAATGGCATCTGTATTATTTGTGAAAGGTGCATAGGTTTGTTCTAAATGGTTTTTATACCAATACCGAGGTCGGCAAGAATAAATGATAGTTGGTTTTTATCTCGATACCAGTTAAATTGTAATAATGATGGAATCTGAGGATTAAAACCATGTTCTAATGCATTATATGTTAGTTCGGATATGATATAACGAACTGCATCCTCATATCCTCTAATTAAATCTGTAGGTAAGTCCATAGCGTAATCACGAATTGTATTTAGCATTTGCGTAATATTATGATCTTTGTATTTGATGGCGAATATGGGCTTGTTGTAGACGTAGTGAAAATTGTCTTGTGTGTTATTAAGAATTTTAAAGCATGAGGTTCCATTCATTCTTTGCCACATTTTTCCAAATAAAGAATGCTTAGAATATTGTAAATTTATATGAATCTTTTTTCTCTTTAATTGCCATATATAGAGTATGAGTAATGTCAGTGTTTGGTACTCAATACTTTGGCAAAATCTTGTATCTATAATTATATGTTTTGACTTGGCAGACCAATCAAATATACTAAGTACATTGTTAAAATCAATAACTCCCTTTGCTTTAAATGTAAAATCATTTGGTAATGTTAAGATAGGAACATTGGTTAGTGTGCGATGTGTCTGTCTCATTTTCTCTCTCCTTTAATTGACATGAGTTAGGGCACTTGTTATACTTAACACATAAGATAACGTTTAGAGACCTAGATAGGACGGAATGTTCGTCTCTCGGTTGTCTCAGTTGACCCCATACTGTGTATGGGGTTTTCTTATACTTATATTATAGAACTAATGTTTGTAAAAACAAGAGGAATATAGCTATTATGATTTATTGATACATATCTGCTATTATTTCATGATTTTTGCAGTTTTATCATACCGTTCCGAAGTAGTTTCATTCTTCTGTATGTCCAGCTATTTCCTCATCTTGAATTGGATGTATTAATTTTATACAATATCTGTAATATTAATTTATTGGGGTGTAGCACGTTTAGGAGAGATAGATGGTTGGTCAGAACTGGTGGTGCCGCATAGGTTTAGTTATGTGTATTGCAGCGAGTGTAGGCTTTGTAAGCGGCTGTGAGTTTAATATGGATAGTTTAAGGAATAGCAGTCAGGTGAAAGCTACGCAAAGCGATAGTGAGAAAGAAATCTGGCGTGTTTTTAAATTTTATTTAGCTGCTACAAATGAGTTTAATTTCACGAGTGTAAAATATAGTCATCAACATGTAGAAACGGTGCAGCAAGCACGGCAAAATGTACCGTTAGCGGAGTTTAAGGTGCAAGATTATGAACGTCTAGAGCAAGAACTCATTGCTGCAAGGGAAGCGGGGCACTCACATAGTGACTTGGAAGCGGCTACAGATGCTTTATTACCGGTATTGCATGATGTTGTGGTGGCTGTAAAAGAGCTAGATACGTATTATAAAGAAAAGCGCTATGAATCAGATAATTATGCATTTGCTCAGACGCAGTTGGAGAAACTTTCAACATTAATAGATGCATTTAGACCGAAATATGATGCGGTAGATAACCTTGTTAATACCTATCATAAGCAGGAAGGAGAGCGTCTTGTTAAGGTGATGCGCAACAATGGACAAACTAATGGAGCTAATATGGTTGAAATGATGCTTATTTATAGTGATATAGTAGATCATATTGTGGAGCGTAAATCGGATAGTGATTTCCAGTGGTTGAAGGAACAGAAAGAAGCAGCCAATGGAATTGGGGCCAAGATTACTGCTGCCGAGGCGCAGAATCGTCTAGACCAACAGAAAAATCTAGATAAAGCTATTGCGGATTTTATTGCCGACCCTCGTATTGCAACAGAGGATGCCGTTGTTGAGCAATATAATGAACTGGTAAGTAGACCGATGAATTTTAAATTATTAGACTCTGTGCAGAATCCATATGTGCCTGAAAAATTATAATGTGAAATGGTATATGTTAAAAATGATATAAATTTTACGTAGAATATATTTGACAACATGCCCTCATGAGCCCTATAATTATCTATTATATGAATATTGCGTTGAAAAAGACGGCACGTCTCAGACGGATTTAGTAGAGACCAAACTCATGGGCTGAAAGGTTTGGAAATCTAGAGATTTGCGGATCACTTTGGAGCAAGCAGGAACCCTGCCGGTGAACACCGTTATATGTTTAAGTGGCTTTCACAAAATGAGGCACAGTCATTTCGTATGCGCGGAATGTTCTAGCTTTCACAGAAGGTCAGTAGGGTGGTACCACGGATATTACGTCCGTCCCTTCGGGGACGGGCGATTTTTTTATGTAAAAGGAGCACATCATGGATTACGGTAAGACGTTACATTTGCCTGAAACAGAATTCCCAATGCGCGGCAATTTGCCTAAGCGCGAACCAGAAATTTTAAAGTTCTGGGAAGACAACAAAATTTATCAAAAACGTTTGGAATTGCGTAAAGACGCAAAACCTTTCATCTTGCATGATGGCCCTCCATACGCAAATGGTAAATTGCACATCGGTCATGCCCTCAACAAAACGTTGAAGGACATCATCATGAAATACAAAACAATGACTGGTCATTATACTCGCTACATTCCTGGTTGGGATACGCACGGTTTGCCAATCGAGCATGCAGTTATCAAAAACACTGGCCTTAACCGTCATGAAATGGCGCCTCTTGATTTGCGCAATAAATGTAAGGAATATGCATTAGAATGCGTAGAAACTCAAAAACAAGACTTTATTCGCTTTGGTGTATTAGGTGAATGGGATCGCCCTTATTTGACATTACGTCCTGAGTTCGAAGTAAAACAACTTGGTATCTTCGGCGAAATGGCAAAACGTGGACATATCTATAAAGGCCTTAAAACTGTATACTGGTGTACACACTGCGAAACTGCATTAGCAGAAGCAGAAATCGAATACGCTGAGAAAAAATCCTTCTCCATTTACGTAAAATTCCCTTACGTATCCGAGAAAGGTAACATTGCCAGCTGGCGTAGATCCAAAACAAGCATACTCCGTTATCTGGACAACTACTCCTTGGACAATGCCTGCCAACGTAGCAATCTCCGTTAACCCTGAGCTTGAATATGGCTGGGTAAAAGTAGGCGATGAATACTACTTGATGGCTACTGAGCTTGTTGATGCGGCTATGAAAGATATCGGCATTGAAGAGTATGAAATTGTAAATCGTTTCTCTGGTGCAGACTTAGAATTGGCTGATTTCAAACATCCATTCGTAGAACGTAAATCCACTGTATTGTGTGGTGACCATGTAACACTTGATGCTGGTACTGGTTGCGTACATACAGCGCCTGCACACGGTGAAGACGACTTTAACATCGTTCAACGTTACAATAAAGAAGGTAAAGCTGAGCTTCCTATCGTATCCCTTGTTAACGAAACTGGTAACTACACTAAACAAGTTGACGACAATCGTTATGGCGATACTGAATTCCCATTGGCTGGCGTAGAAATTCACGATGCAGAGGTGCCTGTCATCAAAATCTTGTCGCACAATAATGCATTGCTTCATAAATCTAGCTTGCGCCACCAATACGCTCACTGCTGGCGTTGTAAAAACCCTGTTATCTACCGCGCTACAGAACAATGGTTCTCCTCTGTAGATGGTTACCGTCAACAAGCGCTTGATGCTATCGATAACCAAGTACAATGGATTCCTAAATGGGGCCATGACCGTATCTTTAACATGGTTCGCGACCGCGGTGACTGGGTAATTTCTCGTCAACGTATTTGGGGCGTGCCAATTCCTATTTACTATTGTGAAAGCTGTGGCGAGCACATCATCAACGACGACACTATGTCTGCATTGCTTGATAAAGTGGCTGTAGAAGGTTCCGATGCATGGTGGGCACACAGTGCTAAAGAATTGTTACCAGAAGGTTTCAAATGTCCTCATTGCGGTCATGATGAGTTCAAAAAAGAAACAGATATCATGGACGTATGGTTTGACTCTGGTTCGTCTTGGTCCGGCGTACTAGAAGTTAACGATCTTGAAGTACCTTGTGCTATGTACCTTGAAGGTTCTGACCAACATCGCGGCTGGTTCAACTCTTCCTTGTTAACTGCAGTAGCAACAACAGGTAAGGCACCTTACAACTCCGTATTGACTCACGGCTTCGTTGTAGACGGCGAAGGTCGCAAAATGTCTAAATCTGTAGGTAATACAGTGGCACCTAGCGACATCATCGACGTATATGGCGCTGACGTTATGCGTTTGTGGGTATCTTCTGCAGATTACCAAGCAGACGTACGTTTGTCTAAAGACATCGTAAAACAATTATCCGAAGTATACCGTAAGATCCGTAATACATTCCGCTTCTTGCTCGGTAACTTGGATGACTTCAATCCAAATACTGATAAAGTGGCTTACGCAGATATGTCCGAATTCGATAAATGGGCATTGTTGCGCTTAGAAGAAGTACGTCAAAAAGTTTCTGATGCATATGAAAACTATGAATTCCACATGTTGTACCATGCAATTCATAACTTCTGTACAGTAGACTTAAGCTCCATCTACCTTGATGTAATGAAAGATACTATGTACGCTGAAGGCAAAAACAACGTAGCTCGTCGTTCTGCTCAAACAGCGATGTATGAAATCTTGAAAACATTGGTAGCAATGGTATCTCCAGTACTTTCTTTCACAGCGGAAGAAGTTTGGAAATACATGCCTAAAGAAGAAGGTATGCCTGAATCCGTTATGCTTCAAGATTGGCCTCAAGGTCATCCTGAACACTTCAACCAAGAATTGGCTGATAAATGGAGCCAATTGTTAGATTTGCGTACATCCGTACAAAAAGCATTGGAACTTGCTCGTCAAGACAAAACAATCGGACACCCATTGGATGCATCTGTTACAGTATACGCTGAAGGCGCTGCATTCGACGCATTGAACGCCCTTGGTGAAGAAGGCTTGGCTAAACTCGTTATCGTATCCGAAGCTCACATCGTAAACGGCGCTGCACCAACAGAGGCTGTTAAAGACGAAGAAACAGGCGTAGCTACCGTAGTTACTGCATCTGAACTTGAAAAATGTGAACGCTGCTGGATCCATCGCGATACAGTAGGTCAAGATAGCGAACACCCTACACTATGCCATCGTTGTGCAGAAGTAGTGAAAGCGCTCTAATAGCGACTTATTTTAACACAATATAAAAAATATCCCCTCCGATAAGCTCCACCGGCTTTAACGACCTAGCGGTCTAGCCAAAGTCGCTTCTCGAAGGGGATATTTTTCTGTATTTCAGTCAATCTGTGGGATTATAGCGCTTTTCTGGTGTTTTTGTTATGTGATACAATGATGAAAAGACGTTAGAATGATTAAGGAGGTGGGTCGTATGAAATATATGTTAATGCACAAGGATGTAGAAGTATTGGAATTTTCTTTTTCTGAGCAACGTCGTTGGGCCCGTATTATTGATGTATTGAATGCGGCTCATGTACCTGTTAATATGCTTGTGCAGCCTCATAACAGAGAACGTGCTTTAAATGAATTTATTGACCATCGATTTATTCCGCAAAGTCGTTCTAATTATGATGTTATTAAGGTCTTATATAAAGCCGAAGATGCATTTGAACTGTCCTTGCGATCATATATGGTGAGTATTTCTGACCATTATTGGGTTAAACCTTGCGATAGTTCTGTGACTTGGTCTGATGTGAATTTTTATGATAATCCAATTCCCGATGATCAAGTGTTAATAGGCGCTATTGATACATTACATCAATATGATCCGTGGCGTCGGACGCCGAATACATCGAATAATGGGACATTGCGTCAGATTTGGTTGCACCGCGGAGATGAAATTTTGCTTTCAAAAGCGGGAGAATTGACCTTTAAACAGGAACCATTTAATGAGGCCGTTGTTAGTGATATATTAGCATATTTTGATGTGCCTTATATAACGTATTATTTGGATTATATGTCGGATGAAGCTGAGAATGTATCGGTCTGCGACTGTTTTACGAATCGTAATGTAGAATATATTCCTGCATGGCAATTGACGGCTAACACGAAACCTAACGATGTGAGTGAGTACGAGCATTACGTGAATCAGTTGCATTCATTTGGTCTTACTGATGTGACGCGTCAGTTAGAGCAAATGATTGTGCTTGATGCGCTCATTGCTAATGAAGATCGTCATTGGGGCAATTTTGGTGCTCTTCGTGATAGTGAAAGTCTAGAATTTATCGGTCTTGCACCTGTTTTTGATAATGGTAATTCATTAGGTTATAAAGCGGCATCTGTTATGCGAAACCGTAATGCTGATGCGTCCGTAGCCTTTAACAAGACTCATACACTGGAATTGAAACATGTATCCTCTGCTGTGAAAGTAGATTGGGATGGCATTATCAATCACTGTATGGAGATTGTAGAACATAGATATAATCAACTAGTAGAACCGGAGTTCGGTATAGATCGTGCACATATGATTGGTCAATTCATACAAGAAGGAGCAAAAAAATTAAAAACTTTTTAGATTTATGAATTCATTGTGTGCTATCATTCTCCTAAAAGATGTGGTGTTAATTGTCGATATGACATTTTCCTCATGAAATTTTCATGTGTAAAAATTTTCACATTTCATATTAAAGTTAATATACTCGTTTATGATATTTATAGTTAGTTTAGTAAATGAGTGTATGAGAACATGAGAAGGAGGAATATACCATGGTAGCAGCAATTATCAAAGCCATTTTGGCAGCTCTTACTGGTTTAGCAAATGCACTTTTGCCTTTATTCAAATAAGATAAAGTCCCTAAAACCCTCATAAAACCTCAAAGCTTAAGCATGTATGCTTAGCTTTGAGGTTTTTTTTTCTTTATATACTGTATCCCTCATAATTGCGAAAATGATATGTAATAGTAAGGTTTAAATGATGTTTATTGTTGATTTAAATGTGGTTGCCTTCATTGACTACATCTAAAAATATGCATATAATGAAATGTGAATTGAAATGAAGCGCATGTTCACAATAAATAATGAGGGAGACGATACAATGAAAGATTATTTTGCATTGAAAGCTATGGTCTTGGGAGCCATAGCCTGTGCTATTAGTGCTACTGGTATTGCGGCTGATGTGGAGGGGCATAATGTACTCCCTCCAACTAATAAACAACAACTAGATATCCGTGATATCGCCAGACATGAAGCGGTACTTTCAGATTGGATGGACCGTACAGATATTAAAATTGGTACACAATCAAAGATGGGGAAGCAAATATCTGTAGAAACATTGCAACCCTTAACTCATTACGATGAGAACTCTAAGTCCGTACTTTTTGTACAAGGTGGTATTGATAAAGGTGGTCAAGAGCATAAGGTTAATTATTTTGATGGAAGTGGTGGAGTTTGGTATCCATACGACCCAGTTACAAATACTGTAGAAACAAAAAGTAAACCAGAACGACATGATGAGACAAAATCTTTAGGTACTGTGGGGAATATTGGTTTAGGGTATCGTCAGCTCAGTAAACATGAACATGCTTATGTAGGTATTAATGTATTTGCAGATCGCGCTTTTTCCGAGAATGCTAATCGAGTTAGTGGAGGCTTAGAATATGTGGCCGGATTTAACGAAGTTCGTGCCAATGTATATAGAGGTTTAGGAAATATAAAATCTCAATCTTATATTGTGGGCGTACCTGAATCGCATCTACCATTTCCATTGAATGGTGGGACTGCTAATTACACTGTATATAAGTCTCAAAAAGTATTGTCTGGTTATGATATAAGTTATGCTCGTACCTTTAAGAATGCTCGCTGGGCTCGTGTGCACATTGGGGCTTATCACTGGAATGGTCTCGGCATTTCTTCCTATAGTGGAGGGACGTCTCCGATTTCTGATCTTGGGAATAGTTCTGGTTGGCAAGTGGGCACTACATTACAAGTGACCCCGCATGTATCCTTAGATTTAGGCTATACATCGGATAATAAGTATGCTAGTGGTGCTTATGGATTTATTAAGTATACATTGGGGACATCTAAATTTGCTTGGCATGGTGGTAAACATAGTGATGATACTATTACGAATGCTCGCGCTAGAATGTTAGACAAGGTAAAACGCAGCCCTATGATGATTGGCCGTGGTTATGAAGAGTATTGGGTGGTAGTGCCTTGGGATAATTTATAAAATTGATGATAATTTATAAAACTAAAAGGAGAGAAGTTTCGTAATGAAATATAAGTTAGTATTAACATCTATGGTTATGGGGGCCATAGTGTGTAGCACAAGTGCCGTAGTGGGAGCGGCCAATGTGGCGCCACAAGTGAGCGATACAGCAAAGCATGAGGCCGTGCAATCTAATTGGATGGATCGCACGGATATTGCTGTAGGTGTACAGACCGGAGGTCAGTCCAAATTAGATAAAGGACATTTTTTAACGGATGACCAAAATTCAATCTATAATAAGCAGTCTGATTATGGTAATTTAACGAAAGCCTATATAGAAACATTGCAGCCTATTTCTCATTATGATGAGAACAGTAAAAGTGTTCTATTTGTACAGGGGCGCATTGGTCGGGGTGGTGAGAAAATAGCTTCGAAAGAGATGCGTGGTTACCTTCTTCCTGAATTAATAATTAATCGGAATGGGCAATCTAGTTACACTAAAATAAATACGGATGAAATCATCAGAAACATTAGGGATTATTGGTACTGTTGGTATTGGATATCGACGTCTTAGTCGAAATGAGCATGCTTATATAGGTGTTAATGCATTCGTTGATCGAGCTTTCACAGGCAATTACAATCGTATTAGTGGCGGCGTAGAGTATGTAAATGGGCTTAACGAAGTATATGCCAATGTGTATAAGGGGATTGGTAATAAGGACGTTGTAAGAGGAGGTGGTGGTAATCCATATCCTAAACGTTTGTATCCTAATGGTTATCCAGATTCATTCCCATATGGTGTTATTCTGTCAGAGAATTATTATACCTATAAAGGCGATAGAGCTCTAGATGGTTATGAAATCGGTTATACTAGATCCTTTAAGAATGCTCGTTGGGCTCGTGCCTATGTAAATGGATATCGCTGGAAGGGGCAAGGTTTTGGCCATGAACAAAATTTTAATTGGGGACGTCCAGGCCATTGGTCCGTTCCATGGTTTTCAGTGAGGGATGCAAATCACTATAAGGGAATTAAAATCGGTGCTGAATTACAGTTAACATCACATATATCCTTAGATATTGGGTATAACCATGCTAATAATATGTCTAAAGGTATGTATGGTACTGTGAAATATACATTAGGTACATCTAAATTTGCTTTCTTGGGTGGTAGACATAGTGATAATAGAATTACTACTGCTCGCTCTAAAATGTTAGATAAGGTACGTCGCCAAGACATGATTGTAGAATCCTTTGATGATATTGAATACGATTATTTAGCACCTATCGATCATTTATAATATGAAGAAAATGTTAGTTTTATCATTGTTATGAGAGGGGACTATATATAATGTCAGGTAAATTATTATTGAAAGCTATGGTTTTAGGGACTATGACTTTCAGCATATATACAATAGGAATGGCAGCAGAGGTTCAAGATGTAAATGGACTAGATTCTGCACAACAAACAATTGCATCAGATGCGGCTAGGAAAGAGGCCGTTCGGTCTAGTTGGATGGACCGTACAGATGTGGTAGTCGGCGTTGGTATGAAAGATTCGAAAGAGACGCATACACAGCGCCATGCTGTTGGTTCACCACCGAGAACTGATCTACATACTGTAACTTCGAAAAGTTTAAAATCTACTGAAATCAATAAATTGTATATTGAGACCTTGCAACCTATAACCCATTATGATGAAAATGCTAAAAGCGTTGTCTTTGTACAAGGTCGTATTGGGCGCAGTGGAGAAAAAATTTCATCTTATAAATTAGATAGTTATTTGGAGCCAGCCAGACCTGCAGGGACGTTTATAACACATGATAAGCAAACAGATAAGAAAGAATCATTAGGAATGAATGCTAATATTGGCATTGGCTATCGTCGTCTTAGCAAAGGTGAACATGCTTATGTTGGTGTTAATGCGTTCTATGACCATGTGTTTAAAGGTGGTTATAAGCGCGTTAGTGGCGGTGTAGAATATGTGGCAGGCCTTAATGAATTTCATGCTAATCTGTACCGAAACCTAGGGACTGATGATAGAAAATATACAGGGCTTCGTGGTCGAACTAGTACATGGTATGATCCTACAGGATTGTATCCATATGGTATGAATTCTGATCAAAGTCTTTATAATTATGGTGTGGTTGCTTATGAAAATCATTGGATATTATTAGAAAAAGTTGCTGCCAGTGGATTTGATGTAGGATACTCACGGACCTTTAAAAATGCTCGATGGGCTCGTGTCTATGCGGACTATTATAATTGGCGTGGTAGAGAGTCTGTAAGAGTAGGGTATTATAAATTAAAAAAACGTGATGCCATAAAAGGTTTTAAAGTGGGTGCAGAATTCCATATCACACCGCATCTTACCCTTGATGCGGGTTACCAAACGGCATCTCATCATTTGAGTGGTCCTTATGTGACCTTGAAATATACCATCGGTACATCCAAGTTTGCTTGGCGTGGTGGTAAACATAGTGAAAGCGCGATTACAACAGCTCGTTCCAAGATGCTTGATAAAGTACATCGTAGCGACATGGTTGTACAAGAAACTGTGGAAATACCTATCAACAGCAGTTTGTCGATGTTGGCTTATAAGCTGTAATGCATTAAAATTGCTCAGAGACTTGTAATTTTAATATTGCAATAATAATTATGTGAGAGAAGGGTAAAAATTACATGTATTTTAATACTAAGTTTAATATACGAGTTCTACTTTGTGTAGCAGCTTGTACGATGTGTTGGTCTATTGCATTAGCAGATAGTGCTAATACAGATACTGCTGCGAAAGTGAATTCTAGCAGTTATCAAGATTGGGCTGATCGAACTGATATTTCAGCGAAGTTTCAAACCAATCACAAGCCGCAATATAGCATAGAGACGTTACAACCTATAGGTCATTATGATAACAATTCTAAGAGTGTAGTATTTGTACAAGGCAAAGTTACTTCCCATGGAGGCATAAGTCATACAGCTGATGGGTATGCGAATCATGCGACACGTGGTGCAGGGGGGGATTATATATGAATGGTCCTTTGATCAATCGACACAATCCATTGGCACAACGGGAAGTCTAGGGCTTGGTTATCGACGATTAAGTAAAGAAGAACATAGCTACGTGGGTATCAATGCCTTCTATGATTATGCTTTCAAAGAACATTATAAGCGTGCTAGTTTAGGTGTAGAATATGTAACTGGTGAAAATGAATTGTATGCTAATTTCTATAAATCACTAGGGAATGGTACGTCATCCTATCGTATATTTAAGCGCGATGAAATGATTCCAGCACCTTATAATATGCCAGATGTTGATGTTTCTGTTGGTGAAAGTCATGAAAAACGTGTTGCCTCTGGATATGATATCGGATACGCACGAACCTTTAAAAATGCTCGTTATATACGAGCCTATATCGACCGTTATCACTGGAATCGGATGAATGGAGAGATTAGAGACATAGAATGGTCTAACCCTGATATATATAACTATAATATTGGATTCCGTGTAAATGGGGTCTATAAAAATGGTATTAAGACCGGTATCAATGTAAATGTGACACCTCACATTTCGGTAGGCATGGGCTATGATAAACCATTTGGTCATTCAGGAGAGTTTTATGTACAAACATTGTATACCCTTGGTAAATCTAAGTTTGCTCTCTTGGGTGGAAAGCATAGTGATAGTAGCATGACAACTGCTCGTTCTAAAATGCTCGATAAGATTGAACGTCAAGACATGCAGGCCCTCAATCTAAACGGAGATTTCCGCGTTCATTACCCTCATGATCATTTATAATAGTTTAGTTTATTCAAAAGGAGCTAGTACGCTGTGTACTAGCTCCTTTGTGTATCTTTGTTTATTATTGTAAATCCTTTGGTACGCTGAGTGGTTTCCAGTTATCCAGCTCTGGAATATCTAAGGTGTTGATAGTTCGTTGTATCCAATAATTCAAGGACACTTCATTGCCAAAGTATTGTTCGAATAGGTAGGTGTTACCAGGAACATTTTCTTGGTTTCCCTGCTCATCAACAGTGTGCCGTACCGATTCTTTTAAATACAGTTGTACTCTAAATGGTGTTGACTGTTTCCCTTTAAAGATAAAATAGGATGGGCCAATGAAATCGTGGGTGCGAATATTGATTTGTTCGTACCTGTTGTTTTTTAGTCCCTCCAGGGAGGCTTGTATCATCGCATTGGCATCATCATATTCTTCTAGTAGGAACGGCTCTTGGTCCACGTCGAGCACATAGTGCCATGTTGGCTTTTCCTCATCTGTTTCCACTGACCACGAGTCTGAAAGATTCGGTAAGAGCTGGCTTTCATAGAGAGTATGCCATATATTACGGGTGTCCTCGACATTAAGCGATGCTTTGTACACAATTTCGTGTCCCTCTGTTGGGTTGTAGCCATGCAAGCGGACTAAGTAGGTGTCTCGTGGCATACGTTTAGTTTCCATTTTGTAGATGTTAGATAGTTTATCTGAAATGGATAGGAAATGATTGTAAAAGTTGAGCGCTATTGTATCTTGTGTTGATAATGCATTATCAATAGTGTTCCAATCATATGAGGTTGTATCCCATAGAAAACCATTCATATTCACAGACAGTCGGGCCGCCTTATGCGGCCAAGTGGTTGGGGCAGGACGAACCATCGTAGTAGATTCTGTAATACCATCCTTATAACGCCAATGACCGTTCATCTGTTCAAAGGCGGTTAATCTTTCTGCAGCTTCGTCATCTACTGGAACATCTTTCGTTTCCTCATTTCGATTAGCCAAGTGAGATAAGATATACTGATGGGAACTTTCATAATACTGCACTGCAGAATCAAGGTCAGGCGTACCCGTTACATATCCCTTTTCATACGCATAGCCTAGGGCCACTCGCGTTAAAGCACGGGTAATATCGTAAAAAAGCACTCGATTTTCCTCTGCTAAAGCCCGATTTTCCTCTTCTAAGACGCGCATCAAGGATTGTACAGCAAATTTGGTATTCTTGGTCACGCCAATGCCGTGAATGCGCATATAGCTAATATATGGCAATGCAAATAAGAATCTATCCTTAGTAGCCGCCATATGTGTCAAATCGGCAATGAGACCCCAGTCGAGGGGAAGATGTCCAATGTGAAAGATATAGCTAAATGCGGCCTGCAAGGCTGCATAGCCTGCATCGTTAAAATTCTTTGTTGCTGCCTGTTGGTACAATTCCGTGGCCTTAACTGGATCATAGGGAATCGTAGCACGAAGCATAGGCTGTTTATAAAAATGGTAATAATAATCTGCAAGTTCTGCGATACACTCCGGCTGTCCTAAATTGGCGCCCTTTGTAAACCAGTTGAACGCCTCTGTAAACTCGCCTTTTTCGTGATGGTCGAGGCCCGTGTAGAGCATCATTGTTGGATTGCCTAGCTCCGCTGCACTGCGGGCAACACGGCGGGCGTTTTCATAATCGCCCTCGTCGATGTAGATATTGCGTAAGTTTCCTTGGAACATAGCTAGTCCTTGATTGAGGGCTTTATTAAACCAGAACTTAGCATGCTCACGTGCTTTTGTTTGCAGTGTTTCTTCGTCCGTTGTGCCTCGCAAAGTGGCAATGCTTTCTCGTAAACCTTTACTGCGAAATGCTCGTTGTAACCGTTGGGCAAATGGAGCTTGCGCTGGTTCTAACAGTTGTTTTGCCGTATCAATCGTACGGTAATCACCCCAGAAAAATACATTACCCATAATATATTGGCAGTATGCATCATTTTGCTCTGCATACTCACAAACGATGCGGAATGCGTCATTAAAGGATAACTGCATGTCTCGCCTCACCGTAGGTGTAATAGAGCCGGCTATGCGGAGTGCTTGCAAAGTACCGATTGGGCTATGGCGACGAATGCTATCATGTAAACATTGATAGGTGCGCATATTATCCTCTGGAAACCCAGACTCGGCCCATGTAAAGCGAGGCCCTGCATACACCCGTGCTAGTAGCGCATACGCGTCTCCTAACTCACGCTCCTCAGGGGATAATGATTTTTTATATAGTTCGTCAGACGTAGACTCATCGGTATTACCTTGAGCGGTAGCGTCGTTACGTAACTCATACTGAACGGGCTTTGTGATATTCGATTGATTATTCACAATCGACTCTAAGAGACGGAGACCCTCTTGAGCCGTTTGTTGATTATAAGACATAAAAATCATGTGGAAGACCTTTTGTAGGCGATCCGTGAAGTATTGACCCATAGGCCCTCCTTTCGTTTTTATACAATACACTACTATTATATACCGAATACACGTTGCTTTAAAGGTGGAGGGGGCGGTGGCGTGTCCTGAGAACCTCCGCCGACCGGGTCTGACTACGCCCTGCGGGCTCCGCAGGGCCAAAGTCGGTTTCAGAACACGCCACCGCCCCACGCATTAAGGCTAGTGTCAATTCGGTATATGATAGTAGTGAAATTGATAAAACCCGTTATTGCCAACCCAACCGAGGGACAGGAGGGCCTACGGCCCGTGTGACGACGTGTCCTGAGAACCTTCACCGGCCGGGTCTGATTCGCCTTCGGGCCTTATCTCTTTCAGGCATATAACGAAAAATAATTTTTAAGTCAGGTTAGAGTACATATGAAAAAGACACCCCGCGAAAAAACTCCACCGGCCGGGTCTGTCCCCTACGGGGCAGGGCCAAAGTCGTTTTTTCGTGGGGTGTCTTTTGATTATCGTTCTAGCTACTGACTAGAAATTATTTTTTGATATAGTCACCAAACCATTTATCGTAAATTTTTTGGTATGTGCCGTCTTCTTTAAGTTCTTTAAGAGCTTTGTTAACAGCGTCTTGCAATTCTTTGTTACCTTTTTCACGCCCAAAACTGTGCCAGGGGCTTTTGTAGGTTCGCCTACGAGTTTAAGGTCTTTGTCAGCACCTTGTTTGAGGTAGTACATAGCTACTGCATTATCGATGATGGCGCCATCGATTGTGCCAGCTTTCAATTCCATAAAGATATTGGAGTTGGAGTCCATTTCTTTTACTGTTGTGTTAGGAATGGCTTTTGCCATGTCTACAGGAACAGTACCGATTTGAACGCCTACAGTTTTGCCAGCAAGTTCATCCATGTTATGGATTGTGGAGTTGTCTTTACGAACAACTGTGATGAAACCGCCTTGGTCAAAGTATACATCGGAGAAGTCCAATGCTTTTTCACGTTCTGGTGTTGCGTTGATACCTGCTGCAATCATGTCGATATCGCCAGATTGAACTGCTGGAATCAAAGCATCAAAGCCCATGGATTTGAATTCCATTTTAAGACCGATTTTTTTAGAAATTGCTTCGGACAAATCAACGTCGAAACCAACGTATTTATCGCCATCAGTGAATTCAAATGGTGGGAATGTAGTTTCAGAACCTACACGTAACACACCCGCTTCTTGTGTCATTTTGCTTTTTTCACTGCCACAACCAGCCAATAGACCCATAGCAGCAACGGCTACAAGAGCGATGGCTGTCAATTTTTTGAAATTAAACATAGTATCCTCCTAGACCATATTACAAACATGTACATTTATACATCTGTTTATATTGTACGGAATTTTGAATCAATAGGCAATAACATTGTATAATTAAGAGTGAACGAATTGAAAAATAGAGGAGGGCTTATGTCTCTTACCAAATTATTTGCAACTGCTTGTGAAAGCTTCGCCCAAGAGGCTTTCACCATTAATTATACATTGGCGAAGAATCCAGAACTGTCTAGTCATGAATTTAAGTCTGTTAAGACAATCGGTGCTATCCTTGAAAAACACGGTATTCCTGTGACCTATGAGTTCTGTCGCTTGCCGACTGCTTTTAAGGCGTCTGCTGTGAAAGTATATAATCCTAAAGGGCGTTTAGCCATATTATGTGAATACGATGCGCTCCCAGATGTGGGCCATGCGTGCGGCCATTGTGCTAGTGGGTCTATGAGTGTACTGGCGGCTCTTGCATTGCATAAGATGCAGCAAAAAGGCGTAGCTTTCAACATGGATATCGACATCATTGGAACCCCTGATGAGGAAGCGATGGGCTGCAAGGTAGATATGTGCAATGCTGGCGTGTTCAAGAATTACGATTTTGCCATTATGGTGCATCTTGATGGCGAAGAAACGCGGCCGAATTCACAATTCTTAGCCCTCGATTGTTTCCGTGCTACATTTCACGGTAAACCGGCCCATGCAGCTGGTGAGCCTTGGAATGGCATCAATGCGGTAAACGGCGTGCAACTCGCCATCCATGCCATGGATATGCTGCGCCAACAAGTGCGTCCAGAGTCGCGCATCGGCACGTGGATTATTAATGGTGGTACCGCATCTAATGTCATTCCTGCGACTGGCGAATTAGAGGTTACCGTGCGTCATACAGAACGTGACTATTTGAACGATTTATCTGAACAGATTAAAAAAATCTTTGAAGGTGCTGCCCTTTGTACAGGTACAACAGTAGACGTTGAGTTTTACGGTAACCCTTACGATGATATGAACCAAAACTATCGTGGCACACACCTCATCGAGGACGTGATGACCGACATGGGACTCGATTTGAACCAGGTCCAGCAGATATTGGGGGCAGTTCCGATATCGGTAATGTCAGCTATCAATGTGCCGCATTCCATCCTAAATTGCGCTTGGCTGGCCCAGATAAGGTGTGCCACGCCAAAGAATTTGCGGACGCTATGCTGGAACCAACCATTGAGCAAACCATTTTAGATGGCGCCAATATCATTGGTCGTACATTGTTGCGATTAGTGGAAGATCCAACTATCTTAGAAGAAATTGTGGCTGAGTTTAATGCAACTAAATAATTCTCATCTACATATAATATTACTAAATAGTTTCTAGCTGATGGGAATAGCGCTAAATAAAATGTTTCCTGTATCTGTCTGGAGAACTGTAATATCGCAGATAGAATTCGTTTCCTCTTTCAGAATTGCTGATAATAGATGATAATGGAACATTGCCATTTATAAAACTACGATTTTTGGTAAAATAAGTGCCCACCTCAATGTCGTGGTGGTAGAGTGCCCATACCACGTTATTTCCTGCGATGACAGGAATGTATTTAAACTCAAGATATTCAAATAAACTAGCTATGGTGATGCCGTCTGGTACGGTATATTCTTCGCGATGATGACTCATATCATCGGCCGCACAAACGGCATCTCGATCGATAATTATACGCATATGATTTCACATCCTTTGAAATAGTCATTCTACAGTCTTATGTGATTATCTATATTGTACATCAAGTAAAATTTATATTGTATTAAAGGAGGTTTTATGTCCGCATCTGAACCATTAGACATTAAACTATATAGACCTTACTGGTGATACACCGATTCGATTCATTGCGTCCGATGTGGATGGCACTTTAGTGAACGACGCGAAATCCGTAGATCCAGAGGTGGTCAATGCGGTTCGTGCCGCTCGTGAAAGCGGTATTCGCGTGGCTATTGCATCGGGCCGTGCATGGCATGAGATGGATGATGTCATTGACGCTATGCCGTGCTTGCGCTACTTTGTGTGCACCAATGGTGCCTATGTCATGGATAAAGAGGAGCAAAAGGAACTCGTTCATATTTCCTTTGATAAAATTCGTGCTATAAATTTAGTACGAAAACTGATGACTTATGGTGTGTTTGTAGAGGCCTATGTGAAAGCCGAGATTTTCGGACAATATCCTACTGTTGGTAATGAGAGTGAGCAAGCAGAATACTTCTTTAGACCCAATATTAGACCTTTCATTTTAAAAACACGTACTATGGTACCCGATTTAATAGCCCACTTAGAATCTTTACCAGAGGGACCAGAGAAAATTCAAATCTTTTACGGTGATGAAGCCATATCCAAGCGCATTTTGGCCGATTTACGAGATGAATTTCAAGGGGCTGCCACAGACGGAAAAGGTCGTGAACGCTTTTATGATGTTCTTGAATCGAGTGAAGGCAATTTAGAATTTGTGTTACCTCATACGACAAAAGGCACAGCTGTAGAGGCCTTGGCGAACCATTGGGGCTATACGCCTGACGAGGTGATGACCATCGGCGATAGCGAAAACGACTTATCCATGATTCGCTTTGCTGGTGCCAGCGTAGCTATGGGAATGCGCGAGATAATGTGAAAGCTGCCGCCCGTTATGTGACAACGGATAATAATCACTTTGGCGTAGCTCGTGCACTATATTCGGCTATTGCATATAATCGTGAATTGGAAAATAAATAGAAATACTAAACTATTAAGGGTCATACTAGTCTACTAATATAAATACTAAGAGGCTAATGGAAATAGTACGCGGATAATGGATAGATACTATATCTTATGATTGATAGAGAGGTGATGTTATATGGGCAATCTAAAATTCGATATAGACGATACCTGTGTTAAATGCGGGGCCTGCGCGGAGGATTGCCCTGTACAATGCATTTCCGAAGGAACTATAAAATTTGTCATTGGCAAGGGCTGTATTAGTTGCGGTGATTGCTATTCAATTTGTCCTGTCGGGGCCGTACAAATACATAAGCTGTTTAAAGATAGAACAGACCTGTAGTAATGTAAAATGGGTGTGTGTAATAGACCTTCTAAAAATTAGAACAGGCCTGTAGTAATCTGAAATGGGTATGTGCAATAGGCCTTCTGAAAAATAGAACAGGCCTGTAGTAATCTGAAATGTGTGTGTAATAGGCCTTTAAAAAATAAAACAGACCTGTTCTAGAACTATCAGGATCAGAAATGTATTAGAAATCCGAACGTTAAAAAGTAATGTATAACTTTCATACGGAATATATGGAGTCCATATACTTCGTATGGTATAATGAAATGTAATAAAATTTAGCGTTTTGCTTGTAAAACGCACCCCCAGTACAGGAATGTATGGACATTATAAATTGGTGAATATACTTTCACAAAAGATGCATACGGAGGAACTATGGAAAACAAGGAATTTGTTATTGTTGTCGATTTCGGCGGTCAATATAATCAGTTAATTGCACGCCGCGTTCGTGAAAATCATGTATACTGCGAAGTATACCCATACAACAAAGCACTGGAAAAAATTAAAGAATTAAAGCCGCAAGGTATCATCTTCACTGGTGGCCCTAATAGCGTGTACGAAGAGAATTCCCCTAAAATTGAAAAAGAGATTTTTGAACTTGGCATTCCAGTTCTTGGCATGTGCTATGGTATGCAGTTTATGGCGCATACATTGGGTGGCGAAGTTAAATCTGCGGACAACCGTGAGTTTGGTAAAACACCTACTAAAGTGGATACTACATCTCCATTGTTCAAAGGCTTGGACGAAGACCAAGTTGTTTGGATGTCTCACGTTGACTATGTAGCAAAAGTTCCTGAAGGGTTCGAAATCATTGCGCATACAAAAGATTGCCCTGTTGCATCTATGCAAAATAAAGAACGTAAATTATACGCTATGCAATATCATGCAGAAGTATTGCACACTGAACATGGTAAAGAAATGCTTCACAACTTCTTATACGAAGTATGTGGTTTCACAGGCACATGGACAATGGCAAACTATGCGAAAACTGCTATTGAAGAAATCCGTAACACTGTAGGGGATGGCAAAGTATTGTTGGCATTGTCTGGCGGTGTAGATAGCTCTGTTGCAGCAGCTCTTATTTCTAAAGCTGTAGGCGATCAATTGACTTGTATCTTCGTTGACCATGGTTTGATGCGTAAAAACGAAGGTGACGAAGTTGAAGCAGCTTTCAAAGATTCCGGCATGCATTTCATCCGCGTCGATGCAGAAAAACGTTTCTTAGATAGATTGGCTGGTCTTGAAGATCCAGAAGCAAAACGTAAAGCTATTGGCGAAGAATTCATCCGCGTATTTGAAGACGAAGGCCGTAAAATCGGTTCCGTTGACTACTTAGCGCAAGGTACAATCTACCCTGACGTTATTGAGTCCGGTACTGGCGAAGCAGAAGTTATCAAATCTCACCACAACGTAGGCGGCTTGCCTGCAGTTGTAGACTTCAAAGGCCTTATCGAACCATTGCGCAACCTTTTCAAAGATGAAGTGCGTGAACTTGGTTCTGAATTAGGCTTGGCTGATTACCTCGTATGGCGCCAACCATTCCCAGGTCCTGGTCTTGCTATTCGCGTAATGGGTGAAATCACGAAAGAGAAACTCGACATCTTGCGTGATGCGGACTACATCTTCCGTGACGAAATTGCAAAAGCTGGCCTTGATCGTAGCATCAACCAATACTTTGCAGTATTAACATCTACACGTACTGTAGGCGTTATGGGTGACTTCCGTACATACGATTACACATTGGCATTGCGTGGCGTAACAACAACAGACTTCATGACTGCTGACTGGGCACGCATCCCTTACGACGTATTGGACACAATCTCCCGTCGTATCGTAAACGAAGTACAACACATTAACCGTATCGTGTACGATATTACATCTAAACCACCTGCTACAATTGAGTGGGAATAATAAAAAATATTGATCTTAAATTCATTAACTGAACTTTTGAGTAATACTAAATTCAACTGAAAGGTAAAAGAATAGGTTTGAAGGGGAGAGTTTTGAATTTAAAGAGTGCATAAAAGCCTCCCATCATTTTGATGGGAGGCTTTTGTTACGTATCTATAACCTAAGATACGATAATATAGGAAATTTAAGTAAAAATATTATATTTAGCAGAATATTATAATGAATCTTTTACTAAGTCTCTTTACAGTGTTTTGGATTATTATGTTGAAGTATGATGAAATTGGTAAAGAGATATGACTAATTATAAGAGGGGAGTTTTTTATATGTATTTAAGAAAGATGAAAGTCGAAAACTTTAGGCTATTAAAAATGTTTTGAGTTAGAATTTAAGGAGGAATTATCTTTAGTCATAGGTAAAAAAATAATTGTGGAAAGACATCTGCATTGATTATTTTAGATAAGATGTTAAATTCATCTAAAAATAATGTGGGAGGATATAAACTTAGAGTGTCAAAAAAAGATCTGTATAAAAAAATAACTGGTTTTGAGATATCTGAGCAAGAGAACGTTAAATCAATAGAAGGCGTTAATTTAAAGTTATTTATAGAATATGATGATAATGATTCGTATAAAAAAATATACAAAAAAATTTATGATGGATTTAAATCCGGATAATAATATTATTGTTTTTAGAGTTTATTTCATTAATACCTATAAATAAAGTTATAAAAGCTAAAAGCTATTGTGAAGGAAAAAGAATATTGCAGATTTTATATCTTTTTCTAAGTTCATTAGTAAGAATTTTTTTCAAATTATTTTTGAAACTAAAAAAATACTCAAGAAGATTTGATATTAAATCTAATCAAATAACACCAGAAAAAAATCAGAGGAACTTGATAATCAGGACATTCAAAAAAAGTAATTAAAAATAGCTGGAATAAGAGCAGATCGAGTTGTTTCTAATGATGCTCGTAATCATGTTTTATCAGGCTTAACAAGTAAATATTTTTAATTCTTATAAAGCCTCTAAAAATGAAAGTGAGTTGGTATTTACAAAACTAGAACAAAAACTGGAGGAGGCTGATAAAGAACTAGATAAGATTTATAATGGGGAACAAAGTGCAAGTGGAGAATTTGTTGGGGGTATTTTTAGTGATATTATAGGTGTCATAAAAACTTACAGTGGTTCTGAAAATGGACTTGATATAGCAATAGAGTCATCTATTTCAGAGAAAAATTTATTGTCAGATAATACAAATTTAAGTTACAGACAAGGTGCAGATTGTTCACTTCCAGAAACTTATAATGGATTAGGGTATTTGAACTTAATAGGAATTTTATTTGAGATTGAAACTAAAATACAGGAATTATTCGAACAGCCAGCAGATATTAACCTTTTATATATTGAAGAGCCTGAAGCACACACACATCCCCAATTACAGTATATATTTATAAGAAATATTAAGTTTCATATTGACTCACATAGACATAAATTGTTGGAGGAAAAGAATAAGCAGTTACAGATTTTAATTACTTCACATTCATCACATATAGTTTCTGAATGTGATTTTGATGACATCATATATTTGAAGAAAAATGGAAATGAGGTTATAGCGAAAAGTTTTAATTCTTTAAAAGATGAGTATGCTGGAGATAAACTACAAGGATTTAAGTTTGTAAAGCAATATTTAACCTTAAATAGAAGTGAACTTTTTTTTACTGATAAAGCTATTTGCATAGAAGGAGATACTGAAAGAATCTTAATGCCGATGATGATGCATAAGATTGATAATAAAGAATACTCATCAGGAGATACTATACCTCTATTATCACAAAATATTTCTATAATAGAAGTTGGAGCGCATTCTCATATTTTTATTCCATTGTTTACGTTTTTGGGGATTAAGGTTTTAATAATTACAGATATAGATGCTGCAAATAAAAATGATGATGGGAAATACATTAAGTCAAATCCTAAAGATGCACACTATACAAGTAATGCTTCTATAAGAGCATTTTTTAACGATTCTAGACTAGATAAATCAGATAATCAATTTAAGGATCTTGTAGAAAAAAGATCAGAGGATAAAGTTAAAGATAACATTCGAATAGCATATCAAATACCAGAAACTGACGGCGCATATCAGGCAAGTAGTTTTGAGGATGCATTTATAGCATTAAATAAAGACTTTATATTAAAGAACAAAGAAGGTCTCTATAAATATGGAGCTTTAAAGAAATTTGATGAGAATGATATTTCAAGTGATTACTATAAGTTTGCTTTGAATAAATTAGAAAAAAATCTGCATTTGCATCAAGTTTATTGTATTTTGATAATGAAGATGGTAAGAATGATGAAACGTGGTTAGTACCACATTATATTGAGGAAGGGTTATTATGGCTACGGGAGATTTAGAAAAGGAAGTACAAGAGGCTCTTCAATGTGTTAAAGCTTATCAAAATTTTATTTTAGAAGGTGGAGCTGGAAGTGGAAAAACATATTCGTTAATTTCTTTGATAAATGCACTCACAGAGGAAGTGCCGGATATTAAAATAGTATGTATTACATACACGAATAATGCAGTTGCAGAAATTTTGTCAAGAACAGAAAATGAAAATATAAGAGTATCGACTATTCATGAGTTTATATGGAGTCTTATTAGGAGATATCAGGATGAAATAAAAGATATTTTACTTGAACTTATCAATGATGCTAGTGAAAGTAGCTTTAAAAAACCAAAAGGTTATGATGAGAAATTAGTTTGTAAAGATTACTTCAGTGATATTTATGTGGACTATGATGAGTATTACTCTATAACTCCAAATGGTAATAAAGTAGTTAAAATCAGTCATGATCATATTTTAATTGTTGCAGAGAAAATATTTGAGAAATACAAAAAAATTTCGGATATTTTAAAGGATATTGCAGATTGTATTTTTGTTGATGAATATCAAGATACGAGTCCCTTAGTTGCTGATATTTTATTAAAACATTTGAAGCAAAGCAGTAAAAGAAATGTAATTGGTTTTTTTGGAGACTCAATGCAATCTATATATGATAATGGGGTTGGTAATTTAAATCAATATGGTTTAACTAAAATAGTAAAAAAGCAAAATCGAAGAAATCCAAGAGTTGTAATAGAAGTAGCTAATAAATTTAGAGATGATGGTATCGAGCAAATACCTTCAGAAGATATAAATGCACCTAATATGGAGAATGGTACTGTTAGAGCGGGTAGTATTAAATTTTTATATGGAAATGAAACAGATGACTTTATTAGTATAAAGAAAAAAGCAATTTTTGATTCTTGGGATTTTTCTGATGGAAAACAAACTAAAGAGTTAAGGTTAACACATAAATATAATGCTGAAATGGCTGGATTTGAAGATTTATATGATCTATATAATGCTGATTTGATAACTACGCTTATAAGCAAAATAAAAGGAAAGATTGATAAGGGGTGTTTAGATAATGATAAGACTTTGGGAGCGTTGGCGTTAGAGGAGAAGCCAATATTTAATAAAGAAGATTTGTTAGATCAAATTAATAGAGATGATACTTATCAGTCAATATATAGTATTTTAGCAGATATGTCATGGGGAGAAGCTTACGCAAAATGTAGAATCACTAAGGAATCTCTTATGTCATATAAATTAAACGGAATGAGTGGTAAATATGAAGCTAATTCTTATAGAGATAGAATTTTATGTAGATTGGATATATTAGAGGAGATTATCGAATTATATGAAGGGAATAAATTTAATGATTTTCTACGAATAACAAAAATTTTCTATTAGTAATAGAGAAGATAAAATTTGTCTTAAGCAAGCAATTGATTATCTTGTAAAAGAAGATGATAAAAACGATAGAAGATGTTTTAGTTTTTGCAGAAGATCAGGGATTACTCGAAAAAAGATGATTTATTTGATGACTGTATTATAAATAAAGGCTTTTATTTATGGGAGAGAATAAAAAAATATAACATTTAAACAGTATAGAAAAAGTGTATTGTACTTAAAAGAGTTTTCACCAATTTGTACTCAACATAGTGTCAAGGGGAGTGAATATGACAATGTACTTCTTGTATTAGAGTCTAATTGGAATAAATACGATTTTTTTATACATTATTTGGGAAAAGGATCTTTAAATCATAATGTTCGGATGAGAACAAAAAAACTATTCTATGTATGTATAACAAGAGCAAAAAAAGAATTTAGTAATATATTTGCCTACTCAAGATTCTGAAATATTAGATAAAGCCAAAGAATTTTTTGGTGAAGAAAATGTTTTACCTGTTTCTTCAATTGATTAAATTTATAAAGAACGGTTTCATTATACAATTGAATATAGTATTTTAGTTCTTAGGGGATGGATTATAAGAATTAGGGGGAAATGCTAAAATGGATAAAAAATATATAGATTTTATGGATGAAATATCTGATGATGCATTGTATGAAGGTCTTCTTGCATATGGCTTTTTTGCAGAAAAGCTACCTCCTGTATTCACTGCTATTCCATTTTTTGAGTATTGTAAAGGCTTAGAAACCTCATTTTCCCAAGGATGGAATGAGTATATAAGCTTTCGAGTAATGCGAAATATAGGTACACCACGTATTATGGGAATCCCTAACCCATTCAAATATCAATTGTTATGCTTAGAGCTAAAGTCAAACTGGGCTAAGATAAAAAAACACTTTCAAACTCAAACTGCTAATCAGAATCATCGTATTAGTCGTATTCATATTCGAAAAGAATCTGGAAAGCGTCGAATCTTTGAAATGAATTATAAAGACTGGCGTACTGATGGTAATCCAGAGTTGGACTTACTATTTCATGAAGATGGTGCTAGTAGGTATTTAGTTAAAGCAGATATATCTACATGCTTTCCAAGTATTTATAGTCACTCAATACCTTGGGCATTAGTGGGAAAAGAAACAGCTAAAAAAATCATAAGGATAGCAGTGCCTGGTATAACAAAATTGACAGTGCATGTTCCGATATGCATCATGGTGAAACACATGGAATTCTTATCGGGCCTCATTCTTCCAATCTACTTTCAGAAATTATTTTAACGGTTGTTGATAGGAAGTTATATGAGAAAGGTTACCGTTATGTTAGGGCTATAGATGATTATGATTGTTATGTTAAAAGTTACAAGGAAGCACAATGTTTTATTGTTGAGCTTGAGGAAGCATTATATGAATTTGACTTACACCTCAATCATAAGAAAACAAAAGTAGTTGAGCTACCAATTGGTGTAGATAAGACTTGGAAGCATACTCTTAAAGGGCTAATCGGAGATAGTGATTCAGGGTCATTAAATTATACTCAGGTTAATACATTTATAGATACAGCTTTAAAACTTGCGGTAGAATCTGGTGATTATGCGATTGTAAATTATGCCATTAAAACATTAAAAGGCTTAAACAAATCAGAAAATGGAAAGTTATTAATCACAAAAAGAGTTATGCATTTAGCAATCCTTTATCCATATTTACTTCCTCTAATGGAAGAATTTGTATTTGAACCATATAAGGTAGATAAAGAAGAAATTAAAAAATTTTCAGATATGATATATCAGGATGCAGTGAAAATAAATGATTATGAGAGCTTATGTTATGCGATTTATTTTTCGATAAAATTTGATTTTATCCTTAATGAATTTGAAAATAATTATCAAAAGTCACAAGAGTATGTTATTGATAGTAAAAATTGCTTATTGTTGATAATGACTTGGATTTATTTTATGAGACAAAATGGTTGGAATCGAAAGGCCACGCAAGTGAAGCCACTAAATAAAGTTGCTATGGAGTTAAAGAATACAGATATGGATCGATATTGGCTTTTTTGCTATGAAGCTTTAACTTGGGGGAGTTTATCTAATGAATGGCGATTAATGAAAAAGGCTGGTGTAAGCTTTATTGATAGTTCTATAAAAACGAAATATGATATTGGTTAATAAATTAAGCTTATATTAATTGACCTTTAACCCTTGGTATTTATTAGCTTCATAACAAGGTTCTATGAAAACGACAATATCTACTGGTGAGTATCCCAAATATTCTCTCCATGATGCAAGGGTACAAAGAAAAGAATATGCAGATGGTAATTTAATTTTTACCTTTGATTATATTTTTTCTTATGAGAATAGTGGTGAACAGACTCATAAGGCTAAGATTGTATTTGAGAAATGTGATATTGATGGTTTAGAAATTCTCGTTTTTAATAATACAATATTAGATACTTTTACAGGTAAAAGTATTGAGTTACCTCAGTATCAACAGGAGTATAGTGAAAGTGAGTTTGAGGTCCTTACAGAGACCTATAATTGGCGCCGTGCTGTACTCCAAGGATGGTTATGGACTGAAGGGAATCCAGTTCACTGTATAATGGACATATACTTCACAGGCGACATGTTATATATAATTGATGAGAGCTTGTAAAATAAATCTTTCAACATAAACCAATGGGAGAAAATAATCATGGGCTATAAAAATGTATGTACTAATTGCCGGATTTCCTTGTCCGAGGGCACAAACTACGAGTTGTTTAATACCAATAAAACCTGTCCCACATGTAAAGGTAAGATGTACTTTGTGAACGAGAAGTTCAAAGCTCCTAAAAAATCTAATGATAAAGAGTGGAAGATTATAGAGTATTTGTTGTTGAGTGGCTATGATTTTAGGAATCCCATTTATGGTACTGAAAGATACATGTATTTTGAGTTCCCAAAGAACTTACAGGAGGCGGAGGCATTCGTTCGTGAGATGAGAAAGTTATAGTAAACTATATGAGCAAAGCGCTTTAATGATATGTAAATGAGCATTATCATATTACATAGTATATAAATTGAGAATAGAATATGCATAGTGAAGGTTACACTAGAGACTATGTCTTGGTGTAGCCTTTAGTGGTTAAACAGTATATACTTAGGGTAATAGCAACATAAATTTTACAGAGAGGAGGAAAACTATGTGTGAAGTAACAATAACACAAGCTACAGCAGAATTACCTATGCTTGTAAAAAAACTACAGACAGGAGAAGAGTCTGTTGTGTATATCAAACAAGATGGACGGACTGTAGCGCAGCTTACACTATCTGAAGACACTAGACAAGCAGAATCTAAAGTGGATGTGTCGAAACGTATAGGCATTGCAAAAGGTAAATTTAAAATGCCAAAAGATTTTGATAAATGGGATAAAGATATAGAAGAAATGTTTGGAGATACAATATGAATATATTATTGGACACGCATTATTTACTATGGTCTATTTTAGGTGATGATTCATTATCTAAAGAAGCAAGTGATATGATAATGAATCCAAATAATAATATTTATTACAGTATTCTTTCACTATGGGAAATTGAAATTAAGCATCTTAAACGTCCAATGTGTATGCCTATTGATGCAGTAATGGTAGAAGATAGCTGTGCGGGGGCGGGTTTTACATTGTTACCTATATTGGTTCCACATGTGTTAGCACTATCTACATTACATCGTGATGAGAATGCTAAAGCTCATAAAGATCCATTTGACCGTTTGTTAATTGCTCAGGCTAAAACATCTGATATGATATTTTTAACACATGATGAGCTTTTACCAGATTATAATGAACCATGTATTTGTTTTATGTAATATGAAAGATTAAATAATATGCTTATACGAAAAGCGACAACCGCAGATTTAGATTTAGTGACACATATAGAAGCAACTTGCTTTCCACCAGCCGAAGCAGCCCCTCGTGAAGCGTTTAAAGAGCGCCTTGCTCATTATGCAGACCATTTCCTTATAATTTTTGACGGTGATACACCTATCGGTTTTATCGATGGTTTTGTTACGGATGATGAAATCCTAACCGATGAGATGTTTGCTGATACATCTATGCACAATCCTGATGGGGCATGGCAGATGATATTTGGCCTAAATACAATGCCAGCGTATCGCAATCGCGGTGTAGGGGGGCAGTTGATTGAGGCTTTCATAGAATTGGCCAAAGAAGAAAACCGAAAAGGCGTTATTTTAACATGTAAGGAAGAAAGATTCATTATTACGCCAAGTTTGGCTTTGTAAATGAAGGCGAGTCTGTATCTGATCACGGCGGTGCTAAGTGGTATCAGATGCGTGTTGTGTTCTAGCCATATAATTAAATATAAAAGAAGAAGCTGAAATCTTGCAGATCACAGATTAGCATTGATTTTAGCTTCTTTTTTGTTGGGAAAAGTATTGATATTGTATTTAAATAATTTCTTTAACTTGCGCCACGCCTTTATCGGTCAGCATATAGTACCCATTTGTTACATACAACAAGCCTTGTTTCTTAAGGTGTGTTGCGGCTTGGTGTGTATAGTCTGGTTTCCAGTTCAAGTGTTCGTGAATGGTGCCGATACCGTTTTCGATGGCCGCCACAGGTGTGTTCATATGGGTATAGATGTGGCAGAGCATCATCGTTTCTCGATAGTGACGACGCAAGTGGCGTTGACGACGATAGGTTGCAATATATCCTGTCTTTGGCGTGCAAATAACGGCAATTAATAAAGCGACACCTATGGTTGTGGCGATAGCGCCTGCAATAGATACGTCTAGGGTGAAAGCGACTTCCGTACCGATGACGGCACAGATAATGCCGATAATGATACTGCTAGTGAGCATGGCTTTCACAGAGTCCGTCCATAAATAAGCGATAACCGCAGGCCCAATCATGAGGCCGATAACGAGGATAGCACCTACCGCTTGGAATGAAGCCACCACGGTAAGGGATACCATGGTCATGAGCACGTAGTGGATGAGGGCGGGCATGAAGCCGAAAAGCCCTGCTAATAGTGGATCAAAGGTAGATAGCTGCAATTCCTTGTAGAAGAGCATGACTAATACGAGGTTGATGACCGCTACCCCAAGGGAAATCCATAGTGATACAGGACCTAAGTCGATACCGTTTATAATCCATCTGTCGAATGGAGCGAACGCGATTTCCCCTAGAAGTGCCGTATCTACGTCAAGGTGTGCGTTACCGCTATAGAGACTGACGAGGATGATGGCAATGGAGAAGAGGAGCGGGAATATGATACCGATGGACGCGTCTTCGTTGACGAGACCCGTGTTATGAATCATCTCTGTAAGCCACACCGTTCCTACGCCGACTACGGTTGCCCCTACTAAAAGCAAGGGCGAGTTTAAGTCTTCCGTTACAAAGAAAGCGAGCACGATGCCGAGAAATACGGTATGCGTAATGGCGTCGGCCATCATGGACATGCGGCGCAGCACGAGGAATACACCAGGGATAGCGCACGCAATGGATACTGCGATGGCGATGAGTAAAATCTCTGTATGTACTGTCATGGGGCACCTCTTTTCCGAAATTGCCACAAAATGCCTCTATTAGGTGCAAAAATGAGGCTTAACAGTACGATAGCCGACAGGATGACGATGATCGCAGGACCTGTAGGCAGTTTTTGTACTGTTGTACTCCAAATGGTACCGCCAATAGCAGATACCATGCCAAATAGACCGGCTAGTATACACATGGTACCTAGCTTGTTCGTCCACTGACGGGCCCCTACGGCCGGTGCAATGAGTAGAGAACTGATTAAGATAGCACCTACTGATTGAATGCCGATGATGATGGTCATGATCAATAGGGATCGATATAAAATGAGTGTAAAGGTGACGGGAATCTGTAAAGTTTTAGCGTATTCTACGTCGAAGGAGATGAGCTTTAGCTCTTTCCAAAATAAGGCTGTTAAAACGATAATGATGAGCGCTGCCGCCGATGTAATGTACACATCGCGAGCTAATATGGTGGCGGCCTGTCCAAATATAAATTTTGAAAGCCCCGCCTGACCTGCATTGTTCAGACTTTGAAGATAGGTGAGTAGAACCATGCCAAGACCAAAGAAAGCAGATAGTATAGTAGCCAGAGCACCATCGAATTTGATTTTACTGTTTTCTACGGTGATGGTAATGAGCCACGCCGCAGTGATAGAGGATAGGGCAGCACCTATAATGAGTATCTCAATGTCTTTTATACCGGTCAGCAAGAATGCGATGACTACACCAGGCAGTGCCGCGTGGGAGAGGCCATCACCGATGAGGCTTTCCTTGCGCAGTACTGCAAAGGTACCTGCAATACCACTGGCAAGGCCCAAGAGAGCTGTGCCGAGCAATACCATTTGCGTCGTATAGGATTGGAGTATGGTCATACAATCCTCCCCTTGCCGTAGGTGCGTTCGATGGCTTCCTCCGTAAAGGTCTCCGCCACAGGACCATAAGCGACAGTTTGCTTATTGACCATCGTTACCCAGTCGAAATATTGAGGTACCGTATTTAAATCATGATGTACGACGATCACCGTTTTGCCGCGCGCTTTCATTTCTTGTAATAGGGAAATAATAGCATGTTCCGTCGTTTTATCGACGCCTTTGAAGGGCTCGTCCATGAGGTAAATATCTGCCTCTTGTACGAGGGCTCTTGCGAGGAATACACGCTGTTGTTGGCCCCCTGAAAGCTGACGAATTTGTCTGTTTACATAGTCGCTCATGCCCATTTTTTCAATCATGGAGAGGGCCAGCTCCTTATCCTTTTTACTTGGTCGTTTAAACCAACCTAGATGACCATAGCGGCCCATTAGTACAACGTCTAATACGGTAGTAGGAAAATCCCAGTCTACACTACCGCTTTGAGGGACATAGGCGATTTTCTTGTAATCCTTTTTGTCCATTGCAAGGTGGTGGTCGATATAAAACTTAACACTACCTGAGATAACTGTTAATAGGCCTAACATGGCCTTTAATAATGTAGATTTACCAGCTCCATTAGGGCCGACGATGGCCGCTAAGGAACCGATGGGGACCTTCATATCTACGTCCCATAATACGGGTTTTGTCGTATAGGCTACGGTCATATCTTCAACTTCAACGGCCCATTCCATGGAAACCTCCTTCTATCAATAAGTGCTACTAGCTGATATTGCTAGTAGCACTTGTACTTATATGGGGGTAATTTTTTTAGCCCCTTGTTTTAAAATACTATTTATTATTTAAGTGCTTTAGCGATGGTATCGATGTTGGCTTTCACCATACCGATATATGTGCCGCCTTCAGTGCCTTCAGAACCGAGGGAGTCGGAGTATAATTCGCCACCGATAGCAACGTTCCAGCCTTTAGCCTTAGCTGCTTCTTGAACGGCTTCAATTGTTTTATGTGGTACAGAAGATTCTACGAAGATAGCTTTTATCTTGTGATCTACGATGAATTGAACAAGTTCATTCACATCTTGTGTGCCTGCTTCTGTAGCAGTACTTACACCTTGCAAACCTTTTACTTCAAATCCATAAGCGCGAGCGAAGTATTGGAAGGCGTCGTGTGCTGTCACGAGAACGCGAGATTCTTTAGGAATAGATTCTGCTTGAGTTTTGATGTATGCATCTGTTTCATCTAATTTAGTGAGGTATGCATCATAGCGTTTTTTGAAATCCTCTTTGTGAGCTGGATCTGCTTTCGCAAGACCTTCATATACAGCTTTGGCAGCAAGTTTCCAGTTAGCTACATCGAACCAAATGTGAGGGTCTTTGGTTTTCACGCCGTCCTCTTCATCAAAGTCGAGTAGAGTGGCTGGATCAATAGCATCAGATACGCGGATGGTAGCTTTATTTTGTTTTGTTAAATTGTCGAAAATGGAACCCATTTTACCTTCTAAGTGAATGCCGTTGTACACCACAACATCTGCTTTAGACATAGTTGTTACATCGCCGGCGCTCGCTTGGTAGAGGTGAGGGTCTACGCCTGGGCCCATAAGACCTTGTACAGATACATGGTCACCGCCAATTTCTTTTACTAAATCCGTTAACATCGTCGTAGTGGCAACGACGTTTAATTTTTTAGAACCCTCTTGGGCCGTATCTTTGCCACAACCCACAAGTGCAAATATCATAATAACTAAAGAAAAAGCGAGTAATAGAGATTGTTTAATCTTCATAATAATCCTCCTATGATGTACATTCGTAATTTGGCTTTACCAGTATAGAAAAAAGCCGCTACTCATATAGCGGCTAAGGGAATATGGATGACTTTCTGCTAGATTACGGTCGTTTAATGCAGAAGAGCTTGTAGATGGTTTGGCCCTATAAGAGCTACAATACCAAGAACCATCATGACTTTCATTTGAATACGTTTTCTCCGTCTCATGATGAACCTCCTTATTATAATTTTTTGCCACATCAGTGAGATATGTTAATTCCGTTCATTTAAGTTATACTCAATATAGCATAAATGAGAAAAATTATCAATAAGAAAATATTCTTTAAATATTCATCTTTATTTAGTATTATATATAAAAAGATTAAAGCTACTAAGGAGGCTTATTATGAATAAACTTTTACGCTATACTGTTACAGCTGCACTTGTTGCATCTTTCAGCATGTTAGGCGATTATACAGCTGATGCAGCAAAATTTATAGAAGCACCAAGAGAGGTGACTATTGTTAAACCTGTAATGCCAACGATTCCTCCAAATATCGTAGTGGCAAAGGATATGCGCGTTCGCTTTTTGATTAATAAAAAAGGGAAGGTAGAGAATGTCTTTGTAGAACAATCCTCTGGCTATGCACCAGTTGATGAGGCTGTGAAAGCGGCTATTAAACAATGGGAGTTCACACCTGCTATTGGGGTGGATCAAAAGGCTCATGCCTCTATTATTGGTATGACTATTACGTTACCAAAGGAAAATGCGCCTGTGAAGTCTGGTAATGGTAAATTGACCGTAAATAAGGAGAATGATGATGAGTAGTATATTGCGTCGTGTCGCATTAATGGCCCTAATCATGTCCACAACTGTGACCGTTTCTATGGCGGCACCGTATGAAGCACCTAAAGCTGTGTCTACTCCATCTTTGGATACTAGCGTATTACAGGGTTATTCTGGTGATGTTAATAGTGTAGGTGTGAGCTTTACTATTAATACGGATGGATCTGTATCTTCTGTACAATTACTAAACTCTACAGGTAATGATGGCGTAGATACTGCTGTCTTAGAAACCGTTTTAAAATGGAAGTTTACTCCTGCTACAGATAGCAATGGCAATCCTGTAGCATCTTCTAAAACTGAATATATTGATTTTAGAAATTAATAGAAGGCACTCATACATTGTATGGGTGTCTTTTTATGTGCTGGTGAAAGTACTTAAGGGTTTAATTATATTGGGGAAAGTATTTTGTAGCTCAATTATCTTGGGAAATGTATCCACGGCAACTGAAAATTACTTTCAAAATGAATATAATGAAAGTATATTTAATATAGTCATAATATATTGTATATTCTAATAGTCTTTGACCCGTGGAGGTATAAGCGTATGAATCCATTACAGCAAAAGCTAGACATTAATAACGAACGGTATAGAATTATTGTATCTATTAAAGAGGATTATTTAGACGGTAAATTGTCCTTGGAAGAGGGTAACCGTATTTTAAAAGAAAAGTTAGGCACTTGTACGCCTGACGAATTTGCTTATGCAGAGCAAAGTTTGAAAGGTGTCTATAAGGATGAAGAAATACTAGATAAGATGGATGATTTGTTGAATTTATTTGACGGTGTATTAGTACGTGTCGAAAATGAGTACCCAGAGAATCATCCATTGTGGGCTTATTTAGAAGAAATTAATGCGGTTGAAAAGGTAGCTCTTGAAGCGGATGAATTGTTAAAACAAGATAAGTTTATTAAAAATCCTTGGCTTGGTGTTTTTGATTCCTTAGCAGAATGGCGTATCCATCTATCTCGTAAGCAAAATCAATTATATCCAATGTTAGAAAATCATGGGTTTGATCGTCCAACGCGGATTATGTGGACCTTTGATGATGGCGTGCGCGATGCTATCTCTGCATCCTATGCTTTGCTGCGGGAGGATAAATACGAAGAATTCTTAGCGTCTGTACCAGAAACGTTAGCGAAGTTACGTGATTTGAACTCCAAAGAGTTAGAAGTACTATTGCCGACATCGTATAAACTGTTAAGCGATGAAGAGTTTGTGCGCATGAGCAAAAATGACCATGAAATCGGTTATGCTATTATTAACGCACCAGGTTTATATGTCGTGCCAGGTATTAACGATTCCGCAGCCCTATTAAATGGAAATGTTGCTGGTCATAATAGTGCAGTATCTAATGAGTTTCTAAATGATTTAGCAGGTTTATTATCTAAGTATGTAGGTCCTGTAGGTGGAGCACAAGTTGGTAAGGATACAGTCCTCGATGTGGCGACAGGCAAATTGACCTTAGAGCAAATCAATTTGCTGTTCCGTCATCTTCCAGTAGACTTGTCTTATGTTGATGAAAATGAACTCGTTAAGTTTTACAGTGATTCGCCACATCGTATATTCCCTCGCAGTGCCAATGTTATTGGTCGTGAAGTGAAGAATTGTCATCCTGCTAAGTCTGTTCATGTTGTAGAAGAAATCGTAGAGAAATTTCGTTCTGGTGAGCAAAACCAAGCTGAATTCTGGATCAATAAACCGGGCTTGTTTATCTATGTTATTTACACGGCCGTGCGCGATGAAAATGATAAATTCCGAGGCGTACTAGAAATGATGCAAGATTGTACACATATTCGTGAACTTGAAGGCTCTCGTACCTTGTTGACTTGGGATAAGACTGATTTTGTAGGAAATACAGATAATAATGGTAATGATAAATCCCTAGCTCAAGAGGCCGCAGAAGAGGTCGATGAAGAACCACTTACTACCGATGCAGATGGGAGATTCCATATCGATGCAAAAACAACATTATCTAATCTCATTAAACAAAGCCCGGATATTGTAGATTATTTGATTTCTTTAAATCCTAAATTCGAGAAATTAAAAACGCCTATGGTAAAAGTTATGGCTAAGGTGGCTACCATCAAGATGATTGCGGAGCGCGGTGATTTTGATGTAGATGATTTGATTGGTAAAATCGACGCATTTATTAATAAAAATAAGAAATAATTGAACTTTTAAATGTGAAAGAGGCGAGGTCTAAGGACCTTGCCTCATTTTATTTTGTTATTAGTCTGGTAATAGAGGGTTTTCTTTGTTATTGTCGATGATACTTGAATAGACTTAGAGGGCTTACAATAGTTATCAATTTTTTTGTTATTACAAAAATATGTTGCACTAATTCAAAATAAACATACAATAATTTACTTTTACTCATCTCTTTTGTGTATACAAATTTGGTTGAAAAAGGTAAAATAGAAAATAATGAAAGTGTTTGCAAAAATCATATTTTCATAAATTAATATACTTTTACAAGAGAAATTACTAAGATATTTAAAGGTGAGGATCTAGATACTATGTCTACAAGACGCGTTTGGAAGCAAAGTGAAATTAAAACAAACCCATTATTTTCTAAGATGCGCAGTACTATTGAAACTGCATTTTATGGAAACAATGTAACGCCTATTACATCTGTGGCACAAGCGTACCAATTTGCCACTGAAGAACCAGGTGTTATCGTCCTCGATATGCCTGTATATAAACCATGCGAGCAAGGTTTGCCAGCTGATGCAAAGGTACTAGTTACAAACGATGGTAAAACTACAGGTCGTTATGCAAAAGCTCGTCGCATTATTGGCGATGAAGGCATTGACGAAGTGGAACTTGCTAATATTGCACGTGATGCAGTCTATGATAGCCGTGGTAAAGAATGGATTTCTGCTGAAACTATCGTAGGTCTTGATAAAAAGTTCACAGCTCGTGCGCATTTGATGATTCCAAAAGACCATGCATCCATTTTGTATTCTTGGATTATGAACTTTAAGTTCTTTGATGCCGCTGTAAAAGAATTCTACAATGATAGTGTAGAAATTCCAGAAGGCGATATTTATATCTATTCTGATCCTGACTATGTGGTGCCAGGTCATCCAGGTGGGCTTGCTATTTTTGACCCAGCTCATAACTGCGCTATGATTCTTGGTATGCGCTACTTTGGGGAACATAAAAAAGGTACCCTTACATTGGCATGGTCCTTGGCAAATCGTTTCGACTATGTAGCATGCCACGGCGGTATGAAACGTTATAATCTTGAAAATGGTAAAAGCTACACTATCGGTGTATTTGGCTTGTCCGGTTCTGGTAAATCTACATTAACTCATGAAAAACATGATGGTCGTTATGATATTTCTATCTTGCATGACGATGCGTATATCATCAATACTAATGACTTGAGTTCTATTGCTCTTGAACCTACATATTTCGACAAAATGCAAGACTATCCTGTGGAACATCCTGCTAATGAATTCTTGTTGACTCTACAAAATGTTGGCGTAACTATGGATGAGGATGGCCGTAAGGTTGTGTTGGCAGAAGATGTGCGTAATAATAATGGTCGCGCTATTAAATCTCAATTTTGGACAGATAATCGTGTAAACTACGTAGATCAACCAGTTAATGCTATTGTATGGCTTATGAAAGATAAAACATTGCCGCCAATTCTTAAAGTCGATGACCCTGTTTTGGCGTCTACTATGGGGGCAACCCTTGCGACACGTCGTTCGACAGCGGAAAAACTCGATGCTCATGTGGATCCAAATGCACTCGTTATCGAGCCATATGCAAATCCATTCCGTACCTATCCATTAGTTCGTGATTATGAAAGCTACAAAAAATTGTTCTCTGAATGTGGCGTAGAATGTTACATCATGAACACAGGGTTCTTCTTGGAAAATAAAATTCCTAAAGAAGTGACTCTTGATTTGTTGGAACGCTTGGTAGAAGGCACATTGGACTTCAAACCATTTTATAAATATGAAAACCTTTCCTATGTAGAGGTTCCTGGTTTTGAACCACCATTCCAAGTGCGTGAATACCATCACCAATTGCACAAAGCTTTTGAGTTCCGCTATGACTATGTGGAAAATCTCAGAGACGGTAAAAATGAATTACCAGATGAAGTACTTGATGTACTAAAAACTTTAATGTAATACCTAAATACGGTGGCGGATAAAAAATCCTCCTCAAGCCGACACGCTACTGCGCTACGCGGAGCCCGAAGTCGTTTGAGGAGGATTTTTTTATCCTTACTCATTTAATAAATACATTAAAGTTTTTAGCACATTTGCGTTAGAGAAGCTACTGCGCTAAAGCGGAGCCCGAAGTTTTTTCCAGAGGGGCTATTTCTTTTCTGTATCTGTTTACATTAAGGTTTTTAGTGCATCGGTGTAGGGGGAGCTACTGGGCTAAAGCGGAGCCCAACGCAGGGTGTGAGCTAACAGAGAAGCGCAGCGGCATATGGGGAGATTTGTACTCTTTGTTACCTTAATTCCCAATAAAAACAGGAGTTAAAAAACAGAAGTTTGTGAAAATAAAATGAGCGAAATAATTGATGGAATATCGATATAATCTGATGCTATTTGGATATAAAAATTGAAAAATATTATAAATTTTAATTGACAAATGTCCTTCGAGAAAATATACTTAAAGCAGTTTAAAACATATTTTGGAGATAGGATTTAAAGTCCGTCATTATGGTGGAATTAACCTGAAATAAATGTAGAATATGTTTTCTTATTATTGTCAGCTGGCCTACGTAGGCCCCTAGGAGGTTTATTATGAGTAAAGATGTGGAAAACAAAAATACCCATGACCATAGCCATGGTGAACATCATCATTGCCATTGTGGCGGTCATCATCACAATCATGACCACAATTATGATCACGAACATCATCACGACCACGATCATAATCATGATTATGATCATGAACACAATCATGACCATGGTCACGATCATAGCCATGAAAAGGCTTTGCCTACAGATAAATGGGTGCCACACACTCATGAACCAGGCGTGCCTCATGAACATGGCGTAAATGATTATCTTAAGGCTGTTGCTGAGTATCGTAAAACATGGCCTACTAAGCAAGATGTTATCGAGCAAACTCCTGACCCTGCCGTGCGTGAGATGATTCTTCGTATGGAACAAATCGGTTGCGACACTGTATTTGACCGTTTCGATAAACAACAACCTCAATGTGCGTTCGGTATTGCTGGGGTATGTTGTCGTATTTGTTTCATGGGTCCATGTAAAATTACGCCTAAGAGCCCTCGTGGTGTCTGCGGTGCCGATGCGGATCTTATCGTAGCTCGTAACATGACACGTGCTGCTGCTGGTGGTTTGACTCAACATGGTGCGCATGCTCGTGAAATTTTGATTTCTTTGAAAGCTGCCGCTAATGATCAATTGGATATTCCAATTTTGGGCGAAGAAAAAATCCGTACTGTATGTAAGGCTTTCAACATCCCTGAAGAAGGTCGTTCTTTGAAAGAAGTAGCTAATGATTTAGCAGACGTTCTATTAGAAGATTTGAGTCGTGCATTGCCTGGCGAATATAAAAACAATTACAGCAATGGCTCCTGCTGAACGTCGCGAAGTTTGGAAAAAAACTTGGATATTTTTGCCTATTTCCGCGTACAATGAAGCATTTGATGCATACCATCGTACTTGCGTAGGTACAGATGGCGATTGGGGAAAAGCAACATGAAACAATTCTTGCGTTGTGGTCTTGCTTTCACATTTACTGGCGTAGTAGCGGCAGATATCGCTACAGATGCATTGTTCGGACAAGGCGGTCGCCGTACATCCAAAGTTAACATTGGTGCCTTGAAAAAAAGGTTATGTAAATATCGCTGTTCATGGTCACTTGCCAACATTAGTATCTCAAATTTGTACAATTGGTGCCTCTGAAGAGTATTTAGAAAAAAAGCGAAAAGCTATCGGTGCCAAAGGCATCCAATTCTACGGTATTTGCTGCTCTGGTTTGTCCAGCATGTACCGTTATGAAAATGTTATTCCATTGTGTAATGCTATCGGTGCGGAACTTGTACTTGGTACTGGCGCACTCGATTGCTGGGTAGCTGACGTTCAAGACGTTTACCCTGCTATTATGGACGTAGCACGTTGCTTCAACACAAAGGTTATCACTACATCTGATGCAGCGCGTTTACCAGGTGCAGAACACATTGGTTACGATCACCATCATACTAACTTGTCTGAAACAAAAGCATTGGCTCGCAAAATCTTGGATCGCGCTCTTGAAGCTCATGAATTGCGTAAAGGCATGCCTGTATTCATTCCGCCATACGAAATCACTGCAGAGGTTGGTTTCTCTCCAGAATCCACTGTTAAACATTATGGTTCCTTCAAACCATTGGCAGAGGCTTTAAAATCTGGTAAAGTTCGTGGTATCGTTAACGTAGTAGGTTGTTCCAACCCTCGCGTTATCTACGAAAAAGCAACTGTAGATATCGTTGATACACTTATCAAAAATGGCTGTATCATCTTAACAAATGGTTGTGCGTCCTTCCCATTAATGAAACTTGGTTACTGTAATACAGATGCTATTAAGAAATGTAGCCCTGCATTACAAGAGTTCTTGGGCGATGATCAACCACCAGTATGGCATGTTGGCGAATGTGTAGATAATGCACGTTCCTCTGGTATCTTCGGTGGTATCGCGGCTGAACTTGGTCTTAACTTGCCACAATTGCCATTCGCTATGTCTAGCCCTGAATGGTCTAACGAAAAAGGTATCGATGCATCCCTTGGCTTCCGCTTGATGGGTATCAACTCTTACCATTGCGTTGAGCCACCTACACAAGGCTCTGATGCTGTTACAAAATGGCTTAAAGAAGACACTAAAGACATCTTAGGCTCTGTTATGTATGTAAATACAGATCCTGCTAAAGTTGCTGAAAAAATCTTGGCAGATATTGATGCTAAACGTGCTGCTTTAGGTTGGGCAGAAGTAAAATAATATAATATAAACAAAAGACCCTCTCCATAATCCTCCACCGCCCAGATCTGTTCCTTTGGAACAGGGGCAAAGTCGGATTCTGAAGAGGGTCTTTAACTAATAATTATGTGTGAAAGTAGAAAAAGAGATAGCAGACAATTTGTCCGCTATCTCTTTTAATCAAAAGCTCATTAACTTAATCTATTACATCATTTATAACTCTGCTATACTAATAACGGGAGTCATTGACGTGAGTTAGGTTCATCACCGAAAGGTGGTGATACTATGAGTAAATTCGAGAAGGTTTATATAATTCTTTTTGTAATTTCCATAGTTGTATCTATCTTAAGTTTATTCAAATAAACTTAAGAAACGCCTAACGTAATAAGTACTGGTAATACTTACACGTTAGGCACATCTTATTTCCCAAATTTTTAGATGAGCCTAACGCTCGCACACGTCAATGACTCTCTTTATGTTTATAGTATACCTCAATAACAATATAAAAACAACATAGGTATATAGTAACTTATAGTACAATAGTTTCTCCATCCTCAGGGACTGCTACATGGCTTTCGATATTGGTGCCTTTGATAAACTTGTGCACATCCTTACGGCTTGTTGCAGTATGATTAACTGTATCCATGTGAACCGCAATGATTTTAGCCTCTGGTTTGCGTACCACCATGCGTCCAATATCTTTTGTACCCATAATAATACTATCTTCAAAGCCTAAAACTTGAGCATATCCAGTGTTCATAATAATAACGTTAGGGTCGAAGCGAAGAAGGGCCTTCTCTACATCACTTGTCCAAACTGTATCGCCTACAAGGTACACAGTTGGTTCGTCTGCTGCTTCAAAAATAACGCCCATCGCATCGCCTGCTAATGGTGCGAGAACTGGATTTGCATACATTTCTACCGTGCCGTGGGAGCCACCTGTTTTTCTTAATGTAATACCATTAAACTCCAGACTTTCAAAAATGATGCGTACATCATTAAAGCCTTGAGAAGTAATAAGTTCTTTGTCCGCTGTATTTTGTACAAAAATAGGAAGTGATTTTGGAATAGCATTAATTGCCGTATCATCCCAATGATCAAGATGTGTGTGTGTAACTACCACTGCAGTTACATTGCTTAATAGATTGTCCATTGATAGAGGTAAATCAACCATAGGCATTCTTTGTTGATAGTTAAATGTTCCTTCAAAGCCAGGATAAGTATCTTTTGGTGCTAAAAATGGATCAATAAGGAATGTTGTATTTTTTATTGTTAATTTTCCTGTAGCATTCGAATGTGAGTATATTGTGTCATAGTTATCTCCTTAATTAAATTATTGTCGATTTAATTGAATAGATTATTATTTGTAATCTCTAGAACTAGTATACCTTGTTTTGTTATACTAGTCTCAACAATAATTGACACTATGTTTATTAATAGACACATTGTATAAAAGTGTCTATATTGGAGGTTATATGATAACTCGAAAAGAAATGACACGTATGTTGTTAAAAGAAGGCTTGCTTAGTTGTTTAGCAAACAATTCTTTTGAGTCTGTAACAGTAACATCGTTGTGTAAAGCATCAGGTATAACTCGTTCTACTTTTTATTTACACTATAGTAATATCATGGAAATTGTTGATGATTTAGTGGATGATGCAATCGCTTATTCAAAGCCAGGAATGGTAGATAATAATAATTTACAAATTATAGCTAAAACCTTATCAGCTGCTTCTGATTCTATATTATTGAGAGAAGCATATGATTCTATTTTTGATAGACTACCGTTATGTCAGCGTATTATACGACATAAAAAGTATTTACCTTTATTTTTAGATGAACAAATTTCAGAATATGTATTACAACGAATTATACGGAGTGAAAAAGATCGGCAAGGGCTTGTTATGGCAGAAGCCCTTGGGACTTCATTTGACGTGGGTGTATCTGTTTTTGTATTTTTAGTGCACGGACTATATGCTGTTAATAAACAATATAAGTGGTCCCAAAGCGATGAATGGTTAGAAGCGCAGAAAGTTATCTTTGAACTCGTTTACTGTGGGTTACAAAGAAAATAAGCATATAAGGCTCACATACTTCCTTGGTGCATCTTAGGCAATACATCCTCACCTAGAAATTAGTACAGGCCTGTACTAATTTCTAGAAGCGGTATATGGATGAGGTTAAGTCCCTAGGCCGCAGACCGTTCTGTCTATTTAGAACGTATAAATTCATGGACAACCGTAATTGCTGTAATAGAAAATATAATTCACCATGTAGATAATCTAATTCACATCTAATTTTTAATGAAATAACCCCCTCAGAGAGTCCGACTTTGCTAGGCCAAGGCCTAGCCGCAGGCCGTTAAGGCGGTGGAGGACGACTGAGGGGGTATTTCATTACCCAAATTAAGGGTGAATTATATTTTCTTTAATGATGTAAATTATATTTTCTATACAGCTATAAGGTAGGACATGAATTTATACGTTCATGTTTGCCCCTTTTCTCACATAGAACCAGTAGCACACAGCTACTGTTACCAGGTTGAACACAAGTAATGCAACGAAAGCTGGGTAGATACTACCGAATGTAGTATATGTGAAACCGAAGATCTTAGGTGTAATGAAGGCACCGTATGCAGCTACGGCAGCTACGAAGCCTGTGATTAAAGAGGATAACAACGGATTGCCAAATACGTGTGGAATCATACGGAATGTTGCACCTGTTGCGAAGCCACAGCATACGAAGGTTAATACGGACATTGCAAAGAAGAATGGGAAGTTGTGCATGTTAACGCCAACTGGAATCAATGCTGTAGTAACACATAAAGTAATAAGGCTAACAAAGGTAACCTTTGTACCACTATTAATTTTATCTGCTAACCAACCGCCTACAGGGCGAAGGGCACCTGCTACAAGGGGGCCTACGAATGCAATGGATGCAAATGGAACTTCAGGGAATTCTTTACCTACTAAGAGGCCTAGTGCTGCTGCATAACCAGAGAAAGCACCGAAAGAACAAGTGTAAAGTAATGTAAGAGCCCACGTGTGTTTGTTGCCAAAGATTTGTACAAGATTTTTAGGATTTGGTTTGTCTAGAGGCAAGTTGTCCATGAATCGAGTCATCAATGCAAGGATAACAACGAGTGGTACAATCCACATGAAAGCTGCATTGGCAAGGTATACGGCATTACCTTTGATGATAGCAGGTGTTACACCAAAGACATTGCCTAATGTAGCAGAACCCATAGCGAATGGTGCTAAGAAGTAAATTACAGAAATACCAAGGTTACCAATACCGCCATTGATACCAAGGGCTGTACCTTTTTCGGATTTCGGGAAGAAGTTGCCAATGTAGGCCATGGATGACGAGAAGTTAGCGCCCGCTAAACCGATAAGGGCGGTTAAATCATGAATGTAGTGTACGAAGTAGTTGTATCCTGTACAGCAAAGCCGAGCCATACAACAGGGACCAACAAAATGATGGTGGAAATGAATGTCCAGTTTTTACCACCCATAAGTGCGGGCATGTAAGTGTACACAAAGCGTAATGTAGCACCTACGAGGCCTGGGAAGGCAGCAAGTGTAAATAATTGGTCGGTTGTAAAATGGAATCCCGCACTATTTAATTGGGCTGCGATGGTGGACCATAGATACCATACACAAAAGGATAAAGTTAGGGCAATAGTAGATATTACCAAGTTTTGTTTGGCGATTTTTTTACCAAACTTTTCCCAAAACTCGGGATTTTCTGGTTGCCAGTTCGCAACAATCTCTTTGCGACTCGCACCTACTTGAGGCATTTTCAGTTCTGACATGAGAGCTCTCCTTTAAGTAAAACACATGTGATAAAAGGGGAAGATCTTTTTACACAAACTATACGGCACATTTTCATAAAAAATTTTCATGTGAATCATACAAAAAAAGTAGTATTATAAAAATAGAGAATGTGCCTAAAATCACAACATTATTATATAAAACAAAATATAATAATGTTGTGATGAAAAACACACTTATATAAGAATTAATCGGTTATAATGTTGGTAATATACGTAAGTATATAGTATATGTGCCTTTTGCCCATGTGTTTTGTGAAAGCAACTTTCAAAAAGGACATGGTCAAATGACACTAAAGGATGCACGGTGATAGTATGGAACAGGAGTTAATAAACCAGTTACTTGCATTGCCAGGTGAAACAATTCATCTTGAAAAAGGAGAATTTCTGTTTCACGAAGGTGATATAGCAGATCATTTTTTTATTGTTCGTAAAGGTAGACTTAGTATTAAGAAATTTGAGGCTAGTGGTCATATTTGCTCATCGTTTGGTGGGACCTAATAATGTGCTTGGCGAAATTCCTTTATATGAGACAAATACTCGGACTTACGTGTTTAATGCGATTGCACGTGAAAAATGCTCGGTATATTCGATTCGTTATGATGTGTTAGAACCAGCCATTGCAAAGGACCATTCCTTGGCTATTGCGATGATGAAAATCTATACACTTCACATGCGGCGACAACAGGCCAAGTATAGAGACTTGTTGTTGTATGGCAAAAAAGGTGCATTCTATTCGACTTTATTGCGTTTGGCTAATAGCTACGGTATAAAACGCGATGACGGTATCTATATCGACATTGCTTTAACAAACCAAGAATTAGCTGAATTTGCTGCCACATCTCGGGAAAGTTTAAACCGCATGCTTAGTGAGTTACGAAAATTAGGCTATGTAGCCTATGATAAACACCATCTGGTAATCTGTGACTTCGATGCATTAATCGGATTACTCGATTTGGATACGGAAACGATAGATCCTAATATCAGTAATATCGAATAATTGTGGATAATCGCCCTTGCTGTTGGCATTGCTAACGCAAGGGCTTTTTTGTAGTTTTGAAGGAGGACATGAGATGAGCTTGTTGTCTCAAAAGTTTAAGTTTCTTCGCAAGAAGAACGTATCTCCAAGCGGTCATCAAATAACTGAAGATGGCGGCCGCGAGTGGGAAAATTTTTATCGTGACCGTTGGTCTTACGATAAAGTTGTCCGCACAACGCATGGCGTAAACTGTACTGGTTCTTGTAGCTGGAATATCTACGTTAAGAATGGTGTTGTAGCGTGGGAAAATCAGGCTACTGATTACCCTGAAACACCAGATGATATGCCGGATTACGAACCACGTGGGTGCCCTCGTGGTGCCACATTCTCTTGGTATCTCTATAGCCCATTGCGCGTAAAATATCCATATGTACGCGGCGAATTGGCTGAGCTTTGGAGAGAAGCTAAAAAAAGCATGCTAAGAACCCAATCGAAGCTTGGAAATCTATCGTAGAAGATCCTGAAAAAAAGCGAAGAAATACAAATCTGCCCGTGGTATGGGTGGCTTTGTGCGCTCCACATGGGATGAAGCGACAGAAATCACTGCAGCATCTTTACTATATACAGCAAAAAAACATACGGCCCTGACCGCAACGCGGGCTTCTCTGTAATTCCAGCGATGTCCATGTTGTCCCTATGCAGCAGGTGCTCGTTTCCTTAACTTAATGGGTGGTTCACCATTGTCCTTCTATGACTGGTATGCCGATTTGCCACCTTCTAGCCCTCAAGTTTGGGGGTGAACAAACTGATACTCCTGAATCTGGTGACTGGTATAATGCTGGTTACATCATGACTTGGGGTTCCAACGTACCGTTGACTCGTACGCCTGATGCTCACTTCTTAACAGAGGTTCGTTACAAAGGTACCAAAGTAGTATCCGTATCTCCTGACTATGCGGAATCTACAACTTCTTCTGATGCTTGGCTTAATGTGAAAGCCGGCACTGATGCGGCTCTTGCTATGGCGATGGGTCACGTAATCTTAAAAGAATACTACATCGATAAAGAAACTCCATACTTCAAAGAGTATGCTAAAGAGTTTACTGATATGCCATTCCTTGTACGCGTTGAAGACATCAACGGTGCAGTACAACCAGGCCGTTTCTTAAACGCTAAGGATTTAGGTAGCAAAGAAGACGGTGCTGATTTCCAAACTGTATTAATTGATGAAACAACAAATGAAATCGTTGTTCCAAATGGTACAATGGGCGACCGTCACACAAATCCACAAAAATGGAACTTACGCCTTGAAAACCGCAATACAGGGGCTAAAATTGACCCTCGCTTATCCGTATTTGATCAACGGGAAGATGTGACTATCGTTAAATTGCCATACTTTGGTGACGAAGAGCACGAAGGCGTTATCGAACGTGCTATTCCAACGATTACAGTACAAACTGTTGATGGTCCTGTAAAAGTAACTACAGTATATGACCTTATTCTTGCTAACTATGGTATAGACCGTGGTATCGGTGGTGAAGTGGCTAAAGCTTACACTGATGACACTCCTTACACACCTACATGGCAAGAAAAAATTACAGGCGTAAAAGCAGATATTGCTATTGCCACAGCTCGTGAATTTGCAGATAATGCAGAAAAACTAAAGGTCGTTCCATGATTATCATGGGCGGTGGTATCAATCACTGGTACCATGCGGATATCATTTACCGTACAATCTTGAACCTTATCATGTTCTGCGGTACAGAAGGTGTTAACGGTGGTGGCTGGGCTCACTACGTAGGTCAAGAAAAACTTCGTCCTGTTGAAGGCTGGGGCGGTATCATGACAGCTAACGACTGGAGTAAAGCTCCTCGTTTGCAAAATGGTACATCTTGGTTCTACTTTGCTACAGAACAATACCGTTCTGATTGCATCGACTTGGCAGACCGCGTATCTAAATTAGCTAAGCCTCGTTATCGTCACCCTGGCGATTACAATGTTTTAGCGGCTCGTTTAGGTTGGTTGCCATCGTATCCTACTTTCAATAAAGGTAGCCAAGAGTTGGTTAACGATGCTCGTGCAGCTGGTGCTGGTACAGAAGCAGAAATTAATCAATATGTGGCACAAGCATTGAAAAATAAAGAATTACAATTCTGCGTAGAAGATCCTGCGGCTAAAGAAAACCATCCACGCAACTTATTCGTATGGCGTGCGAACCTTATCGGTTCCTCTTCTAAAGGCCACGAATACTTCTTGAAACATTTATTAGGTACTAAAAATGCGGTATTAGAAGATGACGATGCACCTACACGTCCAGAAGAAATCAAATGGCGTGAAGCTGATGGGGCAGGCAAACTTGACCTCTTAATCGACATCGACTTCCGTATGGCTTCTACTGGCTTGTATTCTGATATCGTATTCCCTGCAGCTACATGGTATGAAAAAGAAGACTTGTCCTCTACAGATATGCATCCATATGTACACGTATTCCAAGCTGCTGTTGATTGCGCATGGGAAACTAAATCTGACTGGGATACATTCCGTACCCTTGCAGAAACAGTATCTCGCGTAGCAAAAGAGTCTGGCTTCACAGAATACGAAGATATCGTAGCATTACCTCTTGGTCATGACAGCCCAGGTGAAGTGGCACAACCAGAAGGTAAAGTCCTCGATTGGAGCAAAGGCGAATGTGAGCCAATTCCTGGTAAAACAATGCCTAACCTCGTACATGTAAAACGCGACTATAGCCAAATCTTCGAAAAGTTCATCGCTTTGGGACCTAATATTGAAATAAAATAGGTGCTCATGGCTTGGCGTGGGATGTATCCGATGAATACCAAACATTGTATGCACAAAATGGTACTATCGATAATCCAGAATTTATTTCTCATGGCCGTCCAAGCATTTACGAATGTAAGGAAGCTTGTAATGTTGTATTAACATTATCTTCTTGTACAAATGGTAAATTGGCTGTTCGCTCTTGGAAAGCGATGGAAGAAAAAACAGGTCTTTCTGGTCTTGAAAAGAATGCAAAAGGCCGCGAACAAGAAAAGATTACCTTCGATGATATGGTTCGCCAACCGCGCTTTATCATTAGCTCTGTAACAAGTACTGGTAAGAACGATAAAAACCGTCGTTATTCTCCATTCACAACATCTACAGAGGATAAAGTACCATTCCGTACCGTAACAGGTCGTCAATCCTTCTATTGTGATCATGAAATGATGCGCGATTACGGTGAAGCTATGGCGTTGTACAAACCTGTATTATCTTATAAACCAGTACAAGGTGACTACAAACAAGAAGGTATTCCAGAAATTACATTGAAATACTTAACACCACATAATAAGTGGTCTACACATAGTATGTACTTCGATAGCCAACAAATGTTGACATTGTTCCGTGGTGGCCAAACTATTTGGCTCAATGAAGATGATGCAGCAGAAATCGGCGTTAAAGATAATGACTGGGTAGAAGCTTTCAACAAAAATGGTGTTGTAGCAGCTCGTGCAGTTGTATCTCCACGTATTCCTCGTGGCATTTCCTATATGCATCACTCTCAAGATCGTCACATCAACGTTCCTGGTACGCAAGTTAAGAAAGACCGTCGCGGTGGTACACATAATGCACCAACTCATATTCACTTGAAACCGACACACATGATTGGCGGTTATGGTCAATTGAGCTATGGATTTAACTATTATGGCCCAACTGGCAACCAACGTGATATGACAATTGTGGCTCGTAAATTGAAGGAGGTGGATTGGCTTGAAGATTAAAGCTCAAGTATCCATGGTCCTAAATTTGGATAAGTGCTTAGGCTGTCATACATGCTCTATCACTTGTAAAAATACATGGACGAACCGCGAAGGCGCGGAATATATGTACTTTAATAACGTGGAAACTCGCCCAGGCGTAGGCTATCCACGTAATTGGGAAGACCAAGAAAAATGGAAGGGCGGCTGGACGCTAGATAACTCTGGTAATTTAGCTCTTTCTACAGGTTCTAAAACCAATCGTTTGATGAAGTTATTCTTCCATCCTGAACAACCAGAGTTGAAGGATTATTTCGAACCTTGGACTTACGACTATGAAACATTGATTCATGGTGGTCGTAAAAATAACCAACCAGTTGCTCGTCCTCGTTCTCTTGTGACGAAACAAAAAATGGAAGTGACTTGGGGTCCTAACTGGGATGATGATTTAGCAGGTGGTCAACATGCTCGCTCTGATGTGAACTTAACTAAGATGGGCCAAGATATCGTATTTGATTACGAAGAAGTGTTCATGCGCTACTTGCCACGTCTTTGTAACCACTGCTTGAACCCTGCATGTGTAGCTGCATGTCCATCTGGCGCGATCTACAAACGCGATGAAGATGGTGTGGTTCTCGTATCTCAAGATGTATGCCGCGGTTGGAGACATTGTGTTCCATCTTGTCCATACAAAAAAATCTTCTATAATTGGGAAACTAATAAAGCTGAAAAATGTGTATTCTGTTACCCACGCTTAGAAAATGGCTTGCCTCAAATCTGTGCTGAAACTTGTGTAGGTCGTATGCGCTATGTTGGCGTTGTATTCTACGATATGGACAAAGTAGAAGCTATGGCAGCTACAAAAAATGAACAAGATATTTACGAAAATACATTAGATTTGATTTTGGACCCTCATGATCCAAAGGTTATCAAAGCGGCTCGTGCTGAAGGCATCTCTGAAGCATGGATTAAAGCAGCTCAAAAATCTCCTGTATACAAACTTGTAAAAGAGTGGGGCGTGGCATTGCCATTGCATCCTGAGTATCGTACATTGCCAATGGTTTGGTATGTGCCACCACTCAGCCCAATCTTGCAACGCGTAACATCTGATGTATACTTGCCAGATGCACATGAAATGCGCGTACCTGTACAATACCTTGCTAACTTGTTTACAGCCGGTAATACAGAAATTTAGCTCGTACATTGCAACGTGTTCTCGACATGCGTGAATACATGCGTCGTCGTGAAACAGGTGACGGTCCTATCGATCACAATGTAGATTTAACAGAAGATCAAATGTACGGTATGTACAAATTGTTGGCATTGTCCAAATATAATGATCGCTTTGTTGTCCCATCTGATGTGAAAGTATCTCGCGAAGGTCGCCTAGAAATGCAACAAAATCGCGGCTTTGCTTGCCCAACAGGGGGATGTCAATAATGAAGGATGCTCAGAAAATCGCTCTTATTGCGTCATTTCTTCTACGCTATCCTGATGAACAATGGTATAACGAACTACCTGAATGGAGGGAGGACGCCCAATCCGTTGGGCATCCTCAACTACGCCAAGGTTTATTAGAATTCTTCGACTATGTAGAGGATGCTAATAAAAAAGAATTCGAAGACCAATATGTACGTACCTTTGATTTTAGTCAAAATACAACTATGTATTTGTCGACTTATGAATTACAAGGTACTGGGGAACAAGCAGAAGAACTCGTTAAATTTAAAGCTTTCTTCCTAGAAAACGACTATGATTTGCCAAAAGAAATGCCGGATTATATTCCAGCACTTCTTGAATTATGTGCCGTTATCGATGATGAAAAAGCAAAAGAAATTTACGACTATTGTAAGCCAAAATTGGAATACATTAGAGAACGCTTCATTGAGGCTAAACTGCCTTATGCATTCTTGTTTGATATTATCTTGTCTGTTGCAAATGGATTGGAGGACGGTGCACGATGAATCTATTTCTTTGGGGCGCATTGCCTTACATCGCTTTCACCTTCTTAATCGTAGGTACCTTGGTTCGTTTCTTCTACTTTGAAAGAAACTGGACTACAAAATCGAGTGAATTTTTAGAGAAAAAACAATTGCGCATTGCCAATCCATTGTTCCACTTTGGTTTGCTATGCGTTATCGGTGGTCACGTAGTAGGTGTATTAATCCCTAAAACTTGGACTGCTGCAATCGGTATTAATGACCATATGTACCATCAAGGTGCGTTATACATGGGTGCTGTAGCGGGTATCATCTTCATCGTAGGCTTCTTGCTCTTGATGAAACGCCGCTTCACAGTAGCTGAATTGAAAGTTAATACATCTCGCCTTGATAAATGGTTATATTTGTTCTTAACATTAGCTATTTTCAGTGGCATGGCTGGTACATTGCTTAATGCATCTGGTTTCTTTGATTACCGCGTATCCATCGGTCCTTGGTTCCGCAGCCTATTAGCGTTTATGCCGGATCCATCCTTGATGGAAGGTGTACCATTTATGTTTAAATTCCACATGTTCGCGTGGATGGCAGTGGCAATCATCTTCCCATTCAGCCGTTTAGTACACTGCTTGAGTGCGCCACTTAACTATTTAACACGTCCGTTTATCGTATATCGTAAACGAGATCAAAAATAATTAGGATGTTGATTGATTTGTATGCCCTTCTATAATATGACAAATTAATCTGAGCCCCTTATACGAATAAAGATTCAATTTATTCGTATAAGGGGTTTTTATTTAGAACTATTCTTATTATTATTCTTATAATTAATAGTATTTATCTAATATAAGTAATCTACATATAGGCTTACAAATGATAAACTATATTAAGTAGAAATCATATTTACAAGTATTTTATTTGAGAGGTTTTAAGATGAATCAAGTTGAAACGAAACAACACAAGAGCATTTACCATATCTTTATATGGATTGCTGTATTTTCCTTAATTATGATTGGTTTATTAGAGTGGGGTTACATCGCAGGCGGTCGTGCTTTTGGTAACTACAAAGTTTATACTGGTCTTGTGCCATGGTGTGTATGGATTGTTATGACCTATTTGGCAACTCGCCCTAAATGGTTTACAAGCCGCTATAATTTAGGGGATATGTATAAGGTACATCGTGCATTAGGTATAGCAACTGTGGCTGTTATTGCATTCCATTTATACCTCTATTTCGGTAAAGCTGCTAAATCTATCCTCGGTTGGTGGGGTGGCTATGTAGCCCTCACTTCTTTTGGTATTGCTACAATTTCTGGTCTTGCATTCTTAACACCAAAGTTGAGAAAGGTAACGGCATCTGGTCGAACAACAGGTATTTGGCTTCACCGCTTAAATCTTGTTGCATTAGTTGCTGCAGATATTCATATCCATGGCTTTACAAGAATTTCCAAAATGGTACCATTCCTTCAAGTGTTTGATATAATTACATATGGTCTTGTGATTTATTGCATCTACTTGATGTTTAAAAAGAAATAATATATAAGAATTCTATTCCCTCTGGATTATGCAGAGGGAATTTTCTTTTTAATAGATTAGATACGTTATTATGAAAGTTTATCAATTGTGATATTGGTATACATATTCACTTTACTGAAATAGTTAAAGTTGGTATTATTTTAATAATGATATGAGAAAAAATATGCCCATCATTTACTTATTCTTTTTTCATTCTCTATAGTTGATATGTGAGGTTTATTATGGCAGAAGTTGTGAAAAAACAGTATAAGAGTAAGTACCATATTTTAATTTGGATTGCCGGATTATCTTTGCTTTTGATGGGCTTAATTGAGTATGGTTATTTGTTATCGGCAGAGCCTTTGGGGTTTGGAAGATTCATTTAGGATTGATTCCCTATGCAGCCTGGCTAGTATTGACCTATATTGCGACAAAACCAAAATGGTTTATGGATCGGTATAATCCAGCAGAAATGTATGATGTTCATCGCATTGTTGGTGTTGTTAGTGTAGTGCTTGTATGTGCTCACTGGTATGTATATTTCCTTAAAGCATATAATCTTACCTTTGCATTCTGGACGGGTTATATTTCAACTGCGGCAATGCTTATAGCTTTAGTATTTGGTGTATTACAATTGTCTTCATGGCTAGGGGATAGAGCTAAATCTGTTTCTCGCAAAAAGGCATTATGGATTCATCGTTTAAATTTAGTGGCCATCGTGGCAGCCAACCTTCATGTCCATGGTTTTGGACGAATCTCTAAAATGGTTCCGTTTATGACGGTGCTTGATGTATTAACTTATGGTCTAGTTATGTATTACATCTATTGGATGCTCAAACAAAAATAGGCTAAAATCTTTCGTTAATATAGTAAGATTGTACTTACAAATATGAACATAAAAAGATCATTTCTATCCAATATAATTGGAAGAGATGGTCTTTTTTTGCTATTTAAGATACAATATGAATATGAGTATATATTCTATAGTTATGTGTAAATATATACCTTCGTTATGTGTAAATATATACCATCGTCAAAGAGAAAAAGAGGGTTATATGGATTTTTCATGGAAACGCTTAATCTATTTGATGTGTGCCATACAGATTGGTGCGGGTATTACGATTATAGGTGTATTATCCTTTATACCTTTATATCTTGTGGAGCTTGGTTTAACAGATCAAGGAGAAGCCGCTATGTGGGCAGGACTCGTATCAGGGGTAACACCTTGTATGGTTGCTTTAAGTGCTCCTTTTTGGTCGCGAAAGGCCAATGAGCTAGGCCCTCGGAAGGTAATGATGTTTATTTTTATAACATTAATGCTTGCTGTTGGAGCCTGTAGCTTTGCACAGACGCCAACTCAATTACTTGTATTGCGCACATTACAAGGTTTAGTGGGAGGGTTTGTACCCATTGGGCTTGGTATAATCGTGTTAGTCACCCCTGAGGATAAAGTTCCTTGGGCAATGGGACTTTATCAGGCCTCCATGGTGATGGGGCTAGTTTTTGGACCTCTTATGGGCGGGATAACGGCTGACTTATTAGGTTATCGTGCTCCATTTTTATTGTTTTCTGCCTTATCCGGTTTATGCCTTTAGGGGTTTACAAATGTATGCCAAATTTACAGCATACTCATAAGGTAGATGCTAGTGAGTCACAGTGGTCCTTGATCAAGTCGTTCATGTCTATTCCCACTGTTCGTTTATTGGTATTTATTTTATTCTTATGTAATTTCGGTATTACAGGAATTGGTCCCATTTTGCCGCTATATATTAAACATTATATGAGTGTAAATGATGATTTTGTAGCGACCATAGTAGGAATTATCATATTTGGGGCCGGCGTATTTAGTGCTCTAGCGTCTATATCAATAGGTAAATTGTCTAGATTTATGCCTATGCCACGTATATTATGCGTATCTACTTGTGGTGTAGGAGGATTTTTCATACTTCAATACTTAATGCCTGATGTGTGGGGGTTGGGAGTATCACGTGCTCTTGCAGGTTTCTTTATGGGGTTTATTACGCCCATTGCAAATACCCTTATTTCAAAGGCTGTACCTATAGAGCGGCGAAGTATTGTTTTTGGTGCTGTATCAAGTGTAGTCATGATGGGCAATGTGTTGGGACCTGTCATTAGCGGTATGATTGCACGTGCTATCAGTTACGGTGCTGTATTCTGGAGTACGGCCGCCATATTCTTTATAGCGGCTCTTGGTGTATATTGGTATTTGATTTATAAACCAGTGTTGAAATATAATCGTAAGTAGATATTAATGTGTATAGTATTAAGCGTAGAATTAGAGAGTTACCGTTTAATACAAAGTTGAGAGAGAAGAGTCATGTTATTAAAACAATTAGAATACTTTATTTCTGTTGTGGAGCACAATAGCTTTACACAGGCTGCCTATGAGCACTATGTGTCACAATCGGCTATTTCACAACAAATTAAATCCTTAGAGTCAAGTTTGGGGATTCCCCTGATGGTACGTGAAAAGCGTAGCTTTTACCTGACTCCGGCTGGTGAATATTTATATCGTAATGGCAAGCACATGCTATTGCGTATTCAAAATTTACAAGAGGAGACGGCCCGTATTGGTAAGGATAGCCGTAAGTATTTACGCATAGGTTATTTAAATCGCTACAGTGGTATTGCATTGCAGCAGGCGTTAATGCGTACAACTAAGCGATATCGAGATTTAGATGTGCGCATGTACAGCGGTAGTCATTCTGAGCTTAATCAAATGCTCAAAGATAATTTGGTGGATATTATTTTTATAGACTATTGGCAAACAACGGAAAAAGCTGATAGTATAAGTTATGCCATTAGTACGGCTACTGTTGTAGCGGAAACACCTAAAGGGTATACTTTGGAAGGTGCCATAGAGCTAAAAGAACTAGCAGACTTACCGTTAATTCTTGTATGTCATGAAGATCAACGTTTTGATGAAGAGGAACATTACCGCAAGTCCCTTGGTTTTGGTGGTTCCTTTGTGCAAGTTAAAAATCTTGAAGAGGCACGTTTTCTCGTTTCTGCTGGTCAAGGGATATTATTAGTCGATCGGTTTAAATATTTGGTAGATACAATACCAGGTATCGAGCGAAAATGCGTATTGAATCATGGAAAACCTATCGAACAAGACTATTATTTCCAAGTCCCATTACATAACTCTAATACCTATGCAGAGGCCTTTAAAGACTTATTTCTTCAAGTACTCGACGAGTTTTAACTTAGAATATATAACAAAAACAGGTATTTCTTGAAATCATCCATGTTACTGTCCGCAACTTGGTATTAGAGATTTCGCGAAATACCTGTTTATGTATTTATGAAAGTAGCATCATAATGCCTTCATAGACGAGTTTTAGGCCATAAATAATCAATACTAAACCGCACACTCTATTAATCCATACGAGATGAGATATTTTAATTTTCTTAGCTAATATATACATCGTGCCTGCCAAGGTACCAAACCAGATTGGCGTCATAGCTAGGAAACCGAAGAAGAAATGATATATCCCTTCTACAGGAATATTAGCACGAAAGGCACCGAGCATCATAGAAGCATCAATAACGGCTTGAGGATTACCCCACGTAACCAGTAAGGCCATTAGTAAAATGTCCTTGATTGGTATATTTGTATCTACCTTTTTGAGAGCTGGTTCGGTATTAAATGTTCTATAGCCGATATAGGTTACGAGCAATCCGCCGGCGATGAGAATGATGAGATTGAAAGTGGGCCATGTTTCTAGTAGAGTTCCGATGCCATAAAATGCAGCTGCACTCAATGTCATATCAAAGAGACCAATAATGGTAATCGTCAATATAATGCGAGGCAATGGCTGTACGAGAGCCGTATTAATGATAAATAAATTCTGCATTCCAATAGGTGCAAACGTAGCGAGCCCAACTAATAAACCTTGTAAGAAGTACATACATAATCCCCCTTTCTTTATGGATACAAAAGCTAGGCAAAATTAATATATGCTGAATAAAAGAATAGACCCCTATTGAGTGTAATATATACACTTAATAGAAATCTATTCCGTATCAGATTATCCTTTATTCTATTTACCATAAACCAATGACATGTTGCATCCCTAGACTAACGAGAGCAATCGCAATCCAGCATGCAGCACCTAAAGCGAGGGCGCTACCACCAGATTTGATGAGTTTAACTAGATTTGTGTTAAGTCCAATAGCAACCATGGCCATAGTGATGAAATACTTAGAAATAGTTTTAAAGATATCCAAGAAATGAATGTCTACATTTGCGTAGGATAAAACTGTTGTAATAAGAGAACAAATGACAAAGTAGAGTACAAATTTTGGAAAGATGGCCGCAATATTAACAGGCTCCGCATTTTCACTCGCCTTTGCTGCTTGTTTTGCCTTGTATACTTGATAGCTAGCGAGACCCAAACAAATAGGGATAATTGCTAATGTACGTGTCAATTTCACGATAGTAGCATATTCGAGAACTTGAGTGCCTGTTCCTTTCATACTATCCCAAACAGCTGCAGTTGCTGTAACAGAGGATGTGTCATTTACGGCTGTGCCAGCGAATAGACCAAATCCCATATTAGATAAACCGATGGCATCGCCAAGTGGTGGGAACACGAAGGCAGCTACTACATTGAAGAAGAATACAACGGAAATTGCTTGTGCAATATCTTGATCACTAGCTTTCACAACAGGCGCTGCGGCCGCAATAGCACTACCACCACAGATGGAGGAACCGACGCCAATTAACACGGCTGTATTAGAATCAATATGTGTCGCTTTGAATATAATGAAAGCAATGATGAGGGATGTGGCAATTGTAGAGATGATAACTGGTAAGGAAACCCAGCCTACATGCAATACTTGCGTAATATTAAGACCGAAACCGAGTAAGATAACTGCCCATTGTAGGATTTTTTTCGATGTAAATCCGATGCCGGCACCCGTTTTTTCACGTTTCCAAGATGTGAATAAAGAACCAATAATAATGCCTAGAATAATAGCAAAAATTGGGCTGCCAATGAAATGAAATTGCTGGCCTAATAGCCAACATGGAATGGCGAGAACTGCGCAGAGCACAATGCCTGGCAATGTTTTTGCGTTGATACCCATTATAAAACCTCCTAACTGTACCTGTGGCACATACATCACTGTGGTATCGCGCAGGATGCATAAATAATTTCTTATTTAATAGTATCACAATACAAGCATTTAAGCGAGAATATAAGCATGTTTTGTTTTTTTGATGAATATAGATTAAAATGCTATGCCGTATGTTAGTGTAATGGCCTGCATGGAAATGAATATATCAAAAAATATCTTGTATACATGAGATATTCTATTGTATATAATGGTGAAAGTTTATATAATCAAAAGCGGAGTAATTATACTTAATAAACGATGTTTTCAAGTATAATTATAGATACTGATTCGAATAATAAAGTTTTAATAATAAAATTCGAATATTAGGCGTATATTGCGAGGTGCATTATGATTAATCTTGATGAAATATTAGAAAAGAATAAAGTCTATGTGGCAAAGCATCCTGAACTTGCAGACAAGGGGTTAACTAGCCATCCTACAAAGAAACTAGCTATTGTTACATGTATGGATACGCGCTTGGTAGGCATGCTTGAAGATGCACTCGGTTTTGAACGTGGTGAAATTATCACGATTAAAACAGCAGGCAATAGTGTGACACAACCCATTGATAATATTGTACAAAGTTTGCTCGTTGCTACCTACGGTATGGAAATTGAAGACGTGCTCATTATCGGCCATGAAAACTGTGGTATGATCGATTTTTCTGCCACACAATTTATGGAGTCTATGAAGGAAAAAGGCATTAGTGAAGATGCAATTCGCATGATTGAACCAGGTCTCATCGACTGGATGGATCGATTCCACATTTCTGAAGAAAACGTACGTTATACAGTACAATTCCTACGTCATCATCCATTGTTCCCTAAGGGGATGGGGTTCTATGGGGGGATGATGGATCCTGATACAGGGGAATTCCGCTATATTGAGGTTTAATTTGATAACCCAATGAGCCTGATACAATTGCAAATTTGAGTATAGAAATAGAGGGTCCCTTTCCTCGCTCCACCGGCCGGGTCTGACTTCGGCCTACGGCCTTCGCAGGGCCAAAGTCGCTGTGGAAAGGGACCCTCTATTTCTATTTACTTTGCGTGTAAACTAGTCTCATCGGGTTATGTATACTCGCTCAATATAGCGAAGTTCTCCTGCATAGTGTTAAGCGAAATGCTCCACCGGCCGGGTCTGTTTCTACGAAACAGGGCCAAAGTCGCTGCGAGGGTATGAGTGGCTCTTGTTATAGCTGTAGGTATAAATTAGGTCCCATCGAGTAGTACGATGACCTCAGCTGAGCGGAGTTTCTTCTGTAGGTGTTAGTAAAGAAAAAGATTGTTAACCTTATGAATTTTGATATAGTTGACTGTTCCAGCTGTAAGTTTTATACTGTAATTGAATTGTTAACTAATATCTAATATATAGTTGCTAATGGATCTATGATTGTAGTTTAGAAGAGGTGCTTGTATGAAACAGTTAGGTGTGTCCATCATCGGTACGGATACGGATGTAGGTAAGACGTTTGTCACTGGTTTGCTTGGTGCGTTGGCAATGGCTGATGGGTTCGATGTGGGCATGGTTAAGCCTGTATCGTCTAGTGCGGTGCCTTTTCCTCAATTTGTGACGATGGATGAGGATGAGATGTGCGTTGGCCTTGAAAGTAAGATGCGACGTATTTAATGCAGTCTGTAGGTATTCCTGAATCCCGTCGTCATGAGGTAAATCCAATTGCGCTTGCTGGTGATTATTCGCCTCGCTTGGCTGCTGAATTAGCAGGCGTAGAAATAGATTATCCAGAGGTGGTGGCTCATGTAAAAAAAGTAGTCGCTCAGCATGATATTACCTTTGTAGAAGGTGCTGGCGGTATTACAACTCCACTTACGGCTGATATTACTTTCACAAATCTTATGAAAGATATCGCTTATCCAGCGATACTTGTTGCGGATGGTAGACTCGGCTCTATTAATCGCGTTGTTCTTACCTATGAGTATGCTAAATTACATAATATTGATGTGAAAGGTATCATTGTTAACGATACAACGGTGGTAGATCCATTCTTATTGAAAACAAATATAGAGGATATGGAGCGTTATACAGGTGTGCCTGTGCTCGGTGTAGTGCCGCCATATCAAGGTCCAAATCAAGAGCATATTAAGCTTGGGTGGGGGCGTTCTTTCTTACATACAGCTAAGATTTGGCATGCTGTATGGGGCATTTAGTGAAAACTCCCTTGTAGAAAATATGGTATTAATAGGAAATATAGTATTAATAGAAATACGATATTAAGTAGATAGTATAGATGTAAAAATCTTAAGTATGAGGTGTTATGATGGCAGAGAAACAACTTTCACAAATCGCACAATGGGACCATGAATTTGTATGGCATCCGTTTACACAAATGCAAGATTGGCTAGCTCAAGAACCAGTAGTTATCGAACGTGGAGAAGGAGTTTATTTAGTTGATGATAAGGGGAAAAAATATTATGACGGTGTATCCTCCTTGTGGGTGAATATTCATGGTCATAATCACCCTGTTCTTAATCAAGCGTTGAAAGACCAAATTGATAAAATTGCGCATAGCACATTGCTCGGCTTGGTAAGCCCTCCATCGGCTCAATTATGTAAAGAATTAGTAGAGATTGCACCAGAAGGTTTGGAAAGGTATTCTTATCCGATGATGGCAGTACGGCTATCGAAGTAGCAATCAAGATGGCCTACCAATATCGTCAACAAGTGGGACAAACTAAAAAAACTAAGTTTATCGCGCTCAATGCGGGCTATCATGGGGATACATTAGGTACTGTATCCGTCGGTGGCATTCAATTGTTCCATCAAGTATTCCATAATTTATTGTTCAAACCACTAACATTGCCAAGTCCTGGCATATATCGCGATGTAGCTGATCGCGATAAAGCCTTCGAAGAGTCCTTGGCAGAATTGGAACGCATCCTCAATGAAGAAGGGGATGAAATTACAGCTCTCGTTATGGAGCCATTAGTACAAGCAGCTGCGGGCATGCTCGTAATGCCTCATGGCTATTTAAAACGGGTTCGCGAGTTAACCGCGAAACATGATGTATTCCTCATCGTTGATGAAGTGGCCACAGGCTTTGGCCGTACAGGCAAATTCTTTGCGTGCGAACATGAAGGTGTATCTCCTGACTTTATGACCTTATCGAAAGGTATCACCGGTGGTTACATGCCACTTGCGGCTACATTGACAACAAAACGCGTGTTTGATGCATTCCTTGGCACCTTTGAAGAAAAGAAGACCTTCTATCATGGCCATTCCTATACAGGTAATGCATTGGCTTGTGCCGTTGCATTAGCTTCGTTGAAAGTATTCCGTGATGAAAAGGTAATTGAAGGGTTGCCTGCGAAGATTGAAGCTTTCACAAAGGCATTGAAGCCAATTGAATCATTAAAACATGTAAAAGAAGTGCGTCAACGCGGACTTATCGTTGGTATTGAGCTTGAAAAAGACGTGGCTACTCATGAAGCGTATCGCCCTAATGATGCGGTAGGGGCTAAAGTCGCCGTTCTTGCTCGTGAACAAGGTCTTATTTGTCGCCCTATCGGTGATGTAGTTATTCTCATGCCACCATTAGCATCTACAGTGGAGCAATTGGAAGATATGGTTCGCATCGTAGGTGAAAGTATTCAACGTGCCACAGAAGAAGAGGGTTTGCTTGATGATATGCGCCCTATTATTCTTTAATGTCCAACCTCTATTTCATGAAAGATTTAAACTATAGTATATACATTATCAAAATTCGATGATTATTTTGCATATCTATGATACTATATAGGTATAAATGTAAAAAGGAGGTCATCGTATGGACATTTATGTAATTATGCAAGTCATTATTCTATTCGGTGCTATTTTCCTTGGCGTTCGCCTCGGTGGAATGGGCATCGGCTATGCCGGTGGTCTTGGCGTTGTATTGCTGAGTCTTGGTATGGGCATGTTCCCAGGGCAGATTCCTTGGGATGTTATTCTTATCATTATGTCGGCTATTGCAGCGATTTGTGCGTTGCAATTGGCAGGCGGTTTAGATTATTTGGTTCGCATTGCAGAAAATATTTGCGTAAGAACCCTAAACACATCAACTACTTAGCTCCAACAGTTACGTATTTTCTAACAATTTTGGCAGGTACTGGTCATACAGCATTCTCTATGATTCCCGTAATTGTGGAGGTAGCAAAAAGTGAAAACATCAAGCCATCCGTGCCATTATCCATCGCCGTTGTAGCGAGCCAAATCGGTATTACAGCTAGCCCTGTATCCGCAGCCGTTGTGGCCATGAGTGGTTTCTTAGAACCATTTGGTGTAAGCTATCCAACATTATTAGCAATCTGTATCTCTACAACATTTGTGGCAGTTTTACTGACTGCATTCATTATGTCTAATTTCTTAAACAATGATTTGTCCTCTGATCCTGTTTACCAAGAACGTTTGGCAGCAGGTCACGTGGCTCCACCTCGTGAAAAGAGCAGTGATTTCCAATTGAAACCAGGTGCAAAAACATCTGTATTAATTTTCTTAATTGGTATTATCTGTATCGTATTTTATGCAACAGCAATCTCTAAAAATATCGGTCTTATTAAACCGGTTATCTTTGGTCGAAATGATGCCATCATCGGCTTTATGATGATCATTGCGGCGGCAATTACATTCTTCTGTAAAATTGATACAGCGCAACTTGTTAATACAAGTACATTCAAATCTGGTTTATCTGCCTGCGTCTGTGTACTTGGCGTAGCATGGTTGGGCGATACCTTTGTAAAAGGTCATATTCCTGAAATTAAAGCTCTTGCTTCTAGCATGGTAACAGCATATCCGTTCTTATTAGCGGTAGCATTCTTCTTTGCTAGTACATTATTGTATAGCCAAGCGGCAACAACACAAGCTTTGGTACCGGCTGTAATTTTAGCGTTAGGTATTACACCAGAAAACACAGGTTCTGTGTATATCATTATCGCATCCTTCGCAGCCGTATCCGCGCTCTTCGTACTGCCAACATACCCAACATTGTTAGGGGCTGTACAAATGGATGATACTGGTTCCACACGAATTGGTAATCTCGTATTCAACCATCCGTTCTTTATTCCTGGTGTACTTGCCATTGCTATTGCAGTAGCACTTGGCTTCGTGGTAGCTCCATTAATGCTATAATTAGTGAAAGTATAAAACAAGATATTTTGTAGGTTTTCAGGGCGTAGCTTATGTAAAGCTGCGCCCTGTTTCGTACAATGGATAGATGATGTGAAAAATGCTATAATGTGTTTAAGAGAGGGATCCTTATAGTGTATAAGTCAGAAGTATATAGGAGCCTATTATGTATACGATTTATATTAAGCTCGACATGAATCGTATCCCCCAGGATACATTTGATACGTTGAGAGAGAAGCACCACATATGGTATAAAACATATTTTAATGCAGGAAAATTTTTAATGATTGGCACATGTCCTGATGTTTCAGGTGAAAGCCTTATTATCGCTCATGGAACACGAGAGGAGTTAGAAGAGGCTGTACAATTTGATTCATATTATGCCGATCAATTAGCAACCTACAAAATCTCTGAGTTTAAAGTTGAGTTGTTCAATGAAGCGATTAAAAACTATATAGACTAAATAACAAAATATCCTATATGAAAGGGCCCCCTAGTACATTAGACTAGGGGGCCTTTTTGGTGATATCTATATGCTTTGTGAGACCTCTATTTACTTACTTAGTATGGTTACAGTTTTTGCAAATGCCTGCAATCTCCAAATGATGTTCAGTTACTGTAAAACCTGCATCTGTTAGTTCTTGTGGCATTTCTACAACGGGACATGTATGGAGTGGCACTATGTCACCACACTTAGTACATACTGCGTAATGACGATGTGTATGAGGAGTAATCTCATAGTATGCCATATCACTACCCATGATAGTGGTTCGTGTAATAATTCCCTTTGTTTCTAACATTTCTAAGGTTCGATATATAGTAGACATCCATGTTGTGCCATCACTGATTGCTTCCGCAATATCTAGGGCAGTAATGGGTTTTGTTGCATCAGTTAATACAGACCAAATAGCTTCGCGCTGTTTGGTCTTTTTTATGCCTTCAGGCCAATTTGTAAGTATCATAATATCCTCTTATTTGCTAAATTGTAATCGACGTATAACCGTCTTTATATTCTTGATTACAAGCACTACCAATAGAATGAATACAGATGTAAGTGAAACAAATCCACCTGGTGCTACATTGAGATAATAAGAGCCAAAGAGGCCTATAATCATAGCTAGTAAACTAAATCCAATGGAACACAGTAATGTCGTTCTAAATCCTTTTTCCAGTTGTAAGGCCGAGGCTACAGGTAAGGCGATCATGGCACTTAATACGAGGACGCCCACGATTTTGATAGAAATGGAGACCGCTGCCGCCATTAAGATAGCAAAGATATAGTTGATTAAATCTACCTTTACGCCTGCTACTCGTGCCGCTTCTTCGTCGTATGCTATATAGAGTAAGGAGTTATATAGTAGATACAACGTGAGTACCGATAATATGGTAAGCATAGCAATACTGATCATATCCGCTGTATTAACGGTGAGAATGCTGCCAAAGAAAAAAATACATTGGCGTTAGCTTTCAGTTTACCGGAGCTAATGAGAGTAATGGCTGTACCAATACTGAGGGATAGGATTATGGTGAGAATCAAATCGAGATGGTGAGAGAAGTATTTACGTAAGAATTCGATAAGGGCACCACAGATAGCTGTAAATATGAAAGCCCCTAAAAATAGGATTGGTATTGGTTAATAAACCTAATGTAATCCCTGCAAGGGACGCATGACTCATGGTGTCCCCAATCATACTGGAACGGCGAAGTACCATGAAAAATACCGATACATGGGCAGAGTAGGGAGATGCAAATGGCTACAAAGAAGGCGTTTTTGCATGAAATCATAACTAAACATGACGTACCTCCTCGATCGTAGTATCATCAGCCTGAGCCTGAGCCTGAGCCTGAGCCTGAGCCTGATTCTGAGCTGTTACATCTGTAAAAGCAGAAGCAGTTTTCATGATCTATGGGGTTACGTCCCGTGTTGTGCATGATTTCGCTTGCATATTGTTCAGGAGAACAGAGGTGACCTTGGCCGTTGGCAATATGATAGATATTGGTTGAATTAGCGAGTGCCATCTCTAGATTATGCTCAACAGAGATTATCGTAATATGATGCTTTTTGGTTTAAATCCCGAAGAAGCGCATAAATACCTTCTTGGCTTTTACGATCAATACCCGTAGATGGTTCATCGAGGATGATGAGGTCAGGTTTGCCGATAAGGGCACGGGCGATAGATACACGTTGTGCTTGTCCGCCAGATAATTTACTGATGAGGCGGTCCTTAAATTCCGTCATATTAGTGAGTGCTAATACACGATTGACTTCATTTTTATCTTTGATTTTTAAAAGCTTGCGGTATGAATCGAGGATTTCTTTTACTGTAATAGGAAATCCTGCATGAGAAAAATCATTTTTCTGTGATACATAGCGAATATTCTTTGTATCTCGTATGATGGTTCCTTTCACAGGGGTTAAAAAACCTAGTATGAGACGCAAGAGCGTACTTTTACCAGAACCATTATCGCCTACAATGGAAATATAGTCGCCACTGTGAACCTCTAAATTAAGGTCGTTTAGCACATAGGGCGGTTGATTATGGTAGGAAAAATATAAATGTTGAATTGATAACATAAAAACCACTTTTCTAATTGACAAAATTTTCAGTACGTTTATACTATAACTATATTACAAATGCAATTGAGTCGCAACTGCAATTAAGGAATGGTATATATTCTATAATAGCATATGTACTCAAGGTTTTAGAAAAGGAGGCCTACTATGGTCAAAAAGCTGGTTTTGTTAGTAGTTGGTGTATTGATGGCTGCTCTATTTGCAGGCTGTGGTAATGATGCACCGAAGGAACAAGCAAGTAAAAAGATCCAAGTGGTAACAAGTTTTAATGCGATGGCTGAATTCACAAAGGCTATTGGCGGAGATAAGGTTGAGGTATCTACCATTATTCCAGATGGCGTTGAGCCACATGATTTCGAGTTGAAACCTGAAAATATGAAACAATTGGCAACAGCTCAAGTATTTGTTTACAATGGTTTTGGTATGGAGCCTTGGGCACAACAAGCAATCGATGCTGCTAAAAATGATAAGCTCGTAACTGTTGTAGCAACTGAAGGTGTTGAGGCGATTAAAAACACTGACCCTGAAGAAATTAAAGAACATGGTGCCGAAGATCCTCATGCATGGTTATCTTTGAAAAATGCTAAAATTGAAGTGAAAAATATCAAAGAGGCTCTTGTAAAAGCAGATCCTAAAAACAAAGATTACTATGAAAAGAATTACACTGAATACGTAGCAAAATTAGATGCTATGATTAAAAAGTACGAAGCGGAATTTGCAAAAGCACCTCATAAAAACTTTGTGACAGGCCACGCAGCCTTTGCATACCTATGCCGTGATTTTGGTTTAGAACAAAATAGCGTAGAAGATGTATTTGCTGAAGGTGAACCAAATGCAGCACAATTAGCAGAGCTTATCGCGTATGCTAAAGAAATCACATCACTACAATCTTTGCTGAAGAAATGGCTAGTCCAGAAGTATCTAAAACATTAGCTCAAGAGGTAGGTGCTAAGGTAGAAACTATTTACACTATCGAAAGCAACGAAGATGACAAAACATATCTTCAAAGAATGGATGAAAACTTGACTAAGATTTTAGCAAGCTTACAATAATTAGATAGTATACAAATTTAAATAATTCTTAACAAAAATATATAAAAAATCGAAAGCAAGGTATAGAGTATGCCTTGCTTTTGTGTTATAATAAATGAGCAGTTCATGAAGAACTGCTTTGTTTAGGTCCGACACATAGGTCCTAACAAATGTGTTGAAGTATTAGTATGTATTAAAAGAGGACATATGATTGAATTTTTAGATCGATTAGCAGGTCCCATAGATACAGACAGCGTACGTATATATCGCCGTCGTACTAGTGTTGTCCAATTAATCGTAATGATAGTTCTAGCCATCATATGCTATCAGTTTACTGTAATTGGCGATACGGTCTATGCGGATTCCATGCGAAACTTCATTATGAATCCCACCATATTTACAAGACTTGAGCGCCTTAGCTTGCTTAATGTTGTTGAAATTAATGGGCTGTTAGAACAATTGAATAATAAGACGCCTCTTTGGGATATGAGTCATTGGCTAGTATTGATTGTGAAAGCGCTATTTATGGCAATCCTCATCAGTCTCTATGCTCTGTGGCGCTCACGCCATTGCTATACCATGACTGTTCTGACCGGCGTATTTCATTGTATTGCATATACACAACTGGTAATTGGTATCTATATGTTCAGCTTAGGGGTTCTTATTAGCTTTGCTAAGGCTCCTATAGTGCTAGTGTTATTGCTCGGAGTATTTCTAAGTATTATCTGTGTATTACTGACGATGTCACTGCTTACTGTAGTAGGACGTGTAAGTGGAGCTACTATTTCGGGCAATACCTTTGAAGGATTACTCGTTATTACTGGCGCATATCTCATATGGGTTTGCATTAAATTTATAGGCTTATTATTATTCTAACAAGGCACACCCCTGTAAAGGGGGAGGTGCCTTGTTGCTTATGCATCATAAAAAAGAGCAACTACGAACTATATATCGTAGTTGCTTTTTTCGTATGCATCAAATAGAAATCCTACATTATCTTCATCATATTCAATTTGCTCTGACCACCGTCGAATCTGCTCTGGTAGATTTCCCAATTCTCTTGCAGCTAGACTAATAAAGAGGGTCGCATCAAAGGCGTATTGTACAAGGGCGTTCAATGAATATTCTGCGAGCATATCGATTTGTCGATATAAAATATATTGGTACACCTTGTTAAAAATGTCTTTATCACGATTAGTAGTTTGTAAGAGCTCAGTTGTATTATTAACAGTTGCGTTAGCAAGGGTTGCTTCCAAATGACCTAATTGTTGTGTCCATTCTATATCAATGGGTTCAGTTTTTGCATATAAATCAATTAGCCCCTGGCAATATGATATTGATTGATTCAGCTCTAACTGACAAAGTTCAGGGTCAATATCCAATGCTAGCAGTTCAAATATATTCTCTAATAGGGGACGTTCATCTGCTCCAAACTCTCCCTCATCATCCTCTATGGTAAATTGCACTTGATCTCCTTTAGAGGATAGCAACTTTCTACGGATTCTTCACAGGAGAGCCCTACACCACAAAGCTCTAGATCTTCTATGTATTTATAGAAACGAGGATGCATGTGGCATGTTTCGCATAAACCTTCTTCACCGAGCTCTAACACCACACGACATAGACCATCCTCTTGTAAAAGAGGACAGGTCGGTTGTTCGTCGCTAAATATAAAATGGGCCCCTTCATCATCGATGGTAATAAAATTACGAAGGTCTTTCCCTAATTGTGTAGGTAATGCGTTGTATTTAGCCGCAGTATCTTCGTCAATATCGATGGTCCATTTTTGGCAGCATGTGTGACGGCAATTATTTGCTTTACATTGAAATGTGTGATAAAAGGTTGTATATATGGAAATCATAGCACTCACTTGTATGTATTGATTAGATAGTATATAGATATATAAATTGTATCATAAGTGCCGCTGTGTGTGATTATTTTATTCGTGAAACACCGTTTATTGTGTATAATAGAAGTATATGGAATATTTACTAAACTATTTATGTAGGAGGATATTATGAAATCTTTGTTAGTAAAGGTAGTATTGCGTTGGCATTAGCAGCGGCATTTGGGGTAAACGCACCTGCTGTAAATGCGGCTGATATTGTACCTGTAGAACCAACAGTAGAGGCTGTTGATGCTAATCATGCAGGGATCGCGGGTGCTAATCTTTTGCTTAATGCCTTTATTGAAAGACATCCAAAAGCAGCGATTACAGAAATTGCATTTGATGGCGAAGATAGTCAAATCAAATATGAAGTAGAGGGCTTCGATACAACTGGTAGATATGAGTTGAAATATAATTTCAGTACAGATCAACTGAGCGAAACAAAAGAAGGGGACTACAAAGTTGCTTTAGAACGCAAAGCCTTTGACCCTACTCGTATTTTGCCGCCACAAGCTATCGTTAACTTTGCCTTTGCTCAAGCACAAGGTCAAGCGACAAGCCTTAATAGCTGGTCTGTAAAAAATGAAAAAGGCCGTTTCGTATATGATGTAGAGTTTGGTGCAGCTAATCATCAAGAAATCGAAGTCATCATTGAAGCTTTCACAGGTGAATTACTTTCTGTTAAAGGCGTTAAATAGTTGCATTTGTTTTGATACAATGATATAAATTTAATTATGATTCCAATGCCACAAGGTTTTGGCCTTGTGGCATTTTTATGTGTTTTTTGAGAGAGGTACTACTATGCAGTTTAAAGAAGAGTGGAGAGCGTTTCTAAGCAATATAAAAAGCATAAAGGAGAATAGGCGAATAACGAACTTCCCGTATGCGTTTGCGATTATTAATATCCATATTATTTATACGTGGACCATGCTTATCTTATTAGCATCTGTTCTAGGTGGCCGCGTAACTATGACTGTGGACAAGGGGATAACCATGTCTGCTACATCGCCTTTTCTTATTAGTGGCCCTACATTCTTTTGGTGTGCAGCTATATTAGTGTTTATAACGAATCTATTGGTTGCGGTATTCATTAAAAGACGATATAACGATGTAAATCGCACGTGGGCGCCTGCTCTAGGAACCTTTGCCTTTATCGTCGTTATGATAACAAACCTTGTACTTGCATTACATTCCTCAAGCCTATTCTTATAGGAACTCATCTATCCATTGATGATACATTTATGTTCATGTTTAGAGGTAGTGCGATAATGCATTTGGTTTGTTTAGTATCCTGTTTTCTTCGTAAAAATAAGGCCCGTAATACGTATGGATTACCTGATGGGGGCCAAGTGATAGGGAATTATGAATTGACCTATGAAACAATTATGCCTATTGCTAAGGACGGTGAAAGCTGGACTGATTCACTGGGGATTGGCAAGGGTTTAGAGTCCTATAAATATATGTTTTTTGATGGCGTTATAGACTATAAAAGCCGCACTAAGCGCCATGAAATTTTCTGGGGAAACGTTCTGTTTTGGCTGATTTATATTATTGTTGCTGTAATCTTACAAAAGGTATTACCCTTTGCCGTATCTTCGTATTTTGTAAATGAATTTATGAATAATTTTTACGGTGGCCTTATGGGCGTATGGTGGTTAGCGGCTAATATTGCTGCTTCTTATCGGCGATTACATGATGCGGGGCGCAGTGCTTTCTGGATTCTTGGGTTTTTAATTCCTTTTGTTAATGTATATAGCTATTATTTGGTTAACTGGAAGCCCTCTTTAAAAACGGTAAATCCTGTTTCACATGAAGAATAGTCAGTACTATAAAGAATAATTATTACTGTAAGGAATAATTGTATAGGCCTATTGGCTGTACGAAAACATATCGCTCCTATTTCTTGGGAGCGATATGTTTATTTTTGTGAGATTTTCTAAAAATTTGCTCATGAATTATGGACTACTATATTTATTTTGACATGTATTCTTTGAATTTATAAAGAGTACTCATAATATGGGCATTGTAGTACATATAGTCATTAATATGAAATGATTATTCATGAATATAAACTCTTATATTATATGGTGATATAGCCAAATTTTCACATATATTTCATGCCGGATAATAGTAAATCTTAATAATTTAATTTATATCTCATATGAGATAGGTAAGATGAATTCAGTTAGTGAATAACTACTATACCATTACACGGAGCTAGCGCTATCCCATCAGCGCTAATGAATGCATAACATCTCCCATATGCATTCACCAGGGCCCTCTGGTGGACAGACTTACGTTGACTCTCTCCTATGTTATCTGTCGCCTTTGGGCCTCCTTATGAAGGGCTTCCCTCCCTTTTCATAAATATTATCTTTTCCACACACACATGTGCATGGTATAGGAGAATAAAAGCATCACCAAGATATTGGTGGTGCTTTTATTCTTGAAAGAGGCTGATATTCGTAAACACGAATATCAGCCTCTTAGTCGTTTATATATATTGTCGTGGTACTCGATCGGAGAACCCACAGAAGATTTCATAAGGAATGGTGGACGCAAGCGCTGCAATTTCAAGAGCTGAGATACTTTCATGACCTTGGGAACCCAATAATACAACCTTGTCGCCTGGTTTAACCGTAATCGTATCAGGTACAGCCACCATGAATTGGTCCATACAAATACGTCCTACTACAGGGCAACGGGTACCTTGGATGAGGACGGTACCACGATTGGATAGGCTGCGTGGATAACCGTCGGCGTAGCCTACAGGAATAGTAGCGATTGTCATCGGCTCTGGAGTCACATAGGTAGAACCGTAGCCAATGCCTTCGCCAGCATCTAGATGTTGTACATGTGCCACTTCGCTATGGAAAGAGAGTACCGGTTTAAGACCTAGACGATTTGGTACGTCCAGAGATGGCATGATGCCGTATTGGATAATACCTGGTCGTGCATCTGTGAATAGACTATCCTTTACGGATAATAGACCGGCGCTGTTTGCCAAGGAGAAGCGATAGTCCGCATCAGGTCTAAAGGCACGGATTTCGTCCACCATTGTATGGAATTTTTGCGCTTGTCCATGTGCGTGGCTTTGATCTGCCGCATCAGCATTACTCATATGTGAAAAGAATCCATCCACTGCAAGATTAGGGTAGGACTCAACGCGTTTAATAAATGATACCGCATCCTCCGGCTTGATACCGATACGATGCATGCCCGTATCAACGGCCACTGCAACGCGAATAATCATATCGTGATTATCGGCCACCTTGTTGAGGGCTTCTAAATCAGTAGATTCACAAACAGCCGGAATAGAATTGGTATCCGCTACAAGTTCAAAGGATTGTGGTCTCGTAAGGCCTAATAGATAAATAGGTACCATAATGCCTGCATTGCGAAGCGGTACTGATTCCTCTGGAATGGCAACGGCTAATGATTCATACCCTTCCTCGACAGCGATACGCCCCATCATAACGCTGCCGTGACCATATCCATTAGCCTTGATTACGGCCGTGGATGTGCTCCACTCAGGGAGGCTATCTTTTATTTCGTAGGTTCTCTCGAACCAAACTTGTATCTATCGTTAAATATGTTGGTCTCATGATATTCATTACTCCTAATTTACATTACTTTTATTGTATAACTTTTGTGGAATTAAACAATAGTTTTTGTGAAAGTTTATGCTAAAATTTCATTTATACTTATTATCTAGATGTTATTAGTCATAATTAGTATAGGATGATATTGAATATGACGTATAATTCATAGCTTTTGGTAGTATAATTAGTATATAAGATGCTTTCACAAATCATAGAAACATAGAGGAGGATATTATGAACGAACGAGTTGTAGTGGTAAATGCAGGCAAGATGAATTATGATCATTTACTAGATTTTTCTGTTCTATCAAATGATGTACAGGTCTATGACGATAGTACTAATGCAGAGCTTATTGAACGCATTCAAGGGGCTCGTGTGGTGGTAACAAAAGAATTGCCTGTAGGGGCAGAGTTACTTTCACAATTCCCTGACTCAGTAAAACTCATCGTAGAAGCGGGTACTGGATATAATAATATCGATCTTGCTGCGGCGAGAGCAAAGGAGATAACGGTTTGTAATATACCAGCTTATAGCACAGAACGTGTAGCACATACGGTAATCATGATGATCCTCAACTTTGCATCCACTATGCAACAACAAATCGGCATGCTCGCAAAAGGTGATCGCAGTAATTTTACAAAACATCTACAAGTGAGCCACACAGAAGTGAATGGTAAACGTTAGGTGTTGTTGGCGCTGGTCATATCGGTATGGAAGTGATTAAAGTAGCAAAAGCACTTGGCATGAATATTTTGATTCATACGCGCACACCAAAGGCTGATGGAGATGGCATTCGTTATGTGAGCCTTGATGAATTACTAGAACATAGTGATTATATTACATTGCATTGCCCATTGAATGAGCAAACTAAACATATGATTAATAAGGATACAATCGCTAAGATGAAATCATCGGCGATCATCATTAATACTGGTCGTGGTGCACTCATTAATGAAGCAGACCTTTGTGAAGCATTAGCGGCTAAACGCATTGCAGGTGCAGGTCTTGATGTACAAGAGGTAGAACCTCCAGCAGAGGATAGCCCTCTATATACACTGGATAATGTTATTATCACACCTCATATGGGCTGGAAAGGCCTTGAAACACGCCAACGCTTGGTAGGCATTATTCGCGATAATGTACAAGCCTTTTTTAAGGGTGAACCAATTAATGTTGTATCTTGATAGAATTTAAATAATTATATAATAGGTTCTATAACGGCATGGAAGTAATTGTCTAATTTTGTAGGCGATTCTTTCATGCCGTTTTTTACCCACCATAACACCATTTCGACAAAACTACCTGAAATATGATTGATGATAAAGTCATCCGGTAGATTTGTATTTGCTTTACGGTCTTGATTGATGAAATATCCTTGCACCAACTCATTTAGATGATCTCTAAAATAGCGCAAAAAGATTTCGTTATTATCACTAGCTAGTAGTTCGAGGATTTTATTTTCATTTTGCTGTAAATGTTGTAATAAATGACCAAATACTGAGACTGGGTAAATACTTTGTTGATAAAGCCCATGAGCATGAGGTAAATGATTAATACTATCTTTTATATGTAAAAATAAGTCTTCGCAGAGGGCTTCTAGTAAAGCCTCTTTTGTGTCGAAATGAGCATAAAATGTGGTGCGGCCAATATCTGCGGCACTAATGATTTCTTGAACGGTGATTTTGTCATACGCCTTTTTAGATAATAATTCGTTAAAAGCTATAAATATGGCTTTGCGAGTTCTTTTCTGTCTACGATCCATATTAACTCCTGTCATACTTTTAGTACAAAACATCATATATGTTCCGTAATGAACATATATGATGTTTTATATATTGTATTAAAACCATAGGTTGATACAATTAAAGTGAACAAAGTGTTCGCTATCGTAATTATTGTACTGTAAGTATAGTCATAATTCAATTCATATTGATAGTGAAAGTTTTATAAGGGAGATTGCTGTATGGTACATCGAATACATGATATATTATCTGGTTTATATATGACGATTTTAGCAGGGCTATTTTTACTGCTTGATGGGATTCCGCATTTGATAGAGGAGTTTGGTGGACAGAGTCCGTTTCGAAATATATTCCCTTTTGAGCCTTCTTGGGTTACCGTTATTATTTGTGGTTTTCCTCTTGTGTATTTATCTATTCGAAGGATTGTATATAATAAGGGAATTAGTAAAATCTCATCAGCTCTATTGATTTCCATGGCTATGTTTGCAGCCGTTGCCATCGGAGATATATTTGCGGCTGGTGAGGTAGCGTTTATTATGGCTTTAGGCGCTCTCCTTGAAGAATCAACTACCGAGCGAGCAAAAAAGGGGTTAAAAAAGTTAATTTCGTTAGCACCTGTTAAGGGTCGTAAAATACAAGATAACAAAGAAATAATGATTTCCGTAGAGTCTATACAAAGTGGTGATTACTTGCGAATCCTTCCGGGCGAAACAATACCTGTAGATGGGCGAATCATTAACGGTGAAACAACGGTAGATCAATCCATTATGACAGGAGAGTCTATACCTGTTGATAAAACAATTGATGATGATGTATTTGGTGGAACTATTAACTGTTTTGGTGCCATAGATATTATAGCTACTAAAGTGGGCGAAGATAGTTCTATTCAAAAAATGATTCAGCTTATTCGAAATGCGGAACAGAAACAGGCTCCGATTCAGCGTATAGCTGATACTGTTGCTAGTCGATTGGTTCCTATTGCATTGATGATTGCATGTATAGGCTATCTAGTAACTGGAAATATCATCGTCGGTGTTACTGTGTTGGTAGTATTTTGTCCTTGTGCATTGGTGCTTGCTACACCGACTGCGGTTATGGCCGCTATTGGTCAAGCTACTAAACATGGCGTTATTATTAAATCTGGTGAAATTCTTGAAACTATGGGAAAAGTAGATACCATGGCATTTGATAAAACCGGCACATTAACACGTGGTCAGTTATCGGTTCAATCTATTTTGGTCGTTGATACAGATTATAGTGAGGTCGATATTCTTCAATTAGCTGCATCTGCAGAGGCTAAGAGCGAGCATCCTATTGGCAAGGCTATCGTTTCTCATGCTATACATCAAGATTTAGAAATACTTGCTACTACTTCGTTTACAATGTCCGTAGGAAGGGGCATTATTGCCGTAATAAACGGTGTTACATTATATTGTGGTCATGAACGTTTTCTTGAGGAACATAATATTATTGTTGATGAAAGGGTTCAACAAAACGTTAATACATATCGAAGTGAAGGAAAGGTATCTATCATTATTGCAGATAAAGATCATATTATAGGTATTATTGCTTTATCTGATACAATGCGACGAGATACGGCAGATATGTTGTCTGCAGTCTCTAGCCTAGCTATGAAAACAGTACTTCTTACGGGGGATAGTAAAGAAACGGCTACATATATTGGCAAAAAAACAGGTATTTCTGAAATACATGCGGAGCTTTTACCTGGCGAAAAAGTGAGTATTATTGAAGAGTTGCAAGGAAACACCACAAGGTTTGTATGGTTGGTGATGGAATTAATGATGCACCAGCTATGAAGACTGCTGATGTGAGTATTGCAATGGGGAGTATCGGTAGTGATATTGCCATAGAAACAGCTGATATTGCATTGATGAGTGAAGATCTTAGCAAAATTCCTTATATTAAGCGACTATCAGATGCTACGATTAGAACTATTAAATTTAGTATTGCTTTATCAATGGCCATTAACTGTATCGCTATTATTCTCTCATTACTTGAGGTTTTGACACCTACTACCGGTGCGTTAGTTCATAATGTGGGGTCCTGTTTGGTTGTCCTCATTGCAGCCCGTTTGTATGATAGAAAGTTTATTTAAATACAATAAGAGCCGTCCCCGGTTGTGTGGGGGCGGCTCTATTGTTTAGGGCTATCATAGATCAAGTCTTGGTATATATATGTATATATATCAAGGGAGGTAGTTATCCTCAAACTTGATTATGATTGATTTGAGTTTTGATGGGACTCCACCAATGGCGTCTATAGGCCTTGATGCCTTCCACAACAGTTCTAGTTGCTTGTGCTGCTACAGCTTTTGTGGCAGCTGGTATACCCTCTAGGCGATAGGTAATTCCTAACTCCTTATATTTAGCAGTACCCATAACGTGATATGGTAAGCAATCAACGGCTTGTAAGTTTTTCAGTGATCCTAGGAAAAAGCCTAGACGATAGTGATGATCTGCATTATCTGTAATCGTTGGGACTACTACGTGACGAACCCAAATCGGAACTTCCACGTCTGCCGTTAATCGAGCAAACCCGAGAATGGGCTCTAACGGTTTGCCTGTTAGCCACAGATGTTTGGCAGGATCGATTTCTTTAATGTCTAGGATGACGAGACTAGTAACGCTCAGTAACTTACGGTATGCCACCTCTTGGTGGGGATCAAAACAAATTCCACTTGTATCTAAACAGGTATGGACGTTTCTTTCACGGAAATATGTGAAAAGCTCAGTTACAAAATCGATTTGCATCAGAGCTTCCCCACCTGTGACGGTGATACCACCATTAGTATAAAATTGGCGGTTACGTTCGTACTGGTCCCACAATTCTTCAACAGTCATGAGCTTAGCTTCGGCGCTAGTTTCATTCCACGTATCAGGATTGTGGCAATAAGCACAACGCATGGGGCATCCTTGTAGGAATACCACCATGCGCATGCCTGGACCATCAACCGTACCCATCGTTTCAACCGAATGAATACGTCCAGTCATAGAAAACCTCGATTAGATTTGTTGATGGAATGTACGAGAAATAACTTCGTCCTGTTGTTGTTTTGTCAATTTGCTGAAATGTACTGCATAACCAGATACACGAACAGTCAATTGAGGGTACAATTCAGGATGTTTTTGAGCGTCTAACAATGTTTCGCGAGTGAACACGTTAACGTTCAAATGGTGACCACCTTTTTGGGAGTAGCCATCCAATAATTCTACCAAGTTATCAACTTGTTGTTGGTTGCTCATGGGTATTCCTCCTTTCAACCAAGATACGAGTATTGATGCCGGTGAAAGCATACAATACGATGGAAGATTATTTTTCTTCCTCTATAGTAACATTTGGTTCGCTGCATGCGAAGTTTGTATTGCAGTTAGGCAATTGAGAAGGGTCTAACTCAATATCAAAATCGCCTACGGCTACAAATGTTTCACCAGATTTACCTAATGCGTCTGGAACGATGGAGAAGGTATTGGAAATACCGTCGGAGCAATCGCGCCATGGCATTTTTGCAACGGAAGACAACGAAGCTACAGCACCGTGAGAATCACGACCATGCATAGGGTTAGCGCCAGGAGCGAAAGCCTCACCAGCTTTACGGCCGTCTGGAGTAGAACCTGTTGCAGTACCGTATACTACGTTAGAAGTAATTGTTAACAAGCTCATAGTAGGAACGGATTGACGGTATGTAGGATGTTTACGCACTTTGTTCATGAATGTGGAAACAACCATAGAAGCCAAGCTATCTACACGATCGTCATCGTTACCATATTTAGGGAATTCACCTTCGATTTCGAAATCAACAGCGATGCCGTTTTCGTCGCGAATAGGTTTTACCTTAGCGTATTTAATGGCAGACAAGGAGTCAGCTACTACGGATAAACCAGCGATACCAGTTGCAAACCAACGAGTTACCTTGCGGTCATGTAATGCCATTTCTAGTTTTTCATACGCGTATTTATCGTGCATGTAGTGAATGATGTTCAATGCGTTTACATATACGCCAGCCAACCATTCCATCATGTCGTCAAATCGTTCCCATACTTCGTCGAATTCTAAGTACTCAGACGTGATAGGGCGGTATTTAGGACCGATTTGTTTTTTTAGTTTTTCGTCAACGCCGCCGTTGATTGCGTAAGCAAGCATTTTGCTAGGTTAGAACGAGCGCCGAAGAATTGCATTTCCTTACCAATACGCATTGGGGATACGCAACATGCGATAGCATAGTCATCGCCAGAGTTAGGACGCATCAATTCGTCATTTTCGTATTGGATGGAAGATGTTTCGATGGATAATTTCGCACAGAAACGACGGAAGCCGATAGGCATGCGAGGAGACCACAATACAGTGAGGTTTGGTTCTGGAGCAGGACCAAGGTTAGTCAATGTATGTAAGTAACGGAAGGACATTTTGGAAACCAATGTACGACCGTCAGTACCCATACCACCGATAGATTCAGTAGTCCATACAGGATCGCCTGTGAACAAGTTGTTGTATTCGTGGATACGTGCGAAGCGAACCATGCGCAATTTCATGATGAAATGATCTACGAACTCTTGGATTTGTTCCTCTGTGTATGTACCGTTGCGAAGGTCACGTTCAGCATAGATGTCTAGGAATGTAGAGTTACGGCCGATGGACATAGCAGCACCGTTTTGCTCTTTAATAGCGCCAAGGTAGCCGAAGTAAATCCATTGCATAGCTTCGCGAACGTCTTTTGCTGGCTCGGAGATATCGTAACCATAGGACGCAGCCATTTCTTTTAATTCCTTCAAGGAACGGATTTGATCTTTAATTTCTTCGCGGTCGCGGATTACGTCTTCAAGCATATCACCCATAGTGATGTTGAATTCTTGGTTTTTCTCTTCGATTAGATAGTCGATACCATATAATGCGATACGACGGTAGTCACCGATAATACGACCACGGCTATACGCATCTGGCAAACCAGTTACGATATGTGCTGTACGAGCGGCACGCATTTCTGGTGTATATACATCGAATACGCCATCGTTGTGAGTTTTACGATGCTTTTTGAAGAAGTCCTCTGTTTGAGGGTCCATTTTAAAGCCATATTCTTCGATAGCGGATTTTGCTGTACGAAGGCCGCCATAAGGGAACATAGCGCGTTTTAGAGGTTTATCAGTTTGTAAACCAACGATTGTTTCAAGGTCTTTGTCGATATATCCTGGCGCATGCGCAGTGATGTGTGTTGCCACGGAAGTATCGGCATCAAGCATGCCACCTTTCTCGCGTTCTTCTTCGTATAGTTTCATTACCTTGTCCCACAATTTTGTAGTACGTTCTGTAGGACCAACTAGGAAGGAGTCGTCCCCTTCATAGGGAACATAGTTTCTTTGGATAAAGTCGCGTACGTCAATCGCTTTATCCCACACACCTGTGTTAAAATCTTTCCATGCAGTATGTTGCATTTTGCACCTCCATAAATGGATATAACTATAGATTTTGATATATCTAGTGTACAATGTTTATCTAAAAACTCACAATATATAAATGATATAAATTTTCAATACATACTATGCAAATTTCGTAACTATAGATGTTATTTATATTAAGGGGTATATAAAATAGATGTGGGAAAACCAGTATCTATAGCGACAGACATGTAATTGTTTACCCTGTATAATAAAGTGTTGTACTTTCTGATATTATTTTGAAATAATGAAAATATATTTCAATAATATTGGGTTCATCGATAAGATGCTTTCAGGGGTGTAACATTTTATTCTCTAAGAGGGTATAATTGAACTATATTGAATGATAAAAAGGGGGCATAGTGTTATGTCGAATCAGGTGAAAGCCGTCTTAGGGGCGTTAGCGACCATAGCTGTTTGGGCAACCGCATTTCCATGTAGCAAAATAGCATTGCAACACGTGGATTCCTTAACTCTCTCTGTGGCTCGTGTTGTAGGTGGAGCTATGTTGATGCTTATAATCGGCGTTGCTAGAGGATTACATATTCCTACGAGCTGGCGCGAGTGGGGCTTATATATAGTACTTGGCATGACAGGGAATTTTGTATATCAAGTCGTATTTAATCAAGGGCTTATGACCATTCCTGCAGCTACATCGAGCATTATCATGGCACTAACGCCTATGACAACGGCACTGATGGCTTTGGTGGTATATAAAGATCATATGAGACCCATTGGCTGGGTGTTTACGATTACCGCATTTCTAGGAGTGGCCATCATTATTCTTTGGAATGGATCTATTAATATACCAGTCGGGGCATTTTGGACCTTGCTGGGTATGGTGCTTTTTGCGATATATAACATCGTCAATCGCGGATTGAGTTTAAAAGGACATGATCCAATTACCGTAGCGACTTGGTCTATGTTTACCGGCGCTATTATGTCCTTGCCCTTTGTATCGCAATCCGTTGCCAATATTGCTGCTGCACCTGCAATTACATGGGCAGCTATTATGTATTTGGCCTTCTTCTCCAGCGCATTGGGCTTTGTATTCTGGAGCTATGCATTAGAACATGCGGAACGTGTATCTGATGTGACGAATTTTATGTATCTCTCCCCAGTAGTAGCAGCTATAGGTGCTGCGATACTCGTAGGAGAAATACCGGATATGGGACTATATATTGGGGCGCCTATTATATTAGGTTCCTTGTATATGTTTAATAAATGTCGATAACAATTAAATATATAATCCCGGATATAGCGCGTTGCTAGAATTTAAATCCCCTGATAAGTGGAAAACTTATTAGGGGATTTTCTTATTGACAGTTTTTTTTAAGTGTAGTATTCTTAACCTACAGTTAAAACATACTTTCAAGATATGATTTAAAATAAAGTTAATTCCCTTGCATTTAATGGGAATAAATAAGGGGTGATAGTGTGATCTCTATACATAATTTAACCAAAGAGTTTAATTATAATAAGCAAAAGGTTACAGCTTTAGAGAATGTAACTTTCACAATTGAAAAAGGAGATATCTTTGGCATTATTGGTTTTAGTGGTGCTGGAAAATCAACATTATTACGGATGATTAATGCTCTTGAAATGCCTACAACAGGTTATGTCGAAATTGATGGCGTTAATATTAATAGCCTCAGCTTTAATGAGCTAAGAAAAATCCGTAAACGTATTGGCATGGTTTTTCAGCAGTTTAACCTGCTGAATGCTAAATCTGTATATGATAATGTAGCAATTCCTCTTGTTTTAAATGGTGTTCCCAAGAAAACGATAGATAAGAAGGTTAAGTCCCTCTTAGCGTTTGTTGACTTATCGGATAAGGCTAATGCCTACCCAGATGAGTTATCTGGTGGACAGAAACAGCGCGTCGGTATTGCTCGTGCACTTGCAACAGATCCATCTATTCTATTATGTGATGAAGCGACAAGTGCACTTGATCCAGATACAACTGAATCTATACTTCAGCTCTTAGAACGGGTGAATCGCGAATTAGGTATAACGATTGTCATCGTTACACATGAAATCGATGTAATTCAAAAAATCTGTAACTGTGTAGCCGTTATGGAAAAAGGTCATCTTATAGAAGAAGGCTCTGTATTGCAAGTGTTTAGCAAACCTAAGCATAATACAACAAAACGATTTGTAAGAACCGTGATTCCAGATGAAATTCCTACAACAGTAAAACATACATTGGCTTGTGAAAAGCGAGAGTATACGATTTTGAAGATGCATTTTCTCGGTAGTAATACAACGGATAATGTGCTTCATCATATTAATAAGACCTATGATCTAGAGACTAGCGTGCTATTTGCTACCGTAACTGAGTTAGAACATACGGTATTGGGCGTGTTCATAGTTCAATTCATAGGTAATGACTTGGAAGTGGGTAAGGTGAAAGAATACCTTTTGTCACAAGCTGTTGATTGGGAGGAGGTAGAAATATAATGGACTTCTTTTCACAGGAATTAGGTGTTTCTGGAGCACAGTTATTGCTATCAGCAGAACAGACCTTGTTTATGGTGTTTGTCTCACTATTTCTCGGCACAATACTGGGCCTCATTATGGCTGTTACATTAGTTGTAACAAGCCCAAATGGAATTATTAAAAATAATATTATTTACACTATCACAAATACAATTGTTAATACGGTACGGTCAGTACCATTTATTATCTTGATGGTATTTATATTGCCCTTAACAAAAATGATTGTCGGTACACGCGTGGGTACTACTGCGGCTATAGTTCCACTAGTTATCTTTATTGCACCATACCTTGCACGCCTTTTTGAAAATTCTATTTTAGAGGTTAGTAAAGGCATTATCGAAGCCGCGCAATCAATGGGGGCTTCTCATTTTGAGGTTATTTGGCATTTTATATTACCTGAAGCGAAAGGTTCTTTAATTTTGTCTGTTACGACAGGGACTATAGGACTCATCGGTGCTACGGCTATGGCTGGTGCTATTGGTGCAGGTGGTGTTGGTGATTTGGCACTTACCTATGGGTATGAGCGGTTAAATTTCCCACTTATGCTGTTTACTGTTGTTATTCTTATCGTTTTTGTACAAATTATTCAGACCATTGGTAACTATTTGCGCGACGAGCTCGTCGTTCTTAATTTGTAAAACAATTTTAAATATATTGATTGTGAAAGTATAGGAGGATATACCATGAAATTTAAGAAACTTCTTGCCCTTGGTGCGGCATTAGTATTTAGCGTAGCTTTCATCGCAGGCTGTGGTTCCAATAACAGTGATAATGGAGCAAAGAAAGAATTAACCTATAGTAAGTCGCAAGGACCTTACTCTGAATTATTCGAAAAAGGTGTTAAACCAATTTTGGAGAAACAAGGCTATACCTTCAAAGGTGTAGATATGTCTGACTTGGTACAAGCAGACCAAGTGTTGAGTGATGGTGAAGTAGATTTCAATGTTGAACAACATACAGCATATATGAAAAACTTCAACGAAAAACAAAATGGCCATCTTGTAGCCTTAACTCCAATTCCAACAGTGCCAGCAGGAATTTTTAGCGGTTCTAAAACATCTTTAGATCAAGTGGCAGATGGGGACACAATTGCAGTACCTAATGATGCATCCAACATGGCTCGTGCTTATGCGTTATTGCAAAAAATCGGTTGGATTAAACTTGATCCAAATAAAGATTTAGCGACAGTAACACAAGCAGATATTATTGAAAATCCTAAACATCTTAAATTTACAGAAATGAAATCCCTTACAATTCCTTCTGTGCGTACTGATTTCGATTATATTGTTATTACTGGTGCTATCATTTATAATGCAAAAATTGATCCTAAAACGGCTCTTGCAAACGAAGATGTATTGCCACAATGGTTATTGCAAGTTGTAGTTAATGAAAAAAATAAAGATGCACAATGGGCGAAAGACCTTGTGGCAGCATACCACTCTCAAGAATTCAAAGACTATATGGGAAAAAATAATAACGGCCTATGGTTCGTACCAAAAGGTGAATAATCAATAGAGATACATATTAAATATGTGTGTAAATAATAGAACCACTGATAAGTTGTAGCTTATGAGTGGTTCTTTTTTCCTATAATTCTATTGTATGGTAATACAAAAAATAAACCAACTAACAGTCAATAACGTCCAATCAAGCGGACAAATGAGTGTTAATCAGTTTATGATTAACAATAGTATACTAAACGAAAAAGATTTAGACAAGCTTCGAAAACAATATAATTATCAGTACTATCAAGCTGCTTGTCATGGCTCGTCTTCCTACCACATAGTTTTCGTATAGTTCTTTATAGTGACTACCGCGCTCTATAAGTTCTTGGTGTGTCCCTTGTTCTACAATGGTGCCATTTTCAACTACTAGTAGGAAGTCTGCATTTTTGATTGTGGACAAGCGATGGGCAATAACGATACTTGTACGTCCTTTGAGGAGTGTGTTCATCGCTTTTTGAACCTCTACTTCGGTACGTGTGTCGACGTTAGCCGTTGCTTCGTCGAGGATAAGAATGCTAGGGTCTGCCAAGAAGGCACGAGCGATGGTAATTAATTGGCGTTGACCTTGAGATAGGTCATCACCACCTTGTTTGAGCACTGTATCATAACCATTTGGCAAGGTGCGGATAAAGTGATCTGCCATGGCAAGCTTTGCTACATATTCGATTTCCTGACGAGTAGCATTTGGCTTACCGTAACCGATGTTATCAGCAATAGTGCCTGTGAAAATCCATGCATCTTGCAATACCATGCCTACTGTATTATGTAAGCTTTCACGAGATACTTCACGAATGTCGACGCCATCAATGGTGATGCGGCCTTTCATAATATCATAAAAGCGCATGATTAGATTCACCAAGGTTGATTTACCCGCTCCCGTAGGACCTACAATGGCTACCATAGATCCACCAGGAATGTGAATGTTGATATCCTTCATAAATACATTAGAGGGGGCATAGCCAAAATCAACATGTTCAAAGTCGATAGTGCCTGTATGCGTTATACGACTCGGGGTATTAGCGATTATAGATGAATCCGAGCCAATCGTATCTGTGTTGATATCAGCTTTGCTATTAGATAATATAAGTGTTCCATTATCGATTTCAGATGGTGTATCTATGACCTCATAAATACGGCCTAAAGCGGCGGCAGTTTCTTGAAATTTTGTCATAATGTAGGAACTACGAGAGAGTGGATCCGATACTTGGCCTACATAGAGGAAGAAGGCCTGGATATCACCGATAGAAATGGACCCACGCAACACCATGAGGCCCCCTTGAATAGCGACGAGGCAATAGGTGAATTGATTTAGAAATTTTACAAGAGGTTCTACGAGCTGACTGGTAAAAGCAGCGCTTCGCATACTTTAAATAGATTTTCATTCAGCACCTGTACTTGATTCGTCGTAGTATCTTCCAGGCCAAAGGTTTGAATGATTGGTTTTCCTACAACGATTTCTTCAATGCCACCATTGAAAGCGCCTAAGGCATTCTGATTTCTAAGGTACACGCGGCGCGCTCGTTTAGATAGCCACGTTAAACATACGATGCCGACTAGTATAATACCGATAATGGAGGCCCCTAATATAGGGCTAATCCAAAGCATCATAGCAGTAGCACCAATAATGCCGATAATGGCAGATACAAGGCCTGGTACACCTTCGCCTATTGTTTCTGCTACAGTATCTAAATCAGACGTAAGGCGGCTTAGTAAATCGCCCCGCTGGTGATCGTGAAAGTACTCGATAGGCAATGAGTATAAATGAGTACTCATGCGTGTACGTAAAGCGAGTACTGTCTTTGAACCGATAGAGGCCATCATGTATTCCCCAAAGTAGGTGAATAAGGCATGCCCACTATAGATGGCAATGAGCCAGAGGATGATTGTATCAATAGAGGCAAAGATAGTATTGATATCTTGATTTGTTTGTAATCCACTAACAATAGCATCTACCACTTTACCAAGTAACACTGGAGCGGAGACCTCAAATATAGCCGCAGTAATAAGTGCTAAGATGAGGAGAGCGAGCCAGCTCCATTGGCTTTTAGATTCGACTAGGAAACGACGTAATGGGCTCATGCTGTCACCTCCTGAGATGCTAAAATTTGTTGATATACAGTTGAGGTAGTTGCTAGCTCATTATGTGTGCCATATCCTGCAATTTGACCTCTGTTGATGATTAGAATATGGTCTGCTTTTTTTGCAGCACTTACCTTTTGCTCCACAGAAATGAGGGCTGGCCGATTGTCCTTTTGTAATTCCTCATGTAGTGCTGTACGAACAGCACGCTCTGTAGTGCCGTCTAGGGCGGAAAGCTATCGTCGAATATGAATAAATCAGGTTTACGCACTAAGGCTCTAGCCATAGCAAGGCGTTGCCGTTGACCACCTGATAGATTGGTACCACCTTGGGAAACCATATACTGGTACCCACCTTCAAGACGATTGATAAACTCATCTGCCTTAGCCAAGTGGCATGCATTTACTACATCTTCCACTGACAGTACTTGTCCTGAGGCGGCTCCATATCGAACGTTCATATCGATAGTTCCGGTAAACAAATAAGCCTTTTGTGGTACATAGCCAATATGAGCGCGCAAGTCATCTACATTCCACTCATAAATGGATTTACCTTTAAAGAGAATATCTCCAGACTCGATGGCGAAGAGGCGAGGGATAAGGTTGGTGATTGTGCTTTTACCAGAACCGATATCGCCCATAATCGCTAAAGTTTCGCCATGATATACCTTAAAGGAGATATTTTCAAGCGCAGGGGACTCAGCATTATCGTAACGGAAGGTAACGTTGCGAAATTCCAAAAGTGGTGTATTATCGGTTGCGGTTGCGGTTGCGGTTGCGGTTCCTGTAGAGGTTTGGTAGCTTCCTTGATTAGTAGAATACTTAGTAGATTGAGACATTGAATTTGTAATACTACTAGCATATGGTTCAGGGAATGTATCGGTATTTTCGTGTTCTAATAACTCACGAATACGAGCATAGCACACGATAGCTTCCGGAATGTCGATGATTACGAATATGGCCATGAGCATGCTCAATAGGATGAGGTTTGCATACTCGATAACAGCCATGATATCACCAACTTGTAGGGAGCCCATGCTGACATTGTAGCCGCCGAACCAGAGAATAGCTACGGTACTCATATTAAATAGAATGAGTATCGTCGGTAAACCGATGGCAAAGGTTTGACGCAGTTTTTTGTTCAGTTGTGCGGACTCTGTAAAAATAACAATTTCCTTGTCGTTTTCGTAGGTTCTCCTGTTGAAAGCTCTGATAACAGGCATACCTACGATATGATTTCGAACTAGATCAGTGATATCATCTAGCTTTAATTGCATAGCTTTGATAATTGGCAAGGCGCGACTTTCAATAAAGATAATGGTAAGTATCATGCAAGCCATAACGGCAAGGATGACGAGACCTAGTTGCCAGCTCTTATAGAAGGTAAGTCCTAGACCGACGCAAATCATGAGTGGCATAGGGAGGATCATATTTAATCCTTCTCCTAGGACTGATTGAATTTTCTCTACATCCCGGCTTGTGCGCATCAATATGGTGCCGGTACCAAAGTGCGTAAAGTCGCGGAGTGAAAAGCATTGTAATGCTTTTACTAGATCGTCACGCAATACCTTGCCTACAGATGCTGAGATATGAGCACTCATAGCAACGCCTAGAATAGCGGATAGGACGGTTAGTAGTGCCACAACAAGCATGTTCATGCTAGAGCTGGTAATCATCTCTAGGTCGCCTTTGAGGACACCATCATTAATGATGGTTGCCGTTAATGTTGGTATATATAATGTGCCTGCTATAGTGAGTAACGAAAGGACCGATACGATGATGACAGGAAACCATAAAGGTTTTATATAGTGTATAAATGGTTTCATTTTAATCCTTTTGATAAATCAATAATTTTCGATATTTATATTATATTGCATAAAATTAAAATTATCTAGTAGGATGAAATTTATTACTAAAAGTTTATTATCAATTAATAAGTATTATGATTGAGTTTATATCATCTTATTAAAATTTTTGATATACTAAATAAGCATTATTTTGTAATTTGTTTTGAAGTAGTAAGGAGAGTTTCTAATGAAGTTGAATTGGAAATTATTCGCACCGCTTGTAGTGGCTATTATTGTATGGCTCATCGGTGCTCCTGAAGGTCTTAGCGCAAATTCTTGGATTTATGTAAGTATTTTCGCTGGCCTCGTGGTAGGGTTGATTTTAGAACCAATGCCACCAGCTTTCATCGGTATCATTGCAGTTACCGTGTCTATGTTGTTTAAGGTTGGTCCTGCCCCTGTGGTAGATAAAGCAACCGGTGTCGCTAAGGCGATTACTGATGCGCAAGCTATCAGCTGGGGACTTAGTGGTTTCTCTAATGCCATCGTATGGTTGATCTTTGCCGCTTTCATGATTGGTATCGGTTATGAAAACTCTGGCCTTGGCCGCCGTATTGCTTTGTTCCTCGTAGCAAAGCTTGGTAAGTCTTCCTTAGGTCTTGGTTATGCTATCGCTATTACGGATCTTGTATTGGCTCCATTTATTCCAAGTAATGCGGCTCGTTCTGGTGGTACGATTTATCCAATCGTATCTAGTATTTGTCCAATGTTTGACTCCTATCCAGATAAGAACCCTCGTAAAATTGGTTCCTATTTGAACTGGGTAGCGTTGGCAACTACATGTGTATCTAGCTCTATTTTCTTGACTGGTGCAGCGCCAAACCCATTGGCTCTAGAATTGTCTGCTAAATCTGGTATCGTAGCGGCGAACTGGGGCACATGGTTCCTCGCATTCTTGCCAGTAGGCCTTATCTTGTTCATCATCACTCCGTTGTTGACCTATGTATTCTGCAAGCCAGAGGTGAAAGGTTCTCCTGAAATTGCAGCCTGGGCAAAGGATGAGTATAAGAAACTAGGCTCCATGACACGCAGTGAAATCTTCATGGCCTTAATTTCTGTATTGGCTCTTGTGTTGTGGATTAGTGCTTCTACATTCAAAGTAAACCCTACAACAACAGCTTTGATTGTTATTATTTTGATGATTTTCACTAAGATTATGACATGGCAAGACTTCCTTGCTAACAAACCAGCATGGAATGTTTTGACTTGGTTTGCTACACTCGTACCTATGGCTTCTGGCCTTAAAAATGTAGGCTTCTTAGACTGGCTTGCTAAATCTGCTGGTGGTTCTTTGGTTTCTTTAGATCCTACAATGGCAGTTCTTGGTTTGTTATTAGCATTCTGCTTACTTCGTTACTTCTTTGCTTCTGGCACTGCTTATGTAACAGCTATGGTAGGCTTGTTTGCTACTCTAATTCTTCAAATTCCTGGTGTTGATCCAGCTCAAGTTATGTTAATTCTATTAGTACCAATGGGTATTATGGGTATCCTTACACCATATGGTACTGGTCACAGCCCAATCTGGTTGCTAGTGGCTATAACAAAGGTCCTGAATTCTGGAAACTGGGCGCAATCTTTGGGCTTATCTACCTTGCTATCTTTATCGTAGTAGGTATTCCATGGATTCAGTTCGTAATGCCACTTTTAGGATAAAGTGCTCCGCCGCATTGTATCTCCTTGCGCTCCATTCGCTGCAAGTCGCTTAGTAGATACAATGCGGCTTCTTTTTATCCTGAAATGGCAAAATTTGATTAAACTCGATAAATCTCGACAAATCTAAAAAAATAAATATAATAGTGATGTAATAGTAAAATTCTTATCTAGATTTCTGATGGAGGTGTTTATTCTTATGTCTACAAAGTCTCTTACGGGTACAGGCCTATTGTTGGCCGTTGCCTTATTGGCGCAAAGTTTACGCCTCATGTTCCCATTTATTCCTAATCAGGTGAGTATGTTCCTCATCGGTTCTATTACGTCCGCTACCTTTGTACTTGCCACATGGCGTTATGGTTGGAAAAATGGTCTCGTTATCGCTTGGATTGCTCCCATAGTGGCGCATTTACAGGGCATGTTGCCGTTGCCGCCGTTTATTTTGATTACGGGCCTTGGCACGACAGCCTATGTATTTGTAGCGCACTGGTTACAACATAAACCGAAGGTAATGCTTATCATCGTGGCTGCATTGGTGAAAGCAGGAGTGCTTTTTGGTGGATATTCACTATTCTTTTCCTTGTTCCAATTCCCACCAAAGATTGTAAACACAATGCTATTTGTATCTAGCTGGCCACAATTGGTGACATCGTCTTTAGGGATTCTTTTAGCTCTTCTCGTAACAAAACGGGTTAGATAAGGCACGATGATATTCTTTGTCATATATGCTAAAAAGGTGTTATCATATCCTGCGTAAATCAATTACAGTTTGTACTGTTTTGATATAGGATGTGATAACACCTTTTATGTATTGAATCGTTATTATTTTTTCTTCATAGATTTAAGAATAAAACCGCCTACAGATGCAGTAATACCGAAACCTAATAGGGCCATACCGATAGTATGCATTAGAATGCTAGTTTGATTATTTTTGGAAATTTCTTGCGCTGCTTGCATCGCATTAGTAGCTTTTTTCACAACCTCTACATTATTTGCAGATGGATCTGGAATGATGAATAAGATTACAATGGCAATCACTAAACACACAATGCCAGCATATAATAAGTATTTTCCTCTTTGATTCATTTGTTCCATAATGTTCTCTCCTTGTATAGTACGAACCAAAATAAGTTTATTTATAGTTATTATATATTGTATTCACACAATTGTAAATCCACCACATCTGACCATAGAAATTATAGAGTTTACTATATACATAATTTGTGATTATAAAAGATGGTGCCATTCATTGTGATGGCACCATCTTTTTATTTTGTATTGAGATATATACAGTTTTTGTTTAATAAGTTAAGCGGATAAATAAGTGGTCGAATAGGAATTAGATTATAGATATGTATAAATCTTCATAATTCTTCATGAAGAGTGTTAAAAAAATATTCTATAGAAAAATAATCAGGTTAAAAAAAGTTTATAAAAAAATAGGAATAGTTTGAGTAGTAAAATACGCATAATATAAGATAATTTATAGTGCTAGTAATCTTTTATGTAAAAATTTAATAATAAAGATAACATGAAGAATACTGGATTTCTTTCATTTTATATACATGAAAAAAATAATGAAAAATACTGGTTGCGGTAAGGTGAGAAAATCGAATGTAGTGGTGGCCTAACATGGTGTTGCTTGTGAATGTTTATATTTTTTGATACACTCTTTTGCAACAAAACAATATAAAATATCTTTAAATTGTATTTTGAGGGGTATGATTGAAAGATAATGCATGTTTTTGTATTGTAAGTTGGTTTTATTAAAAAGAGGATGTTAAAATGAGAGAAAATAAGCGTTCCCAAAAATTTGCCATTGCTGCGTTGGCAGCTCTTGCGGCCCTTGGTATGAGTGTGGTACCAGCGAGTGCGGCTGCACCTGTTCAAGCTGGTACTAATAATACACTAACTGGTACCTTTGATTCTGTTGCTTTTGGTATGGATAATACTGTTTCCGCTGCAGATCATACATTCCGTGATCGTGCTAATGATAATGAACCAGACACTGCAACTCGTGTAAATAATACTTACGCGTCTGGTTCCGTAGCTATTGGTACTGGTAACACTGCAAGTGGTGATTCCGCTCTTGTTATTGGTAATAAGTCTAAAGCAACATTAAATGATGCTACTGCTATTGGTCATAGTGCTGAAGCAACTCGTGTTGGTACAGTTGCTATTGGTGCTCGTGCAATTGCCGGTGAATTTGTAGCAAATCCAAACGTTATCACTGATCCACAGATAACTGCTTTGTATACACCTCGTCAAGATGGTGCAGACCGTGCCGTAGCTGTAGGTTATGAAACTCGTGCTGTAGGTTATAAATCTAATGCAATCGGTTCTAGTGCTTGGGCTTTAGATAACCACTCCACAGCAATTGGTTCCTCTGCAAAAGCTATAAAAGATCATTCTCAAGCATATGGTGCAGGTGCAGAAGCAACTGCAGTACGTGCCAATGCATTTGGCTCTGACTCTATGGCAAAGGCAGAATTCTCCATGGCTATGGGTGATCATGCGGAAGCAACACATACTAACTCCGTTGCTTTAGGTCACGAAGCTGTTACAAGTGCAGCAACAGCTGAAACTAGTGCAACTGTAGCAGGCCATACATATACTGGCTTTGCTGGTGTAGGTTCTGCTGCTAATGGTTCCGTATCTTTTGCTAAAGACAGCAATAGTGCACGTCAACTTAAAAATGTAGCGGCAGGTCAAATCTCTGCTACATCTACAGATGCTGTAAACGGTAGCCAATTGTACTCCGTAGCCAATGAATTACAAACTCAAATTAATAACTCCACACCTGGTGCAATTAATAATAATATTACTAACTTGACTAACCGTGTAGGCAATGTGGAACAACGTGTTAATAAAGTAGGTGCAGGTTCTGCTGCATTAGCTGCATTACATCCACTAGATTTCACCCAGATGACAAATGGACTATAGCAGCTGGTTATGGTCATTACCATAATGCAAATGCTGGTGCATTAGGTGCTTACTACCTTCCAAACGAAGATACAATGTTCTCCGTTGGTGGTACAATCGGTACTGGTGAAACTCAATTAAATGCAGGCGTATCCATCCGTCTTGGTAAACGCTCTCCTGAATCTCGTTCCCGCGTAGCTATGGGTCGTGAAATTGCTGAATTAAACGCACGTCTTCAAGATATTGAAAACAAATATAATAACTTGTTACAAATCTTGAATCCACATGCAATCGATCCTAGCAAAACAGCTGAATTCCCAGATGTTCCTCGCAACCATTGGGCTTACCAATACATTAGCCAATTGGCTGGTAATGGCATCCTTGTTGGCTATCCTGATGGCACATTCAAAGGTGATGCGACTATGACTCGTTATGAATTCGCAACTATGTTGTATCGTGCACTTCAAAATGGTGCTCCTATCGATGACAACATGCGTCGTGCAATGGATGAATTCGGTCCTGAATTACAAAACATCCGTCTTAACCACTTCCGCATCGATCGTATTGCTGGTGCTGACAATGATCGTCATAAAACTGAACGTGTTCGCGTTAACAACGAACCAGAAAACCAACGTGACGTATACGGGTCCCGTATTTACAAATAATTCTTTTATAATATAACTTCCCCTCGAGCTTGTGAAAGCTCTAAAAGCAGGATGTATCTTCTTGATACATCCTGTTTTTATTTTATATAAAATTTCATCTAATGTTTATGTAAAAATATTGCATTTTAATACACATAGGTGTATAATAATTTTTATCGATAAATAAATATACATAATTTATGAATAAAAATATAAATATGAGGGCCAGACAATGAAAGAATTTAGACAATTAACAGTAGCAGATACAGCAGAATATCATAAGGTTTTAATCGACGGTTATGCAGCTATCAAAGACTTTCCAATCACCTTTGATGCTATAGACTTTACGGAAGAAGAGTCAAAAGAGTGGATAGAAAATTATCCTGTATATGGCTTGTATATCGATGGGCAATTAGTAAGTTCCATTACATTTTGTATGCCTTGGGTTAAATACTCTACACCTGATAAATATCCACATATTGCACATTTTGTAACAGCGCCAGCTTTCAAAGGAAAAGGCTATGCGCGGGAAACACTAGGGTATGCAGAGGAACTATTAAAGAATCAATTTAAGACTCATTCAGTTACACTTGGTACTGCTAAAGAACATCCGTGGTTGCCTAAGATGTATGAGTCATTTGGTTTCAAAGCATATGATCAAGTTCATTTTAGAGGGAAACAACACACTACAGTATTGTTTAAAAAAGATTTGTTATAGTAACCGTATAGGCTTCTACGAGTATCTATAGGATACCTTAATATTACAACTATACCTTGCATATAAATTTAATTGATATATCAATCTATTTGGTTGAGTATTAAATAGGTTTAATGTGCAAGGTTTTCTTTTTTATTGCTTATGCAGGAGTTTGGCTATCAGATATCTAATATATACTATGTAGTGTATCTATGTGTCAGAAGCAGATCATAGATATTTTTTGAAAGGATGTGACACTATGTTAGTTTTGTCTGGTATTTTGGTGATGGTTATCGGTTTGATGCTTCGCTTTAATGCCTTGTTAGTTGTTGTTGCAGCAGGTTTTGCAACGGGTCTTGCAGCTGGCCTTAGCATAAATGATATCGTTGGTGCTATCGGTGAGGCTTTTATTAAAAATCGTTATATGTCATTATTTATTTTGATTTTGCCTGTAATTGGTATTATGGAACGTCATGGTTTGCGTGAACGAGCAGAAATTTTAATTGGTAAGATTCATGCCGCTACAGCAGGTCGCATTTTCATGATTTACCTATTTGTCCGTCAAGTGACAGTGGCATTAGGGATTAGTATGTCAGGTGTTGTAGCCATGGTTCGGCCACTCATTGCACCAATGAGTGAGGCCGCAGTAGCACAAGGTCGTCCTATCTCTCAACGTACACTTGATAAAATTCGTGGTGTAGCAGCGTCCTCTGATAACATAGGCAATTTCTTTGGTCAAAATTTATTTTTGGCTGCCGGTGGATTACTTTTAATTAAAGGCGTTATGGAGCAACTTGGTTATACTGTAGAACTTACCGATATGGTGCTTTATGGACTGCCAACAGCAATCTGTGCGTATGTGGTTAGTGTCATTCGTTTCTTTATCTTTGACAAAACAATTCAAGGCTATATGGCACAGGACGAAGCAGATATGAAAGCTGGTAAACTGGTACCTAATGAGCTAAATATTCTAGTAACACCAGAAGACCTAGAGAAGGAGGGGAAATAAATGATGGAACTATTAAATCAAATGAAACCCTTAGATTATGTATACCTTCTCGTAGGGATTATTTTATTCATATTCTCGATTCTATCTTTCCTTGATAAAGAGCACAAACATCGTATTGGTACAGGATTATTCTGGCTTATATACAGTGTATCTTTTATTTTTGGATCCTACTTGTCTAAAGAAATCAATGGCTGGCTCGTAATGGTTATGGCCGGTATTGTTTTAATTAAACAACTGGGTAAAGGTGCTTACTTTGAATCCCCTATCGACTTTAAGAAACTTGAAGCGTTACGCATTGGTAATGTAATTTTCATTCCAGCGTTAATGGTAGGTATCATTACTTTTATTATTGGTTTCTTTACTAAACTCGGCGCTCTTGTAGGTCTTGCTATTGCAGCGATTTTCGCAATGTTCGCAGCCCTTTATATTACAAGAGCCAATGTTAAACAAGGTTTCCATGAAGGCCGTCGTCTTATCGATGCCATCGGTTGGACTGCTATTTTGTCCCAATTGTTAGCCGCTCTTGGCTATTTATTCAACCTTGCAGGGGTAGGCAAGATTATTTCTAGTGCTGTTGCAAGCGTTGTGCCTGCGGATAATGTATTCCTTATCGTTGTAGCCTATTGCATCGGTATGGCATTATTTACAATGATTATGGGTAATGCCTTTGCAGCATTTGCTATGATTACAAGTGCTATCGGCGTTCCTATGCTCGTAGTTGCTCATGGCGCTAACCCTGCTATCATTGGACCTATTGCGATGCTGGCAGGTTATTGTGGCACTTTGATGACACCTATGGCTGCGAACTTTAACATCGTTCCTGTAGCGCTTCTTGAAATGAAAGATGCGTACGGCGTTATTAAAGCACAAATTCCTGTTGCTGTAGTTATGCTTGTATTGAACATTTTATTAATGTACTATTTCCTTTAATCCATAAGTGTACACAACATCATTGTATGTTGTTATGAGGTATTACAATGAAAACAATTTTGATTACTGGTTTTGATCCTTTCGGTGGTGAAAGCATTAATCCTGCGTGGGAAGCAGTAAAAACAATGGAAGGCTATACAGATGGGGACTACAAGGTGGTCACTCAAATGGTGCCAACCGTACGTTATAAATCTGTAGAAACTGCTATAGCAGCAGCTGAACAATGCAAACCTGAGTATATTCTCTGTGTAGGTCAAGCCGGTGGTCGCCCAGATATTACCATTGAACGTGTTGCTATTAACTGCGATGATTTCCGTATTGCAGATAATGAAGGCAACCAACCAGTTGATGAACCTGTTGTGGCCGATGGTCCAAGTGCATACTTTGCAACACTTCCTATCAAGAACATAGTGAATGCGTTGCACCAAGCAGGCGTTCCTGCAAAGGTGTCCAACACAGCGGGTACATTCGTATGTAATCACATTATGTATGGCGTATTGCACTATGCAGCTCAAAAGGGCGGTATCAAGGTGGGCTTTATGCACATTCCGTACTTGCCAGCACAAGTAGTGAATAAGCCAGATCAACCGAGCATGGCCGTTGAAACAGTACGCGCTACGTTAGAGACTATCGTTCACGTATTGGCTCATGGTGAAAGCTACGAAGCACAAAACATTACATATACAACGCCACATGAATAAGGTGTTGTAGTTTGTTATATACTAAGAGGCTGTCAAATGACAGCCTCTTTTACTATGTATGTAATTATTATTGTTTTGGTATATGAGGGTGAGTAAAATTAATATATTTTCCATCCAGTAGGTCTATAAAATAAGCCGCCCTTTGTTGGATATAGGATTCTAATAGATCTAATTTTTTATCTGTTAATATGTCAGATGGAAGGCGATTAAATGTAAAATCCAGTAATGGGGTTAACATAGATCGATGCGAGTCATGAAGATATAATTTTGCTAGTGTATCAAAGGAGAGACCCCAGAAACTTATATCTTTTATAGTGTTTAAATCTGAGTAGTCATCGTCAGTTATATTGTAGAATAATGAATTGCCATGATCGAATAAAGGTGCAGGCCCCAGAATACGATTGCTTTTATTATCGATGAGAACACCAAAATTATTGAGGTGTCTATCAGTATTATGAATGAGCGCATCAAACACCATCATATCGGAAAATGGCATAATACAGTATAGGCTAGCTATAGCGTATTGTTTATCATACAACATGAGTTCATCCCGAGACATCGCTTCATCTAAGAGCCCAGATATAGGCATATATCCAATCTGTTCTGACGTGAATAGAGGACACGCACTAACTAGTTGGTCGTGGAATGTAGTGAGTTTATATTCCACATGTGCTAATCCCATAGCGGCCGCAATCTGGCTAGCATATACCTCACTGAGTGCCTCAAGTCCACCATTAGCGTAGCGAGGGGTTGACCCTTTGTATAAATAGATGACGTCATTTTCGCGATGCCAACACTTACGGAGCATACCATTCGTAGTGTACTCTGGTGTTGTAACAATTCCTTTTATGTGACTATCTTCGCCGGTGAAAGCAATGCTTGCTACAATTTCGCTAAATGGATTGTTGTATAAATTAACATCTGACCATGAAACTGAAGAACTCATTGGTTTTACCCAGAACGTATCATTTAAGGATAGGCCGTAGGTTATATCTAAATACCGATAGGGATTTTCTGTATCGGAAATAGCATCTAATAAACTCTCGACGAATGTACGGTTATTTGGTACCTTACGCTGTAATAGCCAGTTTTTTAACCCTTTTACAGTAGGTTGCATATTCAATGGCAATGCCACATTATCTATGATTGTTAAATCGGTAATATTCATGTGAACTAATGCGGTTAAATTGATAATCTCTTCATGCCTCTCAATGCGAAACTGCAACACAGGAACATCCTTGTTGAGTAATATATAGTCCATGAAAACCCTCCTTTCCTTTGTGTCTTATATATGCTCATTATAGCATAAGAAAAAACCTTTCTATGGATGTAGTTACAACTCAGATTATCTGAGTTTATTAGCTTTTAGATTGGATGCTATAATAAACAATATAAAGTTGTTTATGGAGAGTAATGATAATGTATGAAATTGTAAATGAATCTAATTTAACAATAGCATTTGATATGGATACACAACTATCTCCTTTTGGTGCCTTTGGTATTTATATCAAACAAGTGAATCATTGTTGCTCAGCTATCATTGATACCGGTGATTGGTGGGGGATACATAGAGGTTATAATGAGCTTGTCGACATGAATCAAACCTGTAAAGGAAAAGCGAGTTTTCGCCAATATCTAAGTAACGGTGGCAATAAACTTATATTTACATTAGATTCCAAAGGTGGTCTTAATATCAATGTTGTTATATGTGAGTATAATTACGAGTGTAAGATGACTATTGAAAGCTTAGACCAAACGTATTTACCAAGGTTTATTGAGTTTTTCAAAGCTTTTCTTGAGCGAGGACCTAAAGAAAGATAGTTTATATTGTTTAGGTTCAAAATAATTATAGGTGCGGACATATATGTTTTATAAATTAGTACGCGCCTGTACTATTGTGATATCAATCTCATGATTATTTTGAGATTATTCATATATGGTTATCATAATCTCTAATTTGATATTGGTTAATACCTATAAGTCAGAATGACTATTGGATAGATACTAAAAAAATATATATTTGTTTGCTATAATAATGCCATATTAGTAGATAAAAAGGGAATGTATAAATATATGGGTTTTCCTAAATAAATAAAAAGAATTAGATAACGTTCATTTTTAACACAGCAGGAATTTGCAAATGCACTAGGTGTGGCTTTTTCTACCGTAAATCGTTGGGAATCTGGACGTTCAAAGCCAAATCTAAAAGCAATGAAAAGTATTAATACATTTTGTGTAGATAATAATATCTCTTATGAAGTACTAGAAGAATCTTGGTTTGACTATAAAATAGAAATATAAAGGAGCAATATTGCTATGACAGATAAAGAATTAAAACAGTTAAAAGATACGTTATGGCACTCTGCTGATGTGCTTCGAGCTAGTGCTCATTTAGCTGCTAATAAATATGGTCAGCCTATTCTTGGACTTATCTTCCTTAGATATGCAGATATCTTATACAAACAACATAAGGAAAATATTGAGGAAGAGTATAATCGTCTTAAAGGCGGACGTATGGAAAAGTCCATCAAAGAAATCTCTATCGAGAAGTGTGGATTCTATCTGCCTGAATGTGCTTATTATGACTTTATCAATGACGCACCAGATGATGCTAGTAAAGCTACTCTTGTAAAGAATGCTATGGAAGCAATTGAGACTGAAAACCCTAAAATGGATGGTGTCCTTCCAAAAGAAGTATATGCTCAGCTTGTACCAGAAGAAGAGCCAGAACTACTCTCTAATATCGTACGTATTTTCAAAGATATTCCAGAAAATAGTACAGTCGATATCTTTGGTGAAATCTATGAATATTTCTTAGGTAACTTTGCCCTTGCAGAAGGTAAGGATGGAGGAACATTCTACACACCTGCAACTGTTGTAAGATATATGGTTGAAGTATTAAATCCTCAGCCCGGTGAAAAGAAGTTCTTAGATCCGGCTTGTGGTTCGGGTGGTATGTTCGTACAGGCCGCAAGATACATGCATAATCACAACGCCAGTGAAAGTGAGCAGATGAAGTTCCGCTGCTATGGTGTTGAAAAGGAACCTGATACAGTAAAACTAGCAAAGATGAATTTGCTCCTTAATAATATCCGTGGTGATATTACACAAGCTAACTCATTTTATTCTGATCCATATAATGCATTTGGACAGTTTGATTATGTAATGGCTAATCCTCCATTTAACGTAGATGAGGTTGTGGTCGAGAAGGTTTCTGACGATGCACGTTTTAACACATATGGCATACCAAGAAATAAGAGCAAATCAAAAAAGAAAGAATCTGATAAGAAAGAAACTGTGCCTAATGCTAACTATTTGTGGATTGGCTACTTCGCTACTGCCTTAAACGAAAATGGTAAGGCAGCACTTGTTATGGCTAACTCTGCATCTGATGCATCCGGTTCAGAATATGATATTAGAAAGAAAATGATTGAAGAAGGTATCATCTCACAGATGATGACACTTCCTTCTAAAATGTTCTCATCAGTTACCCTTCCTGCGACTCTGTGGTTTTTTGATAAGCAGAAGCCAAATAGTGATAAGAAAAATGAAATCTTGTTTATTGATGCAAGAAATGTTTTCACACAGGTAGACAAAGCACATAGAAAGTTCTCTGATGAGCAGATTAAGAACCTTGGAGTTATCACAAAGCTTTATCACGGAGATACACAGGCGCTTGTTGACTTACTTGATGAATACAGAGCAGAACTTGCCAATGCTCCAGAAGCATCTGATGATAAGGATGTTCTTACAAAAGCATATTGGCAGTTACAGATTGACTGGTTGACGGAAAGATTTCCAGATGGTGTATATGCTGATGTTATTGGTCTTTGCAAAGCTGCACCGATGGACGGAGAGGATGGAATTATTGACCAAGACTACTCTCTTAATGCAGGACGTTATGTCGGCGTGGTTATTGAAGATGACGGTTTAACCAAGGAAGAATTTAAAGAAGAAATGCTCTCCCTTAATTCTGAATTTACCTCTTTAAATGCTGAAGCAAGAGAACTTGAAGAATGCATTGTAAATAATTTGAAAGAATTGTTGGGTGAGTGAGATGAAATATATTCAATTGGGCAATTTAGTTGAATTAAAGCAAGGAATGGCGATTAATGCAAAGCAATCATCTTGTGTCTAAAGAAGAGACGCATCTTGCCTTGTTAAGAATTTCCGATATGCCCACAAAGTCTAAGGTTATATTTATGAGTGCGAACACTCCCGAAAGATTTATTGCGTCTGAAGATGATATCATTTATACAAGAACTGGCCAGGTTGGATTAGTTTTTAGAAAGCAACAAGGTGTAGTTCATAATAATTGTTTCCGTGTTATTCCTAATAGCGAAGAAAAAATAGATAAAGGATATTTATACTGGTATCTAAGTCTTAATAGTATAAGAAATTTTGCGAATAGCATAGCTTCTGGTTCAGCCCAGCCAGATTTACCACATTCAACATTCAAAAAAATTAGAATTTGGCTTCCGCATATAGCATCACAAAAGAAGATTGCTAAAATACTTGATCAATATGAATTAGTAATCGAAAATAACAATAAGCGAATTAAACTCTTAGAGCAAATGGCTGAAAGTCTTTACAAGGAATGGTTTGTGAGATTTCGCTTTCCGGAATATGAGAATGTGGAATTTGTTGGTACACTCCCAATCGGATGGCAATATCAACCTATTTCAGAATCGATGGATTTCTTTGATTCCCAGAGAGTACCTTTAAGCTCTATGCAAAGAGATGAAATGGAAAAAATATATCCATACTACGGAGCAGCAAAACTAATGGATTATGTTGATGATTATCTATTTGACGGAGAATACTTGTTATTAGGTGAGGATGGAACTGTTGTTACTACGGATGGTTTTCCTGTACTTCAATTAGTAAATGACAAGTTTTGGGTTAATAATCATGCACATGTTATAAGAGGAAAAGGTAATATTTCAACACGATTCCTTTATTTGTCGTTTTGTAGATTCCCTATAACTGGTGTTGTTACAGGAAGTGCTCAACCAAAGATTAGCAAAGGGCGATTGAAAAAATTGAAAATCTTAGTTCCAGATGCAATAACAATGGAACATTTCAATAATTTGATAAATCCAATGTTTGATGAAATCAATGTATTGAAGAAACAGTTAATACGAATTACAAAGCTACGAGATCTGCTATTACCACGTTTAATGAGCGGAAAACTTGAAGTTTAGGGAGGTGTTCATATGCGTAATTTTATATCTGAAGACGATATAGAACAGGCTATACTGTCAAAATTAAAAGCTGAACCGTTTAAATATGATATCCTCATTTGTGATGCTTCACCGGATAAACGAGATGTCTTGCCCGATGGTACAGGCAGAAACTCTAAGAAAGAATGTGTTCTTCCCAATGTTATGCTGTCTTCTCTTAAGCGTATCAATCCAACTATCGAGGAGGATAAAATTAAAGAGATCGTAAAGACGTTAAGGCAAGATTACTCAGGAACGGACATTGTAGATACGAATTATAAATTATATAGACAAATCCGCAATAATATAAAAATCACAGTTCGTAGGAACGGAAAAGAGGACTTTGATTTTGTGAAGCTAATCGATTTTGAGCATCCAGAGAACAACACTTTCACAGCAGTTTCACAGATGTGGATTCAAGGAAAAGTCTATTATCGTAGACCGGATATTCTTATCTTTGTCAATGGCATGCCTCTTGTGTTTATTGAACTGAAAAATAGCATTGTTAAGGTTGAAGAAGCCTACAACAAGAATCTCAAAGATTATATGCGGGATATTCCGAATCTCTTTGCATTTAATCAGATTTGTGTGCTTTCAAATGGTTTGGAAACGAAGCTTGGTGCATGTAATGCGACCTATGACTATTTCTTTGAATGGCTCAAAATTGATAGTGAAAAGGAAAAATTGGACAGAGAAGCCATTCTTGCCGCCGATAATGTTAAGGATAGCTCTGTTAGATATTTTGTTGATGGTCTTCTTAACAAAGATAGACTTATTGATTATATAGAAAACTTTATTCTATTTGAAAATCAGAGAATAAAGATTATCGCAAAGAATCATCAGTACTTAGGCGTTAATAATTTGATGGAATCTGTGAAAAATAGAAAAGAATTGAACGGAAAGCTTGGTGTCTTCTGGCATACACAGGGTTCAGGTAAATCTTATTCTATGGTTATGTTTGCACGTAAAGTGAAGCGTAAAATTCAAGGTAATTTCTCATTCCTCGTTGTTACAGACCGTGAAGATTTGGATACACAGATTCATAAGAACTTTGTGCGTACAGAGGTTATTGGTTCTAAAGAAGAATGTCAGCCAAAGGACAGCAAGCAACTGCGTAATTTCCTAACTACCAATAAGGCGTTTATCTTTACTTTGATTCATAAGTTCAGATACGACAAAACAAAGAAATATCCAGTGCTTTCTACTCGTGACGATATTATTGTTCTTGTTGATGAAGCACATAGAACACAGTATAAAGATTTAGCAGAGAACATGAGAACTGCACTTCCGAATGCTAATTTTGTTGCATTTACTGGAACACCGTTGCTAGGCACAAAACGTCTTACAAATCAATGGTTTGGAGATTATGTATCAGAGTATAATTTTGCACAGTCTGTTGAAGATGGATCTACAGTGCCATTATTCTATTCTAGACGAGTTCCGGAAGTTGGGCTTGAAAATGATTTTCTTGATGATGACGTTGTAGATATTATCGAAGAGGAAAACCTTAATGAAGATGAAACTCGCCTATTGGAGAATGCATCTTCCCGTATCCTTGAAGTTATTAAGAGAGAGGACCGCTTAGATAAAGTGGCGCAAGACATAGCTTATCACTTCCCAAGACGCGGGTTTCTTGGAAAAGGGATGGTTGTATCAGTCGATAAGTATACTGCTGTCAAAATGTATGACAAGGTTCAGCATTACTGGGCTATAGAAAAGCAGAAGATCATGAAAGAGCGAAACACAGCTGACACTAAGGAAGAACGTGATCAGCTTACACGTATTCTTGCTTATATGAATAAGGTTGAAATGGCCGTTATCATCTCCGAAGAGAACGATGAAGAGGCCAAGTTTGCAAAGCAAGGATTAGATATTACAAAACATCGTGCAAAGATGAAAGAAATCACACCGGACGGCAGAGATATTGAGGATAGATTTAAAGATCCTGATGATTCACTACAACTTGTCTTCGTTTGTGCAATGTGGCTGACAGGATTTGATGTAAAGAACTTATCTACACTTTATCTTGACAAGCCAATGAAAGGCCACACGCTGATGCAAGCCATAGCTCGTGCCAACAGAGTGTATCCCGGAAAACCTGCAGGAATTATCGTGGATTATGTAAATGTCTTTAAATACATGAAGAAGGCACTAACAGAATATGCCACTGGTGATGACGGAACAGAATTCCCCGCAAAAGATATTGACCAATTAATCAGCTATATTGACGGTACAATCGATGAAGCGAATTCTTTCTTGGTGTCTCTTAATATTGATTTAGAAAAGATAATTGCTGATTCTAACACACTGGATAAATTAGATGCATTAAGAGATGCTTATGACACTATCGTGGCAAAAGATGATGATAAAGAAAAATTTAAGGTTATCCTTAATTCTTTGACAAATCTATACGAAGCATCAAAGCCAGAAATCTTTGAGAAGCATTGGAATAATGATAAGTTTGCACCACTTGTGTATTTGCATGGTCTCTTATATAACACTGTTAACGATGAAAAGGTGGCTCGTGCTAGACAGAAAATGAATCAGATTCTGGATGGCAGTGTTACAGCAAGTCAAGAGTTCGTTAATTATGTACGGGAAAAACCTGCACAGTACATGATAAAAGGCACAAAGGCTATTGATCTTTCTAAGGTTGATGTTGAGCAATTGAGAAAGAAATCAAGGTTGCTAAGTATAAAGCTATTGAGATTAACGACTTGAAGGAATACATTGAGCAAGCACTCGAACAGATGCTTAATAGAAATTGCACGAGAACCAAATTCTCCGAACGTTTCAAGCGAATTATTGACTCCTATAATGCAGGTGGCATTGAAAATGAAGATTACTATGAGCAACTTGTAAAACTTCTTGAAGAACTTCGGCAGGAAGATAATCGTGCAAATACAGAAGGCCTTACAGAAGAAGAACTGGAAATCTTTGATTTGCTTATTGCTGGAAAAAAGGTGACAAAGGATGAAGAGCAAAAAGTAAAACTCTCTGCCAAGAATCTTTATAAGAAGCTAGTCGATAATCGTAATAATCTTCTTGTAGTAGATTGGTATAAGGATGAACAGCCAATTGCTAAGCTAAAATATGAGGTAGAACTATCCTTGAATGATGATTTGCCTGAAAGTTATGATAAAGTATCTTTTGATTCTAAGGTATCCTTACTTATGAATCATTTTATGGATATGGCAGTACAAGGATATGGCTGGATTGGGTCTGTCTAAGCATACTAAATATATAATATATTTTTCTACTTTACTATTTAAAGCAAAAAGAATGACCACACTGGAGTAAATAAATACTTTAGTGTGGTCATTCTTTTTGTCTTTCCTTGGAAAGTTTAACTATTTGTTATTCCTTCCAACGGTCAGCCTTTTTCTGTACCCAGTTTCTATATACAATTATTTTTTAACAACTTTAAGATCTACAGGGATTTTAGCTTCTACAGCTTCGCCTTTGATAACTTTTTGAGCTGTATCGATAGCAATTTTACCCATTTGGTCTGGTTGTTGAGCAATTGTTGCAGCCAATGTACCGTCTTTAACAGCTTTGTCTGCGTCAGCAGTACCGTCGAAGCCTACGATGAAGATTGTTTTGCCTGCGGATTTAGCTGCTTGGATAGCACCCAATGCCATTTCGTCGTTATGAGCGAAGATAGCTTGTACATCAGGGTTAGCTTGCAAGATATTTGTTGCTACGTTCAAACCTTTTGTACGGTCGAAGTCAGCACTTTGTTTTGCTACTACTGTTAAGTCTTTGTCCGCTACGTTGTGGAAACCTTGGCCGCGTTCACGAGTTGCGGAAGCACCAGGGATACCTTCGATTTCAGCTACTTTTGCAGCTTTGCCTACTTTATCAACGATAAGTTGTGCAGCCATTTTGCCGCCTTTTACGTTATCGGAAGCGATGTGAGCAACTACTTTGCCTTTATCAGCAGAACGGTCAACAGTGATTACAGGAATGTTTTTAGCATTTGCTGCTTCTACGGAAGTAGAGATAGCTGCAGAGTCTACAGGGTTAATGATCAATACAGAAACGCCGCTTTCAAGCAAGTCAGAAATATCGTTTGCTTGTTTTGCAGGATCGTTTTGAGCATCAACGATTTTAACTTTAAGACCAAGCGCTTTAGCTTGAGCCTCAACGCCTTCTTTCATAGTTACGAAGAATGGGTTGTTCAATGTGGAAACAGAGAAGCCGATAGTGCCGGATTTTTTGTCGCCGCCGTTATCAGCGCTTTTACCACAGCCTGCTACAAGACCGATAACCATAACGGCCATCGCCAATAGTAACAATAGTTTTTTCATAGGAACCTCCTAGGCTTTCTTACGGTCTGCAAGAACAGCCAGTAAAATAACAATACCTTTTACAACTTGTTGATAGAAACTGGAAACGTCGAGAATATTTAACCCGTTGTTGAGGGTACCAATAATTAGGGCACCAATTAATGTGCCAACGATATGACCACGACCACCAGCAAGGCTTGTACCGCCAAGAACTACGGCTGCGATAGCATCAAGTTCGTAGCCTGCACCTGCTGTAGGTTGTGCAGAGTTAAGACGAGAAGTGATGATTGCACCAGCGATACCACAGAGCATACCAGTTAAGGCATACACGAAGATTTTAACGCGGTCAATCTTGATACCAGCAATGTAACTAACCTTTTCGCTACCACCTACGGCGTATGTTTTACGGCCTAAGGATGTGCGGCTCAATACAAACCAGAGGGCGATGAAAGCTAGGAACATTGTGATGGCTGGAACTGGAAGGCCTGCAATATCCCCTTGGCCAAAGCCGTGGAATAGAGGATCTTGAGTAAGACCGGAGATTGGGTTACCGTCTGTGAATACCAAAGTGGCACCACGGTAGATGGTCATGGTCGCTAAGGTAGCGATAAATGGAGCTACGCGGCCATAGGTAATAACGAGACCGTTAATACCGCCCAATACAAGACCAGCACCGGCAGCTAATACGATAGCTAATACAGGGTCAGTACCAGTTACGATGAGGTTGGCCATCACTGCACTAGAGAGGGCAAGGATGGAACCAACGGATAAGTCGATACCGCCAGTTAAGATGACGAAGGTCATACCAAAGGCGATAATCGCATTGATGGATACTTGGCGCAATAAGTTACGCAAGTTAGAGAATTCAAGGAAACTGTCGTTCATGACAGAGATAATTACAAATAATAGGATGAGGCCGATGAGGGGGCCTAATTTTTTTACATATTGTAGAGCTTTGCTGTCCATTATTGTCCTCCTGTGGCTAATGTCATAATCGATTCTGGTGTTGCATCGCTGCGGTCCAAGATACCTGCTACGCGACCTTCATGAATGACCATAACGCGGTCGCTCATACCTAGCACTTCAGGTAACTCAGAGGACACCATGATAATGGACACACCATCGTTCGTTAATTCGTTCATTAAATCATAAATATCACGTTTCGCACCGATGTCGATACCGCGTGTCGGTTCGTCCATGATGATAATGGATGGCTTTTTACCAACCCATTTTGCGATAACCACCTTTTGTTGGTTACCACCAGATAGGGACGATGCCGGTTCGTGAATAGATTGTGTTTTAACGCCTAGCTTTTTAGACAATTCGTCAGCAAAGGAATTGAGCTTGCCCTTATCAAGTACATTGGATGGGCAAATATCGCCAAGATTCGGCAATGTAATATTGGAACCGATGGAGAAATCGAGGATCAAGCCTTCGCTCTTTCTATTTTCTGTGATGAAAGCAATGCCAGCTTTGATGGCATCTTCTGGTTTTTTACAGTTGAGAACGGAGCCGTTAACTGTTACGGTACCGCCATTATGTTTATCTACGCCGAAGATGGCGCGCATGATTTCTGTACGGCAGCGCCCATGAGACCTGCTACGCCGAGGATTTCGCCTTTCCGCAAGGAGAAGGAAATGTCGTTGTCGAAACCTTCTGGTTTGAGGTTATCAACACTCATCACAACTTCGCCTGGTGTTGTGGTACGAGCAGGGTAGAACTCGTCGATAGAACGACCTACCATGTGGCGTACCACTTCATCTACAGAAATCTCAGCAGTTGGCTTCGTAATAATGGTGTGACCATCACGCATAACCGTAATCGTATCGCATTCGCTAAATACCTCTTCCATACGGTGAGAAATATATACGATTGCCACGCCGCGGGCTTTCATTTTGCGCATCATTTTGAACAATGTCGCCGTTTCACGCTCGGTGAGGGCTGCTGTCGGTTCGTCCATGATGACAACCTTGGCATCTAACATCAAGATACGAAGGATTTCCGTCATCTGTTGGTGACCGACAGAGCAAAGGCCTGCTTCCGTTGTGAGCGGCAATTCGATGCCTAGTTCGCGGCATGTATTTTGTGCTTCTTCGAGCATCGCCTTTTTATCGAGCATACCGAATTTATTGCGCTTCGGTCTCATTAAATATAGATTTTCTAACAAGGTTAGATTTGGCCAAATGTTGAGTTCTTGGTGGATGAAAGCTACACCGTTTAGCTCGGCCTCTCTCGGGTTCGGGAAGGTCCGCTCTACACCGTCGATGGTGATTTTACCAGCGTCTGCCTTGTGAATGCCCGTAAGGATATTCATAAGGGTGGACTTGCCGGCGCCGTTTTCGCCCATCAAGGCGTGAACCTCGCCCTCCTTGAGGGTAATACTTACATCGCGTAGTACTTGGTTCGTACCAAATGCCTTTGCAATGCCTGACATAACAATTTCCATAACTACTCCTATATGACTTGTGAAAGTATCTCTTAATCTATTGCTCTAGGGACGATCGCTGAAAATACAATCGGCGCGCAAGATAATGTTGGCATACGGAGATGCTTCACCAGTTCTAATAATGCATTTGCATTGTTTTGTTGCTTCTTTGAAAGCTTCATGGCTCGTTTCAATCCATTCGTATTGATTGGATGGGAAGGTAGACTCCAAGAAGTCATAAGCTTCAGGATTATGTTCCTTAATTTCCTTTGCCACATGAACTGCTTCAGATTTCATATGCTTAGCGATGATGGATACCATTTGCTCAAAGCTTGGTACACCAAAATCTAAGGCTAAATCAATCTTTTGAACCCCTTCAGGTACTGGTAATCCGCAGTCGGAGATACAAATTGTATCTGTGTGACCTAAATCAGCAAGTACCTTAGCAATATGGCTATTTAAAATTCCGTGTCGTTGCATATAAATTCCTTTCATTCCAATGAATGAGGCTGTTAAAGCCTCGTTCATTGTTCCTTTTATTATATAGAGATCGAAAGTATTCGTTATTAGGTAAATGTTTGTTGGAGCTGACTAGGACTTTCAAAGCGACTTTACCTTCACTGTGGATTTCGATTCTCGAAATCTTACGTTCAGGACTAAGTGATGTGTGGCTCCCATGCGTTGCGTTGCTCCTCTGTTAGCTCACACCCTACTTATGGCCCTGCGAAGGCCGTAGGCCGTAGTCAGACCCGGCCGGTGGAGCTTTTAAAGTCCTAGTCAGCTCCCTACTATTTATCTGATAAGAATGCGTCGACCTCATCCTTCGTAGGCATGCCACCTTGGGCGCCCAAACGTTGGATGGAGAGGGCTGCAGCTGCGTTACCGTAGTGCAATGCGTCAGCTAAGCTTTTACCATTGACGATAGCTGTTGCAAAGGCACCGTTGAAGGTATCGCCTGCGCCTGTTGTATCTACTGGTTCTACCTTGAAACCAGATACGGTGTGGATTTCGCCATTATCGGCATAGCCCACGCCTTTACTGCCAAGAGTAACGATGATCTTATTTTCATTAGCTAATAATGTTTCCTCTGTAGTCTTGTTAGGGTAGAGGGCAGATAACTCATGCTCATTTGGCGTGATATAGTTGCTAATTCTAACCATTCAGGATTGAGGTCCGCCGCTGGAGCCGGATTTAAGAGGACCTTTACATTAGCATTGTGACAACGACGAACGATATATTCGATGGTTGGAATAGGGATCTCATTTTGTACCATTACAAGATCGGCTTGCTCAATAGCAGGCCAAGCATTATCTACTACAGATTGGTCCACCTTAGCATTAGCACCTGCAATAACAATAATACTATTGTCACCTTCAGCCAATGTGATGTGGGCTGTGCCAGTTGTAGTATTTGGAACCGTAACGATGTAGTCTGTATTGATATGATTTTCTTTTAGGTTATCCATAATCATTTGGCCGTATGCATCTTCGCCGATACAACCTACCATGGTAACCTCTGCGCCTAGACGAGCAGCAGCTACCGCTTGGTTGGCACCTTTGCCGCCGTGAGCGATGTGCAATTCGTTGCCCATAATGGTTTCGCCTGCCGTAGGGCGTTTGTCCGCGAGGACTACAATATCCATGTTGCAACTACCAATAACAACAATGCGATTCATATTAACTCCTTATATACCTATTAGTGTATCTTAATCTTATATTAGTATAGCGTAAATAACGCGGTTTATCTACATAAATAAGGATAAATTATGGGAATTAAAAAACGGTATACACTTTCTGGACATAAAAATGTATACCGAATGTATTTTATAGTTTTATAAACCGTTAAGGATATTAATGTAATCTTGTCGTTGATCCATTATAGAGAGTAAGTAAATAGTTTTAGTTTCTTCTACAACTGTATAGAATATAATGATTTTATTTAAAATTAGCATACGAAAATCATTGTCTTTAAGATTTCTGATTTTAGGGGTAGTACCCATATATGGATGTAATTGAAGATTTAAAATAGCTGTTTGAATATTTTCTTTAACTTGTAGTGCCGTCTCTTTAGAGAATTGCATAGCCACATAGAGTATCTGCTGATGTAACTCTTTATTGAATTTTTCTGTATGAATACTGGTGTAAGTTTTTATGGTCATTATCTTACTCCATTTGTTCTAACATTTTATCGATGCTATTAAAGGCTTCTTCTACAGTAGTGGTTCGACCATGAATAATATCATTTTGTCCTTCAATTAGTGATGATAGTAATTCGATTTTTGCTTTTAACATATTATATGTGTTATATCCTAAGCTGACAGTATCACCACGACCATTTACGGTAATTATGGCTGCTTCATCTTTTAGTTGTAAGGTCTTAGATATTTCAGGATACTTATTTCGTAAATCTGATGATGGACGAATTGTTTCACGTAAGATGCCCATATTTATCTCCTTATAATTTACAAGATTTCTATTTCTAATTTACATACTGTAATTATATCATTTAAACATTATAATTACAGTATGTTTTTATATTGAAGTATCAATGATAGTACCTCGATATAAAAATAAAAGACTATCTTTCTATTCGGGATAAGAAAAGAAAGATAGTCTTTGCATCCTATAAAAACGATGGTTTATCGTAGTGTGTACCTGGTTCACCAATACCAATGCTAGCACGGCTGAATGGTGTTTCGTCCTCAGCGTGTAGGATATCATAGACGGCTTTTACCACAGCTTCTCGTGTAACTTGTGCATCATTGAAAGGAGCACCTTCAGGGATGAATTCATAATTTGTGTTTTCCATATCGTTATAGAGCCAAGGAAGACGCAAAATAGTGTAGTTCAAGTTGGATTCACGCAATACATTGCGTGCTTGGCGTTCGCCTTGTACGTAGCTGATTGGTAGTCTGTCGAAGGTCCATTTTTCCAATTCTTTTGGGAACTCACCGGCAAGGCCTGCGATAGATAAGCCGATGATACGGCGTACATTTTGGCGAGAAAGGGCTTTCACAATGGCAGCCATATCACTACCAGTTTCCATTGCACTGAGGAATACGACCTCTGAATTTTTTACTGCTTCCTCTAATTTTTTAGGGTTCTGAAAGGAGCCTTCAATAACGGTTATGCGATTATGTTCCAAAATTTCTGGATGAATACGGGAGCTCAATTGACGACCATATAAAGTAATGTGCATATCTGTATATGTTAATAACGTTGCCGTTAAGCGTTGTGCGATTTGGCCTGCAGCGCCTAAGATTGTAATGTATTTATACATATAGACCTCCTATGTCCGAGCGTAAGTAATACATTGCATTATATCACAACTATGTGACGAGGAAGTGAGAATGGTATGTATAGTGAGGTTACAATTTATTCATTTATATAATGCTGTAAAATTTATTGTTGAATTTACATGATAATTTAACTACAATAATAATAAGACATTTGAAAAATGAGTGTTATATTACTAAAGTTTCTTGGAGGTGATAATATGCCGAATATAAAACCTATTTCAGATTTACGTAATTATTCAGAAGTGTTACGTGATGTTGCTATAGATAGTCCCGTATTCTTAACTAAAAATGGTAGAGGACGATATGCAATTATGGATATTCAAGATTATGAACGTGTGATGGCTACGATAAAACTTATGGGCGCTTTAGAGGCAGGTCGTAAATCTGGTGAAGAACAAGGATGGATTTCATCAGAGCAACTAAAGCGTGAATTGGGGATTTAATTATGGATAATCAAATTAGCTATGCACCAAAAGCACTATCGTTAATAGATGGTGCTTTTTGTTATGGGCTTGATATAACATAAAATGATTTTAATAGTAACATGAAGATGCATGGATATTCTTTATAATTGAGATAAATTATGATTTAATGATATAAAAGCTAGATTTTATTTAATCTTAATTCGTAATTGAAAGAGAGAAGATATTCATTACAAAATTAATTGGAGGAAATTAATATGAAGTTTCTAGATCATTTGAATGATGCTGTAAAAGACGTAAAAGAATTAGCAAAATCTAAGGCTAGTGTTGTAAAAGACTTAACTGCTGACGCTGCACAAGAAGTAAAAGTATTGGCTAAAGAAAAAGCAAAAGATGTGAAGGCTAAATCTGCTGATGCAGCACAAGACATCAAAGTGCTTGTAAAAGAGAAAGCAGAAGATGTTAAAGCTAAATCTGCTGATGCGGCGCAAGACATCAAAGTGCTAGTAAAAGAAAAAGCTGGAGATGTTAAGGCCAAATCTGCTGATGCAGCACATGAAGTAAATGAATTAGTAAAGGCTAAGTCTGCTGTTGTAGCAAAAGATTTAGAATCTACCCTCAAGGAGAAGGCAGAAGAGTTAAAACAAAAGGCTAAAGAAGTAAAAGATATAACTGCTGATGCGGCTAAAGATATTACAGAAACTGTTAAAGAAAAATCCGCAGGAGCAGCTAAAGAAATTAGAGAAAAAGTTGCTGAAACAACAGAAGGTAAAGAAAAGGCTGAAGAGCTAAACGAAGAATATGCAACAGAGAGTGAAGCGAAAGCTGAATAGTATATTATAAAAATAGCAGGATTATCCCCCTGCTATTTTTTGTTATGTTCTAAACTTTCACAATACTCATATAAATGTTAAAATAGACAGTATATATTCTATTGAAGAAAAGAGGCTATTATGGAACGGATAAAGGATCTCGTGTACACCCATGATCAGGGTGGACAGTTTAGATGGGTAACGGTGAGCACCTTAATGCTCGCATTAGGTACAATTTTGCACTTGGTGAGTCCTAGTTTTGCAGGAATTACACCAAACTGGATGATTGCAGCGTATTGCGTAGCGATTTTGCTGACAAAGCCAAGCATCTCCCAAACATTGGGCATTGGTTTGGTAGCGGCCTTGATTGAGGTGTTGACATCAAAATCTGGTTTCCCATATGGTAATTTGATTTCAGAACCTGCTGGTGCATTGATGGTAACGCTTATTGCCCGCACTATGGCTACTATGAAAATTAGCAAAATTGGTTCTTTCGAAATTACGCCAATCGTAACAGCTTTTTTAAGTACTGTTGTATCTGGTGGTATTTTTATTACTCTTTTGTGGCAAATTGCAGGCTTGCCTAACAATGTATATCTCTTTGTGATTTGGCCAGCCGTACTCGCCGTAGCTGCTGTTAATGCGGCCATTACACCGATTTTATATATTCCAGCTCAAAAGATGTTTGCTAAACGCGGTATGTTGCCTACCGGTAATGCAGAATCTAGTAATCATAGTCATTTGGTGATCAATCCTGAACGAGAAGCGAAGATTTCCATTGAGCATATGAACTATTACCATCCTAAGGCGACTACGCCTACATTAAAGAACATCAACCTTGATGTACATGATGGGGATTTCTTAGTTATTACTGGTCCTGCTGGTTGTGGTAAAAGCACGCTTTGCATGGCCATGGTTGGGGCAGTGCCTAAATTCTACGGCGGTCGCTTGGAAGGCATGGTCTTTGTAGATGGCAAAGCTACTACTCAAATGGATATTCCAGATTTGGCAAACCATATTGGCGTCGTTCTTGCAGACTACGATACACAACTCGTAACGATGACTGTTCGTGAAGAAGTGGCCTTTGCTATGGAAAACCGCGGTTATGATCGTGCTGTTATTGAGGCTCGTTGTGCAGAGGTGTTTAAGCAAGTTGGTGTTGAGGGCTTAGAGGACCGTAAGATTACGAGCTTGTCCGGTGGTCAACGTCAACGTTTGGCAATTGCCTCTGTATTAGCTACTAATCCATCTGTTCTCGTTCTTGATGAACCAACTAGCTCTCTCGACCCAGAGGGGACAGCTGAATTATATCGCTTCGTTGGTGATTTGAACCGCAATCACGGTATTACCGTTGTGGTTATCGACCATGATTTACACGCTGTATTGCCATATGCGAATCGCATGGCACTTATGGTAGACGGCGAAGTCGTATGCGATAGCGATGTGGCGACTACGTTGGGCTATATGTATGATCACAATATTTATGTGGATGCATTGCCATCTGTGTTTACTACGTATATGGAACTTGAAAAAGCAGGTTACCACAGTGATGCTCCTTGGCTTAGCATCGAGTCCGCTATTGAGGGCCTTCATCAAATCGAGATGGCTAAGGCTATTGAACGTTCTCGTTATGATGAGCCGAACCATACAATTGCTGATGGTGAAAGCATAACTCAAGATACTAATAATGTAGGTGAAAGTACAGGAGGTGGCGCACATGCTTAAGGTAGAAAACTTACGATTTGGCTATGTGCCTACCGTAGATATTTTTAGAGATGTAAACTTTACCATTCATGAAGGCGAGTTTATTGCTGTTGGTGGTAAGAATGGTTGTGGTAAAACTACTATTACACGCTTGTTAGTGGGCCTTGAAAAGGCTGCTGAAGGTCGTATCCGTTATAATGGCAAGGACATTACATCTATGCCAGCGTCTAAACGTGGCCAATTCATTGGCTATGTATTCCAACAGCCAGATCGACAAATGTTTAGACCTACTGTGGCTACAGAGGTGGCGTTTGGTCCTGAATCCTTGGGCCGCACAAAAGCAGAGGTTGAACGTATTGTAAAGAAGCGCTAGAGCGTTGTGGTATCAGTCATTTGCATGAAGAATATCCACCGACATTGCGCCGTGGTGAAAAGCAGCGCGTTGCCATTGCGTCTGCATTGGCGATGCAATCTAAAATTCTTATCTTAGATGAACCGACAAGTGGTCAAGATGGTAAGGAAACGAAAGAATTGCTAGCATTGCTTCGTCAATTAAACAGCGAAGGTTTAACAATTCTTTTGATTACACATGATATGGAAATCATGGCAGCTGAATGTTCTCGTGCTATTATCATGGGCCATCGTACGGTCGCCTTTGATGGTACACCAGAAACTTTATTTTCAAAATCTACCGATGAATTATATGACTTAGGACTTACAAAACCGCCGAGTGTGGAACTTTCACAAGCGATACCGGGACTAGGCTATTGCAAATCGATGGATGAATTACGGACGCGCCTTATTGCGCAGTTAGCAGAGTAGGAGGGAACCATGGAACGATTAGTACCATTAACAAAAATTTTGATGTCCCTCGCTGTATCTGTGTGGGCAATCTTGCTACGCGACTGGATGTCATTGATGGCGTTAGTTGTAGTAGAACTAGTAGCACTCTTGCTAACAGGTTTGTTGTGGAAACAATATAAGGCCGTATTTGCATTGACTGTGTTCGCCGTATTCTTAGGCGTAGTTCAATATTTAGGCAGTGGCGATATCGTATCTGCCGCAGTAGCAGGCCTTCGTATGTTAGCGATGACCCTCGTATTTATCGCTTTGTTGGCCACTACAAAATTACAAGATTTAACGGCAGCCCTCGTAACGCAATGCAAAATTCCTTATGAATATGCATTTATGTTTACTGCAGCTCTTCGCTTTGTACCTGATTTTATTGGTGAAAGTAAGGCTGTTCAAGAGGCTCAATCTTGTCGAGGCCTTTCCTTAGAAGGTAATATTTTTAAACGCATGAAGTCTTATGCCTCTGTTATCCAGCCATTGCTTTTAAAATCCTTAGGCCGCTCTGAAACGATGGCATTGTCCTTGGAACTTAGAGGTTTTGGCAGCAAAAACCATAGCTTTGCTGCATCTGTAGGTCTTAGATTGCTAGACTATTTAGTTATTGCTGCATTAGTTGTAGTTACGCTTATTCTATTTGGCGTACTATAATTCTTTAGATAGAATTTATAAGAAAAATAGAGTGAATCTATTTAAGAGTAAAAAACAATATTTTTTTACTCTTAAGAAATTCAAACATATAAAGTGAGTGGTAAAAAAACGGTGTTTTTACCACTCACTTTTGTTAAAAAAATCAAATTACTTTAGAGTATATGAAATTTTTAGTAATATTAAATTAGAACGTATTCAATAGAATAGGGCGGGAGCGTATTATTATGAGTAAATTACAAATCCGTAGGGCTGTAATTGATGATGTGCAGGATTGTCTTAATATTTATAATTACGAGGTTGAACATGGTGTAGCCACCTTAGACCTCGAACCACGCACATTAGAAGAGTGGCGTGAATGGTATAATGCTCACAGCGATGAGCATCATCCTATCATTGTGGGAACCATTGATGATGTGGTGGTAGGGTATGCATCGCTTTCACCGTATCGATTAAAGGATGCTTTCAAAAGCACTGTAGAATTATCTATTTATATTCACCAAGATTACCGTGGCCAAGGTGTGGCAACGCGGCTGATGGAACGTATTTTGGAGATGGCCAAAGCGGATACAATGATTCATAATGTAGTATCTGTTATCACTGCAGGTAATGAGAGAAGCACAAAATTACACAATCGATTCGGCTTTACCTATTGTGGGCTTACCCCTGAAGTTGGTTTTAAACATGGTAAATATCAGGATACCGAAACTTACGCATTATTGGTATAATAATAGATATTAAATCATTCATATATTCGTGGGGTTGCGGATTATATGTTCCACATAGATAGGGGTTAGGTAGTTATGATAAATATGAAAGCAGAACGGCAGTTCATAGGAAATAGTACGTATCGTAGCCGATTGGTAGATGGTCATTTTCATACTGAATTATGTCCACATGGTAGCGGTGATAGAACGGCATTGATGATTGAAAAAGCCATTGAATTGCGCATCGAAAAGGTGTGTTTAACAGAACATGCTCCGTTACCAAAGGCCTTTGAGGCTGAGTATGGCGGTGATAAGATTGCCTATGATACGGCGTCTCTTAAACTCAATCAAGTGGATTCTTATCTTGAATTGGGTCGTGAATTACAACGTGCCTATGGAACACATATCGATATTTCATTAGGTTTTGAGGTAGATTATATTCCTGGCTTTGAAAGTGATATCCAAGACTTTCTTGATCGCTATGGTCCATTGACGGATGATAATATACTGTCTGTTCACTTTATGGATGGTGTAGGTGGAAAATACTACTTTGTTGATTATAATACAGATGAATTTGCAAAGGGCTTTGCCCCTTGGATGTTTAACCAAAGTGAACTGTATTATAAATACTTTAGTATCATTCGCCAAGCGGTACGTGCTGACTTAGGTGCCTATACGCTAAGCGGATTGGTCATTTTGATCTGATCAAGAAATACCAACATCATTTTGGCTTTGCTCATCATTTGGATAAGCGAAATGCACAACTCGTGAGCGATATATTACATATTATGCGCGTTCAAGGTCGTGAGTTAGACTATAATATGAGCGGGTTCTTTAAACCGGACTGCGGTGAAATGTATCCAAGTCGCTTTATCCAAGGCATGGCTGCTATTATTGGGGTTCCCTTTGTGTTGGGCTCCGATGCACATAGTGTGGCGGATGTAGCAAAGGTTTGGGATTAGATATAATACTCCTCTATTGACAATTCTATAGAGGAGTATTATTATAGTTTTATGCTTTAGCGTGATAAAGTAATAAAATCTAAAAGAGACTATATATTTAAAATAGTAATATTAGGATAGTTAATAGAAAGGATGATCCTCATGGTACAGAAACAGTTGCCTACAGGTTTTCGTGATGATATAGGGGCTGTAGCGGAGCGCAAGGATGATGTGAGTCAATATTTGCTCGGTCTTTGCCGTAATCGTCAATACACAAAAATCTCTACACCTCTCGTAGAATATAAAGACGTGTTTAATGGTTATACATTAGGCCGTGGTCAACATATGTACGAATTCTTTGGCAGTTCTGATGCATCTGTGGTCATCCGTCCTGATTTGACTATGCCTATCGGTCGCTTCCTAGCTACAACGAATATTGAATTGCCTCGTAAGTTCTACTATCTTGGTGATGTGTTGATGAAAAATAAACAGCACCGCGGCGATATCAACCAAGTTACACAAGGTGGTATCGAAATGGTAGGGTACGAAGGTATTGAGGCCGAACTCGAATGTTTTAATATCATCAAAGAGGTAAACGAGTCCCAGCTAAATAATACATTGTTGTTAGAGATTGGTGATGCTCGTTTTTCTCGCGCCATTACGAATGCACTAGGATTGACTGATGGTGAAAGAACAGATTTGCTTGATGCATTATTCACAAAATATTTGCCACGATATAATGAATTAATCAGCGAATTTAAAAATAATGCGCTCTATCCATTCCTTACGATTTGGCCTCGTTTATTCGGTACTGTAAATGACATCAAAAATGAGCTCACTCAAGTCATCTTGCCGGCTGGGGCGCAACGTATATTAGATAGTCTTATGGATTTAGCTGGTCAAATCGAGGCTACAGGACAACAGGTTCGCATTGATGTCTCTACAGAGCCGCTTCAATCCTACTATACAGGCCTTACCTTCAGAGGTTATGTAGATGGCGTATCTCAATATATCGTCAGCGGTGGTCGCTATGATGGCTTACTATCTGGTTTTGATGGAACGCCAATGCCGTCTGTGGGGATGGCTTTCAACATTGATGTCCTTACAGAGGTTCTTGTACAAGGTGAAAGCAATACAAAGGACAATGGCAAATTGCGTATTGCCTTGACGAAGGGCCGTGTGGAAAAGGATTTCATTCCTCTCTTGGAATCGTGTGGTGTAGATTGTGAGCCGCTACGCAACAAAGCTCGTAAGTTGATTATTCCATTAGGTGATAGCATCGAGGTTATTCTTGCGAAAGGTCCTGATGTAACAACCTATTTGAATAATGGTGTTGTTGATTTAGGCATCGTCGGTAGTGATGTACTAGATGAACAAGATAATACATCTTATGAAATGTTGGATTTGAAAACGGGGCAATGTCAATTTATATTGGCCTCCTTAGAGGGCTATGACCCTAAGGAAGGTAGACGTCATCGGATTGGCACTAAATATCCAACCGTTACAAAGCAATATTTTGGTTCTCAAGACGTAGAAATCATCAAAATTGAAGGCTCCGTTGAATTGGCGCCCCTCGTAGGCCTTGCTGATGCCATCGTAGATATTACAGAAACAGGCACAACCCTTCGAGAAAATAATCTTAAAATTTATGATTGGCTCCAACCAATCTCTACGCGGTTAGTGGCGAATCCATTGGCATTAAAACAAAAAAGAAATACCATCTTTGCGTTGATTGACCAATTACAAGCGGCTATCGATAAGAAATAAATGTACTGTATCGATAAGAAATACATATACTATATCGAGAAAGAAATAGAAATATATTCTATCGTGATATGATGAGAAACGTTTACAATAGAAGTATAGACATACATAGTTTGAAATGAGGACATACGATGAAAATTTACAAAGAATCACTTGATGCAATGCTTGGCATTGTCCGTCAATATACACAACAAACAACAGATATGGAAATCGAGCGCCGTGTATACGACATCATTGAAAATGTACGCACCAATGGAGATGCTGCGCTACGTGAGTATTCTGAACAATTTGATGGTGTAAAGCTAGATGATTTCAAGGTGGATCAATCCATTATTGATGAGGCATGGGATAATTTGCCAGAAGATTTAAAACACGCTTTATTGGTAGCAAAGAAAAATATTACCGAATTCCACAGCCGTGAAATAGAACAAGGCTTTGTTGATATGGATACACCGGGCATTACACGTGGTCAAAAGGTAACGCCATTGGCACGTGTGGGCCTCTATGTTCCGGGCGGTACAGCAGCATATCCATCTACGATTATGATGACTGCATTGCCGGCGAAAATCGCAGGGGTTAAGGAAATCGTTATGGTTACACCACCGCAAAAGGATGGCATTAATCCTGCTGTATTAGGTGCCGCAAAACTTGCTGGTGTTGATGCGGTATACCAAGTAGGTGGTGCTCAAGGTGTAGCAGCTCTTGCATATGGTACGGAACAAATTCCTAAGGTAGATAAAATCGTAGGCCCTGGCAATATTTATGTAGCTACTGCAAAACGCCAAGTATTTGGTCAAGTAGATATCGACATGATTGCAGGTCCTAGTGAAATCGGCATCATCGCGGATGATAGTGCCAACCCTGTTCACTTAGCCGCGGATTTATTGTCCCAAGCAGAACATGATCCACGAGCTCGTGCCATTATGGTTACAAATAGTGAAAAACTAGCACAACTCGTATCTGATGAGGTGGAACGTCAACTTTTACAATTACCTCGTGAAAGCATTGCTCGTCCAGCTATTGAAAACAATAGCTATATTGCTGTTATGGATAGCGTAGAAGATATGTTTATCGTGATGAACGAAGTGGCGCCAGAACATTTGGAAATTCAACTGCCAGATCCTATGGAATACATGAGCATGGTAGAAAATGCCGGTTCCGTATTCCTTGGCAGATATGCCTCTGAACCATTGGGCGACTATGTAGGCGGTACAAATCACGTATTACCTACGAGTGGTACTGCAAATTCTCGTCCCCACTTGGTGTGTACGATTTCGTAAAACGCATTTCCTTCACTCAATTCAGTCGTGAACGTTTGCAAGAGGTGGCGAAGGATATTATTACCTTGGCACGTACAGAAGGCCTTGAAGCACATGCTCGTGCTATCGAGGTGCGTTTCGAAGATTAGTTGTGTGGATGGAGTAAACCTTTATAGGTGCTCTTAGGTAATAAAGAGGATAGTATGATGAGAACAAATCGGTCTGCTACGGTAACTCGTAAGACGGGCGAAACAGATATTACAATTACACTTACGTTAGATGGCAATCAAGAGATTCAGGTTGATACAGGCATCGGTTTCCTTGACCATATGCTCCATTTGTTGGCAAAGCATGGCCGTTTTGGTCTTGCTGTAAAAGCCGTAGGCGATACGTACGTGGATGCGCATCATACGGTAGAGGATATTGCATTGACCTTAGGGCAAGCATTGACACAGGCTCTAGGTGACAAGGCAGGTATCGAGCGTTATGGCGACGCGTGGGTGCCTATGGATGAAGCGTTGACACAGGTTGTTATTGACCTTAGTGGCCGTCCATACCTCGTGTTTAATGGCGAGTTTACGACTCCTGTATTGGGTGGTAATTTTGAAACAGAATTAGTAGAGGATTTCTTCCAAGCCTTGGCTGTGAGTGGTGCCATGAACTTACATGTGCGCAACGAATATGGTCGCAATACGCATCATATTATTGAAAGCATGTTTAAGGCTACGGGCCGTGCATTGCGTAAGGCGGTTACCATTAACCCAGACATTCAAGGTGTGAATTCTACAAAGGGTATGATTTAATAAAGCCCTTATAAATAGTGAAAGCAGGGCCACATAAGGCTCGTGAATAGAGGAGATACTATGATTTTTCCAGCTATAGATTTACAAGATGGTCGCAGCGTTCGCCTTTACAAAGGTGACTTTGCGAAGGAAACCATCATCAATCCAGATCCAGTAGACCAAGCATCACAATACGAATCTGCTGGTGTTGGCGCTTTGCATCTCGTAGATTTAGATGGAGCAAAGGCGGGAAAACCAGTCAATGTAGATATCGTCAAAAATGTACGTGCTGCATTTACAGGAATTCTAGAAATAGGTGGCGGTATTCGCGACAAAGCGGCCGTAGATTTATATTTAGAAATGGGCGTAAACCGTGTAATCCTCGGTTCCGTAGCCCTTAAAAATCCAGAGCTGACAAAAGAGGTTATTGCTGAATATGGTCCAGAACGCATTGTTATCGGCGTAGATGGCAAAGATGGTAAGGTTGCCGCTGAAGGCTGGCTCGACCAATCTGATGTGCCTATGACCGACCTTATCGGTGCAATGGTGGCCGCCGGTGCGAAGTATTTTATCGTTACCGATGTGGATCGAGATGGTACCATGCAAGGGGCTAATGAAGCATTGCTTGGTTCTTTGCAAGACCAATTTCCAACCGCTCGCATCGTTGCCTCAGGCGGTGTCCGGCATTTAGAAGATATTAAGAATCTTGAAAAATGCGGTGTTGTAGACAGCATCGTAGGAAAAGCATTATACGAAGGTACTATCACATTAGAGGAAATTGCTGCATTTAATAAGGAGAATCCATCATGTTAGCAAAACGGATTATTCCTTGTTTGGATGTAGATAATGGGCGCGTTAAAAAGGGTGTCAACTTTGTAAACCTCGTCGATGTAGGTAGTCCTGTAGATATTTCTGCTACCTATGAGGAACAAGGGGCGGATGAGCTTGTATTCCTCGATATTACGGCAACCGTAGACCGACGCACGACGATGCGCGATGTGGTGACAGATATTTCAAAACACGTATTCATGCCTCTCACCGTAGGTGGTGGTATTAAAACCGTAGATGATATGAGCGCATTGCTGAAAGCAGGTGCTGACAAGGTGTCTCTTAATTCAGCCGCTTTAGCACGACCAGAACTCATCAGTGAAGGTGCTCAAAAGTTCGGTAATCAATGTATGGTTGTTGCTATTGATGTAAAAACTGATCCAGAGACTGGTACATGGTATGTGTATACCCATGGCGGTCGTAAGCGTAGCGATTGGGAAGCCCCCTAGCGTGGGCTAAAGAAGCGGTGAGCCGTGGCGCTGGTGAGTTATTGGTGACAAGCATGGACAAGGACGGCACTAAATCCGGCTTTGATATCAAATTATACAAAGCCTTAGAAGCGGTTGTAGATGTACCAATTATCGCCTCTGGTGGTGCTGGTACAATGGAGCATTTTATCGATGTATTCACCAAAACCGGTGTTACTGGTGCTCTAGCAGCGTCTATATTCCATTTTGGTGAAATAAGTATTCCCGACTTGAAATCACAATTGAAAGCAGCGGGTATAGCTGTTAGATAGATTAGGAGATTGTAGTATACATGAAACCAGATTTTAATAAGGGTGGTGGCTTGCTGCCAACCGTTGTGCAAGATAGTATAACTAAAGAAGTACTTATGGTGGCGTGGATGAACGAAGAGAGCTTTCACAAAACGCTAGAGCCAAGGAAACTTGGTTCTGGTCCCGTTCTCGTCAGGAGTTATGGCACAAGGGTGGTACTAGCGGCAATGTACAGCATGTTGTGGATATGAAGCTCGACTGTGATGGAGATACATTGCTTGTACTCGTTAAGGCAGAAGGTCCAGCGTGTCATACGGGGGCTGTGAGCTGCTTTTTCAATGATGTAGAAGCCTAGGAATATAAAAGAAGCGATATATTTGTTATATGATGTGAAGTGGCGCAAAGGCGTTAGCTTTCACAAAGGAGAATAGATATGGCCCATGAACAAACATTAGAGGAATTATACGCCATCATTAAAGGGCGTAAAGAAACGCCGAAAGAAGGCTCCTATACGAATTATTTATTCGATAAAGGGCTCGACAAAATCTTGAAAAAGGTGGGCGAAGAAGCGACAGAGGTTGTCATCGCTGCAAAAAATGAAGACACTCAAGAGCTAGTGTACGAAACGGCGGATGTATTGTATCATTTGCTCGTATTATTGGTGGAAAAGGGCGTTCCTTATGAAGCGATTTTAGAAGAGTTGGCAAGCCGCGAGGGCGTGGTGAGTAAAACCGCGGAGCGCAAAGCGATTACAGATTTGTAAGGAGTATAGTATGAAGAAGATTATTGGCCAATTAAAGCCCTATGTGCCTGAGGAGCCTGCAGAGTCTGTAAAGGCACGCCTCGGCGTAGATCGTCTTGTGCGATTGTCTGCCAATGAGAATCCTTATGGTACATCGCCAAAGGTGCGTGAGGCAGTGCTTGATTATGTAGTTAACAATGATGCTAACTTATATCCAGATGGTAATGCATCAGCTTTGCGGGCTAAATTGGCAAACTATTGGAATGTAGAGGAAAATCAACTGGTTATCGGCGTCGGCCTTGATGAGGTGATTTCCATGGTAAATAAAACCTTTATCAACACAGGCGACTCCATTGTTATCAGTGTGCCCGCTTTTTCTGAGTACGGCCTTAATGGTCTTGTGGAAGGTGCTGTGATTCGCGAAGTGCCTTGTATCGAAGCAACCGGTCAGTATGATTTCGGTGCTATACGTAAGGCCGTAGATGATACAACACGCCTCGTATGGATTTGTAACCCTAATAATCCAACAGGTACCTATGAATCTGTTGAAGATATTCGTAAATTCATAGGTACATTGCCTGATAATGTGTTAGTAATCATCGACGAAGCATACATAGATTTTGTAACCTCTGTTGAGGTGCCTACCGCACGAGTGTTGCTTGATGAATTTCCTAATGTATGTATCATGCGCACCTTCTCTAAGGCTTATGGTCTTGCGAACTACCGCGTAGGCTATATGATGAGTAGCGCTGAATTAGCGAATTATATTCAAACGATTCGCTTGCCGTATAATTTGAATACCTTGTCCCAAGTGGCTGCAGAGGCGGCGTTTGAGGATCGTGAATTTTTGCGTGCTACAGTTGTAAAAAATGCGGTAGAACGCGATTTATGGGAACAAACCCTGGATGAGGTAAAAGCGACTTATTATAAGAGTGGTGCGAACTTTATCTTTTTGTCCGTACCTAATGCAGAAGCCCTCGCTGATGAGTGGCTAGCTAAGGGCTATCAAGTGCGACGTGGACAACGAGAAAATTGGCTTCGTGTAACATTGCCACCTGCAGACGATGGTGTTATTATGCGCTCTATTTTGAAAGACTATATGGCACGCCAATAATATAGATTGATTATATAGCGATGTATATTGTGATTTTTATAGGCGTAAAAGAAAGGATATCACTATGATCGCCATAATTGATTATGATGCTGGTAATACGTTTAATGTACAAAAAGCATTACATCATATCGGACTTGATGCGGTGTTGACTGCTAACCGTGATACCATATTAGCGGCTGATGGTGTGATTCTACCTGGTGTGGGCGCCTATGCATCGGCTGTTTCTGTCCTTCGTGAACGAGGTCTTATCGAGGTCATTCACGAGGTGGTAGACCGTAATATACCTTTACTTGGCATTTGCCTCGGCATGCAGCTCTTGTTTGATGAATCTGAGGAATACGGTCCAACCCCGGGATTAGGTATTATTCCAGGTACTGTGAAAGCTATTCCCAGTGATTTAGGCTTGCGCGTTCCTCATATGGGGTGGAATCAAAATACATTATGTCGTAAAGACAGCATTTTTCTGATGTGGCTGATAAATATACATACTTTGTGCACTCTTATTATGTGGACACCGATTCTCAATATATTACAACAACAGCCGATTATGGCATTCAAGTGCCCGGTATTGTAGAGAAGGGCAATGTGTATGGCATGCAGTTTCATCCTGAAAAAAGCGGTAATGTAGGGCTTGATTTGTTGCGTACGTTTGGAAATATCATATTAAAAAAATAAAATAGTCTTCGATATATGCTTTTAACGAATAATGAGTATCTAGAATGAGAAAGTGTAAATTGACATATCCTTGTTTAGTTATACAATAAGATTGTAAGTACTCATCAATTTATAAGCTACAGTGGCATTGGAGACCTAGCTTTATTAGAAATATTTATTCGGCACCTCCGATGTCATGTACATTGGAGGTGTCTTTATGGTTATGAATGGTATTTACTTTGTTATAGCCTCCGCGTGTATTCTGATTTTAGCATACCGCTTTTATGGGGCTTTCATAGCTGCGAAGGTATTGACGTTGGACCAGTATCGTCCTACACCGGCTATGACACACAATGATGGTCACGATTATGTGCCAACAAACAAATGGGTTACCTTTGGTCATCACTTTGCTGCTATTGCTGGCGCAGGGCCATTGGTAGGTCCAGTTATCGCCGCACAGTTTGGTTATTTACCTGGCGCATTATGGATTCTAATTGGTTCCGTAGTAGCAGGTGCTGTGCACGATATGGTTATTCTATTTGCATCAGTTCGGTATGATGGTAAATCCATCGCGGATATTGCCCGTGAAGAAATCAGTAAACTCGCTGGCTTTGGTGCTATGCTTGCTACCTTGTTCCTATTGGTTATCACCCTCGCTGGTATGGCCGTAGTAGTAGCTAACGCATTGCATAACTCTCCTTGGGGGTTCTTCTCCGTATTCGCTACCATTCCAATTGCTATTTTTATCGGTATTTATTTGAAATGGTTGCGCCCTGGTAAAATCCAAGAGGCTACAATTATCGGTGTAGCATTAATCTTTGCCGCTATTATTTATGGTCCAAACGTAGCAGCTAGTGAATATGCACACTGGTTCACCTATGATTTGCAAACCATTGAAATCATGCTTGCCGTGTATGGTTTCTTTGCTGCAGCATTACCAGTATGGTTATTGCTTGCTCCTCGTGATTATTTATCTACGTATCTTAAAATCGGTACAATTGCAGCCTTGGCTCTTGGTATTATCATTGTAATGCCTGAAATCCAAATGCCAGCTGTTACTCCATATATCTGGGGTGGCGGTCCTGTATTGAAAGGTTCTGTATTCCCTTACATCTTCATTACGATTGCATGTGGTGCTTTATCTGGTTTCCATACAGTAATTGCTACAGGTACAACACCTAAAATGCTTACTAATGAAAGAGAAATCTTGCCTATCGGTTATGGTGCGATGTTAACAGAAGGCTTCATCGCTATGATGGCGTTGATCGCAGCGACTGCATTGCATCCAGATGATTACTTTGCTATTAACTCCACAGTTGAATCCTTCAAGGCATTAGGACTTCAAGTTCATGAATTGCCAGCATTGTCTGCTATGGTTGGTGAAGACTTGATGCACCGTCCTGGTGGCGCCGTATCACTTGCAGTAGGTATGGCTCATATCTTCTCCAGATTGCTAACATGGATCACTTGATGGGTTACTGGTATCACTTCTGTATTATGTTCGAAGCATTGTTCATCATGACTTTGATCGATGCTGGTACTCGCGTAGGTCGTTACTTACTTCAAGAATTATTAGGTCATTTCCATCCTAAATTCAACGACCAACATTGGGTTCCTGGTGTATATGGTTGTGCAGCTTTGATTTGTATCTTGTGGGGCTACTTAGTTCTACAAGGTAACATCGGTATTATCTGGCCTCTATTCGGCGTATCTAACCAATTATTAGGTACTATGACATTGGCCGTAAGTACTACCGTTATCATGCGACTTGGCCGCAAACGCTATGCGTGGGTTACAGGTATTCCATGTATCCTAATGGCTATCGTTGCTATCGCTGCAGACTATGAAAATGTATTCTTCAGCTACATTCCTGCTGGTAAATGGATTCTAGTAGCATTTAGTGCTGCTATGTTCCTCATGATTCTTATCGTATTAATCGAAGCTATACGCAGCTGGATTCGCTTGTCTAATATTCCTCAAGACTATCGCAGTCAAGAAGAAATTGAGGCTGAAAGCCTTGTAAAATACGGTAAAGGCGTAAAAGCATAAATCTGATTTGCTATACAAACGAAAGTACTAAACGAAAGCGCACTCACATTAGTGGGTGCGTTTTCTGTTTGTAAATCTATAGTATGATTGGTTTTATAAAATTTAATGCTATAATGAGTATATGATTAGACGAATTCGCTCGTATTGGAGCAAATATATACAACTATATAAGCGAGGTATATTAGGCATCATTGCGTTTATTGGCATTACAGTAATCATTATATCTATATTAGCCACTGTTGCTAGTCGCGGTATGGGGGTCATTTTTAATGAGGTAATAGCACGTCAGACGATGATGAAAGGGACCATTACTGTTGCTAGTTTAACTGCAACCTCATGGGGGACTATATCCTTTGAAGATTTACAGTGGAACGATGAAGAGGGGCATCAGTTGATGTCTGTTCCATCAGGTAAGATACGTGTTAATATGTGGGATGTGATTACTCGCAATTTCAAAGCATCTGCTATTCGCGGTATAGAATTAAATGATGCGGTTATTGTAGTAGATTTGGATGATGATAATCGAGTTGATTTTGTGCCAGCATCCCCTGATGTTAATAAGCCTTTAACTGAGGTAGCGCAATGGCCTAAAGCACCTAAGAAAACGACGTTAGAACGTCAAGAGGAACTTGGCAAAAAGGTGCGTAACTTTAACTGGAACGGTCAACATATCGATGCCATTGTTAAGCTTTTAAACTGCCAATTGGAAATATTTCAAAAGAATCGACATTATGTGATGAACGATGTTAATGCGCGGTTTGATATTGATACAAAGCGTGCCATTCGCGTAGATATGAAAACAGGCAAATTCGGTGGTACAGCCATTGGCGATGGTCTTACCTTAGAAGGGCGTATTGATTTAAAGGACGTGCTAAAGCATCGTATGCCTACGCTAAATATGAATCTAAACATATATGGCGTAGATCCTGCATCGCTTGGTTTTGGCGATAGTATTCACGATAAGATGACCTTGCTTACACGAGTAAATGGTGATTTTAACAGACCATTTGCCTCTGGTCGGGTTACGATGCCGATTCTTAAAATTCCAGCGTTAACCTTTGAAAATGTAGTAGGCGATGTGATGTACCAAGATGGCATCTTGAAATTTCAAGATGTGTACGCCAATGTATTTGGAGGCAAACTAAAAGCAGAAGGTATATATAATCTAGATACTCGTGCCTATGAGTTGACGGGTGTAGCCACAGATGTAGATAGTAGTATCGCCTTGAAAACACCGGACTTTGTAGTTCCAGTCTCGGCCAATCTTAATTTTTCTAGCAAGGGTCAGCCAAAGGATATGGTCGTATGGGGCGATTTTACATCTGGTGCAGGCCGGTATATTTTAATCCCTATACAGTCGATTACAGGACGCTTTCACAATCAAGGACGACATTTATCCTTTGCAGATGTAAAGGTACATACGTCGATATCTACAATTTCTACGAATGCATTACATATCGATAATGGGGAGTTAACACTGGGGCCATTAAATATTACATCCAATGGGGGAAGTAATTTTGCCATTTACGATGAGGATACCTTTGATAAACTGGGTAATACAATGAATCGCATCAAAAATGATATGACTCAAGCCGGTCAAAATATGAAACGTGTTACAGGCAATACGAAATCGATACATCAGGTAGAATTAAAGCCCCCAAGTGATACAAAACACGTCTTGGATGATGCAAAGGAATCGATTAATGGCATGTCAGACACTTTAAAAACCATTAAGATACGATGAAGTTTAAAATTTTTCATACGCTATTTATCTCTTAAGAATACAATTCAAATTGTTATCAGAATTTTTGATAATAAAGAAAAATTTACCTGTATTTATTAGGAGGTTTCTTATGAGAAATAGTAAAAAAATATCTATGACGATTATGGCAGCTGTAATGGCTTAGGGGTTGTAACATTTGCAGCACAACCAGCTAACGCATCTTATGGCTATAAATATACTGATTCCGTTCGTCCACCAGTATTAACACCTACACCATCTACTGGTAAAGCACCTGTGGAACCTGTAACAACTACGGTGACACCAGCGCCTGCTGCTAAAACTACAGTAACAGCAGAACCTACTAAAACAGCTGGTTCTGTAACAACAGCTAGCACAACAAATACAAATTCTACGGACAAAACAGCACAAGACATTCTTAGCTCTTTGCTTTCCTTGTTACAAAACTTGTTTAATACTCTATTTAAATAATAGGGGATAATGAAACGGCGGTTCTTGGTAGAACCGCCGTTGTTGCATATACAAAAGCCCTTCGGTAGTGATATGTACCCCTTTACCGGTTGTCCAGTAAAGGGGGGACATATCATAGCGTCCGAAGGGCTTTACTATTTGTATTATTCTTTTGTGTTTTTGTCAGTTGTTTGTGTATGTTTAACCTTGATTAAAGGTTCGTCCTTTGTAGTGGCTTTTGTATTATATTCTACTTTTGTAGTCGCCTTGTAAGATGGTGGCAAGAATGTATTAATTCCGTTTGTATGCACTACATCTGTATTTGTTGTAGATTGAAGTTGCATGCGTTGTGGAGCAATAAAGATTTCATCCTTCGTGATTTTTACATCATTTAATAGTAATTTGAATGCACTAGGGCTTACGAATAATTGACCATCTATCATGCGTGGTGTAGGTAGCATAGATTCAGATGTATCAAGGTTGATGATTTTCAATTTGCCTTTTCTTACGATTTGCGCTTGATCTGGTTGGATGGCTAGTGTAGCAATGTTCATGTCTACTAATGCTGTTTTTGTTGGTGCATCCCACACTACCTTATAGCCTAATGCTTCTGATACTTGGCGCAATGCTACGAGCGGTTGGCCGTTTACATAAGCTACATTTTGATGGTCTTTCACCGGTTCTAATACTTTGCCATCTACATTGATATGATGTTGTGTCGTTACAGATGCAGGTTTCTCTAAATTTTGTGCTGGCGCAGGTGTTTCCATACCGATTGCTGCATGTACAGGTTGTGCCATGCCTACTGTGAAAGCTAGCGCACCTAGAGCGATGCTAGATAAAATAAGCTGTTTTAATTTCATAAGGGACCTCCATAAGGTGTTATATCGTTCTGAATGTAATAATGTTACCAAATGTATATGAATATTTTATTATAAACTTTAATTTTATGCAATTAATAATACAACTATATAAGTTGTTAATTTATTTTGCATAAACCATAAATTTAACAATAATTTATACTTTATAAAAAAACAATCATGTTATTCTGTTGATAGAAAACTTATGATTTAATCGTGATTGGTAAAATTACTATTGAGGACAATAGTGCAGACTCTATCAAGGATAATATTAAAGCTGTTGGTGAAATGATTTCAGGTAAAATAGTCAATTTAGTAGCTTCTAATGATGTATTTTTACAAGCAGCAATGAATACAAGTGAAAAGCTTGAAAATGCTAAGAGTAAAGGTTGGTCTGTTGGGGCTAATATTAGTGTTGCTGGCGGCGGTATACTAGATTTTGAGGCAAGTGCTAATGCTGTAAAAGATAAGGGTAATATGAGCTCAAGCAATGGGAAAATGAAAAGTAATTATGTAAGTATTATTGATCAAGCTGCTATTTCAAATGGTACAATAGAATTACGAGACTCTGATTTTAATATTCAAACACTGTCCCGAGATACAAAAGAGAGTTTAAATAAGCTTGATGAAATCTTCGATAAAAAGAAAATTGAAGAACGTCAAGAATTATCTAAATTATTTGCAAAAGAGAAACCTGATGTAGCTCAAACCTTAAGTGCACTACTAGGTGCTACAGGAGTTAAAGCTGATGCTTATTATGATACTGAGAAGAGAAAAGGAAAAATTAAGTTTGGTCTTGCAGGGGGCTATTATGGAGGAGCTCTTGGTGTAGTTATTGAAGAAAATGAAGATCAGAAAAAGAATCGTAAGAATTAATAGGAGCATTTAAAATGTTTTTAAAGATTTATAATTATTTTGTGAGGGGCGTTGTACTTTTCTTTCTTATAATTATCCCTTTTACTATTGTTACAAATCCTGAAATGATTGAGGATGAAGTCGATTTTTATTTTTTTGTTACTGTATATATTGTAATCCTTTTGATCTATGTGGTATGGACTTATATTTATAACTATTTAAGTCGTAAAAGGAGTTAGTATTTGTGCATATTCATTTGCCCTTAGTTTGTGTAGTTATCTTTTACTCGGTAATTGTCCTCTATTGGATTATATATAGGATACTTTTAAGAAAAAAACGTTCACCATTACTAGTATCTTTAATTGCTAATTCTAATTATGGTTTTATGAAAGTTATCTCTTGGGCGATAATTATTACATACCCCTTCATGCTATTTAGCATGTTTTATTTCTTAGATTACATAGCCGTGCCAATTGTTATGGCTTGGTTTTTACAACCTGTTTTAATTGCAGCTACATTATTTAGACAACCGCTACATAGTCGCTATTATGAATGGGCTAGAAAAAAACAAATGTATGTTGTGTGGGTTGTATTCTTTTATTTATTAGCGGTTCTAGGTTTATTGAAATTCTATGATTTTTTGTAGCGTTTAAGTTGTAAAGAGAAAAGCATATTTCCATTATTTATAGTCAAGAGAGAAGTAGTTATGTCTGTCAAGTAAGTATAATGAGGTTGAACCTCTTATGATATAATTAAGTATTATATGAATTATTTAATATATCTAATTATAGAATGTATAGAAAGAGGTTCCTTATGGCATCCGGCAGATCTGAAAAAGAGTTACAAGGGGTAACGATGTTAGGTCACAAGACCGATTACCCTACTGATTATGCACCACAGGTGTTGGAGGCGTTTGATAACAAGCACCCTGATAACGATTACTTCGTTAAGTTTAATTGTCCTGAGTTCACTAGCTTGTGTCCTATGACCGGTCAACCAGATTTTGCGACGATTTATATTTCTTATGTGCCAGATAAGAAAATGGTTGAGTCCAAATCTTTGAAATTATATCTATTTAGTTTCCGCAACCACGGGGACTTTCACGAGGACTGCATTAATATCATCATGAAGGATTTGATTAAGTTGATGAATCCTAAGTACATCGAAGTGTGGGGCAAGTTTACACCGCGTGGTGGTTTATCTATTGATCCATATGCAAACTACGGCAAGCCTGGCACAGAGTGGGAAAAGACAGCGAAAGAGCGCCTTCATTTCCACGATATGCAGCCTGAACGCGTAGCGTACCGTTAAGATGAATTACGAATTTATAGCGGTCATCTCGGCATTCATATTTTGCTTTGTATTTGGCCTGTTGTTGTCATTACATCCAGCAGCGCTCGTCGTTGGTAGTCATAGTTCACTACATACATACAGCCGATGGACACGGTGGAGCGCTTACATAGCGTTGATACTATTAGTATTGCGTATCGACATGGCTGTTACAGACTGTATGGTGCCATCTAGTTGGCTATTTAGTGAATGGTTTCAACTTGTCACTATTGGTATATTTGCTCTTGTCCTATTACAAACATTAGGATTGGTAGATATTACACATGGGGAACGTTATATTCAGTTCCATTTTTTGCAAATGAAGCAAGGGCATGGTTCAAACTCTTGGATAGAACGATATTTACGCAAGTATCATGGTCAAGTGGCAGGGGCTTTGGTAAATTATGGTTATGTTCTATGGATGACATGGCGTTCTATGTGGCCTGCCATCTTGATGCTATTGTGGTATAAATTATGGGCCGTTGAGGTAAATGGCTTGCTTTCACCAATTATATCTAGAAAAGAGCATATGCCAGACGTGGTTTCTTATTTGATATTAGATCCACATATTGTAACGTATACCTTGGCTGGTTTCTTATGGGGATATATTGTATTACCTGAACGAAAGAACATCATCTTATATGGCAATAGTAGGGCTTTCCAGTTTGTGCTCTCTAGGCTTATAGTTATCGTGGGTGGTCTTTTATGGATAGGAATCGCCGTTGCTATTATGACGGTACCTATTACGTGGGATTCGGTGATTAACACGCTTAGTAAGATACGATAAACTCAGTTATTTCCTGTAAACTGCGGACTTTAAAGATGTTCAAAATTCTTGACAGATATATTCCTAGGTGTTACAGTAGGAATATATCTATAGAGTGTACAAATGATTATACCCAGTGTATAGTTTGGTGATAGATGAAACCGTGACTTACGCCCTTGGGAGTATCCAAGGGCGTTTTCTTTTTAATGCCTAAGAGAGATAGGCTAGGTAAGTAGATATGGAGTAGTTATAATGCAAGGTTTGCGTGAATTATGGGGGAAAATTCAATATAATATTCAACGTGTAATGGATTCTGACCCAGCCGCATCAAATGTATGGATGGTTTTATGGACCTATCCGCATATTACTGCTTTGTTTTGGCATTTCTTTGCACATCGACTCTACAAAGCAGGATGGCCTACATTAGCACGCCGCATATCTCTTCATTCTCGACATGTAACAGGCATTGAAATTCATCCAGGGGCAACCATTGGGCGCGGATTATTTATCGATCATGGTATGGGCGTTGTTATAGGTGAAACGGCTATTGTAGGGGATAATGTAACATTATTTCATCAAGTAACTTTAGGCGGTATGTCCTCTAAAAAGGTAAAACGCCATCCAACTATAGAAGATGAAGTGCTTATCGGTACAGGTACGAAAATTTTAGGGGATATTACGATTGGGGCACGCACCAAAATTGGATGTAATCTTGTTATTAAACACGATATTCCTAAAGATATGGTCATCTTTGAAACGGATCCTGAAAATATGTATGTGCGCAAACCTCGGAGAAGTGCGAACAATGGGGCGTCTACTGATAGTCCTTATCCAGAAAACTACATAGAGTACTATATATAAATAGACTGGCTTAGACCTCTTGCTGTTAGATGCATATCTGATGGTAAGAGGTTTTTTGTTTTATAAAAGCTTCATTGAAAAAATCGATAAAGTTATTGACAAGGAAAATCATTATTGGTATTATAATCTTGTAATCAATATTGATTACAAATTACAAAAAAATAAATAACAAACATAAAAGCTGACTAGATTTATCCTGATGTTAGGATAAATTGTAATTGAGAATTAAATGAAAAAGGAGTAATTATTATGAAAAACGTACAACAAGTAAATCAATATTTAGCAGATCTTTCCGTATGGAATGTAAAATTACACAATCTTCATTTCAACGTAACTGGTCCACAATTCAAATCTATCCATGAATACTTGGAATCCATTTATGATGAAGCGTTTGAATACTTTGATGCCGTAGCTGAACATGTAAAGATGCAAGGTGAATTCCCATTGGTAAACTCTGCTGAATATGCTAAATTGGCAAAAATTGGTGAGTTAGGCCAAGAAGATATTCCTCAACATAAAGTTATTGAAATTTTACTTCATGATTTTAAATACATGAAAGATCAAGCTGCTGCTATTCGTAAGTCCGCTGGTGATGAAGATAACTTCTTGCTTTCCAACATGATGGAAGACCACATTGTATATTATGTAAAACAAATTTGGTTCATCGAATCTATGTTGAAATAATTCAATTGACAATGCCTTATTGGGTATGATATGATTACCCAGTAAAGCATGGAGGATTACTCAAGAGGCTGAAGAGGACGGTTTGCTAAATCGTTAGGGCGGGTTACCGTCGCTAGGGTTCGAATCCCTAATCCTCCGCCATGCTGAGCCCTCACATCGTCTGATGTGAGGGCTTTTTTTATAGTAAGAAAAGGGATAGAGTTGACGTATTCATATCTGATTGATTATAATAGATTGTATAAAATTTAATTTAAGGAGACTCTTATGAATACAATATATACACATCGCTTAACAATGATTCGCCGTGCTTTAAGTGTAGGCGCATTATGTTTAGTCGCAACTTTAGGTACAGTTCATGCTAATAGTGTGGAAATCCCTAGTGCACGACCTGTAGTAGATGGTATTAGCTTTGATACAGATGATGTTAAAGTTTCTTCATCTTCACATCGTGTAAGTCAAGATGTGATAACTCCAAATGATTGGACGTATACAGCGCTGCAAACACTTATAAAACATGGGGCCATTACAGATACACATGGCTTTGTTTTTGATGGCAGTACTAGTTATACAAAAGATGAGTTGATGCCTCTTATTGATGAAGTGGTAGAAAAGCGGGAGCAAATGAACGAAAATGACCGTCAATTTGCATTGCGCATCTATCAGGAGAATATGCGTGAGGTAATGGATTACCGCATTGCACGGGATAAGAAAATTACAGAAGAACGACGCCAAAAATTAGAGGAAAAAAGAGCTAGAAAATCTGGCAAGACAAAAGTATCAGCGGCCCAACAAGAGGCTCTTGATAAAGCTAATGATGAGGTAGCAAAACCTGAAGAGCGCGCATTAACAGATGAGCAAATCAAAGAAAAAATGAAGAAATTTAAGATTGATGACTCCCGCGTTAAAGTAAAGAATGATGTGCGTATTCGCTATACTGGATCAAAGGATAATAAGTCTAAATCAGATGCTCGTATGCAAACGGAGATAACATTTAAGTTATAAGTCTATAACTCTAGAGTTTGTTTAAGCCATTGCTACTGGTAGATGTTACCAGTAGCAATGGCATTTTTGTATCTACTTATAAAAGCCCTGATATAGTATATTCTTAGGAATAAAATATGATACAATAAAAGATAGAATTTAATTTGCTAGTATAGCAGTTTATATATGTATTTTAGGAGGCTTTCATGGCAATAGAAAAAGAAACTCATATTTTAAATGCCCCATTACAATCTGATTATAACGAGGTTGTTCGCGATATCGGAGAGGAGTTATTGGCTCGTCTTAATATTGAACCAGATGGCACGATTATCGACATGTTCCAAACAGGTTCTCTCGATCCATGGCAATTATTTGTGTTCTTCTCTGCGTTGGAACATGCATTAATGGAGTTTAGAACGGATAAACGCAAGAAACAGTTATCGTTCATGCACAACCAGAGGCTCTTATTGGCACTGGCGCAGTTGTAACACCCGTATCTACCATGTTAGAGCATATTTTGATGGCTCGTGTCAGCGATATGAGTGAAGGCCGTTTGGAAACAGGATTGCTTACTGTTTCTGGTGAAAGCATCGATTACGAAGGGGTTAACCTCAAAGGTCGCCACGTGGTTATCGTGTGTGATGTTCATGATAATGAATCTCCATATTTGGCAGAATGTATTAAATTATGTAAAGAAATGAAAGCAAGCCATGTTGTGGCAGTGCCTCTTATGTTGTGGAATCCTGATTTAATCGATAACCTAACAGAGGAAACTCTTAAGGCGGAATTGTCCCATGAAAATCGTCCTCTCTCCTAGTAAGACAAAAACGATTTCCTCTGATGTAACGGTCAAGGTTCCATTAGCGGCTGAATTTCAACCAAAAATTACGAAAAAGATTCTAACACATGTGCAGTCTCTTGATGTGGTAGCTCTTGGCAAGGCTCTCAAGCTCAAGGCTGATAAGGCACAGGACCTCTATGACTTCTATCTAGACTTGAGGCGCAGCCAGTAGGTCATGCTTGTGAAAGCTACGATGGCATTGCCTTTAAATATTTAGACTGGGCAGGGCTATCTAATGAGGCTAGGGCGTTTGGTGAACATCATCTCGCTATCGTGTCTGCGTTATATGGCGTTGTAGAGCCTACGATGGGCATCAGAGACTATCGATTAGATATGGTCGATAAGGTAGGGATTAATTTATATGAAACTTGGCGTGAAGCGGTGGATGCATACTTTCACAAGGAAGATTGGATCCTAAACCTAGCATCTAAAGAATACGCCAAAATGGTAAACCATCCTAAGGTGGTAACCGTTGAATTTTGGGAATTACGAGGCGATACATTTAAACAGATGAGTACGTCCTCCAAAATGAGTCGTGGTATGATGGCACACGCATGTTTGACGAACCAAGTGAAGTATGTGCGAGAGTTACCACGCGAAATTAATGGATTTATCTGCGTTACTGATATTGAATCCATTACGATACCAAGCGAATCGATGACGGTTCGTTACGAAAGGAAGTGATTGTTTGCAAGTGCAAGACATTCTCGGAAAAGACCTCGTCGGCGATGAATGGCTGACCGAGGAAGAATTGCGATTTCTCATGTCTGTAACTGATAAAGAACAGTTGCAGTTGATATATAAAAAGGCTTACGAAGTGAAGGCGAAATATGTACAGCCCGTAGCGTATTATCGGGGCCTCATCGAGTTCTCGAACCGATGCATTAAAAATTGTAATTACTGCGGTATCCGTCGTGAAAATGACAAGGCGGAACGTTTTGACATGAATCGTGAAGATATCATCAAGATGGCACAGTGGGCGTATGACCATGAATATGGTTCTATTACACTACAATCTGGTGAACGCTGTGATGATATATTCGTCGATTATATGGTAGATCTCATTCGTGATATTAAGGCCATCGGCGATGGTTCTCTCGGCATTACGATGTGCGTAGGGGAACAAAGCGAAGAGGCGTACCGCCGCATGCGTGAAGCCGGTGCGAGCCGTTATTTATTGCGCATTGAAACAACAAATAAAGAACTATACTACAAGATTCACCCTCAAGATGAATTGCATTTCTTTGAAACGCGCGTTGAATGCTTACGTCGTTTGCGCCGCGTAGGCTTCCAAGTAGGTACGGGCGTTATGATCGGCTTGCCTGGTCAAACGGAGGAAGATTTAGTGAATGATATCTTGTTCTATCGCGACATGGATATCGACATGATCGGTATGGGTCCTTATGTAGTGCATCACGACACGCCACTAGGCCAAGAGGCTTTAGCTATGGGTATCGATGATGAAGAGGGCAAGCTCCGCCGCGTTCAACTAGGCCTTAAGATGATTGCGTTGACTCGTTTATTCTTGAAAGACGTAAACATTGCGGCTACCACAGCGTTGCAAGCGCTCGATAAACTAGGCCGTGAAAAAGGTTTAGCCGCTGGAGCGAATATCTTGATGCCTATCATTACGATTCCAGAACACCGTGCAAAATATTTGCTATACGATAATAAACCTTGCGTAGACGACAATGCAGAACAATGTAAAGACTGCTTGACGCGTCGCGTTATGTCCATCGGTGACACCGTAGGTTGGAAACAAAATGGGGATTCTAAACATTACGGTAAACGGACAGGATCGTTTTAGTTGTATAATAGTCCTCTTTTTTCGATAAAAGTTTTTTTCGGAAAAAGAGGATTTTTATATTCTAGCGTCGAAACAATATAGCAAGAACACCAAATAGTTTCTTATAAGGAGGCGATTCCGATGAAAGAATATAGTAGTGATCAGATTCGTAACGTAGCTGTAGTGTCCCATGATGGGGCAGGGAAAACTGCTCTTGTTGAATCTTTATTATTAACCTCTGGTGCTGTTGACTTTGTAGGTAAAGGCCAAGATAACAAACATATTATGGACTTTGAACCTGAAGAAATTAAACGTAATGTAACAATCCAGTTGGGCATGGCACCATGTGAGTGGCATGACCACAAGGTTAATTTTATTGACACTCCTGGCTACAATGAATTCCATGGTGAAGTTCGTGCTGCATTGCGTGCTTGTGATGGCATGCTTATGGTATTGTCTGCTACAACTGGTGTTGAAACAGATACAGTACGTGCTTGGGATTATGCTGTTGAGTTGCAAATGCCACGTATGGCATTTATTAACAAAATGGACGTTGATGGCGCTGATTTCTTTGGCACTATTGAACGTATGCGTGAACTATTTGGCAAGGCAATTATGCCACTTCAAATTCCAATTGGCGAAGGTGCCAATTTTGAAGGTGTTATAGACGTAGCCAAATGACTGCGTTTACTTATAAGGACGGCCAACCAACAGAAATCGCTGTACCAGCTCACCTTATCGAAAAGGCTCAAGAAATACGGGAAATGACCGTAGAGGCCGCGGCTGAAGGTAGCGATGAATTGTTGGAAAAATATTTAGAAGGCGAAGAGCTTTCATTAGAAGAAATTCGTCAAGGTCTACGCGAAGGGATGATTAGTGGCCGTGTGTGCCCAATCATGTGTGGTAGTGCCACATCTCGGATTGGCTTAGATCAAGTATTGGACCGAATGATTCGGTATATGCCAGATGCTGCTAAAAAGGTTATGACTGCTGTTGAAGCGGGGGCCGATGAACCAGTTGTGGTACATGTAGATAAACCATTAACAGCATTTGTGTTTAAAACATTGCTTGACCCATTCGCAGGCAAACAAAGTTTTGTACGTATCTTCTCTGGTGAACTTAAGGAAGGCGATAGGCTTTTCAATGTAAATCAAGGAACTGAAGAAAAATGGAGTAAGATGGTTACCCTTATTGGGAAGCAACAAATTCCAGTATCTGCTGCTAAAGCTGGCGATATCGTAGTGATACCGAAATTAGCTAATGCAAAAACAGGCGATACTTTGACAACTCCTGATTTTAAAGTGAAGTACGACCCAATTCGTTTCCCTCAACCTTTGTATACTGTGGCTTTAGAACCAACGAAAAAAGGTGAGGAGGAAAAATTAGCGGGTGCTGTTTTAAAAGTAGCTGAAGAAGATCCAACTTGTGTAGTTGTGAAAAATCCAGAAGCACGTCAATTACAAATTGACTGCATGGGTGAGGTGCATTTAGAACACATTCTCAACAAGATTGACCGTAAATACGGCGTACAAGCTAAACTTGTAAAACCATATATTCCATATCGTGAAACTATTAAGGGTTCTGCAGAAACAGAATCAAAATATAAAAAGCAAAGTGGCGGTCATGGTCAATATGGTCATGTTAAAATTCAAGTTGACCCATTGTTTGATGGTCAAGAGTTTGCCTTTGTAGATAAGATTTTTGGTGGTGCTGTACCAAAACAATATATACCAGCAGTGGAAAGGGTGCCAAAGAAACCCTAGATAAAGGCTTAATTGCGGGATATCCTATGATTGGCGTGCAAGTGACACTCTTGGATGGATCTTACCATACTGTAGACTCCTCAGAGTTAGCATTTAAAGTAGCTACGTCACAGGCTATCAAGGATGTAATTCCTAAGGCGAAACCAGTCCTATTAGAACCAATCTATGAAGTTAACGTGTTTGCACCAGATGCTTTCATGGGTGACATTATGGGCGATCTAAATAGCCGTCGAGGTCGTGTATTAGGCATGGAACAAAGTGAAAGAACAGGTATATCTGTTGTTAAAGCACAAGTACCATTGGCAGAAATGTCAGACTATGTAACTGTATTGCGCTCCATGACGCAAGGACAAGGCGTATTTAATCGTCAGTTCTACAGTTATGAAGAGGTTCCTCACAAACAAGCAGATGAAATAATCGCTGCTTTCCAGGAACAAGAGTAATGTAAAAACTGTCCACGTAGTTAATTTCATTGAGAATTGACATTTTCCTAACAACTTCATATATAACTAAATATAAAACTTAATATAAAACTTAATATAAAACTTAATATACAATTTCATATGTATAACAATCATTGACGTAAGTCATAAATTTGAATAGTACTTTACGAACCCTCCATATATGTAGCGTATGGAGGGTTTGTTTTGCATAATCCTATATGGAAGCCAAGGCGCATATGTGCTACCATAGAAGTATAAAATCAATACAAATAGATTAATAATTGATCGTATGTATGGTGTTTTATGCACTATGGTTTATATAGAAAGGATGTACCTATGTTTTTTTCAAGTATACATGCAGATTATACAAAAATGGGATACCCTGCAGCCATCGTTCGTGCTCTTAATTTCTTAAAGCACACAGATTTAAAAGCCTTATCTGGAGGTCGTCATGCTATCGATGGCGATATGATGTACGCCAATGTAGATGATGTGGAAACAAAATTATTTGAAACCACAAAGCCAGAGTCTCATAAAAATTATGTAGATATTCAATTTATGGTGAGTGGCGAAGAAAACATGGGCTTTTTTGTAGATCATGGGCGAGTACAACCAATCGAATCTTATCCCGAACGAGATTGCTATTTCTACCCTAACGAATCTGTTGATGAAGGGACTATTTACTGTCCAGAGGGGTATTATACGGTTTTCTTTCCCTCTGATATCCATCGTCCTCTGCTAGCTGTTAACGATAAGCCTATTAGTATTCGTAAGGTTGTTGTTAAGGTTCATGTATCTCTACTAGGTGAATAAGTACCATGAAGCGATATGAAGTTATAGGTATTGTCTTAACCTTGCTAGGGGCTATCGTTTGGGGGGTGTCTGGTACATCGGTCCAATTTTTAGGAAACTTCCGCAACATGAATTTAGAGTGGCTTATTACCATGCGATTGATAACGGCTGGACTTTTGACCGTACTCTATGCGTGGTTTAGACAAGGAAACTCTGTATTCCATGTATTTCGTAGCGTTAGAGATACGTTAGGTCTTATAATTTTTGGCGTTTTTGGCATGGCATTATGTCAGTATACATATTTTAGAGCTATTGTTCTTGCTGGGGCAGGCATTGCGACGGTATTACAATATTTAGCACCATCTATGATTATCATTTATATGTTAATGAGGTATGGAAAACGGCCATCTCGTGGTGAAATTATTTCCGTCATACTCGCATTGGTCGGTACTATTTGTTTAATGGGGAACGATGGATTCTCTTTTGAAAGCTTCCGTGGTGATGTTTTATTCTGGGGCTTATTATCTGCCGTGGGCGTAGCTGTATATAGTGTTTCCCCTGTACGATTACTAGCAACCTATGGGACCATTCCTATTGTAGGTTTTGGTATGCTCATTAGTGGTCTCGTAGCAGCAGTTTTATTTCATCAGCCCCATTCTTACGCAGTATGGGATGTGTGGACTATCGTAGGATGCTTTAATGTAGTATTCCTTGGCACTATCGTATCCTTTAATGCCTACTTAGAAGGGATTAAGCGGATTGGTGCTGTTTCAGGATCTATCCTATCATCTGTTGAGCCTATTTCGGCTGCATTTTTCTCTTGGGCATTGCTAGGAAATCAATTTAGTTTATTAGGCATTTTAGGGATGGTACTCATTATTGTAACCGTTATTATCATTGCTCTTGAACGTCGTAAACCGCAGCCTAAAAGGACTGAAAATGCTAATACTGTTTAATGTGAAAGGTTTCTGTTCTATGTATTGTAGAATGGGGGCCTTTTTGTTATTATGATACATATTATGAAAGCATTTGTAAGCGGAGGTTGTATGGAAGAAAAACAGTGGATAGGCATGGGCCTTGCCATTATGGGGGCACTATTTTGGGGGCTTTCAGGTACATCGGTGCAATTCCTCGAAAATGCAAAGCATTTAAATGTAGAGTGGCTGTTAGAAGTGCGGTTACTTGTAGCTGGATTATTGACGATTCTACTCGCCTATATACAGGATGGGATACGCATTTTTGATATATTTAAACATCCAAAAGACTTTGGTAAACTCCTCATATTCGGTTTATTAGGTATTGCGTTGGCACAGTACTCGTACTTTAAAGCCATCGCTATTTCAGGTGTAGGTGTTGCTACTGTTCTTCAATATGTGGCTCCTACGATGTTAATTATTTATCTGTTTATACGATATTTTAAAAAGCCATCCTTACCAGAATTATACTGTGTGGCCCTCGCTATGATTGGTACGGTGTGTATTATCATGCAAAAGGGGCTAAATCTATCTGCATTTAATGGGGATGCTTTGTTTTGGGGCCTCATTTCTGCGGCAAGTATTTGTGTTTACACATTGGAACCTGTTGAACTCTTAAAAAAATACAGTACATCATCTATCGTTGGCTTTGGGATGTTTATATCTGGCATTTTGGCGTGTATCGTATTCCGTCAAGTGGCATCAGAAGTTATTTGGGATGGTATGACTTGGGTTGGATTGTTTACGATTATCATACTCGGTACAGTTGTATCTTTAATGCTTATATTGAAGGTGTACGTCGTATTGGTGCTATTCAAGGTTCTATCTTATCTTCATTAGAGCCAATCTCGGCAGCCATATTTGGATGGGCCTTACTGGGTAATGGATTTACTTTGGTAGGTATATTTGGAATGTTCTGTATCATTGCTACCGTATTTATTATTGCCTGGGATCGACAACGACAACTTAAACGAGATGTATTGAAAAAACTTAATAAAGAAGAAATTGCTTAGATTCAATGAGTCTTAAACATAAATTGATTACTTTTAAAACCTATATAGCTATGATTATCATATTTGTCATAGTAATATAGGTTTTTGTCATTTTATGTAAGGTGGTATTCGATTTATACTGTATACATAGTTCCATTTGTTGACTATTCCTACATCTATTCATATAGTAGAAGTAGATAGATTTAGCTTTATTAAGGAGATAATTATGGACATTAAGGAATTTGTACAACAGCGTTGTGATGCGTTTATAGCTATGCGCCGCGATTTTCATATGTATCCAGAGCCAGCGTGGCTTGAGTACCGCTCTGCAGCCAAGGTTGCAGATAAACTCATCTCATTGGGCTATGATGTGGCATTAGGCTCAGAAGTGCTCGATTTAAACTCTCGTATGGGATTACCTAGTGATGAAGTGATGAAAGCCGCTATGGATCGTGCCATCGATGAGGGAGCTAATCCAGAACTTGTAGAAAAGATGGGCTATGGTAAAACTGCTATAGTAGCAACTATGAAGTTTAGTGATGACGGTCCTGTTGTCGCATTTCGTGCTGATATGGACTCTAATGATGTAATTGAGTCCAATGAGGCTTGTCATATTCCTGCAAAAGGTGGCTTCCGTTCTTGTCATGATAAGGCGATGCATGCTTGTGGTCATGATACACATATGACAATGGGACTTGGCTTGGCAGAATATGTGGCAACCCACAAGGATAATTTTAAGGGTACCATTAAGCTCATATTCCAACCAGCTGAGGAAGGTGTACGCGGTGCTAAGGCGATGGCCGAGGCAAGTGTCGTAGATGATGTGGATTTAATGTTCGGTATGCATATTGGATTTAATGAAAAATTATCTAACTGCTTTGCTTGCAGTGATCATGGATTTTTGGCGACTACAAAACTTGATGCCGTATTCCACGGATATTCTGCTCATGCTGGTGGATCTCCTGAGAAAGCACAGAATGCCATGCTTGCAGGGTGTACAGCGGTTTTAAATTTACAAGCCATTGCACGCCATAGCCAAGGTGCATCTCGCATGAATGTTGGTGTGTTTGAAAGTGGTACAGGCCGTAATGTTACACCTGATGTGGCGGTTCTTAAGCTGGAAACGCGCGGGAGCTACAACAGAAATCAACGATTATATGATTGAACGTGCCAAAACTATTATTAAAAGCGCTGCAGAAATGCATGATTGCACTTTTGAAATTACGAAGCAAGGTGAAACACCGGCTGGACGTATCAGTGATGATTTAGCTAGCGAAGTACAAGGGATTATTGAACCATTAGGTATTTTTAAAGAGGTTCCGTTTGATTATAGCGGTGGTGGCAGCGAAGACTGTGCGTACTTCTTAAATCGCGTTATCGATCGTGGCGGTCGCGCAACATATATGGTGTTAGGTTCTGCCATTAAGGCGCCTCATCATAATCCATTATTCGATATTGATGAAGAAGATATGTTAAACGGCATTGTTGCATTATCTGCTATTGCAGAGCATTATTTAAAATAACTTCTACATATTAGTTTTGAGGAGTATATATGATTCAAAAAGAACGATTAGCTAAAGATTTGAGGCGATGGCACGATTGACGGATGTTGGAGACGGCATTAATCGTTTAGCCTTTACCGATGCTGATTGGGCAGGACGTCAATATATTGTAGACCGTATGATTGATGCGGGGCTCACAGTTGAAGCAGATGGATTTGGCAATGTTATCGGTTATAAAGCTGGTAAAAATCCTGATTTACCAGTGGTCATGGTGGGATCTCACACCGATAGTGTTCCTAATGGGGGCAATTATGATGGTGTGGTTGGCGTATTATCTGCCATAGAAGCAGTACGTAGCATGACAGAGGATAATGTTGAACACGATCATACCATTGCAGTAGTAGTTTTTATGTGTGAAGAATCTAGTCGCTTTGGGGCAGCTACATTGGGGAGTAAAGCGATGCGCGGTGAACTAACACTCGATGATTTGCACCGATTGGTAGACAAAAAAGGTATATCTATATATGAGGCCTTACAATCACGGAATCTTAATCCTGATGGTATTGAAACTATGGAATATACACGACCTGTAAAAGCTTTCACAGAAATCCATATCGAGCAAGGTAAAGTGTTAGAACACGAGCAGAAAAAGATTGGTATTGTTACGGGCATAGCGGCGCCTGAACGTTTTTATGTAACGATTAGAGGTAATGCGGATCATAGTGGAGCGACGCCAATGAAATTGCGACACGATGCGCTATGTGGGGCTTCAAAGGTTATCTTAGGGATAGAGGAGATTGCATCTATGCAAGAGGAACCACCAGTGGTGGGAACCGTGGGGGTTGTTGAGGTTATTCCTGGTGCGATGAATGTCATTCCTGGGGCTGTAAAACTAGGTGTGGATATTCGTAGTATTTCTAAGGTAGCTCGTGATTCTGTGGTGACATTAATTAAAGAGTTTATTGATGTTATCTGTGAGAAACGTGGCTTATCGTATACTATTGAGCCGATAGCGCAAGACCATCCTGTGGCTATGCATCCGGCAATGATTCGAGAAATCGAGGGTGCAGTTAAAGCAGTAGATGTAGAGTATATGACTATGCCAAGCGGCGCTGGACATGATGCGATGCACTGGGCTGATGTGGTCCCTACAGGGATGATTTTTATACCGTGTCGTGAAGGTATTAGTCATAATCCAGCTGAATTTGCGGACCTGGCTGACATCATAACGGGTGCTAAGGTACTAGATACAGTACTTAGAAAACTTAGTTTAGAAACAACAAACTTGTGTAAGTTGATATCAATTGATATCAATATGTGTAATGGTGTATTTCAGATATACGATTGAATAGAGCGGTTGTAACTATTCTGAACTGAAATTACACGGATTGGAGAGAATATGGTTATAGCTGGTATTGTTATTGTAGTGGTGACATTCATTGCCATTATTAAACAGTTTGAAACGCGGCTTGTATTATTATTATCGGGCTTATTAATGTGTTTTATTGGTGGACAACTTGGTGCTGGTACGACGGCATTTGTGAAAGAGCTTACAAACCCAGGTCTTGTACCAACCATTTGTACTGTGCTTGGTTTTAGTTATGTTATGGAGTATACAAAATGTACAGAGCATATGGTATATTTCATCGCTGCAGGCCTTAAAAAGATGACTAAGATCATCATCCCTGGTGCTGTTATTATTACGTTCTTAATCAACATTGCGTTGCCTACAGCAGCCGGTTGTGCGGCGGCAGTAGGTGCACTTTTGATTCCTGCACTTATTCGTGCTGGTGTACATCCAGCGATGGCAGGTTCTGCCATTTTCTTAGGTACTTGGGGTAGTGCATTGAGCCCTGGGCTTATGTTTAACCCTCAAGTAGCACAACTCGCCGGTGAAGACGTAATGACCGTTATTGCGAGCTTCTCTATGCAAGCTATTATTGGCATTGTAGTGGCAGCTATTTTGCTTAATATCGTTGCCATTGTTAAGAAAGAGCATACTGGTTATGTAGTAAAAGGTTCTAATGCGGAGGAAGGCAAAGCATTTAAAGTGAACTATCTCTATGCTATTATTCCGATTATTCCTCTAGTATTACTTGTACTCGGTAGTAAACAAGTAGCAGTGATTCCAGAAATTTCTGTTCCTGTATCTATGCTCATTGGTACAGCTATTGGTATTATTGCTGTACGTCCGAATGTAACGGAAGCAGTTAAGAAATTCTTCCGCGGTACTGGCGATGGCATGTGTGATGTAGTCGGTCTTATGGCTGCTGCTGCATGCTTCACAGCTGGTATGCAACTTATTGGTCTTACAAATGCCCTTATTGATGGTATGAAAAACTCTCAACAAATCGCCCAAATCGGTGCAGCCTTTGGTCCATTCTTATTAGCAGTTATCTCTGGTTCTGGTAATGCGGCAGCTCTTGCATTTAACGGAGCTGTAACACCGCATGCGGCAGACTTTGGCTATGGCATTATGCAACTCGGCTCCATGGCTCAATTGGGTGCTGGTATCGGCCGTAGCATGAGCCCAGTAGCAGGTGCAGGTATCATCATTGCTGGCCTTGCAGGTATTAACCCTATGGAAATGGCAAAACGCAATGCGGTACCATGTATTGTTGCTACAGTAGTGATTATGCTCTTGTTACTATGATTAGATTAAAATGTAGCTGTAAAACTATAAATTCATAAATCACAGGTGTATTAAAGATGTTAAATCTTAGAATACATAATAAAAGAACCCCATTAGATCAAACCGGTCTTTGTGGGGTTCTTGTTGTATTGTACGTATATTATTTTAGTTTAAGGCCAATCCAGAGCGCGGAAATAATAAATAATCCGCCACTAGCCCAGAATAGTGTAGTAAAGCCTAGCCATGCCATAAGACTAGCACCACCGACTGCACCTAGGAAATAACCTAGGAATAAACAGGACTGATTATAAGAGAATACTTGACCTGTAAACTCACGAGGAGTTTTAGATGAAAGATAGGTATTTAATGCTGGTAACATGCCACCTAAACCAAAGCCTTGTAAGAATCGAATGATGGCGAGTTGGTATACATCAGAAACATAGGCTTGAGGAATATTCAAGATACCTACGTATATTAGAGAAATAACTAATACTTTACGAGGCCCGATTTTATCGACTAGTTTGCCAAGCGGAGAGCTACTGATTAATTGGGCGATACCCATTGCTGAGAAGACTGCACCTGCAATAAAGGCTATATTTTCCGTGTTACTAGGTAGAATCCCTTTGATATAAACGGAGATAACAGGTTGCAAGGACATGATACAAATAGCATAAATAAAAGATGCCACACATAAAGCTATAATACTATTGAATTCAGGGATTTGCTCTTTCAGTTTACTAATTGATAGCTTTTCAACATTATCTTTTGGTACATAATCTTCGTGGATAAACACAGTGGCTAATAAACCAGCCAAGCCCATGATGATGCCTACGATGATAAAATCATTGCGAATACCTACGGTGTCCGCAATGTAGCCACCTAATAAAGGACCAATCAATGAACCTGCAAGGTTAGCAGAGGCTAATAGTCCTAAGGCCCATCCGGTACGTTCAATTGGCGATTCCGAAGCAATTAGCGTGATAGATGCTGAGTAAAAACCGCTAACAAGACCTTGAATTAAGCGAATCAGAACAACTCCTTCTGGTGTTGTCTGAAAGGCGATTAAAATATTACATAATGCCATGCCAAAGCTAGATCGTATTAACGTGATTTTACGTCCTCTTTTATCGGCAATGCGTCCCCAAAAGGGTGCTGCTAAACATACGATTATATATGTGGCCCCTGTAGCCAAGCCAGACCATAGTGACATGGCCTCCGGTGTTTGTACACCTAAATCGTGAAAGTACAAAGGTAGAATTGGTGCTAATTGGCTTACCCCAAAGGCGATACAAAATACACAGACTAAGCTAATGTATACCGTTCGTTTCCACGTTTCCATAAACTCCTAAATCGATAAATGAATACTAATATATAATATATAATTTATAGTATAACGTGATATAGGTTGTTATGCATTATAAATATTAGAAAAATAATATATAATCAGATATAATTGTAATACAAGTAATACGGATTGAAGAGAGTGGATAGAATTAATTTAATACTATGATTTTGGAGGTGAGCATATGGCAATGATTTCATTACGTATTAGTTCAGATGAAGAAAAACTATTACAAACCTATTTAGCCGCACATAACTTAAATATTTCATCGTTCATTAGACAAGTCGTGTTTGATAAGATTGAAGATGACTTAGCACTAGATGAAAAGCGTATTTTGCGGGCTCGTAATCGGATTAATAAAGAAAAACATTACTCCCATGAGGAAGTTTGGAAAGAACTGGGGGTATAGAAAATGTACGAGGTTATATTTACTGATTCGGCATTAAAAGAATTGAAGAAGTTAGATAAACCGGTAGTACGAGTTATAAAAAACTGGGTTGTTAAGAACCTTGTTGATTGTGTTGATCCGAGAATGCATGGAAAACCATTAAAAGGCAATCTTAAAGGTGTTTGGCGCTATCGTGTAGGGGATTATCGGCTCTTTGCAGATATTCAAGATGATAAACTTGTTATCTTTTTATTTGAAGTAGCACATAGGAAAGAAATCTACAAATAAGTTTAGAAATTATAATGTTAGTTGAGATTTTTCTTGACTTTCATTCTATAGAAACATTATAATCAGATTATAATTTTATACTCGCCTGAAAGAAACCGATGAGGTGGAGATAAAAATAGGAAATGCACTCACAGAGAGCGGGATTAGCTGAGAACCCGTAGTACGCAGCTTATTAAATGGACCACCGAGGGCGCATGGAACAGAATGAACTTTCATTCCTAGTATGGTGCGACGTCACACGAGCGTTAGTCGTGAGGGATATGTTAGTATCCTGCGAAAGGGGAATGCGCTGCATTCAAACAAGGTGGTACCGCGATTTATAGCACATACAATCATATTGTAATAATAGAACTATAGACTCGTCCTTGACGTTATATTGTCATGGGCGAGTTTTTTTATTGGAAAATGCCAGATGGAGGTTCTCATGATTTTCCCTAGTCTTGACCGTGTGAAAGCTATCGCACCGGGCTACGATATCGTGCCTGTATATATGGAAATTTTATCCGACGTACGCACACCGATTAGTGTGTTGAAAGCATTAAAACAAGTGAGCAGTCATACGTACTTGCTTGAAAGTGCGGATAATAGTAATCATTGGGGCCGTTACTCCTTCTTAGGCTACGATCCTAAGATTGAGCTCTTCTGCAAAAACCATAAAATGACTATCAAAGATGGTACAACGCGTACCTTTGAATGCTCTGACCCAGCTGCAGAAATTCGTAATATTTTGAGCCAATATAAAAGCCCTCGCTTAGAAGAGCTACCAACCTTTACAGGTGGCTTTGTAGGGTACTTCGCTTGCGAATACATTCGCTACATCGAGCCAACATTGGATTTCTCAACACCAGACGATGACTCTGCTATGGTCAACGACGTAGACCTTATGCTCTTCGACAAAGTCATCGCATTCGACCATTATAAATAAAATTTACTTAATCGCTAATATCAGCACAAACGATTTAGAACGTAACTACAACAAGGCTGAGCTTGAATTGAAAGCATTAGCTGATCTCGTAGTAAACGGTAAAGAGGTGGACATTCCAAAAGGCATTCTTAAAACAGAGTTTACCTCTGAGTTTACAAAGGATGAGTTTGAAGCAGTTGTTAAAAAGACACAGCATTACATCAAGGAAGGGGGATATCTTCCAATGTGTTGTATCTAATCGCCGTGAAGCTGAGTTCGATGGCAGCTTGTTAAATGCGTACCGCGTATTGCGTACATTGAACCCATCTCCATACATGTTCTACCTATCTGGTGGCGATGTAGAGCTTACAGGTGCTTCTCCAGAAACATTGGTAAAATTGACGGATGGTAAAATGTACACCTTCCCAATTGCAGGTACTATGCGCCGCGGTAAAACCGAAGCAGAGGACCTCGCTATTGAGGAAAAACTCATTAATGACGAAAAAGAGTTGGCTGAACATAACATGCTCGTTGACCTTGGCCGTAACGACTTAGGTAAAATTGCTAAATTCGGTTCCGTACAAGTAGAGGCGTTACACATGTTGCAACGTTTCTCCCACGTAATTCACATTACATCTACTGTAAGCGGTGACATTCAAGACGGTAAAGATGCCCTCGATGCCATCGGTGCTACATTGCCAGCTGGTACATTGTCCGGGGCTCCTAAGATTCGTGCTATCGAAATCTTACACGAACTAGAAAAAAAGCCCGCGCGGTGTATACGGCGGTGCTGTAGGTTATATCGATTTCTCCGGTAACATGGACGTATGTATCGGCATCCGCATGGCTATGAATAAAGGCGGTAAGGTTTATGTTCGAGCTGGTGCAGGTATCGTTCGCGATAGTGTTCCTGCTAGTGAATATAACGAAACCTTGATCAAAGGCCAATCCATGATTTCCGCAATTACAGATGCACAGGAGGTAGAATAATGGTACTCCTTATAGATAATTACGATAGTTTTTCCTTTAATTTATACCAATTAGTAGGCTCTATCGATCCAGACATTAAAGTCATCCGCAGCGATGAATTAACAGTTGAAGAAATTCGTGCGTTGAAACCAGATTACGTGATACTTTCACCAGGACCTGGCAGACCAGCTGATGCGGGCGTATACGAAGACCTATTACGCGAATGCAAAGGCGAATTCCCAATCCTTGGTGTATGCCTTGGTCACCAAGCCATCGGCGAAGTATTCGGCGGCACCGTTTCCTATGCAAAACAAGTTATGCACGGCAAACAAAGCGTAGCCAAACAAGTACACCCATCCAAAATCCTTAAAGGCGTACCTGAACAATTCGAGGTGGCTCGCTACCACTCCTTGGCGATTATTGACGAAACCATGCCAAGCGAACTCATCGTTACATCCATTACGGACGACGGTGAAGTAATGAGCGTAGAACACAAAGACTACCCAATCTACGGCGTGCAATTCCATCCGGAATCCATCATGACACCAAATGGGGAACAAATGATTCGCAATTTTTTATCTAAGTAGTACCAGGACCGGTATTGTCTTATATACATTTGTAGTCGAGATGGAGGCCCTAAAGCCTCCACCGGCCAGATCTGTCCCTGCGGGACAGGGCCAAAGTCGTTTTAGGACCACTATCTCGACTACCATCTTTATTTAAATTTAAATCCGGTCCCATGACCACTTTTTATAAAAATTGCGAATCATTTGTTTCCTTAAACGCAAAAGGAAAAGAACGGCACCGCCGTTCTTCTTCCGAGCGCCGCAGAAACATTTTTAAATATTTAATTGTTGTTCATTTCTGGATTTTATATTGAGCACTTGTGATTATGGGGTTATTTATAAATTTTAGCTAATTTGTGTTTGTGAACTGATAGGGTTCTAACTCCGACTTTGGCCCTGCGAAGGCCGCAGGCCGAAGTCAGACCCGGCCGGTGGAGGAGGTAGGTCCCTATCAGTTCACAAGAATTAATAAGACAACTAACCCCATAATCACAAGATACATGTAAAATAGAAATGAACAACAAGTAAGGAGTTATAAATGATCCAAGAAGCATTATATAAAGTAACCCATGGTCAAGATTTATCCTATGACCTTGCAAAGGATACAATGAACAAGATTATGAGCGGAGACGTAGCCGAAGTCCCTATGGCTGGTTTCTTATGTGCTCTAGCAGCAAAAGGCCCTACTGTAGATGAGGTTACAGCTTTTGCTGAGGTTATGCGTGAAAAGGCTGGTTCTGTTGCGCACGAGCAAACAGTAGTTGAAATTGTAGGTACTGGTGGCGATGAAGCGAATACATTCAACATTTCTACTACATCTGGCTTTATCATTTCTGCAGCAGGTATTCCTGTAGCAAAGCATGGTAACCGCAGTGTATCTAGTAAATGTGGTGCGGCTGATTTGATCGAGGCATTAGGCGCTAAATTAGAGCTTAATGGTGAACAAAACGAGGCAGTTCTCAATAAAGCCAATATGTGCTTCATGTTTGCTCCTGTATACCACCAAGCTATGAAATATGCAGGCCCTGTACGTAAAGCGTTGGGCGTTCGTACTGTGTTCAACATCCTTGGACCATTGGCGAACCCAGCAGGTGCTACTGTTGAGTTGATGGGCGTTTACGATAAATCCTTGGTAGAGCCATTGGCTCATGTATTGGCTAACCTCGGTGTGAAACGCGGTGCTGTGGTACACGGCTTCGATGGCCTTGATGAAATTACGGCTACCAACAAAACGTACGTATGCGAAATTAATAATGGTACTTTCACAAGCTACGAATTTGATCCTAAGGACTATGGTTTCGAATACGCTGATAAAACTGAGCTTGAAGGTGGCGACGCAACAGTAAATGCTGAGATTACACGCCGCGTTCTCGGTGGTGAGCAAGGGGGGCAAACGCACGGCAGTTCTTCTCAACGCTGGTATGGCGATTTATCTTGCAAAAGAGGGCATTACATTGGCAGAGGGCATTGAAGAGGCAAAACATATAATCGATTCTGGCAAGGCGCTTGCTACAATGGAACAGTTTGTGAAAGCAACACAAGAGGTATAACCATTGATTTTAGATACAATTGTAGAGGCTACCAAAATTCGGGTAGCCCAAGAGAAACAGGTGGAATCACCTGAGGCTGTAAAAGCAGCGGCGTTAGCGTTACCATCTGATACAGGATTTCCTTTTGAAGTAGCCCTTCGTCAGCAAGATTTTAACTTCATTTGCGAAGTAAAGAAGGCATCTCCGTCTAAGGGCATTATCGCTGAGCACTTTCCCTATTTAGACATCGCCAAAGAATATGAAGTGGCTGGTGCTGCGGCTATCTCTGTTTTGACGGAGCCAGACTTCTTTAAAGGTGATAAAAATATTTGCAAGAAATTGCAAGCACTGTCAAAATCCCTGTACTTCGTAAGGACTTCATCATCGATGAATACCAAATCTACCAAGCAAAGGTATGGGGCGCTAGTGCAATCCTCTTGATCTGTGCATGCTTAGATGTGCCTACGTTAACAAAATTCCGTGAGTTAGCAGATTCTCTTGGTTTATCCTCCTTAGTAGAGGCTCATGACGAAGCAGAAGTACAAATGGCTATCGATTGTGGGGCACGCATTATTGGCGTTAATAACCGCAATTTGAAAGACTTTACTGTAGACGTACAAAATAGTGTGCGCTTGCGTAATCTCGTTCAAGACGATGTAATCTTTGTATCTGAAAGTGGTCTTGAAACGCCAGAGGATATCCAAGTATTGCGGGATAACAATATCGGTGTAGCCTTGATGGGGGAAACCTTCATGCGTTCTCCTAACAAGGTTGAAAAGTTGGCCTACCTTTATGGCCCAATCTATTACACACCAAAGGTTAAGATGTGTGGTATCTCCAAGATTGAAACAATTCCTGCTGTAGTGGAGGCAAAGCCAGATTATATGGGATTGGTATTTGCACCGAGCAAACGACAAGTCACAGTGGAGCAAGCTGAAATATTGGTTAAAGAACTACATAAGCAATGTATAAATCACTATGACACAAAGGTAGTTAAAACAGTAGGCGTTTTTGTTAATGAAACATTAGATAATCTCGTTACAATCGCTAAAGAAGTCAATCTTGATGCTGTGCAATTGCATGGCGATGAAGATGAAGCTTTCATCCAATCCTTAAAAGAATGTACTAATGTAGAGGTTTGGAAGGCAGTTCAAATTCGCAGTACTGCTGATGCGGAAAAATGGATCGATAGTAGTGCAGATATGCTGTTGTTTGATGCATATCATAAGGCTGAACGTGGCGGTACAGGTGAAGTGTTTGATTGGTCTTGCTTAGATGAGTTTGAACGCCCATTTATGCTTGCAGGTGGTATCGATTCTACGAATGTGGCGCGTGCTATTCGCACCGTTCGCCCTTACGGCATCGATATTAGTAGCGGTATTGAAACAGATGGCGTGAAGGACGATGAAAAGATTAAAGCTTTCACTAATATCGTAAGAACAATAGCCCTGTCATAACATGATACATTAGCAGGAATGATATATAGAAAGGTAAGTTATATGAGTGAACAAAGACATGGCTATTTTGGCGCCTTCGGTGGTCAATTTATGCCAGAAACATTGATGAATGCAGTCATCGAATTGGAAGAAGCGTACAATAAGTACAAAGATGATCCAGAGTTCGTGCGCGAACTTGAGGATTTACATAAAAAATATACAGGTCGTCCATCCCTTTTGTATTATGCAGACCGCATGACAAAAGATCTTGGTGGTGCCAAAATTTATCTGAAACGGGAAGATTTAAACCATACTGGTTCTCACAAATTGAATAACGTAATTGGCCAAATGCTATTGGCAAACGGATGGGTAAAACACGCGTAATCGCTGAAACTGGGGCTGGTCAACACGGTGTAGCAACAGCTACGGTAGCCGCATTGATGGGCATGGAATGTGAAGTATTCATGGGTGCTGAGGACTGTGAACGACAAGCGCTCAACGTATATCGCATGGAATTATTGGGCGCTAAGGTGCATCCTGTAACAACTGGTACAAGTACATTAAAAGATGCTGTATCTGAAGCGATGCGCGAATGGACAAACCGTATGTCTGATACACACTATGTATTGGGTTCTGTTATGGGGGCGCATCCATTCCCGATGATTGTTCGTGATTTCCAATCCATCATCAGCCGTGAAGCGCGTGAACAAATTCTCGAAGCGGAAGGTAAATTACCAACAGCTGTTATGGCCTGTGTTGGTGGCGGCTCCAATGCAATGGGCATGTTCTATAACTTCATTCCTGATGAAGGTGTACGCCTCATCGGTTGTGAAGCAGCTGGCCATGGCGTAGATACAGATATGAATGCTGCTACGATGGCAAATGGTACAGTAGGTATCTTCCATGGCATGAAATCTTACTTCTGCCAAGATGAAGATGGTCAAATTGCACCGGTATATTCCATTTCTGCAGGCCTTGATTATCCTGGCATTGGACCTGAGCATGCGTACTTGCGCGACAGTGGCCGTGCTGAATACGTACCTGTTACAGATGATGAAGCAGTAGATGCGTTTGAATACCTATCTCGCTTAGAAGGGATTATTCCTGCTATTGAAAGTGCTCATGCGGTGGCACATGCGCGTAAAATTGCTCCTACAATGAGTAAGGACGATATCATTATTATTTGTTTATCTGGTCGTGGCGATAAGGACGTTGCGGCTATGGCGAAATACAGAGGGGTGGATCTTCATGAGTAAAATTAAAGATGCTTTCACAAAGGGCAAGGCATTCATCCCATTCATCAGTGCTGGTGACCATGGTATTGAGAACACGGAATGGTATATTCGCATCATGGTGAAAGCTGGCGCTGATATGGTGGAAATCGGTATTCCGTTCTCGGACCCAACAGCAGAAGGTCCAGTAATCCAAGAGGCAAGCACGCGTGCATTGTCTACAGGTGTAAAAATTCACGATATCTTCGATATGGTACGCCGTTTGCGTACTGGTGATGATGCGGTGACAGTGCCACTCGTATTCATGACCTATTTGAATCCTATCTATGTATTCGGTCGTGAAAAATTCTTTACCCTCTGTGAAGAGGTTGGCATTTCTGGCGTTATTGTGCCGGATATGCCGTTTGAAGAAAAAGGGGAACTCTCTAGTATCGCTAATAAACACGGTGTTGAAGTGGTATCCTTGATTGCCCCAACATCTGAAAATCGCATCGAAATGATCGCAAAAGAAGCGGAAGGTTTCGTGTATTGTGTATCGTCCTTGGGCGTTACCGGTATGCGTAGCGAAATCAAGACGGATATTAAATCCATCGTTGAAACCATTCGCAAATACACAGATATTCCTGTAGCCGTTGGCTTCGGTATTTCCAAGCCTGAACAAGCGGAAGCTATGGCGCGTGTATCCGATGGTGCTATCGTAGGTTCCGCTATTGTTAAAATCATTGCTGAACATGGGGAAAATGCAGATCAAGCATTGTTTGATTACGTACAATCTATGAAACAAGCGGTGTTAAAGGCCGGCGCATAATAGTTGATTTATAGCATACGGATAATAAGGACCTATCGATGGATAGGTCCTATTTGTATATAGTGCTACAAGTATTTCAATACATATGGGGGGTGTGTAGTTTTTTACTCATTGAGAAATAATTAATATATTTGGTATGATTATTCTAGATATATTGTTTGAGAAAAGGAATTTTCATGATACGACAGTTAGTGATTGATACGATAAAAGAGAATATAATGGATCGCTATTGTGAGTTTTCTGGTACTATTTCTCGTAGTGCCTTTTGGAAATTCATGCTAGTAGAACATTTGCTGTTTGGTTTCATTATAGCTGTTTTAGGGCTATTATCAGAAAATAGTGCGCTTTATGTGTACATGGTTGCCATCGCATTTGCAGTATGGGTGGTAGCTTTTATGGCACTTACGCTGCCTAATTTGGGCGCTATGGTATGTCGACTTCGCGATACTAATACGAGCGAGTGGCTTCTACTATTGGTATTTATTCCGTATATAGGTATTCTGATTGTCATTGTTTTGCTATTGCGTGATTCTAAGGTGTCTTCTGTTGCTAGTGAAAGTCCGAATCTACTAGAATCTGATCTTGAAATGGACCAATTTAGCAATACCTATGAGTCTGTGCTAAATGTTGATGCTGAAGAGGGGCAAGAAGCGCCTAAGTCCTATGGTAAACAGAGCGTTATTTTAGCGACTTTGATTACTATTTTGTTTTGGTCCATAGGATTATATAGTTTTCACTCTGCCACACACAAGGAAATCAAAGCGTATTTACGGATGGAACCGGGCGCTTTTATGACCTTAGCAGCAAAAACACTTGATAGTGATACAGCTGTCAGTTCTGCAAAACAGGTCATGACTGAGTATTATACAAATCTTAATAAGGAGCAATACCAAGCTGCGTATCGTTTGCTTGCTCATAGAGAGCGTGAAAGATATGGCACCTATGATCAATGGGTTAAGTCCGTGAAAGCAAATCATGGACGAGAAATCAGTATTTTCTTTCTTGATGGTGTATATGTAGATGACGATGATATTAAACATATTGATTTTGATATGACTTTCAAAGAAAAAGACTATCCAAACAATGTGGCTGTACATATGATATATGAGTATGAAACATGGCGTATTGAATCCATTACACCATATGAGCGTAGATAGGGGGACCCATGGAACAAAATATGATATATGATGTTAGCTATATGGAAGCCCTTAAACGCGGATTTAAGCAATATGCTACTTTTTCAGGACGCGCTAGTCGGAGTGAATTTTGGCGATTCATGGTGAGTCGAGAGATTATCATAAATAGCATTGGTGTTCTTAGTATTATAGTGGATATGATGTTTGGAGAAACTTCTGATATAAGTGATTATACGATCTGGCTATTTATTATAATGCATTTGATCTATTTAATGCCTACCATCGCTTATTCCAGTCGGCGATTGCATGATATTGGGCGGAGTGGAATGACATTGTTTATGGTATTAATACCTATTGTTGGTTTTTTTGTACTGCTATCTGATTTTGTTAAACAAGGAGATGTTTCATCAAATGCGTATGGAGAAAGAACTTCATATGTTGTAGTTACTCCTACCGAAGAAGAGCAAATTGGAATAGAGCGTACTGCATCATTGCGTGAAGACGTAACGATGGGAGCTCTTGCAATCATTTTATACATTTGGGTATTTGTATATGATTTTATTCCAGCTGCGTGGATAGCTTATAACACAAGTGGCTTGCAATAACTATAAAACCTCGTTTTATCATTTGGTAAAACGAGGTTTTATTACTATACCCTAGAAAGTTTATAAAAGTTTAACCTAGGTTTTATTGACTATATTGAAAAATCCTGTAAAATGAATAATAGATGAAGATAATTAGTTTGATTAGATAATAATTATTGATGTTAAGTTATATCGTTGAAAGAGGTTATGTATGTTGGCTTGTTCTAAATGTGGACAAAGGATACCGGATTCAGAGCGGTATTGTCCATATTGTAGACATATGAAGAATGTTCCACTACCCATTGATTCCTATGAATTAGGGTTTATAGAAAACTTTATACATTGTGCAGTTCGTAAATATGCAGATTTTGAAGGCCGAGCCAGTCGTGGTGAATATTGGCGATTTATCCTTATGTATCTGCTAATTGTATCTATTATATTGTTTGTCTGTGCTTTCTTAGTAGTTTTACAACCGTATCAGGCACTACAGGTGTTGGTCTAGGTTTAGTTGCACTTGTCGTATTATCTATTGGTTTTGTTATACCTGGTATTGCTGTTGCAGTACGTCGTTTACATGATATAGGTTGGGCTGGTTGGTTTGTTTTAGTAGGACTTATTCCTTTTGTAGGAGTGCCTATTATGCTTATTCTTATGGCTCTGCCCGGAAAGAGCGCTGCTAATCGATTTGGAGCGCCAACGGGAACCACAATTATTACGAAACAAATGGCACATAAATATGGTTTCTTTGATACGACTCCGTCTAATGTACTGACCATGAGCCTTATTATATCTCTCATTGTCTTATGGATATTAGTGGATCATATGTTAGTAACATAAATAAATTTATATAAACAATTTTGGTACCAATCATATGTATGGTTGGTGCCATTTTTTTTGTACGCCGAATAGGCATGACTAAAACCCCAGTTAAACTGGAGTCAGTAAAATTTCTTAGAGAAAAGGAAAGAACCTCCTAGTGGTAAAATGAAGTTGGTCTGGCAACCACAACATTTCAACATAGGAGGTTCAATGTCAATAAATGACGTAAAAAGCGTATCACATAGTAAATGGAAATGATAGAGGTAGAATGCTGTTCAGGTCATATCTATATGCTAGTAACGATTCCACCACATTTATTATAGAATCTTTATTGAACTGTAATACCGTGGATTTCTTGTGCTAAGCGTTTTAAAGCATCTACAGTACGAACGCCAGGTGTGATTTCAGACAATTTTACACGGATAAAGTGATTTTCTTTAATCGCTGTAATATCTTGTAATTGAGGATTAGCTTTCAATTTAGCGATTTTTTCTTGGAAATCATCATCGTTGCGGATGGAATTGCCGTAGTCAGCGATAATAATATAGTCAGGATTTTGGGCGATTACTGTTTCCCAAGAGCCTTTAGCCCAAGTTTTATCTACACCGAGACCGCTCATAACATTATCAGCACCGATTAAACGAAGGATATTTGTAGTATAACCTTCAAATGCTGTGAACGGTTGACCATCCTCAGAATCATAGATAAATACGCGTTTTCTAGGGACATCTTTCAATTGGTTTTGTACTTTTGTAAGAGTATCTCGTTGAGCCTTAACCCATTCATTTGCTTTAGACTCTACACCGAAGATTTTACCTAACATAATCATATCTTTAAAGTTAGTTTCTAAATCAGCCTTAGTAGAAAGCATAGATTCTGGTAACCAAATATTAACTTTATTAGCAATCATTTTGTCTGCTGGGATGGCACGTTTGCTGAAGGAATCAGGCCAGCCAGTAGCAAAGTCAGGTTTTACGCTCATGAATACTTCGTAAGAAGGCCATTTTTCAGCTAATACTTTTACCTTGTCGTACTCACCTTGTAATGGCTCGTAGATTTCTTCCTCTTTGAATGCTGTACCTGCCATTTTGTCAGCAAGACCAAGTTGAAGCATCATTTCAGTTGTTGCCTGGGACATGGATACAGCATGTGTTGGAGGTGCACTTACGGAGAAGTTTGTAGTAGCGCCATCAAATGTTTCGCTCCAGCTAGCGATTGCTTGTGCTGTTTGCGTGTTTTGTTGGGATGTAGTGCCGCAGCCAGTGAAAGCTAGTGTTGTGCCTGCCACCAATAGTCCTAGAAGGGTAAAGCGTTTTACTTTGTTTAACATTATAATGTCCTTTCTGTAAACAGTAAGTGAGGAAGTCCTCAACATAAGTAGATTAGCTATATACCTGCATATAGCTATATATTTTTTAGCGTTGAACGCTATAAAATCTAATATTGAATACGATATATGCCGTCTTCTGTCTTTGTGGTAAAGGGAATTTCAAATACAGGTTCCAATAGCTCTGGTGTTAACACCTCTTGTGGAGAACCTGTTTTTACAATGCGTCCCTTATTCATTAATACGATATTATCACAATAGGTGGCTGCCAATTGAATGTCGTGAAGAACGACAATAACCGTTCCTTTGAATGTTTGCAATTCTTTCATTAAAGCCAACTTATATTTTAGGTCTAGATGGTTTGTAGGCTCATCTAGCAATAATATGGTAGGTTCCTGTGTTAGGGCTTTTGCAATAAATGCACGTTGTAATTCACCACCTGAAAGGTGTTGCACTTCTTCGTTGGCAAGATGTGAAATACCTATATGCTCCATATAGGATTCGGCAATGGCTACATCTCGTCTTGTATAGTTCCCAAAGCGTGTCTTATGAGGATAACGCCCCATGAGAACTATATCTTTCACGAGAAAATCGTCAATCATAGCATCATGCATTTGAGATAAGATGGCTACAAATTTTGCAAATCGTGACGAATCGATTGACTCTAAAGGTTCATCATTAAGTGTGATGGTCCCCTTAGAATAGATTGATTTTGATAAGTGCTTTAACAATGTTGATTTCCCGCACCCGTTAGGGCCAATGATGGCTGTGATTTTATTAGTGGGAAACTCTACTGATATATCATGTAATACGGATCGAGTAGGATAGTCAAAGCTTAAGTGATTAACTGTATACATAAATTTCCTTTGTCCTAGAAATAGGATTAACTAATCCTTGTATTGTACTTAGCCGATATTTTTATATCGTTTCATAATAATCCAGATAAATAATGGGGCCCCTAATAAAGAGGTAAGGACACCGATAGGAATTTCTTCTGGGCTATATAGTGCTCTAGATAGTACATCAGACCAAATCATGACGATGCTGCCTATGAGCATGCTAAATATCAAAGTATTTTTATGTTTAGGACCACCTGCAATACGAGCGAGGTGGGGGATAATAAGACCGATAAAACCAACGACACCTACCTTAGATACTAAGGTTGCAATCACTATGGATGATGTTATAACGATGGATAATTGTAATGTTTTAACTGAAAGTCCCATGTTGGCAGCCTCTTGGTTGCCGAGGAGTAAGATATCTAAATCTTGCTTATAAATGTAGATGAATAAACAAAATAGAGCGACAATGATGGCTGATAATGGTAAATCTTGCCATTGGATGCCCGCGAAACTACCTAATAACCAAAACATGGCACTTCGCACCTGTGCTTCGTGTTTGGCACCATAAATAATCATCATTGTTAACGCTGAGAAAATGCCTGTCATACCCATGCCAATAAGGATGAGTTTAACAGGACTATTACTTTTACCAACACATAATAAAACTAATATGATGGATAACATGGCACCAAAGGAGGCAAAGAAAGGCGTATTGTATGCCCCTAGTAGCGGTAGACCTCCACAAATGATGGCGAATACGGCCCCTGTACTAGCTCCTGATGATACACCTAACACGTAAGGGTCTGCTAGTGCATTGCGTGTTACCGTTTGCATTAAAAGACCTACAGCGGATAGGCCTATACCAGTCAAAATGGAATACATGAGCCGTGGCAACCGAATATCCCATAAGATAGTATCGTTCATGTGGGGAATAACTAGTGTTTGTCCCCCTAGATGTGATGATAAGCTGTTAAGTACATCTGTCAATGGGATAAAGGTGGATCCAAATTGAAGAGATGTGACGAGGGATACAATGAGTATTGCTCCTAAAATTAAAGCCTTAATAGTGTTTTGCATGATACCTCAAAATGATATTTATAATTACAAAAACTTATACTAATATTAGTATAGATAATGCTCGATGTAATTACAATAGAAGTACTGGTATACGTATATAGGGTTTCGTATTAAATCATAAAAAATCTGATAGTGGTCTATTTTATACATGAAACTAAAAGTTATGGCTACTCATTCAAAATACATATGACTTAAAAGGCCTTATTACGCTTTGTGCGAAGCTCTTTTAATTGACTTAAGTATAAAGACCTTTTTATAATAGTTATATTATTATACTATAGTTTGATAGTGGGTATATTAATTCCTAGCTAATACTAGGAAATTAGAGTGGTTTTATCTTATGTTCTATAAAATGATATACCTTACCATATACAAGGAGATGTTACGATGAAGTTTAATACAAAGTGTGTCCATGGTGGTGGCAAATCAGATAATACAGGTGCAATTTCTCCTGCTATTTATATGTCTAGTACATTTTCTCATCCTGGTTTAGGTGAAACTACAGGCTTTCAATATACCCGTGAGTCTAATCCTACTCGGGATCGTTTGGAAAAATTGATAGCTGGTTTAGAAGACGGTTTTGATGCCATCGCATTTTCTTCTGGTATGGCTGCCATCGATGCCGTATTTCATTTATTTTCTCCTGGAGATCACGTTATTTTAGGGGATGACCTTTATGGGGGCTCTATCCGCTTGTTCACTAATATATATGAAAAAAATGGCGTTGAATTTACCTATGTTGGTACCTCTGATTTAGCGGCGGTACAAGCGGCATTCAAACCTAATACAAAGGCTGTATATATTGAAACTCCTACAAACCCAATGATGGAAATTACAGATATTCGTGCGGTGAGTAATATGGCTCATGATCGTAATGCTTTAGTTATTGTGGATAATACATTTTTAAGTCCCTATTTCCAAAAACCATTAAATCTAGGAGCCGATATTGTTGTACATAGTGGTACAAAATTTATTGGAGGCCATCATGATGTTATTTCAGGCTTTACTATTGTGAACGATGAATCTTTAGCAGCTCAACTGCGCCTCGTTTATAAGACAGTGGGGGCTTGTTTGTCTGCCTTTGATAGCTGGCTCGTTATTCGAGGGATCAAAACATTAGCACTCCGTATGGAGCAACATCAAAAGAATGCTATTGCTATTGCAGAATGGCTTAAACAGGAACCAAAGGTAACAAAGGTGTTGTTCCCAGGGTTACCAGAACATCCTGGTTATGAGGTAAATAAGCTCAGTCAACAGGATTTGGTGGCATGTTGTCCTTTGAAGTGGATAGCGAAGAAACGGCTAAACAGGTGTTGGAAGGTATTGAGTTGATTCAATTTGCTGAAAGTCTTGGTGGTACAGAATCCTTGTTGACATATCCTGTTACACAAACACATCCAGATTTAAAACCAGAAGATGCGGAACGCAAAGGGATTACTCGTCGGTTGCTTCGCTTGTCCGTTGGCATTGAAGATACAGATGATTTGATTGCTGATTTAGCACAAGCTTTCAATAAATAAAAGGAGGCTATTATGGGTCGATATAATTTTGACAAAATCGTAGATCGTAAGCATACAAAGTCTCTAAAATATGATTTTGCTGTACAACGTGGTAAACCTGCAGATGTGTTGCCGTTTTGGGTGGCAGACATGGATTTTGAAATCCCTAGTGAATTAAAGCAAATTCTGTTGAATCGCGTTAATCATGGTGTTTTTGGATACACTGAATCCGATGATGAGTATGTTAATGTATTAAAAAACTGGTTCTCTTCTCGATTTAACTGGTCCGTTGAACAAGAATGGCTAGTAAAAACGCCTGGCGTTGTGTTCGCACTCGCTATGGCGGTGCGAGCTTTCACCAATGAAGGTGAAGGGGTGCTTATTAATCAACCTGTATACTATCCGTTTAGTTTAGTTATTGATGACAATAACAGAAATCTCATTAATGTACCGTTGATTCAAGGTGAAGATGCATATATCATTGATTTTGATGGCATTGAGCGTGCGATTGTAGAGCATAATGTGACATTGTTCCTTCTCTGTAATCCTCACAATCCGGTGGGGCGCGTTTGGACTGAGGATGAACTAAAACGCCTCGGCGATATTTGTATTAAACATAATGTGATTATCGTTAGCGATGAAATTCACGCCGATTTTGTGTGGGACGGTCATACACATACGGTTTTTGCTAATCTTGGTGAAAGTTATGCGGAGCACTGCATTGTTTGTACGGCCCCTAGCAAAACCTTTAATATTGCAGGTCTGCAAGTATCGAATGTGTTTATTCCTAATGAAACCTTGCGTAAACGATTTGTTAAGGAAATTGATAAAGCCGGTTATAGCCAACTAAATACAATGGGACTTGTGGGCTGCCAAGGTGCTTATGAAGTGGGTGGCCCGTGGCTCGATGAATTGAAAGTGTATATTCAAGGTAATATTCAATTTACCCTTGATTATTTCAAGCAATACTTGCCGAAGCTTCGCATGTATCGTCCAGAAGGGACGTACCTCATGTGGTTTGACTGTTCTCAGTTACCATTAACTGCAGATGAGCGTGAACAATGGTTATTATATGATGCGAAATTATGGCTTGATAGTGGCTCTATGTTTGGTAAAGATGGAGAAACTTTTGAACGCATTAATGTAGCGTGTCCTCGTGCTACTTTGGTGGAAGGTTTAGATTCCCTTCGTCGTGCGTATGAGTCGAAAGGGTATTAGGAGGTTATATAATGCCTATTAAAGTAATTAAAAATTTACCGGCTATAACAAAGTTAGCACAAGAGAATATATTTGTAATGGATACAGAGCGTGCGGAAACACAGGAAATTCGTCCGCTTCAAATTTTGCTTGTCAATTTGATGCCTACGAAAGAGGTTACAGAAACTCAAATTCTGCGAGCCCTTAGTAATAGCCCGTTACAAGTTAATTTAACCTTGCTTCATACTGCATCTCGTAAATCTAAGAATGTAGATGAAGAATATTTGGAAACCTTTTATCGAACCTTTGATGAGGTTAAAGAGGAATTCTTTGATGGCTTAATTATTACTGGTGCACCAGTTGAATTGATGCCTTTTGAAGAGGTGGATTACTGGGATGAACTCGTAGAGATTATGAATTGGAGCGAGGAACACGTATACTCCACATTCTATATTTGTTGGGGTGCACAAGCTGGTCTTTACCATCATTTCGGCATTAATAAACGCATTATGGATAATAAGTTATTTGGCGTTTACGAACATGACATTTATAATGATCGGCCATTATTATTGCGTGGATTTGATGAAAGATTCTGGATGCCCCATTCCCGTCATACAACAGTATCCTTAGAGCAAATTAAAGAAAATAAAGAGTTAGAGTTGTTGGCTGGTTCTGAACCGACAGGTGCAGCCATTGTACGTAGTTTAGATAATAAACATATCTTTATTTTTGGGCATGCTGAATACGATTGGGATACGCTAAATCGTGAGTATGAACGGGATGTTGCAAAAGGCGATGATATTGCAGTTCCAGAAAATTATTTCCCTAATAATGATCCAAAGCAACGTCCTATCGTAAGATGGAGATCCGTAAGTACCTTATTGTTCACTAATTGGTTGAACTACTATGTATACCAAGAAACTCCTTACATCATTGAACAAATCCAGAAGATGAAGTTTGAACGAGATAAAAATTTTGGTGCTTATATTTAAAATACATTAGTATTCGAACCGGTGGGACATCAAAGCCGACACGCTACTGCGCTAAAGCGGAGCCCGAAGTCGTTTTGATGTCCCACCGGTTCTTTATATCAATATTATATTCAAAGGGTGCCAAAATTTTGGCGCCCTTTGAATATGTTATATATGAAGAAAACCAAATCGGTTTCCAATGGCGACTTTGGCCCTGCGGAGGCCGCAGACCGGAGTCAGACCCGGCCGGTGGAGCCATTGGGAATTGATTTGGTTTACCGGTACATAGATAGGCACCAAAATTTTTGCTATAGCTTATAGTTATGGAGAATGTATTATAAAAAGTGGTAGACATATTTTTAATGCATAGTAATATAATAGGCATAAGAAATGAAGTTTATTCCTTTAGATGAACAGGAGTTGAAATTAATGAGCAAACAATATAGATTTGAAACATTACAATTACATGCTGGCCATACAGTAGATCCAACAGGTTCTCGTGCAGTGCCTATTTACCAAACTACATCTTACGTATTCAAAGACGCAGAAGAAGCAGCTGGTCGATTTGCATTAACTAATCCTGGCGGCATTTATTCTCGCCTTGGTAATCCTACGACTGACGTGTTAGATGCTCGCGTAGCACAACTTGAGGGTGGTGCTGGTGGTATTGCTGTAGCATCTGGTTCTGCAGCGATTACATATTCCATCTTAAACGTAGCTGGTGCAGGCGACAACATCGTTGCCGCATCTACATTGTACGGTGGGACTTATAATTTGTTCACGGCTACATTGCCACGTTTTGGCATCGAAACTAAATTTGTAAATCCGGATAACTTAGAGGAATTTGAAGCAGCTATCGATGATAATACTAAAGCTGTGTATATCGAGTCCATCGGTAATCCTGGTATTAACCTTATCGATGTGCAAGCAGTGGCGGATATTGCACATAAACATAATATCATCTTGATCGTAGATAATACATTTGCATCTCCATACTTGTTCCGTCCATTAGAACATGGTGCTGACGTAGTTGTTCATTCTGCTACAAAATATCTTGGTGGTCACGGCACAACATTAGCGGGTGTAGTTGTAGAGTCTGGTAAATTTGACTATAAAGCATCCGGTAAGTATCCTGATTTTGTGGCAGGTGATGAACACTATAATGGTTTGGTATATGGTGATTTACCAATTCCTTTCACTGTAAAGATTCGTGCTCAATTGCTTCGTGATACAGGCGCTTGCATTACACCACTTGCATCTTGGCAAATCTTGCAAGGCATTGAAACATTGTCCTTGCGCGTAGAACGTCATGTTGAAAACACTCGTAAAGTCGTAGATTTCTTGAGCAAACATCCTAAAGTGGCATGGGTAAATTATCCAGAATTAGCAGACAGCAAATATAAAGCATTAGCTGATAAATACTTCACTAAAGGCATTGGTGCTGTATTTACATTCGGCGTAAAAGGCGGTAAAGACGCAGGCATTAAATTCGTTGATGCTTTGGAAATCTTCTCCAACCTTGCTAATGTAGCCGATGCTAAATCACTTGTTATTCATCCCGCATCTACAACACATGCACAACTTAACGAAGAACAACAAAAATCTGCTGGCGTAACACCAGATATGATCCGTTTATCCATCGGTCTTGAAAATGCTGATGATATTATCGAAGATCTTGCACAAGCATTGGATAAAGCTTAATCTTAACATAACTCCTTCAAGCGTTTAGCTTGGAACAACCTATAGAACATAAAAGAAAACCTTATAACAATCGCGAGCCTTTGTGCTCGCGATTGTTTTGTATATAGCACAAGAAAAAGACCTTGAATTCAACGATTCAAGGTCTTTTAGTGTGTGTATATGTGTGTGTATTAAAAGGGTTTGTTTATGTGTGTATAGTTTTATGAGTTTTTAGTATATGAGTGTGTTAAGAATTTGGAGAGAGACATATATTATAAAGTGGTTAGGTGAGTCTATATAATATATGCAATGGGTGCTTAGTATTTAGTAGTTTTTACTTTTGCACTGAGAACTTTGCCGGAAAGGGCGTCGATCTTAACATCAGCTTTTTTGTCGCCACCATTAGTCATTTCTAAATCGTAGACAACTTTATTGCCTTCCATTTCTAATTCCCATTCCATTGTTTGGAAATCACTACCTACACGTTCGATAGCTCTTGTTTCAGCAGCTTCAGGAGTGATTGTGTTTTGTGGATTGAAGCTATGAGCTTTCTTCATGCGATTCCAGTAGCCAAGGGATTTAGCTTCGTTGGAGACAACTTGACCAGTAGCTTCATCAATTTTCATTTCTACTTTTTGTGTCTTAGTATACGCTTCTACTTCATATGTAGGATGATGTTTTGCATCATAGGAAATAGAAGTGATCATAGCATCTGGATAGTAGCGATGTAATGTAGTAACGGCACCAACGTAGTCGATTTCACTACTTTGCATTGGAGATGCTACACTACCAACACCGTCCCAACTGCTAGGAGCCGGATATGTTGCAGCTGTTGCTACACCTGCAAATAACACAGTGCTTACACCTAGGGCGCATAATACTTTAGATAACTTATTTACTTTTTTCATGTTGATTACCTCCATAAAAGGATTTTTGCCTAATAGCAATTGTAAAAAGTAGATTTCATAAAAATCTACTTACATATAATTTAATATGATAAAAATGAATGTAAAATGAAGAACTAGAAATATATACGGAAAAATTTCAATATATATTATATATTCGACAGAAATATTGTATTTTCCTTTAAATTAAATAGAAAATGTAAACTTTTAAAATACATATAGTTGACATAAATTAATGAGAATGGTATTTTAAATTTAAATACAAATGTAGTTTGTTTAGATAGGTTTCTATTGTGTATTTGATGGAGGGGTGTACCATGAGTGCCATACCAAAACAACATTTAAGTACAAAAGAGTTAACAATGACCGCATTGTTTGTTACGTTAATTACAGCAGGTGCATTTATACGTGTGCCATTGCCGAATTGTCCGTTTACGCTGCAGATTTTATTCACTACATTAGCCGGTATTATATTAGGTAGTCGCCTTGGTGCCATCAGCGTAGGCATTTATATTATATTAGGACTTATTGGGGTGCCTGTGTTTACATCCGGTGGTGGACCAGGCTATGTACTTCAACCAACCTTTGGTTATTTGATCGGATTTATGGTTGGTGCTTATGTGGTAGGTCGTTTTAGTGAAACTTCACAAACCTATTCGGTAAAGAGATTGTTAATAGGTGCTATTATTAATCTACTCATCGTTTATGGATTTGGCATGGTCTATTTATATATGATTATGAATCTATATTTAGGCACACCTATCGGTTGGTGGCCTGTAATTTGGTCATGCTTCCTAATTCCTGTTGGTCCTGATGTGTTCTTGTGTGCTGTGGCAGCTGTTATGGGCAAACGAATTATTTCACAATTAAGATAAAAATAGTATATACAATAAAGGGCTATCACCTATTGTGGTAGCCCTTCACTATTTTATGGATACACATAACCTAAGATTTCTTGTGCATCTTTTGTCTTATTAATTTCTATATATGGTTGTTTACGACCGTGAAAGTCTCTAGTAGATACGGTGCCTTCTACAGTTACCCATTTTTGATTGCTAAAGGAATCGCCGTCGTTTGTGCATTGTTAAGCCTATTGGCGCAACATCTGCAATACAACAAGCCATGGACATGCGGGATAGAGTAAATTCATTAGCTTTCAATGTATTGTCATCGCGATTCACATAGCCAGTCATGTAAATTTTGTAGCCTACATATTGATCAGGGTTAGATCCAAGGGCCACAATTGTACGATAATAGTTGTCTGAGTTTAAAACGATTTCTTTCTTTGATTTAGAAATCCCCGGTTCTTTAGCCGCATTATTAATGGTAATTACTTCACCAATATCATCTTGGGAAAAATCAAAATCATTTTTGTCCTCTGTAGATGCAGTGTTTCCTGCAACCTGTACTGTAGTTGGTGCTAGGATAGGAGGTACCACTAGTAATACAAGGGGAATAATGATAGGGATAATAGAGCGCCAATTGTGCTTATACTGTTTAGTAGGTGACCATAGTATAGAGATGATGCCACCACATAAAAAGGCGATGCCTGCTAGTAATAAAAATAATTCATATCGAGGCGCTACATAGAATTTATATTGTCCTGTAATAAGTAAATATAAAATACTGATGCCTAATGCTGTGTACAGTGAGCCTTTCACAATACTTAATATATCTTTATTCTGTAGTTCTGATAACATATGATGTTCTCCTTATATAACAAATAAGAATTGAGCTAGTACTGTCATAATATACGTAACGATGCTGATTGTAATAACTAGACGTAGTATAAAGGATAGTGACATGTACTGACGAAGTATGTATACATTTTTATGTCAATCATAGGTCCTAACCATAAGAATCCAAGTACTGCGGATATAGGGAATAGACCGCTTAATGTACGTCCTATAATGGCGTCTGATGTAGAACAAAGTGAGAATATAAATGCTAAGATTAGTAATAATGCATTAGCAATTGGTGTAGCTACATTAAATGATGTAGCAAAGAATACTGGTTTAATCCAAACCTGGAATAAGGCCAATGTGAATGCTGCTGCTCCAAAATATAGCAGTAATTGGCTGAATTCTTTTTCCACATGAAGTAAAAAGATTTTCTTTTTATCACGTTCTGGTATGGGTAGTGTATATTCGTAGTCTCTTGGTTGGGGTAGTTTATTTTGGGTTTCTTTTAATTTGTGAGGGAACCATTTAAACGTGAGTGCTACTATAAGAGCTATTAATATGCCGCCGATGATTCTCGCCAAGATGATTTGGCTCCTCTGGAAAGGCATAATAGGTTGCCAATAATGCGATGGGATTCATGATAGGGCTAGCTAACATAAATAGTAGACCTAAATGTTGTGGTATGCCTCGTTGCAATAGGGCATTAAACATTGGGATAGTAGCACAGTCGCAAACCGGTAAGCAGAGGCCGCTGCCGAGGGCAATACCATAGCTTTTTAGAGAGTCTTCTTTCATATAACGCAATAGCCAACGATCTGGTATGAATAGCGTTATAATTGTAGAAATGACCGTGCCTAACAATAAGAAAGGCATGCCTTCTAATATGATGCCTGACGTAATAGCAAGGACCTGATGAATAGAATAGGAAATGTTGTGGCGGAATACGGTTACAAGCAATAGATATAATGTCAATATGGCTACAATACTATACAGTGTCCAAGGCCATTTTGGCCTCGATAATCGATTGTGTATATCCTGAGGTGATGGTGATACTAGTATAGTACATTCTGTATTATAGGCGTGTAATAGTTGTGTAATACTATGTATTTGTGTACTATCAGTAGGATATAAAATAATATAATCTGCACTATATATTTGTGATAAAATCCCAGGCCCCAAGGCTTGTATCATAGAACGTATTGTATTTTCCTTTGCCGTATAAATCACTCGTTCTATATGGCATAATTCTTTTAAATTTTGACTAAAGAAGATCGATTCTAATTGCTGAAATGGAAACATACCATTCCATTCAATCCATATTTCTTTTGGTCGAGTTTTAACAATATGATTTTCTATTTGTAGTATAACATGGGCGGGACTCATCTCTATGTCATCTGGCTCGATGGTGAGTGGTTCCTTTATATGCACTATATTACCTAATTCAAAGGTAATGATTTCTGTGGAACCTAGTTTTTTTCGTTCTCGCAGTTCTTGGTTGATTAAGGTACTTTTACCAGTGCCTAATAAGCCAGTTACGATATATACAGGAATCATAATGGGTTACACACATTTCTAGAAATGGATGCTATATCTATTTCTGTACCTATGATGACTAGGTGAAAGCTATCTAAGTTTGTAGCGCTCATGGAGCAGTTTTGAGGTGTATATTGTAATTCCATCGGACCTGCTGATGTTGGTACAATCCCTTTGGCTCTAATAATAGTAGATGGGAGTATATTACATAGTTCCATCCATCGTTGTTCTTCTAGTGTTTGTAAATTGTAGAAGGTATGACTTATAAATGGTTGATGTTCATGTTCGTGCTGATGGTGATTACACTCGTGAGTGTGGCCGTGGCAATTACAGTCATGATAATTGTGCGCATGTGCTATTTGGTGGATTTGGGCCACATCTTGTTGGAGAGACTCTATATCGGTGTAAACCGGTGTATTAGGAACTAATTCTGTAATGAGTTCCTTTGTTTTTGCTGTTTGTTTAGTATCTTCTATATGGGAGAGTAAAATAGCATGGCAATGCTTGATCTGATCTTTAAAGAAAGGTCCGAAGTTCTTGATTGCCATTGGGGCTTGCATAGCATCTACAATTGTTATAATCATATCGATATAGGCTTTTTCACAGATTTCTTTGTCCATGCAGGTGCTGATAATTTCACTTAATTTGCTAACTCCAGATGGCTCTATGTAGATTTGGTCTATGTCCTGTGTGGATAAGATATCGACTAAGACATCCTTAAAATTACCTTGTAGACTACAGCAGATGCAACCTGATGTTACCTCTCTCACTACAGCACCAGAAGTGGATAGTTGTTGTGCATCTAAGCTGGTTTCGCCAAAATCATTTTCTATGATTAATATACGTTCATTCGTATTTCGTTGATTTAAAATGTATTGTAAATAGGTAGTTTTTCCGGCTCCTAAGAAACCGGATATGATAGTAATTGGTATCATAATACACCTCCCTTGTAAATATAAACATAGTATACTACTCTTAGTTTACATAAAAAAATACCCATATGGGTATACAGAAATCCCTTTAAATACAGTAGGAAAGCATATCATAAGAAATTTTGATAATATTATACTAATATGAGTATATGTGAACGTGTTTATACGATGAAAATAATGTTTTTACATAAAAAGCGTATGCCTCATCTTAGATATATGAGTGCATACGCTTATATGAATAAATATTATTTTACAAAGTTTTGAGAAATTATTGCAATTTTTCTAGTAAAGCTTTGAAGTATACATATACACGTTCAACGGAAGGAAGGTGTACGCGTTCCATATTTGTGTGTGGACTAACGATTGTTGGACCAAAGCTGATCATTTCTGTATTAGGTAATACCTTTTTCAATAGACCACATTCGAGGCCTGCGTGAACCGCACATACCTTAGCTGGTGTATCGGACATGCTATTGTAAAGAGAAATAGCTTGTTCCTCTAATTTAGAGCCTTTGTCGTATTCCCATGCTGGATAGCCGCCTGTACGAACTGCAGATACGCCCAATGTGTCAGCGAGAAGTAATAATTTTTTTGTTAAGTATTCTAAGCTGTTTTCATTAGAACTACGAACGGATACGAGAATATCGATAGTGTGGTTTGTTTCAGCGACAATCGCTAGATTGTTTGAGGTTTCCACGAGATTTTCAATAGTTTGGCTCATGGAATGAACGCCGTCTTCTGCGATATAGAGGTAGGAAATCAATGCTTCAGATGTATCATCTGCATAGACTACTTCCGGTGTAGCAATATCTTCAACAACCAATGTAAGACCTGGATCTTTTACACCGAATTCATGTTGATATTGTTTTTCGTAGTATTTAAGTAATGTTTTGATTGCCCCTACATCTTCACTGCGTGCAGATAGTGTAACAACTGCGTTAGATGGGATAGCATTGTGTTTTACACCGCCTGCAAAAGAAGCAATATTAATAGAGTATTGTTTTTCTAAATCATATAAACGCGTGCTAACACTTGGTTTGCATTAGCTCGTTGTTCAATGATTTCAATACCAGAATGGCCGCCTTTTAATCCTTGAACAGTAATGGAGAGACCTGCATCATAACCAGGTAAATTGTTTTCACGTAACAATGGAATAGATACGTGAACATGGCAACCACCAGCACAGCTTACGCAGAATTCATGTTCGACCTCTGTATCAAGGTTGATGAGGTAATCGCCTGTCACTTGGCCTTCTTGGATTGCTGCCGCACCGTCCATACCAGTTTCTTCGTTTGTGGTGAATAGTACTTGTAGAGGACCATGTTGTTGGTTTTTATCTTCTAGTACCGCTAAAATCATGGCACCACCCATACCATTATCTGCACCAAGGGTAGTGTCATCAGCATGCATCCATTCACCTTCAATGATATTGGCAATAGGATCTTTTTCAAAATCATGATTTGAATCGTGACCTTTCACGCATACCATGTCAATGTGACCTTGTAATATAACAGTAGGACGATTTTCGTATCCTGGTGTAGCTGGTTTTTTGATGACTACATTAAACTCACTGTCTTGTGTAGCTTCAAGACCGAGGTTGTGAGCAAAATTAACGATATAATCGCTAATACCTTTTTCATTGCCAGATCCGCGTGGAATTTGGCTCATTTCTTTGAAAATTTCTAATACGCGTTTTGCTTGAACGATTGTGTCCATTTTGTGCCTCTCATTCTGAAACGACTCCCATATGATTTTATTGTCCAATATGGGATGGCTCATGTTTATTCATTAATTAATAAGTAAATATTATCTATAATATAGTTATATCATATGTAGTGTGAATAGAAAAGAAGCTGTATATGGTTTATAATAGTATCATGCGTAATGAATAACGAACGCGCTGTATTATATCCCTTTATTTATGTAGGATGGTGAAAGTATGCAACATGAACGTCGCAACATCAGTATGCTCATGGATCTCTATGAGATGACCATGGCTCATGGGTACTTTACGAAACAAGACAATACAGATCGCGTTGCCTTCGACGTATTTTACCGTCGTAATCCAGATCAAGGTGGCTTTGCTATCTTTGGTGGATTAGAACAAGTAGTAGAGTATATTTTGAATCTTCATTTTGATGATGAGGACATCGGGTATTTTAAATCGCTCAATCTATTTAGCGATGAGTTTTTAGAGTATTTACGTAATTTTAAATTTACTGGCGATGTATATGCTTTCAAAGAAGGCACTATTATATATCCTAACGAGCCGATTATGACCATTGTAGCTCCGCTTATTGATGCACAAATCGTTGAAACGGCGGTGCTGACGATGATTAATCATCAGTCGCTTATTGCTACAAAGGCAAATCGTATTGTACGTGCTGCAGATGGACGTATTGTATCTGACTTTGGTGCCCGTCGTGCTCATAATGTAGACGCTGCTGTGTATGGTGCTCGTGCCGCTTATATTGGTGGTGTTCATGGTACCGCCACTGTATTAGCAGGTCAACAATTCGGAATTCCTGTTAACGGCACCATGGCCCACAGTTGGGTTATGTACCATGATACAGAGTATGAAGCCTTTAAAGCCTATGCTGAGGTATATCCGGATAATCCCGTGTTTTTAGTGGATACCTACGATGTGTTAAACTCAGGTATTCCTAATGCCATTAAGGTGGCCAAAGAGGTGTTGGAACCTCAAGGATATCGGTTGAAGGGTATTCGTTTAGATTCTGGTGACTTAGCATACCTTGCAAAGCATGCTCGTCATATGCTCGATGGAGCAGGCATGGAAGATTGTAAAATTATGGCTTCTAATAGTCTCGATGAATATACGATTACATCCATCCTATATCAAGGTGGACCTATCGACATTTTCGGTGTTGGAGAACGTTTGATTACGTCAAAAACAGATCCTGTTTTTGGGGCTGTTTATAAAATTGCAGGCATACAAAAGCAAGGTGAGTGGGAGCCGCGTATTAAGATTTCTGAGTCCGTTACAAAAATCACGAACCCAGGCCTAAAAAAGGTGTATCGCGTATATAGTGAAGAAGGAAAGGCCATTGCAGAATTGTTGACCTTACCTCATGAGGTTCCGTCTACGAACTCACCATATCGCTATATAGATCCTGAAAAGCCTTGGAAGGAATTATACTTTGAAAATTGTACATTTAAAGATATGCAGGAATTAGTTATTAAAGATGGTGAACAAGTTGTGGCGTCGCCATCCTTAGAAGCCATTCGTAGCTATGTACAATATCAATTAGAGAATGAAATTTGGGAAGAAGAACAACGATTTGAAAACCCACATAGACACTATCTAGATATGAGCCCTGAGTATTATCACATGAAGATGGACTTGTTAAATCGTATTGGCCGTAAAAAATAGGAGGCTTTATGCTTACAAATCCAGAGAAAACAAGAGCGGAATTAGTAACTTGGATTCGAGATTATTTTGCTGAAAATGGACCAATCTGTTCGGCTGTTATAGGTATCTCCGGCGGCAAAGACTCCACTATTGTGGCTGCTCTTTGTAAAGAGGCTCTCGGCGCTGAACGTGTCGTTGGGGTTCTTATGCCCAATGATGTACAATCGGATATAGATGATGCAAAGGCTGTTGTAAAGCATCTTGGTATTCCTTATATGATTGTTAATATTGGCAATGCCTATTGCGCATTGACAGAAGCTATTGTACAAGGGGAGGGGTTCTTCCGTGTGACTGGTCGAAACGATTTGGCTCGTGATGCAGAGATTAATACGCCGCCACGCCTTCGGATGGCAACCTTGTATGCAGTGGGGCAAAACTTGCCAAATGGTGCGCGTGTTGCGAATACTTGTAATGGATCTGAAGATTATGTAGGTTACTCTACAAAGTTTGGCGATGCAGCAGGCGATTTCAGTCCATTAGCACAACTCGTGGTGGAAGAGGTCCGTCAAATTGGACGTCTACTAGATATTCCACGTCATTTAGTGGAAAAGATTCCCAGTGATGGTCTCAGTGGTCAATCGGATGAGGACAAATTAGGATTTACTTATGCCGTTCTCGATCGTTACATTCGGACGGGCGAAATTGATGATGTAAAAACGAAGGAACGCATTGATTACTTGCAACGTATTAATCGTCATAAATTAGAATTGATGCCTTCTTTTACACCATCTAAATTATAATTATTATGTGGAGGATATGATGACAAAAAAAAATTGCAATTATCGGTACTGGTGGCACTATTGCGGGACAAGGTGCTTCCGATACAGATTTGACAGGCTACACAGCAGGCGTATTACCCTTGGAAGACATCATCTCCTCTGTGCCTGGTGTTAGAGAATATGGCCCGTTTGTATGTAATCAGTTCGCTAATATTGAAAGCTCTGATATTTCCCTATTTCAATGGGTGAGATTATCTAAATTAGTACAAATGTGTAGATAATGATGATATTGAAGGCGTTGTAATTACACATGGTACAGATAGCATGGAGGAAACTGCATATTTCTTACATCTTACGGTACATACAGATAAGCCAATTGTTATTACTGGCTCCATGCGTCCCGCCGGTGCGGTGAGCGCAGATGGTCCTATTAATTTGTTGCAAGCAATCCAAGTAGCCCGTACACCAGCCTCTTATAATAAGGGGGTACTAGTCGTTCTCAATGGCTATATCGATGGTGCTCGGGACGTGACAAAGATGAATACTACTAATGTGGCGACCTTCGGTAGTCCCAATTCTGGCCCCCTTGGTATCGTACAAGATGGTGTGGCCCATTATTACACAAGCCCATTGCGCAAGCATACCATGGCATCAGAGTTTGGATTACCAGCGGATGACGATTTGCCGCGTGTAGAAATCTTGACCTGTTATGCGGGCATAGAAGAAATTGTGGGGCTTGCTATTGTAGCCACAAACCCGGCAGGCTTAGTTTTAACTGGTCTAGGTCATGGTACAATTCCACAAACTATTCGTAAGGTAACATCTAATTTGCCAATACCGGTTGTGAGAGCATCACGTACGGGAAGCGGTATTGTTTCTAAAGTTCCACAAGATAAGGACGCAGGTTATTTTGTGAGTGATAGTTTATCACCACAAAAAGCACGTATCTTATTGATGCTAGCATTACAAAAAGAACGTACATGTAAAGATTTGGAGAGAATTTTCCAAGAGTATTAAGCCTAATAGAACATTTCTGAGCATATTAAGATAATAGAGCATTTCTGCATAATAATGTAACTATGTAGGCTGAATAAAAAAGAACCTTTGTTGTAAGTTTTCACGCAAAGGTTCTTTCGTTATTTTGGGCAATTAATCAACATAGGTAATTAATCATCAAATTCTATAGCTAGTGTTAACGCACGTTGTACGCCGATGTATACGGCCTTGGCTAATGTGTCGCCAAATAGGGAATAGGATCCAGCGTCTGTTAATAGGTCGCCATTTGTATCAATGGTTAATACAATGCCATCTGTAGCTGTACCGGTAGCAGAAGTATGCACTTCTTTAGCTAAACTATGGTCTACGTTTATATTGTATTTTTGAACTTCATCTGTACTTTCCACTTGCCAATTTTGTAGCGCTGCCGTTTTAGCTTCAGTAATCGTCATGATGGCCTTTACCATAGCACTATCTGTTAAGGCCTTGTTAGTAAACACGAGGATGTTAATCGTACCAGGTGTATGGAATTCTCCATTTCTTTCCTCGTAGCAATAACCAGTACCTGCACGATGAGCCGTTTTATTATATCCACCAGTAATGATGGTTTCAACAATCGTATCGCTTTCTTGTACTATGGTGTAGGCGTGAAGGGAAATGGTAGCAGATGTTAACAGAGCTGTGCTGAAATGAACGGGCACATCGATATGTTCAAATTCTTGAGCTAAATAATTTGCCACAGAACCACCAGGCAAATCTTTTTCCGTTTCGATATGATAGGTTAATTGTTGGTTGCGAACCCCTAAGGTATGGTGAAAGCCTCCATTGAGCTGACCACTGCTCAAGGAATAGTGAATATCGTCAAAGAGTACTGTCACAGAAGATGTTTCTTTTATAATATGACCGCCAGTTACCAGTTCATCTGGCGCTGTATATGGATTGTTAGGCATATAGGACTCCCTAGTTTTTCATTGTTAGATATAGCATATAAAGTTATAATAAAAGGTAACAATTTATTATCTTCATATGTGATGTTTATAATATGTAATATTTATATGTGAAATTATATCATATGTTTACCATAGAATTGAGTAAATTACTTTAAGAAAGATGGAGGCTTATATGTACGAGTTTTTAGCATCTGCTTCAGAGCTATTATTTAAAGATGCGAATGTACTATTAAAATTACGGGAATGGTTTTTTAGCCAAGCCGGCAATATTTTGCTTGCTCTTATTATATTTTTGGTAGGCCGCTATATTATTCGGTGGATTAAACGTTGCTGTTCGTGTTATGACACGGGCCAACTATGATACTGCTGCAATGGGCTTTGTATCTCAAATTATTAATTATGTATTGCTTGTAGGTTTATTATTAATCTGTCTTAATCAAGTTGGTGTTCCTACAACATCCTTTGTAGCAGCTTTCGGTGCTTTTGGTTTAGGTATTGGCTTAGCATTACAAAATAATCTAGCGAACTTAGCATCAGGATTATTGATCTTAATATTCAAACCATTTCGTGCTGGACACTATATTGAGGTTGGGGACATTATAGGTAGCGTTACATCCATACAGTTTATGAATACCATTATCACTACAAAGGATCAGAAACGGGTGTACATACCAAATTCGATTCTTACATCTCAATCAGTAACGAATTATTCCTATATGACTGAACGAATGATTCCGTTTGTTTTTGATATTGGCTATAACAATGATCATCATGAAGCGATTAGAATTTTAAAGGACGTTTTTGCCAAGGATAAACGTATTCTAAATGCTAAATATATGGAGATTGGTATTTCTGAATTTGGTGATAACTCTGTGCGTATTTCTGCGTTTGCAGAAGTTAAAACTAGTCAGTTTCTTGATGTTCGATATAGTATTATGTCCGATGTGAAAGATGCCTTTGATAAGCATGGTATAGATATTCCATATCCACAACGTGTTGTATATATACAAAACGCAGATACTTCTACAGGTGAAATTAAAGGTACTAAGAAAAAAGTAACTACCACGAATCAAGAAAGCTGATAAATCATGAAATTACAAGTTAATAATATGTAGAAAGAGATTGATATGAGAGATTTAATAATGCATAGGCACTTAGTGTGGCAACGATTTATATTGGCGTTAGCTTTCATAGGTGCTATGATTCTAGGTACTGTTGCTCATGGTGCTGCACCTACGCCACCATCTACCATTGGTGAAGCAGTGGTACTCATTGATGCAGATAATAAGGAGATTTTATTCGCCAAGAATCCCGATAAATGGATGCATCCTGCCAGTACAACTAAGATGGTAACGTTGCTAACCGCTCTAGAATTGAAGGGAACGCAATTAGATGAACTGGCTACGATTAGCCCATATGCGACGAGCATGGAGGAATCTAATTTAGGTATACAAGTGGGGGACCAAATTACCTTAGAAGGTGTTCTAGAAGGTATGATGGTGGCCAGTGGTAATGATGCGGCTGTGGTAATTGCTGAAAATGTAAGTGGTTCTGTAGCTAATTTTTCTAAAGATATGAATCGCGTAGCCGCAAAGGCGGGTGCTAAAAATAGTGTGTTTTTAAATCCTCATGGATTAACACAAATGGGGCATCATTCAACGGCACGTGATTTGGCATTGATTGCTGCCTATGGTATGAAGTACCAAATGTTCCGCGATAAGGTAGCCAATGATTACTATAAGGTGCCTTATCAAAATCGAAAGCCTGAAACAATTCGCACAACAAATCACTTTATTCGAAACAAATACCCTGGTGCTAATGGTTTGAAAACAGGTTTTACCAATGCGGCAGGGGAGTGTTTAATTGCATCGGCAACGCGTAAAGGGCATACCATGATTATCGTTATGCTCAATGATGATAATCGTTGGGAAGAGGCGGTGCAATTCTTAGATTATGGATTTAAGCTACGCGGTGTTATTTAATATAACTATAATTTGACTATACAAATAATATAAAAGGTCCTACCTGGTGGTGGGACCTTCAGTGTAAGGGGGATATGTATGAGTTCATTTTTTGCTTTTTTAAAACGGATGCGATTTATCAATCGTTGGAGTTTGATGCGCAATACAGAAACAGAAAATATTCAGGAGCACAGCCTTGAAGTAGCCATGGTAGCTCATAATTTGGCGGCTCTAAAAAATGAATATTTTGGTGGGAATCTTGATGTTAATAAGGTGGCTGTTATCGCTATGTATCACGAAGTCAGTGAAATTTTTACGGGAGATATGCCAACGCCTATTAAATATTTTGATCCAAAGCTTCGTTCCTTGTATGGCGAGGTGGAAACCTTAGCGCAAGAAAAAATGTTAAGCACATTGCCGAAACGATTGCAAGCCGTATACAAGCCGTATATTGTAGATGCGGAAACATTGCCTGAATGGCCCATTGTGAAAGCTGCCGATACCTTGTCCGCCTATATGAAATGCGTTAATGAATTACATGCGGGCAATGATGAATTCAAGGAGGCCCACGATACGATTTTGGCCAAGTTAAAAGCTCTAGATATGCCAGAGGTGGACATGTTCATCGAAGAATATGTGCCAGCGCTCAGTCAATCATTAGATCAATTGAACTATTACAAAATATAATATAAGTGGAGCGGTTATTTTTGCTGTACAGTTTTTGAGTCAATATATTTATTGTTTCGTATTAATATCTTTTTTCCTCTCCACGAAAAGGCACGATGACCATATTTGGCTTTGAACTCTTTATTACTTATTGATTCCAATTCCTCGATGTCTACATAAGGCTCAATGGATTGGAATTCAACAATTGGTGTTGTAGGTAGATCTTTATTATAAGGACATACCTCTTGGCACACATCACAACCGAATACTAGGGTGATTTCTTGATGGTGGACTGTTCGTCATTGGTGAGGTCGCCTTTTTTTTGTGTTAAATAGCTTTTACAGGTAGCGTAATTAAATTCATTGCCGTCTAGACATTGACCTAAGCAGGATGTAATACACCGATTACAGCCCATACACGTATCGGCCATAGGCGTATTGGGCTCGAATTCTAATGTGGTGAGTACAGTGCCGATGACGATATAAGAACCCCAGATTGGGTTGATAAAACACTTATTTTTCCCATAAAACCCCAGTCCAGCTAGATATGCCATGTACCGGTCGGCTAAGGGGCTTGTATCGCAATGAATGGAAAATAATTCACTAGGATTTGTAGAGGACAGTTCGTCCACGAGGCGTTGTAAATATTCTGTCACCACGAGATGATAATCGGTAGCCCACGTATAGCGTGCAAGATTTGTTGTACCGCTGTAAGGTACATGGTATGGAAATAAACATACGATAGCACTGCGCGGCATAAAATCAGGCGTTCCCATTAGTCGCTCATCTAAGTCCGCAGCCGTAAATGGGCATGGATTGGATTCACACAGAATTTGCCGTGCCTCGTTCGGGAGTGGCCAAGAGGTGGTACCCACTACGGGTATATGTAATTGTTTGCAAATTTCTTGTAATTTTATATTGTTTGTCATAGATTTACGATGTAATAGTTGTTACAATTAAAGTATATAAGTATATGAATTAATAGGTCTTGAAATAGGACCATATATAGTTGATGTATTAAGATAATTATTGTTTTTAGTATACCATTGTGAGGATAGAATATGTTAGCCTTTTTGAAAGTATTACAACCGAAGACGGTGGAAGAGGCCTATGAATTAGCCATAAAAAATAAAACAGCGCCTATGCTTGCGGGTGGTTGCTGGTTGCGCTTAGGTCGTCGCACTTGGCCCTGCTGTAATCGACATGTCAGGATTAAATTTAAGATATGTTCGTGAAGAAGATAATGAATTTGTCATCGGTGCTATGGCTACTCAGGGCGATGTGGAACGCTTTGAACCATTACAAACATTTTGCGGTGGTGCGGTTGTGCGAGGCATCAAGGAAATTCTAGGCGTACAGTTTAGAAATATGGCGACTATGGGGGGATCTGTAGCTAGTAAGTTTGGTTTTTCAGATATAATCCCTGCTTTGCTTGCGGTTCATGCAGACATCGTAACTTATAAGGGTGGTCGTATGTCTATGCAAGAGTATATGAATTATCGTGAAAAGGATATTTTAGTAGAAATCCGTATACCAAATCATGAGGCACCTGTTGCTATTGAAGCATTGCGTATTTCTCGTGGAGATTTTCCATATTTGACAGGTTCTATTCGTCATGATGACACAGGTTATGAAATCTATATTGGGACTCGTCCAGGGGCGCCACAATTGGCAGTAAACGCAAGTGCTTTGCTTTCAGAAAAAGGATTAGCAGCATTGGATGAAGCGGCCCAAATCGCATCAGAGGAATTGGTGTTCCAAAAAAATTCTCATGCATCGAAGGAATATCGTATGGAGATGGCTAAAGCCATGGTTCGTCGCTTGGTTAAGGAGGTGGCACAATAATGGAATTAGTATTGAAGATTAATAATAAGAACGTAACCGTTAATGTGCCAGCAGACGAAATGTTATTAACTACGTTGCGCAACTTAGGTTATTATAGCGTACGCTGTGGCTGTGATACGACAAACTGTGGTCTATGTACTGTGTGGGTGGACGATGAAATCACTTTATCCTGTGCATATCCAACATTCCGTGCACCAGGGCATACAATTACAACCCTTGAGGGTCTTCAAGAGGATGCATCTTTATTAGCAGATTGCCTTGCCTCTGAAGGGGCTGATCAATGTGGTTTTTGCACTACAGGCATGATGATGAGTGCAATTGCATTGAAACGAAGAAATCCAAATGCTAGTGATGATGAAATCAGAGAATATTTAATTGGTAATCTCTGCCGTTGTACAGGCTATGAGTCACAACTTCGAGGCGTTCGCAAATATCTACAAGGAGGTTTATGATGAAACACGTTGGTAAGTCTTATGACAAAGTCGATGCCAAGGGGATTCTAAGCGGTAAACCTTCTTATACGGGCGATTTTGTACCTAAAGATGCCCTTATTATCAAGGTGTTGCGTAGCCCTCATGCACAGGCACGCATCAAATCCATCGATACGTCAAAAGCTAAATTAATCTCTGGCGTAGAAGCCATTTTTACATATGAAGATGTACCGAATACGCGCTTTACCTTGGCAGGGCAAACCTATCCAGAGCCATCTGCCTATGATGCGTTGATTCTCGATTCTGTAGTTCGCTATGTAGGTGATGAAGTGGCCCTCGTTGTGGCCAAAGATGAAGCAACAGCATTGAAGGCGATGCCTCTCATTAAGGTTGAATACGAGGTGCAAAAACCGGTACTTGATTTACGCACGGCTATGGACCATGAAACAGTAGTTCATCCAGAAGATGATATTCTCAATCATATTCCAGTAGGACAAGACTATAAACGCAATATTTGTGTATCGTACCATAAGCGTGTTGGTGATATTGAAGCGGAACTTGCTAAATGCGATTATGTCGTAGAAGGCACATATTTCGACCAAGCTACGCGTCAATCCGCAATGGAACCATTCCAAAGCTTTGGGTATATCGATCATTTGGGCCGCATTGTTATCGTTAGCTCTACGCAAATCGTATTCCATGTACGTCGACATATTGCACGTGCACTGGGTATTCCGGCCTCAAAAATTCGCGTTATTAAACCTCGTATTGGCGGTGGTTTTGGGTCTAAGCAAACGGCTTGTACAGAATTGATGACCGCCTTTGTAACCTGGAAATTACAAAAGCCTTGCTATCTTCTTTATGATAGAACTGAAGCACAAACCTGTTCCACTACGCGCCATGCTCGGGAATGGTATATTCGTCTAGGTGCTACTAAGGATGGCATTATCCAAGTTATCGATATGGACTCTATCACAGCTGCTGGGGCACATGCTACGCATTGCTTTACAACAACTACGGCAGGGGAACATAAATCGGTGCCTTTGTACAATAAGGGGAAAGCTGTTCATTATGGTACGGAAGGCGTCTATACAAATCATACTCCAGGCGGTGCTTTCCGTGGATATGGTGCTACAGAGGCATTGTGGCCATTAGAATGTGCAGTCAATCGCTTGGCTGATGAAATGGGTATAGATCCGGCAGAACTTCGTCAAAAGAATTTGATTGCTGCTGGTGAACGCAGTTTGGTATATGATCCAGATGAAATTATGGAGTCTGGTTTATTCCAAGAAACAGTAAATAAGGTTAAAGAAATGGCGCGCTGGGACGAACGACCTCATAGCTGGGATATTGATGAACGATATCGCGGTGGTCTCGGTATGGCGCTTGCCTTACAAGGTTCTGGCGTTGCTAATATAGATGTGGCATCTGTAGAAATTCGCCTTGGCGATGACGGTAACTACACATTATATACGGGTTCATCCGATATGGGGATGGGGGCCAATACAGTTCTTACCCAAATGGCCTGTGAAGTGCTTGGCTGTCCTATGGAGTCTATGACTGTTGTTGAATCCGATACGGATATTGTGCCATTTGATCCTGGATCCTATGCATCGAGCACAACCTATGTAACCGGTACAGCTGCTAAGATGGCGGCCGAAGAATTACGAGCAAATCATTAATAAATTGGCTCAATTCATGGATGTAAGCCCTGAAGAAATTGATTTCGATGGTTTAGTGGGCATGACTAAAGATGGCACAAAGAAGATGTCTGTTCAGGAATTAGCACCTAAGCTATTAGTAGGAACTACATCTGAACAACTAACGGGGTTTGCAACATGGGGGAGTCACACCTCTCCACCACCATTTATGGCGTCTATTGCTGAAGTTAAGGTAGATAAACAAACGGGACAAATCATACCGCTTCATATGTATAATTGTGTAGACTGTGGTACCGTTGTGAATCCTAAACTAGCACGTGTACAGGTTGAAGGCGGCGCAGTACAAGCTATTGGTATGGCTTTGTATGAAGACGTTAGATACTCTAGTAATGGTCGTTTAGAAACTAATAATTTTATGACCTATAAAATTCCTACACGTCAAGATATTGGTGAATTACATACAGCCTTTGTTGAATCATATGAGGAAAGTGGTGCATATGGTGTTAAATCCATCGGTGAAATTGTTATTAATACAGCTTGTCCCGCAATACAACATGCTGTAAAAAATGCAGTTGGTGCGGATATTCGTACATTACCTATGACACCAGAGAAGGTATTTATGGGGATGGACGCGAAATATAAAGTATAACTATTTTACATTCCTAAAGGGGGCCTCACGCTATGACATCACAAACGCAGTATTGGAATCGTCTTATTCAACCCGGCATTGTCGCATTGGTTGGTGCAGGCGGCAAAACAACAGTTTTATCTAAGCTAGTAGAGTATGGCAGGTTGCAAGGGCGACCTATCGTGGTGACCACTACGACACAATTGTACGAATCACAAGTGGCTCAGTACGAACCTATTTATACAAAGGATATTAATGAGGTAGATGAATATTGCACTAAACGTATTCAACAAGGCTATTGTGGCGCCTGGTTTAGTGGAATTACAAGAACCAAGGTGGATTCTGTAGATTGTGAAAGCATCGATAATCTTAGCACCTTGCATCCCAATTGGCAAATTGTTGTAGAGGCAGATGGTGCTAAAGAAAAATGGCTTAAGGCTCCAAAACATACAGAACCTGTTATCCCTAGCCAAACAAAGACTACAATAGGTGTTGTAAATCTTCAAATGTTGGGGGCCTCTTTAGACGAGGATCATGTACACAACTTGGAACTCGTTCAGTCTATCGTTAATCGTGAAGAAGGCGCTATTGTAACACCGAGCATGCTCGCTCAAATCGTGCTTCATAAGCAAGGCCTGTTCCAATATAGCAAGGGCAAAAAGGTATTGTTCTGTACAGGCTATGATACGGTACAACATAGAATTATTGATGATTTTATTAGTCATGTATTAGATAGTGATATTACAGCTATCGTATTGGCCGATGGATATAAGGCTAGTTGTGAAATTCGCCGCATTATTCAATGCCGATAGGTAGCAAAATGGAATATAAGGCCTGTGAAAGCGCTCCCGTAGGGGGCGCCCTTTTACGAGAGTTTCCCCGCATTGGGATTGTTCTATTAGCGGCTGGGCAATCGCGTAGAATGGGGACTAATAAACAATTACTGCTGTGGAGAGGAAAAAAACTGTTCTTGATGCGGTTTGTCATGCTTTACAAACAGGCTGGATACAATCTGCGAACGGTAGTAGTTTAGTGAATTATCCATTTGTAGCAGTTACAAATGATAATAGAAATATAGACGAAATTGTAAAGAATTATGGCTTTAGTGTTGTTCATAATGAGAATCCCTGAGTTAGGTCAGGGTGCATCTATTGCTTTAGGAATACAGTATCTATTAAGTACATACGGTAGAAATTATTTTGATGGTATCATTTGTTCTGTATCGGACCAACCTTTATTATGCCCTAAGGTTATTGAAACGCTTATACAGTACTTTCAACAGAGACATGATGCAGATAATCGAATAATTGTAGTGCCAAAATATGGATTTACACAACATGCTGGGAACCCTGTTATGTTTGGGAATCATTGGTTTGATGCATTACAGACTATAGAGGGAGACCAGGGTGGTCGAACCATTATTTGTGGCGAGGGACAAGATTTTATAAAACATGTATATATAGCCTCTGATTGGGGGGATGATGTAGATACGCCAGAGGATTATAACGATTTGTTAAATCGTGAAAGTGAGGGTGTATGAAACCATTAATATTAGTGCGCGGAGGTGGGGATATCGCATCCGGCGCTATTTATAGATTAAGACGTGCAGGCTATCCTGTATTTGTTAATGAAATTGCCATACCAACTATGATTCGTAGAGAGGTTAGTTATGGTAATGCTGTTCATATAGGTGAAATGGTTCTTGAAAGGCTGGTAGCACGTCATGTGTCCATCAGTGAAGTTCAAGATACATTAGCTCAAGGTGTTATTCCTGTTGTGACCTCCTCTTATGAGGACTTACTTGACCGATTGCATCCAGATATCGTAGTAGATGCCATTCTATCCAAAAAAAAATTTAGGAACAACAAGGTTAGATGCGCCTTTTGTTATTGGTGTAGGTCCTGGATTTAGTGCAGGACGTGATGTGAATGTAGTAATCGAAACTATGCGAGGACATAATTTAGGTCGCTGTATTTACGATGGTGAGGCAGAGTCTAATACCGGTGTTCCTGGTAATGTAGGTGGATATACTCATGAGCGCGTTGTACATTCACCGAAGTCAGGTTTGTTTACTGCCAAGCGTCATATTGGGGATGAGGTGCAGGCTAACGAAGTGATTGGCTTCGTTGATGATACACCGATAAGAGCCAAGATTACAGGCGTGTTACGGGGCATTTTGCATAGTGGTCTTATCGTATCAGATCATTTTAAATTGGCAGATATAGACGCACGCTGCGAGGAGTCTCATTGTTATAGTATTTCTGACAAATCCCTAGCAGTAGGTGGTGGTGTTTAGAGGCTGTTACCGCTTGGGACTATGAAAGGAATCAAGATGGAATGCATTTATGATATTATGAAAGACCGATTACAAGTAACGGAACCAACATTCTTGGTAACCATTGTATCGGGACCGCGTCAAGGGGATAGAGCAATTTATAACGAAGCGGGCCACGTATTATATGGTGATGCTATAGAAGGTTTTACACCAAATGCCATAAAACCCAATGCATTATGTGTATTTGGCACTACAGAGTGTTTTGTAGAGCCCGTCGAAAAGAATCCGTCTGTACTCGTTTTAGGGGCTGGACATGTAAGCCGTGCAATCACTGATTTGTTATTGTTCATCGGTTGTCGAGTTACCGTTGTAGATGATAGACCGGAATATGTAGTGCCCGAATTCTTTGATGATCGAGTGACGCGTAAATGTTTACCTTTAGATAATTTTGGAGAGTTTTTATCTCTTGATGAATATAATGGATTTATCGTAGTTACAAGAGCACATGAGTTTGACAATGCCTGTCTAAAACAATTACGGGAACAATTGCCAACCTATATGGGGGTTATGGGCAGTCAAAAACGCGTTCATTATGCACTGGAGAATTTGAAAGCTCATGGATGGACGCAAGAGGAAATCGATATGATTTATGCGCCTATTGGATTAGATTTAGGTGCTCAAACACCAGAAGAAATTGCATTGTCTATTGTTAGTGAATATTTGGCTGTTACGCGAGGTAAAAAAGGACAATTTTTGCGTAGAAAGAGAGTGGTAGAACATGAATCGTGAGTTTGTAGAGTATTTAAGTCAACGAACAAATGAAACATTAGCGGTGGCCACAATTCTTCATACTGCAGGATCTACGCCACGAAAAGCGGGGACTTCGATGGTGGTATTTCCCGATGGATCCATATTTGGCACTATTGGTGGTGGTCGCGCAGAAAATGAGATTCGTTTGAGTGCTATCGACTCCATAGAAAAAAGAGAAAATTATCGACGTATAGAAGTAAAGTTAGATGATGACGTGGCCGTAAAAGAAGGTATGGTCTGTGGTGGTTGTATGGATGTGTGGATTAGAACACAAAATGTGTAAAATGGATATACTATGTATAGTAAGCACTAAATGGTGAATCCTATGATAGAGGTATATCTGTCGTTTTAAATTTACAGTGACCATAAAATACGTTAAAATATAAGGTACAGCTAAAAGTATTAGTTGTACCTTATTATTTTGTGTAAGGAGTAACGAATATGCAGTTTGAAGCTCTCATACATACCTTTAGAATCCTAGATGTTATCGACATTTTAACGGTTGCTATCGGTATTTACTATATGTATAAACTTTTAAAAAGATACACGTGCTGTAGCTTTGTTAAAAAGGTTTATTGTTTTTGTAGCTATTTTGAATGTGCTTAGCCATGTACTCAATTTATATGTTATCAATTGGATTTTACAACAAGGGATGACGGTTATTCTTTTTGCTTTTGCCGGTCGTATTCCAACCGGAATTGCGCCGTGCATTGGAACAACTTGGTCGAGGTAGAATTTTTAGTAAAGCTCAAAATGTTAACGAAGAAGAGATGGATATGGCTATTGATGAAGTAATGGCTGCCGCTCGTGTTATGTCCCGTGAACATACGGGTGCCCTCATCGTATTTGAACGTGAGGTGGGCCTGAATGATTTTATCGATACAGGGATTATCGTTGATGCTGTATTGAGTCGTGAATTAATTAAAAATATATTCGTTCCAAGTACACCACTCCACGATGGAGCTATGATTATTCGTAATGGTCGGATTCAAGCTGCTGGCTGTTTATTGCCACTTACGGAAGACCGTACATTGAGCACTGAACTAGGTACTCGTCACCGTGCAGCGATTGGCTTATCTGAACAAACAGATGCAGTAGTAGTTGTTGTCAGCGAAGAAACTGGTGTTATTTCTTACACGTATGGTGGTCACATTTATCGTCACTTGCCAGAAGACCAAATTAAAGAGGCTCTTCGCACATTTATGGAACGACCTCGTCAAAATATTACGAGCATGTGGAAATGGGGTGGCAAGAAATGATGATTCATTTAAAACGCAACTGGCCTGCGAAAATACTTTCATTATTAGTGGCCATCGTCATGTGGTTTTTTATTATGCGTGATCAAAATCCTGTGATGGAGGTTTCTTATGTGGTACCTGTGCAGGTACAAAATTTAGCAGCGAATTATATTGTAGAGGATGCACCTCAAAGTGTACGTGTTGTTCTGAGTGGACCGCGCGATACGATTATTAATTTGAAGTCTGAAAATCTTAAAGCTTATATTGATGCATCTGGTGTGTCGCCAGGGCAAAATAATGTAACCATTCATTTTAATTCACCATCTGGGATGAGTTTGATGGAGGTTAAACCGGATACTATAACTCTTACGGTCGATGAATATGCAGAAAAGAAATTACCTGTAGAAATCATACCATTAGGACAAATTTCAGATAATGTAGCATTAAAGTCTGTTACAGTAATTCCGAAGGAGGTTACTGTATCTGGTCGTAAGCAACAAGTGATGGCGGCAACCCGTGTAGTAATGAAGGTCAATGTTTCGGGACAAACCAAAAACTTTAGTTCCGTTGCTGATTTAGAAGCTTGGGACAATGCAGGAAACGTACTCAATGTGAATATTAATCCTGCACAAGGTCAAGCACAGTACGAATTAAATTTACTTAGAAAAGATAAAGCCGTACCAGTTTCGGCGATTACTGTTGGTCAAGTAGCAGAGGGTTATGAGGTTAAAGGTATTTCGATTAAACCTGTACAAGTAACCATTACAGGTCGTGAAGAAATGGTCGATATGATTTCTGAGCTTAAGACAGAGGTTATTGATATTAGTGGTTCCACAGCGCCTGTTGAGGCTACCTATAATCTCATAATCCCAGATGGAATTGCCAGTAAGGTGACTACGGTGCGTGTAACTGTAGATATACAAAGAAAAGCATAGATATGATTAGAATAATAAATCTTCGTGTAGCCGTTACTGTGAAGGCTACGATTGAAGAAATTGTAGAAAAGAAATATCCTCAAATGAAAGGGCATATACAGAAAATTCATGTGGTGAGACGTGCTGTAGATGCGCGTAAGAAACCGAATATCGTATTTGTATATACCCTCTTTGTAGAGGCAAATAATGAAGAACAAATCCTTAAAAAATTAGGCAAACAAAAGGATGTAACCTTGTTTACTCCGGAGGATCCCGAGCCTGTTATAATCGGTGAAAGGCCTTTAGCACACAGACCTATTGTTATGGGCTTTGGCCCGGCAGGCATGATGGCAGCCTTTTACCTGGCACGAGAAGGTTATCGTCCTATCGTGTTAGAACGCGGTCAAGACGTAGATACGCGTGCAAAGGATGTAGAAACATTCTGGAAAACAGGTTCTTTTAAACCTGAATCAAATGTTCAATTTGGTGAAGGGGGAGCGGGTACTTTTTCCGATGGTAAGCTGACCACTCGTGTAACGCATCCACGATTATATGAAATCTCCAAGTATTTTGTGGAGTTCGGTGCACCAGAAGAAATCTTATACAAACATAAACCTCATGTGGGAACAGATAAATTGCGTAATATGGTGAAAGCCATGCGTGAACGCATTATCGAATGGGGCGGTGAAGTTCGCTTTGGTGCTAAGGTGACAGATGTATTTATTGAAAACGGTCAGGTTGTAGGCGTTGAAGTAAATCAAGCCGAGCGCATTGATACGACCCTGATTTTGTCTGGCGTAGGTCATAGTGCACGAGATACCTATGAAATGCTATATAAACGAGGCGTTGATATGGTGGCAAAACCATTTGCCATTGGTGTTCGTATTGAACATCCTCAAGATGTCATCGACTATTCCCAGTATGGTGTAGATCCAAAGAGTTTAGGTTTGGGCGCCGCAGAATATTCCTTGGTATATCATGATAAGGAATCTGGTCGTACTGCATATAGCTTCTGCATGTGTCCAGGTGGACAGGTAGTAGCATCTGCATCTGAATCGGGTGGCGTTGTAACTAATGGCATGAGCTTGTATGCTCGTGATAGCGGTGTTGCTAATAGTGCTATCGTTGTTAATGTAGGTCCTGATGATTTCGGTTCACATCCATTAGATGGTGTAGAATTTCAACGTGAATGGGAACGGAAAGCGTATGAGTTAGGTGGCTCTAATTTTAACGCACCGGCGCAAACAGTAGGCTCCTTTTTAGGGCAAGAGCACGCACCTTCTATTGATGCTGGTAGGCATAGTTATGAACCTCATATTGTAGAATGTGATTTGCATCAATGCTTACCTGATTATGTATCATCGGTATTAGAGCGTGCACTATCGTATTGGGGGCGACGCATTCATGGTTTTGATGCTCCTGAAATATGTATGACTGGTGTTGAAACGCGTACATCTTCACCTCTTCGTATGGAGCGTGATGATAATCGCGTCTCTAATACTATTGGTGGCTTTTACCCAATGGGGGAAGGTGCCGGTTATGCAGGTGGTATCATGAGTGCTGCCTTAGATGGTGCGGAAACGGCGATTGCATGTATGGGTATATATGCAAAACCTAGTAACTAGTACTTTCACAAATCAGTGTATAATATGCTCTTGTGAAAGGTTCACTGTGATTTTATAAATAATACAGATTCGTGTGATATAATACACACAATATAGAAAGAGTAAACACATTCGTTTATAGACGGAGGAAAATATGGCTCGATTATTTGGTACTGATGGTGTACGTGGCGTAGTTAATGAATTCTTAACTCCTGAATTGGCATACCATTTAGGACGTGCAGCAGCAACACATTTTGGTAAAGAAAAAGAACATCCTACATTTAATTGGTAGAGATACACGTATTTCTGGATCCATGTTAGAATGTGCCTTGGCTTCTGGTATTTGTTCTGTAGGGGGCAATGTAGTAATGGCGGGAGTCATTCCTACACCTGCTGTAGCTTACCTTGTAAAGCAACAAGGCTTTGATGCGGGCGCTGTTATTTCTGCATCTCATAACCCATTCCCAGATAATGGTATTAAATTCTTTGATGGTAGTGGTTTTAAATTACCAGATGAAGTAGAAGATCAATTAGAAGTATATGTACGTCAAAGTGCAGATAACGAATTACCTCGTCCTACAGGTGCTGGCATTGGTCGTGTAGAGTATAATGCAAATCTTGCACATCACTATGCTCACTTTGTTCGTCATACAATCGATACATCCCTTGAAGGTTTAACGATTGTCTATGATGGCGCAAATGGTGCCGCTTCTAGCGTAGGTCCTGAAATTTTGTCTGGTCTTGGTGCAAAGGTTATCAATATCAATGTCAATCCAGATGGTTTGAACATCAATCATCATTGCGGTTCTACCCATATCGAAGGCTTGCAAGTAGCTGTTCAACAACACCATGCTGATTTAGGCATTGCCAATGATGGTGATGCAGACCGTTGCTTGTTAGTAGACGAAAAAGGTCAAGTCCTCGATGGTGATCAAATCATGTTGTTATGTGCTCTTAAATTGAAAGAAGAGGGCAAACTCAAAGATGATACTGTAGTTGGTACCGTTATGAGCAATATTGGTTTTCATAAAGCAGCTAAGGATTTAGGTATGAAAACTTTTGCTACTGCTGTTGGTGACCGTTATGTATTGGAATACATGCGTGAACATGATCTTTCCGTTGGTGGTGAACAATCTGGTCACGTAATTTTCCTTGATCACAATACTACTGGTGACGGCATGTTGACAGCTGTTCAAGTGGCAGCTCTTGTAAAAGAAAAAGGTCAACCACTTTCTGAATTGGCGAGTATTATGACAAAATATCCACAAGTACTTATCAATGTACGTGTTGCCACAAAAACAGGTTGGGAAGAAAATGATATCATCAAAGCTGCTATCGTAACAGCTGAAGGTGAGCTTGGTGCAGAAGGTCGAGTGTTGGTACGTGCCTCTGGTACAGAACCTCTCATCCGTGTTATGGCAGAAGGCCCTAACTTAGAAGAATTACAATCCTTGTGCCAAGAAATTGCTGATATTATCGGCAGAGAACAAGGGTTAGCGGAAAAGTAGGGTGTGAGGCGGCAGAGGAGCTTGCGACGATGAAGCCCACACATCACTTTGTTCCGAGCGTAAGATTTCGGAAAGCGAAATCCACAGTGAGGAACTGGTTATATTAAGATTAAACCTACTATTCTTGTGAGTAGTAAAATTCTATAATCCCATATAAAAGGTATCCCCTCCTATATATGTCCCTTTGCTCCGTCCTACGTAAAGTCGCTGCAGGAACATATATAGGAGGGGATTTATGTTATTATAGCTATATAGTTTAAATCGTATTGGTTTAATAGTTAAGGTGTAATATGAAAAATATAAATCAAGGGGAGGCTGAGACTCTCCTTAATGAGTGCCCGAATAGTGTTGATTCTGCTTATGAGCTTGCAAATGCTGAGTCACAAGCCTGGAGAGAGAAAAATTCACAGCTTATCTTGGAGAAGTTCTTAGAAAAATATAGCGATGAATTGAATGATGTTGAAAAAGCTAAAGTTTATACTAATTTGGCTTTTTATTATAATGATGAGGGCAATATAAAAGAATGTGAGTATCTATCTGCAGCTGTAAAGTTAAATTCTCCATATATAGAGACTTACAGAGGACTGGCTTTATATCATTTTGCAGCTTATAGAGAGAAGGGATCTGTAGCGGAATTGGAGAGAAGCTTACTGACTTATGAAAAGGGACGAAGCATATCAGATAATTATGAAATGAACTTTGGTCGTGCCGTATGTTTATTTGAACTCAAAGAATATGAAAAAGCAAAGATCATATTTTTGCAGTTACTTGAAAACTATCCAAATAGAATGCGATTATTTCTTTGTATAGCTTATTGTGATGTGTATTTAGGAAATAAAATCCAATCCCTTGATTATTTGAAGAAAATTAAGATTGGTGGAGATCCTGCATATCAGCGAGATGATGAAATTTGGGAGTTTGATATCTTTAATGCCTATTATGTATTAGATGAGTACAAGTTATTCTTAGAAGAATGTGAAAAGGCTAAAAGCTCTTGTGACTTAAATTACGGCCCTTATTATTTTGGCCTTTGGACTATGAACCAACATGACCAATTCTATCTAGAAGTGGACAAACAACGAACAGAAATACTAGGATGTATTGAAGATGTAAAAATAGATGATGACTTTGCGAGTGAAGAAGAGAGGCAAGAGCATCTTCAATGTTGGGAAGATGATTTAGAAAGCCTAAATATATTAGAGCATAAGATTAAATATGAAAACTACAAGCCTACGGTGAAACTAAAATTGTGGCCAATATATGACTGCTACTTGATAGACTATTTAACGCATAAACTCTCAGAATAAATTTTGATAGAACCTTTTGCAGCTTTGTATGGTTCTAAATCGGCATAGAAATAAAAGAGGCAACGTCGTCAACGTTACCTCTTTTATTTCTTGGTTTTATTTATCAGCTACAACGAGTTTATATCCATTTAAGTGAATGTTACTACCTGTGGTGTCTTCGTTAGTTAAGGATTTTACATAGCTGTCGCCTGTGAGTATCCAGTTGGAGTCTTTGCTGAGTTTTACAGTTACTTCTTTAGCTGTATTGTCGGTATTGATAGCTCCCACGAGGCTAGAACCGTTTGTCATATCTAGTGCAACAGTACTGATGGAGTCAGCCACAATGTTACCACTTAGTGCTTGGTTAGATGCACGAAGTGTGAGATGACCGCCGTTTTCGCCAGCATTACCCCAACGAGAGTCGGCCGCTGCTTTCACGAGGGTAGTGGTATTAGGCATGGAAATCGCATTGTTAGACAAATCTACTTCAGCTGTGGTGTTGTTTACATAGATGAACGCACCTGTACCGTGAGTTGTGAGTGTGTTATTTTCCGCCTTTAAACGAGCAATACCGCTTTCAGCATCACCGGAGAAACTTTGGTAGAGCATGAAGCCATTATCTTTGTAGCCAGTTACGTTTGAGTTTGTAAGGATAATAGAGTTTTTGCCTTCTACAACGCCAATTTCACTGTTATTAGCTAGTCCATTCACATTGTTAGCTGTAATATTACCAGTTGAATAGATAACAGGGCTACCTGCGCCAGAGGTTGTCAGTTTAGCGGCTTCTGCAGTAATCGTACCTTCGCCACGGTCTGTAGCAAGGGTAGCAGAATGAGCACCTTCAGTAGTAATTGTTAGATTTTTACCATTTACTGTGCCTTTGTACGTAGCATCTAGACCACGAGAGGAATCGCTTTTTGTGTGAATATTAGTGTTTTCTACGTTGATAATAGAGCCTTCACCGGTAGCAAAGACTGCATTGGACCCATTAGCGTAAGAAGTAATATTACTGCCCTTAATGTTGATTTGGCTGCCCTCAATACCCAATACTACGGCGTTTTGACCTCGGAAATTACTATTGTCATCGCTTGTAGTATTACCAGTTTTATCGAAAACGCTGTTTTCGATATTTACGACTGCTTTATTTGCCTATGAAAGCATTCTGGTCAGATGTTGTATTAGTAATTAACTCATGAGCGATAGATTTGTTTTCTGTTATTATAGACGTACCTGTGAAAGTACTAGGATCTACTTCGGCTTGTGGCGCCATGCCAGTAGGTACTCCGTTTTGCATATCTGCTGGAGGGGCTCCGTTTTGATTTCCACTTGGAGGCGCTGTAGGTGGTTGTCCCACAGGTGGTTTACCATGTGGTGCTCCATTGGGCGGTGTACTGATTTGTGTAGGTGGTGTTGCTACTTGTTCTGTTGTTATTACAGTAGCTACGTTAACTGTAGTTTGAGCATCTGCCGCCAATGTGGGAATGAAGGCCAATGTAGATAAGGCGGCACCTAATACGGCAGGGAGCACCCAACGGCGTAATTTTCTGTATTGTATATTATTTTTATGTGTTTTATGTCTCTTTTTTATGGTTGTTTTATTCATAATCAGTATCTCCAAAATGTTATAAATATATTTCGAAAATATAGCAAAATCTAATTGTATAAAATATAGATTGATAGCAGTATAATTTCTTGCAATGAAAATACCGTGAAGTATAGAAAAAATCTTTTTTCTTGCCTTTGAATTAGGTTCGGAGGTTTACATTTTATCGATTTTTTTAGTATAATATAGCTCGGTACATAATTCATATTTGTACTAATTCTGCCGTATATCATAGAAAGGAAATCCAAATTCGTAAAGGCGAATAGCGCAAGTACCCGTGAAGGCAGTCGTTAGGGTAGACGAGGTGAAGAGTGATCGAATAATCAGCGGATGCTCTTCCGGCACATTCATGTCGTAACAGATACTAAAAAGCCCATTGGTAACAATGGAGACAAAGTGTATCTGAATGAATTGTATTAAAGTAATAATTAATACATAATTGAAACATTAATCTAGAACATTAATCTAGAATATTAATTAGTTAGCCTTAGTTTTTGGCTGGGGCTAGAATGCCCCCAGTTATAGGAGGATATACTTATGTGCGGTATCGTAGGATACATTGGCTTTAATCAAGCATCTGATTTTTTATTGGACGGTATGGCGAAATTAGAATACCGTGGTTATGACTCTGCAGGCATCGCTGTTATTGGTGCTGAAAATGCAATTAAAATTCAAAAAAAGGTTGGCCGTCTAGCTAATCTTGAGGCGATTGTAAAAGCAGATCCTAATGAAGGGACTGTAGGTATTGGTCATACTCGTTGGGCTACTCATGGTCGTCCATCCGATATGAACGCCCATCCTCACTCCTCTGAAGATGGTAAATTTGCTGTTGTTCACAATGGTATCATCGAAAACTACATGCCTTTAAAAGAAGAGCTCATCGAAAAAGGGTACCATTTCAAATCTGAAACTGATACAGAAGTAGTAGCTCATTTATTAGAGGATATGTACGATGGCGATTTCGTAAGTACTGTACGCCGCATGCTCGCTCGTGTTGACGGTGCGTATGCTCTTGAAATTATCTGTGCTGATGAGCCAGACAAAATCATTTGTACTAAAAAAGAAAATCCATTAGTTATCGGTCTTGGTAAAGGTGAGAACTTTGTAGCATCCGATATTCCAGCGATCATTAACTACACACGCGACACATACATCTTGAGCGATGGTGAATTAGCTATCGTTACTCGCGATGCTGTATCCGTATTTGACCGTGAAGGTAATCCTGTTGATAAAGAAGTATTCCACGTTAACTGGAATGCAGAAGCAGCAGAAAAAGGCGGTTATGAACACTTCATGTTGAAAGAAATTCATGACCAACCTAAAGCTGTACGCGATACATTCGGTACACATATCTCTGAAGATGGTAAAACAGCAATCTTTGATGAGTTGAATTGGACTGCTGACGATGTAGCAGCTTTCAACAAAATCCTCATCGTTGCATGTGGTACAGCATACCATGCAGGTCTTGTAACAAAACAATATATTGAAAGCTTGGCGCGCATTTCTGTAAATGTGGAAATCGCATCTGAGTACCGTTACAGCAATCCGTTGACTGATGATAAACATTATGTATCGTTATCAGTCAATCCGGTGAAACATCCGATACATTGGCTGCTTTGAAAGAGGCTAAACGTCTTGGCGCTAAATCCTTGGCAATTACAAACGTAGTAGGTTCCAGTATCTCTCGTGAAGCAGATAACACTGTGTACACATGGGCAGGTCCTGAAATCTCTGTAGCGTCTACAAAAGCGTATACTACTCAATTAGTAGCAGGCTTGTTGTTCGCTGTATACCTTGGCCAATTAAATGGTAAAATGGACCCAGCTTTAGGCGAAGAAATCCTTTGCGGTGTTAAAAACTTGCCTACATTGATTCATGAAATCTTTGAAGTAGACGAAGATATGAAAGCCTTTGCAAAACATTATGGCTTCAAATCTGATGCGTTCTTCTTGGGTCGTGCTATCGACTACGCAGTAGCGATGGAAGGTGCTTTGAAATTGAAAGAAATTTCTTACATCCATGCTGAAGCATACGCTGGTGGCGAGTTGAAACATGGTACATTGGCTCTTATCGAAGAAGGCGTACCTGTTATCGCGTTGGCTACACAAGAGGATGTGTACGATAAGATGATCAGTAACATCCGCGAAGTAAAGCTCGTGAAGCGGTTGTAATCGGTATCGGTATGAAGGGTGACGAAGAATTGTCTAAACACGTAGACCATACAATCTATGTGCCTCGTGCGAATAAATTCATCGCTCCAATCCTCGCTGTTGTACCATTGCAATTATTGGCGTACTACGCAGCGATTACACGCGGCGCAGATGTAGATAAACCACGTAACTTAGCTAAATCTGTAACCGTAGAATAATATATATAACCAACAGTGCCTCGGCACTGTTGGTTTATTTCAATATAGGGAGACTATTATGGCAGTTATATTTTCCGGTATCCAACCAAGTGGTGAATTGACACTTGGTAACTATTTGGGAGCTTTACGTAATTTCTTAGACTATCAAGATACTGATGAATGTTACTATTGTATCGTTAATCAACATGCAATTACTGTACCGCAAGATCCAAATGAGTTATTTCAAAATACTCGTAATTTGGCAGCGTTATACCTCGCTGTTGGCCTAGATCCTAAAAAGGTAACATTATTTGTGCAATCCGAAGTACCTGAACATGTAAAACTTGGTTGGGTTATGCAATCTATTAGCTATGTAGGCGAATTAGAACGTATGACACAATATAAGGATAAATCTCAAAAGCAAGGTGACTCTATTCCTACAGCGTTGCTTACGTATCCACCATTGATGGCGGCAGATATTTTGTTATATGGTACTAACTATGTTCCAGTAGGTGAGGACCAAAAACAACATCTTGAATTGACTCGTAATTTGGCAGAGCGTTTTAACCGTAGATTTGGCGAAACTTTCGTAGTACCTGATATCAAGGTAGGTGAAGGTGGTGCTCGCGTTATGAGCTTACAAGAGCCAACTAAGAAAATGAGTAAATCTGATGATAACCAAAATGCTACAATCCGTCTTTTGGATGCACCAGACTTGATCGTGAAAAAATTGAAACGCGCTCAAACTGACTCTGACAACGCGGTGCGTTACGATAAAGAAAACAAACCTGGCATTTCTAACTTGATGGGCATTTACCGTGCTATCACAAAAGACAGCTATGAAGCTATCGAAGAAATGTATGCTGGTAAAGGCTATGGCGTATTTAAATCAGATATTGCAGATTTACTTGTAGCAACACTTGAACCAATTCAACAGCGTTATAATGAACTCATTACAAGCCCTGAACTCGACATCATCTTAGATGAAGGTGCTGCTAAAGCACATGCAAAAGCGTCTGTTATGTATCGTAAGGTTGAGGAAGCTATGGGGCTTTGCCGAAAATAAGTATTTATATAGACTTTTTGAGGCATAGTATGACAAAACAAGAGGTAAGTGAACGATTTTCAGGCGGTCGTGTTAAGCATATAGTTACCACGCATAAAGCCGTACAGTGGATAGGGCGCATCTTAGGTATTCTAACTTGCGTTGCGCTCATAAAATGGGCTCCACATGATGTAGGTAATCGTATCCTATGTTATGCATTAGTTGTGTGCTTGTTGTGGTGGATGAACGGCCTTGATATGGTGCTCGTATATATTTGTGAAAAGGGATTTGTTATAAAACAAAGACCGACTACATTACGAGATTATTTTTGGAGTGCTATCCATTTAGATGATTATTATTTGTATGTGCCTTTTGATACGGTGGTTGGTTTTACTCCGGATTGGAAAGAGTTGCAGGCTGTCAACAATCATGGTGGTATCTATGTAGTACCATTAGACCTACAATTAGCACCCTATAAGGATAAAATACGTCTCCAGGCGGCTATAAAACATTATAGAGATACACATAATGAATAAAATTTGAAAATTTATTGATTTAACTATTTACAACTTTAGCAGACTAAAGTATAATAGGTTCATAAGTAAGAACTTGATCTGTAAAAGATTACGTGGAGGATATTATGAACTGGAAAAAGATTATGGCTGTAGGTTTAGCTGCAGTATCTATGATGGCTTTTGTAAGTGGTTGTGGCAGTGATACAAAAACAACAAATGAATTACCTAAAAAAATCGTTGTCGGCCTAGATGATAGCTTCCCACCAATGGGCTTTAAAGATGATAAAGGTGAAATCGTAGGGTTAGATATCGACTTGGCTAAAGAGGCTGCTAAGCGCGCTGGTATGGACGTTGAGTTCAAAGCGATTGACTGGTCCAGCAAAGAAGCGGAGTTAAAATCTAAGAAAATCGACGTATTGTGGAATGGTTTAACTGTTTCTCCTGAACGGGAGAAAAATATCTTGTTCTCCGATACATATATGAAAGATAAACAATATATCGTTGTTCGTAACGACGATAATGCTATCAAAGGTAAATCTGATCTTGCTGGCAAGGTTGTAGGTGTGCAACAAGCTAGTACTGGTGAATCTGCATTACAAAACGATCCTAGTGGCAAAACCGTTAAAGAAATTAAATCCTATGCTGATTTCGTAAGTGCATTCATGGATCTTGGCATTGGTCGTGTCGATGCAGTTATTGCTGATGGTGTTATTGCTCGTTACCTCATGACAAAAGAACCTGGCAAATACAAAATTGTAGAAGGCACTGATTACGGCGTAGATAACTTTGCTGTCGGGTTCCGCAAAGATGATACCGCATTACGCGATAAAATCAATGGTATCTTAGCCGAAATGAAAAAAGATGGTACTGCTGATAAAATCGTTGAAATGGTTGGGCTCTAGCGCAGATCTAGATAAGAGCGATGCTAAATAGTACGATTCGTGATATACTAATAGTACTGTGGTCAGTATGTACAACTGATAATTAAAGAACGAAATGTACACTAGAGAAGAGGCCATGTGCCTCTTCTCTATTCGTGTTTTGAAGGAGTATTTCATGTTAGATTATTTATTACAGATTATCCCGACCATTGCGGATGGGCTTAAGGTCACCATTGCACTGTTCTGTGTCGTATGGGTACTATCTATACCTGGTGGTATCATATTAGCTTTACTGCGGCTATCTAAGCTTCCTGTAGTCGATAAAATTGTAGAGGCCTTTGTATATCTAATGCGTGGTACGCCATTGATGTTACAAATTTTATTCATGTACTTTGCATTGCCAATCATGACTGATGGGGCCATCCAAATGGATGATTCAACAGCAGCAGTCGTTACCTTTGTACTTAACTATGCGGCTTATCTTTGTGAAATCTTCCGCGGGGGCATTCAATCTATCCCACGTGGTCAATACGAAGGGGCAAAGGTACTTGGTTTTACCTATGGTCAAACGATGCGTACCATTATTTTGCCGCAAATGTTTAAACGCGTATTACCACCCCTTGCTAATGAAACAATCAATTTGTTGAAAGATACATCTCTTGTTTATGTATTAGCAATGAACGATATCTTGCGTATTACGAAATCTATCGTGCAACGCGACTTTGATATTTCTGCATTTCTCGTAGCTGCAATATTCTACTTAATCTTTACATTCATTTTGACAAATATCTTCAATTACTTAGAAAAACGTTTCTCTGTATATGACGAATAAGAGGTAGTTATGACTTTTGTAAATATGGAACGTATAGAGAAACATTTTAATAATAATGTAGTTTTAAAAGATGTTTCTTTACAAATGAATAGAGGGGAAATCGTGTCCATTATTGGACCATCAGGCTCTGGTAAATCTACATTTCTACGTTGTTTGGGACAATTAGAAACAATCGATGGTGGTGCTATTACCGTTGATGGCGTAGAGTTAGCATCCACCGATACAAACGGCGTTGTTAAATATGCTGATAAACAAACTATGCACGATTTATTACTTCGCATGGGCATGGTATTTCAATCCTTCAATCTATTTCCACATATGACGGTACTTGAAAATATTATGGTTGCACCTCGTATGGTAAAAGGTATGAAAGATACAGATATTATGCCGATAGCAGAACGTTTACTTAATAAAGTAGGCCTTTGGGAAAAACGCGATATGTATCCATCGCGTTTATCTGGTGGTCAACAACAGCGTGTAGCTATTGCTCGTGCATTGGCGATGAACCCAGAAATTATGTTGTTTGATGAACCTACATCAGCTCTAGATCCAGAATTAACTGGTGAAGTACTGAAAACGATTAAACAATTAGCCGATGATCGTATGACTATGATTATCGTTACTCACGAAATGAATTTTGCTCGTGAAGTATCCGATCGCGTTATCTTTATGGCAGATGGTATAATTCAAGAGGAAGGCGCTCCGGAACAATTGTTTACAAATCCACAATCCCCAAGAACAAAGGCTTTTTTAGACAATATGTTATAATGGTTGCCACCTATGAGCTCATAGGTGGTACCTTCACATATAGGAAAGGAATTTTATGAAGAAATTACCTATCGCATTAGTATTGGTCGGCTTGTCTGTTGTGACTGGTGTTGCTTATGGTGCTACACCTGAACAGGCTACACCTAAGGCTATTGTGGCATCTCAACAAGATGCACTTTCTGTGTTGCCCGAGCAATATAAATCGTATGCTACAAAAATGAATACTGTTGTAAAGGATACAAAAAATGGTTATACTTTCACTATTCCATGGCGTGTCAATGATGGTGTTATGATTGATATGGATGTGCGTAGTGAAAGTGAACACGTACAAGGTTACTCCTTTAACTTGTCTGGTCCAAATCAAGACGATGCGTATACTGTATCATTTACAAAGCGAAATAATACGCCACAAGGTAATGTGTCTCAGAAGGTATGGAATACTACCTGGTATGATGTGCCAATTAAGGGCATGTCCGATGATGAATATCTTCGTATTTGGCGACAACATAGTAATGTGTTTGAAAATAATGATGTAGTGGGGGGATTTTCCCTAAGAAAGGTGCACAAGCTGCGCGTTGGAGCAGAACTACACCTAAGTCTTATGCTGAAATGACCTCTACTGAACAGGTTCATTCCATTTTCGAAGCTGAATTTATTATGGAGAAGGATCCTACGCATCGTTATAATCTTGTCAGTACCTATCCACCAGTACAAGCAAAGTTTATGGAGCAAGGTCTTTTAGAGACAGCGATTCCAACATTTACATTGTTAGATACGAAGAAAAACTCTACATTAAATAATGTGAAAAAGATGTTAGTTGGATCTGGTGATATTAATGTGGCAGATGGATTAAGATTCATGAGTCCTAAAGGATTCACACGCATTAATGAGCCTAAAAAGCTAGCTTTTACAAAGGATAAAATTCGACTCGATGTGGAAAGTTTTGCTGTACCTATTCAAGCGGTAAGCAGTGCGATGCCAACGATGATGGGTAAGCAGATGCTAGGTGATCAGTATCTAAAATCCTTAGTTGATGTAAACAAGGCGACAATTGATCGATATGAAACACATATTATTGATGGCGCTGTTATGTTTTATGTAGCAGGTACTATGAAAAATCCTGAATCATCGGATACGGATACAGCAGAGCCGGTTGCATTTGGTGCTACTATTATTTTAGGAAATAATGGTAATGTAGGTGTTGCTCGCATGATAGCGCCTGTTGGCACTGTATTGACAACACCTGAATTAGTTGATGTATTAGATGGATTTAAGTTAACCAATTCGTTAAATATTAATAATTCTTCCCAAGTTCTTTAATCTGTAAAAAAATGTGCTATAATGTATATAAATCCTCGTTTAAAAAGAGGATTTCCTAAGTCGTATAGAATATTATAAATAGACTAAACGATATTTAATCATATCCCTTCATAGGGGATTAGAAATAGGAGGGGTTAATATGGTTACCTACAAAACTATTGTCGTACCTACTGATGGTTCTGAAAATGCAAAGCGTGCATTAGAACATGCACTCGCTGTAGCAGATCGTAACAAAGCGGAATTGATTATTGTTCACGTAGCTAATATCGTATCTGCTATCTCTAACTTCGATCAAACACCTATTAGCGGTGGCTACGTGTCTGAACAAATTGCAGAAGACATGGAAGAAACAGGCAAAGAAATCTTGAATGATGTAGTGAAAGAAATTCCTGCAGGCGTTACAGTTAAGTCTGTATTTGAAGTTGGTTCCCCAGGTCCTGCATTATTAGCAGTTGCTAAGAAATTTAATGCTGATCTTATCGTAATGGGTAGCCGTGGTCTTGGACCTTTAAAAGGCCTATTCATGGGTAGTGTAAGTAGCTATGTAACAAGCCATTCCTCTTGTCCAGTATTGGTTGTTAAATAATATCATACAATTTAAAAGGCTTTGTCATTGTGAACAAAGCCTTTTTTTGTATATAATAGATATGATAAATAATAAAGTTTTTTACTTGATAGACTAAGTTAATTGTATTGTTTTAATAGAAAGGATATTTATGAGCAGCGGGAATGAAGCTTTGTTAAAGTTAGCAGAATTGTTCAAGATTCTCGGTGATCCAACACGCTTAAAGATAGTAGAGCTATTACTGGAAAATGAAATGTGTGTTAATCACATTGCTGAAACGATGGGAATGGGGCAGTCAGCCATTTCCCATCAATTACGCGTGTTGCGACAAGCACGTCTTGTAACATACCGAAAGGAAGGAAAGACCGCGTTTTATTCCTTGAATGATGATCATGTAGAAGGTCTAGTTCGTATGGGTATGGAACACGTATCACATCAATAATTTGATATAATTTGCCTATGTAAGAGCACCATATGGGGAATATGTAATACACACAAAAGGGAGCCATTTGATGGCTCCCTTTTGTGTTTTTGTAGTTAATATAGTGGAAATAAATAATAAGCAAATGTGATAAACAGAGGCATGGTTATGGCAGACAATATGGTTGTTCCCATTACAATTTGTGTAGCGTATTCTGGGTTGTTCTTCATTTCGATAGCGATGAGTGCCATATTAATAGCTGTAGGCACGCTATAGGTTATGACAATCGTTTGGGCCGCTATTGGATGCATAGGGCCATAGAATAGAATAAATATAACTGTTATAACAGCAGCTAAAAGTGGACTAATGACGAGTCGTAATAAGCTTGCTAGCATGACATCTGTTTTAAAGAAATTCAATGGCGTTCTATTGATTTGCACCCCTAAGGCAATCATGGCAACGCCGACGAAGGCGTTGGCAAAGATATTAAGTGGTGCATAAAAGAAGAGGCCGTGTAAATCGAAAGGTAATAATTTACAAAGTAGTGCGAGGGGGATCGCATATGACATTGGCATATGGAATAAGACGTTGAGTGCATCTCTCGTGCTTAAACGACCTGCACCAGCTTGGTAAAATCCATAGGTATTACTTGTAACCGTTTGAATAATCATGATGGATACAACACTAAATAGTCCTAAATCGGCATAGGGGGTGGCGCCATCAATGACATAGGGTACATTTGTAAATACAAAGAGTGCAAGGGCAATACCCATATTTCCTACATTATTAAACATAACGCAGTTTTTTAGAGTTGCTATTTTAGGTATATCGTAACCCTTTAAGCGGCCTACTATATCTGCGATGACTGAGTTTAGTATGAGTACACAGACAGCACAGAAAATGATTTCCGTGGTGCTCGAGGTAAACTTAGCATCATACATGGCTCTAAACACAAAGGTTGGCAACAGTATGTAAAAGTTTAGCTTGCTTAATGTATATAAGTCTAATTTAAATTTTTTATCTAGTATAAATCCCACGCCTATCAGTATGAATATAGGTATCATGGAATTCATGAAAATATGTCCTATTAGTGTTAGTAAATTCATAGTCTCACCTAGAGTTCTATTTAATATGTAATGTGATTTAAATCATGGTATACTTTTAGTATGGTAATTTATGATACATGGTAAGAATGATGTAAATAAGGCTTTCACCTAATTACCCTATATTACTATCATACCATAGGATGTAGAGTTTAGGTCTATTTTTTATGTATTTTATGCATTGATCCTGACAGGGATAGGAGGTTGTATGAGAAAGCTTTTATTTGTATTAATGAGTATTTGTATGCTAGCCTTGGTCGTGGGTTGTGGTAATGATGCTGGTAAAACAGCTGATAGCACAAAGCCTAGTACGTCAGAAAAAATTACGATTCAAGCAGCAGCCAGCCTTAAAGGGGCTCTTACCGAATTGGCAGATGCATATAAAAAAGAACATCATTTAGCAGATGATCAAATCGTTATAAATTTTGCCGGTTCTGGCACATTGCGCCAACAAATTGAACAAGGTGCACCTGCTAGTTTATTCATTTCTGCAGACGAAAAGAATATGAAAATGTTACAAGAGAAAGAGTTAGTAACAGATGTAAAACCATTTGTCACTAATGAACTCGTTCTCGTAGTTCCTAAAGGACAACCTAAAATTGAGCTTAGTCAAATTACATCCGTAAAACGCATTGTATTGGGTAATCCTGATACAGTACCAGCAGGTAACTATGGTAAACAAGTACTAACAAAATTAGGTGTGTGGGACCAAGTAGAACCTAATGTAGTCTACGCAAAAGACGTTAAAGCTGTAACTGCTTCTATTAGCCAAGCGGCTGGTGATGCAGGATTTATTTACAAAACTGACGCTATTGCAGCAGGCGATGCAGTTCAAATCGCTGCTGTAACACCTGCTGATTCTCATGATCCTGTTATATATCCAATTGGTATCATCAAAAAATATGATAATGCATTGGCAAAGGATTTTTATAAATACGTAACGAGCCCAGAAGGCCAAAAAGTATTAGAGAAATACGGTTTTTCTACCTCTAAATAAGACTTAAACGCTAGCTTTCTAGGCTAGCGTTTTCTTGTGATACAATAGAAATATAAATTTGTATCGGTTATAGTTAGGAAAGAAAGGAGTAACCATGAGTCCGTTCTGGTTATCTTTGTGGGTAGCGAGTATAGCTTTAATTATCGTTATAGTAACTGGTTTGGCCACTTGTTATGGTATGAATCGCTGTAAATGGGGCGGCATTGCTATTCTTGATGCACTTATTACGTTGCCCCTTGTATTACCACCCGTTGTTGTTGGCTTTGCGTTGCTCATGGTATTTACACCAGGCTATGCCTTTGGTGCTTGGCTTGAAACTCATGGGCTGAGCGTGGTCTTTGCCGCTTCCGGTGCAGTGATTGCTTCCTCTGTAATTGCATTTCCACTATTTTACCAAACCGTACGCTCTGCATTACAGTCCGTGGACCATAATATGGAAGATGTAGCCCGCACCTTGGGCGCATCTGAATTGCGCATCTTCTTTACTATTTCCGTGCCATTAGCATGGAAAGGAATTTTGACGGGCAGTATTTTAGCATTCTGCCGTGCTATGGGTGAGTTTGGTGCCACCATTTTAATTGCTGGTAATATTCCGAAGGTAACGCGGACAATGCCACTGGCTATTTACTCCTACGTAGAGGCTGGGCAGTACATGGATGCCTTCGAGCTTGTTGTTTATATTTGTGTACTTACATTGGCATTGTTGAGCGGTATTCACCTCATTACAAAAGGTTCCTTATTCCGCCATACAGAAAATAATTAGGAGGTTCTATGATTACATTTTCTTTTACTGTATCTAGATCTTCTGTGACTGTGAAAGCCGATGGTACACTGTCTTCGGGAATCTCTGTGTTGACTGGTCAGTCCGGTAGTGGTAAAAGCACCTTTATTAAGTGCATTGCAGGCCTTGTAAAGCCTAGTACTGGTCGTATTCAATATGATGACATAACTTGGGTTGACCGAGCTAAAAAGATTTGGGTCCCTGCTCAAGAACGCCAGGTAGGTTATATGCCTCAAGGTAATATTGTATTCCCTCACTTATCTGTTGAAAGTAATATTATTTATAGTAAACGAGGCACACCTGATATGTGCGATAGTTTATTAAGCCGTTTAGGTTTAGAAAAATATCGAAAAACAAAGGCGGGTAGTTTATCTGGTGGTGAGCAACAACGGGTTGCCTTGGGACGTGCTCTTTATTCAAAACCGACTATTTTACTTCTTGATGAGCCTCTGTCTGCGCTTGATTGGAATTTGCGTAAACAAGTACGTGAGGATTTGGTGTCTATCATTCGTGAATGGGATGTGCCATGTGTATGGGTGACCCATGATGAAAGCGAAGCTGATGCAGTTGGTGATAGACACTGGATCTGTGAAGATGGACAAATTATTATACCTGAATAGTAAAACACCTTCATAAGCATGATTGCTTACGAAGGTGTTTTTGTGTTAGTGTTGTTTTATTTCGACAGATGAGTTTTCTGTATGACTTATGAAGCCAACGATAGCTGTTACGAAGAATGCCGTTGTAAAGGCTGGCAGCGTAGCCCCAATAGTACTTTCACTATGTAACATATAGTGGTATAAACCAACGGATACGGCCCAAATAAGACCTCGTACGAGATAAGCGGATAATGTTTGTACTTGTTGGCGATTGATAAAGTAGTCCGCCAAAAGAATGGCAATCATCGGCGCAAATACAGAGCCGATGAGGTATAGAAAGTCTGTAATATCGTCCATTGGATATAGATGGCAGCGATGGTGCCGACGATAGTAACTACAACGGCTATGCCTTTACTAGAAGCACTCTTGTAGATAGTTGTGCTAGAAACGCCTGCAGAATAAGCATCCATAAAGGTTGTAGTTACAGTAGAGAAGATAATAACGATGAGCCCTGCAAGGCCAAGACCGGCGTTCATCATGATGGTAATGATAGAATCGCCACCACCGAAGATAGCCGCACTGAGGCCTAAGGTATACATAACGATACTTGTTACTGTGTAGACAGTAGCACTTGTAAGTGATGCGGAGAAAGGTTTTTTGCTTTCACGGGTATAATCACTGATGAGAGGGAGCCAAGATAGTGGCATAGCAATAGATAATTCAAGGGCAGCGATGAAACTCATGTCTCCGCTCGTTAGAAGGATACCTTCACTAGGCCATTGAGATAACATGTGAATGCCCATGTAAATGGTGAGTCCAAGTAATAACAGATACGATAGCTTGAATATAGCCTGTATTGTGGAGGCCGATGAAAAGCCACAGGATGACAAGCGCGCCAATAGCCATCGTCCAAATCATAGGGGATAGGGGTGCTAGTTCTTGTAAGGCTAACATAGCATCGTAGATCATAATGCTAGTCCAGCCGATAAGTTGAAGCATATTTAAAACGGCAAAGCCTTTAGCTCCTAGTGGGCCAAAGCTGAAGGCGGTAGTATTCATACTACCTTGCCGTAAACGTCCACCGATGAGGCCCGCTCCAAAGAGCAATATACCGCCGATGATATGCCCCAGTATGATGGCATATAGACCTTGGGTGAGCCCTAAGGGGGCCAGATAAGTTCCTGTCATAATTTCCGCTATAGATAGAGCGGCGCCAAACCATATCATGGCGAACTGTGGTTGTGTAATGTATGTGTCTTTCATACGTCCTCCTTGCCTGGAAGTCATAGAAAAAGCCGAGTCCCAAAAAAGGAACTCGGCTATTAATCCTCTATGTTCCCTACGTTGGCATTATCCAAATCAGGTTATGGGTTAAAGCGATAGCTTACTCTCAGCCCACTCTTGTGAGCACCCCGTTATGGCTTCATTATAGGCGGATAATAGGAATCCGTCAATTCTTTTTGTTGCATAGATTGTATAATGATGTTATAACTAGAGTATAAAAATATATTGCCACTAGGGGTGCTTTTGCTGAGATTGACCATTCAAAACCCTAGACCTGATCCAGATAATACTGGCGTAGGAAAGTGGAGTGCAACATAATACTAACCTATTACGAGACCATTCCATTGGGAGTGGTCTCGTTTTATATGTTTGGAGGTATTATGAAATTACATACTGCATTAACAATTGCCGGTACTGACCCGAGTGGTGGCGCTGGCATTATGGCTGATTTAAAATCTTTTCAAAGCCGTAACGTATACGGCATGGCCGTGGTTACGTCCGTGGTAGCTCAAAATACAACGGGTGTTCACCACGTAGAACATCTATCCTTAGAGAGTATAGAAAAACAGTTACACGATGTGTACTCAGATATTATGCCCCAAGCTGTTAAGACGGGCATGATTGCTTTACCTGAGATGATGGACCTTATCTATCCTTATGTGAGTAATGGAATTCCGTACGTAATGGATCCCGTTATGATTGCTACTAGCGGTGACAGACTCGTATCGGATGAGGCGGTACATTTCTTAAAATCTAAACTGATTCCTACCGCAACGGTTATCACCCCAAATCGCAGTGAGGCAGAGGTCTTAGCCGATATGTCTATCACTTGTGAAAGCGACATCACAACTGCGGCCAATCGTATCTTACAAGACTTAGGTCCTCAAGTGGTAATTATTAAAGGCGGGCACATCGGTGAAGATGCAACGGATTATGCTTTCACTAAAGAGGGTAATGTTCGTACCTGGACGAGCCCCAAATATGATACAGTGCATACTCATGGTACGGGCTGTACCTTCTCAGCGGTTATTACAGCGGAGCTTGCTAAAGGGCGTGATGTAATGGATGCTATTGGTATTGCCAAGGACTATATTGCTCTTGCTATTAAGTACAATCCCGGGCTGGGAAATGGCTGTGGCCCCGTTAATCATATGGCTTATGGACTGCTATCTAATGGACCTGAAACGATGGATGAGCTCTTGAAAAATGATGAGAGGAGATAGTGATATGACCTATGAAAATCCATACATGAATGGTCAAACTTGGCCTGAACTAAATATATTAGAGACCTTACGTCATCGAAATCCTCTTGTTATTTGTATTACCAATGATGTGGTACGCACCTTTACAGCCAATGGTTTACTTGCTATTGGTGCATCGCCGGTGATGAGCGAATGTAGTGAAGACTTGAAAGACCTCATCGTTCACGCCTCAGCACTACTTATCAACATCGGTACTGTTACACCAGATAAGGCCGATTATTATAAAGAGGCTACCAAACTTGCAAAGAAGCATGAGGTGCCTATCGTTCTTGATCCTGTAGGCTGTCACGCCGGGGCTTACCGCTTGTCTGTGGTTTTAGATTTGATTAAAACTAGTTCTATTTCATTGCTTCGTGGAAATCAAAGCGAAATTAAAGCGATTTACGATGCCCTAACTCGTAATGATGAGAGTGACAATTCTACTACCGGCAAGGGTGTAGACGGGGCACAGGTTGAGGATAGTGCCGTTATTGCCTATCGACTATCTCGTCTAATTAATTGTCCTGTCGTAGCAACGGGAGAAGAGGATTATGTTTCTGATGGAACTCGCGTATTTGCAGTACCTCACGGACATCCTATTATGACTGCTGTAACGGGCACAGGCTGTTTATTGGGCGCTGTGTTGGCGGCTTTCTTTAGTGCCTATTATCCCTTTAAAAATCAAATGTCTATGGCAGAATTCATTGCCTACGCACTAGCATACTATGGTCTTGCTGGTGAAAGGGCCGTTAAAGAATGTGGTGTCAAGCCTGGTAGCTTTAGTATGGCCTTTATGGATGCCTTATATATACTTGATGATGTAGTACTTTTATCGAAACAGCACATACGACCTATAGTAGTTCCCGATCAATTACAAGTGTATTTCATAGCTGGTACACAGGATGTAGGGCTAAACGAAGATCGATTGCTAGCTGTTGTAGAAGCGGCCTGTCGGGGTGGGGTGACCTGTTTCCAATTTAGAGAAAAGGGAACGGGTACCTTAGAAGGTAAACAAAAATTAGAACTAGCTCAACAGTTAAAACAAGTCTGTGCCATGTATAACGTACTTTATATTATCAACGATGATGTAAATTTAGCCATTGCGGTTCATGCTGATGGTGTCCATGTCGGACAGGAAGATATGAAGTTAGAACAGGTGCGTAATCTTGTAGGGCATACAGTGGTAGGCATATCTATTCACTCTGTGGAGGAGCTGCATAAGACAGATGTGGTTTATGCAGACTGTGTAGGCGTAGGCCCTATGTACGCTACAAGCAGTAAGTCTGATGCACAAGAACCATGCGGACCAGCTAGAATTACTGAACTACAAGCAGCAGGGCTAACATTACCTTGTGTTGGGATAGGTGGTATTACTTTAGATAATACAAAATCTATATTACAAGCAGGGGCCTGTGGTGTGGCCGTTATATCTGCTATCGCTCATGCAGAAAATCCTTATGAAGCAGCACAACAATTTAAAGGATTGATAGATAGCGGAAAATAATCAAAGAAATCTTTAAGCGTTTATAGAACACAAAAAAGACGATGACCGAAGTCATCGTCTTTTTATTTGAGGGTGTCTGTACATACAGTTAGGAAAATCTGCACTTGCAGTCTACATGTCTGTATTTATACTTATTATTTGTCTAATCTATGTTTATAGATTATAGAGCTTCAATGTGACGTTTGAAGAATGCTTGTGGGTGAGCACATACTGGGCATAATTTAGGAGCTTCTTCACCGATGTGAATGTAGCCACAGTTAGCGCAAATCCATGCTACAGGTTGATCGTTATTGAATACTTTGTGACCTGCAACGCGAGCTGCTAATGCAAGGTAACGTTCTTCGTGACGAGCTTCGATTTTACCAACTTCGCGCATTTGGTAAGCGATTTTTGCAAAGCCTTCTTTTTCTGCTTCATTAGCGAAATCTTTGTACATTGTAGTGTGTTCGTAGTTTTCACCAGCTGCTGCATCGCGAAGGTTAGCTTCGATATCAGCGGAAACATCGCCACCATGAAGAGCTTTGAACCACAATTTAGCATGTGCAGATTCGTTGTGAGCTGTTTCTTCGAAATAATCAGCGATTTCGTTCATACCAGCTTTGCGAGCTGCTGCTGCGTAGAAAGTATATTTTTGGAATGCTTGAGATTCGCCAGCAAATGCTGCTTGAAGATTTTTTTCAGTGTTTGTACCTTTTAATTCAGCCATTTTTAGATCTCCTTTGTACTTACAATATGTTTTAAATGATTACTTAATTGATATATTCATAACCACTTGGTTGTGAATGCGATAATTGGTAACTCACTTGAGTTAAGTTAAATAAAAACTTATTTGTAAATTGATAGATAGACACTTGTCTATACATAAAAAAAGCACTTGCTTATTAACTAAATGAGTACTTACCTATGTTTTGTAAAGAGGCACTTGCCTGTTATTTACAATCCAATGTTTTTGATTCGTATACTTAACGAATAATCATTGTTGACTATATTGTAACATACTAAATGAGAAATGCAAGTGTTTTTGTAAAAATTTATTTCGAAAATTTTCTAAATGATAAATGTTATCAATCTAGTAAATAAGCGGTTTTTGAAAGCCTGTTAAGTAATGGATTTATTAAAAATAGAATTACTGATAATGAGAATGAGAATTACATGGAAAATCATTATCGTTTGTAGAACTGTTTGTTTTTGGTAATAATTCTGATTAAGCCGATAGATCTTATTAGTCAAAGTGTACTTTTACCTATATTGGAGAACATATTTTAAGTATAATAAGATATATATAATAGAAATAGTATAAGGAGGCGCTATGGCGTTTATTAGATATTATGTGGGCGATGTAGTGCAAATGAAAAAAGCCCATCCTTGTGGTAGTGACGAATGGGAAGTTAAGCGCATCGGCACAGATTTTCTTATCGTATGTAAAGGTTGTGGACATCAATTGTTGATGCCTCGCCCTAAGTTTGAAAAGGCTGCAAAGAAACTTGTGTCTCGTTTGCCTAAACATGAGTAGGAGGTCTTATGGTACGACTTACTGACTATGTTACGAGCGGGGGCTGTGCGTGTAAGATTGGACCTCATATATTGGAGCGTGTATTGAAATCAGTTACATCTGTAACCAATGAACGAGTTCTAGCAGATATGACAGGGGCTGATGATGCAGGGGTATATAAAATTTCTGACACATTAGCATTGGTACAGACATTAGACTTTTTTACACCTGTAGTTAATGACCCCGTTTTGTTTGGGAAAATAGCGGCCGCTAATGCACTAAGCGATGTATATGCTATGGGAGGAACTCCGTTGACTGCCATGAATATTGTAGGGTTTCCTATATCTCTTGTTGAGCAAGGCGTTTTAACAGACGTTCTAAACGGAGCAGCTTCTATCGTGGCCGAGTCTGGGGCTGCAATCGTAGGCGGTCACAGCATTGAAAACAAAGAGCCTATATTTGGTATGTCTGTAACAGGACAAGTTGACCCAAATCATATTTGGAAAAATAAAGGTGCCCAAGTAGGGGATGTATTAGTGTTAACAAAACGTATCGGCACAGGTATTATGAATAATGCGTTGAAAGCTGATTTATTTCCTACTGGTACTGCGCAGGCGGTTGCTAGCATGAGTACGTTGAATCGTGTGGCTGCTGAGGTGGCCCATAATTTTACAATTCATGCGTGTACTGATGTGACGGGCTTTAGCCTTATGGGTCATTCTGTAGAAATGGCGAGTGCCTCTAATGTAACAATTCATATCAAGACTTATAATATTCCGCTCTTTGATGATGTCATTGAGGCTGCGCAAATGGGTTTGGTCCCTGCTGCATCCTATGGTAATCGCAAGGCTATAACTGATGTACAGGTTGATGCGAATTTAGATGGGGTATGGACGGATATTCTCTTTGATCCACAAACATCAGGCGGACTTTTATTCTCTGTGCCTGCTACAGAAGGACCGAATTTGGTGAAAGCCTTACGTGATGTGGGCGTTGAAGGTGCCACTATAGTTGGTGCCGTTGAAAGCTTTAGTGGCTTAGCGGTACGCGTCACTAAATAAGATATAGTACAATTTTGGTTTTAATAGTATATAGAGTAGTTGTGCGTTGATGCTTTCACAAAATATATAATAGTATTGAGGTAAATGATGAGTAATACGAATGAATTAACTGTAGATGTGCGTGGCAGTTTGTGTCCAAACCTGTGATTGAAACGAAGAAGGTAAGCGATGCAAATCCAGACGCGATTATTACGACCATTGTAGATAACGAGGTGAGTCGCGATAATGTAGAGAAATTTGGGAAGTCTCGTGGCTATGATGTGGCAATTGGACAAGATGGTATAGATTTTTTTATTAAACTTACGCCGAATGTAGAACTTGCACCGGAAACTGGTTGCAAACCTATGAATTATAGTGACCGCATCATTTTGATGACGAAAGATTATCTTGGTGAAGGTAGTGAAGAGCTTGGCCGTAATTTGATGAAAACCTTCTGGGTGTGCATGGTTGAAGCCGATGTGAAGCCATCTACAATTTATTTCATCAATAATAGCGTTAAAATGGTAACCAACGATTCTATTCATTTAGACAATATTAAAAAATTAGCTGATCTTGGTGTTGAAATTGCTGCATGTGGCATTTGTCTCGACTATTATGGTCTAAAAAATCACGTGGGGGTAGGCTCTATTACAAACATGTATGCGATTACAGATGCTATCGTTGGCAAAAATCTTGTTAAACTATAATACTCGTATCTATGTTGTAAATGATTAAGTAATATTATTGGAGGTGAGGCATTGGGCGATAAAAAGTTGCTTGTCGTTTTTACATCCTATTATTTTGGGGATAAGGCGGATAAGATATTAACGGAACTTTCAGTGCCTCACCAATTGATGGCTACACCACCAGAATTGAATGATATGTGTGGGTTATCGATTCAAATAGAGCCAACTATAGTAAATCGTGTGCAGACGGCCCTAAAAGAACATAAGATTAGTACGTCGGGTTTGTTTTGGTATGAAAAAGGGAAACCAGTTTTAGCTTATAAAGATTAAATCGATTTATTTTATAAGGAAAAAGAACGTATGATTCTATTTGGTCAAAATTTTGGCTGATGAGCATCATATGTTATGTATCTAGGTTAAGTTTTTGGAATAATGTAATGAAAGGTTGAATTTCAATGAGCAAATATGAAATAGAAAACGTAAAATTAACGGCCCCTAAATTGGATCGTAACGATTTAGAATATGCTATGACCTATCGTTATGCATGCAAAAAATTTGATAGCACTAAAAAGATTTCTGAAGAAGATTGGAATGCGATTCTGAATGCAGCGCGTTTGTCTCCAACATCACTTGGCTTCGAGGCGTATCAATTGTTGGTGATTCAAAATCCAGAAATCCGAGAAAAGATGAAAGCTTATGGTTGGGGTATCTTAGCAGGGCTTGAAGCTAGTCATGTAGTGGTTTTCTTAGCTCGTAAAAAGGCAGATCTTGAATTCGATTCATCATATATCCGTCATATTCAAGAAGAGGTGAAACAATTACCAGCTGAAGTTGATGCGGCATATCGCGAAAAATATGCTCAATTTACAAAAGAAGATTACAAAACATTTGAATCTGAACGTGCGGCCTTTGACTGGGCGTCTAAACAAACGTATATTGTTATGGCGAACATGATGACAATGGCTGCTTATGAAGGCTTAGATTCTTGTCCATTAGAAGGCTTCAATCAAGATGATATGACCGCACTCTTAGGTGATGAACTCGGCCTGTTCGATACTAAACACTTTGGCATTGCTGTAATGGCGGCCTTTGGTTATCGTGATGAAGAGCCTCATCGCAATAAAACACGCCGTACATTAGATGAAATTGTAACAGTAGTTGAATAGAACCTTACATCAAACAGTAAATCGAATTTCTTCATTTAATCTTTAGGGTTGAATGTTATATTATAAATATACAATAATTCTAAAATATTTATAAGGACTATTATATTTAGTAGAAATTATAGATATATTGATATATAGGAAGGAGTGATTGTATGCTTTGGTCAATTATTGTTGGTGGTTTTATCGGCTTCCTAGCTGGTGCCATCACTAGCAAAGGCGGTGCAATGGGCGTTATCGCTAAAGTTGTTGCTGGTTTAATTGGCTCGTCCGTAGGTCAGTCCCTATTTGGAACATGGGGCCCTAGTCTTGCGGGCATGTCATTAATTCCATCTGTATTAGGTGCAGTCATTGTTGTTGCAGTAGTCTCATTTTTCTTTGGGAAAAAAGGATAGCCCTCTACTTATAAAAGTAGATTTTATATGGTTAAACGTGATTTTACATGAAAGGAGTCACAATTATGGCATTAGAAGAAAAACTCAACCAAGCTAAAGGTGCACTAAAAGAAAATGTTGGCAAATTAACTGGCGACAAAAAATTGGAAACAGAAGGTGCCGTAGAAAAAACAACTGCTAAAGTTAAAGACGTTGCAGAAGATGTTAAAGATGCTGTAGAAGGCGCACTTGACGGCTTGAAAAACTCTGTTGATAGCGATAAAGAATAAACTCCTGTTTATTCAACAACCACATAAAGAAAATCTCATTAAGAGACAACAAAAAACCAGTAAATCGATGGATTTACTGGTTTTTATTGTTATTAATTTGTATTATACGTTGAAGCGGAAGTGTGTTACGTCGCCGTCTTTCATAACGTATTCTTTGCCTTCTAGGCGTACAAGGCCTTTTTCTTTAGCCGCATTTTGGCTGCCGCAAGCTTGTAAGTCATCGAAGGATACGATTTCAGCACGAATAAAGCCTTTTTCGATATCGGAGTGGATTTTACCAGCAGCTTGAGGCGCTTTTGTGCCGTCTACAATTGTCCATGCACGAGCTTCCATTTCACCAGCTGTGAAGTAGTTGATAAGACCTAATAATGCATAACTTGCTTTGATAAGTTTAGTTAAGCCGGATTCTTCAAGACCTAAATCTTCGAGGAATGCAGCGGATTCTTCGTCGGATAATTCTGCGATTTCAGATTCGATACGGGCGGAAACAACCACGATGCCAGCACCTTCGTTCTTCGCGTATTCTTCTACGCGTTTTACGTGCTCGTTAGCGGAGTAATCAGATACTTCATCTTCAGAAATGTTAGCAACATAAAGAGATGGTTTTGCTGTAAGTAATGTCAACTCTTTAATCATTTCTAACTCTTCTTCGTCTAGACCTTGGGCACGAACTGGTTTTGCTTCACCGAGACCTTCGATAATGCGTTCTAGCAATGGTAACTCAGCGCGAGCATCTTTATCGCCGGATTTTGCAATTTTTTCAATGCGTTGTTTCCGTTTTTCTACGGATTCAAGGTCAGCAAGACAAAGTTCAGTATTGATGATCTCGATGTCGCGGATTGGATCGATAGAACCTGCAACATGAGTGATGTTAGGATCCTCGAAGCAACGAATAACTTGAGCAATCGCATCTACTTGACGGATGTGGCTAAGGAATTTATTACCTAAACCTTCACCTTTGGACGCACCTTCTACAAGGCCTGCAATATCTACGAAGCGCATAGCAGCAGGAAGGATGCGTTTAGAACCAAACATTTCAGCCAATACAGCTAAACGATTATCTGGAACGTCAACGACACCTACGTTTGGTTCGATTGTACAGAATGGATAGTTGGCAGCTTCAGCGCCTGCTTTGTAATGGCGTTGAATAATGTACTTTTCCCAACATTTGGAAGGCCTACGATGCCTACTTCTAAATTTGTGCTCATGGTACCACCTTTTATTAACTAATTGATTTCGTTCTTTGTGAAAGCTTCCGTAGAAACTCTATCAAATAAATATTATATCATATAGACACTATAAATTTGTACTAAAAAAGTGACACCATTAGTCACATAGGTGAATAGTAGTGTCACTGAACAAAATCCCACACATCAGTGTGGGATTTTTGTTATGTGCCTTATAGAGAATGTGCTCTCAAGTCCGCAGCGGATTGTGTAGAAATCCAAGCTGGTGGGATATCGAATACTGTGTAGCAACCTGTGCCGCCGTGTTTAGCAAGGCGATAGATACCACGTGCATAAGCAACGAGGGCAGAACCTGTGAATTCAGGGTTGGAGTCAAGTTTCAAGGAGTACTCGATAACGTGACGAGTGCCATCTGTACTTTCACCAGAGCGAAGAACGAAGCCACCATGTGGAATGCCTTTGTGGTCGCGATCAAGTTCCTCTTGAGAAATGAAGTTTACTACAGTTTCATAACCTACGAAGTAGTTTTCCATAGTTTTGATTTCATTTTCAATTTTAGCCTTGTCCGCATCAGGAGCAGCCACTACATAGCACTCACGAAGGTGACCTTTGTAGCCATCAACGTCAGGAGTTTCACCGTTGCGGATAGCCTCAAGGTATTGTTCTTTAGGAACAGTGTATTGACGAGCATCAACTACGCCTTTAAGGCGACGAATTGCATCGGAGTGACCTTGGGATACGCCACGGCCCCAGAATGTGTAGGATTTGCCTTTTGGCAAGATTGCTTCAGCGTAAACGCGTTGCAAGGAGAACATACCTGGATCCCAACCACAAGAAATCAATGTAGCAGTCTTAGCTTCTTTAGCAACTTTGTCTACATTAGCAAAATGTTCAGGGATACGTGCATGTGTATCGAAGGAATCGATACAGTTGAAGTATTTAGTTACCATTGGTGTTTGTTCGATAAGGTCTGTTGCGGAACCGCCACAAAGAACCATAACATCGATTTTACCTTTGAAATTAGGAATATCTTCCATAGAGTAAGTAGGTACACCAGACACAGTTTCAATACCTTGACGACGAGAGAATACGCCTACGAGCTCCATATCAGGTTGTAACTGAACAGATGCTTCTACGCCGCGTGCCAAGTTGCCGTAGCCAACGATACCAATACGAATATTCATATTAGCCTCCTATATAATTTTAAAATGTAATGTAATAACTAATATAATTATTATAGCATAAAATCGTCATTTTCAATAATATTCTATAGAGTTTGTGGCTATATATTAGGAGATACTATAAAGCGCTTATGGATTATACAGAGATATATCGATACATAGCGTTTTGTTATTTTCAGTAAAGAAAACATCATATGTCCAAATTGACACATATACCCTATGTATAGATACAATAGAGATATGCAAACTTATTGTGCGTAGTTTGAGGAGGTTAATATGAGAAAAAAAGTAAATCTTGCTGTAATAGCTGCTTTGATTATTACAGGTGCAAGTGCGGATGTTATGGTATCTGCTACAACCGTTGAAAGCCATACTGATGGTAAATCTATTGGTCTAAATTTATGGGGCGAAAATAAACATTATACAGATGACTTAACTGTCAATGTATCTGGCCTCGGTGTAAATGGTACAAAATACCATAACAATGTAACAGGTATTTATGCTCTTGAAGGTAGCCAAGTAGATATTGATAAAAATGTAACTGTGAAGGTAACAAATCCTGCACCTGCGGAAAGTGGAGAGAAACGCAGACCAGATTTGGCACATTATTATATGAGTGGTATATATGCTGGTTATGGTGGTGATGTAGGGTATGGCACTTTTGATGATACTCGTATTACTGTAAAGGGCAATGCCGATGTCGACGTAGTTGGCGTTGGTTTACAAGCCAATAAAGATGGGTATCTCCGTATCTTAGGTGGTGCTGATGTAAAAACATATCCATTAGATACATCTGATACATACTCGGTTGTTTCAGAAGAAGGTTTCTTGTATGTAAACACCGGTATGGATGGGTTACAACCAGGTACGAATGATGTAAAAATGTATGGTAATGTAGGCTTCCTAGATAAACTATGGTATTGATATCAACCCACATAAGCATGGATCATTTATTTCTTTAGGTTTAACGACGCCTAACTCTAAATTGGTAGGCGGCGTACTTAATGAATTTGATGAAAGTAACAATAATCCTTATCATGGCGGCTTGCGATTGTACTTGCAAAATGGTGCTACATGGCGCAATGAATGGTTAGGGGCTGAACGTGTGTATCCTACACAAGGTCGCCCTGACAGTGCTAACTATTTATATACCGGTAGTAAGGTAGAGCATCTTATCGGTGGTACTAATAAAGGTAGCCGCGGCATTATCCAAGCCGTAGATGCACGGCCTATTACGATTAATAATTATGCTGGTCATACGGCTATTGATTATCTAAATGGTTCACCAGCCGCAGAATATGGCAAGGGTGAAGTGGTCATTAACCATGCTGACCCAGGATCCTCTGTTACATTGCGTAGCTCTGTAGAAGCACTGAAAGAACAAGCAAATGCTGAAATTCCGGGATTAGCAGAAAATCAATTTGCTAAGAAGTTGGTATACACTGGTTATACAAAAGGCGAGAAAAATCTAGATGTAAATCTAAAGTTAGACACCGGTGTTATTAGTCCTACGTTAAATGCTAAACTTAGTGCTGACGATTTTGATAAAGATGGACGTGCGATGGTATCTGATAAAACTACTTTGACAACTAGTGAAAGTGATATCGTTTCAGGTGCTAAGAGTGCGTTAGCATCTTCTGTAATGCAGATGAGAGCTGACACAAATGATTTACAACGTCGTCTAGGTGATGTTCGTATGAACTCTGATAATCAAGGCATATGGGGCAAATATATTGGCGGTAAATCTAAAATCACAGACTCTGCTTATGTAAATCAAACGTATAATATGGCTCAAGTTGGGTATGATACAAAACGAGGTAACTGGATTGTAGGTGGTGCTTTCTTGTATGGCACAAGTAAAAGTGACTATGCTTTGGGTTCTGGCTCAGGGAAAACGGCGGGTCTAGCAGTATATGGTTCCAAACAGTTTAATGATGGTCGTTATTTAGATATCATTGCTAAAGGCAATCGTTTGAAAAATGATTTCGCTGTTCGTAACCATATGGGAACTACCTTGAGTGGTGATTATCGTAATACCGGAACATCCTTAAGCCTTGAATATGGTAAACGTATCAAGAGAGATAATGGGTTCTATATCGATCCTAGTGCTGAATTAATCTTTAGTCGCTTATCTGGTGAAAGCTTTGATGCTCGTACGAATACTGGTAGCACCGTTCATATTAATTCTGATGCGGTTAATTCCGCTATCGGCCGTTTAGGCATAGGAATTGGCAAAGAAGCTAACAATAGCAATATCTTCCTTAAAGCAGCATTAGCACATGAATTCTCTGGTAAAATGAAATCCACTTATAGCATGGCAGGTGAACCAACTACTAATAGCGTAGTCAATTTGAAAGACACATGGCTTGATCTTGAACTCGGTGGTTCCTGGAGTTTCCGTCCAAATACATATTTATATGGAACATTTACTAAAAACTTTGGTAGTACTATTGATACATCCTATCGCGTAGATGCTGGTATTCGCCATAGCTTCTAGCTGATATAAATCTATTATTTAGATATTACATGTAAGATTATATAAAAAGACCGATTATGGTAGCTTTCGTAATGAAAGTAGCCATAATCGGTCTTTTTTAGATATTAGAATTGTAAAGTTTTAATTCTTTCGATAGCACGAATTGTATTTTCACGGCTGCCAAAAGCTGTTAAACGAAGGTAACCTTCGCCGTGAGGACCAAAGCCAGAACCTGGTGTAGATACGATTTGTACTTGTTCGAGCAAGATATCGAATAATTCCCAGCTAGTCATGTTGCCTGGTGTTTTAAGCCAAATATATGGTGCATCAACGCCGCCGTAAACAGTAAGTCCAATGGATTCAAGACCTTCTTTGATAATGCGAGCATTTTCTTTATAGTACGCAATATTAGCTTGTGTTTGTTCGCGCCCTTCTTTGGAGTATACTGCTTCAGCACCGCGTTGAACGATGTAAGGAACACCGTTGAATTTAGTACATTGACGACGATTCCACATAGGATTGAGTGGTTGACGTTCGCCAGATTTAGTTTTAGCAGTTACCTCTTTAGGTACTACTGCATAAGCACAACGTGTACCAGTGAAGCCCGCAGTCTTGGAGAAAGAACGGAATTCGATAGCTACTTCGCGAGCGCCTTCGATTTCATAGATGGATTTTACAGTGTCCTCTGTGCTAATGAAAGCTTCATAAGCAGAATCGAACATTAGGATAACATCCTTTTCTTTACACCATTGAATCCATTCAGCCAAACGAGCACGACTTAAAACAGTACCTGTTGGGTTGTTTGGAGAACAAAGATATACAATGTCTACATGTTCGGACGGAAATTCTGGAGAAAAATTATTTTCTGCAGAAGTTGGGAGATATACAACCTTTTGGAAGATGCCATCAACAGATTCGCCTGTACGACCACCCATAACATTGGAATCTAGGTATACTGGATAAACAGGGTCAGTGATAGCGATAACATTATCTTCGCTGAATAATTCTTGAATGTTGCCAACATCTGATTTAGCGCCGTCAGAAACGAATACTTCATCAATGGCGATATCTACACCCAATGGTTTGTAATCGCCATTGACGATTGCTTGGCGTAAGAAGTCATATCCTTGCTCTGGACCGTAACCGCGGAATGTTTCAGCTTTGCCCATTTCTTGGACTGCTTAGTCATAGCATCAACGATTGCTGGCACCAATGGCAATGTAACGTCGCCAATACCAAGGCGAATAATATCTGCATCTGGATGCGCTGCTTGGTACTCATTTACTTTTTTAGCAATATTTGCAAATAAATAAGAACCTTGTAGTTTTAAATAATTTTCATTAACGTTAGCCATGATGACTCCTTTCTGTATGCAACTCTCTTTTACTTATAGTAAAGGAGAAAAGGAAATATTGCAATAACTTTCTATAGAATGTTGAAGTTATTTTTGACTAATTATTTTATGGTGTATTCCTATAGTAAATAATGTTTGATGGGGAAATTATTACTCGTTTTATGGCGTATAGTGAAAGTATGAAATAGTTATAATTTCTTTATAACAGATAGGATTCTTCATTGTTTACTCATAAAATATCTATTGATATAATGAATTTATATTTAAAAACATTATTTTTTTGTGTAGGAGTTTTTTTAGTAATTATGTGTAGTGTAGTAAATTATTATTATGGGGAGGGAAATGACAATGGTAGATAATAAGAAGTCAATTGATGAGCTCTTTTTTTGTATTAAGAGGAAGGATAAATTAAAGGAATTTAAAAAAGCCTTTGGTTTGAAGCATGTTAATACAGAAGAATATTTATTAAAATTTGTAGCAAACTTTTATAAGGCTCCTATTGTAAATTACAAAGGTTATATAAAAGGATCTAAGAATCTTTATAGTGAGATTATTGCGAAAACTCTTGTATCAGAGGATCTCGTTAAAGAATGGGACAAATTGAAACCTGTAAGACCTAATCATTTTGATACAGACCATACGCCTACGCAAAATGAGTTATCAATCACCAATCGAAAAGAAGAAATTTTAGCAAAATTATTATTCTATCAAGGTGAGGTTAAGGATTTAGGTTATATTTTTGATTACCAAACACCATTAAAAGCAGATCGAAGCGACTCTTATGGAAAAATAGATTTATTAGGCTATAACACGGATGATAAATACTACTCTGTTATTGAATTGAAATATCGTCCATCTGGTAGTGATGAAACTTTACTACGATGTGTTTTAGAAGCTTATACATATTATAAATTACTTGATTTAGATCAGATTGTATCTACTGATAGTCATGAAGGTATAAGTGTTTTAAGAAATTTAAAGGGGTATAAGCATACCAAGAACGCTGAATTAGTTGTTTTATTTGATGAGAAGGCTTGTACTGAAAATGATGGCGGATATAAAACAAATTTAATGTTACGCCTAAATCCAAAGGATATTGCTAACGCGGTTTATCCATCCAAAACAGTTGAAAGCCAACAACATAAAGAGTGCCAAGAGTTACTTACAACTGATAAACGTGATTCTTTGCGAATCTTGTGTGAAACAATCTTAAAGCAAGAGCCTCATTTAAAACAAATTCGTTTTGCTGTATTACGTGTGGAGACGGTCGATGAATCCCCTAGCATAGAGCGTTCATACCGAGCAGAAACATTGCTAACAATTCCTAACAAAGGTTAAGTATGAATATAATTATCCATCGTGGCACTCATCAGATTGGTGGTAGTGCCATAGAAATTAGTACAGCATCTACCCGCATTATACTGGATTTTGGTAACGAATTGAGTCTAGATGAAAAGTACACACCTATAAATTTAGATATAGACGGTGTTACAAAAGGGTTACCAGATTGTGATGGTATTGTGATTTCACATTATCATATGGATCACTTAGGACAACTAACCTCTGCATTACCAGAAATACCATTATATATGGGGGAACTGAGTAAGGAAGTGGCTATGATAGCTACTGAACATCAAGATAAAGATTTATATTTACGTTTGTTAGATGCAAATACATTTCGTGGAGGCGAAGCCTTCACTATTGGGAAATATACATATTAGACCTTTGGTTATTGACCATAGTGCCGTTGATAGTTATATGTTTGTCATTGAAGCAGAAGGTAAACGTGCCTTATATACAGGTGATTTCCGGATGCATGGGTTGCGTAGTCATGTAATAGAGAAATTAGTTAAAACCTATATAGGTGAGGTTGATGTATTAATTACAGAAGGCACTTCTTTGTCAAGAGATGCAGATAAATACGTATCTGAAACCGCAGTATTAGACGATATTTCTTCATATATCCAAGATGGGAAATATGTTTTTATTATGTGCTCCTCTACGAATATTGACCGTATTATGGGAGTTTGGCAGAATATGCCAACTGATAAAGTTTTAATTTGTGATGCTTATCAGAAAAGAATATTAGATACTGTGATTAATAATGTATATTATGAAAGCTCTTTGTATCGTAGACATGATAGCCCGTTAGTTCTTAGTAAAGGACCGTATCCTAAATATTATATGGATCATGGGTTTGTATCCTTAGTAAGAGGAACTGAATATTTTATTTCTCACATTAAAGAATTTCCTAAAGATGATGTACGTATCATATATTCCATGTGGACAGGATATATTGAAGAAACCTAGCATTGAAAACTTTGTTAGAGACCTACCCAACCTATATATGTCATGCTAGTGGTCATGTGTCTAAAGATGATTTGATTAAGTTTATAGAGCTAGTCAATCCTGATGTTATTATTCCGGTTCATACTGATAATCCTGAGAGATTAGAAGAATTAGTACCTCATAGAAATGTGTATATTGTTAATGATAATGAGCCGTTTATTATATAGGACCTACTTGCTTTTATTATTAATTTAGGTTATAATAGTAGAGCTTATTAATGGTAAGCACTTCCTACCCCTATGTGTCGATAGGGGCATTAGTCCGAAAGAGGAGGTGATTTTGTATGAACAAATACGAAGTCATGGTTATTGTGAAACCAGCTGAAGAAGAAGCAACTAACGCTGTCATTGAAAAAGTGGAAGCTTTAATTGCTCGTGTAGGCGGCACAGTAGAAAAGGTAGATCGTTGGGGCAAGCGTCGTCTTGCTTACGCAGTGAAAAAATTCACTGACGGTTTCTACGTATTGGTTAATTTCGAAGCTGATCCAGCTGAAATTAAAGAAATTGATCGTGTGTTGAAAATCAACGATGATGTCTTAAGACACCTGATTGTTAAACACGATGCATAATTAAAGCCTGGAGGAGAAAAGATGAACTCTGTACAAATTCTAGGTAATTTAGCTCGTGATCCTGAAGTACGTTTTACTAAAACTGGTAGAGCAGTGGCAACTTTCACAGTAGCTGCTACTAATACTTATGTTGACTCTACAACCAATGAAACGAAAGAACAAACTGCTTTCATTAATTGCGTTGCATGGGGCAAACTTGGTGAAGCGGCAGGTAATCTTCGTAAAGGCAGTCGTTGCTTTGTAGAAGGTCGCTTGCAAACTCGTTCTTACGAGACTCAGGATGGTCAAACGTTACGTTACTGAAGTGGTAGCGAACTTTGTGGGCCAATCCCTTGATATGAATACTAATTCTTTCGATGGTGGGTCCAATTTTGATAGTTTCAGTACAGGCGGCGATGACGAACACATCCCGTTCTAGTGTCCGAGACTCCTACTAATTCGAAAAGGAGGATTCGCAATGAGAAGAGATAGAGGCAGAAAGCCAAGAAGAAAAGTATGCGTTTTCTGTGCAGACCATATCGATCAAATCGACTATAAAGATGTTGCAAAACTTCGTCGTTTCACGACTGAACGCGGCAAAATCTTACCTCGTCGTATTTCCGGTACTTGCGCAAAACATCAACGCAAATTGACTACATCTATCAAACGTGCACGTGCAATCGCTTTATTGCCATTCACTGCAGAATAATTGATGAATCAAGGCGGTATAACCATTGGGTTGTACCGCCTTTTTGCTATCTAATAGAAGACGGCATACGGGTCTAAATTTTTTTATTATAAATAATAGTTATAAATAAAAAAATCTTAAGTGGTAGGTTTTAATAATTCCATAGAAACAGCTATTTTCTGATAAATTGCGAGTAGTTTATAAATAAATTTTTTTATAGTTTTTTTATTAATATGACTATAAAAAAACAGATGAAAGTAGTATATAATAACAATGAATTGATTTATTTTGATGTATATTAATGTTATTTAAAAATATGTATAAATAATATTAGAAGATAAACGTGCTTTTATTGGTGTATAAAGGGAGATTTGGAAACATTGAAAAAGGTTTTAACTTTGGCAGTGGCTTTGGCTGTAGTCAGCAGTGGTTATCTGTGTACGGTAAATGGTGCAGCCGAACCGATAACTAAAAAAGCGCCTTCCATCTCAGAATTTAATATATATGTGCCAAAAGAGCTTAATGAGCGTCAAAAGGACTTGGTTGAAATTGGCCGTTATACTGCTAACGGTGATTTAGGCTCTTTGAGAGAAACGATTATCTCTGCTATTGAACGCGGTACCTTGACTCCACAAGAGGTGAGTATTGCGATTCGCCAACTATATTCTGCAGCAGGGTTAAAACAAATGAATGCAGCCCTTGCAGCCTTTGAACAACTTCGTGAAGAACGTCCTGAGTTTGGCGTAGATTATGATAAACTTGTACCAAAACGTGTTGGTCTTAGTGCATTGCTAGGTAATCCGACTAATAGTAATAATGTGGCTGCAAAGATTAAGCTTGATGAAGCTACAGCAGCTGTTAAATATAATACATTCCGTATTAAAAAGCCAAAACCACAAAATAGAAATCGTTCGCGCTTGGGTAAACTTGATCGTGAACTTGTAGCAGCAGCGGCATTAGGTACTCGTGTTGGTAAAACGAATGCTGTATTTGCATCCTCTAAGAAGAGCTTAACGGAGCTTGGTTTAAGTCCACAACAAATTGAATACTTAGAAAATATGTTAGCAAACTAATACAAAGCCCATGTCTTTTTAAAAAGAGCATGGGCTTTTTCATATTACTAATTGACGTGATGTAAAGGCTTTCTCTATAATAATAAGGATAGGTAACAATTAGTTATATAATATAGTACTTTCAGAATATAGATAGAAGGAGAAACGATGCGTCTTCGTAGAAAACCGTGGATTGATGAGGCTATTCACGATTATGATTCACATATTATTTTATCGGGACAAGAGAATTATAAGGGGAAATGGCGTGAAGCATTTTCTCATCCAGAGCGTCCTTTGTATATGGAGTTAGGAACTGGTAAAGGTCGTTTTATTGCAGGTATGTCCGAAGCACATCCAGATGCGAATTTTGTTGGCTTTGAAGTACAAATTGGCGTTATTTATTATGCGGCGCAAAAGATATTTGAAGCTGAGCGAGATAATGCAAAGGTGTCTTTGTTTGATATTGCAGGCATTGAAGAAATCGTGGCACCTGGTGAAGTAGACCGATTCTATATCAATTTCTGTGATCCATGGCCTAAGGCTAAGCATGCTAAACGTCGTTTGACATATCATACATTCCTTGATCGATATGCGCGTTTACTAAAAGATAATGGGGAGGTTCATTTTAAAACAGATAATGAAGGTTTGTTTATGTTCTCCCTAGAAGAGTTCCAAAATTGTGGTTGGGAACTTAAAAATGTAACCTATGATTTACATAGTACAGATTTGCCAAATGTAAAAACAGAATATGAGGAAAAATTTAGTGCTAAAGGACAACCAATTTTCCGATTAGAAGCGGTAAAACCAGCTGCTACTAAGGAGGCGTAACATGGGGAAAAAAGGGGAACAGGTTGAACATCTTTGGGAGAAGGTGTTTAAAAATGACCTCCAAGGTATGTTATTACCCATCGTACTTATGGCGCTCATAGGGGTCATTAATATTTTTAGTGCCACCTATGTTGGGTCCATTACGACTGATGATGGATTGTGGGGCTATGCACCTAAACATGGATTGTTTTTGTTGGTTTCTGCTGTTTTTGGTGTTTTATTATATCGATATGATTATCGAAAATTACAGAATCCTACGCTATTAAGACGTATTATGTATGTTACGGCAGTATTATTAGCTGCTATATATTTTGTTGGTGTAGAGGTAAATGGTGCACGGCGCTGGATTCCGATTGGGCGCTTTTCATTACAACCTTCAGAATTTGCAAAGTTAGCAGCCTTGTTATGGACTGCCGCTAAATTAGCGGATAAACCTTGGAAGAATCCAAGATTTAAATCCATATTGCAGAGAGTAAAGGACCTTAAACAATGGCAAGTCTTCCTCTGGTTCTGGTGGGAACGCATTCGATACATGGTGTATATGTTGTTTTGGCCCCTTGCATTTGCGTTGCTTACATTTAAACAACCAGATATGGGGACTGCTGTACTCATTGTAGGATTTTCCTTTTTTTACTGATTTTTCTCTCTGGTTTCGAAAAAGGGAATTTTTTTGGCATTACTTTTTATATTAGCTATTATTGGTGGCGCTTATATGGCTCGTAGTTCTGATTATCGTTGGAAGCGTGTCGAGTCGTGGTTTGATCCCTGGTCCTATGCACAGGATCAAGGTTACCAAACTGTACAAGGTTTGTTAGCCGTTGGTTCAGGTGGTTTCTTTGGTCAAGGGTTTATGAATGGTACCTCTAAGTATTTTTTTACCTACCTGAAGCGCATACAGATTTTGCCTTTGCTGTTTGGGCACAGGAAATGGGTTTTTCTAGGTAGTATTTTTCGTCGTGTTATTAATGGCGACATTCACCTATTTTTGGCTTTCGCATTGCAAATCGGGCGCGAGATTCCTTTGGCAAATGGTTAGCTCTAGGTATTACTATTCTTATCGGTGGACAAGCATTCTTTAATATTGCTATGGTTTGTGGTATGTTGCCTGTCACAGGTGTTCCGTTGCCATTCATTAGCTATGGTGGTTCCTCTTTGATGATGAACTGTATGGCTATTGGTATTTTGGCAAGCATTGCTAGACGTGGTGTAGAGGGGGTTAAACCGGTAGGAACCAAGGAAACATTGCCGTCTCTTCGTGAGGAAACGCGCAGTCGTTTTAAACCTAGCAAACAAGTAGAGCCTAAATTGCCAGGCCGATTTGTACCGCCAGATAAAAGATAATCTATATGAGTTGTATATGTATGAGGGAAAACAATGAAAGATTTTATTGATATTCAAGAACGCCCATCGATGGGAAAATTATTGCCGCTTAGTCTACAACATTTATTTGCTATGTTTGGTTCTACGGTACTCGTACCGTATTTATTGAAAGTAGATCCAGCAACAGCATTATTTATGAATGGCATCGGGACTTTGCTGTATCTCTTTATATGTAAGGGGAAATTCCTGCTTACTTGGGCTCTAGCTTTGCCTTTATTGCTCCGGTTGGGGCGGTACTTACCGCTGGTCTTGGTTACGAAGCTGCCAAAGGTGCCTTTGTAATGTTTGGTTTATCCTTTGTTATTTTATCTATTTTAGTTCGATACATTGGTATCGGCTGGATTGATAAATTATTCCCGCCAGCGGCTATGGGGGCTATCGTTGCTATTATCGGTCTCGAGTTAGCACCAGTAGCTATGGGAATGGCCGGTCTCATCGGTGATCAAAATTTAGGTATGTCTCATGATCAAGCTATTATAGTATCTATGTTCTCCTTGATTGTAACTTTATTAGGTACTGTTGTGTTCCGCGGTTTTCTTGCAGTTATTCCTGTATTAATCGGTGTAGTAGCAGGTTACATTTTATCTGCTATTATGGGTGTTGTTGACTTCTCTGGTGTTGAAGCCGCTCCTTGGTTCTCTTTGCCTCAGTTCTATGGCATGCCTGTATTTGATATTAATGCGATTATCATGATTATGCCAGCTCTCTTTGTGGTATTTGCTGAACACGTAGGACATCTTGTTGTAACTAGCAATATCGTGGCTAAAGATCTTATGAAAGAACCAGGTCTAGAACGTTCTTTGTTAGGCGATGGCCTTGCTAATATCTTATCTGGCTTCTTTGGTGCCACACCGAATACTACATATGGTGAAATATTGGTGTATTAGCGATTACAAGATGCTTTAGTGTATGGGTTATCGGTGGTGCGGCTGTATTGGCTATGATTGTGTCCTTCGTAGGTAAGGTGGCCGCATTGATTCATGCGATTCCTGTTCCCGTTATGGGCGGGGTATCAATCCTATTGTTTGGTATTATCGCAGCATCTGGTTTACGTATGTTGGTGGAACGTAAGGTAGACTATACGAATCCTGTAAACATGATTCTTACTTCTGTTATCCTCGTTGTTGGCCTTAGTGGTGCTCAACTCGTAGTGGGTCCAATTATCTTAAAAGGTATGGGTTTAGCTACTGTTGTAGGCATGGGGATGAGTGTTGTACTTCTTATCTTGCAAAAAACAGGCATTGGTAATGATCAATTAAAGAAAACTGATGTATAACTAAATACATAATTAAACGCGTAGCTTTTGGCTACGCGTTTTGACTTTTGAATATATGTTTATAAAAATAGGACGGGATTATGATGATAAGCACTGTTCATTGGTAAAATATAAATGTCTATTGTATAATATATTGTGTGAAATACTTTGTGGAAGGAGGTTTATATGGATTATATTTTTGGCTTGTTATCGGTATTATGTTGATGGCTATTGAATTGGTTATACCAGGTGGTATTGCTGGGCTCATTGGATACAGTGTGTTCATGTGGGGTGTCTTTATCGGCCTTGGTGGAACAGATTTAGCTTTATACGCAGTACTTGGTATCACAATACTCTTAGTTGTATTATTATTAACCTTCTTTAATCATTTTTCTCGGACTTGGATTGGTAAATTGTTTACCCTAGGTCAACGCTCTACTACACAACAAGGTTATGTATCTAATGATGTGCAAACTGATTTAGAAGGCAAGATTGGTGTCGCTCAAAGTACATTGCGACCTGCAGGCGTCGCACGTATTGATGATCAATTTGTCGATGTTGTTACAGAAGGCGATTTCATCGAAGCTGGTACACCTATTGTAGTAGTTCGTGTTGTAGGAGGTCGTAATATCGTACGCCCTCAATAAGTATTATTCTAGGACTCGTGGAGGTTACTATGGATGTCGGTATTTTAATTTTGATTCCCATTCTATTGATTGGGATTATGGTGTTCTTGTATGTTGTGCCATTAGGCCTTTGGGTATCTGCTCTTGCAGCAGGCGTTAACGTTGGTATTTTTACACTCGTAGGTATGCGCTTGCGTCGTGTAAACCCATCCCAAATTGTAATGCCTTTGATTAAAGCCAATAAAGCAGGCCTTGATGTAAATGTAAATCAGCTAGAAGCACATTACCTTGCTGGTGGTGATGTTGACCGCGTCGTAGATGCGTTGATTGCCGCTGAACGCGCATCTATTCCTTTGACATTTGAACGTTCGGCAGCTATCGACCTTGCAGGTCGTGATGTATTAGAAGCGGTACAAATGTCCGTTAATCCTAAAGTGATCGAAACACCAATTATCTCTGCAGTAGCAAAAACGGTATCGAACTCAAGGTTCGTGCTCGCGTTACTGTACGTGCTAATATTGACCGCCTCGTTGGTGGTGCTGGTGAAGCTACTATCATCGCTCGTGTAGGCGAAGGTATCGTAACGACTGTAGGTTCCTCTGAAGAACATACAGATGTATTGGAAAATCCAGATCACATTTCTCGTACTGTATTGGGTAAAGGTCTTGATGCAGGTACTGCATTCGAAATCTTGTCCATTGATATCGCTGACGTAGACGTAGGACGTAACATCGGTGCACAATTACAAACAGATCAAGCGGAAGCAGATAAGAAAATTGCCCAAGCTCGCGCCGAAGAACGCCGTGCCATGGCGGTTGCTACAGAACAAGAAATGCGTGCTAAAACACAAGACATGCAAGCTAAGGTTGTGGAAGCGCAAGCTGAAGTGCCTAAAGCATTGGCAGAAGCTTTCAGAAATGGTAATCTTGGTGTTATGGATTACTACAATATGAACAATATTATTGCAGACACTAAAATGCGTGAAAATCTAGCAGATAGTGAATAGGAGTAACTATGGACTCTATTTTGTCTACTGTACTATCTATCTTTCAGCATAATCCTATATTTGTTCTAGCTATTATTGGATATATTGCGTTTTCTTTCTTGAAAGGCGGCAAATCAGAGGACTCTGATGAGTATGAAAACTCTGGTGAGGCTAGAACTTGGGAGGAGATGGAACGCGAATATGGTATTTCCATAGAACGTAATCTTGATGAGTTCTTTAATCCTGCGTTGGACCATAAGCCGTTTGAAACACAACAAAAAGAGGTTAACCCCGAGGTGGTCCAAAAGCCAGTTAAAATACAACAAAAAGATTTAAAAGAACATAATAAGCCTTTAGTAGAGGCTGTTCATACAGTGACAGCTCCTTTGGTAGAACGATTAGCCGATTTTAAACGCGATAAAGCGATGAAAGAAGGTAAGGTTCTTCTTAGTGATGTGGGGGTTACGGCAAAATCAGTAGAAATGAAAAAGGCTCGTAAATCACATCATGCTGTAAAAGAAGGTATGAAATGGGCTTTTATATTAGATAAGCCAAAAGCATTGCGACATAGAGCTCGATAATATATAAGTTCCTAAATAAGACAAGGGTTCCTAATAGTCACGGGGGTGACTATTAGGAACCCTTTTTGTATTGCAAAATATAGGGATTTGCTTTCATAATCATAGTTATAAGAGGAGTTATACATTATATTCTGTAATAATAGGAGAGGAGCCGTATATATGTATCGCAGTGTACGAAATATTCCAAAGCAATTGCTCGAAAATCTATATGTCAAAGAAGGTTGGACTTTGCGAGATGTAGCTGATTATATTGGCTGCAGCGTAGATACAGTTGTACGTCGTATGGATGATTATAATATTCCGCGCCGTACTAAACGCAAAGATATTAGTAGAGCGACCCTGGTATCTTTGTATGAAGATAATCATGCCAGTATTGATACACTGGCCCATCGCTTTAATGTATCGGCAGCCACAATTTCTAATCGATTACATGAGTATGGCGTGCTTTGCACGCACCCACATTCTATACATAGTATTAATCCAGAGCGCATTAAAAAGTCTTATGAAAGTGGCAATAGTACATCCTATATAGCAAATATGACGGGGCTTACGCGGTGGAAGGTATTACATATATTACGTCATATGGGGGTCTCAATACGTGGGGGTAGAAGAAAGGTATTGCCTATTGAAGAAATGAACTATCTCTATACATATCATGGCATGAGTACGAAAGACATTGGCGTGGCTTACCAACTTCAGGCCAATACAGTGGCTTTATATTTGCGTGAGTCTGGTGTTTCCTTGAGGGGAAAGCGTTTGGAGATAGACGAAAATGAGATTAGGCGTCTTCGGATGGAAGGGGTTTCTATTGCTGCCATTGCACAACGATTAGAATGTTCTATATCAGTTGTAAGAAATCGTCTAAAACGACATTGATTATAACAACCAGTTAGCTTATAAACATATTCCATATAAAATCTGTATAAACCTCGAATTATTCGGTATAGTAATTTGTACTTAATTACTATATACTTAGATTTATATGATGATGGGAGGTTTATTATGTTAGAATTTATAACACTATTATTACCGTTTTTACTTCTCGGCTTTGTAGCAGCTGGTTTGTCTAGAATCTCTGGCGTTGCATTGTCTATGATTATTGTACCAACATTGTTAATCTGGGGGGCAAGACCTTTGGATGTGGTAGCGTTTATGTTACTTTTCGTTGTGTATAATAATTTCACTGCTGAAACACAGGATGTCCGTCTAGATTATAAGGATTTAGTATTGTTCCCTCGTTGGCGCATCGCTATTCCTATCGTGCTTACGGCGCTCATTACATTCTTATCGCCTCCAGCAGGTATTGGGGTCTTTATGGCTTGCTTTGTATTAGAGTTGATGGCTACAGTATATAAACGCATTCCTGAAGGTGATCGTCCAGCAATACATCGCGTCGTTATTTTATCTATTCTTAGTGCTGTTGTAACGGCTGTAGGTGCCTATGTAGGGCCTACTATCAGTGAAGATTACTATTTTGGCCTTGCAGGGCTTGCTATTCTGTTGATTACAGCCTTTGCTTGGTATGCAGGTCGTAATCGTGATGCATTTAAGGGAATCTGGGAGTTTATTTGGGTTGACTTCGGTATTTTCCTTGGTTTATTTGGTGTTGAAAGCTCCAACTATCCAGCGGGTCTAACACGTGATTATAAAACGCCTATGGATCGCATGTTGCCGATGATTACTGTTGTAGGAGGTTATGCAGGTTTAATGGTTGTATTAGGTGTATATGGATTATTCTCTATCCCGTCTTTTATTACTGCTATTGGTGCTGCAATCGGTACGCGTATGTTTGGTCTCTATGAATTCCCTAAACGTGGTACCTTCTCATACTTAGCCATTGGATTTGCTGTAGCGGCTGTTGTATGCTTATATCTCGTTTCCCCAGTGCCGACTGGATTTGATGCGATTAATGCCATTATGAAGCAACCCGTTGTTCAGTAAAATGTGATTTTTATTATGGTATTACTGACGTACACTTGTTAGTGTGAAAGTGGACTTTTAGCATAAACAAATAAGGAGATGTATATTGTGAAGAATGATACCATTGAACTGGGTTCTAACGAAGTTGTAGAAACAAGACCATTTCCGCCGTTTTTACCCAAGAATACAACGGTTATGACAATGGGCACATTTCCACCAACCTCTGAAAAACGGGCTATGGAGTTTCACTATCCTAATTTTCAAAATGATATGTGGCGCGTATATGGCATAGTTTTCTTTGGTGATAAGGACCATTTTAGAAAGGGTGAAGAAAAGGCCTTTGACGCAGAAAAGATTAAATCTTTTTTGTCTCAAATGGGCATTGCCTCTTGTCCAACTGTACTTAAAGCTGTTCGTGAACGTGGCAATGCGTCAGATGCGTTTTTAAAGGTCATAGAACCGGTGCACCTCGATGAAGTATTGGCACAGATTCCTTATTGTAAACATATAGGAACAACAGGCGGCAAGGCCACAGAGGTTTTACTTAGCTTGTTACCAGATAAGGTTAAACTACCGAAAACGGGAGAAACGATTCCTTTCGTGTATCATGGGCATCAGCTTACCTTGACGAGATTGCCATCTACATCACGAGCGTATCCCTTAAGTCTTATAAAGAAGGCTGAAGCTTATAAGAAATTCTTTGATGCTTGTGGATTGAAAACTAAATAAAGTACATATATACATAAACACCTTTGTTAGTTGTTAAAACGCTTTTTCTTTGTCATAACAACTGTCAAAGGTGTTTTATTATTAAAAATTTATATGAGCTTTTAAAATGGAAAAAGCTATATTAACAATGATATAAAAACGAATTGTTATAAATAAAAGTGATAACAATAATAATTTTTTAAAACTTGTTTTTTGAAATGATAAGTCTATAATAACCAATGTCATTATGTGGTTGACAATTGTTTTAGAAAATGGAGTTGATACTATGGATAAGGCTAAAGAGGCCTTATGGACAAGATCATTTGTCCTCGATACTTTGATTAATTTCTTAGTATTTTTAATTTATTATTTACTAATCGTTATTATAGCTGTAGTTGCTAAAGAGAATCTTCATGCCACAGCGAGCCAGGCTGGTTTAGCTGTTGGTATTTATATTATTGGTACCGTAGTGGCACGTCTCTTAGCGGGGCGTTTTATCAGCGTATTAGGCTGTCGTAAGATGCTCTATTTAGGCTTGTTAATTTATTTGGCTTCAACAGCCATGTATTTCTACACACCTAATTTAGCAATGCTCGATAGCGTTCGTTTCTTAAATGGTTTTGCCTACGGTATTACATCTACAGCTACAAGTACAATCGTAGCCGCTATTATTCCAATGTCACGTCGTGGTGAAGGGATTAACTACTATGGCTTGTCTACATCTCTTGCCGCTGCAGTAGGCCCATTCTTAGGTATTTTGATGCTTCATAGCCTTGGCTATGACTTTATCATCGCCTTCTGTGTTGCTCTTATCATCCTTTGTGGTATCGGTTCCGTTATCATGAAATTTAATGAACCTAAGCTTGATATTGATTCTGAAGAACATAAAGGCATTAAAATTTCCGATTATATCGAACCACGTATGAATTCTATTAGTCTTGTTTCTATACTAGTAGGTTTTGCATACTCTGGTGTTATCGGTTTTATGGCAGCTTATACAAAAGATTTAAACCTTATCTTAGCAGGTACATTCTTCTTCGTTGTATATGCTGTAGTTATTACGATAACAAGACCATTACTTGGTATTGTATTTGATATGAAAGGGGAAAACTTCGTTCTTTACCCTTGCTTTATATCTTTAGCACTTGGTATTTTCTTGTTGTCCATCGCTCACTCTACATGGCTTATACTCTTATCTGCTGTGTTTGTTGGCCTTGGTTACGGTACATTTATGTCAAACGGTCAAGCCGTAACTGTTAAAATCGTACCAGTACACCGTATCGGTGTTGCTACATCAACATACTTCATTGCCTTAGATATGGGCTTAGGTTTTGGTCCATATATTTTAGGTGCTATTAAAGAGGTTGTTGGTTATACAAGTATGTTCCATGTTACTGTTGTAGTAGCACTTCTTGCATTCGTTGCGTATTATTTACTCTACGGCCGTTATGTAGGGACTGATAAAGATCTTTCTTTAAAAGCCCGTGCTGAAGAAGAACAAATTAGAAATCGTAAACGCAATGGGCAACTTGCTTAAAAGGTTGTGTTAATAGATTGTTATTATAACTTAATAGGCTAATAAAAATGACTATTCGAGTAGATGTTCGAATAGTCATTTTGCTGTCTTATAGTATTATTTTTCGATATTTACAATATTAACGATTACTTCCACAGCTTTTTTCATATCGTCGATACATGCAAATTCGTGACGACCATGTAGGTTTTCTACACCTGTGAAAATATTTGGTGTAGGGATACCCATGAAGGAAATTTTAGAACCGTCCGTACCGCCTCGGATAGGATCACAAAGAGGTGTAATACCAGCTTTCCATTGCTGCTTTAGCTACGTTTACACATTCCATATTGTCTTTGATAATATCGTACATGTTATAGTATTGATCTTTAACAGATACTTCACATACTTCACGGCCGTAAATTTCGTTTAAGGTTTGACCTGCTTGTAAGAAGAAGGCTTTTTTTGCCTCGAATAATTCTTTGTCGTGGTCGCGGATGATATAGTTCATTTTACCTGTATCTACTTGTGTTTCCATACTCATGAGCATAAAGAAACCTTGACGACCACAGGTATGTTCAGGAACGGCCGCACCTGGTAATAGAGCATCGAATTGCATAGCTAATTTAGCACAGTTAATCATAATGCCTTTGGCTGTACCTGTGTGAACAGAGACACCTTTAAGGATGACTGTACCGCCAGCAGCATTAAATGTTTCATATTCAAGTTGGCCGAGGCTTTCACCGTCTATAGTGTACGCATAGTCAACAGGGAATTGTTTTACATCAAAGTGATCTGCGCCAGTACCGATTTCTTCGTCAGGACCAAAGGCGCACATAATCTTACCATGTTTAATCTCTGGATGCGCTACAAGATAGGATAGAGCCTCTATGATTTCACAGATTCCAGCCTTATCGTCGCCGCCGAGAAGTGTTAGACCATCGGTTACCACTAAGGATTTACTAATATAGTTTTTTAGGTTAGGAAAGTCTGCACGACGTGTGAAGATTTGATGCTCTTCGTTGAGGCAAATATCGCTACCATCATAGTTTTCAATGATACGTGGTTTAATGTTTTCTGCATTGTAATCAGCTGTATCCATATGGGCGATAAAGCCAATAGAAGGGGCAGGGGCCTCTGTATTAGCGTTAAGGGTACCAATAACAAAGCCATTCTCACGGTTGTAGATAACTTCGTCCAAGCCGATTGCTTTTAAATCTGGAACAAGTACATTTGTAGCAAAGTCTACTTGCGTTTGAGTACTAGGAATTGTTGTGCTTTCCTCGTTAGAACGTGTATTTATGCTTGTATAGCGTACAAAACGTTCGACCATTGGTTCCATAATGAGCCTCCTTTTGAAGATATAATAAATATATGAATTTGACTACAAATTACTGTAAAATAGATAGTCATACTATATCCTCATTGTAGACCACTAATAGACAAAATGCAAAGAAATTGGTGTATAACGTGTAAAAATATTCTTGTTATGCATATAAAGTAATTGAATCGAGCATATGACCGTGATACTATAAAGGTGAATAGATATACGTTTGTACTTTTTTATGTTAGGAGGTTTTACTATGTCGGACGAAACTCGTTCAATTCCGCCCGTAGAACCAGTCTTAGATCCTAAGAAGGATTACGTAGAGATTAACTCATATGTAGTATTCTGGGGCCTATTCTATGCGGCAATTTTTACACTGGCTGTTGGCTATCTATGTTTGAAAATCGGTCAAACAGTAGATGCCTTTGCTCCAGTATCTGTACTCGCTATGGGTACAGCAGTTATTTTGAAACGGCAAATGCATTTGCCGAAACGGTTCACATTCAGGCTATCGCTAGTTCTAGTACGAATACCTTAGCCGGTGCCATGTTCTTTTTGCCTGCATTATATATCTGGAATGTAACAGATGTATCCTTTGTGCAAATGGCAATTCCTATTATCCTCGGTGGCGTACTTGGTGTTTTATTATGCGTTATGTTCCGTCGCTACTTCGTTGAGGAAATGCACTATGTGTATCCGTTCCCAAGTGGTCGTGCTGCTGCTGAAGTACTAATGAGTAATGAAGGTAGCAAAGCGAAACTTATGCTCGGTTCTGGTCTCATCGCTCTTGTGTATGACTTTATTCTTAACAGCCTTGGCTGGTGGGAAGAGGTTATACGTACCACAACATTCAAATGGGGTTCGGCCTTGGCAGACCAAACCAAGCTAACTGCAGCAGTTGATACGGATGCAGCGTTACTTGGTCTTGGTTACTTCACAGGTCTTCGCTATGCCGCAATTATTGCAGCTGGTTCTTTCTTCTCCTGGTTTGTATGTATTCCTATCGTATATTATTTAGCGCCTGAACATATCATGCAAATTGGTGGTCAAGCTGTTCCGTTAGCAGATGCTCCAATTCGTAAGGTATTCCTTGATTATGTTCGCCATATTGGTATCGGTATGCTCGCTATGGCAGGTATTATCGGTCTACTCAATATGTCTAAAGTTGTAGCTAGTGTTGTTAAAAATGCAGTGCTTGATATCTTCAGCTCCAAATCTGTAGATGTTAACTTGCTTCGTACACAACGCGACGTGCCTACATCTTGGATTGGTGCTGGCATCTTGTTATGTACAGTTCTATTCGCAGCATATTTCCACTTTATGTATGCTGAAAGCTTCACTCAGACAATAGTAGCATTCTTAATCGTTCTTATCATGTCCTTCTTATTATCTGTAGTAGGTATTAGCTCTATCGCGTATACTGGTACAGAACCAGTATCTGGTATGACAATCTTTATGATTATCATCTCCGCAGTATGCTTAACAGCAGCAGGCATGACTGGTAAAGTAGGTATGATTGCTGTCCTCATGATGGCATCCTTCATCGGAACAACTATCGGTATGGCTGGTAACTTCATGTCCGAGCTTAAAGTAGCGCATATGACAGGTGCGACACCTAAAAAAATGGAACAATGGCAAATCGTTGGTACCATTCTTTGTGCAGTCCTTTCCGTAGGTGTTATGATCCTTCTAAACGATGCATATGGCTTCGTAGGGGATCATGCATTAAATGCTCCCCAAGCAAATGCTATGGCGGCTATCATCGAACCTATGATGACTGGTGGTAGTGCACAATGGCCTCTATACATGGCAGGTGCATTATTTGCTATTATTTTGTGGATGGTAAAGGTTCCACCGTTGGCATTTGCTCTTGGCACATATTTACCAATGGAAATCAACACACCACTACTTATCGGTGGTTTGATTGCATACTTCGTACAAAATAGCACGAAAGATAAAGAATTAGCAGATCTTCGCTTCTCCAAAGGTAGCACAATTGCATCTGGTCTCGTAGCCGGTGGTGCTATTGGCTCTTTGTTCAGTGCGGTGCTTCGCATTGCCGGTATTGATGTATTTGCAGAAGCATGGGTAGAAACACCTGAAGCAACATACCTCAGTATTGTAATGTATTTATTACTTTGTGTATTCTTGTACAAAGTAGCTATGTACATAAAAGTTAAAAAAGCTAAATAATCAATCACGGTGCTTCTAATAAAATAGAGGAAAACACCTTCATCGAGATCGATATAATCTTGATGGAGGTGTTTTTGATATAGCTAAAAACTATACTTATATAAAACCTATTTGTATAGTCGGAATTATTGACCTAGTAAATAGAGGGTGATATGATACATATATAATACCTCTATGGGTATTATTTTATTATGCTTATTTTATAGGCAAGTTACTTAGAAATAGAATAGAAGGCTTTTTTGATTTTAAAAGAAGTCTTAAAAATAAGGTTAGATATGAAACTAAAAAAAATTGCAGCCCTATTAGGGGCTTTTACTATTGCTAGTAGTCTATTTATTGCTGGTTGTGGTAGTGATACAACTCGTAATGATAAAGTATGGCGTGTTGGTACTGATGCCACCTATGCTCCATTTGGATTTAAAGATAAAGATAGCGGAAAGTTGGATGGCTTTGATATCGATATAATTAATGCCGTTGCCAAAGAAGAGGGGATTGAAGCGGATATTCAAAATTTAAACTTTGATGCCCTGTTACCAGCACTACAAAGCAATACAATTGATATTGCAATTTCTGATATGACAATCTCTGAAGATCGCGCTAAATCAGTAGATTTTAGTAATCCCTACTATATAGCAGGTAATGGGCTTGTTGTAAATATTGATAATACTACTATTCATAGCTTTAAGGATCTAGAAGGTAAACGCATCGGTGTTTCTATTGGCTCAACTGGCGCTGAGATTGCTAGCAAAATTCCAAATGCGGATGTACGACAATTTAATATTATTGTTGATGCCTTTTTGGAATTAGAGAATAAAGGCGTAGATGTAGTTATCAATGATACACCGGTAAACGAATATTATGTTAATGGGAAGGGTAAAGGTATCGCAAAGGTCACTGGAGAGGACTATGATGCCGCACCACTTGGTATTGCTGTAAAAAAAGGCAATACAGAATTGTTAAAGAATATTAACGATGGACTCGCAAAGATTAAAGCAAATGGTAAGTATGCAGAGATTTATAAAAAGTGGTTTGGTAAAGAACCACCTGTAGAAGATTTGAAATAGGTGATAGAATGGCTAAACGAAAAGCATTTTTGAAGATTGTAAAGGAAAATGGACCTCTTGTACTAGATGGTGCATTCGGTACAGAATTAGAGCGTCATGGATGTAATATTCATGATGAGTTATGGTCGTCTAAGATGCTTATTGAAAATCCAGAAATCATCAAAAGTGCACATTTCCTACTTGGCAGCCGGTGCAGATATTATTGAAAGTTCTGGTTATCAAGCAACTGTAGCCGGATTTAAAGCTCATGGGTATGGTACAGAAGAAGCATTAGATTTGGTGAAGTTATCTGTTCGTTTAGCCGTGCAAGCACGTAATGAATTTTTAGAAGCTAAAGCGAATGATGCGCTTACATTGCGTGGCATTACATTAGGTGAACAATTGCCAGATGGCAGTGTCCGTTACTTCTCTGAAGGGGCCTTACCAAAACCATTGGTAGCCGCCTCTGTCGGACCATATGGTGCTTTCTTGGCAGATGGATCGGAATATCGTGGCGACTACGGTGTACAAACGGAATATTTAGAAGTGTTCCATATTCCTCGCATTGCATTATTCTGCGAAGAAAACCCAGATGTGTTAGCTTGTGAAACTGTGCCGTGCTATGATGAGGCCATCGCCATTGCCCGTACCTTGTGTGATCCCCTTACGACAAAAGGCATTCCCGCATGGATTTCCTTTTCCTGCAAAGATGAACATCATATCTCAAGCGGGGAGACCATCATTAAATGCGCTGAAATGATCGATAAGGTGCGTCAAGTGACGGGCATAGGGATTAACTGTACAGCGCCGGAATATGTAGAATCCTTGATTAAAGATATTAGATCTGTCACAAATAAGCCAATTGCTGTATATCCAAATCTTGGTGAAACCTATGATGGAGATACTAAAACGTGGTCAGGCGGACAACAAAGCTTCATTGATTATATTGATATATGGCGCAAAGCTGGTGTGAATATAATCGGTGGATGTTGCCGAACAAATCCTGATATCATTCAAGAAGTAGCAAAACAAATACATGTAAAATAAATGAGAGGGACTGTTTTTGTACAGTCCCTTTTTTAGCATAAAAAAAGAAGGTTATCAACTAGATAACCTTCTTTTATGTGGCGGAGAGACAGGGATTTGAACCCTGGGTACGGGATAACCGCACACATGATTTCCAATCATGCTCCTTCAGCCGCTCGGACACCTCTCCATGTATTCTGTTGTGTAACAGGTACTTGTATAGTATATGAAAAAGTTAGATTTATGTCAAGACTAAAATGGTAGAATTATTATAGTTTCATAAGAGTTTTAAAAAGCCGTCCCGAAGGACGGCTTTTGGTATGTATATTATAATACTTCTTTAATTTCTGCTGCATCGATGGATGCTTTGATATCGTCTGCCATTTTTTCAATCAATGGGATATCTTCTTCTTTCAAAGAGGATTTGATATCAAGTGGTTGGGATACGATTTCAATGTCTTTGAAGTCGTTTTCGAAGTGAGCCACCATAGTTTTCATAGCAGCAGAAGCCCAGGAATGGTTACCAATGATGGATACCTTATGATTTTGGAAGTTAAGTGCTTTTAACTCGTGAATAAAGTTTTCCATAGTAAGGTATAGGTTCAAGTTATAAGTTGGTGCAATTGTTACCAAGTTTGTATATTTCCAAGCATCAGCGATGATGTAGGAGGCATTAGTTTTGGAAACATCGTAGATTTTAATATCTGTAACACCCCGTTTAGATAATTGTTTAGCCAATTGTTGAGCGATGTCACGAGTGTTGCCATACATGGAACCGAAGGCGATAACAACACCTTTTTTCTCAGCTGTGTAGCTGGACCAGTGTAAGTATTTGTGCAAGATATATTCAATCGTTTCAGGTGTACGCCAGATTGGACCATGAAGTGGAGCAATGCGTTTGATTTCAAGGCCGGAAACCTTGCGAATTGCATTTTGTACTTGAGGACCGTATTTACCAACGATGTTTGTGTAATAACGACGAGCTTCATCTTCATAGGTTGCTACGAAATCAGTTTGGTCAGCAAAGATGTTGCCATTGATTGTACCAAATGTACCAAATGCATCAGCAGAGAACAATGTACCTGTAGATTTTTCATAGGTACAAGTTACTTCTGGCCAGTGAACCATAGGCATTGTGTAGGATACAAGAGTATGTTTACCTAAGCAAATTTCGTCGCCTTCTTTTACTGTGTAATATTGATCAGGCTTTGGTGTGCGGTAGAATTGTTCGAACATGCGGAATGTTGTTGCATTACCAACCATTTTACAATTTGGATAGCGTTCCAATGTTTCTAACAATGTTTGGCAGTGGTCAGGCTCCATATGGTTTATGATGATGTAATCAAGATCACGACCATTTAAAAGGTGGGATAAGTTGTCAAAGTATTCTTCGCGAATTTCTGCATCAACAGAGTCTACAACGCAAGTTTTTTCATCATCGATGAAATAGCTATTGTAGCTTACACCATTTGGAATAGGGAATAAGTTTTCAAAACGTTCAGTTGTCCAGTCATTACTACCAATCCAGTAGATATTATGGGTCATTTTTTGAGCACAATGCATAGTAATATCCTTTCCTTACACATATGTATATACATAACTAACCTCATCCATGTGATGACGGTTTAATTAATTATATTGACATCTTATAATACAGTTTTTTTCGAAAAAAATCAATATATCGATATATGTCAATGTGTTATAACTGTGTTAACTTTCACATATTAGAATGTGTATTGTGAAAGTTTGTAAATATAGCCCATTCCGAAGAATGGGCCATATAGATTATTTAAAGTATTTTACGCCGGATGTGAAGATTGGCATTTCTAGGTTGCCTGGAATATTTTTACTAATATCTGCACCACAACGTTCGGAGTGCGCCATTTTACCAAATACGCGCCCATCAGGACTATAAATGCCTTCGATTGCAGCTACGGATTGGTTTGGATTGAATCTACCATCCATGGATGCAATGCCGTCAAAATCGACGTATTGTGTAGCGATTTGACCAGTTTTATTGAATTCCAATACTTGTTGAGGTGATGCGATAAAGCGACCTTCCCCATGAGAAATAGGGACAGTATAGATTTCACCAGCCTTAGCCTCGCACATCCAAGGTGATTTTGTGGAAATAACCTTGGTGTTAACCATACGGGATAAATGACGACCGATAGTATTGTATGTCAACGTAGGGTGATCTTCAGTTAATGTTTCGATGTGACCACCAGGCAATAGACCTAATTTAATCAACGCTTGGAAACCATTACAGATACCAAGAACGAGACCGTCTTGTTTGTAGAGAAGGTTTTCAAGGCCTTCTGCAAGATATGGATTGCGGAATAGGGTGGCCATAAATTTACCGGAACCTTCAGGCTCATCACCGCCACTAAAGCCACCAGGAAACATAAGAATTTGAGACTCTGCTAATTTAGCTTTGATTACGTCAATCGACTCTTTTAATTGCTCCGGTGTTTGGTTACGAATGAGTACAATATCTGCTACAGCGCCAGCACGTTCAAAGGCACGAGCGGAATCGAATTCACAGTTAGTACCTGGAAATACAGGAATAAGAACCTTTGGTTTTGCCCCTAAGGATGTACTACGAGGCTTTGTGTGTTGATCATGGATATAGGCTACAGCTTCACCAACGCCAGATTTTGCTTGTAATGGGAAGATATCGGCTAATGGTTTTTCATAGGCTTGCTCTACTTCTGCAAGTGTTACAGATTGCTCATTCCATTCGATAACAGGTGTATCTTGAGTAACAGCAATAACACGTACATCAGATAACTCAAGCAAATGGTTAACCGCTGTAATATCTACTTCTACGATGAAAGAGCCAAGAGCAGGTTGGAAAATTGCACGTTCTGCATATTTGTCAAATTTAACGCCAATCTTATTACCAAGCGCCATTTTTGTAATCGCTTCAGGAATGCCACCTTCGTCGATGACATACGCAGAGTACACGCGACCTTTTTCAATTTGTTCTTGTAAAATATCGCAGTTTTCTTTGAAGTGATCCCAGTCAGGCGTGTCATTGTATGTACGAGGTACATCAAAGTATACGAGACGATGGTTAGGACCTTTCAAATCTTGGCTTACGATATTCTTAACCGGTGCTGTTACCGCTGCGAAGGAAACGAGGGTAGGAGGTACAGTTAAATCCATAAATGTACCGCTCATGGAATCCTTGCCGCCAATGGCACCAATCTCAAGTTCTTTTTGCGCTTTGTAAGCACCTAGAAGTGCTGCTACCGGTTTACCCCAAGATTCTTTAGAGTGTAAACGTTCAAAGTATTCTTGCAATGTTAGATATGCATCTTGACGGCGACCACCAAGTGCTACAAGTTTCGCAACAGATAAAAGTACTGCGTATTGTGCGCCATGATATGGGCTCCAAGCGGATAATGAAGGTACAAAGCCATGAGTCATAATGCTAGCTGTTGTCGTTTCACCATGAAGGACAGGTAATTTAGCCACCATGCCTTGTGTAGGTGTTTTTTGATATTTACCACCAAATGGCATGAGCACTGTGTTGGCCCCAACGGTGCTATCAAAGCGTTCAACAAGGCCTTGTTGAGACGCAGTGTTTAATGTAGATATTGCTTCGAGCCATTGATCTTTGAAATTGTCGGCACTTGCAGAGCCACGACGGAAATAGGACTTGTCTGCTGGTGCAGTAACAATGGCTTCTTTTTGTTGGCTAGCGCCATTCGTATTTAAGAAATCACGGCTAATATTTACGATTGTATCGCCACGCCATGTCATGATAAGGCGATTAGTATCGGTTACATCGGAAACGATTGTGCATTCAAGATTTTCTTCATCGCAATACTTCATAAATGCATCAACATCGGCTGGTGCAATGACACAAGCCATACGTTCTTGGGATTCGGAAATAGCGAGTTCTGTACCATCAAGACCGTCGTATTTTTTAGGTACTAAGTCAAGGTTGATGGTAACGCCATCTGTTAGTTCACCGATGGCTACGGAGACACCACCAGCACCGAAATCGTTACAACGTTTGATGAGTGTCGTTACTTCAGGGCGACGGAATAGACGCTGAATTTTACGCTCGGTAAGGGCGTTGCCTTTTTGGACCTCTGCACCACATGTAGCGAGGGATTCTAAGGTATGTTCTTTAGAGGAACCCGTAGCACCACCGCAGCCATCACGACCTGTTTTACCACCTAATAATACGATGATATCACCTGGTGTCGGTACTTCACGACGCACTTGCTTGCGAGGCGCAGCACCAATAACGGCACCAATTTCCATGCGTTTTGCTACATAGCCAGGGTGATAGTATTCTTTTACTTCACCAGTGGCAAGACCAATTTGATTACCATAAGAGGAATAGCCACGAGCTGCATCGACAGTGATTTTCTTTTGCGGTAATTTACCTTCTAACGTATCTGCCAAAGGTGTGCGAGGATTACCGCTACCAGTAATACGCATTGCTTGATATACATAAGAACGGCCACTTAATGGATCGCGGATACAACCACCAAGGCACGTAGCAGCGCCACCAAACGGTTCAATCTCTGTTGGGTGATTATGTGTTTCGTTTTTAAATAGCAAGAGCCATTCTTCTTCTTTGCCGTCTACATCAACAGGGACGATTATGGTACATGCATTGATTTCTTCGGATTCATCAAGATTAGTAAGACCTCCTGCATGACGCAATTCTTTTACAGCTAAGGTCGCCATATCCATAAGAGAACGAGCTTTTTACCTTTGTTGTATATAATAAATTACGACCTTCTGTGTACTCTTCAAGAGCTTCCTTGATTGGTTCTGTGAAACGGCTATCTTCGATAGTGATATCTGTTAACTCTGTCATAAATGTAGTATGACGGCAATGGTCGGACCAGTATGTATCGAATAGACGGATTTCTGTAATCGTTGGATTACGTTTTTCCACATTCTTATATTGTTCTTGAATTAATTGGATATCCGCCAATGTCATAGCGAGTCCGTATTCGTTAATCATATGTTGTAGATCATCCTCGGTCATTTCCGTAAAACCATTGATGATAGCTACATCTTTAGGCTCTTCTAGGTTAAGCGCCAATGTATCTGGCAGTTCGAGACTGGCCTCTCTAGAATCTACAGGGTTAATGTAATATTGTTTGATGGCAGCTTTTTCTTCTTCCGTGAAAGTACCTTCGATGATGAATACTCGGGCACAGCGAACAGTATGACCTGTTGTAAGAGTGAGCATAGAAATGCATTGTTCTGCACTATCAGCACGTTGGTCATATTGGCCAGGTACATATTCGATAGCAAAGACAAAAGCATTTTCAGGAATATCTAATGTTTCTGCTACTAGATCAACAGGTGGTTCAGAAAAAATTAAATGTTTAGCATTTTGTAATGCTTGTTCGCTAAGATTTTCTACATCGTAGCGTTCGTAGATTTGCACGGCTGTTGCTGGTACATGTAATTCTTGCTGTAATGTAGCTAATACATGTGCAGCTTCATTAGCGAAGCATCACGTTTTCTTACAAATAGTCGTTGAATAGCCATATAGCCTCCTGTAATATGCAGAATAAATATGTTCTGGTGTTGACAAGATAAGTATAGTCGGTCTAGACTTATAAGTAAAGATAATCTTACTTATATAAAGATTAATGCTACTTATAAATATGAAGTTTTCATGAAGGTCATAAGACCAAAATTTCATAAACCGTAACAATAGCATCTTGTTTTGAGTAAAAAGTAGAATATTAATAATGTATTACTATACTATTAGTATATAACAGAGGAGGATAAAATGGCAGTATCAGCAGATCTATATAGATCATTTTTAGGAGTTGGGTTGTATTTGTCATTTTCTCGCGCTGCAAAAGAGCTAGGTGTTTCGCAGTCCGCAATTAGTCAAAGTATCAAACAATTGGAAGGAGAATTAAAAATGCCTCTTTTTGTGCGCACCACAAAATCAGTAGCGTTTACACCTGAAGGAAAAGAATTATTTGATACTGTAGCAAAGGCTTTTTCAATTTTGGATAATGGTATTACTCAATTGCAAGAACGGGTAAATCAGGCTTATGAAAGTCTGAATATTGCAGCGACAGATACGCTATGCCGTCATTTCTTACTACCGTACTTTCACAAATGGCAATTGCAAGAAAATCAAATTGGCTTGCATATCATAAACAGACCGTCCCCAGATTGTGTAGAATTAGTCATTAATAAAGAAGTGCAGTTAGCTGTAGTTAATGACTACGAAGGTTTGCGTAGTAATACACAATTAGAGGTTACTACCTTGGCGAGCATCCAAGATATCTTTGTGGGCGGTCATGAATATAAAGGGGCAGGCTTCTTTGACCAAGGCCGCTTGCTCAGTGAGCCTATGTTGTTACTACAAAAGGGAACAGCTAGCCGTACCTTCTTTGATGAAGTAACGCATGGTGCTTGTAGTAAACCGCGTTTTGAATTGAGTAGTGTCGATGTTCTCCTCGACTTGGTGGAAATCAACATGGGGATTGCGATGTTACCAAGTAATGTGGTACAAGAAAAAATGCAGGAAGGTTCTGTGGTGAAAATCGATACAGACATTCCGGTACCAACACGAGACATCGTTCTTGTTCGCTCTCGTCTCGTACCTCAATCAGAAGGGGCTGCTAGATTTACGAATTTATTGGTCAATCGCGAAGATAAACGAGATAAAATCTTATAATTATGAAAGAAAAACACACTTTACTCTTTTTTTAGAGAAAGTGTGTTTTTTTGTTGACCCTAAGTGATGATTTACGTTAAAATTTAAAGATAGTTATGCGGAGGTAAAACGAAATGGAATTATTAAAACAACGCATTCGTGAAGAAGGTATTGTCTTAAACAATCGTGTATTAAAGGTTGATGGTTTTTTGAATCATCAAATCGACCCACAATTATTTAAAGCCATTGGCAAAGAAATTGCTGATCGCTATCGCAATGCTGGTGTACAACGTATTGTTACCATCGAAGCATCTGGTATTGCCTTGGCATTGATGGCCGCTCTTGAACTAGATGTGCCATTGGTATTTGCCCGTAAGAAAAAATCAATTCTTATGGTCGATGACGTATATCATTCTGTTGTATATTCTTATACAAAAGAAGAAAAACTACGATATTACAATTTCTAAAAAAATTCTTGCCAGCAGGCGAAAAAAAGTTTTGATTATCGATGATTTCTTGGCATCTGGTGAAGCGGCTATGGGGCTTGCAAAAGCTTGTAAAGGATGCAGGCGATGAAGTAGTTGGTATGGCAATTGCTATTGAAAAATCATTCCAACCAGGTCGTGAGCGTTTAGAAAATGCAGGCTTCCATGTGGAATCCTTGGTACGTATCAAAGAATTTAAAGATAATGAATGTATTTTTTTAGAAGACTAATATCAAAGGATTCTTTGGGAGAGAGGTAAAGCTAATGAATAGTAAAGCTGAGAAATTTGATGTACTTGTAGCTGATATAGAGCAAACTGGTAATAAATGGTTTACAAAAGAAGTTATTGAAGGTGATGAATATGGTACGGTTGTATATCATGGTCGTTTAGAAATTCATGGTAATTCCTTACCTGTATTTATCGTGTTAGATAACTCTGTGTTCTCCTACATTCGCGTTGCCATTACAACTACAAGTATTACAGATGCGGCAATTAAAAAAGTATTGCCAAAATTGAATGAACTTAATCAACAATATAAAGTAACAAAATATTATGTCAACGATGAAGACAGCAATATTTACGCGGATATTTCTGTGCCAACTACAGATGATACTTTTGAACCAGCTGTATTGGTTAATCTCATGTTAGAGGTCATCAAACCTCACTTAGATGAAGTGCATCCAGATCTTTTGAAAATCGTTGGACAAGCAAAATAAGAGGTAATTATGAATCCTAAAGCATTAGCTTTTGACAAATTTATGAAGGCGGAAGAAATTACGGCTTTTGAACGTAAAGATTTTGAGGATGAAGATGGTACAGTTGTGTATCGTTCCTATATAAAATCACCACTTTGGGATATGCCGTTGTTCGTAATTTTAGATAATAGTATTTACAGTGTGATTCGTCTAGTTCTTGGACCTGAAAAGGTAACTGCACAGAATATGGCGGCTATCAATGCGTTGATTAATCGCGAAAATGCAACGTATAAAAACTATAAATTCTATATTGACGAACAAGACTCTACATTGTATTTAGACTGCGTTTATATGTGTGCAAATGATGAGTTTATACCAGAATTGATGTACGCATTAATGACCTCTATTGTGGATTATATTCCTCAGTCTGTGGGCGATCTAAAAAATGCTTTTGAAAGCAATATACAATAAAATATAATACTCTGATTCTCTGATGAGCTCATGTTGAGCCTTGAGAATTATACTAAAAGAGACTCTATACTGCTGTATGGAGTCTCTTTTTTGAATCAAGGACGATTCGTATATAATAATTATTATTCGTAATATGCTGTTCGATTATAAAATATATTAAAGTATTATTCGGATAGTATCGAACAATAATAAAAACTAATATAAATATTATTCGAAAAATGATTGACCAATAGAATTTGGTCTGCTACAATTTAATTACAGATAAGGAGGCGTTATCATGAACAAATATATTAACCTAACATTCGTTAATACTATGACTGTTTCTGCTAACGCTATCAGTGTGTAAACTCGGCTATTTAAGGTCGAGTTTTTTTGTTGAGGAGGAACAATGAAGGTTGGCATTATTATGGGCAGTAAATCTGACCTAGACACGATGAAAAAAGCATCTGCTATATTAGATGAATTCAATATTCCTTATGAAATGGTGATCGCTTCTGCGCATCGTACACCAGAGGCTGTTAAGTCTTTTGTGGAACGCCTTGAAGCAGAAGAGGCTATCGCTTTTATCGCAGGTGCAGGCGCTGCAGCCCATCTACCTGGAGTGGTGGCAAGTTTTACAACCGTACCTGTTATCGGTATTCCTCTTAATGCAACAGCATTAAAGGGCATTGATTCACTCTTGGCAATCGTACAAATGCCGTCTGGTATGCCAGTAGCAACAATGGCCGTAGATGGTGCAAAAAATGCTGCATTATTTGCAGTACAAATCGGTGCTACTTTCAACAAGGAACTAAAAGAAAAATATGTTGCCTATCGCAAAGATATGGCTGACAAGGTTTTAGCAGATAATGCTGCATTACAAGCAGAGTTAAATAAATAATTATTACATAGGAGGATTACTATCATGGCTAATATCGATTTGGAAAAATTAACACTTTTATACGAAGGCAAAGCAAAACAAGTGTATCAAACAGATGACAAGGAAACATATATTGTTCACTACAAAGATGATGCTACTGCATTTAATGGTGAAAAACATGATACTATCCTTGGTAAAGGCGTATTGAATAATAAAATTTCCTCATTCTTCTTTGAATTATTGAAAAAAGAAGGCGTTCCAACACATTTCGTTCGTCGTGAAGATGACCGTAACCAAACAGTATTGACGTTGAACATTGTTCCTCTAGAAGTTATCGTTCGTAATATTGCTGCTGGTTCTATGGCTAAACGTTTTGGCATTGAAGAAGGTACGCCTCTTAAACACCCAATTCTTGAGTTCTGCTACAAAAACGATGAATTAGGCGATCCATTTGCTAATGAATCCCAAATCACAGCTCTTGGTTGGGCTACACAAGAACAATTGGATAGAATTTCCGAAATTACTATGAAGGTTAACGATATCCTTAAAAACTTCTTGGCTACTAAGAATGTAACATTAGTCGATTTTAAACTTGAATTTGGTACACATAATGGAGAAGTATTGCTTGGTGACGAAATTTCTCCTGATACATGCCGTTTCTGGGATGCAACAACAGGTGAAAAACTCGACAAAGACCGTTTCCGTCGCGACCTTGGCAATATCGAAGAAGCTTATAAAGAAATGTTATTCCGCTTAACGGGCGAACGTGCATAACCTGGGGGTTATTGATGAACTACGATCCAATTTTTGACAAATGGCATGAAGAATGTGGCGTCTTTGGTGTGTTTGACCGCACTGTTGACGTTGCACGATATGTATACTGGGGATTGTTTGCCCTTCAGCACCGCGGACAAGAAAGCGCAGGTATAGCTATTACCGATGGCAATGAAGTGGCCCTAAAAAAAGGCATGGGTTTATTGACCGAGGCTATCAAGGAATTACCAACATTGAAAAGCCATATGGGGACTGGTCATGTTCGGTATTCTACAACAGGCTCTAATAACCCACGTAATATTCAACCTCTTGTAATCCATTATCAAGGTGGCCAAATTGCGGTAGCCCATAATGGCAATTTGACGAATGCCCTAGGCATCCGTCGTCAACTTGAAGCAGATGGTTCCATTTTTCAAACAACTATGGATTCAGAGGTTATCGTTAACTTAATTGCTCGTTCTAAGGCTGATACGCAAGAGGAACGCATTGCTGATGCGGCACGTCAAATCGAAGGTGCCTTCTCGTTGGTTATTACTACTAACGACTCTCTCGTGGGGCTTCGCGATCCTCAAGGCTTTAGACCTCTTTGTTTGGGCAAGACTGAACATGGCTATGTGTTATCTAGTGAAAGCTGCGCCTTTGATGCTATAAAAGCTGAATTTATTCGCGATATTGACCCAGGTGAGATGGTTATTATCGATGATCGTGGTGTACGCAGCACAATCTATGCAGAACCTCAAAAAATTGATAAAAAACTTTGTGTCTTTGAATATATTTATTTTGCGCGCTCCGATAGTAAAATTGATGGCCAATCTGTATATGAAACACGACTCAATATGGGACGTGAACTATATAATGAAACTAAATATGATGCAGATATCGTCATGTCTATTCCAGACTCTGGCACGACGGCTGCTCTTGGATATGCTCGTGCATCGGGCATCCCTTTCGCAGAAGGTTTGATTAAAAATCGATACAGTGGACGTACATTTATTAAACCTAATCAAGAAGAACGGGAACTAGCTGTGCGCATGAAACTAAATGCTATGCCAGAGGTTGTAGGCGGTAAACGTATTGTATTAATTGATGACTCTATCGTGCGTGGTACCACAAGCGGCCTTATCGTTAAGATGTTAAAAGAGGCAGGCGCTAAGGAAATCTATATGTGTGTTAGCTCGCCAGCTATCGAATATTCTTGTCACTATGGTATTGATACGTCGGTTCGTAAAGAATTGATTGCGGCCACACATACAATTGAAGAAATTAGAGATTATATTAAGGCAGATAAATTGCATTATCTATCTAGAGAGGGCTTATGCCGAGCTGTTAGTGGCGTACCAGAAGCGGATTTATGTTTCGCTTGTTTCAATGGCGATTACAGGGTAGATGTGCCTACAGAACAAGAGGAAGGGGTCAAATATGTGCTCGAATAAAACAGGATTAACCTATCGTGATGCAGGTGTAGATATCGATGCCGGTAACAAAGCCGTAGAGTTAATGAAGGAATCAGTAAAACGAACATACACGCCTGGCGTTGTAGGTGATTTAGGCGGCTTTGGTGGACTATACTCCTTAGCAGGTCATTCCATGGAAGAACCAATGCTCGTATCTGGTACAGACGGTGTTGGCACAAAATTGCGCCTCGCTATCATGATGGATAAACATGATACGATTGGACAAGACTGTGTTGCCATGAGTGTAAATGATATTCTTGTGCAAGGGGCAACGCCTCTGTTCTTCTTAGACTATGTAGCGGTTGGTAAACTTGATCCAGTGCAAGTGGCTGATATTGTACGCGGCGTCGCTAATGCTTGTGAAGAATCAGGTTGTGCTCTCCTTGGTGGGGAAACAGCTGAGATGGCTGGTTTCTATGGTGAAGGTGACTATGATGTAGCAGGTTTTGCCGTAGGTATTGTAGATCGTCCTAAACTGATTACAGGTGAACATATTAAAGCTGGTGATGTCATTCTTGGTTTGCCATCCTTCGGTGTTCATTCCAATGGGTTCTCCTTGGTTCGTAAAATCGTTTTCGACCATAAGGGTTTCTCTATAGATCAAGACATTCCAGAATTTGGTAAAACCCTTGGCGAAGAACTATTAACTCCAACACGCTTGTATCCTAAAGCTGTATTACCATTGATTAAAGAAAACTATATCAAAGGTATGGTTCATATCACAGGCGGTGGTTTCTATGAAAACATTCCACGCGTACTACCAAATGGCGTAACTGCTGAGGTAGATTGTGATACATGGCCACGCCTTCCTGTGTTTACAAATTGCAAGAATGGGGCAATGTGGATTGGCATGAAATGTACCGTACGTTTAACATGGGTATCGGTATGATTCTCATCGTCGATGCCGATGATGTAGATACGGTGAAAGCTAATCTTGAAAGCCGAAATGAAGCTGTATATGAAATTGGTCGTATCGTTGCAGGCGAAGGTCCTGTTGTCGTAAAAGGGGCGGTATTTAATGACTAATTCCGTATCTAAAAAGCGTCTTGCTCTATTTGCCAGTGGTAGAGGCTCAAATGGCGAAGCCTTGTATAAGGCGATGCAAGAGGGCCTTATCAATGGAGAGTTTGTCGTTATTATTACAGACTATGCAGATGCAGGTATTGTAGAACGCTCTAAAGGATGGGGCATTCCGCTTATTGCTATTGAACGTAGTCAATTTGATTCAAAGCAAGATTTTGAACAAGCTCAATTAGATACATTAGAGCCATATTGTGTTGATGGTATTGTGTTGGCTGGCTACATGCGTATTGTAGGGGCCGGCCTTATTGCTCGCTATGAACATAAGATTTTAAATATTCATCCCGCTCTATTGCCATCTTTTCCAGGACTTCATGGCCATCAACAGGCTATTGATGCGGGCGTAAAAGTAACTGGTTGTACCGTTCATTTTGTTGATGCCGGTATGGATACAGGTCCTATCATCATGCAAAATACAGTTCCTGTATATCCAGATGATACAGAGGATACTTTGTCCGAACGATTATTGCCCGTAGAACATGCGACCTATCGTGAAGCACTTCGCTTGTTCTGTGAAGATGCATTGCGTATAGAAGGACGCGTTGTACATTATATTTAGGAGGAACGATGATTCAAAACGCATTACTTAGTGTTTCTGATAAAACAGGTATTGTCGACTTTGCAAGAGGCCTTGTAGATTTAGGTATAACTATCTATTCTACAGGTGGCACGTTGAAAGCTATTTCTGATGCAGGCATTCCTGCAAAGGCTGTAGAATCTCTTACCGGTTTTCCTGAAATGATGGATGGTCGTGTAAAGACGTTACATCCAAAGGTACATGGTGGCATCTTAGCGATTCGTGATAATGCAAAGCATCAAGCCGTTATGGAAGAACACGGTATTTTGCCAATCGATTTAGTGGTAGTAAATTTATATCCTTTCCGCGAAACGATTGCAAAACCAAATGTTTCATTAGAAGATGCTATTGAAAACATCGATATTGGGGGACCAACTATGGTGCGCTCAGCAGCTAAAAATAATGCGTATGTAGGCATTGTGGTTAACCCTGATCACTATGATGAAATTTTAGAAATGCTTAAAACGAATGGTGCGTTGACCCAAGAGTATCGTTTTGCACTCGCTAAAGAAGCATTTGCTCATACTGCAGCATATGATACGGCTATTGCTAATTATATGAGTGGTGTTATTGGAGAAGGCCCTACACCTCCTGAATATTTAAGTGCCTATGAAAAGGTTATGGACCTTCGTTATGGCGAAAATCCGCATCAAAAAGCGGCTTTCTACAAAGAAATTGGCTCCGCTCATGGCATGGGGGCATTAAAACAATTACATGGTAAAGAGTTATCTTATAACAATATCGTCGATATGGAAGCTGCGTGGAATATGGTGTGGGAATTTACTAATCCTGCTGCTTGCATTATTAAGCATACGAATCCTTGTGGTGCTGCAACGGCAGCAACATTGCATGATGCGTATGTCAATGCCTATGAAGCCGATTCTGTATCCGCTTTTGGTGGCATCGTTGCGTTAAATCGCGAAGTGGATGCGGCCACTGCCGAAGAAATGAGCAAGATTTTCTTAGAAGTTATCATGGCGCCAGCTTTTACAGAAGAAGCCTTAACTATTTTGGAAACAAAGAAAAATATTCGTCTCATTGAATTATCTAAGCCTGAATCTGGCCAAGTAACTGTGAAAAAGGTGTCTGGTGGTATGCTCGTACAAACGGAAGATGACATCATAGAGGACCGTGCTAATTATAAGGTTGTTACAAAGGCGCAACCTACGGAAGAACAATGGAAAGCTCTTGAATTTGCATGGAAGCTTGTAAAACATGTAAAATCTAACGCTATTTTAATTTCCAATGAAAAACGCACACTTGGTGTTGGTGCTGGTCAAATGAATCGAGTTGGATCTGCAAAAATTGCTCTTGAACAAGCTGGTGAGGCGGCAAGAGGTGCTGTTCTTGCATCTGATGCATTCTTCCCGTTCGGCGATACTGTAGAAACGGCTGCAAACATGGCATTACTGCTATTATCCAACCAGGTGGTTCTATTCGTGATGAAGAATCCATCAAGGCTGCCGATGAAGCTGGAATTGCGATGGTATTTACAGATATTCGTCACTTTAAACATTAATAGAGTATAGTTATAAAGTTGTAACCTCAATGCTATGTTGCAGTCCTGTTAGTAGGTGATGTATCAAGTGTTGAGGTTACTATGTCTATATTGTTTGGGAGGTATATATGAAGATTTGTGTCATTGGCAATGGTGGTCGTGAACACGCTATTGCTTGGCGTTTATCCATCAGCCCTAGTGTAGAAAAGGTATATGCTGTACCTGGTAGTGCGGCTATGAGCAATTGTGCAGAATTAGTTGGCATTGATTGGTCACAAACAGATCTCCTTATTAGATTTTTAAAAGATAATAAGATTAATCTTGTTGTGGTTGGTCCAGAGGCTCCACTGGTAGCCGGTCTTGCAGATAAACTAAATGCGGTAGGAATTCCTGTATTCGGTCCATCCAAGGCGGCTGCTCAACTAGAGGGGTCTAAGGTATTTGCCAAAGATCTTATGAAAAAATATGATATTCCTACTGCCGCTTATGGCGTATTCTCAGATGTAGATGAAGCAAAACAATTTATTGCTAAAACAGGGGCCCCTATTGTGGTGAAAGCAGATGGCCTAGCAGCTGGCAAGGGTGTTGTAGTAGCAATGACTGTTGAAGAAGCTAATGCAGCAGTTGATGACATGCTAAGCGGAAACCGCTTTGGTGAGGCTGGCAGTACCGTTGTTATCGAAGAATTTATGGAAGGTGAAGAAGCGAGCCTTCTTGCCTTTGTAGATGGTAAGACCGTAGTTCCTATGATTGCCTCTCAAGACCATAAGCGCATCTTTGATGGTGATAAAGGTCCTAATACAGGAGGTATGGGTACCTATGCACCAGCACCTGTTTTAACCGATGCATTACGCGATGAAGCTATGAAATCTATCTTAGAACCGATGGTAGTAGCTATGGAACAAGAAGGTATGCCATATGTGGGATGCCTTTATGCAGGGCTTATGATTACAAATGAAGGTCCTAAGGTTGTGGAATTTAATGCACGTTTTGGTGATCCAGAAACACAAGTTGTACTGCCATTATTAGAAGGTGATTTAGGTCAAATCATGATGGCCTGTGCTACTGGTACATTAAAGGTGGATATGGTGAAATGGAAAGATTCCTCTGCAGCCTGTGTAATACTTGCATCAAAGGGCTATCCTGAAACTTCTTCTAAGGGTGATGTTATCTTAGGTGAACTTGTACAATATGATACATCTATTATTTTCCATTCTGGTACTAAATTAGAAGGTGAACACTATGTAACCAATGGTGGTCGAGTTCTCGGTGTTGTTGGGCTTGGCAAGGACCTTCGGACAGCTTTAGATCGGGCTTATGAACGGGTGAATCATATTACTTTTAAAGGTATGCAATATCGTAAGGATATTGGGGCGAAAGCTTTCAAATAATATAGAATCCTCTACACAGTATGTACTATGCATAAGATGTGGAGGATTTTTATTTTCTACAATTTACTACGTACCTATGATATAATAATATCGATATAAAGAGAGCCCACCAACGTGGATGGCGTTAGGCGCATCTCTATAATTTTGAAACTGATTGATGACGCCTAACGTGTAGAAGTGAAGTAGTACTTCTGCACGTTAGGTGTTTTGCTATAGTCTATTTTATTCTGTAATAGCGATATACAATTATGATATATAACAAAGTACCGTTACAACTGAATAATCCAGTAGCTTTTTGGCTTAATTTCCCCGATGAGGAACGCGTTTTTTGGGTGGATCGTCAAAGTGACCGTATCGTTGTAGGCGCTAAACGTCTGGCTACAGTTCAAGATGATGAGGACCGCCATAATTATGCTTATGTATTTTATGGGGATACTTTTTTTGAGCAATCAAAGGACCCTAAATGGTCTGGTATGGGCCATGAAATGATTGCTTTCACCCATTACTACATTGTAGAAAATGGGGAATCCTTTTACTTGCATGCTGGTGAAAGTGTGAAAATTGAGGATTTTGCTGTGCCTCGTATTCGTCATGACTATAAGGAAACTAGCGATGATAAGGCGGATTGGGATCGTTTAATGACAGCTATTGCCAATGGTATCAACGGCGGAGAAATGACGAAGGTTGTTTCCTCTCGTGAGGTGGAATTCACTAGTGAAACACCATATAATGTAGCCAGCATTTTAGCGAATTTAGTAGATAATAATCCGAATTGCTTTATCTTTGGCTATGAGAAGGATCGGCGCACCTTTGTGGGGGCCTCTCCTGAAATTTTGGTGCGTCATCGTGGTAGTGAAATTCTTAGCTATGCATTGGCTGGAACAGCATCAAAGGACGGCCCTAATGCGTGGACTAAGGAACAGTTGCTAAGTGATAAGAAAAATCTCTTTGAACATAATATCGTCCGTGACCGTATCGTGAACACGATGAAGCAAATCACTCCAGACGTTACGGTGGGGGAAACTGGCATTATGGAGCTAGCTCATCTCTATCATTTGCGTACCATTATTACTGCGAAAGATAGCATAAAATCTCTCGTAGAATGGGCAAAATTACTACATCCAACACCGGCTCTTGGTGGTGAACCACGAGACAAGGCGATGGCTCTCTTAGAAACATACGAAGCTCATGAGCGCGGTATGTACGCTGCACCATTTGGCTTTATGAAGGATATGGGGGATGGCATTGTTGTCGTTGCCATTCGTTCTGCCTTGATTATGGATAATATTCTCTATGCCTATGCAGGATGTGGTGTTGTAGCTGATTCTGATGCGGATGAAGAATATATAGAGACTAATAATAAAATGCGCACCATATTGGATGCGTTATAAACATTTCCACATCTAACAGTAGGGGTGTTTGAAAGGAAATAGGATGAACGAATATATTGCTGCCTTGGTGGATGAGTTCCATCAACTTGGCGTCCGTCATGCTGTGTTTAGTCCTGGTTCTCGTTCTACAACAATGGCCATGCTTTTCACTGAACATGAAGGATTCACAACATATATGAATATAGATGAGCGCTCTGCTGGCTTTATGGCTCTCGGTATTGCAAAGGCTCATAGGGTACCAACTGTACTCGTGTGTACCTCTGGTTCGGCTGTGGCCCATTATTTGCCAGCTCTTTTAGAGGCTCAATACAGTGGGGTGCCGTTAATTATACTCTCTGCAGATAGACCGCATACCTTGCAATATGTAGGGGCACCTCAGACGGTAGATCAACACAAAATCTTTGGTTCTGCTGTAAATTACTACGAAGAATTAGCCGTGCCTCAAGAATCTCATTACTATACATACCCTCGTCAGGTAGCTCGCAAGGCTTACATGAAGGCGATGGATATAAAAAGAGGTCCTGTACATATCAATGTACCTCTTTTTGAACCTTTGGTACCTGAACTAGACTCCAAACATTTTGAAGGGGGACGTAGTCCTTATCAAGTGGTACAGGCAAACTGGATTGGAGAATCCTTTAATGCTAATCCACTGCTTGAAAAATTTAAACGCATACTTATCTTAGCGGGACCACAGGTTGATGTAGACGAGGTGCAAAGTATTTTTACTTTTGCAAAGAATTTACAAGCCCCTATATTGGCGGATTCATTATCTAATGTACGACGTTGTAATGTAGAAAATACAACAGATCCTGAGAATGATGTAATTATCTCGACATATGATGCTTTTTTAACAGATAAGGATGTCTGGACATTTGTAAAGCCTGATTGCATTATTCAGTTTGGCCAAATTGTTGTGTCTAAACGAGTACAACAAATGCTTGCTAGCTGGGATGGTGTGGAATATATTGAGGTCAATCCTACATCAGACTGGATGAATCCAACAGGGATGACTACAATACATATGCAAGCTAATATTCCTGTGTTTATAAATCTGTATGGCATAAAACAAGGATCTAGTGAATATCTAAAAAAATGGCAATATTTAGAACATGTAGCCAAGCAGCAACTCAGTCTTGCTGAACAAGAGAGCACATGTTTTGAAGGCCGCACCATTCAGGAATTACAAATTTATTCCAGAGGATAGTCAAATCTTAGTAGCCAATAGTATGACAATTCGAGATTTTGATTATTTTTGGTTCTCTGGTAAATCTAGCGCTGTTCTTTATGGCAATCGTGGTGTTAATGGTATCGATGGTACTATATCAACTGCATTAGGTCTTGCTACAAATGGCAAACCCACATATTTGGTGACAGGGGATTTATCCTTTTTTCATGACATGAATGGTTTAGCTGTCGCTAAAACACATGGGCTTAATTTGACCATCATATTGCACAATAATGATGGAGGCGGAATTTTTGAATATTTACCGCAAAAGGGAACCAAGCATTTTGATTATCTGTTCTCCACGGAACAAGGCTTAGATTATAATGGGGCTGCTCGTCTGTATGGTTGTGGCTATACTAAATTAACTTATCCTGATGAACTTCAGGCGGCTTTGGCTGCGGCTAGTATAGAACAGGGGGTTCATATTATTGAAATCCCTACAAGCCGTGAAGGTAGTTGTGACTTACACAAAACATATACAACTATTTCTATTGATATGGAGGTGTTACAATGAGCCAATATGCTTGTAATATTGTAGAAAACTCCATATATAATCCAACGCTTCGCATGTATATCGACCTTGGTGATTATCGATATGGGGTGACGCTAGCTGGCGCCGGTAAACCTCTTGTGTGTTTACATGGTTTTTCTGAGTCTGGTTATACTTGGGATGGCATCGTTGTGCCAGGCTATCAACTTATCCGTATCGATACGATTGGACATGGAGATTCGGATATTCCAGAGGATGAGACTGCTTTTTCTATTCCTACTATGCTCAACGATTTGCATACAGTGATTTCTGCCGTGGCTGGTGAAAGCTATTCTCTCATGGGATACTCCATGGGGGCACGATTAGCTTTACTATATGCTCTTGAGTATAGTTCTGAAATTGAAAACCTCATCTTAGAAAGTGGTTCATTTGGTATTGAATCAGACGTAGAGCGACAAGCGCGTAAAGCTGCTGATGAACAATTAGCACTAGCTATAGAAGATAATGATGGAGAGTGGTTTGCTGCTAAATGGGCTGACATTTCTATTTGAAAGTCAACATCAGCTTTCACCAGTTGTACAAGATAAGTTGTTTCAACGTCGGTCCCATAATAGTCCTTATGCATTAGCAGCTACATTGCGTGGCTCGGGGCAAGGTGTAATGCCCTATGTGGGTCATCGATTACAAGAATTATCCATGCCATCTTTATATATTAGTGGCGCACTAGATGCAAAATATACTACAATAGGAGAAGAACTGTTTAGTAATGTACCAAACTGTGAACATGTTATCGTCAATGGGGCGGGACATAATGTACATTTAGAAAAGCCGGGCCCGTTTATGACGGCCTTAGCAGATTTTTTATATAAGGAAAGGTAACATCCATGAGCAAATTTGATTGGAAAGTATTGGATCGTAATTACGAAGATGTAATTTACGAAACATACAATGGCATTGCAAAAATTACTATTAACCGTCCAGAGGTGCGCAACGCGTTCCGTCCTAAAACAGTTATGGAATTAATCGACGCTTTTACAGTAGCTCGCGAAGATAACGAAGTAGGCGTAATCGTATTGACTGGTGCTAACCATGGCAAAGGTGAAGATAAAGAAGCATTTTGCTCTGGTGGCGACCAAAGTGTACGTGGTCACGGTGGTTATGTAGGTGACGATAATGTGCCTCGTTTGAACGTTCTCGATTTACAACGTTTGATTCGCGTTATTCCTAAACCTGTTATCGCTATGGTTAACGGTTATGCTATCGGTGGCGGTCATGTGTTGCACATCGTATGTGACCTTACCATCGCTTCTGAAATGCTAAATTCGGTCAAACTGGTCCTCGCGTAGGTTCCTTCGATGCTGGTTACGGCGCAGGCTATTTGGCTCGTATGATCGGTCACAAACGCGCTCGTGAAGTATGGTTCTTGTGCCGTCAATACACTGCTGCTCAAGCGTATGAAATGGGCATGGTTAATACTGTTGTACCATTCGACAAGTTGGAAGAAGAAACAGTTCAATGGTGTAGCGAAATCCTTGAATTGTCCCCAATGGCATTGCGCATGTTGAAAGGCTCCTTCAATGCCGATACAGACGGTCTTGCAGGTTTACAACAATTTGCAGGGGACGCTACATTGATGTACTACACAATCGATGAAGCAAAAGAAGGCCGTGATGCGTTCAAAGAAAAACGCAAACCAAACTTCAAACAATTCCCTAAATTCCCTTAATAGGGAGAGTTACTAGTCCTATAATGGGGACTAACTAACTGTTAAAATGACAAGGGCGCCTCTATATGAGGCGCCTTTCTTGTAGTATCTCGTTGGTTATTATATTTTAATTGTTATTTCTTAGTTATTATTACTTGATGGTTTGTTAGTAGGTCTAGATTCGAGGTGAAACGATGGAATGGTTACGTTATGGTGCAAAGCACTATCCTAATCGCATATGTATAAATAATTACACCTATCAGGATATATATAGTGCTGTTGTGAACGTGGCGACGCGATTACAAACACTGTCAGATACACGTATCGCTATAGTGTCGGATAACTCCGTAACAATGGCCGTTTATCTCTTGGCAGCCATGCTAGTCCGCAAAGAGGTACTCTTATTAAATGTTCATCTTACAGCGGGCGAAATAGAAAAACAGTTATGTGAGCTGCATATTACAACCGTGTTACATAGTGCTAAGCGACGGACACAAGTCCCAGCATCCGTAATAGCCATTGAGTTTGAATCCGTGGAAGCTATGTTGCGTGATATAGCAGAGGATACCTTTGATTGGACCTTTGCTGAGCATGACATAGCTGCTATCATGAATACCAGTGCTACAACAGGGCAGTTTAAATCAGTGCCACTTCGTTGGGGTCAAATTAAAGCGCATGTACAAACATCACAAGCGGTGTTGGGTAGAACAGAACAGGACAATTGGCTCATGGTATTGCCCTTATTTCATGTGAGTGGCTTATCTATTTTGATGCGATCACTCTACAATGGAACCGCAATGACAATTATGGAATCCTATGACGAAGAACAAGTACTGCAATATATTCATGATGGGCGCATTAATATGATGTCTCTGGTGCCTACCATCTTAAAGAATTTAGAACCGCGCATTACTCACCATCAATTGCGTGTCATCTTATTGGGCGGTGAATTTATACCGCGGCCTCTAGTTGATGCATGTATAGCAAAGCAGTTACCAATTTATAAAACCTATGGTATGACGGAAACATTTAGTCAAAGCGTGACCATGCCTGTATTATCAAATCTAAATAAACTCGATTCGGTAGGCAAACCCTTGCCGAGGATGACTGTACATATCGTAAATCCTGATGTCGATGGGGTTGGGGAAATTCATTTGAATGGGCCTATGGTTATGAGTGGTTATATTAATCGCGAGCCGATTCATGGCGATTTTAATACCGATGATATGGGTTATGTCGATGAAGATGGGTTTTTATACATCTTAAATCGCCGTACAGATTTGATTATTTCTGGAGGCGAGAATATCTATCCGAAGGAAATTGAAGATACTGTGTATGCTATGCAAGGTGTGAAGGAATGTGCAGTTATTCCTGTAGCCGATACGAAATGGGGACAGGTGCCCGCACTATTTGTTGCTTTGATAATATAGATGCATTAGGTGCCGATTTGAAAATGATCGTGCGAGACTATATTTCTAGTAAGCTAGCCAAATACAAGGTGCCTAAATACATTACAATTATGGATGCATTGCCACGTAATGGGACAGGTAAGATTATGCGTAAGTCGTTGGCCTCCCATCTCGATATGACTGCGTCAAATGGAGGTTCTCATGAATGATGTATTGAACTTTAAATCCATAACGACGTATCGTGTGGCTTTGCCGTTAAAGTTTGAATTTAAAACGGCTAAGGGTACTGTTCGTATTCGTGAAAGTATCATCGTTCGTATCGAAGATCAACAAGGCTATGTTGGATACGGGGAATGTGTCGCTTTCACAGACCCTTTTTATACGGCAGAAACTGTTGATTCCGCATGGAAACGATTGGTGGACACTTATATTCTAGAGTTGCGCTTGATGCGGCCAAAACCATTAATGGCCTATATTCGGCAGTTACAATTTTGGTTAAAGCGCGACAATATGCCCATGACGATAGCAGGCCTTGAAAATGCTTTAATTAATCTAGATTGCAACCGAAAAGGCGTGAATTCTGTGTCGTATATCATGGGGCAGTCTTTAGAATCAACTATTTCCAATGGCATCGTCATTGGTGACGTGTCCATGGATGAACTATTAGGTATCGTGGAACAGCATGTAGCCAATGGTTGTAAACGAATTAAACTTAAGGTATCGCCTCGTGATGGTTATGAACGGACACGACTTGTGCGTGATGCTTATCCAGCTCTAGCATTAGCTGTTGATGCTAATCAAAGTTATACCTATGACCAACTGGATATGGTGGCTGCCTATAATGATTTGAATTTACTATGCATAGAGGAACCCTTTAGCGTGACGAATTTGACTACCTATAAAGCGTGGAAGGAATCGTTGCCTAAATGGCCTATTACGACCGCTATTTGTTTAGATGAGTCGATGTTATCCTATGATGATTTATCTTATGCGATCGAGTATAGATTAATCGATGTACTCAATGTGAAAGTAGGTCGTCTTGGGGGCTTAATACAGACGCGAGCCGCTATTTACGATGTCGCGAAGCAGGTATTCCCTACTGGATTGGTAGCATGGTTGAATCAGGAATCTCAAAGATATTACATATTCAACTTGCTGCCTTAGGTGATACCTATATGGCAGGGGATTTATCTGATTCTAGTCGCTATTTTGAACATGACCTTATCAATCCAGCAATTTTATTTACCGATGGGTCCATGCAGGTGCCTAATGGTGCTGGTCTTGGCGTTGATGTATTGGATAATCGTATTGAAGAATATACAGTGGAGAAACGAACACTATGACAATGATAGACGCATTACAAATCGATTGTGTAGAGCTAACCGGACCTACCAGTGGGCAAGGGGTGATGCATTTAACTAGTTATCATGCGCAGCCACAAGGCTATCTTAATGGTGGAGCTACCTTGGCGTTTGGGGAAATACTATCTGGGCTTTTGAGTAATCAATTGATAGAATCCAATCAGTTTGCGGTAGGGCAATCTGTAACAGCCAGTCATTTACGTCCTATGAAAGCAGAAGGTGATTTGATTGCTAAAGGACAGCTACTCTTACAAGGGAAAACATCTCATGTTTGGCGCTTTGATATGTATGATGAAAGCCATCGCTTGATATCTCAGGTTACCGTAACCTGTGCGATAGTACCTAAAAATCGATAAGAAAAAAGACCTCTTTTTGTAAGCTGATACGGAAAAGAGGTAGAGGATAGCAAAATTCGACTTTGGCCCTGCGAAGCCCGAAGGGCGTAGACAGACCCGGCCGGTGGAGAGTTTTGCTATCATCTACCTCTACAAACGTGTTTGCTACGAAAGAGGTCTTTATTTTCTTGTGATTTTATAGAGTGCTTCGATATCTGGGATATCATAGATGGCCCAAGTTCCGTCACCGATGTGCTTCATAAGTACTCGGATGGGAGCTGTTTGGTTTGTTTTTGTATTGTGAATCGTTACGGTTACTGTGGCGGTATCGCCATTATCTTCAGAGGTAATGTTTTTATCTCCAAATGTCGTTGTTTAAATAATTCACCCCGTTGGATGCGGTCTACCATAGAAAACGTATTGGATGTATCTTCGCTTTCAACATCTGAATCACTACTATTTTGCGATTTGAAACTATCTGGATCCTCTACATATTTACGAATTACATCATCAAGAAGGGCTGGTCCAAATGTTTTTGTTGCTGCCACAGCGGCCTTGCCTAATGGTGAGGATGTATCCACATAGGTGTTGCCCTCGCGGGTAACGATATTTTTAACCAATGATGTTGTATCGATGTGCTCCAATACCGTATCCGCATCTTTGTTTTCAACGGCTTCACGGATAGTTTGGAACGTATAGACTGGTGTATGAGGAATATACCATAAGAAATACCACATAGCGCTCAGTGCAGCTATGATGGCAAAAATAATTGCTATTGTTAATGTTTTTGATCTCATAATGTTGCTCCGATGTATATAATACATATATTTTAACACATAAATTTCTCCTTCTCTATAGTTGTCAGCGCTTTAGATTATAGGTATAATAAAGAGTACTCATTTTATATTCATCATTAAAATGAATGTGTAAGAGAGGAGTTAGAAATGAAAGACAAATTAATACTAAAAGCTCTGGTTTGCAGTGCTTTTATGTGCAGTCTAAGTGTGGGAACGATGGCTGCAGATGTGAGTACTGATGTAAAGCCGGGGATACTGAACGAAGTAGCTGGATGGATCGTACGGATATCGGTATTGGGTTACAAGGTACTCAGAAAGATTCTTATCATGATTATGCAATGCCTAATAAACAAATGACCGATAATAATCTAAGCTATGATACACGATTCCATTATCATAATCATAATTCTAAGCAGAAAATGAACGCAAAGTATTTTATAGAAACATTGCAACCTATAAAAAAATATGACAAAAATGTCAAATCTATGGTGTTTGTACAAGGGCGCTTAGATGGTAATGGTGGCGAAAAAGTTTCCACTACTACATATTGGAATGGGTCGGACTCAGATTTTGGAAGAATTGACGGTCAAGGCACCTATATTGATAAAGGTGAAGTAGTAGAACATGATACGCTTGGTGTTGTCGGTACTGCTGGTATTGGCTATCGCCGTCTTAGTACACATGAGCATGCTTACGTCGGTGCCAATGTATTCTATGACTATGCTTTTAAGGACAGATTTTCTCGTGTTAGTGCAGGATTAGAATATGTAGCTGGTCTAAATACGATTAGTGTCAATGTATACCATGGACTATCAGAAAAAAAGGTGGGGCCTTATGACATTAACACACCTTTGCGTCAAGTACCACGGGCAATAGATTTTCATGATAGCTTTAGTACACCACCTGATGGTATTCATAGAACACCTCGATATTCTTATGAACATGTATTGGATGGCTTTGATATACGGTATACACGAGATTATAAGAATGCCCGTTGGCTATCTAGTTATGTGGAAGGATATCATTGGAAAACAAAAGCACCAGGAGAACATCCGGAAGATATGTTCTATATTGACCAACATAAGTGGCAATCCATACATGGGCTAAAGGTAGGCGCTAAAATGAATGTGACGCCTCATATTTCTGTAGATCTAGGTATTGGTAAAAGCAATATTAGTTCTGTAGAACCTTATGTATCTGTTATGTATACTTTAGGTAAGTCTAGATATGCGTACTTTGGTGGTAAACATAGTGAAAATGTGATGACTTCAGCACGTTCTAAGATGTTTGATAAGGTTAAACGCAGTGATATGAAGGTTGAGTATTATTGGGAACAAGACTTGCGTGACGGTCCTTGGGATCATTTATAATTAGTATCATATCTGTAGAAATACTATATAATAATTAATTTAATATAGTTATATTTGAATTGGCATCTAAAGTTCCCTTGTAGAATTTTAGATGCCAATTTTATTTCTGTAATTTGGGGATATAATCTGGAGTATATTGAAGTATACTGAATATAAATGGCTGTTATATACGATTTTTGATGTATAATTCTTATTTCTATATATTTTGGAGAAATCCATCAAAAAAATTAGAAAAAAGTACTTGCATTATATTAGTGGCTCATGTTAATATATACGAGTAGTCAACGAGAGTTGATACGCGGCCCCGTGGTGTAGCGGTTAACATGTCGCCCTGTCACGGCGAAGATCGTCAGTTCAAATCTGATCGGGGTCGCCATTTTTTTTTACAAAAAACATGCCTCGGTAGCTCAGTCGGTAGAGCAACGGACTGAAAAATCCGTGTGTCGACAGTTCGATTCTGTCCTGAGGCACCATTTTTGTATTCCACGCGGTTGTGGTGGAATGGCAGACACGCCATCTTGAGGGGGTGGTGAGCGTACGCTCGTGAGGGTTCAAGTCCCTCCAACCGCACCATTCTTATTGCCTATTTAACAGATTGTAACGAATTGTAACAAACTGTAACAGATAAAGAATTTACAAGGATATTTGAAAAATAAAGAGTAACAAATTGTAACGCATTGTAACGATAATTTGCCCCTTTATTGCCCCTTTTTAAAAAAACAAATATTTGCCCCTTTTTATATGAGGGTTATTTTTAGGTCTTACATCAATATGATGTAAGGCTTTTTTTATTTATATAGTTATAGATAATCTTATATATACAATTATGGATTTATTGAGTAAAATGAAGTTAGGATTAAAGGCGGAAAAGTGGTGTGGATATGGAAAAGAAATTAGAGACAAATCAATTTTGTATTACAGTTGATTACGATAAAAATGCATCAAAACCAGAACAAATATTTTTAGGCATCGCAAAATTAATTGAGGGATTTCAATATACAGATAGAGAATTAGTAGGGTGTATAGCTAAAGAAATTGAACCAGTAATAATGTTAGACGATGTAGAACAGGGTTCTATACGTATGATATTGCGTTCTGTTATTGAATCATTACCAGATGAAGGACTAGAACGTTGTGATGTAAAACGTATTATTGGAACATTCTTAGTAAAAGCCAAATATGCAATATTAAAAGCAATGGATAAAAAAGGCGCTATATCAGAACAAGCTTTTGACACTTTAGAGTTAGAAATATCTAAGCAGGCACAGGAAACAGGTGTTAGTGAATTAGGTTGTTATACAGAACCTAAAAGAGAAACACTTATAACAAGTATGGCATTAATTTCTGATGGTGTTAGTAAAATGCGTGAAACTGATCGTGTACAGTTTGGTGCAGAAATAGAAAACGAATTAAAAGCTATACAGATTGGAAGCGAGTTAGATATTGATGAAGCAGTAACAAAAAGTGTTACACAAGAAGAAATAACTAATATACAAGTTGTGATATTGAAAATTCAAAAAGTTGCTTTTATTGGAAACTCAAAATGGGAGTTTAGAATAGGGAAAAATAAAATCAGCGCACATATTGAAGATGAAGCTTGGTTAGAACGATATAAAGCAGGTCAAATTACATTAATACCGGGAGATTCATTAAAGGTAGAGATGAAAGAAACCATGCAATATGCTAAAAACCATGAATTGATTTGTAGTGTTAGCCAAATTATAAAAGTACTATCTGTTATACACGAAGAAAAACAACCATCAAGCCAACTGTTTTCATAAGAAATTGTTTATAGACATTAAAAATGATATACTATTAGTGAGATGATTTTGACATATTAGCAAAGAGCGCCAAAGCATTAGCCTTGGCGCTCTTTTATTTATTTGATAGTGCTTTACCCATATTTGCAATAGCTGTATTTACTTCCTGTTTCATTTCATCAGTTACATGTGTGTAAATAGCGAGTGTAGTACGTGGCTCATTGTGGCCAACACGTTCCATAATTGCTTTAACGGAACATTAGATTCAGCAAGAATAGAAATATGAGTATGTCTAAAGGTATGGGTGCTTACTGGTTTTGGGAAACCAAGTTTTTTTATAGTACGATTTACATAATGTAGATCATATGGCAATCCACCATCTGTTACAAAGATATAATCGAGGTCAGCAAATTTAGATTTCCATAATCGCCTTGCTTGATTGGCGGTTATAAAGTGATTAATAATTTGTACAGCCCTTGCATCTAATTTTACCTTACGGATAGAATGAATATTCTTTGGTGGAAGGCGCATAGCAGGGTCAGAAAAGCTACCACGATTAGATAAAGTAGCGTTTACATCTATTTCCGCATTTTCTACATCGTAGTCTTGAGTGCGTAACGCCACCATTTCACCAAATCTAAGACCAGTTAAAGATTGAAATTCACATAATAGGGATACATGATGATTGATAGTATCTAATTGTGATAGCAAATCTTTTAGTTCATCTTTAGTTAGAAATTTAGAGCGCTGTTTCTTGATGCGGTCTACATCCGCTACTGGCTTTTGTAATTCGATATTGTCTAAGAATGAAATATCACGAATATATTCCATGCGCCTAGCGTATTTTAATGATTGCCTAATAAGACTAAGGGCCAGTTTTGTATAGTTGTAGGAATACTGGCAAGCAAATTTATCAAACGTGCTTTGAATAATATATGGTGAAAGTTTAGAAAGCAATATATCAGTAGGAAACCATTTCATAATCTGTTTGTGTAGATTATCCATACTATATTGTGTAGATGATTTTCTAAAGGCACGTTTAGATTCTAAATATTCAGATACAACATCATTCAATGTCATATCTTTGGCAATATCTGTATTAGTGGCCAAGTCAATTTTATTTTGCAATTCAGCTTGTGCGATTTTGTATGCCTGCCTACTATTACTATTTAAGGTAACAGATATTCTTTTTGTTTTACCGCTATATGGATCTATATAACGTTCTTGAAATTTATACTTAGTAATACCAGCTTTGGTAGTTACGGTTTCACACCACATGAAAAATACCTCCTAGGCTAAAAAATGGTATAGTAAATAAGCCTAAGAGGTATGGTATAATATAGTAAGTTGATGTGGTATACCTCTTAGGTGTATCATGGCCCCTTATTCTGTTGGCGCAGAATAGGGGGCATTTTTTATTTAGTAATAGATTGATTAATAAGTTCTAACTTATCTTCAAAGTCTATAGGAAGGTCTGTTGCTTGTTTGTATTTGTTGTTTAATTCGTTTAGGAAATCAATAATTGCTTGTGTTGCTATATCACTGCTTTTTGCAGATCTAAAAACATTTCTACAGTCGTAAATTAAAGATGTAATTAGAAGTGTATCGTTTAATAATAAAACCATCATAATAAGCACACCATATAAACCTCTTAGCGCCTTCTTATCAGTTTTTGTTATTTCACCTTTTTCTCTTTTTAAAACCCCTTTAGGTAAAAGATTATATAAAACATTACCAGGAATATTGTAAATAGATCTACAGCCAAAAAAGTTTAAGCTATGTGCTGCACAATTTCGGAATCGCCTTATTGCTTCTAATGTATTTACAAGAAGCTCTATTTTATCTTTAACAGAAATGGCATTGGTAGGTAGTAATGTATTAGCGACAGCTATTTTATGTTTCGTATTTAGAAATTTAAATAAATTAATAGCGCTACCAAAAGAGATATTTTTAAATAATATCCATGCTGGCACATGATTATGATGCTTCAAATAATATTTAGTTGGTTGTTTTGCATATTTCAAGTTAAGCTGCTGCTGTATTTCTTGTTTTACGTTTTGAAAGGTCAATCCATGAATTTTTTGTTTATAATGATGTGCATGCAAGTAATCATCTTGATGCACTCCTAAATGTTCTGAAATAACATGTGCTAATCTAGTCTTAAATAAAGTTTCGACCATTAAACTATACTTCATTGTGACGGATTGTAGACCTTTATCTATAAAAGAAAAAATAGATATACTCTCGATAGCTGTATTTGGCTTAAAAGTATCATCTGGATTCATAAAAACAGACTTATATCCATTGAATAAATCGTAGTAAGATGCGGTCATTATAATTTGTTTGGCATGTTCACGGTCTGAGATAATCAGATTTCGTGAGATTAATAAATCTATTTGTTTATCCAAATCTAAGAATGGTTTATCGTATGCCATAATAAAACCTCCGATATATAAAAAAGGCACTATCCGAAGATAGCGCCTTAGTGACCAACGCCCGTAGCGTTGAAGTCAATTCACTATCTATAGTATATCAGATTTGACAAATAATACAACATATGAGTGTATAACAAAAACGCATAATTAGTATTTTGTCAAGTACAACTACTAAATAATATTAAAATTGATAAGTTATATACCTCTTAGGTGTATCGTGGCCTCTTATTCTGTTGACGCAGAGTAAGAGGCATTTTTTTATTTTAGTTAGCTGAATATGTTTTGATAATATATTGCCCACAATTACAACGATAAATAGATTTATCTGTATTATCATCCATATTGATATGTAGCTGTTCTTTTTAACTTAGGCAATGGATTATGACATTTACTACAGGTTAGTTTATCATTTTTGATATACACACCACTATAACGAATGCCGTCTATATCGACGGCTTGTAAATTATCATCGTCTAAGTCTGCTAATTCTGATAGAGCGTATATATTATTTAACATCTCTTTGTCAGCATCAGCTTCATCAATGAAATTAATTTTAATATTATCCATGAAAGTTAATTCTCCATGTGTCTTTTAATTCTTCTAATCCGTGAGGAACTCCAACGGCTTTGGCTAAGTTGCATAGACTAGTGCAGTCATGATCCATAATCAGTTCATCTGGTAATAATAACTCAACAGCGAATGCATTGGCTTGCCGTTCTAGTTTATCAGTGCAGTAAAATGTATGGGCTCGTAAAAATGGAACGTTCGCATCTTGATGTAATAACACATGACCAAGTTCATGGGCACATACAAACCGCTGTAGATGATAAGGTACATTGTCATTAATATGGATAGTCCACATACGAAAATGACAATCACAGTACCCAAGTAATTCCCCTAAGCTTTCAAAAGAAATCATAATATCAAGACATTTACACAACTCAAAAGGGTCATTGGTATTATGTGTAGTAACTAACTCTCTAACAATCCCCTTAATATCCATTGGCATCACTCCGATTCAGAATTTTTATATTTGTGAGGGGTGAATTTTTTTTGTGCTCGTTTTTTAGCGGTACGGATGGACATTTCTAATGATTCTTTTAAAAGCTCTCTAGTGATATCATCCATTTCCTCACCGCCGTTATAAAAGGCAAGGGCTGCATCTGAATTTAAATCATCTAAAATAGATTGCAACCTTTTTGAATATCTCGTTCTACACGAGGAGTAAATTCTTTTTGTGTGGTTGCAAATCGTGGATCTAAATCAGATTTTTCAAGTTTCAATGCATCCGCGATTTTTTGAATAGTACCAGCATTAGGCGTTGAGCGCATAGCGAAATATCCAGATAAAGTTGATGCGGGTATTCCTGTTAATTGTGAAAGCTCACCTTGTGTCATATGAGATGTATATTTTTTTAGGTTTTCAGATATTTCTTTACGAATTTTTCTATCAAAATCACTAAGTTGATTTCTAGCCATAAGAAACGCTCCTTTCTAAATTGTATATATTATAACGAACATTTGTTTAGTCTTATCTGATTTCTGATTGTTTTAAGACGGCTAAACCTAATATAAAAAATGAATCGATATCATTTTCAGTAAAAATCATTGGTGGATAGTTAATCTTATCTGGATTTTCTGATTGCAACATCACCCCATTTTGGATTTTATAAAAGCGTTTCAGAGTAACTTCATCACCATTGATGCGGACTACTGCAATTTGGCCGTTTTCTACAGTTGGTTGTGAATGGATAAAAACGATATCACCATCATTAATACCTGCATCGATCATAGATTCACCTTTGACACGCAAACAAAAATCTATATTGTATTTATCTTCAACATCAATATAGCCATCAAAGGATTCTTCAGAAATAATGGGTTTTCCGGCCGCGGTATAACCAAGTAGTGGAATCTTTTTAAAATTAGGGAGAAACGTATCAGAGGGTAATGATACGGAAGACTTATTTTCAATTAAATCAGATTTTTCTATTGAGAAAAATATGTGATAATAATTCAATTTTATCTATGCGTGGATATTTTTTGGCATTAAGCCAATCTGATATTGTAGAATATGGAACATTAATATTGATTGATAAATCTTTTCTAGTTAGATTAAATAGATCCATATATTTTTGTAAGTTTTTTTGGCAAAAAAACTTTTTATTTCCTAAATCGCTCATTGTATCACCACCTTTAATAGAATAATAACACTTAAAGCGGTAGAAATACAATATAAAATTTAAAATATGACGCTTTTAGCGTTGACATAACGCTTTAAGCATTATATAATCGTGTTAGAAGAGGAGGTGGTGTTATGAAATATTCTTTAAAAGCATTAAGAGTTAATAAAGGAATGAAACAAGAAGAATCTGCTGAAAAACTAGGAATTGATGTATCTACGCTTCAACGTTATGAACGCGGGAAAGCATTTCCCAATGTATTAATGATTGAAAAAATAACTAAACTTTATGGAGTTAAATATGATGATATAAATTTTTTTGCCTATTAATTACGCTTTAAGCGTTAATTGGAGTGCAAGAAATGGGTTAAAGAAGGGCAATCAGAATAGGAGGTGTGGAGATGACGAACCATGTAGGTAGAATTTATACAAAAGAATATAAAAAATAATTAGTTTCTAATGGTGAAGCGATAAAAAATGAAAGAGGTGAAATCAAATGGAAAGATAAAAAGCCACTAACAAAAGTTAGTGGCAATAGATAGGATATTGGGCGCTCGTGGATGGAGTATTGGTAATGCTCCTCACCATCTATGCGTTGCACCTTACAAAGCATACAAGGCATTTACTTTGTCTTGGCTCAAGGTTGTCCTGTTGCAGCAGGAGATTCCTTGAATTCACCCAATTTGCAATTAGTAATTACTTACTAATGGGACGTGTAAACATCCTTTCTTAAACCAAAATCACGGAATTGAGCGATACCAGAGGATTTCGCTGATTGAAGCATTGGGTTATTAGCTACATTTTGAGCTAATGCAAGAGCTCCTTGAATTGTTGATTGAGTTTCAAATGCTTTTGCAAATGCGTTATTTTTTGATTCTTTAATCATAGAAATAACATTACCTGTGTTTCTGATAGTTTCTAATTGTGGTTGGACCACCAAGATGTTATCGTAAAGGTTTTTTATCCTTCACATCTACTTGTTACCAAGTAGTTCAGCATATGTCATTATCCTATCAAAAAATATTATACATGAATAAATGATGAGAATAAAACAAAGAGGTGAAATCAAATGAAAGAAAAAAGTAAAATGCCCTAAATGTAATGTAGAAGTACGGGATGGAAACTTCTGCGAACATTGTGGGGCGAAATTAAAAGAAGAATGTGATTGTTGGGTATTAAAGAAAAAATATAATTGTGGTTTAGCTGAATGTAAAGGTCATCAATTCTTCATTGAAGGGCTCAAGAGAAAAAGTTTTTCTTAATACGTTTAGATATAACTGATACAGAGGAAATACAGATGAAAGAAATTAAAGAACTAATAAAAAACAGACTAAAAGAGGTATTAACAGTACCACATAAAGACGATGTAGACGAACAATTGCGTTCACAAGCGGTAAAAACATATATCAGCTCAATCATGATGATAGATGACTATATGAAAGAAGAGCAAACCAATAAATATTTGATCCACAGGATTAATATAAATCGTTAAGAGGAAAGAGCAATGGAAAAGAATAGTAATGCATTAATGAATGAAATGCGAAAAGAGGTTAGTCAAAGGCGAATTGTTAAGTTGATTGAAGCTAAGAACCTTATTAAAGAAGTAATACATTATGATCCATGTGAAAAATCAAAATATAAAACGATAGTTAACATGATTGATGAAGCAATTGTGGATGAACTTAAAGTCCAAGAAAACCATATAAATAAAACTACAAATAAAGTAGAAGTCATTACTAATCCTAAGCTAAAAGAACATATGAAGTTAGCACTAAATAGTAACTCGTTAGAGTATGACAAGAGATTATCTAGTGATGAGGCTGTAAATCATTTAGCAGATACATTTATTCAAATGAAAAACATTATGGACAGAGTAGCAATTGAAGATTGTTGGTACTCGAAAGAATTTTTTGAAGAAGTAGAAAATGCCCTTATCACAATGGCAGTAATAAAGGCATTTGGTATTAGTAAAAAATCTGAACGTTATTTAGGGGCTATTAGAAAAGTGGTTATTGAATTGAGAACTGCAGAGAGTAAGGGTTGATAATCTTTGATTTTATCACTAATTGAAGAAAGTATACCTTTTTCTAGTGGTGCACCAAGTTCAATACGATCGTATAGCGGTTTTAATTCAGTCAATAGAATTTGTTTTTCTTCATCTGAATATGGCGAGTTATCAATAATATTTTGGATATCAGAGTAGCTGAAAGTATTGTTGACGGTATTAGATGAGTTATTATTGCCGACAATGCCAAAATTAGAACCATAAATATTTGTAATATTTGATGTAGCGACAGGTGTAGAAATATCCTCTATTGCCCTTATGCCTTTTGAAGTGATTTTTAAAGAAATTGGAAAACCACTCGTTGGTACAAAATTAGAAACATAACCAGAATCTCTAAGATAATCTACTTGCATTTCTAAATCATGATATTTATTTGGGAGTAAATCCAATAGATAATCATGGCTTAAACTGAATGATTGGTTTGTTTTACAACAGTGATATATTTCTTCAAGCAGTTGCATTGAATCGGTATGTATAGACATTATAATCACCTCCTTTCAAGGTGATTATATCAATTATAAAAATAAGATGAAATAGAAAGGAATGTGTAGTAATGGAAAGTGTTCAACCAAAATACGTGCCTATTAGCACACTGGCTAAAATATGGGGACGCAGCAAAATGTATATCTATAGAAGAATAGATATGATCCGTAATGAAGGTAGATTTAATGAAATCTGTATGCAACTAGGACCGCAACAAACGCTAGTACATGTAGATAAATTTGAAGCATGGATGAAAGGGCAACATATGAAGTGGCTAAAGGGGGCATAAACATGAAAACCAAAATGGAAATCATCACTATTATACAGTTGGCTTTATGGGTGCTTATTTTAGGACTATGTGGAGGCATAGAGTTTTTAGATAGATGGGACATTCTGCTGAATATGTTAATGATGGCATTAACAGGAACAATAATAATCCTACTAAGTAAGCTAAAAGAGGTGATGATAAATGAATACAAAAGAAAGAGGATTAACACTATTAGGGAGATATCTAAAGTTTAGTAATGAAGAAATTGAAAATCTAAGATTGAAGATTATATCAATTGCATATAACAAAAAAGGGTGTCTACTGAATTTCACAATTTTAGGAAATGGACGAGTAATATTCTTACATCAAAAACAAGATGGATGGAATATTCGCATTACAGGTAATGGCCCAATACGAGAAGGGAATTTACCAACAATGGAAGCGGTAAGGAGAAACATATGGAGTGAATTAAATGAATAAACCATATTGTGCAATCTGTAATGAAGAAAATAAAAAAAGCCGTGCCTACATTTACTGTAGACAGGCTAAAGGGGCTATATGTATGGAACATTGCGATGCATGTCAGTATTTAGAAGTTGAAAAAGGGGACATGCATTGCAAGTATCCAAGGCAAAAAGAAAAGGCCACTAATTAAAGCAGCCAATTCATGTACGTAAATTACGTAACTAACCTAATGTAATTATATCATACATGGCGTGCTAATACTAGGAAATACCGATAAAGTCGGTGTTTCCTAATTAACTAGATATAACATATTAATAAATCGACCATGGAGAGTAGTTACATGAGGAAACGCAGAAAAGTCATATCAAAAAATATGATAGAGGTACTTGATCATCACACATCAAGAACCTATAGAAAGAATGGCAAGCGTGTAAAAAAGAAAAGCATCACACCAGAAGCTATGAAAAAGCAAAATGAAAAACAAGCAGAAGCAATGCTGCGTATGTTGATTGATAACAATTTCAATACAAATGATTGTTATATCACACTCACATATAAGGAACAGCCAGCGACATGGGAAGATGCAAAGAAAGATATTCAGAATTTTATTAGGAGATTAAAACGAAGATATAAAAAACTAAATAAAGTACTAAAGTATCTCTATATTGCAGAGGGAAAAAGAAGGATTCACTTCCATCTGATCGTTAACAATGCAGAACTATATTCAGATGAGTTGAATGAACTTTGGCCACATGGCATGCATAAGTTGATGCTCTATCAAGGTAGAGCAGAAGATGCAGTAAGACTAGCAAGCTATTTTGTAAAAGAAAAAAGGAGTGCTTGTTATTCAGAGAAAGAAGATGCATTTAAGCGGAGATGGAATAGCAGTAAAAATTTGGAAAAACCAAAGGTAAAAACAGAAATATTGAAGCCTAGTGAATGGAGAGATTACATTCAGCCACCTAAAGGATATTACGTAGAAACAGATAGCATAGTTGAATCAGTATCTGATGAAGGATATCCATATAGATTTTACAGATTGATAAAAATTGAGGAGGTAAAGAGTGGAATTACTAGGTATAGGAATAGTCATAGGGGTAGTACTAGGAATGGCGATAGTTTCTCTATGCGTAATTAGTAGTGAATGTAGAAAATGGGAGGAAAAGCAAATTGCTAAATATAAATCAAGTATTCCTAAGCGGTAATGTAGTAGCTGATGCGGAATTAAGATATACAAAAACAGGTAAGCCAGTACTTACATTTAGAATGGCAACAAATAAATATGTGAATGAAGTACAAAGTACAAGCTATCACAATATTGTGTGTTGGGTTGATGCGGAACTATATAGCTGTTTACGTAAAGGTGATTTTGTAGCGGTAGCAGGTGAGTTACGTTCTAGATCCTATGAAGATAAAACAGGAGCAAAAAGATATGTAACAGAAGTAGTGGCACAAAACCTTACATATGGACTTAAACAAAATGAAAGTCAAAGTAATTTCAATAATTTTGATGAAGATGAAAAAATTCCATTTTAGGAGAAAACAATAATGAAACGAGGTAGACCAAAGAAAGTATGTAGTCATTCGTTTGGACCTTCTAAAAGTGGAGCATTATGGGTAAAAGATTCATGTCCTAAAAGAAAAACATCAATAAAGCTATTTAAGGGAAAAACAACAGGTACTATATATTGGCTAAAAAAGGAAGAATGTAAAGATTGCCCTGCTTATAATCCAGTACGTGTTCAAAACCGATAGGGGGCGAAGTTATGAATCAAGTAACAACACTTTTTAGTAGTAATGAGTTTGGGGAACTAAGGACCATTACTATTGAAAATGAAGTGTACTTTGTGGCCAAGAGTGTAGCAAATGCATTGGGATATAAAGATACTGCAGATGCAATCAGAAAACACATTGATGAAGAAGATAAGCTGCGTTGGCAAATTGCCGATACAGGTCAAAATAGAGAGACATATCTTATCAATGAATCTGGATTATATTCGCTAATACTAAAATCAAAGATGCCAAGTTCGAAGAAATTTAAAAGGTGGGTAACTAGTGAAGTATTACCACAAATTAGAAAGACTGGTAGTTATGAATTAAACATTCCAAAGACATTACCAGAAGCATTGAGGTTATATGCTGATGAAGTAGAGGCCCATAATCAATCAAAGGCAATCATAGAGCAACAGAAACAACAGATTGCAGAATATGAACCAAAGATAGATTATGTTGATAAAATTCTAAGTTCACAAAATGCAATGACTGTAACACAGATTGCTGCAGATTATGGATTAAGTGCCATAGCGTTAAATAAGATACTACATGATGACCATATTCAACGTAATGTAAATGGGCAATGGATTTTGTATAGTGATCTAATGCACAACGGATATACAAAAACAAAAACACATACATATATAACTTCAGATGGAAGATTAGAAAGTAAAGTATCAACACGATGGACACAAAAAGGCAGATTGATGATACATGAGTTATTAAAAAAACGTGGTATTAAAGCCATATGTGAGGAGGTAGCATGAAACCGCTCATATATAAAGGCCTTAGATTAGGAACAAATAAAACAGAATGGGTGAGTAGTGATGAAATAAGCAAAGCTAAAGACATCACAGGGAAGAGGATATACGAAAAGGACCATATAGAGTTTGATTGTAAATCAGTACAAGGAACTCCATTGGTAGCGGAAGTATATTACAGTACAGATAAATTTCAATGGCGATGCAAAGCAATCAATCATCAACAATCTGATGCGGTACTAGATTTTGATTTAGCATTTGTTATAAATAACGGAAATGCAAAAGTAATAGGAAATAAATTAGAGGGGTATGAACATGAATGATAGATACAGGAATGTATGCAAAGCACATGATCATATTGTAAAGTGCAGGACTAAAGAAGGGAAAAGGATATTCATACCACGTTGGGGATACGTGATAAATCCTTCTGATAAATTACAAACTACAAGCATAAAAAGAAACGCTTACAAGGTAAACCGTAAATTTAATCAATGGGCGAGGAAACTATGGATGTACCATGCAGAGGGTGCAAGTTTAGAGAAGTAGCTTGCCATGGCAAATGTGAAAGCTATTTAGAATATAGAAGAAAGCTAGATGAGCAAAATAAAGAGAGATACAAAGAAATTGATACATATAGATATGTAGGGGACAATGTGAGAACGATAAAACATAAGATGCGAAAAGCAAAGTACGGATGCACAGTAAGGGATTGAGGTGGCGCAAATGTTAGTGAAAAATGAAAACGAGTATTGTTGGAGTTTCGATGGTGATGCTGGTAGTCCACAAAGCAGCATTGAAGAGGCTATTGATGACTTTTTAAACTACTATGAAAGCTATTGTTGGGATGATAAGAACAATGTTGAATATTTAGAAGAAGAGGTATTGGATGATTACGTAGAAATAGGGCATCCATACTATTATGTTCCAGAAGTAGATGGTGAGCGTGTAATTTATGATCTTCTAGATAATGACTTACCTGAAGAATTTGCTGAATGTGATTTTGTATATTTTAAAAAGGTAAAGCAAGAACATCTATGTGAATTAAGCAAAGAATTGACAGAAGTATTTAGAAAATGGGAAAAATCACATGGATATGGATATAGCGCATATTTAGTGAAAGAAACAGAACTATATAGAATTGGTGATTATATCGATTCAAACGGAAATTATAAATAGGAGCAAACGATGCAAAGAAAATGTCATAGGTGCGATAGGCTATATACACCAATAGATCATAATACATGGTGTCCAGATTGTATGGCAGGGAAACCTGTAGTACCACGCAAGACTAAAAAGCAAGTAGAAAAAGAGAATAAAGAACGAATGGAGAGAGTATATAAGTACACAAGATATTGCATTCAGTGTGGAAAGAAGTTCTATACAAATCGAGTAAACAAGACGATATATGGTGAGTGGGCATGTGAAGAAAATCAGCAAAAACAATTGCTACAAGCAAGGAGAACAAAAGAAAGAGAATTAAGGGGGTTATAGAATGATTAGAGTGTTAAGCATATCTTTTGGAGAATATACCAAAGTAACATATATGAAACATAACGGCAGATGTGATGAAACGTATCAGTTAAAAACAAAAGACCTGTACAGGCCAGAAGAGGCAATAGATGCAATTGATGCGGATGATAGCCATGTATTCCATGTTAATGATCTACAAGCTAAAGGAGTAACACAATAATGAATGGGAGATTGATATATGTAGCGCATCCATTTGGTAGCACAAATGGAATAAATTGTGATGATGTCATAAATAGTAATCAGATGGCAATAGATAAAAATTATGAAAGAGTTAGTATTAAAAGATAGAAATAATGTATATCTATCTCCATTACATAATTTTTTTCTATGTTATATTTTGGAAAAAAAGAGTATGCTAAGGGATTACAAATTTGTTTAGATATGTTGGAAAAAGTGTTCAGTATTAATATTATGTGGAGATTGGCAACACTCAAAAGGATGCATTGGAGAATGGGCTTATGCTAATGCAAGAAATATAAAAATATATTCTCTTGAGGAATGGGAAGAATATCTTGATAAGCAAGGGGATATTAGTCGATGACAGGAAGGGAATATTTAATTCAAATCAGAGATACCGATTTGAACATTAGATGTAAGGAGAGGGAGATATTTAGATTGCGACAGGATATAATGAGCCTACAAGCAATTGACTATAGCAAGGAAAGAATTAGTGGCGGTCAACCAATAACCATCGCAGATAAAGTTGCAAACCTTGATGCGGTTACAGATGAGATTATGAAAGAATGGAGTACATACCTACAAGAGAGAGAACGAGCAAGGTTTATGATCAATCAAATTCGCAGTACAAAACAAAGGACGGTATTAGTAGATAGGTACATTAATGGATGTACATGGGAAAAGGTAGCAGAACTAATTGATTGTTCAAGGCAGAATGTTCATAATCTACATAAAAGAGCAATCAAAAATTTTGAGGAAATTTATAAAAAGGTTGCTATTATTTGACACTCTATATATGAGATACTGTATGTGGGCATGAACGGGTTGAACACGTCAAGTCTCCTTAAAAAACTACATACCCTAAAAGGACTTCATCATAATTGGTCGCATAACACGATATGATGCGGTCCTTTTTGGTTTATAAGAGGAAATATGAAGCACAAAAGAATTATATCGAAGAAAACAATTAATGAGATACGCTCTACACGATGTGAAATTTGCGGTCAAAGGACAAACATTGAACCGCATCATATTAATACACGTGGAAGTGGTGGCGGTGATATTAGAGAAAATCTAATCCAACTATGTACACAATGCCATATCAATACACATAGTGGACAACATCCAACAAAAGATGATTGCTTAAATAAAGTAGCAGAGCGTGAAGGTATTACATATGATGAAGTATATGCTATTAATAGGAAAGCCATGGGGTATGAGGTATAAAATTTAGTAGCCTAGAAAAAAGGGATGGGTTTATAAAAAATGGCAAAGGAGTATTCTAAAAACTTCTATAATTCATATAGATGGAGAAGATGCGCAAAAGCATATGCAGAATCAAAATTATATATATGTGAAAGATGCCATGGGTTAAAAAGCGCAAACAAGGTTGACGGAACTAGACAACGTTGGGTAGTGCATCATAAAAAACCTCTAAACCCCAATAATATTAATAATGATGAAGTTGCTTATGGATGGGATAACCTTATGTTCTTGTGTATTGAATGCCATAACGCAATACATGCAGAACTAGATGCGCTGGCAGTACCAAATGGAATTACTAGCGGTGCAAGTCTATTGATTAAGCCTACACGTGATTTGATATTTAATGAGATGGGCGATTTAGTTGCGGTAAATGATAATGAATATGATAACGATTAACTCCCCCCCATATTTTTATACAGAAAATATTTTTTTTCTACACCGGGGGAGCAGTTTCGTTTAAAACACAGGTCGCACATGTGAGGGGTGTGGTTAACAAAGGAGTGATAGGAGTTGACAAATGAAGAAAAAGAAAAAATAAAAAAGAAGAGAATTACAGAATATAACAAGATTTTTAAGGAACTTCCACAAGAAAAGAAAAAGTTGATTAGAAAATCAATTGAGCAAGCTGTACACATGGAAATGCAGTTAGATGAACTACAAATTCAATTAGAAAAAGTAGGATTTGTGGAAGAATATTGCAATGGAAACAATCAATTTGGTAAAAAAGAATCGACTGAATCAAAGGCTTATAACACGTTGATGAAAAACTATATTGCCATCATAAAAGTATTGTTGAGCGAATTACCACAGACTAAAAATGAAGATGATGATGAAGGATTTAAGAAGTTTATTATGGAACGTGTTAGACGATGAACCCAATCAGAGAATACTATAACCAAATCATTGATGGTGAAATAGTTGTATCTGATCGTGTTCGTAGGACATATAAGCATTTAGTCGATAAGTTAGAAAACCCAAGTCAATATATCTATGATAAGGACAGGGCAGAAGTTGCAATTGATTTCATTGAGCTGTTTTGCAAACATTCTAAAGGTAAGTGGGCAGGAAAACCAGTAATCTTAGAATTATGGCAAAAAGCAATGATTGCTGCATTATTTGGCTTTGTTGATAAAGATACAAAAGCAAGGCAATATCAAGAACTCATATTGATAGTGGCACGTAAAAACGGTAAGTCCACTGTAGCGGCCGCAATAGGCCTTTTTTTGTTGGTTGCGGATGGTGAAATGGGGGCTGAAATATATAGTGCTGCAACAAAGCGTGACCAAGCAAAAATTATATGGGATGAAGCGGCTAAAATGATAAAAAAAAGTAAGTCGCTTAATAAAGTTTGTCATATTCGTGTTAACAGAATTTTGTGTGATGTAAATGATGGAAAGTTTGTACCGCTTGCATCAGATTCTAATAATCTTGATGGGTTAAATGTTCATGGAGCATTGATTGATGAACTGCATGCTATCAAGGATAAGAATTTATATGATGTAATCGTTGATGGTATGAGCGCACGTGAACAACCACTAACCATTATTACTAGTACTGCTGGTACAGTTCGTGAAAATATTTACGATATTAAATATGATGAGGCTTGTCAGATTGTAGATGGGTATGATGATGAACAAGGCTACAAAAACGAACGCATCTTACCAATAATTTATGAGCTAGATAGTCGCAAGGAATGGACAGATCCTAATTGCTGGGCAAAAGCTAATCCGGGGTTAGGAACGATTAAGAGTGTTAGTCAACTAGCTGAAAAAGTTAAATCTGCACAAAACAATCCAATTCATGTAACTAATCTTCTTACAAAGGACTTCAATGTTCGTGAAACATCATCAGAAGCATTCTTAACCTTTGAACAATTAAATAATACAGCAACATTTGATATAGGAGCGTTAAAGCCTAGATATGGTATAGGTGGCATAGATTTATCTGCAACTACAGACTTAACATGTGCCACATTGCTGTTCATGGTCCCTAATGATCCTGTTAAATATATTAAGCAGATGTACTGGATACCAGAAGATTTATTTGAAAAAAAGAGTAAATGAGGATAAAGTACCGTATGACGTGTGGTATAAAAGAGGATTTATACGAAAATCACCAGGCAATAGAATTGACTATAGGTTAATTGTTGAATGGTTTAAAGAAAGACAAATGGAAGATGATATCTATTTATATAAATGTGGGTACGACGGATGGAGTGCAGCATATTTTGTAGAAGATATGAAATCCGAGTTTGGTCGGTCTGTAATGAATCCAGTCATTCAAGGTAAGAAAACCTTGAATGGACCAATGAAAGCGCTAGGTGCAGAACTAGAAGCAAAATTAATAAACTATGATAACAATCCTATATTGAAATGGTGCATGGCTAATGTAGAAATAGATGTAGATCGTAATGGTAACATTCAACCAACTAAATCTATTCATGCAAAGAAAAGGATTGATGGATTCGCATCAATGTTAGATGCATATGTTGAGTATGAACGAAACCAAGAGGATTACCACAATGTAATTTAAGAAAGGAGGTGAGATGATGAACTATCGAAATATCTTTAATAAAATATTTGGATTTGGCAATACAGATAAAGCTAATTTAACTGGAGCAGAGTTTTTAGATGGATATACAAATGTATTCACACCTTTTACAGGAGTACCATATACGGATACAACGTTTAGGGATTGTACAGATACGATTGCTAGACATCTTGGGAAAATGAAATTAAAGCATGTTAGACGAACTGATGCGGGAATGGTTCCAGGGCTACAATCTATCAATCATATATTAGGGACAAGACCCAATCCATTTATGACGGCTAGTGAATTTCTTGAAAAGGTTGTTGCACAATACTTTAACTACAACAATGCTTTCATTTATATTCAGCGTGATATAAATGGTGTAATTACTGGGCTATATCCATTGGATTTTGGCAGTGTTGAAATTAAGGTGGATACTGAAAATAATTTATATGTGAAATTCCAATTCATTAATGGTAAAAGCATGACTGTACTATATGATGCGGTTATTCATATTAAAAGGCACTTTAACAGTCATCAACTGTTTGGCGAAGATAATTCAAGAGCCTTAAAAGAGGACTTAGATTTACTTCATGCAGTAAAGGCAGCGATTATAAACTCTGTAAAAAATGGCAACTCTTTACGTGGTATTATCAATTTTGAGGGTACTGTACGTGAAGATGACCAACAAGTGTTATGGGAGAAGTTTACAGATCGCTATGTATCAAATAAAAATGGTAGTGGTATTGCTACATTGGATAATAAAGCTACATTCCAACAGTTAACAACAACTATCAGCACCTTTAATAAAGGTCAGATGGATTTTGCAAGAGATATGGTGTATAAACATTTTGGATTAAATGAAAAGATTGTTAGTGGTAATTATACCGAGGACGAATACATAGCGTTTTATGAATCTGTGTTAGAGCCAATTGCTATTAAATTAACACAGGAATTTACAGAAATTATTTACAAGCCGTGAAAAGGGGCATGGAAATGAAGTAATAGTTGAAAGCAATAGACTATCCTATATGTCAGTTGCAAGTAGAATTAAAATTTGTACAACACTATTACCTACTGGTGCCGTTACAGTAAATGAAATCCGTGAAATTTTTGGTTATGAAGGTGTAGAAGGTGGCGATGAACGTTTAGTAAGTCTTAATTTCGCCAAGTATAAAGACCTTTCACAATATCAAATAAATGCATCGAAAGGAGGTGATACAAATGAGGAAGAACCGAAAAATGGAACACCGAATGATGACGGTGCAAGCGATACAGAATGATACTGATGATATTCAAACACGAACAGTAGAAGGATATGCTGCAGTTTTTAATGAAGAAACGCTAATTTGGAAATCTGAATATACTGGGTATGAATATCGTGAAGTGATTTTACCGGGCGCATTTGATAATACTGATTTTAGTCAATGCGTATTAAATTACAATCATGGCGGTATGCTATTTGCTAGAACCGCTAGTGGAACACTGCAATTAACTGTTGATGAAAAAGGGTTAAAATTGACAGGTAATGTAGCAGACACTTCGATTGGTAATGATGTGTATTCTTTAATTAAACGTGGTGATCTAAACAAAATGTCATTCGCCTTTATTGTCAATGGTGAAGAAGAAGAGATTGACCGAGAAAATAAAATATACATACGAAAAATTAAATCAGTAAAAGCGGTATATGATGTATCTATTGTAGATAACCCTGCATATAAAGGCACATCAGTTAGTGCTAGGGCAAATGGGGGATATAAAAGATATGAAGATATCGAAAAAAGAAAACGGCTAACATTATTAGCTATGACATAACAAATGTATTTGACACGCTATAAGCGTGTTTTTTTATTACCTAAATAAGGAGAAAAATATGAATCGATTGGAAGAAATTAGACAACGTAGAGCAGAATTACGTGCAATGTTGGAAGATACAACACAGCTTAACTTGAATCTTGATGAAATTGAAACAGAATTACGTGCATTGGAAGCAGAAGAAACAGAACTAGAACGTAGAACTGCAATTTTGAATACTGTTCCTACTGCTACTACAGTGCCTGTACCTGTAGCAGAACAACGTACACAAGGTGCAGAAGTATTTGATTCCATGGAATACCGTAATGCATTCATGCAATATGTAATGAATAACACACCAATTCCTGCAGAATTACGTCAAAATGAAAACACATTAACTACAGATATTGGCGCAGTAATTCCACCAACAGTTTTGAACAAGATTGTTCAAAAAATGGAAAGCGTTGGAATGGTATTACCATTAGTTACGAATACAAACTTTAAATCTGGTCTTGCTATTCCTACAAATAATGTAATGCCTGTAGCAACATGGGTGGCAGAAGGTAAAGGCTCTGAACGTCAAAAAGCAACGCTTGGGAATATTCAGTTTGGCCACTTTAAATTACAATGCCGTGTTTCCATTTCTTTGGAAACATCTGTAATGGCATTATCCGCTTTTGAAAATATGATTTCCAATAATGTATCTAAAGCCATAGTAAAAGCAATTGAAAATGCAATTATCAATGGTACAGGTAATGGTCAGCCAACAGGTATTTTAAAAGATGCAGCAGCTGGTGTGAAGTTGGAGGTTAAAGACTTTGACTATGCAACACTAGTTAAAGCAGAAGCTGAATTGCCTGTTGAATATGAAGAAGGTTCTGTATGGGTAATGACAAAGAAAACATTCATGAATATTGCAGGTATGACAGATAAGAATGGTCAACCAATTGCACGTGTTAACTATGGTATGGGTGGAAAACCTGAACGATCTATTCTTGGTCGTGGCGTATTGATTGTACCTTATCTTAAAAATCTTGATGCGGCTGCAGTTGGTGATATTGTAGCGTTTATTTATCGTTTTGAAGATTATGCATTGAACACTAACTATCAAATTGGTGTAAAAACATATGAAGATAATGAAACAGATGATATTGTTCGTAAATCTACAATGATTTGTGATGGTAAGCCTGTTGATACAAGTTCTTTGGTTAAATTAGCTAAGAAAGCATAGGTGTAATGTATGTTGACGGTAGCGGATGTAAAACTATACCTACGAATAGATGAAGATATTACAGAAGATGATGTATTTATTGAGGAATCTATAAATGCCGCTATCACGTACATTGAGCAAATGACTGGGAAACCATATATTGACGATCCACTATATCGTAGAGCCGTACAATATATGGTTGCTCATTGGTACGAAAATAGGGAAGCAACCTCATCTAAAACATTTGTACATGATTTGCCATTTACGCTAGGGCCATTAATTCGCCATATTGCATTATCTAAGAATTATCCAAGCGAGGAGACATAAAATGCTAAATATGGACGGAATCGGAAGATTGACGAAAAGAATTGAAGTACTAGCGTATCAAGATATTGAACACGATGGAATAACTAAACAAAAACTGGTTAGGTTGATACCTAATAGAATTTGGGCAAGGATAGAACCATTGCGTGGCAGGCAATATCTTGAAATGTATAAAGAAAAAGTAGACGAATTATATAAAATTACAATCAGATATAGAACTGGAATAACTGATGGTGTGCTAATTAAATATAAGGATGTAGTCTATAAAGTTAAAACTGTAATTGATCCATATGAAGAACATACAAAATTAGAAATGATGTGCCATATCTATAAAAGAGGAAAATAATGAATATTAAAACATTCATGGGGAGATTGGATAAATATATTAAAGAGTATCCTGTAGAAACAGAAAAAGCGATGCGTAAAGAAGCTAATCGAATGAAAAAAGAATTAGTAAGCGCATCACCTGTAGGTAAAGGGAGAAAACGGAAAATTTCAAAAAGTTGGAAAATGACTATTAATGGCAGTAGTAGTAGAGCGCTAGAAGCAACTTTACGGAATACATCACCTCATTTTCACTTAGTAGAGCGTGGGCATGTCATGAAAACTATGCATGGAAAAATAAAAGGATTCAAACAGGGGACATTTTTCTTTAAAAGGACGGTTGAAAAAAATCGAAATGATATAAGAACAGCTGTTGGTGAACACATGTTTAAAATGTTGAGGAAGAGAATAAAAGATGGCTAACCGATTATCACAAGTGGCAATATGGAAAGCTGTAGCAAAGAAAATACATGAAGAATATGGATGCACGGTATATAGTGATGAAGTTTTAGAAGAATTCACTATGCCGTGCTTTTTTGTAAAACTTTTAATGAGTTCAGAAATGCAAACAAAGAATTTCATTAAAAGAAATGTAACTATTATTGCTACATATTTTCCAAGTAATGAAGATAAGGATGAAGAACACTATTTAACAGTGTTTGATAAATTCTTACTATTATTTCAAATGGGTTTTCCTGTTGGCGATCGTTATTTACATGTAGATGATATTCAACAAGATAGAGTAGGAGAAGAAGATGATATTCTTCAAATTACAATGGATATTACATTCATGGATACAACAGGACGTATTGAAAGAATGAAAGAAGAAGGAATCACAATGGGTGATGTTAAATTAACAGTAGAAGTGGAGGATAAGTAATGGCTAAATTAGGAATGCCTACAGTTGTAGTTAAATTTATTGAAGCTGGTATTGAAGCCATTCAACGTTCCCAAAGGGGAATTGTTGCATTAATTTTAGAAGATACTAAACAGGTAATTGATAAATTAGCAACAAAAACAAATGGTCATGAAGTATTACCTAATCCATTTTTGGTATATACAGTAGATGATATTCCAGAAGAATTATCAGATAAAAACAAGGATTACATTTTAAAAGCATTGAAGGGTTACAATAAACCACCATTAAAAATTGTTGTGTATATGATGCAACAAGGTGGCGATAAAACTGGTGCTGATAGATTCCAAGAACCATTAAAAGCAATGCTTACAGAACGATTTGATTATTTAGCAATTCCAACAATTGAAAATGCTCAATTGGAATATGTTGCAACGTGGGTAAAAACAGCACGTGAAAATAAGTTCAAAAAAATTAAGGTTGTATTACCGGGTTCTAATGCAGATTATGAAGGTGTAATCAATTTTGGTAATACAAAAGTGTTTACAGCTGATCGTGAATATAAACCAGCTGAATATACTGCACGCATTGCAGGTCTTGTGGCAGGCACAAATATGACACAAAGTGCTACATATGCACCATTAGCAGAAGTAATTGATTGTGATAGACACACTCAAGATGAAATGGATGCAATGGTAAATGAAGGTAAATTCTTCATTTGGTATGATGGCGAAAAGTTTAAAATGAGCCGTGCTATGAACTCTTTGGTAACAACAAGCCAAGGAAAGCTAGAAGGATATCAAACAATCAAAATAGTAGACATTATGGATATGATTTATGACGATATCAGAAAAACTGCACAAGATTCTTACATTGGCAAATATACAAATGATTATGAAAACAAATGTTTGCTAATTAGTGCGATTTTAGGATATTTTAAACAATTAGAAAATGAACGATTGTTACAAAAAGATTACTCCACATGTGAAATTGATTGTGAAGCAGTTCGAACATACCAATTATCGCATGGCTTATTCACAAAAGAAGAATTAGCAAAAATGAGTGATGATGAAGTTAAAAAATTGGATACTAAGAAGATTGTATTCTTAAAAGCAAAAGTAAGACCGCTTGATGCAATGGAAGATATCCAATTACCAATTAATATTTAATAGGAGGGACACATGGAGAATTTTGCAGCGCAACAGGTAATGACAGGCTCTCATGGGCAAGTGTGGTTAGATGGTTCTTTAGTATCGCAAGCTACCGCAGTTAAAGCTACAATTAAATTAAGCAAAGAAGAAGTTAAAAAAGCCAAGACAATGAGTAAACAATATAAATATGTTGGTTATGAAGGTACAGGCAGTTTAACTATGAACAAAGTATCTTCTTTGATGATTAGTAAAATGGCTGAAAATCTAAAAAAAGGTAAAGCCACTGTATGCCAATTAGTAATTCAATTAGATGATCCTGATGCTAAAGGTGTAGAAACAGTAACATTGTATGATGTAACCTTTGATTCCTTAGACCTTGCCAACTGGAAAGTAGGCGCATTGGTAGAAGAATCTGTAGACTTTACGTTTACAGAGTTTGATGTGATTGATATAGTGGAGGACTAATAGATGAGCAATATCATTGACAAATTGATGGAGAAAGACCTAGATACATTAAAAGAGGCAGCTAAAAAGGACCTAGAAATCACTCGATTATCAAAAGTTTTTAATGAACCTTTTACTGTTACAGTAAAGGAAATTAGTTATAAGCGTATTACAGACCTTCGCATGTTAGCTACTGATGATGGTGTAGCCGATGAAAGTCAATTTTTACAGTTTGTTGTAACGGATGGCATCGTTTCTCCAGATTTTGGAACGAAAGAATTATTACAAAAATTCCAAGTTCCATCCAAACAGGCATTATATACAAAGTTATTTAAAGCAGGTGAATTGGAGTTGATTGCACGTGAAGTATTAGCTCTATCTGGATATGGTGATAAAGCCATTAAAAAAGTAATTAATGAAGTAAAAAACTAATATATTCCGATGGTGATGTAAATCTTGCTTATTACATGTATGTCAATCATGATGTAATGCCATCGGAATTTCACAAAATGGGGCATGGGGAACGTGTAGTTCTCCGTGCTTTTATGTTGCAAGAAATTAAGGACAGAGAGGAGGCGAAAAAAGGATGAGTGAAGTAATTGATTTGGTGATGCGTTTACATGATGGTGTTACATCAGTATTATCTGGAATTAATTCACAAATGGCTGCAACTGCTAATATGGCAGATAGGCAAGGTAGAAAACTGCAGAATATAGGCAGAGGCATTAGTGGAATTGGTAATGCACTAATGCCTGTATCTGCTGCTATTGTTGGGATAGGCGCCGCCTCTGTTAAAGCTTTTGTTGGATTTGATTCTGCTGTTACTTCTGCTGGTGCTAAAGCAGGAGCAACACATGATGAAATGATTAAATTGAGAGATGTTGCAAAACAGTTAGGGGCAGATTTCCCTATAAGTGCGACACAAGCAGCGGAAGCGATGGATGGATTAGCTGCAAGCGGTATGAATGCAAATCAAATTATGAGTTCATTGCCATCAATTGTAGAGGCATCTGTTGCATCTGGTGAAAACTTGGAAACAACAGCAAGCATTGTATCTGGCGCATTAAATACATGGGGACTACAAGAAGGTAATGTAGCAGAGAATGCAACACGAATGGCCGATGTAATCCAAATGGCTGCTAACAAATCACGATTAGATATGATTGGGTTTGGCAATGCAATTCAATATGCAGGTGCACCAGCGGCTGCATTAGGAATATCTGTAGAAGAATTATCTACATCATTAGCTATCATGAGTAATAACAATATTGAGGCATCAACGAGTGGCCGTGCATTACGTATGATGTTAAGTAGATTAATAGACCCTCCAAAAGAAGCCGCACAAGCATTACAAAAACTAGGAATTGTCACTACTGATTCACAGGGCAAATTTATTGGCCTTGGTAAAGTATATGATCAATTGCGAACTAAAATGCAAGGACTAACAGAAGCTGAAAAATTTAAGTTGGCAGGTGATATTGCAGGAACAGAATCTACATCTGCATTATTAGCAGTATTGAACACTACTAAGGAAGCATACGATGATATGCGTAGTTCAATGGATTCTGCAACAGGTTCATCTAAAGCACAAGCCGATATAATGAAGAAAACATTGCTTGGGTCATTCAAGGATTTAGAAAGTAAAGTAGAGGCGTTAGCTATTAGCTTTGCTGATGTATTGCAGCCTAGGGTACAGAAGGTGGCTGACACAATCGGTAATCTAGCTAAATACTTTACTAATTTAAGTCCAGCCATTAAAAATACGGCAATTGATGTAGGCATTAGTATTGTAGGCTTTACTGCTTTTGCTAAAATATTAGGGCCTATTACAAGTGGAATTGGCTCATTGATGCGGACATATGCTAATGTTGGTAAAGTGTTACGTGGCCAAAGTATCAATAATAAATTATTAGAAGTATCTGTAAAGGGTATTGCCAGAGCTTTTAGTGGAATTGGTAGTATAGTGATGAGAGTATTACCAATGATAGGAAGATTAATTCCATTAGTCTTGACAGGACCTGTAGGGATTGCAATTGGTGTAGTTGCATTGTTAGGATTAGCAATTTACAAAAACTTTGACAAAGTAAAACCGATATTAGAGGGAGTAGGACAATCGTTTATAGGTGTTGTAAACATAATAAAAGGTGCAATCAATCGAATTATCGTTGCAGTACAACCTATAGTATCAAAAGTAGCAAGTGCATTTGGTAAATTAATTAATCAAGTGGCTACATCATTTGGTAGAATTTATCAATTAATGTCTCCTTTCTTAAATATTATTTTCACTGTTGTAAGTAAAGTAGCTAAAGTTTTGATTGGTGGACCGCTTGCAGTAGCATTAGGGGCATTAGTAGTTGGGTTTAATGTAGCGGTAGCAGGAATTACCGGGATTCTTACTTTTGCATTAAATGTAATTGAAGGTATTGTAACAGGGATTACAAGTGTGTTAAGTGGTATTACAGATTTTATTGTTGGGGTGTTTACTGGTAATTGGAGCATGGCGTGGAATGGCATCGTTCAAATATTTGAAGGTATAGTAACACCAATTAAATCCATATTTACAGGGGTAATAGATGGCATTAAAGCAGCAATAAATAGTTTAATTTCTGGTGTAAATGGAATATCTGTAGATATTCCAGACTGGGTGCCGGGTGTAGGTGGCTCTCATTTTGGGCCATTAAACATTCCGTTATTATACTCTGGAACTGTTAACTGGAAAGGTGGCCCTGCTATGATTCATGATCGCGGGGCTGAAATAGTAAACTTACCAAGTGGAGCACAAGTAATACCGCATGCACAGTCATTGAATACTGCATATAATCAAGGGAAACGTAGTTCATCTAGTAATAGCATCAATGTAAATATAGCGAATCTTAATGTTAGAAATGATGGAAAATCTGTAGAAGAGTTGACATTTGAAATTGCAGAACAAATTCATTACCAATTACAAAAACGTTCTATTAATAGAATGGAGGGAGCTGTATAATGTCTTTTTTTGATGCAATTATGAGTTTCTTTGGTGGTAAAGGAATACCACAAGGATGCCAATTTACATTATCATGTGCAGGACAAAATATAGTATTGCCAGTAACACCAGCTTCATTTAAAGTTGGGAGAACATACAACAATAGCACGTTAAATATAAATGCAATTGGAGAAATTAATATGTTAGGCAAAAGAGGCCTTCAAACATTATCGTTTGAAGGCTTTTTTCCTGCACAAAAATATGAATGGTCAGAAACGAATGAAACAAATCCTTATAACCTAGTAAGAAAAATAGATGGATTTGCTACAAGTGGTAAGCCGTGTAAGATTTCAATTTCAAATACCTCAATTTCTATGTACTGTACAATTGAAGCATTTAATCATGATGAGCATGATGGTACTAGTGATGTATATTATGAGATGACACTCAAAGAATATAGGTACATAAAACCAACATCAGAGATAAAAAATGATACTACAGGCTTATATAGTAGAATTGCCGAAGCACCAGAAGAGCAAGCTGTAACATCATATCCACAAGAACATTTCATGGATACAGCTAATAAGGCAGTATCAAAAATAATGCCAATTGCTGAACAAGGCAAAAAGGCATTAAACATGTATAAGATGATGGTTAAAGCTGGTAAAAGTCCAATTGGTGCAGTTTTAAAAGTATCTAAGCGGTCATTAAAAATGAATAGTAAGGAGTGGCCACTATGATTACATTAATAGAACATATTAATGAAAAGGATGAAAGAGTAGATATTACACATCTTATTTCTAAGTTCACATGGAGCGGTGATAGAGAAGAAGCTGCAAGAAAGTTAGAGTTTTCATATGCTTACAACCCTAAAGATATATCATTTCCGAATTATTTAATTGATTTAGGTGATCGTATTGAAGTGACAGTAGATAATGCAAAGATATTTACTGGACGTGTTTTCTTTAGAAAAAGAAATACAAATGACAATACATATGATATTACTTGTTATGATGGGATGATATACCTAGCAAAGTCTAAAGTAAGTTTAGTTTTTAATGCTACAAATGTAGTTGATGCTTTCAAGCGTGTATGCGCAGAGGTTGAAGTACCTGTAGGGACCTTACCAGATATACCTACAGTAGTAAATTTTGTGGCAGATAAAAAAACATGTACAGAAGTTTTTCAAATGTTGTTTGAGAAAACAAAGGCTGATATTCAAAAAGATTACACAGCCATATTACTAGCAGATGGAATTAATTTGGTAGAAAAAGGAACAACCATTGAAGAGTATATAGCTAGGGATACATACGATGTAATAAGTTCATCACATTCTGAATCAATTGAGGAAATGGTAAACAGAGTAAAAACTGTTGACGCTGCAGGCAATGTGATTCGAATAGATAATGAAGATGCATTAATTAAAAAGTATGGTATTTTCCAAGATATTTATAAAAAAATCAGCCGGAACCAAAGGAAAAGAAAGCTACTAAAAAGAAAAAGGCTACTAGTACAAGTACACCAAAGAAACCCAAGTATCCTGTTGATAATGCGGCAAAAGCCAAAGCAAAAATCAAAGGAATCAAAATGGAATCAAGTATTTCTGCTATAGGTAATATGCAATGTATAGCAGGGTATTCTGTAGTAATTGAGGAAGAACAGCTAAAAGGAGTATTTTTCATTAAGTCAGATAATCATACATTTGAAAATAATACACACATCATGGAATTAAATTTAGAGTACATTAGAGAACTAGAGGAAGGAGAGGGTGAAAGTGCCGAAGAAAAACAATGATCCTTATGCAGGAATATTAGGTATCATGAGCGATGTAGGTGGAAACGCTGGAAAGCAAGCGATGCCGGGAATTGGCACTATAGTATCACCACCTCCAAATTTGGTGGTATCGTTCAATGGAATGGAGTTAAACAGTAATTTTTTATGGATAGATGAATATTGGTTACAAGGTCATTATAGAGAATCTAAGGGGCATATTGTAAGCGAAACACAACCACGCAGCGGTGGCGGTGGCTATGCAGAATTTGCTAGTCATACACACGCTATTCATAATGATTACACAAAAACTAGAATCATGACTGATACATGGCATGTAGGAGATAAAGTAATGTTAATTCCAATAGTCGGGGATGATGAAAGTACAGCAGAGCAATATTTTGTATATGGAAAATGTAGGAGGTTAGACGGCAATGAGTAATCCATTTATGAAAGGGAATACACCAAGTAGCATTGACGTTCAAAAAAATCTACCATTATGCAAGGAACTAGCTTGGGACTTTCAGAGAGATACATACCAATATGATAGAAATGGCAATCATAAATATGTAACAGGTAATGACGCTATTAAAGTATGGGTTTGGAAAACCTTGAGAGTAGAGAGGTACAGATATAGAGCATATTATGATGATTATGGTATTGAGTTTGAACAGTTTATTGGTAAAAAGCCAAATGATACACCTAGTCAATATGAACTGTTTGAGTATGTAAAGGATGCGTTATTGGTTAACCCATACATTATAAATGTAGATGCTGTAGATGTAATTCAAGAACATAAAACTATTACATTACAAATTGAATTACAAACAATATATGGGCCAAATACGATAGGAGTTGAAGTATAATGCTAGAACCACAAAGTAAGCAAGATGTGCTAGGACGGCTACTAGCAGATTTTAAAAAAATAGATAAAGAAGGATTGAGTACACATGAAGGAACATTTGTATTTGATACATTAAGTTCAAATGCGGTTGAGTTTGAAAAATCATATGCGGAAATGCAATTGATACTTGATGCGGCTTTCCACAAACTGCATGGGGCGAATATTTAACACGTCATGCGGAATCTCATGGGGTATTTAGAAAAAGTGCAACACAAGCTAATGTAATGTTAACTATTACTGGAACTGCAAATACAGTAGTACCGAAAGGAAGTTTATTTGGCACAGATAATGATGAAACCTTTAGAACCACTATTGAAATTACGCTAAGTGAAACTGGAAGTGGGAAAGTATTGGCGGTATCAGAGCTAACAGGTAAATCATTAAATGTAGGAGCTAATACAATTACAGAAATAGTAGGTGGGATTTATGGAGTAAGTACAGTTAACAATGAAGCGGCTGCATATGATGGATATGATGAAGAAACTGATGCGGAACTACTAGATAGATTATTATTGAAAGTAAGAAAACCAGCAACAAGCGGTAATGCATATCACTATGAACAGTGGGCAAGATTAGTTAATGGAGTATTTTTAGTAAAAGTAATCCCATTATGGAATGGACCGGGAACAGTAAAAGTTATTATTATCAACAATGAGCGTGAAAGTGCGAGTACAGAATTGATTGAAAAAGTTAAAACTGTAATTGCAGAAAATGCACCAATTGGAGCTACTGTAACAGTAGTTACACCAACGATACTTGATATTAATATAGAGTTAACGGTAACTAAGGGGAAAGCTGAAATAGAAGCTATTAAAAAAGTACTAAATGAAGAGTTTAAAAAGCAAATCTTCAACGGTACATATGTGTCATATGCTAATATTGGCAAGGCTATTTTGGCCAATAAAGAAACAGGAGTATTAGATTATCGTGAGTTAAAAGTAAATAATGGTGTTACCAACATTGATATTACAAATGAACAATTGCCAACAGTTAAAGAGGTGATCGTACATGAGTGATTTTATAAGATGGAAAGAGGTGGATATATTAGCATATCTACCTTTTTTTATTGCAAAAGATATGGAGTTTAAGGCAATAAGTGATGCAGATAGTAGAGAGCATGAACGCATTAGATTATTGTTAATGGAATTATTGAAACAAGATAATATCCAAACGGCAACATATGCATTAGATAAATGGGAAGAATTTGTTGGGATTAAACCTAAAAACAATAGTTTTAAGGATAGAAAAAATCGTGTGATTGCAAAGTTAAATACTTCAAATAGCAGCACAAAAGAATATCTTGAAACTATTGCTAATAAGTTTATATCTGATAAGTCTGCTGAAATAATTCCATATAACGAAAAATATATGATGGACTTAAGCTTTACAAAGGACATGTGTGATAACATAGATGATTTACACAGTGCAATTGAAGAATTTAAACCAGCACATATTGGATATATTGTTTGGGAAGAACAAACTGTTGCGCAAAACTTAATAATTACATCATTAGTAGGAGCGCAGGAAGAAACCGTGATAGGCATGATAAAACCATTAGAGAATATTGAGATTGAACACAGTATCTATTATGGGAATGCCATTGGGATAGAAGAAGTAACTATGATAGGAGGTTAATATGGCACAATTTCCGGGATTAAGCTTGACTGTTCAAGGAAATAAAATGATCCTTAAATCATCAACTGGTAAAACAGAGGACAGACTAATTATTACAAAGGCGGTAATTGGTGATGGGCAGTTAACAGCAAGTATTGATGGTTTAACAGAAATAGTTAGTAAAAAATTAGAAATAGGGTTAAGCCAAGTAAAAGAAGTTGCAAATGGACAAATGCAATTGCAATTTAATTTTGATAATAGAAAAGTAGAAAATGGGTTCTATTGGCGAGAAGTTGGACTATATGCAAAAAATGGGGATAGTGGGGAAGAAAAACTAATTGGCTATTCTAATGCCAAAGGTTTAACTTCATATGTTCCAGATAAAAATAACATTATCCCAATGCAACGCTTAGTAATTGCATTAGGGGTGGGGGATAATCCAAACGTAAAAGGTGAAGTAGATTTTAGTAGTGCTATTACTTTAGAACAATTGGAAACAGCAATTGACACACACAATAAAGCAGCAGAAGCACATAAGGAACAATTTAAAACAATTAATGAAAAGCTTACTGCAATAGAGGATTCCAAAGTAGCTAAAACATCTGCTGATTATATTAAATCATTAGTAACTAATACAAATGGATTAGAAGCTACAAAAGGTAATGGTACAAAAGAATTGTTAAAATTACTAACTAATGTAGATAGTGGTGATAATCAAGGACTAGCACCAACATTATCTTTGGTAAAAACTCTATTAAGTAGTCTAAATATTAAAAATAGGCAAGATGTAGTAAAAGCCTTGGGGGACGAAACATTACAAAGCTTGGGCGTACGGTATGATTTATCGAATCCAAATGCTTGGTATGTCAGCTTTGGCAAGTTGTTTGGCGGTTTAATTATCCAAGGGGGAAAACAAAAAGCTGGAGAGCAAAAACAATCAGATCCTAATAATTTAGAAACTACAACAAATAAAGTTATATTTCCTATAGCATTTATAAGCAGTCATTTATTCCATACATTCGGAATTATTGCTAGTGATACCTCTATATTCTGGGGGAACTCTGGAGCATGTGCTTTTGTAAGAAGAATTTCCAATACAGATATGCGGTACGAAGTACATTCTAGCTATCAACAAATGTTAAAAGCCGACTCTATTATTGAATGGTGTGTTGTTGGTATTTAAATACCTAAAGCAATATACCTCATTTTAATCTGTTCTATTACATTAGAATTCTCACTAATAACCGCTGCAAATCCTGTTGATGTAATCTGGCTATCACTAATTCCAATTCGTGATAAATGCCTTAATTCTACTTTATTAATTGCATATGGATGTACATATAATGGCTTGAATTTAAACGATATAGGAAATGTAAACTGCTCTTGTCTTTGCTGACTTCCTATATCGTAATATGCTTGGGGATCACTATCATTTCCCCCTTGGTTAATTACCAATAGCAATCCAACTAATGCCAGTTACACTATTTTGTGCAGTCATATAAGTGAATTTTAAATTTGTGATGGATTTAATTGCACTAGTTACCCATCCATCTTGGTCTAATGTATCAGCAATATTAATAACATTAACGGAAAGTGGGTTATTAAATGCAATAGGGTATACAGTATCATCATTGTAAATATTACGCCCTACAGTAATGTTTACTCTTCCCCCTTGGTTAAATTCCTAATGCAACATAGAATAAATCGCTATTATATGATGCACTAGATGCATCAGCAACGATTGTATAGCCTGTAGTAGTTCGCTTATCTGTATAAGCAACAGAAGCACCACCGATAGCAACAGGCCATTCTAATGTTTGTAATACACCAATACATTCTTTTGCATAAGAGATAGGGAATTGAACATCATATTTTCTACCATCATAAATGGTTAAATTTAATTTTCTTCCCCCTTGGTCATTTAAGTATTTCAATGGCCTTGCGTAATTGTCTAAGTGATTTATGGGTATAAACACCATCAGTAACATTAGATGAAGCATGGCCTAGCAATAGTCGCTTAGCATTGTAGTTAGCACCTACATCATCTAATCTAGTAGCGAATGAATGACGGCAATCATGAGGTGTGTGTTTAGCATTGATGGATCTCATGGCTAATTTAAAGGTGTGAGACAGGGAAACATAATTCCGTTCCTTTATGATCCATTTATCAGATAAGCGAGATTCAATAAATGACCATATACGATGATGAATGGGAATGATGCGGATACCTGCTTTTGTTTTGCTGCTAGTAACTTTTAAATACCGTTGTTTGCGATTAATATCGGTGCTTTTTAAATTAATTAATTCACTGGCACGCAATCCAGTGTATAAGAGTATTAAGGGTATTTCTGCATTGATATACCATAAGCGGTTAATTTGATTAGTGGTGAATACTTTGCGTGGGCGCTTAGGGGTATTGTGGCCAATATTCAAATATTGACTGTATGACTTTGAGCACCAGTCATTAATAATTGCAAATGAATATAATTGATTCAGTAAAGAGCGAACTTTCTTACATGAGGAATAGGAAAGTCCGCTCTTTAGCATATCTGATATTATATTTTGCAACTCCATATATGTGATTTCGTTGATAGGGCGGTGAGATATAGATGATACATGATGATAGGCACATTCATATCCTTTCATTGTATGTGGCGAAACATTTAAGGAATGTAACGCTAACCATGAATGATACACATCAGCTAATGTATGGGTATCACACAATGCCGCCTTAGCCTCTTGATAAGAGGCATAATAACCAACGACTTTATACGCAACATAGGGGCGATTATGAGCCCCTTTTAATTTCTCAATTAATTTCATTTCTACCTCCAAGAAAGGATAAAAGTATGAACTATGTATTTGTATTAGATGAAAAGGGCGTTCGCCAAACCTCTTATGTAGTTGGTGTTCATGCTGACACATTAGAAGAAACAGAGCAGTTAGCGAAGCAGGCGTATCCAACTGCTAACATCGTAACAGGGGATAGTGAAATGCAATCAAAATTCACCAATGGTAAAGCCTATGTAAATGGTGAGTTTGTAGAGCCGCCAATAGTTGAATATATTCCAACAAAAGAAGAAAAAATTAATGCTATTAAAGCGGAATATGATCAGCGTTTCAAAACGCTAGAAGAAGCTCAACGCAGATTGCTGCTAATGGGTAAGCCGACCAATGCTATTAGTGCACAGTACATTAAATTAAACAGTGAAATGGTAGCACGAATTAAGGAGGTGCAATAATATGCCTAAATATGTTGGAGAAAGTAAAGTTCCTGTAATGGAATTTTGTGAGTACTGTTGGGAAGTACTTAACGAAGATGGCACGTGTCCTACAGAAGGATGTGTGCATAATGATTTGCTATCTTTAGATGAAAGTGAAGCACAAACGGAAGGAGATTAAATGTGGACATGGCAATTCGAACTGAATGACATTCTAACCACGTTGACTATTGTCAGTATAGTTGCAGGGATAGGTTATAAGGTTCTAGTTATTCCATTGCTCGAAAAGTTGGATTTGCAACGAATGCAAGACAATTTGATGTTTCATGAAAAATGGGCGTGCTCACTGATACGCTAAAGGATTTAAAGGACGAAATTAAATTGTCTCGTGAGCAACGAACCAAAGCATATACCGAACATGTTAAATTGACATCACGAGTTGATGGCATTGAAGCAAGAGTTGATGATATTAAGGAGGAACTACATGAACATACCTCAAAATCGCATCAATACAATTAAAAAATCATATCAATCTGTAAGGGTGGCTAACTTCCACCCTACAGGAATTCTTGCTACAAGGGTACTAGTATTAACAATGCTAGTACCTATTTTATTGGTAGTGGTTGAGTACATTATGGTATTCATTCAAGGATACGTTACTGATGATATGAACAAACTGATTAATGTAGGAATTAACATTATAGATCATATATTCATTCCGTCAGTATTAACCGCATTAGTCGGTTTCCTTGCCTTATGGATTGATAAAGACGGAAATGGTATTCCAGATAAATTGGAAGAACAGCCTAAATTACCGCCATTACCAAACATGACAGAAAGGAGTGATAAGAATGAAAAAAGGATTTGATATTTCAGCATGGCAAGAGGATGAAAATGGAACACCTTATTATAATGAGTGCCACATGCAACAAGCCAAAGAAGAAGGCAATGAATTTGTAATCATTAAATTAGGTGAAAACTACAACGTTGATGAATTCTTTGAACAACATATAAATGCAGCATTAAATGAAGGCCTTGAAGTTGGTGTATATTATTTTAGCCATGCATACGATGAGGCAACCGCAGTACAAGAGGCAGAATGGGTAATTAATACGCTCAATAGTTATGGATATACTGATTACCATTTGCAAGCTGGTATTTGGTATGACTACGAGGAGCATCGCCAATTACGTAATATGATTAATGCTGGTGCATTAACTAGCCAAGGAATGACGAATTGTATTAGTCGGTTTGTTAATAAATTGTGGAGTGCTGGCTTTCAAAATGTAGGCGTATATAGTGGATATTCCTTATTGTGGGATGAAACATATGCATATAGTCAAATGCCAAGTGTTCCTGTATGGTGTGCACAATATGATTCACAATGTGATTATCCAAATATCAGAATATGGCAATATAGCGATTGTGGAATGGTAGCTGACAAAGAAGTTGATGTCAACTACATGTATGACTAGGGGGAAGTATGAATGACAAAATCAAAAACTTTATTCACGCTTATTACATCTCTGTTCCTATTTGTATTGTCCTTTGTATCATTGCCTGTATATGGTTCTACGCCGACAGAGCAAGTAATATTGACACGACAGGAATACAACGAGCTACTGATGAAGTTCGAAACGCTCAACAATACAATCAACGAGCAATTGAAGATAATAGACGAGTTAGAACAGCAATTGAACGTAGCACAGATGTCAACGAGCGAATCGAAACAAGAATTAATAGAATCGATGAACTTAATCAAAGAACAGAGGGAGCAATTACTAATAGCCAAGAACACATTAGAGCAGCAAGAGAAAACGCTATCAATGCAAACGAATCGTTGGCGAAGGTGAACGCATACTTAGAAATGCAGATGAGAGAACTCAAAAGAATCAAGATGCAACAAAGGAATAGTAAGATATTAAATATATTACTTGGAGGAACAGTTGTTTATTTAGTTGCAAAAAATTGAGGTGATCCGTACATCTCCATAGCGTGTAATGGTGGATACACGCAACTATCAACTATTAGTTGTCAGTTGATTAGTAAAGCAATTGTTTATAACTGAATAGCATAATAAATAGCCTATCAGCTTAGAATAACATCTAGGTTGATAGGCTATTTTTATTTGTAAAAATTATAAAAAACTATTGCGTATAACACGAAAACGTGTTATAATGTAGACATAAGGAAGGAGGTGATGCCATTGAAGAAGTTAAGGAAGAAAATAAAAAAATGGCTACCCTTAGTAATAGCTATCATCCAACTAGCAACTGCGGTGATAACGGCGATTAATAAAGAGTAACCACAGGGGCTCGAAAGAGCCCCAATCTTCCTAACTATTATAACAATGGCGAGCATATGATTTCAAGATTAACTTTAATAATTAGCATTATTGCTTTTGTATTATCTGTTTATAATCTATTAGTTATATTGGGAGTATTATAATGAAATTAGCTGATGTAATGACTACACAAGAGGCTGGTGAAAGATGGAATGTACCCGCCGATTCAATTAAGCAATGTTGTTTAAAGCGATACGCAAATAAACAATTTACCGATGATGAAGCTAGAAAATCGGGTAAGAATTGGCTTGTAACACGTCAAGGCATGGAACGGCTATACGGAAAAGAAAAATAACGCTTGCCCCTTATTTGCCCCTTCTTGAAATGTAGAGTTTAAATAATGTTGTAATGGTGCGGAGCGTTGAGTATAAACCCTCAATCCGCACCAAATATAAGGACCTACAGTGAACTGTAGGTCCTTCTTTTATATCTGTATGAGCAGAGTTTTATGGGAGAGATATGATTAAAAAAAGTATTGCCTTATGCATGCTTTCACTAGCATTGTCTTGTCAATCTAGTTTGGCTGTATCAGTAGAAAATCAAAGTCAGACGTCAAGTATTACAATCAAAAGTAATATAAAATCTGAAGATTCTTTAAAGTCAGAGTTTGTTGAAGTTATTCCTGGTGCTTTTAAAAGAGTCGGGACGGGCAATTCAAAAACACCAAGAAAGCTTTCAGCAGAAGAAATTGAGTTATTGAAAGCACAAAGTCAGAAACGAGCTAAACAACGATTATTAGAACTACAAAAGTCAGATATGAAGGTGGAGTATCAAATTTTTGATCTCCTTTATAATGATCGGGATGAAAAGGCACTCAAACAAATTACGCGCTATAATACGTTAGAAACAAATAAGCAAGGCTATGGATATGGCAGTAGAGATAAACCATTACGTATCGTAAGTCCTTATATGAGAAAAAATGGACACGGGGAAATTAAATTAACGAATCCAGTTAATATTCCATCCTACAGAACGCGTGCAGATAAGAATAAAGCAAGTGATAAAGAATTCAAAGCCTTTCTAGAAAAGAATAAAGGGAAATCCTATGATCTGTATACGGCTAGAACTAAAGAGGAGATAAAAGAATCAATAGAGGCATTTTTTAAGCCCATAGAGTTAATTGAGTATCCTGTTAATAATCCTAAGGATTATAAGCTAGTTGCTACGATTTCAGGGTTTCCTAAACAAATACCTAGCTTTGCAAAGAATATTCATCTACATAGTAATCCCCCATTCTTACAAGGCGGTTCATATGTACAACTGGCTTTTGGTGGTACACCAGATCAATTGAAGCCTTACATTGAGGAGGCACGGATTGATTCTAAAGTTGTCATTTCGAAATCTGATCTATCCAATGTATATGTAAAAAACTATGTTGATTCAAATATGGAATATGCAGATACTTTGAAAACCTTAATGCCTACATCGATAGTTATTGTAGAAAATACAACAGTACCTATGGGCAAATATGTACAAAATCAAGTGGATAATCCTATTGAGAAATCTGTTGATGAAATGTATGCATTACAGAATCAAGTGTTGGCTGAATTTAATAAGATTAAGATTGATGGTGAGGATAGCGACGCTAAGTATAAACGTTATGTAGAAACGCGCAAGAGAGTAGAGGCTGAGCGAGATACATTAAAACCTAAACCGACGGATACGGTAGGTTTAGGTAAGAAGAAATATCCTATTTATACAGAGTTGGAGAATCGAAAACTACAGAAACAATATTTACATAGATTGTCTTTTAATGAAGACTCGGTAGAAATACCTGATGATTATGTAATATATTTATTTGATTTTGGTGGTAATTGGAATCATCCATATGCGTTGGGCGCAGCGGTGAGCCCTGAGAAAAATTATATTATTTATTTTTGTCAACGCGGTTAATTGTAGATTTAATATTGTAATTAGCTGATTTAATCTTTTTATAAATGACAATTATTAAACTAAAAATAAATTATTGACATAAATTATTTTAAAATATAAAATAATTGTAGACATACTGGCGTGTCATAAAGGGACTTAGAGAACCTAGCCAGATTTAATATGATATAGTTCGAGAGATCTATATACAACTAAAGACATGTTGCTGAGAGAGACGAGAGACTAGTAACATGTCTTTTTTGTATGCTTAAAAAGGTTTATCATACAACTAGTTATAAAAATTACTTCATGAATCATTTAGTTAATTGATAAATATAATTAAAAATAAATAAAATATTGACATTAGAATTATAAATAGATATATTGATGGTGATATTCATTTTCATAAATAGAGATAGAGAAAATGATATAACAACTATAGTGTGAGAGCTTTAGGAGGGAACTTTCAAATGAATAAGGTCTATCGAGTTATTTTTAATGTCAAAAAAGGTTGCTATACTGTTGTAAAGGTCGTGCAGCTACAGAAGAACAATTAAGTGCTGTACGTAAAGAAATGAAGAATAGCGGTACAGTTGTTAATCAACAAATTACGAATATCGACAATCGTGTTAATACGGTAGAAAGTAAAATTAATACTGTTCAATCTCAAGTGTCCACGTTAACGGAACGAGCAGACAAAACTGATGCACGAATTCAAACTGTAGAACAATCTGTACAATCCGTAGATTCCAAGGTGACAAAGGTTGATGCTTGTGTTACGAATGTTGAAACAAAGATAAGCACAATTGATACAAATGTTTCAAATCTTGGTAAAGAGGTAAAAGTAAATACAGAAATATTAACGTCACATACAACTGCTGCAAATAATCGTTTTGCTAGTATTGAAAGTAATATCAATACACTAGATCAACGTGTTGGCTCTGTAGAAACAGGTATATCCTCTGTTAACCAACGAGTGTCTAATCTTGATAGTCGCATTAATAAGGTTGGTGCAGGTGCAGCCGCACTAGCTGCTTTGCATCCTGTTAGTGGAGATGGTACTAAATTCGGTGTGGCTGCTGGTGTTGGTATCTATAATGGTCAAAAGGCAGTGGCAATAGGCGGTTCTTATAACCCTAATGACATGACCACAATTAGTGTTGGTGGCGCTGTAGGAAATGGCGAAAATATGATTAACGCTGGAGTATCCGTTAAAGTGGGAGCGGGTAATGCTATGAGTAAGGCACAAATGAATAGTCAAATTAGAACCTTACAAGCAGAAAATAATGCATTAAAAGCTAAGGATGCTACACAAGACACTCAATTACAAGAACTTCGTGCAGAAATTGCTGCATTAAAAGCAAGCATGACAAAATAATATAATTATAATTATAGACAGGCACCTCCTTGTGTATTACAATGTAATACACAAGGAGGTGCTTTGTATGTCAAATATTTCTGTGAGACTTAATGAACAAGAAGAAACACTGTTTAAAACGTATGCGGAATTTATGGATGAAACCTTGTCAACACTATTTAAAAAAGCGTTACTAGAAAAAATCGAAAATGACTTTGATCTTAGAGTGGGTCAAGAAGCTTTGAAAGAATATAAACAGGATCCTGTTACATATTCTGTAGCAGAAATGCGTGCAAAGTATGGTTTATAAGCTAGAGTTTAGTAAACGGTTTGACCGACAATTTTCAAAGTTGGATAAGTCAACACAACGTTATATTTTTAATTGGTTGATAAAACATTTGGATAATGTAGAAAATCCACGATATTCTGGTAAATCGTTAACTGGTAATAAACAAGGATTGTGGCGGTATAGAATTGGCAACTATAGAGTTATTGTTGACATTAGTGATACGAATTGTGTGATTATAGCGGTAGAAGTAGGTCATCGAAAATTTATTTATAAGTAGAGGTCATATTAATGAAATACTTACGTCGTGAATTAAATCAAGTAGAAAAAGAATATTTAAAACAATTTGGCGAAGGCTCTTTAAACCGTGTTATTCTCCACGATCCAGATACAAAGGATAAACAAGAAGTCCAAGATACCATTGATATCCTAAAAGAAGCTATGGCAAAAAATAAACCTCTAGAACAAGTTCCAGAGGAAATGTGGAAGATTATTGAGTTATAGAGTATTTGCGTGGTTGTATGACATGTATACCAACCATTTATATAGTTTAGCTGAGAGAGATTTGAATGAAGTTAAAAAGAATTGCACTAGTTGTGACCGTATTATCTGCTAGTATAGGGATAGCAAATGCCGAGCAGATATCTAACCCACCTGTATCAATACCATTGAGTACAAAGACTACTCAACTTGATAGAACACAACCTTTAGAGGTTATGCCCTATATGGAAAGTAAAGTTACAGGTGAAACAGAACTATCTTATGCTGTTATGTCCGTTGCTAAAAAAACATATAATGAACAAATGTTGCAACATCGAGATGCAGAATTACGTATGCATGCTCATATTGAGGAACATAATAGAAAAATAAGAGGTGTGCCGCAACGAGACCTTATTAAAAATCCTTATACACAAGAGGAAATTGAAAAACAAATTGTGGATGCTATTAATTTTAGAGAAAGTATTAAGTATCCTATTAATGACAAGGAATATTACAATCATATAGATGTAGATAAAGTGAATGATTTGTCAGGTTTTCCAAAGAAAATACCATCATTTGCTAAGCAGGTTGATATTCATTTAAAACCTCCTAAGGCAATTGAAGATGGTCGTTACATTCAAGTTTCTTTCACAGGCAAACCATCAGAACTAAAGCCTTATATTCAAGATGCAGAAAATCATGCTAAGTTTATTATTACTAAGGGGCAGGCTGAACGTGTTTCTATTAAACCTTACGAAGATGTTAAGACGAATTATAGAAAATACGTATCTACTATATTGCCAGAAGAATGGATTGAAGTAACCAATACATTCAATAATATGTATCAATATAAGCTGGCGCTAAGTAATGAAAATATTAAGCGACAAGTTAATCGTGAACTCTCTAACCAAAAGAACAATCAAATGGGTTTTGACTTAGAGCAAGATGCTAGCCAATTAAGTTCTGATAAAGTGTTGTCTAATGATGAAAATAAGGCTTTACAGAAAAAATATTTGGGTTACTATTCGTATAAAGAGGTAAAGAGACCATTTAACGCAGAGTACACATTCTACATCTTTAAATTTGATTATTTATATAATATGTTTACCGTTGCCGGTATGGCCGTTAATCCGGAACAAACTAGAGTAATTTATTTCCTCCATACAGTACAATAAAACAAAACAAAACTAAAGGCACATCGTTAAATGAATGCTTTTCCTAATATAAGGAGAAATTCAATAACAATGTGCCTTTATATTATAGGTTGTAGAGTTCTGGTTTACGATCTCTAAAGATATTGATTTTGTTACGGATATCTTCGACTACAGCGAGGTCGATGTCTATGGAAGTAATGCCTTCCTTAGTATCCATCTCTAGTAGATTTGTACCCCATGGATCATAAACGGCAGAGTGGCCAGTGCTTTGAACGCGACCGACCGTGCCGCACCCATTTACAGCACAAAGGAATAACTGATTCTCGATAGCGCGTACTTCGTTTAATACTTGCCAATGGCGTAAACGCATAGTCGGCCATTGGGCAGGTACGAATAGAAGTTCGGTGCCAGGTAATGCAGCCATTCTCACGAGTTCTGGGAATCGGATGTCGTAGCAGATGACGGTGCTGCATGGAATGCCATCTAACTCAAAATGCGTAGTATGTGTGCCGCCTGCGAAGTATTGGTCTTCTTTGGCTGGACTAAAACCATGCATCTTGGAGTATTCGCCAACTAGTTCGCCGTTGCGATTATATGTATAGGACGTATTGAACACAACATCATTTTTAGCAACAGCTACGGAACCGCCTACAATATTTACATTATGCTCTTTTGCAAATGTACTTAATAACGATTTAGTTCGTTCTCCGTTCTTATCGGAAATATTGATTAACTCTCTTGAAGGATAAAACCCTGTATTCCATGTCTCTGGCAAAATGATAATATCTGGATTTTCAGAAAGAGATTGGGAGAGTAATTCTTGAACACGATTGTAATTATATTCAACGTCATTAACATGGACGTCCATTTGAATAAGAGTAAGGCGTTTTTTCATGGTAAATCCTTTGTCTATATGTATAGTACTGTTAAAAATATATTTTACAATTAGAATATTAAATCATTCTGGCCTGGATTACAATAAGGCGTAAATAATTTACTGGTTTTTACTATTTTTCATAGAAATGATATAATATATCGTATAAAATTGTGTCTATATAAAGGGGGACCTATGAAACGATTTTCATTGGTAATGCTTTTCACAATTGTAATTGCTACAATGCTAGCAGGATGTGGATTGCTTTCACAGCAAACAACTGAAACTAAAACTAAAACGCCGCCTGTGAAAGAGGTAACAATGGTACAACCGTCTGGGATTCCAGTACTCATGTATCACAAAATTGGTGATGATAAAGATAATGATGCAGTTATTCGTGAAGATTTGTTTAGAGAGCAAATGAAATTCCTCAAGGATAACGGGTATAACCCATTGACGATGGATCAATTATACGATTATGTAGTTAATGGCGCTGCGGTACCTGAAAAGCCTGTAGTGTTAACCTTTGATGATGGGTATGCAGATACCTATTCTATCGTATATCCTTTGATGAAAGAGTATGGTTTTGCTGCTACTGTATTTGTTAATCCGGGCGATGTAGGAACGCGACTTACATGGGAGCAATTGAAAGAGATGAAAGAAAATGGTATGACCATTTCTAATCATGGGTTCCAGCATATCGAAATGGGACAGCTTTCAAAAGCGGAGCAAATGGAAAATATTAAAAGGGCTCAACAAGCTCTAGCTGATAAGCTTGGTATTACAGATAATCCTTGGTTCTGCTATCCTTATGGCGACAAAAACAAGGATACCGATGCGGCAACAAAAGAGAGCGGCATAAAAATGGCAATGGCTATGAAATCTGGTTGGGCGCATAAAGGCGATAATCCGTATAATATTTTGCGCGTCTGGATTGGCAATGCTGTAGATATTAAGCATTTTGAAGAGCGAATTAGCACTGAACATTTCAGTGATTTATAAGGAGATAGACATTGTTTAAAAAGAATTGGGTAAAGTTCATCCTCATGGTGTTCTTGTTTACCGCAGTCACATCACCAGTAGTGGTATTGTTTGGTCCATTTAATAATGTAAAACGTGCCGTTATTGGTGCTATATTGCAATCTCGTCACCCTCACTACATAACTTGGTTATTTAGTACTGATGAATTGCAAGCAATCCTTGGTTCCGTGGGCGTTGTAAAAAGCCAAGACTTATTCAAATTTAATGCTCGTGAAGACAAGGACTTAAAATTAGAAAAAATTGAGTCATCTCGTTATGTCGGCTATGTGCTTGAAATTCCTGATCCACGTCGCATTCAAGTAGCAACGGCAGCCAATATTCAAGAAAAAGGTGATACTACAAGTAATATCGCTAAAATGAATGGTGCTGTAGCGGCTATTAATGGCGGTGGGTTCCACGATCCAAATGGTACGGGTACAGGTCGTTTACCATATGGCTTTATTCTTCATGATGGAGAATATATCATCGGTAAAGATGTAGGCCCATCTGAGGCTGTTGACTTTATTGGGTTCTCAAAATCTGGCAACCTAATTGCTGGCAATTATGACAAGCAGAACTAGCTGATATGAAAGCTATGGAAGGTATTACCTTTGGTCCTCCGCTTATCGTAGATGGTAAGAAAATGATTACTGATGGCGATGGCGGTTGGGGCGTAGGCCCTCGTACGGCTATTGGTCAACGCAAGGATGGTACTGTGTTATTTGTAGTTATCGATGGTCGTCAACCGGGCTATTCTATCGGTGCTACATTGCGTGATGTACAAGATGTATTATATGAAAAGGGCGCATACATTGCCGCTAACCTCGATGGTGGCTCTAGCTCTACCTTGTATTTAAATGGCAAAGTTGTTAATAAACCAGCCGATTTGTTAGGGGAACGGATGATTCCTACGGCGTTTATCGTGAAATAGGAGGGACAATGAAACCTTTTACGCGTGTACTGAGCGCCTTTGCAGTAGGTATTTTACTGCAAGGAGGGGTGTATCTGTACCTTGATCAATATATGTTTGCACCCACTACTGAATTTAATGTGTCTGGTGCATCTAAGGATGACACAAAAAACTTCCCTAATGTAAAAGAGGGCCGTAAATACGTATCCTATGATCATCAATTTATGGCTGTTGTAACTGATGACAGTCTACGGATTTATAAGGCTGGTGAAAGTAAACCTACAACGGTTAACTTAAAAGGCCGCTCCATTAGTTACTTTGACTGGATGCCAGACCGTAACTATGCAATTATGGGGCTTTATACGGATAATAAAGTCGTTATGGCTCGACTCAATGCAGATGATCCTGAACATGAAGTCGATACAGAACTAGAAGATGTGCCAAAAGGCAGTCGTATTGTTGATGCGGCATATTCCGAAGCAACTAATGTGGTATACATGAAGGTAAAGGTTCGTGAAGGTGCATACCGCATTTATCGAACTGATGCAAACTACGATACTCGTCGCGTTTACATGCAAGCTACAGACATTGGCCGCATAGCCGTATTCTACGATGAAGATAATTTCTTCTATGACAATGCTAAAACAGGTGATATATTCATGTTTAACGGCATTGAAGGTGGCTGGCGTGTAATCAATCCACCAGGACGCTATAGATTGATTGGTGTAGATACTAGCAAAACAATCTATATTGGTCGTGTTGATGAAGATAACAATGTAATCACTGTATATACTGGTAAATTAGGTGTAGGTTTCAAACCAGTTTATAAGTATAATAATCCAACTACATTGTCTGAGGTGACAATGAGTACTGTGAAAGAAATTATTACTAATGGTAGTGATGATACGACAAAGGTAACAGAAGATAATGAAAAATCTTCATCCTCTGATTCATCAACTAACTCAAAAAAGAAAAAGAATTAACATAAAGCCTTTATAATCTTAGGTTATAAAGGCTTTATTTATAAAATATTTTTGGTTTTATGCTATATAATTAAACTTAAATTCATATCTGTTTTGTTAGATAGCAGTAAATAATAACAGAAATGTATTGATGCTGAATAGTTAGTAGAATATAAACGCTATGTGAGAAAGGCGGTTGTTTGTGAATATACTATTTGTACGGCTTAGTTATATAGGTGATATACTACATGCCACAGCCGCTGCGCGGTGGATAAAGCAACGGTATCCTAATGCAATATTACATTGGATTGTTACACCGAGTATGGCTGAGTTATTAGAACATAATCCATATGTAGACCATATTATCCCCTGGGAACGGGATGTGTATGAGGCTCATTCCAAAAAATTGCACCTACGTACCATGTGGAATATGTGGTGGGATTTAAGAAAACAGCTACAACCATATCAGTTTGATATTGCTGTTGATATACAAGGTCGCCTTATTACAGGCCTTGTATTACTAGCAACAGGTGCTCCTATACGCTTAGGTTTGGGTGGAACGAAAGAGTTGAACTGGCTGTTTACAAACTATAAATCAAAAGATAGATCCAAGCATGTTATTGAGCAATATCTTGAAGTGGCCCAGCTATTACCGATGGCAATACAGCAATCTAGTCTTAAAGATAGAGGTACAGTTGAAACCTCTAATCAGGATCTTTTGGCTAATGATGCGTCTGAGACGACTAGATCTGATGAAAGTTTTGATGATATAAATCAAATGGATCTCTTTGTGACGGATGAGGAACAGCAACAGGCGCAATCTGAAATCGCACATGCTTTCACAGATAAAGAGAGACCGACTATAGGGATTGTTCTTGGTTCGTCTTGGCAAACTAAATCTTGGCCTAGTGAAAAGTGGCAGCAATTAATTGAATCCATGTCATATAGGAGTAATTTTATTTGCTTTGGTGGACCAAAGGAAGAAAAGGATTTTACTAGTCTCATGCAGTATGTAGAAAAAGAGGAATTACCTGTTTATAATAAATTAGGTAAAACAACACTTCGTGAAATGGCCGCCCTTTTGCAGGCCTGTGATGTGGTTGTTTCTTGCGATACTGGTGCGTTACATATGGCGATTGCTTTAAATCGACCTGTTGTGGCTCTATTTGGCCCTACAAATCCCGCTGAATGGGGACCCTTAACTGGACTTTATAGAGTGATACAAAATCATGATATGGATTGCTTAGGATGTCGTAAGAGAAAATGTCCTAAGGGCAAAGCCTATTGTATGTCAGGCATTGATCCAATATGGGTGAAAGAAAATATTATTGAACTATTAGATGTAGTATCTAGTGAGGTTCGGTAATAATAATTATAGCTTTTTAGTAAGAGAAATAGGTGATTATAATGGCAAAATTTAAGATTCAAAAAGGTTTGTCTGATGCGGAAATGATGAAGCAATGGGGGGGAGAGGATAATTTTGAAGAAACGATGATGGAGGCCGAACGTAATGCAGCTAAGCCTGTAATTCATCAAAGTCCTCAACAAAGTCAAGATGCTTTCTACCGTGAGTTCTTAACAGAAAAGGTAGAAACTTTAATTGGGAAAATGCTATTAGACATCAAGATAGAGTACTTTAAAGAAGGGGAAGGCGCTTTTTCTATTCAAGTAAAACGAAATGGCAAAAATATAGTTCTTGAAACAGCTCCGAAAAAAGTGAAATAAAACGCTTATACAAAGAATGTAAAATGTATAATTATGAAGTTTATAACCTACTGAACTCTTATCATAAAAATTGATAACTGCATTTACTAATCAAGATAATTCGTTATACTACATCAAGAAATACTGATATAGTCTAGACCATAAACAAAAATTATATCGAAATTTTGTTTAGTTAGTTTATACATTCTCATTAACATACTATTTTGGTAATGATTGAAAATACAAGATAAAATCTAGTGTATCCGGCGTTTATTGTGATTTTTCATACACTTTTATACCGAAAATGATCGCTTTTTAATGACAAATAAGCATAATATACTTGTTGACAAAGAATTTTAGAAGTAGTCTAATATAAGTATGTTCCAATAATTCATAGTGTATTTTACTTATATGGGTAGGCACTATAGAAATTGTTGATAAATAGGTATGAGATAGTAAGTGAAAGATGCATAAAGTTGCATCGGGTAACTATTTCGAATTGGAGGATTAACATGGCAAACAAACTAAGAATCTGTGAAACCGTTCTTCGTGACGGTCATCAATCTATTTTGGCAACACGCATGCGTTATGAGCAAATGGAACCAGTACTTGGTCTTTTAGACGAAATTGGTTATGAAGCTCTTGAGTGTTGGGGCGGTGCTACTTATGATAGCTGCCTTCGTTTCTTGAATGAAGATCCATGGGAACGCCTTCGCAAATTGAAATCCAATTTGAAAAACACTCCATTGCAAATGTTGCTTCGTGGTCAAAACTTATTGGGCTACAAACACTACTCTGATGACGTAGTAGAAGCGTTCTGTAATGCAGCTGTTAAAAATGGTATCGACCGTATCCGTATTTTCGACGCATTGAATGACCCACGTAACATGGAAGCTGCTATTAAGTACTCCAAAAAAGCTGGTGCACACGTTCAATCTGCTATGGTATACACTATTTCCCCAGTTCATACAACTGAAAGCTTCTTGAAAGTAGCTGAAACATTGGTAGAAATGGGTACTGATTCCCTTTGTATCAAAGATATGTCCGGTTTGTTAGGACCTGCTGATGCATATGATTTAGTTTCTACTTTCAAAAAACGTTTTGGCGAATTGCCAATCGATTTGCACAGCCATTTCACTTGCGGTCTTGCAAGCACTACATACTGGGAAGCTGCTAAAGCTGGCGTAGATATCATCGATACTGCTATCTCCCCATTTGCTCATGCAACTAGCCAACCAGCTACTGAAACTATGATTGAAATGTTCAAAGGTACTGAATGGGATCTTGGTCTTGATCTTGACAAATTCATTCCATTAGTTGACCATTTCCGTAAAGTAAAACAACAAATCGCTGAAGAATTCAACTTGAAACCAGCTAGCGATGTAATCCCAGCTGTTCGTCGTTACCAAATTCCTGGCGGTATGTTGTCCAATACTCAAAACCAATTGAATGAAATGGGTATGGGCGATCGCTTCTTCGACGTTATGGATGAAATGCCACGCGTTCGTGAAGACTTGGGTTACCCTCCATTGGTAACTCCAACATCCCAAATCGTTGGTACAATGGCTATGATGAACGTTATGATGGGCGACCGTTACAAAATGGTTCCTAACGAAGTTAAAGACCTTGTACGCGGTAAATATGGTGCGTTGCCTGGTAAATTTCTGACGAAATTCGTCACACTATCATTGGTGATGAAGAACCTATCACTTGCCGTCCAGCAGATCTTATCGAACCTGAATTGGAAGGTTACCGTCAAGATTTAGCTTCCAAAGGCTACAATGGTATCACTGACGAAGACGTATTAACATACGCTATGTTCCCAGAAGTTGCTATTAACTTCTTCGAAGCTAACCGTCGTTAATCTTACATTAACAGCTCTACCTATACAGGTGGAGCTGTTTTTATGTCTGTTTATAGAAAATCTACTCTTTATTTATATTTTCTAGAGATAGATATGAAAAAAATATAATTAGTAATTATTATTGGTTACAATTATAAACATATGATGAATAAGTTGTGAATTTTATTACATGAAATTTACGTTTTTGCTTGCTAATCATGCGTAAAATAGCGTACACTATAAGAAGTATCTACTAATTATGATATTGAGGTAATCCTGTGAATTTACAAATTAGAATTTGGATATCCAATGTTGTTCTATTTGTAGTTCCTATACTAATAGCAATTATTCTATTTTTGTTATATTTTTCAGGGCTACGCATTTTAGCAAATGCTGGATACTATTTGCGTATCGAGCAAGAACAACAATTTAAAAGTGTCAGTCGTGTGGCTGAGACAATTACTTTTTATGGCTTAGATAATGGTTTAATTGATTCTCTTGTTAAACCTAGCTATAGCTTGTTTGACCCAAATGAAATCTATGTAGAGGTTCTTGACCAAGGTAAACTTTATATTCTTATGGAACACAACAAATTTATAATGAATCTGCTATTGTAGGGCTGATCGATGTTAACCCAGAATTACAGGGCATTGTATATCAATCAAATCATACCTTTGTGTATGAAATGCGTAAGAATGAAGGTCGCCATGCTTACTTGTACCATATAGCTATTAAACGCGCTGTTCATGGTAGTGATAGTTTGATGGAATCAGTTTCCTTCTACATTAGCATTGTGGCTTTACTTTTGTTTATTGTTACATTTTTTGCAATTAACCGATTTGTAACTAAGTTTATCATGATTCACGTTCGTAATATGACGGAATCATTGAGAGTCGCTAATTATCAAATCGAGATGGAACAGGAGCAACAAAAGGAATTACTAGCTGGTATTTCCCATGATATCCGAACTCCATTAACTGCTATCAAAGCGTATGCAGAAGGTGTTAGAGATGGTATAGCACCAACTGAAGAGCAACAAAAGCGCTACATGGGTATTATTTTAAAACGCGCCAATGATTTAGATTCTATGTTGGAGGAACTATTCCTTATAACAACGCTAAATTATAAAAAAGAATCTAGACCGTCGGAAGCAATCAATCTAGGTAAATACGTACAGGGCTTTGTTGATGATCATATAGAACATTACAAGTCTAGAGGTCTTGAATTAAGTCAACGTATTACCGTAAAGGATGCAACTATTATGGCAAATCCGCAGTTGCTACAACGGGTTTTGCAAAATATTTTAAATAATAGTGCAAAATATAAGATGGCAGATATAGGACATAGTGTTATTGATGTCACCGAAGATGAAAGTCATGTGTACTGTGTGGTAAGTGATGATGGTCCTGGGGTTCCGCCAGAATCGCTTGACCGACTTATGCGTCCGTTTTATCGAGTTGATTCGTCCCGCACTAATCCACAGGAGGGGAGTGGACTTGGTCTTTCGATTATTAGACGTATTATGGAAATTTCGAAGGTCGTGTAGTGATAGAAAATATTAGACCACATGGACTTAGGATTATTTTAGAGTTCCCAAAAAAAGGAGAAAATCATGAGTGAACATATTCTAATAATTGAAGACGATATCGATATTGCTAATATTGAACGTGATTATTTGATGGTTGCTGGCTATGATGTAACTGTTATGAACAATGGTACTGATGGTATTGAAGCTGCTTTGAATACACCTGTGGACTTAATTATCTTGGACGTTATGTTGCCAGAAATGGATGGCTTTGAAGTTTGTCGTATTATTCGTGACAAAGTCCGTGTACCTATCGTAATGGTTACTGCACGCCTTGATGATATTGATAAAATCCGTGGCCTTGGTGTAGGTGCCGATGACTATATCGAAAAACCATTCTCTCCATCCGTATTGATTGCTAAAATCAAAGCAATGTTAGCGCAATATAAACGTCTTACAGAAAAAGACGTGGTTGATACGAATGCAATTCAATCTGGTGATATTCGTCTTGATCCAAAAATGATGAAAGTTTGGGTGAACGACAATGAAGTTCATCTTAAAAAGAAAGAGTTCCAACTATTAGAATTCCTTATGCGTAATCGCGATATTGTATTCTCTAAAGAAGAATTATATTCCCGTGTATGGGGCTTGGACTCTTATGGTGATTATGCAACTGTAGCAGTTCATATTAATCGTTTACGTGAAGAAATTGAAGAAAATCCATCTGATAGTAAACACATTATTACTGTTTGGGGCGTAGGTTATAAATTTGTATAAATTAACAGTTTAATTCACTTTGAACTCATGGATTGGTGCGCTGTTGATAAGATATGGGATTAGAGGACTTATATTATAGAGATATAATTGAAGTTTTAAGTATTGTTTATATACTATGGTTTATTTTTTAGACATATCGTGTATACTATAATTGTAAGGATTTTATGAAGATATACGGAAAAGATACACTTAACTTCTCTCTCTTAATAAGTTCTCTCTCAACTTTTCCGTCTTCATAAATAACTCTCTCTCACAGTCCTTACACTCTCAAACTATATGCAAAAGAGGTATTCATTAGTAAATGCTAATGAATACCTCTTTTGTGTTCTCTGCTTTTTACATATATTTTAGGTTTAATAAGAATTGTTATATTGCAAATCTATAATATTAGCAATATAATAAATTAGTATTAATTGCATACAATTGAAAATACAGGAGAAAATATATGAATATAAAAAACTATAAGAAACAAATTATAGCATGTGCTATTGCAGCCTGTGTAGGTATCGGCGGTGGTTATTATTTATTTGGTACTCCAGCAGGCCACCAGCAAACTGTAGTGTCAGAGAATACCAAACAAACTAAGCCACTAACAGAATCTCGAAATACTTATGTTGTACAGGCGGCTAAAAAATCAGGCCCTGCCGTAGTTGGCATTACAACACAGGTATTCCAAAAGGATATCTTTAATCGTACTATTTATGCAGGTGAAGGCGTTGGCTCTGGCGTTTTAATCGATAATGAAGGTCATATTGTTACCAATAACCATGTTGTGGCAGGTGCTAAAAATGGGGAAGTTACAGTTTCCTTGTCTGATGGATCTACTGTAACAGGTACCGTTATAGGCACAGATTCACAAACAGATTTGGCCGTTGTAAAAATTACGGCGCCAAAGAACATTCAACCTATTACTATAGGTGATTCGGATTCCTTACAAGTAGGTGAACCTGCCATTGCTATCGGCAATCCATTAGGTTTAGAGTTTAAAGGTTCTGTAACATCTGGCGTGATCAGTGCCTTGGCACGTACCATTGACGATCAAGGACAACGTTTTCCATTGATTCAAACTGATGCCGCTATTAATCCAGGTAACTCTGGTGGTGCATTACTCAATGCGGATGGCGAGCTCATTGGCATCAATAGCTCTAAAATTTCTAAGGAAGGCGTTGAGGGGATGGGCTTTGCTATTCCTATTAATTCTGCTAAGTCTATTATCGACTCTATCATTAAAAACGGTAAGGTCATTCGCCCATATTTAGGCGTATGGGCTGTAGATCGGCAAACAGCGGCTCGCAATAATGTAAGCTATGAAGGAGAAGGCCTTCTTATTGTACAATTGGATCCTACCGGTCCTGTGGCTCGAGCTGGTATTGTAGAAGGTGATACGATTGCTCAAATCGATGGTAAGAATGTAAGTACATTAATCGAATTGAAAGAGCAAATTGATGCCAAGAGCCCTGGTGATACAATTTTAGTATCTTATACTCATAATGGTAAAATGAAGAGCGCTCAGGTAAAATTAGGACAAGCATCTTCGAATTAATTAATAGAGACGAATTATGAACACCGTAGAGCTACACACTCTACGTGATACATTCGTATCAGAATCTCTCTCTTACACACAATAACTACACACAAACAAAAAGAGCTCCTCAGTGAAGGAGCTCTTTTTGTATCTGTTTATAATTTTATTTAATGTGTTTAGAACCGCGTTCTGTCATAGCTACGCCTTCTTTGCAGAGAGGGCATTCCTCTGGTTTGTATGTTGGCACTTCAAGGTTAAGTAAGGCTTGTACTTTTTCTTTTGGTACACCGAATTCAGCTTTGCCGCCAGAACGGTTAACGAGAAGACCTACGCCTACGATTTCACCGCCGGATTGGTTCACTACGTTAACAACTTCTTGTACGGAACCGCCTGTAGTTACGATATCTTCTACGATAAGTACGCGTGTACCTGGTTCGATTTTGAATCCACGACGCAATGTCATAACGCCTTTTTCACGTTCTGTAAAGATGGCGCGAGTGCCTAGTTCTTTACCTACTTCGTGAGCCAATAAGATACCACCAGTCATAGGTCCGATAACGAGTTCTACGTTTTGATCGCGGAAACGTTCAGCTAATTCTTTACACAATGTTTCAGTGTATTTTGGATGTTGTAATACGTTGAATTTTTCAACGTACATTGGGCTATGTAGACCAGAAGTCAATAAGAAATGACCTTCTAAAATTGCTTGAGTATCTATAAGTAATTGTTTTACTTCTTGTTCTGACATCATTTGGTTACACTCTCCATTTCTTCAATAATCAAGCGCACAGCTTCTTGTGGGTTATCCGCTTGTGTAATCGGTCGGCCAATAACGAGGCGAGATGCGCCATCTTGTAACGCACTCGATGGTGTAGCGATGCGTTTTTGGTCATTTGTGGCTGCAAAGGATGGGCGAATACCAGGCGTAACGATAAGGAAATCTGGTCCGCAAGCTTCCCGAATCATCCTAGCCTCCAAGGCGGAGCATACAACACCGTCCATACCGGATTCTTTTGCAAGTTTTGCAAGGCGGATTACTTGGTCCGCAATTGGTAATTGACCGCCAATAGACGTCCAAGATTCGTTATCAAAGCTTGTCAATACGGTAATTGCCAATAGCTTAGGTCGTTCTATGCCTAGTTTCAGCACTTTCACGAGCTGCCTCAACGGCAGCTTTCATCATTACAGGACCACCGTGACCATGAATGGTAATTAAATTGGCGCCTAAACGAGTAAGGGAAGATACGCCATGGGCCACCGTATTAGGAATATCATGTAATTTCAAATCGAGAAATACATGTTTGCCGTGCTCTTGCAAATAGCGAACTGTTTGGTCCCCTTCGGCGTAGAATAATTCCATGCCCACCTTGTAGAAACTAACGGAGTCCCCTAGTGAGGACACGATAGATTTCATCGCATCCATTGTGGATACGTCGAGGGCGACGATTAATCTGTCATCTGCCATGTTATAACCTCCATAGTACTTATATATCTAAATAATTTTCACATAGAATAGGGCGTCCTGTCAATGAAAATCCGTTGTGAAAGTCGGCTTAAGAACTGCTTTTATACATCGATTTTCTTCGCGTTCATGATATAATAAATAAAGAAGTGAAGATGATTCCTAATACGAGTTGATATATGTATATCGGATTTATTTATATAATTTATTGTTAGTAGCTAAGAAAGGATAACCATGTTAGATTTTGTAGCATTGGATTTTGAAACAGCTAATAAATATAAAAATAGTGCCTGTTCCTTAGCGGTTATTACCGTAGAAAATGGACAGATTACAAAAAAAGCATATAGTCTTATTAAACCACCGTTTATGTCCTTTGATCCTGAATGTATTGAGATTCATGGCATTGAACCTAATGAGGTAATACATGAGAAAACATTTGATCAATTATGGCCTACTATTTACGAGAATCATTTGAAGGGGAAAATCATGATTGCTCACAATGCTAAATTCGATATGAATGTATTGCGTGCTACTCTTGATTACTATAAAATTCCTTGGCCAGAACTCGATTATGCATGCACTGTAAAAATCTCTCGCGCCGTATGGCCTGATTTGGTAAATCACAAATTAAATACTATGGCAGCGTACCTAGGTATAGAATTTAAGCATCATTATGCATTAGATGATGCAGAAACATGTGCTAAGGTCGCTATCGAGGCCGCTCGTTTGAAAGGCGCTAATTCATTGCCAGAGTTGCTTTCAAAAATAGGTGTACCGCTCGAGCCATTTATCGATGAAAAGAATAAGGCAGCACAGGCAGAGCTTCATAAAGCACCAGAACCAGAGCAAATGTCATTTTTCTAAATATGGCTTAGTTCGAAATACAAATTAATGATGAACCGTATAGTGTAATAGATTGTTTTGGGAGGTTATTATGCTAGGTAAAGAATTATTGACATATGTTGATCATACATTGTTAAATCCCATTGCTACATGGGAGGAAATTAAGGCCGTTTGTGAAGATGCACTAGCATATCATACAGCGTCTGTATGTATTCCACCGGACTTTGTAGCGTCTGCGCATAATGCATATCCAGATTTAACTGTGTGTACCGTTGTAGGTTTTCCTTTGGGATACCAAACTACAGAAGCCAAGGTGGCAGAAACTAAACAAGCTATTGAAGAAGGTGCTTCGGAAATCGACATGGTAATCAACTTAGGTGATGTTAAACAAGGTGATTACCATGCTATAACCGAGGAGATTAAGGCACTTAAAGCCATATGTGGAGAGAAAATATTGAAGGTCATCATAGAGGCTTGCTCCTTAACAAAGGATGAAAAAGTAGAATTGTGCCACTGTGTGACTGAAGGTGGTGCAGACTTCATTAAGACATCGACTGGATTTGGTAGTGGTGGCGCTACTTTAGAAGATGTGCAATTATTTAAAAAGCATATTGGGTCACATGTACAAATTAAGGCGGCTGGCGGTATTCGTTCCGTTGAGGCCATGAAAGCTTATATTGAGGCTGGATGTACACGAATTGGTGCAAGTGCTGCTGTAGGGCTATTAAAAAATAGATTGAATGAAACTGTATAGATTACGTAGTATATAACGTATAGAAAGGGGGCTGTAATGGAACTTGCAATGTGTAATTCCTTACAGCCCTTTGTAGGTAACATATGAGAATGTATGATGTGATACTCAAAAAACGACAAGGGATTGAGCTATCTGATAAAGAAATACAGTGGTTAATACGTGGTTATGTAGAAGGGAATATCCCTGATTATCAAATGAGTGCGTTTCTTATGGCCGTCATGTTTAAAGGCATGACAACAAAAGAACTAGGTACGTTTACTATGGCTATGGCTCATTCGGGGGATATGGTTAATTTATCGGCCATTAAGGGCATTAAAGTAGATAAGCATAGTACCGGTGGAGTAGGTGATAAACAACACTTGTCATCTCATCCTTGGTTGCAGCCTGTGGAGGTGTGGTGGCTAAGATGTCTGGTCGTGGCCTTGGTCATACGGGTGGCACCATTGATAAAATGGAGTCTATACCCGGTCTTAGAACAGAGCTTTCAGAAGAGGAATTTAGGAATCAAGTCAACAATATTGGCGTTGCTGTAATTGGTCAATCCAGTAATATTGCACCAGCCGATAAGAAAATTTACGCACTTCGAGATGTAACGGCTACGGTGGATAGTATTCCTCTTATTGCATCTTCGATTATGAGTAAGAAGCTCGCTTCTGGGGCAGATGCTATTTTATTAGATGTTAAGGTCGGTAGTGGTGCATTTATGAAAACTATCGATGATGCTCGCTTACTCGCGCAGGCAATGGTGGATATCGGTAACGCTAATGGTCGTATTGTGAAGGCTGTTATTACAGATATGGATCGACCATTGGGGCAGGCCATCGGAAATGCTTTGGAAATTGCAGAGGTGATTCAAACCTTGAAGGGGCGTGGCCATCAAGATTTAACACACGAATGCCTTGTGATGGCGACCCATTTATTAGTGATGAGTGAAAGGGCGATTATGATAACTGCTATTCTATGGTGCAGACGGCATTGCAAAATGGAGCTGGTTTGGCTAAGTTGCGAGAACTCATCGTGGCACAAGGTGGAAAAGGTCAAGTTGTAGATGATACTTCTCTATTAGGGGCCGCCCGATTTACCTATGATATTAGGGCCTCTAAGGCAGGCTATATCGCTCATATGAATACGGAGGATTGTGGTATTGCATCTGTTATGCTTGGTGCTGGCCGTATTGTGAAAGATGGTCCTATTGATATGACAGCAGGGATTGTGATGCATAAGAAAACTGGTGATGCTGTTGTAGCAGGTGATGTGCTTGCCACCTTGTATGCTAATGATGAAAGTCTGTTTGAGGGGGCCGAAAAGGCCTACGTACAAGCCCTTACAATAGGTACAGAAGCATCTACTATGGGTGAGACTATACTTGGTTTTGTAGAATAGGAGGCCTAATGATAGAACAAGAGTTACAGAAATTAATTCAAGCTGCCATAGAGATGCGTAAACAGTCCTATAGTCCGTATTCTAATTTTGCCGTAGGGGCCGCTGTTTTAAGCAATGATGGATACATCTATGGAGGCTGTAATATTGAAAATGCATCCTATGGGCTCACAAATTGTGCTGAACGAACTGCTATATTTAATGCTGTGTCCGATGGGAAACGAAACATATCTGCCATTGCAGTTGTGGCGGATACGGACAGGCCTTGCTCGCCTTGTGGCGCATGTCGTCAAGTCATTGGAGAGTTCAAGATACCTTGTATTATCATGGCAAATTTAAAAGGAGAGTATAAGAAGGTTACTCTAGAAGAATTACTGCCCTTTAGTTTCTCAAACACAGATTTATAAGAATGACTGGAGTTTCTTTTACCTTAGTAGAATGGTATAGAATTAAGTTTAATAAGCATAAGAAAAAGGCTGGAGCACGTTGTAGTGGCTCCAGCCTTTTGATATGTAATCTTAGAAAGCAGGTATGATAGCACCTTGGTATTTATCTTGAATGAATTTTTTGATTTCAGGGCTATGAAGAGCAGCCATTAATTTTTGGATGCGAGGGTCATTTTCATTGCCTTTAAGAACAGTTACGATATTTACATAAGGGGAATCGTTAGCTTCGATGAATAATGCATCTTTACTAGGGTTAAGATTTGCATTCAATGCAAAGTTAGTATTAACAGCTGCTAAAGCAACATCGTCAAGAGAACGAGGTACTTGTGCTGCTTCCAATTCTACAAATTGGTAACCATTAGGGTTAGTAGCAATATCTTGTACAGTGGATAAGATATTATTGGAGTCTTTCAAAGTGATAAGACCAGCTTTTTGCAATAACAATAATGCACGACCACCATTTGTAGGGTCATTAGGAATAGCGATTTTTGCACCTTTAGGAAGATCTTTTAAATCTTTGATTTGACGGGAATATAAGCCCATTGGTTCAAGATGAACGCCACCCACAGATACTAGAGGAAGGTTGTGAGCTTTTGCAAATTCATCCATGTAAGGTACATGTTGGAAGAAGTTAGCATCGATTTCTTTGTCGCCCAATGCAAGGTTTGGTGTGTTGTAATCAGTGAATTCAGTGATTTTTAATTCAACACCTTCTTTTGCTAAGATTGGTTTTACTTGTTCTAAGATTTCAGCGTGTGGTACTGCAGTAGCACCGATTTTTAATACTTGTTTGTCACCGCTAGCTGCTTGCTTGTTATCGCTACCGCAACCTGCGATTAATAGCGCGCCACCCAGAATAACCGTAGCCGCTAATGCTAAAAATTTGTTCATACAAACACTCTCCTTCTTCGAGAAAATTAAATGTAATTCAATAAGCTAATAGTACTAAAATATTTCCTATTCTGCAACTATGTATTATTGGCGGTTATCCATAACTAAAAGTTATAGGGCTCATTATAGGTAAAAGTAACAGATAAGCTACCCTAAATAACTCCACCGGCCGGGTCTGACTTCAGCCTACGGCCTTCGCAGGGCCAAAGTCGTTATTTAGGGTAGCTTATCTTTTTTTATTATTTACTAATAATGAGCCCTATACTTAATAGTAATTGGTATAACATCGCTGCGGCAGCAGTAGTGCCCATCGCTTTATCTAATTCAAATTCATCGACATACATATAGAATGTTTTTATTGTTTTGAACGCTGGGATAATAGCAATAAGGGCTAAGAGGGCAAGTATTGGTAATGCTTTCAAATAGATCCATGCACCAATCCAGATAAAATTAAAAATATAGGTAATGCTCATGAGGCTGATGGCGCGATCTCGACCTAGTACGATAGGTAGTGTACGGCGACCGTGGTTTTCATCATTACGAATATCACGGATATTATTGGTAAGCATGATGGAGCCTACCAAAAGGGTGGCTGGAATCGCTGGAATTAAGAGTGACCAGCTAAGTTCACGCGTCCATGCATAGCCCGTGATGAGAACAATGGCAAGCCCCATGGCAATACCAGAGGAGATTTCACCAAATGGTGTGCGAGAAATTGGCTTTGGGCCACCAGAGTAGAGAAAGCTAATTAAGATGCAAACAAAGCCAGCTGGAATATAGTACCAAGTAATTGTAGATGCTAAATAGAGACCAATGATGATTGGCACGACCATCAATACTTTTATCATGGTAATGATGAGTTCAGGCGTGATAGCACCACGCGTGATAGAGCCCGCATTGCCAACCTTTTGGCCTGCATCGAGACCTGATTTAAAATCCTTATACTCATTCCATAAGTTGGCTACAATTTGAGCGGATACGACGGCTAGAAATATTAGGATGGTGTGAAAGATGGCAAGACCTGTACCATGAACAGCACCAAAGGCATAGTAACTAAATGCAGCACCTAAAATAGTAGGTCCTAGTGCAGCTGCTAATGTGCGCGGTCTAGTAAGAGGAATAATTTCTTGTATCATAATGGTTTAGCGAAATGCCAACTCCTTTCTGCAATTAATGAGTTTCTTATCTCTAAGTATTGTATAGTACATTAGGTAAAATGTAAATTTGAGAAACCTATCATGTTAGTACAATTATATAGTATAATACTATATATATTTAAAATTACTAATTTAGAGTTAATATAATAGATTCACGAGGTGAGATCATGAAGTTGTGGAGTAAAAAAGTAATGGCACTAGCTTGTGCAACATGCCTAACAGTTGGCATGGGGGCAGTAGCCTGTGCAGATACGATTGACCTAGGTTATGGACAATATGCAACTACAAATAATGGTGTTAGTGCCACCGCTATAGACGTAGTTTCTACAAACCCTAATTTTAGAACTAAGGAACAAAATAAAACGATAAATGAAGCTAATCAGGAGATTCAGAAAAAACTTAGCGACGGTATAAAAGAGGTGTACCAAGTAGAGGTACCACCATTTAAGGCAATTTTGTAGATGGATATAGTTTCTATCAATTGTCTGGTGATAGCACCTTAGGTCATCATACTGCTTGGTTGATGACATATAGTATGAATAAAGATATGATTAATTATTCTGGTGATGTATCGACTCAAGTTATTAGTTCTGTTATGGCTGATAAAAAAATCGATGCTGTTCCTAATAACAAACCTTATTCTAAGTCTGATGCAGAAGAGTTTATCACTCAGCTATCTCCAGTAAGTTTAGATCGTAATGCATTAGCCCCTATTATGGTTCAATATAATGCGGGATTACAACGCAATATGATTAAAAATTTAAATCAATCTGTTATAGACGATGTAAATGCATCTCCTAAAGAACGACAAGTTACAGAAGAAACAATAGAGGTTTTAAAGAAAATTATTCCTAACCTAACAGTAGGGGCTACAGATATATCTTTTAAACCATACTCATCTAAATTCGGCACAATGGCAGGGCTAAATATGCGTGGTAGCTTGAACTATGACGGCTTTATGTTACCAGGTTCTTTAAATGCTTATATATTGCCACAAAATGAAGGGATTACTGTACAAGTATTGGCGACAGAAGATACGAGCAGAGATTACTGGTTAGGACAACTAGAATCTATGTATAGTTTAAAAACCCTAAAGGGAGGACATAAATAATGAAACCATTAAAAACGCTTGTGTTAGCAGCCTGTTTAGTTGGTGCTGTTACTAGCTTGGCTGGTGCAAAGGATGTAAAAACGTTGGCTGGCACAATGACTGTTCCAAATACAGTGACTGTCACATCTGCAGCTAACACAAATACAGTAGGTATTATAAAAGATATCCTTATCAAAGATAATGCAAAGCCTAATATCAATAAACTTACACGGCAAAGTAATGATGAGGCGTTGGCTGTTTTAGACCAAATGGGTATTTCCTATGATGTATATCAAATCCAAGGTGAAGATAAAACAGGACAAAAGGATGCGTTATTAGCCGCTGTAGATTTAAAAACAGCAGCTAATGTATTGTTTGAAAATCCTAAAGGCAATGCCCCTATTCTTCCTATATTAGCAATACTTAATACGGGTAAAATGGATCCTATTACAGAACAACTTATGTTGACTACTGTTAATAATGTATTGCCAAAAGAAACTAAGACGTTCACATTGGCAGATAAAAATGTACCTGGTTCTGTATATGTAAAAGCCGGTAATGATTACAGTGCTGCTGTTGGTGTAGTGGGAGAGCGTAAAGCGCCGACAACGATTACTGTGGAAAATACAGAAATGATGGAAAAAATGAATAATACAAAGTATCCAACATATACTGTTGGTACTCGTGTATTGCTTGATACAGAAGGTCTTAAATTCCCTTACTATGCAAAAGCAGCTCTTGTAATGACCCCAGAAAAACCAACACTGTTTGGCATTAACCAGTGATGTACAACGTCAATATTTTATGCCAATCTTTACAGAAGCTTTCAAATCCATTAAATAATTAATTGAAATACATCGTGTTGTGATATTTGATTTAATTATATATTTGTAACAAAGGAGAGTTATTATGAAAACGATTCATACAGACAAAGCACCTGCAGCAGTAGGTCCTTATTCTCAAGCTAAGGTAGCAGGTGGATTCTTATTTGCGTCTGGACAAGTGCCAATTAATCCTGAAACAGCTACAGTTATTGAAGGTGGTATTGAGGCACAAACTGAACAAGTATGCAAAAATATCAAAGCTGTATTGACTGAAGCAGGTACAGACTTTTCAAAGGTTGTTAAAACAACATGTTTCTTAGCAGATATTAATGATTTTAAAGCATTTAACGAAGTATATGCTAACTATTTTACTTCTAAACCAGCACGCTCTTGCGTAGCTGTAAAAGATCTTCCATTAGGCGTATCCGTAGAAGTGGAAATCATTGCGGAAGTGTAATATGGATTATATTTCTTTATTACAGTCAGAGATGCGTCCTGCCTTTGGGTGTACTGAGCCCATTGCTTTGGCGTATGCAGCTGCGAAGGCAGTCTCTGTTTTAGATGAGTTTCCCAATCATATTCATGCGCGATGCAGTGCTAATATTATTAAAAATGTAAAATCTGTAGTCATTCCTAACTCTGGTGGTCGTAAAGGCCTCATAGCTGCAACGACTCTTGGTGCCATCGTAGGTCATCCGGAACGTGAGTTAGAGGTATTGGAATCTGCTACAGATGAAGATCGCAAATGGCTTGGTACATTGCTTGATGCTAATTTCTGTACCGTTTCATTAGCGGAAGGCGTAGATAATCTTTATATTGAAATTACGGCTGAAACAGATGCACATACGGCCGTTGTTCGTATTGAAAATGACCATACGAATGTAACTTATGTATCTGTGGATGATGAGATTATCTCTGAATCTGTCAATGAGATCAAAAAAGCGGCTAAACTGAATGTGCCATGACCTTTGATAGCATTTACGAATTTGCTAAGAACGCTGACATTTCTGGCATTTTGCCTCAAATTAAACAACAAGTCGAGTATAATACTGCGATTTCGAAGGAAGGTTTATCTAACGATTATGGCTCTAATATTGGCCAATTGCTATTGTTGGATGATGAGAATCCTTCCCTTGAAACGAAATGTAAGGCTCGTGCAGCGGCTGGATCTGATGCTCGTATGAGTGGATGCCCATTGCCTGTAGTAATTTGCTCAGGTTCTGGTAACCAAGGCTTAACCGTGTCTGTACCTATCATTACATCTGCTGAGGAACTTGGTAAAAGTAATGATGAATTGTATCGAGCGCTAGTCTTTGCAAACTTGTTAACCCTTTATGTTAAATCTGGCATTGGTAAACTATCCGCCTATTGCGGCGTTGTATCTGCTGGCGTTGTAAGCGTAGCAGGTATTGCCTTCTTGAAAGGCGATAGCAAAGAAATTATCGAGAATACCCTTGTGAATGGACTTGCAAGTCTATCTGGCATTGTGTGTGATGGAGCAAAGCCGTCTTGTGCAGGTAAAATCGCAATCTCTTTAGATGGTGCCTTTATGGGCTATAAACAAGCCCGCCTAAACAAGAACTACCAAAAAGGCGATGGCCTTGTAGCATACTCCGTTGATGATACCATCCGTAGTATTGGTACCGTGGCTCAAGGCATGAAAGAAACGGATGTCGTTATTTTGAATGAGATGTTAAAACATTAAGTCTTACACTTAAATATGTGATTGCATAGAAAAAGAACCCTCGTTGTGATATGTACCCCCTTTACTGGACAACCAGTAAAGGGGGTACATATCGTTGAAAGGGTTCTTTTTGTTTACTGTAATTTTTTAGGATCTTTTAGTATCAATGATGCTCCTAGGCCCATTACGAGGAATGGTACTAGCGTCATCATTGCAGTTGGGAGTGAGTAGGTGTCAGCTAGTTACCCACCACTGGTGCGATGATACCGCCAATAGTTTGGCTCACGCCGAGGGTGATGCCGGAGGCAAAGCCGATGCTTTTTGCTAGGTAAGTTTGTCCTAATACGATGACAGGGCTGTAGCTAATAGCTTTGGCTGCGCCAATCATAAGTAAAAGTAGATAGCCTACAGGTAACATGATTGCTGGAGTGAAGGTTGGTACTTCGGTTAATAAGAACATCGCTGGTAACCAAATTAATAGAGATAATCTAATGATTTTGATAGGACCATATTTATCGCCCAATAGACCACCGATATAGGTCATGAAGATCCCGATACTAAAGAAGACGGTTAATGCGAAACTGCCTTGCTCAGGACTAGTACCGAGTTCGCGAGTCCAGAAAATAGGAATGAAAGCATTGATAACGCGGAAGTTAACCGATTGACTGAGGATGATAATAAACAATATACCAAAGTATTTCCAATAGTTTTTTAGTGGTTTAGCAGCTATTGTAGGATTTTCAGTAGCTACAGCTTGGTCGATTGTACGTGCATGAGCTACGATGCGCGGCATAAGCACGAATAAAACTGTTGAAATAAGTATGCCTGCTACTGTGAAAGCCGCCAACCCATGTGGACCGACCGTATAGGCAATGGCACCTGCAAATAGAGGCCCAATGGCAAAGCCTGAACTACCACCGATGGCAAAGGTTCCCATAGCTTTCCCTTTTTGCCGCCGCCAAGGCGATTCATAATTTTCGCACCTTCTGGATGGAAAATAGAAGAACCTACACCGGCGAGTGTAGCACAAATTAAGAGGCTTTCATAAGAGGTAACAAAACCCATCATACCCGTACTACAGGCGGATAATAAGACCCCCATTGCAATGAGGCGTGGTTGATTGATTTTGTCTGAAATATAACCGAGTAAAGGTTGTAGTAATGACGATAAGGCCGTATTGGCTAAGATAAGAAAACCTGCTTGCTCTAAGGATAGCCCATAGGTATAGATGAACAATGGCAATAGTGCAGGCAATACACTTTGGCATGAGTCATTGATCATGTGGCTCAGCGTGATGAGATAGGGATAATATTTTTGCATAGTAGTATCCTCTTTGATTGATGATGTAGTGTACAATATATTTCTATTATATACTATATTTGTATTAAAATATAAAATTGCATGACAGATATTGGAAATATAAAAATCTTTACAGAGTCGTTGACTAGATGTAATATTATGAATAATTAAAGCATAAAACTTATTTAGAAAAACAAGAAAACCTAGATAACATCTGGATTATGTGTATCTAGGTTTATTTATTATATCTCTATCATTATCATTTAAAAGAATGGCAGAGGAGGAGGGATTTGAACCCCCGCGCCGGTTGCCCGACCTACCGCATTTCGAGTGCGGACCCTTCAGCCTCTTGGGTACTCCTCCGTGCTTTACGACGCTCTTTAAAGAAATCTTTCATCAATTGGCTACATTCATCGGCTAGGATGCCTGCTTGTAATTGAGGCTCATGATTTAATCCAGGGTGGGATAGCACATTAAACAAAGATTCAACAGCGCCTCCTTTGTAGTCGCTAGCACCATATACAACGCGATCAATACGGCTGTTAATAATGGCTCCTGCGCACATCGGACACGGCTCTATCGTAACATACAGGGTGCATCCAGTCAACCGCCAGCGATTTAGGTTATCACAGGCTTCGCGAATGACGAGAATCTCTGCGTGCGCCGTTGCATCATGATCGAGCTCACGTCGATTATGGTGGCGCGAAATGATTTTGTTGTTATAGACTAAAATAGCACCAATAGGGATTTCACCAAGGGCATAAGCTTTTTGTCCCTCCTCGATAGCAAGGCTCATAAAATATTCGTCGCGACTACGTTCGTCCATATGATTCAGTTCATTTTGTGGTATAAGGTCTTTTGTCATTATAGTACCTCTTCATGTATAATATCTTACATAAAGTCTATCATATTATATGAGTTTTTTGCGAATAGATTTAATCGTTGTGTATGTAAATCGTGTGAGGCAATTATGGATATTATTTGGTATATGTTTGATATGATTGGCACCGTTGCTTTTGCCGTATCAGGGGCGCTTGTGGGCGTGTCGCGTAAAATGGATATTTTCGGTATGGCTGTACTCGCTTTGGCTACCGCTATTGGAGGCGGAGTTATTCGAGACGTATTGTTAGGCTATTTTCCACCGAACTCATTGAGGAATGTCGTATATGTTACGGTAGTTCTGGCAGTGACATTCATCGTTTTTGTGATCTATAGCAGTCGTTATCATCGCAATATGATGGGGCCTCGCAGCCGTGCTAGCTATTTGTTTGCCGATGCATTGGGGTTGGCATCCTTTACCGTAACAGGTGCTTCTGCGGGGTATACATTATATCCTGAACTTCCTATCTTTATTGTGTTACTAGGCACAATTACTGCTGTGGGCGGAGGTATTTGCGTGACATGTTAGCACAACGGGTGCCATCTGTACTAAAAGAAGATGTATATGCACTACCTAGTATTATTGGTGGGATTGCATATTATTTATTTGTTATTTACGGTTGGTCTGATCAGGCCGTATATGGTGCTTTCAGCATTGTACTAGTCATTCGATTGCTGGCTATTAAATATCAGTGGAGCTTGCCGCGCGTTAGATAGTAGCGGAGCTTATGGCTAGATTTGCGAAAATATGACTAAGTGATATAATTGTAATATTAGTTATTTTTAAAATGATTGTATCCCTTACAATAGTTGTGAAATGTACGCGCATGCGTGCTTAATGAAGGAGTTTAATGTATGTCTAAGAAATGGTTGAAAGTAGCATTAATGGTTACCGCTATTGCTACTAGTACATCCATCCAAGTTGATGCGGAAACTGTACTGTTTGTTCCGCAAGATGATCGACCTGTCAGTCTTCAGTATACCGTTGATACTGCAAAAGCTGCGGGTATGACGGTATTGACACCACCACAAAATTTAATATCTGGTAAAACCTATAAGGGGCAAGCTGACCAAATTTGGAATTGGGTAGAGCAAATGCGGGGCGTGCCGATGTTATGGTATTGAGTACGGATACATTGATTTATGGTGGTCTTGTAGATTCTCGTAAGCATAATTTGCCTCTAAGTACATTGGAATATCGCTTAAAACGTATTGAAGCGTTAAAGGCAAATTATAAGAATACTCGCATTTATGGTTTTGGTACTGTAATGCGTTCTCCACGCGCTAGTGGGGGTGGCACAGAACCGTCCTACTATGCAGATTATGGTCCAACCATATTCCAAATTGCTGCATTGCAAGATAAACTAGACGCTGGTACATTGACTCAAGCAGAAACACAAAAATTGATGAGTTTACAAGCCTCTGTTCCTGTAGAATACTTGCAAGACTGGTTCTCCCGTCGTCAAAAGAATATGCAATCAACAAGGGGTTGATTGATGAAGCTCGTAAGGGTGTATTTGAATACTTTGCCCTCGGTCACGATGATACGTCTCAATTATCTCAATCTGCTTTGGAAGGGCGTTATTTGAGCCAATACTCTAAAGGAATTCCACGCACTCAATACGGTAGTTTTCCAGGTGCCGACCAACTGGGCTTGTTATTGATGGCTCGTTCTCGGACTGATGAAAGTGTAGAGAAACCAACATTCTCCATCATCTATCCCCTTGGTGGAGCGGGTAAAACATTACCAGGCTATGAAGATCAAACCATTGATAAAACCATTGCAGAACACGTAGAGGCTGTAGGTGGTACGATGACAACAGCTGGTAAACCAACGGTTCTTCTTGCTGTTAATACGCCACTATCTACGAGCACATCTGAATCTGAAGCATTTGGCAATTTGCCAATGGTGTCTCAAGCAACTAATGCCTTTGTAGACCGTATTCAACAAGCTACTGAGCAAGGTGTAACTGTTAGCGTTGCAGATATTGCTTATAATAATGGCTCCGATAATACCTTGGTAGGTGCGATGTATAAACGTGACATACTGTATAAAATAGGTGCCTATAATGGTTGGAATACAGCAAGTAATACAGTAGGTTATGCTATCGCGCAAGGTTTGTTGCTCAAATCCATGAGCCCTGAAGGCCATCGCGATATGTTAACCCAGCAATATCTAGATAACTGGGCGTACCAAGCTAATATCCGCAAGGATATTTATCGCATGCAGGATTCTATCCGTACCGATAATGTACGTTACTCTGGCGATTTAAATTCAAAACTAGAAGAGTACTTACAAGAACGAATTCAAGATTTTGGTAAAACCTATTTAAAGGTAGACCCTCGCACAATCAAGGCTACATTCCCATGGGGCCGTCTATTTGAAACAGATATTACCGTATACAATAAACCGGTCGTACCATTGCAAAAAGACATTCGTTTGCAACGTGAAGCAGAAGCAAAAAGAAAAGCTGAAGCAGAGGCTGCAGCGGCAGCCGCATTAGCAAACGGTCAAACAGTACCAGCTGCTCAACCAGTAGCAACTCAACCAGTAGCAACTCAACCTGCTACACCTGTTGTTGCGGTACCAACAACTCAGCCGGCAACGACTCCTACTATTATTCCTACACCTGCAGCGGTGTCACAATAATAATTGCGTATGAAAAAAGCATTTTTACCTGAAATAACCTATATGCGGGGACTTTGCATGCTCGGCGTTATCGGCATTCATGTAGGTTCCTATGCATTACAAAATCCATTCGTTAATTTACAACTCATTAGCGTATTGGAAATCTTATCGCGATTCGCGGTACCCGCATTTTTCTTCCTTTCAGCGTTTGGACTGTTTTATCACACGTCGGTAAACGATCCATTTAGCTACAAGGACTTTATGAAACGGCGTATTCAAGTGGTCCTGTACCCTTATATCGTGTGGTCCTTATTCTATCTCCTCTATACAGGAGTAACGGTGCACAATTTAGGTAATCTGCATCCAGGCCCATTAATAGTGAACCTCCTATTTGGAACCGGTATGTACCATTTGTATTTTATGGTCATCTTGGTATGGTTCTATGTGCTTATGCCGTTATGGCGTGTCCTGGTGCGGTGGATTTTGAAAGCCCCCATTCCATGGCTCGTTATCTTATTTGCCTTACAATTAGGATTTGATTTTATATCGTCCTATCGACTAGGTGCGTGGGTGACACAGCAATTTAGTGATTTACCAAGCATTAAATATCTCTTTGATATGCGTCTCAATTATTGGGTGATTCATTATGTATGGATATTCCTCTTTGGTGCTGTTGTAGCAGAAAAATATGAACAGGCATCAGAGTATATGTGGCGATACAGATATATTTTGGCGATTTGTGCTGTTGTATCTGTGCTCTCCATGTTAGGGGCCTATTACTACGTGATGGATGTATGGCATTACACTGTTCTTGAAGCAATTTACACGGTCCATCAGTTGAGTCCGATGGGTGTATTCTATACGGCGTTAGGGACATTGTTTAGTCTATTCCTATTCCAAGTAATGCCTCTCAACAATACGATGGAAGCATTTGGTCGCAAATTGGTGACACATCCTATGGCATATACTTAGTACATCCATTCTGGTTGTTGATTATGACGGGCGTGATGGTAAAATATAATCTTTTGTTTACGGTGGTTCATGTTGTTTTACTCTATGTGATGGCCGTAGGTTTATCCTACTTAACCACAATCGCTTTAAAACAATTGCCTAAATCGGCTCGTAAATATATTCTTGGTAATTAAATCTTAGGTTATATCGTGTGCATTATACGTACGATATAGCTCTTTATAAGAAAAACCGCTCTGGCCATAACTTATAGTTATCGGGAAGAGGCGGTTTTTTTCATAACTAAAAAGAAAACTTTCACAATGTAAAGTGTGAAAATTAGTTAGTAATTGTGCTATAATACAATCATACTGATTAGAGTTACAACAAGGAAAATGAGGTGCTCTTATGCAAGAATTAACATATTTTAACGGTGAATTCGTCGAATCAGGCGCAAAGGTTATCAGCATTAATGACCGAGGCTATTTATTCGGCGATTCTGTATATGAAGTTGTACGTGTTACAAAAGGTCGTTGTTTTGCGTTGTCCTATCATCAAGATCGTTTATATCGATCCATGCGTGAAATGGATATACCTGTAAAATGACACCTGATGATTTAACGGAACTTCACGAAATTTTGATTGAACAAAGTGAAATCAAAGAAGGTTATATTTACTTACAAATTTCTCGTGGTGTAGCGCCACGTCATCATGCATATGATCGTTCTAAATTGGAACCACAAATGCTCATGTCTATCCACAATCTCGATATGGATGAGGTGAATAAGGTGGCAGCTGGTGTAAAAGCGATTGCTTTGCCTGATGAACGTTGGAGCCATGTAGATATTAAAACAACTAATTTGATTCCTAACATTTTGGCACAAACAAAGGCAGAAAAGAAATTTGCTTATACAGCGATGTTATTCCGTGACGGCATTTGCACAGAAGGGGCAACATCCAATGTGTTTGCCGTAAAAGATGGCATTCTTTACACACATCCAGCAGATAATTTCATCTTAAAGGGCATTACTCGTCAAATGATTATTACTCGTGTAGCACCATCATTAGGGGTTACTGTCATTGAAAAAGAATTCGACCGCGCATTTGTAGATGATGCGGATGAATTATTCTTTACCGATACTATTGGTGGCGTAATTCCAATTACAAAACTCGATCGTAATCCAGTAGCTGATGGTAAACCAGGTACTGTGACCATGAAATTACGACATGGTCTGGAAAAATTAATGGAAGAAGGCTTAGCTTAACCTTACTATAGCTTTGATATTGTTAGCTAAGTGGCTAGTAAGGGGCGCTTTCACAGAGAAAGGAACTATTTTGATTACATTAGAACACATTAGTAAGGTTTACGAAGGTGCTCATCGCGTAGAGGCTCTAAAGGATATAAGCCTCACCATTGAAAAAGGGCAAATCTATGGTATTATCGGTCAATCAGGGGCCGGTAAATCTACATTGATTCGCTGCATTAACATGCTTGAAGCACCTACATCGGGTTCTGTTATCGTAGACGGCACCGATTTGACGAAATTGAGTGCTAATGAATTGCGTAAGGCGCGCAAATATTGGTATGATTTTCCAACATTTTAACCTCTTATCATCTCGTACCGTGTATGATAATGTAGCATTTCCATTGGAAATACAAGGGATGAGCAAAGCTGAGATTAAGGAACGTATCACACCGATTCTTGATATCGTAGGCTTGTCTGACCGTGTAAATAACTATCCATCCCAATTGTCGGGTGGTCAAAAGCAACGTGTTGGTATTGCACGTGCATTGGCATCTAATCCGAAGGTATTGTTATGCGACGAAGCAACATCCGCCTTGGATCCACAAACTACACAATCTATCTTGAAATTATTGAAAGATATCAATGAACGCATGGGGCTTACTATCGTTCTTATCACTCATGAGATGCAGGTTATTCGTGAAATCTGTGACCGCGTAGCTGTTATCGAAGGGGGCATGATTTTAGAGGAAGGTAGTACCGTTGATGTATTTACTAATCCGAAGAAACCAACTACAAAGGACTTCGTTGGTTCTGTAGTAAGTGATAACCTACCACAAGAGGCTCTTGAACACTTTGAACTTCACCAAGATTGGATTGCTGGTACGGCACCACTTGTAAGATTGAAATTTACAGGTCAAGCTACAGATGAACCGGTTGTGGCGGGGTTAGTTCGCCGTTTTGATCTTGATGTAAGCATCTTGTTCGGAGGTATCGATTACATCCAAATACTAGCGTTGGTCGCCTCATTGTCATCTTAAATGGCGATTCTATGAAGGCTAAAGAAGGGCTAGACTATATTAGAACATTACCAATTGAAAGCGAGGTGATCGGTTATGTCAGAGCAAGTCGTTAAATTGTTACTAACCGGTACCTTGGATACATTGCAAATGACTGTGATTTCTACAGTTATGGCAATGCTTATTGGTATTCCGCTTGGCGTAGTATTGGTTATTACGTCTAAAGGTCATATCTTAGAAAATACAGCGCTTAATAAAATTTTAGGTGCTATCATTAATGCTACACGCTCTATTCCGTTTATTATTTTGATGGTTGCTATCATTCCATTTACTCGTATGGTAGTAGGTACATCCATTGGTACAACTGCAGCCTGTGTGCCGTTGACATTGGCGGCAATTCCGTTTTTAGCACGCTTGGTGGAAACATCCATTAAGGATATTCAGTTTGGCGTTATTGAAGCGGCTCAATCCATGGGGGCCAGTCCATTCCAAATCATCCGTAAAGTATTATTGCCTGAGGCTTTGCCTACGATTATCGATAATGTAACCGTGCTTATCGTCAATTTAATCGGTTACTCTGCGATGGCGGGTGCTATTGGTGGCGGCGGTCTTGGTGATATTGCAATTCGCTATGGTTACCAACGTTTCCAAGGGGATATCATGCTCGCTACAATCATCATTCTTATCATCATGGTACAAGTAATCCAAATGGTTGGTGATGCTTTATCCAAGGCGATGAATAAGAAATAGGAGGCGTTATGAGCGTCAATGAAAAATTGAGAAGTGCTCAACATGACGAGCTCTTTTCAGGTATATTACAACTTCAAACTGTGGAAGAGTGTTATGCATTCTTTGAGGATATTTGTACTGTAAATGAATTGAAAGCTTTATCACAGCGTTTACAAGTAGCAAAAATGTTGCGTGCTGGTGATAGTTATGAAACAATCGTAGAAGAAACCGGTGCTAGTACAGCAACCATTAGTCGCGTAAAACGATGTCTCGTTTATGGTGCTGATGGATATACCTTGGTATTAGATCGATTGGCAGAAACAAAAGATTCATAGAGTGTTTTCATAAAATCACAATTATACAACGGTGACCGATGGTCACCGTTGTTTTGCATATAAGGCTATTATTTCTATCTGTGAATGGTAAAATAATATTATGAATCTGATAAGTGAGATTTTGGAGGTCATATATGGACTGGATTCTTTCGATAACTGGATTGCCGTATGACTTGGCAATCCTCATACTGCTTGCTATAGCTGGGGCCTTTGCGGGCTTTGTAGATTCCATCGTCGGTGGTGGCGGTCTTATTTCTGTACCGGCTATGTTGCTGACAAATTTACCGCCTAGCGTCGCATTAGGTAGTAATAAACTATCTAGTATCTTTGGCGCTGGTAGTGCGTCTATTACTTTTTTTGCGAAATCACATGGTTGACTTTAACCTAGTTCGTAAATTACTACCTTTTACCTTTATTGGCTCTATGCTGGGCACATTAGCAGTTGTATCGTTACCGCCATTATATGTTAAGCCCATTATTATTGTATTACTCGTAGCAGTAACCTTATTTGTGGTCTTTAAAGAATTGGGGCGAAGTAAATCGAACATCCCAAGTAATGGGACGGGCCTTATATATTTGCATGGCCTTTGCTCTTGGTATTGGTATTTATGATGGATTTATTGGACCTGGTACGGGTACATTTCTCATCATGGGATTTATCTTTACGGGCTTTGATTTCTTGCATGCATCAGCAAATGCAAAAATATTAAACTTTACCAGTAATTTAGCATCTTTACTGGTATTCCTATATTTAGGTCATGTCAATATTATGTATGGTTTGGCCGCTGCTGTAGGTCAAGTTGTTGGCGCTTATTTAGGTTCTCATCTAGCGATTGCGAAGGGGTCCTCCTTGGTGCGCGTAGTATTCTTGTCGGTAACGACCATTATGTTATTAAAATTAGTATTTGATTATATTTCTACCTTATAGGAGGTGTGAGTATGCCTCATAAAAGTGATGTTCAAGTGGTATTGATTAGTGGCGGTACATCCGGTATCGGATTTGCTACGGCCAAGCTTTTACTGCAAGAGGGCTGGTGCGTGGTTATCAACGGTCGCGACGAACAAGCAGGACAAAAGGCGAAGATGAAATTACGTCGTTATTCGTCAAAGGTTCACTATATTAAGGGTGATGTATCTGTCGTAAGCGAATGTCAACGCATCGTAAATGAAACTGTAGATTTCTATGGTGGTATTTCGGCTCTAGTAACGGCGGCAGGGTATTATGAAGAAGAATTGTTGTCAGATGTGTCTGAGGCAGCTTTTGATGAAATGTTTGGAACGAATGTGAAAGGTACAGTATTTTTGTGCCAAGCAGCATTACCCTATTTACGTAAAACAAAGGGCAGTATCGTAACTGTATCTAGTGATGCGGGACTGCAAGGCAATGTAGCTTGTTCTGTATATGGTGCATCAAAAGGGGCTATCGTAAGTTTTACAAAATCTTTATCCCTCGAAATGGCACCACATGGGGTGCGCGTAAATTGTGTATGCCCTGGTGATGTAGATACTTCTCTTGTAGATAAACAGATTGCTCAATCCCATCAGGATGCAGTGCAAGCAAAGGAGAAAATGGGACAGCATTATCCATTAGGCCGTATCGCAAAGCCTCATGAAATTGGTGAAGTTATTGCATTTTTGATCAGTTCCAAGGCTTCTTTTGTAACGGGTGCAGCTTGGACTATTGATGGTGGTCTTACAAGTTGGTAATGCATTGATGTTTATCTATTACTAATAGTCATAATACACCCATTTATACAGGTAAAAATATATATTATTCATTTCAATTCTACATTGAGAATGGTATAATAATACTAATGAATAAAACATACATTCACAAGTGGAATCCGGAGAAAAAGGAGAACGATTATGGCAGAATATAATGGCGTTACAATTGAACCGCTTAGCGATGGTGGTCAAGATTTAAATTATCAAGTTGAACAGTTTATTTTCTGGGGCGCTGGTCGTGCTGCTGTGTTAGCTTTATCCCCTAAATTTAGCAATGTTGCTTTATGCACAAATGCAACATACATGGTGACTCGCATTGCACATTTGTATGATGTAGAATTACAAACAGGTGCTGTTGTAGGTTTAGTAGGTGGTTTGAGCACAGCTATTGCTACAGCTGCAATTTCCCTATTAGTTCCTATGAAAGCAGTTCGCGTACCTGTAGCTGTTGGTTTAACATATGCTATCGGTAAAGTAGCACATATTTGGATTGAAGATGGTATGCCATCCGATATTGAACGCTACAAACCTATGATCGCTGAATTCTATGAAAACGGTAAACTATTGCTGGTGAAATTGCTCGCGATGCAGCTGCAAGCATTCCTTTTACTCAAGGTCAACGCGACGTATGGGCTGGTATTGCCAATGAAACAGGTCTTGCTAAAGAACAATTAGAGCAAGTATATGCCGACAAAGTGGCACCTGCTATCGAAAAATGGAACACAGAAACAAAATACCAACTTCATGACCATGCAGCAGAAGCAGTTGCTAAAGTTACTGATGCAGCGAAAGAAAAGATCGATGTAGCAAAAGAAACTTTGGATACAGCAAAAGAATTGGCTAAAGGTGGCGTAGAAGTAGCAAAAGCAACAACTCAAGTAGCTGTTGAAAACGCAAAAACTACGGCAGTTCAAGCTGTTGAAACTGCAAAAGATACGGCTTTCCAAGCTGTTGAAACTGTTAAAGAAACAACAAAATCCACAATTAACGGTTTCCGTAAATAATTGGAAGGATTGTTATGAATCCATTAAAAATTATCAAATATGGCAAGTATTTTAGTGAATCACGCTTTTTAGCGTTTGCAACACGATATGGTAAAAAACTTGCCTTTGTACAAAGAGCAGTGGTGTTATTCTTGTGCTTACGCGATCAAGATACACCGAAATATGTAAAGGCTATTTTAGCCGGCGCCTTAGGGTATCTCATCCTACCAATTGATGTCATTCCCGACACGATTGCGGGCCTTGGCTGGGTGGATGATGTAGCTATTCTTGGCATTGCTTTCAAAGTGGCCAATCGCTATATCAAAACAACCCATGAAGAACAAGCGAAAAAGTTATTCCCTTTTGGTCGTTAACAAGTACATAGAAAAGGCAGTTTAATCATTTTTATTGGTTGGACTGCCTTTGTTTATTTGACACCCCTTGTTAATAGATATACAATTAAATTTATATTGTAATAAGAAGGATGAATAAATGTATACAGCGACAATTAACGTCCGTTTTTATGAAACCGATATGATGGGGATTGCCCACCACAGCAATCATTTTCGGTGGTTTGAAATGGCGCGTATTGAATTTCTTCGTCACATCGGCGTAACCCTGTGGGACATGATGGACGAGGACATAGTATTTCCAATCATGAATGTATCGTGTAACTATAAGGAACCAGCTCGGTTTGATGACACGATTAATATAGAAACGTATTTAGTCAAAATGACTCGAGCTCAAATGGTATTCAAATACCGTATGCGACGCGCCAGTGATGGTGCTCTATTGGCAACGGGGGAGACCAAGAACGCATTTATGTCTAAATCGTCTGGAAAAATCATACGATTAGAGGATAAATTTATCAACCTATTGTAAATGCTGTTGAGGAGATGCCTCATGACTAATATAGATACACAACGACTGCCCATCGGTGTCTTTGACTCCGGTGTAGGAGGTCTATCCGTTTTGAAGGTCCTTCAAGAACAATTTCCCAATGAAGACTTCATCTATATAGGAGATAATGCTAATAACCCCGTTGGCAATCGACCGACTGAGGAAATTACAGAAATCGCATGTCGTATAGCAGAAACACTGCATCAACTTCCGGTGAAACTGATGGTTATTGCTTGTAATACCTTTACCGTAGTAGCCCTTGATGAGGTTCGTAGCCGTGTAACTGTGCCGGTTATCGGCGTGTCGCAAGGTGTTAAGACGGCTATTCGTGAAAGTAATAGTAATACCATCGGTATTATGGCGACGGTTGCCACCGTGAATAGTCATATTCATAAGCATGTGGCCATGGAAATTGACCATGAAGTATTTGTGTGGGAACAACCGTGTCCAGAACTAGCAGGTTTAATTGAACAAGGCCATTTACAGGATGATGCTGTGCGTGAGGCGGCTAAAGAATATTTAGCACCTATGCTAGAACGCGATATTGATGTTGTTGTATTGGGGTGTACTCATTTCCCATTCGTCAAATCAGTGCTCCAAGAATTATCGGGCGATAGCATCCGCTATATCGACCCTGCTTATGAGACCAGCGATCTTGTTAAACGAACGATGGATAGCAATAATTTGCATAATCCGTCTACGAAGCAAGGTCATAGTACCTTGTATTTTACAAAGGATATCGTTCTCGGTGCTGATTTAGGGGCCCAATTCTTAGATACGGATAATTTTTCTGTGGAATTGATTACACTATAAAGGAGAATTCTCATGTGGTTTTATAACATATTGAATGTGATAGTTGCCATTGCAGTTATCATAGCTGTTTTGTATTTATTGTTCCGTTTATTCGTATTCAAACAAGGTAATGAACGTGTTATTTTGTTAGCGAAACGAAAAACAAACTTTCAGTTGGCAGACATGAACATGAGCTCTATGACATTGTTCTGCGATGTACCATTTGTAAATAAAGGTCGCCAACTTGGCACCATTATGGATTTGTTCCCTCGTACATTGTTACCAGAAGAACATTTTGACGCAGTGAAGGTAGATGCTTGGGCGATGGATATCGACCGTCCGCGTCACGATGGGTATTTTGAAGCCATTATTATTAAACCTCGCAAAGGTGGCACGGTTCGTATTTACGTTACATTGACTGGCCAAAATGGCAATATCCGTGAAGATATTAGGGATTCCCTTACATGGATATCGATATTTACTACCAAATCGTAGGTCGTACGGACTATCATATTGATAAACAACGTATTCGTTTAACTGCTGAAGAAGTACAAGCAGCATTAGTTCACTAAGGAGGCATAACAATGGCAGAATTAGAATTAGTATGTGTTCCCACACGTATTCTTACAGATAATGATGACATCGTTGATGCTATCGTTGAATTTGGTGGTTACAACATTGGACCAGAAGACATCGTATGTGTAGCAGAATCCGTTGTAGCGATTACACAAGGTCGCTTTACACGTCCAGAAGAACTCGATGTATGTTGGCAAGCACGCATGATTAACCGCTTTATTCATCCGGATGGATCTATGGCATCCATTTATGGTATGCAATCTGCAATGAACCTAGATGGTAAATGGAAGGTGTTAGGTGCATTCTTCTTAGGCGCTATAGCTAAAGCGTTCCGTAAACCGGGCGTGTTCTATGCAATTGCTCGTGCTGCATCCTTAACCGATGACGTAACTGGCACAATGCCTCCGTTCGATAAACATATCGTATTTGGTCCTAAAGATCCAGATAAGGTAGCTGAAAAAATCGTTCAACGTACTGGTTGCTACGGCGCTGTTGTGGCGGACGTGAATGATTTGAAACGCTCTGCAATTCTCGGTACAAGCCGCGGCATTGATGCAAATAAGATTGCTCAATTGTTGATTGATAATCCGTTTGGTAATGATAGCCAAATGACACCAATCGTTATCATTAAAAACTATGCTTCCGTTTCGGCAGCAAAATAAGAAATTCTCGATGTTTCCGGTGCAGAAACTGGTAAGTCTAGATATGTAGCAACAAGAGACTGTTCCGGCGGTCTCTTTTGTTGTATATGAGATAATAAACGTTATGAGCACGCTATATATTGTGAAAGTCTGGTCCCGTGCTTACAATGTGAAAGCATAGTTAGGAGGATAGTATGTTATTAGGCATAGATGTAGGTGGTACCTTTACAGATGCCGTTATCATAGACGGTGCAAACGTCGTTTCTTGGGCAAAGAGACGTACCACAAAAGATAATCTCATGAACGGTATTACAGAGGCCTTAGTGCTGTATTAGTCGATATAGACTCGGCGCAGATTGAACAGGTTACATTATCTACTACAGTTGTTACGAATACGATTGTAGAACATAAGGAACAACCGGTAGACCTTTATGTTATAGCGGGGCCAGGCCGAAATGTGGACGATATATTTCCCGTAAGGCCCGTGTATCTAAAGGGCTATACAGATCATAGAGGGATTGTAGTAGAATCGACGAAATGTGAGGCTATTAATCATATTGCTCATACGGTGCAATCTCGGAGTGGCACCAATTTAGCGGCCGTATCTGCTAAATTTGGCGTTCGAAACCCTAAGGAAGAACTAGATGTTACAAATGCTCTGAGCGCTATGTATGACACTATTTCGACAGGTAGCTCTCTAAGTGGCAATCTTAATTTTCCTCGACGCACAATTAGTGCCTATTTTAATAGTGCTGTAACGGACGTGTTTAATCGCTTCAGACAAGCTGTGCGTGATGCATTGGTTGCACATAATATTACAGCCCCAGTGTATATATTAAAGGCTGATGGTGGTTCATTACCTATCGATACGATTGCTTCGGTTCCTGTAGAAACCGTATTTACAGGCCCTGCTGCGACAGTACTAGGCCTAGAAGCATTGCGTAGCGCTACATTAGGTCATACAGTGGCCCTAGATATAGGTGGTACTACAACAGATATATCCTTATGGAAACAAGGGAAGCCCCTTATGACAAAAGAGGGGGTATCCATTCGTAATTATCCAAGTGCGGTGCGTTCCTTTGCAGTGACATCCGTCGGTATTGGTGGCGAATCAGTGGTGCGTTATAATAACGGAAATCTTACAGTAGGTCCAGAACGTGTAGGTCCATCTGTTGCACTTGGTGGCATAGAACCAACATTAGGGGATGCCCTTATTGTTCTTGGAAAGCCCAGTATGGTAACGGACAAAAGGCCTATGATGGGATTGCTCAAATTGATAGCACTATAGATGCTACTACTATGGCCCAACGTATCGTAAATGTAGCGGTACAGGTGATTCAAGAGGGTATTGATACGGTAGTAGCGAACGAAAATAAACGACCTATTTATGTAGTGGCTGATATTGTGCATCCAGATCCATTTGTGCCAGCACAGCTTGTCATCGTTGGCGGTACAGCCGCAAGTCTAGGTCCTATCATCGGAGACCAATTAGGATTGCCTATTCGCATTCCGTCTGATGCGGCTGTGGCAAATGCTATTGGTGCAGGTGTGGCTAATCATACTATGGCCATTACGATTCATGTCGATACAAAACGACGCACCATGGTGGTTCCTGAATTAGGTATTCAAGATACATCTAGTCATCTACGCTCAGCCCAAGCCGTAGAAGAGGTTGCATATGGTCTATTGCGTGAGGCTGCCAAAGAACAAGGCTTAGTTACTTCAGATGTATTACCTGACATAGAAACTATTAGTGTAGAAGATTTTCCGGTAGTAGATGGATGGCAATCAATGGAACGCATTATAACTGTGAAAGTTCAATTACAAGCGGGGGTGAGTAGTTATGTGGAATCATAAGGACAGTTACCGTGTACGAAATGGAATCGTGCCGGCAAGTGCAATAGAACATTCTTCATTAGGCCTCGTATTTTTTCCTGCCTTTGATTGGAAAATTTCCGCCACTCATCCCGAACGACAAGAGCGCTTGCTGTATACGCGGGATCAAATCGTAGAAGAAGGGTTACTAGATGTACCCAATATTCGAGAATACAATCCTATCGTAGCAGATTGGGATGTAATAGAACGTGTTCACGTTGGGGCCCCTGATTTACAATCGTGGGTGACCGATGCGCATCGCGTATCTGCTGGTGGTGCCATTGCTGCAGCTGATGCAGTATTACAAGGTGAAGTAGATAGAGCCTTTGCTCTCGTTAGACCGCCAGGGCATCATGCGATGGCTATGGTTCATGGCATCCGTGGATTCTGTACCATCAATATCGAGGCCGTCATGGTCCAACACATACGCCAAACCTATGGTGTGAAACGCGTAGCTATCGTAGATACAGATGTACATCATGGTGATGGCTCACAAGACGTGTTCTACCATGACCCAGATACATTGTATATAAGCTTTCACCAAGATGGACGGACCTTATATCCGGGCACAGGTTTTATGGATGAATTCGGAGGCCCTCAAGCCATTGGGGCTAATATAGATATTCCATTACCACCGGGCACGGGTGATGAAGGTCTATTAAAGGTGATGCGTGAACTTGTATTGCCAATTCTACATGAATTTAAACCGGATATTGTCATTAATTCGGCAGGACAGGATAATCACTTCTCAGATCCATTAGCGAATATGAATGTGACCGCTAAGGGATATGCAGAATTAGTGGATTTATTGCAAGCAGATGTCGCTGTACTTGAAGGTGGCTATTCTGTACAGGAGGCCTTGCCCTATGTAAATACAGGGATAATCTTATCCATGTCCGGCCTAGATTATAGTCGTGTTATTGAACCAAATTATGTAGAGCAACATCAATCGGCTAATGTAACGAAATATATAGATGATCTCATTGTTAAATGGAAACAGCAATGGGCACGTCGTGATGAAATAGCACGAGAGGCTCTTGTTGGTCATACAGATAGATGGGTACATGATTATTCTGTCTATTATGATGAGTCCGGCGTACAAGAACAACGACGTGAAACGGTACGTCTCTATGAGGATAAGATAGGATGGCACAGCATAGAGTCCTATGGTAACTATGGTCCGTATGCAAAACAAAGTGTGTACGCCATGTTCATTCCTTGGCAAGCTGATGATGCGACGAGAGAAGAGGCTTTCACAGAAGCCCGAAAGGCACAACAGCGAGGTGGGCTGCAACGCTATGTTGTGGTAGATCCATTAGGTAGTGGACAAATAGAACTAAAAGGGAAATGATGTCGTCATATATCGAATATAATCGTCATTTCGTGCTATAATAGAATAAATAATAAGACGCCCCTTTGTATAAGGGGCGTTACTAATGTAGTAATTCGGCTATATGCATCGTGCTAAAGAATATATAATATGGTTACAAGGGAGGCATTGTGATGCGCAGCGATAATAGAACAGCTGGTCAATTGAGACCAATTAAGATAACGAGACATTTCACGGAATATGCAGAAGGTTCTGTACTTATTGAATGTGGTAAAACAAAGGTCATTTGTACAGCTACTATCGAGGAAATGTACCGCGCTGGCTAAAAGGTTCCGGTCAAGGCTGGGTGACTGCAGAATATTCCTTGTTGCCTCGTTCTACTAAAACACGTGTAAGTCGTGAAGCAGCTCGTGGTAAACAAACGGGTCGTACTGTTGAAATTCAACGTTTAATCGGTCGAGCATTGCGTGCCGTTGTTGATTTAAAAGCTCTTGGTGAACGGTCGATTACTGTAGATTGTGATGTTATCCAAGCAGATGGTGGTACGCGTACTGCATCGATTACAGGCGCTTTCGTGGCGCTTGTTGATGCAATTGACTATACTTTTGGAGGCTTTGGAAAATTTCCAATTACCGATTTCTGTGCAGCCATTTCTGTAGGTATCGGCCCTGATGGTCCGATTACGGATTTATGCTACGAAGAGGATAGCGCTGCCGTTGTGGATATGAATGTGGTACGCACTGGTGCAGGTAATCTCATCGAGGTACAAGGTACAGGTGAACATGGCACATTTAGCCGCGACGAACTCAATGCACTATTAGACCTTGCAGAAGCGGCAACCGATGAATTGATGGCAAACCAACGAGACGTATTAGGCTCTGTAGCGGATAAAATCGGTAAGGTGTATCCTGATGCACCAGCTATGGCGTTTGAAGGAGATAAGTAATATGGAACGTATTGTGCTAGCAACAGGTAACAAGGGAAATCCGCGAGTTTGAACGGGCTTTTTCTCACATGAATATTACTTGTGTGCCTGTAAAAGAGGTTGCCACAGTTCCAGAACCTGAGGAAACAGGCACAACCTTTATGGAAAATGCTATTCTCAAGGCTAAATATTATAGCGAAAAAATAGGGTTACCTTGTTTAGCGGATGATTCAGGATTAACTGTTGATGCTCTAGAAGGTGAACCTGGCGTATATTCTGCACGTTATGCTGGTTCGCATGGTGATGATGAAGCAAATAATCAAAAGTTGATTCGAGAACTACAAGGCAAAGCTAACCGGACGGCTCATTATGTATGTGCACTAGCACTAGTCTATCCAGATGGCTCTAGTTTAACCTCAGAAGCCTCTTGCGATGGTGAAATTCAAGATACGCCAATCGGTACAAATGGTTTTGGTTATGATCCATATTTTTATGTACCTCAATTTGGAAACGATGGCGGAACTCGATATCGATACGAAGGAAACCATTAGTCATCGTGGTAAGGCGTTGCAACAATTGGTAGCAAAGGTGAATCAATGAAACGAATAGGTATTATTAGTGATACACATGGCTATCTGGACACCATTGATCTTGTGCTGGATGCAACGGTGGACCAAGATATCGACATGTGGCTACACGCCGGTGACTACGGCGATGATGCGCGGTATATGCAAACGCGCACCGATGTGCCGGTTTATGCCGTGCGCGGCAATAATGACCGCGTGCAGCCGTTGGAACCTAAGGAACAATTGATTCCTTTAGAGGATACCTATATTTACATGACCCATGGTCATGAGGTATCATATGATAAACGAATACAAGAATTAGTACACATTGGCAATGCCATGGGGGCGCGCCTCATCGTATGCGGGCATAGCCATATTCATAAAGAGAAACTTTTAGGTGATACTCTCTTTGTCAATCCAGGCAGTATCGCATTGCCTCGGGATGGATCGGGTGGCACCTTTGCCATCGTTACCTATGCGAATGGTATTTTTAATGTAGATGTTAAGCCTAAAAAAGAAATTATTTAGTATAATGGTGAAAGAAGGAAAGATAACTTTCACAAATAATAGTAAGTCTATGCATGGAAAGGGTTATGGCATATCATGGATACACCAGTTAAAGCAAAGCCTAAAATGAAATTATATGGTTTTAATAATCTCACAAAGACGTTGAGTTTTAATATTTATGATATTTGTTATACTCGTACAGAGGAAGAGAAAAACAATATATTCAATATATTGATGAAGTATACAATGCAGAGCGTTTAACATCCATTTTGACGGAGGTTAGTCATATCATTGGCGCTAATATTTTGAACGTGGCGAAGCAAGACTATGATCCACAAGGTGCATCCGTTACAATTTTGATTTCCGAAGAAGAAATCGAAAAAGAAGATGTGGTAATGCACTTGGATAAATCCCATTTGACTGTTCATACCTATCCTGAAAGTCATCCGCACAAAGGGGTGAGTACGTTCCGTGCAGATATTGAAGTATCTACATGTGGTCAAATTTCTCCGCTTAATGCACTTAATTATTTGATTAAGAGTTTTGACTCGGATATCCTTACCTTGGACTATCATGTGCGTGGCTTTACACGTGATGTATCAGGGAAGAAAATTTATATCGATCATCGTATCAATTCGATTCAAAACTACATCAATGCAAAAACTCGTAATTTGTACAATATGATTGATGTTAACGTATACCAAGAGAATATTTTCCATACGAAGATGATGCTTAAAGAATTTGATTTAGATAACTATCTATTTGGTATTACTGAATCCGAATTGAGCGCTCGTGAAATCAAGGAAATCAAGCATCAATTAAAACAAGAAATGACAGAAATTTTCTATGGCCGTAACTTGCCATCTGTGAAAGCGTAATCAATTCTAAAATTTTCGAAAAACTATATCGAAAAATATTGTAATGTTTGTATAGATTCTGTATAATGAAGATGTAAGGGGTATTAATAATTAATACCAAATACGAAAAATATAATGTGTGCGTTGTGATTCAAAAGGAGAATTATTATGGACGTACGTGAATTAGCAGTACAAAAAAAACGTGAATTAAAAGGCTTCCTCACAGTAGGAACTAAATATGAATTGAAAGATGCTCATGACTTGTCCGTTGCTTACACACCAGGTGTAGCAGAGCCATGCTTGCGCATTAAAGATAACGAAGCAGAATCCTTCGAATTAACTTGTCGTTCCAACATGGTTGCTGTTGTATCCGACGGTACCCGTGTACTTGGCCTTGGTGATATCGGCGCTGCTGCTGCATTGCCTGTAATGGAAGGTAAATCCTTGTTGTTCAAAAAATTTGGCGATGTAGACTGCATTCCATTAGTTGTAGATACAAAAGACGCTGATACTTTGATCAACACTGTAAAATTATTGCAAAAAAACTTTGCTGGTATCAACTTGGAAGACATTTCCTCTCCTAAATGCTACGAAATCGAAAATCGTTTAAAAGAAGAATTGGAAATTCCTGTATTCCATGATGACCAACATGGTACAGCTATCGCTTGTTTAGCAGGCGTAAAAGGCGCTCTTCGTTTAGTTAAAAAAGATTTAGCTACAGCTAAAATCGTTGTAAACGGTGCAGGTGCAGCTGGTGCTAACATTGCTCGTTTGTTATACCTTGCAGGCGCTCGAGATATCACTGTATTGGTATCCTCTGGCGTATTGCACAAAGATTACAAACGTCTTGATTCTTTACAAGCTGAATTGATTGACTTGCTTGGTCTTGAAGAAAAACATGGCAACTTGGCTGAAAATGCTAAAGGTGCTGATATTCTTCTTGGCGTATCCGCTGCAGGTGCTTTCACTAAAGAAATCTTGGAAAACTTGGCTGACGATGCAATCGTATTCGCAATGGCTAACCCTAACCCAGAAGCTACATATGCAGATATGAAAGCTGCTGGTATCCGCGTTGCTGGTACAGGTCGTTCCGACGCTCCTAACCAAATCAACAACGTAGCGGTATTCCCTGGCGTATTCCGCGGTGCTATCGACGTACGTGCGGCTCAAATCACTGATGAAATGAAATTAGCTGCAGCTGAGGCATTGGCTCACTTGATTCCAGATGACGAATTGAACGAAGAAAACGTAATGCCATCCGTATTCGATCCACGTGTAGCTCCAGCTGTTGCAAAAGCAGTTGCTGAAGTTGCTGTAAAACAAGGTATTGCTAAAAACCCTGGCGTAGTAGAAGATGGTAGCTACGAAGGCTAATAATTAACATATAGAAATAGGCTGCTTAGGCAGCCTATTTTTGTATAATAAAGATAAATTTTTGATGAAAATATAAAAATTTACTTGTCAGATTTTTCGTCTAATGATATAATAAATTTCGTTGCAGAGAGGTGCTCAAAGACGAGTAAAACTCAGCAAAAGTAGTGGTTGACATCAACTACCGGGTTTGCTATAATGGCAAAGTAATGAATGACGGGGCATAGCGCAGTTTGGTAGCGCACCTGGCTTGGGACCAGGGGGTCGCAGGTTCGAATCCTGCTGCTCCGACCATTTTTTATTTGCGGGTGTAGCTCAATGGTAGAGCCCCAGCCTTCCAAGCTGGTCGCGAGGGTTCGATTCCCTTCACCCGCTCCATTTTTTTTTGCCTTTTTTAGGGTAAACTCATATAAAGTACAGTTGACGATACATAGTACATAATTTATACTATAATAGATAATTACATATATAGGTAATCCACATGGTTCAGTAGCTCAGTTGGATAGAGCAACGGCCTTCTAAGCCGTGGGTCGGGGGTTCGAATCCCTCCTGGATCACCAAAGAAATTAAGCGGATAGTTCGTAATGAGCTATCCGCTTTTTGTAGAATTTATTAGTAAAATAATCAAGAGGTTAAAATTATGAAGGATTTATTGGAAAAAATTTTTGAGAATTTAACGGAAGCTCAAAGCTTAGAATTAATAAAAACGATATTACAAACCACAATACCAACAGGTATGTCTGTATTACAAAGTTTTGCGAATGCTAGTATAAAGATTATTTTGATGCTGAATGGAGGTGCTGCTATTGCGATACTTGCGTTTAGGTGCGATAGTGACAACTGAATTTACTAAATGGATATCAGGAATTGTATTATCGCTAATTTCTTATTCTCTAGGGGCTGCTTGTTCGGCGGGGGTAGCATTTCTTTCATATTTGTCACAAAGTGAATATAATATTATGGATGATTCAAATGAAGTAAAGGGAAATTATTACCGTGGTTGGGCTATCAGAATAGCTTTATTAGGAATTACTTTTTTTATTTTGGGATGTATAATAGTCGGTGTTACTATTAGATTTTATTGATCAATAATAATATACTTATTAAACAAATGAAGAGTAATACTATAGTAGAAATATTATTCGTTATAGACGATAGAAAAGGGTAATATGGAGATTCTAGAGTGTGTTGAAAATGCAATTTATTTATATTTATTATTTCTGTTTATTGTTTGTAGTGTATTGATATATAAGGTAGCTAGTTGGTATTATTCATATCAATATAGGCAAATTCTACTTCTAAAGAAAAATAGGTATTTATATTTATTTTTTTGTTGGATTGAAGAGTTGTCGATAATAGGCTATGTGATTCCAACATCAATAGGAATTGCAGTTGTTACAGGTGTTGGTGGTAGTGTAGATTATTTAGCATTAAATAATAATTATCGAGATTTGCTCATAGCTTTATTAACGGTTATTTCTATAACAACTGCTATAGCACTGATTTGTATTAGTTTTGAGAAAAAAATATTAAAAAAATAAAAATTTATTGTAACCAAGAATTACCTTTAGATTCGGATAAGGCTATTATAAGAAGTATGGTGCACAAAATTAAGATATTTTCAAGCGGATATAAGCACTTATGGCTTTCAATATTTTTTTTGATAGTATATACACTGTGGTTACTATTTGCATTAACTAGTGATAGCCTAGAATATCCAGAATTTCATTATTCTCTTTTTGTGGAAGTTGTATTTTGTAAGTGGAATCTCTTTTGTGAAAAACTTTAATAGAATTTTTCAATCTTGAGTCGCGAAATATAATTTGTATTAGGACGATTAATTAAGTAATAAATGCCCTATAGTTAATGATTATTAACTATAGGGCATTTATTTATATTGAATGAAAAAAATAGATTGTGCATTATATGTTATATAAGAATATTCTAGGTTTTACCTATGTTTTTACCATATAAATCTAATTAGTCAAATTAAAAGTCAAAAAATAATCAAAAATTTTCTTTTTGACTTATTGACTTTTTGACTTATTAGGATTATTATAATGACATAAGGTTAAGAAAACCTAGTAATTATAGTATTAGTCAAATAGTTAAATGTAGTGATACATAAGTGAGGTAATATATATGAACAACAATTTCAATAACTTTGGTAATGAATTTGCTAGCATGAATGATTTGTTTAATCAATTGATGGGGAATATGGGTGGTTATTCTACAGAGAACCGTAGATATCAAATTAATGGTCGTGAAGTAACTCCTGAGGAGTTTGCTTATTATCGTCAAACTGGTCGCTTGCCATCTAACGAAGAAATGCAAGCTGCTCAAGCTGCAAAACAAGGTAAAATTAAACAAGATGGTATCCTTGCTCGTTTAGGTACTAACTTGACTGACCAAGCTCGTGACGGCAAACTCGATCCTGTAATTGGTCGTAATAAAGAAATTCAAGAAACAGCAGAAATTTTAGCACGTCGTACAAAAAACAATCCAGTTTTAGTCGGCGATGCTGGTGTTGGTAAAACAGCTGTAGTAGAAGGTTTAGCACAAGCTATCGTCAATGGCGATGTTCCTGCAGCTATTAAAAATAAAGAAATCATTTCCATCGATATCTCTGGCTTAGAAGCAGGTACCCAATATCGTGGTTCTTTCGAAGAAAACATTCAAAACCTTATTAAAGAGGTAAAAGCCGCTGGTAATATTATCTTGTTCTTTGACGAAATCCACCAAATCTTAGGTGCTGGTTCCACTGGTGATGGTCAAGGCTCCAAAGGTTTAGCAGATATCTTAAAACCAGCTCTTTCTCGTGGTGAATTATCCGTAATCGGTGCTACAACACAAGATGAATACCGCAATACAATTATGAAAAACGCTGCTTTGGCTCGTCGTTTCAATGAAGTAAAAGTAAACGCACCATCTGCAGAAGATACTTTCAAAATCTTGCAAGGTATTCGTCCATTATACGAAGCGCATCATAACATTGAATTACCTGATGCTGTGTTGAAAGCAGCGGTAGATTATTCCGTACAATACATTCCTCAACGCAGTTTACCAGATAAAGCAATCGACTTGATCGACGTAACTGCAGCGCACTTGGCATCCCAACATCCTGTAACTGATATTAAAACATTAGAAGCAGATATTGCAGATGCTAAAGCAAAACAAGAGGAATATGCTCAAAAAGAAGATTATGAATCCGCTATCAACGAAAAAATGCGTATTCAAAAATTACAAGCAGAGCTTGATAATCATACAGAAAATCAAAAAGTAGTAGCTCAAGTAAACGACGTAGCAGAAGCTGTTGAAAGAATGACAGGTATCCCTGTATCTCAAATGGGTGCGTCTGATATTGAACGCTTGAAAGATATGAAATCTCGTTTGGAAGCAAATGTTATCGGTCAAGATAAGGCGGTAGAGGCTGTATCTCGCGCTATCCGCCGTAACCGCGCGGGCTTTGACGAAGGCAACCGTCCAATTGGTAGCTTCTTGTTCGTAGGTCCTACTGGTGTAGGCAAAACTGAATTGGCTAAACAATTAGCTATTGATATGTTCGGTAATAAAGATGCTATCATCCGCCTCGACATGTCCGAGTACAGCGATCGCACAGCTGTATCCAAATTGATTGGTGCTACAGCAGGTTATGTAGGCTACGAAGATAATTCTAATACATTGACTGAACGTGTTCGTCGTAATCCATATTCCATCGTTCTTTTCGATGAAATTGAAAAAGCAGATCCTCAAGTTATTACATTGCTTTTACAAGTATTGGATGACGGTCGCTTAACAGATGGCCAAGGCAACACAGTAAACTTCAAAAATACTGTTATTATTGCTACATCTAATGCAGGCTTTGGTTTTGGCAGCGATGCTCAAGATGAAAGCAAAGCTGACATCATGGAACGTATTGCACCTTACTTCCGTCCAGAATTCTTGAACCGCTTCAACGGTGTTATTGAATTCAATCATTTGAGCAAAGATGATTTGAAGAAAATCGTAGACTTGATGTTGAACCAAGTAAATAAAACATTAGCTAAAAAAGGTATCACCTTAGATGTTACAGATGATGCTAAAGCTTTATTGATGGAACAAGGTTACGATAAAGCAATGGGCGCTCGTCCATTACGTCGTGTTATCGAAACCGAAATTCGCGATAATGTAACAGATTTCTACTTAGACCACATCGATGTAAACACTTGTTTGCAGATGTGAAAGATGGTCATATTGTGATCAGCGACAAGGATGCTGCTAACATATCCGATGCTAAATCCGGTGATGATACATCTGCAGATGACAGCAAACAAGCTGATGATGCTGCATCCAAGGATAATAAATAATCGGTAGGCTATTGACCCTTTCATTGAATCCCTTACAACTCTCTCCATATACACATATATAACAATAGTCCTATTGATGGTGAAAGCACTCGACATTGTGTCGAGTGCTTTTTTGCGTGTATATGGCATTTTATACTTTATCGTATGCCAATAAATGTAGGAAAAATTACATTTTGCATAGATATTTATATAAGTTGGATTATGTATACATGAATACATGCTAAGAATTTTGTATACATGAGAAAATTACTTGAATTGTGAACCTCATAATTTGTATAATCTTACTACAAGCTATATTCTATAGAATTTAAAAGAAAGATGAGTATCTATATGAGTTCCATGAGATATACATTTGAGTTCAATGGGAAATACTCCGCATTGAATGAACTATTGATAGAAAATGAATAAGCAAGAATATAGATATCTGAGAGGTATAGAATATGAAACAATACATAGATTTAAATAGCGATTTAGGTGAAAGTTTTGGCAATTATTCATTGGGCATGGATAGTGAGGTGTTAAATCACGTCACTAGTGCCAATGTGGCTTGTGGTTGGCATGCCGGCGATCCTCTCATCATGGAGGCCACTGTTAAGATGTGCAAGGAGAAGGGCGTAGCTGTAGGGGCCCATCCGGGATATCCTGATTTGATGGGCTTTGGACGCCGTAGGATGGCGGTGAGTCCTGATGAGGCACGGGCGTATATGATCTACCAACTCGGTGCGTTGCAAGGATTTTGCAATCAGTACGATGTAGAGTTGCAGCATATGAAATTACATGGTGCTTTTTATAACATGGCGTGTGTAACGCCGGAATTAGCTGATGCGGTATTAGATGGTTTACAAGCGGTGAATCCCAATGTTCAAGCCATGGTGCTCAGCGGTAGTTATATAGCCAAAGAGGCGGAGCGACGAGGTATTCCAGTGATACAAGAGGTCTTTGCAGACCGAGGCTATACAGAGGAAGGCACCTTGGTGCCTCGTACGGAAGAGGGGGCTTTCATAAAAGACCCGCAAGAGGCATTAGAACGAGTGCTCATGATGGTGCAAGAAGGCAAGGTCGTAACGAATACGGATAAAACAATCGATATTGCAGCCGATTCCGTATGCGTTCATGGCGATAATCCGAAAGCGATAGCTTTCACAAGCTATATACATGAAGGGCTCGTTAAGGCGGGTGTCATTGTAGCAAATTTTCAGAATCGATAGTTCAACATAGATAGTTCTAGAATGGATAGTTCTAGCAGAGGTATAAGGAGTTAGTATGAAACCCATTACAGGTAAAGCGAGTTTGTCGGTCCTCTTAGGGGCGGCGTTTTTGATGGCCACGTCATCCATCGGGCCAGGATTTATATTACAAACGGCGGCGTTTACAGGCCAGTTAAAGGCGGATTTCGCGTTCGCTATCGTGGTATCCGTTATTTTCTCCATCATTGCACAGCTCAATGTGTGGACCATTATCGGCGTTTCTAAATGCGGGGCCAAGATATTGCGAATAAGGTATTGCCAGGGCTTGGTTATGCAGTAGCGTTCTTGATCTCCCTTGGGGGTCTTGCGTTTAACATCGGCAATATTGGCGGTGCATCCATGGGCCTTAACATCGTATTCGGTATCGATACGACGACGGCAGCGGCCATCAGTGGTATCTTGGGTATTTTATTATTTGCGTCTCCTAAAATGGGTGGTGTCCTCGATAATACAGCGAAGGTTTTGGGCACAGTAATGCTAGCCCTCATCGGCTATGTAGCATTTTCTACGAACCCTCCTGTAGCAGAGGCTGTAACGCATGCCATCGTGCCAACACATTACGCTTGGCTGGCTACGATCACCCTTATCGGTGGTACCGTAGGCGGGTACATTACATTCTCCGGCGGCCATCGCTTGATTGATGCGGGCATTACAGGTCGCGAACATTTAAACGATGTGCGTCGTGCTGCCTTCATGGGCATGTCCGTAGACGCCATCGTTCGTATATTGCTCTTCTTGGCCGTACTTGGTGTCGTATCCATGGGCTTTACATTAGATCCAAAGGACCCAGCAGGTTCTGCGTTCTTACTTGGTGCTGGTGAAATTGGTCATAAATTATTCGGTATCGTATTTTTCTGTGCAGCGTTGACATCTGTTGTAGGCGCTGCCTATACATCGGTATCCTTCCTTAAAACCTTGTTCAAGGTGGTGGAACGGTATGAAAAATTGACCATCATGGCATTCATCTTTGTGTCCACATGCATTCTTATCTTTATCGGTAAACCGGCTATACTATTAATCATGGCGGGCTCTGTGAATGGTTTGATCTTACCTGTTACATTAGCTGTTATGCTATTGGCAACGCGTAAGTCGAATATCGTAGGGGACTATAAGCACAATCCGATTTTATTCTACACCGGCTGGATTGTCGTGCTTGTGACCGCTTATATCGGTGTTACATCCTTGCAAGGTATTGCTAAATTATTAGGTTAGGGGGACATCATGCATCCCACAATTTCACCTGTTGGAGATAGTGCTATCTCTATCGAATTCGGTCAAGTTATTGACCCTAAGATTAATCAGCGTATCCGTCAGACTGTGGCGAGTATTGAAAGCCTCCATTTAGAGGGGATAATTGAGATGGTGCCTACCTATTGTGCACTTCTCATTCAGTATGATGCATTGCGCTACACCTATGCTGAGCTGTGCCGCATTCTTGAACCTATCTGTACGCAGCCTATCCAATCTGATGAAAGTGAACTCGTGACGGTCATAGAAATACCGACCGTCTATGGTGGTGAATTTGGCCCAGACCTTGGATTTGTAGCCTCTCATAATCATCTTACAGAGGCCGACACGGTGAGCATTCATAGCGGTACGGATTACCTCGTGTACATGATGGGCTTTATCCCAGGTTTTACCTATTTAGGTGGCATGGATCCGCGCATCGCTACGCCTCGCTTGTCCTCGCCGCGTACACATATTCCGGCAGGATCCGTCGGTATCGCAGGGGAGCAGACCGGCACCTATCCGTCGGATTCCCCTGGAGGATGGCAAATCATAGGACGTACACCGGTATCCATGTACGATGAGTCGCGAGAACAGGCGACCCTTCTCAAGGCGGGCGATTATGTGCGCTATGTTCCCATTGATGAAAGTGAGTTCTACTGTATTAAGAAATTGGGCACTTCTTTTAAGCCCGTTGTACATCATGTAAAGGCAGGTGACCTCCGTGGCGGTAAGTGAATATAAGAATGCGTCATTTGAGGTGGTTGCGCCTGGTATGATGACCACCGTGCAAGACGGAGGGCGCGTAGGCTTTCAACAATATGGTATGCCCGTGGCTGGCCCTATGGATGGTGAAAGCTATTCTATCGGACAAGCCCTTGTAGGGAATACGACGCCCGTAGGGGCTTTGGAGTGTACCGTCCTCAGTCCTACGCTCAAGGTAAAAGGTACGTGTATTGTTGCTTTTACAGGCGCCGACATGAGACCTACCATTAATAATGTAGAGGTGCCGCGGTACATTCCTTTTGTCTGTCATAACGGCGATGTAATCTCTGGTAGCTTTAGCCAATGTGGGGTGCGCATGTATATTTCCTTCGCCGGAGGTATTGATGTGCCCGAAATCAACGGGAGTGTGGCGACACATACAAAGCGAATATTGGCGGATTTGAGGGACGTCCCTTAGCGGCGGGCGATGAAGTGCGTTTAAAGGACTGTACGCGTGATACTATCATCTGCGACTATACTAGAGAATCAAATCATTTATTTAATACGGTTCTATTTAATCGGGGCGGCCGTGAATGCCATGAACCGCTGCGCGTTGTACTGGGCTCGCAAGCTAAGTACTTTACAGAAACGGGTATTCGTAATTTTCTCAGAGAACTCTATACATTAACCATTCAATGCGACCGCATGGGATTTAGGTTAGATGGAGCCCCTGTTGAACACATCAACGGCGCCGATATCATCTCCGATGGCGCTGTATTTGGATCGATTCAAGTTCCATCTGATGGCAATCCAATTATACTCATGGCGGATCGGCAAACGACGGGGGGCTATACGAAAATCGGTACCGTTATTACCGCTGATTTGCCTAGATTGAGCCAATTGCCTATTGGGGATGGAATTACCTTTGATATTGTATCTGTGGAAGAGGCACAAGAGATGTATAGGGCATATATGCAAAATTTGCATAGCAAAATTAACTTAGCTTCTGCACAAAGTACATTTGTATTCTCTGTAAAATATAACAATTGATTAGCAAGTATGCATTGATGATGTCATACTCGCTATGTATATATTATTGCTGTATTTGTATATTTTAATGAATGAATATGTATATAATGAAAGACACTACTCTGATTGAGTAGTGTCTTTTTTATAGAAAGTTATCTAATTAATAAAAGTATCAAAATTGCAATAACAAGTTGAACATTACCAGCTAAATAGTCCATCATGTCGCACAAGAATAAATCCTGTCCAGTTCAGCCTCAAAGAGTTCATCCGGTGTTCGGTATCCGAGAAGCTTCCGCGGCAACCCATTACACCAGAGTTCGACCTGAGCTATCTGCTCATCGGAATAGCTGTCGATTCGTTTTCCTTTTGGAATAAACCTGCGAATTAATCCGTTATGGCGCTCCACAGATCCTTTCTCGCAGGATGTGTAGGGATGGGCAAAATAGACCAGTGTTTTACTCAGAGTCTCTAAATCAGACAGTGTCGAAAACTCGGAACCATTGTCTGTGGTGATTGTCTTAAAGACATCATCCCAGTGTTCCTCAAATTGAGAATGAATTATTGACAGAGCATTCATGACGCCGTTCGGGTCACGACCGGGGATGCGAATCATCCAGTACTCCCTGGTCTTTCTCTCAATCATGGTCAGTAGGGGCATCGTCGGTATTATTTTTTTGAGCCGATAACAAGATCTGCTTCCCAATGTCCAAACTCCTTACGGTCATTTATAGATGCCGGTCGCTCCTCAATGCTCCGACCGAGAATTCTCTTGTTTTTTTATGAACCTGTGTTTTTTTTAGGTGACCTGCGAAGTTTTTTTCCGGAAGATCGATATTCTTGATTCTAAGAAGTCCGAGATCAATGTAACCATAAAGTGTTTTTGTACAGACAATCTGATCTCTGGTGAATAATTCATCTTCCAAGGCACGGCCTACACAAGCATCAAGTGACCATCCTTCTTCGAAGAACTTCTGCTCTACAAAAGAGATGAAGTTAGATTTCTCGAAAAAGTCATAGTGTCGGCAGCATGACTGGCGATTTCGCTCATAAGTATCTTGGCCAGCAGTGGCTTTGTAACGGAGGATATTTCCTTTGTATAATGACACAGTTCCGCGCTTGATCTCATTTCGAACGGTATTCGGTGCGCAGCCAATTTCCTTGGCAATCCTGTTAGGACTCCATCCATCTTTGAGTCGAGTCTGAATCAAAACACGGCACTCAAATGTAAGATGTTGTCCTTTTCTGTGCTCATTTGCGGTATAATGTAAGTGGTCCATAGGGATTTTCTCCTTGTGAATGAAGTTTAGGCACTTACATTCTACCAAAGGGAGAGAGCCGTATGGACTTTTTGTGTTACTTGTTCAACTTGATTTTACAATCAGCGAATTAATAAAAGTATTATCTTAAAAAATAAAATGAATTAGTCATATCACACTTAAATATAAAAACATAGTTGAATATATAAATATGGGATGAAAAATACGCGTATAAAAATTAAAATGATATTTATTTAGATTGTATTGCCTTATAGCTTATATGAATAAATAGTTATAAATATTTATTCAAAAAAAGATATAATATACAGCTAATAAAAATGAAAAAAAGTATTGATTTTATCTGTTTTTTTATGACGAATTGAAAAGGTGGAGAATTTTAATAAAAATATTCTAAAAAGTATGATGTATTTTATTGTTAGATACTAGTGAAATATGATAAAATTATGAAATGAGATTTAAAAATATAATGCGTATATTTTAAAAACATTGTGAAAATTCAAATATTAGAAATTGATTTGTATACTATATGGTTATGAGAGATAGTTAGTAGAAAAGGAACGAGAATGAATAAGATTTTTAAAGTAATTTGGTCTAAGTCAAAACAGTGCTACGTTGTAGTATCTGAAATTGCAAAGAACAAAACAGGTAAAAAGAAAATCGTAGTGGCCGGGATATTTGCGGCGTTGGCGATGGTAGGTACTATGCAACATGCTCAGGCTGTGGATGGACCTGGACGTAGAGAAGGGTGGCCTTCTGGAATAGCCGAAAATGGATATGCAAAATATATTGGCACTGCATTTGATCCTAAAAAAGGATTGGTTGTAGGTCCCAATATGGGAAATAATGATACTACTCGTGCAAATGGTAATGTAGCTACGGTTGCTATTGGTGCGCATAGTAATGCCACTGGTTCATCGTCTGTTGCTATAGGTGGTGCAGTCGTTGATGGCGATGGTGCTATTGGTCTTGGTTGGGCTACAGCTACAGGGGACAATGCTGTTGCTTTAGGTGGAACTGGTTCAACGAAGGCAAATGGTAATAATGCTTTTGCGGCTAGTGGTGGTAACGCTACTGGTGAAAGCGCTACTGCTATTGGTTCTAGTGCAATTGCCGATGGTCGTGGTGGCGTTGCTGTTGGCTGGAATGCAGAGAGCAAAGTAAACGCTGTAGGTATAGGTTTTAATGCTAAGGCGAAAGCTAATAATACTATTGCTATTGGTGTTGAAGCAAATAGTGATAATACTATTAGTAATAACTATTCCAGCGTATCTGTTGGTGTTGCAACTCGAGCAAGAGCCGTAGGTTCTATGGCAATGGGGGTTAGTGCAGATGCATCTGGTAAATACTCTATTGCGTTAGGTAGTGGGAATGTTTCTGGAGATTACACAGCTACAGCTAATTATCCTAAAGCCACTGGAGAAAGGCTATTGCTATTGGTTATAATTCTAATAGTAGTAATACAGGAGCTACTGCCATCGGTGCAGGTGCAACTGCAAGTGGAACAGATTCTTTTGCAGGTGGTTCTGGCACAGCTGGTGGGAATTCATCTATTGCTATTGGTAAAGGGGCTAGCATAACTACACCTACCGCAGGTACTACTGTTGGTGGTCAAGACTCTATTGCTATGGGGACAGGAGCATCTGCTAATCAGCATTCATCGGTTACTATAGGGGCTGGTTCTACAAGTGATGGCGTCCGCAATATTACTATCGGTCCTAAAGCTAGTGCTTCCGGAGTTGATTCTATCGCTATAGGTAATGGTGGTGTCGGTGGCGACAAAAATAATACGGGTGTTGGTGGAAACGGAAACACTTACACTATAAATGTTAATGACATTAGTACAAATGTCTATTATGGTGTTAAGAGTGTAGATGATGGATCTATTGCTTTTGGTAATCGTGCAAATGCAGCTAAAGGCGGTTTAGCTATTGGTACCGTATCTATTGCTGATGGTGGCATCGCAGTAGGGCAAAGCGTTTTGAGTAAAAATGGTGTTGCCATGGGTAGTGCTGTGTCGGCTACTGTTGCGAATGCAGTAGCAATGGGTAGTACAGCAGAAGCATCGAGTGTAGGTGCTGTTGCGATTGGTGGTTATAGTGCGACTGATAAGACGAAAGCACAAGGTAATAATGCTCTTGCTATAGGCGCAAGTGCTGTTACAAATGGTAGTGAGACTATTGCGATTGGTAAAAGTGCTAATGCAAGTAATGCAAATGCAGTTGCAGTTGGTAAAAATGCTAAGGCATCAATCGCTAATTCTGTAGCTATTGGTAGTGATTCTACTACTGATACAAATGCTACAAAACAGTCTAGTGCAACAATTAATGGCGTTACATACAATTTTAAAGGTGCAACCTCTGACGCAGGCATGCAGGTTTCTGTTGGTGCAGCAGGTAAAGAGCGACAAATTAAGAATGTAGCGGCAGGGGAAGTATCTGCTAACAGTACAGATGCCATCAATGGCTCTCAATTATTTGCAGTGGCTAGTCAAATAAGGCCGATAAATTATTTTTCTGTAAATTCTACTGTAACTGGAAATAAGAATAATGATGGGGCAACTGGTAGTGAGGCAATAGCAATCGGTCCAAATGCTCAAGCAAGTGCCGGGTTTGGACTTGCTTTAGGGCATTCTGCACAGGCTAATAGTGAACATATGGTATCGTTAGGTCGTGATGCTAATGGTCAAGCTCAAAACGCAACTAACTCCATCGGTATTGGTAGAGCGGCAGGATATCAATCTAATGGAAAAGAATAATATCGGCATTGGTAGTGATGCTGGACGTAAACTGACCGGTGAAAATAACATTAGTCTTGGTTCCGCTGCTGGACTTGGCGACATATTTACAAGTGGTTCTGTTATGTTAGGGCAGAATGCTACAGTTACCAAATCTAGTAGTACTGCAGTAAAACCAGTGGATAATGTAATTGCTGTTGGTAATGGTGCTACTGTTTCCGCTACATCAGCAATTGCATTAGGTACTACTTCAAATTCAGCAGGAATTAATGCGGTATCTATAGGTAATGCAAGTAAAGCATCAGGACAAAATAGCGTTGCACTAGGATCTAATTCAAATGTTGGAGGATTAGAATCAATTTCAGTCGGTAGTTCTGCTGGAGTTAATAATGGAGCACAGTATGTAGTTAATATTGGCTCGAATGCGGGTAAAGATGCTCAAGCTGAAGGTTCTATATCGATTGGTAAATTGGCTGGTGTAGCACAGCGTGGTGCAAATAATATTAATATTGGTGTGAATGCTGGTCAGAATCAACTAAATAATAGTTCTAATAACGTTAATGTTGGCAATGGTGCCGGCATGAATTTTAATGCAATAAACTCGGTTATTATTGGTAATGATGCTAATAGAAATGCATATTCTAATGCTTCTGCAATAGGGCAAAGAAGTATTGTTGCTATTGGTGATGGTACAAACAACTAAGGATTATGCTGTTGCTATTGGTGCTACTGCTCGTGCTAACGTTGAAGGTGGCGTTGCTCTTGGAAATAATTCGGTAGCATCTATTGATAAAGGCATTAAAGGATACGATCCAAATGATGATCGTACTAATAAGTATGGTGGATTAGCTGGGAATGTACTTACAAGTACCCATGCAGCGGTATCTGTTGGTGATAGTAGTAGTGTAACTCGTCAAATTACTGGTGTAGCAGCTGGTACAAACAATACAGATGCAGTCAATGTGGCTCAATTAAAGAGCGTAAACCTTGCTTTCAGTGGTAATAGTGGCAATAATGATGTGAACCTTGCTAATGGTACATTGGCTATTAAAGGGGACACTACCTACATTACAACGACAGCAAATACAAGTGGTATCACCATTGCTGGTAAAAAGCAGGATATTAGTGTTAATACTAATGGCGTGGCTTCAGCAAATAAAGGTATGGCTGATGCTCAAAATGTAGCACAGTCTATTAATGATGCCATTTCTAAAAATGCATATACATGGACGGTATCTGCTAATGGTGATGCTGGTGAAAGTGTAGCAAAAAGTAATAAGGTAGACTTCAATGGTGATTCTTCTAATATTACTGTTGAACGTGCAGGTAAGAAGATTACTACCAAATTAAATAAAGATATTACTGTAGACTCTGTGAAAGCTAACAATAAGGTAACCGTAGGTACTGCAGCTAAACAGCTTGTACTAGATGGTACAACAGGTGCAATGACGGCTGGTATTGGCACTAATGCAATTAAATTAGATGGGACCTCTGCAACTATTACGGCTGGTTCTGGTAATAATGCCATTAGTTTAAATGGAACCAATGCACAGGCAGCATTCGGTAGTGGTACTAATGCGGTTTCTATTAATGGTAAAGCGGTGCTGTGACAGGTCAAACTTTCACAGCAGGCAATACGACAATTAATACTACTGGTTTAACAAGTAGTACTGGTTCACGTACAGTTTCATTTGGCACAAATGGAATCAATGCTGGAAATCAACAAATTAATCATGTAGCAAGTGCTGGCGGAGTTAGCACAAATGCAGCAAATTATGGTGATGTAAAAAATGCTGTTAGCGGTGTAACGCTCAAAATCAATGATGGAAAGCCAGGAAGTAAAGACAGCACAGTGAATCTTTCTGATCAGACTCTTGTTGTTAAAGGTGGTACTGGCATACAAACAAGCGTGATTGGGCAAACTATTACAGTTAAGCTTGATAATAATACAGAAAATGCGACTACTAAAGGAATTGGTATCAAAGGTGATAACGGGTTTGCAACACTAAAATATCTTAAAGATGGTGATGCCATCTTTAATGTATCCGGTGATGGATCTCTTGTTACCACAAAGAGTACTACCACCGGTGTACAGGTATCTGTTAACTCCGCTAAAGTTAAAGACTTAGCAGTAGATGCAGTAACCGTAAGTAAAGCTACTAATATTCCTGATAATCCTATTACTGTAACTCCAACACCAGGTACTAACTCTAAAGATTATGCAATTGGCATCGATACTACAAAACTTGCAGCTAAAACGAATTTGGCCTATACAGCCAATGGTGCTACAGCAAAAACTGTGTCTTTAGCTAAAGGTCTTAACTTTGTTAATGGCACAAATACGGTGTCATCTGTAGATTCTGATGGCAAAGTATCTTTTGATTTAAATCAAGCTACAAAGGATTCTATTAATAAATCTGCTACAGCAGTAGGTCGTACTATTACACTTAATGCAGATAGTGGTACAGGTTCTAGCCAGTCTTTAAGTAATGGTAATGTATCCTTTGCGGTGAGTGGTGCAACTGGAGATTACATATCCACTCAAATGGACGGTAGTGCTGTAAAAGTTTCTACAAAACGTGCAACTATCAATAGTGATGCCAATACTGGTGCTGCTTCCGTAACAGGTGCGGATGGTTTAGCAACTGCTAAAAATGTTGCTGACGTTATTAACAATGCTGTTACTAAGAGTGCTTATGAATGGAAATTATCTGCTAATGGCGAAGCCACTACTGCAACTGTAGGCAAAGGTGATACCGTAGATTTCACTGGCGATACTAATATTACAGTTGACCGTAATAATAAAACTATTTCTACTAGCCTAAATAAAAATCTTACAGACATGAACTCTATATCTCTTGGTAATGCAAGAGGGGAAACAATTTCCTAAATGGTAGAGATGGTAGTATTAAAGCTGGTAAAGCTGAATTTAAAGATAATGTTGGTGCTGGTTCTACTATTACTAGTGATCAGTTAAAGTTTACGAATGGTGCAACTGGTGCTAATGAAGCTACAACGACTCTTGCTTTAGGCGTATTATCAATTCAATCGGGGCCTAATAGTACCGCTCTTGATTCTAAATACCTCATGTTGAGTGATGAAGATGGTAATAATGCTGAAGGTAGTGCCAAAGGTATGGCATTCCAGGATGCAGCTGGTAAAATGGTTCATTTTGGTCTTGATGAAATCAAGGCTGGTGGCAATAAAATCCAAGAGGTTGCTGAAGGTACAGCTGATACTGATGCGGTTAATGTTAAGCAATTAAAAGATACAATTGGCGGTCAATCCTTAACATATCGTGCAAATACATCGGCTGATACAGATGCTAAATCTGTTAAATTATCTAAAGGTTTAGATTTTGTAAATGGTACATCCACGGTAGCCTCTGTTGATGAAGATGGCAAAGTATCTTTTGATCTTAATACAGCAACTAAGACTCAAATTAATACGAATACTACAGATATTGCAACAAATAAAGGCAATATAGCAACCAATACAGCAGATATTACTGCTAATAAAGGTAAAATTGCGACAAATACTGCTAATATTGCAACAAACACAGTCAATATCGCTCATACAATTGCTTTAGCTGATGGTGCGGGCGCATCTACGACTGCTAAGTCATTAAAGGATGGTAATGTATCTTTCAATATCAAAGGGGATAACAAGTTTATCTCGACTGCTGCATCTGGCAATGATGTAACTTTGACAGTTAATGAACAAGCTATTAAGGATGCTGCTAAGTCTGCTTCTTCTTTCAAGGTGAAAGCGAATACGCATGCCGCAGAAGATGTTAAAGGTGGAGATACAATTGCCTTTAACAATGGAGATAACATTGAAATCAGCCAAACTGGTAAAACTTTCACCATCGGAACGGCTAAGAATATAACTGTTGATTCCGTAACGGCAGGTAATACGGTTATCAATACGTCTGGTTTAACAAATGGTACAACTGCTATTACAGGCACAGGTATTACAACAGATAAAGTAACTGTAGGTGGTATCTCTATTGATAAAACTGCTGGTATCAATGCTGGTGGTAAGGTTATTTCTAATGTAGCCAGCGGTACAGTAAATAATAATGCTACCGATGATTCTAATGCAGCGAACATTGGTGATGTGAAACAAGCTGTTGCTAACTTGTCTCAAAACCTTAATATTACTGATGGTACAAATAATGGCACTGTGAACCTTAAAAACCAAAAACTTAACGTGGCTGGTGCTAATGGTGTAACGGCAACTGTTAATAATCAAACGATTACAGTTGGTTTGGACACAAACACTGTTAATGCTACAACGAAGGGGATTGGCCTCACTGCAGATACTGGTTCTACAGGTAATAAATACCTTAAAGACGGTGATGTATCCTTTGCGGTAACTGGCGATGGCAATCTTGTAAGCACTTCTGCTACGGCAGCAGGGGTGAAAGTTGCTGTTGATGCGGTTAAGGTAAAAGATTTAGCGGTAGCTGCTGTAACAGTAAGTAAGGATACGCAAGCTGACAATCCTATTACGGTAACCCCAACAGCGGGCACAAATTCTAAGGATTATGCAATCGGTATCGATACAACAAAACTTGCGGCTAAAACGGATTTAACATACCGTGCTAACAGTGCTACAGATGCTAATGCGAAGAAGGTTTCTTTATCTGAAGGTCTTAACTTTGTAGACGGTGGCTCCACAGTTGCTACTGTTGATAATGATGGCAAAGTATCCTTTGATCTTAATACAGCCACTAAGACTCAAATCAATACGAATACCACAGATATTGCGACTAATACAACTAATATTGCAGCCAATACAACTGCGTTAGCTAGAAATATCTCCCTTGGTGCAGATACTGGCACTGCGTCCAGCCAATCCTTGAGCACTGCTGATGTAGCATTTAATGTGAAAGGCGCAACAAGTGACTTTGTATCTACTAAGATGAATGGTAATACGGTTGAGATTTCTACAAAGCGTGCTACGATTAACAGTAATGCTACGACAGGTGAAGCATCTGTAACTGGTAATGATGGCTTGGCAACTGCGCAAAATGTAGCTGATGCTATCAACAAAGCAGCTGATGCAGCAAAAGCAGGTGCAGCTTGGAATATTACAACGAATTCCAGCACAACTGATAAAACAGCTGTTAAAGGCGGCGATACAGTAGATCTTGTTAATGGTGATAACATCGAGATTACACAAGATGGTACAGATAAAAAGAAAATCACTGTTGCTACTAAGAAAGATATTACTGTTGATTCTGTAACGGCCAATAACAAAGTAACTGTTGGCTCTGGTGCTAATGCGATTACATTAAATGGTGCAGATGGCTCTGTAACTGGTAAAGCATTTACAGGGACTACTTTCACGGGCGCGTCATTCACGGCAGGCAATACGGTTATCAATACATCTGGTTTAACAAATGGTACAACAGCCATTACAGGTACTGGTGTTACAACAGATAAAGTAACCGTTGGTGGCGTATCTATTGATAAAACAGATGGTATCAATGCTGGTGGTAAGGTTATTACTAATGTTGCTAGTGGCGGCACTACATTGACGAATGCAGCCAATATTGGTGATGTGAAACAAGCTGTAGCGAACTTGTCCCAAAACCTTAATATTACAGACGGCACAAATAATGGTACTATTGATCTTAAAAACCAAAAACTGAATGTAGCTGGTGCTAACGGTGTAACTACGACTGTTAAGGATCAAACAATTACAGTTGGTCTAGATGCTAATACTGTTAACGCTACAACTAAGGGCATTGGTCTTACTGGTGATACTGGCTCCACAGGGAATAAATACCTTAAAGATGGTGATGTATCCTTTGCGGTGACTGGTGATGGCAGTCTTGTGAGCACAACTGCTACAGCAGCGGGTGTGAAAGTTGCTGTTAATTCCGCATCTATTACTGCCGGTGCTGATGGCACAATTACAGGCCCAACTACAGATGGTGTAGCAACAGCTAAAAACGTAGCAGATGCTATCAATGCAGCTAAAAAAGCGTCTAAAACTGAAATCACTGCTAACACAGGTGAAGCAGCTAATGCAACAACAGGTAATGTGACATTAACATCTACCACAGCTGCAGATGGTCATACTATTTATGACGTGAAACTCAACGATAAGGTGACACTTGGTACTGGTGCTAATGCTGTAACTGTTGATGGTACAACGGGGGCCATTACAGGTAAAACGGCTACTATTGGTGGCGTTACTGTAAATGGTACGGCTAATACTATTAGCGGCTTATCTAATACAACTTGGAATGGCACAGCTACTACTGGCCGAGCTGCAACAGAAGATCAATTGAAAGCTGTCGCAGATGCTGCATCTAGCCAAACTTGGAATATTACGGCAGATAAAGCAGGTACAACTGGTAATCAAACAGGTACTAAGAAAAATGCTACTGTTGGCAAGGATGAGACTGTCGAATTGGTTGCAGGGGATAACCTTACAATTAATCAAAATGAACGTAAGTTTACCTATTCCTTGAATAAAGATCTTGCTGGCTTAATGAGTGTATCTGTTGGTACTGGTACAACTGAAACCATTAAACTCGATGGTGCAACTGGTAAAATTACTGCTAAAAATGCCGCTATTGGTGGTGTGACTATCGATGGTGACAACAAGCATGTTACTGGCTTATCCAATACAACTTGGAATGGTACAGCTACAACTGGCCGAGCTGCGACGGAAGATCAATTGAAAGCGGTAGCTGAAACTGCTAAAACAACTACTGACGCGGTTAACTTAAAATTCGCAGGTGATACGAATACATCCCCTGGTGTAGTCAATCTGAAAGACGATACATTGGGCGTTGTTGGTGATGGTAAATATGTATCTACTGATGCGAATGGCAAGAATTTGACTGTGAAAGTATCTGAAGCAGAGGTTAAAAATCGGCTGTAGCTGCTGTAACTGTAAGTACAGATACAACAGATGCCAATAATCCATTGACGGTAACACCGACAACGAGTGCGGATGGTACAACTAAGGATTACAAGGTAACTATCGATGGTACTAAGATTGCGAATAAGACAAACTTGTCCTATAAAGCAAACGACGGTACAGCAAAACAAGTATCCTTGGCGGATGGCTTGAATTTCAAAAATGGTACATTAACTACTGCATCTATCGATGATAATGGCGTTGTGAAATACGATGTAAATACAGCATCTATCACGGCTGGTGCAGATGGGACAATTACAGGCCCAACTACAGATGGTGTAGCAACAGCTCAAAACGTAGCCGATACTATCAATGCGGCTAAAAAAGCGTCTAAAACTGAAATCACTGCTAACACTGGTGAAGCAGCTAATGCTACAACCGGTAATGTGACATTAACATCTACTACAGCTGCTGATGGTCATACTATTTATGATGTAAACTCAACGATAAAGTAACGTTGGGCTCTGGTGCTAATGCGGTAACAATAGATGGTACAGCTGGTAAAGCTACGATTGGTTCCTCTGTCATTAATGGTGTCAATAACACATTCACTACTGGTGGTGCTAAGGCCGTAACCTTAGATGGTGCCACAGGCACAATTACAGGTACAACTGCCAATATCGGTGGTGTTACTGTTAACGGTACGGCTAATACTATTGGCGGCTTATCTAATACAACTTGGAATGGTACTGCTACTACTGGTCGAGCTGCAACAGAAGACCAATTGAAAGCTGTTGCAGATGCTGCAGGTAGCCAAACTTGGGAAATCACAGCGGATAAGAAAGCTGGCACTTCTGGTGCTCAAACTGGCACAAAAGAAAATGCTAAGGTTGGTAAGGACGATAAGGTGTCCTTAATTGCTGGTGAAAACCTAACTGTAGACCAAGCAAGTAAAAACTTCACATATTCCTTGAATAAAGATCTTGTGAAGATGAACTCTGCCACATTCCTTGGGGCAGGTACGAATACAACTGTTATTACTGGTGATTCCATTACACAAACTGCAGGTACTCAAATGAATACATCTACTGCAGGTGGCAACACTGTAGCAGATGGTACTAAGTCCACAGAAACTACAGCAGCTGGTCAAGTGATTAAAGATGGTGCTAAGTCTAATAAATCTACTGTAGATAACAATGTAATTGATGATGGTAATGGCAATGTAAATACATCCAATGCTACATCAAATACGATTACAGATGGTACAAATACTACAGCAACAACATCTAGCTCTGTAACGGTTAAAGATAATGCTGGTAACAGTACAGTTATTACAAAAGACAACATTACAACTGGTGTTGGTGGTAACAAAATCACTCTTGATGGTACAGCTGGTCAGGCTATAGTTGGCGCCTCTGTAGTTGATGGTGTAAACAACACATTCACAACTGGTGGTGCTAATGCTGTTAAGTTAGATGGTGCAGCCGGCACAATTAAGACTGGTACGGTAACTGTAACGGGTGGTACTACAAACGATATTATTGGCTTGTCTAACACAACGGTAACGGCAGCAGACTTTGCAACGAAAGGCCGTGCCGCTACGGAAGAACAATTAAAAGCTGTAGGCGAACAAACATGGCAAATTACTGCAGATAAGGATACTGCTACATCTGGTGCCCAAGCAGGTACTAAGAAGGATGCTAAGGTTGGTAAAGACGATAAAGTTCAATTGATTGCTGGTGAAAATATGACAGTAAACCAAAACGAACGAGACTTTACATTCACCCTTAACAAAGATCTTGTGAAGATGAACTCTGCCACATTCCTTGGTACTGGTACAAATAAAACTATTATTACTGGTGACTCCATTACACAAACTGCTGGTACTCAAACGAATACATCTACTGCAGCTGGTAATACTGTAGCAAATGGTACTAAATCCACAGAAACTACAGCAGATGGTCAAGTGATTAAAGACGGTACTAAATCCAATAAATCTACTGTAGGTAGTAATGTTATCGATGATGGTAATGGTAATGTAAATACATCCAATGCAACATCGAATACCATTACTGATGGTACTAATACAAGTACAATCACAGCTGGTAAGGCTACGATTGGTTCCTCTGTTATTGATGGTGTAAATAACACATTCACTACTGGTGGCACTAATGCTGTTAAGTTAGATGGTGCAGCAGGCACAATTAAGACTGGTACAGTAACAGTAACTGGTGGTACAACTAATGATATTACTGGTTTGTCTAACACAACGGTAAATTCTGCAGACTTTGCAACAAAAGGCCGTGCCGCTACTGAAGAACAATTAAAAGCAGTAGGGGAACAAACATGGCAAATCACAGCAGATAAAGATGTGTCTACGTCTGGTGCTCAAACAGGTACTAAGAAAGATGCTAAGGTTGGTAAAGACGATAAAGTTCAATTGATTGCTGGTGAAAACCTCACAGTGAACCAAAACGAACGAGACTTCACATACTCCTTGAATAAAGATCTTGTGAAAATGAATTCTGCCACATTCCTTGGTACAGGTACAAATAAAACTGTTATTACTGGTGACTCCATTACACAAACTGCTGGTACGCAAACGAATACATCTACTGCAGCTGGTAATACTGTAGCAAATGGTACTAAGTCCACAGAAACTACAGTAGATGGTCAAGTGATTAAAGACGGTACTAAGACAAATACATCTACTGTTGATGAAAATACAATCGTTGACGGTACTAAATCTAATAAATCTACTGTGGATAGTAATGTTATCGATGATGGTAACGGTAATGTAAATACATCCAATGCAACATCGAATACCATTACAGATGGTACAAATACAAGTACTATTACTGCTGGTAAGGCTACGATTGGTTCTTCTATTGTAGATGGTGTAAATAATACATTCACAACAGGTGGTGCAAGTCCTGTAACATTAGATGGTGCAACAGGTACAATCACAGGTAAGACTGCTAATATTGGTGGTGTTACTGTAGATGGTACAAATAACCATGTAATGGGCCTTGCGAATAAAGATTGGACTCCAGGTGTAACACAAGCTGTTTCTGGCCGTGCCGCAACAGAAGATCAATTACAAAAGGTTTCCGATGCAGTTGGTGCTGGTTGGAAGGTCAACACTGGTAAGGTTACTGGTTCTACTGGTGAATCTAATGGTGCTGCATCCACTAAGGTAGCAAGCGGTGAAGAAGTTCAGTTCCAAGCTGGTAACAACTTAATCGTTGATCAAAATGGTAAAACTGTAGCGTACTCCTTGAATAAGGCGCTTAAAGACTTGGAATCTGCTACGTTCAATGGTACAGGTACTAACAAAACTGTTATTACTGGTGATTCCATTACACAAACTGCGGGTACTCAAACGAATACATCTACTGCAGCTGGTAATACTGTAGCAAATGGTACTAAGTCCACAGAAACTACAGCAGATGGTCAAGTGATTAAAGACGGTACTAAATCCAATAAATCTACTGTAGGTAGTAATGTTATCGATGATGGTAATGGTAATGTAAATACATCCAATGCAACATCGAATACCATTACTGATGGTACTAATACAAGTACAATCACTGCTGGTAAGGCTACGATTGGTTCCTCTGTTATTGATGGTGTAAATAACACATTTACTACTGGTGGTGTTAATGACGTTAAGTTAGATGGTGCAGTAGGCACAATCAAGACTGGTACAGTAACTGTAACTGGTGGTACTACAAATGACATCACTGGCTTGTCCAACACAACAGTAACCGCAGCAGACTTTGCAACGAAAGGCCGTGCGGCTACTGAAGAACAATTAAAAGCTGTAGGCGAACAAACATGGCAAATCACAGCAGATAAAGATGCGGCTACGTCTGGTGCTCAAACAGGTACTAAGAAAGATGCTAAGGTTGGTAAAGACGATAAAGTTCAATTGATTGCTGGTGAAAACCTCAAAGTGAACCAAAACGAACGAGACTTCACATACTCCTTGAATAAAGATCTTGTGAAGATGAATTCTGCCACATTCCTTGGTACAGGTACAAATAAAACTGTTATTACTGGTGATTCCATTACGCAAACTGCTGGTACACAAACGAATACATCTACTGCAGCTGGTAATACTGTAGCAAATGGTACTAAGTCCACAGAAACTACAGCAGATGGTCAAGTGATTAAAGACGGTACTAAATTCAATAAATCTACTGTAGGTAGTAATGTTATCGATGATGGTAATGGTAATGTAAATACATCCAATGCAACATCGAATACCATTACTGATGGTACTAATACAAGTACAATCACTGCTGGTAAGGCTACGATTGGTTCCTCTGTTATTGATGGTGTAAATAACACATTTACTACTGGTGGTGCTAATGCTGTTAAGTTAGATGGTGCAGCAGGCACAATTAAGACTGGTACAGTAACAGTAACTGGTGGTACAACTAATGATATTACTGGTTTGTCTAATACAACGGTAACAGCAGCAGACTTTGCAACGAAAGGCCGTGCCGCTACTGAAGAACAATTAAAAGCAGTAGGCGAACAAACATGGCAAATCACAGCAGATAAAGATGCGGCTACGTCTGGTGCTCAAACAGGTACTAAAAAAGATGCTAAGGTTGGTAAAGACGATAAAGTTCAATTGATTGCTGGTGAAAACCTTACAGTGAACCAAAACGAACGAGACTTCACATACTCCTTGAATAAAGATCTTGTGAAGATGAATTCTGCCACATTCCTTGGTACAGGTACAAATAAAACTGTTATTACTGGTGATTCCATTACGCAAACTGCTGGTACACAAACGAATACATCTACAGCAGGTGGCAACACTGTAGTCGATGGTACTAAATCTACAGCTACTACAGCTGATGGCACAACTATTACAAACGGTGCTAATTCTACTGCAACAACTGCAACGGGTACTACTGTAACTTCTGCTAACGGAAATACTAAGTACGCAGCAGATGGTGTACGTATCAATACTACTGGTAAGAACCCTGTATCGGTAACGGATGCGGGCTTAGATAATGGTAATAATGTAATTAAAAATGTTGCTAGTGGTCATGTGAATAATGATGCTACAGACAACACAAATGCAGCTAATATTGCAGATGTGAAAAAAGCAACAACTACAGTTACTGCTAATGCTGGTGAGGCTGCTAATGCTACTAAAGGTAATGTAACACTTACATCTACTACCGCTGCTGATGGACATACTATCTATGATGTAAAACTCAATGATAAGGTGACACTTGGTACTGGTGCTAATGCGGTAACGATTGATGGTATGGCTGGTAAGGCTACTATTGGTTCCTCCATCGTTGATGGTGTAAATAACACATTTACTACTGGTGGTGCTAATGCCGTTAAGTTAGATGGTGCAGCCGGCACAATTAAGACTGGTACAGTAACCGTAACTGGTGGTACTACAAATGACATTACTGGCTTGTCCAACACAACAGTAACCGCAGCAGACTTTGCAACGAAAGGCCGTGCTGCTACTGAAGAACAATTAAAAGCAGTAGGGGAACAAACATGGCAAATCACGGCAGATAAAGATGCGGCTACGTCTGGTGCTCAAACAGGTACTAAGAAAGATGCTAAAGTAGGTAAAGACGATAAAGTTCAATTGATCGCGGGTGAAAACCTCACAGTGAACCAAAATGAACGAGACTTCACATACTCCTTGAATAAAGACCTTGTGAAGATGAACTCTGCAACCTTTGAAGCCACAGGTGGCAAAACAACTGTTATTAAAGGAGATAGCGTTGTTCAAACCGATGGCACAAAAGTAAATACATCTACTGCAGGTGGTAATACAGTTGCAGATGACACTAGGTCCACAGAAACGACTGCCGCTGGTCAAGTGATTAAAGATGGTACTAAGACTAATACATCTACTGTTGATGAAAATACATTAGTTGATGGTACTAAATCTAATAAAACGACTGTAGATAGTAATGTTATCGATGATGGCAATGGTAATGTAAATACATCCAATGCTACATCGAATACCATTACTGATGGTACTAATACAAGTACTATTACTGCTGGTAAAGCGACTATTGGTTCTTCTATCGTTGATGGTGTAAATAACACATTTACTACTGGTGGTGCTAATGCCGTTAAGTTAGATGGTGCAGTAGGCACAATCAAAACTGGTACGGTAACCGTAACTGGTGGTACTACAAATGACATCACTGGCTTATCTAACACAACAGTAACCGCAGCCGACTTTGCAACGAAAGGTCGTGCCGCTACTGAAGAACAATTAAAAGCAGTAGGGGAACAAACATGGCAAATCACGGCAGATAAAGATGCGGCTACGTCTGGTGCTCAAACAGGCACTAAGAAAGATGCTAAGGTTGGTAAAGACGATAAAGTTCAATTGATCGCTGGTGAAAACCTCACAGTAAATCAAAACGAACGAGACTTCACATACTCCTTGAATAAAGATCTTGTGAAGATGAACTCTGCCACATTCCTTGGTATTGGTACAAATAAAACTATTATTACTGGTGATTCCATTACGCAAACTGCTGGTACACAAACCAATACATCTACAGCAGCAGGTAATACTGTAGCAAATGGGACTAAGTCTACAGAAACTACAGCAGATGGTCAAGTGATTAAAGACGGTACTAAGACAAATACATCTACTGTTGATGAAAACACATTAGTTGATGGTGCTAAATCTAATAAGACTACTGTAGATAGTAATGTTATCGATGATGGTAATGGTAATGTAAATACATCCAATGCAACATCGAATACCATTACTGATGGTACTAATACAAGTACAATCACAGCTGGTAAGGCTACGATTGGTTCCTCTGTTATTGATGGTGTAAATAACACATTCACTACTGGTGGCACTAATGCTGTTAAGTTAGATGGTGCAGCAGGCACAATTAAGACTGGTACAGTAACCGTAACTGGTGGTACAACTAATGATATTACTGGTTTGTCTAATACAACGGTAACAGCAGCAGACTTTGCAACGAAAGGCCGTGCCGCTACTGAAGAACAATTAAAAGCAGTAGGGGAACAAACATGGCAAATCACGGCAGATAAAGATACTGCTACATCTGGTGCTCAAACAGGTACTAAGAAAGATGCTAAGGTTGGTAAAGATAATAAAGTTCAATTGATTGCTGGCGAAAATATGACCATAAACCAAAATGAACGAGACTTTACTTTCACTCTTAACAAAGATCTTGTGAAGATGAATTCTGCCACATTCCTTGGGACAGGTACGAATACCACTGTTATTACTGGTGATTCTATTACGCAAACTGCTGGTACACAAACTAATACATCTACTGCAGCAGGTAATACTGTAGTCGATGGTACTAAGTCCACAGAAACTACAGCAGATGGTCAAGTGATTAAAGATGGTGCTAAAACAAATACATCTACTGTTGATGAAAACACATTAGTTGATGGTACTAAATCTAATAAGACTACTATAGATAGCAATGTAATTGATGATGGCAATGGTAATGTAAACACATCCAATGCAACATCGAATACCATTACTGATGGTACTAATACAAGTACAATCACTGCTGGTAAGGCTACGATTGGGTCCTCTGTTATTGATGGTGTAAATAACACATTCACTACTGGTGGTGCTAATGCTGTTAAGTTAGATGGTGCAGCAGGCACAATTAAGACTGGTACAGTAACCGTAACTGGTGGTACTACAAATGACATTACTGGTTTGTCTAATACAACGGTAACTGCAGCAGACTTTGCAACGAAAGGCCGTGCCGCTACTGAAGAACAATTAAAAGCCGTAGGGGAACAAACATGGCAAATCACAGCAGATAAAGATGCCACTACATCTGGTGCGCAAACAGGTACTAAGAAAAATGCTAAGGTTGGTAAAAACGATAAAGTTCAATTGATTGCTGGTGAAAACCTCACAGTGAACCAAAATGAACGAGACTTCACATACTCCTTGAACAAAGACCTTGTGAAGATGAACTCGGCAACCTTTGAAGCGACAGGTGGTAAAACTACTGTTATTAAAGGCGATAGTATCGTTCAAACTGCTGGCACTCAAACGAATACATCTACAGCAGCTGGTAATACAGTTGCAGATGGTACTAAGTCCACAGAAACGACTGCCGCTGGTCAAGTGATTAAAGATGGTACTAAAACTAATACATCTACTGTTGATGAAAATACATTAGTAGATGGCACTAAGTCTAACAAGTCTACTGTAGACAGCAATGTGATTGATGATGGTAATGGCAATGTAAATACATCCAATGCTACATCTAATACAATTACAGATGGTACAAACGCAAGTACAATCACTGCTGGAAAAGCAACGATTGGCACAGCTGTTATCGATGGTGTGAATAATGCAATCACAACAGGTGGTACAAATTCTATTAAGCTTGATGGTGCAGCAGGCACTGTGACTGGATTGACTAACAAAACTTGGACGCCTGGCGTAACGAAGGCTGTATCTGGTCGTGCTGCAACAGAAGACCAATTGCAAATTGTAGCCGATAAAGTTGGTGCTGGTTGGAATGTAAATTCTGGTAAAGTTACTGGTTCTACTGGTGAAGCTAATGGTTCCGCCAAAACAAATGTAGCAAGTGGTGAAGAGGTTCAACTCCAAGCGGGCAACAATCTTATTATTGATCAAAATGGTAAAACATTGGCCTACTCCTTAAATAAAAATCTTAAAGATATGGAATCAGCTACTTTCAATGCTACAGGTGGTAAAACAACTGTTATTAAAGGCGATAGCATCGTTCAAACTGACGGTGGCAAAACTAACACATCTAACGCAGCTGGCAATACTGTGGTTGATGGTACGAAAACTACTGCAACTACGGCAGCAGGAACTACAATTACTGATGGTGCTAAGACAAATACATCTACTGCTACAAGTAATACATTAGCGGATAATGCAGGTAACTCTAATGTATCTAATGCAACTAGCAATACATTGAAAAATGCAGCTGGTGATGAAACTAAGGTTGATGCTAAAGGTGCAACTGTTAAGGACGCAGCTGGTAATACAACAAACGTTGCTTCTACTGGCGCTACTGTAACAAATGCAGCGGGTGATACAACCAAGGTTGAGGCTACGGGTACTACTGTGACGGACACTGCTGGAAACAAGGCTACTTTCACTAAGGATGGTGTTACGATTACAAAACCAGGTAAAGACACAGTTTCCTTAACTGGTAACGGCCTAGACAATGGCAATAACAAAATTGTTAATGTTGCAGATGGTACAGCTGCAAAAGATGCTGTCAATGTTAGTCAATTGAATGCTAAACTAAAGCAGCAACGACTGAATTGACTGCAAATGGAGGTCAAAGTGCGGGCAATACGACAGGTAATATTGTATTGACTAAGACAACTGCTGCAGATGGTCATACAGTTTATGATAATAAGTTGAATGACAAGATTACATTAGGTGCTGCTGATCCAACTAAGACGATTACCGTAGATGGCACTGCTGGTACTATTACAGCTGGCAAGGACGGCAATGCGGTTGCTATTAATGGCACGAATGGCACTGTGAAAGCTGGCGATGGTAAGAATGCTGTAGCTATTGATGGCGTGAATGGTTCTGTGAAAGTAGCAGATAAGATTACACTTAATGGCAAAGACGGACAGGCAGGTATTGGTACTGTAGGTATCGATGGTAAAGATGGTATCATTACTACAGGTGGTACAAATCCTGTAGCTGTAAACGGTAAAGATGGTGTTGTTACAGGCTTAACAAATAAAGCTTGGAATCCTAACAATATTACTTCTGGACGTGCTGCTACTGAAGACCAAATAAAATCTGCTGTAGCAAATGCTGGTTGGGATGCAGCTGTTGGCTCAGAAGGTTCTGGTGTAAATAGCACACCTACTGCAACGGCTGAAAAAATTAAGCCAAATGAAACAGTAACTTTCAAAGCTGGCAATAATATGATGGTAAGCCAAGTAGGCAAAACTATTAGCTATGCAGTTAATCCTGAACTTACAGACATGAAGTCTGCCACATTTAAAGATGCAGCGGGTAACACAACTGTAACGAATGGTAATGGTATGACAATTACGCCAGGAAGTGCAAATCCTAATAATCCAAATGCGGGTCCTGTATCTTTAACTAAGGATGGATTACATAATGGTAACAACCAAATTAAAGGCGTAGCACCTGGTACGGATCCAACCGATGCAGTTAATGTATCACAATTGAATGCTTCCAATGCAAATACAAGCCAAGCTATTAATCAAGTAGCAGGTGAAGTTCAACGTGTTGGTGCTCATGCAGCTGCGATGGCCGCATTGAAACCAATTCAATATGATCCATTAGAACCAACTCAAGTTATGGCAGGCGTAGGCAACTATCGTGGTGAAACTGCGGCAGCCCTTGGCCTAGCACATTACACAAATGAAAATACTATGTTCAACATAGGTGTTTCTGTTGGTGGCAACCATAATATGGTAAATGCTGGTGTAACGCATAAATTTGGTTACAGCCCAGAAAAGAAAAATATTCCTGATCGTTACAAAGCGGGCCCTATTAGCTCTGTATATGTAATGCAAGATGAAGTATCTAGCCTCAAAAAGGAAAATGCAGAACAAAAATACGTTATTGCAGATCAAGCTGCTCGTCTTAATAGCTTAGAGGCTGAAAACGAACGTCAACGTCGTGAGTTAGCTGAAACTAAACAAGGTTTAGATGATTTACGCGCTGCCGTAGATAAGCTGTTAGCATCTAAAGGATAACACTTAAGATTGCTGATAGACGCTACTTAGTTGAGCAGACACTCGAGTCTCTTATGTTTGATATATTTATCTATAAAATATGATAAATATTTTCAAATAAAATAGAGCTGAATTTAGAGATGAAATAAAGAAACCTCTTATATACAATACTAATACCCTGTTGGGTATAGAAAAGTGTATAAGGGGTTTCTTTGCGTTTTTGATATACATTATTAATTAAAAAGCATGATATATGAATGACTTTTCATATGTTATATGATATAATACATAAGAAATATGGGGAATAGCCCCCTTTTTGGGTTTGTTATAGGGAGTTATCATGATTGAAGCTTTACAACGTTGGTTTTCAGTAGATACCATATTGCCTAGCAAGGATCGTTTGGGACCAGTAGAAACTACAAAAAATCTATATAATAAATATTTAAAGATTGCCTGGCCTGCTACACTGCAAGGGTTGATGATGCAGTTAATGACTGCTATCGATTTAGCGATGGTAGGTTCTTTAGGGGCTGCTGCACTTGCTTCGGTAGGTATTATGGGGCAGCCAGAAATGGTCATGCTCGTAATCTGTCGCGCCTTATCCATTGCGGTGACAGCTATTATTGCTCGTCGCCATGGTGAAGGTGATGTAGATGGCATGAATGCGGTGCTTAAGCAATCAATTTTGTTGAATTTTCTGATTTATGTACCATTACTTGCTATTTGTTTGTTTAATCTAGAACATATATTGCGATTTACAGGTGCTCAGGATGGCTATATTGAAACTGCTGTCTGGTATGGGCGATTTATCGTTCTTAGCCTTATCTTTCAGTCCTTTAGCCAAATTGTGGGGGGCGCTCTTATTGGCTATGGCAATACTAAGGTTATTTTCAAATCTAATGTGGTAGGAAATATCTTAAATACGATTTTGAACTTCTTCTTGATCTATGGTATTGCATTCTTCCCAGAATTTGGTGTTATGGGGGCAGGAATTTCCACCCTTATTAGTAGTGCCGTTATTGCAGCGCTTTTGCTACGTGCTATATCTCAACATACTAAGACAGGACTAACCTTATTGCACCCATCGAAATGGCGCTTTGAGCGAACTGTATTACATACGATATTTCACGTTGGTGGTAGTTCCCTTGGAGAACAGTTCTTTGAGCGTTTTGGTATGTACACATATACCATGATTGTTGCATCCCTAGGTGCAGTACCTTTGGCAGCACACTATGTGTGTATGAACTTGATGGATATATTCTATTATTTTGCAATGGGCCTCGGCTTTGCTGGTGCATCACATACCGGCCAAAACTTAGGACATAAACGCCCTGATTTGGCGCGTGCCTTTGGCATCATTGGTGCACGGATGGGTCTCGTCGTAGGTTTCATTAGTGCCATGATTTTTATAAGTGCAGGACATTTGCTCGTTCAGTTTTATACCCGTGAAGGTGAGGTTGTTACCTTAGCAGCGTCACTAATGGGCATCATGGCAATTGCTGCATTCCCTCAAGCTTTGCAACAAGTATATGCAGGGGTATTAAAAGGGGCGGGGGATACATTCTATATCATGAAATATTCATTAGTAAGTGTCGCTGTTATTAGACCTATTATTACCTATGTACTATGTATCACATTGGGCTTAGGTCTATATGGTGCTTGGATTTCCTTGTGTTTTGATCAATCCTTGCGATTAGTTTGTGCGTATATGCGCTTCATCAGTGGTTCATGGCAACATAAAATCGTATAGGTATATTGAGAATTTTAAAATAATTTATGAAAGGTTTATGAAAAACAGCTTGCTTAGAATCCTAAGATAGTATACAATACAGATGTGGAATAAATGACACATTGGGGAATGTGTTATTTACTAAAAATCATCAATTTCACGTATATATGTAAGGGATATATAGAATTTCATTTAAAGAACCCAGTAGGCATCGATGCTTACTGGGTTCTTCGTTTTATAAATCGGCTAAAATTCTTTAAAATTTAATCAGTTGCTCAACCGTTGCTCAACCTTCATGCCTTTTGATAACATCCTTCACAGATAATATCGCCTCGCCATGCGGTATTTGGTTAACAACAGATATCAATTCATCGACGTCTCTATGAATATACACCTGATTCGTAACATCTTTATGCGAATGCCCCATTAGCGTTTTTGTCATAGCATCGGACGTGCCTATCTGTGTAAGAAGAGTGGCGAATGTATGTCTCCCGTCATGGGGCAAATGCCCTGGTACTTTCATTTTTAAATACCGGCTGAGCGCCATTTGTATGTTTTTAGGCGTGGATGTCGGAAGCATGTACTCTCCGTGCTCGAATCGACTCGTGCTGTACCATTTTCTTATAAATGGCATAATACAATTGGCTATCGGTATGATGCGGTTTTTACTCGCATCCGTTTTAATACCGCCAATCATATAGCGTTCCTTTATATGCACATCAGCAAATTTTATTGACTTAATTTCGCCAGGTCGCATGCCTGTGTATATTAAGCATAACATGATTCTTGCATATTCATCTGTATTCGATAATTGCCATAAATCATAAATCTCTGCCGGTAAAAATGGCTTATGTAAAGTTGACTTTTCTTTTGCGGGCAACGTGACTAGGCTAGCGTAGTTTTTGTCAACAATGTCATTTCGTATGGCTGCCAGAAAACATCCGTTCATGGCTGTTTTAATCTGTGCTAACGCAGGCCCGCTCATGTGGCTATGATCATCAATAATTGCTTGTAGATGGGCTAATCTAATATTTTTAATGGGGATATTCATAAGATGTAGCATTTTCTTTTTATTGTGAGGGTAACCGCCTTTGTCTAGTTGTACCCCTTTGCGCATCTTATCTTCGATCATCCATTCCCAACATTGGCCAAAGGTCGTATCCTTGGTCTCGTATTGCGGGGCGTTAGCGTCATAAGCAGATAGTGCATTATATGCTTCCTTTTGCGTCGCAAAGGTGCCTATTGATTTACGTAAGGGTTTACCCTCAGAGTTATACCCAAGGGTCACCACGGCTCGATATGGGCGTCGTAGAGGCTTGTGTTTCATCTTATATACGGTTCCAGTACCATTGGCTCGTTTCATCGCCATAGATATCCTCCTTGGTATAGTGAATAGCCTTAGAGGTATGCTATAATAATTGTGGAGTAAAAATAGAGTGCCTCTAAGGTATGATATTTTTAAAGGCCCTCACTGCGGTGAGGGCTTATTTTTTTTTTAGTTAATTAGTCTTATATACTAAGTTATTTTCTTTATCGATGATATCCTCTATTTTTTCTGCAGTAATAGGAATTTCTATTTTATCACCATTACCATTGATAAACTTAATTGTATACGGTGCATTAAGCACTACATTTTTAGGAAAAGCGTAATACTCGATAGCATAGCTATGTGGCATTGCGTCATAAATAACTGAGTTCATCTGTTCAGGCATAATATGCTTACCGTCTTTTTCAATAAGTAATCGTTGCGATGGTAATTGTTGAGCTACAGTGCCTGCTAATGGGTTCTTGATGTGCATCGCATAAGTAGCGATATATACATAGTTACTGCTATTTACTACTGCACTTTTAAATGCTTCTCCAGGAAATATTAGACGCTCGTCTTTAGAGTAAGCAATGTACTTTGCGATTGTGCCAGGTGTAACTAATACGGCCGCACCGCCTGCGCCACTCCGAAGTTCAACACCGTAATTGACAGGATTTTCTAATTTGCGGTCCGTCTTATATGATTGGCCAACACTCCATATTTTGTTGTACGTATCCGAAGTTACATCGATAAACTGTGAGGCAAAAGAAGTACTTACAGATAGGCTGAACATAACCATTAAAGGCAATAATTTACGCAATTTCATTTTTATATCTCCCTAGTTATCAATAAAATGATGATAAAATTCTATGTGTTCTAATTCTTCCTCGTTTAAAGCTGACCTCCGCACCATCTCCTCAACTAAATTAACATGATGCTCTAAATAAAAATCATCATTCACAATATGAATTAATTCATGTTTAATTTCCTCCCTCATACGATCGTGAGGGAGGTTTTTATTTATATAGATATTATGGGTATCTATATCTTCGCATTCCTCTGACACGGCACCCGCATGTGGTAAGTCGCAATAAATTAAATTTACAACCAATATAACACTCTCCCTTGTGTATTACTTGTGTTTAGATTTTAAGAACTCTATGTATTTGACTGTTTCTTCCATCTCCTCTTTAGACATATCTTTTGCAGCAGAAAAAAGCATGCGCGCACCTGGTCTAGTGCGTAAGTATTCCGCGAATTCGGCTGCTTCACGGTCGGTGTAATAGCCTTCGGTGTATGGCTCCCCTATATTAGCCAAATCATCTGCCGTAATACCAAGCCCGTTACAAATTTTAATAATTTTATCGATTGCAGCACCACCTACGTTTTTCAATATGGAGTGTAATGTGGTGTAAGGCATGTCAATTTTTTGAGCAAAGTCCTTTACTGTACCTGAATCTTCAAGTATAAGTTGCTTTAGATATTCTTCTCTAGTCATAGTGTATTACTCCTATTTATAACTTACATATATAATATCATACAAAAATACGAAATTTCAATATATAAATACGAAATAACATATTTAAATTGCCGTTAAACGTATTTAAACGAAAATTTATTAGACAGATACGAAATCTCGTATTATACTACAGACATGAGGTGATACGAAATATCGAATTACCGATATAAAATTTAATATTACATAAGAAAAGAGGTGATAATATGTACCCTAACCTAAATGCAGAGTTGGCAAGAAAAGGCTGGTCTAAAAAGATGCTCGCTGAAAAATTAGGAGTGAGATACGCAACAATTTTAGATAAGTTAAATGGGAAGTACCCGTTGACATTAAACGAATGTAAAGATGTACAGGACGCTTTACAAACAGATATGCCGATTGATGAACTTTTTTTTACCTCTTGAATTCGAAATTTAGTATTGATGTAAAAAATAGGAGGGGCAGCAAATGACAGATATGGAAATTCTGTATAACGCCTATCGTGATAGCGGGTTACAGACCAACGAGGAAATGGAAAATTTACTCGGATGGCCGAACGGTAAGATTAGAACTATGAAAGCCCGGCTAAAGGCTAGAGGCCTTATCGACTATGAATTCGGTAAGCCTGTTACGATTTTAAAGCCGTATCGAGAAGATGTGGAAAAACCAGAAAGCTTCAAAGCAGCTATATACCGAGAGATGCTAGAAGTTTACATGGATGATTTCCGTAATCAAGATACTTTTAAAGATCGTTTACAAGTAGGCCAAGAAATAAGAATGATTTTGAAGGCTATATGAAAAGGAGGGGCAGTGCACATGATTAGAAAAGTGATTTCGGTCGCTCAAATGTCGACTGTGCTCGGTGTTAGCCTAACAGCTATCCGGGAGGGCATCGCAAGAGATAGATTTCCATTTGCCTACGCCTGGCAGTCGCCAGGTAAGAAATCCCGTAGCTTTGTCATCGATAAAGAGGGGTTTAGAACATTCCTTGTCCATTCGCTAGGCTGGGATGTGAAAGTAGTTGATGCGGAGTTTAAATCCGCTGGAATTCATTAGGAGGAATTAATCATGACATGGATTGACGCAGGAATGCATTTGAGCTTAGCTGCAGCAGCAGTAGCATCTATTTTATCAATGGTGACGATATAAAGGAGATCAATTTATGGGTTATATGTTAATTGGCACGTTTTTGGTCGCAGGTTCTATGGGAGCCTTAGAACTCGACCAAATTGGATGGGAACAGTTCATATTGCAATCGTTAATCGGACTGGTTATATCCCTATACGGATTTAAAAAAGATATGGCAGAAGTTGACGCAGAAGAGCAGGAAGATGTCACATACATCCCAAGAGTGAGAACTCACGGTGATTATTGTAAAAACCCTTATTACAACTAAAAGGAGACAGAAAATGACAAAACCTTATATCAGTAAACAAAAAGTAAGGGACTTCGTATCTCGTGTCAGTTGTGACAAAACCGATGCGATTGAAAATGAATACGAAGCTCTATTGACTCAAGAAATTAAATCGCTAGATGCCTTTAAGCGTTTAGAAGAGGCTCTATCCGAAGCACGGAAAGCTGCTAGAGAAATTAAACAAGCGGGGTTTGGTGATAGCGTTTTGGCTAGTATTCCGAAGTCGGAATTTTTAATCGATCGCATGATTAGTCGAGGTAAGAGCTTCTATAATGAACCACTAAAAGAATGGGCTTCAATTTGTGAACTATTAAAGCCATTCGTGGAACGACTAGCAAAAGTACGTAATGCTAGACAAAGTGCTTGCAGAATTATTGATGAAGCGCAAACAGGTAGAGCTGCTGCGGATGCTTTGAAAGAAGCAGGCTTAGATTATTACACATGGGAAAATAGGAAGCCGGAGATGATGCTTGATTTAAGCGCGTTGAAAGGTGGTGATTAAATTGCGAAATTGTAGTACCTGTCCAAAGCGAGATTATTGCATTCCTGATGAATGCGAGGATTTGGGCATAAAAAATGAGCCTGATGATGCGGCAACATCAACAAGCTCAAATTAGAAAATATCCATTTAAAGTATACCACAGAAAGGACATATTATGGAATTCCTATTAGTTACTTACGATACCAGTGATTATTACTGGCAAAATAATACACCTGTACATAGTCCAGATGAATTTTGGTTTAGATATTACGAATCCGATACAAACGTTCCAATCGATAACATTGGTGTTGGTGATTGGGTTGTTGTTAAATCAAGAAACGGCTTAGGTCTTGCCCGTGTTTTGAAAAAGGCAAAAGACCTTGATACTGTTCGGATGCAAGGTTTCAAAGGAAATGTAGTCAAACAGGTCATTGCAGTTATCGATACTTCTAAATGCGATAAACGTGAAAGCGATCGAGCTAAGTTGGAGGACATAGAAAAGAAACTCGAACAAAAGGCTAAGAACGCTGAGCGCTTGACTATGTATCGATTGCTTGCAAAAGATAATCCAGAATTCTCGGAATTACTTACTGAGTATGAATTTGTAAAGGCGTCTGTCGATGAATTATAACGCTTTCATCAACTCCAAATCTAAAATGTCGGAATCTCACGGATTTGATATTGATACAGATATGCTAAACAAACACTTATTTGATTTTCAACGAGATATCGTTAAGTGGGCCTTGGCAAAAGGTAAAGCTGCCATATTCGCGGATTGTGGATTAGGTAAAACTTTAATGCAGCTGTCCTGGGCATATGAGATTTATTTACATACAGGTGGATCCGTACTCATATTAGCACCACTAGCTGTGGCCGCTCAAACACAGTCCGAGGGTGAACGTTTCGATATTCCTGTGAATATATGCGAATCCGATGATGACATTGTACCAGGCGTTAATATTACGAATTACGAGAAATTGGGTCGATTTAATACCGATAATCTGATAGGTGTCGTGCTTGATGAATCGAGTATCCTAAAGTCATTTACTGGTAAGGTACGTACGGATTTAATAAATCGATTCAGTAATACACCATATCGGTTGGCATGTACTGCAACACCTGCTCCAAATGACTATATGGAGCTTGGCAATCATGCGGAGTTCCTTGGCATTATGAGCCGTAATGAGATGCTATCTATGTATTTCACACACGATGGTAGTGATACCGCTAAATGGCGATTAAAAGGCCATGCAGAAAATACCTTTTGGGAGTGGATGGCGTCATGGGCAGTAGTGCTAGATAATCCGGCATCCCTAGGTTATGAAGATGATGGCTATGAATTGCCTGAGTTACGCGTACATGAAATTGTTGTTGATAAAACAGGTGAGGATGTCCCTACTTTATCGTTACTGGAACGCCGCAGGGCTCGCAAAGCATCTCTTGAATCAAGATGTAGAGCAGCAGCTGATTTAGTCAATGCATCTAATGAGCAATGGCTAGTGTGGTGCGACCTTAACGATGAATCGACCACTCTAAAAGAAATGATTGATCTAGCAGAGGATGTCAAAGGTAGTGATAAGGCAACTCGAAAGCAAGGCATGATGTTAGGTTTTGGTTCTGGATTCCTAAAATGCTTGGTGACAAAACCAAGTATCGCCGGATTCGGAATGAACTGGCAAAACTGCCACAATATGATATTTGTAGGGCTATCCGATAGTTATGAGCAATATTATCAAGCGCTTCGTCGATGCTGGCGATTTGGCCAGAAGCATGAGGTGAACGCATATATCGTAATTTCCGAAAAAGAAGGTGCGGTTAAGGCTAACATCGAACGTAAGGAAGCGGATGCTATAAAAATGAGGGACGCTATGATTGCGCTTACTCGTGATGCTGTTCGTACTGAATTATCTAAAACTAGACGGGAATCAACGGAATATAATCCGTGTGTACCGATGGTGTTACCTAACTGGGCAGAAATGAGGGCTGTTATATGACTAAAATTTACGTTAGCCATCCATTCGGGGGATTGGCTAAAAATAAAAAGAATGCTGACTCTGTATTAAAGTGGCTGCAGGACGATATGGGCGTATTTCCGATAAAAGAACCTTTTGGTAGTGATACGCATAACATATTCCTATCACCCATACATATATTGGGGCATTTGTACAATAAGGTCGATTATGATACCGGCATAGACTGGTGCATTGACCTTCTAAGTGGCTGCGATGCAATCGTAATGTGCAACGGCTGGGAGAACTCAACCGGGTGCAACTTGGAATTAGCTTATGCTAAGGGACATAACATAAGAGTCATCCACATCAATGAGTTAAAGCAGCCAAATTAACTAAATTAGCTGTTGACGCAGGCATGAATAAAGCTATAGCCTCCCTTGCTGGAGTCGCAATGCTGCAAGCGCTAAATAAGAAAGCAAAGGAGGACCTACAACGTGAACGTGCTAAATCAGTTAATTGAGTCCCGATTTGCAATTTATAACGGCGACTCAGTAGAAGTGCTAAAAGGGCTACCTGATGATAGCGTTCATTACTCTATATTTAGCCCTCCATTTAGTAGCTTGTATGTCTACTCTAATTCTGATAGGGATATGGGCAACTCATCTACTGATATCGAGTTTTGGCAACATTTCAAGTATTTAATTACTGAATTACATCGTGTAATAATGCCTGGGCGATTAGTATCAGTTCATTGTATGGATTTACCACTCACGAAATCCAGGGACGGTATTATCGGAATGAAAGACTTTCCTGGTGACATTATTCGAGCCTTTCAGGATGCTGGATTCGTGATGCATTCCCGAGTCACGATTTGGAAAGACCCTCTCATTGAGGCTACTCGGACAAAGGCTCTAGGGCTTTTACATAAGCAAATTGTAAAAGATTCTGCCATGTGCCGTATGGGGGCGCCTGATTACATCGTTACATTGCGTAAACCTGGTGACAATCCGGAGCCCATCGCGCATCCAGAAGGGTTTACCCAGTTTTTCGGTCAAGAGGAACCTGAGGGAATCAAAGGAGTTGAACGACCTGCGCCCGATCCTGAGTTGTTTGATAAAGCAGAAATACAATACGGAGCCTATGTATAGCCACCAGGTATGGCGACGATACGCTAATCCTGTATGGGCCGACATCCGCCAAACACATACGCTGAATTATAAAGCAGCTCGAGATAATAAGGATGAACGCCACATATGCCCGCTACAACTAGATACTGTGGCTCGATGCATTGAATTGTGGAGTAATCCAAATGATATCGTACTTGATCCGTTTGCCGGTATCGGTACTGTTCCAGTTATGGCACTTCGTATGGGCCGTAGGGCTTTAGGTTTTGAGTTAAAAGAATCGTATTACAACCAATCAATTATTAATATTCAGGAGGAGTTAAACAATGATTAAAGTTGAAGTTCAAGGAGTTAATGTACTAGATGTATATAATCAGTTAAAAGCTGTGTTAAATCAATTCAAAAGTTTTGTAGATAGCGATAGAGCAATGGATGATAAAGCCCCTGGCATAGTGGACACAGTGGTATCTACAGTAGCAGCACCGTCCGTGTGCGTATCTAATCTTACACCGCAAGATACAAATCAAGGTGTGCCTACTACAACAGTAGCTGTGCAACCAAACTCCATATCCATGACGGCACCTAATGCAGCTGTACAAGTTACTCCTACTCAAGTAGCTGTTACAGCACCAACTGTCAACGTGGCAACTGATGCCTCGGTACAAACAGTTACCGCACCTGTGCAAACACCTGTTACTGCTCCGGTATCTCAAGAAGTTAAGAAGTATACATTGCCTGAAATTCAAGCGGCGCTTGCACCATTACTTGACGCAGGGAAAGCTGTAGAATTGCAACAATTAATGACACAATTCGGTGTTCAATACTTGGGTCAAGTACCTGAGGAGAGATACCCTGAATTAGTAAATGCAATTAGAGGATTGGGGGCAAGAATCTAATGGCACCTCGATCACATGCATTATTAAACGCATCGGGGTCGCACCGGTGGCTGCATTGTACAGCCGCCCCTCTCCTAGAGGAGAACTTTCCCGATAGCACATCTATGTATGCAAAGGAAGGAACCCTGGCGCATGAACTGTGTGAATTAAAACTACAGAAGTATACCACGGCCATGGCGAAATCCACATACACTCGCAAGTTCAACAAAATCAAAAAAGATGAATTGTGGCAACCAGAAATGGACGATACCTCGGAAGCATACCTTGAATATGTCAAGGGTGTTATGTTAGGTTGCACGGCAACTCCAGTAGTAGCTATTGAAAAACGCGTTGACTTTAGCCGTTATGTACCCGATGGATTCGGCACGGCTGACTGTATTATTCTATCCGGCGACACCTTGCACATCGTTGATTATAAGCACGGAAAAGGGGTAGTTGTTGATGCGGAACACAATCCGCAAATGATGTTATATGCTCTTGGTGCGATTGACGCATATAGATTACTCTATATGTTCAATACGGTCAAAATGACTATCGTGCAGCCCCGTGTTAATAATATCAGCGAATGGGAAATCCCTATAGCAGAATTACTGGATTGGGGTAATGCATTTGTCAAACCGCGCGCAGATGAGGCTATGTCTGGTAACGGTAAATTTGAACCCGGTGACTGGTGCAGATTCTGTAGGGCAAAACAACAGTGCAAAGCCCGATATGATGCAAACGACTCATTGCACAGTGCGCTAGTTGCTAATCATGATCCTCGGCTTATCTCGATGACAGAACTCGGTGAATACCTTCGTCGGGGGAAAGACGTCGCTGCTTGGCTCGAAGATATGAAAGACTACGCACTCACCGAATCTCTTAATGGGGTGACAGTCCCAGGCTGGAAAGCCGTAGAGGGTCGTGGTAGTCGAGCTTTCCAAGACACTGATGCTGCTATTGATACTTTAATTAAAGCTGGCATCGATGAAAGCATTCTGTATGAACGTAAGACATTAACATTGGCACAGATGGAAAAGACCATCGGTAAACCCAATTTAATGATATGGTAGGCGACATGATAGTTAAGAAAGCAGGCAAGCCTACCTTAGTTGAGGAATCCGATAAGCGCCCTCGGATTACCAATCAACCTACTGCGGCGCAAATATTTAATGTATCTAATGATAATAATGGAGGTAATTAATTATGTCATTCGTTCCACAACCAACTGAAGTATTATTGCAAAATGTTCGCGTATCCTACTGCCATCTATTAGAACCTTGGGCTAATTCCACACAGCCTGCTGCTAAACCTAGATATTCAGCTACTATTCTATTACCTAAAACTGATGTAGCTCAACACCAAGCTCTCATGAATGCTATCGAAGCTGCTATCCAATCAGCTCGTACTAAATTCGGCGCACGTGTTCCGGCACAGCCAAAAGTACCAATTCATGACGGTGATGGTTATACACAATCCGGGAAGGAGTTTGGTCCTGAATGTAAAGGTCATTGGGTATTTACAGCAGCGCAAGATGCTAGCTATAAAGTTGAAGTAGTAGATCTTCAAGGTAACCCTCTTACAAATCCTACGCAAGTATACTCCGGCATGTATGTCAATGTACTCGTTCGATTCTTCTTCTACTCCAATCAATCCACTGGTATCGGATGTGGTTTGGGCCCGGTTCAAAAAGTACGCGATGGTGAAGCATTGGGCAGCATGCCTGTTGCAGCATCCTCTGTATTTGGTGCACCTCAAGGTAGTGCGGCTAATGTTTATACCGGTGCTCCAGTAGCAGCAGGTCAACCTGTGCAACAACAATCAGCTCAACAGGGTTATGTACAACCGGCATATGCTACGACACCTCAGCAATCTGTACAACAAGCTCCTGTAGGGATTAACCCTGTAACTGGTCAACCTTACTAATAGGTGCCTGATATGAGGCATCTAAGTATTGATATAGAAACATATTCATCGACTGATATCTCATTCGGCGTGTACAAATACACTGAATCACCTGATTTCGCCATATTACTATTTGCGTATTCCTACGACTTTGGTCCTGTTGAAGTTGTAGATTTAGCGCAGGGAGGAGTAATTCCTGACAGTGTAATTCGTGATTTATTAAACCCAGATGTAATCAAGCACGCTTACAATGCACAATTTGAAATTACGTGTCTAAATCGTGCAGGGTTACTCACATCTGTTGATCAGTGGCAGTGTACGATGATTCACGGTGCCTACTTAGGATATCCTATGGGCCTAGCCTTACTCGGCAAGGCCCTGGGGTTACCTCAGGATAAGAAAAAGGACACATCGGGGAAAGCACTTATCAAGTACTTCTGTACGCCATGTAAACCTACCAAACGAAATGGGGGCCGTGCACGTAATCTACCTAGACACGATATGGATAAATGGAATGCTTTTATCGAGTACAACCGCCAGGACGTTGTGACTGAGATGGAATGTTATCACAGATTAGCTTCTTTCCCTGTACCTGATGATACGTGGAAAGATTGGTATCTTGATATCCAAATCAATAGTAGAGGGGTGCGCATCGACCATGAATTGGTTGAGGGTGCACTATACATTGATGAGGAAATCGAGAAATGTTGATGAATGAGGCTTACCAAATCACGGGGCTTAGCAACCCTAATAGCCGAAACCAATTGCTTGATTGGCTAAACAATAATACTAATGTCAGTCTTGATAAATTAACTAAGGACACTGTGGCCGATGCTCTGATGGATGCTGATGACGTTGCCGCAAAAGTGCTTATGATTCGAAAGAAACTTGCAAAGTCATCGGTATCTAAATACACCATGACCGATAGCGCCATGGGATCAGATCTTCGTCTCAGAGGAACGTTACAATTCTATGGTGCCAACCGTACCGGACGCTGGGCGGGGCGTCTTATCCAGGTGCAGAACCTGCCAAGAAATTACATCGAGAACCTCGACACGGCTCGGCATCTCGTTAAAACCAAAAACCGTCAAGGGTTAGAACTTCTATATGGCGACGTATCGGATACGCTATCTCAATTAATTCGTACCTCAATTATTGCTGAAGAAGGTAATACATTATGTGTGGCAGACTTCTCAGCCATTGAGGCTCGTGTTATTGCTTGGTTATCGGGAGAACATTGGCGGCAACGTGTATTCGCTGAGGGCGGAGACATATACTGTGCTTCCGCATCATCTATGTTTGGCGTTCCTGTTGTTAAACATGGCGAGAATGGGCATCTTAGACAAAAGGGCAAAGTCGCTGAATTGGCACTCGGCTATCAAGGCGGAGTGAATGCATTAAAAGCCATGGGAGCTCTTGATATGGGACTCCATGAGGAGGAATTACCTGAAATCGTAAATTTATGGCGCAACGCATCACCTAGAATAAGAGATTTATGGTATGCCGTTGAGAATGCAGCCGTGTACACCGTTACTACCGGGAATCCTATAGGCCTTGACCACGGCATTATGTTCCGTTTGGAAATTGATCCAATATACGGTTATCGTTATATGACGATTGAGTTACCGATTGGACGTAAACTATTTTATCCTAGCCCAAGCATTAAGCAGAATGCGTTCGGTAAGGATGCTGTACATTTTAAGACTAAAGTAAACGCTGCATGGGTTACTGAAAGCACCTATGGAGGCAAATTAGTCGAAAACATCACACAAGCAGTCGCCCGAGATTGCTTAGCGTTAACGTTACGCCGTTTGGAGGATGCTGGATATCAAATTATCATGCACATCCATGATGAAGCTGTACTTGAAATCAACAAGCATAACGCAGAATCAACATTGGATGATGTTAATGCTATATTCTCAATCGCCATACCTTGGGCAGACGGGCTGCTATTATCATCCGCAGGATTTACTAACGACTATTATATGAAAGATTAGGAGGGATACACTTGCAAAAACGATAAACTGATTACTATCAGTATCGGTGCGAGTCGCACATCAAAAGCAATGGACCCGCACGGAGATGTTGTGGTCCGAGTTTTGTGAACGCCTCAAAAATCCCCGTTCGTACAACAGAAACCGTGGACGAATACCACAGACTGCCAAAAATCTGAGAAAAAGCAAGCTAAAGGACATAGGCGGCTTTGTTGGTGGTACGTTAAACGGTCTACAGCGTAAAAGCTATTAACGTGTCTGGGCGTGATTTGATTACTCTTGATATGGATGCCATATCGCCTGGGGAAACTGAGAACGTCGCTCGCACGATTGACAGCCTAGGCATGGCTTATGTCATCTACTCAACCCGTTCTCATACGGTGCATCGTCCACGGTTACGTGTTATCGTCCCTACTGATAGAACGATGACACCTGATGAGTATGAGCCTATTGCTCGTAAGCTGGCAGAGCTCATCGGCATTGGTATGATGGATGGAACTACGTTCGAAGCTTCTCGGCTCATGTATTGGCCGTCATGCCCGAATGATGCGCAATATGTATATTACGTAGGCGATAATGCATTCTTATCTACTGACGGTATGCTTGGCCAATATACTGATTGGCGAGATGTGCGTTCTTGGCCACAAGTACCAGGTAAGGAAGCATCGCAGCATGAAAAGCAGCTACTTGCAAAGCAAGCTGACCCGAGAGGAAAAGCCCGGTATTGTAGGTGCCTTTTGTAGAATATACGGCATCCGTGAGGCGATTGATAAATTCATACCTCATGCATATGTTGATGTTGAGGGCAGCGAGGACCGCTTAACGTTCGTTACTGGCTCAACGGTAGCCGGGGCAGTTATCTATGATGACGATACATTCCTGTTCAGTCACCACAATACTGACCCGTGTAGTGGTCAATTAGTTAATGCCTTTGACCTTATCCGGCTGCATAAGTTCCACAACTTAGACGAGACTGCTAAGGATGGGACACCTGGGCATAAGCTGCCATCTTACATGGCTATGTCTAAACTAGCTATGCAAGATACGGTAGTCGTTAACGAACTCAACATGGCCCGTGCCCGAGAATCGGCATCAAATGTATTTGCTGATATTATCACGGATGTATCGGCTCACGCTGAGACATCCGACCTCGACCCTAATGCGTTAACGAACGTCGACTGGATGAAAAGTTCGACTTTAAAGTACGACGAGAATGGTCGACCTAAGAACACGCTAGATAACATGCTTAAATCATGCACCATGATCCGGCGCTTGTCGGTAGACTTGCCTATGATAGATTTGGTTCAAGATACGTGGCAAAAGGGGCCCTACCATGGAACCCAACACCAGGACTTCGCATATGGACAGACGCAGATGATGCGGGCTTACGGTGGTACCTAGAAAATAAATATGATATCACCGGTAAAGATAAAATCATGGATGCCCTCATTATGTGCGCTGAGCAAAATGGATTTAATGAAGTACTAGATTACCTTAACGGGTTATCCTGGGACGGCATCGCCCGATTAGATACCATATTCATCGACTACTTAGGGGCTGAGGATAATGTATACACCCGTGCAGCCGCTAGAAAGTCATTTACGGCGGCAGTAGCGCGAGCGTTTGAGCCTGGATGCAAGTATGATACGATGCCAATTCTTATTGGCGGTCAGGGTATTGGTAAAGTACTCTTATCCGCACAATGGGCAAGAAGTGGTACGCTGACGGATTAAATACCTTTGAGGGTAAGGAAGCTGCAGAAGGCATTCAAGGTAAATGGATTATAGAAGCTGGTGAAATGGCTGGGTATTCGAGGGCTGAAGAAAATGCATCCAAGCAATTCCTAAGCCGTCAAGTAGATGTATTTCGTCAAGCCTATGGCCGACGTACGCAAGAGTATCCACGGCAGTGTGTGTTCTTTGGTAGCACGAATCAATATGAATTCCTAAAAGATATCACAGGCAATCGCCGATTTTGGCCTATTGATCTTGAAATGACGACTCCACGAAAGAATATATTCGTTAATCTTCCAGGGGAAGTAGACCAGTTATGGGCGGAGGCTTTGTATCGGTATAAAAGCGGGGAGAGCCTCATTATCGAGGATGACCCGAACGTACTAAATCTGGCTAATTCGGCTAGAGAGGCGCACATGGAATCAAATACCAAAGCAGGACTGATTAATGAGTTTTTATTAATCAAAGTGCCTTTAAATTGGAATGTGATGAGTCGGAGCGCCAGGAGGACGTATCTTAGCATGAATGCTAAACCTGCCGAGGGTCAAGAGTTAGTATATCGTGACCGTATTTGTGCGGCAGAGGTATGGTGGGAATGTTTCGGTAACGACCCAAGTCGCATGAAGAAAATCGAGACCAGGGAAATTAATCAAATACTGGCGGACTCCCCATATACAATGGGTGGAAGTCAGTTGATGAGATTTGGTGAATATGGGCATCAAAGAGGGTTCAGAATCAACGAGTCAAAACTGAAATTATAGTGTTAACATTCTCAATTAAGCGTTAACATTCTCAGTATTTTTGTTAACATTAGAATGTTAACGAATTCGGAGAATGTTAACGTACTATGTTAACGCATAAAGTCAGTATTTATCTATATTCATATAGGTTGGTTAACATTGTTAACATTATATACTGGTAAATATCAAAACAAAGAGTTTTAAGAAAAAATACGTCCTTTACAGCCTTAATTTGAACCCTCATATACGCGTATGTAAACATGTTAACGTTTAAAAATTCCAGAGGTGAGAAATGTTAGAAAAGGATATCGAGAGAAAATTAGTTGCAGGCGTCAAACGTTCGGGAGGTAAAGCGTATAAGTTTGTATCCCCTGGCAATGTCGGTGTGCCTGATCGTATCGTCATATGGCCGAATGGTGTTATTCATTTCGTAGAATTGAAGACATCCAAAGGCGCACTTTCGCGGTTGCAGGGTGTCCAAGCCCGTGAACTTCAAAAGCTAAATCAAAGTATTTGTGTTAAAAGGTGATGATGCCGTGTCTGGTTATCTGGAACAATTCACAGAAGAATTCGGGGTGAAAGCGTAATGCAGTTTAATCCGCATGCGTATCAACGATATTGTATCGACAAGACCGTTAATCAAAATAAGATAGGGCTATTCCTGGATATGGGTTTAGGGAAAACGATTATCACGTTATCTGCCATATACGAATTGAAGTACTCCCGATTCGCCATTCGTAAAGTGCTAATTATAGCGCCTAAGAAAGTAGCGGAGGCTACGTGGCAACGAGAAGCGCGAAAATGGGACGGTGTAGGTATATTAAGGATATCTACTGTATTAGGCAGCTTGAAAAAGCGTATTAAGGCGTTAAACACACCTGCTGACATCTACATCATCAATCGAGAGAATGTAACGTGGTTAGTTGATTACTACAAGAATGCATGGCCGTTTGACATGGTAGTTGTGGATGAATCTAGTTCCTTTAAAAATCACACAGCTAAGCGTTTTAAATCATTAGCCTATATGCATAACCATATCAAGCGCATGGTGTTGTTAACAGGTACGCCAGCCCCTAACGGATTAATCGACCTATGGGCGCAAGTGTATTTATTAGACCGCGGCGAGTCATTAGGGAAAACGTATACGGGATTTAGAGATTACTATTTCGAGCCCGATCAGAGGTCACGCGAAATGGTGTACTCCTATAAACCTAAATCCGATTCAAATGACAGCATTATGACGGCAATATCTGGGTTATGCATATCCATGAAAGCTGATGACTATTTGGAATTACCTCCAGTAATCAACGATATTAAATATGTGCAGTTAGATGCGAAAGCCAAAAAAGCCTACGAAGATATGGAGCGCACATCTGTATTAGAGTTGATTGAAGCCGACGAAGATATCACAGCTTTGAGTGCAGCAGCATTATCCACAAAGCTACAACAGCTAGCGAACGGTGCTGTATATGATGGCGACAGAAACGTTCACGAGATACATGGCTGTAAAATTGAGGCATTTATGGAACTCGTAGAACAGTTAAACGGAAAGCCTGCATTAGTGTTTTACAACTTTAAACATGACTGTGAACGGTTAAAAGCAGCATTAGCTAAGACTAAATTACGAGTCTGTGAGTTAAAGGGTGCCGATGATGAGATAGCGTGGAATGCTGGAGAGATTGATATTCTATTAGCACATCCGGCTAGTACGGCATACGGGCTTAACTTACAGGACGGTGGTAACCACGTAATATGGTTCGGGTTAAACTGGAGTCTTGAATTATATCAACAAGCTAATAAGCGGTTACATCGCCAAGGTCAAATGGAGAAGGTAATTATCCATCATCTAATATGTGAGGGAACTCGTGATGAGGATATGATGGATGCACTAGCCCAAAAAGACCGAGCACAGGAATATGTGCTGCAAAGCCTAAAAGCAAGAATCGATAAATACAGAAAGGATGATTAATATGGGTCAATTTATAACGGCAGGATTAATCGTAGTAATAGTGTGTTACACGACTATTCAAGTTATAGATATCATTGATAATCGAAAACACAAGACAGTATATGAGCTAACCCCAGGTAGATTGTATGAGAGACCTAATAGACCCCCGCCACCACCTATTAAGTTATCAGCTAATGAAACTTTAAAACGTTTGGCAGCTAACGAAAATTTAAAACGATTACAGAATGTATCGAATCAATCAGGATTAACGATAGAGAAAGTTATAGCAGATAGATCTCCTAATCGCATAATTAATCAATGCGATGATATAAACCACCCAAGCCATTATACACAAGGGAATATCGAGGTTATCGATTACATCGAAGACAAGAAACTAGGGTATCGATTGGGTAATGTAGTAAAGTATGTATCCCGAGCTGGTCATAAGGACGATGCTATTAAGGATTTGAAAAAGCCCGTTGGTATCTAAATCGGGAAATCGCAAAGAGGGAAGAGCATGACAAAAGTCGAGCGACTACTAATTAACAAAGGGCACTATCTAGATGACACGTATTATCTTGTCATGGATATAGTTAAGGTTGTAGATAATCTTAAGGATAATGTTGCCGAGAGATTAGATGATGACCTGAGTGATGATGCGTACGCCATGTGTGAGGAGATGTTTACCGCTGTCGAACAATGCAAAGCAGATATGGTAGAAGCCATCGAGGATATTGTCGAACGTATGGAGGTAAAGGATGCAAAAGCGTAGAAGCAGGCCAGATGTGATTGTAGGTGCCATACAGTCAGATTTAAGTCTTGCCATCATACGAGCCCGTAATAGACAACTGAGATCACCTATGCTAGATGATAGAATTCGTGAAAGCGGATACATTGACGGATTACTACGAGCACAGATGATTATCAGTAAATATGGGGACTATCGCATATGATGGATAAAGAAGAACTACAAGCTGTCCGCCATACTGAGCAGCGAATGCGTGCGTTAGAGATTCAGCTAAGTGCGATTAACCGAGATTTACATTCAGAAGCTATACAGATATGTGAATCGGGAGATGCTATGCCACGAATCAGTAAGCACTTACAAGAATGTAGGGAGGAGCTGAACAGAGAATGGGATGAATTGATTGATTCTCGAAACAAGGTCAAGCAAGTCATTAACCAAATAACTGACGGACAATACAGGGATGTACTGAATCTCAGATACATTAATGCATTGCCATGGGAGCAGATAGCTGTTGAACTAGGGTATTCGTGGCGACAAGTTCACAGACTTCACAAGAAAGCAATAGCTGAATTTGAAAAGATGGCATAGAATGGCACACTCTTAATTTAATATAATGTAAATGTAGTAGATAGCAGGCAGTGTCTGGCCCGCACAATATGTCTGCCTGCTGCACTGCCCCGGGGTAGACCTTACTTAGTTGAGGTCTACCCTTTTTCTTATTGAGTATCAATGATAATAACTAATTGAGAAAACAAGAATTTGGAAAAGGTACTCCGCGGGCGAAAAATGGCCGCTGGTCGCCTCCGCGCGATGTTTGTCCACATGTGAAAAATTTTTTCAAGTAGAAAGTACCCTACCAATAGACACTTACGGAAGGAGGTCCAAAATGGCCACGGAAAGACCCAAAGTCAAGTTCGATGACAATGGCGAGATCATTGTCACCACAAAAGTGCTATGCCAAATCTTGGACCTCGGTCCGGAAATGATATCACGCCACAATCGTGCAGGGATGCCGAAGGTGGCAACGGGGTGGTGGAATGTTCGCGAAGTTCTTGTATGGCTTGGCATGTCCAAGGATAAGGACGGAACGAAATCCGCAGCTCAAAGAAAACTTGAAGCTGAGGCGGACTACAAAGAAGCCAAAGCGAAACGCGAAAAGCGAATGAACGAAGTTCTCGAGGGCCAGTATATTGCAGTCGAGGATGTAACTCGTGAATGGACTGGACGCGTTAACGAATTGAAATCATCCCTTGGGCTGTTACCTAAAGCGGTTAGCAAAGAATTTCCGGATGCAGAAACAAGGGTGATTGTAGAGAGGACGGTGAATGAGTGTGTCAACGAGTACCTCGAAAGCTACGCGCGCGACGGCGCCTACACGAAAACGAAGAAAAGTTAGTTCCAAAAATTCCAGGAATCCGAAAAAACAATGTCATTACAATTCATCGCACAATTCTAGTACATCGTTTACGTGGACGGCGCAAGAACTCGAAGCATTCAAGCCTCCGGAGCGGTACACCGTTTCCACATGGGCCGATAAGTTCAGAGTACTCCCAAGCACTAGTGCAGAACCCGGACCCTGGCACACGCACCGCACTCCATACCTAAGAGAGCCTATGGATATGCTCAACAACGATTTAATCGAATCGATTGTACTGTGCTTTGGTGCACAGATAGGTAAGACAGAAGCTGAACTCAACATGATAGGGTTCGCACTGCATCAATCTAAGGCGCCTGTCATGATGGTATATCCAACAGATATGCTGGCAAAGTTCAACAGTGAAAAACGTGTTCAGCCAATGATCACGAACACAGAACCTCTGGCCAACATGTACAACGAAAACGCAAGTTCAAAGCTAGAACTCAACTTCAACACAGGGAACTACATGGTATTGTCCGGCGCTAACTCTCCATCGAGCCTTGCATCAAGGGCTATCAAATATGTGTTCTTCGATGAAGTCGATAAGTACCCGGTATTCTCCGGCAAGGAAGCCAATCCAATTAAGCTGGCAACGGAACGTACTAAAACGTTCGTTGATGCCAAACACGTGATGGTATCAACTCCAACAGTCGAGAATGGCAATATCTGGACCGCTTTCAAGCAAGCTCATGCGCAGAAAGAGTACTACGTACCGTGCCCACACTGTGGTGAGTATCAAAAGCTCGTGTTCAAGCAAATTAAATGGCCCGATGAGGCTAAAGGCAATAAGGACCGCATCAGGGACACCGCCTATTATGAATGCGCGCATTGTAAGAAAGCGATACACGATAAGCACAAAAATGGATATGCTTCGTAACGGAGAATGGCGAACCGAAAATGAACCTGATTGTCGAGTGCGTTCGGTTGGCTACCACTTATCGTCCTTATACTCTCCATGGATAGCCTTTGGGAAAGTTGCGTATGAGTTCTTTACTTCAAAAAGACTTCCCGGACCAGCTTATGAACTTTATCAATTCATGGCTAGCAGAACCTTGGCGAAGTGCTAAGACGAAAAAGCACACAAACGCTACATTTCACGGAATCAACCTATGAGCGTGGCGTAGTACCGGATAAGGCAACGCTACTTATCGCTAGTGTTGACGTACAGCTTGACCACTTCTGGTGGGAGGTTAGGGGCCCTATGCGCCAGGCGTGAAGTCCTATCTCATCGACTATGGCCAAGCCAGTACATGGGACGACCTAGAGGAGATCATAGTCAACAGGGAATATCCGACAGAATACGGCGAACCTAGACAAGTGATGAAGGCGGGCATTGACTCAGGCTTCAGAACGGACGAGGTGTACCAATTCTGTGCAAGGTTCCCGGAAATATGTATTCCGTTAAAAGGTTCATCCAATCATAAGACCTTAACGGCGCCTTATTCAATGTCAAGCGTTGAAAAGGGTGTTATCGGAGGCCTTAAATTGTACGTCCTTAATACGGACTACTGGAAGGACTTCATATTTGCACGGATGGTACGGCCAACTGATGAGGTCGGTACAATCCATCTATTCAAGGATTGTCCTCAAGAATATACTGACCATCTTCGGTCGGAAGAAAAACAAGAAATCCGCAACGTGAAAACGGGTGAGGTTACGATACAGTGGAAACCACTTACCGGGCACCCTACGAATCATTTGCTAGATACATGTACATACAATGCTGCAGTCGCAGACATTGCAGGGGTGAAGTACTTAACGGAACCCGAAGAATATGAAGAATCTAATTCCGTAACCGAGGTTATCGACTACGGTGTAGGAATGGGTAATACGAACCATTGGTTTAGATAAGGAGGTGAACCATGAGCGATGTAAACGAACAATTGGACCGTATCCGTGAAGTCATCGAGGATATCGAAACAAAGGATATTCTGAGTTACAAATTGGCGGTAAGCGGTTCAAATCGATTGACCTTCCTGTGTTATACGCACGAGAACAAACGTTAATGCAACGTGTTCATGAGGAAGCAAACGGCTTCCAGAGTGATGCATACGTGACATGGGGTGGACGATGAATATCTTAGATAAGGTAATCGGTTGGGTTAGCCCTGAGAGGGCGCTTAATCGTATCGCAGCACGAGAGGCAATTCGCCAATTTGATGCGGCGTCAATGGACCGATTGAGTAGCGACTGGCAACCTGCTTATGGTACAGCCGAACAGTTGGCCACTGGAGCGCGTGACCTTATTCGAGGTCGAGCTCGTGCAGCTGAAATGAACAGCGACTTAGCCGAGTCTGTAGTAACAGCCTTAATCCGTAACGTTATTGGCGTTGGGATTAAGCCACAGGCAAAGGTAAGAAGTGGTAAAGGTAAGTTAAATACAAGCCTTAACAACAAAATCGAAAAAGCATGGGCAAAATGGACTGAGGCAGAAAATGCGGACGTCCGAGGGATGACTAACTTTTACGAATTGCAAGCTATCGCACTACGACGGATGCTCTACGATGGCGAAATTCTAGTTAATAAAACCGCGCAAGGTGAGTACCTTCCGTTATCAATTCAATTGATTGAGGCAGAGAACATAGGCGCGGTTAGCCTACAAAATGGCAAGAATAACATCATCAACGGCGTGGAGGTTAACGAATATGGGAGACCAGTTGCGTATCACGTATACCAAAGCGATCCAATGGGGTTACGCAGTTTCGACGCATTACGGCTAACTACTAACCAGGCGTTCTTATTATTCAAGCCAACTCGTACCTCGCAACTTCGAGGGATGAGCCACCTGGCATTAGTCCTTCGTCGCATCCACGATATTGACGAATACATGGATGCGGACTTAATCGCCGCCCGTGTATCAGCGTGTTATAGCGCGTTCATCACGTCTCAAATTCAGCACGTCAAACGGCGATGCTACCACGGGATAGTAAGGGGCGTCCTAACATGACATTAGCACCAGGTATGGTTAGACACCTTAGCCCTGGTGAATCCATTGAGTTCGCAGACCCTAAGCGTAATGCAGGGACTGCGAGTGAATACTCGGCAACTCAGACACGGAGAATTTCCTCCGGTCTAGGAATGAGCGCGGATATCGTGGCTCGTAATATATCAGGTAACTTCTCAGCAGCAAGGCAAAATCTGTTAGAGGACCAAAAGACCTTCCGACAATGGCAAACATTTGTTATCGCACACTTTTGCATGCCGATTTGGAAAGCCTTTATTGACGCATTGTACCTAGCTGGTGAACTACCATCTGACTACTTGGCGAATAAGGACAAGTACCAAGAAGTATCTTGGCTCGCCCCAGGTTGGTCGTGGATAGACCCAGTTAAGGAAGTGTCCGCCAATAAGGAAGCTATCAAATCCGGCCTTACAACCTTAGAAGATGTGTGCGCAGCATCTGGGCGTGATTGGGAAGAAGTTCTTGAACAACGGAAACTCGAACAGGATAGAGCCAAGGAGCTCGGGGTGTTACTAGATTATTCCAGTGAGTTGCAACCATTGATGGACCCAGATAGTGACGCTAGCGTCCAACAATCACAGGAAGGAGCTGATGGCTAGCAATGGACGAAAATGAAAAACGTAGCGTTCAAGGTAACTATTGCCGTGAATCTACGATTGACCAAGTCGACTCCGACAATCGGACGGTAGAACTTTCCTTCTCTTCCGAAACGCCATATGGCCGTTGGTTCGGCGATGAAATCCTTTGCCATGATGAAGAATGTATCAATCTCGATAGATTTAACGATGGCTTAGGCACCGTGTTATTTAACCATGATCGTGATGCGGTCGTGGGGCACATCGAAAAGGTGTGGGTTGAAGATAATCGCGGTAAAGCGTTAGTACGCTTTGACGAAGATGAACAATCCGACGCCATATTTAAAAAAGTCCAATCCGGTACGCTTCAAGGTGTTAGCGTTGGATACTCTATTAACCGATACGAAGTGCTTGAAGATGATAGTACTACATCCACGAATGGCCGTTTCATCGGTCCAGCATACGTCATCACCGATTGGGAACCTTTAGAAATCAGCATTGTATCCGTACCTGCAGACCCTACGGTCGGCGTAGGGCGCAGTGCAGATGATATTCAAATTCATACAGGTATTGACACACAGGAGGAACAAAAAGGTATGGATGAAAAAGAAAAATTGACTGAAACTCCAGAAGTGAAATCCGCTCCAGTTGAAGGCGGTATCACAAAAGAACAATTGGCAAAAGCAATGGAAGAAGAACGTAAACGTACTTCCGAAATTACTGCTATGTTCCGCGACTTCGATGTAGAAGGCGCGGATGAAGCAATCGTATTGGGCAAATCCGTTGACGAAGCACGTGCAATGGTTATGGACCAATTGCGTGCACGTAACGCAGGCGTGTCCGTTAAAATGGGCGAATCTGAATCCGATAAATTCCGCGCAGCTGCACAAGATGCAGTATTAATGGCGGCAGGTATTCAAGTAGCTGAACCGGCACCAGGTGCTAACGAATTACGCGCACATTCCTTAGTTGAATTAGCACGTGAAGCATTACAACGTGAAGGCCTTCGTGCTAACTTTGGCGATAATTTGGAATTGGCTCGTGAAGCTATTAACTCCACATCCACATTCCCTGCTATCATGTCCAACTTAGCGAATAAATCCGTAATGAACGGTTTAACGAAGCAGAAACTACTTACCAATTATGGGCAGGTAAAGGCTCTAATCGTGACTTCAAGGAAGCTACACGCGTAGCATTATCTGAAGCAGGCGACTTGGAATTAGTTCCAGAAGGTAGCCAATTCAAAGCTATGACATTCAAGGAAGCTTCCGCGCGTACTAAAGTCGCTACTTACGGCAAATTATTCAGCTTAACACGTCAAGCAATCATCAACGATGACCTTGGTATGTTCTCCGCTATCGCAACTCGTTTTGGTTCCGCAGCTAAACGCTTAGTTAACAAAATGGTATACGCACAATTGACAGGTGACGTAGTGATGGACGATGGCGTTGCATTGTTCAATAGCAAACACGGTAACGTTGCATCCACAGGCGAAGCATTATCCGTTAAAGCTATTGCTAAAGCGGTAACTGCTATGCGTCGTCAAAAAGGCATCCAAGGCACTGCGACACTTAACATCACACCTAAATATTTAATTGTTCCACCTGAACTTGAAATGGTAGCATATCAACTCATGAACTCCACCGCAGATGTGGCAGGAATTAACTCCGGTGTGTTTAACCCATACAAAGGTCGATTCACTGTTATCGCTGATGCAGAAATCACTGACCCAGATGCATGGTACTTAGTAGCGGATGCAACTCAACACGATACTATTGAAACTACATTCTTGAACGGCGTAGAAGCTCCACGCTTAGAAACTCGTCAAGGCTTCGATGTAGACGGTATCGAATATAAGGTTGCATTGGACGTAGGTGTACGTGCACTTGATTTCCGTGGCCTTTACAAAAATGCTGGTAAATAATTAGGGGGTAACAATATATGATGACACAATTCGTACAAGAAACTGACCGCATTGACATTACTGCAACAGCAGAGGTCAAAGCCGGTAATATCGTAGAAGCAGGCGCACTTCACGGTGTGGCTATCACAGATTTAAAAGTCGGTGAAGTCGGTGCCATTAAAGTAACCGGCGTATTCAAAGTAACAGCCAATAAAACTGATACTTTTGCAGTCGGCGACGTAGTTAACTTTGATACAGACAAAGCTGTTAAAACTGGTGGTAAACCATTAGGCATCGCAGTAGCGCCTAAAACTGCTGCGCAAGATACTGTTACAGTTATGCTAGTGCAATCTGTTAAAGTTGGCGCGTAGGCAATAGCTATATTATGAGGATAACGGGGGCCACACGCCCCCGTTAAACCTATGAGGTACAAATATGTATACATACGATGAAAACGTCCTCCTGGGGGCATTTGGTGAGAAAATCACATATGAAGGTAAGACCATCAAGGCGAGCGTGGAAATCGGTGAGTACGATGGCAAGGGTTCAGGATTCGTAACCGGATTAGCTGATAAGGCTAAGATTTGGATACGAACCAAGGACATACCATTACCAAAGACCAAGGATGAAATCTACATCCATGGCAAAAAATGGTATGTGGATCATATCTCTGATAGTGACGATAAGATGCATTGCCTAGAAATTGTGGCCAACGTAAGGACGGTGAGACCATGAGTAATGAGCCTATCACCATTAATGATGGCGCTACGCCGTACCTTGAATTTATCGCTAAAACGAAACTGATTGGATGCGTAAGGCGATGAAGTCGATGGGCTTCATGATGTCCAAGGCCATCAAGGAAGGCATCAAGTCCGGAGCGCCAGGCGGTAAGAAATATGCTAGCTTCATGCCACCAGCTATGAGGGCACAACTCGAAGCAGCATTCGGTGCTAAAGTCCGGAGAGCTTACCGAAAAGGCGGTAAGGCTGACCGAGAAGGGTGGACCCATAAGTCTCGTGATGAACTCATCGCTAGCGGTGTAAAAGCCGGTACAGTTGGGTATACTCCACTTGGTAAGATGTACCGCGCCGTAGGGTATCAGTACGACGCTAAGTCTGAATCGGTCAAAGTTGGCTGGTTATCTAATTCTGCTAAGAAACTAGGGGAACAGATAGAGAAAGGCTACACCAAGGAAATAACAGAGAACATGCGTAAGAAATTATTCGCGCATGGGTTCCAGTTGGCCAAGGGGAAAACGACCTTCACCATTAAACCTCGTGAAACCTTCGGGCCGATGCGTAATGCACTTCAACCGAAACTCGTACCATTCCTTGAAAAGAAAATCGGTGAGTACGCACTCGGTAATACCTCATGGGGTACAAGTAATCGAGTATACAAAGTGAGGTAGCTATGCAAACAATTCCACTCGCAGTGATTGCGAATCGATGGGTTGAGGCAATCAAGGACAATGATCATATCAATGAGTTCTGTAAGGCGAAGTATGGTAAGGACCTGTCCATATTCGTAGGGTATGATGACGCAGGCGCGCCTCAAGAGGAAGATTGTCCATGCGTTATCGTCCTTATGGACTCAAAGTCCGAAGGGCTCGCAGATTCGTATTCGTATACTCTCCAACTCGTATGGGGCGTACATCGGAAGGAAGCGGAGCGTAACGGGCGAGTCATTACCTATACCGGAGCTTTTGAAACCGATGAACTAGGCCAGTTACTCATTGAATGTATTATGGATATCAACCCAAATTATCCAGTCATTCACATTGACTATGAAACAGATAATGTATCGTGGCGCCCTGTGTATCCAGGTAGAGCCACATTCACAATAGAAATACCGCACGTAATCGGCGGTCAAGTTGAATATTAATAGGAGGATAACATGGCAGTAGCTAAACGTGCGCAAGGCGCACAATCCAAATTAACAATGGCTTTTGAAACTGACTTTGGTGTTACACCGTCCACCGGTGGCGTGGTTATGCCAATCATTAGTTCCTCTCTAAAAGCAAGTCAAAATCTAAATGATTCTAACGTAATTCGTGGTACGCGTAATCCGGCTGCGCCTAGTCGCGGTAACATCGACGCATCTGGTAGTATTACACCTCCAGTCGATGTAATCGGTTTCGGCTATTGGTTGAAATTAGCCTTCGGCACACCTACTTCTACAGCTGGTGCAGGCTCTGCACATAAGCACGTGTTCAAAATTGGTCCGGATATGCCGTCCGCTACATTCGAACAAGGCTATAAGGACATCAGCACATATCAACAATTCAGCGGTGTGCGCATGAACAAAATGGCGCTTAACTTTGGCGGGGACTCCGAGTTAACAGCCACTATCGATGTAATGGGCTGTAAGGAAACAATGGCGGCAGTGCCATTCGATACCGCACCTACTCAAATTGCATTTACTCCGTTTGAAAACCTTGAAGCCACAATCAAAGAAGGCGGTGTGACAGTAGCTAACATATTGTCCTTAAGCCTTAACATTGACTTTGGCCTTGATGGTGATTCTTACGCCATTGGCGGTAAGGGCTTCCGTACTTATATCGATACAGGCATTGTCGGTGTATCCGGTACCGTAAAAGCGTTCTTCCAAAATATGGACCTTTTGAATAAAGCTGTAAATGGTACAGAATCTAGTCTTGAATTAACCCTTACTAAGGGCGATAACTCTTTGGTAATCAAATTACCTGAATTGATTTACGAACGTAACTCTCCAGGTATTGATGGCCCTAAAGGCGTTAATATCGAAATGCCGTTCAAAGCATACTACGGTGACGATGCTGAAGCATCTGCTATTCTATTCGAATTAACTAATACGCAAGCAGCGTATTAATGGGAGGTAACTATGAAGATTCAAGGTAAGGAATTAAAAGCAAGAGCCCTCACATGGTTTGAACGCGAATCCCTGATTAAAGCAGGATTGGACTTCGTATATTGTCCAGTCGAAGACGATGATCAATTAGCCGGTATCATTCGTAGCCGTGACATTATGCGTTTCATCTTGATGGATGTATATGGCCTTAGCGATGAGGACCTTAACACAGTTAGTGATAAGGAAGCTATGGACTTTGCGGGTAAAGTTATTACCGCTACATTCCGGGTACAAGCCGAAACGGAAAAAAACTAAAAGAGGTGTGGGGGTGGATGTCCTCTGACCGTCCGAAGTATTGCCAAGGGTGTAAGGAGTTACAATCCGCCACCCGGCAGTCCTTCGACTGCTCTGAGTGTGAATACCATCCTCCACACCTATTATTTGGCACGAAAATGGCTATGAAACTGTATACCCTATCACGCAGTCAGCGAATATATCACACAGGAGGGTTAGCTGGATTCGATTATCCGGCTATTCGCAATGTAGCGGAAATGAACAATATCAATCTGGGTCCGATGTTGTTCAATCTCATGTGGATATTAGAGGGCTTAGAAATGGAGGCGATGAATAAGGATGTCGAATAACGTAGTAGATATCGTAGTGCAACTGACCGATAAGAATACGCAAGCCGGTTTAGAGAAAATCGCAGCCGCCTCTAAGGGTACAGTTGCAGAGCTAGCAAAATTAAAGACTGAAATGTTGACCATTGGAGCCGGAGCAGGAATCACCGGTTTAGGTTCAAAGCTTGCCAAAGAGGCACTGGACTGGAACTTGTCTGTTAAGAAAATGCAGTCCTTGACTGGTGCCACCGCGGAACAGGCTAGTACGTTTATCTCCGTGGCCAACTATATGGGCGTAGCAACTGACGTAAGTACTACGGCGTTTGCCAAGTTCGCGAAGGCAGTATCAACCGCTCAAGATAAAATGCAAACAGCCTCCGCAGAGGGGAAACTTGCGACCGATATGTTCAGTCGGTTAGGGATTAGTATTGATCAGATTCAGGGGAAGAACACTCTTGAAGTATTCCAGATTATCCAAGAACGCCTAAGAGGCATGAAGGATGGCGCGGAAAAAACTCGCGTCGAAATGGAATTATTTGGTAAAACCGGGTACCAGCTCCATGGCATGCTGAATATGTCTGCAGAGGCGATGAAACAAGTTGAGGACCGGGCACGTGCTATGGGCCTTATTATTGACGATGAAGCGGCTAAGAAATCGGCGCAGTTTAATCGCCAATTAAAGGACATGGAACAAACCGGTAAGCGTTTGGCCATCATGATTGGCCAAGAGTTATTGCCAGTAATTATGGACTACACGCAATGGGCTATCGACTTAACGAAGTCCTATAGTAGCATGGCCACCGAACAAAAGGAAGCTATCTCTGGGGTAGTGAAATTTAGTTTTGAAGCTGGCATCGCTGTTACTGTAATTCAGTCCGTAACGACGGCATTGAAATTCATGAGACTTGCTACATTAGCGGCTGCAGGTCCTTGGGTGTCATTGGCGACTGTGGTTGGCCTAGCTACCAAAGGCGTGTACGAATATATCTATGCGAGTAAAATTGCGGGCAGCGATTTGGGGGTTACTACAGCTGGAGGGCTGAAAGCGCATATCAATACCAATAAACCATCACATAATCTTAGTGAAACCTACATGGCGAACCACGACGGACGATACTGGGTTGAGGATAGTTCCTTCTTCGGGCTTTTTAAAAACGACCGCCTAGCCACTAAGGAGGAAGGCGCTCAAATTGACGCTGCGATGAAAGCTAAAGAAGAGGCTGACGCGGCGAAGAAGAAAGCTGAAGAGGAGCAGGCCAAGTTAGACCAGGAAATCGAGAACGCTAAGAACGGCTTATCTAACAACGAAGCTATTAATAAGGCTAATGAGGAAGCTGGCAAAGCGGCGAAAGCCCAAGAAGCTGCAGCTAAGAAAGCAGAACAAGCGGCCGAAAAATTAGCAAGCTCCGTGGAACGTCTTAACGACATGATTCGAAGTCTAACCCTTCAATCCTTGGAGATTGACGGCAGTCAATATGAAATTGATAAACTCAACGCTAAGAATCAATATGAATCGAACAATAAGAACATTCGAGATATTATTCGTTCCGCAGCGGGGCTTAACAGCGTAGGTGGGGGTAGCGGTGAAGCTTCCGGGGTTTTAGCTGCAGCTAATGCTCAACTTGGCAAGGCCTACTCACTAGGTGCCGATGGTACTTGGGCTACGGACTGTGGCAAGTTGTTCGCTGATTCCGTTAAGGAAACCTTCGGAAAGGACGTACCTCGTTATGTTCCTTCCATTATGGACGCGGCAGCAGCTGCGGGCGCATGGCATCCGGCTGGTGATGGATATACACCTCAAGCAGGCGATGGCGTCGTAGTTCTTGGTGATAATCACATAGTAATCTCTAACGGTAACGGCGGATACACTGGTGCTAATTCTAGTACAGGGGTAGTCGCTAAGCAGTCCGTCGAAGGAGACTTCGGGGCGGTTACTGGGTATGTGGATACCGCTAAATTAGTTGGCGCATCTGCAAGCGCATCAGCCTCTAATGATGCCCTTAAGAACGCTAACGCGCAAGCGTTGGCCAACTCCAATTTAGTGGCCGAGGCAAGAGCCAAGAACGAAGAAGTATATCAAAAGAAACTAGCGGAGGCGGAACGTAATCAAACAATCCGTGTTCGTAAGATGAATGAAGATATTACGAAACTTGACCTTGAACGTACAGGGGACAGACTCCAACTTATCAAGGCTGAGTCCGATGCACAAAAGGCTCAAATTGATGACAACGTTCGCGAGTACACCAAGGCCGTAGGGGATAAGAAACTCGCTGAGAAGAAGGCAGAGTCGGAACGATTGAAACTCGTAGCCGATACAGAGCAGAAAATCAGAGAGCTTGCCTATACGCAGACATCGGAGGCCTTAGATCATCAGTCCAACCTGGTGAAACTTGGCCATCTTACTCAAGAGCAGTCCGATGCGATATTGGCCGAACAGCTACAGGCCTATATCGACTATTCCAAGGACGAGCTAGCTAATGCACAGATGACGGCTACGCAACGCCTACAGATTGAGAAGAACCTAGTTGAGGCCCAACAAAAGCTATGGGAGATGGCAGGGCGTAACTTGAAATCTCGATTGAAGGAAGCAGCACGCCAATATCAAGAGGAAACAGTGAATTATGCTGACCTTGCGAAGTCGACCTTTGACAGTACCATGAGTAATATCAATTCGACTTGGACAAGTAATCTCGAGGCTATGGCCACGGGTACAAAGTCCTTCAGTAAGGGACTCATTAGTATATTCAAGGATATGACTAACAGCATTATCAAGATGATGGTGAACCTATCCTTCCAACAATATTTACAACCTAAGTTACAAAGCCTATTCGGTCGCGTGGCTGGAGGCATAGGAAATATAGGGATAGGACGCGGGAACGTATCTTCATTCTCTGGTGGTGGTTCCTTCCGCGCTGCATTTACTGGCAACAGTATGGGTAAGTTCGCATCCGGCGGTGTAGCGCCTACAGGTATGACATTGGTCGGTGAAAACGGACCTGAGCTCCTTCAATTCAACGCTTCACATCGTATCTATAATGCTAGTCAAACTCGTAAGATGCTGGGTAGTAATCAGGGGAATAACGTCACTGTTAACATCATCAACCAATCTGGCCAAGCCCTTGAATCTGAGCAACAAAGCTCGAGATTTGATGGCGAAAATTACATCATCGATGTAATGGTTAAGGCCGTAACGAATAACAAAGGGGGTGCGCGCGACGCTATTAAAGCAGCCGCAGGTTAATCATGGCAACATTTCCAAACATTAGATATCCAATATATCCAATTCAAGAAACTACACCGGATATGACCTATAAAGGCCAGGTAGAGAATATGACGATTATTAGTCGTCGTAAGACTACTAAGGCCCTACGGTCATACAACGTGAATTATAAGGTGCCTACCTCCGAGTATTTACGGCTAAGGGCGTTCTTCGACGAGGTCAACTGTTCGACCGTGTTTGACTGGACGAACCCTGAAACGAAGGAAACTATCAAGGTAAGGTTCAGTGATCAGTTAGATTTCGCGGCGAATGACTACGGAATATGGGTTGGTACCGTGAAATTACAGGAGGCATAACATGTTAACGCTATCAACAGCTTCTATCTTGGAGAAAAACAAAATAGACGCCACAGGTGTATGGCTCATGCTCCTTGATATTGAATACAAAGGCGATATCGTCCGGCTCGTGTATAACACAGAGGATATCACCTTTCAAGGGAACAAGTATATCGCGTTCCCATTCAAATTAGCGGACGTCAACCATAACTCTACCGACCTTCCAAATGTGAAATTGTCCGTGTCCAACGTGACACGGACGATCCAACGCCTGGCAGAGGATAATCAAGGGTTCACCGGTGCGAATGTCATTGTTCGTGTAATAAATACAAATGTACCGAATGTGTGCGAGGTAGAAGAGCACTTCGTTATTACCGGCTCCGTTGCTAATGCTGAATGGATGGAGTTCACACTCGGTACGGATTTTAGTTTCACACGTCGGTTCCCATTGGTCCGCATCATGAAAGACTTTTGCCCATTTAAGTTCAAAGGTGTTCAGTGCGGATACAAAGGCAATGAATCCGAGTGTAATAAGACTTTGTCACGATGTAGGGCACTGGGGAATAGCGTTCGATTCGGAGGCGAGCCAACGATTCCACAGGGAGGTCTGTATGCATCTAACAAGTGATATGTCTGATATGTTGGGTACTCCATTCGAGGAGCTTAAATGTTGGGACGTAGTGGCCGAGGTGTATCGCCGTAATGGTGTTACACTTCCTAACTACACAGATATTCCTATGGACGAGTGGCAAGAGGTCAAGGAACCTACAGAGGGCAGTGTCCTGGTGTTCTCCCTTAAAGGTAAGGAACTGGACCACGTAGGCGTGTATTTAGGTGATGGAAGGTTCATTCATGCTACTAAGCCAAGCGGTGTATGCATCGAACACATCTCGAAATACGTTCCTAGGCTTAAACATATTTATGACAGAAAGGAGTAGCCGATGATTAATGTAGTGCTTGTAAGAAATCCGTTTAAACCGGATCAGCATGAAACACAATACCGCCCCTATAAGGCGAATAAGCCATTAAGCTTTATGTTAAGCAAGATGGCGACTGGGTATACTCCATTAATGGCCAAGAGGCTACGCTTGATACCATCGTTAACGATGGCGATTATATCGTGGCCATGCCACAAATTGACGGCAAATTCTTTGGCATTATCTTAACCATAGGCCTTAGTATTGCAACCGGTGGTATCGCCAGTGGCGCCATCTTTGGTATCCAAAGTCTAATATGGCGTACAGTACTCTCCATGGCCATTGGTATGATTGGCAATATGCTCGTCAATAAGTTAACTCAGCCAAAGGCTGACCGGTCCCATACGGACTCAGCCCAGGCTAATACATATGGCTGGGGCGGTGCTAAGACTGTAACCGGCCAGGGCTACCCATTGGCCGTTACGTATGGCCGTATGAAGAGCGCAGGGCTCCTCTTATCGCGTCACATTATCAGCGACGGCGAAAAGCAGTACCTTAACCTCTTATATTGTGCTGGCGAAGGGGAGTTATCCAAAATAGAGGATATCCGCATCAACGCCAACCCTATCAGCAACTACCAGGATGTACAAGTGGATATCCGCCTAGGTACTAATGACCAAACCGTAATCCCTAACTTCAATGATAACTACGCGGACCAGGTACTCAACTATGAACTCAAAACTGGATGGAGTACACAACGCGTACAAGGGGATGCGTGCAACGCTATTGAGTTAACTATCAGTTTCCCTAACGGCTTGTATTACTCCAACGATACAGGCGGTATGGATGCTACGTCTGTTACCCTTGATGCGGAAATCCGCAAAGTAGGGGAAAACGAAGAGTGGCATAAGTTACCGCTATCCAATCAAAAAGGTATGCAAGCCTTTGTTAAGAAATCCGGTGGCGGATGGTCATTTACTCGTCAAAAGTCTGATGCGGAAATCGCAGAAGGCGACTATAAGGGCAAAGTTACAGAGGCCACTAACACCGCCTTCTATCGTGTATATCGATTCGATAACCTCGATAAGGCACAATATGAAGTCCGTGTGCGTTGCTCAAGTAAGGATGGCAACTCAATCCGATACAACAATAAGGTGTACTGGAACCAATTGACACAGATTATATACGATGACTTCGTGCATCCAGGTAAAGCACTTATCGGCATTAAAGCTTTGGCCACATCTCAACTTAACGGCTCTGACCCTGAAGTATCCTGGATACAAGAGCGCTCCGCCGTGTATGTGTTCAACCCTTATCAACAAAAGTACGAAGTCCAACGTGCGGATAACCCGGCATGGGCGGCGTATGATCTACTTCACATGGCTCGTAAGTTTGGCGATGAGTATGTAGTGTTTGGCCAGCCTCATGGACGTATGGATTATGACGCGTTCAAAGCCTGGGCCAATAACTGCGATAAGAACGGATTCACATTCAACTATATCTACGATAGTGCTAGTCGCTTATGGGATGCGCTCAAATATCCGGAGAACGTAGGGCGGGGGAAAGTCATTCCACAGGGAACTAGATTCACCTGTGTTAGCGACTATAAGTCGACACCGGTACAACTATTTACCGTGGCCAACATTAAGCAAGGTAGCTTCTCCGAGGAGTTCCAAGGAATCCAAAGCCGTGCCAACTCCGTGGAAATCTCCTTCCTTAATAAGGATAAGGACTACGAGCGTGATGTTATCCCTGTGTATGGTGATACCTACGATGAATCGGATACACTTACCAACCCTGCACAAATTGAGCTCATGGGATGTACTAGCCTAGACCAGGCGTTCAAACATGGTAAGCACTACCTACGATGCAACAAGTACGAGGTGCGTACTGTATCTATTGAAGCGTTCACCGACGCCATAGCGTGTACGATAGGGGATATTATTCTTATCCAACATGACGTTCCTGAATGGGGCGAAGGTGGCCGAGTAGTAGCTGTTACAGGTAATACCATCACCCTTGATAAGGAAGTATCGGCATTACCTGGCAAGCAGTATCAACTACTGATTCGTAACAATGCTACTGATGCGGTGACTACGTTCACAGTACTCAGCGTGATTGGCCGTAACGTAACGGTTAAGGAATCAATTGCAGTTGAACCTGGTAGCGTGTATGCATTTGGTGAGCTAACCAAAGCAGCTAAACCATTTAGGGTGCTAGCTATCACGGAAGGTGGTACCGAACTTACTCGTAAGATACAGTGTATGGAATACTATCCGGAAGTATATACAAGCGATGATGGGGCTGTTCCAACTATCGACTATAAGTCGGAAGTTGGTAGCGATATCGAGGATATTGGCCTTGTAAGTGATGTATACGGCGCTAACGGTATTATGTATTCACGAATTGCTGTCCGTTGGCAACTTCCACGTGACGGCAAGATAACTAACGTAGTAGTTAATTATCGGAACGCTAAAAGCGATACCTGGAAATACGTGGGGAACTTCCCTGCATCGCCTAATAGCACGGAAATATCTGATGTACTATTAGGGGCTACCTACGAGGTTAAGGTGCAAGCCATTAACGATTTAGGACAACTCACCACTGGGGTTACTAAAGAAATCGTCATTCCGCGAATGCAAGCACCTGGCGATGTACAGAACCTACACGTCATTAGTCGATACAATCTAACCGCTGATAAGAGCGTGTACTATGATCTTCAAGTGATGTTCGAGCCACCGGCGAGTCCTGGTAACTTTGACAGTGCTGAGGTGTGGTACAAGCTTAAATCTAAGAATGGCCAAGCCGTAACCGGCCAAGATTGGCAGTACGCTGGCAGTAGCAGCAGCCAGGTCATCATCAAAGCATTAGGCCCTGGCGAAGAGTACGAGGTTAAGGCCGTGGCAGTGGATAGGTTCGGTAATAGATCCGATACTGCTCAAGTTGTAGATGTCGTAGTCAAGGCGATGGACGAAGTACCGGACATGCCTAAGAACTTTACAATCGCCTTTAAGGACCACGCCACCGCATCATGGAACGATGTTCTAAACGCTGATGTGGACTACTACGAACTACGCACGGATAATGACCCAGGCAAGGATACCAACGCACTGCTTGCGAAGGTGAAAGGTACCTCGGCTAACTTACCGCTTACGAAACGAAGTGGTACGGTGTACTTGTATGCACGAAGTACGCTAGGTAAGTACTCAACGCCGGCAACGTATTCGTATAACTTGCCACAGTTAGAGGCGCCTGCGTTCGAGGTCAAGGACCAACTCGGAGGGTTCAGCCTGTACTTTGGGGCGAAGCCACCACAGGCATATGTAATCCGATGCCACGTTATCGGTGATGATCGTACGGATGATTTAGAGACAACGTCTAGCATGCTTACTTACTCCAATAAAGCCGGGGTATATCGTGCGCGGTGTGAATATGTCGATGTGTTTGGTAGTAGCTTAGTCGCTGAGAAGTCAGTCACTATTAAGGATAGAGTCGATAAGAGCCTACTTGATGCGGAAGCATTGGGGCTAAAAGCTATGGACGATGCCATCCAAGCTATGAGCTCCGAAGTCGGAACGATGAAAACCTCCATTAATGGGTTTGAATCTAAATTGGTTCAACTTGATAAAGGCATTACCCAAAAGGTAACTGACCTTAATCAGAACCTATCCGGACAAATTACTACGTTATCCAATGGTATTGACCTTCGGGTAACACAGGCTATCGGAAGTATGAGTGGTAAGGATATTGTAAGCCGGATTAACTTATCACCGGAAGGTACCCGAATTGACGGCAAGATACTACATGTAACTGGCCAAGCGTTGTTCGATAATAACATCATTACCGACGGTATGCTCCAAGCTAACTCGGTAAGCGCTGATAAGATACAGGCGTTATCCATTAGTAGTGATAAGCTACAAGCGGATAGCGTTACCGCCGATAAGTTAAAGGTTAATAGCCTTGATGCTATCTCGGCTACTATCGGCACGTTGCGAACTAAAACGAGTGGCGCCCGGGTTGAGATATCCGATAACTTAATTCAAGTGTTCGATGATAACAATGTACTAAGAGTGAGGTTAGGCCTATGGGACGATTAATTAAATGGTTAAAAGAAAAGCTGACTTCGATATTTAGAAAGAAAGGTGATACTGTGCCAGCTGGAATACAAGTATTTGATAAGAAGGGAACGGAAATTATTTCAATCACGGACCGATTAACACGAATCGTAGGGGTGAAACGATTTGACACTATTGAATCTAGCGGTAGTGCAACGTTAAAAACTAGCCAACGGGCAACATATTTGGTATTTCTTTAACGCATACACAGATGAGAATGATGTCAATATTATGAACTTTACACATTTATATGACCTCATTGTAACTGACGATACCATCTCATGGAAGCTTCGCTCTTCCGCAGAGCAGGATAAAGGAAGACCATGTAAAATTGCATTGATATACGGGGTGATGTGATATGAACTATTTTGAAATCAAAAATGCAGATGATATTTTGACAATTAATGATAGTGAATCATGCTTATATCTAAAGTATCGGATTAATTTAAAGAACTTACCTATTCACGATAGGAGGGCGGAATCGGGTTCTGAGTATTTATATAAAGGTGACGGCATTGGGTATATTAATTCCTATAACGGTGGTTATACATCCGCCGTATATATCCCGATTCGGTTAAGAAAGCCAGATGAGTATTATGCGTATGCGCTATCCAGTAATACTCCGCTTAAATATGTGCGAATTACTGAAATTCGTAACCAACGACATCCGGATAGAATGGGTCGCTGGACAAATTACGTACAAGTTACGTTTGCTTGCGATACAGTCGAGGACATTCGCAAGATTGCTGACTCAATTGAAATCTATGTATATTCTAGCCGTATGCCTAAAACAGGCACTTCCGGCTTAGAGGTATTCGATAAATACGGCACGCCTATATACAACAGTAACCTACCAACATTACGAATTGCTCAAATTATCCGTAAAAACTTTAATGGCGATACGCTCCTTAGTAAGGCGGATTATGAAATGGGCACCGTTAAATTTCAGGGTATAAAAAAGCCAGGGCTGTGCTGTGTATATCCTATCTTAGATATCCACAGCACAGCAGGCGCGTATGTTAAGCATTATGTCAACTGGAACGGCAATAGTGTGACAATTGATACCGATTATAAGGGAGAAGTAGGGGCTCCATTAGATCCTCAATCTGTCAAAGTTACGCAAGTCCTTATCTGTGAGCTTGATGGAACCGAGAACGTTCCTTCAACAGATGAAATGGAAATCTAAGGAGGCTATATGGTCGAACAAGACATCACATTATACGCAGGGCAGGACTTTGGCATGACGTACGTCGTACCGCCTGGCTCCGATATGGACCTAAGCGAATACGAGGCCGTCTGCAAAATTCGTAAACGGCCTTATGATGATATGAAATTAGAGTTAACACCTGTGGTACAGTCTAACCAGGTAGGGTTCTTCATCAGCGGAAAGGATTCCGCTAAGGCCCAATTAAAGGGTGGAGATTACCTATATGACGCGTTTATCTACAATGATACTAAGTGGATAAAACTAGGACAGGGAACCGCTACCATCGTTCCAGATATTTCAATGCATAAATAAGGGGGCATACGACTATGGAAACAAACGAATTGGTATTGAAACTTGACAAAGAAACTACACTTCCACTTATTGAAGGCTTAGGTAAAAGCGCCTATGCTATTGCGGTGGCGCATGGGTTCAGAGGTACTGAACAAGAATGGCTTGACAGTTTAAAAGGATTGCAAGGTCCTCAAGGTGAACCTGGTCCAAAAGGCGAACCATTCCGATATGAGGATTTTACACCTGAACAATTAGAGGCTTTGAAAGGCCCTAAAGGTGATAAGGGCGAGGACGGATTAAGTGCCTTTCAAATCGCTCAGCTAAACGGATTTCAAGGTACATATGTTGAGTGGCTAAAATCGTTAAAGGCAAGGACGGCCGAGACGGCACAAGTGCCACGGCTGATAATGCTCATCAGTTGTTGCTGCAAGGCAATGTGTGGTGTGAAAGTGCCAGCGTTGACGATGTACTCACTGCATTAATCGGTAATATAGGCAAGCCATTCCCTCGTACTGAGTTTAAGCCTTTAACAATTCCTAGCGTAATCCAAGGTCAACAAATGGTATCCGTAACAGGCGAACCACATTATACAGTTAAGGTAGTTGGTAATGATACACCATTCACGCTCGATAGTACTGGGGCTTGCGCTGTAACAATTCCGCCATTAGGCGAAGATGACATCAAACTCAACTATCACAATTTCACAGGTGCGAAAGTAGCAGACTATACAATTGCTGGCGTTAAAACTGGTGCAGCTGCTGATGATACTCTAACCGATAGGGGCATTAAATATGAATTATTTGGTAGCACTTTAAAAATTAACGCTACAAACTACGAGGATACAGATTTTTCAAGATATCGAGGTCAAGGGTTTACGTTTATTCCTTCGGCTTGGGCTAATAAATTAATTTCTAGCATTCAAATTAAATCTAGCGTTCCAGTAGTCTTATATTGCAATCAACCTGTCAATGATAATGTATCATCTAAACAAATTCCGATTTATGTAAGCAATCCTCAAAATATTAGCTTTAAGACAAATGATTTAACTTGGTATCGGACACTGAACATCGGTACATTGGAACAGGGGCTCCAGCAGACCACCTTTAATTACACGGAATTAATTTGGTCGGACACTGAACATCGGTACATTGGAACAGGGGCTCCAGCAGACCACCTTTAATTACACGGAATTAATTTGGTCGGACACTGAACATCGGTACATTGGAACAGGGGCTCCAGCAGACCACCTTTAATTACACGGAATTAATTTGGTCGGACACTGAACATCGGTACATTGGAACAGGGGATCCAATGGACTATGTATAATTAACCCACAGGAATACTAAAGGGGGAGCACATGCAAGAATTAACTGATTTCATTGGCGAGGCTTGGCGGACGTTGACGGATTCTTTCGTTCTAAAGGCCTTGCATGTGTTCCCATTACGTAACTATCACATTTAGGGGGAGTGCATGGATATATTGAACGACATTTTAGTAATGCTGATTAGCGGTGTGTCTCATGAGCATATAGTCAGTATGGGCGTTATCATCATATTAACGACCGTACTGTTATTCATTGACGCAGCGCAACGCATTACGACGGAGGTGCTTAGGTATAATAAGGATAATCACAGGAACAATACGCCTATAACATTACTTACAACGCTCGCATGGTATGGATGGGGAAAGGGTGGATATGTTGACGCTACTACAGGGCTAAAACGTAGATATTTAATGAGTGAACGCTTACGATCCGATTTACTAACGAAGCTATGCGTCCAGTACCCCGCGTGGATGGTCTTATCGGTAGTGTTTGAATCACTGCCAGATATCCCTATCCCAAATACTGAGCTATTCATGGACCATATCTTCTCATTCCTATTCATGCTGATTCCGTTCTTCTCCGAATGTTGGTCAATTATTGAAAATTTACGCGAAATGGTTGAAGATGACCTCATCGACTTTGGAAAGGTATTCCAAGGTGTACTAGAAATTATCAGAGCATGGAGGGGTAATGGATAAGTTAGCTATCATTAACCGCATCAAGCGGTCATATCAGTCCATTCGAATAGCTGGCATACGGCCAACTGGAGTATTAGCAACGAGGGCACTAGTCCTCGTCATGCTAGTACCTATGATATTAGTCGTTGCCCAGTATGTGCTATCAACGATTAGAGGTTATGTGTCACCTGAAGCAAATCAACTTATCGATAAGGGTATTCTTATCATTGACCACATATTCGTTCCATCGGTGCTTATGTCAATTGTAGGGCTTTGTGGCATGTTCATCGATAAGAACCATAACGGGATACCAGATAAGTTAGAGGAGCCTAATACGTTGCCTACGAACAGACCTGGCATACAACAATTAGCAGATGATGTTAACCATGACGAGAGGGGGGAAATAAATGTTTAGACAAATTACAATGGACGAGTTGCAGTCCTTAGCGCTAGACGCGTACGGCAAAATTGAAAAGGCATACTACCATTGGACCGGCGTAAAAGGTGGTAAGCACTTCACAGATTACCATATCAACATCGACCGAGATGGCATGATGTGGACCGATATGGAGGCCTTAACCGATTATAAAGAACACACTTACATGCGTAACAGTAACGCGGTAGGGGTAGCCATTGAAGCATGTTGGGATGCTGTTAGTGAAAATAACTTAGGTAGCGAACCGCCAACAAAAGAACAGTTGGCCACAATGACACAAATTATGGCCGTGCTCACTATTAACGCTGGTGTACCACTTGACATACAACATCAGATGACACACGCCGAGGCGGCCGATAATAAGGACGGCCTAAACCTCTATTATTTAGATCCGACTGGTTACCCTAACAACACCTATGGCCCAGACTCCAACGTTGATCGATGGGACCTCTTAGTGGTTCATGCAGGTGATGAACGATGGAGCGGTGGGGACTGGTTACGTGGCACCGCTCGATGGTGGGGCGCACAGTGGGGTAGTACGATTTAGAAAGGAGTAATTATGTATGAAACTATCAAGAACAAAGTTATATCTGCGTTTACTCTTAAGCGCGTTATTTGTGGTGTGCTTAGCGTTCTTATCATCGGTTTCGCATGCAGCCTCATCGGAGGGTACCTCGACACAAGAGCCGACTATCAGCGTACCCGTGAGCAGTTGGAACGAACTCAAAGGGCGCTTGATGCAAGCCGAAAGCTCAATCAACAACTCCGAGAAAGCATTGCAACAAGCCAACAGCTTAACCGCGACGCAGGGAACAGCATTAACAGAATTGAAGATTATCAACGAAGAACGGACGAAGGAATTGAACGCGCTCAAAGCAATCAACGAGAAACAGGGGCAAGAATTAACGAAAGCCTCCAATCTCTTGACAACGCAAGAAGCGAAATTGAACGAAGCCTCGACCTCATTAGAAGAATTGACAGAGCAAATCAAACGCAACAAACGAACCGAGCAACGCCTTAAACGGCAACGGGATACATGGGCCGTGGTAAGCGGTGTGTTTGGATTAGCAGGTGCAATTCGTCGATGACTGAGAGGTGATCCATATATCTCCTGAGCATGAGCAGGTGGACTCATGGATTGATTTCAAAAGATTATCGAAAGAATGACAAAAGATTAAAAGAGCCTACTAACTTAGAAAATATCTAGGTTAGTAGGCTCTGTTTTTGTTTGTAAAAGTATAAATAAGTGCTTGACTTTATACACGATATAGGGTATAATAAAGATGTAAGGAGGTGATAAATGTGGATATAATAGAAAAGCTAACAAGTTTAGCAAATGCGTTTACGCCACTGGTACCGGCACTAGCAATACTAAAACTTGTTAGCAAAGAGTAAAAAGCAGGCGGGTGAAAGCCCCGCCACCTTCTCAACATCATTGTAAATCAACGAGTGAATTATGCAATATTTAGAATGGCTGATTAATATAGCAACTCTGATTGTTTTGATATTAGTAATTAAACGTTTAGTTAGAAGGTGATGAAATTGAAATTTGAACTAGATGATATTATGACAACACAAGAGGCTGCAGAGCGGTGGAATGTTACTGCTGATTCATTAAAACAGAATTGTAGAGGTCGTGTAAAGAATGGATTTAAGGAGGGCGAGTTTAAGAAGTCTGGGAAAATGTGGCTAGTTACACGGCAAGGTATGGAACGGTTATATGGAAAAGAATCCGCTTTAAGTAGTGTAATAAAAAGCGTGTCAGACGCTCATTAGGCCTCTAAATCTCTGCAAAATTTGTAACGGTTGCTCAACTGTTGCTCAACTTTTGTCGTACTAAAACGCAAATAGTTGTTGAATTATCAATGTTTTTATAATATAATTCATATGTAAGGGATATATATGAATATAAAAAAAGGCATCGACCTAAAGGGCGATGCCTTTTTTTATGCATGATAAAGTTGTTTTATACTAGTTTTTAATAAAATCTTTAAAGATTTTATAATCTATATTGAATTTTATCGTAAAGTTGTGTACAATATAATTATGTATTATACCCTTGTATATGTATCGAGGGAATTTAGGCGGGAAGCTTCTGTGTATACTCCAAGCTATGCTCCAGATCCAGTTCGAACTCCTGTAGTTGAGCACCGCGTAGCACCTGTACAAAAACCAGCTGCTAAAGCTGATTACTATGTACAATCTATCTACTTTGATTCTGATCAAGACGTTCCTCGTGCAGACCAAACTCCTAACTTACAAGCTGCATTGAACGCTGCTCAACAATATCCAAACGATCAAGTTAAATTGATGGGTAATGCTGATACTGACGCAAATCCTCAATACAACATCGGCTTGTCCGAGCGTCGTATCCAAGATGTTGCGCAATACTTGGTAAATAATGGTGTAGATGCTAATCGCTTGATTGGTATCGCTAATGGCGATGCTAAACCAGTTGCAACAAACTCTACTGCATCTGGTAAAGCTGAAAACCGTCGTGTAGATGTTTACATCCACCGTTAATTTTGAGCGTTCTCAATCTAATATAAACTAATATAAGTCCATCTTTTCGTCTCTCTTTATATTTGGGGTGCGATAAGATGGACTTTTGTGTTATACTAATTCTATTAGAAATACTACTGTACACGAGAAAGTACCTAGTGATTTTTTGTCATATAGCGTTCATTTATATTGTGTACAATACTTACCAGTGTTTAGTAAAAGTGAGTTATTAGTATGGGAAAATTTAAATATTATAAGGAGCTTATCACCGCGATTATCCTGGCAGGTATCATGGTGTTAGTAGCCCTTCGTATCAGTGATATTGCTTCAGGTCTAGATGTACTGATAACAGCCTTTGTACCACTTATCGTGGGTGCCTGTATGGCGTTTGTCCTCGATATTCTAGTGGTGCGTTACGAACGGTGGCTCTGGCCTAGCATCAAAACGGGGTGGAGGTACAAGATTCGGCGTCCCTTGAGTCTTATTTGTCCTTCGTGACGATTAGTCTTATCGTGTACTTCATTGCACGAATGGCGGTGCCGCAACTGGTTCACTCCATTACACTTATCGTGGCTGCTGCCCCACAGTTATACGTAGACTTTCAACAATGGATTCAGCATCTAAGTGATACGATGCCATTGGTTTCGAATCCAACTGTTGTGAATACGCTTAATGGTGAAAGTATCGTTAACTACACGCGTGAGTGGGGCACAAAAGGTGGTACCTATGTCGTGAATACGATGGGCACAATTCTATCTTGGACTGTGAATATTGGTCTAGGACTTATCTTTGCCATCTATATGCTGCTAGATAAAGAGCGTCTGATTATGCAAGGCAAACGCATCTTGCGTGCTTATGCCCCTGATACTTGGGTAAATCGCGTTACTTATGTTAGTAAAGTAGCAGTTCAAACATTTAGTAGTTTCTTTGTGGGGCAGTTTATTGATGCCTTGATTTTAGGCATTATGGTAGGTATTACTTTGTGGTTATTTAATATCTCATATGCCACTACTATTGCATGTGTTATTGGCCTTACAGGATTGATTCCGTTAATCGGTATCTATGTTGGTGGTATTATGGGTGCAGTTATTTTACTGACTGTTAGTCCTATGGATGCATTAATCTATGTTATTATTTTAGAGATATTGCATCAAATTGAAAGTAATGTTATCTATCCTAAAATTGTTGGTAATTCTATTGGGTTGCCAGGTTTATGGGTGTTTGCAGCCGTTATTATTGGCGGTAGCTTGATGGGCGTTACCGGTATGATTATAGGTGTGCCTTTGGTGGCCACTTGTTATAAATTATTGATGACCGATGTAGAAGAGCGATTAGCTTCAAATGAAGGTTTATAGAATCCGATTGATATGTGGGAGGATTATAATGAATAAAAAATTAGTATCTTTGGTTTTGACTGGTGTATTAGCGGTTGGTGTTTTCTCTGTTGCTACACCATATGAAGCACAAGCGCGTAAGACTAAGCCTGAAACAAGCACAGATATTACAATTAAGCGGGCTCCAGGCCAATCTGTAGTAATGACAATGAGCGAAATTGGTACAATCTTCCAAAATCGTTTCCCTAATGCCGCATTGCATTCTGTAGAATTGAATTCTAACGATCTAGCTTATGCATATAAAGTGACTGGCTATAGTAAATATCACGAATATAAGATGAAAATTGATATCGTAACAGGTCATCAATCCGACATGTCCGAAGGTGGAAAACCTAAGCGCGTAGTTGGTGAAATCTTTAATAAAGATAAGGTTATCGAACCATCACAAGCTGAAGCGATTGCTAAAGGCCAACTCGGCGTAGATGCTGTTATGAAAGGCTGGAAAGTTGAAGCTCATAATGGTAAGGTTAACTACTATGTAACTATGCATCAAAATGGCAAGAAAACAGTTGTGACTGTTGATGGTAATACAGGCTCTTACATTTCTCAAAGTAAAGCAACTAAATTACCACCAGAACCAGATCAAGGCTTTGATAAACGTCGTACGAACCTAGTATGGGGCCATGATATTGTAATGGATAAAAAATAAAAGAAAGAACACATTGTTCTTTCAGTGAAATGAAAAAGACCGATACACGTGTATCGGTCTTTTTCGTATTTTGTTTACCAACGATTTTCGTAATATGCTTGTGTCCACATGATGACCTCCACAAGGGATGGGTGAGGACTCATAGTTTCACCTACAGTGATAACGGATCTAGGGTCCATATCACGAGAAATTCCCTTTTCGCGCAATCGTTTGTGCGTTCAGAAGCAATTTCTTCATTGATAGTTGTTAGTGGAGTGATACCACTATTCATAAGGTTAACATACGGTTGGAATAGGATAGATGCTTGAGGTCCTACCACATGCATACCGAGGATATGATTTGTATCTTTGTCTACTATGATTTTGACAAAGCCATCATTTACATCACCAGGGTTGATGCCCATAGCATACCCTTTAGCGGTAGAGGAGTAGAAGTTTTTGCCTACTCCTACATTGTAGCCGGCTTTGATAGCTTCTGCCTCAGTAAGACCTACACTACCAATTTCAGGGTATGAGAAGGTAACCTTTGGCAATGTATCGTAGCGTGCCCAGCGGTAATCTTCTTCGCTAGTTGCATAGAAGAGGTTGTGTGCGATGATATCTGCTTCGTAGTTTGCACGATGACGGAAGGCTGGCTCGCCATTTACATCACCTAGAGCATAGATACCCTCAACAGATGTTTCTAAAAACTCATTAGTTTTAATCCATCCTTTTGGCCATGTTTCGATGCCGGTATTTTCAAGGTGTAATTCTTCGACAGCTGGGCGAATTCCAGCGGCTACAAGAATTTCCTCAACCTTAGTTTCGGTTACTTCACCTGTAGTGCGATCTTTAGTTACAACTACTTTAAGGCCCTCTTCTTGGCGAATTTCAACTGTATCTTGGTTTAAAATTACGTTGATACCACGTTCTCTATAGTTGTTAAGTAAATGTTCAGACATGTCCGCATCTTCTTTAGGTACTAAGCGGACATTGTGTTGAAGAATTGTTACATTTGTACCAGCAGAAGCAAATACGTGAGCGAATTCTACACCAATTGGACCTGCACCGAGAATCGCAAGGGATTTATATGGTTGTTTAGGGAATTTATTTCCAAATAGATTTTCACTAGTAAGGAAACCAGCCTCCTGAAGACCAGGTACATTAGGTACATTACTGTAGCCACCAGTGCCAAGTATAATTGTAGGCGCAGTGATTTCTACTGTGCCAGAACCATCGTTAAGGTGGATGTCCATAACCTTATCAGATACAAAGCTAGCGGCACCGCGGTATACGTCTATATTATCAAATGCATTGTAGTAGTCATAAATACCAGCAGATTTGTCGATCATATGCCATGTGCGTTTAGATACAATGTCCCAATCCATAGTGGCGGAATTCACATTAATACCGATTTTTTTGAATTCTTCTACCTCTTGGACAGCATTAGCTGCTGTTACCATAACCTTTGTGGGGATACAACCTCGTGTGAGACAGGTGCCACCAAATTTACCTTTCTCTATAATTGCTACGTTGAGGCCTTTTTTTTGTGCTGCATCAGCTACGATGGTTGCACCACCAGTGCCTACTACAATAATATCGTATTGTTTCATGGTATATCCTTTCTATGTAAAGTTAAGTTCTTAAGATTTATTATTATGTAATTATTATATCATATATTGAATAAAATCAATATAGTTATATTAAAAAGAAATGATTTATAAAAGAAAAACTTTCACAAAAAGAAAAGACGACCCAATGGATCGTCTAATTCTATATAAGGGATTAATCCCAATTGTCGTTATAACCGCGTTTAGCATAATCAGCACTAGCAGTAAAAAGAATATCTGTACTGGAGTTAAGTGCTGTTTCGGTGGAGTCTTGTAACACACCGATAATGAAACCTACGCCTACAACTTGCATTGCCACATCGTTGGAGATACCGAAGAGGGAACATGCCAATGGAATGAGAAGCAAGGAACCGCCAGCTACACCAGAGGCACCACAGGCACCAATCGTAGCGATAACGGATAGAAGAATAGCTGTAGGAACATCTACGATGATACCCAATGTATTGGCAGCAGCCAATGTCATGATTGTAATGGTAATCGCTGCACCGCCCATGTTGATTGTTGCACCCAATGGGATGGATACAGAGTACATATCAGGGTTGAGTTTTAAACGTTTTGCCAAGTCAAGGTTTACAGGGATGTTTGCAGCAGAACTACGTGTGAAGAATGCGTAGATTGCAGATTCGCGTAAACATTTAAATACCAATGGATATGGGTTACGACGAAGGTAGATGAAGGATAAGAGCGGATTGATTACTAAAGCCACGAAAATCATGGAGCCTAAAAGTAATACTAGTAATTGGAAATAACCAATTAATGCTTCAATACCATTAGTAGCTATGGAGTCTGCTACAAGACCCATGATACCTAGAGGAGCAAAGCGGATAATCCAACCAACTACAGTAGTAATTGCTTGAGCGATTGATTCCATCATTTCTTTTGTATTCATTGGCGCATGGCGTAATGCACCACCGATGATAAGAGCCCAACCTAAAATACCAATATAGTTGGCATTCATTAAGGCCTTCACAGGATTATCTACAACATTTTTAAGAAGTGTTGTCATAACCTCTGCGATACCTTGTGGAGGTGCTGCATCAGCTGCGCCCGCTACTAGGTGTAATGTAGTTGGGAAGAACCAACTTACAAGTACTGCTAGTGCCGCAGAGAGGAATGTGCCTAATAAATATAAGGTAATAACAGATCCCATGCCAGTTTTTTGACCGGAGCGATGTTTACTAATCGCAGCGATCACAAGGAAGAATACAAGGACAGGTGCAATGCCCTTAAGGGCACCAACGAATAATATACCCAGTAAAGCAAGTTCGTTTGCAAGGTCGGGAACATAGAGAGCCGTCAAATACCGATTATCATACCGATAAGTATTTGTTGAATAAGACTGACTCTATTGATGGATTTCATAAATCGATTCATAATAGACTCCAATACTTTATTAGACTACATAAAACAATAAAATTGGCTTTTGAGTATAGCCATAAATACAAATCCTTTTACAAAGGACATATGTCATTATACAACGAACATTTTATTATTTCAATAGATAAATACTATTTCTATGCATTTTGAGTATACTATAGTATATATATAAGAATAGTTCTTAGTTCTAGAATGTAATCGCTAGTTGTGGTATACTGTCAGCATGTGAAATTTTGATTGTGAAAGTGGGTACCATGAATACTAAAGAATTTAACACTTATGAAGACAAAGAACAGTTTGTGCAAGGTGTATTTTCTAATATTGCCAAGCATTATGATTTGATGAATACTGTGCTCAGTTTTGGGCAAGATTATTTCTGGCGTAAGTTCGCTGTAAAAGAAATGAATATTGGACCTTATCAACATGTGCTTGACGTAGCTTGTGGTACTTGTGTATTTACAAAGGAAGCGTTGCGTCAAGAACCTACTTTGACCGTTGAAGCATTAGACTTTAATGTGGAGATGCTGGATCAAGGGCGTGCACGCATGGAACGAGCGGATCTTTTGGACCAAGTAAATTTGGTGCATGGAGATGCTATGGCTTTACCTTATGCAGATAATACCTTTGATGCAGCTATGAGCGGCTTTGCAATGCGTAATGTACCTGACATCAAGCAAGTGTTGTCAGAAATGCAACGCGTTGTAAAACCAGGCGGTAAGGTAGTGGTATTGGAATTAGCTAAACCAAGTGCATTTGGGTTTAAGCAATTATACAACTTTTACTTCTCCTATATATTACCTATAATAGGGAAATTGAGTAAGGATAATTCCTCTTATGCTTGGTTGCCAGAATCCTTGCGCCGCTATCCTCATCAAAGTGAAATCTTGGAAATCTGGAAATCCTTAGGTTATGAACAAGCTACTTATCATGAATTAACAGGTGGTATCGTAGCTGTACATGAAGGTGTTGTACCAGAAACTACGACAAATAAATAATATGAAACATAAAGACCGTGTAACACTGTGTGGTGTTGCACGGTCTTTTCTTGCGTTTGTTGTTGTGTATAATTTATTGTTTTGTTTCTTATTGTTGATTACAAGAAACTATTTATTTGTAACTTGTTGGTAGCTTGATGTTTATTGAAGATAATATACGATATCAGCATCTTGGGAAATAATCAAGGAACCTTTTTCCACAGGTGTTTCAGTACTAAGATTTGCAGCAAGTAATTTTGCACTACGATAGTAACCTTGGTCAAAAGTGCTTGTTTCAGTGTTGCTAATATTTACAGTTTTAACTGGACCCAATGTACGACCTAAAGCAGTAGCAATGATTTCTGCCTTATGATGACCGTTTTGAATTGCTTCTGTAGTCAAAGCGTCAGATAATTGTTGGGACGGGTCGTTTTGGAATGATAAATTGTTGATGTCATTAACTCCAGCGTTAACAGCAGCATCTACAACTTTACCAACCGTATTTAGGTCGATAATTTTTACTGTTACATGGTTGGACACACTATAACCCGTATTAATACGTTTACCATCTTGGTAATCGTTAGTAGGATTAATAGAAATATTAGATGTATAAATATCTTTCTTAGCAATACCTAAGTTTGAAAGTCTACTAACTAGCTCGCTCATGATGCGGTCATTGTTAGATTTGCGGCATTGATATTAGTGTTCTCACTAGTGATGCCTAATGTAAGGATGGCATAGCTAGGTGCAACAGAGCGAGATGCTTGTCCTGTTACATGGATTTCAGATGTGTCGTAAGTTCCTTGTGGAGCTGCAAAGCTTGCAGTGGCAATTGAAGCACAAATAGCAGCTAGAGCAACTGTTTTGGTAAATAGTTTTTTTGAGAAGTACATAATTCTCTCCTTATATATAGTATTAAAATAGGGCGTTTCTCTTATAATATATATATGCCCATCTGATAACCATATTGTACCAAAATATATTGTGTAAAATCAATATATATTTTGTTGAAATGAGAAGAAAATGAAATTTTGTGAAAGTGAAAATTAGGGGTTGCACAGGTATGTGTGTTGTACTATAATAGTCATACAGTCGTTACAGCGACTGTTTCTTAATGAGAGGCTAATTAGATGATGCATCTTGTTTTGAATGTTTAGGTTTTGTATCGGCAAGGAAATGCGATTACAAAATTCTAAAAAAGATTATAAAAAGGTGTTGACATGAAAAATGACAACATGTTATTATAATCTAGTCGC